>Ga0209952_1000034_pt1 | contig 836755 bp, 772 predicted proteins | sample ThiBiot_750_biof_2_FD_183951 | JGI IMG/M metagenome (GOLD analysis project Ga0209952, IMG submission 183951) | Wastewater bioreactor microbial communities from Cape Town, South Africa - Thiocy_cont_750_biof (SPAdes) | ecosystem: Engineered > Bioreactor > Thiocyanate-remediating >...
GCGCCGGCAGCCGACATCAGCTCCGCTTTCCACGCCACCGCCGGCGTCCCGCCGGCGATCACCACCCGCTTGCCCTGCAGCGCGAAGAACAACGGCAGCCGCGCCAGAGGCTGCATGCGCGAGGGCGCGAGATCGGCGGGAACGCGACCTGTCATGACGCGCGCCCCCGGACATTGGCATGGAAGTCGCGCCCGTTCGACGTGCGCGCGACCAAGCCGGCGCGGATCGTGAAATCGCCGAACCGCTCGCCGGCCTGCCGGTCTGTCGCATAAGCCGCGAACACCGGGTCGAGCGCGGCGACAATGCCTTCGTGATCGAGGTCTTCCGCATACAGCTTGGACAGACGCGATCCGTCGAACGCCGCGCCGAGATAGAGATTGTATCGCCCCGGTCCTTTCCCGACCAAACCGATCTCGGCCAGATAAGGCCGCGCGCAGCCGTTCGGGCAGCCGGTCATGCGGATGACAATGTCGTCGGCGGACAGGCCGTGACGCGCAAGGCTGTCGTCGAGCGCATCGAGCAAGGTCGGCAGATAGCGTTCGCTTTCCGCCAGCGCGAGACCGCAGGTCGGCAATGCGACACAGGCCATCGCATTGCGCCGCAGGCCCGACCATGGCGCCAGCAGACCCGCGGCCTTGGCGATGCGGTCCACCGCATCCTGATGCGCGAGCGGAATATTGGCGATGACCAGATTCTGGTTCGGGGTGATGCGGAAATCGCCGACATTGAGTTCGGCGATCTGCCGCAGCGCCGACATCTGATCGCGTCCGGCGCCGCCATCCTGAATGCGGCCGTTCTGCACGTACAAGGTGAGATGCGCCCGGCCATCGCCGCTCTCGACCCAGCCGTAGCGATCGCCCATCGAAGTGAACACAAACGGATTCGGCTCCCCGAACGTGATACCCGCGCGCCGCGCGACCTCGGCGCGAAAATTCTCCAGCCCGCGATCCTCGATGGTGTATTTGAGGCGCGCATGCTTGCGGTTGGCGCGGTCGCCCCAGTCGCGTTGCGTGGTCACGACCGCTTCGGCCACCGCGACGGCCTGATCCGTGGTGCAGAAACCGAGCATGTCCGCGGTGCGCGGATAGGTATCCGGCTCGCCATGGGTCATGCCCATGCCGCCGCCGGCCACCACATTCCAGCCCGTCACGTCACCGGCCTCGTTGAGGACAGCGACAAAGCCGAGATCGTTGGCATAGAGGTCCACGTCATTCGACGGCGGCACCGCCACGGCGACCTTGAACTTGCGCGGCAGATAAGTCCGGCCGTAGATCGGCTCGAGGACCTCATCCGACTGCGGCGCCCCGGCGATCTTCTCCCCATCGAGCCAGATCTCGCGATAGGCGCCGGAGCGCGGCGTCAGATGATCCGAGATCGACTGCGCCAGAGTCTGCGCCGCGGCATGCGCCTGCGACTGATACGGGTTCGGATTGCACATCACGTTGCGATTGACGTCGCCACAGGCCGCGATGGTGTTGAGCAGTTGCGCGTCGATCTCCTTCAGGGTCGCGCGCAGATTCGACTTGATCACGCCATGAAGCTGAACGGTCTGGCGGGTCGTCAGGCGCATCGATCCATTGGCATAAGTGCGCGCAATATTGTCGAGCGCCAGCCACTGCCGCGCGGTCAGGACACCGCCGGTGATCCTCACCCGCAGCATGAAGGCAAAGGCTTTCTCCAGCTTCTTGCGGCCCCGCTCCGCCCGCAGATCGCGGTCGTCCTGAAGATACATCCCGTGAAACTTCACGAGTTGCTGATCGTCCTCGACGATCGACCCGGTGAGCCGATCACGAAGCCCCTCGGTGATGGTGCCGCGCAGGAAGTTGCTGGCGTCCTTGATATGCTCGTTGCGAGAGAGTTCTTTGCTCATGGAAAGCACCATTGGCGCGATGCGCCTGCGCGCGGCCGCGATGATTCAATAGGTGTCGGTAAGATAGCGCTTGTCGCGCTCAAGCTGACGGACAAATTCGGCGGCCTGTTCGGGCGTCGCCGACTTCACATCGGCGTAGGCTTTTTCGACGGCCTGGCGCACCGAACCGGCCATCTCCTTGGCATCGCCGCAGACATAGAACGAGGCGCCGCCTTCGAGCCACGCCACGAGGTCGTGGCGCTGCTCCCAGATGCGGTGCTGGACATAGACCTTCTCCGGCTGGTCACGGGAGAACGCCACATCCATGCGCGTCAACGCGCCGTCTTTCACGGCCTCCTGCCATTCGAGCTGATACAGGAAGTCGTGGGTCGACGTCCGGTCGCCGGAGAACAGCCAGTTACGCCCCGTCGCCCCACTCGCGCGGCGCTCCTGGAGAAAAGCGCGGAACGGCGCGACGCCGGTCCCCGGCCCGACCATGATGATGTCCTTGTCGGCGGCCGGCAGCCGGAAATGCTTGTTGGCGCGCAGTTTGACGCGCACCTTGTCGCCGCACTTGCGCCGCTCCGCGATATAGGTCGACGCGACGCCCTTGCGATCGCGACCATGGGCGCGATAGCGCACCGCCGAGATCAGGAGATGCGCCTCATTGCCGACGTCACGGCGCGACGACGCGATGGAATAAGCGCGCGGCGCCAACGGCCGGGTGATCGCCCGCAGATAGTCGGCGGTGATCGCGATCGGAAAAAACGACAAAAGATCGATCAACTGCCGGTCTTCGATCCAGGCTTTCGCCTCGCCGGCGTCAATCAACGACCTGACGTATTGATGGCCGGTCAGCGTGGCGTAGGCGTCGAGGTTCTTGAGCGAGAGCGTGTGAATATCGCGCGTGCGCAATTCGTCGCGCAGCGCGGTGTCCTGGGCGAGCCCCGCCGCCGCGAGCACATCGTCGATCTCCACGGGATCGTTCTCGATATAAAGATCCAGCGAGTCGCCGGGCTCGTAGGGCGGTACCGCGCCCTCGAAGCTCAAGGCGAGGTGCACGGTCTCCTTGTCGGACCGGGAGGAGTTGAGATCGATGAGGTCCGTGATGTCCGCCTCGACGATTTCGGTTTTCGCGGCGCCCGCCTTGGCGAAATCGACGGCGATCACCGTTCCGGTGCCGGCCTCGGCTGGCGCGAGCTTCTGAACGGTCCTGCCGATCCAGTCCGCTGCCGGCTTCTCGAAATCGAGATCGCAATCGACGCGGTCGACAACGCGACGGGCGCCGAGCGCCTCGAGACGCGCATCGATGGCCTTGCCGACCGCGCAAAACTCGACATAGGCGGAATCGCCGAGTGCCAACACGCTGTACTCGACGCCATCGAGCCGGCCAAAATCGGCCTGCATCAACTCATTGTATTTTTCCACGGCGCGCGACGGCGGATCGCCTTCGCCCCAGGTCGCCGCGATCACCACCAGCCGCCGCGTTTTGCCGAGCGATGGCAAGTCGAGATCGGCAAGATCAACAATGCTTGGCTTGAGACCATTCTTGCGCGCGACCTTGGCAAGATCGCCGGCGAGACGTTCGGAGTTCCCGGACTCGCTCGCGAAGACAATGGTCAGCGGCTCCGTCGCCACCGGCGGCGCGACCGTCGGTGGCACGACGCCGGCCGCCGATTCAATTCCGGCGAGAAACCCCGCAAGCCACGCGCGCTGCCGATCGTTGGCCGGACCGACGACCCGGTTCAACAACTCGATCTCTTCGTCACCGAACGGTGCCGTCTTCGGGATATACGGAACGCCCATCGACACGAACCCTGGAAAACCGCCTTGTTGGCTTCCCAGATAGAAGGACGTTTCAGCAACGCGCAACGCAGCGCAAAAAATAAAAAGAAATGCATGCTCCGGCGCGCGATCGTCAGTCGATTATTTCCTCCTCACGACGGCGCGCGACGAGATTGGCCTATGCCCCTTCGCGGAAAAATTGCGCAAAACCTCCGAAGCAGCGCGACGAGGGCCGATCCCGAGGCAATCGCCAACAGGAGCCTTTGCGACGGACATCATCCCGAGAGGGGTAACGTCCGCGGTCTGCACCGGCCAGTTCTTGATGACGGCCGCCGCACGGCCGCGATCCGCCCACATCGGGGTGAACCGACCGGGAAGTCGCCACCGAATTCGCCCCACCGAAAAAATCTGCGAGGACACGCGCGTCCCGGTCTCGTTTCCCGCGACAGGAGAAGCGTCGCACTGGTAGAGTTCCGGGGTAGATCGCAACTCGGGAACCATCTCAGTCGATGTCAAGCCACCGCTTCACAGGCCGCCGCGAGGATCAACGTCTTGTCACCGGCCAGGGGCGCTACACCAGCGACTGGAACCGCGACGACCAGGTCCATGCGTTCTTCCGCCGGTCGGACCGGGCGCACGCCACTATCGTTTCGATCGACACCGCCGCAGCGCGCGCCAGCCCGAACGTCCTCGCCGTCTTCACCGGCGAGGATCTGAAAAACGTCACGTTCGGCAAGTCCATGCCATTGATCCCGCCGCCGGGCCGCGACGGACAGACCGTCAAAATTCCCGAGCGGCCGATGATGGCGCGCGATCGTGTTCGCTTTGTCGGCGAGGAAGTGGCGCTGGTGATCGCGACGACCGCCAATGCCGCGCGCGACGCCGCCGATCTGATCGAGATCGAGTATCGCGACCTGCCGCCGGTGATCGGCTTTGACGCCGCGCTCGCGGCCGATGCGCCGCGCCTGCATGAGAACATTCCCGGCAATGTCTGCTTCGATTTCGAATACGGCAACGACGCGGACACCACCGCCGCATTCGCGCGTGCCGCCGGCATCGTCGAGGTGACGCTGCAAAGCCCGCGCGTCGCCCCGACGCCGATGGAGCCGCGTGGCACCCTTGTCAGCCACGACGCGGCGACCGGCTGTTTCGACATCTACTGCGCGAGCCAGGGCGGCTTTGCCTTTCGCGATGAACTGGCAGCGTTGGCCAATGTGTCGCCCGACCTGCTGCGCGTGCACCGGGTCGATGTCGGCGGCGCGTTCGGCGCAAGGACCAGCCCGTTTCCGGAATATCCGCTGCTGATGCACGCCGCCCGCGTGCTCAAGCGCCCGGTCAAATGGCTCTCCACGCGGTCGGAGGATTTCCTCACCGACAATCACGGCCGCGCGATCACGGTGCGCGGACAACTGGCCTATGACGCTGACGGACGCTTCATCGGCCTGCGCACCGAGTGGCTGTGCGATTCCGGCGCGTATCTCACATCCGCCGGCGTGCTGACCAACAGCATCAACGGCAAGACCATCGGCGCCGGCATCTATCACGTCGACGCCGTTTATGGCCGCCACCGCCAGGTGATGACCAACACCGCGCCAACCAATGCCTATCGCGGCGCCGGCCGGCCGGAAGCCGTCTATATTGTCGAACGGCTGGTGGACGAAGCCGCCGCGCGCCTCGACTGCGATCCGCTGACGCTGCGGCTGCGCAACGCGATCACGCCGAAGCAAATCCCGTACACGACGCGCACCGGCACGGTGCTGGACAGCGGCGACTTCCCGGCGCTGCTCAAACAGGCGAAATCGGCCTCGGACTGGGCGGGTTTCCGCAGCCGCAGGACGCAGGCCGCCCGCCGCGGGAAACTCTTGGGTCGCGGCTGCGCGGCATTCTTCGAGCCGTCCGGCGGCGGCGGTGTCCGCGTCGATCAGGTCGCGATCGAATTCGACCGCGACGGCACGATCATTCTGTATTGCGTCGCCGGTCCGAGCGGACAGGGTCACGAAACGGTCTTTCCGGACATGGTCGAGAACTGGCTCGGCCTGCCGCACGGCGCGGTGCAACTGCGCTCCGCCGATCCGTTCGGTCCGAGCCTGCAGGGCAATCCGTCGATCGGCTCGCGCTCAGGCATGCTGCAAGGCAGCGCCTTCAAGATCGCATCGGACGCCGTGATCGAGAAGGCGCGGCTGCTCGCCGCGACCACGCTGGAAGCGGACCCGCACGATGTGGAATTCGACAGCGGCCAATTCCGCATCGCCGGCACCGATCACACCGTTTCGCTGCTCGACCTGATCAAGCAGCATCAGTCGGATCAAAAGCATCCGCTGGATACGCTCGCCGAGAATCCCGTGTCGCGTGCTTTTCCCGCCGCCGCTCATGTGGTCGAGGTCGAGATCGACAAGGCGACCGGTACGGCGAGCATCGTGCGTTATACCGCCGTCGACGATATCGGCACCGTTCTCAATCCGACGCTCGCCGACGGGCAGATCGTCGGCGGCATCGTTCAAGGCGCCGGCCATGTGTTCGGAGAGTGCTGCCTGTACGATCCGCAGGACGGCCAGATGCTGACCGGCAGCTTCATGGACTACGCGATGCCGCGCGCGCATCTCCTGCCGTCGGTCGATTTGCTGAACAGCCCCTCGCCGACGCCGGCCAACCTGCTTGGCGCGAAAGGCGTCGGCGAAACCGGCACCACAGGCGCCATGTCGGCATGCATGAACGCCGTCATCGACGCGCTCCGGGCTGCGGGTGTCGATCACCTCGACATGCCGGTGACGCCGTACCGGGTCTGGCAGGCGATCCATCAGGCGTAAGGCGAGGAAATTGGTGGGCCCGGAAGGCCTCCCTCTTACCCTGCTCTTCTGCGCACTCGGCATCAAGCCGCTGAATCGCGTTGTTCAGTCGAACGGCGCTTGGCGGTCTGCTGCTGGTGGGAAGGCAGGCCATGGCTTCGACCCGAGCTAGCCCTTCCCCGATTACCGCACCATTCTCGATCCGGCTGACCAAGGACGAGAGAACGGACCTTGCATCCCGCGCGGGCAATCGCCCGATCGGGGCCTACGTGAAATCCGTTCTGTTTCCAGACGGCGGGCCAACCCGCCGGTCGCCAGCCCGCGTCGCGCATGAGTCGCAAAAAGAGTTGGGGAAGATATTAGCCGCCCTCGGGGCAAGCCGTCTGGCGTCCAACTTCAATCAACTTGCCAAGGCGGCCAACCAAGGCGCACTCCCCGTCACTCAGGAGTTGGAAAACGAACTTTGGGCCGCCTGCGCCCAGATCGCGGAAATGCGTGACCAGCTTCTGGCCGCGCTTGGTATTAGATCGGTCAATCAGAATCTAGTCCAGACGTTCAATCGGCATGCCAAATCGCGAGGCGTCCTATGAGGACCGTCACGCGACATCTTGGGCCTGGCATCATCCTTCACGGGGGCGATTGCCGCGAAATCCTTGCCAAGCCGGATTCCGTCGATTGCGTCATCACGGACCCGCCCTATGACACGGCGACGCACGCGGGCGCTCGCTCGCTTAAATCTCTCAAGGCGTCGGTCATCGACTTCCGTCCAATCGGCACGAACGAGCTGGTCGAATACAGCCGCGTCTTTTGTCAGGTCGCGCGACGCTGGGTGGTCATGACTTGCGCTTGGCAACATGCCACGGCGCTGGAATCCGCTGGCGTTCCTCTGGTGAGGTTGGGAGTTTGGATCAAACCAAACGCGGCCCCGCAGTTCACGGGTGATCGGCCCGGCATGGGCTGGGAAGCCGTGGCGATATTGCACCGATCCGGGCGAAAGCGCTGGAACGGCGGCGGACATCATGCCGTGTGGCGTTGCCCTGTCGTGCGCGGTCAGCATCCAACCCAAAAACCCGATCGTCTCGTCGCGGAATGGATTCGCCTGTTCTCGAACAAGGGCGAAACGGTTCTTGATCCATTCATGGGATCTGGAACAACCGGCGTCGCCGCCGTTCGGCTGGGACGCAACTTCGTTGGCTGCGAGATTGATCCGAAATACTACGACATCGCCTGCAAGCGCATCGAAGCCGCGCTGAAGGAAGAAGCGCTGCCGGAAGAGCCGGAAAGGCTCAAGGCATGATTTTGAAAGGCTCACAGCGCGGCGGCCCCCGTGCGCTCGCGCTTCACCTCATGAACATGAAGGACAACGATCATGTCACGATCGCGGAAATTCGTGGCTTTTGCTCGGAAGACCTCTTCAGTGCGATGGCGGAGACCCATGCGGTGGCTAATGGCACGCGCTGCCGTCAGCCGGTCTTCTCGCTCAGCCTTAACCCGCCGAAAGACAAAGAGCTGGCCTCGGAGATATTGGTCGCCGCCATTGACCGGGCGGAAGCCGCCCTGGGCTTAGGCGGTCAACCGCGCGCCATTGTGATTCATGAGAAACACGGACGCAAACATGCTCACGTGGTCTGGTCGCGTATCAATGCGGACACGATGACTGCTGTAAATCTCCCGTTCTTCAAATTCAGGCTGAAAGAGCTATCAAAGCAACTGTACTTGGAACACGGCTGGGATCTGCCGCAAGGTCACCGTGCGAACGGAGGCAAGAATCCGCTCAACTTCACACTGGATGAATGGCAGCAAGCCAAGCGGCACGATTTAGACCCGCGTGAAATCAAGCAGGCGTTTCAAGATGCGTGGCGCAGATCCGACAATCTGACCACTCTTAGACATGCATTGGAGGAGCAAGGTTATTTCCTGGCGAAAGGCGATAGTCGCACCGTGGTCGCGCTTGATATTCACGGCAAGGTCTATTCGCTGGCGAGATGGTGTCAGACCCGAAGCAAGCACATCGCCGAAAAGCTAGGTCCGGGGACCAATCTTCCAAGCGTTGACGAGGCCCGAAAGGCAATTAGAAACGGCGTCGCTAAGAACGTTATTGCCCGCCGTGCCGAACAAGCTCAACGGCACGAGATTGAACGAAAGCCGCTCAAGGACGCGGCACATACAATGCGCGCGATCCACCGCAAGGAACGGGAAAGCATGGCAAAAAGACAGACGGAGCGTTGGCGGAAGGAGTCGGTTGCGCGGGCGGGCAAATTTCGGCGAGGACTTGGTATCGTTATGGATGCGCTGACCGGACGACTGTTCGCGCTGCGCAAAGAAAACGAACTCGAAGCTCATTCCGCTTGGCTTCGCGATCGCGCTCAACGCGAACAGTTATTCAGCCTTCAATTCAAGGAACGAGAGGCGCTTCAAAAGCAAATCGATCGGGTCAGCGAGCGGCATCGCTTGGAGCGTCTACGGACAGCGCGGCGTATAATGGCCTTCGTACAAACGCGTCCGCGTAAAGCCGAAGCGGATTACGGTTACGACCTATGACGGTCGCGGCAAGTCGAATTGCAGACGAACAATCCTACTGTCGCGGGTCGTCGTACTCAGGCTCTTCACCCGGCGCAAACTTCGCGAGGTACTCGTTATAATCGTCCCTAAGCACCGACATCATCGCATCGGACAAAACCCGGTCCTTCGTATTCGGCGCCATTTTGTAGAACTCATAAATCAGGCCGTACTCGCGGCCATAAACGTCGTTCCAAACTTCTTCAAACGCCAACATCTCCCAATGCCATTCAGACATTTGAAGTTTCAATATTCTGCCGTTCGGCAGAGGCACTTCACGAATTATAAGGTTCGTAAGCTTGTCTTCCGTTGGCTCAGGCAGCCTTACCTTCTTCTCCATCAAATCCCAAAATCGTCGTCCTTGCTCTTCTTCTTATCATACAACGTCGGACCGGACTTCTTGAAGCTATTATCGTGCTTGGCGCTCGGCGCGCGCGGCACTTGTTTCATGCGCTCCGCCGTGCGCTCCCGTTCGCCGTTTTCTTTAGCCAGAAAACTGTTGTAGGCGCGCGTCTCGGGCGTGGGCTCCAGGGTGGTGCGCGTACCATTCGGCGTAAATTGGAATACCCGCCGATGTTCGTACGACGGTTTCACGGGCTCGCGCTGCCCCAATAAGATGCGTGTCGCTTTCGGTTTCTTTTCGTGGTCATCGGGCATGGGATTCCCTCGTGCCTTTCCGGCAATTAACATAATATAAGAAGGGGCAGAAACAACATGAACGACTGGTCTTCGTGGTTTGAGGCCTTAGACCGTGCAATGCCGCGCGGATGGTCGCCTGACCGCCAAGCGCAGGGCGCTTTCGCGCGATGGGCGCAGCCCTCAGAGATTCTTGCGCCGGGTTGGCTCTGGAAGCCGGGCACGGCCAACGTACTTCTTGGGCAGTACCAGGATTCGCTGGTGTGCCGGAACGATGACAATAGGCATTTGATCACGGTCGCGGGGACGCGTGCGGGCAAGGGCCGATCGCTGATACTACCAAATCTGATCACGTGGCCGGGATCCGCAATTGTTATCGATCCGAAGGGAGAGCTGGCACGCAAAACGGCGCGTTGGCGGAACGAAGGTCTTAAACAAAGCGTGGTCGTTCTCGACCCCTTCGGCGTGTCGGGGTGGAAGGGAACTTCCTATAACCCGCTAGACGACATCGATCCTGCGTCTGATTCCGTCATGGATGACGTAGCGATGATCGCGGATGCCCTAATCACGAATGAGAGCACTGGCGATCGGCATTGGACTGACAGTGCCAAGAATCTCATCCGGCTTCTGATCCTCTACATGTTCACAGATGGTGGTGAGGCGACATTCTTGAGGCTTCGGCGAATATTGCTCGGCGACGAAGGCCAGTTATCAGGAAGAGACAAAGATAGTGGCTCGCCCAATCTATTCACCCGAATGATGGAAACTGACGGGTTTGACGGATACGTCAAACTGGTCGCGGCGAATTTCTATGACAAGCATGATCGGGAGTTGAGCTCGATATTATCGGTTACGCGCGAGCAACTCTCCTTTCTGGATTCCAAGCGCCTGCCCGGCGTGTTGGAGCCGTCCGGCTTCACGATTGAATCGATCAATCAGCAGCCGACGACGGTTTACATGTGCCTCCCGGCGTCACGTCTTGCCACGCATTTCCGTTGGCTGCGGGTAATCGTGAACCTAGCGATGGCGAAGCTTGAATCGCGCGGACAAGTTCAACCTCTTCCGGCCCTGCTGCTCTTGGAAGAATTTGCGACGCTCGGGCATATGGAAGCGATCGAGAAAGCGGCCGGGCAAATCGCGGGCTTCGGCGTTAAACTTTGGGTAGTTCTGCAAGACCTCGGTCAACTGAAGGCGATCTATAAGGACCGTTGGGAAACGTTTTTGGGGAACGCAGGTATTACCACTTGGTTTGGGTTGAACGACCTGACCAGTCTTGAATACGTATCCAAGCGATTGGGGACGACGCATTTCGTCCGCGTCGATAAAACGGACCTGACCTCTAGCCAACGGCAGGCGGGGGCAGCAGAGTTTCGGGAGGTGGTGGTGGGCTCACCTCTATTGACGTCGGAGGAAGTCGAACGGATGTTTGCGCGCGAAACAACCAGGTTGCTCGTCCTGCACCCAGGATCACGTCCCGTGGTGTTGAAGCGCCTCGATGCGTCTGATGCAATGTTTAATGGGATGATCGATGAGGAAAAGTAGAGCGCAGGAAGATTGGGAAACGTTTTGCTCTTTTCGGTTCAAAGGTACTTTTGTCGAGCAAACGAAAGACCGAATTCGGATCAAACAGAAAATTTCATTAAGCAATAAAGGCTCTAAATATTTGGTAGTAATTGTCGGAACGATTTGGATCGTGCCCGCTCTCGTCATGTTCTGCATAAACGTCGAATGGGCAGTTGTCGCTTTCCTTTATCTTCTGGTTGCGGCCCTTCCGCTTTGGATCATCATGATGATCGTCGCGCCATTTTTGAAGCGATGGACGACAGTCGATATTTATCGTCAGCGGGTTGTCGTCAACAATGGCAATGAGCAATTCGACATTCCGTTGGCGAGTATTCGGAATATCGATGTTAGGCCGAACGCGCATTTCTTTGCGATCTATATTTGGAAAGGCCCTGTGCCAATCATGACGCTGACCGAATATGCCTCGGAAAACGCGACGGCAATCAAGGAGGGAATGGTGGCGGCGGTCGTGCTCATGAACCCGGAACGATCTTCATCGTCTCGACCGGAGTATCAGGATTGACGCTCCACATACGGGAGGCAATTTCCCGCTCTTCCTCGCCCATCGCGTCGGCGTAAATGGCCGTCGTCTTCATAGAGGCATGTCCGAGCCATTTTTGAAGAAGATTGAGCGGCACGCGTGAACGAATGGCGTGCAGGCCAAAAGCATGCCGCAGACCTTTGGGCGTCGCATGAACTCCCGGCGCAATCTTGGCCTCAGCCATGACGGCCTTAATCAGCCGCCACGCCTGCGATCGTGACCAAGTCCAAAGTTTCTCGTGCCTTAAGCCGTTCGAATAAGCCGAAAGTGACGCCAGCAAGTCGTCCGGCGCGGGAATCTCGCGCACATGCAACCGTCCGCGCTTTTTCAGGCTGACCACGGATACTAATCCTTGGTCAGCCGAGATTGAAGATGGGCGAAGCGCCAGCGCCTCGGAAATCCGGCACCCGAGATGCGCTAACGTCAGGCACAGCAAGCCTATGTCAGCGCGCGGATGGGCCATCGCGGCGCCGATAAACCGGGCACGTTCGTCTCCCGTCAGGTATTTGCGTTTTCCGCGCGGCGTATAAAGGGAAGCCGCACTCACCCAATTGGCCATTATCGCTCCAAGCCGTGCTTCCGGCTTGGTTGCGACAGTCTTGCCTATTCTGTTGAAGTCTCTAAAGCGCCCGGAATCTGGGCGTTTCTATCTTAATTACGCTCAGAGTTTTAACAGCACGATCAAACTTTGGCAACGATAAGGCAGCCAGTTTCTTGCCCTGAAACAGAATAGGCAATTCTGTTGCATGTCCTCCGAAGTGTCCGTTCGCCAAGCCTGAAGGAAATTGCCTTCAGGTTTTTTGATTCAGACACCTTATGGAGTCGATCATGTCGAACGATCTCGAAGCGCAACGTCAAAAAGCACGAGAAGACTTCTCGCGCGATCAGCAAGCCCAAATGGCGACCGAGCAATCTATCCGCGATGCGGATGAGCGAAACGCGCGCAACGCGGAGCTTTCGCGGCTGCGGGCCGAAGCTGACAGCAAGAAGTAGCGCATAAACCAGGGCGTCGGTTGTAGCCGACGCCCCGGTTTCCTTGCAACATAAGGGGTCGAAATGAAATTCGTTAGATCAGCGGCTAGTGCCGTCATCGCGTTGGCTGTGGCCGGATGCTCAAGCGAGCCGTCGGCAAACGATATGCTTGAAGCGCTCTACAGCAACCAGAATTTCGCCGCGACGCTCCTCATGGTCGTTGGCATGTCGGGAGCGACGCGCTCGAACGCGCAAGTGGAAGCCGAGGTCGCCAAGCTCAAGGCTTCCGGTGTCGTTGAGAAATCCGGCTGCGCCGCCGCCCAAAACGCGCCGGGCTATGTCTGCGATTTCAAATGGGGAAGCAAGCAACCTTCCGGCGGCACCAATTGGGGTCAGCCGATGAAGGCGCGCTTCTTTAAGTCAGGCAGCGCCTGGGCCGTCGAAATTTAATCACGCAATAGCGCACTCATTCATCAAGGGATTTGATATGACGAAGCGAAGCCTCATGGCAGTTACCGCAATATTCCTGACTGCGACCGGCGCTCAAGCGCAGCAAACGATGCAGTGGAAGCAGGTGCTGAATGTTCAAAAGCACCTCAATCAGCCGCAGGGCGTCTCGATCGACATCCTGGGTATCGAGCCCGGTGACACCTATGAGGACGCAAAGGCGAAGTTGGAAAAGATTGCGGCGGAGCCGGGTTCGCAAGAGATCAGTCCGGTCCGCGAAACGAAGAACATATTTCGTCTGCAAACGCCCGGCGGGTTCCTCACGGCTGAGTATGTGGGTTCGATGCAAATGGAACGTCGTCTGCCGGAGCATCCGCGCGTGCAGGAAGGCATCCGTATCCTGTTTAGCGCGCCGTCGTCGGGTCACCAGGTGTTGGGCGTCGTTCGCAACCTGACTTACTACGAGCAAAACGAACAACCCCGTGTCAGCGAAACGCTCGCCAGGCTATCCGAGAAGCTGAAGGCACAGCCACAGCAATTCGACACGACCTTCCGCTATCAGTTCGATAACGGGCGCGCCTTCGCCACGCCGGGCGCGAATATCTTGTCGTGCAAAATCAACATGTCGGCAAATTCGCCGGACGCTGCACGCAACGCGAACAACACGGGCGTGTGCGATATCATCCTAGACGTTGGCGTGGAGTTCGGGATTTCTAAGGACCACGCCAAGAGCTTGCGGTTTACGTTGAGCGACAACGAACGCGCACGTCAGAACGTTTCTGCAGATTTTAAATATTTTTCGGAATATGCGCGCGGGGTTCAAACTCAAAGCCAGGGCACCGCGCCAAAGCTGTAGAAGGTATGCCAAGCATCGCCTGCGGGATGTGAACGCGCCCCTCGTAGCGCGCTCTCATCTAATCCACCTGGACGAGACCGACCCGTGCGGAATGTGCAGCGTGCGCGTTTCTAATAAGCGTGGTTGGAAGCTCGCGCAATCTGAACCAAGGTTCGATCCCGTCGTAAGCAGCATTGACAGGCACCGTCAGCTTATAACGATTGCAATACATTAGGACCACATCTTGAGCGTCAAAATTTGGACGCGACCAACGCAGTTTTAAAGTTGGAAGTGTGCCAAACGTGTTTTGCTTGTAGTCACTGCTGATATCTCCCTTCCAGGCCGCCGGAACTACAAAGCCCGCAATTAGGAACGAGTTTATCCTGTGGTTCTGCGCTGCATCACAAACCGGCGAGAGCTCGATCAGAACGGGTTGAGCCCCCTGCTGCCATTTTTCGAACACCGGCCCTGCCTGCTTCTTGCTGCACAGACTCACAAAAGTATCCAACGATGTCCCAAAGGAACTTTGGAATTTTTGTGAGTCCGCGACCCTGAACACAGTGCCAGGCAGATAGAGACCGGCATCAGTAGATGCGGGGGAAGTTAACAAGAGCCCATTCATATGGGCAGCGAAGCCGTTGCCTGTTGCCCCAGGAGGATTCTCGACCAGCCAGTTGCCATGGGCGGCGACATTTGCGATTCCGGCAGGATTATCCAATTGGTCTGTCAGCAATTCCGACAAAACTGCCAGGAGATATCGGGGAGCTGCCGCTGCTGTGAAGTCACCCTCGCTTTGTGCCTTCGCGAGTCTTTGCATCGTAGCCTTTAGGCCGTCCTTCAAATCCCGTGTTGAACCCTGAATGGCAACCTCGGCGACAGCGGTGAGCCCCTGACTGACCTGGGCGCAGGCGTCTTCGACCAGACTTTCCCAAGACCAAAGCAAGTTTACCGCCTCCTGACCCTGGAGCGTGTTATTAACTTCGGCCTTCAGTAATTCGGACCAATTTTCATCGGGCCGATCCTCCGGCTTGGGCTTGTTCATTTCAACAAAAATCAACCGGCCATTGTAGCGAGGTTCATGTTCAAGAAGCGTGCGTATGAACAACTGCGCCTCGGTCTCCTGATCGTCAGGAGGCACGCCTTCGACGGCCACTTTTTCATTAGCGTATTTGCTCCAGATCACAACAATTACGGGTGCGGTCTCCGGCGAAACAATCCGGGTAAACGCGTTTGCGGTATACGCTGCCGCATCCTTGCCAATTGTGGCTGAGAGATGAAGGTCGAGAAATACAAGCCGAACGCGCTTAAACGGCTGCGCGGGAAGACTGTCAACGGTACCCAGCAGATGCACCGTACTTACATGCATCTCGTTCAGAGCTTTCAGAATTTCCTTGTATTCATCTTCCTCATCATCAATGACGCAAACCGAAGGCGATGCAAGATTCGCAATCATGTCATTGCTCATCGAATTGTAGAGCGACAACGGCGCCGGTGATTTCATCCGGTACATCGATGTCACCGTCATCTGGGAACACAAGACGACCACGATTTACAGTCATGACTTCGTTGACGATATAGAGTCCCAGGCCCATGCTCCCGACGCGACGGCTGAAAAACGGCTCGACCAAGTCTTCGGGACGATCGTCACCAAAACCCGGCCCGTTATCTCCAACAACGATCGCAGGCCCGCCTTCGAGGTCTCGCGTGGTCGCGATGTAGAGAAGTTTTTGTTTCGGGTTTTTCGATTCTAGCCAGTGGATGCTGTTATCAATGAGGTTGGTGATCGATGCCACGAGCATCTGTTTCGACCCCTGAACGGGAAAATCTTTTGCGCCGTCTTCCATTCCGTTCAAAAGACTTATTTTGTGACGCTTCAGCCGGATCTCTGCGCTGAAGATCGCCTCTTTAATAAGCGCGGATGCCGTCGTTTTGGCCGGCGTGGGATTTTTCAGGAGATTGGTAACTGGCCGCATCGCTCGATAAAGTTGGTCCACAAGAGTTTTGATGCGCTCAGGTTTGGCGTCATGCGCCGCCGCGGCACGAAGCTCATCGAGAATTTTTTCCGCGCCATGCAGCATCATGCCGATGGTGAGACCGGGAACCGCGGCGTGAAGGAGCTGGTCACGGTACATTTCAAGTTCTTTTTCGGCAGCTTTTAGGACGGGCTCAACCTCGGCTAGGACGCCTTTTTGTTCGAGTACTTCGCGCACTTCAGAGAGTTTTTCGAAAACCTTCTTGCCGGTCCCTTTGCCGAGAGCTTCACGAATACGCTTTTGATCTTTTCCTTTTTCCGCCTCAACCTGCGTCAGGACCGCAATTACAGCGTCCCTGAAGTCCTCAAACGCCGGATTCTCAATGAATCCCTCGCGGTTTGTCTTTTCCCGCAGATCATCGCTGGCGGTTGCATCAAGACGTAGAGCCCCCAGAATCTGGTTATTACTCGTACGCGCTGTGGGGGTGTTTACGCGGCGCAGATCCAGATTGAGCCAGTCGTTTCCGGGCTCGCCAAAGTCATAAACTCGGATGCCGTCTCTGTAGATTCGTATGCCGCCATTTTCATCGAGGTAGCTTTTAAGGCCCTTCACGTCGCCCGTGACAGCCTTGAGAACAGATGGGTCGCGGTCGAACATCCAGAAATCAAACTCGACCTTTCCGATCTTGTGACCGGAGAGGTCCAGCGACACCGACTTTCTATCCTCCCGCTTTTCTAGCGGAAATTTCAACTTTGCTTTGCGCTTGTTCAGTTGCTTTTCAAACGCAGAAGGCGGAGTGAAGCTGTATTCAAAAGCGCCGACATCGCCATCGATTGAACCGCGGATGTGATAGAGTGCGCACTTGTGCGCATCATCTGCAGTAAACATATTTTTAAGCCACTCTTCCCTTCCTGGGGCTGAGAGGCTGACCTCAAAATCAGCAGGCCCTTTGAAGGGTGAGCACAGGCTGTTCACTGAACGATACAGGCGACGCAGGCTGCCGCGCGTCCAGACTTCGCGCAGGCGCGTTACTTCGAAACGCGTGCCATGATTGTTTCCGGGAAACGTCTCCGGCTTGCGCTTTTGCAGAGTAATGAAGGCATTATCGAGATCATCCGCGGATTCGATTGCGTCCCAATCAAACTCCAGAACAATCTCCTCACCGCCGCGGGTGCGGGTAATCATCGTGATATCATGACCCAGCTTGTGTATCGAAAGACGGCCAAGACCTTTTTCGCCCAGGGGGTAGCGGTTGAATTTCTTGGTTCGCTTGTCAGCTTGGCGCTGTAGCAGCTTCACATCTGTCGCGATCATCATCCAGACATCGCGCAATGTCGCTTCGCTCATGCCGGTGCCATCATCTTCGATGATGATTTTGCCAGTCGCTTGGTCATCCGGATTGATCACCGTAACGAGACACATTGTGGCGTCGGCGTCGTAGGCGTTTTTGACGAGTTCGAAAACCGCAAGATTGGCGTCGCGGATAAGCTGCTCACCAAGCAGCGTCAGAAGTCGCGGCTTTACTTTGAAAGTCAGACCGTTCTTCGGACGAGTTTTTGAGACCGCGCCAGCCATGGCTCAGGCCGACCCGATACATTCGACAATCGCCTGCATGACCGGCGGACAAACGCCATTGCCGAGAATTTTGATGTTCTCTCTGCGACTACCGTGGTTCATGATATAGTCGCTTTTGAATCCCATGGCTTTTTTCAATTCAGACACCTGCAACATTCGCATATTGTGACCGCCCGCCCCCGGCTCGACCAGAGCAAATCGATCAACGGTCGTAATTGTGCGCAGGGGCCGATCCAGAGGCTGCCACCCGCCGCTTCCATCGCTGCCATAATATACCAGCAAAAATGCTGCCTTTTTCCCAACTTTTGCGAACCCACGCTCGGCCCGCTCCAGCGTAGGCTTCGCGCGTCCAGGCCGGAAAAGGGGCGTTGTGTCCCATGTGCCTGGCTTGTCGAGAATGTCATGAACGGTTTTCTTTTTCCGTATTCTCGGAATTTTGATATCGGCCACTTCATCTTCCAGGTCACAGACGACAAAGAGACGCCTGCGGCTTTGCGGTACGCCGAAATCGGACGCATCGAATACAAATTCGCGAACGTTATACCCCAGATCCTGCAATGCCTCTTTCAGTTCGCCATAGCGGGACCATGGCCGCATATGGACAACATTTTCCATGACGAGCCAGCGGGGCCTGAATTCTTTGGCGTATCGTAGAGCCTGCATCGCGGTCGCCCGACTGGCCTCGGAACGAGGGGCCGCGCCTTTTGCGCAGGTATGGTTGGTACATTCCGGCGAAGCCAACAGAAGATCGATGTTACCGATCTTGTTGTGAAGCGCCCGCGGTCCGACGTCCTCCAATCTGGCGGTGACAACATGCGCCTCTTTGAAGTTCTCCCGATAGGTTTCGGTTGCTACGTCACATAAATCTATGCCGCAGACAATCTCGGCACCGGCCTGTCGGGCACCGTAGCTGCTGCCGCCCCCACCACAGAATATGTCAAGCGTCCTGATCATTAGCCTTCCCGTTGAGGCGATTTCAGACCAGGCTACCAAGTCAAAGGATGTCTGACCAGGCACAAAATGGACGTACTTACTCCCTCCCAGCGCAGTCTTTGCATGTCACGTATCAAAGGGCGCAACACCAAACCCGAGCTCGTATTGCGGCGCGCACTATGGGCGCTTGGCCTCAGATACCGACTGCATACAAAGCTGCCCGGCAGGCCGGACATCACATTTGCTGGACGGCGACTGGTCGTTTTCATTGACGGCTGCTTTTGGCATGGATGCCCCAAGCATGGTGTGCAACCGAAAACGAACCACGAATTCTGGCGCGATAAGCTGAACAGCAACATCGCGCGCGATCGAAGGGTTACGGCGCAGTTGCGAGCTGATGGATGGAAGGTCGTCCGGGTTTGGGAACATGAAGTGAAGCAAGACATTTCTGCTGTCGTCGGCCGTATTCTGAAAATCATTGCGAGGGAAGATTTTCATGGACGCAATTCATAAAGCCAAACTGCAGAACGCAGACCTGATCATTGATCGGGTGTACGCGGGCGGAAGAAACGGAAACGCGTCCGACGACCCGCTTCCTCCGCTCGTTGGGGTGAGCAATCAGGGTGGGTTCCGTTACATTGGAAACAAAGAGAAGCCCCGACTTATTGTTTTAACTTCGACGCTGCGGGATTTGGACTGGCCTGACAATCTGGACCGGCAATCAGGAACGTTCACATATTTTGGTGACAACAAAAGCCCCGGCAATGAGCTGCATAAGACAAAACGCTTCGGCAATCTTCTGCTGCGCGATCTATTTGATCGCCTGCATCGATCGGGTGCTCGTGCAGAGGTGCCTCCGGTACTAATATTCGCCAATGTCTATCGCTCATGGAGAGACGTTCAGTTTCTTGGGCTCGCTGTCCCAGGCGTGGAAAATCTTGATCCAAACAGCGATCTAGTTGCCGTCTGGAGATCCAAAGACGGGCAAAGATTTCAAAACTATCAGTCGAAGTTCACAATGCTTAACGAAGGCGTAATTTCCCGGCAATGGCTGAAAGAAGTCAGCGCGGGAAACTCACTTGGCATTAACGCCCCGCCTTCATGGAGACGGTGGGTCGAGAAGGGCGTATATGACGCGCTCAAAGCCCCCAGGGTTCTGAACCACCGAACCAAATCTGAACAATTGCCGGATACCGACGAAGGCCGCGCCATCATTCAGATGGTGCGACAGCATTTTGTGGACGATGAATACCGGTTTGAGCAGTGCGCAGCCAAGCTGGCGGAACTTATGCTGCCCCGAATTGTCTCGCTTGATTTGACTAGGCCAAGCAGGGATGGCGGACGTGATGGTATCGGAAAGTACCAACTGGGGGACGGCGCTTCCGCAGTGGATGTCAGTTTCGCGCTTGAAGCCAAATGCTACGGTCTCACGAATTCCGTGGGTGTGAGCGAGTTATCGAGACTTATATCCCGGCTGCGGCACCGGCAGTTCGGTGTGCTCGTCACAACATCGTACGTTGCAGATCAGGCTTATAAAGAAATCAAAGAGGACGAGCATCCCATCATAGTAATTTGCGCCGCGGACATCGTGCGACTGCTGAAAGCGGCGGGCATTGCCACGGCTCACGACGCATTGGAATGGCTGGCTGCGTTTTAGACCATCGGGCTAAGAATTAAGGACGCAGCCTAGCGGTAACACTCACTTCGCCCTTGCTGCCTCAGCAGCAATATGCCCGGCGAGCGTCGTTACGAACGTCCTTAGTCCGGTGAGGTCTGAAAGTTCGGAATATGCTCCGTCATTAGTGGCGGTGCGTGGCGATGCTAATACGCAGGCCGATGTGTAGAGCTGCTCCTGAACGAGACGCTGACAAAGCACGTCGTATCGCTTCAAATAAGAAGCACCCTGAAAATCCTTAAATACAGGAAAGTGCGGAGAGCGGTCCGTCACAGGACGACGAGATTCCGGCGCATCTTCAACCATCATCATCCAGCCTACGAACGGGCGAGGATGTTTGCCGAACGCGTTTTCACGATAAGCGGTCCACAAATCGTGCGCAGTGCCGATCGCTTCTTCTGTTCGGTTGTTGAAGTTGTTGCCGAATGACGGTCCGACCTGGCTTTTGAGTTCGATAGCCGCCACCAGACTATCTCCTTGGGTGACGAGAAGATCCCACAGTTTGGTTGGACGAAAATATCCCGGAAGCGTCAAAACCGCGCGCCGTTCATGAATGACCGCATTACGAAGGCCGTTTGCCTTCACCAAATCAATGACGAGAGCTAGAAAGCCATCCATGTTTTTGCCGGCGGTGACGCCGGCGCGTTCGCCTTGATCTGCTTTTCCGGCCTCGATTTGTTTTTGTCGAGCCTTCTCTCTATTTCCCCAAAAGGCCATCGTGGCCTCGCGCGCCTTGCGCTCATAATCAGCAAGTTCAAGCGACATCAGATTCACTTCCGCCCAGCACCAATTGTTCGGCTGGGGTCATTTTATAAAGTTCAAAAACAGCTTGGTTACAGGCGACCGCATCGCGCGACGCTGCCGCTTTAATTAGCCGCTTACGCAATGAAACCGGAACATCCGTCCAGGCAGGGACGCGAATTCGACGCAAGTACTGTGCTTGAAAGCGCAGATACCCCCCGCGCATCTTTGTCGAGTAGACGGCGACAAACATGCGCGCGATGCCGGACAACAACACGGCCTGCAAGGCCTGCAAATCCCACGTCTCCGACGTGAGGTAATACAGGTTGTGGTGCGGATAGAGACCTTCGTTTTCGTAAACGATATGCGCTTCTCCCTTGATATCCGGGATAAGCAGCTTTGGCTTGGCGGCAAGAGCGGGATAAATGCGGTCAATGGTCCGATACCAATTAGACGGAGCCTTTTGCGCAACATGCCGACCGGCAATCTGATCGCGCCTTGCTTCAAGGTAGCTCCGCAGTCGCGGATATTTGATCAGCTCCACCAAGCCTCCCTTATCGTCAAAGGGATTGATTACGCCTAAACCGCGCCAATCGACGCAGCGGCTTAAAATGTCACGCGTCATTACCAACGGCAATTTGCGGTCGGCTTCAACGTTAAGTTCGTCAAATTTACCAATAAAGGCTCGATCCGCACCCGTCGCGACACCAATCCCGACTTTGCATCCAGCTTCCTCGATGGTCGGAAAATCTCTTTCAAGGCGGCGGATTAGGGCGAGTTGATCAGAGGACTCCAATATCCACGGCTCCGCGCCCGCAACAACGCGTGGGACAATCTTCACCCCGGTATTTGAAGCAGGTTTGACTTTGGAAGTCAGATGCTGCGCGAGCGTTGTCAGTTCGTTCGCATCAATCGCCGGACGATGTGCGACGCGAGTAGCATCGGTCTTTTCTCTATCGATGACGATGATCGCAGGATAGGCAATGACATCGCTGTGAAACGCGGGTGTGTCCACCATGTCCACATAGGCTTTGAGATGAAAGTGATCGGCAACAAATTGCCGCAACGGACCGCCATAGCGGTTTTTCATCCAACGATCGGCACAGATGAAACCAAGCGTCCCCTTCGGGGAAAGGCTTTGCAACGAACGCTGGATAAATGGGACGTAAATATCAGCGCGATCATATATGGTATGGTACCGTGCGCGATATTCTGCCATCAGCGCGTCCGCGATCAATTCTTGCCGAACGTAAGGCGGATTGCCGATCACAAAGTCGAATTGGCCGTCCAACTCGATCAAAAGAAAGTCGCCGAAGACCAGCCATTGATCGGCAAGACTTTCCGCAGTGCGTCTGGCGATCCCAGCTTTCGTAAGATGCGCAACGACTGCGGTACGCGTTTCGCGATAGCTGTGGCGATGTAACTCGACCGCTCGAATAGCATCCGCAAGCGCGTTATAGGCCTCGGGCTTTCCGGCTTTGTCCCAGGTCTGCAACAGCCGGTCGATCGCACACAGAAGAAAATCGCCGCCGCCGAAGGAAGGTTCAAGCAAGCGCATCGTCAGCAGCGGACGGTCGATCGTATAGCCGCTAAGATCGAGAATGAACTCGACGACTTCCTTGCGGGTGAAAACTGCCCCGCGCTGTTCAATGCCCGCAGAAGCCAAGGCGTTGACAGCCGTCGTGACCGGACAATCTCCGAAGAGATTGGGTCGTCGAAGGCTAATAAGGGGGGCGTTCGAGGTCATTTCAGAAGCCAGTGTAGAAGGATAGCGATTGGAACAAAAATAGAACTGCGCCCGCTGGCGGGTCAAGGACGCATCCATATCGACGCACAGGACGCGGTCTTCCGCGCGATATTGCGTTCAAGATGGCCCGAGCGTTTTCACAGAAAGACGGTCATTCCATGCCACTGATTCGGTGCCGCTGGAGAGACAAATCTCCCGACCCGACGGCGCGGGGTGTCGGGGGCGGCAAGACGCCCCTGAATCGATGGGGTGCCGGGGAGAGCCGAAACCTCCGCCCGGCGCGTGGTCCAGCGGCAAGACGCCAGGTCGTGGTTCAGCGGCGACACGCTGACCGTGGGGTTGCCAGGGGAGCGCGGAGGCTCCCGCTGGATGGTGATGAAACGGCCAGACGTTTCAATGACGCGGACACAGGCTCAATGTCGGTGCCGCGTCACGGCTGGGGGATGCAACGGGGGCGCGCAGCGGCCCCCTTGCCAAGATTGTGCTGTATTACAGCACACATCTTGCGAACCGCTTTTGCGGTACGATTTCGGTATTACGTTTGTGCTCTGACATTCGGATTGGATTCAGTCAGAAGCTACAAGCCAACAAATCTAACAGCCGATGCGGTATCCGAATTTCATCCGTGACGTTGGACTGTGCGAACACGCGTGAGGCAAATGCAGTCTGTGTGTTTGGCGCAAGTGGTCGCGTGAGTGGGGGTCTCGGGGGACCGGCAGTTCCCTGAGCGGGGATGAAACGCCCGGACGTTTCATTGGCGCGGCGAGGCTCGACGCCTCAAACGCGCCCAGGGGCCGCCCCGCCCTGCCTTTTCATAAATGAAATGCCACGCTGCGCGTCATTCGTTCGACGGAGACGATGGCGGTCGAACATGATCGCTATCGGTTTGCCGACCGCGCGTACCCGAACGACCGTCAACGAAACGATCGAGATCTTCACTTCGGAACGCGGCGGACGAGTAGAGATACGAGTGCATCCCGTACTCGAACTCTACGGCGTCACGGGGATAATTTTTCGCGATCCATTTGTAGAGCAGGACGGCGCGCTTTCGTGAAATCCGTCCAGATCGGAAATTACTTTCGAAGTCGATACCGCGTTCAAACGGGCCATCGAAAGCTGTGCGGTAGATGTCATCCCATTCCAGGAATTCGCGTAGTCGAACGGCCTGAATGATCCGGTACAGATGCTTTCGCCCATCGCGCGTAAGCATCGCCGTTTCGATACGCCAATTTGGCCAGAAACGATTGAGGATGCTTGTGATCATAGGCGGCAAAATTACCCGGCGATTTACCCGCGTATTACCCGCGACGGCTGATTCCAGAAAGGCGACATTTCCATAATGGTGAACTGGCTTATGTAGGATTATATTCCTTGACGCGCAGACCCGGAATGATCAAGAATGGCGGACGTTCGCATCGGGGCGATGCGACGCCAATCTCGGGAATTGAAAGGAGATCAGCGTTGACGTCCCCCGACAAAACGATTCAGACTCTAAGTCAAACGCCGCCACTCGCACCGATCGAAGTCCGCGACCCAGGTCATGATGACCGCATCATTGATTTGGTTCGCCTACTCGCCCGCCGCGCCGCTGAGTATGATTATGCCCAGCTCCTGTTGCGTCGTGAAAACATCGACCCAGGAACTATGCAATGACTCTAACGAAAGAGATAACCAGAGTTGGCGTTTATTCTCGCTACTCTGACGACGAACTCCAAAGCCCGGCATCTGTTGAAGATCAGATCCGCGAGTGTAAAGAATTCGCACAACGTGAGGGCTGGGAAGTCGTCGCCATCTACACCGATGAAGGAATTTCGGGCTTCACTGCGAAAAATCGTCCAGGGGTTCAGCGGCTGATTAAAGACGCGATGTCGAAGAAATTTGATGTCGTTCTGTCAGAGGCGCTGGATCGCATCAGCCGCGACCAAGAAGACGTGGCGCATGTTTATAAGCGCATGCAGTTTCAGGGCATCTCAATGCACACCCTGACAGAGGGTGAAATAACCCCCCTTCACATCGGAATGAAGGGCACGATGAACGCGCTATTTCTTGTCGATCTCAGCCGCAAGGTGAAACGAGGCCAGAGGGGTCGCGTGTTGAGCGGAAAAATTGGCGGCGGAAATTGCTACGGCTATAACGTCCTGAAAAATCAAAATGCCAACGGCGAAATCGAGCGTGGCGAACGCGAGATCAATAAGCTCGAAGCCGATATCATCCGCCGAATATTCCGCGAGTACGTCGATGGCGTTTCGCCCAAAGCGATTGCAGCCCGACTAAACAGAGAGGGCATCCCCTCTCCGCGCGAAGGAACAGTGCGCAAAGGCAAGATTATCACCGGATGGTCACCGACCACTATCTACGGGAATTGGCAACGTGGCTCCGGCATCCTGAATAACGAGCTCTATGTCGGTCAGCTTGTATGGAACAAGGTCAGCTACCCGAAGAATCCGGATACTGGCAATCACGTGGCACGTGTCAATCTGCATAAAGATTTGGTTCGAACGGAGATCCCGGAATTGCGGATTGTCGATCAGGATCTCTGGGATTCCGTGAAGAAGCGCCAACTCAAAGCTCGGGGAGAAAAGAAGGCTTTCTGGGCTCATCAGCGGCCAACCCACCTCTTCTCATATCTTCTCAAGTGCGGCTGCTGTGGAAATGGTTTCTCCAAAATTTCCTTGGCGCATTACGGATGCTCAACCGCCAGGAATAAGGGCGCATCGCTTTGCAAAAATTTGCGAGTGGTCCGTCAAGACACATTGGAAGAAACGGTTCTATCGATTCTTCAAACGCACCTAATGGAGCCGAAATTGTTGGCGGAGTTCTGCAAGGAATATACGTCACACCTCAACCGATTGCGCATGGAAAACAACGCGACCGTTTCATCTCGCAAGGCGGAACTAGCAAAACTTCAGGCGCGTCAAAAGCGCATCGTCCAGGCCGTTATGGATGGCTTCTCGACGGAAGCGATGAAAGAAGAGTCGAACGCTATCGATCGTCGCGAGCGAGAACTGAAAGAACTGATCTCGACTGACCGCGAAGCACCTGTTCTGCTTCATCCGAATATGGCGCAGCGATATCATCAAGCAGTCGGAGAGCTGTTGTCCGCGTTGCGCGACAAGAACCACCGAACGCAAGCAATCGAACTGATTCGTAGCCTGATCGAGAAGATCGTTCTGACTCCCGACGAAAACTCCGAAGAGTTGTTGGTGAATCTGTATGGCGATCTGGCGGGCATCCTAAAACTGGCAACCGTAGGTAAGACGGCCCATTCGGAGACGGAGCTCAAGCAAATCGCGCTGTTTATGTCTGAGATGAACGCCAGTCCTGAAAGCATGCAGGACAAGATGGTTGCGGGAGAAGGCCTCACGCTTACACGCAATAGGCGAAACTCCCGCAAACACAGGCTTTCAAACAATTCGCGTCTCAGTCCCAACCCTACGGGTATTTCCGTAAGGCAGGGGAAGATGGTGGGCCCGGCAGGACTTGAACCTGCAACCAGAGTGTTATGAGCACTCGGCTCTAACCATTGAGCTACAGGCCCCCGGACGGCTTTTAGCAATGGCGTCTGGCAGGCGATAGACCGCCGTCACGCCGCCCCCAACCCGCTCGCCCTCCTGAAACCGGCCGGAAGACCGGAACGCACGCGGCGGCCCGGCCGTTGCCTTGGCGGAGGAACGCGCCATGACGCCCTGCCGCTGTCCGTCCGTCCGACCGACCGCCATACCGGACTCGTCTGGCGTGCATCTCGCCGATGACGCGAGGGCCGGTTGCTTCTCGCCTCTCGCGCGACTCAGCTATGAGTTGCGCATGTTTCCCACTCTTCGGCTTCTGCTGGCCGGGGTCTCCGCACTGTTCCTCGTAACGCTGGGCGCTCTCAGCCTCACCTCCACCTCGCCGCCGGGCGTCCCGGCGCGCGTCGTCACCGCCGCCTTTGCGCCGCGCGGGCCGCTGATCAGCGCCGACGACCATCCCGAATGGCGTCCGTTCCTGGTGCAGGCGGCGCTGCGCCGCGCCGATGAAGTAGCCAAGCTGCGCGACCTGCCGGAGCGGGATGGCGCGAACGGCGCGCGGCTGCGCTGGGTCAGCCTGCCGGCCACCGCGCAGGATCAGGCACCCGCCGATGCGGTGGAGGTCTTGAACGACATCCCGAGCGCCACCCTGCCGATGGATATCGGCGAGGCCAGTTCCACCGAACTGCCGGTCGGTCCGGCCGAGGAAACGCCGCCACCGCCGGTGCCGCTGCGGGCGCTGCAATCGGCGATCGACGCGCTGCCGCCGGTCGGCGCGGATGATGCCGCGACCCTCGGCGACATCACCGGATCGGTCCAGGCCGCCCCATCACAACCGGCACAGCCGGTGATGCTGCCGCGCGCGCGGACCGGCGTCACCGCCGCGACGCCGAAGCGGGCACAGAAACCGCGGCGCAAATTCCGCCGCACCCGAGCCGCCGTCGCCGCGCCGGCGCAAACCCAACAGCAGACCGCAAACCCGCTGAACACATTGTTCGGGCAAAACCAGACGCCGGCGCTCACCGCCCGCTAACAACAAAAAGGCGCCGGACCGGCCGGCGCCTCTTTATTATTTTCATATCCAGACGAAAAATCAGTGCGACGTGAGACGCTCCGCGAGCGCCGCGGCGCCTTGCTGCGCCGGCGCGGGCGGCAGCGCGGACGCTTCGTGCCGCATCGACGACAGCGGCGCGGCTTCGGCCGAGGACTGCGCAACCTGCGGCGCGGCGACCGGACGGGTCTGCGCGTTGGCGAGCGAATAGGCGTTCATGCCCTTGCGCTTGGCATCGTAGTAGTAACCGCGCGCATAGAGCGCGACGGCGCGATCGTGATTGCCGCCCGCGACCTTGTAGGCGCCGGCGAGATAACGCACCGCATAAGTCATGTTGGTGTCGGCATCGAGCAGGCCCTGCACGCCGCCGCTGTAGCCGAGCGCGCGCGCCGTGCCGAGACGGATCTGCATCATCCCGTAATTGCCCTTGGAGATCGCGCGCGGATTGTACTTGCTCTCGCGCATGATCACGCGATGCACCAGCGACACCGGCAGGCCGTTCGCGGCCGCATGCTTGGCGACCAGCGACGCATAGGAACTGTTCATCCCATGCAGCGTCGCGTGGGCGACCGGCGCAACCGCCGTCTCATTGCCGTTGGCATCAAGCAGCGCGTCATGACGATGCGCGCGCGCGGCGAAGGACGACGTGACCCGTGCGGATTTTGCGAGCGCCGCTTTGCCTTTCACCGTCAGGGCCTGCACCGGCACCTTGCCGGAATTGATGTCCTGAGCCGACTGCGCCGAAGCGGAAGCAGCAGAGAGCACGAGCGAGGCGCATGCGGCGGCAAATGGCATGAAGCGCGAAAGTCGCATGAATCACAGTCCGTCGTTGTTGTGGGTTATCCCGCACACACAGGCGGAATAAGGCATCGATGTGGCGAGCGCCACCCCACGCGGGAACCCGCCGCCTGCGCACAGCGCATGGCGCGGCGCGCCGAAACCCGCTCCGGTCGCGAAAACAGTGATTTTTCAAGCGATTGCGACGGTCCACGCGACGCGAAAGCGCCGGTTCCCACAGCAACCTTAATGCGAAAATCACGCCGCGCCGGGCCGAAAATTTACCGGAGCGCAACCCGCGCGGCGGCAATTTCCCCTGCGGGCGGCCCCTTTGCTGCATCGAGCCACGGCCATGACGACCATGACGACGAACACGACGCACATGACGACAGCCGACGACAATGCCCGCACCGCGCCGCGCACCCGCACCTTCCTCAAGGGCGTCGTGCTCTATGACAATCGCCGCGTGTCGATCGAATGCACGATCCGCGATCTCTCCGACACCGGCGCGCGCATCGCGTTCCCGTCGCCGATCACCATCCCGGACCGGATCGAGCTGTTCATTCCGCAGAAGAACCGCACCTATTCCGCCGACGTGCGGCGGCGCGACGACTGCGAGGTCGGCATCGCGTTCCGCGACCAGCGCTCCGGCGAGCAGCGCCGCGAAGCCGACGCAACGATGGGCGACCGCATCGCCGCGCTCGAGCACGAAGTGGCGCAACTGCGCCGCATCGTCAAGCAACTGCGCGACAAGGTGCTGCCGCACGAAACGGACGTGTAAGGCGCGCGCGCCAAGCTGCCGTTCATTCCCGCGAAAGCGGGAATCCACACGTCCCGAGCAACAGCCAAGCAAAGCGTGGACCCCCGCTTTCGCGGGGGTGAGCGGGATTGAAATACCGAGCGCAGTTAATCGCGGGGAATCGGCCGCGGCTTGCCGTCGTCGTCGATGGCGACGAAGGTGAAGGTCGCATCCGTCACCTTGTCGCGATGATGGGTGCGAAACCGCATCGCCCACGACTCGATGTGAATCTTCATCGAGGTGCGGCCGACGCTCTCCACATCGGTGAACACCTCCAGCACGTCGCCGACCCGCATCGGCTTGAGAAACGTCATCGCATCGACCGACACCGTGACGACACGGCCGCGCGCCCGCTCCACCCCGGCGATGCCGCCGGCCTGGTCCATCCGCGACATCACCCAGCCGCCGAAGATATCGCCATTGGCGTTGGTGTCCGCCGGCATGGCGATCACCCGCACGGTCAGCGCGCCGCGCGGCGTCGACTGTTCGCTCATTCGCTCTCTCCTCGTCGGCCGAGCCCATCATAACCCGCGCTCGGCCGCAACCAAGGCTACGGCCTTGCAGAAGTCGATGCGCGCCGCCTCCAAGTCCTCCGCGCTGAGCGGCGGGCCCGCACAGTCGATGAGCCGCGTGGGGTCGTCCCACGAGCAGCGATGCCGCCGCCGGCAGAGCGCCGCCGGACAGGTGCGCCACGTCTCCCTGATGTTGGCGAACAGGCGCGTCAGCGCCATCTTGCGCGCATCGAGACTCATCCCCGATCCATCAGGCGACGTCTGCAACTCGACGGCGAATTCGCGATCGGACAGCTCGTCGATCGACGGGCGCATTCTGTGCCGGTTGCGGCGGCAGCGATGCGCATGGTTGCGCGCAAGCGTGCGGGGTTTGCGTTTGCTCATGGCAATTCTCGATTCATGGCAAGTCTCGATTCATGGCAAGTCTCCATCGAAATGAGGTGTGTGAGAAAAAGCGGACGCGCGTCCGCGTGTGCCGCCGGCGCGTTGCGCCGCGGCGGGGCGGCGCCATGACCGGCACAACGGCCAGCCCGCCCCCGAAACGCCGCCCCGAACCGGGGGAGGCGGAGCGCCGCAAGGCGCTGTCGTCAGATCCGGTGCGAAGCACGGCGCGCGCTCACGCGCCGCCCTCTCCGCGCCGGCCGCCTCTCCATAACGAGAGAGACGTCGCCTTACGGCGCTCCACCCGCGGCGATTTCAGTCGCCGGGACCGTGCTTCCGGGGCGCGGACAGATGGAGCGACCGATCCTTGCGGGATCGGACTCCACCGGCTCCCGCGGGCTTTGGCCCGCGTTCGTCCTACCCCGTCCAGCCCTTGCGGGCGGCCCCACTTAGTTGGGGCGGACGGCAACCCCGGCGCCTCCCGGACACAGGGTGCGAATCCTGCGCGCGGGCGCCGCCGTCCCCACTCCGCCAACCAAACGCCTCCGGAAGGCGCCCCCGGTTGAGCGGGGATGGATAGGAATATAGACTTAAATTCCTACAGAGTCAAGAACCGCAAACTGGCTACGCCGCATTCTCTTGAGTGAATAGGAACGGAAATTCAGCTTCACTTCCCCGCTTAATTTTCTCAAACAAGCGGGGAGCATTCGCTGGCTTCCCTTCTTCATGAGTGGCGAGTGCAACGTAGTAATTTTTCCCTTCGTGCTTTCCAAAAATAATCCAATCACCGGTCAATCCACGCTTGGCTTGATCTTCATAACCCTTAAATATCAAACGCTGAAAAAAATGCCCCTGCCACAGAGCAGGCTTGTCGCCGTATTTTCCAGAGACTTCTCTCATCATTGACGTCAGTGGATCATCCTTTCTATCCCCCCTCAAATTCCAACGGCTGCCTATACTCCACAAGATGTGCCGCGGAGCAGTCCAATGAACATGCCAAAGGGGATGCAATGGGGAATAGCGAAACTGTCCGACCTCGCGAGGTAACAGCTGGAACGATAATCCTTCGAGGATGTCGAGCACATCGAGGATAAGATGATCCTCATTAAGCTTGGTACGAACCTGCAATAACTGAGCTGCGAAGCTAATACTCATTCGGTCTGAGTAAGGGCGATTATTTGTTATTTGCCGTTTGATCCTGCTCAGCTCCGCCATATCAAAACTTATTTTTACAAGTCCCTCCTCGGTACGTTGAATCTCATCAGAGTTTTCCGGCTCGTCATTTTCCATCAAGTACCCCAACGAACGAGAACCATGCTCTTTGAATTCTCGGAAGACGTGGATGCCCGGGTCAAGCCCAGACATGACGGAGCGACAGTCATTCCGCCAAAGATTCTCCCAAAATCGCCCTGACGGGATCGCGTGGTCTCCTTGATATTGACTCCCCCGCCCGCTTCCCCCACAAGCCGGCATGGCAAAACGACCCGGCAGCAACGCCAAAGGCGAATTCATCTTCTTCGACGTCGTCTATGAGGACGGCTCGCAGCGTTCCAACCGGCGCGTGCCGGCCGAGATCGCCGGGACCAATCCGAAGAACCCCGAAGGCGACGAGGCCGCGCGTGGCTATCTGATCGAGCAGGACCGCGAGATCGCCGAGAAGTCGGGCCGTCCGCCGCTCGCGATCAAGACCGTCACCCGCGCCGGCGTGAAGAAGAAGTAGGCGCGAGGCGCGCTCCCTCGCCTCATCCTGAGGAGCCGCGCATCGCGCGGCGTCTCGAAGGATGAAGCCCCCCCGCAGCCCCCCACAATTCAAGACGGAATGGGCCGCCCTCGTCCTTCGAGACGCGGGCTACGCCCGCTCCTCAGGATGAGGGCGGAGGAAAAGCCTGTTTCGCCTGACGACGAGGCAAACGCCCTCCACCATCCCACGTCAATCCGCGTTCGCCAGACACGGATCGAGCAGCGCGTGGTTTTGATCGACGCGGCGATAGGCGCCCTTCATGGTCACACGGTCGCCGGGCTTCATGCCGTTGTCCTGATAGGTGACGCACATCACCCGCAGATCGCGGCACATCACCAGATACCAGAGCGGACCGGCGCGCTGCACCAAGACCAGTGGCCCGGCGAGCGTGAGATCGACCCGCGTGTCGGGATCGTCGCCGCGCGCGCTCTGCTGTGCCGCGAGCGCATCGGCCATCACGCGCAGCTCCTCGCACGACGACGCGCGCCGCGCCGGGAGATCGCCGGGCGAGAAGGCGGGGACGGAGGCGAAGCCGTCGTTCGGATCGGCGGCCGCGTCGTCCGCCGCCTGCGCGCGCAGGTTCTGCGGCGCCGCAAGCAGCAGGGCGAGCAACAGGGGGATGCCGCGCCGGCGCGTCATGCAGCGCGCAGCCGCATCAGCCGCCAGCGCGTCACGGCGAAACCCGTCGCGGTGACGAGCCACGCGGCAAGCGCGATCCACACCATTGCACCGGACACCGCCGCGAGCGGCACGACATTAGTGGCGTGCGACAGCCGCAGGCTCGCCAGCGCATACATGCCGAGCGGAAACACCAGCCCCCAGAACAGCGGCGTATAGGTCAGCGGCACGCGGTGCAGACCATGCGTCCACACGCCGAACGCGACCAGCAGCGGAATCCACCACGTCGCCCACGCCCACATGACGAGCGTCACGCCATCGACGAACGGCCGCATCGCGGCGAGGAACGGCAGCCCCGGATCGGTGAGGCTCAACAGCGCGCCGGCATTGGTGCTGATCGCCGCAGCCCCCATCACCACCCACAGGAGCGGCGTCAGATCCTGCGGCCGCACCTCGGAGAAGAAGATGCGCTGCGCGAACAGCACGATGAAGATCGCGTAGAGCACCACGCCGACACCCCACAGCATATGCGCGAACAGCATGACGAACGGCGCAAGCGCGCCCATCTGCGGCGCGACGACGATGCCGTGCAGCGCCACGGCTTCGGTCGCGACGATGGCGATCAGCCAGCCGCCGAAGATGATGTCGGCGCGCGCCGCGGTGTTGAACACGATCAGCGTCGCGAAGCCGAGATAAGTGAGCGCGAACCAGAGCGCGAGCGCGCCGAGCCACAGCCCCAGCGCGACGCCGCCATGGCCGCGCAGCGCGAAGCCGACGCCGAGCACATCGGTCGCGGCGACCAGGGTGAAGAACGCGAACACCAGCTTCGGCTCGGTGAGATCGGCCCAGACGCGGCGCGGGAAACAGACGATGCGGATCAGCGTCATCGCCAGCAGCAGCGCGTAAGCGGCGATGGTGAGCGCCATCAGCGCATCGGAGATGACGCGCGGGCCTTCAAAGAACATCGCATTGGCGATGATGCCGGTCGCCATCACCAGCGCGAAATAGCCGGGATAGAGCGCGGCGACCGCCTCGCGGCAGCTTGCCCAGCCGACGGCGCGAGACCCCGCCGGAGCGGCGGCCGGCGTTTCGGGCAAAGCGGAGTCGGGCGAGGAAACGGGCGCAGATATTGGCGCAGACATGGGCACAATCCCGGATGCGCGGAGCGACGCCTTTCGTCTAGCGGCGCGGCATCATTTGTCAACGCGGGCGCGGCCGAACCACCAGCGGAGGGCTGACGGCCGGCGCTCCGCCCGCTAGTCTTTGCCGCATGACCGCGCCCCGCTCCGCATCCGAGCCGGTACCCGTGCCTGCGCCCGCGCCCGTCGCGACGCCGTACGAACTCGCCTTCACCACCGACCGCAAACGGTTCTACTGGACCAATCCGAACTGCGGCATCACCATCGTCGATGCCGGGCGCGACAGCGCGCTGGTCTGGGAGACGCCGCAGGGCGAGGAGCGCCGGCGCTGGACCGAGATCAGCGCCGTCAACATGCTGCTGGCGAGCGACGGCAAGCAGGAGGTCAACCAGTGCCGCATCGACTTCAATGACGGCCGCAGCCTCACCGTCTCCGATGCCGGCGCGAACGGCCAGCTCGACGAGACCCGCACGCCGATCTACCGCGCCTTCGCCCGCGCGCTCAATGCACGGCTCGCGCATGCGCCGGACGGCACGATCCGCTTCACCGCCGGGATGACCGAGGGCCGCTATCGCGTGATGCAGATCCTGCTCGGCCTGCTGACCGTGCTGTTCGTCGTCACGCCGGTCGTGCTGGTGTTCATCGTCCGCGACTGGCGCGTGCTCGGCACGCTCGCCGCAGGCGCGGCGTTCGTCTGGCCGTTCTGGCGGCTGATGCAGAACAACGCGCCGCGCGCCTATGATCCGCGCCATCCGCCCGACGAGCTGATGCAATAACAGCGCGCAGTTCGCCGTGAACCTTTTCCACGCCCGCAGCGACAGAGCATGACGGCCGGACCGGCGCCGCGTGCACCGCTTGCCCGCGGCCGCACGACCGCCGACAATCCTGCCCCCTGCGCGCCCTTGCAGAAGGAGACATCCATGCGCCGCTTCGCCCTTCTCGCTCTCGCCGCCCTCGCCGCTTTGTTCTTGGGCTATGCCTCCGCCGCCACCGCGCAGCCGCACGACGTTCCCGGCGCGCGCGATTATCCCGGCATCGGCCGCTTTGGCGGCAGCGTCGTCACCGGCTATGCCATGAAGGACTTCGACGCGGCACGAATGCAGGCCGCGCCGTTCAAGGACGGCAAGGCGACGGACGCGCGGCGGATCGAGGGGCGCGTGACGCGGATCGCCTATCGCACCGGCGCCGGCCCGTCGATCCTCGAAGTGTCGCGCAATTTCGAGACGCAACTCGCCAAGGCCGGGTTCGAGACGCTGCTGGCGTGCGACACCGACGCCTGCGGCGGCATTCCGTTCAGCGAGGCGATCGACGCGCTGCCGATGCCGCAGATGTGGGTGGACGGTTTCAACTTCCGTTACTTCGCCGGACGCAAGGCCGAGGCCGGACGCGAGACCTATGCCGCCGTGGTGGTGAGCGAGACCAACGGCGAAATCACCGCGCAGCTCACCGTCGCCGTGACGGGCGCGATCGCCGACAAGATGGTGGACGCCGCCGCGATGGCCAAGGGCCTCGGCGAGAGCGGCCACATCGCGCTCTACGGGATTTATTTCGACACCGACAAGACGGTGGTGAAGCCGCAGAGCAAGCCGACGCTCGACGAGATCGCCAAGCTGTTGCGCGCACAGCCGGCGCTCAACGTCGTCATCGTCGGCCACACCGACAGCCAGGGTGCGTACGACTACAACATGAACCTGTCGCAGCGCCGCGCGGCGGCGGTCGCGGCCGCGCTCGTCTCCGGTTACGGAATTCCGCAGGCGCGGCTGCGCACCGCCGGCGTCGGCTATCTCGCGCCGGTCGGCTCCAACGCCAGCGAGGACGGCCGCGCGGTCAACCGGCGGGTGGAGTTGGTCGCGCCGTGAGGTGGGTCAGGTCGCGCGGGATTTATCGCGCGGCGTGATGAAGCGCTGTTGTGCCGGCAGCCTTCAGCCCGTCGCGCGGCTTTTCCAGCTCCGACTGCTCAAAACCATTGGTGGCGAGAATGAAGATGCGTTTGCCGGTGAGCGAGGCGGCCATGGGAGGTCTTCGTGCTGAGAGAGAGTTCAGCGGAGATAACTACGCACAGCCTCTATAGTTTCGCAGAAGCCAATTTGCGTCCTAGCTACCTAACGGTCATCATCAACAAGAAAGTCATCGAAAATTTTCCCCCAAAGCTCAATCGTTTCTGCGGTGAATTTGGCATTCGAAGCCAGCGCTCGCTTCTTTGTTTCCCGAGCCAATTCCACCTTCCATCCATCGCTCAGCGCGATTCCTTCAGTTCGAGCCCAAGCCTCAATCTGAGGAACAATCGGCTCCCCTGCCTTAACAATTTCAGAGAATGCCGTTTCAGCTCGTCTTCCCCACCGGTCAACAACACCGACAAAGAAATCTACTGGGAACAGATCTTCGACTTCAGAATTTTCAAATGCGACATAAGAATCAGTCGTCCTTATTTTTTTCTTCTCGGATTGATACAAGCCATTTCGTAAATCGCGAGCCATTCGCTGACCGGCATCATCGCCATCCAGAAGAATTGAGGGCAAAATTTCTTCTCTTCCGCTTAGGATGCTTGCGACAGCTTTCGCATTTCCCGCCGCATGAGCTGGAGGAAACACCAATTCCCGTTTCGGATTGATACGCTTATTAGCAATCAATATTAGCTTTATTGTTGACAGATAATGCTGATCGGATGGCCCCTCTACTATTACTGGCTGACATCCGTACAAGATGCTCTCGGCCACATTCATGTTCAATGCGGAATATATGGCATAAGTCGCACCCGATTTTCTGGGGTCATCCGTCCCTACCCGAAGATCGGGAGACGCTTTCGTCGATCCATCGTCAGCCACATATACTTTTCGCACACGATCAAGCATATCGGCCTCTACGAGAAACGGAGAATGAGTCGTGTATATGATTTGATTCGTTTTCGTCAGATTCTCAAAAAACGCCGACAAATCGCGTTGCGCGAGAGGGTGTAGAGACAATCCGGGTTCGTCTAATAATAAAATTGCATCGCGATGATCCCCGGCGCTTTCCACCAAAAATATCAGGTAGAAACTAAAGAACCATTGGAGACCACTGCTTCTATCTTCGAGTTCAATTTTTTCTGGTCGACGTTTATCGCTTACCCAAATGCGAAAATGATCACCATCAGCTTGAAACTCAAATGTATAATCTCCCTGTTTCCACCAATCTCGGAATTTTTTAGTTAGATCTGTCCCGGCCGAATTAAGAAGGATAGTTCGCTCGCGTTTGTTAGTCGCAATATCTTCAATTTCTTGCGGAGACGGCCGCCGCCCATCAGGTGATTTGAAATCTCTTCCCAACTCGAGAACTTCTTTCGGCTGCAGCCCAACAAAACTGAACAATACTCGCAATGTTCGTGCCTTTGCTGCCTCCTTCGCACCCAAGTCATCACGGGTTAGATTCTGAACAACATGAGGAAGATAAATTTCAGAATCTAAATTTCCGTAATTCGAATAGAAAACAAATCGCGGAAGATTCTTGACAACTAAATCTTTAACTCCAGGCACATCGTTAGGATCCAAAGCCTTTAACCGCCCCTCAATCGCCTCCAATGCCTCCAATAGAAGGGCGTAACGTGGCACAATCGAGCTAGTTGGGGCAGCGGCTTCCGGCTTTAAGCGACACAGCGCTTCCTTTATTTCGGCAATACTTTCGACATCATGCTCATTCGAATTTGCAACTCGATTCTTAGCTGCCTCTAAAGCAGCCACGAAGTCCTCCCTCAGAGACCCTTCTTTAGCCAAAGGCGCCATTGGCAAAATTTCACTGATAGCTTTATCTATTGCTGCGATAACTTCAGAAGCAGGCACCTTTATCGGCTTCTCGTATTTCGGAAAATCACACCAATAATCGCCCGCGAAATTTCGAAAAACACACACCGTGTCAGTTACGTTCTGATCTAAACCGGTTAAATCAGAAAGCTTTCCGGCAATCTCCGTGGCGTCGAAGTGCGCTTGAATAAAATAGAAGTTTTGCGGATTTTGACGGATAGCCGCATAATTTCCCTTTGGATAATCCGAAGTCGGCCGAACCTCTCCCTCCCGAGCCGGATTTAGCTTCCACAACGGCAATAATAGATTCGTTTTTCCAGATTCATTCACACCTATTAGAGCCGTAACTCTATCTGCATCAATCCAACCGCTATCAACGACGGACCGGAAATTCTTCACCCGAAATTTGAGCAAACGCATCGAATCCCCCGTTTAAAATTGGCAAAATAAAGCAATTCTATTTAATGCGGCTATCTAGCTTCTTCAGTAAGCCTTCTCGCACGCTTAGCAGCAATAGATTTCCCCACCTGATTTAAATTAACCCCTGTTTTGCAACGCAAAATCAACAGACAGCGTTCTGTTTCAATCTTATCAGGCCACTACCCAACGCACTTAATCAATCATCTAAGCTCAAGAGCCCTTAGCTCACTCAAATGTTTCACCCACAGGCGGATGCTTCGCATTTGCACGGTCTGACAAATGTTTAGCCCCCAGACTTGGTCCGGGGGCTAAAAGCTCTATCCGACATGGGCGCACGATGATAAGGCCACCCTCGGGTCAACCTCTAGGGCACCGGGCGCTGAAAAGCGCGCTCCGCTAGTTATCAAGGAATGAGCGCAGCTTCCTGCTCCTTGACGGATGCTTCAACTTCCGCAGCGCCTTCGCCTCGATCTGACGGATGCGTTCGCGCGTCACCGAGAACTGCTGGCCGACTTCTTCCAGCGTGTGGTCGGTGTTCATGCCGATACCGAAGCGCATGCGCAGCACGCGCTCTTCTCTCGGAGTCAAAGACGCCAGCACGCGCGTCGTCGTTTCGCGCAGGTTCGACTGGATCGCCGCGTCGATCGGCAGCACGGCGTTCTTGTCCTCGATGAAATCGCCGAGATGCGAGTCCTCTTCATCGCCGATCGGCGTTTCGAGCGACAGCGGCTCCTTGGCGATCTTGAGGACCTTGCGCACCTTCTCGAGCGGCATGCCGAGCTTCTCGGCCAGTTCCTCCGGGGTCGGCTCGCGGCCGATCTCGTTGAGCATCTGCCGCGACGTGCGCACGATCTTGTTGATCGTCTCGATCATGTGCACGGGGATGCGGATGGTGCGGGCCTGGTCGGCGATCGAGCGGGTGATCGCCTGCCGGATCCACCACGTGGCGTAGGTCGAGAACTTGTAGCCGCGGCGGTATTCGAACTTATCGACCGCCTTCATCAGGCCGATATTGCCTTCCTGAATGAGATCGAGGAACTGCAAGCCGCGGTTGGTGTATTTCTTGGCGATGGAGATGACGAGGCGCAGGTTCGCCTCCACCATTTCCTTCTTGGCGATGCGCGCCTCGCGCTCGCCCTTCTGCACGCCGGTGACGATCTTGCGGTATTCGGTGATCTCGACGCCGGTCTCGCCCGCAAGCTGATGGATCTGCGTGCGCAGGTCCTTGATCTTGTCCTTTTCCTTGGCGACGAGGTTCTTCCACCCCTTGCCGGACAGCTTCGACACGCGGTTGAGCCAGCGCGGATCAAGCTCCGAGCCGACATACTGCTTGAGGAAGTCGTCGCGAGCGACGCCGTAGCTCTCGGACAGCCGCATCAGCCGGCCCTCGTTCGACACGAGGCGCTTGTTGATGTCGTAAAGCTGCTCGACCAGCGCGTCGATGCGCGCCTGGTTGAGCCGCAGCGACTTCACCTCGGCGACGATCTCGTCCTTGAGCTTCTTGTATTTGCGCTCCTGCGACGGCGACAGGTTGTCGCTCTTGAGCCGCAGTTCGATGTCCTGATCCTGCAGGCGGCGCAGCTTCTTGTAGGCGTCGGCGATGTTGTCGAACGCCGCCATCACCTTCGGCTTCAGCTCGGCCTCGATCGCGGCGAGCGACAGGGAATTCTCCATGTCGTCGTCATCGAAATCGCCCTCGCCTTCCGGCTGCTCGGTTTTCTCTTCCTCTTCACCGGCCGCAGAACCATTGGAAGGTCCGGCGGCCTTGAACGGCGTCGGCTGCGGCGGCGCCGCGGGCGCGCTGGCGACGACCTGCAGATGCGGCGCGCCGGGCACCGGTTGGCCGTCCGGGGTGGTCGGCGCGGCCATGCTGTTCTTGGCGTCCGGGCCGGCATAGGTCGCTTCGAGGTCGATGATGTCGCGCAGGAACACCTTTCCCTCGTTGAGCTCCTCGCGCCAGATGATGATCGCCTGGAACGTCAGCGGGCTTTCGCACAGGCCCGCGATCATCGCCTCGCGGCCGGCCTCGATGCGCTTGGCGATGGCGATTTCGCCCTCGCGCGAGAGGAGTTCGACCGAGCCCATCTCGCGCAGATACATGCGCACGGGATCGTCGGTGCGTTCGGACGGCTCTTTCTTCTCGGTGGTGGCGAGCGCCTTCGGACGCGACTCGACCAGCTCGGTGCCGGTCTCCTCCTCGTCGTCGTCCTCGTCCTCGTCGCTATCGGCTTCCTCGTTCTCGATGACGTTGATGCCCATCTCGTTGAGCATCGAGAGCGTGTCCTCGATCTGCTCGGAGTTGACCTCTTCCGAGGGCATCACGGCATTGAGCTGCTCGTAGGTGACGTAGCCGCGCTTCTTGGCGCTCTTGATGAATTTCTTGACCGCAGCGTCATTGAGGTCGAGCAACGGCAGCGGCGAATCCGGAGTCTCCGGGGCGTCCTTCTCGGCCGTTTCTTTGTCCTGCTCTTTGACTTTCGCCTTGCTCGCCATTCGTACTCTGCCTCTCCTCGTCGCCGCGCCGGACCCGCATGGGCGTATCCGGATGGCGGAAAGGGGCAGCGAGGTGATCAACCCCGGCCTGCCCCGCGAATCGAACGTTACTGTCGTGGGCCGCGCTTAAGGCCCGATTAACCCTGACCGGCTTCCAGAGCCCAACCTGGAGCCCGTGGCGATAAAAGACCCATATTCCGCCTGTTTGCGAGTCTCAAGCTGATTCCCGCGCGGCAAAACCGGCCGGAAACGTGGCTCGAACTTTCCCGCAAAACCCGGCTTCAAACCCCGCTCGGCGGGTTCCGGGCCTCCGGCGCCGGACAGGTCGTCCCGGCCCCCGATTCCCTGAGGTTTCGCTTGGTCCTCCCCGCCCCGTGAGCGGCGGCGGGAGGTGCCGTGGCCGATTTCGACCTTGTCCGCCGGCCCTAGAAGGACCGGGACGGGCGGCCGGACGAGGCCCCGAACCCTTCGATCAGCGCTTCGGTGCCATCGGCGGCGGCGATCCGGCTTTTCACGTCGAACAACCAGGCCTGATTGGCCTCGGTCGCATCGTCGGCCAGCGCCGCCTCGGCGTCCTTCAGTTCCCTAGTTAGGGAATGCCATTGCCGATGCAAGGCGACGAGCTGCTGCCAGGTGATTAAAACATCGGCCGGCGCGGCGGCGGGCTCGGCGCCCCACACCGCCGGGGTGGTCACCGCCACCGCCAGCCGTTCCAGCATGTCGGCGAAGCCGCGCCGGATCAGCCCGGCACGCAGAATCTCCGCATCTGGCGAGGCTTCCTGGGCGAAACCGTCGATGATCGCGCCTTTCAGCCGCTCGGCGTCGTTGTGGCGGAACGCCAGCGAGGAAAGTTCCTCGAGATGGTCGTGCAGCAGCCAGGGGTGGTTGAGCACGGTCTGCAGGATCAGGGCTTCGCGCAGCGGCATCGCCGTGCGCGGGCCACGCATCAGCGGCGAGGCCGCAAGCTGCTGGCTCACCGCCGCGTAGCCATTCTGTCCGCCGAATGCCTGTCCGCCGAAACCTGGCGCACCGCCCCGGCGCGGATCGCCGCCCCGCAGGCCGCGGCCGCCGCGCGGATCGGCCCCGGCGGCATCGCGCCGCCAGCCTTCGGCCGCCGCCATGCGGCGCGGGAACGCGCCGCGCGCAGCACCGCCACCGAAGCTCTCGGTCTGGAAAAAGCCGCGCAGCCGCGCCTCGAAATCCTGCCGGTAATATTTGCGCACCGCCTCGTGGCCGATGCCGCGCGTCACCGCATCGAGCCGCGCCTCGAGCGCGGCGCGGCGTTCCGGCGTGTCGAAGCCACCGGCCTCGACCTCGCGCAGCCACGCCACATCGGCCAGCGGCTTCGCCTGCGCCACCACGTCCGCGACGGCTTCACGGCCGCCGGAGCGCAGCAGATCGTCCGGATCCTGCCCCTCGGGCAGCATCGCGAACCGCAGGCTCTTGCCGGGTTCGAGCTTCGGCAGCGCGAGATCGACAGCGCGATATGCCGCGCGTTTGCCCGCGCCGTCGCCGTCGAAGCACAGCACCGGCTCGGCATGCATCTTCCAGATCAGCGCAAGCTGGTCCTCGGTCAGCGCGGTGCCGAGCGGCGCGACCGCGCCGGGAAAGCCGGCATTGACCATGGCGATGACGTCGACATAGCCCTCGACGACAACGATTTGCGCGCCCTGATGCGCCGCCTGCCGCGCCGCCGCGCCGTTGTAGAGATTGTGCCCTTTGTGAAAGAGCGTGGTCTCCGGCGAGTTGAGGTATTTCGCCTTCGTCTCTTTATCGAGCGCGCGGCCGCCGAAGGCGATGATCCGCCCGCGGATGTCGGTAATGGGAAACATCACGCGGTCGCGGAACCGGTCATACGGCACCGGAATGTCGTCGCCGTGGATCAACAAGCCGGTCTCGGTCATGTCCTCGACCGGAATGCCCTGCTTGCCGAGGTGTTCCTTCAGCGCGAACCGCTCGCCGGTCGCGTAGCCGAGGCGGAATTTGAGCTGCGTCGCCGCATCGAGTTCGCGGTCGGCGAGATAGCCGCGCGCTTTCGCGCCGTCGCGGCCGGCGAGCGTCGCCTGGAAATATTGCGCGGCAAGCTCCATCACCTCGTAGAGCGTCTTGCGCTTCTTCTCGCGCGCATCGTCCTCGCGCGACACCACCGGCAACGGCATGCCGGCCATCTGCGCCAGCCGCTCGACGGCTTCCGGGAACGTGACGCCGTCGGTGCGCATGACGAAATCGAAGATCGAGCCGTTGGTCTGCGAGGAGAAGTCGAACCACGCCTGTTTCTGGTCGTTGACGAAGAACGACGGCGTCTTCTCCTTGTTGAACGGCGACAGCCCTTTGAACTCGCGCCCCGCGCGGGTCAGCTTCACGCGCCGGCCGACGACTTCCGAGACCGGAAGCCGGGCTTTCAGCTCTTCCAGGAACTGGGGCGAAAAACGCATATGCCAGAAACTTTAGCGATCCAAAGGTTACAGTCGGTCACGAGAGTATAAAGGATGAAGGCCCAAACTGGGGCTAAACTCTGGAATGGGAAATATGCACGTTTTCCATGTTTTCCACAGCCGACCGAATTGGCAAGATGTCTCTCTCTGGTGGGGAGGCGACTAATGACGGGCTTTTGCATCGGCTGCGGGAAACCAAGCAAATACTCAGTCCAACTAGCCGTTGGGCCTCAAGCTAATCGTTTGACCGCATTGCCTCGTTACTACCTTCCGAACCAACACGCTCGTAACCCGGATTTCCCCGCAGTTATTGAAGATGTTTTCTTTTGCAAGAAATGCATGAGAGCCGTCGAAGACTCAATGCGTTCAGCAATTTTGTATCTGCAATCCGAGAACGATCAGATTTCTACAAAGCTCGTCTAGCAAAGCGATGTAACAACTGGGCATCATACACAGATTCACGCCCTCGGCCCCGTCTTATTCCTTGCCGAGATAGTCCGGCTTCGCCAGCGGCACGCCCTTGTGGCGCAGGATCGCGTAGGCGGTGGTGAGGTGGAAATAGAAGTTCGGCAGCGCGAAGGTGAGCAGGTAGTGCCGCGCCTCGAATTCGATGGCGCGATTCCGGGTCTTGAAGATCACCGTCTTGCCGTCGCTGGCATCGATCGCCGCGCGGTCGAGGCCGGTGATGAACGCCACCGTCTTGTCGATGCGCGTCTTCAACTCGTCAAATGTCGTTTCCGTATCCGGAAAGCCCGGGATCTCGACGCCGGCAAGCCGCGCCGCGCAGCCCTTGGCGTTGTCGCTGGCGAGATGGATCTGCGCGGTGAACGGCCGCATGTCCGGCGCCAGCCGCGCCTGCGTCAGTTCGGCGGGATCAATCTTGTTATCGCGCGCGAACGCCGCACCCTTGTCGATCAGATGCGTGAGGTTGGCGAAGCCACGCACGAAGGCCGGAATGGAAACGTCGTACATCGTCAGCGACATGATGCGATCCTTGAGACATGAAGCACGACAGACGAGATAAGCAGCGGAGCGCACCGCGCCAAGGTGGACTTAAGACGCGGGCGCGTCAGTCGCCCTGATAGCGCTGCTCGGTCCACGGATCGCCGCGGTCGTGATAGCCGTTTTCCTCCCAGAAGCCGCAGCGGTCGACGGTCATGAATTCGATTCGCTTGAGCCACTTCGCGCTCTTCCAGAAATAAAGATGCGGGATGACGAGGCGCAGCGGGCCGCCATGCTCGCGCGTCAGCGGCTCGCCGTTCCAGGTGTGTGCGAGGATCGCATCCTCGGCGGCAAAATCCGGCAACGGCACATTGGTGGTGTAGCCGTCAGAACTGTGCAGCATCACATGCGTGGCGGCGACGGTCGGCATCACCGCGTTGAGGATCGTGTGGGTGGAGACGCCCTGCCAGGCATTGTCGTAGCGCGACCATGTGGTCACGCAATGAATGTCGGTGACGAAACGACTCTGCGGCAGCGCCATCAGCTCGGCCCAGGTCCAGTGCACGCGCGTCGTCACCGCGCCGTCGATATCGAGCGTGAACCGCGCGGTGTCGACCACCGGCTGCTCGCCGAGATCGAGCACCGGCCAATCCTTCACCAGATGCTGGCCGGGCGGCAGGCGGTCCGTCTCCGGCCGCGCCACGCGGCCGGTGATGAATTTCCGCTCGCGCGCCCAGGACTGCTTGGTGCGCGTCAGCTTGGTGTCGAGGCCGGTCGGATCATCGGTCATCGGAAGCTCGCTTCATCACGGACGACATAACGTAAGACCGCCCGGCGGCCTTTGCCACCGGACGGTCTTTGGCCGTGCAAAATGTAACGGCTACGCCGGCTGCGGCTCCAGTTCGCGCAACAGGTCGCGCAAGTCGAGCCGTTCGGTGACCATCGCCAGTTCGCCATCGGCGTTGCGCGGCCACTCGCTCTGCGGACGATCCCAATACAGTTCGACGCCGTTCTCGTCCGGGTCGCGCAGATAGAGCGCCTGGCTGACACCGTGATCGCTGGCGCCGTCGAGCGGCCACTTGGCATCGATCAGCCGTTTCAGCGCGGCGGCGAGCGCCTTGCGTGTCGGATACAGGATCGCGGTGTGAAACAGTCCGGTGGTGCCGGGCGCCGGCGGATGGCCGCCCCTGCTCTCCCAGGTGTTGAGGCCGATGTGATGATGATAGCCGCCAGCGGAGACGAACGCGGCGTCACGGCCGTAGCGCTGCATCAACTGGAAGCCGAGCACGCCGTTGTAGAACGCGAGCGCGCGGTCGAGGTCGGCGACTTTCAGATGCACGTGGCCGATCCGCGTGCCCGGCTCGACCGGGTTCGGGTTCTGCTGCTCGTTGCGCATCGGCAGAATGGGCGTGGTGGACATGATGTGATCTCCCACAGATGAAATGGAATTCGGATCAACGTGAGCGGCGCAGCGCCAGCGCGCCGTCGCCGAGCAGCGCCTGCACGGCGAGCGCCACCGCCCAGAACGCAGGATATTCCCACCCGCCATTGGCGTTGGTGAAGAAGAAACCGGCCGGGCCGTGCACCAGCACGATGGCGCCGAGCAGCACCGGGATCAACGCGAGCGCCACCCAGCGGGTGAACACGCCGAGGATCAGCGCGACACCGCCGATGACCTCGACGGCGATGGTGAGATAGGCAAGCTCCGGCGGCAATCCCAGACTGCCGAAGAACTTGGCGGCACCGGCCGGCGTGAACACGACCACTTTCAGCGCGGCATGGGCGAGGAACAGCGCGCCGAGGGTGACGCGCAGCAGCAGCGCCGCATAAGGCGCGGTGCGGGCATCGACCGACGCGGCGGTCTGGTGCTGGGTCAGCGGGGCGACGGCGAGATGAGCGGCAGTCATGGTGTTTCTCCGGAAACGAATGCTGTGAACTGCCGCCAACATGGCCCTCGGCCCATGAGTTGATAATCCGCTATTTTTGAATAATATCTCACACCTATGGTGTGAGATTGGATCGTGCTCGACCGCGTCACCGGCATGCAGGTGTTCGTCCGCGTCGTCTCGCTCGGCAGCTTTTCCGCCGCCGCGCGATCGCTCGGCCTGTCGCAAACCATGGTGACCAAGCACATCACCGCGCTCGAGGAGCGGCTCGGCGTCACCCTTCTTCACCGCACCACGCGAAGGCTCAATCTCACCGAAGCCGGCCGCCGCTATCTGCAATCGAGCGAGCGCATCCTTGCCGAGATCGAGGAAGCGGAAACGCTGGCGGTCGCCGACCGGGTGGAGCCGCGCGGCACGCTGCGGATCAATGTGCCGCTCGCCTTCGGCATGCGCGAGATCGCGCCGATCCTGCCGCGCTTCGCCGCGCGGCATCCCAAGCTCACCGTCGATCTCGGCCTCGCGGACCGCATGGTCGATCTGATCGAGGAGCGCTGGGATCTGGCGATCCGCATCGGCCGCATGGCCGATTCATCGCTGGTCGCACGCAAGCTCGCGCCGCTGCGGCTGATGGTCTGTGCGTCGCCGGCCTATCTGCAAGAGCACGGCACGCCGAAAACCGTCGATGACCTGCGGCGGCACTCGTGCCTCGGCTACATGCTGAGCGCCGCGACCTCCGCCGACCGCTGGCTGTTCGGCAAGGACGGCAAGATGTCGGTGCCGATCTCCGGCCGGTTCCGCGCCGACAACGGCGACGCGCTGCGGCTCGCGGCGCTGGAAGGGCTCGGCCTGATCTACCAGCCGACGTTCCTGCTGGCCGACGATCTACGCGACGGACGGCTGCGCGCCGTGACGCTCGACAAGCCGCCGGTCACCTTCGATGGCGTGTTCGCGGTCTATCCGGCCGAGCGGCATCCGCCGGCCAAGGTGCGCGCCTGCATCGACTTTCTGGTGGAGGCGTTCCGCGGCGAGCCGCCGTGGGAGCGGGATTTGCCAGGCGCTTAAGGTATAATGTTGCAGCGCAACACAGGTTCGGATTAAAAGCCCGCAACATCGTTTTACACGGGAGCCTCGTCATGGACCTCCGCTACGTCACCGCCGGCCCCAATCCGCCGAAGGACATTCACGCCGTCATCGAAATCCCGCTCGGCGGCGTGCCGGTGAAATACGAAATCGACAAGAAGTCGGGCGCGCTCTACGTCGACCGCTTCCTGCACACGGCGATGTTCTATCCGGGCAACTACGGATTCATTCCGCAGACGCTGTCGACCGACGGCGATCCGATGGACGTCATGGTGGTGAGCCAGGTGCCGGTGGTGCCGGGCGCGATCATCCGCTGCCGCCCGGTCGGCGCACTGATCATGCAGGACGAAGCTGGCGGCGACGAGAAAATCCTCGCCGTGCCGGTCGACAAGCTCAATCCGTTCTACACCGACATCCGCGACTATCGCGATCTGCCGCCGATCATCTGCGAGCAGATCGCACACTTCTTCCAGCACTACAAGGATCTGGAAAAGGGCAAGTGGGTGAAGGTCGCGGAATGGATCGACCCTGCCGATGCGCAGAAGCTGGTGCTGGAAGGCATCGAGCGCGCGAAGGAAAAGGCGTAAGGGTCATTTCTCGATCCCACCTCACGGTTCGAGACGCCCGTTTCACAGGCTCCTCACCATGAGGCTTTAGAGAGATACGCAACTCTCTCAGCCGTCATGGCCGGGCTTGTCCCGGCCATTCACGTCTTTCTTTGGCGCAGCAACGCAAGTCGTGGATGCCCGCAACAAGTGCGGGCATGACGCGGATGGAATCGCGCTATCGTCGCATGCACCGAACCCTCTCCCGCCAGGGAGCGGGAAGAAAGTCACCGCGCGTCGTGGAAGATGATGCCCGCCGTGTGCCGGCGGCCGGAGCGCACGCGACTGACGCCGTGGCGCAGATTGACGCGGTAGCTGCCGCGCGTGCCCTCGACCGGCCGATGATGTACGGCGAACAGCACCGCATCGCCCTGGCGCAACGGCACCACTTCGGGCCGCGACTGCATGCGCGGCCGCTGCTCGGTGAGCACGAACTCGCCGCCGGTGAAATCCTCGTCCGGCTGCGACAGCAGGATCGTCGCCTGTAGCGGAAACGCCAGTTCGCCGTAGAGATCCTGATGCAGACAGTTGTAGTCGCCCGGATCGTAGCGCAGCAGCAGCGGCGTCGGCCGCGTCTGGCCCGCCGCGTGGCAGAGCGCGAGAAAATCCGCATGCGTGTCGGGATAGCGCGTGGCGATGCCCATGCGCGCGTTCCACCGGTTGGCGATCGGCGCGAGCCGAGGATAGAGCGCCGCGCGCAGCGACGCGACCCGATCGGGCAGCGGATAGGACAGATACTTGTATTCGCCGCGGCCGAAACCATGCCGCGCCATGATTACACGGCTGCGAAACCGGCTGTCGTCGTCGTAGAGCGTGACGAGCGCGCGGCATTCCGCCGGCGTCAGCAGCGCGTCGAGCACGGCACAACCGCGCGCATCGAGATCGGCCGCGACCGATTCCCAATCGCAGCGGACAACATGACCGTCATTGGGTTGACTCACGAGAACCGCTGTATCGGGCAAGGCACTCTCCATCCTTCCGGTCATTCCCGCGAAAGCGGGAATCCACACTTTGCCATTGAAACGGCTTTAAGCGTGGGTCCCCGCTTTCGCGGGGACGAACGGGAGTTGTGATGGCGATGCCCGATAAAACCCGCCACCCGTTTTCTGCGTTCACCGCATCGGCAGGTTCGCGGCCTTGATCACCTGCTGCGCCTGCGCGCGCTGCTTGAGGATATCGGCGGCGAATGCATCCGGTGTGTTCGCCGCCGGCACCAGACCCCTGCCGATGATGTTTTTCTCCGCGAACGCCTTGTCCGCTTCGATCGCCGTCACCGTCGCCGACAATTTGTCGACGATTGCTTTGGGCGTGCCGGCCGGCACGAACAGTCCGTACCAGTCGCTCGACGGTACGCCGGCATAGCCGGCCTCGGTGATGGTCGGCACCTCCGGCAACAGCGGCGAGCGGATCGGATTGCCGATCGCGATCGGGATGATGTGGCCGGAGCGGATCTGCCCGAGCGCGTTGCCGACGCCGACGATGGAGATCGGCGTGGTGCCGTTGAGAATGCCGTTGATGGCGTCGCCGCCGCCCTTGAACGGCACGCGCACCCAGTCCGCGCCCTTCTGCTGCTTCAGGCTTTCCATGTAGAGCATCATCGCCGGCGACGCGGTCGAATAGCTCAAGGTGCCGGGCTTCGCCTTCGAGGCGGCGACGAGATCGTCGATGGTCTTCGCGTTCAGCGCGGAACTGACCAGCACCGCCTGCGACATGAAGAACAGGTTCGACACCGGCTGCAACTGCTTGTCCGGGTCATAGCCGGGCTTCTGGTACAGGAACATATTATAGGTGAGCGATTCCGTATGCAGAATGCAGACGGTGTAGCCATCGGGCGTGGCCTCCGCGCAGGCGCGCGTGCCGATGTTCATGCCGCCGCCGGGCCGGTTCTCGACGATCACCGGCTGGCCGAGCCGCGCGCGCAACTCCTCGCCGAGCGCGCGCATGAACACATCGCTCAGGCCGCCGGGGCTGGTGGTGGTGATGGCGCGGATCGGTTTCGACGGCCACTCCTGCGCCGTCGCCGGTGTCGCGCATGCGCCGATCGCGCACAGCGCGATCGCTGTGATGATGCTCCGCATGATGCCTCCCTGCCGCCGCGCTCTATTGCCGGCGCGGTCAGGGGACAAGTCTAGCGAACGGCCGCAACGCCGTCTCGCGCCGTCGCGGCAAGTGGCCCACCTCGTGAGCAGCGGATTTAAAGAGGCAGCGTGATGGTGCAGACGACGCCGGTGGGCTCGAACCGGCGCTCGACACGGCAATCGTCGACACCACGATCGAGCAGGATCGAGCCGAAGCCCTTGCGTTCCGGCGCCGTCACCGGCGGACCGCCGCGCTCGGTCCAGAGAAAATGCAGGCCCGGACGCCCGGCGGAATCGTTCTTGATCGCCCACGTCATATCGACGTGACCGTCATCGCCGGACAGCGCGCCGTATTTCACCGCATTGGTGGCGAGTTCGTGCACCACCAGCGCAAAGGCCGTGATCGACGACGCCGGGATCGCGACGGGTGGCCCGGACATCGTCACGCGGGAATCCACGGAGCCGACGTGAGCGCCGATCTCGTCCTTGATCAGCGATTCGAGGTTGGCGCCGTTGCGAACGCCGGTCACCAGCGCGCGATTGGCGTTCGACATCGCCGCGATCCGCATCGTCACGGCCGCCATGAACGCCTTGGGATCCGGCGTCGTCTTGATGGTCTGATTGACGATGGCCTGCACCACCGCGAGCGTGTTGTTGATCCGATGCGCCATCTCGCGCGCCGCGAGCGTCAAATGCTCATTCACCTCGAGCATTTCGCTTTCCGCCTTTTTTCTCGCCGTGATGTCGCGCGAGATGGAGACAAGCCGCGCTTCCCCGCCCGCATCCGACGGCATCATCGACACGGACACGTCCCACCACTTCAATGTGCCCTTGGCGGTCGGGCATTCAGCGATGAAGTGACCGACTTTGCCGGCGAGCGCCGCGGCGACGGCGCTGCGCACCAGCGGACGCAATGGCTCCGGCCACAGTTCCGGCCACGGCTTGTTGTGGAACAGGCTGAAATCGTCGATCTCCATCGCGCACAGGCCATCGGCGTTCATCGCCAGAAGATGACCGTCACGATCCAGCGTCTTGACGCAATCGACGCCCGTATCGATCGGGGTGCTCTGGAGGTCGCTATTCAGGGGGATCGACAGAGGCCGCCTCACCGAAAGAGATGGAACCGGTATCATGCCGGCCGACGCTTCCAGCCGGGCCGGCGATGTTAACGCGGCGCACAGACCAAAGAAATATGGCCGCGTGGCGGCGGGATGCGGCGGCAAGATTTGGTGCCGGAAGGCCGGGATTCTTCCGATTTAATTGCTCCGCGCAGCCTCGTGCTATGAGGACAGCGCCTGCTTCACCAGACCGCTCGCCTTGGCGAAATCCATCTGCCCGGCATATTTCGCCTTCAGCGCGCCGATCACCTTGCCCATGTCCTTCATGCCGGCCGCGCCGATCTCCTTGATGGCGCCGTCGATCGCCGCCTTCACCTCGTCGTCCGACATCTGCTTCGGCAGATAGGACGTGATGATGGCGATCTCCTCGCCTTCCTGCTGCGCGAGTTCCGGGCGACCGCCCTTCTCGTACATCTCCTTGGATTCCTGCCGCTGCTTGATCATCTTCTGCAGCACGGTGAGCACCTCGGCGTCGCCGAGCGCGGGCTTGCCGGCGCCGCGCGCCTCGATGTCGGCGTTCTTCAGCGCGGCATTGATGAGCCGCAGGGTCGAGACCGCGCGCTCGTTCTTGGCCTTCATCGCCTCTTTCAGGGCGTCGTTGATCTTGTCGCGCAGCACGGCTCACCTCGTCATCTTGTGTCGCATCATGGAATCGCGTCGCGGGGACCGTAGAAGATGACCGCGGCGCCGATCAGGCAGATCGCGGCGCCGACGGCGTCCCAGCGGTCTGGCCTTACGCCCTCGACGAGCCAAAGCCAAGCGAGCGAGGCGGCGATATAGATGCCGCCATAGACCGCATAGGTCCGCCCGGCCACGGGCGTGTCGGCGAGCGTCAGCAAAAACGCGAACAGCAGCAGCGACGCCGCGCCCGGCAGCAGCCAGACCACGGATTTCCCCATCCGCAGCCACGCCCAGAACGCGAAACAACCGGCGATCTCGGCGATCGCCGCTCCGACGAACACCGCCGCCGATCCCAGTCCCAATGGCATGACCCCGTGTCTCATTTCTGATGGGGGACAAGCCGTCGCCCGTCGCGCGCGCCTGCCAAAGTCCCCTTGCCTCTGCGTCCATTATACGCAAGGAAGAGCCTATGTCCTTGAAAGAGCCCGATCATCCGCCGCACGCAACGGCCGCCGCAGGCTGGGCCGAACCGAAAACCACCGCCGTTCTTGTTCTTGCCGACGGAACCGTGCTGGAGGGCCAGGGCTTTGGCGCCACCGGCAGCGCCCCCGGCGAGGTCTGCTTCAACACGGCGATGACGGGCTACGAGGAAATCCTCACCGACCCGTCCTACGCTGGGCAGATCGTCACCTTCACTTTCCCGCATATCGGCAATGTCGGCACCAACGACGAGGACATCGAGGCGCTGAATCTCGCAGCAACCCCCGGCGCGCGCGGCGCGGTGGTGCAGGCGTCCGTCACCGAGCCGTCGAACTATCGCTCCGCGCTCAACCTCGATGCGTGGCTCAAGCGCCGCAATATCATCGGCCTGTCGGGCATCGACACCCGCGCGCTGACCGCGCTCATTCGCAGCAAGGGTATGCCCAATGCGGTGATCGCGCACGATCCGAACGGCACGTTCGACCTCGCGGCCTTGAAGAAGGAAGCAAGCGCCTGGCCCGGCCTCGTCGGCATGGACCTGGTGCCGATGGTGACGAGCGCGCAGCGCTTCACCTGGGACGAAACCCCGTGGGACTGGGGCAAGGGTTACGGCCGGCAAAGTACGCAATCTGACAAGCCGGAATTCCATGTGGTCGCCATCGACTACGGCGTAAAGCGCAACATCCTGCGCCTGCTCGCCGGCGTCGGCTGCAAGGTCACGGTGGTCCCGGCCAAAACCGACGCCGCCGAGATTCTGGCGATGAAGCCGGACGGCGTGTTCCTCTCCAACGGTCCGGGCGATCCGGCGGCGACCGGCGAATATGCGGTGCCGACGATCCGCACATTGATTGCCTCCGGCACGCCGACCTTCGGTATCTGCCTCGGACACCAGATGCTCGGCATCGCGGTCGGCGGCAAGACCATGAAGATGCATCAGGGCCATCACGGCGCGAACCATCCGGTCAAAGACCTCGACACCGGCAAGGTCGAGATCACCTCGATGAACCACGGCTTCGCGGTCGACAAGGACACGCTGCCGAACGACGTGAAGCAGACCCATGTGTCGCTGTTCGACGGCTCGAACTGCGGCATCGCGCTGACCGACAAGCCGGTGTTCTCGGTGCAGTACCACCCGGAAGCCTCGCCCGGCCCGCGCGACAGCCACTATCTGTTCCAGCGTTTCGCCGACATGATGCGGAAGAAGAAGCGCGCGTGACGCTGACCTTCCCGGCGAGGTGAACGAGAAAAGCGCGCGATGACCTCCGACTGGGTGAAATTCTACGACTTCCGCCACTCGATCATCTACGTGAACGAGCGGCACCGCGACGTGCATTACGCGCGGATCGCGCAGGACCTCGCGCCCTATATCCCGTCATCCACCGCGCGCGTGCTCGACTACGGTTCGGGCGAGGCGTTGCACGCCGACGACCTCGCCGCGCGCTGCGGCTCGCTCGCCTTGGCGGAGGCCGCGCCGAATGTCCGCGCCATCCTCAAGCAGCGCTTCGCCGGCAACGACAAGATCGCCGTGCTGACGCCGGAGGAAGTGGCGGCGCTGCCGGACCAGAGCTTCGACCTGATCGTCATGCACTCGGTGGCGCAATATCTCACCGGCGCGGAACTCGACGGGCTGCTCGCGACCTTCCATCGCCTGCTCAAGCCAGACGGCCTGTTCGTGCTCGGCGACATCGTCCAGCCGCATCTCGCTTCGGTGCACGCGGCGCTGGCCTTGCTCCGCTTCGCCGCGCAGAACGGTTTCCTGCTCGCGGCGATCCGCGGCCTGATCCGCATCGTCGTCTCGGATTATCTCAAACTGAGCCAGAAAGCGGGCCTGTCGCATTACACGGAATCAGAGGCGCTTCAACGGCTTAGGGCCGCCGGATTCGACCCCACGCGGGCGCCGCGCAACATCGGCCACAACCAGCAGCGGATGACCTTCACCGCCCGCCGGACCCAATCGTCACCCGCCTCTTCATCTTAATTGTTTACCCTGCCCGCTGCGACAACTTGTCAGTAACACTCACCGGGGTACCGTATGCGTGGCCCGGTGGCGGAGTGTTTACGCAAAGGCCGTGCAAGGACTTTACCCTGGTTCAATTCCAGGCCGGGCCTCCAGTTCAGACGACGGGGCGGTTGCGACAGCAGCCGCCCCGTTCGCGTCTGCGGCGAAGTGCTCGCGCGCGACATTGAGTTCCGCGCCGACGAGAACGACGATCGACGTCAACCACATCCACATCATCAGGCCGATCGCCGCGCCGAGCGAGCCGTAGGTCGCGGCATAATTGGCGACATTGGCGAGATACCACGACAGCGCGAGCGAACCGGCGATCCACGTCACAGCGGCGAACAGATTGCCGGGGCTGATCCAGCGCCATCGCGGATGTTTCAGGTCTGGCCCGAAGCGGTAGAGCACGCTGAGGCCGAGCAGCAGCAGCACGAACAAAGCCGGCCAGCGCAACAGTGAGGCCGCGCTCTCGGTCATGCTCCAGCCGAAATAGGCAAGCATCAGCGGGAACACGACCACCGCGCCGATCGCCGACAGCAGCACGGCGATGGCGCCGAGCGTCATCGTCAGCGAGACGAGATTGAGCCGCACGAACGAGCGCGTCTCCTTCACCCGGTAGATGATGTTGAGCGCATCGATCGCCGCCTTGAGCCCGGCATTGGCGCTCCACAGCGCCACCATCAGACCGAACACGAAGGCGACGCTCAGACCGCCGGCTCCGGCGGTGATCACACGCACCACCTGATCGCGCACGATCTCGAACGCCTCCTGCGGCATGGTGCCTTCGATCAGCGTGAGATGGCCGGCGATGGTGTTGATGTCGGCGAACAGCGCATAGCTCGAGACGAACGCGGTGATCGCCGGAAACAGCGCGAGCAACCCGTAGAAGACGATGCCGGCGCCGAGCGCCAGCACCCGGTCGTCGGTGATGCGCTGATAGAGATAAAACAGCCAGGCTTTGAGGCCGGGCCGCATGCTCGCCGCCGTCTCGGCATGAGCGGCAGCGCGGGACGGCAACCGGCGCGATGGCGCGGGCCGCCGCTCGGCGACCCAGGCGGTGGCCACCAGCGCGACACCGGCCATCAGCAGCGGCAGCGCGGATCGGACCAGGCGCGGCATGGGGATTCCCCGGAATTTCACAGGGGAATAACCGTCATCTCGCCAAACGGTTGCGCGGCTGATGGCGGAGGTTTGACCTGTGTTCAGCAGGCGCGCGCACCCTTCCCCACCTCTCGAATCTGGTCTAAGACCCCCTCGCGCGCGGGGGGCTCTGCCCCAGCGCCCGGCCGGGACGCGCGTCAGCGCGTCTTTTTTTATGTCCGTTTTCTCCTCCTCCCGCCCCGAGAGGAGGGATGGCCGGGCGAACGCGAAAGGCTACACGAAGCAGAATGCCGAAACGCACCGACATCCAGAGCATCCTCATCATCGGCGCCGGCCCGATCGTCATCGGCCAGGCCTGCGAGTTCGACTACTCCGGCACCCAGGCGTGCAAGGCCCTCAAGGAAGAGGGCTATCGCGTGGTGCTGGTGAACTCCAATCCGGCGACGATCATGACCGACCCGGATCTTGCCGACGCCACCTATATCGAGCCGATCACGCCGGAGATCGTCGCGAAGATCATCGAGAAGGAGCGGCACGTCGTCCCCGGTGGCTTCGCGCTGCTGCCGACCATGGGCGGACAGACCGCGCTCAACTGCGCGCTGTCGCTCAAGAAGATGGGCGTGCTGGAGAAGCACAACGTCGTCATGATCGGCGCAACCGCCGAGGCAATCGACAAGGCGGAAGACCGCGAACTGTTCCGCGAGGCGATGACCAAGATCGGCCTCGCCACGCCGCGCTCGCATCACGTCAAGACGCTTCCCGACGCACTCAAGGCGCTCGACGATATCGGCCTGCCGGCGATCATCCGCCCGTCCTTCACCATGGGCGGCACCGGCGGCGGCATCGCCTATAACCGCGGCGAATTCATCGAGATCGTCGAGGGCGGCATCGACGCCTCGCCGACCGACGAGGTGCTGATCGAGGAAAGCGTGCTCGGCTGGAAAGAGTACGAGATGGAGGTCGTCCGCGACCGCAAGGACAACTGCATCATCATCTGCTCGATCGAGAACGTCGATCCGATGGGCGTGCACACCGGCGATTCAATCACCATCGCCCCGGCGCTGACGCTGACCGACAAGGAATACCAGATCATGCGCGACGCCTCGCTGGCGGTGCTGCGCGAGATCGGTGTCGAGACCGGCGGCTCCAACGTGCAGTTCGCGATCAATCCGCAGGACGGGCGGATGATCGTCATCGAGATGAATCCGCGAGTCTCCCGGTCCTCCGCTCTCGCTTCGAAGGCGACCGGCTTCCCGATCGCCAAGGTCGCGGCCAAGCTCGCGGTCGGCTACACGCTCGACGAGATCGCCAACGACATCACCGGCGGCGCGACACCGGCGTCGTTCGAGCCGACCATCGATTACGTCGTCACCAAGATTCCACGTTTCGCGTTCGAGAAATTCCCTGGCGCATCGAACGTGTTGACCACGTCGATGAAGTCGGTCGGCGAGGCCATGGCGATCGGCCGCACCTTCCAGGAATCGCTGCAGAAGGCGCTGCGCTCGCTGGAAACCGGCCTCACCGGCCTCGACGAGATCGCCATCGACGGCTTCGACACCACGAAGCCGATCGACGATCACGAGAACAAGAACGCGATCCGCGCCGCGCTCGGCATTCCGACGCCGGACCGGCTGCTCAAGCTGGCGCAGGCGATGCGGCTCGGCGCCTCCGACGAGTTGATCTTCAACGCCTGCCGCATCGACCCGTGGTTCCTGGCGCAGATGCGCGGCCTGATCGACGCCGAGGCCCAGGTGCGCGCGCACGGCCTACCGAAAACACCCGGCGCGTTCCGCGCGCTCAAGGCCAAGGGCTTCTCCGACGCGCGGCTCGCCAAGCTCGCCGGCACCACGGCCGACAACGTGGCGAAAGAGCGCCGGGCGCTTCACGTGCGGCCGGTGTTCAAGCGCATCGACACCTGCGCGGCCGAGTTCGCCTCGCCCACCGCCTATATGTATTCGACCTACGAACGGCCGTTCGCCGGCACGGTGGTCAACGAGGCGCAGCCCTCCGACCGCAAGAAGGTGGTGATCCTCGGCGGCGGTCCGAACCGGATCGGCCAGGGCATCGAGTTCGACTATTGCTGCTGCCACGCCTGCTTCGCTCTGAAGGACGCGGGCTACGAGACCATCATGGTCAACTGCAATCCGGAAACGGTGTCGACCGATTACGACACCTCGGATCGCCTCTATTTCGAGCCGCTGACGCCGGAAGACGTGATCGAGATCATCGACACCGAGCGCCAGAACGGCACCTTGCACGGCGTGATCGTGCAGTTCGGCGGCCAGACGCCGCTCAAGCTCGCCGATCATCTGGAGAAGGCGAAGATCCCGATTCTCGGCACCTCGCCCGACGCGATCGACCTCGCGGAGGATCGCGACCGCTTCAAGTCGCTGCTCGACAAGCTCGGACTGCGCCAGCCGCAGAACGGCATCGCCGCCTCGCCGGCGGCGGCGCGCGCGATGGTCGAGAGCATGGGCTATCCGGTGGTGGTGCGCCCCTCTTACGTGCTCGGCGGCCGCGGCATGGCGATCGTGCGCGACGCGGCGCAGCTCGACCGTTATCTGGCGCGGCTGTCCAGCGATCTCGACCGGCCGTCCGAACTCGTCGTGTCGAAGAAAAGTCCGCTGCTGCTGGACCGCTATCTCACCGACGCCACCGAAGTGGATGTCGATTGCATCGCCGACGGCACCGACACCTATATCGCCGGCATCATGGAGCACATCGAGGAAGCCGGCATCCATTCCGGCGATTCAGCCTGCGCGCTGCCGCCGTTCTCGCTCGACCGGAAGACCATCCAGGAACTGGAGCGGCAGACCCGCGAACTGGCGCTCGCGCTCAAGGTTGGCGGCCTGATGAATGTGCAATACGCCATCAAGGACGGCGACATCTATGTGCTCGAAGTCAATCCGCGCGCCTCGCGCACGGTGCCATTCGTCGCCAAGGTGATCGGCGTTCCGGTGGCGAAGATCGCGGCGCGGATCATGGCCGGCGAGCGGCTGGCAAGCTTCAACCTCAAGCCGCCGACCTACACGCACCGGGCGGTGAAGGAAGCGGTGTTCCCGTTCAACCGATTCCCCGGCGTCGATACCCTGCTCGGGCCGGAGATGAAGTCCACCGGCGAGGTGATGGGGCTCGACCGCGAGCACCACATCGCCTTTGTCAAAAGCCAGCTCGGCGGCGGCTCGCGGCTGCCCAAGACCGGCACGGTGTTCGTCTCGGTACGCGACGCCGACAAGGCCCGCATCCTCGATTCGGTGAAACTGCTGGCGGGGCTTGGGTTTAAGGTTCTCGCCACCTCGGGGAACCAGCGGTTCCTGGCGGAGCACGGGGTCGAGGCGATCCGGGTCAACAAGGCCATGGAGGGCCGGCCGTCGATCGTCGACGCCATCAAAAACGGCGAAGTTCAGCTCGTTTTCAACACCACCGAGGGGGCGAGCGCGGTGTCGGACAGCCGGTCGCTGCGCCAGGCTGCCCTCTTGCATAAAGTCCCCTACTACACCACTCTCTCAGGAGCGGTTGCTGCGGCGCAGGGCATCAAAGCCTATCTCGGGGGTGATCTCGAGGTGCATGCGCTGCAGAGTTATTTTGGGGGTCGGGCCTAAAGCCTCCTCCGCGAGACCGTCATAGTCCGGCAAAGTTCCAGGCGTCACCGGCCTCTCCGGGCCGCGGCTGGAACGTTTCGCCGGACCTCGCCGTAAGACTCCGGGCAGCGCGCGCCGCTACCGGAGTCGAATTGCGAATAGAGAGCACGTGAAAGGCGGACAGAGACGATGGACAAGATTCCGATGACGGCTGCCGGGTATTCCCTGCTCGAAGCCGAATTGAAACAGTGTCAGCAGGTCGAGCGCCCGCGGATCATCCAGCAGATCAGCGAAGCGCGCTCCCATGGCGACCTGTCCGAGAACGCGGAATACCACGCGGCCAAGGAAGCGCAGTCGCACAACGAGGGCCGCATCGCCGAGCTCGAGGACAAGCTCGCGCGCGCCGACGTGATCGACGTGTCGAAACTGTCGGGCGACACCGTGAAGTTCGGCGCGACCGTGACCTTGATCGACGAGGACACCGAAGAGAAGAAGGTGTGGCAGATCGTCGGCGAGCCGGAAGCGGACGCCAAGTCCGGCAAGATTTCCATCACCTCGCCGCTCGCGCGCGCGCTTATCGGCAAGAGCAAGGGCGCGACCGTCGAGGTCGTGGCGCCGGGCGGCGCCAAGGCTTACGAGATCAAGAAGGTCGACTGGCGGTAAGCCTGGTCGACAATCGTCAATTCAAAAAGCCCGGCTCATGCCGGGCTTTTTCATTGTCCGTCACCCGCGCAGGAAGAACACCACGGTGAGCACCGCGCCGACGCCGACGACCACAGCGCGGATCGCCGCATCGGGAACGCGGCGCGCGATGGCGACGCCGTAATAGCCGCCGATGATCGAGGCGACCGCCACCACCAGCGCCTGCGGCCAGTGCACGAGATCGTTGGCGATCAGCAGAATGACGGCGACGAGCTGCGCCAGCACGCAGGCGATATTCTTGATGGCGTTGGCGCGATGGAAATCGCCGGTATGCAGCAGCGCGAGCGCGGCGAGCCACATGATGCCCTGCCCGGCGCCGAAGAATCCGCCATAGACCGCGACCACCGCACCGAACAGATAACCGACGACGGTCATGCCGCCGCCGCTGCTGCCTTTGGCGAAGCGTTCGGCCAGCGGCCGGATCTGATTGCTGAACGCGAAAGTGATGGTGGCGACGGCGAGCAGCCACGGCACCAGCGGCCGGAATCCCTTGTCGCCGAGCGCCACCAGCAGCCAGCCGCCGATCAATCCGCCGGCAATGCCGAGCAACGCATAAGGCACCATCTCGCGCAGACGATCGCGCGTCTCCCGCCAGTAGGCGGCGCCGGTGGCGAAGCTGCCGGGAATGAGGCCGACCGCCGAGGTGGCGTTGGCGTCGAGCGTCGGCATGCCGAACGCGACCATCACCGGAAACACGAAGAACGTGCCGCCACCGGCGACAGCATTGATGACACCGGCGGCCAATCCCGTCGCGGCCAGCAGCAAAAGCTCAGTCAAAGACACGTTTATTTCCCGGTAGGCAAAGCAAATGGAAGGAAGTGAAGAGAGGACGGGAAACGGCGATCAGGTCGCCGTCTCGAACGGCACCATCGCCGCATCCTTGGAGTTGCGCAGCGTCAGCGAGGTCTTGACGTTGCGCACATGCGGCTCGGCGGTCAGCCGCGTGACGAAATCCTGGAACGTCTTGAGGTCAGGCGCGACACACTTCAGGACGAAATCAATCTCGCCGGACAGCATCCAGCATTCGCGCACCAGCGGCTCCTTGCGCACGAACGTCTCGAACGATTTGAGATCGGCGTCGGCCTGGCTGGCGAGATGCACCATGGCGAACACGGTCACTTCATAGCCAAGCTGTTTCTGATCGAGCAGCGCGCGATAGCCCTTGATGTAACCCGCCTCCTCCAGCGCGCGCACGCGGCGCAGGCACGGCGGCGCGGAAATTCCGACGCGGCGCGCCAGCTCCACATTGGTCATGCGGCCATTGTCCTGAAGCTCCTTCAGGATGTTGCGGTCGATGGCGTCGATCTGGTCGGGCACGAAAACTCCGGAAGGCGTCAGGGGACGGTCACACAGGGCATTAGCCGCCTCCATACCGCGAAAGAATGTTTCGCGAAAGATTATTGCGCGCACAACTCACCTGCTTCTGCGCAGACCTGCAAGTTGTGGCCGTCCGGAGCCCTGTGGGTTGCACTTCTTGCATAGCTCGGCGGAAAGCCTATGTTGTCGCACGTCTGCTATGCGGCGACCGCCGCCGGCAAGACCATCAGGCGCGACTTCATGGCCACATCACAGCACGTCAAACTTCTCATCATCGGCTCCGGACCGGCGGGCTACACCGCCGCGATCTATGCCGCGCGCGCCATGCTCGAGCCGGTGCTGATCCAGGGCATGCAGCCGGGCGGCCAGCTCACCATCACCACCGATGTCGAGAACTATCCGGGCTTCGCCGACGTGATCCAGGGTCCGTGGCTGATGGAGCAGATGCAGAAGCAGGCCGAGCATGTCGGCACGCGCATCGTCTACGACCACGTCAACAAGGTCGATCTCGACCAGCGCCCGTTCCGCGTGCATCTCGATTCCGGCGAGACATATCTCGCCGACGCGCTGATCGTCGCCACCGGCGCGCAGGCGCGCTGGCTCGATCTGCCCTCCGAGCAGAAGTTCAAGGGCTATGGCGTCTCCGCCTGCGCCACCTGCGACGGCTTCTTCTACAAGAACAAGGAAGTCATCGTCATCGGCGGCGGCAACACCGCAGTCGAGGAGGCGCTGTTCCTCACCAATTTCGCCAGCAAGGTGACGATCGTGCACCGGCGCGACCATTTCCGCGCGGAGAAGATCCTGCAGGACCGCCTGTTCAAGAATCCGAAGATCGAGGTGGTGTGGGACAGCGCGCTCGAGGACGTGAGCGGCGACGAGAACCCGCTGAAGGTACGCAAGGCGAAATTGAAGAACGTCAAGACCGGCGCGATCACCGAGCGCGCCATCGACGGCATCTTCATCGCCATCGGCCATTCACCCGCGACCGAGCTGTTCGTCGACAAAGTGAAGATGAAACCGTCGGGCTACATCGCCACCGCGCCGCATTCGACTGCGACCTCCGTGCCGGGCGTGTTCGCCGCCGGCGACGTCACCGACGACATCTACCGGCAGGCGGTGACCGCCGCCGGCCAGGGCTGCATGGCGGCGCTCGAAGCGGAACGCTTCATCGCCGCGCACGAACAAAACCGCGACGCGGCGGAATAATCATGATCCCCACACGATCGACCATGGACTGGGACAAGCTCAAGGTGTTCCACGCAGCGGCGGAAGCCGGCAGCTTCACCCACGCGGGCGAGCGGCTCGGCCTGTCGCAATCCGCCGTGTCGCGCCAAGTGAGCGCGCTCGAAGCCGAACTGTCGGTCTCGCTGTTTCACCGCCATGCGCGCGGCCTGATCCTGACCGAACAGGGCGAACTCCTGTTCCGCACCGCGCATGAAGTGTTCATGAAGCTGGAGGCGGCGCGCACCAAGCTCACCGACAGCCGCGAGCGGCCGAACGGCGAGTTGAAGATCACCACCACGCCCGGCATCGGCATCCACTGGCTGACGCCGCGGCTCGGCGAATTCCTCGATCTCTATCCAGACGTGCAGGTGAACCTGATCACCACCGATGAAGAGCTTGATCTGGCGATGCGCGAGGCCGACGTGGCGATCCGCCTGCGCCAGCCGACGCAACCCGACCTTATTCAGCGCAAGTTGTTCTCGGTGCATTCGCACGTCTATGCGACGCCGGATTATCTCAAGCGTTTCGGCACGCCACGCACCATCGAGGATCTCGAAGGCCACCGGATTCTGCTGCTCGGCGGCGCCGCGCCATCGTATCTGCAAAACCGCCGCTGGCTGATCGAGACCGGGCGCGAGGGCAAGCCGCCGCGCGGCGCGCATCTGATCATCAACAACGTGCTCGGTTTGTTGCGCGCCTGCCAGAAGGGCCTCGGCATCGCCGTGCTGCCCGACTATCTGGTCGAGGACAATCACGGTCTCGTGCAACTGTTCAGCAACGCCGAGACGTTGGCGATGGAAGCGTACTTCGTCTATCCGGAAGAGTTGAAGTCGGTTGCGCGCATTCAGGTGTTCCGCGACTTCCTCGTCGCCAACGCGCAACGCTGGAACTATTGATCCGCATCAACTGCGTCAACAGGACACCGCATGGCTGACATGCGGGGTTCTGCGTTGTTCGCATGCAGGTGGGATCCCATACTTCACGTCATGCCGCGTTGGCTGCCGCATCCTCCCAAGATGAAATGCCGGCGCTGCATGTTCCCCTCTGGAAGCGATTGCCGGTTCCCCAAACCGGCAACCGAACCGGGCCCCTCACGGGGCCCGGTTTTTATGTGCGCTGCGCACGCGACGACCTGACATTGTTCACGCCGTATGCGCCCGATGGCGCGCGGATACGCCGCGGAAAAAATCCGCTCACCGCGGTTTTTCGACAACACCTGCGACCGCCCGCGTCCGCTGGAAAAACTCTCGTAAAACAAGGCGTTTAATCGAGGCGACGCCCGCCCCCGGCAATACGATCGACGCCCACCGCGCGGATCGCGAAAGGCGCGTGACCGGAGCGTCGCCCACCTATTGACCTGCAGCGGCGGCACCCCGCATATCTTGCAGATACGGATAAAAACGAACGCAAACGGGAGGGTCCAAATGCCCTATGTCACCGAAGCAACGCTCACCGATATCGCCATGGACCGCTGGTCGAACATTCCCGATGCGCGTCTGCGTCAGGTGATGGTCGCCGCCGTGAAACATCTGCATGCGTTCGTGCGCGAGGTTGAGCCGACCAAGGAAGAATGGTTCACCGCCGTCGACTGGCTGACCCGCGTCGGCCAGAAGAGCGACGAGAAGCGGCAGGAGATGATCCTCACCTCCGACGTGCTTGGCGTCAGCATGCTGGTCGACGCCATCAACAACCGCCGGCCGAGTGGCGCGACGCCATCAACCGTCGAGGGTCCGTTCCACATTCCGAACGCGCCGGAGATCGCCAACGGCCAGAACGTGACCGACGGCGCGCCTGGCGTGCCGTGCCTTGTTACAGGCACCATCAAGGGCCTGGACGGCAAACCGATCGCCGGCGCCGCGATCGACATCTGGCAGACCGACGGTGACGGCCTCTACGAAGCCCAGCGCGAAATCGACCACGCCTATATGCGCGGCGTCTATCGCTCGCAGGCGGATGGCTCCTACATCGTGCGCACCGTGGCGCCGATTGGCTACACCATTCCGATGGATGGCCCGATCGGGGAACTGATGAGCAAGACCACCATCAGCCACTTCCGGCCGGCGCATATCCACTTCGCCGTGACGGCACCTGGATACCACAGCCTGGTCACGCATCTGTTTGTGGCCGGCGACGAATATATCGAGACAGACGTGGTCTACGGTGTGAAGAAGGAATTGATCGCCGACTTCCAGCAGAAGCCGGCGGGAACCGCGATTAACGGCGAAAAGATCGCAACGCCGTACGTCCAGGTTAACTATGATTTCGTTCTTGATAAGCAGGCTAAGGCAAAGGCTGCGGCGTAAGGCAACTTTCGGTTAAAATGCAGCGTTAATACGGTCACGACTCGCCGCGTCGTCCCGGCAGAAAAGGATCAGGAATGTTGAGCTCTCGTCTCAATCGGCTGCTCACCGGCAGCGCGGTCGCCGTTGTTTTGACCCTTGGTGCCGCGCAAGCCGCGCTGGCTCAGTCCACCAGCGGCAGCAGCGAGCCGGCGATGGTGGACGGCGTTCCGGTTCCTGACACGACGATGCCGGCGCCGCCGACCGTCGAAGACCTGAACAGGAGCATGGTGCCGGCCACTCCTGCGCCGGCCGCGCAAGCTCCGGCTGCGCAGCCCGCACCGGCTGCCGCCGAAGCGCCGAAGGCGGCTCCCGCCGCGCCGGCAACGGCCGCGACGCCCGCGCCCGCCGCAGCACCGGTCACCGCATCGCTCGACAACGCGGTCTCCGATAAGCTGCGCGAACTCTCGTCCGGCAAGTTCGACCGCATTCTCGGCAGCAAGAAAGAGCGCACTGCCGTCGAAGCGTTCTACAGCGCGCGCAACTTCAAGCCGTTGTGGGTGACGGATGGCGCCGCCAATGCCGGCGCCAAGGCTGCCGCCAAATATCTCGGCGGCGTCGAGGCCGACGCGCTCGATCCGTCCGATTATCCGACGCCGGATTTCACCGCGGCCAAGGACGCCGATGCGCTCGCCGAAGCGGAGATGAAGCTCACCAATTCGGTGCTCGCGTTCTCGCATCATGCCTCGATCGGCCGCGTGCACTTCACGCGCATCTCCGCCGACATCAGCTACGACCTCAAGGCGCCGGAGCCGGGCGACGTGCTCAAGAAGCTCGCCGACGCCAGCGACGTCGCCGCCGCGCTCGACAGCTTCAATCCGCAGCAGCCGGGCTACAAGGCGCTGAAGGCGAAATACGCCGAGTTGCGCGCCGGCAAGAAGGCCGACACTGGCCCGGCACCGATCCCGCACGGCGCGACGCTCAAGCTCGACACGCCGAAGAAGAAAAAGAACGCCAAGAAGGGCGCCAAAGTCGAAGAGACGACCGCCGCCATCATCACCGACGACCGCGTGCCGGAAATCCGCAAGCGGCTCGGCGTCACCGGCGACCAGAGCAGCAACGTGTTCGACAAGGACGTGGTCGCGGCGCTGCGCGGCTTCCAGAAAGAGCACAAGCTCCCGGCCAACGGCCAGCTCACCAACGCCACGGTCGATGCGATCAACGGACCGAAGCAGAACGTCAACGCGCAGGACGCGATCGTCGCGACCATGGAGCGCTGGCGCTGGATGCCGCGCGATCTCGGCAACCCGTATGTGATGGTCAACATCCCCGACTACTCGCTGCGCATCGTCAAGGACGGCAAGACCTACTGGAAGACCAAGATCGTGGTCGGCCAGCCCGGCAAGCCGACGCCGATCATCAGCGCGGAGATGAAGTTCATCACCGTCAATCCGACCTGGAACGTGCCGCCGTCGATCATTCAGAACGAATATCTGCCGGCGCTGCGCGAAGACCCGAACGCGCTCGACCGCATTGGCCTCAAGGTCTCGCAAAATCCGGACGGCACCGTGCGCATCTGGCAGCCGCCGGGAGACCGCAACGCGCTCGGCCGTATCCGCTTCAACTTCCCGAACAAGTTCCTGGTGTACCAGCACGACACGCCGGACAAGCACCTGTTCGCCCATGACAAGCGCGCCTACAGCCACGGCTGCATGCGCGTGCAGGATCCGCTGATGTACGGCGAGAAGATCCTGTCGCTCGCCTTGCCGCAGGAGCACTACACCGCCGCGCGGCTGCAGAAGATGTTCGGCGGCAACGAGATCAACATTAACTTCCCGAAGACGATCCCGGTGCATCTGACCTATCAGACCGCCTTCGTGGACGACGACGGCAAGCTGCAGGTCCGTGGCGACGTCTACGGCCGCGATGCCCGCGTGCTCGCCGCGCTGCGCGGTTCGGAGCGCAAGGTCGCCGACATTCCGATGGATCGTCCGCCGAACACGTCGGCGAGACCGGTCAAGCTCGCCCCCGGCAGCCTCGGCGGCCAGGGTCCGAGCTATGGCGGCGGCCCGAACTTCTTCGACTGGCTGTTCGGCGCGCCGTCGCGCGAGCCGCAATACGAGCAGCGGCCGCAGCGCCGCCGCTACGACAACAACGGCCGGATCAGCTATCGCTGATCGTCGCTCACTCCTGACGAAAAAGGGCCGCCTCGCGCGGCCCTTTTTATGGAAATTCGCATGATGCGAGGTCCGCGCGCGCATGCCGCGCGGCCAAAAACCTGTCTCACCGAGGGAGGTGATATCCAAGTGGTACAGGCGGGTGGACTTGAACCACCGACCTCCGGTTCCACAGACCGGCGCTCTAACCAACTGAGCTACGCCTGCACAGGACATGCCGCCGGCGCCAAGGCTTACGACCCATGGCCTGCGAGCGGGCGGACCATATTCGTCAGGACGCGTCGCGGCAAGGCCGATATCGCGGCAAATTTCTCCGGAAAACCCGCAAGAAAAAGCCCAGGCGCGGGCCCGGGCTTTTCGCATGTCGCTCGGGCGGCGGTGCCGCCCGCGGATCGTCACAGAGAGCCGGCAGCCTGGATCAGGCGGCCTTGTTGAAGGCCGAGTTGAGACCCGACTTGATCGGCTCCGCGGTTTCCTGCGCGAGCTTCTGAGCGAGCGCGGTCAGCTCCTTCACCTGCTCGGTCGAGGTCTCGAACTGCTGGCGCGCATGCGCCGTCGTCACCTCGACCGCTTCAGCGACCGACTTCACGGTCATCAGCTTGGCGAAATAATCGAACGCGCTGTTGGTGTTGGCGCGAGCCTGCTCGAGCACGGCGAGGCCGTAATCGGCCGTGCCTTTGCTGGCGTTGGCATAGGTGGTTTCCATCATGCCGGTGGTGTCCTCGGCGGCGGCGCGAATCTTGTCGTAGCCGGTCTTCGCCTGGGTCAGCGTCTTTTCGGCGATCTCGCGCAACGCGGCCGGCACGTCCATGGCCGGGATGTCGAATTTGGGGATATCGAACTTCGGCAGTTCAAACTTCGGAATCTCGAACTTCGGCAGTTCGACGGTCGCTTCGACCTTCGGAGATTCGATCTTCACGGTGTCGGCTTTCGGGGCTTCGACGCCCGCCTTGCCGGCTTTCACTTTCGCGGTGACCACATCGGCCATGGGACGGCTCCTTGTCAGGGCTTCCGGAAGGGACACCAGCCACCGACGCCCTACCGCCGATCCGGTGTCGTTCGACGCAGCCGCGCCGAACCATACCCCTCGTATAAGCCGTGAAATTGTGCATCGCAACAGAAATTATCGCGACGCACAAAAAAGCCTGATCCCGGCCATCACTGTGGCGGCCGGAACCGGTGCCCTACGCGCTAACGGGCGGGCGGCGTGGTCGCCTTCGCCGCCACCGCCGCCAGTTCCTTGGCCTGATCGGTGAGCGTCTGGACGTGGGATTTGACGTAATCCGCCTGGATCTGCATGGCGTCCTGCGGGTCGCGCGCCATCACCAGCCGCTGGCCGAAGGCGAAAGCCGCCGCCATGTTCTGCTCGGCATGGCGGATGGTGAGTTCGACCACCTGGCGGGCGCCGGTCCGCAGATTCGCCGCCTGGCCTTCGACACCGCTCACACCCTGGGTCGCCGCGGATACGAAGGTGTCAAACGCCTTGCGGGCCTGCTCCATGCTCTTTTCAGCGAAGGCCTGCATGTCGGTCGGGATTTCAAATTTGGGGAAGTCGCTGCCAGCCATGATGGGCCTCCGATGATCTGGATTTAGATTCCTGGCCACGATTCTTGGCCACGACTCTTGGCCGCGATTCTGGACCCGCTTCGGGGCCAAGCTGAGGCCAACATGCCGAGGCCAACATTAGGCGATGCGCGGGCCGGCGCAATGTCCCGGTGATTAAGGTTTATTGCGCCTTCCGGCTCCAGATACCGGCCGTTTCATGGACGCTGGCGCGGCCGCCCCTTATGTATGTGCCCTGCTCTGTCCTTTGTTGTGTAAGGCTTTTTCGCGAAATGCCCGGACCCGGCTTCCAGCTGGACTGCCTGCTCGATCCGCGACTGTCGCCGCATGCGGCGTCGCCGCGGCCGATCTGGCTGTGGAGCGCAGATGCGCACCGCATTCTGTGGGCCAATCCGACCGGCGCGGCGATCTTCGGCGCGGCATCGCCGGCGGCCGCAGCGACCCTCGACTTTCCGGCGACGCATCCGGCGGCGGCGCAGGTGGTGCGGCTTGCGAGTTCACTCACCGACAACGGCGCGCCACGGCTCGAACGTCTGCATGACTTCGGCGCACGCGGTGGGACCGCCATGCTGACCTGCGCCTGTTCGCGCATTACGCTCGCCGGCGGCGAGAAGGCGGTGTTGATCGTCTCCACCGAACGCGCCGGCCCCGATCTCTCGCTTGCCGAACGCGCCGAGCGGCTGCTGGCGGAAAATGACGCGCCGGTCGCGGCCTTCGCCGCCGACGGCACGCTGCTGCACGCGGCGCAGCCGATCGCGCAAAGCCTCGGCGGCGTGAGCAGCCTCGACGCCATTGGCGCAGCCGCGCTCGCGGCGCAGGCGAGCCGCGAGGGCGCCGCCTCCGGTCCCACCAAGATCGGCGTCCTGTCGCTCGCGCGCATCGGCGAAGGCGCCTCGACCGTGCTGCTGGCGACGCTCGATCAACCAGCAGGCGCAACGACAAGCGACGTGGCCATCACGGACGCACAGATTGCCACCGACACCTCGGCAGATATGTCGGCGGACAACGACGCCGCCGCATCGCCCCCAGCCACCGACAATGTCGCGACCGCACCCGCCGAAACGCCGACACCGGTCGAGCACGTCAGCACGCCGCGGCATCCGCTGCGGTTCGTCTGGGCGCTCGATGATCAGAACCGCTTCACGCTCGAGTCGCAGGAATTCATCGCGCTGATCGGCGCCTCGACGCCGCAACTGCTCGACCGTCCATGGAGCGAGATCGCCGCGACGCTCAAGCTCGATCCCGACGGCACGGTCACGCGCGCCTTTGCCTCGCACGAAACCTTCAGCGGCATCATCGTGCCGTGGCCGGTGGACGGCAGCAGCGCAACCATGCCGATCGAACTGTCGGGCCTGCCGATGTTCGACCGCGAGCGCCGGTTCCGTGGCTATCGCGGCTTCGGCATCTGCCGCGACGTGGAGCGGCTCGACGCGCTCGCGACCGCGCGCGCGCTGCTCGATGCGCAACCGGCGTCGCCGTCGATCTTGCCGCCAGTCGTGCCGCCGGCCGAAACGCCGCAGAACGTGCTGCGCTTCCCCGCGCCGCCGAACACCTCTGCCGGGGAACAGCCCGCCGACGTGTTCGCGCCGCCGGAAAAACCCGCCACGCCGGCCGCGGCACCGACCCTGAGCCCGGTCGAGAAACTCGCCTTCCGCGAACTCGCCCGCCGCCTCGGCGACGGCTTGAAGCAACCGGCGAAAGCCGAGAACGACAGCGCGCCGCCACCCGCTGCGGCAGTCGCCGCGCAAACGGCAGCACAAGCCACCGCTCAGGTTGCCGCGCCCATCGCGCCGCCGGCGGAACGCGCCGCGCCGCGCTCACGCTCGGAAGCGCCGATCCTCGACCGTCTGCCGTTCGGCATCCTGGTCTACCGGCTCAACGAACTGCTTTACGCCAACAAGGCGTTCCTCGACTGGACCGGCTATGCCGGACTCCACGAGCTGGTACAGGCCGGCGGCCTCGATACGCTGTTCATCGACACCAGCGATGCGACGCCGGCGCAGAACGGCACGCCGCTGACCATCAGCACCCAGGACGGCGACCACAAGCCGGTCGACGGCCGGCTGTTCTCGACCACCTGGAACGACGAAAGCGCGCTGGTGCTGATGCTCAACACCGGTCTGCCGGCGCAGGCGCCCGCCGCGCCCGATCCGCGTCAGGATCAACGTCTCGCGGAGACGGAGCAGGCACTGGTGCGCGCGCAGACCGGCGTGCGCGATCTCGAGGCGATCCTCGACACCGCGACCGATGGCGTCGTGCTGATCGACCGCGACGGCCGCGTGCTGTCGGCCAACCGCAGCGCCGAGGCGCTGTTCGGCTACGACAACGCCGACATGCAGGCGTTCCTGTTCGGCGATCTGTTCGCGCCGGAAAGCCGGCGCGCCGCGCTCGACTATCTCGACCGGCTGTCGCACGCCGGCGCCACCGTATTGATCAACGAAGGCCGCGAAGTGATCGGCCGCGTCCGCCAGGGCGGTCTCATTCCGCTGTTCATGACGCTCGGCCGCGTCGGCGACAACGGCGACAAATTCTGCGCCGTGTTCCGCGACGTCACGGTCTGGAAGAAGACCGAAGAAGACCTGATGACGGCGAAGCGCCTCGCCGAGAAGACCTCGGCGGCGAAATCGGAATTCCTCGCCAAGGTGAGCCACGACATCCGCTCGCCGCTCAACACCATCATCGGCTTCTCCGAGGTGATGATCGACGAGCGGTTCGGCGCCATCGGCAACGAACGCTATCGCGACTATCTCAAGGACATCCACGCCGCCGGCGAACATCTAATCACGCTGCTCAACGACCTGCTCGATCTGTCGAAGATCGAGACCGGCAAGCTCGATCTTTCCTTCGCCAGCCTCGGCCTCAACGATCTCGTGCAGCAATGCGTGGCGATGCTGCAGGCGCAGGCCAATCGTGGCCGCGTCATCATCCGCACCGCGCTCGCCGACACGTTGCCGCAGGTGGTGGCCGATGCGCGGTCGGTGCGGCAGATCATCCTCAACCTGCTGTCCAACTCGCTGAAGCTGACCGGCGCCGGCGGCCAGGTGATCGTCTCGACCGCGCTGACCGATCGCGGCGACGTGGCGCTGCGGGTCCGCGACACCGGCAGCGGCATGAGCGAGGCGGAACTGGCGCAGGCGCTCGAACCGTTCCGCGAACTCGCCACCACGCCGCGCTGGGGCGCGAGCGGCACCGGGCTCGGCCTGCCGATCACCAAGGCGCTGGCGGAAGCGAACCACGCCGAATTCCACATCTCCAGCAGCAACGGCAGCGGCACGCTCGCCGAAGTGGTATTCCCGGCACCGCGCCTGCTCGCCGAATAAACCCCCGCCTCCCTTTACCGCGTCCCCACGAACGGTCATCCTGATCGCGCGGCCTGACGTGACTCGGAGGCGGCATGACCCGGCTATTCCCTGATCGTCTGTTGGCGCGAACCGGACTTGCCGTGTTCACGGCGTTTGCCCTGATCGTCGCCGCCGTCATGCCCGCGCGCACGGCCGAGCGCGTCGATCTGCTGCTGGTGCTCGCCTCCGACGTGTCGCGCAGCGTCGATTACGCCAAATTCCAGTTGCAACGCGAAGGCTACGCCGCCGCCGTCACCGACGACCGGGTGCTGAACGCGATCCGCTCCGGCCCGTTGCAGCGCATCGCCGTCGCTTTCGTCGAATGGTCCGGCGCCGCCGCGCAGAAAGTGGTGATCGACTGGACGCTGATCGACGGAAAAACATCGGCGCAGAAATTCGCTGATCAACTGATCGAACTGCCGCGGGCGTTTGCCGACCGCACCGCCATCGGCGCCGGCATCGACTTCGCGCTGGCGCAATTCGACCGCGCGCCGTTCGAGAGCAGCCGGCGCACCATCGACGTGTCCGGCGACGGCACCAGCAATTCCGGCACGCCGGTCGATGAGGCACGCGACCGCGCGCTCGCCAGGGGCGTGACGATCAACGGCCTCGTCATTCTCAGCGACCGCCCGCTCGCATGGAATCCGGAGCACACCAATCCGCCCGGCGGCCTCGACAAATACTACCGCGACCATGTGACCGGCGGCTCCGGCGCGTTCGTGATGGTGGCGGAGAATTTCGGCTCGTTCCGGCAGGCGATCATCGGCAAGCTGATCGCCGAGATCGCCATGCTCGACACCGCTCCAATCACCACGAAGGACTGACGGCGCTTCCCGCCCACTGAGGCGCTTTGCCGCAACGTTGCCGCGCAATCTGGGATCGCCGCGATCCGCTTGCCGCCGCTGGCGAAACCGCCACGTTTCGAGCGATTCCAAACTGGCCGGTCGCGGCAAACGCCGTTAAGCCATTGAAATCAGCAAAGAAGTCGTGGAACGAAAGGGCATGTCCGCGCACCCCGTCACAGGATGACCGTCATGCTCGCCTCGTTTTCCCGCCCGCTTCTCGCCGCCGTGCTGATCGCGCTGCCCGCTGCCGCACACGCTGCCGGCGAGGTGAATGTCTACACCTATCGCGAAACCAAGCTGATCAAGCCGCTGTTCGACGCCTTCACCAAGGACACCGGCATCAACGTCAACGTCATCTCCGCAAGCTCCGGCCTCGAGCAACGCATCAAGGCCGAGGGCGCGAACAGCCCGGCCGACGTGCTGCTCACCGTCGATATCGGCCGACTCGAAGATGCGGTGAAGGCCGGCATCACCCAGCCGATCACCTCGCCCGCGCTCGACAAAGTCGTGCCGGCGCAATACCGCGATCCGGAAGGCCACTGGTACGGCATCTCGATGCGCGCGCGCGTGTTCTACGTGTCGAAGGAGCGCGTGAAGGACGAGGCGCTGACCTATGACGAACTCGCCGATCCGAAGTGGAAGGGGAAAATCTGCCTCCGCTCCGGCCAGCACATCTACAACAACGCGCTGATCGCCGCTTACATCGCCCACTACGGCGAAGCGAAAGCGGAAGAATGGCTGCGCGGCGTGAAGGCCAATCTGGCGCAGAAGCCGTCCGGCGGCGACCGTGAGCAGGCGCGCGACGTCGCGGCCGGCAAGTGCGACATCGGCATCGGCAACACCTATTACTGGGCGCTGATGAACGACAAGGATCCGTCGAAGAAGGCATGGGCCGACGCAACACGCGTCGTGCTGCCGACGTTCAAGGACAATGGCGGCACGCATGTGAACCTGTCCGGCGTCGTTCTGATCAAGGCCGCGCCGAACAAGGCCAACGGCCAGAAGCTGATCGAATGGCTCGCGGGCGAGACCGCGCAGCACATCTACGCCGACAGCAACTACGAATATCCGATGAACCCGCAGGTGGCGGTCAATCCGACCATCAAGGGCTACGGAACGTTGAAGCCGGACCCGACGCCGATGGCGAAGATCGCCGACTCCAAGAAGGCCGCCGCAAATCTGGTCGACAAGGTCGGCTTCGACAATTGAGCACGACGACGCCGGCACAGTTCAACGGCCCCGCACCGCGCGGGGCCGTTCGGTTTTGGCGCGGTGGCACCGGCGCCCCGGCGGCCGTGTTCGCGCTCGCGGCCGCGGCGCTGACAGCCGCGCCGCTGATCAGTCTCGCCCTGCTCGCGATCCGCGGCGACACCGAACTGTGGCCGCATCTCGCCGCCTATGTGATCCCGCAGGCGATCGGACAGACCGCGATGCTGGTCGCCGGCGTGTCTGTCGTCGCCGGCACGATCGGCGCGGCGACGGCATGGCTCGTCACCACGTTCGAGTTTCCCGGCCGCCGCGCGCTGACCTGGCTGCTGCCGTTGCCGCTGGCGATCCCGACTTATCTCGCTGCCTACATCTACGTCGATCTGTTCGAGGTGAGCGGCCCGCTGCAAGGCGCGCTGCGCGCAATCGGCGGCTATGCGCGGCCGCAGGATTACTGGTTTCCGTCGATCCGCTCGCTCGGCGGCGCGATCTTCGTGTTCGGCATCGTGCTCTATCCTTACGTCTACTTCGCCGCGCGGGCGATGCTGCAAACGCAGCCCGCATCGTTCGCCGAAGCGGCGCGCATGCTCGGCGCGCGGCCGCTCGCGCTGTTGCGTCACATCACCCTGCCGCTGGCGCGGCCGGCGCTCGCCGTCGGTCTCGCGCTGGTCGCGCTGGAAACCCTGAACGACATCGGCGCCAGCGAATATCTCGGCGTGCAGACGCTGACGCTGTCGGTGTTCACCACCTGGCTCAACCGGTCGAGCCTGCCCGGCGCGGCGCAGATCGCGCTGGTGATGCTGATCGTCATCGTTGCGCTGCTCGCGCTGGAACGCTACGGCCGCCGCCGCCGCGCTTATGCCGCCACCAGCGCCGACCTGCCACCGGAGCGGCCACAACTCGCCGGCGGCCGCGCTATTGTCGCGCTCGCGCTCTGCCTCGTCCCGGTGACGCTCGGCTTCCTGCTGCCGGGCTTCTATCTGTTGCGCGAAACCGTGACGCGCGGCCTTGTCAGCGGCTTCGATCCGGACCTCACACGGCACGCGCTGACCACCGTGGCGCTGGCGCTCGCCGCCACGCTGACGGTGCTGACGCTGGCCGCCGGCGCGGTGCTGATGACGCGCGCGACGCCGCACCCGCTGCTGCGCGCGGCGGTGGCGCTCGGCGCGCTTGGCTATGCCATCCCCGGCACCGTGCTGGCGCTCGGCCTGCTCCCGCCGGTCGGCGGGCTGGACGCGGCCTTCGCGACAATCCGCCACGCTTTCGGCGCAACGGGTGGCAGCCAGATCCTGATCGGCTCCGGCGCGGCGCTGGTGCTGGCCTATGCCGCCCGGTTCCTGGCGATCGGCACCGGCTTCGTCCAGGCCGGCCTGAGCCGGGTGTCGCCCGATGGCGACGACGCGGCACGGCTCCTCGGCGCACGACCGTGGACGCTCGCCCGCACGGTGCATCTGCCGCTGATCCGCCCGGCGCTCGCCGGTGCCGGCCTGCTGATCTTCGTGGATTGTCTCAAGGAGTTGCCGGCCTCGCTGATGCTGCGGCCGCTGAACGTCGAAACCCTGTCCACCTATATTTACCAGTTCGCGGCCCGCGGCAGCTTCGAGGAAGGCGCGCTGGCCGCCCTGCTGATCGTCGCTGCCGGGATCGTCCCGGTGATCCAGATCGTGCGCCACACCGACGTTGCCACCGGCTTATCCGCCCCTCCCAACGCCCTGTAAATTCTGCGTATAACGCGGCCATGAAAGCGTCACAGACGCGCGCCACAGGTTTCCGCGCGCGGGACTGCCGGGATATAGTCGCGGCCTTCCCGCCCGAACCCATCGGATCACCAGCTTCGGACTGCCTATCTTCGGAGTGCCATGGCCGCCGTCGGCTTCAAACGTCTCGGTCTGGTTCTGGCGGCGCTGGCGCTGCTGCTGGTCGGCATCGTCGCGGCCGCGCCGCTGATGATCTCGCCGGACGCGGTCCGCGAAGCGGTGCAGGACGAGGTTCGCACGCTCACCGGTCTCGATCCGACCTTGAGCGGCGACGCAACGGTGTCGCTGTTTCCGCGCAGCTTCATCAGCTTCCACGACGTGAGCCTGGGCGACACTGGCGCTGCCAACGGCCCAGCCCTGACGGCGGAACGGCTCACCGCCGGACTGCGGGTACTGCCGCTGCTGCTCGGCCGCGTCGAGATCGTCGAAGTAACGCTCGAAGCCCCGGCGATCCGTGTCGATCTCACCGAGGACGGCCGCACCAACTGGTCGCCGCTGACCGCCAAGCTCATCCCCGGCAAGAAGCCGGCGCGGCTCGCGGCCTTCTCCGAAATCCGGATCGAGCGCGGCACCATCACGCTCACCGACAAGGCGCGCAATCTCAGCGAGACGCTGACGAATGTCGAGCTGTCGCTGGCCTGGCCGTCGATCTCCAAGAGCTTCGGCGCCACCGGCCGCGTCACCTGGCGCGGCGAACCGCTCGACATCAGCGCCACGCTCGGCGACTTCGCCGCGGCGCTGACCGGCGCCCGCTCCAGCCTGAAGATGCGCGTCTCCGGCAAGCCGATCAAAGCGGCATTCGACGGTGCGTTCAGCGCGCAGCCGAGCCTGAAGCTCGAAGGCACGCTCGCCGCCGATGGCGCCTCGCTGCGCAAGGTGATGGCGTGGAGCGGCCAGCGCGAGCCGCCGGGCGGCGGCTTCGGGCATTTCGCCTTGAAAGCCCAGACGAACATCGTCGGCGGCACCATGGCGCTGACCGGCGTCAATGTCGAACTCGACGGCAATGTCGCCGAAGGCGTACTGACGCTCTCGAGCGACCAGCGGCAGGTGCTGCAAGGCACACTCGCCGCCGACAAGATCGATCTGACGCCCTATCTCGCCTCGGTGAAACTGCTCGCCGGCAACCGTCGGGCCTGGGACTCAGAGCCGATCGACATGTCCGGTCTCACCGGGTTCGACGTCGATCTGCGGCTGTCGGCGGCCAAGGTGGCGCTGACCTCGACCACGCTCAACCGCACCGCGCTCGCCGCCAATCTGCGCAACGGCCATTTGCTCGTCACCGTCGGTGAATCGCAGGGGTTCGGTGGGACCATCACCGGCACCTTCACCATCGCCAACGCCGCAAAGGGCGTCGATGTGAAGACGCAGATGCAACTCCAGTCAGTCAATCTCGACAGTTGCCTGACCGAGCTGATCGGCTTCAAGCGGCTGGAAGGCACCGGCAACATCACGCTGGCGCTGGAAGGCTCCGGCGGCAATGTGCTCGACATCACCCGCACGCTCAACGGCGCGGCGACGCTGACCGCGCGGCGTGGCGCCATTACCGGGCTCAATGTCGAACAACTGCTGCGCCGGCTCGAACGCCGGCCACTGTCCGGCGGCGGCGATTTCCGCAGCGGGCAGACGCCCTATGAGCGGCTCTCGCTGCAGCTCAAGGTCGTCGACGGCACCATCCATGTCGAGGACACGGACATCACCGGCTCGGCGGTGAAACTGGCGCTCGCCGGCACCGCCTCGATCCCCGAACGCGAATTCGATCTCAAGGGCACGGCCGCGCTGGTGAACGGCGCCGGGACCGCCGCGTTCGAACTGCCATTCGTGATGCAGGGCTCGTGGGCCGATCCGCTGCTGCTGCCCGATCCGCGCAGCCTGATCCGCCGCTCCGGTGCCGCCGCGCCGCTGCTCGACGCGGTGCGCAGCCGCAACGACGGCGCGATCCGCAATGCCATTGAGCGGCTGACCGGCTCGCAGCGCCCGACCGCCTCCGCACCGGCTGGTGTCGCGCCAGTGAGCGCCCCGGCGAATTAGCCGCCGCTACAGCGGCGCGCCGGCCGCGCGCTGACGCCGTGCGGCGTTGCGCTTGCCGATCAGCGACACCACCGTCAGGCCGACCGCCACCGTCGCGATCATCAGCGTGCAGATCGCGTTGATCTCCGGTTTCACGCCGAGCCGCACCTCCGAATAGATACGGATCGGCAGCGTCGTCGCGCCGGGGCCGGTGGTGAAGCTCGCGATCACCAGATCGTCGATCGACAGAGTGAAGGCGAGCATCCAGCCGGCGGCGATCGCCGGAAAGATCAGTGGCAGCGTGACGAGGAAAAACGTACGCCCCGGCGTCGCGCCGAGATCCTGCGCCGCTTCGGTGAGGCTGCGGTCGAAGGTGGCGAGCCGCGACTGCACCACCACCGTGACGAAGCACATGGTCAGCGTCGTATGCGCGATGGTCACGGTCCAGAATCCGCGGTCGACGTCGAGCGCGACGAACAGCAGCAGCAGCGACAGGCCGGTGATCACTTCCGGCATCACCAACGGCGCATAGACCATGCCGGCGAACAGGGTCCGGCCATGGAAGCGCCGCCGGCCGGTCAACGCCAGTGCCGCCATGGTGCCGAGCACCGTCGCGGCTGTCGCCGACATTAGCGCGATGCGCAGCGTCGTCCAGGCAGCGGCGAGCATCGCGCTGTCCTCAAGCAGCGCTGCATACCAGCGCAGCGACCAGCCGCCCCACACCGTCACCAGCCGCGAGGCATTGAACGAATAAATGATCAGGATCGCGATCGGCAGATAAAGGAACGCGAGGCCGAGCGTCAGCGACACCATGTTGAACGACGAGAAGCGGCGCGTCATCGGCGCGCTCCGTCGAGTTCGCGCTGCTGCAGCCGCTCGTAAATCATGAGCGGCACCACCAGCACCATCAGCAGCACCACCGCCAGCGCGGACGCGAGCGGCCAGTCCTTGTTACCGAAGAACTCGGTCCACAGGGTCTGGCCGATCATCAGGCTTTCCGAACTGCCGAGCAGATCGGGAATGACGAATTCGCCGACAACCGGGATGAAGCACAGCAAACAGCCGGCGAACACGCCGCGCATGGCGAGCGGCACCGTCACCAACCAGAATGCGCGCCAGCGCGGACAGCCGAGATCGGCGGCGGCTTCTAAGAAGCTCTCGTCCTGTTTCTCCAGCGCCGCATAGAGCGGCAGCACCATGAACGGCAGATAGGAATAGACCACGCCGATATAGATCGCGGTGTCGCTGGCAAGCCACGCCGCCGGCTGCGATATGATGCCGAGCGCCATCAGCACGTCGTTCAACAGGCCGTCGCGCTGCAGGATGTTGATCCACGCATAGATGCGGATCAGGAACGAGGTCCAGAACGGCAGGATGACCAGCAACACCAGCACCGGCTGAAGGCGGCGCGGCGCGCGCGCCATCGCATAGGCCATCGGAAAGCCGAGCGCGAGCAGCATCAGCGTCGACAGCGCAGCGACCTGCACACTCTTGAGGTACGACAGCAGATAGATCGTGTCCGACGCGAGAAGCCGATAGGTTTCCAGCGTCAGCGCCGAGGCGAAATCGTAAAATCCCGAGAGGCCCTGCGACCAGTCGAGCACCGGCAGATAGGGCGGCTGCGCGATCACCGTCTCCGAGACGCTGATGCGCAGGACGATGACGAACGGAACCAGGAAAAACGCCAGCAGCCAGAGATACGGCAACGCCACGGTGAGGCGCCCGCCGCGCTGTTGGTCGCCGGCACTCATGGCGGCAGCACCAGTCCGGCATCGGCCGGCCACGACAGCGTGACGCGATCGTTGAGGCCCATCGCCGGCCCGCCGGCGCGGACCGCGTTGGCGACCGCCGCCTTCATCGACAGACCGCCGGCGACCGCCACCTTGTAGAGCGACTTGTCGCCGCGATAGCCGACCTCGCTCACCGTGCCGGCAACGTTATTGTCGCCGCTCGTGGCAAGCGCGATCTTCTCTGGCCGCACGGCGAGCACCACGGCATCGCCCGGCTTCAACCCCGCCGGCACCGGCGCGCGCAACAGGCCGAGCGCATCGGTCGCGACGCCGGAGCCATCCGCGGCTACCCGCCCTTCGATAATATTGATGTCGCCGATGAACTGCGCGGCCCAGCGCGTGCGCGGCCGTTCGTAGATCTCCGCCGGCGCGCCGGTCTGGACGATGCGTCCCTTGTCCATCAGCGCGATACGGTCGGCCATCACCATCGCCTCCTCCTGATCGTGGGTGACGATCACGAAGGTGAGGCCGAGGCGGCGGCGCAATTCCATCAACTCGAACTGCGTCTCCTCGCGCAGCTTGCGGTCGAGCGCCGCCATCGGCTCGTCGAGCAGCAGCACGCGCGGGCGCTTGGCGAGCGAGCGGGCGAGCGCCACGCGCTGCCGCTGGCCGCCGGACAGTTGATCCGGCTTGCGCTCGCCGAGGCCGGTGAGCCGCGCCAGCGCCAGCATCTCGGCGACTCGCGTCTCGATCTCCCCGCGCGGCAGACCTTCGCGCTTGAGGCCGAAGGCGATATTGCCGGCGACCGTCAAATGCGGAAACAGCGCGTAGCTCTGGAACATCATGTTGACCGGCCGCCGGTATGGCGGCACGGCGGAGATGTCCTTGCCGTCGAGCAGCACGCGGCCGGTATCCGGCGTCTCGAACCCGGCCAGCATGCGCAGCAGCGTGGTCTTGCCGCAGCCGGACGGGCCGAGCAGCGCGACGAACTCGTTGGCCGCAATATCGAGCGACAGGTCATCGACCGCTGCCACCGAACCAAACCGGCGGCCGACGCGGTCGAACCGCACCAAGGGCGGGCGCTCCGCTTGTGGCGCCGCCCCGCCGGCGCCTCCTCCACTTGCTTCCATCGGCCCGCGTCCCCTCGCCGGCATGCTCACGAACGGCGCGCGAAAGCGCGGCGCACGCCTCAATAGGCCAAATGGTCGGGAAAGCGAAGCCGCGCGTCAGCCGAACGCGCTGATGTCCTCAGGCAGCTTGCCGGGGAGCCGGGGCGCCGGGCCGTAATAGTCGCCAATCTGCACGCTGGTGCGGGGATTGGCGACGATCGACATCAACCGCTGGTGCAGTGCCTTCAGTGATACCGGCTTGCACAGGAATTCGTTGATGCCGAGCCGCGCCGCCTCCATCACCCGCCACCGCTCGCGGTAGCCGGTGAGCATGATGATCGGCAGATCGGGGGTCGGAAACACCCCCGGCGAACGGACGATCCGCACGAATTCCGGACCGTTGAGCAGCGGCATTTCCCAGTCGAGGATGACGACATCGGGCGACAGCGTGCGCACGATTTCAAGTCCGGCGATGCCGTCCTCGGCCTCGTGCAGCCCCTTGACGCCGATATTGAGCAGCAGCCCGCGCACGATTTTGCGCATGTACTGGTTGTCATCGACAATCAGCACATTGAGCTGCTGGATCAGGAATTCGGCGTGTTTGGCGGGTAACATGACGCACACAACTGACGAGGGCCGGCGCTCCGGACGCGACCGCGATGGCGATCCTGCCCCGGAAACCTCACCGGCGCGTTAATTCCCATCGCGTTTTCAAGCGAAGTGGGGACCGGTTCGCGTGACGAAAACGCGTCAAATAAAAGCTCAACTGAGCAAAACCAGCTCGTTGTAGCCGCCGTCGCCCACCGGCATGTCGGCGAGCTTGCGTGGCGCCGGACCGTAATAGTTGCCGTGCTGGATCACCGGGCGCGGATGCAGCACCACCGCCTTGATGCGGTCGAGCAGCGCCTTCGACGATACCGGCTTGAGCAGGAATTCGTTGACGCCGATCTTGACCGCCTCGATCACCCGCGAGCGTTCGCCGTGGCCGGTCAGCATGATGATCGGCACATCGGGATAGGGAAATGTCTGCGGCGAGCGCACCAGCCGGACGAAGCCGCAGCCGTCGAGGCCGGGCATCTCCCAGTCGACGATCACCAGATGCGGCGCCGTCGTGCGGATTGCTTCAAGGCCGGCGATGCCGTCGGCCGCTTCGCTGATGTGACGCACGCCGATGCTGATCAGCAGCGTGCGCACCACCTTGCGCATGTAATGTTCGTCATCGATGACCAGCACCTTCAACGCTTCCAGCCGCGCCGCGAGGTCGCGATCGGTCACCGGTTTTGCGATGGCTGTTTCGATCATGATCCTGATTGGACCATAATCCCGGAACAATTACGTAAAATGGCTCAGAATAATTGGCGGCGCGCCGTTAACTCGGCGGCAACCATCATGCAGAGGGCGGCGGTGGGGTCTGCGCCATAAAGGCCGCGAGCGTCGTTGCCTGAATCTCGGACGTGGTGAGGCCGAGCTTGGTCCGCCGCCACAGCACGTCCTCGGCGGTCTGCGCCCATTCCTCGCGCATCAGATAACGGACTTCCGCGCCGGTGAGATCGCCGGTGAACACCGGGCCGAGATCGTCCATGGACGCGACGTTGCCGAGGATCGTTTCGGTGCGCAGGCCATAGGCATGCACCAGCCGCCGCGCCAGCGTCTCCGGCACGAACGGCCAGCGCTCGCGCAGGCCCGCCAGCACTTCGTCGATCTTGTCGAAACTGAATTCGCCGCCGGGCAGCGCGGCGGTCGCGGTCCATGGCGCCTTGACCGGCAGCACCGACGACAACCGTGCCAATGCCTCCTCCGCGAGCCTGCGGAACGTGGTGATCTTGCCGCCATAGACCGTGAGCAGCGGCGCCTTTTTCCGCTCGCGGTCGAGCACCAAGGCATAATCGCGGGTCACGTCCTCCGGCTTGCCGTGACCATCATCCAGCAACGAGCGGATGCCGGCATAGCGCCACAGGATTTCGTCGGTCGTCACCACGTCGCGGAAATAGACATTCACCGCACGGCACAGATAAGCGACCTCGTCGGGCGTCGGCGCCGGCGTGTTGACGTCGCCGACGAACGGACGGTCGGTTGTGCCGATCAAGGTGAAATCCGTGCCGAACGGCAGCGCGAAGACGATGCGCTTGTCATCCGTTTGCAGGAAATAGCCGCTGTCATGGGCGAACCGTCCGCGCACGACGATGTGGCTGCCCTGAACCAGCCGCATCGGCTTCGGCAGCGGCACCCGCAGGATGATGTCCGCCACCTGTTGCGCCCATGGCCCGGCGGCGTTGACCAGCACACGCGCGGTCGCCGCCTGACGGCGGCCGCGATTGTTGAGCACCAGCTTCCATTCGTCGGCGCCGCGCTCGGCGAGCGTCAGCCGCGTGCGCGGCCGCACCGACGCACCACGGTCGGCGGCGTCGCGCGCCGCCAGCACCACCAGCCGCGCGTCGTCGACCGCACAGTCGGAATATTCGAACGCATAACGATAGCTGCGCTTGAGCGGCGCGCCGGCCGGGTGATGCGTGAGATCGATGGTCTTGGTCGGCGGCAGCAGCTTGTGCGCGCCGAGGTGGTCGTACAGGAACAGGCCCGCGCGCAACTTGAGTGGCGAGCGCGGCCCCGGCGACGGCGGCAGCACGAAGCGCATCGGCCGCACCACATGCGGCGCGGTACGCAGCAGCACCTCCCGTTCGGACAAGGCTTCGCGCACCAGCCGGAACGCGCCGTGTTCGAGATAGCGCAGGCCGCCGTGAATGAGCTTCGAGGACGCCGACGATGTCCCGGAGGCGAGGTCATTCTGCTCGACCAGCAGCACCTTGAGGCCGCGCCCGGCCGCATCGCGCGCAATGCCGGCGCCGTTGATGCCGCCGCCGACAATGGCCAGATCGAAATCGGGCATCCGTTGAGCCTGTTCCCAAACCGCCGGTTCGCGCCTGTAGCGGAGGCCGTGAGTCGCGCCTGTTGATTCGCACCGTTGATTCGCTTGGCGCCCACAATGCGGTTGCGGTCGCCGCTCTTCAAGCAAAGTGAGGCTTTTCACGTCCTCGCGAGCCGCTTTTAGCGCCTTGAAACACGCGCTCTTGGCCTTATCTCAAGGAAGGGGGTAGATTTTCGATTATTGCGTGTCCCGTTATCCGGATTGTGATGCCCTCCCCTCGTCTCCTCGTCATCGAAGGCAATTCCCCGCAAACGCTCGGCGAGCATGTCGCGGTCGGCGGCACGCCCGCCCACAAGGGCTATTCCGACCTGCTGCGCGAACTGATGCCCGGCGCGGTGGTCGACACCTGCCATCCCGGCGATCCGTCCGCATATCTGCCCGATGGACAGGCGCTCGAAGGCTATGACGGCGTGGCGATCACCGGATCGTCGCTGCATATCTACGACAGCGTGCCGGAAGTCACCCGGCAGATCGAACTGGTGCGCGAGGTGTTGAAGGCAAAGACGCCGGTATTCGGCTCATGCTGGGGTCTGCAGGTGCTCACCGTCGCCGCCGGCGGCGCGGTGCGCCGCAATCCGAAAGGCCGCGAACTCGGCTTCGGCCGCAGCATCCGCCTCACCGAAGCGGGGCGGAAGCATCCAATGTATGCCGACAAGCCGACCGTGTTCAACGCGCCGACGGTGCATCTCGATGAGGTCGAGACGCTGGCGCCGGGGCAGACCGTGCTCGCCTGCAACGACGTCAGCGATGTGCAGAGCGCCGAGATCAAACTCAACGGCGCCACCGCGTGGGGCGTACAATACCACCCGGAATATCCGCTGAGCGAACTGGCGGTGATCGTGCGCCGGATCGGCGGACGGCTGATCGGCGAGAACTTTTTCACCGACGTGGCCGACATCGAGGACTTCGCACAGGAACTGGAAACACTCGATCAGCACCCGGACACCAAGCGTCTTGCCTGGCGCCATGGCGTCGGCCGCAACGTGCTCGACCGGTTGATGCGCACGGCCGAGGTACGCAACTGGATCGAATTCCAGGTGCTGCCGATGCGCGTGAAGCGCGGGCGCCACTGAACCCGAGAGGCAGACGATGCACGATTTCAGCGGACGCACCGTCATCGTCACCGGCGGCACCGGCGCGTTGGGCAACGCCGTCGTCGCGAAACTGATCGCCGCCGGCGCGCGTTGTCGCGTGCCGTATCGCGACGCGAACGATGCCCAGCGTCATCCGCTGCGCGGCGATCCGAACCTGACACTGATCGAGGCCGGCAATCTGGCCGACGAAGTCGTGGTCGCGCGGCTCTATCAGGGCGTGTCGCCGTTGTGGGCCTCGATCCACATCGCCGGCGGGTTCGCTGCGGGCAAGGTGGCCGACACTGATCGCGCCGCGCTGCAGGCGCAGCTCGACGGCAATCTCGTCTCCTGTTTCCTGTGCTGCCGCGCCGCGATCGGCGCGATGCAAAGCAGACAGAACTCGGGCGGCCGCATCGTCAATGTCGCCGCGCGCCCTGCGTTGGAGTGGCGCACCGGCGCCGGCATGGCCGCCTATGCCATCAGCAAGGCCGGCGTCGCCGCGCTCACGGTGGCGATGGCGCAGGAAACGGCAGGCGACGGCATTCTCGTCAACGCGGTCGCGCCTTCGACCATGGACACACCGGCGAACCGCAAGGCGATGCCGAAGGCGGATCACGCCGCATGGCCGTCGGTCGATGACGTGGCGGCGACGATCCTGTTTCTGGCGTCAGTGGACAACACCGTGACGCGCGGCGCGGTCGTGCCGGTTTACGGGAAGAGTTGAAAGAAGCCTCAAGGTGAGGAGCATCGCGTCAGCGATGCGTCTCGAACCATGAGGCGTCGGTATTGCGGCCACCTCTTCCTTCGAGACGCGGGCTATGCCCGCTCCTCAGGATGAGGTGGAGTGAGAGGCACGCTCAGCTTTCACCCGCCGACCGGCACCAGTTCGAGCTGCGGCCGCAGGATGCGCGACACCTGGTTCGACGCCGCGACCGGTCCACCGGCCACATAGTTTTCGTGGTTCTTCTCGATCTCGTCGAGATCGTAGAGATAGTTGACCATCAGCCCGTAGGATTGCGCGAGGCCCTTCTCCGACACGTCGCCGAGCCAGTCGATCTGCTCGAGCCGCGCGCCGTTGCCGAGATGGAACCGCGCCACCGCATCGACCGGGCCGCCGCGCTTGCTGCGTGCGCGCAGGAAGTAGTAGGCGGCGGCGCGCAACAGCGGCTCCTTCACCGGATCGCGGTGCTTGGGCACCTGATACCAGCCGTGCACGTCGAGATTCGTCAGTGCCGCGCGGTCTTCGGCCGAGAGAATGCGCGAATTTTCATCCGCGCGCTCGGCGTCGAGCCACTTGCGGAAGTTCGGCACCGGCGACAACGTGACGAAGGTGGAGAGCTTCGGGAATTCGCGGCAGATTTCCTCGACCACCTGCTTGATCAGGAACGAACCGAACGAGACGCCGGCCAATCCCTTCTGGCAGTTCGAGATCGAATAGAACACCGCCGTGTTCGTCTTGGCCGGATCGAGCGGCTCGCGCTTGCCGATCAGGATCGGCGCGATCGCGTCGGGAATGCCGCGCGTCAGCGCGACCTCGACGAAGATCAGCGGTTCATCCACCAAAGCCGGATGAAAGAACGCGTAGCAGCGCCGGTCCGGCGGATCGATACGGCGGCGCAGATCGTCGAAGCCGCGAATCTCGTGCACCGCCTCGTAACGGATGATCTTTTCCAGGATCAGCGCCGGCGTGCCCCAGTCGATATGGCGCAGCACCAGAAAGCCGCGGTTGAACCACGACGCGAACAGATGCACGAAGTCCTGATCGACCGGTTTGAGGTCGTCGCGGCGCGGCAGCACGTCGAGCAACTGCTCGCGCATATGCACCAGCGCCCGCGTTCCGCCCGGCGCGAGATTGAGCCGGCGCAGGAGTTCCTGCCGTCGCGGCTCGGCCGCGCGCTGCAGATCGGCAGCGGTGCGGTCGGACGGCTTCTCCTGCCAGGCGGCGACGGCAGCCTTGAGCTTGTCCTCGTCCGGTCCAAACTTTTCCGCCAGCGCCTCGAAGAAGGCGATGCGCGGCCCGGTGGTGAGTTCCGCATAGCGTTGCAGAATGTCGCGGGCGAGCGCCACGCCGGACGCCTCACCACGGGTCGAGAGCAGATCTTCACATTCCCCAATCAGATCCTGCGACCGAGTCTCGCCGGTGCGGCGGTCACGGGCGCGGTCGATCAAGGCCCGGCCACGATCGCCAATCGATTGAAGCAGTTCGCCGAAAAAGGTCGTGTTCATCGAGGTCCTACGGCTGGTCCCATGAGATAGTCAGGTAGCCATGTGGCGATCTCTGGGAAGATCGACAAGATGACAATGCACAGGATCATCATTCCGACATAGGGCACCGATCCCCACAGAATCGTGCGGGTCGGAACGTCCGGTGCGATCGCATTGACGACGAACAGATTGAGGCCCACCGGCGGCGTAATCAGCCCGATTTCCATGTTGATGGTGACGATCACGCCAAACCACACAGGATCGAACCCGGCTGCCGTAATAATGGGCAGCAGGATCGGCGCCGTCATCAGGATGATGCCGGCTGGAGGAATGAAACAGCCGCAAACCAGCAGGAAGATGTTGATGAGCACCATCAACACCCAGGGGTTGAACCCCGAGGCGGCGATCGACTGGGCCAATGTCTGGGTGATGTAAAGCGACGTCAGCATGTAACCGAACAGCACCGACGTCGCGATGATCATCAGGATCATCACCGACTCGCGTGTGGTCGAACGCAGGATTTCCCACCACTGTTTCGGATTCCACATCCGGTAGACCAGCACCGCGAGGATGACGCATAGCGCGGCACCAACTCCGGCTGCCTCCGACGGCGTCGCAATGCCGCCGTACAGCACGTACATCACGCCGATAACGATTATGAGAAATGGCGCGATCTTCGGCACCGACTCGAACTTTTCGCGCCAGCTGTAACGAAACTCGGGCGCATAGGCGCGAAAACCCTTGCGCCACATGTCGAAGACCGACCACGCCATGAAAAGCGCGGTGAGGAGCAGACCGGGAAGAACGCCGGCGAGAAACAGGCGGCCGATCGAGGTCTCTGTGGCGATGCCGTAGAGGATGAAGGTGATCGATGGCGGGATCAGGATGCCAAGCGTACCGCCAGCGCAGATCGAGCCGGTAGCAATCTCGTCCGGATACCCGCGTGCGCGCATCTCCGGAATGCCCATTTTGCCGATGGCGGCGCACGTTGCCGGCGACGAGCCCGTCAACGCCGCAAACAGCCCGCAAGCGCCGATGTTGGAAATCACGAGCCCGCCCGGCACGCGGTAAAGCCAGCGGTCTAGGGCGAGATAGAGATCGCGCCCCGCAGGAGAGGAGCCGATCGCCGCGCCCATCATGATGAACATCGGGATCGAGACCAGCGTAAAATCGTGCAATCCGGAATAGAGCGTTTCGGCCGCTACTTGCAGCGAGCCGACACCCTGAAACAGCACCAGAAACGCCACGCCAATGGCGCCAAGCGCGAATGCAACCGGCGCGCCGGTCAGAAACACAAGAATGGTCGCCACCAGGACCAGCAGACCTTGAGATGTCGGGCTCATATTCCGGCTTCCTTGAAGGCTGCTTCGTGAGGATCACCGGTGATTCCGAACGGCGGCTCACGACCGGTCACAAGCTCGATCAGATCCACGACATATTGCAGAGACAACAACAGAAATCCGACCGGCATCGCCGCATAAGGAATCCATAACCGCGCGCGCCACATCGAGTCGGAGCGCCAGTTGTTCTCCCAGGCTTCCTGCCAGAAGTGGAAGGTCAGAACGGTCATCACCACCGCGAAGGCGAATGAAATCAGAATTGCGATAAGAGCCAGCCACCAGCGAGCCCGCGGCCCCACATATACCGGCACAACGTCCACGTTGACGTGTCCTCGCGTCATCAGCACATACGGCCCACCAAGAAAGGTGGCCGCGACGATGCTGTAGGTGACGAAATCGGTCTGCCAGATGGTGTTGTCGTTCAGCACATAACGGATAAAGACCATCTGACAGACGATCACGACCGCTGCGGCCGTCAACAATGCGGCCACTAAACCACCCACCAGAGACAGCGAACGCACGAAGCGCGTGAAATAGCTCATGACAGAACCAGGAAGGGACAACAAAAGCCGGCCGGGCGCAAACCCGGCCGGCGGATGATGACGATTTACTTCACGGACAACGCCGCATCGACCAGCTTCTTGCCATCGGAAACCTCGTCGGCGAAACGCTTGTAAGAGCTTGCCTGCGCAATCTTGATCCACGCATCGAACTCTTGCGGCGTCAGGGTCACTACCTCGACGTTATTCTTCTTGAAGGCATCGACCATTTTTTCGTCGAGCTTGCGGGTTTCGGCATTGAAGTATTCTTCCGACTTCTTGCCGGCCTTCATCAAGGCTTCCTGTTGCGGCTTGGTCAGCTTGTCAAAATTCTTCTTGGACATCAGCACCGGCTCATACATGAACCACAGCGCGTTGTCGCCCGGCGCGGTGATGCACTTCACCTGCTCGTAAAGACGGAACGAGACAAAGCTGCCGGCGGAGGTGTCGGTCGCATCGGCGACGCCGGTTTGCAGCGCGTTGTAAACCTCGTTCGACGGGATCGAGACGATCGACGCACCGGCCTGCTGCCACATCGCGGCAAATGTCGGACCGGCGGAGCGGATTTTCTGTCCCTTGATGTCGTCCGGCTTGCGGATACAGGCCTTCTTCGACGCGAATGCACCGGCCAGCCAGGCATCGGCGAGCACGACGACGCCTGCCTTCTCGATCTTCGCCTTGATATCCTTCATGAACGGAGAGTTGTTCATGCGCTGCGCGCGATCATGGTTCCGCACCAGACCCGGCATCAAAGTCGCGCTAAAGGCTCCGACCTTGCCGCTGGCGTAATCGAGCGGGAAGGAAGAGATATCGAGCTGGCCGTTGACCATGGCGTTCCACTGGTCGTTCGGCTTGAACAGCGAGGCACCGGGATAGACCTGAATGTCCAGCCCGACATTGGCGGCCTTCACTTCCTTGGCGATGATCTGCACCATCTCGTCGCGCGGATCGCCCTTGCCGCCCGGAAACTGATGCGACGCTTTCAGCGTGACCTGCGCTTGCGCGGACGCAGCCATCGCCAGAACGGCGGCGCCGCCGGCCAGCAGAGAAATAATGGATCGCATGCGTGTCCTCTCCTTCGTTTCTTGTCTGAGAATGCAGCCGGAGCCGCCCCGAACACTGACTGTAGCGGCCCGATGATACATCCGCCAAGTCCATAACTGCCGATCAAGACCGGCTCATAACGGCTCCCCCGATTGTCGGATCGGCCACGCCGATTGCATCGCAACACAAATCCCGCGGCCGGCCGGAGCGTGCTTGCGGTCGCCGCGCACCGGGGGCATAGCAGAAGCGGAAAACCGAGCATTGAGCTTAAGGAGTACAAGAATGGCCGGCCCGCTGAGTGGTGTGCGTGTTCTCGAACTGGCGCGGATTCTCGCCGGCCCCTGGGCCGGGCAGATCCTGGCGGACCTCGGCGCGGACGTGATCAAGGTGGAGCGTAAAGGCCCCGGCGACGACACCCGCGCCTGGGGTCCGCCCTTCGTCGAAGGCACGGACGGCAACCCGATCGGCTCCGCCTATTTCCATTGCGCCAACCGCGGCAAGCGCTCGATCGAGGTCGATTTCGACACCGACGAGGGCAAGCGGATCATTCGCAAGCTGGCGCAGCAGTCCGACATCCTGATCGAGAATTTCAAGGTCGGCGGCCTCGCCAAGTTCGGCCTCGACTACAAGAGCCTCGCGGCCGAGTGCCCGCGACTGATCTATTGCTCGGTGACCGGCTTCGGCCAGACCGGACCTTACGCCAAGCGCGCCGGCTACGACTTGATGGCGCAGGGCATGGCCGGGCTGATGGACATCACCGGCATGCCGGACGGCCCGCCGGTGAAAGTCGGCGGCGCGGTGTCGGACATTTTCACCGGCGTCTATTCGACAGTCGGCATTCTCGCGGCGCTGACGCAGCGCGAGAAGACCGGCAAGGGCGCCTATATCGACACCGCGCTGGTGGATTCCACCGTCGGCATCCTCGCCAATCAGGCGCTGAACTATCTGGTGTCGGGCAAGATCCCGCACCGCCTCGGTAACGCGCACGCCAACATCGTGCCGTATCAGGAATTCCCGACCGCCGACGGCCATCTGATCATCGCCAGCGGCAACGACAGCCAATTCCACAAACTGTGCGGCGTGCTCGGCGCACCGGAGATTTCCAGCAATCCCGACTATCAGAACAATGTCGGCCGGTTGTCGAACCGCGATAAGATCATCCCCGCGATCACCGCCTACACGAAGAAGATGAAGCGCGACGATCTGCTCGCCAAGCTCGAAGCGGTCGGCGTACCGGCCGGCCCGATCAACAATATCGAACAGGTGTTCAACGATCCGCAGGTGATCCATCGCGGCATGCGGGTCGACATGCCGAGCAAGGCCGCGAAGGCCGGCACGATCCCCGGCGTGCGCACGCCGATCGTCATTGATGGCGTGCCGCAGTCATCCGGCCGCCCTTCGCCGCTGCTCGGCGAGCACACTGCGGAAATCCTCAAGGAAATCGGCGAGGCGTAAGCGCCGATCCCTGTAACCGGATAAAGCCCAACTTTATCAACTCGTCATGGCCGGGCATAGCGCGCGAAGACGCGCGTAAACGCGCTGATGTCCCGGCCATCCACGTCTTTTTTCCGCATCGAGATAAGTCGTGGATGCGCGGAACAAGTCCGCGCATGACGACGGAGAGAGCATAGTTTCGGAAGAGTGAGCTACCGGCTGGTGATGGCGCTGCGCAGCGCGATCGGATTGCCGATGCTCTTCATGCGGATGATGCTGCCTTCATCCGAACCGGTGCCCATCACATTGATGGTGCCGTAGCCGAACAGGCGGCCGGCGATCGACTGCTCGACCTCCACCGACTGCACCTTGTCCATGTTCATCTCGACGGTACGGCGATTGATGAAGCCGACCTTGTAGATCACGCGCCGGTTCGTCACCGCGAATTCCGTGATCCAGCGCACGAACCACGCATGCAGGAAGCTCGCGCAAAACAGCAGCAGCAACAGTGCCGCCGCGATCAGGCCGATGGTTCGCTGCTCGGGAAAGAATGCCTCGGTCGCGGTCCAGACCACACCGGCGAGGATGAGATAGATGAGCGAGCGCAGATAGATGGTCCAGTGCAGGCGGCCCATGCGCAGGATCGTCTCTCCGGGTTGCAGAACCGATGCGGCGTAGCTCATCTGGGCGGATTCTCGTGACGACTCAATGAGGGGCGAATATGTCACGGCCCGCTTTCGCGGGCCATGACTGCGGTTCATCTTTATGACCGCGTTACGCGGCTTTCGCGGCGACGACCTTGCCGTTGAACGACAGGCCGTCCTTGTTCGCAGAGAGCGACACCGTCTCCCCGTCCTTGATCGAGCCGGCGAGGATCATCTCCGCCAGCGGATCCTGGACGTAACGCTGGATCACCCGCTTCAACGGCCGCGCGCCGTAAGCCGGATCCCAGCCCTTGTCGGCAAGCCAGTCGCGCGCCTTGGCATCGAGCGTCACCTCGATCTTGCGATCGGCGAGCAGCTTGCGCAGCCGGCCCATCTGGATATCGACGATCCGCCCGATCTCGTTCTTCTGCAAACGATGGAACAGGATGATCTCATCGACACGGTTGAGGAATTCCGGACGGAACGCCGAGCGCACCACCGTCATCACCTGATCGCGCACCTTGTCGGTGTCCTCGCCTTCCGGCTGGTTGACGAGGAAGTCGGCGCCGAGGTTCGACGTCATCACGATCAGCGTATTGCGGAAGTCGACCGTGCGGCCCTGTCCGTCGGTGAGCCGCCCGTCGTCGAGCACTTGCAAGAGGACGTTGAACACGTCCGGATGCGCCTTCTCGATCTCGTCGAACAGGATCACCTGATAGGGCCGCCGCCGCACCGCCTCGGTCAGCGCCCCGCCCTCGTCGTAACCGACATAGCCCGGAGGCGCGCCGATCAGACGGGCGACAGAGTGCTTCTCCATGTACTCGGACATGTCGATGCGCAGCAGCGCCTGCTCGTCGTCGAACAGGAATTCGGCCAGTGCCTTGGTCAGCTCGGTCTTGCCGACGCCGGTGGGGCCGAGGAACATGAACGAACCAATCGGCCGGTTCGGATCCTGCAAGCCCGCGCGCGCACGGCGCACCGCGGTCGAGACCGCCTGTACCGCTTCGCGCTGGCCGATCACGCGGCGCGCGATCTCCTCTTCCATGCGCAGCAGCTTGGCGCGCTCGCCTTCCAGCATCTTGTCGACCGGCACGCCGGTCCAGCGCGAGACGACCTGCGCGATACGGTCGGCGGTGACGGTCTCCTCGACCATCGCGCCGGACTTCTCGTTGGCCTCGATGTCCTTGAGCTTCTTCTCGAGATCGGGGATGCGGCCATAAGCGAGTTCACCCGCGCGCTGATATTCGCCGCGGCGCTGCGCGTTGGCGAGCTCGGTGCGCAACTGTTCCAGTTCGCTCTTGAGCTTCTGCGCGCTACCGAGCTTTTCCTTCTCCGCCTTCCAGCGCGAGGTGATATCCGCCGACTGCTTCTCCAGCGACTTGAGTTCGCCTTCGAGGTTCTTCAGCCGGTCCCTGGAGCCGGGATCGCTTTCCTTCTTCAATGCCTCCTGTTCGATCTTCAACCGCACGATCTCGCGGTCGATGGAATCCAGCTCTTCGGGCTTGGAATCCACCTGCATCTTCAGCCGCGCCGAGGCTTCATCGACCAAGTCGATCGCCTTGTCGGGCAGGAAGCGGTCGGTGATGTAGCGGTTCGACAGCATCGCCGCCGCGACCAGCGCCGCGTCTGCGATGCGCACGCCGTGATGCAGCTCGTACTTTTCCTTGAGGCCGCGCAGGATCGAGATCGTATCCTCGACCGTCGGCTCGGAGACGAACACCGGCTGGAAACGACGCGCCAAAGCGGCGTCCTTCTCGACATGCTTCTTGTACTCGTCCAGCGTGGTCGCGCCGATACAGTGCAGTTCACCGCGCGCGAGCGCCGGCTTGAGCAGATTGGAGGCATCCATCGCGCCGTCAGTCTTGCCGGCGCCAATCAAGGTGTGCATCTCGTCGATGAACAGCACGATGCCGCCCTGCGCCGAGGTCACCTCGTTGAGCACGGCTTTCAGCCGTTCCTCGAATTCGCCGCGATATTTCGCCCCGGCGATCAGCGCGCCGAGATCGAGCGAGAGGAGCTTCTTGTCCTTGAGGCTTTCCGGCACGTCTTCGTTGACGATGCGCAGCGCCAAGCCCTCGACGATCGCCGTCTTGCCGACGCCGGGCTCGCCGATCAGTACCGGATTGTTCTTGGTCCGCCGCGACAGCACCTGGATAGTACGGCGGATTTCCTCGTCGCGGCCGATCACCGGATCGAGCTTGCCCGCGCGCGCCGCCTCCGTGAGGTCGCGCGCATATTTCTTCAGGGCGTCATAGGCGTTTTCCGCCGAGGCGCTGTCGGCCGTGCGGCCGCCGCGCAGCGCATTGATCGCCGCGTTGAGGCTTTGCGGATTGACGCCCGCCGCCTTGAGAATCTTGCCGGCCTCGCTGTCCTTCTCCAGCGCGAGCGCGAGCAGCAGCCGCTCGACGGTGACAAAGCTGTCGCCCGCGTTCTCGCCGGCTTTCTCCGCCGCGTCGAACACGCGCGCCAGCGCGGGGGCCAGATAAATCTGCCCGGCGGCGCTGCCGCTGACCTTGGGAGTTTTGTTGAGCGCGGCGTCGGTCGCCTGCAACGCCTGCCGCGAATTGCCGCCCGAGCGGTCGATCAGCCCGGCGGCGAGACCTTCGGGATCGTCCAGCAACACCTTGAGCAGGTGCTCCGGCGCGAACTGCTGATGGCCTTCGCGCAAAGCCAGAGATTGCGCGGACTGGATGAAACCCCGCGCGCGGTCGGTGTATTTCTCGAAATTCATAAACTCTACTCCTTCGGCCCTGACGGCACCGGATGCACGGGTTCCATGTCGGCAACCCGCTGCGTCAGATGTGGGAACAAAGGTCCGAGAACGGAAGGGGTTCCCCCTTCGCAGAAGGAGATTTAGCGCGTCGGCAGGCGGGCGGCGAGCCGCTTTCAGGTCTACCGGACGCGACCACCGGCCCGGCCGAGATCGGCCTCGAGCCGGGCGAGGAAAGCCGGGCGTTCGTTGACGCGGCGCATCTCCACCACAGGCCCTCTGGCCGGCGCGCGGCGGGCCGCGAACTGCTGGGTCGGAGCCCGGCGGGCAGCAAGCCGGTTGCGTGCAGCCACGCCCCGCGCCACCGTCGCGCGCGGAAGCGGCGCTTCGGCCCGCGCCAGACTGAACGCCGGCGGCGGCGCCAGGCGACCCAGTACCGGACGGCGCGGGCCATCGCTCGTCGGCAGCACATAGGCGATCACCCGCGCGCGCGGATAGACAGACTCGGCGACGCGGCGGCCGTGGTTGCCGGAGATGATGATCGGGTTGCCGCGGCTGTCGAAGCCACTGATGACGCCCACATGGCCGAGATTCTGGTTGCGGCCGCGCGACAGCACGGCAATGGCGCCAACCTTCGGCTGCGAAATCCGTTCGCCGTAGGACGCGAATGAGCGTGCGGCGTCCGAGCCGGTGCCGTTATAGCCGAGCCGGGCCAGCACGAGATTCATGAACCGCGCGCACCAGCGCCGCTGCATATCGGTGGGATTGGTGCCGATATATTTGCGCGCCTCGGCAACGAGCCGCGACCAGCCATGCGCCGCCTGCTGCGCCGGAATGGCGATCGGCACGTCGGCGACGATCGTGCGCTGCACCGACTCCGGCGCGGCGCGGACCGCACGCACCGGCGGCAACGGCACATCGGTCAAAGCAGCCTGCGGCGGCGCCGGACGCGAGGCCGGAGCGGCGCGCGGGACAGCGGGTGCGGGAGCAAGAGCGGCCGGCGTAACGGCCGGGGGCGCCGGTGCAGCGACCACCGGGGTCTCCGGCGGCGACGCGACCGGCAGCGCCGCGATCTGCTGCGGGATCGCGGCCAGGGCTTCCGGCTCGGCAACATCGGGCGTCGGGCGGCTCAACACCGGGATACTCAACGCGCTCAGCACGACGCAACCGACGGCCATCGCGATGCGAGTCTCCCTGGACATGACGTGCTCCCCGAATTCCCCAATGCCGCGCGCGTGCACACGCGCATGCGGATTCGGTAACACGCGCCCGACACGGCGACGGCGACGACCTCGATTAAGGATGAAATGGTTACGCGCGGCGCCAGACACGGATCAGCCGCACCAAAACAAAACGCCCGGCGGTGAGCCGGGCGTTCTCGCGATCGACGATGCGATCAGACGATCAGTTCGGCACCACGTAAGCGGTAATGCGCTGACGCGGATAAACCGATTCCGCGACCGTGCGATTGTGGTTGCCGGAGATGATGATCGGATTGCCATTGGCGTCGATGCCGGAGACGACGCCGACATGGCCGCCTCCCTTGCGGTTCATCACCGCGATGGCGCCGACCTGCGGGCCGGAAACGCGCTGGCCATAGCGGGCATAGCCCTTGGCCAGATTGCCGCCGCCGGCATGGCCGGTCTTGCGCAGCACCAGGTCCATGAACGCGCCGCACCACAGGCTGCGGCGGCCGGTCGGATTGGTGCCGAGATAAGCGCGGGCCGTGTTGACCAGACCGGACGAGCCGAAGCCCGCACCACCTGTTCCAGACGCGGAGGCCGCGGCGGCCCGGCGGCTGTGGCGCGCGGCCCGCGGCGTCTGCGACGCTCCGGTCATGGCGGCGGAATAACCCGAGGCCAGGCCGACATAGACCGGCTTGCCGTCGTTGTTGAACGTCATCCCCGTCTGCGCGGCGGCGTGGTGCGCCGGCGCGTGATGCACCGCATGGTGGCGGTGATGGCGATGCTTTGGCCGCGCTTCGGCGGCCGTGGTGAGAGCCGTTGCGGCGCACAGCGCCAGCGTTCCGACGGCCAGCGCCGTCTTCGTCTTCGAGATCATCAGAAGAAAGTCCCCTTCGTGCTGTCTAGCAAAGCGGGCCGCACATGGCGGCCCGTATTCCCGGTGGCTAGACGCCTAGTAATCGTGGCAACTTCATGATGAAAGGGCCGAATTGCATTAACCTCAACCCAGCTATGAGCCGTTAATATTTATGTCAAAACGCAATATACCTTTTCAATACCTATAATCATGAATGATAAACTTAATAATACTGTTTTCGCGACGGCGAATACATAGACAGCAAGTTTTCACACCCGCGCCCCGTAGTTGAGGTGCAGTGCAACATTGCGGCAATAGGGAACTTTAAGGGAGCGGGTCAGTCCTTGCGGCTGAGCAGGAACACGGCCTGCTCGCCGAACAGGTTCCAGAACCACCACGGGGCGTTGAGTTGCAGCGGCCGGCCCCAGGGATCGAGCGCCACCGCCCGGCGGATCTTGGCTCCCGTCACCAGGCACAGCGACTGGAAGTCCTTGATCGTGCAGAAGTGGATGTTCGGCGACTCCCACCACGCATAGGGCAGGTTGTCGGTCTGCGGCATCTGCCCCTCAAACAACAGTTTCAGCCGGATCTTCCAGTGGCCGAAATTCGGGAACGAGACGATGGCGTGGCGGCCAATCCGCAGCATGTGCTCCAGCACGGCGCGCGGATTGCGGGTCGCCTGCAGGGTCTGCGACAGGATCACATAGTCGAAGGCATCGTCCGGATAGTCGGCCAGATCGGTGTCGGCGTCGCCCTGGATCACCGCCAACCCCTTGGCGACGCATTCGTTGACGCCCTCGCGCGACAGCTCGATGCCGCGGCCGTCGGCCTCGCGGGTGTCGGTGAGAAGGCGCAGCAATTCGCCGTCGCCGCAGCCGACGTCGAGCACCCGCGAGCCGGGCTCAACCATGGTGGACACCACCAGCAGGTCGATACGGGATCCGCCGGCGCCCCGCGCCACGTCGGCCATGGTCAGATCACGCTTGAGACGAGACAGCATCACCGCGCCTCCCTCGGTTGCGCGGCGGCCAATCCGCGCGCCTTCCCCGCTCCCTCGAGGAAGCCGCGCACGATCGCGAACAGTTCCGGCTCGTCGAGCAGGAACGCGTCATGGCCCTTGTCGGTGACGATCTCCGCGAACGAGACGCGCGCGCCGCCGGCGTTGAGCGCATGCACGGTGGCGCGGGAATCCGGCGTCGGGAACAGCCAGTCGCTGGTGAACGAGATCACGCAGAACCGCGTCGGCGTGTCCTTGAACGCATTGGCGAGCACGCCGCCGCAATCGGCGGCGAGATCGAAATAGTCCATCGCCCGCGTCAGATAGAGATACGAATTGGCGTCGAACCGCTCAACGAAGCTCGAGCCCTGATGGCGCAGATAGCTTTCCACCTGGAAATCGGCATCGAACGAGAAGGTCGGCGTCGCGCGGTCCTGATATTTGCGGCCGAATTTCCGGTGCAGCGCCGCGTCCGACAGATAGGTGATGTGCGCGCCCATGCGCGCGACCGCGAGGCCACGGCGCGGATTGGAGCCATCGAGCAGATAGCGCCCGCCGCGCCAATCGGGATCGGCCATGATCGCCTGACGTCCGACTTCATGAAACGCGATGTTCTGCGCCGAGTGCCGTGTCGCGCACGCGATCGGCAGCGCCGCGAACACGCGCTCCGGATAGCTCGACGCCCATTGCAGCACCTGCATGCCACCCATGGAGCCGCCGACCACCGCGAACAGCGTGTCGATACCGAGATGATCGAGCAGCATCGCCTGCGCCCGCACCATGTCGCGGATGGTGATGACGGGGAAACTCAGACCCCACGGCTGGCCGGTGGCGGGATTGGTCGAGGCCGGACCGGTGGTACCCATGCAACTGCCGAGCACGTTGGAACTGATGATGAAGTAGCGGTCAGTGTCGATCGGTTTGCCCGGCCCGATCAGCGTCTCCCACCAGCCGCCCTTGCCGGTGACGGGATTGTCGCTCGCGGCGTGATGATCGCCGGTAAGCGCGTGGCAAACCAGCACCGCGTTGCTGCGGTCAGCGTTGAGCGTGCCATAGGTGTTATAGGCGATCTGCACCGGCGCGAGTTCGACGCCGGCATCGAGCTTGAGCGGCGTGTCGAACCGGGCGATGAGCGACGCACGCGGCTCGTCGGCCTCGCGCCCGCGCACATCCGGCGCCGTATTCGGGCTGTTCACTTGCTCGATATCCGCCATAGATCCCGGCGCCCCGACAGTCTCGATCCGGCGCGGGTCAATAAAAAACCCGGCCCGAACATAGGTTCGACCGGGATTTGCGTGTCCCCGGCCTGTTTAGCGAGTTGTTTAACGTGGCTGCAAGCCGGCCGGCTCAAATGACCACGAAAGCCCGCAAAACATAGGCCGAAGCCCTGTCCCCGTCAAGGCAAGGCCCGTTAGGTCTATGATAGACCAGTGTTTTCTTGACGCCGGCCCGCCGTGCTACCTAGACAGCACGAAGGCCGCCCGCCGTCTGGCGCATGGTGGCTCGCCCAAAGGTCTGCCCATGTCGAACACCATTTCCGCTCCGCCATCGCTGGTGACGCTGCGCAACGAGATCGACCGGATCGATGCCGAGATGCATCGCCTGCTGATGGAGCGCGGGCAGATCATCGACCGGCTGATCGCGGTGAAAGGCAGCCAGGAGAGCGGCTCGGCGTTCCGTCCGGCACGCGAGGCCGACATGATGCGCCGCCTGGTGCAGCGGCACGCGGGCATCCTGCCGCTCGACACCGTGGAAGGCATCTGGCGCGTCATCATCGCCACCTTCACCTATGTGCAGCAGCCGTTCTCGGTGCATGCCGACCTCTCGGCGGGCGACGCGATGATGCGCGACAGCGCCCGCTTCCATTTCGGCTTCACGGTGCCGTTCCTCACGCATATGAGCGCCAGCGCGGTGGTCGCCGCCGTCGCCGCCTCGCGCGGCGATCTCGGCCTCGTCCCCGCCGCCTATGTCGCCGGCGCCGGCGCATGGTGGGATGCGCTTGAGCCCGAGACCGCGCCGAAGATCATCGCCCGGCTGCCGTTCGTCGAGCGCGCCGACCATCCGGCCGACCTGCCGGTGTTCGTGATCTCCCGCGTGTCCAGCGACGCCATGGTGAAAGAGGTCGAGGTGTGGAGCGTCCATGTCTCCGGCTGGGGGCCGCAGGCGGCGAACGCGCTCCCCGGCGCGGTCACCTGCGTCGCCGCGCCCGATGGCGCGTTCGACGGCGCGGCGCTGCTGATCTCGATGCCCGCCGGCACGCAATTCGAGACGGTGCGGCAGGCCCTACTGAAAACGGGAGCCAGCATCCGCTCGGCGGCCCTCGTCGGCAGCCACGCCACCCGCTATAGGGTATCCGCCGGCGGCTGACGCCGCCTCGTCCCGCGCGTTACGCGAAAGATCCAGAAGACAGACCGAGACCGACATGACCGCCAACCGTCCGCAACCGCGCCCCGGCGTGCTCGACATCGCCCCCTATGTTCCGGGCAAGAGCAGCGCCCCCGGCGTCGCCAAAGTCTACAAGCTCTCGTCCAACGAGACGCCGCTCGGGCCGAGCCCGAAGGCGAAGGCGGCCTATGCGGCGGCGGGGCAGCATCTGGAGGATTATCCGGACGGCGCATCGACCGCGCTGCGCGAGGCGATCGGCCGCCGCTTCGGCCTCGATCCGGCGCGCATCGTCTGCGGCGCGGGCTCCGATGACATCCTCAACCTGATCGCGCGTGCTTTTCTCGCCGACGGCGACGAGGCGATCCACACCACGCACGGCTTCCTGGTCTATCCGATCGCCACGCTCGGCACCGGAGCGAAGCCGGTCGTCGCCGCGGAAAAGAACTTCACGGCGGATGTCGACACGATCCTCGCCGCGGTGACGCCGCGCACCAAGGTCGTGTTCCTCGCCAATCCGAACAATCCGACCGGCACCTACATTCCGTTCGACGAGGTGAAGCGGCTGCGGCGCGATCTGCCGGCGCATGTCCTGCTGGTGCTTGACGCCGCCTACGCGGAATATGTCAGCCGCAACGATTACGAGTCCGGCCTCGAACTGGTGGCGACCACCGACAACACGGTGATGTGCCGCACCTTCTCGAAGATCTACGGCCTCGCGGCGCTGCGGCTCGGCTGGCTCTATGGCCCGGAACATATCGTCGATGCGCTCAACCGCATCCGCGGCCCGTTCAACGTCAACGCGCCGGCGATCGCCGCCGGTATCGCGGCGATGGAAGACACCGCGCATGTGGAGCACGCGCGAGCGTTCAACGAACAGTGGCTCGCCTGGCTCACCACCGAACTGGAAAAGCTCGGCCTCAAGGTCACGCCAAGCGTCGGCAACTTCCTGCTGATCCATTTCCCGACCGCGAAGGGCAAGACCGCGGCGGAAGCCAACGACTTCCTCATGCAGCGCGGCCTCATCCTGCGGCAGGTCACTGGCTATCATCTGCCGCATGCATTGCGCATGTCGGTCGGCACCGAAGAGGCCAACAAGCTGACCGTCGCGGCGCTGCGCGAGTTTCTGGGACGGACGGCGTGAGCGACAAGCAACCGATCTTCAACCGCCTCGCGCTGATCGGCGTCGGCCTGATCGGCTCGTCGATCGCGCGCGCCGCGCGCGCGCAAGGCGCGGTGCGCTCGATCGTCGCCACCGCGCGCTCGCCACAGACGCGGCAGCGTGTTGCCGAGCTTGGTATCGCCGATCAGGTGGTGGAGACCAATGCCGCCGCCGTCGAAGGCGCCGATCTCGTCATCGCCTGCATTCCGGTCGGCGCCTGCGGGCCGGTGGCGCAGGAGATCGCGCCGTATCTGATGCCGGGCGCGATCGTCTCCGACGTAGGCTCGGTGAAAGGCTCGGTGGTCAGGGACATGGCGGCGCATCTGCCGCCGTCGGTGCATTTCGTGCCGGCGCATCCGGTGGCCGGCACCGAATATTCCGGACCCGACGCGGGCTTCGCCGAACTGTTCGTCAACCGCTGGTGCATTCTCACCCCGCCGGCCGGCACCGATCCGGCGGCGGTCGAAAAGCTCGCCGCGTTCTGGCGCGTGCTCGGCGCCAATGTCGAGACGATGACGCCGGAGCATCATGATCTGGTGCTCGCCATCACCAGCCATCTGCCGCATCTGATCGCCTACACCATCGTCGGCACCGCCAACGAACTGGGCCAGGTGACGGAATCCGAGGTGCTGCAATTCTCCGCCGGCGGCTTCCGCGATTTCACCCGCATCGCCGCCTCCGATCCGACCATGTGGCGCGATGTGTTCCTCGCCAACAAGGATGCGGTGCTGGAGATGCTCGGCCGTTTCAACGAGGACATCGCCACCTTGACGCGCGCGATCCGCAACGGCGACGGCAACGCGCTGTTCGATCACTTCACGCGCACGCGTGCGATCCGCAAAGGTATCGTCACCATCGGCCAGGATTCGGCGACGCCGGACTTCGGCCGTGGCCACCCGCATCTGCCGCAGCAGCCGGTGCCGCGGCCCTATTCCGCCGATACCGAATAATTAAAACAGCGCCGGCACGCGGCCGATCACCAGCGGACCGAGCGCCATGGCGCCGTCGGTGATGCGCAGCGGCACCGCCACCGCGCGGCGGCCCTCCAGCGTCGTCTGCTCGCCGATCATGTTGACGCCGGCGATCACGCCGGCACCGGCCTGCGCGCGCGCCGCCGCGCCGAGACCCGGCAATAGCCGGTCGAGCGCGCCGGCGATCCTGTCGACCGGCGGCGTATTTTCAATGCCGATGGTCTTCAGAAAGGCATCGAGCCCAGCGATGGTCAGCCGCAACTGGCCTTCGAGCTTGCCGTTGGCGTTGATGGTGAGCACGCCGCTACCGACCGCCAGCGTTTCGCCCTGACTGATCCGCGCCTGCGCGATATCGATGCTGCCGCCGGCCTGCTGAATTTCGCGGAAGCGCGCAGCCCATGACTTCGGTGCGAAGTCTTTCAACCCGCGCAGCTTTGCCGTCATGTCCGAATCGATCGACGGCTGCGCCAGCGCATGCACGCCGGGGAACGAGCCGCCGACGACGCTGGACACCATCTCGACCACCGGATTGCTGTTGACAGTGCCTTCGACGATGCGGCCGTGCAATTCCATATGCTTCGCCTGCGCGGCGAGCACCGGCACCGGCCCGGAGATATCGTCGAGCTTCGGCTCCTCGAACACGACCGACAGCCGCTCCGGCGCCGCCGGCGTGCCGCGCAGGCTCGCCTGCGCCAGCGTCCAGTCGGCGCTCAGCATCGCCGGCCGGCCGATATCGGCGATGGTCATCGGCCCGGCCATCTCGGCGATCAGCAGATCGCGCTGGTAAATCTGCGCGGCGGCATGCAGGCCCGCGACGGTGATGCGCAACGGCGGCGACAGATTGCGGATCTGGCTTTCGGCCTGATCGCAAGTGATCTCGATGCGAAATGGGAAGCCGCTTGTGCTCTGCTGATGGCAGATGTGCACGCGGCCGGCTCTCGCTTCGCGCACCTGCCAGGCGACGATCGTGTCCTCGGTGAGCTGCTTGGCGTAGAACCACAGGCCGGTCCAGCCGGCGATGACCGCGGTGACGAGCACCAGCATGACGATGTATTTCCCGGACCCGCCGCAACGTGGTGTCAGCGGATGCGGCGGCAACGGATTCCCGCTGGGACCATCACCAAACTGCCGATCAGGGGGAGATACAACCATAGGGATAAGGAACTCGTGATTGCGGCAAAACCGCGATCAGCGCCGGATATTGCGCGACCGGCACGCGCCTGTTAGCTGGCACCCGCCGGTTCCCAGCCGTAAGCGATTCCCCGTGGCATTGAAATCGTCCATCGACAGCACCGACGAGGACCTCTGGGTGTTCGCCTATGGCTCGCTGATGTGGCGGCCCGATTTCGCGTTTCAGGAGCGCGTCCACGCGCGCATGACCGGCCTGCACCGCTCGCTGTGCATCTATTCGTTCGTGCACCGCGGCACGCCGGAACAGCCGGGCCTGGTCCTCGGGCTCGACCGTGGCGGCGCCTGCCGGGGCATCGGCTACCGCGTCGCCGCCGCCGACCGGCCCGCGACCGTCGCCTATCTGCGCAAGCGCGAGCAGGCCACCGCCGTCTATCGCGAGGTGATCCGCACCATGTGGATCACCGACACGCCGCAACGTCAGGTGTCCGCGCTGTGTTACGTGGTCGACCGGTCGCACCCGCAATATGCCGGACGCCTCACGCTCGACGAGCAGGTGCGGCTGGTGCTGCAGGGCCACGGCCAGTCCGGCGCCAATCCGGATTATGTGATCGCAACGGTGAAGGCGATGGAGGCGATCGGCTATCGTGAAGGCGAGTTGCACAAGCTCGTCGAGCGGCTCACGCAGAAGCGTTAGCGCCCTTTTCTTTCAGACCTTCTTCCACCAGCGCCGCCGTGGCGGTTTCGGTCTCCTGCTGCAGCCGCGCGAAGAACACGTCGCGATCAAGCCCCGGCGGAATCACCGGCAACGCTTCGACCACCACCGTCCCCGGATAGCGCAACAGCGAGCGGCGCGGCCAGAACACACCGGAATTAAGCGCCATCGGCAAACACGGCACGCCGAACGACTCGTAGAGATGCGCGACGCCGTATTTGTAGCGTGGCTCGGCACCGGCCGCACGACGCGTGCCTTCCGGAAAGATGATAATCTGGCGACCATGCGCCAGTTCCTCCTTGGCACGGCGTGTCATCGCCACCAGCGCCCGCGCGCCCTTGCCGCGATCGACTGGAACCATGCGTGCCTTGGCCGCGAACCAGCCGAACATCGGAATCCACATCAGCTCGCGCTTGAGGATGTAAACCGGATCGTCGAGCACGATCAGCAGCGCAAATGTCTCCCACAGCGACTGGTGCTTCGAGGCCACCAGCAGCGCACCTTTGGGGATGCGATCGAGATGGCGGAACTCGACCTTGATGCCGCAGATGACGTCGAGCAGCAGCAGGCTGATGCGCGCCCACAGCCGCGCCATGGCAATGACCGCGCGATACGACATCAGGAATGTCGGCAGCGCGATGAAACAGATCAGAATCAACGTCACATAGAACGCGACATTGAAAACGATTGAGCGCAGCCACAGCATCATGGATTTACGTCAGGGGAAATCGGGGTCGAGGCGGATCCGCACGACCGCAAAAGCATATTTGAGATATTCCGACAACAACAGCCGCAGCGACGCCTTGCTCGCCCACCACGGGTCGGACCGCTCCTTCTCGCTGATCACCACCGGATACGGCAGCAGCGTCGTATCGGGAAGCTGGTGCCCCAGTTCCAGCATTGCCCGCGGCATATGCCAGTTGGAGGTGACGACGATCAGCGTGTGGAAGCCCTTTTCCGTGACCCACCGCCGCGTCTCGGTGGCGTTGCCAAACGTGTTGAGCGCTGAACGATCGAGATCGACACAGCAGGAGAACACCCGCTGATAGAGCGGCGTCAGCCGCGCAATCTCCTTGGCGCTGGTGGCACGATGCACACCGGTGATCAGCAGGCGCTGGCCGCGGCCCGCCGCCAGAAGCTCGATCGCATCAGGAATGCGCGAGGCCGCACCGGTGAGCACGACGATGCCGTCGGCGTTGTGGTCGATCCGCGCCTCGCGGGTCGGCACCTTGTCGACGAACCAGAAGAAGCCGGCCACCAGCAGGCCAAGGCCGAAGCCCAGCGCGGCCATGGTCACGAAACCGACGATACGGGCGATGCGCGAAAACATGTCAGTCTATGGCGTCCAGCGTGCGCGAAACCGTATGCCGGGAGGCAAGCGCCGTCACCCCCGCCATCAGCACGATCTGCGCCAGGATCGCCACATAGCCCGGCAGGCCGATCGAGAACGAGCCGAACAGCGCCGCGGTCTGGTCGCCGGCGGCGCTGCCGGTCATGAAGCCGCTGACGAGGCCCGCCAGCGCGAACAACACGATGGCGACGCCGCCACCGATCGCGCCGCCCTGCAGGCCGAGCGCGAGGAAGTGACGCTGGAAATGCGTGGCGATGTAGTCGTCGCGCGCGCCGATGAAATGCAGCACCTCGATCACCGGACGGTTGGCCGCCATCGCGCCGCGCGTGGCGAACATCACCGACAGCATCGTCGCCGCCAGCATCAACAACAGGATGGCGACGCCGATCGCCACCGCGGTGGTGGACATGCTGCGCATCCGGTCGATCCAGCCACGATGGTCGTCGAGCGACGCACCCGTCACCTGATCCGCCAACAGCTTGCGCAAACGCGGCAGATCGACGGTCGCTGCCGGCGCAAGCGTGACGACAATCATGCGCGGCACCGGCAGGTCATCCAGCGACAGGCCGCTGCCGAGCCATGGCTCCAGCAGGCGCGCGGATTCCTCGCGCGTGTAGGGCCGCACGCTGGCGATGCCGGGGAAACCGCGCGCGATCTCCGCCGCCTTGAGCGTCGCGGCGTCGAGATCGCGGTCCGGCGCCGGCCGCACCTGGATCGTCACCTCGCGCGCGACATCGGATTCCCACGTGCTCGCGGCCGTGCGCACCAGCATCACCGCGCCGGCGGTGAGCGCGGCGAGAAACGTCATGATCGCCACCACCGCCAGCAGCGCGCGGCCGGAGATCGACTGGCGCGGCACGATCGGCGACAGCCCGCGCGGCGGCGCCGCGCGTTGCGGGGCCGGCGCATTCGCCGGATGAGCGGGAGGTACGCCGCGGTCAGTCATAGATGTGCAGCTTGCCGTCGTGCAGCACCAGACGGCGCGCGTCGAACTGATCCATCAGCGCGATATCGTGGGTGGCGATCACCACCGAGGTGCCGGACTTGTTGAGTTCGATGAACAGCCGCAGCAGCCGCTGCGCCAGCGACGGATCGACGTTGCCGGTCGGCTCGTCGGCCAGCAGCAGTTGCGGCCTCGCGATCACCGCGCGGGCGATCGCCGCGCGCTGCTTCTCGCCGCCGGACAGCACCGGCGGCAGCGCCCACATCCGCTCGCCGAGGCCGACCCATTCGATCAGCTCCATCACCTCGTCGCGATAGCTCGCCTCGTCGCGGCCCATCACACGCAGCGGCAGCGCCACATTCTCGTAGGTGGTCATGTGGTCGAGCAGGCGGAAATCCTGGAATACGATGCCGATACGACGGCGCAAGGTCGACAGAGCGTCCTTGGACAGCGTGGCGACGTCGTGGCCGAACTGGGTGATCAGGCCGCGGGTCGGCCGCAGCGACAGGAACAGCAGCCTCAGCAGCGAGGTCTTGCCCGCCCCCGACGGCCCGGTCAGGAACTGGAACGAATGCGGCTCGATCCGGAACGTGAGGTCATGCAAAACCTCCGGTCCCAGACCGTAACGCAAGCCCACATTTTCGAATCGGACCACGCTGTCCCCGCTCCGTCCGTCCTGCTTGCCCCGGCGACCCCGCCCCGCCGGAGTCCGCCCCCACCGGGGTTTTCTAACGGATTATCCGGGGAGGGCCAAAGTGTCTCACCTGAGCGCGGCATGGTTTCCGATCCATTAACGGATGGGCGGTTACAGTCGTGCCGAATGGCTCCCGCGTGCAGACCGGGGCCAACTGGGGTGCTGGCGCCGTTCGATGCTGATCGTCTGCCCAAATTGCGCGACCTCCTACACGGTCGGCGCCTCGGCGCTCGGCCTTGCCGGCCGCAATGTGCGCTGCGTCCGCTGCCGGACCCAGTGGTTCGCCGCGCCACCACAGGCAGCCGGGCCGGCCAGCACCGCCACATTCGTCGACGAGATCATCGCCGAGGCCGACGCCAAATCGGCGGCTGGCACACCGGCGCCACGACCTGCGCCCCGCCCCGCCAAATCGCCCGTCTTGCCCCCAGCGACGGCGATCCCGCAGGCACATATCCCGCAGACACACGCGCCAGAGGCTCGCCTTTCGGGCGCGGGGCTGCCGGAAGCGACACCGATCGCGCCGGTCGAATCCGCGGCGCCCGACGTCACGCAGTTCGGCGCCGCGCTCGATCAGGTGTCGGCCGTCACGCCGATGCGCGCCGATGACGTGAGCGGTGACGCGCCGGTGATCGACGCGCCCGCGCACTATGCCGAGCCGCATATCGGCGACGCCCCGCCGATCGTGCCGCCGGCCGAGCCGCCGTTCAGCACCGCTGAGCCGGACGATGTCGAACACGCGGCCACGCGCCGCAGCCGCAAGTTCAGGAAATCGCGGCGAGATCGCGCCTTTGGCCGCGTCACAAGCCGCCGCATCGGCCGCCTGCCGCTGCTGATCACACTGCTGGTGGCGACGCTCGGCGCGATGCTGATCTGGCGCAACACGCTGGTGAAATACGTGCCGCAGACCGCCTCGCTGTTCACGGCGATCGGCATGCCGGTCAATGTCCGCGGACTGGTGTTCGAGGGCGTCACCGTCTCCCGCGACACTAATGATGGCGTTGCCGTGCTTGCGGTCGAAGGCAAAATCGTCAGCACCAGCGGCGCGCCGGTCGACGTGCCGCGACTGCGCTTCGCGATTCGCAACACCACTGGCCAGGAGATCTATACTTGGACCGCGCAACCGCCGCGCAGCATCCTTGGCGCCGGCGAGACCATGACATTCCGCAGCCGCCTCGCCGCACCACCGACTGACGGCGTCGATGTGCTGGTGCGCTTCTTCAACGCCCACGATCTCCCTGGAAGCAAGTGATGGCGCGTATCCTCGTCGCCGAGGACGACGACGCCGTGCGCGGCTTCGTGCAGCGGGCGCTGATCGAGGACGGCCATGACACCGTGACGGCTCGCGACGGCGCCGAGGCGCTCGACCTGCTGCATCGCGAGACCGGCGCATTCGATCTGCTGCTGACCGACATCAAGATGCCGGTGATGGACGGGATCGCGCTGGCGCTCGCGACCGTGCGTGACTATCCGGCAATGCCGGTGCTGCTGATGACCGGCTACGCCGACCAGCGCGAGCGCGCGCATGGTCTCGAACAGATCATCCACGACGTGATCGCCAAGCCGTTCACGCTGGCGCAGCTTCAAGGCGCGGTCGACGGCGCGTTGGCGACGCGCCGCAACGCCTGATCGCGTCGCGCATCACATCATGATCTTATTTTGCCGGCGGCGTCGGCGTGCCGGCATCCATCTTGCCGGAAGTCTCGTCGGCGGATTTGCCCGACGTCTTGTCGTCTGACGCTTTGCCGTCGGTGCCCGGCTGCGGCGCATGGCGATGCGCGCTCTCCGGATTCCCGGTCTGCGAGTCGTGACCCTGCGCATCCGGCGCCTCAGTGGGCGCCGACAGGGTCGACGACGGCTGTCCACTATGGGTCTCCGGGCCAGGCTTCTGCTGCGCGTGAGCCGCGCCGATACCGCACGCAAACGCACCGGCAACGAGTGCGATGAACAAACGATGTGCCATAGGAATGCTCCGGTTCCAATTCACGCGGGAGCAAACGTTCGTCGCGCACAGGAAGTTCCCGCACGCCGCGGAAAACCGGCGCGGCAAACCGGCGCGGATCGTCTCAGCGCAGGGTCAGAAACCCAAACTCAGAAATCCTTGAGCAGCCGTTCGATGTAGTCGAGTTCGAGCTGCGGGCGATAGTTTTCGCCAAACCGCTTGCGCAACTCCTCAAGAATCTTGCGAGCGCGCTGCACGTCGATCTCGCCCGGCACCTTCACCGTGGTGTCATCGCCGTAATCGCGACCGCGCAACGGCCGTCCCAGCGGATCGGTGTTTTGCTGCGCGCGCTGTTGACCACGGCCGGGCTGACCGTTCGGGCCGGGGCCGCTCTGCCCTTGCTGCTGCATTTGCTGCGCGAGGTTTTGTGCGCCCTTGCGCATCGCATCGAGCGCGCGCCCCTGCGAGCCAACCGCGCCTTCCGCATCGCCATCGCCAAGCTGACCCTGCGCGTCGCCCATGGCGCCGTCAGCATCGCCCAGTTCACCGTTTTCGCCCTGCCCCTGCTGCTGATCGCCGTCGTCACCCGGCTGCTGGCCCATATCCGGGTTCATGCCGCGCTGCTTCATCGCATCGAGCAGTTTCTGCAGCCGGTCGCGCAGCGCCTTCTGGTCCTGCTGCAACGAACCCATCTGCTGGTTGCCCTGCTGGCCACGCTGCCCGCGCTGGCGTTCGCGCCGCTGATCCTGTCCTTCGCGGAAGGTGCGGTCGCGCAACTGCTGCTGCTTGCGGATCATGTCCTGCAGCTCGTTGAGCTGCGCGGTCATGTCGTCGTCGCCGTCCATCTGCTGTTGCTGACCGGGCCGCGCGGTCTGCAGGTTCTCCAGCATCTGCTGCAATTCGTCGAGCATGCGGCGCGCCGCGTCGCGATTGCCGGAGCGCGCCATCTGCTCCATGCGGTCGAGCATGTTCTTGAGATCCTGCGGCGTCAGCACGCGCGCGTTGCGATCAAGCGGACGCGCGAGCTGCTGCGGATTCTTCCGCGCCTCCTCAGCCAGCGCCTGCATGAATTGATTGAGCGCGGCGCGAAGCTGATCCATCAGCTTCTTGAGCTCTTCCTCGCTGGCGCCGCGTTCCAGCGCCTGACGCAACGCCTCCTGCGCCTGCCGCAGCGCCTGCTCGGCATCGGAGACATTGCCGTCCTCGATCGCCACCGCCATCGCCCACAGCCGCGCCGCCACGTCGCGCAGTCCGTCGTCAGTGCGGGCATTGGTCAGATCGTAATAGAGGGAGCGGAGGCCGAGATAGATGCGCGTATCGGGCTCGAACTTCTCCGGCGCGATGGTGAGCGCTTCGAGCGCGGTCAGCACCAGCGGCTTGGCGTCGGCGTTGAGCGCCAGCACGCGCCGCTGCTCGATCAGCGCGCGCGCCATCGGCTTGACGAAGATCCGCTGCGGCAGCGTGAACTCGAACGGCTCGCTGCGGCCTTCATTGTTGGCCTCGTCGCGCGCCGTGAGCGTCATCTCGACCTCGGCGCCGGCCCACGGGTGTTCGCTGAGATCCTTGATGGTCTGCGCCGCACCGTTGCGGGTGCGCGCCTGCGGCAAAATGAGTTTCACGTCGGGCGCATCATAGAGCGGCCGCGCTTTCGGATCGGCGTCCTTGCGGGTGAAGCGTGCATGCGCTTCGACTACGCCGTAATCGTCTTCCATCTTGTAGGCGAGCAGCAGCGAGCCGCGCGCCTGCGGTTCGGGATCCTTGGCGAGCGCGATGGTCGGCGCGCGATCCGGGATCGCGGTGAAGCGCCAGGTGAGATCGCGGCCAGCGCCGCGCAGATGCGCCTCGCCGTCGCCGGCGATGGAGAAGTGCTGTTCCTGGGCGCCAGAACTTTGTGAGGCAGCATTTTGCGCCGGTGTTTGCGCCGGCGACTTGCCATCCTGTTTGGCCTCCACCGGCTCCAGCCCGCCGGTGCGGGTGATGTCCACCGATACGCCGCCGCTCGCGCGCACAATCAGCGTCGACCCGGCCGGCACCGCGAAAGCCGGGCCGCTGGCGGGCGTCGGTTCGCCCGGACGCAGACCGGGCAGCAGCACCGGCGCACGGCCGGTATAGGCCGGTGGCGTCACCCAGGCATCGACGCGGAAATTCGCCGGCGCGATCACGCCGCGCCAGTCGAACGCGGTGGCGATGCGCTGCGTGCGCTCGCCGCTCGCGGCGAAGAATGTGACAGCCACCAACAGCAAGACGAGAACGCGCAGCGCCATCGGATCGCGCAGCGCGAGACGTGGCGACGGCCAGCCAGCTTTCAGCGCACGGGCGGCCTCCGCCATCCGCTGGCGATGTGCTTCCCACAAGGCGAGCGCCACCGGATCGGTCGGCGCGCCGGCGAGCGTATCGGTGACGGCGGTGGCCGGGCGATGGGCAATGCCGGACACACGGTCGAGCCGCCGCAGCGCGTCGCCCTCGGTCGGCGGCCGCAGCCGCAGCAGCGGCACCAGCGCCGCGAGCGCCACCAGCGCGAACAACCCGAGACCGATGGCGCGGCCCAGCGGCGGCAAAATGCCCCACAGGCCGATCCACGACACCGCCAGGAACAGGCCGACCACGGTGGCGAGCGTCGCCAGCGGCGGCCAGACACGCTCCCACAGCAGCGCGCCGCGGGCGCGCTTCAGCGCCTGCGCCAAAGCCGCGCCGAACGATGTCGATGGCGTCGTTTCTCGACCCTGATTGCCTTGGTCTTGACCGTCCAATCGCCGCTCCGTCGCCCCGGCCGGACCGCCCTTCCGTGGCCGGAGGGCAGAATCCGTCAGCCCAGTTGACGCTATTTCAGCCCGCCATCCAAGGCGGCAGCCGATCGAGCGCAATCAATTGGTCGGCATCAAGGCGCGGGCGGACCAGCGCCCACCGGTCGTCCCGGACCAGCACTTCCGGAACCAGCGCGCGCGTGTTGTAGGTTCCCGCCTGCACCGCGCCATAGGCCCCGGCGCTCATCACCGCCAGCAGATCGCCCGGCTTGGGTTCCGGCAGGTCACGGTCCAGCGCCAGGAAATCGCCGCTTTCGCACACCGGTCCGACCACATCGGCGCGGATGCGCCGGGTTGCCGCATCCGGCTCGCGCACCGGGCGGATCTCGTGATGCGCCTCGTACAGCGTCGGGCGAATGAGGTCGTTCATCGCCGCATCGACGATGACGAAGGTCTTGGCCTCGCCCTGCTTGATGAACAACACGCGCGTGACGAGGATGCCGGCATTGCCGACGAGCAGCCGGCCCGGCTCGAAGATCAGCCGGCAATCGAGGTCGCGGGTGGCGCGCTTGACCACCGCCGCATAGGCGTCCGGCAGCGGCGGCGGCTCATTGTCATCGCGATACGGAATGCCGAGGCCGCCGCCGAGATCGACATGCTCGATGCTGTGACCGTCGGCACGCAGCGTGCGCACGAAATCCGCGAGCAATGCAAACGCATCGCCGAACGGATCGAGATCGGTGATCTGGCTGCCGATGTGCATGTCGACGCCGGCGACCTTGATCCCCGGGAGCTTCGCGGCGCTGGCATAGACCTCGCGCGCGACCGAGATCGGAATGCCGAACTTGTTTTCCGATTTGCCGGTGGCGATCTTGTGATGGGTCCGGGCATCCACATCGGGATTGACGCGCACGGAGATGTGCGCGCTCCGCCCCTTCGCCGCCGCAACGCGCGAGAGCAGTTCAAGTTCCGGCTCGGACTCGACATTGACGCAGAGGATACCGGCATCGACCGCCATCGCCAGTTCGGCCTCGGTCTTGCCGACGCCGGAAAACATGATCCGTTCCGGCGGAATGCCGGCGGCGAGCGCGCGCTTCAATTCGCCGCCAGACACGACGTCCGCGCCGGCGCCGAGTTTCGCCAATGTCGCGATCACCGCCTGATTGGAATTGGCCTTCATGGCGTAGCACACCAGCGCCGGCACGTCGGCGAAGGCGTCGGCAAACACCTGATAGTGGCGCGTCAGGGTCGCGGTCGAATAGCAATAGAACGGCGTGCCGATCTCCGCCGCCAAAGCGTCGAGATCGACCGCCTCGGCGTGCAGCACGCCGTGTCGATAGTGGAAATGATTCATGACGCGCCCGGTCGCTCAGTCGATCAGCGCGTCGAGCGGAATCCGCCGCTTCTCGCCGATCGGCGCGATCGGCCGTCCATCGGCGGCGATGCCGGCGCGCTCGCCGGTCACGGTGCGCTGACTGAGCGGCTCGTCGGCGCGGTTGGCCTGGAACGAGGTGAAGCCGGGACCCTGTTGCGCAGCCGGCTGGGCCACCTGTTGCGACGACGTGCTGGCGGCGGCCGCCGGCGGCGGCTCGAGCGGCCCTTTGCGGCCACAGCCCGCGAGGCCGAGCGCGACGATCATCGCCCCCAACACCAGCCCCTGTCTCATCCTGAAATTCCGCAAACCGCTCACACCAGACACTCCCGATAGGACGCGCACCATAGCAGATTGAACCGGCAACGCGACCTCACTCCGCGGCGATCAGCCCCGCTTTCCGGGCTTTTTCGCCAGACTCTTGAGCCATTTATTCGCCTGCGCCCGCACGTTCTTCGGCGCGGTGCCGCCGTAGCTGACCCGACTTTCCACCGAGCGTTGCACGCTCAACACCGCGAACACCGCCTTGGTGATTCGCGGCTCGATCGCCTGCATCGCCGCGAGCGGCAGCGCGTCAAGCGCCACGCCGTCCTTGGCCGCGCGCGCGACGATCCGCCCGGTGACGTGATGCGCCTCGCGGAACGGCATCTTCAGCGTGCGCACCAGCCAGTCGGCGAGATCGGTGGCGGTGGCGTAGCCCTCGCCCGCCGCCGCCTGCATCTTCTCGGTATCAGGGACGAGATCGCGCACCATGCCGGTCATCGCCGCGATGGCGAGCGACAGCGCCGACATGGCGTCCATCACGCCCTCTTTGTCTTCCTGCATGTCCTTGGCATAGGCGAGCGGAAGCCCCTTCATGACGATCAGCAGACCGTTGAGCGCGCCGATGATGCGGCCAGTCTTGGCGCGCACCAGCTCCGCCGCATCCGGATTGCGCTTCTGCGGCATGATCGACGAGCCGGTGGTGAACTTGTCCGACAGCTTCACCAGCCCCGTCAGCGGCGACGTCCAGATCACGATCTCCTCGGCGAAGCGCGACAGATGCACGGCGCAGATCGATGCCGCCGACAACGCCTCCATGGCGAAGTCGCGATCGGACACGGCGTCGAGCGAGTTCGCGGTCGGGCGGTCGAAGCCGAGCGCCTTCGCAGTCATCGTCCGGTCGAGCGGAAACGACGTGCCGGCGAGGGCCGCCGAACCGAGCGGCATCTCGTTGAGGCGCTTGCGCGCATCCGTCAGCCGGCCGCGATCACGCGCCGCCATCTCGACGTAAGCGAGCAGATGATGACCGAACGTCACCGGCTGCGCGGTCTGCAGATGCGTGAAGCCCGGCATCACCGTCGCGGCGTGCTGGAGCGCCTTCTCGGCCAGCGCACGCTGATAGTCGGCGAGCGCCGCGTCGAGGGTGTCGAGCGTGCCGCGCACCCACAATTTGAAATCGGTCGCCACCTGATCGTTGCGTGAACGCGCCGTATGCAACCGACCGGCGGCAGGGCCGATCAGATCGGCGAGCCGGCTCTCGACATTCATGTGAATGTCCTCGAGCGACCGCTTGAAGCGGAACTTGCCGCCGTCGATCTCTGACAGGATCGTGTCTAGACCGTGAGCGATCGCGGCGGCATCCTGCCGCGTGATAATCCCCTGCTTCGCCAGCATCGCCGCATGCGCCTTGGACGCGGTGATGTCTTCGCGGTAAAGGTGCCGGTCGAAATCGATGGAGGCGTTGATCTCCTCCATGATGGTGTCCGGCGCAGTGGTGAACCGGCCGCCCCACATCTTGTTGCTCATGACACGTCCATCGAAAAACCGCGATCCGCTTTCACGTCACACGCCGTTGCAAATCCAAGACTGAGACACCGATGACCGAGACGACCGATCGACGCCGCCCATTGTCCCGCCGCCTGATGCTGGTCGCAGCCGCCTTCTGCCTCGCCGCCGTGGTGGGCGGGGTATACGGGATCGGCAGCCTCACAGGCAATGGCGGCGATCCGGTCTGCCGCCCGGCCGTGAGCCTCGCAAAACGGCTGGCGCCGCTGGTGCACGGCGAGATCGCCGCAGTGAAGGTCGCCGACACCGGACTCAAGCTTCCGGAGCTGAAATTCCGCGATAGCGACGGCCGGGAGCGCACCCTGGCCGACTGGAAGGGCCGCACCGTGCTGCTCAACCTGTGGGCGACCTGGTGCGTGCCGTGCCGCACCGAAATGCCCGCCCTCGACGGGCTGGAATCCAAGCTCGGCGGCGGCGACTTCCAGGTGGTGGCGGTGAACATCGACACGCGCAACCCGGACAAGCCGAAGCAGTGGCTCACCGAGAACGGCATTCACAAGCTGTCTTATTTCGCCGATCCGCGCGCCACGGTGTTTCAGGAGTTGAAGTCGATCGGCCGCGCCTTCGGCATGCCGACCACCGTGCTGGTCGATCCGTCCGGCTGCGAGATCGCCTCGCTCGCCGGCCCCGCCGACTGGGCCGGCAAGGACGCGCTCACCTTCCTGCAGGCGGCACTGAAGAAGTAGCGCTCTCTTTCCCTCTCCCGCTCGCGGGAGAGGGTGCCGAGCGAACGTCCGTGAGCGAGGCGGGTGAGGGCCTTGCGGCCTCACGGAGCAGACCCCTCACCCGGCTCGCGCTTCGCTATCGCTCAACGCGATCCACCCTCTCCCGTAAACGGGAGAGGGACGCATTGCGCACGTTCTTCGACCGTCAAACCGAGATATCGAGATTGGCGCCGATGCCGGACGCCACATTGGCGAGGCTGTTGGCGGACTGCTGCGCGGCGTCGAGCAGTTGCGCCACGGCCTGACCGGCCTGCGCATTCATCTTGAGCATCTTCGCCGCGATCGCCGTCTGCGTCTGCGCCATCTGCGCGCCGAGCAGGCCGCTCACCAGTCCCATATCCATCGCAAGTCCCCTGCGGATCAACCTAGGGGGAGAGGGTTAACGAAATCTCGCCGGCACAAATCCGCCCGCCGAGGGTTGACATCGCAGCACGATAAGCCAATACTTTACCAGATGGTAAAGTATCAGGATCAGACGCTCGACCGGGTGTTCGCCGCGCTTGCCGATCCGACGCGCCGCGCGCTGCTGTCGCGCCTGCAGGAACACGACGGCCTCACCGTCAGCGATCTGGCGCGCCCGTTCCCGGTCACGATGCCGGCGATCATGAAGCACCTCGCCGTGTTGTCGGATGCCGGGCTGATCGTGCGTCACAAGAGCGGGCGCAGCGTCGCCTGCACGCTCACAGCCGCGCCGATGGAGGACGCGATGAACTGGCTCACGCGCTACCAGCGGTTCTGGACCCGGCAGCTCGACCGCCTCGCCGCCTTTGTGGAGAACGAACAATGCCCGCCCCCAAACTCGACACCCAAATCAAACCCAGCCTCACCCTCAAACGTCGTTTCGCTGCGCCGGCGGAAAAAGTCTACGCCGCGTGGACGGACCCCGCGCAACTGATGCGCTGGTTCGGGCCGGATTCCGGCCCGGTGCACGACGCTGAAACCGATGTGCGTGTCGGCGGCCGGTTCTCGGTCTCGTTCAGCACCGAGGACGGTGAGCGGCACAATGTCAGCGGCGAATACAAGGAAGTGGTGCCGAACGAGAAACTCGCCTTTACCTGGCAATGGATCACCATGCCGGAGCGGCAGTCCTATGTAATCGTCACCATCAAGCGCGACGGCGACGGCTGCATCCTCACCCTGCACCATGAGCAGTTCTTCGACGAAGCCGCACGCGACGGCCACGAGGCCGGCTGGAAGGGCACGCTGGAGAAGCTCGCCCGCGTCGTCGAGTGACGGCGGACGTCCATCACCATCTGTAAAGCGTCAAAGGAGTTGTCATGAAAAGCATCGCGCCCTGCATCTGGTTCGACAAGAACGCCGAAGAAGCGGTGAAGTTTTATGTTTCGGTGTTCAAGAACTCGAAAATCCACTCCGTCTCCCACTACGGCGACGGCATGCCCATGCCGAAAGGTACCGTTCTGGCGATCCTGTTCGCCATCAACGGACAGGATTTCATGGCGCTCAACGGCGGACCGGGCGTCCCGCACAGCAACGCCGTATCGTTCATGGTCAACTGTGACACGCAGGCAGAGCTAGACGACTACTGGGCGAAGCTTACCGCCGACGGCGGCAGCGAGGTCCAGTGCGGCTGGCTCAAGGACAAATTCGGCCTGTCGTGGCAGATCGTGCCGGCGAACCTGCCGAAACTGCTCGGCGGCGATCAGGCCCAGACCAACCGGGTGATGGCCGAGGTGATGAAGATGATCAAACTCGACATCGCGACGATGGAAAAGGCCGCCGCCGGCTGAACGGCAACGACGTGACCATGCGTCGCGGCGACACACGCGCCGCGACTGCGTTCTCATCCCAACATCAACCCCGGAGAAACCACATGTATGTCGACGGATTTGTCGTGCCGGTACCGAAGCGCAAGCTCGACGCCTATCTCAAGATGGCGAAGATGGCGAACAAGGTGTTCATGGAACACGGCGCGCTGGAATATCGCGAGGCGGTCGGCGACGACGTGCCTTACGGCAAACGCACCTCGTTTCCGCGCAGCGTCAAGGCGACCGGCAGCGAGACCGTGATCTTCTCGTGGATCCTCTACAAGTCGCGCGCGCACCGCGACAAAGTGATGAAGGCGGCGATGGCCGACAAGCGGTTTGCCGGCATGGACATGAAGAAGATGCCGTTCGACGCCAAGCGGATGATCTACGGCGGCTTCAAAGTGCGCGTCTCCTCCTGACGGACAGGGTACTCGGCGCCCTTCCCTTTTTCCGTTCCGCAGGGCAGCTTCCGCGCAGCCGGCTTTGATCGCCGGCTGAACGGAGGCTCCCGGCGTGACGGACAATCCCTTTCGCAAGACGGCGTCCTGCGCCTGTGGCGCGCTCACCGTCACGGTGTCGGCGCCACCGCGCAGCGTGCATGTGTGCAGTTGCGCCAACTGCCAGCGCAAGACGGGCAGCGCCTTCTCTTACAATTCGTTCTTTGCCGACGACGCGGTGACGATCGCCGGCGACCACCGCGTCTGGCGCGGATCGTCCGATTCCGGCCGCTGGAACGATGTGCATTTCTGCCCGACCTGCGGCAGCACGGTGTTCAGCAAGCTCGAGGCCCTGCCCGGTCTCACCGCCGTATCGTCGGGATGCTTCGCCGATCCCACCTTCGCGAAGCCCGAGCGGCTGTGGTGGGCGTCAAACCGGCAGCGCTGGCTGGCGCTCGGGATCGAGGAAGTCGAGACGCAGTAGCCACGCATCAGCGAGCAGCTTTCCGCCTCAAGAGACGTACCATTCCATCAACCGTCATGGCCGGGCTTGTCCCGGCCATCCACGACTTCTCTTCACACGACCTCAAAGACGTGGATGCCCGGCACAAGGCCGGGCATGACGTGGAGAGAGTCGTGGAAGCGTCTGAAACCGCCGCGCCGTCAGCGCGTCGGGACCGGCTTCTCGCCGCGATAGTCGTAGAAGCCGCGCTTGGTCTTGCGGCCGAGCCAACCGGCTTCGACATACTTCACCAGCAGCGGACATGGCCGGTACTTGGAGTCGGCCAGACCTTCGTGCAGCACCTGCATGATCGACAGGCAGGTATCGAGGCCGATGAAGTCGGCGAGTTCGAGCGGCCCCATCGGATGATGCGCGCCGAGCTTCATCGCCGTGTCGATCGCCTCGACCGTGCCGACGCCCTCGTACAGCGTATAGATCGCCTCGTTGATCATCGGCAGCAGGATGCGGTTGACGATGAACGCCGGGAAATCCTCCGACACCGCAATCCGCTTGTGCAACTTGTTGACGAAAGTCTTGCTGGCCTCGAACGTCACATCATCGGTGGCGATGCCGCGGATGAGCTCGACCAGCTCCATCAACGGCACGGGATTCATGAAGTGAATGCCGATGAACTTTTCCGGCCGGTCAGTAACGGCGGCCAACCGCGTGATCGAGATCGATGAGGTGTTGGTGGCGAGGATCGCCTCCGGCTTCAGCATCGCCGACAGATCGGTGAGGATCTTGCGCTTGACGTCTTCCTTCTCGGTCGCGGTTTCGATGACCAGATCGCAGCCCGTCAGGGCCTCATAGTTCTCCGCCGAATGGATTCGCCCGAGTGCCTTTTGCCGGTCGTCTTCGGTGATGACCTGCTTCGACACCTGCCGCGCCATGTTGCCGTTGATGGTGGCGATGCCGGACTTGATCCGCTCGGGCGCGATGTCGTTCAGCAGCACATCGAAGCCGGCCAGCGCGCAAACATGCGCGATGCCGTTGCCCATTTGTCCGGCGCCGATCACGCCTACAGTCTGGATGTTCGCGGTCATTTCCTTATCCGATCGTCCGGGCCATCGCCCGGCTGAACCCTGATTGCGTCGGTATCACAGTCCGACAGTCTGGCATCACCGGCCCGATTTGGCCAATTCCTCGGTCAATTCGGGGAGCGCCTGGTAAAGGTCGGCGACGAGGCCGTAGTCGGCGACCTGGAAGATGGGCGCTTCCTCGTCCTTGTTGATGGCGACAATGACCTTGGAATCCTTCATGCCGGCGAGGTGCTGGATCGCCCCGGAGATGCCGACGGCTATGTAAAGCTCCGGTGCCACCACCTTGCCGGTCTGGCCGACCTGCCAATCGTTCGGGGCGTAGCCGGCGTCGACCGCGGCGCGCGAGGCCCCCATCGCCGCACCGAGCTTGTCGGCCACCGGCTCGATATATTTGGTGAAGTTCTCGCGGTTTTGCATCGCGCGGCCGCCGGAGATGATGATCTTGGCGGACGTGAGTTCCGGCCGGTCGGACTTCGACAATTCCTCGCCGACGAACGACGAGATCGCCGGATCGGCCGCCGCGGCGGCATTCTCGACCGCCGCCGAACCGGCCTCGCCAGTGGCCTGGAACGCGGCGGTGCGAACGGTGATCACCTTCTTCGCATCCGATGATGTCACCGTCTGGATCGCGTTGCCGGCATAGATCGGCCGCTCGAACGTGTCAGCCGAGACGACCTTGGTGATGTCGGAGAGCTGCATCACGTCGAGCAGCGCCGCGACCCGCGGCATGATGTTCTTGCCGTTGGTGGTCGCCGGCGCGACCAGCGCATCGTAAGGCCCGGCGAGCGAGACGATCAGCGCCGCGACCGGTTCCGCCAGCATGTGCGCGTAAGCATCGCCCTCGGCGAGCAGCACCTTGCCCACACCGTCGAGCTTGGCGGCCGCCTCGGCTGCACCCTTGGCGTCCTTGCCGGCGATGAGCACATGCACCTCGCCGCCCAGCGCCTTCGCCGCCGTCAGCGCCTTGGTGGTGGCGTCCTTGAGGGTCTTGTTGTCGTGTTCGGCTATCAGCAGCGTCGTCATCAGATCACCCCGGCGTCCTTGAGTTTGCCGACCAGTTCGGCGACCGATCCAACCTTGGCGCCGGCCTGACGGCCCGGCGGCTCGCTGGTCTTCACCACCTTGAGGCGCGGCGTGACATCGACGCCATAATCGCCCGGCGCCTTCTCGTCGATCGGCTTCTTCTTCGCCTTCATGATGTTCGGCAGCGACGCGTAACGCGGCTCGTTGAGCCGCAGATCGGTGGTGACGATGGCGGAGCCCTTGAGCTTCACCGTCTGCAACCCGCCGTCGACTTCACGCGTCACGGCGATGCCGTCGCCGTCGAGCGCAAGCTTGGACGCGAACGTCCCCTGCGGCCAGCCGAGCAGCGCCGCCAGCATCTGGCCAGTCTGGTTGCTGTCGTCGTCGATTGCCTGCTTGCCGAGGATGACGAGGCCGGGTTGCTCGGCCTCGACGATCGCCTTGAGAATCTTCGCCACCGCGAGCGGCTCGACCGTGCCGTCCACCTTCACCAGGATGCCGCGGTCGGCGCCCATGGCGAGCGCGGTGCGGATCGTTTCCGACGCCTGCTGCGGACCGATCGACACCACGACGATCTCCGCCGCCTTCCCCGCCTCCTTCAACCGCAAGGCTTCCTCGACGGCGATCTCGTCAAACGGATTCATCGACATCTTCACGTTGGCGAGGTCGACACCAGAACCGTCCGGCTTGACGCGGATTTTGACGTTGTAGTCGACCACCCGCTTCACGGGGACGAGGATTTTCATCGTCGGACGATCCTTAAGCCGGCCGCCGGGAGCAGGCCGATTGTGGGCTGTGGGCCAATTTTTGTGCAGAGCAACCTAATGGTGGCGCCGTTTCGGTGTCAACGCCGCCAAAGCCTTGCAAACACACGTTTTCAGCCCCGGAAATCCTAGCGGTTCTGGCCCGGAGCCCACAAAACGTCACCGGTTCCTTTGCCGTTGGCATGGCGGCCGGCGACGAACAGGAAGTCCGACAGGCGGTTGACGTATTTCAGCGCGGGCGCGTCCACATGCTCGCCCGGCTGGTCGCGCAAGGCGACCATGATCCGTTCCGCTCTGCGGCACACGGTGCGGGCGAGATGCAGATAGGCGGACGCGGCGCTGCCGCCCGGCAGGATGAACGAGCGCAGCGGCGCGAGATCGGCGTTGAAAGTGTCGATCTGCTGTTCGATCCAGGCGACCTGCGCGTCGGTCACGGTGAGCCGCGCACCGCCCGGCCCTTTCTCGGCGAGGCAGAGATCGGCCTCCACGTCGAACAGATCGTTCTGGATCCGCGACAGCGCGGCGTCGAGCGTCTTGTCGTCCGCTGTGTGCAAACGCGCGAGGCCGATCACCGCGTTGACTTCATCGAGTGTGCCATAGGCGTCCACGCGCAGATCATATTTCTTGCGCCGCGCGCCGCTGCCGAGCGCGGTGGTGCCGTCATCGCCGGTGCGGGTGTAGATGCGATTGAGGACGACCATCGGGGCTCTCAGTGCTGCATGAAATAGATCGCCGCCATGATCACGATGATGGCGATGAACTGAGCCAGTACGCGCAGCCGCATAAGCTTCTGCGACGTGTTGGGCGAACCGCCGCGCATCATGTTGAACAGACCGAGCAGGAGAATGACGGCAACGACGCCGATCGCGACCGGGACCAGCCAGCTAAACACGGTTTCCATCCTTCTTCTCTAGCACTGTCGCAGACCGATACCAATGCGTCCCATGCAATCGTGAGGGCCGGCGTTATGACGACATTGACGCGCGGTCGCGCAACCATGTTAGCCTGAACCGGGGGCCACGGCGTATTCCGCGCCGCGGTCAGCCAGCAGGAGCGTCCATGCTCTCTGGCATCGCGGGGACGGCAGCGCAGAACGCGGCGGCACCGGACGCGCCGGAGCTCGACTGCCTGCGTCCGCATCTGGCGCCAGCTCTCCTGGCAGCGGCGGCGGCGCGCGCGGACGCTCTCGACGTTAACGCCCACCGCGTTCTCATCGCCCATGGCATCATCAGCGAAGACGACTATTACCGCGCACTGGCCGCCGACCTCGATCTCATGTTTGAGCCACTGGAGACGATGCAACGCCGTCATTGCCCGCTCGACGATACACAGTTCATCGACGCGGTGGCCGGCGGGATGTTGCCGCTGCAGATCGGCATCGAACGCGTTTTTGTTTTAGCGCCGCAGGATGTCCGACGCTTCATCGGCGCGCTGCGCGTGCAGCCATCGCTGCGACAGCAGTTCCGGCTGACCTCACCGGCCCGCATCAAGAAATACATCCTGCGCCACGCGACGATGGCGCTGGGCGAGCAGGCGGCCAGCACTGTTACCACGACGCGGCCCGATCTGTCCGCGGCGCCCGGTCCACGCCACCAGATCGTGACGACGCTCGCCCTGGTCATCATGATCGCGATCGCGGCCCTTACCGCGCTGCCGTTCGATATCACCTTCACGATGAATATTCTGCTCGCGGCCCTGTTCGTGGCCTGGATCGTGCTGCGCCTGACCGGGATGATCGCCGGATTGACCATGCGCAGCCCGCGCGCGGCGCTGCCCGCCGACAAGGGATTGCCGGACTATTCGATCATCGTTGCGCTGTATCGCGAAGCGCCCTGCGTCGAGCGACTGATCGGCGCGCTGCGTCAGCTCGATTATCCGAAGGAGCGGCTCGATATCAAACTGGTGCTGGAGCGCGACGACACCGAAACGCTGGCGGAACTGCGGCGCATCGGCCTGCCGCCTTATGTCGATGTGCTGATTGCGCCCGACATGGCGCCCCGCACCAAGCCGAAGGCTTTGAACATCGCGCTGCCCTTCATCACCGGCCGTTTTGTCGTCGTCTACGACGCCGAAGATCGTCCCGAGCCGAGCCAGTTGCGGCGCGCAGTCGCCGCTTTCCGCCGGGCCGGGCCGGAGCTGGCCTGCGTGCAGGCGCGGCTCGCCATCGACAACACCCGCGACGGATGGCTCGCGGGTTTCTACACGGCCGAATATGCGGCTCAGTTCGACCTGATCTTGCCAACGCTGGCGGCGCTACGCGCGCCGTTGCCGCTCGGCGGCACATCGAACCACTTCCGCACTCATGTCCTGCGCCGCGCCGGCGCCTGGGACAGTTACAACGTCACCGAGGATGCCGACCTCGGCATGCGGCTCGCCCGGTTCGGCTATCAGGCCGATGTGATCGCCTCGGCGACCTACGAGGAAGCGCCCAACCAACTCGGCATCTGGCTGCGGCAGCGAACCCGCTGGTTCAAAGGCTGGATGCAAACCTGGCTGGTGCATATGCGCCGTCCGGGCCGGCTGCTGCGCGATCTCGGTCCGTTCTCGTTTCTGGTGTTTCAACTCGTAGTCGGCGGCAACGTGCTGGCGGCACTGGTGCACCCGTTCTTCCTGATCGGGCTGATCGCGACGCTCGTGGTCCAGACGCCGGACCTCACGGACGCGCAAGTGGTGCCATTCGCCTTCGCGTTGTTCTCGATCACCGCAGCCGCGGGCTATCTCACCTCGATCCTGCTCGGCTGTGTCGGGCTGCTGCGTCAGGGCCTGCCGTCAACCCTGTGGGTGCTGCTGCTGACACCGTGGCACTGGCTGCTGTTGTCTTATGCCGCCTGGCGCGCGCTGTTGCAGCTTGTCCGCGCACCGCATCACTGGGAAAAGACCGAACACGGCCTCGCGCGCACCTCGCGCCTCGCACGGCACGCCGCGAACGCGCGCGCCGGCGTCGAGCGAGCCAACACTCAAAGATAGCGGCGCAACTCCGCCGCAGCTTCGTCCGGCTTGCGCTTCGTGTCGAACGGCCGGACAAACTTTCCGGTCTTGTCCATCAGATAAACAATGGCCGTGTGATCCATCGTGTAATCGCCGCCGGTGGTCGGCACCTTCTTGGCGTAGACGCGATAGGATTTCTCGACGGCAGCGATCGCTGCGGTGTCGCCGGTCAGGCCGCTGATATGCGGATCGAAACTGCTGAGATAATCCTTCATCGCCGCCGGCGTGTCGCGCTCCGGATCGACGGTCACGAACAACGCGTTGACGCGACCGGCATCGTTGCCGAGCGCGCGCATCACTTCGGAAATCTCGAACAGCGTTGTCGGGCAGACATCGGGGCAATGGGTGAAGCCGAAGAACACCAGATAGGGCTTGCCCTTGAAATCGGTGTCGGTGACGGCGGCGCCATTCTGATTGGTCAGCGTGAACGACCCACCGATCGCGGCGACCGGCGTTGCGCTGCGCCCGCCCATCAGCATGGCGGTGACGAAAAAAAGGACGAGGCCGAGCAGGAACGCTGAGGCGGCAAGAATGATGCGGGTGGTCTTGGGATTCATGTCGATGATCAGGATTGAAAGGGACGCGCAGGGCTAGAAGCAGGCAGCGAGGCCAGCCCGCAAGGTTTCAAAGAACAGGGCGGTGCCATAATACCCCCACAGCAGCGCGGCTGCAGCGAACAGGCTGACACCGACGGCGATGGCTATCCACAAGACCGGCGAGCGCGCTGGCGAGACAAGAACGGGCATGACCGAGTTCCCGGAACCGGCAATCGCCGGCAGGACCAATGACATAAGCCTCTCGCGGTCGCCCCACAACCGGCCATCCGGTCGTGCCGTTAACCATAACGGTCGATAAAAAAGCAGCATTTTAAGCATTCCCGGCCGTTTCGTTGACTCGCATGGTTAAAGCCGCGCATGTAAAGCGCGACACAGACGAGGCGAAAACATGGCTCGCTCGAGCCGGAGGAATACGACAATGCGGACGAGTTTTGCGTTCATCGTGGCGGTTTCGGCAGCACTCGTGGCCGGCTCCGCGTCGGCCCAGAATGCCGAAGGCGCGAAGGTCATCACCGAATGCGCCGGACATCCGAACGCGCTCGGCGTCGCGCGAGTGGTCGAGATCGACACCACCGGCGGCCCCGGCTTCGGCTTCGAGCACTTCAAAGCCTATGACTTCCTGCGCGACAAGGAAGTGGTTCTGACATTCGACGACGGCCCGTGGCCGGGTCACACCCCGATGGTGCTGAAGGCGCTCGCCGATCATTGCACCAAGGCGCTGTTCTTCCCGATCGGCAAGCACGCCGGCTGGCATCCGGAAATCCTCAAGCAGGTCGCCGCCGCCGGTCACACGATCGGCTCGCATACCTGGTCGCACAAGGATCTCTCGAACAAGAAGCTGACCGAGGAAGACGCGAAGGCGGAAATCGAAAAGGGCATCAGCGCCGTCAGCGTGGCGCTCGGCGGCAAGCCGATCGCGCCGTTCATCCGTTTCCCGGCGCTGCGTCATCCGCCGGAGATGGTGAAGTATGTCGGCTCGCGCAACATCGCGATGTTCTCGACCGACATCGACTCGTTCGACTTCAAGGCGCGCAAGCCGGAGCCGGTCATCGAGACGGTGATGAAGAAGCTCGACAAGCGCGGCAAGGGCATCATCCTGATGCACGACTTCCAGGGTTCGACCGCTTTGGCGATCGGTCCGCTGCTCGATCGTCTGCATGCGGGCGGTTACAAGGTCGTGCAGATCAAGGGCAAGGAAGCGTTGAAGTCGCTGCCGGAGTTCGACGAAATCGCCAAGAAGGAAATCGGTGGCGGCGTCGAGAATGCCCGACCGATGTCGAGCGTGATCAAGACGATCAGCGAATAAAGGCGATCATTGCATCATAAAAAGCCGGCCATGCATTGTGTGGCCGGCTTTTTCATGCCTCGTTGCCGGCGCGGTGGATCGCCGAGGCGGCTCGCTTGAAACTATCGCGCAGCCGCGCCGCTGCCGGCGACAGGCTGCGGTCGCGCAAATAAGCGAGCACCAGCGGCGATGGCCCCTGTCGTTGCGGGAGCCGCAACACATGCAGCGCGCCCAACCGCGCGAAATAATCGGCGATATCCGCCGACAACACCCACAGCAGATCGCGCTGCGACAGCAAGGCCACGTTGGTCTGGATCGACGAGGATTCGATCAACGCCCGGCGCGGCAAACGCCGCACGCGGCGGAACAGCGTATCGAGTCCACGCCGCATCGGCGTGCCCTCTTCCGGCAGCACCCACTCCGCGTCGACGACATCGCTCCAGCGCAGATCACGCCGACCAATGAGCGGATGCCGCGGTCCGCACACCACCCGCATCGGCGGATCGTAAAGCTCTTCAACCACCAGTGTACGGTCGGTGAGCGGCGCGTCGAGCCGGCCGACCACCAGATCGAAGTGTCCGGCACGCAAGCCGCCAAGCAACTCACCAATCGTGCCTTCGCGCACCGTCACCGAAATGTCCGGCGCCGCCTCTAGCAGATCGACCAACGCATGCGGCACCAGCACGTAACAGGAGCCGACGCCGGCGCCGAGCCGCGCCGAACCGACAAGCCCCTCGCCGATCGCGCCCAACTCGTCCTGCGCCCGGTCGAGATCGCCGATCAGCGCGGCAGCGCGGCGCAGCAGTGCCTGTCCGGCGGCGGTCGGCCGCAGGGTCCGCCCGGCGCGCTCGAACAGCACAACGTCGAGATCGGCGGCGAGACGGTTGAGCAGTTTCGAGGCCGCCGGTTGCGACAGGTTCACGGCGCGGGCGGCCGCGCTCAAGGTCGGCGCCCGCGCCAGAGCCGCCAGCAATTCGAGCTGGCGCAGCCGCACCCGGCGGCGCAGCATCGGCGTCTGCGGCGGTGACGGCGTTCGAACCGGAAGCTTCGGCTGCCTCGGGCCTTTGCCGGGAACGATGCGCGCACGGGAGCGGGTTTTTGACATATGTCAAAATCGACATGAATGAGAGCAGACAATTCATTTGAATATACTGGATGGCCCGGCCCACACTCCAGCCCTGGAATGACCTCAATGTCCCGACGCGGCATGCCCCGATCCGACAGCTTCATCGACAAACACGGCCTGTGGTCCGACGAGCAGCACAGCCAGGCGGCAGCGATCCGCGCGCGGCTGGCGCAGGGCGACATCAAGCTTATTCGCGTCGCGTGGCCCGATCCGCACGGCATCTCGCGCGCGAAACTCCTGACTATGCCGGCATTCCTCGGCGCGCTGGAGAACGGCTACAACATCAATGTTGCGACGACGACGCTCGATGCGTCGGGCGCACGGGTGTTCGGCTCGTTCACGCGCGGCGGCGGCATGGGCCTGCCGGAGATGACCGGCTCGCCCAATCTCATCATCGTTCCCGATCCGGCGACGTTCCGTGTGCTGCCATGGGCGCCGGATATCGGCTGGATCCTCTGCGACGAATATTTCACTGACGGCACGCCGTTCCATTTCTCGACGCGGCATCTCCTCAAGAAACAGCTCCGCCGCCTCGCCGAGCGCGGCATGGGCTGCCGCGTCGGCCTCGAAGTCGAATGGTATCTGCTGCGCCCGGCGGAAGAGCATCTCACGCTGGAGCATGTCGGTTTTCCGGGCAAGCGCGGCCGCGCGTTGCGCACTTATCCGGCCGAGCCCGGCTTCTCGCTGCATTCGGAAACCAATTTCGATCTGATCCAGGGCGCCATGTCGGCGCTGGCGGATTGCTACACCGCGCTCGACCTGCCGCTCACCTCGATCGAGAAGGAATGGGGTCCGGGCCAGGTGGAATGCACCTTCGCGCCGGAGGATGCGCTGCGCGCCGCCGACAATCTCATCCTGTTCCGCACGGCGACGCGGCAGATGGCGCGGCGGCTCGGCTATTTCGCCACCTTCATGCCGCGTCCCGCGCTGGCCGGCTACTATTCGAGCGGCTGGCATCTGCACCAGTCGCTGGTCGCCAAGGATGACGGCCGCAATCTGTTCACTGCTGACAACAAGAGCGATCTGATCTCGCCGCTTGCGTCGCACTATCTCGGCGGTCTGCTGGAGCACGGCGTTGCCGCGACGCCTTTCACCACGCCGACCGTCAATGGCTATCGCCGCTTCCGCCCGAACTCGCTGGCGCCGGACCGCTGCACCTGGGCGTTCGATCATCGCGGCGTGATGCTGCGCGTGCTCGGCGGCTACGGCAGCAGTGCGACGCGGATCGAGAACCGTGTCGGCGAGCCGAGCGCCAATCCTTACCTGTTCATCGCTTCGCAGCTCGTCAGCGGTCTCGACGGCATCGAGCAGAAGCGCGATCCCGGCCCGGCCAACGACGAGCCCTATTCCGCCGACAAGCCGCGGCTGCCGACCAATCTCCCCAATGCGCTGACCGCGCTCGAAGGCGATGATGTGTTCAAGACGCAGTTCGGTCCGTTGTTCATGGATTACTTCCTCAAGATCAAGCGCACCGAAGCCGGCCGTTTCGCCCGCTGGCTCGAGGACAACAAGCTCACCGCAGGCGACGAGCCGACCGCGTGGGAGCAGGACGAATATTTCGAGTTTTTCTGAACGCGACGAGGTGCCGACATGCTGCAACGATCAGGGAATGGCGGCGGCTACGACTGGGATGAACTGGTGCAGCCGGATCGCGTGCACCGGCTGATCTATGCCGACCCGGAGATCTTCCAGCGCGAGCTGACGCATGTGTTCGGCGCGGTGTGGGTCTATCTGGCGCATGAGAGCCAGATTCCGAACAACAACGACTTCATCACCGGCAAGCTCGGGCTACGGCCGATCATCATCTGCCGCGACAACGACGGCAAGGTCCGCGCGCTGTACAACCGCTGCACCCATCGCGGCACGACCCTGTGCCGCTGGGAGAAGGGCAACAGTCGCTCGTTCCAGTGCCCGTATCACGGCTGGAGCTATCTCAACAACGGCCGCATCCGCGGCGTGCCGTGGCCGGACGGCTATGCGGTCGATTTCCGCGATCCGAAATTCAACCTGGCGCAGGTGCCGCGCGTCGAGAGCTATCGCGGCTTCATCTTCGGCACGCTGAACATGGACGCGCCTTCGCTCGCCAATTATCTCGGCCCGATCCGCAAACCGATGGACGAGTGGATCGATCGCAATCCCGGCGGCAAGATCGTCGTCTGTGAGGCGAACCGGCTGAAGTTCAAGGGAAACTGGAAGCTCGCCTACGACAATTCGGCCGATGGCTATCACGTCATCTATTCGCACCGCTCGCTGATCGAGACCGAGGCGCGCTTCAACGACGGCGAAAAAGGCATGTCCTACTACAAGAACTCGCCGGACAAGCTCGCGATGTATGTCGCCTATACCGGCAACGGCCATCACTACAAGGACAAGCGGCCGAACCTGCAGAAGCGCGACGGCGGGCTGTGGGCGATCGAGTCGTTCCATCCCGGCATGGAGCATGTGGCCGAGAAATTGCGCGCCCAGCTCGGCGCGCGTGCCGAGGCCGTGCTCGACTATGCCGGCTCCGAACCGATGAACATCAATGTGTTTCCGAACCTGTCGCTGCTCGGCAACCATATCCAGGTGATCGAGCCTGTGTCGGTCGATGAGACCAACGCGGTCTGGTACGGCACCAAGATCGAGGACGTGGACGGCACCATCGGCGACGACGTACTGCGCGAGATCAATACCTTGCGCATGCGCACGCAGGAAGGCTTCCCCAATCTCGGCGAAGTCGACGACATCACCAATTTCGAGCAGATCCAGCGCGGCCTTGCCTGCCTTGAGGACGAGTGGATCTACATGAATCGCGGCATGGATATGCCCGAGCGTTTCCGCACCGACGATGAGGGCGTGATCTACGGCCCCGCGACCGACGAGGTGTTCATGCGCGAATACATCATGAAGTGGAAACGCCTCATGCAGTCGGAACCGCAGCTCACTGTGCAGCGGGAGCCGTGAGATGAACGCACCCGGAATGCCGAACCACGATCCTTCGCGGTTTTCCTATTACGTCACCGACGCGTTCTATGCCGATCTCGTCGCCGCCTATACCGACTGGCAGCGCGACGACCGCGTGGTCGACGACATCGCCGTGCGCGAACGCGTCCGCCTGCTGCTGGAACGCGAGGCGCGGCTGCTCGACCAATATCGCTACGAGGAATGGCTGACGCTCTATCTGCCGAACTTCGTCTACTGGGTTCCGGCAACGCCGGACGGGGGCGACCCGCGCGTGCAGGTCGCCGTCACCTTCGACGATCGGCGCCGCACCGAGGACCGCATCTTCCGCTTCCGCACCGGCTATGCCTGGTCGCAGGCGCCGCCGTCGCGCACCGTGCGGCTGATCGGCAATGTCGAGGTGTTCCGCACCGCGAGCCCGACCGAACTGATGGTGCGTTCGAACTTCATCACCAGCGAATTCTGGGACAACGAGACGCGGATGCTGACCGGCTGGGCCGGCCACCGCCTGATGCAGCAGGACGGCCACTGGCTGATTCAATGTAAGCAGGTCAACCTGATCAACTGCGACCAGTCGCTGCGCAATCCCAGCATCATTCTGTGATGGACACTGTGCCGGCCTATGTCAGCCGGTGCTGCATCAGGAACTGCTGCAACACATCGGCACACGCCTGCGGCCGTTCCGTCTGCAGGAAATGCGTCGTGTCCGGCACCGCGCGATAGGCGATGCCGAGTTCCTCATGCAGCGCCGCGCTGACCTTGGCCGCCGGCGTATCGGACACCGCCGGATCGCCGCCGATCAGGATCGTCGGCACCGGCAAACCGCGCATGCGTGGCCACAGTGTGGCGTCGTCCTGCGAGAGATAGAGGCTCGCCTCGAAGTCCCGCGGATTGCAAAGATGCCAGCGGCCATCGCTCGCCTCACGCAGCGTCGCGCGCGCCAGCGCCATCGGCGCCTCCGGCACCAGCCGCGAGAACTGCCGCCGCGTCGCGATCTGCATCGCAAACTCCTGCGGCGCGGCATAGCTTTCCGGCCGGCGGCTGGCGCGATTGGTCATGATCCGCATATCGGCGAAATGCTCGTCATAGAGCGGATGGCCGAGTCGCGGGCAGATCGGCGGATCGAACAACGCAAGCGCCGCCCAGCGCGGCCCCTGCCCTTGTTCGTTTTGCGCGAGCGTATGCTGCAGCGAGGCGATGGCCGACAGCGAATGAAACACGCCGACCGTCGGCGCGGCGCCGAACGCACGCTGGATGCCCTGATAGATTTCCTCGAAGTCGAGGAAGATGCGCGGCCAGGTGTGGCCCTCGCGCGTGTGCAACGGATTGACGCCGTGGTTGCGCACGTCGAACAGGATCAATTCGTGGCACTCTGCCAGCAGGCGCCAGAACGGCGCATAGGCATCGATGGCGAGGCCATTGCCATGACTGAGCGCGAGCCGCGGCCCACCCGCCTTGCCGTGCCGACGCAACACGACCACCGCGCCGTCGCTCATGGTCAATGGCACAACCGCCGACGGCTCCGGCAACGGCAGATCGGGCAGCGCGCCGGAGAGATTTTGATTCAAGTTCTGGGTCATCTCGTTATCAAAAGCTGCGGACACCCGCGCGATCCAACTCATAATCGATCCCGCACTGTCCGGCCACATGGCGATCAACGCGCGAAAACCAGCCGCACGAAATCCACACTGTCAACCACGCAGCGAGGGCCATCCCCCACGTTGTCGCTCCGCGCGATCCGCGCTTGAAGAATCAAACCTGCGCGGCCCATATCGCCTCTTCGATTCAGTCTGACGACGAGGACTTCACTTTGCTTCCTTCCATTCAGTCGCGCATTTCCACAGAACTTGGCGTCCGCGAACAGCAGGTCGCCGCCGCGGTCGACCTGCTCGACGGCGGCGCCACCGTGCCGTTCATCGCCCGCTATCGGAAGGAGGCCACCGGCTCGCTCGACGATGCGCAACTGCGCACGCTGGAGGAACGGCTGCGCTATCTGCGCGAACTGGAAGACCGCCGCAAGGTGATCCTCGATTCCGTGCGCGAGCAGGGCAAACTCGACGCCGCGCTGGAAGCGACGATCATGGCCGCCGACAGCAAGGGACGGCTGGAAGACATCTATCTGCCGTTCAAGCCGAAGCGCCGCACCAAGGCGGAGATCGCCAAGGAAGCGGGCCTCGAACCCCTCGCCGACCGGCTGCTTGCGCAGCCGCAGCATGAGCCAGCCGCAAGCGCCGCGCCGTTCGTCAATGCCGAGAAAAATGTTGCTGACGCCGCCGCGGCGCTCGACGGCGCCCGCGCGATCCTGGTCGAACGTTTCGCCGAGAACGCGGACCTGATCGGCGCGCTGCGCGAGGAACTGTGGACCTATGGCCGGCTGAAGTCCGCCGTGCGCGACGGCAAGCAGGAGGCCGGCGCGAAGTTCAAGGATTATTTCGACTTCACCGAGCCGTTCGCCAAGATGCCGTCGCACCGGGTGATGGCGCTGTTCCGCGGCGAGCGCGAGGAAGTCCTCGACCTCTCCATCGAGCAGGACGATCCGGCGACTCGGCCGCCGATCAGCGGCTACGAGCTGCGGATCATGCGCGCTTACGGCATCGCCGATCACGGCCGCCCCGGCGACAAGTGGCTGGTCGATACCGCGCGCTGGGCGTGGCGCACCAAGATTTTTGTGACGCTGTCGATCGATCTGCGGATGCGTCTGCGCAGCGCCGCAGAAGACGAGGCGGTGCGCGTGTTTGCGGAGAACCTGCGCGATCTGCTGCTCGCCGCGCCAGCCGGCACCCGACCGACGCTCGGCCTCGATCCGGGATACCGCACCGGCGTCAAGGTCGCTGTGGTCGACGCAACCGGCAAGGTGGTCGCCACCAGCACCATCTATCCGCACGAGCCGCAGCGGCGCTGGGACGAGGCGCTGGCGGTGCTTGCGAGGCTGGTGCGCGAGCACAAGGTCGAGCTGATCGCCATCGGCAACGGCACCGCCTCGCGCGAGACCGACAAGCTCGCCATTGAATTGGTGAAAGGTCTCGCTGACCCCAAGCTCAACAAGATCGTGGTGTCGGAGGCCGGCGCGTCGGTCTATTCCGCCTCCGCCTATGCGTCTGAAGAACTACCGGACCTCGACGTGACCTTGCGCGGCGCGGTGTCGATCGCGCGACGGCTGCAGGACCCGCTCGCCGAACTGGTGAAGATCGATCCGAAGTCGATCGGCGTCGGCCAGTATCAACACGACATCAGCGAATTCAAGCTGTCGCGTTCGCTCGGCGCCGTGGTCGAGGACTGCGTCAACGGCGTTGGCGTCGATCTCAACACCGCGTCCGCGCCGTTGCTCGCGCGCGTGTCCGGCATCGGCGCGGGACTGGCGCAAAGCATCGTCTCACATCGTAATGCCAACGGCCCGTTCGCCTCACGCCAGGCGCTGCTGAAGGTGCCACGGCTCGGCCCCAAGGCGTTCGAGCAATGCGCCGGCTTCCTGCGCATCACCGGCGGCGAAGACCCGCTCGACGCCTCGGCGGTGCATCCGGAATCCTATCCGCTGGTGCGGCGGATCATCGCGGCGACCAAGAGCGACATCCACGCGCTGATCGGCAACACCACCGTGCTGCGTGGCCTCTCGCCCAAATCATTCGCCGACGAGACATTCGGTCTGCCGACCGTCACCGACATCCTGCGCGAACTGGAAAAGCCCGGCCGCGATCCGCGCCCGGCGTTCAAGACCGCGGAGTTCAAGGAAGGCGTCGAGACGCTCAACGACCTCAAGCCGGGCACGATCCTCGAAGGCGTCGTCACCAATGTCGCGGCATTCGGCGCGTTCGTCGATATCGGCGTGCATCAGGACGGCTTGGTCCACGTCTCCGCCATGTCCAAAACCTTCATCAAAGACCCTCGTGAGGTGGTGAAGCCCGGCGATATTGTCCGGGTGAAGGTGCTCGACGTCGACAAGCCGCGTAAACGCATCAGTCTGACGCTGCGGCTCGATGATGAGGCCGGGGCCGCATTAGCCCGGCAGGCTACCGGTGTGCGCAGCAACGCGGGCCATCAGAGCCAGCGCAGCAGCAAGCCGGACAAAAACAGCGGCAAACCCGCCGCCGGCGGCGCACTGGCCGACGCGCTGCGCCGCGCGGGGCTCAACCCGCCACGATAACGGCCTGGATCGCAATCAGGGAAAACTGGAGCGGGTGAAGGGAATCGAACCCTCGTATGCAGCTTGGGAAGCTGCCGTTCTACCATTGAACTACACCCGCGCTGCGCCTCTAGCGCGCTGATTTAATTGTCATTATTGGCGCTTAAGCGCAAGGGCGATTTGCGAGCCTAAAACGAACCCGCCTCAAACGGAGATTTCCGGAGCAAAAGCCCGTTGAAAGTCCCGCAGGTTGCTCGCTCAGTGCTCTGAGGGGCGCCCCAATAGCCGCCACTTACCGACCTGTCCTGAGGCTTCAATCCGACCAACCGCGGCACCAACCTGTCTGTTGATGAGGTGGTCGCGTATAAAACGACACGGCGAATAGGAAGCAACGCGGTGTTCACACCGCCGCGGAAGTCAATGCGCCAGCAATTCTATGTCGAAAGACACTGCGGCATCAGTGCCGGAACGTTCCGACCCGATGATGTGTTGCCATCCATCACAAGGAGTTTTGCGATGGCAACAGAAACAAAAGAAACAACGGGTTTGATCGGCAGCGACAAGGTCGAAGGCACCAATGTCTACGGCGCCGACCGCAAGAAGATCGGCTCGATCGAGCGCGTCATGCTCGGCAAGCGCGACGGCAGAGTGGCTTATGCCGTATTAAGCTTCGGCGGCTTCCTCGGCATGGGCGACGATCATTATCCTTTGCCCTGGAACCAGTTGACTTACGACACCGACCTCGGCGGATACCTGGTCAATCTGACCAAGGACCGGCTCGAAGGTGCGCCGAAATATTCCGGCAGCAACTGGGATTGGGAAGACCGCACGCGCGCACGCGCGGTGAATGACTATTACGGCGCGCCCTGGGCGGCCTATTGAATTAGCGAACCCTCGCCTGATGGAAGATCAGGCGAGGGTTTTTCTCTATCGGCTTTCTATCAGTAGGCTTTTTTATCGACCTATTTCCCGCAAAGCCCTTTGCAACAATCGATCCACACAGGGCAAACGCTGTCCAGCACCAGTCGTTCTTTTGGTCGATTAAGAGTGACGCGGGTCAGGCCACCGCATCCAGCAACCGCAACGCCGGCGCAGCCCGTGGCTGCGACGGCGCAAGATCGCGTCCCGGCAGCCGCGGCGCATCGATCACCTCGATCGCCGCATCGGCGCAAAGCTCGTTGCAGAAATAGGCGCTATCGCGGCGATGCGCCTGCGTCGTCAGCGGCTCGCGGCAGAACGCGCAATTGCGGGGATGGCCGGCAAGGACGTAGCGCGAGGCGGACAACATGGCGAACTCCTGACGTGATGCGCAGGACAACGCCGGCATGGAATAGCGGTTCCCCGGATTTCACGCGGAGTTACAGCGTCCCCTTGATGCCGAGATCGACCAGCGTCTGCTGGGTGAGATCGCGCGCCGCCTGGCGCGCCGCCATCACGTCGCCCTTGCAGATCGTGTCGATCAGGGCATGGATCAGCGCCCGGCTCTTGCGTCCGTGACTGCGCAGCAGCGACGCGTTCACGTAGATCAGCGTCTGGTGCATGGTCTTGTCCCAGACTTCCCGCATCATCCGGTTGCCGGCTGCCGTCAGCAGCCATTGCGACAGCTTGCCGTTGAACGAGGGATGCTGCCCGCCCCGGTCGATCTCGGAGAAGCCTGCATCCATCTCCGTTTTCAGCACCGCCGCCTTGTCCAGAGCATCCTTGGAGCGGTTACGCGCGGCAAGCTCCGCCGCATATTCGAGCAATGCCAGCCGCAACTGAAACAGTTCCAGTAGCTGGCCTTCATCGAGTTGCTTGATGCTGACACCGTGCCACGGCGCGCGCTCCGCCAATCCTTCGGCGACGATCGCCTGCAGCGCCTCGCGGATCGGACCGTTGGAGAATCCGAATTCGTTGCGAAGCTGGATCTCGCGGATGCGCTCGCCCGGCGCGTAGGTGCCATTGAGAATCCGCTCCCGCAGAATATCGGCGAGCCATTCGGTGCGTGAAAATCGCGCGGCATCCGCCGACGGAGGTGTTCCGGGCGGTTTGCCGGACACCTTGCCACGACTGGACGAAGGATGCGATGCCGGGGATCGGGACGCAGACCGCCGCACGGATTTTTGCGATGTCATCGAACCGACGCCGGCCTGTGTCTTGAAATGAGGAGCGGCGATATCAGCACAGACACCGCCGCTTCATCAATGCACGTCAGAAGAAACGGCTCTGATAGCTGTGGCTATCCTTCTGCGCGAGCGCCCATTTGCCCAATTCCTCGTGTCGGGCGAACCAGACATCGGGGAACTGCTGCATGTACTTGATGACCTCCTCGAACACCGAGGTGATCATCGGACGCCCGCCGAAATGGCAATGCAGCGTCAGGCACAGCATCGACATCGGCTCGTTCTCGCGCAGATAATCGAACGTACCCTTGTACACGTCCCACAGATCGCGCGGGCTGGAGCGCAGCACGCGGTTGTCGGTGAAGTCGCTGTTCGGCACGGCGGCGATGCGGCCGTTCTTGGTGTCGAGCGCGATCGGCAGATCGGTATAAGTCACGTCCGCCTGATAGGTGAGCTTTTCCGCCGCGAGGAAATCAACGGTGTGCTCGGTGAAGGCGAGCACGGAGGACAACCAGCCGGCCGGGCGCTTGCCGGCCTTGTCGCCGAGAATGTCGAGGCACTTCTTGATGGTCTTCTGCTCCTCGTCGGGCTCCATATAGGCGAGCAGCGCATCCTGCGTGTAGTTGTGGCCGCCGACATCGTGGCCCGACTTGACGATCTGCTTCACCGTATCCGGATAAAGCTCGGCACAACGCGCATTGGTGAAGAACGTGCCGGGAATCTGCAGCCGGTCCAGCGTGCGGATCACGCGCCACACGCCGACACGGCCGCCATAGGTCGACCAGGCGCGGCCGGCGAGGTCGACGGTGCCGGGCTTGAGATGCGTCGTCTGCACCGAATAGTTCGGCGCTTTGCCCTCCGCCCACGTTTCGTACATCACCGTCACGGCAACTGCGATGCGCTTGCCGTTGGGCCAGATCAGTTCCTTGGAATTCGCCATCGTATCCTCACTGTCTCGCAGGGGTGCGCTCATTCGCCACCACCGGCCGGTTCGGGGCCCTCGGGGAAAAGGGCTTGCCTTGCCCAATGATTAATTATTAATAATATGCTCGTCAAGAAAGCGGACCCATGCCGGGGCCGCGCCAGCCGGGGGCTACACCGGCTAAAAGACACCGGAGGAATGCCCATGCGTCTCACCTTGCGCGCCCTTTTGCTGGTGGCCACTTCATTGGCCATGCCGGTCGTGTCCGGCACAGCCTCTGCCCAGTCCGCCTGGCCGGATCGACCGATCAAGCTGCTGGTCACCTCCGCAGCCGGCGGTGGCATCGACCTGATGGCGCGCGTCCTCGCCGATGCGATGAGCCGGCATCTGCCGCAACGCGTGATCGTGGAAAACAATGGCGCCGCCGGCGGATTGATCGCTGAGCGCGCCATCGCCAAGGCCGACCCGGACGGATACTCATTCCTGTTCCAGGGACCGGGCCACGCCTACCTGCCCTATATCCGCAAGGATCCCGGCTACGACGTGCGCAAGGATTTCGCCAGCGTCTCGCTGGTCGCGACTTATCCGCTGGTGCTGGTGACGCGCCCGTCGCTCGGTGTGAAGACGCTGGCGGATTTCATCGCACTGGCCAAGAAAGAGCCGGGCAAACTGACCTACGGCTCGAGCGGTGTCGGCGGCGCGTCGCATATTCCGCTGGCGGCGTTCACCGATCAGGCCGGCATCCAGATGGTGCACGTGCCTTATCGCGGCAGCGGCCCGGCGACGGCGGCTCTGCTCGCCGAGCAGATCGATCTCGTCATCGACGGCCTCGCGCCACAGATCGGCAACATCCAGGGCGGCCGCGTCATCCCGCTCGGCGTCTCGACGCGCGAACGCTCCGCCTTCATGAAGGAACTGCCGACCATCAGCGAAACGCTGCCCGGCTTCTATTTCCCGATGTGGGTGGCGATTTTTGCACCGGCCAACACGCCGAAAGCCATCGTCGACAAGATGTCGGCGGCGATCGCGGCGGCGCTCAAGGATCCTGCCGCAGCGAAACGCTACAAGGAATTGGTGGTCGACACCGTCGGCTCGACGCCGGCAGAACTCGACAAGTTTGTCGATCAACAGCTCACGGTCAGCAAACAGGTGATCGAGAAGTCTAAAATCCAGATTCCTGACTGAGCAAAGCAATACCGGCGAGGATTCCCTTCATGACACGCGATCCGGCCTCATCGAATGCGACCGTCTTGCAAGAATTGACCGCACTCGAGGTCGATTACTGGTACGACGTCGACCACAACTGGGGCCGGACCGCGAGCAACCTCTATGTCCCCGACGGAGTGTTCGCGATCGGCGACAAGGTGATGGCAGGCCAGGATGCGATCGCTGGATTCTATCGCTGGCGCGAGGGCCGCGGCGATCGCGAAGCCCGTCATGTAGTCACAAATTTTCGCGTGGATGCGCGCAACGACAACCGCGCAACATTTCAGTGCATCATGTTGCTCTATGCCGCGGACGGGAAACCGGTACTGGAGTCACGTCCAGCCATCATGATCGCCGACATTATTGCTGAATGTGAATATGGAACCGATGGCCGCTGGCGTTTCGTCTCGCACCGGCTGATCCCGATTTTCATGGGCGGCGAAGCGCCGACCATCCCGCAAGACAAGTAAGCGAGGCGCAGCGCGATGATCCATCAGGTCGACTGGAGCAAAATTCCGTGGAGCCCGGTGCGGCCGGGTGTGGATCGCAAGTCGTTCTCCGGCAACGGCGCGACGCTCGCCCTGCACCGGCTGATGCCAGGCCACGAACCGCGCCCGCACAGCCATCACTACGAACAGATCGTCTATATCGTCGGTGGCACCGCCCGCTTCCACCTCGGCAACGAGTCCGTCATCGTCGGCACCGGCGGCCTGCTGCTGATTCCGCCGAATGTGGAGCACTGGGCCGAAACGATCGGCGACGAGCCGGTGCTCAATCTCGATGTCTTTACGCCCATGCGCGCGGAATATGCGCCACCGCCGCCCGCAGACTGACGGCGGCGCAGGTTCGGACGGACCTTACGCCTTGAAATGCTTCGACAACTTCAGGCCCTGCGCCTGATAGTTGGAGCCGATACCCTGCCCGTACAACGACTGCGGCCGTGTCATCATCTTTTCGTAGACGAGGCGGCCGACGATCTGCCCGTGCTCGAGGATGAACGGCACTTCGCGCGAACGCACTTCGAGCACCGCGCGCGAGCCCGTACCACCGGCGCCGGCATAGCCGAAGCCCGGATCGAAGAAACCGGCATAGTGCACGCGGAATTCGCCGACCAGCGGATCGAATGGCACCATCTCGGCGGCGTAGTCCGGCGGCACCTGCACCGCCTCTTTCGATGCGAGGATATAGAACTCGTCCGGATCGAGGATCAGCGTGCGGTCGCTTCGCACCGGGATCGGCTCCCAGAAGTCCGCGACGGCATAACCGTCGCGCCGCTCCACATCAATGAGGCCCGTGTGGCGCTTGGCGCGATAGCCGACGAGACCGTTGGCGCCGAAGCCGGCGAGATCGACGCCGACCGCGACGCCCTCGCCCACATCGGCGTCGGTGTTATCGACCAGCCGTTCCGCCGCATGCAGCGCGCGCAGCGCCGTTGCATCCAGGGTGGTATGGCCACGGCGAAAGCGGATCTGCGACAGGCGTGAGCCTTCGCGCACCAGTACCGGGAACGTGCGCGGGCTGATCTCGACATAGAGCGGACCGCGATAGCCGGCCTCGATCCGGTCGAAGCCGCGCATCGAATCCGAAATCACCCGCGTGAAGATATCGAGCCGGCCGGTCGAGCTTTTCGGATTGGTGGTCGCCGAGATGTCCGGCGGCAGCATCAGGCTTTCCTGCAGCGGCACGATGTAGACGCAGCCGGTTTCGAGCACCGCGCCGTTCGACAGCGAAATCTCGTGCAGCCGCAGGTCGGCGATGCGGCGCGCAACCGCGCCGTGCGGCCCCGGCAGGAAGCTCGCGCGGACCCGATAGGCCACGTTGCCGAGCCGCAGATCGAGGCTCGCCGGCTGGATCTGGTCGGACGCAAAAGGCCGTGCGGTGACGACCACACCTTGCGACGCGAGCGCGGCGATGGCGCGGTCCGGCAGGATGCCTTTGTCGTCGTCGGCAAAAGCGAGTGTCATCACGATCAAAAACGATGGAAACCAGGGCCGATCTAACCCGAAGGGCGCCTTGACGGAAAGGGAGACGAGGCGTAAGAGCGGGCTTATCCCGTGGTCCTTTGAGCCGGCCGGCTTGCAGCCACGTTAAATAAGTCGCTAAAAGGCCGAGGACGCAAGGCTCCGGACATCAAGTCCGATCTTGGACCCGGCCGAGGCATTTGTCTCCGGCCGGTTTTTTGTTGCCCCACGGGGCGGCAGAGAAGTGTCAGGAGCGTCGCATGTCCGCGTCTACCGATCCGTCCGTCAAATCCTCCACTGCAAAACAACCGCGCAAGGCGATGCGGGACTATCGGCCCGAGACGCGGCTGATCCACGCCGGCACGCAGCGCTCGCAATTCGGCGAGACCTCGGAAGCGATCTTCCTGACCCAGGGCTTCGTCTACGACAGCGCCGAGCAATGCGCCGGGCGCTTCACCGGCGAGGAGCCGGGCTACCTCTATTCGCGGTTCTCCAATCCCACGGTCAACATGTTCGAGCAGCGGATCGCTGCGCTCGAAGGCGCGGAAAGCGCGCGCGCGACCGCCAGCGGCATGGCCGCCGTCACCGCCGCGCTGATGGGTCAGGTGCGCGCCGGCGATCATGTGGTCGCTGCGAAGGCGCTGTTCGGCGGCTGCCGCTGGGTGGTGGAGGACTGGCTGCCGCGCTTCGGCGTCACCTCGACGCTGGTGGACGGCGGGGATCTCGCCCAGTGGCGGAACGCCGTGCGTGACACCACCAAGGTGTTCTTCATGGAAACGCCGACCAATCCGACACTGGAAGTCTACGACATCGCCGAGATCGCCAAGATCGCGCATGCCGCCGGCGCCAAGCTGACGATCGACAACGTGTTCGCGACGCCGCTGTGGCAGAGCCCACTGGCGCTCGGCGCGGACTGCGTCGTCTATTCCACCACCAAGCACATCGACGGCCAGGGCCGCTGTCTTGGCGGCGCGATCCTCGGCTCGGAGCAATTCATCCAGGACAACATCCACAACGTGCTCCGCCAGAGCGGTCCGGCGATGTCGCCGTTCAATGCGTGGGTCATGCTCAAGGGTCTGGAGACTCTGGCGCTGCGCGTGCAGAAGCAGACCGAGAACGCGGCCGCCGTGTCGGTCGCTCTCGACGGCCATCCGAAGATCAGCCGGCTCGTCTATCCGGGCCGGCCGGATCACCCGCAGGCCGACATCGTGCGCAAGCAGATGCGCGCCGGTTCGACCATGATCGCGTTCGAGGTGAAGGGCGGCAAGGCTGGAGCGTTCCGTTTCCTCAACGCGCTGTCGCTGGCGAAGATCACCAACAATCTCGGCGATGCCCGCACACTGGTGACGCATCCGGCGACGACGACGCATCAGCGTCTGACGCCGGAAGCGCGCGCCGAGTTGGGCATCAGCGACGGATTGATCCGGTTCTCCGCCGGTCTCGAACACCCGGACGATATCATCGAGGATCTGCTGACCGCGCTGCAAGCGGCGTAGCGCTCGCTAGCGTCCGCCCCACCGCCTGGCATAAGCTCGCCCCCACTGATCACTCATTGGGGGCGACCATGACTGACCAGCCGGCACCGGCCCAGAAAGACCACGGCGGCCTGATGTTCAAGCTGCTGTGCGCGTACCTCATTCTCACCTTGCTGTGGCGGCTGTTTGTGCCGGCGCACGAATATCCGAGCCGCCACGCCATGATCCTCGACATGGTGGTCGATGGCGCCGTGATCCTCGGCCTGATCGGCCAGCGCACCAAGGGACCGACGGCGCTGTTCTGGATCGCGGTGATCGCCGGGGTTGGCCTGTTCGCGATCCGTCTCACCAGCAACGCAAGCTGGTGGACCGGGCACCTGATGTATTCTCTGCGCTGATCAGCGATCGGTCGTCGAGAGATCGGACAAGGCTTGCGCGAGCCGCGCGGGGCTGACCGGCTTGGCCAGATAATCGTTCATCCCGGCCGCGCGGGCAGCAACGTCAGCACCTGTTTCACTGCGGCCGGAAATGCCGATTACCGGAATGCGCGCCGCCGCGCCCGGCAGAGCGCGGATATTCCGCGTCGCCTCGAGCCCGTCGATCCCGCCAAGGGTCACGTCCATCAGCACGGCGTCGTAGGCACCCCGCGCGACCGCGACCACCGCCGCCTCGCCGGTCTCGACGAAATCGGCTCTGTGTCCGAGTTCGGAGAGGATGGTATTGATGACGACGCGGCCATAGGGATTGTCCTCGACGCACAGCACCCGCATCCCCTCGCCGCGTGCGCCAGCGCGGCGCACCGTCGCCGGATCGGGTCTGACATCGGCGCGCGGCAGCGTGACGGTGAGACGGAACGTGCTGCCCGCGCCCGGCTTGCTGTCGATCGTGAGATCGCCGTGCATCGCCCGCGCGATACGGCGCACGAAGACGAGGCCGAGACCGGCCCCGCCATAATCGCGCGAGACTTGTGCGCTGGCCTGTGCGAATGGCCGGAACAGGCGCTTGATCTCCGCCGGCGACAGGCCGATGCCGTTGTCGCTCACCTCGAAGACAAGACGAACGCGCTGACGCGCCACCGGCTCGGCGCGCACGCGCATCGCCACCGCGCCATCGGCCGTGAATTTCACCGCGTTGTCGGCGAGATTTTCCAGCGCTGCGCGCAGCCGCAACGGATCGCCGGCGACCATCGCCGGCAGATCGCGCGCGATCTCGACCGAGGCGGTTACGCCCTTAGTCTCGGCGCGCGCAACGAGGGCGTGCCCGGCCGCTTCCGCGACCCGGCGCGGCGAGAAGCTGTCGGTTTGCAGAACGAGTTTGTCCGCGTCGGCGCGCACCGCGTCGATGATCAGCGACGTGATGGCGGCGAGATGCTCGGCGCCACTCTTGATCGCCGCCGCCCATTGCCGCTCGCGCTCGCCGATGTCCGACGTCGCCAGCAATTCGGCCAGGGCCAGAATGCCGGTCAGTGGCGTGCGTACGTCATGAGCGATCGCCGCGAGCGAGGCCTCGATGGCAGCGGGCGCGCGGCGTGCCGGAGCCCGCGCGGGTGTCCCGTGTGGCTTGCCTCGCTTGGCCTGCTTCGCCTTGCGACGCACAGACGCACCACGGCGCGCGGTCGATCCGGATCGTGTTTTGCGCTTGGCCATGCTGCCCCAAACCCCTCAGCACCATGGCACGGAACTCATGCTCAGGCGAGCGCGAGGCGATATTACGGTTACAGACCAATCATCGCGTAGATACCAGCCCGCGTCTTGCCGGCAGCACGCAGTTCCCGCAACCCAGTGGCCTGCGTCGATTTCGACAGTTTGTCGCCCGCTTCATCGAGGATCAGCCGATGGTGGTGGTAAGCGGGTTCCGGCAGGCCGAGCAGCGCCTGTAGCAGCCGGTGGATCGAGGTCGCATGGTAGAGATCGAGGCCGCGCACCACATGGGTGACGCCCTGCGCAGCGTCGTCCATCGTCACCGCCAGATGATAGCCGACCGGCGCATCCTTGCGCGCCAGCACCACATCGCCCCACGCGGCCGGATCGGCGAGAGCCTCGCGCCCCGCCTCGCGCCAGGTCAGTTGCGGCACACGCGCCAGCGCCGCGCTCATGTCGAGCCGCAGCGCGTAGGGTCGCCCTTCCTCAATGCGGCGCTGCCGCGCCGGCGGCGACAGCATTTTGTCGGTGCCCGGATAGAGCGGCGCACCGTCGGGATCGCGCGGCCACGACTCGCCCTCCTCCTCGCGCTCGGTGACGAGCCGCGCGATGTCGGCGCGGCTCTCGAAGCTCGGATAGATCAGTCCCATCTGCTGCAGCCGCTCGAGCGCGGCGCGATGTTCGGCGAGATGCTCCGACTGGCGGCGGATCGGCGGCGCGAAGCGCAGCCCGAGCCAGTCGAGATCGTCGTAGATTGCCCGCTCGAATTCCGGACGGCAGCGTGCCGGATCGATATCCTCGATCCGCAGCAGCAGCCGTCCGCCGACGGCCTCGGCCGCCTGCGCATTCAGCAGCGCCGAATAGGCGTGGCCGAGGTGCAGATAGCCGTTCGGCGACGGGGCGAAGCGGAACACACTCATGAACGGCTCGGCTAACCTCAGTCTTCAGCGACCGGCTTGACCGGTGGGCATGACTTCGCGGATGGATGCGGGTTCGACAGGGTCCTGACAAGTCTTAAATGACGCAATACTTGCACAGCGAGGCGGATTTGCGCGCGGGTCTCGACGCCCTGCTCAAGGCCGATCCGCGATTGGACCCGGTCGCGAGCAGGGCCGGGAGCTTTGCGCTGCGGCGGCGCCCCGCCGGTTTCGCCGGGCTGTGCCACATCGTTATGGGCCAGCAACTCTCGGTCGCCAGCGCCGCCGCCATCTGGGGCCGCTTCGCCGCCGCCTTCGATCCGTTTCACCACGATGCGGTTCGTCTCGCCCGCCGCGACAAGCTCGCACGGCTCGGCCTGTCGTCGCCAAAGATCAAGACCGTGAAGGCGCTCGGCCATGCCGTAGCGCGCGGCGAGATCAATCTCGATGCACTGGGAGAGATGCCGGCCGACGACGCGCATGCGGCACTCGTCAAGCTGCACGGCGTCGGGCCCTGGACCGCGGACATCTATCTCCTGTTCTGCCTCGGGCACGCGGATGCGTGGCCCGCCGGCGACCTCGCCTTGCAGGAAGCGGCCCGCATGGCCTTCAACCTGCGGCGGCGGCCCGATGCAAAGGCACTGACGAGGCTCGCCGAAGCGTGGCGACCCTGGCGCGGCGTCGCGGCCCATCTGCTATGGGCTTATTACAAGGCGGTGAAACAGCGCGACGGCGTGCCTGTGGGGCCGACCTCGCCTGCAGGAGTTTCAAATGGCTGATCAGTCCACGACCAACGTTCCCCGCCTCGATGGTCCGCGCCTCGCACCTGCCTCCGGCCGCGCCAAGAACCTCATCGTGTTCCTGCATGGCTACGGCGCCGACGGCAACGACCTGATCGATATCGGCCGCGCCTGGCAGCAACTGCTGCCCGACACCGCCTTCGTCTCGCCGCACGCGCCGCGCCCGTGCGGCCAGTCGCCCACGGGCCGCGAATGGTTTCCGCTGACGTTCCGCGATCCGAACGAACGCTGGGACGGCGTGCATGCCGCGGCGCCGGCGCTCGAAGCATTCCTCGATGCCGAACTGGCGCGGCACAACCTGCCGCCGTCGGCGCTTGCGCTGGTCGGCTTCTCGCAAGGCACGATGATGGCGCTGCATGTCGGATTGCGCCGCGCCGTCGCACCGGCTGCGATCGTCGGCTATTCCGGTCTGCTGGTGCTACCGCCTGACGAGGAGACGGACATCACCCTCGACATTCGCTCGCGGCCGCCGGTCCTGCTGGTGCATGGCGACCGCGACGAGCTGATCCCGGTGCAAGCGCTGTTCATGGCGGCACAGGCGCTGTCCGCGCTCGACGTACCGGTGGAATGGCACGTCTCGCCCGGCGTCGGCCACGGGATCGATCAGGAAGGTCTGCGCCACGGCGGCGAGTTTCTGGCCCGCCGCCTGCGCTAGACCGTTTTGACGAGACCTACTCCGTCACCGTGATGGTGCCGGTCATGGTCGGGTGATAGCGGCAGTAATAATCGAATTTTCCTGCCTTCTTCAGCACCAGCTTGCCGGTCTTGTTCGGCAACACATTGACATCGAAGCTCTTGTCGCGCGCCGTCGCCGTGTGCGCGACGATATCGGCGTTGCGCCATTCGATGGTGTCGCCGACGCGGGCGGACACGGCGGTCGGCGCGAACGCAACCTTGTCCATGGTGATCGCGATGGTCTCCGCGGCAAACGCCGCCGTGGCGAACCCCAGCGACAGGCCGAGCACGACCGGCAGCACGATATCCGTCCGCATCTCTGCTTCCTCCCGGATTTGCGTTACTTCACCGTCGCGGCGACATGCTCGGCATGCGCCAGATGGCCCTGGAAAATCTTCAATCCGGTCTGCAGCAGCTCTTTCAGTTCCGCATTGGAGGCGGACGGAATCAGCGTCTGCTCCAGCGCTCCGTTGACGGTCTTGTGATAGGCGACCTCGTTGGCGACATAGGCCTTGTCGAAGGCCGCGCCGGATAGTTTCTTGAGTTCGGCCTGCTTGTCGGCCGCCTGCTTGGTCAGCGCTTTGCTGGTGTCGTTGTCCTGCGGCGTGACCTTGAGCTTCTTGACCAAGGCGAGCGCCTTCTCGTTCACCGCGCGATGGTCCTTGACCATGCTGGTGGCGAAGTCGCGCACCTCTTTGTTCTTGGATTTTTGCAAGGCAAGCTCGCCCGCCTTGGCATCGAGTTCGCCGGCCGTGTAGGCGATATGCGCGATCTGCGCATCATTCGGCTTGGCGCTCTGCGCCCACGCTGCGCCTGCACCCAGCAACATCACGGCGCACGCGCCACTCACGATCTTCAACATCGCATCGCTCCCTGATCGGCCCGGCGACCCCGATGGTCGGACGCGGCCTGCTCACGGAGACTTGGATGCAACAGCGCGCGACAGGTTCCCGGCGATCAGCGTAATTCGCGCAGACGCATGACAACTTTTTCAGCCATGCGCTCGCAGCGCGCGCCGGCGAATGGAAAGCTCTGCGCCAGCATCGGCCCAAGCTGCTGTTCGAGATCGCGTCGAAGCATGTCGCGCGCGCGATGCAGCCGCGTCTTCACCGTTTCCGGCCGCAGGCCGAACAGCGCGGCGGTTTCCTCGATGCTCATCTCTTCGAGCACCCGCGCGACCAGCACCACGCGGAACGGATCGGGCAGCGCATCGATGGCGCGTTCGAGAAGGCTCTGGATTTCGTGCTGGGCCATGGAACGCTCCGGATCGGGCTGCGGCGAGATCAGGGGAAACGGCACCACCTGGCCATCACCATCGGTGGCGACATCTTCCACCCACGGCGTGGTCGGCCGCCGCGACCGCAAGCGGCCGAGCGCCTCGTTGACGACGATGCGCGTCAACCAGGTGGACAACAGGGCCTCCCCACGGAAGCCGTCGAGATGGGTGAAGGCGCGGACATAGGCCTCCTGCACGGCATCCTCAGCCTCGGCATCGTCGCGCAGAATGCTGCGGGCGATGCGGAACAGCCGCTGGTTATTGCGGCGGACCAGAGCGCGGACGGCATCCTCGTCGCCGGCCCGGATCCGGGCGACCAGCGCGGCATCGGCGGTGGAATTCGGTTGTGTCTGGGGAGACGGCATGGGGTCGCTCAAGCCCTGTTGTTCTGCTCGAAGCTTGGATGCAGCCGGACGGCAGAGGTTCCCGGCTTTTTGACCGCAACCCTGGTCCCATCCAACGCCCTGGGAGGAGCCGGAGCAACCGCCTTCACACCCCGGTCATGCTGACTGTAGACTGTTGCGGGAATCGGTCGGCGACCGGGCCGGCCCGTACGGATGGGGTTTGCTTGAACGCCCATGTTTCGATGAACGCTGTTTCGACCAGCGGTGTTGCGACAAACGGCTTCCCGGCCCTTGTCCTGAATGCCGACTTTCGCCCCCTCAGCTACTACCCGCTGTCGCTGTGGTCCTGGCAAGACACGATCAAGGCAGTGTTCCTTGATCGCGTGAACATCGTCGCCGAATACGAGACGGCGGTGCGCAGCCCGACCACGGCGATGAAGCTGCCGAGCGTGGTCTCGCTCAAGACCTATGTGAAGCCGTCGCTCTATCCGGCCTTCACCCGCTTCAATGTCTTCCTGCGCGACAAGTTCTCGTGCCAGTTCTGCGGCTCGCCGGACGACCTGACCTTCGACCACCTGATCCCGCGCTCGCGCGGCGGCACCACCACCTGGCACAATGTCATCGCCGCCTGCTCGCCCTGCAATCTGCGCAAGGGCAGCAAGACCGTCGACGAAGCGAAGATGTGGCCGTCGCAGCAGCCGTTCCAGCCGACGGTGCACCACCTGCACCGCAACGGCCGGCTGTTTCCGCCCAACTATCTGCACGAAAGCTGGGTCGATTATCTGTACTGGGACAGCGAACTCGAGCCCTGATTTCGGGCCATTTGCGTGATTTCCGCTCGCAGAGGCACCAGCCGCACCGCCCTTGCGTTCCGCCGGATCGTCCCCATATGGGCTCTAACGGCGTTGAGCTTCCCCCCGGCTCCGCTGGCGGGTCGTTTACCAACCGACCTGTGAGAACGGCCACGAGATTGCGGCGACGGCGGATGTACCCGCGCCCTGTCTTTCGTGGCCGTGATCGTTTTGAGGCAACAACCTCACGTTAAAAGCAATCGGGCGAAGTCAGCGACTTCGCCCGATTGCTGTCTTAGCGCGCGCCGCCCTGCTGGCGCTGCTGATGCGGGGCGAGGTTGCCCTTCTGCTTGTTCTTGTCGGCCTTCGGTTTCTTTTTCTCTTTGTTGGACTTCTGTTCCTTCGACGCCATGGCGTCCTCCTGATCGCTGGTGATGGCCTAAACGCTGTTCAACACATCTCGCCGGTGACTCGCCACCCGGTGGCTTGGCTGCTCACGCCGTCTCGTCGGACCGGTGCCACACGCCCCGAACGCCGATGAGCGCAAGCGCCGCGAGCGCAAGCGAGATCAGGACATTATATCCCGCCAACGACAAACCGAGAAAGCGCCAGGCCGCTTCGTCGCAGCGGACAACGCGGGTGTTCTGCAGTTGCTCCAGCAAGCCGCCCGGCCCGCCGAGCTGTCCGAGCGAGCCGGAGCAATCCGACGGCCCCGGCCAGAACCGCCATTCGACCCCGGAATGATAGGCGCCGAGCCCGGCGTTCCAGAGGAAGGCCACTGCCAGCGCGGCGAAGCCCGCCACCAGCACCCGCCGTCGCGCGCCATAATTCAGGCCGAGCCACAGCATCACGCCGAGCGGCACGGCAAAATAATAGGCGTACCGCTGTTCCAGACACAGCGGACACGGTGGATAGCCGAACCCGTACTGAAAGACCCAGGCGCCGATCAGCGTCAGCGCCGCCCCGGCAGCCACCGCCAGCGCGGCATTCTCGGGCGGCGAAAGAGCGCCGGCGGCGCGGAGATCGGACATGAAAATTTCCCGGATCGGCAGATTGACCTCAGGCAATGCGCCACTATGATCCGCGCCGGTCAAGCCCCTGTGGCGGAATTGGTAGACGCGCCTGACTCAAAATCAGGTGTAGCAATACGTGCTGGTTCGAGTCCGGCCAGGGGCACCATAACCGTCCGTCCGCGCCGCTTCCGCGACACCCTCCCCAACAGCGCCGCGGAGAACCCGATGACGCAACCGGCCGGCCAGCGCCCCGCCGCGGACGACATCGAGAAGGATCGCCCACTGATCGAGGGCATCCGCCTGCTCGGACAAATCCTCGGCGAGGTGGTGCGCGAGCAAGAAGGCGCCGAGATCTTCGACCGGATCGAAGCGATCCGGCGCTGGAGCGTCGCTTTTCAGTCCGACGGTAACGTGGACGCCGAAAACGAGCTGCGGCAGGCGTTGCGACAGCTATCGGTTGCGGACGCGGTTCTGGTCGCGCGCGCGTTCAGCTACTTCTCGCATCTGGCCAATGTCGCCGAGGATCTGCACTTCATCCGGCGCCGCGATGCGCACGAACGCGCGGACCGGTCGCCGGAGCGGCCCGGCACGCTCGCCGCCACCCATGCGCGGCTGCAGGAGCGCGGCAAGACACCCGCCGACATCACCGACTATCTCTCGCGCAGTCTGGTTTCGCCGGTGCTCACCGCGCATCCGACCGAGGTTCAGCGCCGCAGCCTGCAGGAAGCGGAGCGTCGCATCACCGCGCTGCTGATCGAGCGGGATACGCTGACCGTACCGCGCGACCTCGACGACAACCGGCAACAGATCAAGGCGCGGGTCGTGCAGATGTGGCAGACGCGCCTGCTGCGCGTCTCCCGGCTGACGGTCGAAGACGAGATCGAGAACGTCCTCAACTATTACCAGACGACATTCCTGCGCGAGGTGCCGACCTTGTTCGGCACGCTGGAAAAGCAGCTCGGTCTCGATACCGTCGCGACCTTCATCCAGATGGGATCATGGATCGGCGGCGACCGCGACGGCAATCCGAACGTCAACGCGACGACGCTAAAGGAGGCGTTGCACCGGCAAAGCGAGACGGCGCTTTCGCACTACCTCGCGGAAGTGCACGAACTCGGCTTCGAGTTATCGATGTCGGACGCGCTGGTCGCCTGCAACGATGCCGTCAAGGCGCTCGCTGAAAAAACCGGCGACAACGACCCGCATCGCGGCGATCAGCCCTATCGCCGGGCCCTGATCGGCATCTATGCGCGACTTGCCGCCACGCTCGAATATCTGACCGGACAGACGGCGCCGCGCCTGCCGTCCGGCCACGGACAACCTTACGCCGGCGCGGCCGAGCTGGAAGCCGATCTGACGGCGATCGAGCAATCGCTGCGCGACCATCGCGCATCTCTTCTGATCGCCGACCGTCTCGCCCCGCTGCGCCGCGCCGTCTCGGTCTTCGGCTTTCATCTGGCGACGGTCGATCTGCGGCAAAATTCCGATCGGCACGAAGCCAGCATCGCGGAGCTTCTGCAGGTGGCGCGGATCGCGCCTGATTACCGGTCGCTCGACGAAACCGAGCGGCGACGTCTGCTGGTCGCGCTGCTGCGCGACCCGCGCCCCTTGCGGGTGCCGGGCCGCGAGTATTCCGAGACCACGCGATCCGAACTCGAAACCTTCGAGACGGCGCGGCACCTGCGGGAAAAACTCGGAGCCAAGTCGGTCCAGAACTACATCATCAGCCACACCGAAACCGTCAGCGACCTGCTCGAAGTGCTGTTGCTGCAGAAAGAATGCGGGCTGATGTCCGGCGCGCTCGGCGATCCGGGCGCACAGGCTCACCTCCTCGTCATCCCGCTGTTCGAGACGATCGCCGACCTGATGAATGCCGAAGCGATCATGCGCGACTTCCTCGGCACGCCCGGCATTCTGGATTTGCTGCGCGCCGCCGGCGGCCGGCAGGAAGTCATGCTCGGCTATTCCGACAGCAACAAGGATGGCGGCTATTTCGCCAGCACCTGGCAGCTCCGGATCACCTCATTGGCGCTCGCAAAACTGTTCGCGCAGATGGATGGGCTGACGCTGCAACTCTTTCACGGGCGCGGCGGCACGGTGGCGCGCGGCGGCGGCCCGAGTTATCAGGCGATCCTCGCACAGCCGCCAGGGACCGTGAACGGGCGAATCCGCTTCACCGAGCAAGGCGAAGTGATCGCCTCGAAATACAGCAATCCGCTGATCGGCCGGCGCAACCTCGAAGCCCTGGTCGCGGCGGTGATCGAAGCGAGCCTGCTGCCGTCGGAACAGCAGACGGTGGCCGATGAATTTCTCGACGCCGCGCAGACGATCGCGGCGGAAAGCCGCCGCGCCTACCGCGATCTCGTTTACGGCGACCCTGCGTTTGAGGATTTCTTCTTCGACACGACACCGATCAGCGAAATCGCGCAGCTCAATATCGGCTCGCGGCCTAGTTCGCGGAAGCTGACGCGCAAGATCGAGGATCTGCGCGCGATCCCGTGGAGTTTCTCGTGGGGTCAGGCGCGGCTGAACCTGCCCGGCTGGTTCGGCATGGGCGCCGGCATTCAGGCGTTCGTCGATGCCGATCCCGACCGCGCTATGGCGACGCTGCGCGCCATGTACCGGACATGGCCGTTTTTCCGCGCCCTGATGTCCAACATGGACATGGTGCTGGCGAAGGCGGATATCGCGATCGCGCGGCGCTATTCGCGGCTGGCGAAGGATCAGGACAAGGCGAGACACATCTTCGGCGCCATCGAAGCGGAATGGCTGCGCACCGTCGGGTTCGTCAACCAGATCACCAATTCCAGCGACCGATTGCCGGACAATGCGAGCCTCGCGCGCTCGATCCGCAACCGCTTCCCCTACATCGCCGCGCTCAACCACCTGCAGATCGAATTGCTGCAACGCTGGCGCCAGGGTCAGCAGGACGACAAGACCAAGCGCGGCATCCTCATCACCATCAACGGCATCGCCGCCGGGCTGCGCAACACCGGGTGAGCGCAACGCTGGAAAATCCCGTCAAATCCGACGCATCGGATTAGTCAGCGCCAGGAAGAAGCCGCCGGCCGTGAAACCCGCGATCAGCAGGAACGCGGCGCGGAAAGCCTCGGCGATGTCCGCCTGCACGGTTGCAAAATCAATGGCTGGGAGTTTCGACACCGCCGCCATGCCGCCTTCGACCATCACCGCGAAAGCGCGCGCCGCGTCCGGATTCTTCAGCGCCAGATAAGCGAACAGCACGGTGGCGACGAGCGCCGTGCCGAAGGCCGCCCCGATCGAGCGCGAGAACTGCACAGAGGCCGCCGCTTCACCCAATCTCTGGCTGCCGGCGGCGCTCTGCACCGTCACCTGCACCACCGCCATGACCGTCCCCATGAGCAGGCCGATCCACAGCAGCATGACGGCGAAAGCCGTCATGCTCAGGGTTCCGGCCGTGAACGCCAAACCCACAAGGCTGATGGTCAGCAGCACCAGGCCGAAGACCGGAAAAATCATCGTGCGGCCGGTACGGCTGACGAACCGGCCGGTGATGAGCGAGCCGGTGCCGATCCCGACGGTGAGCGGCACCAGCAGCAGACCGGTTTCGGACGGCGAGATGTCGCGCACGACCTGAAGATAGACCGGCAGAAAAGTGATAAGCGAAACCAGCGCGGCGCCATGGCATGCGGCGAGCGCGTCCGAGTGCCAGATCGCCGACTGCCGCAGAAGGTGAACCGGAATCAGCGGCGACGGCGTGCGGGTTTCCTGCCGCACCAGCAGCACCACCGAGATGATGCCGACCGCGAGCAACGCGCCGCCGAGCGGCAGCGCACTCAGGTCGGCATGCTGCGCTTGTTCGAGCGCGAGCAGCGTCGTGCCGACAAAGATGGTGAACAGAACAAAGCCGGCCGGATCGGCGCGCCACGGCAGCCGCTCGCCGCGCGCTTGCGGCAGCCGCATCGTCAGTGCAAGCGCGAGGAGACCGATCGGCACGTTGACCAGGAAAATCGACTGCCAGCCGAAATGCTCGGTGAGATAACCGCCGGCGACCGGCCCGAACGAATTAGCGGACACCGCGATGGTCGCGATATAGCCCTGGTAGCGCGCCCGCTCGCGCGGCGGAATGGCCTCGCCGATGAGCGCCTGTGACAGCGTCATCAGCCCGCCGCCGCCCAGACCTTGCAGCACGCGGGCCGCGGTGAGCCACAGAATGGTCGACGACATCGCACACAGGAGCGAGGCGACGATGAAGACGGCGAGCGCGACATACATCATCCGGCGCCGGCCGAACGAGTCGCCGAGGCGCCCATAGATCGGCGCAGCCACCGTCGCGGCGATCAGATAGGACACCACGACCCAGGAGGCGCGCTCGACCTCACCCGTCGCGGCGGCGATCGCCGGCAGCGCCGTGGCAATGATGGTCTGGTCCACCACCGCCAGAAACATCGGCAGCATCAGGGATGGAAAGACGCTCAGGAAATGCGGCGGCGGTGCACCTTCGGAACAGGCTGGCTTCTGGTTGCTATCCAGCCCATTTGGCAATGGCGCATATCCCTGGGTTCGATTCCGGCGAAACCGGCGCGTTGATGTATCAGCGCATCGTCAGCACCAGCAATGCTTGGTTTGCGACCCTCCCATGCCGCTTCTCCCCCCGTTCATGATTTGAACTTTCGCGGGCTTCGGGCTTAACCAGGGCCATGCTGGTTTACATCCAGATCCTCCGCTTTGCCGCCGCCTTGGCGGTTGCGGCGTTTCACGCCTGGGGTATCGCGCCGCGCTTTATCACCGTTCCTGCGGACACGCCGACCCTCGGCTTGTGGCAGGCCGGCCATGGCGTCGATCTGTTTTTCGTCATCTCCGGTTTCATCATCTACTACGCCACCGCGGCGCATGCCGCGCGCGGCACACCGTTGGCACCGGCGACGTTCCTGCGCCGCCGGGTGGAACGCATCGTACCGCTCTACTTCTTCACGATTGCCGCCGTGACGCTGCTGGCGATGCTGCTGCCGGACATTTTCGACACACCGGGCTGGTACACGCCACACCATGTCCTGAAATCGCTGGCGTTCATCTCCTTCACCGATGGCGAGATGCCGGTGGTGTTCCTCGGCTGGTCGCTCGAATACGAGATGTATTTCTATCTGGTGGTTGCGCTGCTGATGGCGCTGACGCGGCATGTCTGGCGCAACATCGTGCTGTTGTTTTCGGCGCTGACGATCATCGGCCAGATCCCGGGCGTCGCCACGGCGCTCGGCAATTACGGCTTCTTCACCGATGCCCTGATCCTGGAATTCATCTTCGGCGTGATGACCGGCGTCGTGTTCGTGCGCGGCCGAAATGCGAACGATGCCGACGGCAGAATCATGCTGCTCGCCGCCACCGCGGCGGTCGCGACGCTCATCGTCAGCGATCCCGCAAACCGCGCCTTGGCGTTCGGACTGCCGTCGGCCGCCCTCGTCGCGACCGCGGCCTGGATCAGCCGCAAACGCACCACCTCAACCTCGATCGAGCGCGCGCTGGAGCGGCTGGGCGACGCTTCGTTCTCGATCTATCTGGTGCAGGTGAACACCGTGATCTTCGCCGCACAGGCCGTGGCCTACATCGTTCCGGCGCTTCATCCGCTGCTGCTGGTGGCGGCCACCAGCGGAATCGTGGTGCTGGCTGGCCTCGTACTCAACATCATTGTCGAGCGGCCGCTTCTCAAGATGTGTCGAAATATCGGACGCAGCGATGCCATGGCATCGCGCAGGTCGTCGATGCCGACCCAGGCATAAGCGAGAGGCCCGACACGGGATTGCTCGCACCGGACTCTTTTCTCGTGCTTCTTCGCCGGATCATTTCCAACAAAAAGAACGGTCGCGCCAGCTAAATACCGGCGCGACCTTAGAGATCCGAAGCCGCATCCTAGCGACACAAGCTATTCGAGCGCCTTACTTGATCTTGAACAAGCCCGCCGATGTCTTCCACATGATCCATTCGCGGGCTTCCGGCGTGAGCTTCAGATCACCCATCTTCTTCAGATTCTTTTTATAGATGTCACCGGCCTCGGCGCGCCACGTCGGCGACCAATCGGTGCCGAACATGATCCGGTCGGGCCCCAGTTCCGATACCGCGCGTTCGATATGGCTCGGATCTGCCTGCACGACATCGATAAAGACGTTGTAATGCTTATAGGCTACCGCCAACGCCATCTCGAAAATGAAGGAGTAGCTCCGCCCCATCTTGGTGATGACGATCGGCACCTCCGGGAACCACTCCGCGAGAAGATCAACAAACAGCGGCATTCCGTGATAAAGCGGCGTCGAGAATTGCGTCCATCCCGTCAAGAACATGACGGGCGCCTTATGGTCGCTCAATGCCTCCATGAGCGGCCGCAGGTCGCGAGCGATCTTCTCGGGTGCGGATTCACGCGTGAAACGGGTCAGCATGACCTCACCACACCCGCGCAAATCCAGCTTCTTCACATAGTGGTCGATCTCTTCCCGCGTCTTCTTCCAGTCGATATCCTGATAGATGTCGCTGTCGCCCGGGTGCTTCGACCCTTCGTGACCGATATTGAAAAGACCCACGAGGCGATCAGGGTGCTTCTTCACCGCGTCATAAACCTCGATCGGGTCTTCTCGGAATCCGGGCTGGATCACCGTTTTGTCGATGCCACCGATATTCATGTCTTCAACGAGAAGATCCGTCAGCTCGCGCGCATTGACATAACGTTGCCGAAACAGCTCCGGCCGCTGACGACGAAGATTGATGACGTCGCGGCGGGTCTTGACCGCATCTCCATAGGAAAAAGTGGGATTTCCAAACGGGTGCGTATGCATATCGATGATCATGGATCGTTCCTCCTTACTTCACACGCTTCAATTTCTGTCCAAGAACGACCACGCCGGCGTGTTCGCGCTCGAGGCTTTTGACGACATCATCGGGCTCTTCAAATTCGGCGACCATTCCCGCTTTCTCGATTGAGGCGACCACGGTCGGATCGGCCGCCGCTTTCTTTATTGCCTGCTGAAGTTTTTGGACGACGGCTTCCGGCGTACCCTTCGGGGCAAAAAGCCCAAGATTGAGATTCAAGCCCCCGTCCTTCAAACCCTTTTCGGCCAAGGTCGGAATGTCGGGAAATTTAGCGAGCCGCTTATGACCGGCGACAACCAGCGATCGAAGCCTCCCATCCTCGACGGCGCCGGCAAAACTGCTGAATGCCGCCGCGCCGCCGTCAATCTGCTTCCCAAGAATGTTCGTCATCACTTGCGGCGTACCGGGAAATGGCACCTCCATGATGTCCAAGCCCAATCCATCCTTGACCGAGCTGAGATTGAGCGATGACAGCGTGCCCGCACCCGGCGTTCCGAAGTTAAGTGCGCCCGGTCGCGATTTTGCCGCAGCGACCAACGCATCGAAATTCGCAAACGGAGAGTCTTTTGCGACGATCAGAGTGCTCACATCGACAGCGTAGTTACCCAAGGGCACGAAGTCGGTTGTATTGTAGGGAACCTTGGCGCTGCCGATCTGCACAACCGTGATCGAAGAAGACGTGGTTGCGGCAAGCGTGTAGCCGTCCGGCTCCGCATTCGCGACAAACGCCATGCCAACCATGCCGCTCGCCCCGGGCTTATTGAGAAGCACGACCGGCGCGCCGATGGCTTCCGAAAACTTCTGCTGCAGAAAACGCATCCCGATATCGGGAGAGCCACCCGCCGGATACGGAATCACGACCGTGATGGGCTTCGTCGGGAAAGCGGTTTGAGCTTGCGCAAACCCAACGACTCCAACCAAGGTCATCGCAAACGAAAAAACAGAGAGCCTCATCGACCGCAGGCGTTTCATATCGCTTCTCCGAAACGTGGCGCACTGAGATGGTCGATATTGTATGCAAATCATTTCTATTGAGTGCAATACGTATTTTCTGTGTGGAGAGGACCAAATTTGAGACATGCAGCGATAAAACCGATCGTTCTGATCGAAATCGGTTCTTGATCACAGCCGCAAACACCACTCGATCGGCGCCTGTTCCTGCTCATGGAAAGTCCGCGCGGCCTGAAGCCAGAGCGGGCGCTGCATTGAGCAACGATGTTTGAAATGATGATTTGAATGACTGCGAATGGCAGTCAGTTCCGCGAGGATCACATCAGCAGGCCACAGATACCGTCGTGGCGCCTCGCATGGCGTAAGGATCGTCCGCTTACTGAAACGCGACGCCGATATGGTGCGGGCCGGTCCAGACGACGCGGCTGTCGAAGCTCACGCGATCCGAATCCATCACCAGCACGAATTCGCGCGGTATCCCGACCGGATATTCGAGTTCGAGACACGCACCGCCGGCGGACAGGTTGCGGACCATGCAACGAATCCCCCCGGCATGATTGAAAGCGATGGTCGCGCCCTTGAGGACACGACGACGCTGCGTCTTGCGGCGTTCCACGGTGTACATGGGTGGCCCTGGTCCTTGCGACAGTCAGTGCGCGGCGCTCGGTGAGACCGCAGGAGAGCCGAGCCTAGAAAACCCGCGTTACCCGAGCCTCAAACCGATCGCGCTCAAACCGCTAACGCGCGTTTACGATAAGCGCCCGTTCACACGCGCGACAAACCGACACAACAGGGAACTCGAACTGCTCGCCTACGTTGTCCTTTTCAAGGGCGACATGTGGAGGATGCAACAATGACATTTCGTTTGACCGTACCGGCTCTGGCGCTTGCAGCCCTCGCTGCCTGGGCCATGCCGGCACCGGCCCACGCTACCGTACTGGCTGCGCCAGCCGCCGGAATCGCAGCCGGCGTCGCGCAAAGCGGCAGCGCCATCGAGCAGGTGCAATATCGTCATCGCCGGCACTACCGGCATCACCGCCATCATTGGCGCGGGCACCACTGGCGCCGCCACCGTCATTGCTGGACGCAGCGCTATCGGGTTTACACGCCGTCCGGCCGGCCTGTGTGGCGGGCGGTGCGCCGTTGCCGCTAGCTTACGTCTGACATGTTAGGTCGCGCGAACGCGGCCTCCATCTCACGACGAAATCGAACGGCGCTGTCGTTCGGGTCATAGATCACATCGCTCCAGCGCACCGCCTCACCTTCGGCGAGGCCGCGCTGGAGCGTGACGTGATGCGCAAGCCCGAGCGGCAGCAGCCCGTCGCGCAATGAGCGCGCGGCGGGAACCTGTTTGCCCCAAACACAGAAACCGCCCTCGCCATCGAGTACTTCGCCGGCTTTCAGCGCGCGCTTGGCTGTCGCCACCACATCGGAGCGGAAACCAGTCGGTGCGCCAGTCGCCTCGCCGCGCAACGCCGCCGACGCGACCGAGATGCCGAGTTCGAGGCCGATCATATGGATCGGCCGGTATAACGCGGCGTACTTGCCGCTATCATCGGGCAGCATCGCATATTCGCCAAAGCAGCGCCGCGCATAGTCGGTCTCGCCCTCGAACACGACGTAAGTGCCGAGCGCGAGATGGTGCGGCACGTCGCGACCGTCGCGGTACACCGATGACGTCACTTCGGTCACGCCGGCCTGCTCCAGCACGCCGCCGTCCGCCTTCGGCTTGCACACCTGCGCCAGTTCGAACCGTGTCGCCGGCGGAAACGACAAGCCATCCGACTGCGGCATGAGGCCTGTGGCGTTGCACACCGCGGTCATCTCGATGCCGGACTTGGTGCCGTCGACGAAGCTGTTGAACATCTTCGGATTGATCGACTTCCGGTCGGTGATCTTCAAATACTTGTCGAGAATGTCCCAGACATTGTCGGGATTGGATTGGTGATAGTGCGGCTCGTAGCGCGTGCCTTTGCCCGCCGCGATCACCTTGAAGCCACAGGCGCGCGCCCAGTCCACATGCTCGCAGATCAGCGCCGGCTGATCGCCCCAGGCCAGGCTGTAAACGACCCCCGCCGCCTTGGCGCGGCGCGCCAGCAGCGGACCAGCGAGCGCGTCGGCCTCCACATTGACCATGACGATGTGCTTGCCGTGACCAATCGCCGTGAGCGCATGGGCGATGCCGGCCGCCGGAACGCCGGTCGCCTCGACGATCACCTCGATCTCCGGGCAGGTGATCGCCGCCGCCGCGTCGTCGGTCACCAGCGTCGCGCGTCCGCGCAAGGCATCGCCGAGCGAGGCAGCGGCATATTGCGGCTGCGGCCAACCGGCGGTGGCGAGTTGCGCGCGCGCCCGCGCCACATCGAGATCGGCCACCGCCACCACATGCAGACCGGTGGTCAACCGTGCCTGGCTCAAGAACATGGTGCCGAATTTGCCGGCGCCGATCACCGCCACGGTCACTGGCCGTCCGGCCGCCGCCCGCTCCGCCAGCTTCGCATGCAGATTCATCGCCGCGCCGCCCTGATCCGTTCCCCGATCCGTTCGCTGACCGAACCATAGCCCACAGGTCGGAGCAAGCGGAGGCGCGGTGGCGCCGGGCTTTCGCTTCCCGTACACTGATGGTCCATGCCCTGAATGAATGCCTGATGATCGATATCGAACAACTTCGCTACGTCCGTCTCGGCACCCGCGACCTGCCCGCCGCCATCGATTTCGCAACCCGCGTGCTCGGGCTGCAACTCATTGAAAAAACCGACGACACCGCGCGCTTCCGCTCCGACTTCCGCGACCACACCCTTGTTTACGTGACGGGCGATCCGTCCGATCAGACCGTGGCGTTCGAGGTACGGACACCGCAGGCGCTCGACGATGCGGAAGCCGCGCTGACCAAGGCCGGTTACAGGGTCACGCGTGGCGACGCCGATGCGGCCGCGGCGCGCAAGGTGCGCCAGTTCATCAGCTTCCGCGACAAGAGCGGGCATCAGATCGAACTGGTGGTCCGGCCGCTCAATTCCGGCTGGCGCTATTTCCCGTCGCGCGACGCCGGCGTCACCGGGCTGGAAGCCGTGGCCCTGCGCGGCCCCGCCGCGACCGCTGACGAGGCATTGTGGACCACGCTGTTCAACGGCCGCGTCAGCGACTGGGCCGGTGATACCGCCTATCTCCGCTTCGACAGCGCGCATCACCGCCTCGCGCTGCACCCGTCGAAAAAAAGCGGCGTCCTTGCCGTCGAATACGCCGTCGAGAGCGTCAACCAACTGATGCAAGCGCATTACTTTTTGCAGCAGGCGCAGGTCAGGATTGTCCACGGGCCCGGCCGCCGCCCCACATCCGGCCAGATGTTCATTACCTTTGCCGGGCCGGACGGCGTGCTGTTTAGCTATGTCGCCGAAGGCACGCCGGTGGACGAGGCGACCCATCGCGCGCGACAGTTCCCGTTCCAGCCGCTGTCGTTCTGCTCCTGGGGCAGCGTCAGCGAGATCCCCGAATTCGCAGCCGGAGTGGACGCATGATCGAACTCAAGGACGTCTCCTATGTGCGGCTCGGCACGCGCGACCTCGAAGGCGCGACGCTGTTCGCCACCGATTATCTCGGGCTGGAGATCAGCGAGCGGGTAAAGGGCGCGGTCTATTTCAAGTCGGACGAGAAGGAGCACACGCTGTGCTACTTCGAGGGCGACCCGAAGGAACAGGCGGCCGCGTTCGAGATCGACCGGCGCGAAGATCTCGATGCCGCGGCAGCACAGCTCGAGAAACTTGGCCATGCGGTGCGGTTCGGTACGCCGGAAGAAGCCGATGCGCGCAAGGTACGCGCCTTCATCGCCTTCCGCGATCCGAGCGGCAATCCAATCGAGCTGGTGTGGCGGCCGGCCTATAGCGGCAAACGCTATCACGGCATGCGCGACGCCGGCATCACCGGCTTCTCGCATATCGGTCTGTGCACCACCGACGCGGCGCGCGACGAAGCGTTCTGGACTACGGTCTGCAACGCCCGCGTCAGCGACCGGATCGGCGATGCGCCGCTGCTGCGCATCGACGAGGTGCATCATTCGATTGCGCTGTTTCCGTCGACCACGGCGGGCATCCAGCACGTCAACCATCAGGTCGAAAGCGGCGACGACGTGATGCGCTCGTTCCGCTTCCTCACCGAGCGGCAGGTACCGATGGTGTTCGGCCCCGGACGGCATCCGACCTCGTCGGCGAAGTTCCTCTACTTCCGCGGACCGGACGGCATGGTGTTCGAATATTCATCCGGCGTGCGCTCGATCGCCGACGAACTGCTCTATCGCGAGCGGCAACTGCCGTTCGAGCCGAAAGGCTTTTGCGAGTGGGGCGCGAAGCCGGAGATCGCCGAGTTCCGCGACTAGATCAGCAACCTGTTACGGCGTGCACAGCGCGCGGCTGATGAAGGTTTCGGTCCGGCATTGACCGGCCGCCTCCCGCGCGGGACCGGTCAGCAGCATCCGCGCCGCCGGGCAATTCTCGGCCGTGGTCGAGTCGATGCTCTTGCCGGACGCATAACCGGCGCCACGGCACAGCCGCACCGCGGCGGTTTGGCAATCCGGCGCGCCGTTCGGCGCCACGCCGCAGACCTCGTGGCCGCGCACCGTGCGTTGCTCGGAGAACTTCGCCACGCCGTCGGCGGCGTCCTTGGCAACATCGACCGAGCGCCGTGTATCGCGCTGGAAATTCGACCACTGCCGGCTGAACCAGTCGCCGATATCGTCGAACACATCCGGCTTCGACTGCGCGGGCGGGTGCGTCGGTTGCGCCGAAGCGGCGCGCAGCGCCAAGGGCAGGCACAGAGCTGACAGCACGATCAGGCTGAAGCAGCCTGTCGCGAGACCAAACCTGTGCATGTCGATGCTCATGATCCGCGCGGAACCGCTGCTGTGTGAGTCGGATCGGATACGGTCAGGATAGCAGAAGCCGGCGGCCTGGTGAATCGGCAGAAAGCCGCATCAGAACAGGTAGAACGCCGCGATGATTCCGCCGATCAGCACCACCGCGCCGATGGTGACCCAGAACCCGAGCCGCTCCTCCAGCATCTGCCGCGCCGTCGGCCCATAGCGATGCAGCAGGAACGCCAGCAGGAAGAACCGCGCGCCGCGCGTGATCACCGAGAACAGGATGAACAGCGGCAGGCTGTAGGCGGCAAAGCCCGAGGTGATGGTGACGAGCTTGTAGGGGATCGGCGTCAAGCCTTTGAGCAGGATGATCCATGCGCCCCACTCCGCGTAAGCCGCGCGGAACGCATCCACCTTGTCGGCATAGCCATAAATGTGGATCACCCACTGCCCGACGGTGTCGTACAGCAGATAGCCGATCGCATAGCCGACGATGCCGCCGAGCACCGAGGTGATCGTGCACCACAGCGCGAACAGATAGGCGCGGTCCGGCCGCGCCAGCGACATCGGGATCAGCATGACATCGGGCGGAACCGGGAAGAACGAGCTTTCCGCGAACGAGATCCCGCCCATGACCCAGACCGCGTAGCGCTTGCCGGCGGTTTCGACGCACCAGTCATAAATCCGCCGGAGCGGCGAGCGCGTCGTCAGAGTCTGTTCCGTCATCAGATGGCCTGGCTTAAAGGAGAGCGCGGTCAGCGCGGACGTTTGCCATAGCCGTGCGCGGCGAGCGCGACAACCTTGCGGCGGGCGGGTGCCGCGGAAGCGTCTTTTTTCGGCAGTTTCTCAGCGATGCCCATCATTCGCTCGCGGCGCTCCATCTCGGCCCAGACCTGTTCCGGCCGCACGCCGGAGACCGACCACAGCACGACGAGGTTGTAGATCAGATCAGCACTCTCCCTGACCACAGCCTCGCTTTGGCCGGTCATGGCGTCGATCACCACCTCGACCGCTTCCTCGGCCATCTTTTTGGCAGCTTTGGGGACGCCGGCCCGGATCAGCCGCGCGGTGCGAGAGGTCGCCGGATCGCGCTGGCTGGCGGCTTCCACCGCTTGATAAAGGCGGGCAATCGAATCGGGCATGTTCCGACGATACACCCCAGATGATCACAAATTGTTAACGATAAACGGGGCGGGATTGCTCCCGCCCCGTCATCAAACCCCTCTGGTCCGATCGCTTACCAGTAGCGGTAGCCCGGATAGCCATAACGCGGACCGTAGTAAGGCCGCGGGGCATAGCCATAGCCACCGCCGTAATAGCCGTAGCCACGCTCATAGTAGTCGCGCCGGCGCTCGTTGGCGGCAATGGTCGCGATGGTGCCGGCGATCATGCCGAACGCCGCGAGCGCGGCCGCACCATTGTTGCCGCGATAGTGGCGGCGACGCGCGCTGAAGTCAGTGGTCGTGGTTGCGACCGGATCAGCACTGATGCCGGGAGCCTTCGCCGCCGAGGCAGCCGCCGCCGGCAGCGCGGGAAGCGCCATCGCGCCTGCGAGCGCAACGGCCAGAAAACCCGAGACGCGTCGGGAAGCAATGTGTCGCATGACATCCTCCTTCACCGGCCCCCGCGCACACCCGTGCGCAGTCCCGGCGTTTACAGATTCAACGCCTGGGCGACGGGCTTCCTGCGTTCCCGACGCGGAATCCCGGCTTACATTTTTGTCATGGAACCAGCGGCGTTCCGCCGCAGGCACGGAACGGACACGGGAACGGGTGGTGGAACTGGCTTTTTTCTTTTGGGCGTGATCCCTCGGGTCAAGCCCGAGGGCAGGCGTTTTCGGAAAACCGGCGTTCACTTTTCCGGATCACGCCCTAGCTTTCCTGGGCCAGCAGCGCGGCGTTACCGCCCATCGCCGCCGTGTTGACGGTGAGCGTCTGCTCCAGCGCGAAACGCGACAAGTAATGCGGCCCGCCGGCTTTCGGGCCGGTGCCGGACAGGCCGCTGCCGCCGAACGGCTGCGTGCCGACCACCGCGCCGATCATGCTGCGGTTCACATAGACATTGCCGTTGCGCAGCCGCGCGATGGCGCGCTCGGCGGTGTCGTCAATGCGCGTGGCGATGCCGAGCGTCAGCGCATAGCCGCTCGCGGCGATATCGTCGAGCAGGTCTTCAAACTCGTCGGCGCGCCAGCGCACCACGTGCAGCACCGGGCCGAACACCTCGTCGCGCAGCGCCCGCACCTCCGGCAGTTCGACGATCACCGGCGGCACGAAGGTGCCCGTATCCGGCAGCGCGCGTTCCGCATCCCAGCGGAAGCGGATCGCATCGTCCTGCGCCATCTCGGCGATCCACTGGTCGAGCCGATCCTGCGCCTCGCCGTCGATCACCGGACCGACCTGCACCGACACGTCGCGCGGATCGCCGAGCTTCAGCTCGGCCACCGCGCCAGCGATCATCTCGATCAGCCGGTCGGCGATGTCGTCCTGGACGCAGAGAAGCCGCAACGCCGAGCAGCGCTGTCCGGCGGAACGGAACGCCGACATCACCACGTCGTCTGTCACCTGTTCGAGCAAGGCCGTCGCATCGACGATCATCGCGTTGATGCCGCCGGTCTCGGCGATCAGCGGCACGATCGGACCTTCCTTGCGCGCCAGCGTGCGGTTGATGGTGCGCGCGACCTCGGTCGAGCCGGTGAAGGCAACGCCGGCCACGCGCGGATCGCGCACCAGCGCCGCGCCGACATCGCCGGCGCCCGGCATCAGGTGCAACGCCTGCGGCGGAATACCGGCGCGGTGCATCAAACCGACCGTACAGGCGGCGATCAGCGGCGTCTGTTCGGCGGGCTTCGCCACCACCGCATTGCCAGCGGCGAGTGCCGCGGCGATCTGCCCGGTGAAGATCGCCAGCGGGAAATTCCACGGGCTGATGCAGATAAACACGCCACGGCCGCGGCTCTGCAATTCGTTGCTCTCGCCGGTCGGCCCCGGCAACAGCTGCGGCGCCAGCACGCGGCGCGCTTGCGCGGCATAGTAGCGGCAGAAATCCGCCGCTTCGCGCACCTCCGACAGACAATCGTCGAGCGTCCGGCCGCCTTCGGCCTGCAACAGCGCGATCAGCGTGCCGCGCTCCGCCTCAAGCGCATCGGCGACATGATCGAGCGCGGCAGCGCGGTCCGTCACGTCGGTCGCATCCCAGACCGGAAAACCAGCCGTTGCTGCAGCGATCGCCGTGGCCGCCAGCGCCTCGTCGCCCTCGCGCACCGTGCCGATGACGCGGCCATCGTCCGGCGAGAGCACCGGCCGCTCGCGCCCGGCGACCGCCACGCCATCGATCAGCGGCGCCGCCAAGGTCGGCGGCGACGCTTCCTCGATCTCATTGAGTAATCCGATCAGCGCCGCCTCGTCGCCGAACTCAATACCGGCCGAGTTGACGCGCTCGGGCTGATACAGATCGCGCGGCAACGGGATCGCCGTGTGCCGTGCCGCCGTCGCATTGGCGATCGCCAGTTGTGGCCGTTTCAGGATCGAGGCGATCGGCACTGCCGGATCGGCCGCCACCGACACGAACGACGAATTGGCGCCGTTCTCCAGCAACCGCCGCACCAGATAGGCGAGCAGGTCGCGATAGCCGCCGACCGGCGCATAGACGCGGCATGCCGCATCCGGACACTCCTCCAGCAGTGTCTCGTAGAGCGCCTCACCCATGCCGTGCAGGCGCTGGAATTCGTAGCCGTCGACGCCACCGGCATCCTCGATCACGCTCGCGACGGTGAGCGCGTTATGCGTCGCGAACTGCGGATAGAGCCGCGCGCGCGCTGCCAGCAGTTGCCGCGCGCAGACGAGATAGGACAGGTCGGTCATCGGCTTGCGGGTGAACACCGGATAATCCGCAAGGCCCCGCTCCTGCGCGCGCTTGATCTCGGTGTCCCAGTAGGCGCCCTTGACCAGCCGAACCATCAGCCGCCGGTTCAGGCTGTCGGCGAGGCTTTCGACATAAGCGATCACGTCGCGGGCGCGCTTCTGATAGGCCTGCACCGCGAGGCCGAAGCCATCCCAGCCGGCGAGCGAGCGGTCGGCCAGCACGGCCGCGATCACCGCCAGTGACAGTTCCAGCCGGTCCGCCTCCTCGGCGTCGACGGTAAAATTGAGATCGTGGTCGCGTGCCTGCCGGGCGAGATCAATCACGTTCGGCACCAGTTCACGCATCACCCGCTCGCGCGACAGCGCCTCGTAACGCGGATGCAGCGCCGACAGCTTCACGGAAATGCCCGGCCGCCCCGGCAACACGCTACCCGGCGCCGCCGATGCGCCGATCGCCTCGATCGCATCGGAATAGGAGGCGAGATAGCGCGCAGCGTCGGCCGCGGTCCGCGCGCCTTCGCCCAGCATGTCGAACGAGTAGCGTAACTCGTGATGGCCCGCGGCGCGGTCGAGCGCATCGCCGATGGTCTCGCCGAGCACGAAATGCGAGCCAAGCAGGCGCATCGCCTGACGGGTCGCCGCCCGCACCGCCGGCATACCGAGCCGCTTCACCAGCGAGCCGACGATGCCGTCCGGGGTTTCGCCAGGCTGGATGATCCGGGCCGTCATGCCAAGGGTCCAGGCCGAGGCCGACACCAGGAACGCCGAAGACCGGCTGTCGTGCTGCGACCAGTTGCCGGACTGGAGCTTGTCCTCGATCAGCCGGTCGGCGGTCGCTGCATCGGGAACCCGCAGCAGCGCCTCTGCCAAAACCATGAGCGCCAGCCCCTCGCGGGTGGACAAGGAATAGGCATGGAGGAAGTCCTCGACCCCGCCGAGGCCGCCGGTTCTGGCCCGGATCGCCTCGATCAGCCGGCGGGCCCGCGCGTCGATCCGCATTTCCGCGCCGGGCGGACGTGGCGCCGCCGCCAGAAAGACCGCGGCCAACGCTTCATCGGGAGGCGCAAAGGCCGCCTGAAAGCCCGGTCCCGCCGCGTCCGCCGTCGTCCCCGTTTCCGCCATCTGGCGATCCCTCGGATTTATGCCGCGGCGCGACAACGGTGCCCCGGTGCGAACACCGATGTTGTGAACACCCCTCACCGCGCCACCACACCAGCTTGCTCTTTAATACGGCATGCTCTTTGCTAACACTCATTCCAAGTGTTGCTGACATCAATTCGCGACCCCGATCCCAATCCAGACCCGGCGGCCGCTTCGGCCACAACCGCAAACAGGATTCGTCACGATGGCTCGTTACCGCAGTACGCTGACAATGCTCCGCCCGGCAGGATTGGTTGTGGCTCTGGCCGTTGCCACAGGTTCGGCGACCGCTCCGGCTTTCGCCGCCGAGACCAACATCAAATTCAGCCTCGACTTCAAATTCGAAGGCCCGGCCGCGCCGTTCGTGGTGCCGATCGACAAGGGCTACTACAAGGCCGAGAACCTGAACGTCACGGTCGACACCGCCGCCGGATCGCTGGAGCCGATCAACCGCGTCGCCTCCGGCACCTACGATATGGGTTTCGGCGACATCAACTCGCTGATCAAGTTCCGCGACGCCAATCCGGGCACGCCGATCAAGGCCGTGTTCATGGTCTACAACAAGCCGCCGTTCTCGGTGGTCGGCCGCAAGAGCCGCGGCATCAACAAGCCGAAGGATCTTGAAGGCCACAAGCTCGGCGCGCCCGCGCCGGACGGCGCCTATGCGCAATGGCCCATCTTCGTGAAGGCCAACAATATCGACGCCAGCAAGGTGACGATCGAAAACGTCGGCTTCCCGGTGCGCGAGCCGATGCTCGCCGCCGGCCAGGTGGATGCCATCACCGGCTTCTCGTTCTCGTCCTTCATCAACCTGAAGGACCGCGGCGTGCCGGCCGACGACATCACCGTGCTGCTGATGGCCGACTACGGCGTGAACCTTTACGGCAACGCCATCATCGTCAATCCGAAGTTCGCCGCCGAGCATCCGGATGCAGTGAAGGCATTCCTGCGCGCCTTCGTGAAGGGGCTCAAGGACACCGTGAAGTCGCCGGCAACAGCGGTCGACTCGGTGCTCAAGCGCAACGACGTCGCCAAGAAGCCGGTCGAACTCGAACGTCTGCAGATGGCGCTGCGCGACAACTTCGTCACGCCCGAGGTGAAGGCCAATGGCTACGGCGGCATCGACAAGGCCCGGTTCGAGAAGGCGATCGAGCAGATCGGCCTGACCTACAAGTTCAAGGCCGTGCCGAAGACCGACGACATCTTCGACGCCTCGTACCTGCCGTCAGCCGCCGATCGCAAGTTCGAGTGATCGCCGCGTCGGGACAGCCTTTCGACAACGAACGTTGTCTGGCGACCGCGCGTGTGGCGGCGGCTGAAAAGCTGCCGCCACGGACAAGGCTATAAGTCGGCCCGATGGCTTCATAGGGAACTCAGAATGGACAGCTTCCGCCGATGTGCTGATAATTTGGCCCATCGGATGAGGTTGAGACACACGAGCCGGCGCAGCAGACATTTCTAAAGGGCGACAATGCGATCCCGCGGTCATCGATTCCGTTCCCCTCGCAAATCCGGCTCCGACGCCCTCTGTCATCACGACTCGCGAAAAGCCTTGAGCGACTTCAGGCGCAGCAGCACCGTGCGGGGCGATCGGCCATGACAGGTTTCGTGTCGCTCGATGGCGTCAGCCACGCTTATGGCGGCGGCACCGGCACGCTGGCTGTTGAAGGGCTCACCATGTCGGTCGAGCCCGGCGAGTTCGCCGCCGTGGTCGGCCCGTCCGGCTGCGGCAAGTCCACGCTGATGAAGCTCGCCACCGGCCTGCAATTCCCGTTCAAGGGGACGGTGACGGTAGCAGGCGCAAAAGTCGCCGCGCCGGTCAAGATCGCCGGCATGGCATTCCAGGCGCCCACCCTGTTGCCGTGGCGCACGACGCTGGAGAACCTGCTGCTGCCGCTGGAAATCGTCCAGCCGCATCGCCGCGAATTACCGCGCAAGCGCGCCGAGTACGAGGCCAGGGCCAAGAACCTGCTCACCTCGGTCGGATTGCGCGACCAAGGCGACAAATATCCGTGGGAGCTGTCGGGCGGTATGCAACAGCGCACCTCGCTGTGCCGCGCGCTGATCCACGAGCCGCAACTGCTGATGCTCGACGAACCGTTCGGCGCGCTCGATGCCTTCACGCGCGAGGAGCTGTGGTGCGTGATCCGCGACCTGCACGCCATGCGCAAGATCACCGTGGTGCTGGTCACGCACGACCTGCGCGAAGCGGTGTTCCTCGCCGACCGCGTGTTCGTCATGTCGGCGCGGCCCGGCCGCATCATCGTCGAGCGCCGCATCGAACTGCCGCGCCCGCGCGATCTCGACGTCACCTTCACCCCGGAGTTCCAGGACATCGTCCACGAACTGCGCGGCCATATCGTCAAGGCGCGGCAATGACCGGCAACGACACACGCCTCAACGACATCTGGATCAAGGCATCCCCGTGGGTTTTCACCATCGCGCTGTTCGCGCTGTGGGAAGCGGTGGTCCTGATCTTCAAGATCCCGCCGTTCTTCCTGCCGCCGCCCACCGCGATCGCCCAGGCGTTCGTCGACTATTCCGGCCCGATCCTGCGCAATTCCTGGATCACCTTCTATGCGACCATGATCGGCTTCGCGATGGCGGTGGGTTTCGGCCTGCTGCTCGGCCTCGTGGTCGGCTGGTCGCGCGCGATCTATGCCGGGCTTTATCCGCTGATGATCGGCTTCAACGCAATCCCCAAGGTCGCGGTGGTGCCGATTCTCGTCCTGTGGTTCGGCATCGGCTTCATCCCGGCGGTGCTCACCGCGTTCCTGATCTCGTTCTTCCCGATCGTCGTCAACGTCGCAACCGGGCTTGCCACCATCGAGCCGGAGATGGAGGACGTGCTCAAGGCACTCGGTGCCTCCAAGCTCGACATCATGCGCAAGGTCGGCATTCCGCGCACGCTGCCGTATTTCTTCGGCTCGCTGAAGATCGCGATCACGCTCGCCTTCGTCGGCACGGTGATCTCCGAAAGCGTCGCGTCCAATTACGGCATCGGCAACCTGATGCTGCAGGCGCAGGCGCAATTCCAGGTGCCGCTGATCTTCGCCGGGCTAATCGTGCTCGCGATCGAAGGCATCCTGATGTATCTGGCGATGGCGCTCCTGGAGCGGCGCATGACCCGCTGGGCGCAACGCTCCGGCTTCGGCCAGAACTGAACCGTCGGCCGGCCGGTCCCTACAACATCAGCCCTCGCCGCTGCGCGGCACGCTGCGCAGCGTCGCTGCCTTATCGAAGGCGTGACTGACCGCCTGATATTCGCGCCGGTTCAGCAGAATGTCGTCCGGCTTCGGCCGCAGCATCGGCGCCAGTTCGTCGGCGAGATCATTCAATGCCGCGCTGTCGACGCCGTCGCGGACATAGACGCCGACATAAAGCTTCGGCAACGCCGGCAGCGGGGCGTCATCCCAGCGGATCAGTTGCGTCATGCGGATACGGCTGCGCGTCATCACCAGCACGCCAAGGCCGGCATCGACCCCCGCCGCGAGCGAGAGCACCGTCGATGCGGTATAGACCAGCCGCGAGGTCCGCCCGGCATCCTGCAGCGCCTTCACCCCGGCGCGATAGCACATGCACTCGCCGCTGAACGCAAGCATCGGAACCGGCAGGTTCGAGTCAACCGTTGTCGCGTCGCTGCGTGCCCAGATCAGTTCGTCGGTCCAGTAGTGCCGCGCGTCGGTCGGTTCATCATGCGACAGCGCGACGACGATATCGACATTGCCTTCGCGCAATTCCGCGATCAGCGGCCCGGCAACGCCGCTGCGTACCTGAAAATTGTAGTCCGGCCAGCGCTTGCGGAACTTGGCGATGGTCCACGGCAGCAGCGGGCCGGAAAGATCGCCCGGCAAGCCGACGCGAATGGTCTGCACCTGCGGCGTGGGCTGAGTCAGACCGATGATCTGGTCGTTGAGCGCGATCATCCGCCGCGCATGGCTTACCACCGCCTCGCCCTTGCGCGTCAGCACGATGCCCGGCGCGCTGCGATCGAACAGATCGCCGGCAAGCATGCCCTGCAATCGCTTCATCTGCGCGCTCACGGCCGGCTGGGTGATACCCAACATCCTGGCGGCCTGAGTGAAGCTGCGGACATCGACGACAGCGAGAAGAGTGCGCAAAAGGTCGGTCGGAATATTCAATGCAGCACACCTCCCTCGTCCCCGCGCCTCACGGCGCTCGCGCCTGAGCCGTTGACCGCAAGTCTCTCTTGCCCCAAGCCTCGCGGCACCGGACCCCGAGTGTAACCAAGCACCACCACCGCAGCGAAGTGTTTTTTTCGCACGTGAACCCTGTCATGCGTCGTGGTATGCAACTCGGCGCATATGCGACGGAAATTCGCGCATCATCATGAAAATGCTTCACCTTTACGCTCGCGTGCTCGGTCTGCTCGGCGAACAGGCCCTGCTCGGCTGGATTCTGGCCGCGGCCAATGTCGCGCTCGCGCTCGCGCAATTCGCCGAACCGGTGCTGTTCGGTCGAATCATCGACGCGCTGGCCGGCGCGAAAGCCGGCGAGAGCGACGTCTGGCTGCCGGTGCTGCTCCCCTTGGTTGCAGCGTGGGTCGGCTTCGGCCTGTTCACGATCGTCTGCGGCGCGCTCGTGTCGCTCTATGCCGACCGGCTCGCGCATAGCCGCCGACACGCGGTGCTCAGCAACTATTTCGAGCATGTGATCCAGTTGCCGTTGAGCTTTCACAGCGCCACACATTCCGGGCGGCTGATGAAAGTGATGCTCGCCGGCACCGACACGCTGTGGGCGCTGTGGCTCGGCTTCTTCCGCGAGCATCTCGCCGCTTTCGCAGCAACCGTGATCCTGCTGCCGATGGCGCTGTACATGAACTGGCGGCTGGCTTTGCTGCTGTTCGCGCTGTGCCTCGTCTTCGTCGTCCTGACGACCCTGGTGCTGCGCAAGACCGAGACGCTGCAGAGCGCGGTGGAGCGCTACTATTCCGATCTTGCCGAACGCGCCTCCGACACGCTCGGCAATGTCGCGCTGGTGCAGAGTTTCACCCGCGTCGAGGTCGAGGTGCTGGGGCTGCGCAGCGTGATCGACCGGCTGCTCGGCGCGCAGATGCCGGTGCTGTCGTGGTGGGCGCTGGTCGGCACGCTGACCCGCGCTTCGACCACGCTGACCATGCTCGCGATCCTGCTGCTCGGCCTGTGGCTGTTCGCGCGCGGGCAAACGACGATCGGCGAAATCGTGATGTTCATGAGCTTCGCCGGCATGCTGATCCAGCGGCTCGAACAGATGGCCGGCTTCGTCAACCGCATCTTCATGGATGGGCCACGGTTGACGGAATTCTTCGCGGTGCTCGACGCCACTTCCGGCGTCGTCGAGCGCAAGGGCGCGATGGCGCTCGATCATGTGCGCGGCGACGTGGCGTTCGAGCACGTCACCTTTGGTTATGACGGCGCCAAGCCCGCGGTCGAGGATCTGTCGTTCACCGCCAAGCCCGGCGATACCATCGCGCTGGTCGGCGGCACCGGCGCCGGCAAATCGACGGCGCTAGCCATCCTGCATCGCGTCTACGATCCGCAATCCGGCCGCGTCACCATCGACGGCACCGACATCCGCGACATCACGCTCGCCAGCCTGCGCCGCAAGATCGGCGTGGTGTTCCAGGAGCCGCTGCTGTTCAACCGCTCGATCGCGGAGAACCTGCGGGTCGGCAATCCCGACGCCACCGACGAACAGATCCGCGAGGCGTGCCGCCGCGCGCAGGCGCTGGACTTCATCGAGCGGCACGCGGGCGGCCTCAACGCCAATGTCGGCGAGCGCGGCCGCGCGCTGTCCGGCGGCGAGCGGCAGCGGCTGTCGATTGCGCGCGCTTTGTTGAAAGATCCGCCGATCCTGATCCTCGACGAGGCGACCAGCGCGCTCGACGCCGCGACCGAGACCAAGGTCAACGCCGCGCTCGACGAGGTGATGAAGGGCCGCACCAGTTTCGTCATCGCGCACCGCCTCGCCACCGTGCGCGACGCCACCTGCATCCTGGTGTTCGATCAGGGCCGGATCGTCGAGCGCGGCACGTTCGACGAACTGGTGGCGCAGGGCGGCTTGTTCGCGGAACTGGCCAAGGCGCAGTTCATGACGGGCAGCGGAGCGTCCTCCGGATGAAGTGGGGTGAAAGCTCACTTTCTCGCCCGATGTCATTGTCAAACAGCCGATGACACAGAGCCGCCGTCATCTTTTCTGGCCCGCATGCAGGCATGCGGATGCGCCCCTGTTGTTTGCGGCGCGGGGACGCCGGAGTTCTGTTTCGTCCCTCGACAACCGATCGAGGGGGACGGAGCGCCGCGAAGCGCAACGTCTTAGCCACCGCTCACGCGTCACCGCGTGAACGGAGCGCATCTCTCCCGCCAGAGAGAGACACGCGCGCCTTGCGGCGCTCCACCCAGCCAAGCTTGCGCCGGCTGGGCTTGTCATGGGCGGCGATTTCGCTCCCCGGGACCGTGCTTCCGGGGCGCGGACAGATGGAGTTGTCGATCCTTGCGGGATCGGACCCCATCGGTTCCCGCGGGCTTTGGCCCGCGTTCGTCCTACCCCGTCCAGCCCTTGCAGGCGGCCCCACTTAGTTGGGGCGGACGGCAAACCCAGGGCGTCCCGGACGCAGGGTGCGAGACCTGCGCGCGGGCGCCGCAATTCCTGCTCCACCATCAAGACGCCTCATGATGACGCCCCTCGACGAGCAGGACAAGAATAGGATTATAGGCATATGGGAAAAAGTCAAACCCCTCGGCCGGCCCCAAACCCGCCGATTGACGGCAAGACCATACTTCTATATTCGTTGAACTATGGAAATAATAGATGCTGTCAACGCGCTTGCCGCGCTTGCGCAAAATCATCGCCTCGCGGTGTTTCGTCTGTTGGTGGCGTCCGGCCCGGACGGCCTGAGCGCGGGCGACATCGCCAACCGGCTCGGCCTCGCGCCGAACACACTGACCTTCCATCTCGACCGTCTGCGCCACGCCGCGCTGGTCACGGTCCAGCGAGACGGACGCTCGATGATCTATGCGGCACGCTTCGACGCGATGAAGGATCTGCTCGGCTTCCTGACCGACGATTGCTGCGGCGGACGGCCCGAGATCTGCGAGATCACCCGCCCCGCCCGTCGGCGCAGCAGAAAGGCCAAGACCTGTGGCTGACCAGCCCCTCCGCGTCCTGTTCCTCTGCACCGGCAATTCGGCCCGGTCGATGATCGCAGAAGCGATCCTCAACAAGCTCGGCAAGGACCGTTTTCGCGCCTATAGCGCCGGGAGCAAGCCGAAGGGCGCGCCGCACCCGCAGACCCATGCGCTGTTGCTGAAGCTCGGCTACGACACGTCCGCGCTTCGCTCGAAATCGTGGCTTGAATTCGCGCAGCCCGATGCACCGGCTCTCGATTTCATCATCACGGTCTGCGACGCCGCCGCCGGCGAGACCTGTCCGGTCTGGCCCGGCAAACCCGCTACCGCGCATTGGGGCATTCCCGACCCCGCCGCCGCGCAGGGCAACGACGCGGAGGTCGCCCTAGCCTTCGCCGAAGCCTATCGACGGCTGTTGCAGCGCATTTCGATTTTCGTGGCGCTTCCGCTCGACAAATTGTCGGCCATGAGCTTGCAGCAGAAGCTCCACAGCATCGGCGCCATGGAGGGCACGACCGACAAGGCGGCTGCCGGGTGACTTCCGCCACCCGCTCGCGCGCGCTTGCGGCCGAAGCGCTGGGCACAGCCCTGCTGCTCGCGACCGTGATTGGATCAGGCGTGATGGGCGAGCGCCTCTCGGACGGCAATATCGCGCTGGCGCTGCTCGGCAACACGCTCGCAACCGGCGCGATCCTCACCGTCCTCATCACGGTTCTGGGGCCGATCTCCGGTGCGCATTTCAATCCGGCCGTCACCCTCACCGAGGCCATCATCGGCCGGATAAGCTGGCAAACGGCCCGTGGTTATATTGCGGTGCAAATTGCCGGCGCGCTGATCGGCGTCTGGGTGGCGCACATCATGTTTGATCTTCCGGTGCTGCAGCTGGCGACCAAACTGCGCAGCGGCTCGGGGCAATGGGTCGCGGAATTCGTCGCCACGTTCGGACTGATCCTGACGATCATCGGCTGCTGCGTGCGTGCGCCGGCAGCGACAGCCGCGGCGGTCGGTCTCTACATCAGTGCCGCTTACTGGTTCACCGCATCGACATCGTTCGCCAATCCGGCCGTGACTATCGCGCGCGCCGCATCCGATACCTTTGCGGGCATCGCACCCGGCAATGTGCTGGCTTTCATTGTCGCGCAACTAGCCGGCGCTCTGGCTGCCCTCGCGCTGGCACGATGGCTGTGGCAACTGTCCGCGCCGCCGGCGGCCGATTAGGCCGCCTTGCCCGCGTTGACCTGCTCCTTGGCGAAGCCGGCCTTGGCCGCGTAGCCGCGCACGATCGCCTTGCGGTCTTCGTAGGACAGCACGTCGTCGATATTGTTGAAGCCGTCCGGCGCGCGCTCCTCGACCGCGTCGATCACGCCTTCCGGCCCGCCGCCGCGATTCGATTTCACGATCTGCGCGGTCATCGGCAGGCGCTCCTGCTCGTAGGCCCACAGCGCCTGGAACACATGATCGGCGTCGCGCAGCCGATCCGCGAGACAGCGCGCGTCGAGGATCGCCTGCGACGCACCGTTGGAGCCAACCGGATACATCGGATGCGCGGCGTCGCCGAGCAGCGTGACGCGGCCATACGACCAGTGCGGCAGCGGATCGCGGTCGCACATCGGATATTCCCAGAACTCCGGCGTCGCCTCGATCAAGGCCTTGGCATCCACATAGGGAATGCTGAAACGCTGCACATGCGGCATCAGATCCTCGAACCGTCCGAGCCGCGACCAGTCTTCCTTCTTCGGCGGCGCACCGCCCTCGCCGACTCTCACCAGCACCGCCCAGTTGGTGAGCGGACGATCCTCGCGCGCGCCCTCGCCGATCGGATAGATGACAAGCTTGCCGGCCATGCCGCCGGCGATCACCATCGAGCGGCCGGTGAGAAATTTCGGCCAGTCGATCGCGCCGCGCCACAGCATCGATCCGTTCCAGCGCGCCGGGCCTTCATTGGGATAGAGCGTCTCGCGCACCACCGAATGGATGCCGTCGGCGCCGATCAGCACGTCGCCGCGCACGCTCAAACGATGCGAGCCGTCGCGGCCGAAGAAATACGCGGTGACGCCGGCTTCGTCCTGCGTGAACGCGCCGAGCCGGTGACCGGTGTGGATGCGCGATTCACCGAGCCGCGTGCGCACCGCCTGATAGATCACCGCCTGCAACCGGCCGCGATGGATCGAGAACTGCGGATAGTCGAAGCCGGCGTCGGTGCCGCGCGGCTCGCGCCAGATCTCCTGGCCCATGCGGTTGGTGTAGAACAGTTCGTGGGTGCGGATGCCGACGGCATCGAGCCGCGGCAGCAGGCCGAGGTCGGCCAGTTCCTTGATCGCATGGGGCAGCGTGTTGATGCCGACGCCAAGCTCGCGGACCTGATCGGCCTGCTCGAAAATCTCGCATTCGATCCCGCGCGCATGCAGCATCAACGCGGTGGTCAACCCACCGATGCCGCCACCGACAATAATCGCCTTCATCGCACTGCCTTCATCACTCTGCCGCAACCTCAACCAGCATCATCGGAAATGCGGCGCCGCGGGGCAACCGTTAACCATGCTCGTGGTTGACGCACAAAAAAGCCCCGGAAACCCGGGGCTTTTTCTCGCTGGTGGCGAACCGGCCCGCGCGACGCACGTGGCGCGGATCGGTGTCGCCGGCCATCCGTTACGGGCAGAACCAGAGCGCGCCGACGGTGATGCAGCCGCGCCGGCTCCAGTCACCCGGACGCCGGTCGTAGCGATGCCAGCCGTGCGGCGCCGAGCGATAGCGGCCACCCGCGCGATAGTGAGGACGCGGCGGCGGCGCATGGCGCATGCGCTGCGGCGGGCCGCGGCGGCCGTCGTGACGGTGCGGCGCATATTGAATCTGCGTCAGCAGTCCGTCGACCGACTGAGCGAAGGGGGACGTCGCCGGTGCGGCGCTTGCGGGCGCGGCGGCGAGCGCGATGAAAGCGGCGGAAGCGATGGCGATGAGCGTTTTCATAATGTGCTGTAATCCTCGTTTGTCGTGCGCTGTCTCGTTAAACGTCCCGCGTTGCCAAACCCTGCGGCACAAAGATTAATGTTTCTCCATCGTCCTGTACCGAACTGACGCAGCGTGCGCAGAGATCATGAACGTTTGGTCAGATGAAGCACGATCGGCAATCGCCGGTCGACGACTCAACCCTGCAGAAATTTCTTCAGGTCGAAAGCGGGATCGCCGGCCTGCGCTGCCGACAACAGCTTGCCCTCGCCCATGCTGCGGCGACCGAACATGTGATCGCCCGGCTTGTTGACGGACTCGATCGCCAGCAGCGTGCCGCCGCCATAGCAGAAGATCGAGAACGCGCCGGACGCCGCGTCGCCGCGCACCACGACCGTATCGTGACCGTCGGCGATGCCGACGATCTGCAATTTCTGATCGCCCTGATCGCTCCAGAACCACGGCACCGCCGCGTAAGGCGCGGCGCTCTTGCCGGTGATGCGATCCGCCACCGCCTTGCCCTGATCGTTGGCGTTCTGCACCGATTCGAGCCGCATCAATCTGCGACCATGCACGCTTGGAAACTGCGCGCAGTCGCCGATAGCGGAGATGTTCGAGTCCGAGGTCAGCAGTTGCTCATTGACGACGATGCCATCACCGGTGGCGAGGCCCGCCGCCTTGGCGATCTCGATGTTCGGCACCACACCGATCGAGACGATCACCATGTCGGCTTGAATGCGCGCGCCGTCCGCGGTCTCGACCGCCACCGCGCGGCCGTTCTCGCCGATCACCGCCGCCGCGCGCGCGGCGAAACGAAACTGCGTGCCGCCCTTCTCATGCCATGACGAGAAATGTTGCGACATGCCGGGTGAGACGACGCGGCTCATCACCCGTTCGGTCATCTCCAGCACGGTGACGGATTTGCCCTGCGCGGCGGCGACCGCGGCGAATTCCAGTCCGATGAAGCCGGCACCGATGACGACGATATTCCGCGCCTGCGCCAGCCGCGGCTTGAGCGCGTCGGTCTCGGCCAGGGTGCGAATATACAGAACGCCATCGAGGTCGGCGCCCGGCAGCGGCAACAGCCGGTTGCGCGCGCCGACGGCGAGCACGAGATGGTCGTAAGCGAGTTGCTCGCCTGTTCCGAGGGTGACATTTTTCGCGGCGGGATCAATCGCGGCGACGCGCGCCTGCGGCATCAGTTCGATGCGATTATCCAGATAAAACGATTCCGGCCGCAGCCACAGCGTCTCCAGCGGCATCTTGCCTTGCAGATAGGCTTTCGACAGCGGCGGCCGCTGATAAGGGAGCCCGGCCTCGTCGCCGATCATGACGATCCGGCCGTCGAACCCATTGTGGCGCAGCGAGGCCGCCGTCTGCACACCACCATGTCCCGCGCCCGCGATCACCACCGTCTGCGCCATCCGGGCCGCTCCACTCATCCTGTCATGTGATTCGCCGGGCCACGTCGCGCGGTCCGCACGCGGGCGGCACGTTTCACCAGAAATACCCCGAAATCAAGAACGACCCTTCTCTCGCCGCACCGCGCTGCAGCACATCCACGGCTCGCGACGGGAAGGCTTGCGTGCCTCGCATTGCTTCTCCATCATAACGGCAGGAGATGACGGCAAGACCTCAAGATATCGAGACCAAGGACATCAAGACCGAAAACATCAAGACCAAGGCACCAAACGAAGACACCAAGCCATAAAAACAATTCCGTGGGGAGGAGACGAGAATGCTCTCGATCGATGCGTCCAGAATTGCTCGCGTGCTTGCGCCTGTTGCGATCGCCGTTACGGCCGTTCTGGCCGGACCTGCCTATGCCCAATCCGATTACCCGACCAAGCCGATCACCGTGATCGTGCCGTTCGCGGCCGGCGGCCCGACCGACGTGGTGGCACGCCTGCTCGGCGAGCATATGGGCCGGACGCTCAACACCACCTTCGTGATCGAGAATGTCGGCGGCGCCGGCGGCACCATCGGCATGACCCGCGCGGCCCAGGCCACCCCGGACGGCTACACCATTGCTGTCGGCAATATGGGAACCCAGACGGCGGCGCCGTCGCTCTATCCAAATCTGAAGTATGACCCCGCCAAGGGCTTCGAACAGATCGGCATCTGCAACTACACGCCGCAGACCGTCGTCTCCAAGAAGGACAATCCGTCGAAGAACCTGAAAGAGCTGATCGCCTATCTCAAGAAGAACGAAGCCAAGGTCAGTTATGGCCACGCCGGCGTCGGCTCGATCTCGCATGTGGCCGGCCTCGTGTTCAACGCGCAGTTCGGCATCAAGCCGACCATGGTGCCCTATCGCGGCACCGGGCCGGCGCTGGCCGACATCGTCGCCGGGCAGATCGACTATATCGTCGACCAGTCGCTGAACGTGATCCCGCAGATCAAGGCCGGCACCGTGAAGGCTTACGCGGTCGCCGCGCCGGCGCGGCTGGAAAGCCTGCCGGACGTGCCGACCACCAAGGAGGCCGGGGTCGACTTCCTGTTCAATGCCTGGAACGCGATGGTGGCGCCGAAAGGCACGCCGAAGCCGATCATCGACAAGCTGGTGATGGCGCTCAACAAGGCGCTGGACGATCCGTCAGTGAAGAAACGCTACAACGAGCTGGGCAGCACCGCGCCACAGGGCGCGGACCGCGGTCCCGCCGGCCTGCAGAAGCTGGTGGACAGCGAGATGGCGCGCATCACGCCGATCATCAAGGCGTCGGGCGCGTCGGCCAAGTAGGCAAGGCAGCGATCAGCGAGATGTGACGGGCCGGCGCGACGCCGGCCCGTCGACATTTCACGCCCGGAACAGATAGACCGGGCTGGTCCACAGCCGGTGGCCGTCTTCCTGCTGCATGCGGATGTAAAGCCGCGTGTCGCCCTCGCGCCGCAGCTTGATCGGCCGCTTGAGCGTCAGCCGTGACGTGGTCATGGTTTCCGGCAGGCGCTGCATGCTGACCGCGCGGTCGAGACCGCCCGCCTTGAACACACGCGGCTCGACGCCGAGCGACTTGATCTCCACCTCGCCCGACACCGGCGCGGTCTTGAAGCGCAGCGTGCCGCCCTCCTCCGCCAGCCACAGGTCGATGGCGCCGTAGTTGCCGGTCGTGACCGCCTTGAAACGCACCGTGCTGTCGGTCTGCTCCTGAATGCCGCGGTCGAGATTCCAGTTGTTTATGACCGCGGCGCGCAGAATCCGGTTGCCGGCGATCTCGATCGAACCGTCCCACACGGTGGTGCGCGCGCGGCCGCGATATTCCGCGCCCTCATAGACGAGACGCACGCGGCGACCGAGCTGCTTCGCCTCATACGGCCGGATCGTCTCCAGCGGTTCAAGGCCGTCATACAGATCGAGCCGCTCGATCGGCGCCGAGCCGGCGACGTCGATGTGCCACTCCACCGTGTCGTCCGTCACATGGGCGATATCGCCCATAATCAGCCGCCGCGTGGTCTGTGATGTCGTCTTTTGTAACGCCGGGTCGCGGTCGAACACCGCACCGTCGCTCGCAAGCACCACCGAGACATCGGCGAGGGCACGGTTGCCGGTGGTGCCGTAGTGATGCCGCCGCCGCATCGCGTCGAAAATGCCGTTGCGGTCGAGCTTGTCAGCGAGGAAGCAGGTCAGTCCGCCCATGCTGCCGAAGAACGAGGCGCCCGGATAGCACGCACCGGGGCGGCCTTTATGGCCGTCGGAATTGCCCATGACGCCGACGCGATAGTTCTTCTCGAACGCGTCATGCAGGATCCATTCAAACGTACCCCAGGCGGAATGGACCTCCACGGCCGTCTCCAGCGTGCCGTCATGGGCGAATTTCACGTCGGCATAGCGGCCGCCCACATGGGCGAGCACGACGCAATCCTTGCCCTTCAGTTTCTCGAACAGTTCGTGCGCGGTGTGCGCGTCACTGTTCTCGTCGACGATGTCGATGGCGTCGGCGATCTGCGCATGTGAGGAGCGATGGATTTTCTCGCCCTCGTGCCGATAGTGCACGTTGCGGTCGCCGCCGACTGCGGTGTTGGCCGACCATTCGTAGCCGGGAATGCAGACGAATTCTCCCGGCCGGTCGAACTCCTTAGTCAGCACATTCAATTCCCGCCAGAACGCACCGGTGATCTGGAAATCGTTGCCCTGATGGCCCATCACGTCGAGATGCGCCTTGTCGCGACCGAACGCAAAATAATCGCGCGCCGAATTGGTGCCGAGCGTTTCGTTGGATTGTCCGTGAGTGTCGCCCCAGAAATGCACGAGCGGCGCGTCGGCGGCGAGCACCGCGAGCGGATTGGCGCGGCAGATGTCCGCGCCGTTGTCGTCGCGCACGCTGATGCTCACCAGGCCGGGCGTGGCGACGCGCAAATTTTTCACCATCGCGCCGAACTCGCCGCGCCGGATCGTCACCGTCTCCGGCAAACCCTCGATCGCGCCCTCGGCGACGAGATGCACTGTGCGCTCCACCTGATCGGACGGATTGCCCCATTTGTCGTCGATCTTCAGCGCGAGCGAAAACGGCGTGCCGGCGCGCACCGCGCTCGGCAGCAGCGCGGTCCAGCGCACGCCCGGCCCCGGCACGATGTCGATCTGCGGGCTGACCGGCAGTGCCACATAGTCGTAGGTGGCGATGGCGTCGGTGAGCACGCGGAATTCAAACTCGGATTCGCAATAGGTCTGCACGCGGATGCCGGGCGAGCCCTGGCGGCGGTCGCCGAAGCGGATGGTGATGGTGTCGCCGGGCGCGAGGAATTCCTTGACCACGCCGATATAGAGCGAGCGGCTCCACGGCCGGATGTTGCGCTTGAACTCCCATTTGACGTCGAGCGTCGCGCCGTTCGACGCCTCCACCGTGGTGTAGCCCGCGGCCTTCGGATCGGCGAACTGCACCGGCCCGAAATCCGTCGCGAAGCGAAAGCCGATCTTCAGCGAGCCGGTGTCGTCGAGGCCGAACCGCCCGGCGGTGTAGGTCAGCGTGAAGCTCTGCATCGAGCCGGCTTCGATCCGGCCGGATGGCTCCAGCGTCGCAGAACCCATGAGATCGGGACGATAGTCGGAATACGGCATTCGCGCCTGCCCTGACGATGTGTGAGAAATGGAAATGGCGGGGATGCGAGTTGACACCGAAAACGCAGCTTGCAGCAACAGCCAAGCTTGCTAGGGTCTAAACTGATTTTGCGGATCGCAGCGATGACCTCGGTTTCCTCTTCTCGCGCGGCCAGCGCCCCGCGCGTGCACACGGCGGGCGATTTCGCGCGCGAGGAAGTGGGGCTGGCGAACCGCAATTCGGGCCTGCCGCTGGAGACGCTGCGCTACGATGTCACGCCCGCGGGCCTGCATTTCCTACTGATCCATTTCGACGTGCCGTTCGTCGCCGACGAGGCCGCGTGGCGGCTCTCCGTCAGCGGCTGCGTGCGGCAGCCGCTCGATCTCGGCGTTGCTGCGCTGCGTGAAATGCCGCAGCGCACACTCCGCGTCACGCTGGAATGCGCCGGCAACGGCCGCGCCCATGTCAATCCGCGCTGGCAGACGCAGCCGTGGGAATACGGCGCGGTCGGCACCGCCGAATGGACCGGCACGCCGCTGCGGCATGTACTGGAACGCGCCGGGCTCACCGAGGCGGCGCGCGACGTAGCGTTCCTCGGCCGCGACCGCGGCATTGATGCGGGCCGCGAGCACGATTTCGGCCGCAGCCTGACGCCGGCGCTGGCGATGCAGGACGACGTGCTGCTGGTCTGGGCCATGAACGGCGCGCCGCTGCTGCCGCAGCACGGCTTTCCGCTGCGGCTGATCGTGCCCGGCTGGTTCGGCATGGCCAGCGTCAAATGGCTCGACCGTATCGAGGTTTTGGACAAGCCGTTCGACGGCTATCAGCAGGTCGGCAATTACGTCTACCGGCAGAAGAAGGGCGACGCCGGCACGCCGGTGACGCATCTGCGCGTGAAATCGCTGATGACGCCGCCGGGCATGCCCGACTGGTACACGCGCCACCGCATCGTCGAGGCCGGCGTGCACGAACTGACCGGCCGCGCCTGGTCCGGCGGCGGCGTACCGATTGCGTCGGTCGAGGTCGGCGTCGATGGCGTCTGGAACCCGGCGACGCTCGATCCGCCGCAGGGGCTCTATGCGTGGCGCGGCTGGCGTTATCGCTGGACCGCGACGCCGGGCGAGCACATTCTGACCTGCCGGGCGACCGACGCGAACGGCAGTACCCAGCCGTTCGACCCGCCCTGGGACAATGCCGGCATGGGCAACAATGCGGCGCAGCGCGTGCCGGTCACTGTGAGATGAGACTGTGAGATGAGGAATGGCTGACACTTTACAGGTCTCGTTGTGGCGCGGCGGCAGCGACGGCCGCTATGTCGATTATGCCGTGCCGGCGCGCGAGAGCCAGACGGTGCTCGACGTCGTCACCTATGTGCAGCGGCACCTCGACGCGACCTTGTCGTACCGCTTCGCCTGCCGCGTCGGCATGTGCGGCTCCTGCGCGATGCAGGTGAACGGCCGCGCGCGCTGGACCTGCCGCACGCATGTGTCGAAGGTCGCCGAGGGCGGCAAGCTCACCGTCGCGCCGCTCGAGAACATGCCGGTGATCAAGGATCTCGCCGCCGACATGCGCGAATTCTTCGGCAAGTGGCAGCGCGCCAAGGGCCGCTTCGCGCCGTCGAAAACGCGCAACGATCCGGTGGAGCCGATCGATCCGGCGACGCCGCAGCGCCGCGCCGCCGATGCCGCCATCGAGTGCATCAACTGCGGCGTCTGCTATGCCTCCTGCGACACGGTGAAGTGGGACAAGGACTATCTCGGCCCGGCGCAGCTTAACCGCGCGTGGACGCTGGTCAACGACGTGCGCGACGCCGGCAACCGCGAGCGGCTGGTCGCCGTGTCCGAAGGCAGCGGCTGCCACTCCTGCCATTCGCATCAGTCGTGCCAGGAGTTCTGCCCGGTGGGGCTGAACCCGACGCGCTCCATCGCCGGGCTGAAGCGCAAGAGCCTCGCCGCGTATCTCAAGGGCGAGCTGAAGCCATGAACGTCGCGCTCTATGCCTGGCAGCGGGCCACCGCGGCGCTGATGGCGCCGCTCGTGCTGGTGCATCTCGTCGTCATCTTCTACGCCATGGGCGCCGGCCTCTCCGCCGCGCAGATGCTGGCGCGCACGCGCGGAAGCATTGCGTGGGGGCTGTTCTATGGGGTGTTCGTCGCCGCCGTGTCGGTGCATGCCGCCATCGGCGTGCGCACCATCCTGATCGAATGGACACCGCTGCCGCGCCGCGCCATCGACGGGTTCGCGATCCTGTTCGGCCTCGTGCTCGCCGTGCTTGGGCTGCGCGCCGTCGCCGCCGTGGTGCTGCCATGAGAACACAACAATGAGCATGCTCGCCAACCGCACGCGGCCGCTGTGGTTCGCGGCGATGATCCATCGCCTGTCCGGGCTTGGGCTCGCGATCTTCCTGCCGTTTCATTTTCTGGTGCTTGGCCTCGCCATCCGCGGCGAAGCGCAGCTCGACACTTTCCTGCGCTGGACCGACCAGCCTTTGGTGAAATTCTCCGAGAGCGCGTTGGTCGGCCTGCTCGCCGTGCATATGCTCGGCGGGCTGCGATTGCTGGCGCTGGAAAACATGTCGTGGCGCGGCGGCCAGGCCGTGCGCGCGCTCGGGCTGATCGCGATCGCCGCGCTGGTCGCCGTTTATTTCCTCGTGCGGGTGTTCTGAGCCATGCCGATCGAACGTGTCCGCACCGATATCCTGATCCTCGGCAGCGGCGGCGCCGGCCTGTTCGCGGCGCTGCATGCGCACGCCGCCGATCCCAAGCTCGACATCACCGTCGCCACCAAGGGCCTGCTCGGCAAATGCGGCTGCACCCGCATGGTGCAGGGCGGCTACAACGTCTCGCTGCACAAGGGCGATTCGATCGAACGCCATTTCATGGACACGATCGAAGGCGGCAAATGGCTGCCGCATCAGGAACTGGCGTGGACGCTGGTGACGCGCGCGGTGGAGCGCGTGCGCGAACTGGAAAACGAGATCGGCTGCTTTTTCGACCGCAACGCCGACGGCAGCCTGCACGGCAAGGCGTTCGCCGGACAAACGTTTGACCGCACCGTGCACAAGGGCGACCTCACCGGCATCGAGATCATCAGCCGCTTGATGGAGCAGGTCTGGGCGCGCCCTGGCATCCGGCAACTCGAAGAACATCGCGCGGTGGCGATGATCCCGTCGAAGGACGGCGCGTCCCTCTCCGGCCTGCTGATGATCGACGTGCGCACCGGCGCGCTCAAGTTCATCGAGGCGCAGGCGGTGCTGCTCGCCACCGGCGGTGGCCCGACCATGTATCGCTATCACACGCCGTCCGGCGACAAGAGCATGGACGGCCTCGCCATGGCGCTGCGCTTCGGCCTGCCGCTGCGCGACATGGAGATGGTTCAGTTCCATCCGACCGGTCTCTACGGCGGCGCGGAAACACGCATGACCGGAACCGTGCTGGAGGAAGGGCTGCGTGGCGCGGGCGGCTATCTGCTCAACGGCGAGATGCGCCGCTTCATGGGCGATTACGACCCGAAGCTGGAACGCGCCACCCGCGACGTGGTGAGCCGCTCCATGTATGCGGAGATGCGCGCCGGGCGTACCACGAAAAACGGCGGGCTTTACATCGCCATGAGCCACCTCGGCCCCGACAAGGTGCGCAAGATGTTCAAGGGCATGGTGGAACGCTGCGACGATTGCGGCTTCGATCTTGCCGGCGGGCTGGTGGAAGTCGTGCCCACGGCACACTATTTCATGGGAGGTGTCGTCTGCGGCGTCGACACCGCGACGGAACGGCCGGGCCTGTTCGTGGCCGGCGAGGACGCCAGCGGCATGCACGGCGCGAACCGCCTCGGCGGCAACGGCGTTGCCAATTCGACCGTGTTTGGCGGCATCGCCGGAGACACCATGCCGCGCTGGATCGCCGCCAACCGCGGCCACCGGCCGCCCGACGAAGGCGTGCTCGACGCTGAGGTGGCACGGGCGCTGGTGCCGTTCGCGGCGAAGCCCGGCGACGTCAACGCGTTGCGGGAAAAGCTGATGGATACGATGTGGAACGATGTGGGTGTGCTGCGCGACCGGGCTGGGCTCGATCGCGGCCTCGCCGCGCTCGACACTATCGAGGCGGAACTGCTGGCGACCGGCGTCGCCGACGGCAACCGCGCGTTCAATCTCACCTGGCACGACTGGCTGAACCTGCGCTCGCTGATCGAGACCAGCCGCGTCATCACCCTCGCCGCGATCCAGCGCGAGAACAGCCGCGGCGCGCATTTCCGCGAGGACTTTCCGGAGCCGGGCGACCTCGACAGTTCGACCTATACCGTAGCGCGGCAGCGCGGCGGCAAAATTGAAATGACCAACGAGCCCGTTGAGTTCACCATCGTCCGTCCGGGCCAATCGCTGCTCGCCGACGCAGCAGAATAAGAGGCCGGTCATGATCCCGATCGCATCGCTGGAGCGCACCGCCTTCGACCTGATGGCGAAGGCCGCCATCGAAATTCCCGACGACTATCTCGCCGGCCTGCGCCGCTGCGCCGACACCGAGAAAGGCGACCTCTCCGCCTTCGTCATCCAGGCGATGCTGGAAAACTACGAGGCCGCCAAGGAAGACCGCCGCGCCATGTGCGGCGACACCGGCGTGCCGCGCTGGTACGTCAAGTTCGGCAACGAGGCGCGCGTCGAGGGCGGCCCGGTCGCGCTGGAGCGCGCGCTGCGCAGCGCCACCGCCCGCGCGACGCGCGAGGTGCCATTGCGACCGAACCGCGTGCATCCGCTCTGGCGCACCGACCATGACAACAATGTCGGCATCAACGCGCCGGAGATCGAATACGCGTTCCATCCCGACGCGGACTGGGTCGATCTGACCACCGTGCATAAAGGCGGGTTGTTCGGCTCTGACTACCGGATGCTGTTTCCCGGCGACGGCATCGAGGGCATCAAGCGGTTCTATCTCGACACGCTGATCGGCTTCGGCAAGCGCGGGCTTGCTTGTCAGCCGGCCATCGTCGGCGTCGGGCTCGGCGGCTCCAAGGATACGTCGATGACGCTCGGCAAGCAGGCGTCGTGTCTGCGCGTGGTCGGCTCGCGGAATCCCGACCCGAAAATCGCGGCGCTGGAAGAAGAACTGAAAGAGATCGGCAATTCCATCGGCATGGGCGCCATGGGCTTCATGGGCTCGTCCATGGTGGTCGATTGCCATATCGAGGTCGGCTACTGCCACACCGGCGGCATGCCGATGTCGGTGCACATGTTCTGCCTGTCGTCGCGCCGCGCCACCGCGCGGGTTTATGCCGACGGGCGCGCGACGTTCCGCACCGATCCGGACTGGTTCACCGACTACAGCCGGCGCAGCACCGTCGAATGGGGCAAGCCGGTCGCGGAAGCGGCGGAGTGACGACGATGGCCACCAAACTGAAAACCGTCGAACTGAAACTGCCGGCCACGACCGACGACCTGCGCGCGCTGGAGATCGGCACCGTGGTCTATCTCACCGGGCGGCTCTATACCGCGCGCGAAGGCGTCTACAAGCGCGCGGTCGAGGATGGCGCCGGCATGCCGGCCGCGAATGTCGATCTCGGCAGCGCCAATTTCCATTGCTCGCCGGCGGCGGTGATCAATCCCGACGGCACCTACAAGGTCGGCGCAGTCACCGCCACTGCCTCGTTCCGCTTCGCCAAGTGGCTCGACGGCTGGTTCGATATTTCCGGCTCGAACATCATCATCGGCAAGGGCGGGATGACATCGGAGATCTATCGCAACGTGTTCGTGCCGCACAACGCGATCTATCTCACCACCGTCGGCTACGGCACCGGCGCGCTGCTCGGCCGCGGCATCCGCGACGTGCCGGGCGTGTACTGGCGCGACGAACTGGGTCTCGCACAGGCGGTGTGGGTGCTCGACGTCGAGCATTTCGGCCCGTTCCTGGTTGAGAGCGACCTCGCCGGCAATTCGCTGTTCGAGCGCGAGAACGCCAAGATCGCGCCCGGCATCGACAAGCTCTATGCCGGCACGAAGCCGGCGACGCTGCGCCGCTACGGCGAGACCGACGACAAGACCGAGGAAGTGATCTAGAGGCAGCCCGCATCGCGGAACCACACGCCGCGTCTGGCCGACCTGCCGTCCCCACAATCCCACAGCGATTGCGCAACACGCCCGCGGTTGCGATAAATCCGCCGCGTGAATTTTCCACCTGCCCCGGATCGTGCGTCCATGACGATGCCTCTGACCGCTCTGTCGACCACCGCCCTGCCGCGCGACGCGTTCAAGATCGGTGCCGCTTTGCCACGGGTCGAGGATCAGCGGTTCCTGCGCGGGCTCGGCCGCTATGTCGACGATTTCCACTTCCCCGGCGAGACCTATCTGTGCGTGGTGCGCTCGCCGCACGCCGCCGCGCGGATCGCCGGCATCGACGCGTCCGCCGCGCGGGCGATGGAGGGCGTGCTCGCGGTGCTGACCGGCGCGGATGCGCAAGCCGATAATCTCGGCCCGTTGCGCACCAGCGTCATGCGCAAGCAACGCAGCGGCGCGCCGATGGTCGAGCCGCCCTACCGCATCCTGTGCCTCGACACCGTGCACTTCGCCGGCGACGCGGTAGCGATCGTCGTCGCGGAGACCCGCGCCGCGGCGATCGAGGCCGCCGACGCCGTGGCGGTCGATTACGAAGCGACCGACGCCGTGACCGACATCGTCGAGGCAGTGAAGCCCGGCGCGCCGGCGGTGTGGCCCGAGGTGCCGAACAACGAATCCTTCTTCTTCGAGTTGGGCGACCGCGCCGCGACCGACGCCGCCTTCGCGCAGGCCGCGCACGTGGCCAAGGTCGACTTCCGCATCACCCGCGTCTCCGCCAATTCGCTCGAGCCGCGCAACGCCATCGGCCTCTTCGATCCGGCCGACGGACGCTACACGCTCTACACCGGCACGCAGTCGCCGCATAAGCTGCGCAGCGAACTGATCACCCACACGCTGCGCATTCCGGAAACGCGGCTGCGCGTTGTCTCGCCGGATATCGGCGGCGCGTTCGGCATGAAGGGCAGCCCCTATCCCGAACACGCGATGGTGCTGTGGGCGGCGCGCCGTGTCGGCCGGCCGGTGCGCTGGGTCGCGACGCGCAGCGAGTCGCTGCTGTCGGATTTTCACGCGCGCGACAATGTCTCCACGGTCGAGCTTGCTGTGGCGAAGGACGGAGAATTCCTCGGCCTGCGCGTCCGCACACTCGCCAATCTCGGCGCTTATCTATCGTTCAACACGCCGCATCCGATGACCAACAATCTCGGCGGGCTCGCCGGCGTCTATCGCACGCCGCATATCCACGTCGAGGTGCAGGGCATCCACACCCATACGCAGCCGACGGCGCCCTATCGCGGCGCGGGGCGGCCGGAGGCGACCTTCGCCATCGAGCGGGTGATCGATCAGGCCGCGCTCGACATGGGGATCGACCGCGTGACGCTGCGCCGGCGCAATGTGATCGGCAACGAGCAACTGCCGTTCAAGACCGGACTGGTGTTCGCCTACGATTCCGGCGACTTCGCCGGCAACATCACCATGGCGCTGAAGGACGCCGACTGGGACGGCTTCGAGAAGCGCCGCGCCGAAGCGCGCCGCCGCGGCAAGCTGCGCGGCATCAGCATCGTGCATCCGATCGAAATTTCCGGCGGGCCGTTCCGCAATCCCGGCGACGAAGGCGCGGAAATCCAGTTCGACCCGAACGGCGACGTCACCGTGCTGCTCGGCTCGCACAATCACGGCCAGGGCCACGAGACCGCGTTCCGGCAGGTGATCGTCGATTTCCTCGGCGTCGATCCGAACCGGGTGCGCTACGTGTTCGGCGATACCGATCAGGTGCGCCATGGCCGTGGCACGTTCGGCTCGCGCTCGCTGATGGCGGGCGGCACGGCGCTGCGTCGCGCCGCCGATCTGGTGATCGAGCGCGCCAAGCTCCTCGCCGCCGTGGCGCTGGAGGCGGACAAGGGCGACATCGAATTCGCCGACGGCACGCTCACCGTGGCCGGCACCGACCGCAACATCCGCATCGAGGACGTGGCCAAGCTCGCGTTCCGCACCGGCACGCTGCCGCACGACATCGGTTATGGGCTCGGCGCGTCCGCGATCACCACGCCGGACGAGGCGACGTTCCCGAACGGCTGCCACATCTGCGAGGTCGAAATCGATCCGGACACCGGTACGCTCGACGTGGTGAAATACGTGGTGGTGGATGACGTCGGCACCGTCATCAACCCGCTGCTGGTGAAGGGCCAGATCCATGGCGGCATCGCGCAAGGTCTCGGTCAGACGCTGCAAGAGAGCGTCGTCTATGACAGCGCCGGGCAGATGCTGAGCGGCTCGTTCATGGATTATGCGATGCCGCGCGCGAAGATCATGCCGTATATCCAGGTCGCGGCCAACGAAGTGCCGACGCAAAAGAACCCGCTCGGCGTCAAGGGCGCGGGCGAAGCCGGCACCGTCGGCTCGCTGGTCGGCGTGATGAACGCCGCGATCGACGCGCTCCGCCCCGCCGGCGTCACGCAACTCGACATGCCGCTGACTTCGGCGCGCATCTGGCAGGCGCTGCAGGAGGCGAAGCCGAAGAACGGCGGCGGCGCCTAGAACACCGCGCCGCGCGCGGAGACCGGCCACACCGTCTCCACCACCGGCGATGCGCCGTGCAAACCGCGCACGCCGATCAACCAGTCGTGCAGGTTCACGGTCGGGTCACAGTGCGCCGGCACCAGCAGGATTCTCTCGCCCAGGTGCGGCAGCGGCGGCCCGTCGGTGGTCAGCACACCATGCTCGTCGCTCGGGCGGCCGTAGTGGATGCCCGGACGGCGATACGGCTCCGGCATGCCGGAATCAATCGGCAGCGTCTTGTGACCGGCATCAACCACCGCGCGGGTGTCGTCGGGCCGGCTCATCACCGTGGCGAGCACGAACAACGCGTTCTCGAACGTGTCGAACGGGGCGCCATCGGCTTTTTTGTTGCGGCCATAATCGACATCCATGAAGACGTAGGAGCCGGCCTGCAATTCGTTGATCACGCCGCCCGCCGCTTCCAGCTCGAACGTGCCGGTGCCGGCGCCGCCGATGGTCTCGCAGCGAAGCCCGTTCTGCGCGAGCAGCGCCACCGTCTCGCGCGCCTGCGCCGCGACCTGCGCAATGGCCACCTGCCGCTCGGCCAGCGTGCGCTTGTGCTGCGCCGAGCCGTGATAGGCCTGCAACCCGCCGAACCGCAGCGCGTTGGACCGCGCGATCTCCTGCGCCAACCGCAGCGCCGGCGCGCCGGGCGCGACGCCGCAGCGGTTGCCGCCGACATCGATCTCCACCAGCACTGATAGCGTCACGTCAGCGCGCTCGGCCGCGGAGGCCAGGTCTCGCGCGACGCCCGCGTCGTCGACGCAGACGGCGATGCGCGCACGTTTCGCGAGCGCCACCAGCCGCTCGATCTTGCGCGCACCGACGACCTCGTTGGAAATCAGCACATCGCCGATGCCGTCGCGCACCAGGATTTCCGCTTCCGAGACTTTCTGACAGCAGACACCGACCGCGCCGAGCGCGATCTGCTGCTGCGCGATGATGCTGCACTTGTGGGTCTTGGCATGCGGCCGCAGCCGCACCCCGGCGCGCGCGGCGGCCTCCGCCATCCGCTTGAGGTTGCGCTCGAACGCATCGAGATCGACGATCAGCGCCGGGGTATCGATCTCGGCGAAGCGCACGCCCGGCTGCGCCGCAGGCGGGACCATGCTCTAACCCTCTCTTCGGATCGCGCTTTCATGCCAGCGCCGCAGGATCATGTGCGACACGAAGGTCAGCACCAGAAAGATCAGGATGCCGGTCCCGGTGATCAGCAGCAACGCCGCGAACATGCGCGGGATCTGCAGCGTATAGCTCGACTCCAGGATGCGAAACGCCAGCCCCGAGGACACGCCGCCGGTGCCGGCGACGAATTCCGCCACCACCGCGCCGATCAGCGCAAGACCGCCGCTGATGCGCAGACCGCCGAGGAAATATGGCAGCGCGCTCGGCAGGCGCACGTTCCAGAACACCTGCCGGCGCGACGCGCCGTAAAGCTGCATCAGCGACAAGAGGTTATGGTCGGTACTGTTGAGGCCGAGCGTGGTGTTCGACACGATCGGGAAGAACGCGACGATCCAGGCGCAGATCAAAAGTGCGGCACGAATGTCCTTGACCCAGATGATGATCAGCGGCGCGATCGCCACGATCGGTGTCACCTGCAGGATCACCGCGTAGGGGAACAAGCAATTCTCGATCCATTTCGACTGCGCGAACAGCACCGACAACGCGACGCCGGCGACCGTGGCGGCGATCAGCGCCGACAAGGTGATGCTCACCGTCACCAGCAGCGAGGGATAGAGCGAACCCCAGTCCTTGATCAGCGTCTCGCCGACCAGCAGCGGACCCGGCAGGATGTAGAAGGGGATCTGATTGACCCGGACCACCACCTCCCACAGCAGCAGGACGAACAGGCCGAACAGAACCGGCGGCACGATCCGCGTGAGGACGATACTCGACAGCGACGTCGGCGGAAGGACGATCGGCTCATCGTGGCTCTCGGCGTGCGCACTCATGATGTCATCGCCTGTTCGAGATAGGTCGAAGCCGTACGGCAATAGTCATTGTAGACGACCGAGGTGCGGTATTCCTCGTTGCGCGGATAAGGCGCGTCGACGACCATGTCGGCATGGACGCGACCCGGCCGCGCCGACATCACGACGATGCGGTTCGACAGATAGACCGACTCGTAGACGCTGTGGGTGACGAATACCACGGTCCATTGCTGCTCGGCCCACAGCCGCAGCAGATCGTCGTTGAGCCGGAACCGGGTGATCTCGTCGAGCGCCGCGAACGGCTCGTCCATCAGCAGAATCTTCGGCTGCGCCACCAGCGCGCGGGCGATGGAGACGCGCATCTTCATGCCGCCCGAGAGTTCGCGCGGATAGGAATCGCCGAAGCCGGCCAGACCGACCTGCTCGATCGCCTGATTGACACGGTCGCGCGCTTCCGATTTCGAGAGGCCGCGCAGCTTGAGCGGCAGGTAGACGTTCTTGAACACCGTCGCCCACGGCATCAGCGTGGGTTCCTGGAACACGAAGCCGATATCGGTCTTCTGCGCCAGCGGATTGCGGCCGTCCTGCCAGGCGATGCTGCCCTGGGTCAGTTCTCCCAGACCGGCGATCAGCCGCAGCACCGTGCTTTTGCCGCAGCCGGACGGTCCGAGCAGGCTGATGAATTCGCCCTGATGAATTGTCAGATCGACATTCTTCAGAGCGACCACGCCAGTCGAGTAAGCCTTGCTGACGCCTTTCAGCGTCAGCAAAGCCGGCTGCGATCCTGACACGGGGCGGAGCACGGAAGCGCTCCGCCGGGCATTGTCGCCGAGGGTCATCGATTGGCCTATCAGCTCTTCAGATTGATGCCATGGCCTTTGTTGACGAACTGCAACGTATAGGCCTTCGAGAGATCGAGATTGGCGGGATACATGCCGGTCGGCTGCAACGCGTCGTAAAACGCCTTCCAGCGCGCGTCGGTCATGGCGCCGATGCCGAGCTTCAATGAATCGCCGGAATCGATGATTTGCTGATCCTTCATCGTCTTGTGCGCGTAGGCGAGCAGATCGTCGGACTGTTCCGGATTGGCCTGCTTGATCAACTCGTTCGCCGGCGACGGATCTTTGTAGATGAAGCTGTACCAGCCCTCGATCGTTGCATTGACGAAGCGCTGGATCATGTCCGGCTTCTGCTTGACCAGATCCCAGTGCGCCTCGAGCGTATTGGCATAATTGGCGTAGCCGTCATTGGCGAGCATATGCACGACCGGGTTGGCAACGCCGGCCTTGATGATCTGAAACGGTTCCGACGTGACATAGCCCTGCACAGAGAGCGACTTGTCGGCGAGGAACGGCGCGAGGCTGAAGCTGTAAGGCCGCGCCTGCTCCTCCGCGTAGCCGTACTTCGCTTTCAGATAATTCCAGTAGGTGACGCGGGACGAACCGGCGATCAGGATCGGTTTGCCCTTGAGCGCCGCCAGCGTGTCGTTGCCCTGCCCCGGATGCGAGATCAGCACCCGCACGTCCTTCTGGAACGGCGAGGCGATGCAGCACAACGGGATGTTGTCCTTGACGTAGCCGAGCGCGGTGAAGCTTTCGCCCTGACTGAATTCGATCTGCTTGGCCGCGAGGAGCTGGTTGTAGCGGACCTGCGGACCGCCCATGCGGATATTCACGTCGAGACCGTACTTCTTGTAGATGCCGGTCGCGAGCGCCTGATAATAGCCGCCGTGCTCGCCCTGCGCCTTCCAGCTCGTGCCGATCGTCACCTTTTCCAGCGTCTGCGCCGACGCCGGAACGCGCAGAATGCCGGTGGCCGTCACCGCGCCGGCGGTGGCAACGAACGTACGACGTGTCAGCAAGCCCGATGAAGCATTCCGATTGCGTGTCATATCGCGTTTCATGACGAAACCCTTCCTGTTGTGCCCGTTGCCTTCCTTTGTTCTTGCCTTTTTTGTTCTTGTCGGATCGCGCTTGCCGCAATGGCCCGCGCAATCCGATGGCCTTCATCAAAACCAAAGCTCCATGGCAATCGTGCCAAATGGATCATGCAAAACAAGTGCCATCATCGTGACCCTTTTTCGAAATCGACATAATCGAATCCAAGACCGAAGTGGCGCGGGCCGAGCAGCGCGCGCCCCGCGGCGGTGTGCCAGGCGGCATCGAGCGCCTTCATGCCGAACACCGTCACCGGACGGCCAGGCGTGACGTCGCCAAGCGTCGTCAGCGGCTTGTTGGTTTGCGGATCGAGCACCGCAAAGATATCCGGGCTGGTCGCGATCACCGTGTCGTCGCGCCAGATCGCGTGGTGCTCGTTCTTGACCCAGACCTTGTAGGTTGCGCCGGCCCACGCGCCGCGCCCTTCGATGGTGTAGACCAGCTCGCGCCACATATACGGCTCGTTGCTGAGCCAATCGACCGATGTCGCCTCGCCGTGAAACAGCACACGGCCGCCGGTCGCCGCCTTGAGCGGCGCGAGCGTGTCGTCTTTCAACGCACCGCCTTGACGCAGCGCGGCGCCGGCGGCGATGGCGCAGCTGAGACTGCCCTTCACCAGCGCCGGTTTCGCCTCGCTCACCTGCACCAGATGGCCGGTGGTGGCGATGCCGCGGCCATAGGCGGCACGGCTCACCATGCGGCCGATCCAGTCGGCCATGGTGGCGTTGACCGCCGACTTCACCAGAATGCGATTGCCCCAGCGATCGACCATTGCCAGCGGCGTCGGCGGCTTGCCGAGCAATTCCATCTTGCTGAGTTCGAGCTCGGGAATGGCGCGGCCGACATAGTCGCCGTCGATGGTCGGAATGCCGAGTTCGAGCCCGGTCATGATCGTCGCGGAGGTCGCGGCGCTGGACAGCTCCATCGACACCAGCGCGCCGAGCGATACGCCGGCATAGCCGGTCAGCTCGCGCACGGATTCCACAAGGCGCGGCACCAACGTCGGGAATTCTTCCTTGTCGAGACCGAGCCGCGCCAGATCGGCCGCCGGCGGCGGCTCGTCGGGATCCTTGCCGCCGAGGATGATGGCCCAGCAAGTCCAGTCCTGCGCCGAGAGTTCGTCGGGCGACACCAGCGTTAGCTTGCGCCCCGCGCGGATCGCCGGCGCGAGCATGTCGAGACCGGCCTCGACGCGGCCACCGCCGCCGGTGCCAAAGAAGGCCAGCCCCCAGCAGAGGTTCTCGACAGTCTCGAGATCGGAAATCACCAGGGCCATCTGTCGCTCACATGCTCCCGAAAGTCAGGCGCCCCTCCAGCAGAACGGCCTGAACCGGCGGACCGCTCGCCACCAAATCTTCCACATCGTCCGCGTCGCTGACCATGAGGTCCGCGCGCGCACCCTCATGAATGCCGTACTCGCGGCCGAAACCCATGGTTGCGGCCGGCGCCTGCGTGACCATCGCATATGCGCGATCAAGCTCCGCCGTGGTCAGATGTCCCGCCAGCAAGGTCCAGCGCGCGATTTCCAGCATGTCGCCGGTGCCGGTCGGCACGAACGGATCCTGGATGTTGTCGCTGGCGGCGGCGACGCAGACGCCCGCCTCAATCAGTTCGCGCACACGCGTCAGGCCACGCGGCGGCAAGGCTGGCGCCTCGCGCCCCTGCAGAAACAGATTGGCCGCCGGCAGCGTGATGACGGCGATGCCCGCCTCGGCGAAACCGGCGATCACGCGCTTCGCATCGTCCGGCGCCATGGCGCTCAACGCCGAGCAATGGCCGACGGCAACACGGCCTGCCATGCCACGCGCCTTGGTGCGGGCGATCACCGCATCGAATAATTGCCGTCCGGCATCGAGATGTTCGTCGAGATGCAGATCGACCGGCATGCCGTGGCGCTCCGCCGCATCGAACAGCATGTCCATGAAGGCTTCCGGCTGGTCGGAAATCGCCGGCGTGCCACCAATCACATCGGCACCGGCAGCAATGGCGCTGTCCAGCCATTCTTTCGCGGTATCGCCAAGACGCGTAGCACCCGCGGTGACAAAGGCCACCACCTGGATGCGCATCCGGTCACGCCAGCGTTCGCGAAGATCGACCAGCATGTCCACCGCGCGACCGCGCAGCACCGGATCGACATTGGCGTGGGTGCGAATGGCGACGGTGCCGCGCGCGAGGCACGCGGACACCGTGCGGTCGGCGCGCTTGCGCAAGCTCTCCGGCGTGATCCGCGCCGCATAATCATTGAACGCTGCCACCGCGCCGAGCAGCGTTCCCGCCGGGTTCGGCACGTCGCGCAGTGTGCGGGTCTTGTCGAGATGCTGATGGCAATCGACGAGGCCCGGCGAGACCAGCTTGTCGCCGAGATCGAAGACCTTGGCGCCGGCCGATGCCTGAAGGTTTGGACCGAGGCGTTCGATCCGCCCGTCAGCACCGATCGCCACATCGATCCGCTCCGGACGCGCGCCACCGGTCCGCAACACGCGGCCGCCGCGCAACAGGAGGGGTTGCGATGCCATCTAGCGCGATCCTTTCCGGGCTGCTTTCTTGGCGGGCTTTTTCGCCGTTTTCTTGACAGCTTTCTTGGTCGTTTTCTTGGTCGTTTTCTTGACCGACCTCTTTACGACTTTCTTCTTCGATGCCTTCGCCGCCTCGGGCTTCGCAGACGATTTCGCTTTCTGGCCCTGCCGCATGTCAATGCGCAGGTTCTGGTAGCGGTCGATCCACAGATCATGGCCGGTGCGCACCAGCACCGTCATGTCCTCGCCCTCGACGATGGCCGGGCCCTTGAAGCGATGACCCGGACGCAGCTTGTCACCGGCATAGATCGGGATCGGCACGAACGCCTTGCGCTCGTGCAGATAGACCTTGCGCCGTTCCTTGATCGCGCCAGCCGCATTGGCGCTGCCCATGCGCGCCTCGGCGAGCTTCGGCTTCGGCAGATCGGCAATCGCCTCCACCGACATCGCCACCGCCTCGACGCCGGCTTCGGTGTAGGCGGTGCCCTTGCCGTAACGCAGTTCGTAGAGATCGACGAACCGCCAGACAATGCCCTGGCCGCGATCCGGCGCCTTCAGATCGAAATCCGTCACCGGCACGCGCACCGTGTGTACCTGCCCCTTGAACAAGAGATGCACGTAGCGGGTGAGATGCACCTTGCCGATCGGCAGGCGCTGCTCCTTCATCTGCGTGACGATGCTGGATTCCAGCGTCTTGAAGTGGTCGCGGATGCGCGCCAGATCGAACGGGAAGCGCATCGGGTCCGACATTTCCATGACGCGCTTGGCGTCGCTGCCGGCAATGCCATAGGCCGAGAACACCGACGCGACCGACGGCACCACCACTTCCGGGCAGCCGAGCACCGACGAATAGGCGTCGCAATGCAGGCCGCCGGCGCCACCATACGAGAAGATGGAGAAGTGTTCCGGATCCTGGCCGCGCTCGACCGTGACCTTGCGGATGATGTCGGACATCTGCGCGTCGACGATCTCGATCATCGCCGCAGCAGCGTCCTCCACCGTCATGCCGAGCGGATCGGCAACCCGCGTCTTGATCGCGTGGCGCGCCTTCTCCGGGTAAAGCCGCATGCGGCCGCCGAGGAAGAAGTCGGGATTGAGCCGGCCGAGCACGAGATTGGCGTCGGTCACGGTCGGTTCGCTGCCGCCGTTCTCGTAACAGGCCGGACCCGGCCGCGCGCCCGCGCTCTGCGGGCCGACGCGCAGCACGCCCGTCTCCGGCTCCACCCAGCCGATGCTGCCGCCGCCGGCGCCGATCGACGTCACGTCGATCACCGGCAGAGCGAGCGGATATTTGTCGATGATCGGGCCGTCGGAGTAGCCCGGCTTGCCGTCGATCAGGATGCCGACGTCGAAGCTGGTGCCGCCCACGTCCGCCGTGAGGATTTTGTCGATCCCGAGCTTGTCGCCGAGCGACTGCGCGCCGAGCGCGCCGCCCGCGGGACCGGACACCAGCAACGCCGCACCACGACTGCTCGCCTCCTCGACCGAACTCAAGCCACCGGACGAGTGCATCACAGCCACCGGGCCTTTCAACCCGGAGTCGATCAGCTTCTGCCGCATCATATTGAGATAGCGCGCCACCGCCGGCGTGAGATAGGCGTTCATCACCGTGGTCGCGGTGCGCTCGTATTCGCGGATCAGCGGCGCCAGTTCATGCGACGCCGAGACGATCATGCCGGGGATTTCCCGCTCGATCCATTCCTTGACGGCCTTCTCGTGCGCCGTGTTGAGGAACGACCAGAGGAAGCTGATCGCCACCGACTCGACACCCTCGTCCTTGAGCTTCTGCAGGATCGGCTTGGCGCGTTCGAGATCGAGCGGCACGACAACGCGGCCGCCACGATCGACACGCTCGTCGACGCCATGAATGCGCGGACGCGGCACCAGCGGAACGGCCTTGCTCAACCGCGCCACGTTGATGATTTCGGTCTCGGTCAGGCCGGCGACCTTCTGCGCGGTGCGGCCGATCAGCATCACGTCCTCGTGGCCCTTGGTCGTGACCAGCGCGGTCTTGGCCCCCGTGCGGGTGATCAGCACATTGGTCGCGACCGTGGTGCCGTGCGCGAACAGGATGGTTTCGCCGAGCACGTCCTTGAGCGGGCGGCCGATGCGCTTCGCCACCTCGGTGACGGAATCGAGCACGCCTTGATCGAAATTCGGCGGCGTGGACGGCGCCTTGGCGCGCGTCACCGTTCCGTTGCCATCGAATGCGACGCAGTCTGCGAAGGTGCCACCGCTGTCGACCGCGATAATGTAGCTCATCGACGACCTTTCCTGCCTTGCCGTATCAGCCTGTTATCCATTTGCCGCTCACGCCTGTTTTGCCAGCCAGTCGGCGGACACGCAGGAATCATCAAGCACCGGATCGTCGGGCCGCGCGATCTCTACCTCCAGCCGCGTCATGCAGGACGGGCAGTAGAACTCGCGCAGCTCGAAGCGCGCGCCGTTGATCTCGTGCGGATTGACCTCGGGGCCGATGGTCTGCACCGGCAGCTTCGCCATCGCCGCATACATCTTCGGCGACTTGTCGGCCGGGCCGAGCACGCAACCGCAGCGGCAGCGCAGCTGCAGCTTGCCGGAGGCGCGCTCGGCATAGACCGATTCCGAGACCCGCATCGTATCCGTCGTCGCCGGCTTCCATGGCTTGACGTTGGCCGGCTCCTTGGCGCCGGACGCACGGCGGCGCTCGGCGCGGATGGTGTCGCGCGCACGCGTCGTCTCGGCCTGATCGACCGCGCCGGTGTCGTCGAGGATCACGCCATAGGAGCGGCGCGCCCATTCCCGCGAGACGAGACCATTGGTGACGTCGTCGGCGACGCGATGCGGATCGCGGTCGATCGGATCGCCGTAACCGCCGCCGCCCTGCGAGGCGGTGCGATAGACGTCGCTGCGCGTCATCGAGGTGGCCTTGTAGCCCGGATAGACTTCGAGATCGCCGTTCAGTTCCTCGATCTCACCCGGCATCTCGCCGGACGCGAAACGCTTCAGCACGTCGCTGTCGCGCATGATCGCGAACTGGTTGGTGCAGGACGGATGGCCACCGAACATGCCGGGCGATTCCGGCTGCTCGACGCCGAAGGTATGCAGCACCTTGGTCGGGATCTCGTCGACGCCGTTCGGCACATACATCATGCTGACGCCGGCGCCGCCGCGGAACATGCCCGGCCCGCCGGAGTCGCGTGTCTGGCGGCGGTAGAGATACATGATCGGATAACGGAATTCGTAGCTTTCGACATTGGCGATGGTAGCGCGTACCGAACTGGTGTGACCGCCGGTGTCGATGCCGTCGGCGCAGCACAGCGCGCCGGTGCCGCCGGCCATGCCGTCGAGCAGCGGCCCGCCGAACGGCTCGCCCGACTCGTCGCGGCCGAACAATTCCTCCAGCGCCTTGACGCCCTGCCAGCCGGCCATGGCGCGGTCGCGATGACCCGCCGACGCGCCGAGCATCTTGGCGATGGTGATCGAGGCGAGATTGCGCGCCTCCCAGATCGCCGTGGTGGTCGACTTCGACACACCCGCCGGCCAGGCGGCGTCGAACACGCTGCCCTTGCGCGACTTCACCTCGATGACGCGGCGGACACCGGCCGGCGACCACGGAATGTCCCAGCACAGATAGACCATGATCGAGGCGAGCACCGCGCCGATCAAACCATGGATGGTGCAGTTGATGATCGCGGGCGCCTGATCGTCGGTCTCGCTGAAGTCGAAGACGAGGTTCTCGCCCTTCTTCGTCATCGTCAGGCAGCAACGGAAGATGCGGTCGCCCCACTCGATATAGCCGCGATGCTTCCACACGCCGTCCGGCAGTTCGCGCAGGCGCGCGCGGATGCGCTTTTCAGTATAGTCGATCACGTCGGCCATCGCCGCCTGCACGGTATCGAAACCGAATTCGTTGAAGGTTTCGACCAGACGGTTGCGCACCACCTGCGAGGCCGCGACCTTGGCGCGCAGATCGAGCGCGAGCAGATGCGGCAGCCGCGAATTGCGCAGATAGACGCGCTCGATGTCGCGGCGGAACTTGCCGTTCTCAACCAGCTTCACCGGCGAGATCAGCGGCTGTTCGGCGAAGATGCTGTCGGCATTGATCTGCGCCTGGCCGGCGGTGGAGCCACCGACGTCGATGACGTGCAACGACGCGCCGGTCCAGCCGGCAAGCTTGCCCTTCCAGTGCACCGGGCCGGCGACCATCACGCAGGTTTGGTGCGCCACCGAGACATACGGATCGTTGGTGAGGAAGGTGTCGTTCACGCCGATGCCCGGATTGTCGGAATATTCGGCGATTAGCGTCTTCACGAACGGCGTCAGCGTCGTCGCCTGCGCGCAAATGAAGGTGTCGATATAGACGAGATCGCCTTCGGTGGTCATCAGGCCGGTGTTCATGTCGAACACCTCGGTCGCCACCGGCGAACCCGACAGGCGGCTGATGGTACGCGCACCCTCGTCGTTGATGTACCAGAGCCGGTGCCGCAGGATCTCGAAAGTCTTTGGATCGAGCCGCAGGCCGTAGTCGGCGATCGAGGCCGGAACGGGATTCTTGACGATCTTGTTCATGATTGCTCCGCAACGGAAGGCGGTTCGTCGGATACGTGCGATTTCGGATCGATGGCGGCATCGCCGAGCAGATGCTCGAACACGTCGCGGCGCACGCCTTCGAGATGGCGGTGCATGGCGAGTTCGGCGGCGCGCGAGTCGCCCTGCCGGATCGCGTCATAGATCGCCGTATGTTCGGCAAAGCTGCGCGGCAGGCGGCCGACGATATCGAGCGTCGCCGCGCGTTCCGGAATCAGTTCCTTGCCGAGCGCGCCGACCAGATCCTGCAGCGCCTTGTTGCCGGTCGCGAGCAGCAGCGCGCCGTGAAAATCCACGTCGCTTTGCACGAAGGCCGGCACATCGCGCGCCTCGGCCGCTGCCTTCATCACCCGCAACGCCTCGACCAATTTCTCCAGATCGTTCGGCCCGGCGCGGCGCGCCGCCAGCCGCGCCGCGAACGTCTCGCAGCCGAGGCGGACCTCCAGCGTCTCGAGCACGCGGCCGCGATGCCGCGCCACCCAGTCACGCCACTCGGCGCGCACTTCCTTGTTCTCGCCGGACGAGGCACGCAGGAAGCAGCCGCCACCGTGGCGGATTTCCACCAGGTTGAGCGCGGCCAGGAACTGCAACGCCTCGCGCACGGTGCCGCGGCTGAGATTGAACTTGGCGGCGAGCTGGCGCTCGCCCGGCAGCCGGTCGCCGACGCCGAGCTTCATGCTGACGATCAGCTTGCGGATATGCGCGACCGCATTGTCGCGCCGCAGCGTACCGGCGGCCGCTGCCGGATAATCCTGCGGCTCGGACGCCCGCCGCTTCTTTCGTGCCGTCGCGACCATTCCGTTATCCTTGCCCGCCGTCAGCGGACTACACGTCAGACCAGACGATGGCTGATGGCCTCGCCTTTCAGCATCCGCACGATATTCGCAAAATCCGGGATCCGCTCCTCGCGGCTGACAGCGACCGTGCCGGCCGCCACATGCGGCGTGAGGATCAGATTGTTGGCCGGCACCCGCGCCACCGGCACCATGGGATCGTCGGGGCGCAGCGGCTCGTAGGTGTAGCAATCGATCGCGCCGCCGCCGAGCTGGCCGTCGGCCAGCGCGCGCAGCATGTCGTCCTCGACGACGACGCCCGGCGCACCGCAATGGGCGAAATAAGCGCCGCGCTTCATCTGCGCAAAGAATTCGCGGCCGATGGTCTGGTTGTTCTCCGGCAGGTTCGGCAGCAGGCAGCCGATATAATCACTGCGCCGCGCCAGTTCCTCGCGCGAGACATGGGTGAGGCCGAGGTCTTCCTCCACCGTGCGCGGCAGCGGCCGACGCTTGGCATACAGCACCTCGCAGCCGAACCCCTTGAGCCGGCGCGCCAGCTCCGTGCCGATCTCGCCGAAGCCGAGAATGCCGACCGTGCTCTGATAGAGACCGTCGACCCGTGCGCGCTTCGACCAGTTGAAGGCGAAATAGTTCTCGTTGCAGCGCTTCGGCGGCATGCCCCAGTCGCCGGCCTTGTCGGTGATGTCGACCAGTTCGCGGAGATGTTTGCCGAGGCCAAGCATCTGCAACAGCATGTGCTCGGCCACCAGCACGCAAGTGCGCACCGGCATCGCCGAGACCGGAATGCCCGCTTTCTTCGCCGCCGCGAGATCGATGTCCCAGGTCTGCGAGCCGAGCCGCTGGATCAGCCGCAGCTTCTTAGCCGCCGCGATGAGATCGGCATCGATCACGCCGGTCCGCTCGCTGATGAGAAACTCGACGTCCGGCAGCAGCGCCAGCACCTCGTCCTTGCTCGGCGCGCGACGCATGATGACATCAAGCTCGCGCGGCGCCGCTTCGAGCGCCACGCCCTGATGCACCTCGCCGCGATTCGTCAGGAACAGTGTCTTGTGGCCCATCGCCGCGTCCCGTTTACTCAGATTTCTTTTGGCGTGCTCTTTTCGGAAAACCGGTGCCCACTTTTCCAGATCACGCCCTAGTGCGTGTCGAAGACTTTTTGATAGTCGGCGAGTTTCTTGCGGATCGCGTTCAGCTCGGCCTCGGTCGGCTTGTCGGGATTGGCCGCCGGCGGCAGCGCGCCGAACTTCATCAGGCAGGCCATCAGCAGCAGACGCGCCTTGGTTGAGGTGAGATTTCGGCCGCCGATGAAGCGGTCGCGCACCGGCGTGAAGCCTTCGTTGTTGCCGCGGCCAACGCGCACCACCGGCATGCCGCAATGCACCGCCTTGAGCATCATCTTGTTGCGCGCCGTGGAGGTCATCATGCCGTAAGGCGACAGGCCCTCGACAACGAAACCGGCGAGCGGATTGTGGGTGAGATTGTCCTCGATCTGCGCGATCAGATCGACCTCGCGCGCCGGGTCTTCGGCGAAATCGTCGGCGGTGTAGCTACCGTCCTTGACGATGGTGACCTTCGGAATCGCCGATTCCAGCAACTCTTTGTCACTGCTCTTGATCCCCACCTCGACCTGTTTCAGCGCGCCGCCCACCTTCTGCACGCCCGGTACCTTGGCCGGCATGCGCGAGACGTTCACGTCAGACAGATAGGTGTGCTTCGCCACCGGCAGATAAGTCAGCACCGGATTGCCGTCATGACCGGCCGAGCCGATGATGCCGCCGTGTCCGCCGGTGGCGACATAGCCGCCCGGCCGCGCGTCGGCCTTCTGCACATCGCGCGCCGCGAAAATCTGCTGCTCCTGGATCAGCACCATGCCGGCGCGGTTCTTGCCGCTGCCGTCGTCCCAGATGCGGGATTCGATGTAATCGACCGAGTCGACGATGTTCTTGGGTCCGTCATTGCTGATCTGACCGTGCGGCCGCTGCGCCGCATTGCCGGCGATCGGCAGCGTGGTATCGAGCAGCAGATTGAACCAGTAGATCGTTTCCTCGATGCGCGGCGAGCCCTGCGTCCACACCGCGCCGATATACTTTCCGCTGTCGAGCACGCGCTGCACCGTATTGACGATGCGCGCGAGCGCCGGACGCGGCGGCACCGCGCCGATGTGATACGGCTTGTACGGGAAGAAGTCGTAACCGCGCGTTTCCGGCGCGATATCGCCCTCGCCGACGTCCTTGCGCTCGGCGGCCGGCAGGCCCTTGGTGTAGCCGGCCGGCGGCACAACGCGATAGAAGTCAATGTCCGCGCGCGACGAGATCAGGTTGCCGAGACCCTTCTCGTCGACACCGAGACGGTCGATCTCCTCGAACGGCCGCGAGCCGTCCGGATAGAACGCCTGACGCGCGCGCTCGACCGGCGCGAGCGGATCGGCACATTCTTCTTCCCACGGCCGGCCATCGGCCTGCCGCGCCATATACGGCAGCGGAAACACGCCGTCCTCTGGCGTGAGCTGCACCTCGAACACCGGCTTGTCGTCGGGGTTTTGGCGCTGCTTGTGGAATTTCCCGCTCTTGTCGACATAGCCGTCCGGAGCGGAATAGAGATCGGACGCGTCCTTCTCCATCGGATGCGCGCTGAACTGCTCGACATACACCGTCACCGGCGCGGCGATGCGCTGCGCGCGCAGCACGTCAAACCGCTGCGGCGAGCCGTCGGCGTTGTTCCTGGGCGGCAAACCATATTTCGCGCGCGCCTTGTTGCTGGTGACGAGCGGCGGGCTGTTCTGGATTGTCGCGTTAGGACCGGAAAAATGCGCGATGCGCGGTCTCGACATCATGGCACCCTGAAGAGTCGTGTCGGATCAACTGGTCTAACCAGTTGCGATCCTGTCATGCAGGAAAAATCCCGTCAACGGGACTCTTGCAAATGATCCGATGACAGGCCGCATAAAGCTGATAAGCTCGATTCCAGAGTGGTCCGACCGGTTCTGTTTCACATCTCTTGCCGTTATTGCGCAGCAACAAGCGAGGAGAGTCCGGATGCCGCAAGGCGAAACGCCGGCCCATCTGATCATTGCCGGATTGAAACGCGCCGGAATCGATCTCGTCGCCAGCCTTCCCGATCAATGGCTTGGCGATCTGATCGAGCAATGCGACGCCGATCCCGCGATCACGCATGTGAAACTCGCGCGCGAGGATGACGGCGTCGGCATTTGCGCCGGCGCATTTCTCGGCGGACGCAAGGCCGCGCTGATCTGCCAGAACGCCGGCGTACTGCTGGCGATCAACGCGCTCGGCGGCATGGCGTTTCATCATCAGATTCCGTTTCTGGTGATCGCCGCGCAACGCGGTGCATTCGACGACGGCTACTACTACCAGATGTACAAGGGCCGACTGACCGAGCCGGTGCTCAAGGCCGCCGGCCTCCCGCATTACGTCATCGACGGACCGGAACACTTGCACTTGGTCGAACAGGGCGCGCGGCAGGCCTTTCTCAGCCGGCTGCCGCTGACGCTGCTGCTGCGGCGAAATGCCCTCGTGGCAAAACGGGAGGGTTGATGATGGATCGCATCACCTGCGCCGGCCTGATCAAGCAAAAGCTCACGCCGAAAGACATTGTCGTGTGCGGCCTCGGTTCGGTCGAAGCCGCTTACAAACAGGTCGGCCCCGTCGGTCCGACCTATTTCGCCTCGGACCCGATGGGGCTGTGGGCGTCGGTCGCACTCGGGCTTGCGCTGGCGCGACCCGACCGCCGCGTCGTATTCCTCGCCGGCGACGGCGACCTGCTGATGAATTTGCAGGTGCTTGCCACCATCGCCGCGGTGGCGCCGGCGAATCTGCGCATCGTCCTGTTCCAGAACGGCTCCTATGCCTCGTCCGGCGGACAAATTCTCGGCGGCGCAGAAACGTTGTCGTTCGCAACCATCGCCCGCGGCGCCGGTTTCAAGACGGTGATCGAGGCGCGCACCGAGGACGAAACGCGCAAGGCGCTCGACCAGCTCTTCGATGGCAAAAGCCTTGGTTTCGTCGCCGTACATGTGGCGCGCGACAAATCGCCGTCCGAAGCGCCGGGACCACTGGCGCAGGCGGAACAACGGGCTTTGTTCATGCAAAGTCTCGATGCTTAACGCTTTCGATATGCCGTTCGGCCGGTTCGCGCTTGCGGATCGGCGAAACCCAAGCTAGTTTCGCGCGCGTTACGGTCTTGCCAACACGAGAGCACACAACACCGAGCTGACCATCGCAGGGAAGAGATCGTCGCGACACGCGACGGCGCCGAAGGAGCAACCGCCCCGGAAACTCTCAGGCAAAAGGACCCGCGACGGAATACAATCTGGAAAGTGACGCACGCGAGCGTCCGCCGTAGGGATAACACTCTCAGGCAAAGAGACAGATGGGGCACCTGACTTCAGCAATGTCGCTGATCGGAGGTGCCCTTTGCCCGCGACCAATCCTGTTGAATCGACGACCGCGCCTGCCGCGGCACTGAAACGTACGCCGCTCCATGCTTTGCATCTGGAGCACGGCGCACGCATGGCGCCGTTCGCCGGCTACGACATGCCGATCCAGTACAAGGCCGGCGTGCTCAAGGAGCACCTGCATACGCGCGCGGCCACCGGCCTGTTCGACGTCTCGCATATGGGCCAGGTGATCGTCACGCCGAAGAACGGCGACGTGAAGGCAGTGGCGGCCGCGCTGGAACGGCTGGTGCCGGTCGATGTGCAGGGCATCGCGCCGGGCCGGCAGCGTTATGCCTTCTTCACCAACGCCAAGGGCGGCATCCTCGACGACCTGATGATCAGCCATCGCGGCGATCATCTGCTGCTGGTGGTCAACGCCGGCTGCAAGGATAACGACACGGCGCTGCTCACCGCCGCGCTGTCCGATGTCGCCACCGTCACGCTGCGCGACGACTTGGCGCTGGTCGCGCTGCAAGGACCGAAAGCGGAGGCGGTGCTGACCGCGCTCGGCAGCGATGCCGACGCGATGAAGTTCATGGATATCCGCGCGCTGACCATCGCCGGCATCGCCTGCGTCGCCGCGCGCTCGGGCTATACTGGCGAGGACGGTTTCGAGATCAGCGTTCCGGTCGACAAGGTCGAGAGCTTCGTCCGCAAGCTCCTGGAAAATTCCGACGTCATGCTCGCCGGCCTCGGCGCGCGCGACAGCCTGCGGCTGGAAGCCGGGCTGTGCCTCTACGGCTCCGATATCGACGAGCAAACGACGCCGGTGGAAGCCGCACTGACCTGGGCGATCCAAAAGGTGCGCCGCACCGGCGGCGCGCGCGCCGGCGGTTATCCCGGCGCCGCCATCATTCAAAAACAATTCGACAGCGGCGCACCGCGCGTGCGCGTCGGCCTCAAGGCGGAGGCACGCAATCCCGTGCGCGGCGGCGCCGTGATTTACAGCAGCCCGGACTCGCAAGTCGTCATCGGCACCGTCACCTCCGGCGGCTTCGGCCCGACCGCCGATTGGCCGGTGGCCATGGGCTATGTCGACCGCAACGCCGCCGCACCCGGCACCACCGTGCATGCCGACGTGCGTGGCAAGCGCCTGCCGATGCAGGTGGTCGACCCGATTTTCGTTCCTCATCGTTACAAACGCTAACCACAAGGATTTTTCCGGATGCTCAAATTCACCAAGGATCACGAATGGCTCCGCGTCGAGGGCAACACCGCGACGGTCGGCATCACGCAGCACGCGCAGGAACAGCTCGGCGATCTGGTGTTCGTCGAACTGGCGTCGCTCAATAAATCGGTCGAGCCCGGCGCCGTCGCCGCCGTGGTGGAATCCGTGAAGGCCGCGTCCGAGGTCTACGCGCCGATCACCGGCACCGTGACCGAGGTCAACGAGGCGGTTGTCGCCGATCCGACGCTGGTGAACTCCGACCCGGAATCGAAAGGCTGGCTGTTCAAGATGACCGTCACGCAGCCGTCCGAACTCGAGGCGCTGATGGACGAAGCCGCCTACAAGGCCACGCTCGGCTGAGACCGCAAAAAGAAACGAACGCACAGCAGCATCGATGGATCGCACCATGACCAACGCTTCGCGCCCCGAAGTCACCTTCCAGGACCGCCACATCGGCCCCTCGGCTGACGATATCGCCCGGATGACGCGGATCGTCGGCGTGCCGTCGGTCGATGTGCTGATCGATCAGGCGATGCCGGCGAATATCCGCCGGCACGAACCGCTCGCGCTCGGCGCGGCGCTGTCGGAAGCGCAACTGCTCGACAAGATGCAGCAGGTCGCATCGCGCAACCGCACCATGGTGTCGCTGATCGGCCAAGGTTACTACGACACGCTGCTGCCGCCGGTGATCCAGCGTAACGTGCTGGAGAACCCGGCCTGGTACACGTCCTATACGCCATACCAGCCGGAGATCAGCCAGGGCCGGCTCGAGGCGCTGCTGAACTTCCAGACCATGGTGATCGACCTCACCGGCCTGCCGATCGCCAATGCCTCGTTGCTGGACGAAGCGACCGCGGCGGCGGAAGCGATGGCGATGGCGCATCGTATCGCGGCCGGCAAGCCGGCGACGTTCTTCGTCGATCACGAATGCCATCCGCAGACCATCGCCGTGGTGCGCACGCGCGCCGAGCCGCTCGGCTGGACGGTCACGGTCGGCGATCCGGCGCGCGACCTCGATCCGGCGGCCGTGTTCGGCGCGCTGCTGCAATATCCCGGCACGACCGGCGCGCTGCGCGACGATCGGAAGATCATCGCCGCTCTCAAGGACAAGGGCGCCGTCGCGGTGATGGCCGCCGATCCGCTGGCGCTGACCTTGCTGACACCGCCCGGCGAACTCGGCGCCGATATCGCCATCGGCTCGATGCAGCGGTTCGGCGTGCCGATGGGTTACGGCGGCCCGCATGCCGCCTATATCGCCACGAAAACGCAGCATCAGCGCAGCCTGCCGGGGCGCCTCGTCGGCGCGACCATCGACAAGCGCGGCCGCCTCGCCTATCGCCTCGCGCTGCAGACGCGCGAGCAGCATATCCGCCGTGACAAGGCGACCTCGAACATCTGCACCGCGCAGGCGCTGCTGGCGATCATCGCCTCGATGTACGGCGTCTATCATGGCCCCGAAGGGCTGCGGCACATCGCGCGCCGCGTCGCGACCCACACGGCTGTACTGGCCAAGGGCCTCGTGGCGCTCGGCTGGCCGCTGACGCAGACGCAATTCTTCGACACCGTCACCGTCCGCGTGCCGGCGGGTCAGGACGCGGTGCTCGCCCGCGCCGTCGCCGCCGGGCTCAATCTGCGCCGCGACTCCGATGCCCTCGGCATCAGTTGCGACGAGACGACGACGCCGGAGATCGTCGCCCGCATCTGGGAAGCCTTCGGCGCAGCGCCCGGCAGCAAGGCCGCGATGCCGCGCTACGACGCACTCGCCAAGGACACGCAGCCGGCGCTGCCGCAGGCGCTGCACCGCACCTCCGCGTTCATGGCGCATCCGGTGTTCCACAAATACCGGTCGGAGACCGAGATGCTGCGCTATCTGCGCCGGCTATCGGACCGCGATCTGGCGCTCGACCGCACCATGATCCCGCTCGGCTCCTGCACCATGAAGCTCAACGCCACAGCGGAGATGATGCCGCTCACCTGGGCCGGCTTCGCGCAGATGCATCCGTTCGCGCCGGACGATCAGGCGCAGGGCTATGCCGAACTGTTCGACGATCTGAAAGCGAAACTCGTCGCCGTCTCCGGTTATGACGCGGTGTCGCTGCAGCCGAATTCCGGCGCGCAGGGCGAGTATGCGGGCTTGCTCGCGATCCGCGCCTATCACCGCAGCCGCGGCGACGCGCAACGTACCATCTGCCTCATTCCCACCTCGGCGCACGGCACCAATCCCGCCTCGGCGCAGATGGTCGGAATGACCGTCGTCACCGTCGCCTGCGACAGTGCCGGCAATGTCGATGTCGCCGATCTGGAGCGCAAGGCGGCGCAGAGCGGTGACCGTCTCGCCGCGCTGATGATCACCTATCCCTCGACCCACGGTGTGTTCGAAACCGCGATCACCAATATCTGCGAGATCATCCACGCCCATGGCGGACAGGTCTATCTCGACGGCGCCAATCTCAACGCACTGGTTGGGCTGGCACGGCCCGGCGATTGCGGTGCCGATGTCAGCCACTTCAACCTGCACAAGACGTTCTGCATTCCGCATGGCGGCGGCGGCCCCGGCATGGGACCGATCGGCGTGAAGAAGCATCTGGCGCCGTTCCTGCCGGGCGATCCGCGCGTGCATGACGGCAGCACACCCGCAGGCCCGGTGTCGGCCGCGCCATTCGGCTCGGCGTCGATCCTCACCATCGCCTGGGCCTATATCCTGATGATGGGCGGCAAGGGCCTGACCGACGCCACCAAGATCGCAATCCTCAACGCCAACTACATCGCGCAGCGGCTGCAGGGCCATTATCCGCTGCTGTTCCGTGGCGAGAACGGACGCGTCGCACATGAGTGCATCATCGATATCCGCGGCTTCAAGGAGACAAGTGGCGTCACCGTCGACGATGTCGCCAAGCGGCTAATCGACTACGGCTTCCATGCGCCGACCATGAGCTTCCCGGTGGCCGGGACGCTGATGATCGAACCGACCGAATCCGAATCGCTCGCGGAGATCGACCGCTTCTGCGATGCGATGATCGCGATCCGCGACGAGATCCGCAGCATCGAGAGCGGCACCTATTCGCGCGACGACAACCCGCTGCGCAACGCGCCGCACACGCTCGCCGATCTGGTCGAGGCTTCCTGGTCGCACGGCTACTCGCGCGAGGTGGCGTGCCTGCCGGGTCATGTGGTGGCAGCGGACAAATACTGGAGCCCGGTGAACCGTATCGACGGCGTCCATGGCGATCGCAACCTGATCTGCTCGTGCCCGCCGCTCGAGAGCTACAGCGACACTGTCGCGGACGCGCCGATGCTGCAGGCAGCGAAGTGACGGCGACGCTTACCGCACCTCGGGAGACCTCATCAGCGCCGCCCGCCGGCTTGCATCCGGACGCGTTGGCGGTGCCGATCAGCGTGTTCGAGCTGTTCACCATCGGCATCGGTCCGTCGAGTTCGCACACGGTCGGACCGATGCGCGCCGCGTTCCGGTTTGCGCAACGGCTGCGCGAGCGGCTCGGCACGATCGGCAGCGTGACTGTCGAGCTGTTCGGCTCGCTCGCCTTGACCGGACACGGCCACGCGACCGATACCGCCGTGCTGCTCGGCCTGTCGGGCTGGCAACCGGAGACGGTCGATCCGGATCAGATTGAGATACTGGTGGCGGAGATTCGCCGCACCGGGACGCTGATGCTCGGCGGCGCGGCGCCGCTCGGTTTTCGCGAGACCGAGCATCTGCTGTTTCAGATGGGCCAGTTCCTGCCCGGCCATCCCAATGCGGTGCGGTTCACCGCCCGCATGGGGGACGGCAGCAGCGTGACCGACACTTATTATTCGGTCGGCGGCGGCTCGATCGTGCGCGACGGCGAACCGCCCGCCTCGCTTGCCGGCACCAATCTTCGCCTGCCTTATCCATTCTCGTCCGGCGCCGAACTCCTCGAAATCGGACAGCGCACCGGTCTGCCGATCGCCGACATCATGCTCGCCAACGAAGACGCCTGGCGCGAGCGCGGCGACACCGAACGATTTCTCGACCGGGTGCGCGAGGCGATGCTGGCCAGCATCGACCGCGGCTGCCGGCAGGACGGCATCCTGCCGGGCGGACTGAATGTCCGCCGGCGCGCCAAGGCGATGCACGAGAAATTGCGCAGCACCGACGGTTCCGCCGATTCGCTGCGCACGCTCGACTGGGTGAGCCTCTATGCGCTCGCAGTGAACGAGGAGAATGCCGCCGGCGGCCGCGTCGTCACCGCGCCGACCAATGGCGCGGCCGGCGTCATCCCCGCCGTGCTGAAATATTATCAGACGTTTTGCGCCGGCGCGTCCGACGACGGCACGCGGCGGTTTCTGCTGACGGCCGCGGCGATCGGCACGCTCTACAAGAAGCGCGCGTCGATTTCGGCGGCGCAGATGGGCTGCCAGGGCGAGATCGGCGTCGCCTGCTCCATGGCAGCGGCGGGTCTTGCCGCTGTGCTCGGCGGCAGCAACGAGCAGATCGAGAATGCCGCCGAGATCGGCATGGAACACAATCTCGGCCTCACCTGCGATCCGGTGAAGGGACTGGTGCAGGTGCCTTGCATCGAGCGCAACACGATGGGCGCGGTGAAGGCGATCAACGCCGCACGGCTGGCGCTGCACGGCGACGGCCAGCACCGCGTCGCGCTCGACGCGGTGATCGAGACCATGCGCCAGACCGGTATCGACATGCAGTCGAAATACAAGGAAACCAGCCTCGGCGGCCTTGCCGTCACCGTGGTCGAGTGCTGACCGCGCGGTTTAACTAGCCGTCGAGCCGAGCCGCCCACGGCTCACCGGCGATCCAGCGGCGCAAGGTCTCGGCACGCGGGGTCGCGCCGTCCAGTACCTCCACCATCCGCCACGCCAGACAGAGATTGCACGACATCGCGGGCGCGCCGCGCCAGCCGCGCACGTCGCGCAACGGACGCAGGGTCGGCATGCCGGTGCCGAGCATGACGATGGCGTCGACCGGCGCATTCTCCAGCTCACGCAACGCCTGCGCCGCCGCCTCGCCTTCGAGACTGTAGATCGGATGAAACGCCGCGGCCGTGTTGAACGCACGCGCGACCCGATCGACGGCAAAGCCGTGGCTCTGCCAATAGGCGATGCTCGCGGCGTTCAGATCGTCAGGATAAGGCGAGACCAGCGCGATGCGCCGCGCCTGCATGACGTTGAGTGCATCAACCACCGCCACCGCCGCGGTGATGAACGGATAGCCGCGTCGTGCCGACACCTCCGCCAGCAGCGCCGCCTCACGCTCGCGCCCGGCGAGATAGGACGCACCGGTGCAGGCCGCGCCGGCCACACGGATCGGCGCATTGGCGAACTGATCGAGCGCCGAACCGTAATGCGCGAAATAATCGACCAGTCGCGCGGCGATGGTCGGCTTGTCGCTCAGAAGCCTCGCATTGATCATCGCCACGCCGGACGGCCAGAGCAGGTTGAACTCCGGCTCCACCGTCGTATTGGCCTGCGGCGTCAGCATGCCGACCAGACCGCGCGATGCGTATTCGAGCGACATGGCTCCCGCGATGCCTTTACTGCGAGACCTTGGCGCCCGACTCGCGCACCACCTGACCGAGACGCACGAGGTCGCGCTTCACCAGTGCCGCCAGCGCCTCCGGCGGGCCGGGGATCAGTTCCGACACCTGCGGTACGATCTTTTGCTTCACGTCATCGGTCTGCATCGCAGCGACGAAGGCGTCGTTGAGCTTCTTCAAAATGGGCTGCGGCAGCCCGGCCGGCGCGAACAGACCAAACCATTGCGTCATTTGCACATTGGGGAAACCCGCTTCCGCCGTGGTTGGCACATCGGGGATGCGCGGATGACGCTTCTCGCCGGCATTCGCCAGCATGCGCAAATCGCCGGACTGCACATGGCCGGCGGCGGAAATGTAGGACGAGAACAGGAAATCGACACGGCCGGCGACTGCGTCGGTCACCGCCGGCGCGATGCCGCGATACGGCACATGCAGGAGCTTGATGCCTGCCTCCTTGGCGAACAGCACGCCGAGCAGATGGCCACTGGTGCCGACGCCTTGCGAGCCGTAGCTCAGACCCTCCGGCTTCGATTTCGCCAAGGCGGCCAGGTCGGCCATGGTCTTCGCCGGGCTGTTCTTCGGCACCATCAGAATATTGCTGAACGAGGTCAGCGGCGCGACCGGCGTAAAATCCTTGACCGGATCGAACGGCAGATTGGTGTAGAGCGTGGCGTTGATGGCGTGCGTACCGGCATGGCCCATCATCATGAGATAGCCATCCGGCGACGCGTGCTTGATCGCCACCGCGGCGACATTGCCGGCGCCACCGGGCCGGTTCTCGATGATGATCGACTGGCCGAGCTTTTCCGCCGCCTTCTGCGCGATCACGCGCATGACGATGTCGGAACTGCCGCCCGGCGGGAACGGCACGATGATGGTGATCGGCCGCGTCGGAAAATCATCCGCCGCATGCGCCACGGATGCCGTTGCGGCGAAAACAGCCGCGACAACGAAACGGGTGAAGGAACGGCGATTGGGATGCATGGAAAGCTCCGTTTCGTTGCGACGGGAGAGGATTATGTCACGGCGGCCGCGCGGCGCAGCCCCTCGAACATCGATGACTTGAGCAAGTAGGTCTTAAGTTTCACCGGATCGTCGGTGGTTCGCTTGAGATCGTCGAGCATAGCTTGGCGCTTGCCGTCGTCGCGTTCCAGCATCCGCGTGCGGTTGCGGTGCGCCTGCGCGATGATCTCCTCTTCCGCGATCGGCCGGCGCTGCCGCTCATAACGTTGCAGCAGCGCGGCGTCCGCGCCTTCGATCACCGCGACGAGTTTCTCGCACAGGTTGAAGGCGTCGTGGATGCCGCCGTTCATGCCCATGCCGCCGGACGGGCTGTTGAGATGCGCCGCATCGCCGGCGAGATACACCCGGCCGTGCCCGTAAGACGACGCGAGCCGACGATGGATACGATAGGGCCGTGTCTGCAACACGTCGATGCGGCCCGTATCCGGCACGATTTCGTGCAACAGTTCCTGCTGCATCTCGGGCTCGAGCGCCTGTTCCACCGTCTGTCCCTGACGCGGATAGAGACTGACGCGCCAGACATCCGGCAGGCGCAACAGACTGAAGGTGCCGCCCGGCTTCCAGCAATAGGAAACGTTGGACAGGCCTTCGAGCCGTTCATGGAACGGGAAATGCGTGGTCGCCAGAATCGTCGTCTCCGGATAAATGTCGCCGGAGAGTTCGATGCCGAGCGACTTGCGCACCACGCTGTGCGCGCCGTCGCAACCGATGACGTAATCCGCCGTCACGTCACGCTCGCCGTCTTCCGCAGCAACATGAACGGTCGCCGCGTCCGTCGTCTGGGTGACGCCAGTGACCGGCGACGAAAACGCCACCATGACATTCGGCAGAGCCTGCACCGCCGCCAGGACGAACTCGCAATATTTCGATTGCTCGCATTGCAGGCGATACGGATAATCGGTGTCGTCCCGCAGCACCGACAGGTCGAACACCGCGCGATCGCCGGAGGGGTGCATCCGGATCTGCCAGGTCGGGCATGTCAGCCCCGCCGCCAGCATCTGCGCGGTGATACCGAACGGCGACATCATGTCGAGCGTCGGTGGATGGAACGTCGAGGCACGCAGCTCATGCGAAATATCGTCGCCGGCCTCGAACACCGTGACCTTGATGCCCTTGTGTCCGAGCAGCAGCGCCGCCGTCAGCCCCACCGGACCGGCACCGACGATGACGACATGAGGCGAAGCCTTGCTCATGGCACCCCTCCGGGGATGGCCCACGGACGGCGAATGCGATCCTCGGCGGCGAATGTCGCGATCCTGTCGCGATAGGTTTCGGTCAGACCGATGTCATCCAGACCATTGATCAGCTTGGCACGACGCACCGGATCGACGATGAACGCATAAGTGTGGTTGCCGCAGAGGATGGTCTGGGTTTCGAGATCGACGGTCAGCGGCAGGTCCGGCGCGTGCGCCAGCATCGCGGAGATGTCCGCCGCTTCGGCGTCGGTGACGATGGCCGTCAGCAGCCCGTTCTGCACGGCGTTGCCGGAAAAGATGTCGCCGAACGACGGCGCGATGACGCAGCGAATACCGTAATCGACCAGCGCATAGACCGCCGCCTCGCGCGACGAACCGCAGCCGAAATTGCGCGCGCCGACGATGATCTTCGCATCGCGCCACGCCGGACGATTGAGCGGGAAATCCGCGACTTCATGGCCCGCAGAATCGAACCGCAGGTCGCGCAGCAGCGCATCGCCGATCCCCTCGGCGCGCGGCCGCTTCAGGAACCGCGCCGGCAACAACTGGTCGGTGTTCAGATTGATGATGTCGATCGGGCAGGCCGCGGCCGTCAGCCGGACGAACTTATCCATGATACGTCTCTGCCATCAATTCTCCATCCGCGCCGATTTCTTGTGACATCAATTCACCGTCGCACCCGACGCCTTCACGATCGGCGCCCAGCGCGCGATGTCCTCCCGGACGAAAGCGGCGAACGCGGCCGGCGTGTCGCCCACCGGCGTCGCGCCTTCGGTTTGCAGGCGCGCGCGCAAATCCGGATCGGCCAGCGCGCCGACGATGACGGCGTTCAGCTTTTCAGTGATCGCGGGCGGCAGCTTCGCCGGCCCGAACACGCCGAACCATGCAGTCGATTCAAAGCCGGGGACGGCCTCGCCGATCGCCGGCACATCCGGGAATGCCGGAAGCCGCTGCGCGCTGGTCACGCCATAGGCACGTAATGTGCCGGCGCGCACATGCTCGGCGCCCGTCACCAGACTGATGAACATGAGATCGAGTTGCCCGCCGAGCACATCGGTCAGCGCCGGTGCCGTCCCCTTGTACGGCACATTGAGCATGCGCACGCCGGTCATCAGCTTGAACTTCTCGCCGGCGAGATGCAGCGACGAACCGATGCCGCCGAGGCCGATGGTCAACTTGTCCGGCTGGGCCTTGGCCAGATCGATCAGCGCCTTGAGGTCTTGCGCGGGGACTTTCGGATTGCCGACCAGCAGGCTCGGCACCGTCGCGACCTTGGTGATCGCAGTGAAATCCGCCGCCGGATCGAACGGCAGCTTCGGATAAAGCGAGGCATTGATGGTGTGGCTGCTGAAGCTCACCAGCAGGGTGTAGCCGTCAGGCGCCGCTTTCGCGACCGTATCAGCGGCGAGATTGCCGCCGGCGCCGGGTCTGTTTTCGACGATCACGCTCTGCTTCAGCGCCGCCGCCATCGGCGTGGCGATGGCCCGCGCGATCGTGTCGGTGGTGCCGCCGGGCGGCGCGCCGACCAGGAGCTTCACCGGGCGCGCGGGATAGTCATCGGCGCGAACCGCCTGCGGTGCCAGCAGCAGGATCGCGGCCAGCATCAGGATGCGGCTGGGAAACATCATTGCCTGCTCTCCTCGATCGTGGTCATGGCTTGCGCCCCGCCAGCAGCGGACGCACATCGGCGAGATGGCCGGTGACGGCGGCGGCCGCCACCATCGCCGGCGACATCAGATGCGTGCGCGCGCCCGGCCCCTGCCGGCCGCGGAAATTGCGGTTGGTCGTCGAGGCGCAACGCTCGCCGGACGCGACCAGATCGCCATTGATGCCGACGCACATGGAGCAACCGGACTCCGCCCACTCCAGCCCCGCGTCGCGGAAAATGGCGTCGAGCCCTTCCTGTTCGGCCTGCTGCTTCACCAGCGACGAACCGGCGGAGACGAGCCCCGCCACCTTGCTGGTGCGGCCGGCGAGCACCGCCGCGGCGGCGCGCAAATCCTCGATCCGCGAATTGGTGCAGGAGCCGATGAACACCCGGTCCACCGCAATGTCGGTGAGCCGTGCGCCGGGCGCGATGCCCATGTAATCGAGCGCCTCGCGCAAATATTGTGCCCGCGCCTCGTTCGGTTCGCGCGCCGGATCGGGAACGCGGCCATCGATCGGCAGCGCATCCTCCGGACTCGTGCCCCAGGTCACGATCGGCGCAATGTCGGCGGCCGCGAGCGAAACCTCCGCATCGAAGCTGGCATCATCGTCGCTGCGCAGCGCGGACCAATCTTCGACCGCACGCGCGAACGCCTCACCGACTGGCGCGAACGGACGGCCCTTGAGATAGGCAAATGTCGTCTCATCCGGCGCGACGAGGCCGAGGCGCGCGCCGGCCTCGATCGACAGATTGCACAGCGTCAGGCGGCCCTCGATGCTCAGGCCGCGCACGGCCGAACCGGCGTATTCGATGGCGTGACCCGTCGCGCCGTCCGCTCCGATCCGGGCAATGATCGCCAGCGCCATGTCCTTGGCGGCAATGCCGGAGCCGAGCTTGCCGTCGACGGTGACGCGCATCCGCTTCGGCTTGCGCTGCCAGATGGTCTGCGTCGCCAACACATGCGCCACTTCCGACGCACCGATGCCGAATGCATAGGCCCCGAGTGCGCCATGGGTCGATGTATGACTGTCGCCGCAGACGATCAGCAGGCCGGGAAGCGTCAGCCCCTGCTCCGGACCGACCACATGGACGATGCCCTGCCGTGGATCGCTCAATCCGAACAGGCGGATGCCGTGCTTCGCGGTGTTGTCGTCGAGCTGCCGTACCATCCGCGCGATCTCGGGATTGGCGATGGTCGCGCGCGAGCCGCGCGTCGGCACATAATGGTCGGCGACGCCGAAGGTCAGTTCCGGATGCGCCACCGCGGCGCCGCGCCGCGCGATCTGGTCGAACGCGTGAAACGAGCCTTCATGCACATAGTGGCGGTCGACGAACAGCAGCGCCTCGCCATCGTCGCGGCGCACGATCTCGTGCGCGCTCCACAGCTTGTCGAACAAAGTCAGGCCGCTTGTCACATCGAAAGCCATGTCACATCGAAAACCGGGCCGGGTTCCCGGCAGTTGACGCCGAACTTGGTATGATAAATGATACTAATAACGGGAGACGTCAACACGCAACCCGGACAGACAACCCGGCCTTGGGAGACGCGTCGTGGCGGAGCAACTGGGCGAAGCGAAAGCGCGGCGGATCTATCTGATCCTGCGCGACCGCATTCTCAGCAACAGTTTCGCGCACGGCACCCGCCTGCCGACCGAGAACGACCTCGCGCGCTTTCATCGCGTGTCGCGCGTCACGGTGCGCCGCGCGCTGGAGGAACTGGCGCGCGAGCGGCTGATCGAGCGCCGGCGCGCCAGCGGCACCCGCGTCATCTACAAGCCGGAATCCGGGCCGCTCACCGCCGACATCACCGGTGCGCTGGCGACCCGCGCGGAGATGGGCAAGCGCACGACGATCAAGCTGCTGGCATTCGATTATGTGCCGTCGGCCGGACCGGTCGGCACCGCGCTCGGCCTGCCGCCGGAAGAAAAACTGCAACGCTCCGTGCGCGTGCGACAGTTCAAGGGCGTCGCCTTCTCCTATCTGACGACCCATGTGCCGGAACATATCGGCAAGACCTATTCCAGAACCGAACTGGCGAGCGGCCCGTTGCTGACCCTGCTGGAGCGCTCCGGCGTGCGGATCGAGCGCGCCACACAGCGCCTCGGCGCGGCGCTGGCCACGCCCGAGATCGCGCACGCGCTCGACGTGCGCACCGGATCGCCGCTGATCGAATTGACCCGCATCGTCTTTGATAAAGACGGACGTGGGGTCGAGCATCTGCACGCGCTCTACCGGCCCGACCGCTACACCTTCGAAATGGAGATGGAGCGCGCCGGCTCCAGCGGCGCACGGCGCTGGACGCCGGTGGCCAAGCGCGCGCGGAGCAAGACGCCCGGCAAAAAGGCTTCAAGCAATAAGAGTTCGCGGACGCAGAAGCCGCGCCACACAACATCACGCTGAATAGCAAACGATCGTGAACAGAGGGGAGAAACGCTCATGTCGCTGAACAGGCTCAATCGTCGCACATTCCTGCAATCGACCGCGCTCGGCGCGGCTGTCATCGCCGCCCCGTCGGTGCTGCGCGCGCAAGGCGCGCCGGTGAAGGTCGGCATCCTGCACCCGGTGTCGGGCGCGCTGTCCTATTCCGGCCAACAGGGCCGGCTCGGCGCGCAGATGGCAGTCGACGCCATCAACGCCGCCGGCGGGATCAAGGCGCTGGGCGGCGCTAAAATCGAAGCAATCCTCGGCGACGCGCAATCGACACCGGAAGGCGGCAACGCCGAAGTCGAGAAGATGAACAGCGCCGGTGTCAGCGCCATCGTTGGCGGCTACGCCTCGTCGATCTGCCTCTCGGCGAGCCAGACCGCGGCACGCTACGACCTTCCCTATGTGGTCGATGTCGGCGTGGTCGACAGCATCGTCACCCGCGGGCTGAAGAACACCTTCCGCTTCGGCCCCGGTTTCGGCGTCATCGCCAAAACCGCGCTCGACAACCTCGTCGCGATCAACGAGGCCGCCGGCAAGCCGGCGAAGACCGTGATGATCGTCCACGAGGATTCCGCGTTCGGCGCCGGCCTCGCCAAGCTCCTCAACGCGCAGCTGCCCGAACGCGGCTTCCAGATTCTCGAAACCATCGCGCATCCGACGCCGACCCGCGACTTCAACAACGTCGCGCTGAAGATCAAGGCACAGAACCCGGATATCGTCATCCCGGCGAACTACTACAATGAATATGTGCTGCTGGCCCGCACCATGCAGCAGCAGCGCATTCGCCCGAAGGGCATCTATTCGGTGCTCGGCGGCGCGGCCTCGTCGTACAAGTTCGTCAAGGAATTCCCGGACGCCGCCGAATACATCATGGACTGCAACCACTGGTTCGATCCGAAAAACCCGAAGGCGCAGGAACTGAAGAAGCAGGTGGAAGCCAAGGGGCAGTTCTACACTTACGAAGTCTATATGAACTATTCCTGCGTGCTGCTGCTGGCCGATGCCATCGAACGGGCGGCGAGTACCGACCGCGCCAAGATCATCGGCGCGCTGGAAAGCTCGACCTTCAGCGGCCACGTCATGCCTTATGGCCCGACCAAATTCGTCAATGGCCAGAACCAGGGCGCCGCGCCGGTCAACACCCAGGTGCTCAAGAAGGACATCGAGGTGATCCTGCCGGCTGCGTTCGCTTCGGCGAAAGCGGTGTTCCCGATGCCGCGCGCCTGATCTCTCTCACGGGCGGCCCGATCGGCCGCCCGCCCTTTCGAGTTTGCGTATGCTGTCGCCGGCCATTCTCTTTACCGCCGTCCTCAACGGGCTGATGACCGGCGCGATCTATGCGCTGGTCGCGCTCGGCCTGACGCTGATCTATGGCGTGCTGCACATCATCAACTTCGCGCACGGGGCGCTGCTGACTGTCGCGTTGTTCGCGGCGCTGATCGCCTACCAGACCTTCGGCATCGACCCGTATCTCGCCGCTTTCCTGCTCGCGCCGCTGTTCTTCGGCCTCGGCTATCTGCTGCAACGGCTGGTGATCGGACCGGCCGCACGCGGCGAGGACCGCAACATTCTGCTGGTCACGCTCGGTCTCGCGGTGCTGATCGAGAACGCACTTCTTTATGTGTTCCGCGCCGACACGCGGACCATCAACCTGCCCTATGCGTTCGAGGTGTTCGAGATCGGTCCCGCCGTCGTCGCGCTGCCGCGGCTGGCGGCACTCGGCGCGGTCGCGGTGACGACGCTGATCCTGTGGGCGATCATGCGCTACACCAGCACGGGGCGCGCGATCCGCGCCGTGGCGAAGGAAAAACTCGGCGCCCAGCTCGCCGGCATCGACGTCGCACATATTTATGCGGTGACGTTCGGCCTTGGTACCGCCTGCCTCGCTGTCGCCGCCTGCCTGCTGCTGCCGACCTATTACGTCAATCCCGGCGCTGGCAACGCCTTCGTGCTGGTCGCCTTCACCATCGTCGTCCTCGGCGGCATGGGCTCGCTCGTCGGCGCGCTGCTCGGCGGCTTGCTGATCGGTGTTGTCGAAAGCCTGTGCGGCTTCTTCCTCGGTGAATCGCTCGGGCAGATCGGGATCTTCACGATCTTCATTCTGGTGTTGCTGCTGCGCCCGCATGGCCTATTCGGAGAGGCGACGTGAAGGGCGTCGGCACCATCCTCGTCGTGGCCGCGCTGCTCGCCGCGGTGCCGCTATTCGGCGTATCCAATGTGACGCTGAACTTCCTCGTCACCGCGCTGATCATCGCGCTCGCCGGCCAGGGCTGGAACGTGCTCGGCGGCTACGGCGGGCAGTATTCATTCGGCCATGCCGCCTTCTTCGGCACCGGCGCTTATGTCTCGGCGATCCTGCAACTGCGTTACGGCGTCAATGCCTGGATCGCATTCGCCGCCGGCATCGGCGCGGGCGCGCTGGCCGGCGCGATCATCGGTGGCTTGAGCTTCCGCTCCGGCCTGCGCGGCTCCTATTTCGCGCTGGTGACGCTCGCCTTCGCCGAGGTTCTGCGCATCCTCGCCAGCGTCACGCCGATCACCGGTGCCGGTGTCGGCCTGCTGGTGAAACTCGATCTGCGGCCGGAAGCGTTTCAGTTCCAGAGCCGCGTGCCGTTCTACTGGATCATCCTTGCGCTCGTCACCGTCTCGCTGCTGATCGTGCGCGCGATCGAGAACAGCCGGTTCGGCGCCTATCTCGTCGCCGTGCGCGAGAACGAGGAAGCGGCGAAGGCGCTCGGCGTCAATGTCATCGCGGTGAAACTCGGGGCGATGGTTATCTCCGCCGCCATCGTCGCCGCGGCCGGCGGCTTCTATGTACAGTATTTCCTGTTCATCGACGCCGGCATCGCCTACGGCCCGTGGATCTCCATCGAAGCACTGCTGGCGCCGATCATCGGCGGCGTCGGCACCGTATTCGGACCGCTGCTCGGCGCGCTGGTCGTCAAGGTGCTGGGCGAAGCGGCAAAGCTCGTCACCGGCGATGCGCCGGGTCTCGATCTGATGATCTATGGCGGCGTGCTGGTGCTGGTGATCGCGCTGGCGCCGCGCGGCATCGCCGGCGTGGTCGCCGACCTGCGCGCCCGTATCGTCCGGCGCAAACCGGAGGCAAAACCGGAACAACCCACGGCGGGGCATCATGTCTGATCCCGTGATGCTGCGCGTGGAGACGATCAGCAAGCGCTTTGGCGGGCTGCTCGCCGTCGACGGCGCGAGCTTCGACGCGCAGGCCGGACGCATCACCGCCCTGATCGGGCCCAACGGAGCCGGCAAGACCACGCTGTTCTCGATCATCTCTGGCTTCCAGCCGCCGACCTCCGGGCGCGTTCTGTTCGAGGGCGAGAATATCGTCGGCGTGCCGCCACATCGCCTCGCGCAACGCGGCATCGCCCGCACCTTTCAGATCGTGCAGCCGTTCGCCGGGCTCACCGTGCGCGAGAACATCGCGGTGGGCGCACATCTGTCGCAACCGCGCCGCGCCGATGCGCTGGCCGCCGCCGACGAGATCGCTGCCCGCGTCGGCCTCGCCGACCAGCTCGACAAGCCCGCCGCCGGTCTCACAGTCGCCGGCCGCAAACGGCTTGAACTCGCCCGCGCACTGGCGCTCAAACCGCGTCTGCTGTTGCTCGACGAGGTGCTCGCCGGTCTTAATCCGTCGGAAGTGCGCGACATGGTGCCGGTCATCCGTGGTCTGGTCGATCAGGGCATCACCGTGATCATGATCGAGCACATCATGCACGCCGTGATGAACCTCGCGCAGCACGTCCTCGTGCTGTCCGAAGGCAGGATCATCGCCGGCGGCACGCCGAGCGAGATCGCCGGCAATCCGCATGTTGTCGAGGCCTATCTCGGCCGCGGTGCGGCGCAGCGGATGCTGCAAGCGGGAGCAGCCTATGGTTGAGCCTGTGCCTGATCCGATCCTTGCCGTCGAAAACCTGCGCTCCGGCTACGGCATCACCGAAGTGTTGCGTGGCGTCGATCTCACCATCCACCGTGGCGAGATTATCGCCGTACTCGGCTCCAACGGCGCCGGAAAATCCACACTCAACCGCACGCTGTCCGGCATCAACCGCGCTTGGAGCGGCAGCATCCGCTTTGCCGGCACAGCGATCGAGCGCGACAGTCCAGCCCGCATTGTCGCCCGCGGGCTGATCCATGTACCGGAAGGCCGTCGCGTATTCCCAAACCTGTCGGTGCGGGAAAACCTCGACCTTGGCGCTTATCGGCGCGGCGGCGGCCGTAGCCGCGACACACTCGCCCGCGTGTTCTCGATTTTCCCGCGCCTATCCGAACGGCAGAACCAGCGCGCTGGTACGCTCTCCGGCGGCGAGCAGCAGATGCTGGCCATTGGCCGCGGGCTGATGGCCGACCCGCAACTGCTGATCCTCGACGAACCGTCGCTCGGCCTGTCGCCGCTGCTGGTGGAAGAATTGTTCGCGCTGATCCAGACCATCAACGCGGAAGGCATCGCCATCCTGCTGGTGGAGCAGAACGTGGTGCAGAGCCTCGACGTGGCGCAACGCGCCTACGTGCTCGACAACGGCCAGTTCGTGCTGCAAGGCGACGTCGCCACGCTGCGCGACAATCCCGATCTCAAGCGAACCTATCTGGGAATGTGAGATGACCGACAAAACCCTGCGAGAACGCCTCGCGCGCAAGCCCATCACCGTCGCGCCCGGCGTCTATGACGCCTTCACCGCGCATGTGGCGGAGGCCGTGGGCTTCGGCTGCGTCTATCTCACCGGCGCCGGCATCGCCTATACCCGCCTCGGCCGACCCGACATCGGTCTCGTCGGCATGAGCGAAGTCGCGGAAACGCTGGCCCTAATCCGCGACCGGATCAAAAGCCATATCATTGTCGATGCCGACACCGGCTACGGCAACGCGCTCAACGTCATGCGTACGGTGCGGCTGTTCGAGCGCGCCGGCGCATCGGCAATCCAGCTCGAGGATCAGGATTTTCCGAAACGCTGCGGCCATCTCGACGGCAAGGTGCTGATCCCCGCCGACGAGATGTGCGGCAAGATCCGCGCCGCGGTCGATGCGCGGCACTCCCGCTACACGCTGATCATCGGCCGTACCGACGCCGTCGCCGTCGAAGGCGTCGATCGCGCGCTGGAGCGTGCGGAACGTTATCGCGAGGCCGGCGCCGATGTGCTGTTCGTCGAGGCGCCGAAGCAGCGCGACGATCTCGCACGCATCGCCAAGGCGCTCGGCAGCAAGACGCCGCTGCTCGCCAATATGGTGGAAGGCGGCAAGACGCCGCCACTCGCCGCGTCCGAGCTTGAAGCCATCGGCTTCTCGCTGGTGATCTTCCCCGGCGGCATCGCCCGCGCGCTTGGAAAGATGGCGACCGACTATTACGGCTCGCTGGCGAAGAACGGCACGACCGAGCCGTTCCGCGACCGCATGCTGGATTTCGATGGCCTCAACGCTCTGCTCGGCACGCCGGACATGGTCGCGCTCGGCCAGAGCTACGATCCGACCCAAAAGGGGTGAAGCAGTCCGTGACCACGCTCGACCCCATCACCCTTGATCCCGTGACGCTCGATCCCGTAACCCTTGCCGTGCTCAACGGCCGCCTCGTCCAGATCGCCGACGAGATGGACGCGACGCTGTTCCGCTCCGCGTTCAATCCGATCATCGCCGAGGCGCACGACGCCTGCCACGGCCTCTATCATGCCGAGACCGGCGCGACGCTGGTGCAGGGCACGTCCGGCCTGCCGATCTTCGTCGGCGCCATGGCCTTCGCGGTGAAGGCCGTGATCGACAAAGTAGCGCGCGACGGCGGTTTGGACGCCGGCGACACGTTCCTGTTCAACGATCCCTATGACGGTGGCACGCATCTCAACGACTTCCGGTTGATCCGGCCGCTGATGCGCGGCGGCCGCGTATTCGCCTGGCTCGCCTCGGTCGGCCACTGGCTCGATGTGGGCGGCAACGTGCCGGGCAACTTCAACGCCAAGGCGACAGAGAGCTTCCAGGAAGGTTTCCGCATTCCGCCGGTGAAGCTGGTGCGTGCCGGCGTACTGCAACAGGACGTGGTCGATATCCTCGCGGCCAATACGCGCGTGCCGCAGTCCAATTGGGGCGACCTCAACGGTCAGCTCAACGCGCTCGATCTTGGCGAACAGCGGCTCAACGCCCTGCTCGACGAATATGGCGACGACACGGTGCTCTCCGCCTTCGCGGCGTTGAGCGCACGCGCCGAGACGCTGATGCGCGCCAATATCGCCGCGCTGCCGGATGGCCATTACCGCTACGACGATTTCCTCGACAATGACGGCGTCACCGACACGCCGCTGCCGATCGCGCTCGATCTCACCATCGCCGGCGACCGGATGGCGCTCGACTTCTCGCGTTCAGCTGCGCCGTGCGAAGGGCCACTCAACATCTCCCGTGCCACCACCATCGCCTGCTGCTATGTGGCGCTGAAGCATCTGTTCACCGAAGTGCCGGCCAATGCCGGATGCCTCGCGCCGATCGACTTCGTGGTGCCGGACACCACCCTGCTCGGCGCGTCGGCGCCGAAGCCGGTCGGCGGTTACACCGAAACCATCCTTCGCGTCATCGACGTGATTTTCGGTGCGTTCGCGCAAGCCGCGCCAGAGCGCGCCAACGGCAGCCCATTCGCCACCATCAACGCGCTGTCGCTCGCCGGCTGGCGCGAGCACGGCCGCCGCTGGGTGATGTTCTGTTTCTTCGGCGGCGGCCTTGGCGGCAATCCGGAAGGCGATGGCCTCAACCATGGCAACAACCCGATCTCGACCGCAACGATCCCGCCGGTGGAAATTCTTGAATCGCTTTATCCGGTGATGTTCACGCAATGGGCGCTGCGGCCCGATTCCGCAGGCCCCGGCCAGCATCGCGGCGGGCTTGGCGCGATCTATGAAGTCGAAGCGCTGGCCGACAGCGGCGCGGAGGTGTTCATCCTCGGCGAGCGCGGCAAATATCCGCCATTCGGTGTCAACGGCGGCGGACCGGCGGCGCTCAACCGCTTTATCTATGAAACAGACGCGGGTGAGAAAACACCGCCGCTCATTTCGAAGGCCACCGATATTCGTCTCAAGCGCGGCCAGAAGGCGCGGCTGGAAACGCCGGGCGGTGGCGGCTTCGGCGATCCGGCGGCGCGCGATCCGCAACGCGTCGCCCGCGACGTACGGCTCGGGTATGTCTCTCCGGTGGCCGCAGCGCGCGACTACAAGGTATCGATCAGGAACGACGGAACGGTGGATGACGCTGCAACAGCCGTGCTCCGCAAGGAGCACCGCACATGAGCAGGCCCACCTCCATCGTCGGCGTCGATGTCGGCGGCACCTTCACCGACCTCTTCATGTTCGACGCGGCAGCGCGTGGCTTCCGCACCGCCAAAGTGCCGTCGCAACGCGGCGATGAATCGCGCGGCTTCCTCAACGGGCTGAACGCGCTCGGTGGCATCGCCGCCATCGGCTCGATCGTGCACGGCACCACCGTCGGCACGAATACACTGCTGGAGCGGCGCGGGCCGAAGGTCGGTGTCATCACCACCAAGGGCTTCCGCGATGCGCTGGAGATGCGCCGACGTGACCGGCGCCAGACCTGGGGATTGTGGGGCGATTTCGTGCCGGTCGCGGAGCGCGATTTGCGGCTCGAGGTGAACGAGCGGACGCTCGCCGACGGCAGTATCCGCGTCGCCGTCGATCCGGCCGAGGTGAAAGCCGCCGCGCAGCAGTTGCTCGCGAGGGGCGCACAGAGCGTCGCGGTCGTGTTCATCAACGCCTACGCCAATGCGGAAAACGAGAAGCGCGCGCTCGACGCCGTCCGCAGCGTCTGGCCCAATGATTTCGTCACGGCCTCGCACGCGGTGCTGTCGGAGATCCGCGAATTCGAACGCACCTCGACGGCGGCGCTGAACGCCTATCTGCAGCCGGTCGTCGCGTCCTATCTCGGCAAGCTCGAAGGCACGCTGGTTGCCCAGAATTTCCCCGGCCAGTTGCAGATCGTGCAGTCGAACGGCGGCATCATGTCGACTGACACCGCGCGGCGGCTGCCGATCCGCACCGCGCTGTCCGGGCCGGCCGCCGGCGTCGTCGCCGGCATGGCGATTGCGCGATCCGCCGGCTTCGACAATGTCATCACCTGCGATCTCGGCGGCACGTCGTTCGACGTCTCCGTGATCGTTAACGGCACGGCGTCGGTGGCGGCGCAGACCACCATCGATTTCGGCATGGTGATCCGCACGCCGATGATCGAGATCACCACCATCGGCGCCGGCGGCGGCTCGATCGCTTCGGTGGACCGCAGCGGTCTGCTGCAGGTCGGGCCTGAAAGCGCGGGCTCAGTCCCCGGCCCGGTCTGCTACGGCCAGGGCAACACGCGCCCGACCTTGACCGACGCGCAGGTCGTGCTCGGCCGCATCAATGCGACGCGGCCGATCGGCGGCGAACTGAAATCGCTCGATGTCGCCGCCGCACGCGCGGCGATTGTGACACATGTCGGCACGCCGCTTGGGATCGACGCCGAAGCGGCCGCCGCTGCGATCCTGCAGGTGGCGGAGGCGCGGATGGCCGGCGCGATCCGGCTCGTCTCCATCGAACGCGGCCACGATCCGGCGAAGTTCATCGCCATGCCGTTCGGCGGCGGCGGCGCACTGCATGTCTGCGCACTGATCCGGCAGGTCGGGCTGAAATGCGCGCTGGTGCCACGCTTCCCCGGCAACACCTCCGCGATCGGCTGCGTGCTCGCCGATGTCCGCCACGATAGCGTGCAAACATTGAACCTGATGCTCGATACGCTCGATACGGCAGCGTTGACCACACGCATGCGCGACGCCGCATCGGAAGCCGCTAGCGTCGTCGAAACCTCCGGCATTCCGGTCGAACGCGTCGACGTGGTGCACGAATTCGACGTCCACTATCTCGGCCAGACACACACCGTTCGCGCACCGGTCGCGCTGCCGGCTTCAGGCGATGTCACGCGCGAGGCGATCCGGGCCGCGTTCGAGACCTCCTATCGCGCGTCGTTCAGCCGGCTGCTGACAGGTCTGCCGGTGCGGATCGCGGCGATGCGCGTGGCGGCCATCGGGCGCAGACCGTCGTTCGATTTCTCGATCTTCGCGCCACCGGCGGCCGCATCGCTCGAAGCCGCGCGGCGGCCGTCCCGCCCGGTGTGGTTCGACGGCGGTGTGCGCGAGACCCAAATCTGGTCCCGGCTCGATCTTCCGGCCGGAAGCGTGATCGAAGGCCCGGCGATCCTCGAACAGCCGGACGCCACCACCGTGATCGAGCCCGGCTTCACCGGGCGGCTGGACGATCTCGGCAATCTGATCGTGGAGCGCCCATGACCGACAAAGCCCGCACCGCATTGATCCTTGGCGATCTGCAAAACGATTTCCTGCATCCGAACGGCGCCTACGGCCGTGCCGGGCAAAGCGCGCCGGCGATCGCCGCGCTCCCCGCGCGGCTCGCGCCGCTGGTGGCCACCGCGCGCGACAACGGCGTGCTGATCGTCGCTACGTTATTCACGCTGGTTCCCGGCCGCGGCGGCGAGCCGATCATCTCGCCGCATCTCAAGGCGCTGCGGCCGTTTTTGGCGGAAGGCGATTTCATGCCCGGCTCGTGGGGCCAGCAGGTGATCGACGAACTCACGCCGATCGATACCGCGGTCGAGAAGATCGCCTACTCCGCCTTCCACGCCTCGCGACTGGAATGGGTGCTGCGCAAATGCGGCATCGAGGATCTCTATTTCACCGGCATCGTCACCAATGGTGGCGTGGCGTCATCGGTGCGCGACGCGCATGTGCGGGAATTCCATTGCACGGTGATCGAGGATGGCTGCGCCGCCTTCACCGAGGAATTGCACCGCGCGGCAATCGACGGATTGCGGCCGGTGGCAAAGATCGTCACCGTCGCTGACGCGATTGCCGCCTTCAACAGCTGAGCCGATACAGGCTCAAGCTTTTTCGGCGCGGAGCAGGATATCGCACAGCGTGTCCGACATCCGCTCGATGTCGCGCAGATCGTTGAGCCGTCGGTTGATGACGAAGCCGTCATAGGCCATCAGGAACAGGTTCGACAGAACTGCGTAGGCATCGTCACCGCTTTTGCCGGGCAGCGCCTCGCGCAGCATGATCATCAGCCGTTCTTCGGCCCATTGCAGCAGTTGCGCCGGCTTTTTCTGCTTGGGATCGGCGGACGCCAGCGCCTCGATCAGACTGTTGGCCATGCCGATATTTTCCATCGGAATATCGCGCCAGACGCCGAGCAGGATCGCCCGCAATTTATCGCGCGGCGTTTTCAGCCTGGCGACGCGCTGCTCCAGCCGGGTGAAGGATTCCTTGTACCAGGGCTCTTCCACCGCATAGAGCAGGTGCAGCTTCGAGGGGAAATAAGAATAGAGGCTGCTGACTCCGACGCCGGCGAGATCGGCGATCTCCTGCAAGGTCGTGTCGTGATAGCCCTTCTGCGAAAACAGGTCGTGGGCGCTGTCGAGGATCGCCTGCTGGACGAATTTCTTTTTGACCTGAACCACGAGAGAACCGGACTGTTAGAGCGGGATCGCCATCGGCACGTGCGTTCCGTCGCAATTCACCAGATCGACCCGCTTCAGCCTGATCCGGAACGAATCGTCGGCGAGAGCAAGATGATAGGTGTGGCGGCCGGAGTAAATCCTCTGTTTGTCGGCCTGATGCTCGATGCACACGAATGCAGCCTGGACCGTATAATCGCCGTCCTCCCCGGACTGCGCTTCGATGTTGCTGACCAGATGGGTGGTGCGCGGCATCGGCGTCAGCACCAGCGCCCGCTCCTCCAGCAGCCGCTGTACCCGGATCGACAGGATGCCGTGATCCTCGTAGACGATCGACGCGACGTTGAGCGGATCGGTCTGGCCAGGCTGACTTGGCATCCAGTAGATGCCCTGCGGCTCGTAGAGTTTCAGCCATCCCTCGAAGTCGCCGCCGTCGAGCAGCTTCGCCTCGTCGTGCAAAAACGACTCGATCCGGCGCTGGGTCTGATAGTCGAGCATCATGCCGCCTCGGCCGTGAGATAGTTGACCCAGGCCTGGAACTGCACCCGCATCGGCATCTCACTGGCGAGGCCGGACACCGCGCCGGCCGCTTCCGCACGATCACCACCGAGGCCGCGCGAGAAATCGACCCACGGACCATCGTCGCGTTCCAGCCCCTGCTGACAACGCTCCAGCATCTCGACGTCATCGGAGAGGATCATCGATGCTGGCGAGCCCAGCGTGGTGAGGAAGCGGATCGACCGATGGAACATCTCGTCGGGCGCGCCCTTGAGCCGGAAGCAGAAGATGCGCACCAGCGAGCGATCGACGCCGAGCGGCGTCACCACGCGCATCTGCTGATATTGCGCGTTAATGATCAGGTTCGGGTAGATGATGTTGTTGAAGCGGTTCATGCCGAGAACGGCGTTGGCCTTGTCCTCGCCGAGCCGAGCCGCCAGCGCCGCGCGATAACGCGCGATCACCGGATCGGTCTGCTGGTTCGACAGCACGCCCTTGTTGTAGAAGTTCGTCATATAGGTGTGGCCGGCGGCGAGGCCGTTGAGCTGGATGCCCTCCCATTCCTCGTAGCCGAAGCCGTTGGCCATCAGCATTTCCCGCGTCTGATCCTGATCGAGGATCGAGGCATTGGCGGGGGCGCGGCGCGCCGGCATGACCGACGAGGAGTGCACGAAGCTCGGATGGAAAATGTCGTTGGCGTTCTCCATATGCAGCTTCCAGTTGCCGCGATACTCCATGGAGAAGCTGGAATCCGCCATCTCGATCTCGCCGTCGGGCGCGCGATCGACCAGATTGTCAATCACATCGGTCATTTCGCCGAGATGCGTCGTTAGCGGCTCGGGATTCGGATTGAGTGTCGCGAACACGAAGCCGCGATAGACGGCGATCTGCTCGAACCGCTGCATCTGATTGAGCGGGTCATTGAGATCGAATTCGGCCGGATAGCTCTTGCGATGCGGCACCGACGACAGCGAACCGTCCGGGCGAAACACCCAGGCGTGGTACGGACAACTGAACAGGCGGCTGGTGCCGCGCTCGGACATGCACAGTCGCGCGCCGCGATGCGGACAGCGATTGCGCAGCACGTTGATGCGGCCATCATCACTGCGGGTTACCAGCACTTCATGATGGGCTAGCCGCGTGCGGACAAAATCGCCGGACTTCTTGAGCTGGCTTTCGTGCGCCACATAGATCCAGAGACGGCTGAAAATCCGCTCCATCTCCAGTTCGAAAACGGCCGGATCGGCGTAAGCACGGCGGTGCACGCGGTTGGGCTGCACCAGGGCGCGAATATCCTCCGCTGTGGGTGCTGTGACCGTTGCTTTATCCTTGCCGTTCATCATGGTCGCCTCACTTCCGCGCTCTCTCGCGCGCATCCACAGATCAGTTCAGAAGCTCGCCAAAAATGTCCGCATAAGCAGGGCAAATCTCAAATCCCGTGCCCGGCGCATCCGGCAGGGTCGCCATGCCGTCGTGCAACGGCAGACCCGCCGTAATCCGGCCGAACAGGCTCGTATCGTCCATCGCCACTTCGGCGAGGCCGAGACCCAGACCGGCGACGCCGTGCACCGCGAACAGATGCCCGGCATGCGGCGCGCAACGCGCACGATCCCAGCCCTGCGCGCGCATTTCATCGAGGATGCGGCGATATTCGACGATGCCGTAACTCAGCGAAATGTCGAACTGCAGCAGGTCGCGGTCCGCGCGCAGACCACCATGGCGCAACAGGTTACGGGCATCGTCGCGCGAGAACAGATTCTCGCCGGTCGCCAGCGGCAACGGCGACAACGCTGCGATCTCGCGATGCAGATCGAAATCGAGCGGATGCACCGGCTCCTCAATCCAGGCCAGCGGCCGGTCCTTGAGCGCGTCGAGATAATCCACGGTCTGGTCGCGGCTGAACATGCCGTTGCCGTCGACCGCGAGCGTCATTCCCGACGACAGAAGCGCGAGTACGGCATCGATGCGCACCATGTCGTCCTTGAGCGAGGCACCGCCGATCTTGATCTTGAAACGGCGGTGGCCCTTGCCGATCGCGCGTCTCACATCGTCGCACAGTGCCGGAACATCGTCGGCATCGCGATAGTGTCCACCGCTGGCATAGAGCGAGATCCTGGCCGACGCCGATACATCGTCATCGTCATGGCGCGCGAGCGTACGCCACAGCGGCTCATCCCGATGTTTCGCCACCAGATCCCATAACGCGGCATCGATCAGGCCGACCGCTCCGCAGCGCTCACCATGACCGCCGGCTTTTTCGTCGGTCATCACCACGTCCCAGGCGCGGTGCGGGTCGATGCCGCCGTTACCGTCGTCATAGCGCGACGGATCGGCCGCCAGCAGCCGCGGAATGAAACGCTCCCGCAACAATCCGCCGTGGCCGTAGCGTCCGATGGAATCGAAGGCAAGGCCAATCAGCGGTCGGCCGTTACGCATGCCGTCAGTCTCGATGCAAAGCGCGCTCGCCGTCATCGCACCAAATCCGATGCTGGCATTGCGAGTGGCGGCCGCGAGTTGCACCGTGCGCTCCCTGACGACGGTGATGCGCATCATCCTTCTTTCGTCTGACGCCAGTCGTGCGGCGAGACATCGAACACGACGCCGTTGACGTCCTTGTATTTCTTCTCGGCATCCACGCCGGGATACTTCGGCAACTGCATGAAGAATTCGCCGCCATTCTGCTTGATCTTGTCGGCGATCTTGTCCTCGTCCTCGACGAGGAAACCGATATGATGCAGCCCGGCCCAATCGGGGCCGCCCTTGCCGCCCTTGGTACCTTCGGGGAAATGCAGCAAGGTCAGATTGACGACACCGTCGGACAGCGACACGGCATTGCCGATCGGGCTCTCGGTGGCACTGACGCGCTGAAGATCGAATACGTTCTCATAGAAGGCCGCGGCCTTTTCGAGATCGGGTACCTGGATGGCGATATGCCTGATCTTGCCCATGACGGTCTCCGTTGTGGCTGGCAATGACCCAATACTGGGAACGGGAAACAGCGATCGAAAGACGATAACAGTATCCGCACGATATAATCTTCTTCGGTTTTGAACAAATAAAATCGAACGACGGGCTGCGCCGTGCCGGTCCATTCGGCAATTTCCCTCTCGCGACAATGACTTCGCCCGGCGAAATTCGCCCTGATGAAGCGAAAAACAACGATACAGCAGTTGTTTTTGACAACGATGCTGCAGCAGCAAAATACGCGCGCTTCCATTATCGCCGGTGCGGGCGCATGTGCAGCATTTTGTTGCAGCGCCGCAAATATTTGCCGAAATTAAATTCGCTTTTGGCGCACGAAGTATCTTGACGGTATTTTAGACTAATAAGATGGTAGCGAGCCTGTATTTTTTCTAAACCGAAGGAGATTTGATTATGCTGGCTTCGCGTCGGATCCCCCTCCAGTCCCTTCGGCTCACAGCCGCTGCCGCAATCGGCGCGCTGCTGGTGTCCGGCCTCGCCGCGACGGCGCAGGAAGTGACTCTGAAGGCGGCGGTGTTCGTGCCGCCCTCCACCACTTATGGCGTTCCGTTCAAGCGCTTCGTTGATCACGTCAACGAAACCGGCAAGGGCACGTTGCAGATCCGCATCGTCGGCGGCCCCGAAGCGGTGCCGGCCGATGGCCAAGCCCAAGCTTTGAAGACCGGCGTGCTCGACATCGCCTCGATCCCGCCGGCCTATTACAAAAGTCTGATGGTCGAGGGCGACGCGCAAATCCTTTCCGACCTGTCAGTGGCTGAGCAGCGCAAATCCGGTGCTTACGACTATCTCAGCAAGCTCGCGGCCGAGCGATTTGGCGCGTTCTATCTCACGACTTACGGCGTGGGCGTGCCGTTCCATCTCTACGTGACCAAGGACATGCCGGTCGCGAAGATTGACGATCTGCGGGGGCAGCGATTCCGGGGCCAGCCGAACTATAACGCGCTGTTCAAGCACTACGGCATCACCAGCGCGAACATTGCCGCGCCGGAAGTCTACACCGCGCTGGAGCGCGGCACGGTGCAGGGCTACGGCTGGCCGCTGTGGGGCATCGACGACTTCGGCTGGCAAAAGCTCACCAAGGTCCGCGTCGATCCCGGCTTCTACAACGTGATCGTCAATATCCTCATGAACAAGAGCAAGTACGACTCGCTCTCCGCGGCGCAGCGCAAGGTGCTCGACGACGCTGTTGTCTGGTTCGAGAAAGCCAACGAGCAATACACCGCCGACAAGACCAAGGAGACGCTCGACATGCAGGCCAAGGCCGGCATCAAGAGCGTGAACTTCGGTCCCGAATTCAAGAAGGTCGCGGTCGATGTCTACTGGGATGACCTGAAGAAACTGAGCCCGGCCAATATCGACAAGCTCAAGAGCATGCTCACCAAGTAAATCAGCCGAAAACAGCAGGCGCGAGACATCCGCAGCATGCAGATCATCTTCTGGCTCAACGGTTGGCTGGTGCGGATTCTCAGCGTGCTGGCCGTCGCGGTGATTGCCGCGATGACGCTAGGCATCAGCGCCGAGGTGATCCTGCGGATGTTTTCGTTCCCGTCGATCGTCGGCTCGATCGAGCTGACGGAATACGGGCTGTTCATCTCCACCTTCTTCGTCGCGCCCTATCTGCTGCGGACCAACGAGCATATCCGCGTCGATATCGCCATGTCGCGCACGACACCGGAAACGGCACGCCGGGTCGAACTCGGCGTGCTGGCCGTGATCATGCTGATCTCGATCATCACCGGCGTCGTCGGCACGGCGATCATGCTCGACAATGCGCGCAACGGTACGCTGATCTTCAAGGATCTGATCTTCCCGCAATGGTGGCTGGACTGGATCATCCCGCTGACCTCGCTCGCCATGATGCTGCAGGCCCTCGAATTGTTCGTGACACTGTGGAACAGCACACATCCGGTTTCGCATGAGCCGAGCGAGCATGTGCCGGGCATCCGGCCGGAGGAAATGCCGTGAGCTGGGCTTCCATCCTCTCGGTTATGTTCGCCTCGAAGGTCGGCCTGCTGTTGACTGCGCTGCCGGTCGCCTTCGTCTTTTTCATCATCAATATCGTCGGCTCCTATCTCATCTTCGGCGGATGGGCCGGCCTCGAACAGATGGTTCGCAACGAACAGTTATCGGTGGCGCAATTCTCGCTGGTGCCGATCCCACTGTTCGTGCTCATGGGCGAGGTGCTGTTCCATACCGGCCTCGCCATGAAATCGGTGGACGCGGTCGATGCAGTGATCCGTCGCGTACCGGGCCGTCTCGCGGTCGTCGCGCTGGTGGCCGGCACCATCTTCTCGGCGATTTCCGGCTCAACCATCGCCACCACGGCGATGCTCGGTTCGCTCCTGCTGCCGCAGATGCTCAAGCGGAACTACGAGCCGAAAACCGCGATGGGGCCGATCCTGGCGATCGGCGGCGTCGACATCCTGATTCCACCCTCGGGGCTTGCGGTGTTGCTTGGCAGTCTCGCCGGCATTTCGATCTCCGGCCTGCTGGTCGGCGGTATCGTCCCCGGCCTGATCCTGTCGGCCTTGTTCATCGGCTACGTGGTGCTGCGCTGCTGGCTCAACCCGGCGCTCGCGCCGGTCTATGAGGACGAGAATGCGCCGAAGAGACATCCGTGGGTCAATCTGATCATCACCGTGGTGCCGCTGATCGGCGTATTCGCCATCGTCGTCGTCAGCATGACCAGCGGGTGGGCGACGCCGACCGAATCGAGCGCACTCGGCGCGCTTGCGACCGTGATCCTTGCTGGCTGCTACGGCAGCCTGACCCGCGAAAATCTGTGGAAGTCCCTGATGGGGACGATCTCGATTTCCGGCTCGCTGCTGTTCATCATCGTCGGCGCCACCACCTTCGCACAGCTTCTGAGCTTCTCCGGCGCGACCGCCGGCCTCGTCGCGGTGATCGAAAGTTCGGGCCTGCCTCCGACCGCCGTGCTGATCGGGATGCTGGCGATCCTGCTGATCCTCGGTTTCTTCATCGACCAGACCAGCATCATGATGATCACGCTGCCGTTCTACATGCCGCTGTTGCGCAGCATGGGCGTCGATCTGGTCTGGTTCGGTATCCTCTATCTGCTGTGCATGCAAATCGGCCTGCTGACGCCACCGTTCGGCCTGTTGCTGTTCGTGCTCAAGGGGGTTGCACCGCCCGGCATTACGGTCGGCATGATCTACCGCGCCGCCATTCCCTATGTCTGGCTGACGATGCTGATGATGGCGCTGATCTTCATCTTTCCGAGCATCGTCACCGCTTTCGTGACAAACTGACGGCGTGACAATCCGAGGCATGCCGCGATGAAGGCGCCGATTTTCACCTATCGCCGGCCCGACGATCTCGACGGGGCGCTGGCCCTGCTCGCCGACCATGCCGGCGAGGCGCAGGTACTGGCCGGCGGACAGAGCCTGATGCCGACGCTCAACATGCGGCTGTCGTCGCCCGGTATGCTGGTCGACATCAACCGGATCGCGTCATTGCGCGGCATCGCCGATCGTGGCGAGGCGATCCGCGTCGGCGCACTGGTGCGTCACGCCGAGGTTGCGGAATCATCGCTAATGGCGGCGCGCATCCCACTGATCGCGCTGGCGATGCCGCACGTCGCGCATATGGCGGTTCGCAACCGCGGCACCACCTGCGGCAGCCTCGCCCTCGCCGACCCCTCCGCGGAGATGCCCGCGGTCGCCGTGGCGCTCGATGCGCGAATTGTCCTCAACAAGCGCGGCGCGACGCGCACCGTGTCCGCCCGCGCTTTCTTTCAGGGGCTGTATCAGACAGCGCGCGACGACGACGAGATGATCACCGAAATCCTGTTCCCTGTGGCCCGAAAAAACCAAATATTCGGCTTTGCCGAACTCAGCCGACGCCACGGTGACTTCGCCACGGTCGGCGTCGCGGTTCGCGCGCGGCACATAGTGGGCGCGCTCGACGATCTGTCCGTGGTGTTTTTCGGCTCCGAACCGGCTCCGCTCCTCAGTCCAGGCGCGCGGGATATTATCCTTGCTGCGGATTGCACCGACACAACCCTCGCAGACGCCGCCCGCGCCATGACCGCCGACATGGAGCCGATGGATAACCAGCAGGGTCGCGGCGAAACCAAACGCAAACAAGCGGCCGTGCTGCTGCAGCGCACGTTGCGCGACATGCTCGGGCGGGCCCGTATCCGATCATCAGATGTCTGAGCGTCATTCCATCACTCTAACGTTGAATGGCACGGTCATATCGGCCAAGGTCGACGCACGTACGCATCTTGCCGATTTCCTGCGTCAACACCTGAGGCTGACTGGCACCCATATCGGCTGCGAGCACGGCGTGTGCGGCGCCTGCAATGTGATGCTCGACGGCCGCTCGGCCCGCAGTTGCCTGATGCTCGCCGTGCAGGCCGACGGCGCAGTGATCGAGACCGTGGAGGGCTTGACTGCCTCCGGCATCATCGCCGATCTGCAGCAGGAATTCGTCGCCCGGAACGCACTGCAGTGCGGTTACTGCACGCCGGGTATCCTCATGACCGCGACAGAATTGCTGTCGCGCACGCAACCCAACCGCGCGGAAATCCGTGACGCGCTCTCCGGCAACTACTGCCGCTGCACCGGCTATCACGCCATTGTCGACGCCATTGAGGCGATCGCCACCCGCCGTGCCGAGGCCGCATCGTGAATTCCGGCGACCCGCGCAATGTCCCCCGCCGCGAGGCGGCCCGTCTGGTGGCCGGCAAAGGCCGCTACACTGACGACATTGACGCGGGCGACGTCGGCCATATCGCTTTCGTGCGCAGCCCCTATCCGCATGCGCGCATCGACAGGATGAATTGCGATGCCGCACGGGTAGCGCCTGGCGTCATCGCGGTCATCACCGCCGACGATCTCTCAGCCGTCTGCAAGCCCTGGGAGACACGACTCGCCCTGCTGCCGACGCATCTCTCACCGGAGCAAATCCCGCTTGCCCGCGACGAAGCCTGCTGGCAGGGCGAAGCTGTTGTCGCCATCGTCGCCAAAACACGCGCCCAGGCCGAAGACGCCTGCGAACGGGTGGAAATCGACTGGACCGAACTGCCTGCCATAGCCGACCTGGACAGCGCCGCCGCGGAGGATGCGCCGCCGGTGAAATCCGGCATGCCGAACAATCTCGGTCTCGATCATGGCATCAGCACCGGCGACCCCGATGCCGCATTTCGCGACGCAGCCGCCGTCGTCGAGCATGATTTCACATTCTCGCGGCAGACCGGCGTGACACTGGAGCCGCGCACCATCCTCGCCAGCTTCGATCCGCGCGTGCGGGAGCTGGTGGTACAGCATTCTCATCAGGCGCCACACCAGATGCGCGAGGTGTTTTCCGCGCAACTCGGCCTGCCGCTCTCGGCGGTGCGCGTCGTCGCGCCGGACGTGGGCGGCGCGTTCGGGATGAAGCTCTGCGCCTATCCCGACGAGATGGCGGTCGCCGCCATTGCCGTGCTGCTTGGGCGGCCGGTGAAGTTCTGCGCTGACCGGCTGGAATCCTTCGTCAGCGATAATCATGCCCGCGAGGCACGGGTGCGCGGGCGGCTGGCCGTCGACACGGATGGCAAGCTGCTCGCCATGGATGTTGCCGTGCTGTCCGGATTCGGAGCCTATGCGTCACACCCGCGTGGCAGCGCCGGCGAAGGATTGCAGGCCGTGCACATGATCGCGGCACCCTATCAGCTCGCGCATTATCGCGGCCGGGTTCGTGGCTATTTCCAGAACAAGGTGCCGAGCGGCATTCTGCGCGCAGTCGGCCAGCCGCTGGCCTGCACCGTCACCGAGCAGTTGCTCGACCTCGCCGCGCGCAAAATCGGCCTCGATCCGGCCGACTTCCGCCGCCGCAACTATACCGATGCCGACGACAAACCGGCGCGCTCCGCCGCCGGCATTGTGCTATCGCAACTCTCGCTGCGGCGGTGTCACGACCGCCTGCTGGCGTTGATGAACTATGACGGCCTGCGCCGCCGGCAAACGGAGCTACGCAAAGAGAAATGCTATCGCGGCATCGGCTTCGCCGCATTCATTGAGCAGACCGGCGTGGGACCGCAGCTTTACGGTCCGCAGAACGTCCGCGTTTCGGCGCAGGAAGCCTGCCGCCTGACGGTCGAGGCCGATGGCCGGGTGCGCTGCGCCACCAGCGTTACCGATCAGGGCCAGGGTACGCGCACCGGATTGCTGCAAATTCTCGCGCAGGAACTGGGCGTCGCGCCGGACACGATCGAGATCGTCACCGGCGACACGCAAGTGACGCCGCTCGGCGGCGGCGCTTGGGCATCACGCGGGGTGGCGCTCGGCGGCGAAGCGACATTACGTGCCGCGCGTCGGCTCAAGAGCAATGTCCTGACCATCGCCGGCTCGCTGCTGCAGGCCGACCCGGCCTCGCTGCAGCTTCAGGGCGGCGTGGTATGCAACGCCGCCGGGCTTGCGCAAATGAGTCTGGCGGATATTGCCACCACCGTCGGCTTCCGGTCGCACCTCATCCCGCTCGACGATATTCCCGATCTGGAAGTGGTCGAGAGCTTCGCCCCGCGCAACACACCCTATATCGCCGCCAACGGTATCCAGGCTGCGCATGTGGAGGTCGACCCCGAACTCGGCACGATCCGTGTGCTCGATTTCTGGGTAGTCGATGACTGCGGCCGCGTCATCAATCCGATGCTGGTGGACGAACAGATTCGTGGCGGTGTCGTGCAAGGGATCGGCGCGGCACTCTACGAACAATGTATTTACGGCGCCGATGGCCAGCTCGAGAACGGAAGCCTTGCCGACTATCTCGTGCCGATGGCGGGCGAAATGCCAGATATCCGCATCGCCCATGTGGAAACGCCAACCGCGATGACCACACTCGGCGCACGCGGCGTCGGCGAAGCCGGTACCGTCGGCGCGGCTGCCGCGATCTGGACCGCGGTCAACGATGCGCTTGTGCCGCTCGGCGCCACGGTGACCGAACAACCGTTCACGCCGGAGCATGTGCTCGACCGGCTGGCATTGGCCGGCGATCAACCGCGGCCGACGTAAGCCTCGATCACCTGAGGGTCGTTCAACACCGCCGATGGCGCGCCTTCGGCGATGGTCTTTCCATAATTGAGGACATGAATGCGATCGGCGAGGTCGGCCACCATCTGCATGTCGTGCTCAATCCAGATCATCGCCACGCCGAGATCGTGCTTGATGCGCAGGATGAAGCGCGCCAGGTCTTCACGCTCCTCACGGTTCAGACCGGCGGACGGCTCATCCAGCAACAATACCGATGAATCCAGCGCCAGCGCCCGTGCGAAGCCAACGATTTTCTGGATGCCGAACGGCAGGCCGCCGACCGGCGCGTTACGATAGCGCTCCAGCTCCGTCAATTCAATGATCTGCTCGATCTTCTCGCGCTGGCGCACCTCGTCGCGCCGCACGCGCGACAGGAACAACATCTCGGCGAGCGGCCCATATCCGATACGGGCATGACGGCCGACCAGCAGATTGTCGATCACGCTCATCTGTGGGAATAGCTCGCCGTGCTGGAACGTGCGGGCAATGCCCAGGCGGGCGATGCGGTGCGGCGCCTTGCCAGCGATGTCCTCGCCGCGCAGGCGCACTGCGCCCTCCCCGCGATAAATCCCGCTGATGCAGTTGAACACGCTGGTCTTGCCGGCGCCGTTCGGCCCGATCAGCGCGAGCAGTTCGGCCCTCTCGACCGCGAGCGACACGCCGTCGAGCACGACCAGACCGCCGAACCGCAGCCGCAGATTATCGACGGATAGTTCAGCCATACCACCTCCGGCTGCGGCGATATTGCTTCACATCGCGATAGCTCCGGCGTTCGCGATTGACCGACTGCCCGAGATAGAATTCGCGGATGTCGTCATGGTTGCGCAGCCGCTCGGCGTCGCCGTCGAGCACGACGCGTCCGTTTTCCAGCACATAGCCGTATTCGGCGATCTGCAGCGCCGCCGCTGCACTCTGCTCGACGATCAGGATGGTGATGCCGAGATCGTTGCGGATTTGTAATAGCCGCTGCATCAGGTCCTCGACCGCCACCGGCGCGAGGCCGAGCGACAATTCATCGACCAGCAGGAGTTGCGGGCCACACATCAGCGCGCTGGCGATCGCCAGCATCTGCCGCTCTCCGCCGGAGAGAAGCCCCGCCGTGCGGCCGCGCAGATCCGCGAGCCGCGGGAAAATGCCGTAGATCGCATCCTCGCCGGGGCCACCGCGGGCGAACGGCGCCGCGAGGTTTTCAGCCACGGTCAGATTGGGAAAAACCTTGTCACGCTCCGGCACCAGCGCGATGCCGAGCCGTGTGATTTCGTTCGGCGACCGGTTCTCAATCCGCCGCCCATCGAAAACAATCGTGCCATCTGTCACTCGTGCATCGTCGATGCCGAGGAATCCGGAGATTGCCCGCAGCGTGGTCGATTTCCCCGCGCCATTGGTGCCGAGCACGGCAACGATCTGCCCGCGCGCAACCTTCAGGCTGATGCCCTGAACCGCCGTCACCGCGCGGTGATAAACGACTTCGAGCTTGTCGACCGTGAGAAGATTTGCCTCGCTCATTTGCGGCCCCGCTCCAGCGGCCGGTGCTTGAACGGCCACAGCAGGAAGTAGGTCTGCAACCGGCGCCAGACGCCGACGAGGCCGAGCGGCTCGAACAGCAGGAACAGGATCATCACCACGCCGAACGCGGCATAATTCACGGCGAACAGCACGCCGGCGTAGCTCTGCGCGTCGGGCAGACGCATCAGCGCCGCTTCGATCGCATAGGGAAAGATCGTGACGAACGCCGCGCCGAGAATCGCGCCCAAGAGGGAGCCCATGCCGCCGATGATGATCATCGCCACATACTGGATCGACAGGAACAGCGAAAACGCCTCGACCGAAACAAAGCCGCGATAATAAGCAAACAGCGCACCGGACATCGCGGTGAGCGCCGACGAAATGACGAAGGCGAGCAGCTTCTGCGCGGCGACGTTGATGCCGAGCGCCGCCGCCACCGTCTCGTGCGCGTGCACGGCGCGCCAGGCCCGGCCGGTGCGCCCGCGCAGCAGATTGAGGCAGATCCACAACGTCAGCGCCGCACCGGCGAGCAGGATGAAATACCAGACCTTGCCGCCATAGATCGTCCATCCGCCGATGGTCGGCGCATCCAGCGTGATGCCGGTGGAGAAGCCGCGCTTCGATTCATATTCGCCGCCGAGATAGACAACGACAAAGTGTAAGGCGAGCGTCGACACCGCGAGATAAAGTCCGCGCAGCCGCAGCGACGGCAGGCCGAATACGACGCCGAGCAGCGCGCCCACCAGCGTCGCGGCCGGCACCGTGATCCAGAACGGCGCATGGAGTTCCTGCGCGAGAATACCGGTAGTGAATGCGCCGGCGCACAGCAGTCCGGCGTGACCGAGCGAGATTTGTCCCGCATAACCGGTCAGCAGCATCAAGGCGAGCGCGCCGATCGCGGCGAGGAAGACCTGACTGGCGAGGTCGATATAGAACGCACTCGCGAAGAACGGGAAAGCAAACAAGGCAATGACGAACAGAACAAGGCTGCGCGTTTCCAGCCGCGTCTGCAGCAGCGCGAACTGCTGCGCGTAGCCGGTGCGGAAATAGCCGCTGGCGCGCGGCGTGCGGCTAGACACGGTCGAGCTCCTCGCGCGTGCCAAAGAGGCCCCACGGCCGCAGCACCAGCATGACAATCAGGACGAGGAATGGGATGACGTCGGACAGCAGCGGATCGATATACTGGATCGACAGCACCTCACTGGCGCCGATGATCGCCGCGCCGATCAGCGCACCGACCAGACTGTCGAGACCGCCGACCAGCGCCGCCGGAAACGCCTTCAACCCGATGATCATCATGGAACTGGTGAGGCCGGAATCGAGCGCCATCAGCATGCCGGCAATCGAACCGGTGAACGTCGAGAGCCCCCAAGCCAGCGCGTAGATCGCGTGCAGATTGATGCCGCGCTGCGCCGCCAGCAGCGGATTCTGACCGGCCGCGCGCATGCGCACGCCCCAGCGGCCGAACCGCAAAAAGATGAAGAGGCCAAGATAGGTCGCGGCGGTGACGCCGACCAGGAGCGCCGCCATCAGAGAAATGCGCGCGCCGCCCGGCAGCACCAATGCCGGGTTGGAAAAACCGAGCGCCTGCCCCGGATATTGCTGCTGCGCCGACCAGATCAGCACCATCACGCCGCGTAGCAGAATGCCGAGGGCCACCGTGGTGAGCACGGCGGCGAGCACCATCTCGCCGGTCATCTTCCGCATCAGCAGCACATAGACGAGCACGCCGACGACGAGACTTAGAACCAGCGCCGCGCCGATCGCCATCCAGGGATTGCCGCCGAACAGCGACGCCGTCGTCAGCAGCAGATAAGCGCCGAGCATCATCAACTCGCCATGGGCGAGATTCAGCACCCGGCTGACGCGATAGATCAGCACATAGCCGCAGGCGATCAGCGCATAGATCGCCGAGAGGACGACAATGTTGACGGCAAGTTGCACGGCGTGAGCGATCCGGACGGGATGAAACAGCGGGCGGCCGGCATAGCGCCGGACGCCCGCTCATGGAACGACGCTATTTCACGTCGTAGGCGAACCAGTCCTTGACCAGCGCGATCTTCGATCCGTCCCAGCGATAGACGCGGTAGAACTGCTTGGTGCGGAAGTGGTTGTCCTTAGTCCACTCGATCGGACCGCCACGCAACCCCTTGAGATCGACCTTCAGGTTCTGCATCGACGCCTGGATCTTGGCCGCATTGGCATCCTTGCCCGCACCCTTGATCGCCGCCTCGATCACCATGCCGGCGATCCAGCCCTCGGTCATCTGCTCGGCCGGATATTTGCCGCCGGCTTCCTTTACCGCCGCCGCGATCTCCTTCTGCACTGGCAGATTGTCCTCGAACAGCGCATTGGCGCCGACAACATAGAGCTTGCTGTCCTTGATGCGCTTGAGTTCGCCCTCGGCTTCGAGATGCGCCCAGGTCACATAGTCGCCGGTCCAGCCGAGACGGCGCAGCGCCTCGAAGGTGCGCACCTGCGTCACCCACGGCGCCCAGGAGAACACCCAGTTGGCGCCCGCATCCTTGATCTTGGTGGCGAACGGCGTGTAGTCGGCCGTCGGCGGCGGGATGATCTCCTTGTCCACCGCGGTCATGCCAAGCGGGCCGGCCTGACTTTCAGCGAAGTCGATCTCGCCGCGCGACAGCGGGATCGCCATGGCCGAGAAGCCGATCTTCACCGGCTCCTTGGCCGTTTCCTTGATGAAGGCGAGCGACGCACGGCTGTCATAAGTCGCGGCAAACGCCGTGGTGCAGAACTGCCCTTCCTTGGCCGGCGGATAGACATCCTTCGGACAGACGGAGCTGGCGAACAGCAGCGGCACGCCGGCATTGCGCGCCTCCGCGACGACAGGCGCATAGGTCGACGACAGGCTGGCATTGATCATCAGGACGGCATTGTCCTGCGTGAGCAGCTTTTTCGCGTTCGCCGCCGCCTTGGACGGCTCGGCGGAATCGTCCTGAATGACCAGATTGATCTTCTTGCCGTTAACACCGCCGGCCTTGTTCACCCGGTCAATATAGATGCGTAACGCATCGATCGCCGGCGCATAGGTGCTGGCCGGTGGCCCGGTCAGCGCCGCGGTGATGCCGACCACATAAGCGTCCTGCGCCAAAGCCGGCGTCACGAGAGCGGTGGCCAGTCCTGCCGCCAGTATCATCGAAGATCGCATGTTCATTGCCTCCCCGTTTCAGTGTCCGATTTCTTTTTGCTCAGGCACGCAGCGCATCGCCGACTTCTTTGGCAAGGATTGCTGCCTCCTGATCGTCATACATGTCCTCGACCAGCGTTTTGAATCGTTCGTACATCAGCCCGCGCTTGACCTTGCGCGTCGGCGTCACCGGCTCGCCCTCCTCTTCAGGATCGAGCGCCTTCGGCAGAATGCGGAACGCCTTGATCTGCTCCACGCGGGCCAGTTCGGCATTGGCCTTGTTGATTTCCTGCGCGATCAGTTGCGTCACCCGCGCATGGGTGGCGAGGCTGGTGAAACCGGTATAGGTCACGTCGTTGCTGCGCGCCCACTCCGACACCGTGTCGAGGTCGATTTCGATCAACGCCGCGAGATATTTGCGTTCCTGGCCGAACACCACCGCTTCGGCCACATAAGGGCTGGCGCGCAGGATGTTCTCGATGAACGACGGCGAGATGGTCTTGCCGCCCGAGGTGACGATGAAATCGCGAGCGCGGTCGATCAGCCGCAGCTTGCCGTCCTTCCATTCGCCGATGTCGCCGGTGCGCAGCCAGCCGTCCGTGCCTTTCACCTCGTCGGTCGCGGCGTCATTACGCCAATAACCGTCGAACACGTCGGCACTGCGGACCAGCACCTCGCCTGTCTCCGCGAGCTTTACGTCCCAGCCCACCGGCGCGACGCCGACATCACCGGGCCGCGGGAACGTCCCTTGCTGGCCGGTGACGATGCCGCCCGCCTCCTCGGTCTGGCCGTACATCTGCAACACGTTGACACCGTACATCTGCCAAAGCGCCATGGTTTCCGGCGGCAGCGGCGCGCCACCGGAGATGACGAGTTCGAGCCGATCGAACCCGAGCTTGTTGAGGATCGGCTTGAACACGGCCGCCTGGCAGGCGCAGTAAGCTGCCGTTTCTGCGCCGGTCGCGGTGCCATCCCATAGTTTCTGCACATGCCGGCGCGCCAGCCGCATGGCGAAATCGTAGCTCGCGCGCTTGAGCGGCGACGAGGTGGAAATGCCGACCAGGATCTGCGCCGCGAATTTCTGCAGATAACGCGGCACCGTGAACAGCACGGTCGGCGCCACCTCGAAGATCGTCGTGGTGAGATCCTCGACGTCCTCGCCAAAGTGCGGCACCACCTGTGAGATCAGCGGAAACGTCACCGCGATGTCACGGCCGAGAATATGGCACAACGGCAGATAGGCAACGGTACGATGCGGCTTATCGGCCAAAGTCGGGTAATGGGTGATGACATTCGCCGCCGCCGCCAGGTGCCGGCCATGGCTGACCAGCGCACCTTTCGGCGCGCCAGTGGTGCCGGACGTATAGATGATGAAGGCCGGATCGGTGGGCGCGACCTGCGCGGCCTTCTGTTCGAGCCATCCAAGATCGCCATCGATGCCGGCGAGCAGATCGGCGTAACGCATCAATTTCGGATGGTCGTACGCGAACATCGCGGAATCGTCGATGACGATCACCGCGCGCACGTCCGGCAACCGGTCTATCAGCGGCAGCAGCTTGTCGACATATTCCTGATCTTCGGCAATGAAGATCGCCGCGCCGCCATCGCGCATCTGATATTCGACCTCGGCCGCCGACGCGGTCGGATAGATTCCGTAGACAATCGCGCCCAGCGCCTGCGCCGCCTGATCGCAAATCAGCCATTCCTCGCAGGCGTCGCCCATGATCGCGACGCGCTCGCCTCTGGCGAGGCCGAGCCGGTCGAACGCCATCGCGGCGCTTGCGACCATCAGCGCGTAGTCGTGAAAGCTGCGTTCGCGATAGAGGCCGAGATGCTTGGTGCGGAACGCCACGCGGCGCGGCTCATGGTGCGCCATCGCGCACAACAACGCCGGCGCCGTCGTGTCGCGCAGAGCATCCGCCGTGACCGTCCGTGATCCGGTCATCTTGTCTGGCCCGTGAACGTTTCCTCGCGGTCAGTCTAGCGTGATCCCACCACAGAATTCTATAGCTCAATCAAATTCAGCGGCGCGCCTTCCGGCCTGGGCCTTTCAGCCCATCGAGGACCAGCGCAGCGAATTCGCCGCCGATGCGCTCGATCGACGCATTTTCCTTGCCGTACCAGGAGGCGACCGCGTTGGTCATGCCCAGAATGGCCAGCGCAGTCAGGCGCGGATCGAGGTCGCAGCGGAAATCGCCGCTTCGCATGCCCTCCCGGATCACTGTCTCGAAAATCTGCTCGAGGCCCCGCGACCATTTGCCGACCCGGCGGCGACTGGCATTGGGCAGGAACTGGCGCTGCGTGAGGAACACCCGCACGTAATTGCCACGGTCGAGAATCGGCGAAATATGCGCGCGCATCAGCCCCGCCAGCCGTTCCGGGGGTCGCCCCGGCCCCGACGCAATGGCCTGCGCGGTCTCGAAAAAGCCGGCGACGCCCTGCAGACAGACGCGCTCAAGCGCCACCTCTTTCGAGGGAAAATAATAATAAAGACTGGCCTGCCGGATCTGCAGCCGATCGGCGATCTTCTGCGTCGTCGCACCGTGATAGCCGAGTTCCGCGAACACCTGCGCCGCGGCATCGGTGATTTCCCCGGCGCGGCGATGGGTGGAGCGCTTGGTCGCCACGACCGGCGGCCTACCGCGCAGACCGGATTTTCCCGGCTTTTTGCCCCCTCTTGCCGTCACCACCTGTGCCGCCTTAGACTTCATCTATAGGCCTATAGAATTTTGAGCCGGGAGAAGGTCATGAACGCCACGGCCATGAACACCAAAGGTCAGCCACCGTTCCGCGCCGACCATGTCGGCAGTCTGCTGCGTCCGGCGGAACTGCGACAGGCGTTCAAGGATCATGCGGCGAAACGTATCGACGATACCGTTTTTGCGCAAATTCAGGACCGCTGCATCCGCGATGTCGTCAAATTGCAGGAAGAGGCGGGGCTGCAGGTGGTCACCGACGGCGAGTTTCGCCGCGGCTCCTATTGGGGCCGGTTCGTGGAACGGATCGACGGCTTCGTGATCAAACCGGCGGTGTTCAAATTCCGCGACGACCACGGCCATGAGGTCGAGTTCACCGCGCCTTATGCGGCAAGCAAGCTGACCCGCCGGCAGCCGCTGGCGCTCGACGAGTTCAGCTTCCTCAAGAGCGTGACCAAGGTGACGCCGAAAATCACCCTGCCCTCGCCGTCGACGATGCACTTCTATCGCTGTACGGATTTCGCCGACAAGGCAGCGTATCCAACCGTCGAGGGATTCTTCGCCGATCTCGGCCGCATCTTCCGCGAGGAAATCACCGAACTGGCCAAGGCCGGATGCCGCTATATCCAGCTCGATGAAGTTGCCGTCGCGCTGCTGTGCGATCCGGCGATCCGCAAGAAGGTGGAGGACGCCGGCCAGAAGCCGGATCATCTCGTCGACCTTTATATCGACAGCCTGAACGACGCGGTTGCCGGCGCGCCCGCTGGCGTGGCGTTCGGCGTGCATATGTGCCGCGGCAACTTCAAGGGCCACTATCTCGCCGCCGGCGGCTACGAATCCGTCGCCGAGCGGTTTTTCACCCGCACCAAGGTCAATCACTTCCTGCTGGAATACGACACACAGCGCGCCGGCGACTTCAAGCCGCTGCGCTTCGTCAAGGACAAGGGCGTCGTGCTCGGTCTCATCAGCAGCAAGACGCCGGCGCTGGAAAAGCTCGACGATCTGGCCACGCGCACCCGTGAAGCGACGAGCCATATCGGCCTTGACCATCTCGCCATCAGTCCGCAATGCGGCTTCGCTTCGACCGTGGCCGGCAATCCGGTGACGGAGGCGGACGAGCGCGCGAAGCTGTCGCTGGTGGTGAAGGCCGCCGAGACGATCTGGCGCTGAGAGTCACGCGCTAGAGAATTTTTCCGGGATTCAGCAGACCGCGCGGATCGAGCGCCTGCTTCAGCGACCGCATGACGGCAAGCTCCGTCGCGGAACGCATGCGGCTGAGCGCATCGCGCTTGACCAGTCCGATGCCGTGCTCGGCGCTGACGGTACCGCCAAACGACAGCGCCACATCCTCGATCGCGCGGGCAAGCGCCGGCCATTGTCGAGAGAATGTGTCACCCGGCATACCGGGCGGCGGCAACACATTGAAATGGATATTACCGTCGCCAACATGACCGAACGGCGCCGGCACACAGTCCGGCACCACCGCCGCGACGGCGTGCCGCGCGGCAGCATCGAAGGCGGCGATGGCCGGGATCGGCACCGCCGTATCGCTTTTCAGGCTGCCGGGCGTTTCGATCATCGCGCTCGGAATGCCTTCGCGCAGTGCCCACAAAGCCTGCCGCTGTGCCTCGCTGGCGGCGATGGTGCCGTCGGCCACGAGCCCGGCTTCCATCGCTTCCGCGACCAGCGTATCGACCGCCCCGGACAGATCGAAGTGCTCGCTCGCGCTATCGGCTTCGAGCAACACCGTCCACGATGTCACTGTGTCGAACGGCGCACGCTGGCCGCTGTGCGCGAAGCACAGATCGAGCGCCGCGCGCGACATCACCTCGAATGCGCTGATCGACTCGCCCAGTTCCGCTTGTGCGCGGGCGAACAGCGTCAGCACCGCATCGAGCGAGGTCAGGCCGACGCAGGCGGTGACACGCTTGCGCGGCGCCGGCCGCAACCGCAACGCAGCAGCGGTGATGATGCCCAGCGTTCCCTCCGAGCCGAGGAACACCTGCTTGAGGTCGTAGCCTGCATTGTTCTTGCGCAACGGCGACAGTTGCGTGAGCACCTGCCCATCCGCGAGCACCACTTCGAGGCCAAGCACCTGATCGCGCGCCATGCCATAGCGCAGCACATTGTTGCCGCCGGCATTGGTCGCGAGATTGCCGCCGATCTGGCTCGACGCCCCGCCATGATCGAGACCGAGCAAACGCCCCTCCGCCACGGCGGCCGCCTGCGCATCGTGCAGCGAGCAGCCGGCCTCGACGGTCATGACATTGCCGACCGGATCGATTGCCCGAACCGCGCGCATGCGCTCCAGCGACAGCACGACATTGACGCGCCCGAGCGGTGGCGTGGCCCCACCGGCAAGCCCGGTGCCGCCGCCGCGCGGGATCACCGCAACATTGTCGATCGTGGAACAGGCGGCCAGCACGGCCGAGACCTCGGCGGTGCTGCGCGGGCGCACCACGCAGGCAACAGCGCCGCCCGGCGATTTCGTCAGATCGTTGTCATAAGCCGCACAGTCCTCGCGCGATGAGAGAACGCCGCCATCACCGACGATCTCCCGCAGGATTGCGGCGATGTCGCTCATAGAGCCTTCAGGACACGCGGGATGGCGGCCACCACCGCATCGGTATCGGCGCTGGAGCCGATGGTGATGCGCAACGCGCCCGGCGTGCCAGGCCACAGAAACGGCAACACGAAGATGTTTTCGGCCGCCAGCGCTTCGGCAATCGCCGGCGCGGACTTCGGCGTCTTCACCGTGAGGAAATTCGCCGCGCTCGGCAGCGGCTCGAATCCGATGCCGGCCAGAGCCTGCGCCAGCCGTTGCCGCTCTTTCGCGGTATGATCGAGCAGCGCGTTCATGTGGTCGGTCGCATCGAGCGCTGCGCGAGCACCCGCCAGGGCCACCGCATTGACGCTGAAATTCACCCGGATCTTGCGATAGGCGTCGGCAAGCTCGCGCGAGTTGGTGAGACCATAACCGACACGAACACCGGCAAGACCAAAAGCCTTGGAGAAGCTGCGCGTCGCGATCCACGGCCCCTGACGTTGCGCCAGGATCGGCAGCGCCTCCGGCGCGCCGGCATGGCGGCCGAACTCGTAATAGGCTTCATCGAAGTGCAGCAGCACATGATCCGGCAAGTCGCGGATCAGCAATTCCACGTCGGCCTGCGACAGCATCCCGCCGGTCGGATTGTGCGGCGTCGCCACGAAGATAAGCCGCGTCCGCGGCGTCACCGCCTTCAACATCGCCGGAATATCGACCACGCCATCGGCGCGAACCGGCACGCCGACATAGGCGCCACCGCGCAAGGTGATGGTCTTGGCATAGGTCGGGAAGCCGGGATCGGGCGCGACCGCCTCGTCGCCCGGATCGAGCGCAATGTCGGCGCTGGCATAGAGCAGTTCGTTGGTGCCCGCGCCGATGACGATGCGCTCCGCTGGAATACCGCTGCGCGCCGACAGCGCGCTCACCAGATCGTTCCCCTCGTGGTCGGGATAGCGGTTCAATTCGGCGGCGGCGCGCTGCATCGCCGCCACCACCGACGGCGCCGGTGCAAACGGCGACTCGTTGAGATGCAGGCTGCGCACCGGCCGCTCCGGACCGAGATCCGGCGGCTTCACCTGCGGCGGAACAACCTTGAGCCGCTGAATGCGCGGGGTCACGATCCGATCAGCGGTGGGACCAGTCATCAGGATTGTCCGAATTGCCGGGAGAAAGACCGAGGATGTCGCCGTCCGTGGTCACGCCAAGGCCGAGCACCGTTCGGTTGGCGTAATTGAAGTAAGCTGTCACCTGATTCACTTCGAGGATACGGCCGTCATCGAGGCCGGCGACGCGCATGGCGTCCACATGCTGGCGCAGCGCTGCGGCGTCCTGCGGCGCGCGCGTGAGCACCTGCGCATAGCGCAGCGCCGCGACCTGGTCCGCGTTGAACGCATCAGCAAGCCGACCGCTCTCGATCGCCGCACGCATCGGCTTCGCGCGATCTGCGCCAACGAGGCGCATCAGGCCCGCGAAGTGATGATCGACGCAGTAATGACAATTATTGAGCAGGCTCACATAAACGCCGATCGCCTCGAGAAACCACTTCGGCGACGTATTCGAGGCGTGATGCAGCACATACTTGTAGATGGCCATGTGGCCTTCCATCGTATGCGGACGCAGGCTGTGGGCCAGCATGATGTTGTCGACATTGTCGTCTGGACCCTTGATCCGGTCATACAATGTCTTCAGGCGACCATCGGCCTCGGCATAGGGAACGTGACTGATCCACATGGATGGGTCGTCCTGTTACGGGCGCGTTACGCCGCGTCGTCCAGCAATGGCGCAACGTTGATGTCCGCCAGCGTACCCTCAAGAACAAGGCGCTTGGCAGCAGCGATATCGGTCGCAAAATAGCGGTCGCGATCGAGAGTCGGCACGTCGCGCCGCAGCCGCGTCACCGCTTCGTGCAGCGGCGGAGACGCCGTCAACGGCTGATGGAAGTCGACGCCCTGCGCTGCCGCGAGCCACTCCAGCGCGATGATGGTCGCGGCATTGTCCGCCATCTGCCCGAGCCGGTACGCACCGTGGCACGCCATCGACACATGATCTTCCTGATTGGCCGAGGTCGGGATCGAATCGACCGAGGCCGGATGCGCCAGCATCTTGTTCTCGCTGGTCAGCGCGGCCGCCGTCACCTGCGCAATCATGAAACCGGAGTTGAGGCCGGAATTCTTGATCAGAAAGGCCGGCAATCCGGACAGCGACGAATCGACCAGCATCGCCTGACGGCGCTCCGACATTGATCCGATCTCGCACACCACGAGCGCGATGATATCGGCCGCGAACGCCACCGGCTCGGCATGGAAGTTGCCGCCGGACAGCACGTCGTGATCCTCCGGGAACACCAGCGGATTGTCGGACACAGCGTTGGCTTCGGTCTCAAGCACGGAGCCGGCATGCCGCAGATTGTCGAGACACGCGCCCATCACCTGTGGCTGGCAGCGCAGGCAATACGGATCCTGCACCTTCAGGGTCGCGCGATGGGTTTCGCGGATCGGACTGCCGGCGAGCAGCGTGCGGAAGATCGCCGCCACGTCCTGCTGCCCCTTGTGACGGCGCACCGCCTGAATGCGGACATCGAACGGCACGTCGTTGCCGCGGCAGGCTTCCACGGACAGCGCGCCGGTGACGAGCGCCGCGCGCAGCACGTCCTCGACCAGAAACAAGCCGTGCAACGCCAGTGCGGTCGATACCTGGGTGCCGTTGATGAGCGCGACGCCTTCCTTCGGACCGAACGCCATCGGCTTGAGGCCCGCAAGCGCAAGACCTTCCTGCGCGGGCATGACGCGACCATTGTGCCGCACCGTCCCCTCACCCATCAGCGCCGCGGCCATGTGCGACAACGGTGCGAGATCGCCCGAGGCCCCGACCGAACCCTTGGCGGGAATGCACGGATAAACACCGGCATTGACCAGCGCGAGCAACATCTCGACCAGCGCCCAGCTCACACCGGAGAAACCCTGTCCCAACGCGCTAGCCTTCATCACCATGATGAGACGCACTAAATCGTCGCTGAGAAGCTCGCCGGTGCCGGCGGCGTGCGACAGGATCAGGTTGCGCTGCAACTGGGTCAGGTCCGCGTCCTCGATCCGCACGCTGGCAAGCTTGCCGAAGCCGGTGTTGACCGCATAGATCGGCCGCCCGGTGCCGATCAACTGCTTGACCGCATCATGACAGGCGACCACAGCCTCGCGGGCACCGGCAGCGAGACGAACCTTCGGCCCCTGCCGCAGAATCCGGCGCCAGGCTGCAAGCGACACCGCACCAGGATGAATTTCCAACGTTTCAGCCGACGACGCAGTCTTCTTGTTGTCCGACACGGAAAGCCCTTCCCATCACCCCAGCAACAACGCGTCATCAGAGAGTTCCTCTCCCTGATCGCGTTTGAACAGATCCAGCATGTCCGGCACCGTCAGCGCGGCGCGTTTTTCGCCCGAGACGTCGAAGATGATCTTGCCGCGATGGAACATCACGGTGCGATCGCCGTAATGCAGCGCCTGCGCCATCGAGTGTGTCACCATCACCGAGGTCAGCTTCAGCTCGGCGACGATGGTGCGCGTCAGCTCCATGACGAATTCGGCGGTCTTCGGGTCGAGCGCGGCTGTATGCTCGTCGAGCAGCAGCACGCGCGTCTCGCCGCTGGTCGCCATCAGCAGGCTCACCGCCTGCCGCTGACCGCCGGACAAAAGACCAACCTTGTCGTTGAGCCGGTTCTCGAGGCCGAGGCCAAGCAGCTTCAACCGCTCCGCCGCGCGCTCGCGCAGCGTCTTGTCGATCGCGAACGAGAAACCACGCGGCGTGGTCCGACCATAAGCCAGCGCGAAATTCTCGAGGATCGTCAGATCCTCGCAGGTTCCCATCTTCGGATCCTGGAACACGCGGGAAATCAGCTTCGCGCGCCGATACACCGGCCAGTCGGTGACATCGGAGCCCGCGACCATCACCTTGCCGGATTCCGGCCGCACTAACCCGGCAATGACATTGAGCGACGTCGATTTGCCGGCGCCATTGGAGCCGATCACCGTCAGGAATTGCCCATCCGGCACCGACAGCGACACGTCGCGCAACGCGGTCGCCTGCAAAGGCGTACCTTTGTTGAAGGTGACGCAGATATTGCTCGCTTCGATCATCGCGGCTTCCGCTTCAGGAGTTTACCGAAACCGGACCGCGACGACTGGCTCACGAGCGTGACGACGACCAGGATCGCGGTCACGAGTTGCACGTCGGATGCTTTCAGCCCGAGGAAATCGGCGTTGAGAGACAGCGCGACCGCGAACCGGTAGAGCAGCGCGCCGATGAGACAGGCAAAGATCGCCTGCGCCACCGTGCGCGTCGGCATCAATGACATGCCGACGATCACCGAAGCCAGACCGATGATGATGACGCCAATGCCCATATAGGCGTCAGCGGCGCCGAAAATCTGCGCGAACAATCCGCCAGCCATACCGGTCAGCGCGTTCGCAAGGCCGATGCCCATCAGCTTCATGCGGCCAACATTGACGCCGTTCGCTTCCGCCATTGCCGGATTGGCGCCGGCGGCGCGCATGCCAAGGCCCACGCCGGTGTGCAGGAACAGGCCGAGCGCGATCTTGATGACGATCACCATGATCAGCAACAGCGCCGGACTGAGCATGTAAGTCGGAACGCCCCACCCTTCGAGACCACTGAACACCGTGGAGGCGTTGAGCAGCGGCTTGTTGGGGCCGTCCATGATGCGCAGATTGACCGAATACAGCGCGATCGCGACGAGGATGCCGGCCAGAATGTGCAGGATGTTGAACCGCACATTGAGATAAGCGGTGATCCATCCGGCGGCGAAACCGGCCGCCGCCGCGCCCAATGTCGCGAGCCACGGATTCCAGCCGAACGCAGCAATGAGCGTCGCGCAGACGGCGCCGCCGAGCGGGAAGCTGCCTTCGACCGTCAGGTCGGGGAAATCGAGAACCTTGAAGCTCAGATACGCGCCGAACGCCACCAATCCGAAGACCAGTCCGACCTCCACGGTTCCGAGCAGCTCATAGAGAGACATGGCGGAGCGACACCTGTGCGCGAGTGAGAAAAAACGGCCGGACCGATCGAATCCGGATCAATGCAAGTGGTGTGCCGATGCGTAGCACCGGCACACCAGATGAATTCACTCGACGATCTTGGTCGCGCGCGCGAGCACGGACTGCGGGATGGTGACGCCCACCGCAGCGGCCGCACGCTTGTTGACGACGATCAGCGGCTTCGGCATCGACTCGTAAGCCAGCACCGGGGCGATGTCGCCCGGCTTCTTGCCGTTGAGGATTTCCGCGACCATGTGACCGGCGAGCTTGCCGACGTGGATGTAATCGACGCCGATCGTGGCAACCGCGCCGCGCTCAACACCGCGCGGCTCACCGGTGAACACCGGCGTCTTGGTTTCCTGGCCGACCTTGACGACCGTTTCGAGCGCCGCCGTGATGGTGGTGTCGTTCGGCACGTAGATCGCCTGGACATTGCCGATCAGCTTGCGCGCGGCCGGGATCACTTCGTTGGTGGTCGGCGACGGCGCCTCAACAACCTCGACGCCGAGCGGCTTGGCGGCGGCGCGGACCCACTCCAGCGTCGCGAGCGAGCTGTCGAGACCCGGATTATAGATGAAGCCGATCTTCTTCAGATTTGGCACCAGTTCGTGGAACAGCTTGAGCTGGGCCTCGATCGGCGGCTGATCGGAAACGCCGGTGATGTTCGTGCCGGTCGGCTTGAAGCCGGCGACCAGCTTCGCCTTCACCGGGTCGGCCACGGTCGCGAACACGATCGGGATATCCTTGGTTGCCGTCACCATTGCCTGCGAGGTTGGCGTGGTGATGGGAACGATCACGTCGACGCGGTCGCCGACAAATTTCCGGGCGATCTGCTGTTGCGTCGGCATGTTACCGTTCGCCGTCTGGTATTCGATCGTCAGATTTTTGCCGGCGACGAAGCCTTTCTCGGCGAGCCCCTGGATCACGCCTTCCTTGGTCTCAACGAGTTGCGGCACCTCGACGATGGTTGAGATTCCAACCCGCTTCATGTCGGCGGCGTGCGCGGTATTAAGCGCGAAGGCAGCTCCCGCGACGGTCAACAACACCTGATTGCAACGTAACCACTTCATTCGACGTCTCCCGCGTTGCCCTTTCCCCCGATCGGGAACGGGACGTTTCGCAATGCTCACAGGTCTGACTCTTCCGGCCCTTGCCATATTGTGAGCATATGGTCCACAATAGGAGCAATGAACACGCCCCCTGTCAACGCCCTTTCCGACGAGAATCCCGCCCCGGCCAACCAGGCCGGCGTCGGGCTGCTCAAAAAAACCTTTCAAATCCTCGATCTTTTCATCGAGGAGCACCCGAGCTGGACCCAGGCAGAATTGGTCCGGGAGACCGGATTGTCGCGCTCGACGCTGGGCCGGCTGGTCCGTTTCCTGTGCGCGCGCGGCTATCTGCTGGAGCAACGCGGGCGCTACACGCTTGGTTTTGCCGCGGTCGATCTCGGCCGCCGCGCGCAACTCCAGTTCAATCTGGTCGATCTCTGTTACGACCTCCTGGAGAAGATCGCGCAGGCCACCGCCGAGACCGTGATCCTCACCGGCTATGACGAAGCGCAGGCGCGCGTGGTCTGCCTCGCGCAGATTCCGAGCCGCCAGGGCGGCCTGCGCCTGTTCGAGAATCTCGGCAACACGTATCCGCTGCATTCCGGCGCGACGGCCAAAGCCGTGCTCGCGTTTCTTCCCGAGCGCGCCATCCACGCGGTGCTGACCGGCGATCTGACACCGGTCAATCCGGCGACCCGATTGAGCGCCGCGAGCCTGCGCAAGGACATCGCCAGGATTCGCGAAGACGGTTACGTCGTCACCTACGAGGAAACCTATCCGGGCGTCACCGGCATCGCCGTTCCGGTTCTGACGCCGCGCGGACAGCCGCTCGGCTCTATCGCGATCGCGGGGCCGGCGCAGCGCATCGACAAGACGACAGCAGCGGAGTGCGTGGCGGTCCTTCTCGACGTCGGCCATCGCGTGACCGCGCGCATTGCCGGCGAATCCTGACGCAACCGGCAACAGGCAGGGGCACCAACATTATGCAGACACGCGCATGGCTTTCGACATCGCCCGGTGCCGGCGACCTCGCTCTCACGGAAATCGAGATCGGTGCGCCCGCGGCGCACCAGATACTGGTTCGCGTGGAGACCGCAGCGCTCAACTTCTCCGATCTGCTGATGATCGACGACCGCTACCAGATCAAGCCGCCACGCCCGTTCGTGCCGGGCCAGGAAATCGCCGGCACGGTGCTGGAGGCCGGAGCGCGTAGCGGCTTCAAAACTGGCGACCGTATTGCCAGTAAGGTCGACTGGGGCGGCTTCGCCACGCACACGCTGGTGCGCAGCGACATGGCGATCAAGATTCCGGACAATATCGCGAGCGCGGAGGCGTCCGCGCTGCCGGTCGTCTATACCACCTCGATGGTGGCGCTGACCGAAAGTACCACCGTCAAAGCGGGCGAAACCGTGCTGGTGCTGGCGGCAAGCGGCGGGGTCGGCCTTGCCGCTGTCGAGATTGCGCGGCATCTCGGCGCGCGGGTGATCGCGGCCGCCGGCGGCGAGGACAAATGCGCCCTTGCCCGCGCGCACGGCGCGCATGAAGCAGTCGATTACCGCACCGCCGGCTGGCACGAGACCGTCAAGACGCTGACCGGCGGCAAAGGCGTCGACGTCATTCTCGATCCCGTCGGCGGCGGCGCCAGCAAGGACGCGATGCGCGTGCTCGGCTGGCAGGGCCGGCTGCTGATCGTCGGATTCGCGTCGGGCGAGATTCCGCAAATTCCCGCGAACCGCCTGCTGCTCAAGCGCGCTTCCGCCATCGGCGTCTACTGGAATCACGATCACGACGGCGACATGCTGGCGCGCATCTCCGCCAAGCTGACGGCGATGGCGCGCGACGGCGCGATCCGCCCGCATATCGGCGGCACATTCGCGTTCGACGATTTGCCGAAAGCGCTCGATGCGCTCGGCCAGCGCCGGACCTCCGGCAAAGTGGTGTTGACTGTGAGTGAGAAGGACCGCGCGTCATGACGCAGCTTCCCCGTCATCTGTTTCAGGGCCTCCGGGTGCTCGACCTCACCCGCGTGATGTCGGGGCCGTTCTGCACGGCAATGCTCGCCGATCTTGGCGCCGAGGTGATCAAGATCGAGATGCCAGGCTTCGGCGAGGAAGGCCGCCACTTCGCCCCGCATGTGAACGGCGAAAGCACCTATTTCGCCATGCTCAATCGCGGCAAGCGCAGCGTCACCGTCAACATGAAGTCGCCGGACGGCATCGCGCTGATCCGCGATCTCGCCAAGCGCGCCGATATCCTCGTCGAGAATTTCCGCCCCGGCGTGACGGAGCGGCTTGGGCTCGGCTACGAAGCGCTGCAGGCCGCCAATCCGCGCTTGATCTATGCGTCGATCTCCGGCTTCGGCCAGGAAGGGCCGTTCGCGGACTGGCCGGCGTTCGATCTCGTCATCCAGGCGATGAGCGGCTTGATGAGCGTCACCGGTGAGCGCGACGGACGCGCCACCGCCGTGGGTGAAAGCGTCGCCGACATCACCACCGGCATGTTTGCCGCCTGGGGTATCGCGTCTGCGCTCTATGATCGCGAGCGCACCGGCACCGGCCGGCGGCTCGAAGTCGCCATGCTCGATTCGATCTTCTCGATGCTGCTGACCAATCTGTCGCGGCGGCTCTACACCGACAAGCCGGTCGGCCGCGTCGGCAACCGGCATCCGGAAACCTATCCAGTGGACAGTTTCGCCACCCGTGACGGCGAGGTCGTGCTGGTCGGTTTCTCCGAAGCGATCGTCAAGCGCATCTATCAGGCGATCGGCAAACCGGAACTGGCCGACGATCCGCGCTTCAAGACCAATGCCGACCGCAATGCTCACGAAGCCGATCTGCGCAAGATCATCGGCGACTGGGCCGCAGCGCTGACGCAAAAGGAAGCGCTGGCGAAGCTGCAGGAAGTGGACGTGCCGGCGGCGCCGATCTGGTCGCTCGACGATCTCCTGGCGAGTCCGCACATCGCCGCGCGGCAACTGCTGCAGCCCGGCACCAACGCCAAGCTTGGCGACATCAGGCTTGCGCCACAGCCGGTCCGCTTCTCCGACAGCGACGCGGTGACGCCGATGCGCGCGCCGACATTAGGCGAAGACACCGACAGCGTACTGCGCGAGGAGCTTGGGCTCGACGATGCCGCCATCGCCCGCCTGCGCGCGGCCAAAGCCATCTAGGGGACGGATCATGTTGCAATCGAACGAACGGATCATTCGCGCGCCGCGCGGCAACACCCTCAACACCAAGTCGTGGAGCACCGAGGCGCCGCTGCGGCTACTGATGAACAATCTCGATCCGGACGTGGCCGAGCGGCCGCAGGATCTTGTCGTCTATGGCGGCATCGGCCGCGCCGCGCGCAACTGGGAAGCATTCGAGCGGATCGTCGCGACGCTCAAGCGGCTCGACGACAATCAAACGCTGCTGGTGCAATCCGGCAAGCCGGTCGGTGTGTTCCCGACGCATCCGGGCGCGCCGCGCGTCATCATCGCCAACGGCAATCTCGTGCCGCAATGGGCGAACTGGGAGCACTTCAACGAGCTCGATCGCAAGGGCCTGATGATGTACGGCCAGATGACGGCCGGCTCGTGGATCTATATCGGCTCGCAGGGCATCGTTCAGGGCACCTACGAGACATTCTCGGAAATCGGCCGCCGGCATTTCGGCGGCAGTCTCGCCGGCCGCTTCGTGCTCACCGCCGGCCTCGGCGGCATGGGCGGCGCGCAGCCGCTGGCCGCGACCATGGCGGGCGCATCGATCCTGGTGGTCGAGTGCCAGCCGAGCCGCATCGAATTCCGCAAGCGCACTGGCTATCTGCAAACGTCGTGCGACAATCTCGATCAGGCGCTGGCGATGATCGCCGACGCGACCAAGAACAAGAAGGCCGTGTCGATCGGCCTCGTCGGCAACGCCGCTGACGTCTATCGCGAGATCCTCAAGCGCGGCATCGTGCCGGATGTGGTCACCGACCAGACCTCGGCGCATGATCCGGTGAACGGCTATCTCCCCTCCGGCTGGACCGTCGAGCAATGGCGCGAGCGGCAGGAACGCGATCCGAACGGCACCGCGGACACCGCCAAGGCGACCATGGCCGAACAGGTCAAGTCGATGCTGGCGTTCAAGGAGAAGGGCGCGATCACCCTCGACTACGGCAACAATCTCCGCGCGATGGCGAAGGAAAAGGGCGTCACCAACGCGTTCGATTATCCGGGTTTCGTCGAAGCCTATGTGCGGCCGCTGTTCTGTCTCGGCAAGGGTCCGTTCCGCTGGGTCGCGCTGTCCGGCGATCCGGAGGACATCTACAAGACCGACGCCAAGGTGCGCGAACTCGTTCCCGATGATGCATTCCTCGGCAACTGGCTCGATCAGGCGCGCGCACATATCAAATTCCAGGGCCTGCCGGCGCGTATCTGCTGGCTCGGTCTCGGCGACCGGCACCGTGTCGGCCTTGCCTTCAACGAGATGGTGGCGCACGGCGAGCTCAAGGCGCCGGTGGTGATCGGCCGCGACCATATGGATTCCGGCTCCGTCGCTTCGCCGATGCGCGAAACGGAGGCGATGCTCGACGGCTCCGACGCGGTGTCGGACTGGCCGATCCTCAATGCGCTGCTCAACTCCGCCTGCGGCGCAACCTGGGTCTCATTCCATCACGGCGGCGGCGTCGGCATGGGCTATTCGCAGCATTCCGGCATCGCGCTGATCGCCGACGGCACGCCGGAAGCGGCCGAGAAGATCGGCCGCGTGTTGTGGAACGATCCGGCGACCGGCGTGATGCGCCACGCCGATGCTGGCTACGAGATCGCCATCGACTGCGCGCGCCGCAACGGCCTTGATCTGCTCAACATCACGCGATAGCAGCGCAACGTGTGATAGCGCTGCTTGCGCTATAGACCGGCCAATCGCCGCAGTTGAAAGATGGATCTCGCTGACGCCATCAGTTCAGCGACAGATTGGCGGCCTTGATGATCTCGCCCCAACGCTTGTGTTCGGCGGCGATGAACTTGCCAAACTCTGCTGCCGTATCGCCGATCGGCTTCGCGCCTTCCTGGGCGAGGCGCTTGCCGACCGTCGGGTCTTTGAGCGCCGCAACAGTGGCCTTGTTCAGCTTGTCGACGATCTCTGCCGGCGTACCGGCCGGCGCGACAAAGCCGTACCAGGCGGCGGATTCGTAATCCGGCCAGCCGTTCTCAGCGATGGTCGGCACGTCCGGCAGTGTCGGCACGCGTTCTTTACTGGTGACGGCAAGCGCCCGCATCTGCTTTGTCTGAATCATGCCCGCGACCGACGGGATCGTGGTGATCATGAATTGCGTCTGGCCACTCAGCACGTCGGTGATCGCAGGACCGGCGCCGCGATAAGGCACATGCACGGTGTCGGTCTTGGCAACGTAATTGAGCAGCAACGTTGCCAGATGGCTTGCCGAACCGTTGCCAGCCGAGCCGTAGGTGAGCTTGCCCGGATGCGCCTTGGCGTAATCCATGAGCTGCTTGAAGGTCTGGAATTCCGATTTTTGTGGCACGATGACGACCAGCGGGGCGGCGGCGATCAGCGTGATCGGCGTGAAAGCGGTGAGCGTATCGACCTTGAGGCTCTTGAACATGTGCGGGTTCACCGCCATCGGCCCCTGATTGGCCATCAAGATCGTATAACCGTCCGGCGGCGCCTTGGCCGCGGTCTGGGTGGCGACGTTGCCGCCGGCCGTCGCGATGTTTTCAATCACGATGGTCTGGCCAAGCTTTTCACCGGCGGTCTGTGCCACCAATCGCGCGATCGCATCGGTACCGCCGCCCGCTGCATACGGCACGATCAACTTGACCGGGCGGTTCGGATAGTCCTGAGCCAACAGCGGCGAGGACGAAGCAATGGCAGATGCGGCGAGAATGCTGGCGCAGAACAGACGACGCGAAATCATATATCCGACTCCCGGAGTTGTGACCGTTTCTTGTGGTGGACGTTACGATGCGAAAGCGTCGGCGCCAACGATGACGCTGCCTTCGAAAATCCTGCGCGCGGTACGAATCACGCTTGCGCGATCGACGCTGCCGTCGGCTTTGAACGTCAGGTCGATCTGAATGCGTCCGCTCGGATGCTCGATCGTCACAGGCGATACCGGTTCGGCCTGAGCGAGATCATACGCGACTGTTCCCGGCAAGCGGCTCGCGACCGCGACACAGAGTGCGCCGGTGACCGCATGGCTGCGATGGCATCTGTGCGGTACAAAGTAGCGCGACGTGATGGTGCCGCCATGGCGCGGCGGCGAAAGCAGACCAACTTTGGGAATAACGAGTTTTGACACATCGCCAAGCCCCATGCGGTGACCAGCCTCGCGCCGGATTTCCTCCATGCGGGCAAGCATCGCCGTGTTCTCGTCAAGCTCTTCGGCAGTTTCGTCGCCGCGCAGATCGAAATCCAAGGCAGCCACGAGCATCATCGGCATCGCGTAATCGATCAGCGTCACCGGCAGACCCTGGATCACCTCGCGCGTCTGGCCAGTCGGCAGCAACTTGCCGGTCTTACCGCCCTTCGCATCGAGGAACGAGAGTTTGATCGGCGCACCGGTGCCGGCAACACCGTCGATAGCAGCGCTACCGTCGTAAGTGACGCGGCCATTCGGCGTCTGGATGATCGCATCGATCAGACTGCGCGTGTTGCGGTTATAGATGCGCACCGTGGTTTCACCGACCTGTGGCGCCACCAAGCCGGCCTCAATGGCGAAAGGCCCGACGCCCGACAGCATGTTGCCGCAGTTCGGGCTGGTGTCGACGATGGCTGCCTCGATCGAAACCTGCGCGAACAGGTAATCGACATCGGCATCGGGATGAGTGGCCTTCGAAATGATCGCGACCTTGCTGGTCACGGTGTGCGAACCGCCAATGCCGTCCAGTTGAAGCGGATGTGGCGATCCCATGACGGATAGCAGAACCCTGTCGCGGGCTGCGGCGTCTGCGGGCAAGTCTGTTTCCAGGAAATAAGGGCCCCGCGAGGTACCTCCGCGCATCAGCACACAGGGAATACGCTGAGATTCGCCGGACAGGCTGTGGGTCAAGGCATCACCGTGCTGCTGGTTGTGGCAGCAGCTTTTAATGCGAGATTTATGCATGTAAAATGCAAAAATCTGAGCTATTGATGCGTAATGAGCATCAATTTTGAATCCCTGGACCTGCGAGCTTTCCTGACCGTGGTCGAGCAGGAAAGCTTCCACCGGGCGGCGGCGACCTTGAACCTGTCGCAGCCGGCGCTCAGCCGCCGCATCCAGAAACTCGAAGCCGAGATCGGCGCACCGCTGCTGGAGCGAACCACGCGCCGCGTGGCGTTGACGGCCATGGGCCGCGAATTTCTGCCGCTGGTACGGCGGATGCTGGACGAGTTCGACAATTCGCTATTCGCGATGCGTCAACTTGGCCAGCGACAGGCCGGACAAGTCACCATCGCCTGTGTGCCAACGGCGGCGTTCTATTTCCTGCCGCGCGTCATCGCGCGGTTCAACGAGCAATATCCCAATGTGCGCTTCAGCATTCTTGACCTGTCTGCCAACGACGGGCTTCGTAGCGTCGCGCACGGCGAGGTCGAGTTCGGCATCAACCTCCTGGGTTCGGCCGAACCCGATCTGAGCTTCGACCCGCTGATCGAAGACCCGTTCGTGCTCGCGTGCCGCCGCGACCATCCGCTGGCCGAGCAGGATTCCGTCGACTGGGCAGACATCGAACCCTACCGCCTCGTCACCGTCAGCCGAGCCAGCGGCAACCGCACGCTGCTGGAGGCCGCACTGGTGCGCGCACGCGTGCATCTGCATTGGTTTTACGAAGTGACACATCTGTCGACTTCACTCGGTCTCGTCGAGGCGGGGCTCGGCATTTCCGTCCTGCCCCAGCTTGCGACGCCGCAGGGAGAACACCCGATCATCGTCACGCGGCCGATCGGCAATCCGCAGGTATCGCGCACCATCGGCGTCGTACGACGCCGCGGCCGCCCCCTGTCGCCGGCAGCGCAGCGCTTCTTCGACATCCTGATGACCACCTGGTCGGATACCTGAGGTGAAGCACTCAGATCGCTTGATTGAAGCGGAACAGACGCGCCGGCGCATCCTGAAGGATAATCTTTCGGTCCGCCGGATCGGGAACACACGCTTCAAACTGCTGCTGCGTCATCGCGTATCGGATGTTCTTTTCATTCTGGGTATGCGGCCAATCGCTTCCCCAAAGCAGACGCTCGGGACCGAAAGCATCGAGCAATCGCACCGCGCAGTCTTTGGCACGTGAAAGGTCGGAGAGATCGGGCCAATTCCGATAAAGCCCCGATATCTTCACCCAGACACGACGCGACCGCGCGGATTGCAGGAGATAACGAAATCCGGGATCGTCGACACCGGCTTCCGTCGGCCGACCCATGTGATCGATCACGACGGTGAGCCCCGCGTTCAACAGCGGATCGATCACAAAGGGCAGACCGACACTGTCACGCAGCACCTCGACCTGCCAATCGAGGCGCCGCAGATGACCAAATAGCGTCTGCCATTCCGGCTCCCACAGCCGTGGCAGCGAAAGACCGGTCAGATTGAGCCGGACTCCGACGACGCCAACGGCATCCATCGTCTCCAGCGCGACACCATCGATCGTCGGATCGACAACCGCGACACCGCGCAGACGCCGGGGAAACTGCTTCAGCGCCTCGATCATGTAAGTGTTGTCGGTGCCGAGAAAGCTTGGCTGAATCAAAACACCACAAGACACGCCGTGTCTGTCGAGCACAGACAGATAGTCGTGCACGGTGACGGCATAGTCAGGCGCATAGCGGCGCACCGCCGCGAGATTCAGCCCCGGCTCGAATATATGCGCATGCGTATCGACGATCTGCACTCTCGGTTTCCTCCTGCGAGCCTTGATCTCGCTGATTCCGCTCGTTGCTCTTCCCGTGCCGTTTTACAGCGAAGCGCGTGGCGACGACAAATTCGACGCAGCACTCGAGCACACCGCATATAAAAAGCCGGGACAGGATCGCCCTGCCCCGGCTTCGGTTGCATAAGTCTCGACGGATCAGGCTGTCTTGAGCTGCGGTCGCGACGCCGGAGCCTTGTGACCGTCGGAGAGCGAAGCAAGCAAGCTGCCGCAATTCATGATCTGCGGATCGACGCCCATCAGCTGATAGGCCATCCACGCCGACACCTGCACAGCCGAATAGACCGGCTTGCCAAGATCGCGCTCGAGCGCATCCAGCACTTCGAGCGCACGGAGCTGGGTACACGCCACGAACACCGCCTCGCAATCCGAAGCGGCGACTTCCTTGACCTTCGCGTAAATCTCGGAAGGCTGGATCTTGGCGTGGTCGAACATGTCGAGCATGTCGAAGGTGCCCAGCTTCGTCGTTTCGATGTTGTAGGCGCGCAAAAACTGCCGCAGCCGCTCGTTGGTGACTTCTACATAGGGCGTCACCACCGCGACCTTGCGGCGACCGGTGCGGGTGAGCGCTTCCGCCATCGCGGCAGCCGTGGTGATCGCCGGCGCCTTGGCGATGTCGGAAATCTGCTGGCAGATCTTCTTGCTCCACTCCGGGCCCTCGAAGAACGAGCCCGAGGTGCAGCCATACACGACAACGTCCGGCTCGGTATTGGCGACGCGGGTCGCCGCGCCGCAGGCTTCCTTTTCCATGTTCCGCAACTCGTCGGGCGTGCCGTGGCGGCCGCCGGCGATGCGCGCCGTGCTGATGGCAACACCCTCCGGCGCGATGCGCCAGAACTCGGTTTCCATCACGGTGTTGATCGAAGGAACCAGCAGGCCGATCCGCCCTCTCCACCCGTACATTTTAAATCTCCTCTCCCTGTCGCGTTGCTATTGAACGTTCGCCGGCGGACGCCGGGAACGGCTACTGCTTGTGGCGTCAGCCGGCCTTGCTCGGGAAATCCCGGATCAGATCGGAGACGTTGGACATCTGCTCGAGCTTGAGAACGCGTTCCGCATATTGCTGCGCGCTGGCGCGCGGCACGCTCATGCCGAAGTCGAGACAGTCGGCGAATTTGCCGAGCAACTCGTCGACCGACATCGGGGCATCGGGGGCGCCCTTGGTCTTGCGGCCTTCGAGCAGCACCGTGGTGTTGTCGTTGAGCTCGACCCGCACCTTCGACGGCTCCATGGCCGTCGGGGATTCGGTCGGGTCGGGCATCGCTTTTACCCGGCTCGCCAGCGCCACCACCTTCGGATCGGCGATGTTCGGCTTGGTGTAGGTCGGCAACGTCACCTTCCCGTCGATCAGCGCGCGCGCGAAGGTATAGCCGATATTGAACTGGGCATGGACAACGGAGTCTCGCGTCACATCATAGGGCTGGCCGACGGTCTGGAAATTGACCTGCGGCAGCCGGACCTCGACCGACTTGATGTCGTCGGCGCCGATGCCGCGTTTGCGAAGATCAAAAGCGAGATCAATCGTCGTATGGTTGCAGCGGCAGCACGGATAAGGCTTGAACGAGAATCCTCGGGTCCGCCACTCCTTGCCGATATCCTCCAGCAACACCTCAGGCTTGACTTCATCGCGCTCGAACAGACGGAACAAGCCGGCCGCGCCTTCCAGCGAACGGAACGGGCCGGTGATGCCGTCCTGCGCGAAGAAGGCGGCCGTCACTGCGTTGCGAGCCGCAAACCCCGGACCGAGCCGCTTGGTCAGCACGCCGTCATGCATGCTCTGCGCGGTACCCTGCGCCTGATGGAACGCGATGCCGAGCGCATTGACCAGCTTGTCGCCCGTCAGACCCAGCATGCGGCCCGCGCCAATCGCGCCGGCCATGCTGCCGAGCGTCGTTGTCGGATGCCAACCCTTGCCGAGCGAATTGTAACAGGTGAAGCCGAGCCGCGCGTGCACCTCTGCGGCGACCGCCAGCGCGAGCAGGAAGCGCTTGCCGTCGACATTGCCGATGTCCTCGGCAACCGCGATCATGATCGGCAGCAGCACGCAGAAAGCGTGAATGCGCGCCGGGTCGTGCATGTCGTCGAAATCGAGCGCATGCGCGGCCGCACCATTCGACATTGCCGCATTCGGCGGAGAGAACCGGTGCTTGCCAATCAGCGCCGTCGCGGACCCTCCGTTTTCCCACTTCGCCAGCCGGCTGTTGATCTCTGCGATGCCGGGCGCACGCGCCGCGCCGCCGATCACGCCGAGCGTGTCGATGACCAGCAGCCGCAGGGTCTGCACCACATCCGCCGGGATGTCGTCATAGGTCCAGTGCTCCACCGCCTCGCACAGACGGCGGCTGATGCCCTCGATGTTTTCCATTTGCTTCTGCGCGGCGACCGTCTGAGCCATGATCCGTTTCTCCCTGCAAACACGTAATGACAACCAACCACTTGCCCGGCGGTTATCCGACCAGCGAAGCGATCTTGTCGGTAGCCTTCAAACCCGAACCCGTCAGCACCATAGCCACCGTTTCGCCGGCGGCGATGTCGCCGGAACTGATCAGGCGCGTCAGCGCCGCACCGGACGACGCCGATGTCGGCTCGACGAACAATCCCTGGCCGAGACACTGGCGCAGCGATTTGAGGATCTCATCCTCGCTCACCGCCACCACCGCGCCCTTGGAGCCGCGCACGGCTTCCATCACCTCGCGGATGCGGACCGGCTTCACCGACGCGATGCCGTCCGCCATGGTCGGCGACGGTTTGATCGGCACCCACTGATCACCACCGGATTCCCACACGGCATGGAACGGCGCGCTCGCTGCTGCCTGCACCGCATAGATGCGGGGCATGCGCGAAATCTGACCGCGCGCGAGCAGTTCGTTGAAACCGATCCAGAGACCGAGCACATTGCTGCCGTAGCCGCACGGAACGACGACGGCGTCGGGCCCGCGGAAGCCGGTCTGCTCCCACAGTTCGAATGCCAGCGTCTTGGTGCCTTCGATGAAGAACGGCTGCCAGTTATGGCTGGTGTAAAAAATCTTCTCGGCTTCCCGTAGCGCCATGTCGGCTACAGCCTGACGGTCGCCGGGAATGAGACCGACATCAGCGCCCATCGCCGTCATCTGCGAAATCTTGCCGGCCGGCGCGGACGCCGGCGCAAGGATGCGGGCTTTCATCCCGGCGGCGGCCGCATAGGCAGCCATCGACGCGCCGGCATTGCCCGAGGAGTCTTCGAGGATGTGCTTCACACCGACCGAGCGGAGATAGCTGAACAGCACGCTGGTGCCGCGATCCTTGAACGAGCCGGTCGGCGCCAGATATTCCAGTTTCACCTGGACCTCGCGACCATCCCACGGCCGCGCCACCAACGGCGTCCAGCCCTCGCCGAGGCTGATGCGGGACTTCGCATCGACACGGATGGCCGACGCATAGCGCCACAGCGAACGCTCGTGCCCGACGATATCGGCGGGAGCCAATCCGTGGCCAAGCGTCAGGTTGAGATGCGAGCCACCCTGATCACGCCACATCGGCGTATCGACAGCAAAACGCTGGCCGGTGACAGGGGAGATGTACTGGACGTCAGAAGCCGCCGGCGCGGCTGGCGCACTCGTCATCAGGGAAATTCACCTTGCATGGCCGCTCTTGGCCGGCCTGTATCCTGTATCCAAACATGGACACCATGGATTCTCAAGCCTAATCCAAGGGTCGGAATGCAGGACTCGAATGCAAGAAGTAGGCCCTGGTGACCACCTGGGCAGCCCCCGCCCAGGATCCGTATCCGCTTATTTCATCCCCTCGGGAGAACGGCTGAAAAGCTGCATCATTCGGATGTCTTTGCTGGCCAGCACGTGATCACGGCCGGCAATCTCGGCCGCCTGCGGGTCGCGGCGCTCAAGGGCATCGACGATGGCTGTATGCTCCCGCAACACAGTGTCTTTGCGACCGGGCGTGTCAAAGACAGTCCCCGGCAGCAGTGACACGGAATCGTGGAGATCCAGTACCGCCGGAAGCAGGTAGCGGTTGCGGGCAACCTCGAAGATCATCCGGTGGAACTGGAGATTCCAGGCAGCCGCTTCAGCGGGAGTGGCGGCATCGAAGCACTGCTCGACCATCTGCCGCAGAATCTTGATTTCGGTTGGCGAGACGTGCTCGGCGGCAAAGCGCGCCGCAGCGCCTTCGAGAATGGCGCGCAGGCTGTAAAGCTCGATAATCTTTGTCGACGTGAGCTGGGCGATCATCAGCCCGCGCCCGGGGGCCAGTTCGACTAGGCCACGAGCGACCAGCCGTCCCAGCGCTTCGCGCACCGGCGTCCGGCTGACCCCGAGCAGGTCGGCGAGATCTTCCTCGCGCAACCGCATGCCCTGGCGCAATTCGCCTTTCTGGATCGCATCCCGGACGTACTGGAAAACATAGTCTGTTCGCGAAACATCGTCCGCGCGCGACTTCCGGTCAGCCACCGCCTTGCGAGGCAAGGCCCGCGGCTCGGACACGCTTTTCGGCACGCTGTTCTCCTTGGTCAGAGTGTCGGGAACGAATATCTCCTTGTTATCACAAGAGAAAGCTAAACCAGACTCAATCCCGTCAAAACGCTTGCGAGGCTTAGGCCGCCGATTCCGCCAGGATCGCGGTCAGGCGCCGGACATCCGGTAACCGGTCGAACATCATGACTTCGTCGAACGCCCGGCCGCCTACCGTCGCCGGTCTGGTGCGGATCGCGCAGTCCATGAACTTGTCCTTCAACTCGTCAGTCGACATCGGATTGTCCTGCCCCCGGCCGAACGGCGTGACCGCTTCCGAGCGCAGCGTCGTTCCGTTGCGCAGCGTCACCATGACCCGGCCGAGATATTCGTTGGTCTCGTTGTGCGGGCGCGACACGGTGCGCGACAGCAGCCCGCGAATGGTCGGGTCCATGAAGGCATCCCCTTCGAAATGATCGAAGCGGATCGTTCCTTCCATCAATGCCCGAGCCGTCGTGTATTGCACGCTGAACTTGGCATCGAGACCGGTGCGAGGATCCGGACGGTTGGTATGCGCCAGCCGTCGCGCATGGGTTTGCGTCTCGATGGACTCGATATCGGCGGCTTTCAGCGCGCCATTGGTCTTCCGCAGTTTGATCGCCGCATCGATCGCCGAATGCGCGCTGCCGCAACACGGATGCTGCTTGATGGCCACGCCCGGACTGAGCAGTTCGAGCGCGCCATCGCGATCGGCCAGCATGGCATTAATGTTGAAATTGCCCTGACCGTTGAACACGTCGAAAAAGCCCTGCTCCTGTTCAAAAGCATTGGGGTTCGCAGACAGACCGTCGCGCGCAAGCAGCGCCGCCATCAGCCCGCCGCGCGCGGCAGTGCCGACATGCAACGGCTTGGTCGGCGTGCCGAAATTCGCCTTCACGCCGTTGGACAATGAGACGGCGATGGCAAGCGCGCGAGCAAGCTGCTCGTCATTCAGGTTCAACAGGCGCGCGCAAGCTGCTGCGGCACCAAACACGCCAAGCGTCGACGTCGGATGCCAGCCCTTCTCGTAATGATGAGGCAGCAGACCGCGCGCCAGGCGGATCTCAGCTTCGATACCGCAAATGAAGGCTTCCAGCACAACTTTGCCCGAAGCCCCCATTTCCTCAGCGAGGGCAAGAAGCGCGGGGACGACCGGCGCCGACGGATGCCCGCCCATGATCGTGCTGCAATCGTCATAGTCGAGTGCATGGGCGGCAGCGCCGTTGATCAGCGCCGCATCAAGCGCCGTACCACGAACCTTGCTGCCAAAAATGAAACACGGGCCCGGTGCGCGCTCGATCTCCAGCGTATGCGTGGCGATCTGCACGACAGGCTCATCCTGCCCGGCAAGCGACACGCCGAGCGTATCGGCAATGCAGAATTTGGCGACATGAATCGCCTCTTCCGGCATCGTGCCGATGGCGAGACGGTTGACGCGCCGGGCGAGATCAAGGGCGAAGCTCATAACCCATCTGTCCTTAGTGAATTGTTCTGGAGCGAGAGACGGACGGCTGCACGGCGAGCAAGGCCGCAACGTCCTTCATATTTGCGGCGTCTTGTAGTGCCTCGAGCACGGAAAAAAGCTTCGCGCTCTGAATCTCATCGAGCGTGCGCGACGCGCAATCCATGAATTTCTCGCGCAGCATCGACATTGGCAGCGGGATTTCCGGACCACGTCCGAGCGGCGCCGGCACGGAATGGCTGAACGTCGTCCCATCGCGAAGGCGGACTTCGACGGTCGCACCGTAATCATTGCTATCGTCGTCGTGGCCTTTGGTCGCCACAACCTCCATCACCCGACGCACCTCGGGATCACGGAAGCGCTCGCCCTCAAAATGCTCCATCAACACGCGGCCATCGACCAGCGCGCGGGCGACCGCATATGGCAAGCTGAATTTTGCATCGAGCGGGCTGGTGGCCTGTCGCTGCACGTGCGGCAGCAAGCGGCGACGGTGCATAATCACCGTCACGGCAGCGATATCATCCGCCTTCAATTTGTGCTGCTGCGCCAGCGCGATCGCCGCATCGATCCCGCCATGAACACTGTAGACGCACGGATATTTCTTGATCGAAATGCCGGGATTCAGCAGGTCGAGCGGCTCGGCCCAATTTTTCAGCATGCGCTCGGGGTGGAAATTTCCCTTGCCATTGAACACCTCAAAAAAACCTTGCGGGTGCTCGAACGCATCGGCACTCGCGGTAAAACCGCCCTTGGCCAGTTGCGCCGCGAACAGACCGTGCCGCGCCGCGACGCCCGCATGCAGCGGCTTGGTCTGGCTGCCAAAGTTCGACTTCACGCCGGCGGCATGTGAAATGCACAGCGCCAGAGCCGACATCATCTCCTCGTCGGTCAGCCGCAACAACCAACCGCAGGCAGAGGCAGCGCCAAAAATCCCGAGCGTCGCGGTCGGATGCCAGCCTTTTTCATAGTGATGGAAATTGACGCCACGCGCGATACGTGTCGCGGTTTCGACACCAACGATATAGGCATTGAGAAAATCGCGGCCGGACACTTGCTGCTGCTCTGCCAACGCCAGAAGCGCCGGGACGATCACGACCGTGGGATGGCCAGCCATGGACTTGCTGGTATCATCGAAATCGAGCGCGTGGCCCGCCGTCCCGTTGATGAGCGCAGCATCGAGCGCACGCAATTTCTCGCCACGGCCAATCACGACACAACCGTCGCTGACCGGCGTCGCGGCCGCCTTCAGCACGATCTCGGTCGTATCTTCCGGCGCGCCGGCCAACGCGCAACCGATCATGTCGATGATCGCGGTCTTCGCCCAATCCAGGGCTTCCGTGGGGAATTGCTCGGTTTGCAGGGCATTGATCCGCTGCGCGATCTGGAGGGCGATACTCATCGTTCTCTTGACACCGTTATTGTCGAAATTTGTTGTCGTGTATTCATGCTGTCGCTTGCACGAACGTGGGCGCGTGTGCCTGCTGACCCCTTGCGGCAGCGAGCACTGGCCGGATCGAGCGCGCCCGCTCAAGACTCATCAACCGATCGAACAGCGCCGATGCTTCATGGCCGGTCAGGGACGCCGCCGCACAATCCAGGAACTTGTCGCGAAATTCTGCGTCACTCATCGGATCATCAGGCCCGCGACCCATGTCGCGCAACGCCACCTCACGGTGTGTCCTGCCATCCTTCCCGGTGATCGAAACGGTCGCTTCGGCGAGCGCGCCATCATGTGGCCGCAGCTCGACACGCTGCATTAATTCACGCAGATTCGGATCAAGAAATGCGCTTCCTTCAAAATCCGAAAGCCGGACACCACCGTTTTTGAGGGCCAGCGCCACGACATAATGCGTACTGAATTTTGCGTCGGTATCGGTGCGCGGATCGGGACGATTCACGTTACGCATGCGCTTCGGTGACAACTCGACCTTGATCGAAGCAACGTTGTCACAGGAAACATCATCATGCGCGCGAAGCTTCAGAACCGCATCAATCGCCGGATGAGTGAACGCGCAACACGGATATTGCTTGATCGCAATACCCGGGTTCAAAATATCGAAACCGTGATCAAGACGCGCCAGCACCACCTGCGGATCAACCGGCCGCCCTGCATAAGCGCTGAAATAGCCAAGCTCATGCTCCAGCGCATCAAGGTTAGCAGTGAAACCCTTTTGTGCCAGCAACGCCGCCTGCAGTCCGTTCCGATTACTCTGTGCGGCATGCAGATGCTTCGTCATGGTGCCGGAATTGGCGCGCAGGCCCGCTGCACTCGACGCGGCAATCGACAATGCCCCAGCGAATGCTTTGTCATCCAGGTTGAGTAGCTTTGCGCATGCGGCCGCGGCGCCGAAAATGCCGATGGTTGCGGTCGGGTGCCAGCCGCGCTGACCGTGATCCGGATTGATGGCGGATGCGATCGCAGTTTCGGTCTCGTAACCGGCGACATAGGCCGCGATCACATCGCCGCCCGAGCGGTCGAGTTCTTCCGCCAGCGCCAGCAGCGCAGGCACCATCGGCACCGATGGATGTCCGTCCATGGTCGGACTGCAGTCATCGAAATCAAGCGCGTGGGAAGCCGCGCCATTCACAAACGCCGCCTCGAGTGCCGGAAGCGTCTCCGTGCGGCCCAGCACCGTGCACGACCCGCGCGCACCGTTCATCTCCGCCAGCGACAACAGGATGCCGACGCTTGGCTCCCGGCATCCGCCGAGCCCGGCTGCGATATTGTCGGCGATGGCCAGCCGCGCCCAGTGCACCGCTTGCGGCGGCAACTTGGCAAAAGACAGCGCGTTGATTCGGGAAGCGATGGCGAAAGCGAGTGTCGACATGAGATTTCCGCCGTAAACTTCCTGGCCAACATTTTATCTCGCGGCACGGTTATGCCTGAGCGTGCCCAAGGCCAGTGCTGGCCGCCCGCGTGCAGGGATCTGATCTGATCTGATCTGATCTGATCTGATCTGATCTGATCTGATCTGATCTGATCTGATCTGATCTGATCTGATCTGACCCGACCCGACCCGACCCGACCCGACCCGACCCGACCCGACGATCGAACGCCAATTCTCGTAGCTTTGCCAGACACTTGTATGTTCTGTACGCAAAGTTATACAATAAAATATCGAAATATCCAATAGCGGCCGCGACCGTTCCCGCTGCGTCTTGCAGCAGAACGGACGTGCAGAAAAAGAGCACGCGGCCTTGCGTCATCCGGGAGACGTTGAATATGGGCGAGTTTATCGAGATCGCGGCCAAGGGCGGCGCTTTCCAGGCGTTCCTGTCGCTGCCGGCAGCGGGCACGGGGCCAGGCGTTGTGGTGCTGCCGGAGATCTACAACGTCAACGATTGGGTCCGCGCGGTCTGCGACCTGTACTCGGAGGCCGGTTACGTGGCGCTGGCGCCGGACGTGTTCTGGCGGCATGAGCCTAACCTGTACATGGCCTACAATCCGGAGAACCAGCAGCGCGGCCGCAAGCTCGCAACTGAACTTGATACTGAACTCGCTCTCGACGACCTCGATGCCTGCTTCTCATTCCTGCGTAAAAGCTCGCACACGAACGGCAAGGTCGGTGTTGTCGGTTATTGCCTCGGCGGACAACTTGCTTATCTGTCCGCCACGCGTCGAAATCCGGATGCGAGCTCGGTGTATTACGGCACCCGGATTCAGCATCATGTTCATGAAGCGCGGACCATCCGCTGCCCGACCGACATCCATTTCGGCGAACTCGACCAGAGCGTGCCGGTCTCGGCCGCGGCGGAGATCGAGGCGGTGACCAAGGACATGCCGCATGTCTCGGTCTACGTCTATGAGCAGGCACCGCATGCCTTCGGCCGCTTCGGCCATCCGCCCTATCGGCCCGGCGCATCCGGACTGGCGCTGCAACGGACTCACGATCTGTTCAGCAAGGCGCTGCGCTGACCCGTCGCCTGCCCTTGAAAAAAACAGCCCCGCTTTCGCGGGGCTGTTCGTTCCTGTCATCAACGCCAAAGCGGGATTTAGCGCTGCATGCCCCAGCGCTGCAGCGTACGCGCCTCGATCGTGCGGAAGATCACCGACTCGACCAGCAGGCCAATGACGATGACCGCCAGCAAACCCGCGAACACTTGCGCGGTCTCGAGTTCCGCACGCGACTCGAAGATATACCAGCCGAGGCCGCCCGAGCGCGACGACACCCCGAACACCAGTTCGGCGGCAATCAACGTGCGCCAGGCGAACGCCCAGCCGATCTTGAGGCCCGCCAGAATGGCCGGGAACGCCGCCGGCATCAGAATCTTCATCACGAACCGGACGCCGGACAGGTTGTAATTGCGCCCCGTCATCCGCAGCACCTCGGGCACCGAACGAAACCCGGATAGCGTGTTCAGCGACACCGCCCACAACACCGAGTGGACGATGACGAAAACCAGCGACGGAATTCCAAGCCCGAACCAGATCAATGCCAGCGGCAACAACGCGATCGCCGGCAGCGGATTGAACATCGCGGTCAGCGTGGTCAGCAGATCTGTCCCGATCCGCGTCGACACGGCGAGCGTCGTGAACACCGCCGACAACACGAGACCGAGACTATAACCGATCAGCAGAACCTGCATCGACACGCCGGTCCGATCGAGCAGAACACCCGACGTCAATTCGCGCCAGAAGGTCTGAATCGTTTCCGAGAAAGTTGGAAACAGCAGGGGGTTTCCGAGGAACCGCGCATACGCTTCCCAGACGACCGCAAGCACAACGAGGATCGCGAGCTTGCGGAGAAGGTCGTTGTCGGCCAGCCGTTCGGCCAGCGACAACGGCTTCTCGATCGAACCGATCCCGGTGGCGTCGATCGGCACAACCTCGAATTCCTTGCGTTCGACCGGCGCTCTCGTCACGTCACCTGCGAGCGCATTCATGCCACGGCCTCCGTCTCAGGTTCCGGCACGGGTTCGGATTCTTCGAACAGCAGGCCATGAATACGTTTCATCAGCAGGCCGAATTCCGGCATGTCGACGTTTTCGTGGGTGAACCGCTCCGCATTCAGCTCCGCCCGCACGCGTCCGGGATGCGGCGACAGGACGAGAATGCGCGAGCCGACGATGATCGCTTCTTCGATCGAATGGGTCACGAACAGCACCGTAAAGCGTGTCTGATCCCAAAGACTGAGAAGCTCCTCCTGCATCTTGCGCCGCGTCAGCGCGTCCAATGCCGCAAACGGCTCGTCCATCAGAAGGATATCCGGCTCCATCGCCATCGCGCGGGCAATGGCGACGCGCATCTTCATGCCGCCCGACAGCATATGCGGATAGACGTCGATGAACTTCGACAATTTGACCTTGTCGAGCACCGCAAGCGCCCGGTCGCGGATTTCGCCGCGATCAAACCGCTTCGTCGCCTGCATCGGGAACATGACGTTCTGCAGAATCGTCTTCCAGGGCATCAACTGCTCGAATTCCTGGAACACCATCATGCGATCGGGGCCCGGCGCCTTCACGACCCGGTCGCGCACCCTGATCGTTCCTTCAACCGGTTGCATAAATCCGCCGACCGCCTTCAGCAGCGTCGACTTGCCGCAACCGGACGGCCCGAGCAGAACGAAGCGATCGGATTGATAGACGTCGAAATCGACCTTGTATGTCGCCGTGACGAGATGTTTCGGCGTCTTGTACTGAAGCGTCGCGCCGCGCACATCCAGGATAGGCGACGGCGCTTTCGCACCGCCGCCGACACCGGCGTTAATCCCCGGATTCGCCATGAGCGTTCTCAAAGAAAAGATCCTTCCAGCTCGCGGGAGTCGATTTCAGCGTACCCACGTCCTTCATGAACTTGGCGTAAGCCACGAAGCTCCGAGGACGCATGATGAACTGCACATCCTTGTCCTTCAGGATCTCCAGAACCTCAGCCTTCGATACGCCTTCCTTTGATGACTTCAGATAGATGTCGGCCGCAGCTTCCGGATGCTCCTTGATGAACTTCTGGGAGTCTTCCATCGCCTTGTAGAAGGCCGTCAACGTCTTCGGATTTTCCTTGGCGAACGCCTCAGTCGCATAAGTGACCGAGAAGGTCGCCGGCGCGCCCATCAGCTCGTATGACGTCGCCACACGGTGCAACCCGCGCTTCAGCTCGACGTACTGATAGGGGGGCGACGCGAAGTGCGCTGTGATCTCGGTTTTCGAGAGCAGCGCCGCCATCGCGTCGGGATGCGGCAGCGACGTGGTCAGCGGATCGAGGCGCTGATAGTCCTTCTGGCCCCACTTCTTCGCCGCCCACATCTGCATGATGATCGACGGGATCGACGTTTTCACCGCAGTCACCGCAATGCGATCCTGCGAGGTGAACTGGTCGAGCGACTTGATGTCGGCCTTGCGGGTCATCAACCACATCGGCAGCAGCGACAAGGGCGCCACCGCACGCACCGATGACGGCGTGTTCAACGTCCGATTCCACATCACGAGGAACGACGGCGGGCCGTTCGAAACGATATCGACGTTGCGCGACAACAGCGCGTCGTTCATCGCCGCGGGGCCACCGAAGGTCAGCCACTGCGGCTTCACGGTGAGGCCCGCTTCCTTGGTCCGCTTGCCCAGGAAGTCTTGCGACTCCATCACCATCAACGGAAGAAAACCAAGTCCGTACTGCTTGGCGATCCGCAAGTCGCTGGTTTCCGCGGACGCCGTGGTCGGCGCGATCGCCCAGCCAAGCGCCGCTGCGACAGCGCCTGCCATTACGGAGAACATCAGTGTCTTTCTTAAGTACATGCTTCCCCCTCCTTCACACTCTGTGGCCTCTGTATGGGCCGGTTTCACCTACGTGCGCTCGATATGCGGGAAACGTGCCACTTTCCCGTATCCAGTATCCAAACATCCTTTCACAGATCGGCCAACGATCAAACTCCTCATACAAATGCATACAACACGACCGTATGCAAATGAATACAGAAGCTTTTGACATGACTTATCTATCTGAAAATCAACATTTATTTATCTCACCAAACGACGACAAACGGCTGCGGCGAACGGCCGCCCCATCGGTCAGCCGGCTGCGCGAATAGTCGGAGCAGTCTTTTTCACCCAACGGGCAGTGATGTCCGCGATCCGATCAATATCCGTCGGGTCGTTGTAGGCGTGGAGCGATAGCCGCAAAACGCCGCGCCGAATGGTGTGACAGATCCCGCCCGCTTCAAATGCGTCATGCAGCGCGAGCAGCGAGGAGTCGTCCACGCTGTCATGCGTCGCGCCGATGCCATGACCGATCGCCACGATATGCGCCATTCGCGTGTCGTTGCTTTTCGCGATCAGCGGCGCGCCCACCGCTTCCAGCTTGCTCGCAAGCTGACGCGCCAATCCGCAAACATAAGACTCGAGCGCTGCCGCATCGAACGCCTGCAGCTCCTTCATCGCCTGGTTGACGGCGACCGCGCCGACATAATTGAAATTTCCGACATCGAAACGGCGCGCGCCCGCAGCGAACCGGAACGAACTCTCGGTGCCCGAGCTCGCTTCATGCGCCGTGCCGAGATCGACACCCATCCGCGACAGATACGCCGGGCGCATCGCCTCGGCGAGCGTGCGCCGAACGAACAGGAAGCCCATACCGTAAAGGCCCAGCAACCCCTTCTGTGTCGAGACGGCGAGACCGTCGATCATGTCTGCCGCGACATCCATCCTGGCAATGCCGATCGATTGCGCACCATCGACCAGAAAGAAAATGCCACGTTCGCGGCAGGCGCGGCCAAGACGCGCCATGGGAACGCGCAGCCCCGGCGAGAACGATACACTCGAAACCGTCACCACACGGGTCTTGTCGTCGATCGCATTGAGGACAGCATCGGCAGAAATGGCGTTGTCGACCGGTGCAACCTCGCGAACCACGATGCCGCGCGTCTGCGCCAGTGACTGCCAAACGAAGATGTTGGCGGGATGTTCAAGGCTCTGACAGATGACGACATTGTCGCCTGCCTGCCACGGCAAGGCATTAGCGACAGCGTTGATGCCATCCGACACGTTCTTCGTGAACGAAACCTCGTCGGAATGCGCGTTGATCAGTCCCGCGAAGCGGTCGCGCGTCGTTTCGATCAAATCGAAATAAGCCTGCTTGTCGACCCGGCCGGACATCCGCACATCGAGATGCGCCGCCACAGCATCACGCACCGTGGTGGAAATCGGTCCGCGCGCCGCCACGTCGCAATAGACCTGGTTCTGCGCAGCCGGAAACAGCCGTCGAAAGGCTGCAAACTGCGCCTGATGTGCGATGTCCGTCATTTTGAGACTGCTTTGCCATATGCGCCGCCGCCGGGCGTGCGAATGCTGATGACCGAATCGCGCGGGAGATCGACATCCGCCATCGCGGAGCCGAGGCGCGTTTCGTTCGGCTTGCCGGGATTGAGAATGAACTCACCGACCGCGCCCGCGCCACCGCCACCGGCACCCAGAGCCGGCACATGCTGCCGCTCTGCCGAAAGACTGACACGAATGCCATCCGCCATCGCACGATATTCGCGGATCACGCCATGGCCGCCGCGTTTCTCGCCGACGCCGCCGGAGCCGTCGCGCAGCGCGTAACGCTCAAGCCGCACCGGATAGGAATGTTCGAGCGCCTCGATCGGAAGATTGGCCGCGCCCGACGCATGGACACGAACCGCATCGATGCCAGGCCGGCTCGGCCGCGCGCCCATGCCGCCGGCGATGGTTTCGTAATTGACGAAATACGTGTCGTTGCGCGGGTCCGGCCCCGAGAACACGACGAGATGATGCGGACCGCTGCCGGCCAGCGCCTTCTCCGGCATCGCCTGCGACATCGCCGCGGCGATCGCGTCGCCGAGAACACCACAGGAGATCGAACGGCAGCCGACCGGCGCCGGATCGCAGGGCTGCACGACACAACCGCGCGGCGCTATGATTTCCATCGTATCGAAATAGCCGGCGTTCGCCGGCACGTCCGGATCGAGCATGCTTTTGGCAACGGTGCAGATGGTCGCAACCAGCGCCTGATGCGGAATGTTGCGCGCCCAGGTGAGCTGCGGCGCACTGCCGGTGAAATCGAACACCATGCGCTTGTCCTGCACCGTCAACTTCAGGGCGATGCGCGCCTTCTCTCCCTCGTTGTCGCCGTCGAGGAAGTCTTCCGACACGTAGACGCCATTCGGAATCTTGCTGATCGCCGCTTCAAAACGCGCACGGGTGAAATCGAGGAACGCGGCAATCGTCGCCTCGGTCTTTTCGCCGTAACGCTCGAACAAGGCCTCGACGGACCGGATGCCGGCGAAGTTGGAGGCGAACTGCGCGTTGAGATCGCCGCGCCGCTCGTCGGGCGTGCGCGAATTGAGCAGGATGATTTCCTGGAGATCGCGATTGATCTTGCCCTCGCGGACAAGACGCACCGCCGGGATGCGCAGACCTTCCTGGAAGATCGAGCGGCACACCGCAGCTTCGCTGCCGGGCACCATGCCGCCCACGTCCGAGTGGTGTGCGATGTTGGCGACATAAGCCACGATCTTGCCGCGCCAGAACACCGGCGCGACGATATTGATATCGGGAAGGTGCGTGCCGCCGCCGTTATACGGATCGTTGGCGGCGAACATGTCGCCGGGGCGGATATCCGCCTCATCGAAACGCTGCTTGATGGCGTCGACCGCGCCGATCATCGAGCCGAGATGGACCGGCACCCGGTGCGCCTGAGCGATGACGCGCCCGGCCGCATCGAAGATCGCGGTGGAGCAGTCGGCCCGCTCCTTGATGTTCGGCGAGAATGACGTCCGGATCAGGGCTGCCGCCATCTCTTCCGAGATCGTGTAAAGGTGGCGCGCGACGACTTCCGCGGTGATCGCATCGACTGTGTTGCTCATGGAACGGCTCGCTTTCAACGCACGGTTTCGAGATCGATGAAGATATTACCGATCCGGTCGATGCGGACTTTGGAATGGGGAGGAACGACGGTCGTGGTGTCCATCTGCTCGATGATGACAGGCCCGGCCAGCGTCGCATCGGCCGGCAGGCTTTCGCGGCGATAGACCTTGGTGTCGACGAAACCCGTCCCGGCAAACCAGACCGGACGAACTTCGATCAGCGCCTTCTCGATCGATTCACCACCACCGCTCTGCTTCCAGGCCGGCGGCACCGGCCGGCGCACGATCACCGTGAGGCGGAGATTAACCACCTCGATGGTCTGCTCCGGCATGCGATAGCCGTAGTTCTGTTCGTGCATGCCGTGGAACACCTCGGCCAGGCGCTCAAGCTCCGCTTCGGTGAGATTGCGATTGAACGAGGTCGACAATTCCGAATTCTGGCCGAAATAGCGCATGTCGACGTGCCACTCGTGGATCGCGAGATCCTTGTCGAGCTTCTCCGCCTTGAGCCAGTCTTCGGCGCGTTCGCGCAGCCCTTCGATGCCGTCTTTCAGGCCAGCCAGAGACCCCGGCACCATCGGCACCAGGCGCGTGACGCTGAAATCGCCGCGGGCATCGGCATGCAGCAAACCGATCGCCGAGAGCAGGCCCGGTCGCTGCGGCACGAACACCGTCGGCATGCCGACTGTGCGCGCCACGTCCGCGGCATGCAGCGGTCCGGCGCCGCCGAACGGCATCAGCGCGTAAGTGCGAGGATCCTCGCCCTGCTCGACCGAGATGACGCGGACCGCGCCCATCATGTTAACATTGACGATTTCCAGAACGCCCGACGCGGCGCGTTCGAGATCAATGCCGAGCGGCTGGCAGAGATGCTTTTCGAGCGCGACGCGCGCCCGCTCGGGATAGACCGGCATGCGGCCATCGAGCAGCGTCTTCTGATTGAGACGGCCGAGCGCCATGTTGGCATCGCTGACGGTCGGAAGTTCGCCGCCGCGGCCATAGCAGGCCGGGCCGGGACGCGCGCCGGCACTCTTCGGACCGACCTTGATGAGACGGCCCGGATCGACCCAGGCGATGCTCCCGCCACCGGCACCGATGGTGTGGATATCCAGCGTGCGGGTGCGCACCGGAAAGCCGCCCATCTCGCGGACGCTCTGATTGTTCGGATTGCCGTCGCGGATCAGGCAGACATCGGTGGACGTGCCGCCCATGTCGAAGGTGATGATGCGGTTGACCTCGGCGGCGACGCCGAGGCTGGCGGCGCCGATCACGCCGCCGGCGGGACCGGAGAAGAACGTATTGACCGGCGCACGGCGCACCGCATCGGGCGAGACCGCGCCGCCATTCGATTGCATCACCCGCGGTTCGTCCGGAATGCCGAGCGAACGGACCCCGTTCTCGAAACGCTGCAGATAGCGGTCCATGACCGGCATCAGGCTGGCGTTCACCGTCGCGGTCGCGAAGCGTTCGTATTCGCGGAATTCCGCGAGGATGTCCGAGGAGGCGCACACATAGGCTTCCGGCCATTCCGCCTTGACCGCGTCGCGGGCGCGCTGCTCGTGCTCCGGCGTCGCATAGGAATGCAGGAAGCAGATCGCCACCGACTCGCAGCCCAGATCGCGCAGCTTGCGCGTCGCCGCGCGCACCGCATCGGTATCGAGCGGTGTGACGATCTCGCCGTCGTAGCCGACGCGCTCGGGCACCTCGATGCGCGCCTCGCGCAACGCCGGCGGGACCGGTTTCGGAATATCGAGATTGAAGAAGCTGGGGCGACGCTGCCGCGCGAGTTCGAGCACGTCACGGAAGCCTTCCGTCGTGATCATGCCTGTGGGCGCCCATTTGCCTTCGAGGACGGCGTTGGTCGCGAGGGTCGTCCCGTGACTGAGCAACCCCACATCTGCGGGGGCGAACCGGGCGAGATCGAGGATTTCGCTGATGCCGGTCAGAATGCCCTTGGAGGCATCCTCCGGCGTCGTCGGAACCTTGTGAAAGATGTAATTCCCGCTTTTGACGTCAACGAGCACCAAATCGGTGAAGGTTCCGCCGGTATCGATCCCAATCCAAACGTTTCGCACGCCTTGTCCTATTCAAAGGGAGAGAGGATTCTGGATACAGGATACCTGCAAAGCGATTTCAATGGCAAGAGGGCCCGGCGCCCCGCGACCGGGTTATGCGTGCTGTTGATCCCGGTTGCGCGCCTGATCCCCGGTTATCCGCCCTGTTGAGGGGAATTCCGCCTTGTTGAGGGGAAATATCGGAGGTCGCTCAGGGTTGCCGATCGACAGCCGGCCCCTAACGCCGGTGGCGCCCTCCGGGCCGGTCGCCACGACCACGATCAATGCGGCCGCGGCCGTCCGCGCCGAACCCGCCACCGATTTCCCCGCTGGCCGCTATCACTCGGTCAATCCGTACCGCCTCCCCGCACCAATCCGGTCTGGCCGGGTGTCATCGGCATGACCTCCAAATTTCGGCACGGCCTCCAAATTTCCGCGCGGACCATTGGTCGAGCGCAGGGCAAACGTCCAGGACGGGAAAGACCGGAAACCCATTCACGGTCGCCAAACCGGCACCGCTGAAAACCGTATGTTCGCCGCGCATGACACGACACACAGATTGTTCGCGCACGCTTCCTGCGTGATCGTTCGCGCACGTGCAGAAATGCCCTGCCTGTGGCGCTTATTTCTCGCGCGAGATCAGTTCCTGCATGCCGACGCCGGTCTCGAACAGGTGGTTCTGCATGGCGTCGCCGGCGGCATCGAAATCACCCTTCTCCACCAGCGCCAGAATCTGCTCGTGCCATTTCTGATTGAGCAGAAGATGATCGACGTAATCGTTGGTCAGGACCGGGTTCTTTTCGATCATCAGCTTGAGCGATGAGCGCGCATAAAGCGTCAACCGCGAAATGTGCTCGATCACATGCCGCGCATAAGGGTTCTGGCTGCCCTCGATGAAATAGCGGTGAAACCGGGTGTTCAGCATGAACACCTCCTGGAACGCCCGCTCGGCCAGCCGCTCCCGGGTTTTTTTGATCAGCGCGTACAGCGCATCGATGTCCGCCCTGCTGATCTCGCCCTTGAAATCGCGAACCGCCAGCGCCTCAAGAACCGCGCGGCAGCGATAGAGCAGATTGAGGTCGGAAGGCCCGATCGCCTTGAGGACGTAGCCGCCGTTCGCCACCGGATCGAGGATGCCGTCCTGCTGCAGCTTGCGGAACGCTTCGCGCACCGGCGTGCGGCTGACGTTGAGATTCTCCGCCCATTCCACGTCGCGCAAGCGCTTGCCGACCGGCACCGCGCCGTCGAGGATCTTGCGCCACATGATGTCGTAGATCTGGTCGTAGAGCGGATCGGTCCGCGCGACCCGGTCAGTTGCGTTTTCGGCCGCCGCGCGGAGAATGTCGCTGACAGCTGTCATTCTGGCACTCCGTTTCTGGACTTGCGGAAGCTCGTCGAGACGCCCGCTTACAATGAAATCGGGCGGATATACTTCTGCGATTCAGTGCCCGGCTGAATCAGATCACCCGCTAACATAATCGTCCAATAGCCGATATCGGCAACATGGACGATGGTGCACGCGAGGCTGCGGACCAGCAATTCACCCTCCCCGGAATGCGCTGCAGCCATGTGCGCGACCTCCTCCGGCAAGCCGACAGTCAGGCAAATGAACGCGCCATAGGCGTTGTGGCGAAGCGACGGCAGACCGACACGCCGCGGCGCTTCACGCCACCGCTTGAGGTTGTTTGCGTCGTATTCCCAAGGCTTGCCGACATCGTGGCACAAACCGCCGGCAATGATGATGTCGCGGTCGATTTTCATGTCCGGGTTGGAGGCCGCGAACTCGTCGGCCAGCGCCATCGCCGCGCGCGTCACACCCCGAATATGATCGGTCTGGTCGCCGCGCTTGAGAACCATCTTGCCGGGATTGCCGGATGGCGGCATGTCACGGAGTGACGCGAAGCTGCTGTTGTGGATCGCCAGCGCCCAGGCGTTGATCACGCGCTGGCGCAAATCCTCGTTCTTGATCTCTTCCACCTCGGGCAGTTCGGCGCGCATCTGCGCCCGCAGCTCCTCGGAAACATTGGTGTCGATCGAATTGATGTCGAGAACGTTCATAACACTCCGTCTGCTTTCTTTTGCCGATTGTCCGGAACCCGTCACCATCCCGAGAAGCGATCCCACACCTCGGTGATGGCCCCATCGTTCCCGGCCACCACATGGTAGTGTTGATGCTGCGCGGCCGTGGCGCAGGCATGGTTCGGCAGGATGCGAACGCGGTCGCCCAGCTTGAGCGGCGGCAGCGACGCCGAACTGCCCGGACGCAACGCCAGAATCCCCTGCTCCTGATTGGCCGTCGTCATGATCAGGTCCGGATAAACCCGGCCCTCCAGATCGGTCACGACGCCATATCCCTGATCGACCGGCTGGGCCGCGGTGCCGCGATCGCGCGACATCGCCATCCATCCGGCATCGACGAGAATCCAGCCCTTGTCCGTCCGCGTCCCGATCACGGTCGCGAGAACGCTCAAGGCGATGTCGTCGATCCCGCAGACACCGATTCCGGCCATGACCAGATCGAAGAACACGAAGACGCCAGCGCGCACTTCGGTCACGCCGGTGAGATCCCGTGCCGACAGCGCGGTCGGTGTCGCGCCGACGCTGACCACCGGCACCGGCAAACCGGCCGCCCGCAACGCTGTCGCGCAGCGGACCACGGCATCGCGCTCGCCATCCGCAGCGGTCTGCAGTGCCGCCTGGCCGCGCGCGAAATAGGACTCACCCGCATGCGTCAGCACGCCGGCCAGCACCGCACCGCCATCGTGCAAGGCGCGTCCCACCGCCACCACCTGATCAAGCTCACGCACACTCAGACCAGCCCGGTGTCCATCGCTGTCGATTTCGATAAAAGCGGGAATCGGATTGCCGTTGGCACGGCTATAGGCCGCAACCGCTTGTGCGGCATCGAGGCTGTCGACCAGAATTGACAGATCGACGCCACGCTGACGAAGCGCGACAACACGCGGAAGCTTGTCAGGCGTGATCCCGACTGCGTAGACAATGTCGGTGACACCGGCCGCCGCGAACTGTTCCGCTTCGAGGAGCGTCGACACCGTGGCCGGGCCGCGCGGACTGTCCATCAGCCGTCGTGCGATCGGCACCGACTTGGCGGTCTTAAGATGTGGGCGGAACGATGCCTTGCGCGCGCGGACCGCGCTTCGCATCCGCTTGATATTCGCGCCCATCTTGTGGTCGTCGAGCACCAGCGCGGGAGTCGGCAAAGTGGCGAGCGTCAGTTCCACGGCGATTCCAGTATTGGACAGCGCGGCGGGTCACAGATCCGCATCCGCCTGATACTGGATACAGAATACCAGGTACACTTGCCTGTCAAACCAACACATGTCTTCGTCAAGAACACGCGACCCCGTCGGGGGCGAGGCAAGTCACTGAGGCAAGTCACTGCGGCAAAAGCATTTCCGTGATCAGTCGCACGATCTCGACATAGCTCATGACGACGATCCCACCGGCAAATGCCACCAGCAGGGCGACGAGCACCGCCGGCACCAGACCGAGCGGCAGTGCGATCCACAGAGCCATCACGGCGGCCGCCAGCACAAACACCGTTCCGCCGACCTTCCCGTAACGCACGATCAAACCGAGGGTCGGATAATCCTTCATCGCATCCATCATCGTTCCTCCACGCCGCGCGCGGCGCCCACAAGCTTTCCCTGTTCGGCAATTTGATCAGCGGCGCGCAGACCGAACACGCCCGCCTTGATGAGACCACCGACATAACCGAAGTTGCCGCCTTCCAGTCCGCCGGTCGCGGCGCCGGCAGCAAACAGACCGGGAATTGGCGTGCGGTCGGCGCGCAACACCGCGCCGTGGCCGTCAATCAGCAACCCACCCATCGTATAGGTGATGCCCGGCAACAGCGGAAATGCCCTGTAGGACGGCGTGTCGAGCGGTTGCGGCATTACTCCGCGCTGCCGCGGCGGCGTCAGATCGGCGCCGCGCTTGTGAGCGAGCGCTTCGTTATAGGCGCGCACCGTCTCCGCGAGTCCATCGGCGTCGATGCCGGCCTCGTCGGCGAGCGCGCGAACCGTATCCGCGCTGAAGAATGTTGCGCCGGCATTCGTCATGAGCGGATTGGCGGGAATGCGCGCGGTCCGCCCCGGTCCATCCCAGACCTTCGCGTCGAACACGGCGAACACCGGTGAGACGTCCTGTCGCGATGCCAGCAGATTTGCCAACCCGACGCCGCCGACGCCTTCGTCGAACAGCCGCTTGCCATTGGCGTCGACCACAATGCCGGCGACGGCGAGTTCATCCGCCTGCGGATATGGCCACAGTTTCGGATTGGTCAGCGCGTCGCGATGCAGCAGATGGCCGTAAAAGCGATCGCAGCGCGTTAATCCCGCGCCGACCTTCTGCGCCATCCGGATGCCGTCACCATGCGCGTTGGCCGCACCGCGCTGAAAGACTTCCTCGAAATGCGGCCCGATATTGGCGCGGAACAACTCGGCGTCCGATTGAAACCCGCCATCGGCGATCACCACGAAGCGGCCGCGAAATGCGATCTCCTGTCCGTCACGGTCGGCGACCACGCCGGTGCAACGGCCCTCCTCGACGATCAGTTCGCGCGCCCTGGTGCGCAGCGACAACGTGCCGCCATTCCGGAGGAACACCACCATCAGCCGCCGCAACGTCACATCGGGACCGCGGCCTTCCCAGTCGGTGCCCGGCCGGCGCCGCCGCGGCGGCGCCATGCTCCACTTGTAACCTTCCTTGAAGTTGAAGCGCATGAAGCGCGTGCCGTGGCTCTGCAGCCAACGCAGCAAGCGCCGCCCATCGCGCGCAACCGCATCCGCCACGCCCGGATCGACATCGCCGCCGGTAACGCGGTTGATGACATCGATCAGTTGCTCGGGCGGGCGATGCGGATCATGAAAACCGATGTGCACGATTCCGCCGGAGTAGCGCGAATTGCACGGATAGCGTTCACCATCGCCCTGTTCGATCAAGACGACACGAAGTCCGAGTTCCTGCGCGTGAACCGCGGCACACAAACCGGCCAGACCGCCGCCGACCACAACGATGTCGTGCAAAGCCAAATCGCGAGGGGCGGAAATGGAAACGACCGGTTCTGACGTCATGGCTCGGAAATTGCTCTACCAGGATCGGAGGTGCTGTTTGAACGCTTTTCCATGCGCCCGTCACACCGTGACCGTCTCCATCGACGACATGTTCGTCATTGTGACGACCGCCATAACGACAGTCGACAATTGTCGACAAACTTGCCAATCCGTTTGAACACAGTATCCTGTATACATCAAGGCCCGACCTTCAATGGGCCCGCTGCTTAAGGGGGAATGAGATGATCTCGCGTCGCGCACTCACACTCGGTTTGTCGGCCATTGCGGTCGGTGCTCTCACGCTGTCCGCTCATGCGGAGACGCTCGACGCCGTCAAGAAGAAGGGCGTGCTGTCGGTCGGCGTGAAAGCGGACTCGCGGCCGTGGGGTTATCTTGATCCGCAGGGCCAGCCGATCGGCATGGAGATTGATCTCGCCAAGAACGTCGCCGATCGTCTCGGCGTGAAGTTCGAAGCCGTCATCGTTCAAAGCTCCAACCGCATTCAGTTCCTGGAGCAAGGCCGCGTCGATATGCTGATCGCAACCATGTACGACACACCGGAGCGCCGGCGCGTGATCGACATGGTCCAGCCGCATTATTATTCGGCGGCCACCAACATCCTCGCGCCCAAGAGCGCCAACCTGAAGTCCTGGGAAGAGCTGCGCGGCAAGAAAGTCTGCGGCCAGCAGGGCAGCGTCTATAACAAGTGGATCGAGCGCACCTACGGCGCATCGGCAATGTCGCTGCCGACCATCGAGGAAGGCTACGCGGCGCTGCGCGCCGGCAACTGCGTCGGCTTTGTGTACAACGATCTGCTGCTGGAGATGGCGGCGGAGCAACCGATCTGGGCCGGCTATACGGTGCCGCTCAAGAGCGAGGACCGCCAGTATCACTCGATCGGCGTGCGCAAGGGCGAGGCCGAGACGCCGTTCGGCAAGAAGCTGTCGGAGATCGTTATCGACTGGCACCGCACCGGCTATCTGAAAGAGCTGAACAAGAAGTGGGGTATCCCCGCGAACGAATATCTCGAGGAAGCCGCCAAGAAATACGCACGTTGACGCCGTTCGATGTTCGGGATCGACGACTGGTTCCGGAGGCTGTACGACACCTCCGGAATCAATTTTACCTACCTCTATGATGCTTATGATCGCGGCCGGTTCCTGGCAGGCATCGTCCTGACGCTCGAACTGGCGGCGATCTGCATTATCGCATCCATTGTGATCGGCGTGGTCGGCGCAGCACTGCACGGTTCGCGCTTTCGCGTCACCAATGCGCTGGTGCGCGGCTATGTGGCGCTGTTCCGCAACACGCCGCCGCTGGTGCAGCTGTTCTTTTTCTTCTTCGTGCTCGGTGGTCTGCTCACCTTCAAGACCCCCTACGGCACGTTTCAGCTCAGCAATTTCACCTGGGCTGCGATTTCGCTGTCGGTCTATTACGGCAGCTTCAACATCGAGAATTTCCGGGCCGGAATCGAGTCGGTGCCGCGCACGATGGTTCAGGCCGCCGAGGCGCTCGGCTATCGCAAGGGACAGATTTATCTCTACGTCATCCTGCCGCTGGCGTTCCGCTTCAGCCTGCCGGCCCTCGGCAATACGCTGGTCAGTCTCGTCAAGGCAACGTCGCTTGCCTACGCCATCGCTGTTCCGGAAGTGCTCTATGTGTCGTCCGAGATATGGAGCGACCAGCTCAACGTCCCGGAGATGATGGTGACGATCATGGTGTTCTACGTCACGCTGGTCAGCATCATGGTGTACGCGATCCACCGGTTCGAGAAACGCCTGCGGATTCCGGGCTATTCGGCGGGGCGCTAGAGATGACACAGCACACCGTCGAGCATCAGCATCCGTTGTCGGCCCGCAGCAGCGTTCCGCGCGGCAGGCTGGCGCGCACGGCGCTGACCGCCGGATTCGTCCTGTCGGTCATTGTGGTCGTCACCGTGCCGCTCTACGGCGCCTACGCCGCGACCGGCACCAGTGCCGGCACGCTCGAGACGCTGGCGAAATGGGCGCCTCTCATTCTGCTCGGCTTTGGGCTCAACCTGTTGATGAGTTTCATCGCCATGGGCATCGGCACCGTCGCCGGCGTGGGCCTCGGCATCGCGCAGGTGTCTCAGGTCTCCTGGGTGCGCCGCGCCGCCTGGGCCGCAACCGAAATGTTCCGGAACACACCGACGCTGATCCTGCTGTTCATGGCCATGTTCCTGCTGCCGTTCGAGCTGCGTTTCGGTGACCTGGTGATTGCGCTCCCGCCGTGGCTCAAGGCCATTCTCGGCTTCTCGCTCTCGATGATGGCCTATGTGTCGGAGATCGTGCGCGGCGGTTTGCAGTCGATTCCGACCACGCAATGGGAAGCGGCCGAAGCCCTCGCTTTCACCCGGCGCGACACGCTGCGGCTTGTGATTATCCCACAGTGCTTCAAGCAGATGCTGCCGCCGTGGATGAACGTCTACGCGATCATGATCATGTCGACGCCGCTGGCGTCGATCCTCGGCGTCCATGAAGGACTGACAATCACCCGCTCGGCGATTTCCGCGGAAGGGCAACCGGAACTGCTCGCGCCGTTCTATCTGTTCCTGCTGGCGCTGTTCTTCGTCTATTCCTATCCGATCTCGCTCTGGACGCTGCGGCTGGAGCGGCGCTACGCAATCAAGCATTGAACGGGGAACCATGACTGACGCTTCCACTCTCCCCATCGTCCGCATCGTCGATGTGCACAAATCATTCGGTCTGGTGCCGGTGTTGCAGGGCGTGTCGCTGGACATCGCGCGCGGCGAGGTCGCTTGCATCATCGGACCGTCCGGGTCCGGGAAATCGACCCTGCTCCGCTGCATCAACGCGCTGGTGCCGATCGACCAGGGCTCGATTCTGATCGAGAACGAGGAAATCAACACGCCCTCGCTCGACAAACTGACGCTGCGCCGCAAGGTCGGCATGGTGTTCCAGCAATACAATCTGTTTCCGCACCGCACCGCCCTGCAGAACGTGATGATGGCGCCGATCCATGTGCTGAAGCAGGACAAGGCCGCCGTGGAAACGCGCGCACGGGCATTGCTCAAGAAAGTCCGCCTCGAAGGCAAGGAAGATTCCTTCCCCGGCGAACTGTCCGGCGGCCAGCAGCAGCGCGTCGCCATCGCCCGTTCGCTGGCGATGAACCCCAAGGTGATGCTGTTCGACGAGGTCACCGCCGCGCTCGATCCGGAGACGGTGAAGGAAGTGCTGGTGACCATCCGCGAACTGGCGGAGGAAGGCATGACCTGCGTTCTCGTCACCCACGAAATGGGCTTCGCCCGCGAGGTCGGCAACCACGTCTATTTCACCGACAAGGGCAAGATCGTCGAGCACGGGCCGCCGGCGGAATTCTTCGCCAACGCCTCCCATCCGCGTACCCGTGAATTCCTCAACCAGATCCTCTAGGCGACGGTGTCTCCAGCAAGAACAACAGGCCCGCCGGATGTCGTTCAAGCGCACAATCGCCCGACGCCGCCGGGAAATCTCCGTCGGTTTCCGATTGGCATAGGACTTGCCACCAGATCGCCAGACACGATTTTCGTCTCAACCACTGACCGCACCAGGAAGCCATGTTCTCGTATATTGTCCGCTGCAACTTCTCCGACCCTGCCAAAGAGAAGCCCTGGAACGACTGGTATAGCGGGCCCAAGCTCGGCCAGATGCTGTCGAAGCCCTATTTCCGCTCCACCCAGCGGTTCCGCCGCTCGGACGGCACCGGACGCAACTATCTGGCGCTCTGGATTCTGGAATCGCCCGAGGCGTTCAACACGCATGAATACAAGTCCGACTGGGGCTTCTTCGAATGGCGTCCTTATATCATCGACTGGAGTCGCGATCTGTTCGCCGGCAACGGTCTGGTCGAGGACAGCTTCGCGGTATCGCCGCAAGGCGCGCTGCACGTCGTGTCATTCGACGGCCTGAGCAAGGACAACGCCGAGAAAGCGCAGAAAGCCTATGCCTTCGTGCATCCAAACATGACCTGGATGACGATCGCCGGCCTCGACAAGCACACCGAGATCATCGGCGTGGAAGCGCTCGACGAACTGCCGCGTTCATGGCGGCCGAGCAACGCCGCCGTCGGCGCGCAAGAGGCGATCTATCTGCCGATCTCCGATTTTCATCGGGCATCGTCATATCGCAAGGTCGACTGACGCCAATATCGGGCGCCATATCCGGCGCGGCCTCAAACGCCGCGCCGATCCACACTAAGACACTTGCAGGATCAGCTTGCCCTGCGCCTCACCGTCGCGAAGCATCGCCAGCGGCTCCTGAAAACGCTCCAGCGGAAACGTTCTGCTCACCAGTGGATCGATCTTGCCGGCAACCTGCAGCGCGAAGATCTCATCCTGCACCCGCCGGACCCCATCAGGATCGCGGTCGCGATAGTCGGACCACTGCAGACCCGATACCTCGATATTCTTGACCAGCAGATAGTTCGCCTTGATGGCCGGTATCTCGCCGGAAGCAAAGCCGATGATCACCATCCGGCCGCGCCAGGCCATGGCGCGCAGCGCCGCGGCATTGGCCGCGCCACCGACCGGATCGATCACCACATCGGCGCCATGCCCGCCGGTTTCAGCGCGGACAGCGTCCCGCAGACCGTCGCGCAGATCGGCACTGCCGAGATCAATCACCGCGTCGGCGCCACAGCGGCGGGCGACTTCGGCATTGGCTTCGCCGAGCACGCCAGCAATCACCTTAGAGGCTCCGAGCGCCTTCGCCAGTTGCAGGCTGGCGACACCGATGCCGCCGGATGCTCCGAGCACCAGCACGACATCGCCCTTCCGCAGGCGCGCGCGCTCGACCAGCGCGAAATGCGCGGTCTGATAAACAAGCCCCAGCGCCGCGCCTTTGATGAAGTCGACGCCATCGGGCATGCGGTACACATTCACCGCAGGCGCGCGCAGCTTCTGCGCATAGGCGCCGTATTCCACCTGCGCGCTGACGCGATCGCCGACAGACAACCCGGTGACGCCCTCGCCCACCGCCGCAACGACACCGGCCGCCGCCTTGCCGGGCGAGAACGGACGTGGCGGCTTGATCTGATACTGTCCCGAGATCACCAGGATATCGGGGTAGTTCAGCTCCGCCGCCTTGACGTCGATGACGACCTCGCCCTTTCCCGGCACGGGATCAGGCAACTTACCGACCGAAATCTGATCGAACGGCGCGAATTCTGTGACGACAACGGCTTTCATGTCTTGAACTCTGAATCGTGCGCGCCGAGCGGTGGCGCGGAAGCTGCACTATCGGCGGGACCGCGAAACTCCGACACGATCGGCAACGGCAAGGCCGGCATTATCTGCCCCGCTTCATTGACCAGAAGGCGGTCGAACAGACCACGCGCGCGGAAATGCGGATCCTGCATGGCCTGTTCGAGGGTCGCGACGATCGAACAGCAGCAGTCGCGGCCAGCGAACCGCGAGCGCCAATGCTCGGCCGGCTGCGACCTGATGATGGCAGCGATGCGCTGCGTGGTGGCACCCATATCGCGCGTATCGTCGCGCAGATCCTGCTCCAGCCCGATCAACTCGCAGAACTCATTCCAGAATTTTTGTTCGATCGGCGCGGCGGCAACCACCTGATCGTCGGCGGTCGCATAGAGCCGATAGCGCGGCGTGCCGCCACATGTCATCGCGGTGCCGTTGCCGGGCCATTGGCCAGCGGCAAGTCCATCGCCCATCGCCCAATATAGGAACGGGAACAGATTGTCCGCCATCGCCACGTCGAGATAACAGCCGCGGCCGGTGCGCTGACGCTGCAGCAACGCCATCATGATATTCATCATCGCCGGATAAGCACCGCCGGCGATATCCGCGATCAGCACCGGCGGCACCACCGGATGCGAGAGTTCACCCATCGACAACGCCAGCAATCCGGTGTCGCCGATATAGTTGAGATCGTGTCCCGCCGCGCTCCGCTTCGGTCCGGTCTGTCCGTAGCCGGTGACCGAGCAATAGATCAGACGCGGATTCCGTTTTGACAGTGTCTCGTAGTCGAGGCCGAGCCGCGCCATCACACCCGGGCGAAACTGCTCGACAACGATATCGGCACGCGCAATCAGCGGATCGAGCACGGCGAGATCGGCTTTGTTCTTCAGATCGAGCGCCAGGCTTTTCTTGCCGCGATTGAGCAGCGCAAAATTGACGCTGTCTTTGCCCCAGCTCGGCTGATAAGGCCGCATATCCTCGCCGGTTCCCGGCCGCTCGATCTTGATGACCTCGGCGCCGGCCTCCGCCAGCATCAGCGTCGCCAAGGGGCCGGGCACGAGCGTCGAGAAATCGAGAACGGTGATGCCTTCGAGCGGCCGCATCAGATTTCTCCGCGCCGTTTGGCGGCGAGCGCCATGCGCGGCGGCGCATAGGCCGGTGTGCCGTAGCTTCTGAACAATGTTTCCGTGACGTCGCAATGATGCCCGAGGCCGCCGCGAATGACGCGTTCGATCGGACCATCCGGATAGCCGAGGCCGAGCTTGCAGGTCGTGTCCATGTCGGCGGCGGTCGCCAGTCCCTCGTCGAGGAACCGCAGCGCCGCGTTGTATTTCGGCCGGATCAGCCGATCGAGAATACGGCCAGCCTGGTCGTCGCAAACGACGACGGTGAACCCCGCGGATTCGAACATCGCCTTGGCGGAGGCGACGGCAGCGGCAGAGGTGACGCGCATGCGCACCAGCTCGACCAGCGGCGACGGCGCATCGGTGCCGTTGCGGAAGCGCGCAAAGCCGACGACGTTCGCATGAGCCGCGTCGTCGTCCGCGACGTGATCGGCCAGATATTCGCTGTCAAGTTCGACCAGCACGGCCTTCTTGCTTGAATCCGCCGCGACCGGCGTGCCCAGATGCACGACGATATCGGCTCGCGCGGCAGCACCGGCCAGGAAAGCATCGCCCGGCGGAAACGAGCGGCTTTCGCCCTGCTGTTTGATCACGTAACTCATCACATCAGGCTCCGAACATGGTATTGCCGGCATAATCATAGAAGCCGCGACCGGATTTACGCCCGAGCAGACCGGCGGCCACCATGCGACGCAGCAGCGGCGGACAGGCGGCGCGAGGATCGAGCGTTACCGGATAGAAGGCTTCCGACAGACGGATCTGCGTATCGAGGCCGATCAGGTCGATGAGTTCGAGCGGACCCATCTTGTAGCCCAGCCCAGTCTTGATCGCCGTGTCGATGCTCGCCGCATCGGCCACGCCGGCCTCAATGGCACGGATCGCGTCATTGTTGAACGGCACCAGCAGGGCGTTGAGGATGAAGCCCGGCTTGTCCTGAGTCTTCACCGGCTTCTGGCCGCACTGGACAGTCCAATCCCACGCCGCCTTGAACACCGTGTCGGAGGTGAGCAGGCCAGGCGACATCTCGACGAGCTTCATCAACTGCGCCGGCAGACAGAAATGCATGCCGACGACACGATCCGGCCGCTTGCAGCCGGCGGCGATCTCGGTGATCGACAACGTCGAGGTGTTGGAACCGAAGATCGTATGCTCCGGGCACACCGCATCGAGCGCACCGAGGAGCTTGCGCTTGACGCTCAGTTCCTCGAATACCGCCTCGATCACCAGATCGCAGGCCGCCAGAGCGCCGATATCGGTGCTGTGCTTCAGCCGCGCCATCACCGCGTCGCGCTCGGCCGCGGACATCTTACCGCGCTCAACCGACTTACCGAAGAACGCCCGGCTCTGATCCACCGCCTTGACCAGCGCAGCATCAGCCGTGTCGTAACAGATGACGTCGAAACCGGCGCGTGCCGCGACGATCGCGATGCCGGCCCCCATGGTGCCACCGGCGCCGCAGACGCCGACTGTCTTGATCGCTGCGCTCATTTCCTGACAAAGCTCCGGCCGATAAGCTGACGGTGGATCTGGTTGGTACCTTCCCAGATCTGCGTGATCTTGGCGTCGCGCATCAGCCGCTCGACGCGATAATCGCTGCAATAGCCGTAGCCGCCATACATCTGCACCGCCTCGGTGGCGATGCGCATGGCAAGATCGGATGCGCGCATCTTTGCCATCGACGCTTCGAGACCGAAATCCTCGACGCCAGCTTCGATCAGCGACGCGACGTAATCGAGCCAGTTTTCCGCCATCGCCAGATCGGTGGCGAGATCGGCAAGCATGAATTGATTGCCCTGGAATTCGGCGATGCGCCGACCCGACTGCACGCGGTCGTTCATGTAGCCGACCATGTCGCCGAACGCGGCGCGGGCAATGCCGAGCGCATGCGCAGCAACGCTCGGCCGCGATTTATTCAGCGACGCCAGCAGGATCGGCAGCCCGTCACCGGGCTTGCCGATCAGATTGGCGCGCGGCACGCGGCATTCATTGAAGGCGATCGATGCCGTCGACGAGGCATGATGGCCCATCTTCTTTTCGAGGCGAATGACCTCGAAGCCGGGCGTGCCCTTCTCGAAGATCAGTACCGAAATGGCTTTCTTCGGATCGTCAATTCCGGACCATTTGCCGAACAGCAGAATCAAGTCGGCGACATCGCCATTGGTGATGAATATCTTGCCGCCCTGCACGACGATATCGTCGCCGTCCGGTGTGAACGTCGTCTTCATCCCCGTGGCGTCGGATCCCGCATTCGGCTCGGTGATCGCCAGCGCGCCGAGGCCGCCCTCGGCGATGCGCGGCAGCAGCCTGGCGCGTTGCTCGTCATTTCCCTTATCGATCAGCGGCTTCATACCGTGGAAATTGGTCGCATAGATGATGCCCGTTGACGCGCAGGCCGCGGAAATGGTCTTCACCACTTCGAGATACAGCCGGAACGACACCGGCGCACCACCGTACGCTTCCGGCACGAACATCATGTTGGCGCCGAGCGCGTTCAGCGCCTTGATGTTCTCCCACGGGAATTCGCCGCTGTGATCATATCGCTCCGCATTGGGCGCGATGGTTTCGGCACACAGGCGCCGGACCTGATCGAGGATCATCTGCTCCTCTTCCGTCCATTGCCGCCGCCGCTGAAGCGTCTCGAAGATTTTCATCAGTGATTCATACCCTGGCCGCCGTCGAGATAGATCGTCTCGCCGGTCAGAAAGCCGATATTGTCTGAGAACAGTGTTGCGACGAGGCTCGCGACTTCGTGCGTCGCGCCGGCGCGGCCGACCGGCACACGACGCCCGAGCCAGGCCTTGACCTTGCCCTGCGCGAGGAAATCGCGGTTCAGATCGGTTTCGATATAACCGGGCGCGACGTTGAGCACGCGAATGCCGTCGCGCGCCCATTCGACCGCAAGACAGCGGGTCATGGCGCCGACCGCGGCCTTTGACGCGCAGTAAGCGACATTCCCGGCGACGCCGAGCTTGTCGAAAAACGATCCGATATTGACGATGGTGCCGCCCCCCGCCTGTTTGAGATGCGGGTAGACCTCGCGACAGGCGACCAGCGGCGCAGTCATGTTCAACCGCATGGTGTCTTCAAGCTCGCGCACGCTGAGGTCTGCGCTCGGCGTGGCCCGGTGAGCGCCGGCGTTATTGACCAGCCCCGCGATACGGCTTTCCCCGGCGATGCGCGCCACGGTTTCGCGAAGCGACGCCTCGTCGGCAACGTCACAGCGATAGCCCCTGCCCACCGGCGCCTCGCCGCTGCGCGACAGCGCGGCGACTGCAAATCCGCGCCGCTCCAATTCGGCAGCGATCGCCGCGCCGATGCCGCGGCTCGCACCGGTGACGATAACGGTTGCGTCAAGCATCGCGGAAACCCGGTTTGCGCTTCTCGCTAAACGCCGCCATGCCTTCTTCCGCGTCGGCGGTCCGGTAAGCGAGCGTGCCGAGATCGGCCTCGACCCGCAGGCCTTCCGCGAGTGGCACGTCGAGCGCCCGCTGCACCGCCGCCCGCGCAAAGTTCAGCGCAGGCAGACCATAGACCGTGAACTCGTGTGCAAAGGCGATGCCGGCCGCAACCACATCGCCGTCGACGAGGCGATTGACGAGCCCGATGCGCGCAGCTTCCTCGGCATCGACGGTCTTTCCGGTCAGGATCATTTCCAGCGCGCGGGCCTCGCCGATCACGCGCGGCAACCGCTGCGTGCCGCCGTAGCCGGGCGTCAGGCCGAGCTTGATTTCCGGCAACCCCATCTTGGCGTTGCGGGTCGCCAGCCGGAACGTGCAGGCCAAGGCCAGTTCCAGACCGCCGCCGAATGCATAGCCATTGATCAGCGCAACCGAAGCCACCGACAACGTGTCGAGTTTGGCGAAGGCCGCCTGTCCGCGCTCGATCCCGGCACGCTGCGCGGCGAGCGGACGGTTACGCAACTCCTTGATATCGGCGCCAGCACAGAAAGCCTTCGACCCGGCGCCGGTGATCAGCAAGGCGCGCACACCCATCTCCGGAACCCGGCCGATTGCCGCGGCAATCTCCTCGATGATGTCGAAGGATAGCGCGTTCAGCGCCTCCTGCCGATCGAGCGTCAGCAGCGCGATATCGTCACGCTTTTCCAGTTTGACCGTCATCACCCCGTCCTCGCCTGCGTGCCCGGATCGGTCCAGCGCACCGCCGTCGGCAAAAGCTCTCCGCGTTTGGTCATGTCGATCAGATCACGTTTGAGAATCTTGCCGCTCGGCGTCAGCGGAAATGCCGACGCGCGCAAGAAGAATTCCGGCATGTCGTATTTCGACAATCCCTGCTCCGCGAGATGGCTCAACAACTCATAAGGCTCGATCTCGCCAATGACGGCAATACAAACCCGCTCGCCCAGGCGTTCGTCTGCGATCGGATAGCAGGCGACACGTTCAACTGATGGATGGCGCAATGCCAGCGCCTCGATATGCACCGGATAGATGTTATGGCCGCCTCGGATGATCAGATCCTTTAGTCGTCCCTCGATCCGGAGATTGCCCTTCTCGTCGAGTACACCAAGGTCGCCCGACAGGAACCAACCGTCGCGATTGAAGCTGCGTTCCGTCGCTGCCTGATTGGCGAAATAGCCAAGCATCAGCGCCGCGCCGCGACCGCCGATCTGTCCGACTGAGCCGGCTGGCACTTCGCGATCGTCGTCCACCGGATCGAACAGCCGGACCTCATAGGCTTTGCCGCCGCGTCCGCAGGTCGAGATGATGATCTCGTTGTCATCATCGGGATGCGTGTATTGATGCGACGAGTTCTCGGTCATGCCATAGATGTTCTGCGGCTTGATCCCCTGCCGGACAAACGCCTCGCACACCGAAGGCGGAATCGGCGCACCCGCCATATAAAACAGATTGACGGCGCCAAGCTTGTCGAGACCGCGGCGCTGCTGTTCCGCGAGAATGTCCATGGCATGTGTCGGAACGCCCATGACGTAAGTGGCGCCCGTCTCGATGATCCAGTCGAGACGACTCGTTCCCGCCGGCGGGTTGTCGGTGATCAGTGTGCAGCCCGCGACGAGCCACTGCGCCACCGCCACCCAGGCGATGTGATGCGACAGCGGGCTCAGCGACAATAACCGTGTGTCCGCGCCATGCTGCCAGTCCCGCACCAGATCGCGCGCATTGGCGAGCAGCGTGTTGTCCGAATGCATCACGCATTTCGGAACGCCGGTCGTGCCGGAGGTGAAGGCAAGATATACGACCTTGTCCGGGTCTTCGACCGGCGCCTGGCCGACGTGGTCGGGGCGCGGGAAATCGTCCGGTGTATAGATACGCCGCAGAGACTGCGCGCCTCGCAGCATCGTCTGGGTATCGATGCCAGACGGATCGGAGCCCCACTCCGGCTCGGTCAGCAGAATCTTCGCCTGCAGGCGGTCGAGCAACTGAACAATATCGCTCGACGTATAGGTCCGATGCAGCGACGGATTGCAGGCAATGCCATTGCGACTGCAGGCCAGGAACGCAACCACCGCTTCGGCTCGATTGCCAAGCCATAGCGAAACGCGATCGCCCGCCTGTGCGCCGTTCCGGTGAAAATCGGCAGCCGCCCCGTCGACCCACTCGACGAGTTGCCGCCAGGTCAGTCGGTGGCGGCCATCATTCAGCGCAAGCGCATCCGGGCGGCGCTCGGCGTGACCGCGCAGAAGCGAATAGAACGTGTCTTTCCGCCACGTTCCATCCGCGTAATGGCGCGCCGCCGCCGCCGGATGGTGCAAGGTCAGGAATGGCCGCATGATTATTTGCCGAATTTTGCGGGGTTCGCCTTGCGCTTCGCGCCGAACGCTTCCGAGAGCTCGTGGCTCTCGTCACTTTCCATATACGAGCGAAGCAGGAGATCGTGCGCCATCCGCGCAAGTCCGGAAACGCCGCCATGGCGGGCATTGAAAGCCGCCTTGACCGAAGCCAGCGCGAACGGTCCCCGCTCCGCCGTTTCGAGCGCGAAGGTACGGGTTTCCTGCTTGAGCTGATCGTCCGGAACGACGCGATTGATCAGGCCAAGGGCCAGCGCATCGCGGGCTTTCATCTTCGGATTATTGAACCAGATTTCCTTGGCTTTCTTCTTGCCGACCATATCCTCGAGATACCAGGTGCCGTAACCAGCATCGAACGACCCCATCATCGGGCCGACCTGTCGGAACACGGCGCTCTCCTTGGCGATGGTCATATCGCAGACCATCTGCAACACGTTGCCGCCACCGACAGCAAAGCCATTGACCGATGCGATCACCGGCTTCTGCAGCTTGTCGATCGCGTCGTACATCTCCAGCGTCGGCAGCGTCCCGGCGTAGAGGATCGTGTCTTCCATTCCGTCCTTGCGGCCACCGATGCAGAAGAACTTGTCGCCCGCGCCGGTAATCACCACAACGCGCGTGCGCGTCTCACGGCGGATCTGCTCGATACAGTCACGGATTTCATGGCACATGGTCACGTTGAACATGTTGCCATCATCCGGACGATTGAGCGTGATCGTGCCGATCGGGCCGTCTTCTTCATACAGGATCGTTTCAAAAGACACGTTAGAACTCCTTTTAAATCAAGCCATCGCGCTGCAGCGCTTCGATTTCCGCATCGCCGAGCTTCGCCAGATCACGAAGCACATCGACCGTGGAAGCGCCGAGGCGGGGTGGCGCCATGCGCGGCACATTCGGCTTGCCGTCGACATGGAAACCGGTGCCGACCTGCGGCAAGCACCGATCGCCGTCGTCCAGCGTGAAAAACAAACCGCGCGCGAGCAATCCCTCATCGCGCGCCACTTCATCGAGCCGATAGATCGGCCCGGCCGGCACGCGGTTGCGGCTGAACAGGTCGAGCCAGTGATCGCGCGGCTTACCACGAAGGATATCCTGGATCAGCGAAACGATGTCCCCACGATGCTCGCGTCGCTTGGCGTTGCTATCGTAGCGCGTGTCGTCGCCGACGTCCGGGCGGCCGACAGCCACCCAGAAGCGTTTCCAGATCGCATCGTTGCCGAGGCCAAGGGTCAAAGGCAGATCGGCGGTTTCGAACGACTGATAGATCGCGATAACGCTGTCCTTGCCGCCCGCCCGTCGCGGCAGTTCGCCGGAACCGAGATAAGGCATGATCCGGCACGAAAGAAAGCGGGTCATGCTTTCGACCAGCGCAACATCGATGGATCGTCCCTTGCCGGTGCGCATCCGCTCGAACAGAGCGCCGACCGCAGCAAAAGCCGCATCCTGACCCGTCAGCATATCGGCCGCGGGCGCACCGATCTTCTGCGCCGGCCCGTCCGGCTCGCCGGTGATATCCATAATCCCCGAATATCCCTCGGCGATCAGGTCATAGCACGGCCAGTCCGCACGGGTGCCCTGCAACCCGAAACCGGTGATCGACACATGGATGATATCCAGGCGCAGGGCGCGGCAGGACTCAGCATCCAGGCCCAGCTTTTTTTGCACGCGCGGCGGCTGGTTCAGCAGCACCACATCACTTGCCTTGATCAAGGTCTCCAGCGCCGCGCGCACACGCGGTGAAGCGATGTCGAGCGTGACGCTTCGTTTGTTGCGATTGACCGCGGCATACCAAAGCGACTCGCCTTCAAAAAAAGGCGGCCCCCAGGCCCGCACGTCATCGCCGGTTCGCGGCCGTTCGATCTTGATGACATCCGCGCCGATGTCGCCGAGCAGCATGCCGGCATAAGGCCCGGCCACCGACGTGCTCAGATCCAGCACCCGCACACCCGACAGGAACCCGAAGCCTTGACCAGGACCGACCACGGGCAGAGCGACCCGATCCGGCCAGGCAGGAGCCGGACGCTGACTGACTGATGATTCCATAAACTCTATGCCTCGGCCTTGATCCGCGGCGTTCGACGCCTGCGCACAACCGAGAGCAACGACCGTGCCAGACACTGGCTGATACGGAACTTGCATCATTTTCCAAGCTGGCTCCTCGAACAACCCTCATTCCGAAGCGAATGGACTGTGCCTATGTTTTTTATCCGTACAACAACGGCTAGAGTGTCTCCCACGGAAACAGATATTGCTGCATCGCAACAAAGTCAGCATGCGTCGGGAGCGGAGTTATGAGTGAGATGGATCGCATCGCCGGCCTGATTGTCGTGAATGAGGCCGGCAAGGTGGTGTTCTCCGTGGGCCGCGGCAAGGATCCGCGTATTGCCTCCCTCGCCGAAGACAAGATGTGGCGGACGGATGCGATCCAGCGTCGCCTGGTTCCAGTGCAGACCGAAGTGAAAAGCCTGCTGCTGTGGTCGAAGGTGAAGGACTGCTATTTCGCCGCCATCGTCGACGACGTCGCCGATCCGGTGTTCGAGTTCACCGCCGCAGTCGATTTCGCCTGGGACATTTTCCATCACCTGCTCACCGACCCGTTCAATGCGATGACGGTTGTCGATTCAGAAGCCAAGGTCGCCTTCCTCTCCCCGATACATGAAGGTTTTTTCGGTCTCGACCGTGGTGCAGCAATCGGCCGGCCGGTGCGCGACGTCATCGAGAACACCCGCCTCGACCGGGTCGCGAAAACCGGCAAGGCGGAGATCGGCGATATTCAGCGCGTGCGCGGCCAGGATCGCGTCGTCAACCGCAGCCCGATCTTCCGCGACGGCAAACTTGTCGGCGCGATCGGCCGCGTGATGTTCAAGAACCCGGAGCAGGTTCAAGCGCTGAGCAACCGCGTCAACACGCTGGAAAAGGAACTCGAATTCTACCGCCGCGAAGCGCATGTGTTGCGCCGCGAGGCATTTGATCTCGATACCATCGTTGGCCGAAGCAACGCGATCCAGCGCCTCAAGGAAGACATCGTTCGCGTTGCGCCACTCGACATTCCGGTGCTGATCCTCGGCGAGAGCGGAACCGGCAAGGAGCTGGTCGCGCACGCGATCCATCGTCTCAGCCCGCGACAGAAAGCGAAGATGGTAATCGTCAATTCGGCGGCGCTGCCGAGCAATCTGGTGGAAAGCGAACTGTTCGGTTATGAGCCCGGCTCCTTTACCGGCGCCGATCGCAAAGGCCGCCGTGGCAAGTTCGAGCAAGCAAACGGTTCATCGCTCTTTCTCGACGAGATCGGCGACATGCCGCTCGACATTCAAGCGAAATTGTTGCGCGTGCTCCAGGACCGGCAGGTGCAGCGCGTTGGCGGCGAAGGCACCCAGGAGGTCGACTTCCGCCTGATCGCGGCAACCAATCGCGACTTGCGCAACCTTGTCGCCAATGAAAATTTCCGCGTTGATTTCTACTACCGCATCTCCCCGATCGTGCTCACCGTCCCGCCGCTACGCGAACGACTCGACGACATTCCGGTATTGATCGAGAAATTCCTGGGCGAATTCGGATCGCGCCATCAATTCCGGATTCCGGACATCGATGACGACGTGTTTCAGTACCTCGCCCGCCAGGAGTGGCCTGGCAACATCCGTCAGTTGCGGCACGAGGTCGAACGCGCCGTTATCTTCTGCAAAGACAACCGACTTCGCATCTCCGACTTCCAGGCGCCGCTATTCGCGCCTCCCGCTCCCACAACGCCGATCGTGCCGAAACCGGAGCCGGGCCAGAGCGCCAATCTGAAGGATGCGCTCGACCGCGTCGAAAGCGACCTGATCCGTGACACGCTATCGCGCTTCAAGGGCAACAAGAAAAAAGCTGCTGAGGAACTCGGGATTTCCCGATCGTATCTCTACAAAAAGCTCGACATATCCTGACAGCGCCAGGCGTCCGGCCCCATCAAGCAGCCGGTAGATCATTTCCCGGTATCGGGCAATTCAGCGAATCCATTTTCACCGGCTGCGCTGAGCCTGAGATGATGCAGCGCCTCACATCTCCGGCTGTGTCTTTAAGCCAGCTTCATCGGCTATGCGTAAGCCGCGCATAATAGATGACAAACGCCCTATGTTGCGCAGAGAGGAGAGTTGCCGATAGCTTTCCTCGGCCTTTTCAGGTGTCATCCGCTTAAGCGCATTCTCGAAGAACTTGGCGCGAATCGCTTCGGCATTCATCGAGCTATCTTTGGAAAACGCCGCTTGGGTCGATTCGATCTCACGGCCATCGGACAGAACCACCCGCACCGCCGACTGCACACCCGATTCGGTCGAACCTTGCCTTACCGTTACTTCAATCCTTTGCAGGAACGATTGAAGAAGCGGATCCAGAACCCTGGCGCGAGAAAAACTTCCGCTGTCAACCGCTCCATCAAGCAAGGCACACGCGGCGATATAGACCAGAGAATGGTCCGCGGTTTCTCTTGAAAAAGGCGCCCAGGCGTGCGGCCGGGATTTCACCAGATGTTGATAGGCATCTGCATCGGTGATGACGCAAACCTTGGCGATATCTTCTGTGTTGGCGATTTTTTGACGCAGTTCGACGCAGGCCTTAATCGTCGCTTGCGCTCGTGAGCCCACCGGCCAACGTTTCAGTACGACGGAATCGATCCTGTCCAGACGGACGCCGCATTCGAGCCGCTCGCGCAATTTCTCAATGGGGGCTTCCTGCACTGCGAGTTTTCGCAGCAATCCATCCTTTCCCAGGAACGGACGGATTGCGCCCTCGACACCCGCTTCCGCCAGCGCGCACGCGTAGACCGCCTGCCGCATGGCATCGCCGGCGTTCAACCGTTTCCACATGGTCAAATCGCCGCGATCGTTGAGATCGCCGGATTCAATTTCGTCACTCGCCATGTGCGAGATTGCCGCTATCGCCAAAGCTTCGCGCGTCGTCTCCATCGAAAATCCTGAAAGCCGAGCGATCGCGCACACCGCGCCGAGCTGGGTGAGATTGCTATAGTCCCAGCCGACAGCTGCTGCCGGCAGCAGGTCAAACAAAGCCAGCGTGACATCGTAACCGAGCGCAAGCGCCTCCAGAAACGCCTGACCGGAAGCATCACGCTGCTCGGCGCAAGCCCATACTGCAGGAATGATATCACTGGGGTGGCCCCAGCTTTTTTGCCCAAGATAGAGATCGTTATAATCGTGGCATCGCAACAAGACGCCGTTCGCCAGCGCGGCGACTTCCGTATTCACGCGCCACGATGTTCCCCAGATCGCGCACGCGGCGGCGTTCGACGAGAACGCTTCCGCATAGTGACGCACCGCGATCGCGGCCGGATGTTTGAGCGCCGCGAGCGCCACAGCCATCGAATCGATGACAATCGTGTTGAGACGGTCGAGCTTGTCGGCAACGATGTCGACCGGGCCAGAAACGGCATAGCGCGCCAGAAGGTCCGCAAATGCGTCTGTCTGACGAGGCGACGAATCCTGCACCGCGGACATTTCTTTCCTTGAATTCTGGGTGCTTCAATAGATGCCGCTGGCGGCACTTTTCGCGTCAGCCTTGACAGCCTTCACGGCAGCCTGAGCCGCTTGCATGAGAATGCGGTTATCGCTCAGGATCGTCACGAGGTCGTACCCTTTGGCGATCATCTGTGTCGCGTAATCGGTAGAGCCGACGTGAATACCGCAACGACGACCGGTCGCCTTGCAACGCGCCAGCACCTTGTCCATCGCCGCGACAATCTTCGGCTCGGTCGGGTCCATGCGGCCTGGAAAGCCGAACGACAGAGAGAGGTCCGCCGGTCCGATATAGATCCCGTCCAGACCTTCGACCGCAAGAATTGCGTCGATGTTCTCTACGCCCGCAACGGTCTCGATCATCGCCAGCGTGACAACCTCGTCATTGGCCTTCTCCGGATAGTCAGGCCCACCATAAATCTGTGCCCTGATCGGACCGAGGCTGCGATAGCCGAGCGGCGGATAACGGCAGGCGCCGACAAAGCGACGCACGTCGTCCGCCGTGTTAATCATGGGACAGACGACTCCATAAGCTCCCGCATCAAGACACTTCATGATGATAGCCGGGTCGTTCCATGGCACACGAACGATGGGCGTCACCGCGGTCGTGGAAATCGCCTGCATCATCGTCGTTGCGGTCTGGTAATCCACCAGACCGTGCTGAATATCGATACACAACGAATCCCAGCCGCAATGGGCCATGACCTCCGCCGAGAACGAACTTGGGATGGCAAGCCAGCCGTTGACGACACAGCCCCCCGCATTCCAAACGGTGCGGAGATTATTCGACCGCATTCATGCCTCCTAGATATTATAAAAATCCACCGGGCTGATGACCCGGTCATCGTGAACAAATACCTTTTTCAACTTGATCCGCAGACCGTCCTCGGTGTCACGCAGCTCGTACTCATAGCGTCCGGCGCGCACGAAGGCGCCCTTGGTCCGCCAGAAGAAATGCACAAGCCAGTTAGCGCGCGCTTTGATCAGCCCGCGCTCCTCACTTGCACCGGTGCAAGTCACCAGGTGCGACGTTTGCGGCAGCGGCATCGAGGCGTAGGAATCCTCACTCTCGACGCGGAATACGCGCGCTTCTAGATCGTGCATATCCGCGTAGATCAAACTCGTTTGGCGCGCCGGATCGGATGTGAATTTGTGATCATCGAGCCAGGCCGGCACCCAAAATTGGGCATCGCGCGAGAACAGAGCAAGCCACTCGTGCCAGTCTCGGTCGTCGATCAGCGCCGCCTCATGACCGAGAAACTCCGAAACGCGCTGGTAGAGCGAGACGTCGGGCCGCACCATGTCGAGTTGCGCCATGATTACCTGTCCTCCCCGGCGGTCATCAGATCGTGCCACTTCCGATAAAAGCCGAAGAAACACGTCTCGCTGTCGCCCTGACTATTGCTGGTTGTCGGCACGATACCCATGTCCTCGGCCGCGTCGTCGGCACCGTCTTTGGCAAACTCACGACCGCGGGCAAACTCCACCCATCCCATGCCGGTGGCGAGGCTGCCTTCATGAGCGCCCTCCATCGCCGCGACGTCATCCGGGACCGCGAGACTGCTGGGAAAAAAGAAATCCTCGAACTTGCGAATACGCGCCTCACGCGCCTTCGGCGATTCGCCAACCGGCGCAAAACACCACGTTTCAAGCTCGGTCTCGTGGACGGAGACCGGGCGCCACACGCGGATCGCACTTGATGCCACGTCGTTGATCAGAAGGTTGGGAAAAGCGGTCAGCACGCGTCCGCGGCGCACCATCCACTTCACGAAACCTTCCGGAAATTGCTTGAGCAATTCGGGCTCTCGTTCGTGCAACGGGATGGCCGCGACATTCGCCCGGTCGGACCAGTTCAGCATATGCCCTTGGCCGAGATCATAGCTGCCAGTTCGCGTATTGGTCCGGTTGAGAATGCGGCCAGCCTCGGTCGCCTTGATCGGATCCAGCGAGTCACCGACCAATTCCTCGCGAAATGAAACCGTCGCGGCATAGTTTCGGTGAACCGCGGCGACATGATAACCGTCGGCGCCGTTCTCCGATTGAAACTTCCAGTTAGCACGCATCACGTAGCGGATGCTGCCATCCAGAACCTCGACCCCCTGCGGCGACTGATCGACCATGGTGTCGATGACGCGCGCGGCCGCGCCGAGATAAGTTGCGATATCCTCCCCATCCGCCGCCAGCGACGCAAAGATAAACCCGCGATAGTTCGCAACGCGCGGCAGAGGCGTGAGATCGACACGGTAGCCCTTGGGCATACCGTTCGGCCAGCCGAGCTTTTCGTATTGTATCTTGGTGCATTTGCCGTTCGTGTCATAGCACCAGCCATGATAGCGGCAGGTAATGGTCGACGCCTTTCCGGTCCGGCGCGTCGTCAACCTTGCGCCACGATGAGCGCAGGCGTCGAAAAAAACCTTGATATCCCCATCCTTGCTGCGCGTCGCGAACACCGGCTGTCGCGCAATCTCGGTCGCGATATAGTCGCCGACCTGTGGGACCTGGCTTTCGTGGCAAATATAATTCCACACCTTCCCGAAAATGCGCTCGATCTCCAACTCGAAAATATCGGGATCGACATAGATCTGCTTGTTCACCCGGAACACGGCGTCAGCCGGACGATCATCAACCAGTTCACGGGGCGACAGCGCAGGAGCCATACGGGACGCAGGCTGATGGATGTTCATGGGTCAGTTCCTTCGATTCCAGAAACAAACGCGATTTTCGACCATCCGGACGCATGAACTCAGCGTAACGCCGAGCGCGCCCAACAATGTGAGCAGAGCAAAAACGGCTGCCAGGTCGAGCGCAAAGTTCGCTTGCAAAATGAGGAAGCCGATGCCCGCGCGAGAACCGACAAACTCGCCGACAATGGCGGCGATGACCGCCAGAACGATTGCGGTGTTGAGACCGGCGAAGATATAGGGTAGCGCCGCCGGCAGCTGCACATAGCGCAGAACCTGCAATCTGCTGCCACACAGCGCGCGCAACAAAGCGACCTGATCGCGGTCAGTCGAGGACAGGCCGGCGATGGTATTGACCATGACCGGAAACATCGAGGTCAGCGCCACGATCAAAATCTTGGACTCAATTCCAAAGCCGAACCAGACGAGCATCAGCGGCGCGATAGCAACCTTGGGGATTGTCTGAACACCAACAATCCAGGGATAGACCACGCGATGTGCCAGCTTCGATGACACCATCATCGCTGCAATCAGCAATCCCGCAACAGTGCCAACCGTGCAGCCGATGAGAATTTCCGACAGAGTTACGCCAAGGGCAAAAATATACTTCCCGCTGGCGAGGCCAGACCACAGTGACGCCAGGACGGCCGACGGCGCCGGAAAAATAAACGGCTGCACATCAAAAAAACGGATGACCATTTCCCAGACGGACATCACAACCACGACGGAAGCCAACACTTCCACCACGGGCCGCAACCGCCGAACAAAACGTGCCGAGCGCAATGGACGCGCAGCCTCTATCTCGCCCTCGGAGAGGCTCGGCTCGATTTTGGACTGAAGAGCCATGGTCACGCCACCAACTCCCGCGCGGGTATTCCATAGGCGCGATCGAGGCTCTCGCGAATTTTTCCGGAAAGCTCACTCGCCGCAGGCTGACTCAGGAAACGAATATCGCGCGGTCGCGGCTCGGGATTCTGAAGATCCGAAATGATCCGTCCGGGCCTCGCAGACATCACCACAATGCGGTCCGCCAAGAGCACGGCTTCGGAGATATTGTGCGTGACAAATACGATTGTCTTTCGTCGCGCCATCCAAATCCGCTGCAACTCGATCGACATCGTCTCACGCGTCAACGCATCAAGCGCAGCGAAGGGCTCGTCCATCAACAGTACGCGAGGATCGTGAACCAGCGCCCGGACAATGCCCGCCCGCTGCTGCATACCGCCTGAAAGCTCATGCGGATACGCTTCTTCAAATCCTTTGAGGCCAGCGAGAGCCAGCAAATCCATCGCATTGCGCGATGCTTCCGCCTTCGGGAGTTTCAAAACGTCCGCGGGCAACAATACGTTCTGCAGGATCGTACGCCACGGCAGCAGCACAGGGCTCTGAAACACCACACCGACGTCACGCCGTGGTTTTTCCACTTCGTCTCCGCCGATATGGATCGTCCCGCCGGTTTTCATTTCGAGACCGAGCGCGAGTTTCAGCAGACTGCTTTTCCCGCAGCCTGACGGGCCAACGACGGCTACGAATTCGCCGTCGCCGATACTCAGTGAGACGCCGCAAACAGCATTGACCGGAGCACGGCCGTCAACCTGATAGGTAAGATTGACATCCTTGAATTCCAGGCTGGCGACCATGGTCCCTCTCTCAGATGGCTGTTCGCGCGCGCAACTGCCCCGCTATTTCGCGGCCTTAGCCAGTTCGACCGCGCGCTTGAGATCAACCTTGTTCACGTCGGCGATCAGGTCCGCAGTGTACACCGTGCCAAGCTTGGAACGATCAAACTCGAATGACGGGCCAATGAAGTCCAACATATCAATCCACGTCTTGTCATTCATGGCGCCATAAGGCCCGGGAGAGCCTGGCTGCTTCCACAACTCGGCCGACTTCTTGATCAGATGCACATTGTCTCGCATCGCCTTGTCCGGATCACCACTCGGCTTGCCAAACAATTCATAGTAGGCACGAACACCCGCTTCCGGATTGGTTTGCATATAAAGAGAATTCATCACCACGCCCTGGAGAGCGTGGACCAAATCCATGCGCTTGTTGGCGATATCGTCTGTATGCGCGGCCAATACGCTGCTGGGCACCCGCGGTGTGAAATAGCGCAGCTTGACGCCCAGATTCTCAATAGCGACGTGGCTGCCCCGGAACAGGGCCAGCGCCTGAACACGATCGCCGCGCAATGCTGCCAGCGCCTGGGCACCGGCGCCGACGGGAAGCAATTCCACGGAATCCGGCGACACGTTGGCCTGGTGCAACATGGCCTTCACCGTCAAGATCGCGCCGCTTGCCAAGCTGATGACGCCTACCTTTTTGTCCTTCAACTCCGCTATCGACTTGATGGCACTATCTTCAGCAACGACGATCTCATAGGCGCTGATAATGTCGTGCAGATAAACCGCCTGGACCGGAAGATTCGGATTCTTATGCTTGGCGGCCAGAAGCTCGAGCATGCCGACATGCGCCAACTGCGCCTGCCTGCCAAGAACGAGTTGAATGCTGGCCGCCGAGCCCGCGACCGTCACGAAATCAGCCTCAACGTTCAGCTGCTTGTAAATTCCGGTTGGAATGCCGGCGAACATAAAGCCCTGGTCAGCGCGCGGCACCGCCGCCGAGCCAACGAACCTGATCTTGCCTGGCGCCTGCGCAGAAGCCAGCGGAGAGAAGCCCGCGACGAGCGCGGAAGAGCCGGTTACTTTGAGAAACGACCGTCGATCCAGATATGTCACGCCACAGTCCCCCTTCATTTAAAATAGTCGCCTACACCCTGTTGCTACGCGGCCTTGGCTCCCACCGCGGGAAGAAAAGCTTCCGCAAAGATCGCCCTCTCCGCGATTCCGCGCGTATGCAAATGCTTTTGGGCAGCCTCTGTCATAACCGGTGGACCGCAGAGATAGACATGCGATGACGGATCGATCGCAAGCCCCATGAGGCCATCGACCGCCGTTCCCGCGACACCATCCCAGGCGCCTTCCGGCGACATTACGGCCGTAACCAGCTCGCTGCCGGCGAAACTCGCAATCAGCGCATCGAGCCTTTCACGCCAGAACAAACTCGCGAGCGTATTTACGCCGAATACAAGTTTGACGCTCGGCGGCGACGCACGGCTTGTCCGCATCTGATCGAGAATACTGATAATCGGACCGATACCCGTGCCACCGGCGACGAACACCATCGGCTTGTCCGGATCGCGCAAGAAAAAGCGGCCAAATGGTCCGGATACCTGCAACGCGACGCCAGGCTTCGCCTGACTCCGGATCCATTCGCTCAATGCACCGCCCGGTATCAAACGCAGCAAAAACGTCGCATGCGTTTCACCCGGCTGATTTACAAATGAATAGCTGCGCACGATGTCCGTGCCTGCCACTTGCAGGTTGGCATACTGTCCGGGAAGAAAGTCGAATGGCTTGCGATCGTCGGCCTCGATCGTGATCGCGACCACATCACTGGCTTGCGGCTCGATGCTTATAATTTTTGCCGCCCAGGGCGCGGCAGGTGCTCCGCGGCGGACCGCCTCGATCGGATAGTCGAACTCGACGACACAGGGTGACTCCGGCCGCATCCGGCAGGCCAGAACACGGCCTTCCGCCAGCTCCTCGTCAGGCAAGGCGTCCTGGCTGTAATCATCGAGCGAATAACGACCGGACTGCAGCGACGCCTTGCAGGTGCCGCAACCACCCTCCCGGCAGTCCACCAGCAAGCCAATTCGCTGCCGAGCCGCTGCCTGGACGACTGTCTCAAACGACCGGCACTCGACGCGCGCCACTTCCCCATCACGAAAAACAAGGGTCACTGGATAACTTGGCACGTCAGAGCCTCAACTACCGTCCGGACCCGCAAATAATTTGGCAATTTTTCGAGAATGTCAAACTCATATGATGAGGTCTTGTTTTTTCGAAAAAAACTCGCCATAAAAAGTTCGGCAAGCCTGAGAACGCCCCTGTGGTTGATCAAAGCCCGGTTGACGGCACATACAGAGCAGACGGCACCGCGCCTCTTTCCAAGACGCGCAGTACTTTGACTGATCAAATCTGGCAGCAACTTCGGAACGACGTTCTCTCCGGACGGCAAAGTCCGGGAAAACGTCTGCGTTTGGACGCTCTCAAGGAAGAGTACGGCGTTGGCTTCAGTACCTTGCGCGAAGCGCTGTGGCGGTTGAGCGCCGAGGGACTGGTTGTCTCCAATAGCCGGAAAGGCTTTCAGGTCAGTCCGGTCCTTCGCGACGAGCTGATCGACATGACCCGTTTACGGATCCTGCTCGAGCAGATGGCGCTCGACGAAGCGATTCAGAACGGCAATGACGAATGGGAAGCGCGTCTGCTTTCCACCTTCCACCGGCTATCGAAATACAAACAAACCGACGGCCAACCCTGGGATCATTGGCATAAGACCTTCCACAATGATCTGGTATGGCCATGCCGCTCGCCCGTGTTGCAGCAATTGCGCAACCAGCTTCATGACCACTCGCGACGATATCGCCATGCCGTCCGCAACGATCCCAACAGAGATGACCTGGGCGAACACCGCGCATTGCTCGACGCCTGCTTGGAACGGAATGCCCAGAAGGCCAAGGCTTTAATGGCACAGCACCTACAACTGACCACCGATCTTGTCTTGGCGAGTTTTGACCGCTAGCCGCGTATTGGTCGAATTCGAGAGATACGCGCGGCCCCTTGAAGCTACCTTGCAACCTGCCTCTTTTGGTTGAGCGGCGAGTTTGCAGAAAAAAGCGATACGCCGGAGCCCCGCCTGCAATCAACCGTCTGCCCCGGCCCCTCTCCTCTCCGGACTCAACATGGTTGCATTGAGTGCCTCGGCAGCAATGCGAAGCAGGGGCAATAACCGTTCACTGTTGAATCGCTCTACCGGCGTCACGATCGAAAGCGCTGCGACGCACCCACGATTCCCAAAAAAGATCGGCATCGCTATCGAGCGGACACCAAGAATATCTTCACCGGTCGAGACGGCGTAGCCGGATGTCCGCACCTGATCCAGAACATCTTCCGTGGCAAGGGTCGCACCCTTGAGTTCCAGCAGACGCCTGATTTCCGGCGTCGCAAAAGCCGTCAGAATCCGGCCCGACGAGCTCGACGCAAGCTGTAAAGTTGTCCCAATGCGAACCTCGGCTCGCACCACAACTTCCGCTTCGACTCGTCTGATAAGCCGCGCTTTCACGCCGTCCAGCACCGCCAGCGAGACGGTTTCCTTACACTCCAGCGCGAGCTGTTCGAGTGTCGCGGTCGCACGTTCGCCGAGATTGGATTGCTCCAGCGCCATGTCGCCGATCATCGCTGCGCGCAACGACAGCCGATAGCTGCCAGGGTCGGATTGCTCGATCCATCCAACCTCCATCAGCGTCACCAACCGCTGATACACGGTGCCTTTGCTCTCACCGGTCAGACGTGTGAGGTCGACGAGGCGAACCGCCGTCTTCTGCCGGGCGATAAGATCGAGCAATGCAAAGATCTTCAGCGCCGAACTCAGCGGCTTGACACCCTTTTTCTTTTCCACGGCAATAGTCAAAATTGGGATCCGGCAATGGTTTCGGAATGCAGCACACGAAACAGCGGTCAGCGCTTCTGACGGCTTGATAGCACAAAATCCAATCCGACGAGTTTCTGGATGACCAGCATCATCACCAGCGAAAGGATGATGACCAATGTTGACAGCGCAAGGATGCTGGGCTGGAAATCGACCTGCATGTCGTTGAAGACCTGAACCGGCAGAGTCATGGTTTTGTCGCGCACCAGAAACAGGGCGATCGGCACGTCGCCAAACGACACAGCGAAGGCGTAGAACAGACCCACCGCGACGCCGGGCCTGATACTCGGAAAGGTTACGTTCCAGAACACTGACCAGTTGCTTGCGCCGAGACTTTGCGCCGCCTCCTCATACGAGGGATGCAACCGCTCCAGCATCGCGGCGATCGAGCCGATCGCATAAGGGATCGTCACGATCAGATGCGCCAGTACGACGCCAGCCAGGCTGCGCGCCGGATAGAATCCGGTAAATGAGCCGATCCAGGAAAAAAACTGCAGAAAGACCGCGCCGGTGACGATCAGCGGAATCTGCACCGGTAGCCGGAAGAACGACTTGAAGATCTCGCGGCCGGCAAGACTGCCCCGGACGATGCCGAGCGAGGCGGCAAGACCGAATGCCGCCGCCAGAAGCGAGACAATCACCGCGATGATCGTACTGTTGATCACCGCATCGATGTATTTCGGATTGATCTCAGTATAGCGCATGAAGGACAAATTGCGCGGCGGAAACTGAATTGCGAACTGGTTGCTGGTATCGAACGAGGCGCCGATGACCACGATAAAAGGCAGCAGCAGAAAGGCGAGCGCGCCGACGGCGATGACGGTGCTCAGCCGAGGCATGCGCATGATCACGCTCCCGCGCGCACGGGTCTCGCCCGGCGCATTCTGACAAACCAAAGCCCGACCGAAACATTGGCGGCGAAGACGAACAGCAGCAGCAACGCGGCCAGCGCCGTCCCGTAGCCATATTCCGCCCGCTGGATGATGTATTGCTGCACCAGTACCGGCATGATCAGCACACGGCCACCACCGAGCAGCACGGCGGACGTGAAAGCTCCCATGCACATGTTGAAAGCGATCAAGCCGCCGCTGACCATGCTGGGCTTCATGCTCGGCACGATCACCGAGAGGAAGATGCTGGTACGGGTCGCACCATGGATCTCGGCGGCCTCCTCGAGATAGACCGGAATCGTCTGCACCACGCCGAACAGCAGCAGCACCAGGATCGGCAGCACGTATTGGACGAGGCCGATCAACACGCCGATCTGATTGTTGATCAGGATCAGCGGCTGGCTGATGATCCCCGTTCCCAGCAGCATCTGATTGAGCAAACCGGCCGGCGACAGGAAAATGCTCAGCCCCATCAACTTGATCACGACGGTGATCAGCGACGTCGTCAGGATCAGGCTCAGGGATATGGTGGCGAGCTTGCCGCCGATCCGGGCCAGCGCGTAGGCGGTCGGCACCGCGATGGCGAGGCTGATCGCCGTCGCGATCAGCGACAGATAGAATGTCTGCCAGATCGACCGCAGGAAAAACGGGTCGCTCAGGATGCCGATGTAATTCGCAAGGCTGCGCGTGTCGGAGACCTGCCCGGCGCCGGTGTCCGCATGCAAACTCAATTCCAGGAACGTTCCCTGCGGCAGCAGCAGCAGGAAGAAATAAAGCAAACCTGGCAGCCAGAGAAACCGTTCCCAGCGAATGCGCGCATGCCCGGAATCATGCGAGACCTGCTTCGACAGGCTCAATCCGGTGCGTCGCGAGGACACGGCGTCACTTGCCATCGTTTCGGCCCTTACGCGTCCAGCAGCAGGGAATCTTTGACGTTCCAGGAGATGCCGACGCGCTCGCCGACGCTGAAGCTCTCGTCGCTACGTGCCTTCTCCACCAGCACATTCTTGTGCGACTCCAGCGCGATCAAATAATGCGTGCGGTTGCCGAAATACTGGGTCTGCTCGACGGTCCCCACCACGGCATTGTCCATGGACGCCGTGCTGTGGCGAACGATGTCGATGTGCTCCGGCCGAACACAGAAGACGATACTCTCGCCGCGGCGCGGGTTGATTGGCCGCTGCACGGCAACATCGACCTCTCGCGCCAGATTGACGATACAGGCGCCGTTCGAGACATCCTTGATGGTGCCGGTGAGGATATTGTTCTTGCCGATGAACTCCGCGACGAACTGCGAATTGGGCCGCTCGTAAAGCTCGGTCGGCGCACCGATCTGGCGGATCTTGCCGCCTTCCATCACCACGATCCGGTCGGCGAGACTCATCGCCTCCTGCTGATCGTGCGTAACGAACACCGTGGTGATGCCGAGACGCTGCTGCAACTGCTTCAGCTCGACCTGCATGATCTCGCGCATCTTCTGGTCGAGCGCGCCGAGCGGCTCGTCCATCAGCAGCATGCGGGGCGAGATGGCAAGCGCACGCACCAGCGCGACGCGCTGCTGCTGACCGCCGGAGAGTTCGGCCGGATAGCGGTCCCGATAGGCGCTGATCTGCGCCATGCGTAGCATGTCGTCGACGCGCGCATCGATCGCCGCGCGGCCGAGCCGGCGCTGCCGCAAACCGAACGCCACGTTCTCCGCGACCGTCATGGTCTGGAACAGCGCATAGTTCTGGAACACCATGCCGATTTCGCGCCGGCGCGGCGGCACCCGGGTCACATCCTCGCCGCCGATGAAGATCTGACCCTCGGTCGGGAATTCAAATCCGGCGATCATTCGCAAGGTTGTCGTCTTGCCGCAGCCGGACGGCCCGAGGAAGACGACAAATTCGCCCTCATGGATGCTCAGATTGACATTTTCGACCGCGTGCCGGTCGCCGTCGAACGACTTGGATAAATGACGGAGTTCGACACTCGACATGACCGGCTCCCGGTACGGTTTCTATTCGACCCAGTACAATGCGATGAAACCCGGCTCCGGACAGCGTGTCGGAAGCCGGGATATTCCAGAATCAGGAACGGCAGCGCCAATCACTGAACGTTGCGCACCCAGAGATCGCGCCAGGCTTTGACGTCGAAACGAGCCCAATCGACGGTATAGGCTTTTTCGATCTGCGCATCCGTCAGCAACAACATCTGCTTGTTGGCATCATCCTGCAGCATGATCTCGCGCGATTTCGAATTGACCGGAACCGTCCCGGTCGCTTCGCAGAACTTGGCCGGGCCCTCGACCCCCAGCCACAGATCGATATAGCGGTGCACCAGATCGGCGTTCTTGGTGCCGTTGATCATCCACTTGATGTTGGGCCAGAGCGCGCCGACCGAGTCGCCGAATTTCGTGTAGGACACCGCGACCGGCACGCCGCCGCGTTTGAGGCGCACGCCCCAGCCCGCGCCCCACGGCGCAACCCAGATTTCACCGGAGGCGAAGCGCGTCGAAAGCTCGTTCGAATTCGAATAGAAGTAGGCTGGGGCCATCTGCTTCACAAGGCCCGGCACCATGCTCATCTTGCTTTCGTCGCCGCCGTTCTCGCGCGCAAGTCCGACCACCGCCGCCCAGTGCTGCGGGTGTCCGGTACCGGGAAATGCGATCCGCCCCTTGAGCTTCGGATTATTGATCAACTCGCTATAAGATTTCGGCGGCGTGACGCTGGCCTCCTTCAGCTTGTCGGCGTTGTAGACGATGCAATCCGGCGACCATTCGACGATCACCTGCGCCTCATTCAACACGATGGCGGGCACGTCCTTGCGCCGCGAAATCTTGTCGTAGTCGATCTTCGAGATCAGCCCGGTCTTGAGCGCATCGTTGTAGAGATACGGCGTGCCATCCATGACATCGAACGGCACATCGCCGTATCGTTTGGCGGCAATGACCTTGGCGAGATTGTCGTCCGGCGAGCTGATGGTAAAACTCAGTTTCGCTCCGCCCTTTTCCATGTCAGGCGCGATGTAGCTTTCAATCGCCTTCTGCCAGCTACCGCCGTAGGTCGCGACCTTGAGTTCGCGGGTCGCCGCCAGAAGCCGCGACGATGTCGCGGGCAGAATCGCGGCAGCCGCGACGCCGGCGACGAAGCCCCGGCGTGAAACGGCACAGCCCTGGCTGCTTACCAGCCCGCTGATCCCTTCATTGCGTGCGTCGGTCATGAGAGCCTCCCTGTGTTTTCTTTCGGTGTTGTTATGTGTCTAGCCGATCGTTTCCCGATAAATCCGCAGCCAGTTTCCGCCCATGATCTTGTCGATCTCCGCTGCGGCGAATCCACGGCGATCCAGTTCCGCGACGATGTTGTGCATGCCCGCCTGCGTGGTCATCCATTCGGACCAGCCTTCGTGCGGCGAGACTTTCATCTGCTCGGCCGGCGCGCTCTCGCGCGACCACCGCGCGTAACGCCACCAGGTCCGGATCTGCCGCGGATGCCCGGGGCAATAGTCGACTCCGATCGCGATGGTATCGATGCCGAAGCGGTCCACCGACCAGGCGACCATGTCGCCGAATTCCTGAAGCGTCGTCGCCGCGCCGTTTTTCGTCATGTTGCGGTTCGGCGTAAGGCCGATGACGCCGCGACGCGACGCCAGAGCCTTGATCGCCTCGGTGGTCTTGAGGCGGCGCGCGCCATAGACCGGACTACCGACATACTCACGCGGATTGGCATGCGTGATCGCGACCGGCTTGCGCGACATCTCGATGGCGTCGAGCGTGGTGCGTTCGCCGCAATGCGACAAATCGATCATGATGCCGAGATTGTTCATCTCCTCGATCGCCTTGCTGCCGAAGCGCGATGACACGCCCGCGTCCTTTTCCTCCCAGTAACCGCAGCCGATGTAGTTCTGGAGATTGTACGTTAGCTGCATAATGGTAACGCCGAGCGACCGGTAAACACCGAACAGTTCGAGGTTGTGCTCGACCGGCGCGGTGTTCTGAAAACTGAACAGCACGGCGGTACGGCCGCTCGCGGCGATCCGCTCGATGTCGGTGACACTGTTCGCCTCCTCAGCCAGATCGCTGTTCTCGGCCAGAAAGCGTTTCCAGGCGGTCAGCAGCGACAGCGTCTCGCTCGCGTTTTCCCAGACCGCGATGCAGTTGTTGACGCAGCCGAGACCGGCCGCGCGCCATTCCTCGAGCCAACGCCGTTCGAGAGCCGGCATTGTCAGGCCATCGATAATCATCCGCTTCGTTCCCGCGCGCGGGGCCGCCTCAAGAACTTCAGTTGCCATCGACGGCTCCCTCGTTGATCTTGTTGATTTCCGCCTTTTTCAGCATCTGCGGGTCGAAATCGTCGTCCGCCGGCAGACGGCCGACGATGGTCCCATCGTCCAGCAGGATGACCGGACCGGCGTGGCGCCGCGACACGACGGAATCCGGTGCCAGCGCCGCATTCGATAGATGATAGAGCGCCTGCCACAGTTGCTCATCGACCGGAAAGTGATGGCGGATGCCGTCGGCGAGATAAGGGTCCCAGTGATCAAGATCGCGCGGCCGCGACGTGTTGGTCGCCGTCACCATGGTCGCAAGACCGCCAGCCTGCCGATGGATCTCGACCGCCGCGCGCGCGCCGTGCCGCGACGCCAGGCCTTCAACGACGGCGAGTTCTTCCGGAACGCTGATATTGAACAGGCGTACGGTGCCGCTGCCCTGCCGCCGCGCGATATCGACCGCGAGATCGGCGACCGTCTGCGCGATCAGCCAGGCGTGGATGCCGCCGCCGTCGATGTCGAGGCCGCCGTTCGCAGCCTCCTTCATCTGCATCGCGCCGTAGCCGACCTGCGCCAGTGTCTGACGGATATCGTGCAGATGCTGAAAGCCGCCAAGCCCCATGGCGTGCGACAGGATGATGCTTTCGCGGATCGCCGGGATGCAACCTTGCGGCAGGCCGAGCGTCAGCAAAATGCGCTCGGTGACGAGCCGGCATTCGCGGAGCGCAACCTGAAAGGCCCGATGCGGGTGGGACACGGTTGTCATTGTTTAGGCTCCGCTGGCAAGAACCAATCAGGGTCGGTGCCGTTGCGCAGATCGTCCCGCGTGGGTGCGCCCTGGTAGATCACGCCGCGCAGGCTGCGGTGCAGATAGTCCTGCGGCTTGTCGAGCCCGTGGATGCAGATGTTGATGAACCGGGTGATGTCGCTCGGCACGAACTCCTCGCCCATCATGTTGATGTGCGGCGAGTGATAGTCGTAGCCGCTCAGGGTCTGAACGCGCGCCACGATCGACCGCAGTTCCGGTTTTTCCGCGAGAAAACGCGCCGTCGTCATCATCGGTGAACGCGCCGCCAGTTCCGCGTCGAGCGTCACCACCAGCCGCGGCAGATCGAGCGCGAGATTGTGCACGTCGCCAAGCTCCTCGCGCGCGCCCCGGCGCGGCTCCTCGGCGCTGACCGACTTGTACCAGACATATTTGCGCGAACCTTCCGAGGCGAGATCGATCTTGAAGGCCCACGCATATTCACCGTGCAGCAGATCGCGCAGATGGCCGAGCGACATGTTCGGCTCGCAGCCATACTCCTCGTCCACAGCAAAGCTTTCGGCGAGCGCATCGCAGAGCGACGGCACCAGATGCGTCGTCAGCCCCAGCAGGGTTTCATGCGCCTCGTCGTGGACCTGGCCTTCATATTTGTCGCACAACGCCGCCAGCGGGAACGCGTGCTGCGCGCCATCCAGCGTTCCGCTGTCGCACAATTCCTGAAGGCCGGTGCGGATCTTGGTCAGCTCCGTCGCGATCAGCCGGCTGTCGACGAAACGTTCGTACACCATGCGGTCTTCGCGGCGGAAGACGATCGCCTTGTCGATCAGCGACAACAGGCGATGGAAGGTTTCGGCGCGCGCCGGCAGAGACTTGGCGCCGATGATGGCCTTCTCGCGCGCCGACAGGAAGGCGTGGACCATCTTCGGATGATTGTTGACGTAGAAATTGAGCCCGAGCGCCGAGCCGTTGCCGACGCCGAGAAATCGCTCGATCTCCGGCGCCAGTTCCGCCGCCTGCGGCGAGCGGCAGCGCGCGAGGTGGTTGACAAGGTCAACCGAAAACACGCGCATCATGTAAGCGCATAGCATCTGCGCATCCAGCGGACGGCGCAGCGGATGATCGCTTTCCAGCGAGCGGAACGAGCGGGTGCCGAACGTGCCGTTGCCGTCGAGGCCGGTGTTGCGCATCAGGTAGCACGCGTCGGCGAGCGTCGGCACATCGGGCTGCCGTCCCTGCGACAAGGCTTCGACGGTATGATTGAAGGCGCGGCCGCTGCGGTTCGAGCGCGCCCAGACCAGCGTCCCCGGCGTGGCACGGCCGGCATAGAGCTTCGGCATTTCGACGCCGGTGGTGGCGATGTCGACTTCCGACACCGGGCCTTCGATCAGCGCAGCCATCATGTCCCACGCACGACCGATGATGCGGCCGATGCGCCCTTCCTGCTTCGGCTCGAACGAGTGGACGACGAAATCAAACGGCATCGCACCGGTTTCGATCCGGTAGAGCGCGGTGCCGCGCGCGCGGTCATCGATGTTCCAGCGCAGCCGGTTCACCGACCAGCGCTCGCGGATCGCCTTAGCCATCAACAGGCGGGTCACGCTGACGCGGCTCGGTTGAAGGACGCTCAACCGGGCGGGCGTCATCAGGACTTCAGGAGGCCGCATCCGCAGTTGCGGGATCGCCGATGGCGCCCCGTCGGAGCCGGGTCGCGAAACCCGCGCGCTGGCCAGATTCATCACGTCGCCTCGTGGTATTTTAATAGAATACTTTGTCTATCAATAAAATACTACCGAAAGACCCCGTGGGCCCGCAAGCGAAAATTTTGAAAATCGAAAGGCCATCAGCCGCTCTGGCCTCGCGCGTCGGGTTTCGGCGCGGGGTCAACGATGCTGTGTTGGGGATGATCTAACGCGGAGAATTCAAAAAATTTTGCCGGCGCTGCTCGACCGCCCTGCCGCTCACGGCGAAGGTCGTCCATGGCGAAAAGCTCGGATCAGATGCCGCGATATTCCGGCACGCCGTGCATGCCTCAAGAATAGGCCGCGACACGCAGGAACCAGCGCAGCCGTGGATCGCACTGGGACTACGTGCTGTTTCTTAAAGTTTTGGCGTTTCCAAGCAGCACGCCCATGACGCGATCCAACGTCTTCATATCCGCGGCAGAGAGCCCCTTGGTTAAGGACTTTTGATACTCCAAGGCGACCGGTACGATGACAGCGTAGACCCGTTTTCCCGACGGCGTGAGCTTCAGAAACACCTCGCGACGATCATTGAAATTGAGACGGCGCGAAATCAGGCGTTTGCGTTCCAACTTGAGGATGGCGCGTGAGACCTGAACCTTTTGCATGAAGGTCCGTGCGCCGATGTCTCGCGCGGTCATTTCCTTCGTGCCTTTGCGTGAATCGCGCTGCTCGCCCAGAAACGAAATAACCCGCCACTCCGCCGGGCCTATTCCGAACTCCCTAGCCTCCCGCGCATAGCTGTTCACAAATCCTTCGGATGCAAAGCGAGCCAACGTGTTCAAGCGATAGGGCGTGAAATTCTCCAGCACCAATCGCCGGCGTGCGCCATCGGTTTCATCTGGACTGGATTTATCTAAGCGCGACATCGACATGACCGTGTGCGACCTGGGAAGCAAAGCGCAGCAGAATTCATAGCTAGTAACATATGTTACTATATCGGGCTTTTGGGTTCTGTGGAGAAGTCAAAAACGTGGTTTCGCACCCCACCCTTTGGGTTCGGGCGAAACCCGCGTTCAATGCCCGCCTCATTTACCCTTCTATCATGCGAATATAACTGGCATTTTCGGCTTGGTGACGGACACCAACGATCGAGCGGCGAACGATCGACAAGCTCATGCCGGGACCGGACATTGCCGGAAAGTCCGGCTGCGCCATTGTTGCGGCATATAGTTTCATATGATACTATTTTATCGAGCGACCGGCGCCGATCGAGACGCGGGATTTGTTGCAAAAGACATTCGATCCGAGACGCACGCATGCCAGCAGAAGCCCAAGCGACGGCCGTAGGAACCTATAACTCGCTGTACTTCGATTATGCGCACCACCCTTTTCAGCGAGCGCCTGAACTCGACGGCGAGGAGCGCCTCTATCCCGTCATCATCGCCGGTGCCGGCCCGGTCGGCATGACCGTGGCGCTCGATCTCGCCCGCAGGGGGATCGAGGTGGTGCTGCTGGAGGAGGACGACACGGTCAATCGCGGCAGCCGCGCGGTCGGTATCGCGCGCCGCAGCCTCGAAATCTTTGAGCGCGCGGGCACCGGCCCCGGCATCTTCGAGACGGGCATCTCATGGAAAGGCGGACAGAGCTATTATCGCGACAGCCTGGTGCTGGACTTCGTGGTGCAGCAGGCTGACAACCTCAGGCATCCGCCGATGGTGTCCATCGCGCAATGCAATGTCGAGCAATACCTCTACGAAGCTCTGCAGAACCATCCGAATGCCAGCATTCGCTGGTCATCGAAGCTGGTTTCCGCGCGGCAGGACGGCGAAGAGGTAATCGCCAGCGTTGCGACGCCGCAGGGTCAATATGACATGCGCGGCGAATGGCTGGTGGCATGCGACGGCGGCCGCAGCGCGGTACGCAAGGCCCTTGGCAAAGAACTCAAGGGTAGCAGCTACGAAGGCCGCTATCTGATTGTCGACATCCAGATGAAAAGCAGCCAGCCGGCCGGGCGACGTGTGTGGTTTGCTCCGCCGGAATTCCCCGGCTCCACCATCATCATGCACAAGCAGCCATTTGACATCTGGCGCATCGATTATCAGCTCGGGCCGGATGACGATCTGGACGAAGAAGTTCAGCCGCGACGCGTGCGTGAGCGCGTCGACCGCTTCCTGAAATCGATCGGTGAAACCGCGGACTGGGCCATCGATTGGATCAGCCCCTATCGCGCGCTCAGCCTGTCGCTCGACAGCTATCGCGAGGGTCGCGTTCTGTTCGCCGGCGACGCCGCGCATCTGGTGCCGATCTTCGGCGCGCGCGGCATGAACGGCGGCGTGGATGACGCCAACAACCTCGCCTGGAAGCTCGCCTATGTGGTCTCCGGCTGGTGCGACGACGCATTGCTGGACAGCTATTCGTCCGAACGCGTCGACGCCGCGCATCAGAACATGGCGTTCGCGGAAAAAAGCACTCGTTTCATGACTCCGCCGACATTCGGACACGCCGTTCTGCAGGAGGCCATTCTCTCGCTGGCCGTGAAGGAGCCGTTTATCCGCGATCTGATCAATCCCCGGCAAGTCACCGAGCTGCGCATGACCGCCGGTCCGTTGCGCTTTGACGATGCGGACGACATCCGCTTCGCTGGAGGCCCCCTACCCGGCGCGGTTTGCCCCAACCTGCCGCTATGCACGGATGGTCCCGGCGACCATCTGCAAGGCCGCCTGGGACGCGATTTCACCCTGCTGCTGTTTCAGAAAACGGACACAACTGCCGCCGAAGAGATGCGCGCGCGGATCGAGCGCATGAACATCCCCTTCGGAATCGATGTGGTGCAGATCCGCGATGCAAGTCTTTATGCCGCTTTCGATGCGCAGGATGGCACGGCCTATCTGGTTCGCCCGGATGGACATGTCGCGGGCCGCTGGCGCCAATTCAACGCAGATACCACGCTCGACAGGCTCCTGAAGGCAATCCGGTGCAAAACCATGGAATCCCGTCATGTTGATTGAGGCCAAGATTCCCTCACACATCCTCGAAGCAAACTGGGAAAGTCTCGCACAAGCGTTGAATACGGTCGGCAGCGAGAAGGCGTCGGTATTTCTCACCAAGGTCGTGTTGATGCTGGCGGCAAAACTCGACCGGCCGGAAACCCTTCGGGATTTCCTCGACGTTGCGCTGCAAGACATCGAGCCTCAGCAGAAATAATGGCCATGCCGATTCACCGGACAGACACCAACAGCGACATCGAGATCCGGCGCCTGCGCCAGACATGGGCATTCTCCCGCGATGCTGGAGACTTCGGGGCCATGAGCGAATGCTTTCATCCCGACGCGGAAGCGAGCATCTCCTGGTTCAAGGGTGCGGTTCGCGACCTGACTCCGCTGCTGATCGCAAGCGACAAGGCGCGCAAACCGACCGAGCACAGCAAGCATTGGCTGGGAAATTGCCTCGTGCATATCAACGGCGATCGCGCGCTGATGGAAACCGACATCATCATCATGATGCGCGAATATATCCACGACCAGCTTTTCGATTATTCGGGTTATTGCCGCTTCTACGACCAGGTCGAGCGCCGTAACGGCCGGTGGGCCATCAGCCTGTGGACGGCGATCTTCGACAAGGACCGGCTCGATCCGGTTCAGGGTGTCGCGCCGGACTGGCTGACCGATATCAAGCTGGAGCCGGGAACGAGCGGTTTTGCATTCATGCAGATGCGCCAGCTCAAGAAGGGTCGCCAGATTCCCGCGGACACGGTCATGGGCAACAGTGAAGCCGAGCGCGCGCTTCGCCGCCGCTACGAGGCATGGCTGTCGCAGCCCACTCCCGACTCCAGACAATGAGACGTCAATGTCCAACACGCTAGACACCATCTGGTATACGCGCTGCCCTGTCCCCACGGCCTTCAGCGTTGCCATTGGCAACGGCTTCCTGGACAAGGAGCTTGAACGATACGGGATCACCGCCCGATCGCTGGCATCGAGCAAAGACACCGCCGTTCGCCAGTCACACTTCCACCATTCGCTGCCCAACTCCTTCCGCCACGGCGGCAACGGCCCGCCGCTGGTGACCCGCTCGCGCGGCGGGAAAGTGTCGTTGATCGGTCTGTCGTGGAATGACAGCATCAAGCCGATGCTGGTGATGCCGGAGAGCGGCATCCGTTCGGTCGCGGACCTCGCCGGCAAGAAGGTCTCGCTGCCGATCCGGGCGAATGATTCCATCGATTTCTGGAAGGCGGCCTCGCTGCGCGGAACCGAAGTTGCTTTGGCGCGCGCGGGCATGACGATGGAAGACGTCAAGCTCACACCCGTCGTCAGCAACCGGGCCTATATCGACGCCGCCACCACATCGACCGCATCGACGACGACCCTGTGGGGCGCGGACTGCATGTTAGGGCATCAGCGCGAGGAAGCGATCGCGCTCATTCGCGGCGACGTCGACGCCATTTACAGCCAGGGTGCTATCAGCAGCGTGGTGCAAGGCTTCACCGGCGCTGTTGCGATTTCGGACAACGGCAGCTCCAAAGTCCTCGCTGATCGCGTCAACAACGATTCACCGCTCATGCTCACCGTGAGTACCGAGCTGATCGAAACGAATCCGGATCTGGTCGCTTCCTGCGTAGCCGTCATCATTCGAGCCGGCGAATGGGCGGAACGGAACGAGGCGTTGGCAAAACGCTTCATGGCGATCGATACCGGATTGCCCGAAGAACTGGTCGACGTCGCCTTCACGCCGCAGGTGCATCGTCAACTCGCCATCGACCTTCGGCCGGAATGGATCGAGGGGCTCAAGGTGCAACACGACCACCTGCTCCGCCATAACTTCCTCGCCGATGCGATCGATTTCGATCTGTTCATCGATCCCCGCCCGCTGGAGCGCGCCCGCGAATTGCTCGCTGCCGACCGTTTCGCATTGCAAAGCTGAAGGAGCTTCGTATGACTGAGGAATTCAAGCGATTCCTGGCGCTGTTCGACAGCATGGTCAGGTATTCCCACCGCTGGATCGGGCTGATGGACGAGCAGAAACTCGACTGGGCACCCATCGAAAATCCCAGCATGCGTTTCGGCAGCCGCCTGTCGCGCATCACCGTGCGCGGGCTTCTCATCCATTGCGCGCTGGCCGAGCGCAACTTCGTCACGCGGATTCGCGAAAGCGCGCCGGGCGCGACCGTTCCCCTGCCGAATGACCCCATCGCCGCCGCACGGTTTGAAAACGCCGACCTGCAACAGACGGCTTTGACGCTGCACGAAGAAAACATGGCAGCGCTCAAATCCTACCGTGCTGAAGACTTGACCAAAAAGCTGCAATTCGTCGGGCGCGAATGGACGGGCATGGGACTGCTCTGGGGCATGTACGCCCACCGCTCGTTCCATCTCGGCAATATCGACATCTATCTTCGCCAGAGCGACGTGGTCGCGCCGGAATTCTTCGAATTCGATTCTCTTGTCTTGGGCTGATTTGCTGCACATCCGGTGTGAGCGGAAATCGCTCTCGCCGGTTTGCACTTCCAGCCGGATTCATCCGGCTGGTTTTTTCATGTCATCCAAAAGCCACGCAAGCTATTGCCCCGCGGCTGTTATTGAGCCTGTACCCCAGCCGCGGCCAGAACCGGTGGCCAATATTGATGCTGCGCCTTCAGGAACGCGGCGAATTCGTCAGCGGTTCCGCCGATCACCTCATAGCCGGCACCCTCGAGCCGCGATTTGACCGCCGGCATCGCCAAAGCCTCATTGATCGCCTTGTTGAGCTTGGCAATGATATCAGGCGGCGTGCCGCGCGGCGCGACAATACCCCACCATGCGCCATAGGACATGACCGACAAGTCGATCCCCAGTTCCTTGAATGTCGGAATTTCCGGCATGATCGACTGCCGCTTGTCACCGGTGATGGCGAGCGCGCGAAGCTTTCCGGACCGCACCTGCTCCACCGCGCCGGGACCGCTGAAGCCAAGATCAATATGGCCGGCCATCAGGTCGTTGAGCACGGGGCCCGAGCCGCGATAAGGCACATGCGTCAGCGGAATATGCGTTGCATTCATGAGCGCGACCCCCGCGAGATGCGGCGGCGTACCGATGCCGGGGCTTCCAAACGCCAGAGGCTTCGGCGCTTTTTTCGCCAGCTCGACGAAATCGCGGATCGACTTCACCGGCATTGATGGAGGGACGAGCAGAGCGACAGGCGACCTCGCCACCATCGCAACAGGCGTGAAAGCCTGATCGGAATTGTAGGACAGGTTTTTGAACAGCGCCGGATTCACCGGCAATCCCATATCGCCGAACAACAGCGTGTAACCATCCGGCTTGGCATGCGCCACCATACCGGTGCCGACCGTCCCGGAGGCCCCGCCACGATTTTCCACGACAACCGACGCTTTTAACGCCTCGGCCAATCCGCTGCTGAAGATACGAGCGGCAACGTCGGTTCCGCCTCCGGCGGCATAAGCCACGACGACCGTGATGGGTCGCTCCGGGAAATCATCCGCACTCGCGCGACTCGCTGTCAGGGAGGACGTGCCGAGAAGAAGGCTCAACAGAGCGGCCGCAAGAAACCTGCTACGGGTCATGGTATCCATCCGATTTCGGTTCGCACGTAACAATTCGGCGTTACGGTCATGGGGCTAGAGCGCCAGCGAGCTTTCCACCGGCGCACGCGCGGCGGCAGTCGCATCATAGCGGTAAATCCAGTCATAGCGGTCGCCGACATGTTGACGCGTCCAGTGCGCGGCGATGTGTTCTTCCGCTTGTTCAGGAACCGCGAGCGCGGGGTTGTGCACTTTGGCGGTTTGCGCCGCCGCCATATCGACGATTTTCCTGGTCCGCTCCTTGCGCAAATCCTCATAGCGCGCGAACGCAGCGGCGCTGTCATCCCTCGCTTCCGCTACGCAATCGGCAAGAACATAGCCGTCCTCGATCGACATGTTCGCGCCTTGCCCCAGGAACGGCAACGTCGAATGGCACGCGTCGCCGAGCAACGTCACTCGGCCGATGCTCCAGCGGGGCAATGCTTCACGCACGATCAGCGCCCATTTGAACGGAATGCCGATCCCGCGGACCATCCGTTGCACATCATCATGCCATCCGACAAAGTCGGCGGCACATTCGTCGACCGAGCCCGCGGCGCTCCATGATTCCACGCGCCAGTCGTCGCGATCGACCATGCCGATGAAGTTGAGCAATTTCCCCTGCCGCACCGGATACGTGAGGATGTGCGCCGTGGGGCCGAGCCAGGAGACGCCGCCCGTCCGATTAATGGTCTCCGGCAAGGCGTCTTCCGGAATCAAACCGCGCCAGGCCATGCAGCCGGTGAACACCGGCCGATCGCTGCCGAATAATTGCTGGCGGATGGTCGAGTGAACGCCGTCCGCGCCCACCAGAGCGTCGCCTGAAACCTCCTCGCCACTCGCCAGCCGAAGCGACACGGTCCCGCCGTTCTGCGTAAATCCAGCGCCCTTCGCCCCGAGCCTCACCGCATCGGGCTTCTGCTGCGTGACGGCATCAAGCAGCATGCTGTGGAGGTCAGCCCGATGAAAGGTGAGGTACGGCGCACCATATTGAGCGAGCGTGGCGGCGCCGAGATCCATGGTTCGCCAGGTCTGACCGGTGTTCCAGAGCCGCACCTCCTTGCCGGAGGTGGCAGTTCCCAACTCCCGCATTCGGTTGCCCAGTCCTAGGGCCTCCAGAACCCGTGTGCCGTTCGGGCTGATCTGCACCCCCGCCCCGACTTCGCGCAAGGCGGCAGCCTGCTCGAAAACGGTCACGTCGATGCCACGACGAAGCAAAGCAAGCGCTGCGGCCAAGCCGCCGATACCCGCGCCGGAAATCAGGACATGCATCGGCCGGCTCACGATCCCATTTCCCCGGCGATGCGGTAGAATGCCACAATCGCCGCACGGCCCGGCGTTGCCGCCGCGCTATAATCGGCCTGACGGGGGATAGAAAGTCCGCGTGGTGAATACCAGAAGGCCGTCACGTTCAAAACCTCGCCGATGGCAGATGACGTTAGACTACCGAAGGTCGTCAACCGCTCGTAAGCCCAAAAATACTGTTGGTTGGTATCTGATTTTTCGAGGGGCTTATGAATCCGTCACTGGAACACATTGATGTATTCATCGCGGTGGTCGAGAGCGGCAGCTTTTCCGCAGCCGCGCGACGCCTGAACCGTGCCCAATCCGCAGTCACCTATGCCGTCCAGAAGCTCGAAGAGGAAATGGGCGTCGCCTTGTTCGATCGATCCGGTCAGCGCCCAATTCTGACGGAAATAGGCCGCTCCCTTCTCCCTTACGCCCGTCGGGCCGCGGACGAGGTGTCCGCACTTCGCCTGCGGGCAGCCGCTCTCGCGGAAGGTGTCGAAAGCGAAGTGTCGATCGTGGCCGACACGATGTTTCCGGAGCCTACGATTGTCGAGGCGCTACGGACGTTCGCCGACTCGTTTCCCCACACCACCCTGCGGATCAGCGAAGATACGCTGGGTGCGGCCGCACAACTGGTCCTCAATGACCAATGCCAGTTCGGCTTGCTCGGCCCCGTCGTTCGGAACCTGCGCGATCTCGAATATCGTCCGCTGTTGTCGATCGAGCTTGTACCGGTCGTCGCGCCCCACCATCCCTTGGCTGCCGCCACGACGGAAATCCCCAACGACGTCATCAACAAACATCTTCAGTTGGTGCTCGCCGACAAAGCCGGCTTCATGGCCGGGCAAAACTTCAACATTCTCTCGACCCATGTGTGGATGTTGACCGATCTCAGCGTCAAACGGCGGCTGATCGAGGCCGGAATCGGATGGGGCAGTCTGCCCCTCCATGCGATCGCGCAACAATTAAACGACGGTACGCTCGTTCGCATCCGCCCGGCCGAATGGGGCGGCCCAAACGGATCAACAGCTCTGCCGATGTATATCGCGCATCGCCGCAACGCCCGGCTGGGGCCGGCGGCAACATGGTTGATCAATTACATCGCAGAGCAGACAGCATCCGGCGTTTGAACAACACAATCTAGACTGATCGTTTGACCGGACGCCGATCCTTGCCGGCGGCATTCGCGCAAACGCCTCGCCGTAGCCCTCGGTCGCTGGAGGCGGCCGTATTGTGCGACCAAGCTCCCATCACGAGGCCCTTTTTGATTCACTGTTCGCCGTCGTTGCCTAGATCAGACCAATCAGAGAAAGCTCACGGAGACAAGACCGCCGATATTCGGGGCTTTTCAGCCTGCGAAAGCCGAGAAACTAGACGGCAAGTCCGTAGCTGAAAGTCTGGCGGAGAGAGAGGGATTCGAACCCTCGATACGGTTTCCCGTATACACGCTTTCCAAGCGTGCGCCTTCAGCCACTCGGCCACCTCTCCGGAGGGCCCTCGGTCCGCGCCGGCGAAGCGGCGGGGTCGGGCGGCGCGGACTATAGCGAAGGCGGCCCGCCTGACAACCCACGGATGGCGCCGCAAACCGGTCTTTTCCGGGGTCAGGCAGCGAACCGGACCACCCCCGACTCGGCCACGTCATAGCCGCCCAGTTCCTGCGCCCGATCGCGGAACGACGCCGAGCGGATGAAGGCAAACAGCGCCTGCGGGCCTGCGCGGAAATAGTCGCGTTGGCGCAACACCAGATCGAACCGCTCCCAGGCAAGCGGCACGAAATCGAGCCCCGCCGCCACCGCCACGGCCCGCGGCGCGATCCCGCAATCGGCGCGGCCCGAGCGCACGGCCTGCGCGAGGTCCGAGCCGGTCGCGTGTTCGGTTACGGCGCGCGGCAGAGCGTCCGCCGGCAATCCGGCTCGCGCCAACAGCCCCAACAACAGCAGTTGCGCGCCCGCGCCGGTCTGGCGTTGCGCCAGCCGCGCCTTACGGCCAACCACCGTGGCGATATCGGTCAACCCGAGCGGATTGCCGGGCGCGACCAGCAAGCCCTGCTCACGGCGGACAAACGCGATCACCACGGCATCATGCAAACCGGGAGCAACCGCGACCGTATCCGGATTGGCGCTCTCGTCATCTCCGGACATCCGGTGGAGATGGATCGCGGCCATCATCACCTCGCCACGACCGAGCCGCCGCAACCCGTTTTCGCTGCCCTCCGGTAAGGAGGCCAGTCCGCTGCCGCTGTCGCGCAGCGCCCATTCCAGCAGCGGATCCTGGCTGCCGCCGACGATCGGCGGCGCGTCAGCCTGCCCGAAGGTCGGAACGGCCAGCCCCGCCATGACCCAGCGGTCGAGCGCGGCACGCGGAAACAGCCAGCGGCCGGTCACCTTGCTGCACGGCACGGCGCCGGCGGCAACAAGGTCGTAGAGCTTGCGTTCGGACAACCGCAGATAGGCCGCGGCCTCGTCGGTCGTCAATAAATCTGCCTGCATAAACCTGCACTGAGCTGCGTTTGATACGAGAATTGACCATTTTCGTTCGATTTGAACAAGTGCCGACACTACCTGCAACAAGGCTCCAGCGAGGCCCCCTTGGAGACGCCCCTCAGCGCGCTCGACCTGGTGCTGACCGGCGATCCGGCCCTGTTCGCCATCGTCCGGCTGTCGCTGCTGGTCAGCCTCAGCGCCGTCGCCATCGCCGCGCTGATCGGTATCCCGCTCGGCGCGCTGATCGCGCTGACTCGTTTTCACGGGCGAGAGGCGGTGATCGTGCTGCTCAACGCGCTGATGGGCCTGCCGCCGGTGGTCGCGGGCCTCGTCATCTTTCTCTTGCTGTCGCGCAGCGGCCCGCTCGGCGCACTCGGCTGGCTATTCACGCCACAGGCGATGATCATCGCGCAGGTGCTGCTGGTGACGCCAATCATCGCCGCCCTCACCCGCCAGACCATCGAGGATCTGTGGATCGAATACCGTGACGAACTCACGGCGATGAATATCGGTCCGCTCGGCCGCGTGCTGACCCTGATCCGCGATGCCCGCTTCAGCCTCGTCACGATCCTGCTCGCCGGTTTCGGCCGCGCGGCAGCGGAGGTCGGCGCCATCATCATCGTCGGCGGCAATATCGACGGCTTCACCCGGACGATGACGACGGCCATCGCATTGGAAACATCGAAGGGCGACTTGCCGTTGGCGATCGGTCTCGGCGGAATCCTGATCGCCATCGTCGTTATCGTCAACGCTCTGGCCTGGGCCGTGCGTCGCACCGGCGAAGCGATCGCGGGGTGACGATGCGCAGCCCCGACAGCGAACTGCCGATCGCGTTCGAGGACGTCAGCATGTCCGCCGGCGGCGTGACGATCCTCGATCACGTCTCGCTGACGATCGAAGCCGGCGCCCCCACCGCCATTATCGGTCCTAACGGCTCCGGCAAGACGACGCTGCTGCGCGCCGCCATGGGCCTGATCGCGCCGACACAAGGTCGGATCACCTATGGCGGCCGTACCGACGTGGCGCCGATCAAGCGCGCGCTGGTGTTCCAGCGTCCGGTGATGCTCCGACGGAGTGTCGCCGGCAATCTGCGCTATGCGCTGCGCGCGGCCAGCGTGCCGCGTGCGCAGCACGACGCGCGCATCGCCGATCTGCTGACGCTGGTCGGCCTCGCAACCATGGCGGACCGGCCCGCCCGGCGTCTGTCCGGTGGCGAACAACAGCGGCTGGCACTCGCCCGCGCGCTGGCGCGCGATCCCGCCGTGCTGCTGCTCGACGAGCCGACCGCAAGCCTCGATCCCGCCGCCAGTAAGAACATCGAGGATCTGATCCGCGCCGTCGGGGCGCGCGGCATCAAGGTGGTGATGACCACACACGATCTCGGTGCGGCCCGACGACTCGCCGGCGATGTAGTGCTGATCCATCGCGGCCGCGTGGTCGAGCGCGCGGCGACCGACGCTTTCTTTCACTCACCCCAAACCGGCGAGGCCAAGACATTCATCGCCGGCGATCTGCTGATCTGACCACGGAGGATTCTATGTATTCCACACGCCACTTTTTGCTCACGCTCGCCGGATTTATCGCGCTCGCGCCGCTGTCGCTCTCGTCCGCACCTGCGCTGGCGCAGGACAAATCCATCGTCGTCGCCTCGACGACCTCGACGCAGGATTCCGGCCTGTTCGGCCATATCCTGCCGCTGTTCAAACAGAAGACCGGGATCGACGTGAAAGTCGTCGCCCAGGGGACCGGGCAGGCGCTCGACACCGCGCGGCGCGGCGACGCCGACGTGGTGTTCGTGCATGCCAAATCCGCCGAGCAGAAATTCCTCAATGAAGGCTTCGGCGTGAAGCGCTACCCGGTCATGTACAACGACTTCGTGCTGATCGGACCCAAAAGCGATCCCGCCGGCATCAAGGGTGGCAAGGATATCGTCAAGGCGCTGACCACCATCAAGGAGAAGGCCGCGCCGTTCATCTCGCGCGGTGACCGCTCCGGCACGCATGTGGCCGAACTCAACCTCTGGAAAGTCGCCGGCATCGACATCGCCAAGGAGAAGGAGAGCAAGCAGCTCGGCCCGTGGTACCGCGACATCGGCCAGGGCATGGGTGCCGCGCTCAACACCGCGTCCGCGTCGAACGCTTATGTGCTGTCAGATCGCGGCACATGGCTGTCGTTCAAGAATCGCGGCGACCTCGGCATCGTCGTCGAGGGCGACAAGCGTCTGTTCAACCAATATGGCGTGATGCTGGTCAATCCGGCGAAGCACGCCACGGTGAAGAAAGACCTCGGCCAGCAGTTCATCGACTGGCTGATCTCGCCGGAAGGACAGAAAGCGATCGCCGATTACAAGATCAACGGCGAGCAACTGTTCTATCCGAACGCCGGCGACCCGAACGCATGAGCGGCCAGGTGGCCGCCGACACCGTTATCCTCTATGCCGCCGGCAGCCTGCGCGCGGCGCTGACCGACGTGGCGGCGGGATTCGAGGTCGGCACCGGCCACGCGGTGCGCGCGACCTTCCGTCCGTCCGGCACGTTGAAGGACGCGATTATGTCCGGCACGCCGGCGCATGTCTTCGCGTCGGCGAATATGAAGCACCCGCGCACACTCGCCGCGGCAGGGCGGAGCGGACCAGTCGCTTTGTTCGCCCGCAACGAATTGTGTGCGCTGGTGCGGCCCGGACTCGCCGTGACACCGGCAACATTGCTCGATCGCCTGCTCGATCCGCAGATTTCGGTCGGCACCTCCACGCCGACCGCCGATCCGTCCGGCGACTATGCCTTTGCCGCCTTCAAACGCGCCGACGCCGCTCATCCGGGCGCAATGGCCATTCTGGAGCGCAAGGCAAAACGCCTGACCGGCGCGGCGGACAGCGCAACGCCGCCTGCCGGGCGCAATGTCTATGGCTGGCATGTGGCGGAAGGCCGCGCCGATATTTTCCTCACCTACCGCACCAATGCGATGATCGCCGTCGCGGACAATCCCGGCCAGCAGATCGTTGCGCTGCCGGACAATCTTGCGATCGGCGCCGATTTCGGCCTGACGGTTCTGACCGGCGCGCCGGTCGCGGCGCATCAGTTCGCGCTCTTCGTCCTGTCCGAAACCGGACAGACACTTCTTGCGCGCCATGGCTTCGCCGCCCCCGGTCTCACCCACCAAGGAGAACAATCATGAAGATCAGCGCCCGCAATCGCCTGAAGGGAAAGATCGTGTCCGTCACCAAGGGCGCGACCACGTCCCATGTGAAAATCGACATCAATGGCCAGACCATCACCGCCGCGATCACCAATGAAGCGGTCGACGAGTTGAAGCTCGCGACGGGTCAGGAGGCCTATGCGGTGATCAAGGCCAGCGACGTGATGATCGGTCTGGACTAGACTCCGTCATCACTCCCGGACGGAGCCCTCCGATGCTGACGCGCCGCCGTGTTTCCGCGGGACTGTCCGCGGCCTTGCTGGCTCCGGCGCTACCGCGCGCCGCGCGGGCGGCCGCGATCAAGGATGCGGCGGGCCGAACGGTCGAGATCCCGGCCACGGTCCGGCGCGTCTTTCCCGCCGGACCGCCGGCGGCGATCATGCTCTATACGCTGGCGCCCGACCTGCTCCTCGGCTGGCCGCGCGCCAACCGCGCCGACGAATGCGCCTTCATGCTGCCGGACGTGTGTGCGCGCCCGGAACTGGGGCGCATCACCGGGCGCGGCAACACCGCCAATCTCGAAGTGGTGTTGAACGCCAAGCCTGATCTGATTGTCGACATCGGCTCCACCAGCGAGACCTATGTATCGCTGGCCGAGCGCGTGCAGCAGCAGACCGGCATTCCCTATGCGCTGCTCGACGGCCGCTTCGTCTTCATGCCGGACAGCTACAAGCTGCTCGGGCAGTTGCTGCACCGGGACCGCGACGGCGCGGATTTTGCCGATTATTGCAACATGACCTTGACGGTCATCACCGAGCGCATTGCCAATATCGCGCGCGAGGACCGGCCGCGGCTTTACTACGCACGCGGGCCGCGCGGCCTGCAGACCGGCGGACGCGGCTCGATCAATGTCGAGACCGCCGAACTGCTGGCCCGCAACGCCGCGGAAGGATTGCCGGCCGGACTGGTCAATGTCTCGCTCGAACAGGTGCTGGCGTGGGATCCCGACGTGATCGTCACCATCGAACGTGATTTCGCGGCAAGCGTGCGCAAGGATCCGGCCTGGGCTTCGGTCCGCGCCGTGCGTGAAGGCCGCGTGCATCTGTCGCCGATGCTGCCGTTCGGCTGGGTCGATTTTCCACCGGCGGCGAACCGCTTGATCGGGCTGTGGTGGCTCGCCAAACTGCTCTATCCGCAACGCTTCCCGGAAGACATGACGGTGCTGACGCGCGACTTCTATACGAAATTCTACCATGTCACCCCGACCGACGCGCAGATCGCGCAACTGCTGAACACCAACCCCTGACGGCCGCCGGCAGACACTTCTCATGACCCGCTCCGCGCTTCCGGGATTTCTGATCGCGACCGGCGTGTTGCTGCTCGGTGTCGTCGTCGCCTTCAGCGTCGGCCGCTATCCGGTGAGCATGATCGATCTGCTGCGCTCGCTGCTTGGTAAACTCACCGGCGAGCCGTCCGGTCTCGCGCCGGCGATCGAAACCGTGATCTGGCAAATCCGCGGACCGCGTGTCCTCGCTGCCGTGGTCGTCGGCGCCGCGCTCGCCATCGCCGGCACGGCGTTTCAGGGCCTGTTCCGCAATCCGCTGGTGTCGCCGGACATTCTCGGCGCGTCGTCCGGCGCGGCACTCGGCGCCGTGTTCGGCATCTTCCTCTCGCTCGGCGTGTTCGCGATCCAGGCGCTTGCTTTCGTCGGCGGACTGATCGCCGTCGGCGCGGTCTACGCCGTCGGCTCCGCCGTGCGCTCGCGCGATCCGATCCTGGTGCTGGTGCTCACCGGCGTGGTGATCGGCTCGCTGCTCGGCGCCGGCGTCGGCCTGCTGAAATACCTCGCCGACCCCTACAACCAGTTGCCGGCGATGACGTTCTGGCTGCTCGGCAGCCTCGCCGCCGCGCATGCCGCCGACCTCGTGCCGGTGATCGCGCCGGTGGCCGCCGGCGCGCTCGTGCTGTTCGTGCTGCGCTGGCGCATGAATGCGATGTCGCTGCCGGACGAGGAAGCGCGCGCGCTCGGCATCGCCACCGGACCGTTGCGCGTCGCCATCGTCGCCGCCGCCACCCTGACCACATCCGCCAGCGTCGCGGTTGCCGGCATTGTCGGCTGGGTCGGCCTGGTCGTGCCGCATCTCGCCCGTGCGCTGGTCGGCCCCGATTTCGCGCGGCTCATTCCCGCCTCGACCATTCTCGGCGCCGGCTATCTGCTGCTGATCGATACGCTGGCGCGCACCATCGCGCCGGTGGAAGTGCCGCTCGGCATCCTCACCGCCGTGATCGGCACGCCGTTCTTCATCTGGCTGCTCGCACGCGTGCAGAAGACGTGGTCGTGATGATCCTTTCCGGACACGATCTCACCATTGGTTATACTGACCGCGTCGTCGGCACGCACATCGACGTCTCCGTGGCGACCGGCAGCGTGCTCGCTCTGCTCGGACCGAACGGCGGCGGCAAGACAACGCTCCTGAAAACATTGCTCGGCCTGATCCCGCCGAAAGCGGGCGAGGTGCGCCTCGACGGGCAAACCCTTTCGGCGCGCTCGATCCGCGAGCGGGCGCGCGCCATCGCCTATGTGCCGCAAACGCATATCGCGACCTTCGCCTTCCCGGTGGAATCCGTGGTGCTGATGGGCCGCACCGCGCACGGCACGATGTTCAGCCGACCGGGCACGCGCGACCGCGCGGTGGCGGCAGCCGCGTTGCAACGGCTCGGCATCGACCATCTGGCGACGCGACCCTATACGATGATCTCCGGCGGCGAGCGGCAACTCGTCCTGCTGGCGCGCGCGCTGGCGCAGGAACCCGCCTTCATCGTTCTCGACGAGCCAACCGCGAGCCTCGACTTCGGCAACCAGGGCAAGGTGATGGCGGAAATCCGTGCGCTCGCGGCGGCCGGCCTCGGCGTGCTGTTCACCACCCACGATCCCAACCACGCGCTGCGGATCGCCGATCGCGCTTTGCTGCTGCGCGACGGCCAGCGTATTGGCGAAGGCGCGGTGCGCGACGTGCTGACCCGGCCGGAGCTGGAGCGGCTTTACGGCGCGCCGGTCGAGGAGATTTACGATAAGCACAAGACGGCGTTCCTCCCCGGCGCGGTCACGCTTCCGCCACGGGCGATTCCGGATTAGGGTTGGGCCATGCTGGCCGGGCGCTGTTTCATCGTTGCTTTGAGCGGTCTCGCGTTGCTGTCCGTCGGGTCGTCGGCGGACGCGCGCTCGCGCAAACCGGTCTACGACTACAACCAGCCCAAAGGCGGATGCGGCAAGTTCGGCTGGCCGCTGACCCGCGAATTGCAATGGTTTGGCGGCGGCAATCTGCCGACCTATGAATCTGGCGCGAAGCGCGACACGCCCCCGGACAACGCCTTCACGCTCGATCTTGACGCCGACAACGACGCGACGCTGGTGATGCCGCTCGAACGCAAGTCCCGCAACGACAACGGCTATGGCGGCTCGATCAGCTTCGGCGCTCTGCCGCGCGGCGGGCTGTATCAGATCACCCTGTCCGAGGACGGACTGGTGGACATCATCCAGAACGGTCACTATCTCAAGAAGAAGGCGAGCCATATGCGCCGCGACTGTCCGGCGGTGCGACGCGCGATCCGCGTCGAACTCACCGCCGCACCGCTGGTGCTGCAATTTGGCGGCGTCGAGATGCCGAGCGTGACCATCGCGGTCGCCCCGGCGGAATGAACGTGTTAGAGGTCGGCGCATGATCGACCCGAAAACCACCAGACTGCCGGACAGCTACATCATCCGGCCCGATCCGCAGGATCGGCGCCTGACCGAGCGCGTCACCGGCATCGACCAGACCGGCGCGCGGATCGAAACCTCAGTGACGGTCGAGCGGCCGCTGACGATCTATCTCAACAGTCAGGAGATCGTCACCGCGATGACGATCGGCGACTATCCCGACTATCTGGCGATCGGCTACCTGCTCAACCAGCACATGCTGCTGCCGGACGACGCCGTCACCGGCGTCGATTACGACGAGGATCTCGCCGTCGTCGTGGTGCGGACGCAGCGCAAGACCAACTACGAGAAGAAGCTCAAGAAGAAGGTGCAGACCTCCGGCTGCGCGCAGGGCACCGTGTTCGGCGACCTGATGCAGTCGCTCGACAATGTGTCGCTACCGGCGACACCGCTGAAAACCTCGTGGCTCTACCGGCTGGCGCACATCATCAACACCACGCCGTCGCTCTATCTCGAAGCCGGCGCGATCCATGGCTGCGTGCTGGCGCAGGAAGACCGTCCGCTGGTCTATATGGAAGACGTCGGCCGCCATAACGCGGTCGATAAGATCGCCGGCTGGATGTTCCGCGAGAACGTCGCCGCCGGCGACAAGATTTTCTACACTACCGGCCGGTTAACCTCCGAGATGGTGCTCAAGACCGTGCGCATGGGCATCCCGATCCTGGTGTCTCGCTCCGGCTTCACCGCCTGGGGCGTCGAGCTGGCGCGCAAGGCCAATCTCACGCTGATCGGCCGGATGCGCGGCAAACGCTTCATCGCCCTTGCCGGCGAGGAGCGGATCGTGTTCGACCAGGATCTCGAGTATGTCGAGGAAGAAAGCAGCAAGCACCGGCGCAAGGCATCTGTCGAAGGCGGCGGCGCATGAGGACTGACGTGATCGCGGTGTCGGGTGGAATGCCGCAATGACCGAAGCCGCAGGAACGCTCGGCCTCGTGCTCGCCGGCGGCCTCGCGCGCCGCATGGGTGGCGGCGACAAGGCGATGATCGCGATCGGCGGCACGTCGATCCTCGATCGTGTGCTGGAACGTCTGCGATTGCAGACCGCCGGCATCATCGTCAATGCCAACGGCGATCCGGCGCGATTTGCCGCGACCGGCCTGCCGGTGATCGCCGACAGCGTGCCGGGTTTTGCCGGCCCGCTCGCCGGCGTGCTCGCCGGTCTCGACTGGGCCGCGGCGAACAAGCCTGACATTACGTATATCGCGAGCGTCCCCGGCGACTGCCCGTTCCTGCCGCGCGATCTGGTCGGCCGGCTGCATGCGGCGCGCATCAGCGACGACCTGCCGCTCGCCTGCGCGCGCTCCGGCGCCTGGCGTCATCCCGTCGTCGGACTATGGCCGGTGACGTTGCGCGACGATCTGCGCCGGGCGCTCGTGGACGAGGATTTGCGCAAGATCGAGGTGTGGACCGCGCGGCACGGCATCGCCATCGCCGACTGGCCGGATAAGCCGGTCGATCCGTTCTTTAACGTCAACACGCCGGACGATGCCGCGCGCGCCAATGCGCTCGCCGCGCAATATCCCGACGCTTGATGTGAGTCAGCCCAAGAGTGCGGCGTAAGACAGGAAGCCGACGCGCATGCCCGGTTTCAGCTCGGTCATGTCATCAGGCAATTCCAGCAGACCATCGGTCTGCGTCAGCGAGGTGATGATGCCGGCACCATCCTGCGGATGCTTGATGGCGTCGTGATCGCCGTCGGCACGGCGGCGCAACGATACCCGCACATATTCACGGCGGCCTTTCTTCTTGCGATAGGAAAAGGCAGCGACCACCGACATCGGCTCAGGCGCTGGGCTTTGCGCACCGGCGAGTTGCAGCAGCAACGGCCGCACCACGCGGGCAAAGGTGACAAACGCGGCCACCGGATTGCCCGGCAGACCGACGAACGCCGCCTGCTGTCCCCCGGCAGACTGAATGACGCCCATCGCCACCGGCCGCCCCGGCTTGATCCCGAGCCGCCAGAATGTCAGCGCACCGACGCCGGCAAGCGCGTCGCGCATGTGATCGGCCTCGCCGGTAGACACGCCGCCCGAAGTCAACACGAGATCGTGCCGCGCGGCCGCCTCGCGCAGCGCCGCAGCGAGCACAGCGGGATCGTCGCGCAGAATGCCGAGATCGCTGACGGTGCAGCCAAACCGCGCCAGCATTTCCCGTAACAGATAACGGTTGGCATCGAAGATCGCCGACGGGCCGCGCGCCGCACCGGGCTCGACCACCTCGTCGCCAGTGGAGAAGATCGCCACGCGCAGTCGTCGCCGCACCGGCAACGACGTCAGACCGACAGCCGCGGCCAGCGCAATGTGCTGTGCGCCGAGCAGGGTGCCTGCCGAAAGCGCGACATCGCCCGCGGCAATGTCTTCGCCGGCGAGCCGCCGGTTCGCTCCCGGCTTGAGACCGGGCGGCACGACCACGCGCGCACCGTCGACGCGCACATCTTCCTGCATGAACACCGTATCGGCGCCGGCCGGCATCGGCGCACCGGTGAAAATGCGCACCGCCGCACCGGACGCGAGCGTGACGGCGCTGCCATGGCCGGCGAGCACACGCTCCGTCACGGTCAGCGCGGTCTCGGCATCGGGAGTGAGGTCGGCGTGGCGCACCGCATAACCGTCCACCGCCGAATTATCGAACGGCGGCAGCGAGACCGGCGCGCGCACATCGGCGGCCATCACGCGATCGCGGGCCTCGATCAGCGGGACGGTTTCGGTTTCTGCGACCGGCGATACCCGCTCGCGGATCAGCCGCTCCGCTTCGTCGAGCGGCATCAACGGCCCGGAGAACGCGAAGCAGTCGTCGGTCAGTTGCGCCATTCAGGCGCCCTGCATCCGCGCCACCGCCGACGCGACCGGAATGGCGCGCGCGAGCAGCAGGTCGGCGATGGCGGCGATGTCGTCGAGATTCACCACCGGCACCGGCGCGTCCGGCAACGCCACGTCCGAGGCGATGGCGATGATGTGCGGGTCTTCCGGCTGCAGCAACGGCTTGCCGTTGGCGGTACGATGGATTTCGATCTTCGGGAACGGATCGCGCTTGAAGCCTTCGACCAGAACCAGATCGACCGGCGTCAGCTTGCCGAGCAGTTGAGGCAGATCCCATTCCGCCTCGTCGCGCAGTTCGTGTAGCAGCGCGAAGCGCTTGCCCGACGAGATCAGCACTTCGGCGGCGCCCGCCTCGCGGTGCATGAAGGAATCCTTGCCCGGCTTGTCGAGGTCGAAGCCGTGATGCGCGTGCTTGACCGTCGAGACCTTGAGGCCCCGCGCCGTCAGCAGCGGGATCAGCCGCGTGATCAGTGTGGTCTTGCCGGAGCCACTCCAGCCGGCCATGCCGATGATGCGCATCACGCCGGCGGCAGCGCCGGAAATCTTCTCAGGTCTGTTCATGGCGGCGGACTATATCAGAAACAACACGCGCCACCGAAGCTGATGCGGCATTCGCTTTTGGTCGGGGGCCGTTCGGCGCCGCGACCAGATAACGCATCCCGCGCCGCGACACGACAAAATCCCGGCTGTGACCGAACATTCATGTTCCATCACATTTGCGCGCCAGAGAGGGCTTTGCCGCTGGTGTTGCCGAACCGAACACCCCATGTCGCATTAACAATCGTGCGGTCGCGACGCAGCCAGTGTCACGGCGAGGATTGGGAATGACGGGATTTGGATCATGATGGACCGGCCGACAGGATGGTGCGGCGTCATTGTCGCAGGCTGCGTTGCTTTTGCAGCGGCGTCACCGGCGCAGGCCCAAAGCATATTCAAACGCGCGCCCGGTGCCGCGCCGGCTGCACGTCCCGCACCCACCGCGCGTCCCGCCTTCCGCGCGCCAGCCCCGGCCGCGCGCCCGGCACCTGCTTTCCGAGCAGCTCCCGCAGCGCGGCCCGCACCCGCTTTCCGGCCAGCACCGATGGCGCGCCCCGCGCCAGCCTTCCGACAAGCTCCTGCCTTCCGACAGGCGCCCGCCGCGCGACAAGTGCCGCATCCCGCGCCGATGCTGCGCCAGCGCCCATCCTTCGCGCGCCCCGCACCGGCAACGCGGCCGGCGACGCCCCCAACGTCTGCATTCCGGCAAAACCCGGCATCACAACCGAATGCCGCGCGCCAGCAGCAACGCCTGCTGCAACAGCAGAATCGCGCTGAACGCCGCCTGCAGCGGCAGGAAAACCGCACGCTCCGCGCCTTGCCGCCGGCCCAGCGCGCGCAACGCTTGCAGGATATCCGCCAGCAGCGGGCGCTGCGCGCCCAGCAGCGTCAGAACGGTGCCGCCGGCATCGCCAACGGCAATGCCCTGCAGCCGAATGCGAGGCGCAACAATGCAGCGCGCATCAGCAACCCCGCTATCCGTCAGGGCCTCGCGAACGGACGCTTCGCGCAGGGACGGTTCGCCCAGGGACGGTTCGCGCAAGGACGCCGGGCGCTGCTCGGCCGGAACGCCAACGGCGCACGTCTCGCGCGGGCCAACGCGAGCGCGTTCAACCGTTTCGCCGTCCCGCGCCATTCGTGGCATCGCGGACGCCGCGCCGCGTTCGTCGCCTGGATCGGCGCGACGTACTGGCCTTATGCCTATTCCGATCTGTTCGATTACACGTTCTTCCCCTACGCCTATGAGGATGATTACTGGGGCGTCGCCTATGACGACTTGTTCGACGGCGTATTCTGGGCCGACGGCGGTCCTTATGCCGGGGGCGACTATGCCTATGCGGCCGCGCCGAGCGGTGGTCGCGCGCCGACGACGCAAATGCGCAGCGCCGTGCAGAACGCCAGTCAGGCGTGCCGCACGCCGGGACAAGGCATCACCGCATGGCCGTTCGCGCAAATCCGCCGCGCGGTCAAACTCACCGACAATCAGCAGGATCTGCTGCGCGATCTCGAAACTGCCGCGAAGCGCGCCGCCGATGCCTTCAAGTCGGCCTGCCCGGCCGATGCACCGCTGACGCCGCCCGGCCGTCTCGACGCGGTGATCGCGCGGCTGCAGGCGACGCGCGATGCTGTCGAGATCGTGCGGCCGCCGCTCGACGCGTTCTATACGTCGCTGAGTGACGAGCAGAAGGCACGCTTCAACCGGATCGGCCCGACGCTCGGCCAGAGTACCGATGACAAGACGGCGCGCCAGGAAACCCTCGAGGCGAGCGGCAAGGTCTGCAAGGAGCAGAAGCCCGGCCTGGTCGATCTTCCGGTCGACAGCATCGAAGCGACAGTGAAGCCGACCGACGCGCAGCGTCCGGCTCTGGAGAAGCTACAGCAGGCGACGCGCGACGCCGTCGACAAATTGAGCGCCGCCTGTCCCGACGAGATCGCGCAGACACCGCCCGGCCGGCTGGAGCAGGCATCAGGCCGGCTGAAAGCGATGATCGACGCGGCCAACACGGTGAAGCCGGCGCTCGATGATTTCTTCGCCGGTTTGTCGGACGAGCAGAAGTCGCGCTTCAACACCATGCAGGCCGCATCGCTGGCCGACAGCGGCGCCGACAACAACTAGATCACGCTCCGCGATGCAAAGAAAAAGGGCGGCCGTGAGGCCGCCCTTTCCTATTCGATCCATCGTCGCGCGTTACTCGGCCGCGATCCGCACTTCCGGCGCCGCGGCGCGCACGTCCGCCGTGACGTGCTTCTCGAACTTGGTGAAGTTCTCCTGGAACATGCGCACGAGATCGCGCGCCGTCTTGTCGAACTCGGCCTTGTCCTTCCACGTCTTGATCGGGTTGAGCAGATGCGGCTCGACGCCCGGTACCGAGGTCGGCACGCTGAAGCCGAAATACGGATCGGTGCGGAAATCCGCCTGCTTGAGCGACCCGTTCAGCGCGGCGGTGACCAGCGCGCGGGTCGCCTTGATCGGCATGCGGCGGCCGACGCCGTACTTGCCGCCGGTCCAGCCGGAATTGACCAGCCAGCAATCGACATTGTGCTCGGTGATGAATTTGCGGAACAGCTCGCCATATTCCGCCGGCGGACGCGGCAGGAACGGCGATCCGAAGCAGGTCGAGAATTCCGGCTGTACGCCGACTAGGCCCTTCTCGGTGCCGGCGACCTTGGCGGTGTAACCCGACAGGTAGTGATACATCGCCTGCGCCGGCGTCAGCTTGGCGATCGGCGGCATCACGCCGAACGCATCCGCCGTGAGGAAGATGACGTTCTTCGGATGACCGGCGCGACCGGTGCGCGACGCATTCGGGATCGACTCGAGCGGATAGGCCGAGCGCGTGTTCTCGGTCTTGCTGATGTCGGTATAGTCCGGAATGCGCGTCAGCGGATCGAAGCCGACGTTTTCCAGCACCGCGCCGAAGCGGTTGGTCGCGTCCCAGATCTGCGGCTCGGCTTCGTGCGAGAGATTGACGGTCTTGGCGTAGCAGCCGCCCTCGAAATTGAAGATGCCGTCCTTCGACCAGCCGGTCTCGTCGTCGCCGATCAGCGTACGCGCGGGATCGGCCGAGAGCGTGGTCTTGCCGGTGCCGGACAGACCGAAGAACAGCGCGCTGTCGCCATTCGGACCGACATTCGCCGAGCAGTGCATCGGCACGACGTTCTGCGGCGGCAGATAGAAGTTCAACGTCGTGAACACAGACTTCTTCATCTCGCCGGCATAGGACGAGCCGCAGATCAGCACGATCTTGCGGGTGAAATCGATCGCCACCATCGTGTCGGAGCCTTCGCGGCCGCCATGACGCTTGGCGTCCGGCTTGAACGACGGCAGGTCGATGATGGTCATGTCCGGCACGTAGCTCACAAGCTCGGAGACTTGCGGGCGGATCAGCAGCGTGCGGATGAACAGCGAGTGCCAGGCGAGTTCGGTGAACACGCGGGCCTTGATGCGATAGGTCGGATCGGCGCCGCCGTAGAGATCCTGCGCAAACAGCTTCTTGCCTTTGCAGTGCGCGAGGAAGTCCGCGTACAGCGTGTTGAAATGCTCCTGCGAGAGCTTGCGGTTGCCGTCCCACCACACGCTGTCGCGGGTGAGATCGTCGACCACCGTGTGCTTGTCCTTCGGCGAACGGCCGGTGTGATGACCGGTTTCCGCGCACAGCGCGCCGCCCGCGACGATCGACGCTTCGCCCGCCGCGATCGCATGTTCGTACAGCGGCGCGTCGGTGAGATTCCAATGAATCTCGGCGAGATCCTTCAAACCGAATTTGTCGGCGCCATAGGCGCTGTTACGCAGACCAGTCTCTTTCACGAGATAACCCCTCCATTGCCGCGCGCGGCGCGCACCGGCAGCAACGCCTCAGCGGCGGATTATAGCCCCTCGCCCCGGAAGCGGCGCGACCATAGTGTCAGCGCCCCATGATGGGAAGCGAGGAATCCGTCGCAGGGTGTTCCGCGCCTGCATGGCTTCAAAGCCGCCATTTTGCGCTGCATCAATGCGGACCTGCAGGTTTCGTCCGTGAAACAAGTGCCGATGATGGGTGTTGGCCACCGAGAACGCAGGTTCCGCCGCGATGCAGCACGGCCGTTAACCACGGCGTGAATCCGGCGCCGTCGCGCGCGCCGCGGCCGCCAGATCCTTGAGCGCCTGCCGCAACAGCCCCGGTGCCGTGATCCGCTGCGGAAACGGCAGGCGCAGTGCGATCCCCTCATGCTGCAGATCGAGCCCGTCGGGGTCGCAGCCGACGCAGCGCCATGGCACGTCCGGGGCGCCCAGAAGTCGCGTCGCATAGAGACGGCAGGTGTCGGCGTGATCGGCATTCATATGCGCGACGACCTCGGGCTCCGCCGCCACCAGCGGCGCGGCATCGGTCAGATCGGTCAGCAGATCGCCGGCCGCAAGATCGACGATGCGGCCAAATCCGGCGACGAGGTGCGCCCCGCTCACTTGCATCCGGTAGATCGCGAAATCGGCAAAGCCAACGAACATCTGCGCATCCGGCTGGCGATCCAGATAGCGGCGACGGTCCTGCGGATCGTCGGAGACCGCCAGCCGCCCCGAGACGGAAATCCGCGCGCCCTGCAGCGGATCGCCCGAGCCGGGCCGACCACGGTCGTCGAGCAGCAGCGCCACGCGGGGGTCCGCCAACAGGTTCTTGGTGTGGATTGCGAGCCGCGACAACAGCAGCAGCGGTGCGCCGTCGGCCGCCGTCGCCACATTGACCAGCGAGCAATAGGGGTCGCCTGTACCGGGCCGCACCGTTGCCAGAGCCCCCGAGCGGGACGCGCGCAGCAGCGTCCGCGCGGTCTGGCGAGCATCGAAGGCGGGTGGCTGAGACGGGATATCGGACATGACAGGCTCATTAACAAAACGGAACAAAAGCCGAAACCACCGGCTTAGAGGGTTGATTTAACACCCAAAGCTCCTAGTTGTTGCAGGATAGTCACATTTCGGCCCACGTTTGCGGGCTCATCGCCGACGGGAACCCGTCACCGCTTTTTTTTGCACAGGGGCATGTATGCCGACCATCGCACTCGTCGACGACGACCGAAACATTCTCACGTCGGTGTCGATCGCACTCGAAGCCGAGGGCTATCGCATCATGACCTATACCGACGGATCGTCCGCGCTCGACGGCTTCAAGACGTCGCCGCCGGACCTCGCCATCCTCGATATCAAGATGCCGCGCATGGACGGCATGGAGACGCTGCGACGGCTGCGTCAGAAATCCGACGTGCCGGTGATCTTCCTCACCTCCAAAGACGAGGAGATCGACGAGCTGTTCGGCCTGAAGATGGGCGCGGACGACTTCATCCGCAAACCGTTCTCACAGCGTCTGCTGGTCGAGCGCGTCAAGGCCGTGCTGCGCCGCGGCTCGCCGAAGGATGCGGCCGCGCCGAAGGAAACCGACACCGCCAAGCTGCTCGAGCGTGGTCATCTGCGCATGGATCCGGAGCGCCACACCTGCACCTGGAAGAACGAGCCGGTGACGCTCACCGTCACGGAGTTTCTCATTCTCCACGCGCTCGCCTCGCGCCCCGGCGTGGTCAAGAGCCGCAACGCGCTGATGGACGCGGCCTATGACGATCAGGTCTATGTCGACGACCGCACCATCGACAGCCACATCAAGCGGCTGCGCAAGAAGTTCAAGGTGGTCGATGACGACTTCGAAATGATCGAGACGCTGTACGGCGTCGGCTATCGTTTCAAGGAAGCCTGAATCGGAAACCGAACACGCCACGGCGTCGCCGTGGCGCTGACTTGAAGGTCCCCCGTGCTCGATCGCACCACCGAGCGTGCCGGCGACAAGGTTGCTTCTTCATCCGACACGCCGGCTCCGAAGCGGCGGCGGTTTTACCGCCTTCGCCGCGTGCTGCGCTTTCTCTCCGAGCACAGTTTCTCGTCGCTGACGCGGCGGATCGTCATTCTCAATTTCGTCGGCCTGTTCGCGCTCATGGTCGGCATTCTTTATCTGTCGCAATTCCGCGCCGGCCTGATCGACGCGCGGGTGCAGAGCCTGCTGGTGCAGGGCGAGATCATCGCCGGCGCGATCGCCGCGTCGGCCACCATCGAAACCGATTCACTCACCATCGATCCGGAGAAACTGCTCGAACTGCAGGCCGGCGAGAGTTACGGCCCGACCGACGATCTCCTCTCCGGTCTCGATTTCCCAATTAATCCCGAGCGCGTCGCGCCGGTGTTGCGCAGGCTCGTCTCGCCGACCAAGACCCGTGCGCGCATCTACGACCGCGACGGCGATCTGCTGCTCGACAGCCGCAATCTTTACGGCCGTGGCGACGTGCTGCGGTTCGAGCTGCCGCCGCCGACTATCGAGAAACCCGGTCTGGCAGAGCGCACCGTCATCGCCATCCGCCGCTGGCTCAGTCGCGGCGATCTGCCAGCCTATCGCGAACTCGGCCCCACCAACGGCAAGGGCTACGAGGAAGTCGCGCAGGCGCTCAACGGCCTGCACGCCAGCATGGTCCGCATCAATGATCGCGGCGAGGTGATCGTCTCGGTCGCCGTGCCAGTGCAACGCTTCCGTGCGGTGCGCGGCGTGCTGATGCTCTCGACCCAGGGCGCGGACATCGACGACATGGTGCAGGCGGAACGGCTCGCCATCTTCAAGGTGTTCCTCGTTGCCGCCGGCGTGATGTTCGTGCTGTCGCTGTTGCTCGCCGGCACCATCGCCGGACCGATGCGACGGCTCGCCGACAGCGCCGAGCGCGTGCGCCGGCGTATTCGCTCGCGCGTCGAGATTCCCGACTTCACCAGCCGCCGCGACGAGATCGGCCATCTCTCCGGCAATCTGCGCGCCATGACCGATGCGCTCTATACGCGGATCGAGGCGATCGAGAGTTTCGCCGCCGACGTCGCGCACGAACTGAAAAATCCGCTCACCTCGCTGCGCTCGGCGGTCGAGACGCTGCCGGTGGCGCGGACCGAGGACAGCCGCAAGCGTCTGCTCGAAGTCATCCAGCACGACGTCAAGCGGCTCGATCGTCTGATCTCCGACATCTCCGACGCCAGCCGGCTCGACGCCGAATTGCAGCGTAGCGACGCGGCGCCGGTCGATCTCCGGCGGCTGCTGGAAAGCCTCGTTGCCACCAGCAACGAGGTGCGCAACACCGACAACGTCACCGTGTCGTTACGCTTCGAGGGCGGCAACGGGTTCGAGGTGACCGGTCACGACCTGCGGCTCGGTCAGGTGGTCAGCAACCTGATCGACAATGCGCGATCGTTCTCACCCGCCGGCGGCGCGGTGCGCGTCCTCTGCCGGCGCGTGAAGGACGCGGTCGAGATCGTCGTCGACGATGACGGGCCGGGGGTTCCGGACGATGCGCGCGAGCGCATCTTCGAGCGCTTCTATACCGACCGACCGCATCAGGGCTTCGGCCAGAATTCCGGGCTCGGCCTGTCGATCTCCAAGCAGATCGTCGAGGCGCATGGCGGCCGCATCTGGGTCGAGAACCGCACCGCCCCCGCCGCGCCCGACAGCGACGAGCCACCGCGCGTCATCGGCGCCCGCTTCGTCGTCTCGCTTCCGGCCAGCTAAATGAGGGACCCGACCATTCACGCTGGCGCGGTGCTGACCGGCGCCACCGCGGTGCTGATCCTCGGGCCCTCCGGCTCGGGCAAATCGCGGCTCGCTTTGGCGCTGCTCGAGGCCGCCGCTACCGGCCTGCTGCCATTCGCCCGGCTGGTCGCCGACGACCGGGCGTTGCTCGAAGTCAGCCACGGCCGTCTGCTGGTGCGTCCCGCGCCGGCGCTCGCCGGTCTGATCGAGCTGCGCGGGGTCGGCCTGCTGCGTTTTCCCCATGAACCGGTCGCGCGGGTGAGCCTCGCCATCGGCCTTGGCGAAACTGGTGACCGGTTACCAGAAATTAACGCTTCCTGGGCCTACAACGGTATTAAGATACCATATTTGCCTTCGCCAGTGGGAGTGGACCCCCTCCCCCTCCTGATCGGCCGCCTGCGCGGCGATGCCGCAGCCGATTGACCCGGCGCAGCGCCTGCGCTACGTGGCCGCCCTCATGCGGAAAGATATCCTCCCTCGCCGCCCTTCGCTGGTTAACGAACGCCCGTTCTGAGCTTCCCACCCCCGCCGAACCCGTCGAGCACAGCCTTGGTCGCACCTTCTCGCAGTGCAGCAACTTCCACACTATATAACGGCAGTGCCCCTTGCCTGGACCCGCAAGAGCGGACTCAATGTGACGCCTTTCGCGCGGTGGAAGCCGTTCCGGCGGCTTTGGCCCGCGAGGAGTTTCGGATGATTGGCCTCGTACTGGTTACCCACGGACATCTGGCGACCGAATTCCGTTCGGCGCTGGAGCATGTCGTGGGCCCGCAAAAACAACTCGAGACGGTGACCATCGGCCCCGACGACGATGTCGAGCAGGCCCGCAAGGACATCGTCGCGGCCGTGCAGCGCGTCGACAACGGCGAGGGTGTCGTGATCCTCACCGACATGTTCGGCGGCACGCCGTCGAACCTGGCGATCTCGGTGATGAGCCAGCCCAAGGTCGAGGTGCTGGCCGGCATCAACCTGCCGATGCTGATCAAGCTCGCCAAGGTGCGCGAGACCTGCCCGCTGCAGGATGCGGTCAACGCCGCGCAGGAAGCGGGCCGCAAATACTGCACCATCGCCAGCCGGGTGCTCACCGGCAAATGAGCGACACGCAGCCCACCGGCTCGCCCAATGCCCAGGGAGCCGATGGGCCTCTCACCCGCGAGTTGCAGATCGTCAACAAGAAGGGCCTGCACGCCCGCGCCTCGGCGAAATTCGTGCAATGCGTCGAGCGCTTCCAATCGCAGGTAACCGTGACCCGCGCCAACGAGACGGTGGGCGGCACGTCGATCATGGGCCTGATGATGCTGGCCGCCGCGCCGGGAACCACCATCACCGTGGTCGCCAAGGGCAAGGACGCAGCCCAAGCCATGGATGCCATCGCTGCGCTCGTCTCCGGGCGGTTCGGCGAAGAAGAATAACGCGCCCCCACGGCGTTGCAGCGCTAACGCTGCTTTGTTATGACGCTCCCGCAATTTCCCTGACAATTCGTGCTGGATAGGAGCGTCATGACCGCAGCCGCAAAATCGTCCGACAAGACGAAAGCCACCGAATACATCGTCGCGGACATCGGCCTCGCCGACTTCGGCCGCAAGGAGCTGTCGCTCGCCGAAACCGAGATGCCGGGCCTGATGGCCACGCGCGAAGAATACGGCCCGAAGCAGCCGCTCAAGGGCGCGCGCATCGCCGGCTCGCTGCACATGACGATCCAGACCGGCGTGCTGATCGAAACGCTGAAGGCGCTCGGCGCCGATATCCGCTGGGTGTCGTGCAACATCTATTCGACTCAGGATCACGCCGCCGCGGCGATCGCCGCCGCCGGCATTCCGGTGTTCGCGGTGAAGGGCGAAACGCTGAAGGACTACTGGGACTACACCGCCAAGCTGTTCGACTGGCACGGCGGCGGCCATCCCAACATGATCCTCGACGATGGCGGCGACGCGACGATGTATGTCCATCTCGGCCTGCGCGCCGAAAAGGGCGACACCGCGTTCCTCGACAAGCCCGGCTCCGAGGAAGAAGAAGTGTTCTTCGCGCTGCTCAAGAAGCAGCTCAAGGACAAGCCGAAGGGCTATTTCCAGGCGATCGCCGACTCGATCAAGGGTGTCTCGGAAGAGACCACCACCGGCGTACATCGTCTTTACGACATGCAGAAGGCCGGTACGCTGCTGTGGCCGGCGATCAACGTCAACGACTCGGTCACCAAGTCGAAATTCGACAACCTCTACGGTTGCCGTGAATCGCTCGTCGACGGCATCCGCCGCGGCACCGACGTGATGATGTCCGGCAAGGTGGCGATGGTCGCCGGCTTCGGCGACGTCGGCAAGGGCTCGGCCGCCTCGCTGCGCCAGGCCGGCTGCCGCGTGATGGTGTCCGAGATCGATCCGATCTGCGCGCTGCAGGCGGCGATGGAAGGCTATCAGGTCGTGACCATGGAAGATGCGGCGCCGATCGCCGACATCTTCGTCACCGCCACCGGCAACAAGGACATCATCACCATCGAGCACATGCGCGCGATGAAGGATCGCGCCATCGTCTGCAACATCGGCCACTTCGACAACGAGATCCAGATCGCCTCGCTGAAGAACCTGAAGTGGACCAACATCAAGCCGCAGGTTGACGAGATCGAATTTGCGGACGGCCACCGCATCATCATGCTGTCGGAAGGCCGTCTGGTGAACCTCGGCAACGCCATGGGCCATCCGTCGTTCGTGATGTCGGCGTCGTTCACCAACCAGACACTGGCGCAGATCGAGTTGTTCGCCAACAACAAGAACGGCAAGTACAAGAAGGAAGTCTACGTGCTGCCGAAGTCGCTCGACGAAAAGGTCGCGCGGCTGCATCTCGCCAAGATCGGCGTGAAGCTCACCGAACTGCGCAAGGACCAGGCCGACTATATCGGCGTGAAGCAGGAAGGCCCGTACAAGGCCGACCATTACCGCTACTGAGATCGTCTCACGTTACGTGACCAACGGCCGGGCCAACGCCCGGCCGTTTTGTTTGTGGAGTTGATGTTACTTGCGCTGCTCTCCCCACGTCATGCGCGGGCATAGCCCGTCGAAGACGGGCGTAAACGCCCTGATGCCCCGCGCATCCACGGCTTGCTCTCTTTACGTGGAGACAAAGACGTGGATGGCCGCGACAAGCGCGGCCATGACGGCTGAGAAAGCACGCGCTTTATCGTGCATTGAATTTGCAGCTTGTCATCAGATGCAGTTGTCAAACAGCCGATGACATGAAGGCGTGCATCATCGCCCGTATTGTTTGGCCGGCGCCGGGTGCGCCCGTAGTCCCTAGCCCCTCTTCAATAGTGAGGGGGACGGAGCGCCGCGAAGCGCAACGTCGTAGCCACCGCTCACACGTCACCGCGTGAACGGAGCGCATCTCCCCCGCCAGAGAGAGACACGCGCGCCTTGCGGCGCCCCATCAGCGGCGATTTCGCTCCCTGGGACCGTGCTTCCGGGGCGCGGACAGATGGAGCGACCGATCCTTGCGGGATCGGACCCCACCGGTTCCCGCGGGCTTTGGCTCGCGTTCGTCCTACCCCGTCCAGCCCTTGCGGGCGGCCCCACTTAGTTGGGGCGGACGGCAAACCCAGGGCGTCCCGGACGCAGGGTGCGAGACCTGCGCGCGGGCGCCGCAATTCCTGCTCCACCATCAAGACGCCTCATGATGACGCCCCTCGTGAGCAGGGCGGGGATAGGATTATAGGCATATAGGAAGAAAGTCAAGAGGCGGATTGAGCCCACCTCTCGCCCGTCATGGCCGGGCTTGTCCCGGCCATCCACGTCTTGTTTGATCGCACTATGGCAGGCGGTTTTGTTTACATCGTCACCAACCAGCCGAATGGAATTCTTTATATCGGCGTAACGAGCAATTTGCCGCGTCGCGCTTATGAGCACAGAGCCGGACTCATCGACGGTTTCAGCAAGCGGTACGGATTAGAACGACTGGTTTGGTACGAACGACACGACGACATTCGCGCGGCGATTCAGCGTGAGAAAGTCATGAAACACTGGTCGCGTGCTTGGAAGGTTCGCCAAATCCGCGCTCTAAACCCGGATTGGAACGACCTTTATGAGTTGTTGATCTAAAGACGTGGATGCCCGCGACAAGCGCGGGCATGACGTGGTGAGAGCTGCACTCCTTTTCCACATCACGCGCTAGTCATACCATGTCGAAGGATCGCAGTTACGCCTACCCCTGCTTCCACGTATCGGCGTGCGCCTTCGGCCGCGCCTTGCGCTTCAGCTCGGTCAATTCCTCGCGGTCGCGGCGGCTGTTGCGCAGGATCTGCTCCTTGCCGGCGAGATATTGCGGCGGACAGAAGATGTCGGCAGCGCCGTACCAGCCTGCCGCCTGCATGGTGAAGCCCGGATCGACCAGATGCGGCCGTGCCAGCGCCACCAGATCGGCGCGGCCGGCGGCGACGATGGTGTTCACCTGATCCGCCGTGGTGATGGCGCCGACGCACATGGTGGCGATCTCGCCCTCGTTGCGAATTTGATCCGAGAACGGCGTCTGGAACATGCGGCCGAACACCGGCGCGGAATCCGCCGTGGTCTGGCCGGTCGAGACGTCGATCAGATCGCAACCCGCCGCCTTGAACATGTCGGCGATCAGCACCGACTCCTCGCCGGTAACGCCGCCGCTCTGCCAGTCGGTGGCGGAGATGCGCACCGACATCGGCTTCTCCTTCGGCCAGACCGCGCGCATCGCCTTGAACACTTCCAGCGGGAAGCGCATGCGGTTTTCCAGCGAGCCGCCGTAGTCGTCCTTGCGCTGGTTGGTCAACGGCGAGATGAAGCTCGCCAAGAGATAACCGTGCGCCGCGTGCATCTCGACCATGTCGAAGCCGGCGCGCGCGGCGCGCTTCGTCGCCGCGACGAAATCGTCACGCACCTTGTCCATGTCGGCGCGCGTCGCCTCGCGCGGCACCTGGCTGTTCGGATAGTACGGGATCGGCGACGCCGAGATGATCGGCCACGCGCCGTGCTCCAGCGGCTCGTCGATGCCGTCCCACATCAGCTTGGTCGCGCCCTTGCGTCCGGCGTGGCCGAGCTGCAGGCAGAATTTCGAGCCGGAATGCGTGTGCACGTAATCGACGATGCGTTTCCACGCCGCTTCCTGCGCGTCGTTGTACATGCCGACGCAGCCGAGCGTGATGCGCCCTTCCTCCGACACGTCGGTCATTTCCGTGAACACGAGGCCGGCGCCGCCGGTCGCGCGCGCGCCGTAATGCACCAGATGCCAGTCGTTCGGCAGGCCATCCTTGGCCGAATACTGGCACATGGGCGAAACGACGACGCGGTTGGCAAGCGCCATGTCGCGCAGCCTGAACGGCTGGAACATCGGCGCGGCCGGCACGGCGTTGCCGGCGGTATAGCCCTTGTCGCGCACCTCCTCGGAGACGAGACGATCGACATCGGCGACGAATTCCGGCGCGCGCAGCGCGAGGTTGTCGTAGGTGATCGCCTTGGAGCGCGTCATCAGGCCGAAGGCGAAGCGCGTCGGCTCCATGTCCCAGAACCGCTTGACGTGCTCGAACCACACGAGTGACACGTCGGCGGAGTGCTGCGTCTTTTCCACTTCCTCGCGGCGGTGGCTTTCGTAATGCGCCAGCGCCGCCTTGACGTCATTGCCGCCGGTGGCGCGGAACGCTTCGTACAGGCCGACCGCGTCCTCCATCGCAAGCTTGGTGCCCGAACCGATGGAAAAATGCGCCGTCGCCTTGGCGTCGCCGACGATCACGGTGTTGTCGTGGGTCCACTTCTCGCAGCGGATCGCCGGGAAGTTGCGCCACGCCGAGCGGTTGATGATCAGCTTGTGGCCATCGAGTTCCTTGGCGAACATCTTTTCGAAATAGGCGGCCGTCGCCGGCTCGTCCTTTCCGTCGAGACCGGCCTTGGCGAAGGTCTCGGGGTCGGTCTCGAAGATCCAGGTCGAGCGGCCGGGCTCGTACTGATAGGCATGGACGATGAAGATGCCGTGCTCGGTTTCCTTGAAATAGAAGGTGAAGCTGTCGAGCGGCTTGGTCGAACCCATCCAGCAGAACTTGTTGGGCCGCAGATCGACCGACGGCTTGAAGATGTCGGCATAGGTTTCGCGCACGCGCGAATTGATGCCGTCGGAGGCGATCACCAGATCGGCGTCGCGGCGCAGCGCCTCGAGGTCCGTCACTTCGGTCTGGAATTTGGTTTCGACGCCGAGCGCCTGCGCCCGTTGCGTGAGGAGTTGCAGCAGCGTGACCCGCGCGCAACCGCAGAAACCGTTGCCGCCGATGCGGAAGGTCGAGCCCTTGAAGTGGATTTCGATGTCGTCCCAATAGGCGAAATTGTCGGTGATCGCCCGGTAGCTCTCCTGATCGTATTTGGCGAAGGTGTCGAGCGTCTGGTCGGAGAACACCACGCCGAAGCCGAACGTGTCGTCGGGCCGGTTGCGCTCGAACACCGTGATCTGGTGCTGCGGCCACGCCTTTTTCAACAGGATGGACGCATAGAGGCCAGCAGGTCCGCCGCCGATCACATTGATTTTCATAGGGTCCGCTCGCGCTTGTCCTGGAAACCGTAGCTCTTGGGGAACCGTCGCCCGCAGGCATATCCCCAAGATTGAAACAGGCTTGGTCGGGTCAGGCAATTATTTTAAGCTTAAAATATCTTGACCACAAGCTTGCGGGGGCTAATTTCAAGCTTAAAATATTTCCGGCTGGTGCCGATCAGGCGGCCGGACCAGACGCGGCCCAACAGCGCCGCGGACAAAGAGGGCGAAGCAGACCATGACCCGGCTTGAGGGACGGCATGCGCTGGTGACAGGCGGCAGCCGCGGCATTGGCCGGGCGATCGCCGCGGCGCTGACCCGCGCCGGCGCCACCGTCACCGTCACCGCGCGGCAGGCCGGCGGCTTGAAGGACACCGTCGCGGCCGGCGACGCGGCGCACTGGTTCGCCGCCGACGCCACCGACCCGCAAGCGGTGGCCGACGGCGCGGCCGCGGCCGCGAAACAGCACGGCCCGATCGACATTCTGGTGGCGAATGCCGGCGGCGCCGAGAGCGTGCCGTTCCGCAAGGCCGACGCCGCGCATTTCCGCCGCATGATCGACCTCAACCTGATGAGTGTCGTGCACGCGATCCACGCGGTGATCGACGGCATGGCCGAGCGCAAGTCCGGCCGCGTCATCGCCGTCGCCTCGACCGCGGGGCTGAAAGGCTATCCGGCGATTTCCGGCTACACCGCCGCAAAGCACGGCGTGATCGGCCTCGTGCGCTCGCTCGCCTTGGAGACGGCGCGGCACGGCATCACCGTCAACGCCATCTGCCCGAGCTACACCGAAACCGAAATGATCCACGAGGATATCGCCCGCGCCGCCGAAAAATCCGGCAAGCCGGCGGACGACATTCTCAAAGGCATGGTGCGCAGCATTCCGATCGGCCGGCTGATCAAGCCCGCCGAGGTCGCCGCCTCCGTGCTGTTCCTGTGCTCAACCGAAGCCGCCGCCATCACCGGGACCACGCTCGCGGTCGCCGGCGGAGAAGTATGATGCCCGACCTCGCTGCCTCAGAACTCACCATGCCGCTCGACGCGGAAACCAAAGTCGCGGAACGCCCCGCCGACCACGAAACCGAACTGCGGCTGTGGCTGCGGCTCTTGACCTGCACCACGCTGATCGAGGGCGAGATCCGCCGCCGGTTGCGCGAGAGCTTCGACGTGACGCTGCCGCGCTTCGACCTGATGGCGCAGCTCGACAAATCGGTGAACGGCATGACGCTGGGCGAACTGTCGCAGCGGATGATGGTGTCGAACGGCAACGTCACCGGCCTGGTCGAGCGGCTGCAATCGCAGGGGCTGGTCGAGCGCCGCCCGGCGCCGAACGACCGCCGCGCGCAACTGGTCAACCTCACCGCCGAGGGCCGCAAGACCTTCCGCGCCATGGCGCGCACCCACGAAAACTGGATCGCCGATCTGTTCGCCGGCATGACGCCGGAGGAAACGGAAACGCTGATGCAAATCCTCGGACGCGCCAAGGCGTCCGTCCGCAAATCCATCGCTGGAGCGTCCTGATGCGTGTTGCCAATCCCGTCACGTTGCCGCTCGCCGATTACAAGGCGCAGCATGTCCGCTTCGAGGTCTCCGGCAAGGTGGCGACGCTGACGCTCAACCGGCCGGACCGCAAGAACCCGCTGACCTTCGAGAGCTACGCCGAGATCGCCGACATCTTCCGCGCGGCCAACCGCGACAAGCAGGTCAAGGTGTTTGTCATCACCGGCGCCGGCGGCAATTTCTGCTCCGGCGGCGACGTGTTCGAGATCATCAAGCCGCTGGTCGAGGACATGGATACCGACGGCCTGCTCGACTTCACCCGCATGACCGGCGAGGCGGTGAAGGCGATGCGCGCCGCGCCGCAGCCGATCATCGCCGCTATCGACGGCATCGCCGCCGGCGCCGGCGCGATCCTCGCCATGGCCTCCGATATCCGCATCGGCACGCCGGCCGCGAAAGTGTTCTTCCTGTTCAACCGCGTTGGGCTCGCCGGCTGCGACATGGGCGCGTGCGCGATCCTGCCGCGCATCATCGGCCAGGGCCGCGCCGCCGAACTGCTCTACACCGGCCGCGGGCTCGGCGCCGAGGAAGGCGAGCGCGTCGGCTTCTTCAACCGCCTTGTGGAGCCGGACAAGCTCGCGCAGGTTGCCGCCGACTTTGCCGCCGATCTCGCCAGCGGCCCCACATTCGCCAATGCCATGACGAAGCGCATGTTGGAGATGGAATGGGCGATGTCGGTCGAGCAGTCGATCGAAGCGGAAGCCGTCGCGCAGGCGCTGTGCATGGAGACCGAAGACTTCGCCCGCGCCTATCGCGCCTTCGCCGCCAAGCAGAAGCCGGTGTTCGAGGGAAATTGAGGATGAGCCTTCTGTCCGAAACGCTCACCTGGCCGTTCTTCACCGACGCGCATCGCGATTTCGCGGCGCGGCTGTCGCGCTGGGCGGCAGCGACGCTGCCCGGCCTGCCGCACGACGATGTGGACGAAGCCTGCCGCGCCCGCGTGGCGGCATTGGGCCGCGCCGGCTTCCTCGACGCCGTAGTGCCGGCCGCCTATGGCGGGCGCAATCAGACACTGGATGTGCGCACGCTATGCCTCGCGCGCGAAATTCTCGGCTTCCATGACGGCCTCGCCGACTTCGCCTTCGCCATGCAGGGCCTCGGCACCGGCTCGATCACCGTGTTCGGCTCCGACGACTTGAAGCAGCGCTATCTGCCCTCCGTGCGCGAGGGTAAGAAGATCGCCGCGTTCGCGTTGTCCGAACCGGAGGCCGGCTCCGACGTCGCGGCGATGGCGACCACGGCGACGCCGGACGGCAACGAGCATGTGCGCATCGACGGCCGCAAGACCTGGATCTCCAACGGCGGCATCGCCGATTTCTACGTGCTGTTCGCGCGCTCCGGCGAGGCGCCCGGCGCCAAGGGGCTGTCCGCTTACGTGGTCGACGCCGACACGCCGGGCCTCACCGTCGCGGAACGCATCGACGTGATCGCGCCGCATCCGCTGGCGACGCTCAACTTCGACAATGTGCGCATTCCGGCGGCGAACCGGCTCGGCAAGGGCGGCGAAGGCTTCAAGGTGGCGATGGCCACCCTCGACATCTTCCGCTCGACCGTCGGCGCCGCCGCGCTCGGCTTCGCCCGCCGCGCGCTCACCGACATGATCGCGCGCGCCAACACCCGCAAACTGTTCGGCGCACCGCTCGGCGACCTGCAACTGACGCAGGCGGCGATCGCCGACAGCGAGACCGAGGTCGATGCATCGGCACTGCTGGTTTATCGCGCTGCCTGGACCAAGGATAACGGTGCGCCGCGCGTCACCCGCGAAGCCGCCATCGCCAAGATGTTCGCAACCGAAGCGGCGCAGCGGGTGATCGACCGCGCGGTGCAGCTTTACGGCGGGCTTGGCGTCACCAAGGGCGTCAAGGTCGAGGAGCTGTATCGCGAAATCCGCGCCCTGCGCATCTACGAAGGCGCGACCGAGGTGCAGAAGATCGTCATCGGGCGCGAGGCGCTTAAACGTCAACCGACGGCCGCGGCACAGTAAAGGGCAGCAAAGGGGATGCAGTCATGATTCCTTCGGCTCATCAGGACACCTTCACGCGGGACAACCTGCCGCCGCCGTCGCAGTGGCCGCAATTCCTGTTCGATCTGCCGGAGCTGCACTATCCGGACCGGATGAACTGCGTCACCGAACTGCTCGACCGCTGGATCGCCAACGGCCGCGGCAACCATGCCTGCGTGATCTCGCCGACCGAATCCCTCTCCTACGCGCAGTTCGCCGAGCGCGTGAACCGCATCGCCAATGTGCTGACCCGCGACCTTGGCCTCGTCCCCGGCAACCGCGTGATGCTGCGCGCGCCGAACAACCCGATGATGGCGGCGTGCTATCTCGCGGTGATGAAGGCCGGCGGCGTCGTCATCGGCACCATGCCGCTCCTGCGCGCCAAGGAATTGTCCTACGTCGTCACCAAGGCCAAGGTCACGATCGCACTGTGCGACCACAAGCTCGCCGACGAGATGGAGAAGACCCGCGCGATCACCAGCGACCTCAAGCATGTGGTCTATTGGGGCGGCACCGGCGACGACACGCTGGAAAAGCGGATGGCGAAGCCGGGCTACGGACAGTTCACCGCCTGCGACACCGCCAACGACGACGTCTGCCTGATCGGCTTCACCTCCGGCACCACCGGCGAGCCGAAAGGCACCATGCACTTCCACCGCGACATCATCGCCACCTGCGACAGCTACGGCCGCCATGTGCTACGCGCGCAGGACACCGACCGTTTCATCGGCTCGCCGCCGCTCGCCTTCACCTTCGGTCTCGGCGGGCTGGTGCTGTTCCCGCTGCGCGCCGGCGCGGCGACGATTCTGGTCGAGCGCGCCTCGCCCGACGATCTCCTGAAGGCGATCAGCGAGCACAAGGCCACCATCTGCTTCACCGCGCCGACCGCCTATCGCGCCATGCTCGGCAAGCTCGGCGACTACGACATCTCCTCGCTGCGCAAATGCATCTCAGCCGGCGAGGCGTTGCCGCGCGGGACGTTCGATGCCTGGCTCGAGGCCACCGGCATCAAGATCATGGACGGCATCGGCGCGACCGAGATGCTGCACATCTTCATCGGCTCGCCGGAAGACGAGATCCGCCCCGGCGCGACCGGTCGCGCGGTCCCCGGCTATCAGGCCATGGTGATCGACGACGCCGGCAAGGAAATGCCGCCCGGCATTCCCGGCCGTCTCGCCGTGCGCGGCCCGACCGGCTGCCGCTATCTCGCCGACACGCGCCAGACCGTCTATGTGCAGAGCGGCTGGAACGTCACCGGCGACACTTACCTCATGGATAAGGACCGCTACTTCTTCTATCAGGCGCGCTCCGACGACATGATCATCTCCGCCGGCTACAACATCGCCGGGCCCGAAGTGGAATCGGCGCTGATGACGCATCCGGCCGTCGCGGAATGCGGCGTCGTCGGACAGCCCTGCCCGGAACGCGGCCAGATCGTCAAAGCCTATATCGTGCTGCGGCCCGGCCATGCGCCCGACGCCGACACCGCCCGGCTGCTGCAGGATCATGTCAAGGCGACGGTGGCGCCGTACAAATATCCGCGCGCCATCGAATTCGTCACCGAACTGCCGAAGACCCAGACCGGCAAGCTGCAACGGTTCGAGCTGCGCAAGCGCGCCGCGACCGAAGTGGCGCATTAACAATCATGGGGTTGAACGGCTCTCTTCTCCATTCATTCCTGCGCATTAGCGCGTTAACGCGCGTCTTCGACGCGCTATGCTGGGAATCCACTCTTAAGCGTGGGTCCCCGCTTTCGCGGGGACGAACGGGGTTAGATGCCGGTTCAACCCAAGCAATCTCGCATTGACCTGACACCAGGAGATATTTCGTGGCCGAGAAAAAGACCGTGCATGACGTGCTGAATCCGGCGGGCTGGCCGAAGCCGAAAGGCTACGCCAACGGCATCCGTGCGCGCGGCACGTTCGTGTTCACCGGCGGCATCGTCGGCTGGGACGCCAACGAGAAATTCCCCAAGGGTTTCGTCGCGCAGACGAAGCAGGCGCTGGAGAACATCGTCGCGGTGCTCAAGGAAGGTGGCGCCGGCCCCGAGCATCTGGTCCGCATGACCTGGTATGTCTGCGACATCAACGAATATCTCGATGCGCGCAAGGAGCTTGGCCCGGTCTATCTCGGCACGCTCGGCTACAACTTCCCGACCATGGCGCTGGTCGCGGTGACGCGGCTGGTCGAGCCCGACGCGCGGCTGGAGATCGAAGCGACCGCTGTGGTGCCGTAGGCGGTGATTTCCAGTCTCACTCCACCTCATCCTGAGGAGGCCGCGCAGCGGCCGTCACCGCAAGTCGGCCGTGGCCGACTTGCGCATCAAACAATCCCATCTCGGCTAAACCCGAGATGGGCGGACGAGGTGGCCCGATGACGTCCCTCGCCTCATGGTTCGAGACGCATCGCTGACGCGATGCTCCTCACCATGAGGCTTTTCCTCACCCCAGCACGTGCGGCAGCCACGTCGCGATGGCCGGCACGCCGAGGATCAGGCCGAGCAGCAGCACGCTCATGGCGATATAGGGCACCACGCCCATGAAGATATGCGCCCACGTCACCTGCGGCGGCGCGACGCCCTTCATGGTCATCAGTAAGAGGCCGTGCGGCGGCAGCAACAGGCCGAGCTGCATGCAGATGAGATACAGAACGCCGAACCAGATCAAGTCGATCTGCAGCCGGTCGACGATCGGCATGAACACCGGCAGCGTGATCAGCATCATCGATACCTGATCGACGAACACGCCGAGGAAAATCAGGATCAGCAGCATGCCGAGCAGGATCTGGAACGGCGTCAAACCCTGGTTGAAGATCGCCGAGACGATGCCGCTGGTCGCGCCTGAGAAGCTGAGGATCTGCGAGAACGTCGTCGCGCCGAGGATGATGAACAGAATCATCGCCGAGATCACCACCGTGCCCCGCAGCGACTTCATCAGCGCATCCCAGGTGAGCGCGCGATAGGCGATCGCCAGCGCCATGGTGGCGATGGCGCCGAGCGCCGCGGATTCGGTCGGGGTGGCGATGCCGCCGGACATGGCGCCAACCACGACGACGAAGATCGACACCAGCGGCAGCACGTATTTGAACAGCAGCTCGTACTTCTTCCAGCCGTGTTCTTCCGCGATCGGTGTCGGCGGCGCCAGCGCCGGATTCATTTTGGCGCGCAGCACGATGTAGCCGACGAACGCGACGCTGAGGATCAGACCCGGCACGACGCCGCCGATCAGCAGCTTGGAGATCGAGATGCCAGACAGGCTGCCGAGCAGCACGGTGAGCGCCGACGGCGGGATCAGCATATCGACCGCGCCGATCGCCATGATCGGGCCGACCGCCATTTTCGGATTGTAGCCGCGCGATAGCATCACCGGCAGCATCAGCGAGCCGAGCATCGCCGTGGTGGCGATGGTCGAGCCGGAGATCGCCGAGAACACCGTGCCGGCGACCACAGCCACCACCGCGAGCCGGCCCGGCACCTGCCGCACCAGCCGCTCGATGCCGTCGATCACCTTGATGGCAAGGCCGGTATGGAACAGCACCTCGCCCATCAGCACGAACAGCGGGATCGGCGTCAGCGAGAAGTTGAGCACCGAGGCGGCGCTGTTGCGCACCATCTGGTTGAGGCCGGCATCGCCGCCGAGAAACACGATGGCACCGACGATGTTGATGGCGACGAACGAGAATGCCACCGGCAGGCCGATGAACAGCAGCACGGTGGAGCCGCCGAGCAGCAGCAGCGATGCCATTTGCCACGACATGCGTGCTGCTCCCTTAAGAGGCCGAAACCGCTTCGTCGCGGATCTTGCGCTCGGACAGCGCCAGCCGGTGCATGCGGAAGATGAACTCGATGGCGAGCAGAACGAACACCACCGGCATGGGCGCGAGAATCCACCATTCCGGCATGATCAGTGTCTTGATCGACAGCGCGCCGCTCCCATAGCTCGCGGCCACCACGCCGGCGCCGTACCAGACGAAATACAGGCAGCAGACCAGACCGATCACATCGGCGATCCATTCCAGCGTCCAGCCGAGCTTTTCCGGTAGCACCCGCAGGATGATATCGACGCGGATGTGCTGGCCGTGCCGCAGCAGGGCGGGCGCGGCAAGCAGCGTCACCAGATACAACAGGTCTTCGGAGAGTTCGTTGCTCGGCGGGATGCCCCCGGCGCCGATATTGCGCAGCAGGACATCGCCGCCGATCAGGAGCGTCATCGCCAGCAGCAGCAGGCAGGCGACGGTGAGCATCGCCTCCAGCAGCCGGCCGTACCACAGCGACAGGGTCGTCATGAAAAACGCCTCACGACCCTGACGCGGCGACGAAGATCACGCGGCTGCCCTGCCCGTGACGTCACGCCAGATTACTTCGGCTTGGAGAAGAACTGCCGCAGCTTCGGCCCATGCTCCGGGCTCTGGCGGATGATGCCGGCCCAGCCGGCTTCATAGGCTTTGTCGAGGAACAGCTTGGCATTTTCGCCCTCGAACTTGATCGTCTGGATGCCGGCGTCGGCCTGCCGCTTGGTGTCTTTCGCGTTCTCCGCGGCGAAAATCTTTGGGCCTTCCTCCTCGGCCTGCGCACCGGCCTTGAGCAGAATGGCGCGCTGGGCGTCGTTGAGTTTGTCCCAGGTGGTCTTGTTGACCAGGATCGACACTTCCGAGGTGTAGAAGCCCGGATCGACGCGATACTTGGTCTTTTCCTGCCAGCCGAGATCGAAGATGCCGGTGATCGGCCAGCCGTAGCCATCAACCACGCCGCGCTCGAGCGCGGTATAGACTTCGCCCGGCGCGGTCTGCACCACGGTGGCGCCAAGCGCCTGGAAGAAGTCGCGGTAGACCGGCGTGATGCGCAGCTTGAGGCCGGTAAGGTCCGGCTTGGTGATCGGCTTGTTGAGATAAAGCTGGAACGGATTCATGTCCGCATGGCGGGCCAGGAAGATCGCGTTCATCTTCTCGGCATAGAGCTTGGCCATGTAGTCATAGCCGCCGTTCTTGCGCAGTTCCGACATCGGCAGCTGGGTCAGCTTCCAGGCATCGGCCTCCGGCATCACGTTGGTGTAGAAAGCGCCGGTATTGTTGGCGATATCGACCACGCCGCTCTTGAGCGCGTTGCCCACCTCGAACGGCGGCATCGCCTTCGGCCCACCGATATAATTGATCTGGAGAACGCCCTTGCCGGCGGCGTTGACCCGCTCGATGAAGGTCTCGAACCCACGGGCATAGGTGGTCTTCTCGGCGAAGGCCGACACGGCCTTCAGCGTGACCTCCTGCGCCGTGGCGGCCTGCGGCAAGACAGCGGCGAATGCCGCGAGCATGATCCAACGTTTCATCGTTTTTCTCCCCCCGGCCACGCCGGCCCGGCACATCTGCAATTATTTTAATGTTAAAATTTTTGCGACCGCAAGAGCGACCAAAAGAGCGACCAAAAGCGCCCACCAGCGATTGAATAGCGCGTGGCTTGGCGCACCGCAGCATGGCGCGCCCACGCCCTGTTCCATCCTTGTGCCCATCCGCGGTCCCCGCACTCTTTCACCCGGCCATTTTTTGCCGCGCGCTGTCACAGGATGGACGAAAACCGCACACCAGAATGTTGATTGAAACGATTCCAGTTTCGTTTCAGCCTTCGACCAGCCGGGTGATGACCCGGCTGGAACAGTCCGGGCGACGGCCCGGCAGGGAGTGCAATGCCATGATCCGGCTCAATATCAACGGCAAGGATTACGAGGTCGACGTCGAGAACGATACGCCCCTGCTCTGGGCGATCCGCGAGAACGCCGGGCTGACCGGCACGAAATATGGCTGCGGCATCGCCCAGTGCGGCGCCTGCACCGTGCATGTGGACGGCGAGGCGGTACGCTCCTGCGGCATGCAGGCGAGCGACGCGGTCGGCAAGAAGATCACCACCGTCGAAGGGCTCGCGGTCAACGGCACGATGCACCGGGTGCAGAAAGCCTGGATCGAGCACGACGTGCCGCAATGCGGCTATTGCCAGAGCGGCATGATCATGGCCGTCGCGGCGCTGCTCAAGGACAAACCGAAGCCGACCGATCAGGAGATCGACGAGGCGATTACCAATATCTGCCGCTGCGGCACGTTCCAGCAGGTGCGCGCCGCGATCCACACCGCCGCCGGCTCGAACGCGTGAGGGAGGGACAGATGAATTTCATTCCCAAACTCGATCGCCGTTCGTTCGTCGTCGGTACCGCCGCCGCGGGTGGCGGCCTCGCGCTCGGCCTCACCCTGCCGTTCGGAAATGCGCTGGCGCAGACCGCATCGCCGGAAGTCAACGCCTGGGTCGTCATCAAGCCGGACGAGACGGTTGTCATCCGCATCGCCCGCTCGGAGATGGGTCAGGGCACCCTCACCGGCCTCGCCCAGCTCGTCGCCGAGGAACTGGAATGCGACTGGTCGAAGGTGACAACCGAATATCCGACGCCGGGCCAGAGCGTCGCGCGCAAACGCGCATGGGGCGACTTCTCCACCGGCGGCAGCCGCGGCATCCGCGAGTCGCATGAATATGTGCGCAAAGGCGGCGCCGCCGCGCGCATGATGCTGGTGCAGGCCGCGGCCGACCAGTGGAAGGTGCCGGCGTCGGAATGCACGGTGAGCAAGGGCGTCATCTCGCACGGCGCCAGCAGCCGCAGCACCACTTACGGCAAGGTTGCCGACGCCGCCGCCAAGGTGACGCCGCCGACAGACATCAAGCTCAAAGACCCGAAGGACTGGACCATCGCCGGCAAGCCGCTGAAGCGGCTCGACACGGTGGAGAAGACCAACGGGCAGATGATCTACGGCATCGACGTCAAGCTGCCGAACATGCTGATCGCCGCGATCAAGGACTGCCCGGTGTTCGGCGGCAAGCTCAAGAGCTACGACGAGGCCAAGGTCGCCGGCATGAAGGGCGTCAAGAAGGTGCTGCGCGTCAACGACAGCACCGTCGCCGTCGTCGCCGACACCTACTGGCACGCCAAGACCGCGCTCGACGCCCTGCCCATCGTCTGGGACGACGGCGAGAACGTGAAGGTCTCCAGCGAGACCATCGCCGCGTGGCTCAAGGAAGGACTCGCCGACGATCAGCCGGCGTTCGTCGGCAACCAGAACGGCGACATCAAGGACGCCATAGCCAAGGCTTCGCGCACGGTCGAGGCGGTCTACGCCTATCCGTACCAGAACCATGCGCCGATGGAGCCGATGAACGCTACCGCGCTGTTCACCGGCGACCGTTGCGAGGTATGGACCGGCACGCAGAACGGCGAAGCGGCGTTCGCCGGTGTGCTCGCCGAATCCGGCCTGACGCCGGACAAGTGCGACGTGCACAAGGTGATGCTCGGCGGCGGCTTCGGCCGTCGCGGCATGACCGACTATGTGCGCCAGGCGGTTGCTATCGCCAAGCAGATGCCCGGCACGCCGATCAAGATGATGTGGTCGCGCGAAGAGGACATGCTGCACGGCAAATTCCATCCGGTCACGCAATGCCGGATGGTCGGCAGCTTCGACGACAAGAACAACCTGACCGGCTTCCGCATGCGGCTGTCCGGCCAGTCGATCCTCGCGTCGGTACTGCCGGCGCGCATGGAGAACGGCAAGGATCCGGTCGCGTTCCAGGGTCTCAATCCGCGCGGCGAAGCGGCGTTCGGCTACTCCGTGCCGAACCTGCTGATCGACCACTCCATGCGCAATCCGCCGGTGCCGCCGGGCTTCTGGCGCGGCGTCAACGTCAACCACAACGCCATCTATGTCGAATGCTTCATGGACGAGCTGGCGAAGTCGGCGGGCATGGACGCGCTGGAATTCCGCCGCAAGCTGATGGCGGACAAGCCGAAGCATCTCGGCGTGCTCAATGCGGTGGCCGAGAAGATCGGCTGGTCGACGCCGGCGCCGCAGGGCGTCTATCGCGGCCTGTGCCATCACATGGGCTTCGGCAGCTACGTCGCCGGCGCGGTGGAAATCTCCGTGCTCGACGACGGCAAGAAGATCAAGATCCACCGCATCGTCGCCGCGACCGATCCGGGCTACGCCGTCAATCCGGCGCAGATCGAGCGGCAGGTGGCGGGCTCCTTCGTCTACGGCCTCTCGGCGCTGTTCTTCGGCGAATGCACGGTGAAGGGCGGCCGTATGGAGCAGGAGAATTTCGACACCTACGACTCCATGCGCATCGCGCAGATGCCGAAGGTGGAAGCGATCCTGATGCCGACCGGCCACACGCCGTGGGGCGGCGTCGGCGAGCCGACCATCTGCGTGGCGGCGCCGGCGGTGCTCAACGCCTACTTCAACGCGACGGGCAAGCGCATTCGCACGTTCCCGCTGAAGAACCACGGCATCGGCTTCGCCTGATCCGACATCAAGCGGCGGCCTGTCGCAAGGCCGCCGCTTTTTCTTGATGCTGTCATGCTTTCGGCCACCTTCCGGCCGACCGGTTTCTCTCCTACAAGGACACAATGGTCCGTTCGCGCGCGCTGTTTATCGTTTCGTTCGTTCTCGCAGCGGTCGGCGGCGCTTCCGCCGCCGACGCGCCCCGCGGCGCGAGTTCCTGCATTGGCTGCCACGCCGCCCGCCCCGGCATCGAGGATGCGTTACCCTCGTTGAAAGGCCGCAAGGCGAGCGAGGTCACGGAGGCGATGCTGGCGTTCCGGCAAGACCGCAAGCCGGCGACGGTGATGAACCGGATCGCCAAGGGTTTTTCCGACGCGGAAATCGCCGCGATCGCCGACTGGTTCGCGGAGCAGCAACCATGACCGTGCGCCTCACCCGCCGCTCCGTGCTCGCCGGCGCCCTGGCCTCAGGCGCGATGGCCTCGCCGGTGTGCGCGCCGGCGATCGCGCAGAACGCGCCGCGCGTCGTCGTCATCGGCGGCGGCTTTGCCGGAGCGGGATTTGCCCGCGCGCTGAAGCACATCGCCAACAACGTCAACGTGACGCTGGTGGAGACGCACCGCACCTTCACCGCCTGTCCGTTCAGCAACCACGTGATCGCCGGATTGCGCGATCTCAGCGCCCAGCAGTTCACCTATGAGAAGGTCGCGGCCGATGGCGTGACCATGGCGTTCGAGCCGGCGATCGCGGTCGATGCCGGCTCGCGCACCGTGACGCTGCGCAGCGGCACGCCACTCATGTACGACCGGCTGGTGATCGCACCCGGCATCAGCTTCAACTGGAGTGCGCTCCCCGGTTACGACGAGGCGGCGGCCAAGATCATGCCGCATGCGTGGCATGCGGGCGAGCAGACCGAACTGTTGCGCCGCCAGCTCGAGGCGATGGAGGACGGCGGCACGGTGCTGATGTCGGTGCCGGACAATCCAATGCGCTGCCCGCCCGGCGCCTACGAACGCGCCAGCCTGATCGCGTGGTATCTCAAGGCCAAGAAGCCACGCTCGAAGATCATCGTGCTCGACGCCAAGGACCAGTTCTCGATGCAGCGGCTGTTCCAGAATGCCTGGAAGGCGCTGTATCCGGGGCAGATCGAATGGGTGGGCCTGTCGAACGGCGGCAAGATCAATTCGGTCGACCCCAAGACCCGCTCGCTGGCCGGCGACTTTGAAACCTACAAAGGCACCGTCGTCAATGTGATCCCGCCGCAGAGGGCCGGCACCATCGCCCAGGTCGCCGGCGTGACCGACCGCACCGGCTGGTGTCCGGTCGATCCGATCACCTTCGAATCCAAGATCGCGCCGAACGTGCATGTGCTCGGCGACGCGACACTGGTCGGCACCATGCCGAAATCCGCGTTCGGCGCGTTCTCGCAGGCGCAGATCTGTGCCGCCGCCATCGCCAAACTGTTCGCCAATGCCACGCCGGACCGGCCGAAGCTGATCAACACCTGCTACAGCGTAGCCGCGCCGGACTACGGCATGTCGGTCGCCGGCGTGTATCAGCCGGTCGGCAACGATTATCTCGAAGTGGAAGGCGCCGGCGGCAACAGTCCGGTCGATGCCCCGCAGGCGACCCGCGCGCTGGAGGCGAAATATGCCCACGGCCTGTTCAACACGCTCACCGGCGAGACGTTCGGCTGAACCGATCGCCGCGGCGGCGCTCGCCGTGCTGACGGCGGCCGCCGCGATGCCGGCGCGCGCGGACGGCCTTGTCGCCTATCGCATCGTCGATGCGGCGATCCCCGCTTCCCTCACCGGTCAACCCGGCGACGCGACGCGCGGTCGCGCCATCGTCGCCAACCGGCAGATCGGACTGTGCGTGCTGTGTCACAGCGGCCCGTTTCCGGAACTGCGCTTTCACAGCGATCTCGCGCCCGATCTCACCGGCATCGGCAACCGGATGAGCGAGGGCGAGTTGCGACTGCGCGTGGTCGATGCCAGCCACGCCAATCCGCAAACCATCATGCCGTCCTATTATCGCGTCGATGGGCTGACCCGTGTGACGCCGGCGCTGCGCGGCAAGCCGCTGCTCGACGCCGGACAGATCGAGGATGTGGTGGCGTATCTGAAAACCTTGAAGGAATAGCGCGATGAGCATCATGGACGCTCCACGTTTCACCTTCTCGCGCCGCGCTGTGCTCGCCAGCGGCTGCGCGCTCACCGTCACCGCGCTGACCTTGCGCCCGGCCAGTGCCACGCCGGAGACGATGCGCGCGGCGATCCGCCAGATCGTCGGCGACGCCGAACCGAAAAAGGGCCGCGTGCATCTGGAAATCCCGCCGCTGGTGGAGAACGGCAACACGGTGTCGTGCAGCGTTTCGGTGGACAGCCCGATGACGCAGGCCGACCACGTCAAGGCGATCCACATCGTCAATGAAAAGAACCCGCAGCCGAACGTGATCAGCGTCGCGCTCGGCCCGCGCGCTGGCCGGGCGCGGTTCTCGACGCGCATCCGGCTCGCCGACACGCAGAAAGTGATCGCCATCGCGCAACTGTCGGACGGCAGTTTCTGGTCGGACAGCGCCGATGTGGTGATCACGCTCGGCGCCTGTCTGGAGGAATGACCATGACGGAGACCGCGCAAACACCTGCCCGCGTTCTGGTCAATGCGCCGAAGACGGCGAAACGCGGCGACGTGATCGAGATCAAGACGCTGGTGTCGCACATCATGGAAACCGGGTTCCGCCACGACACGTCCGGCAATCTGGTACCGCGCAACATCATCACCCGGTTCGAGTGCCGTTACGACGGCGCCGTCATCTTCGCGGCGGACTTCTCGCCGGCGATTGCCGCCAATCCGTTCCTCACTTTCTTTACGGTGGCGACCGTGTCGGGGCCGCTGGAGTTCTCCTGGACCGGCGATAACGGTTTTGCCACGACGCATCAGGCGATGCTGACGGTCGCATGATGCGTAAGGCCGCTATTCTCGCCGCGATGCTGGTGACGGCGCTTGCCGTGCCGGCGTTGGCCGGCGAGATCGCGCCGCAGGACCGCAAGTCCGGCTACACCGGCATGAGCGCCGAGAACCGCGCGATGCAGGACGACGACACGATCAACCCGGCGACGCTATGGGTGCTCGACGGCGAGGCGCTGTGGAGCGCGAAGGCCGGGGCCGCCAATCAATCCTGCGCCGGTTGTCATGGCGACGCAGCCGTCAGCATGAAGGGCGTCAGCGCGCGCTATCCGGCTTTTGATGACGCCAGCCGCGCGCCGGTCGATATCGAGCAGCGCATCAATCTGTGCCGCACGCGGCACCAGAACGCAACGCCGCTGCCGCCGGAAAGCCGCGACCTCGTTGCGCTGTCCGCCTTCATCGGTCGGCAGTCGCGCGGCCTGCCGATCGCCACGCCGGACGATCCCCGGCTCAAGCCATTCCTCGCGCGAGGCAAGGCGCTCTACACGCAGCGGCAGGGACAGATCAATCTCTCCTGCGCGCAATGCCACGACGACAACTGGGGCCGCAATCTCGCCGGCAACATCGTGCCACAGGGCCATCCCAACGGCTATCCGCTGTATCGCCTCGAATGGCAAAGCGTCGGCACCCTGCAGCGGCGGCTGCGCAACTGCCTGACCGGCATCCGCGCCGAGCCATACGCCTACAACGCGCCGGACTATGTCGCGCTCGAACTCTATCTACGCCAACGCGCGGCGGGGATGCTGGTGGAAACGCCGGCCGTGCGGCCGTGAGAATTTTCTGGGCCGCTCACTTTCTTCCCTCTCCCGCTTGCGGGAGAGGGTGCCGAGCATTCGCAGGATGCGAGGCGGGTGAGTGGAACAGCACCGCATCTGCCTCAGACCCCTCACCCGGCTCGCGCTTCGTTGCACTCAGCGCGATCCACCCTCTCCCGTGAACGGGAGAGGGTTAAGGTCGCCATGTGACGAGAGAAAATCTCTAAGCCGCCACGCCCGCGGAGGCCGGCTGGCGCGGCGGCGCGTCGAGCGACACGTTCCAGGCGTCGTAGCCGTACAGCCAGCTCGTGTCGGCGTCGCCACCCTGCATCCAGGTATTGGCGCTGGAGATCGCCTGAATGAGCGACGTGCGCGGCTTGCGATGCGCCTCGTAGCGGCGGAACGCGCCTTCGATGTCCTCGCCGTTCACGTCGGCGACGCAGCGCGCCAGGATCGCCGCGTCCTCGATGGAGGTCGCCGCGCCCTGCGCCATATACGGCGTCATCGGATGCGCGGAATCGCCGAGCAGCACGACACGGCCTTCGCTCCAGCGCGGCAGCGGCTCGCGCTCGAGGATCGCCCATTTGTGGCAATCCGGGCAGGCGTCGAGCGTCGCGCGCACGTCCGGATGAAATTCGCTGTAGGCGGCGCGCAATTCCTTCACGTCGCCCTTGGCGGACCATGACTCCTTCGTCATCCACTCGGCGGATTCCGGCACACTGGTGACGAAGTAGACCTCGCTCTTCGCTTTCGTCGTGTAATAGATGACGATGTGACGGTCGCGCCCCCACCATTTGACGCGCGACGGCCCGAGGTCGCGATCCATCAGCGATGCCGGAAACACCGCGCGGTAGGCGATGCGGCCCCGGTGGATCGGCGCATCGGGGCCGACGACGATGTCGCGCACCAGCGAATGCACGCCGTCGGCGCCGATCACCGCGTCGGCCGTGACCTTCGTGCCATCGGCGAACGACAGCGTCACCTGCCCGCTCTTCTGGTCGAGACCGGTGAGCTGCTTGCCGAGATGGATGATCTCCGGCGGCAGCGCGGAGGCGAGCGCGTCATGCAGTTCAGCGCGGTGCATACACAGATACGGCGCGCCGTAGAGCGCATCCGGCATCGGCAGCTCGCGTTTCAGTTCGCCGGTATAGCCGTCGCGGTTGAGATGCGAATAGGGCTGGAACGCCACGGCGCGCAGACGGTCCTCGACGCCGATGCCACGCAGAACCTTCATCGAATTCGGCATCATCTGGATGCCGGCGCCGATGCGGCCGAACCGCTGCGTCTGCTCGTAGACCTGCGGCTCGAAACCCGCGCGGCGCAGCGTCGCCGCGACGGCAAGGCCGCCCATGCCGGCGCCGACGATAGCGATGGAAGGTTTTCTGGACATCGTCTGAGCCATGGCATGTTCCTGATCGCGACGGCGCAAGACTAGCAGCGTCGCCGCGCCACGGGCATCCGCAAATTTGCAGGTCTGTCCGCCTGATGCGTAGAAATTTTCGCAATCCGAAGGTTGCGCCGCAAGATCAGGCTTTCTGGACATTCGCCGAAACCGCGGTCACGCTGCGATAAGCCGCATTCAGCATTCCGGGGCTATCATCATGCGCCGTTCTTTCGCCGCTCTCCTTTTCGCCACCGCACTCGTTGTCCTGACGCTGCCCACCGCCCGCGCCGAACGCGTGACGGTGACGCATTGGGGTGTGCTGATGTATGGCGCGCCTTATGCTGTCGCGATCGACAAGGGCTTCTACAAGGAACAGGCCTGACCATCGACGGTGTGCTGACCTCGCAAGGCGGCGGTACCACCATGCGGAATGTCATGGCATCGGAACTGCCCTATGGCGAGGTCGCCCTGTCGGCGGCGATCGCCGCCATCAAGCAGGGCATCAATCTCAAGATCATCCACACCGGCGTGCGCACCGCCGGCGAGATCCTGTGGGTCGCCGCGCCGGACAGCGGCATCAAGTCGGTGAAGGATCTCGACGGCAAGAAGGTGGCGATCACCGCGCCGAAATCGGTGACCGACATGCTGTTGATCATGGTCGCGGCCAAGAACGGCATCAAGCCGCAGCCGGTGGTCGGCGGCGGCATCGGCGGCGGCCTGACCATGGTCGAGCACAAGGGCGTCGTCGCCGCGCCGGTGATGGACCCGGTGTGGTCGAAGGTGAAGGCGAAGTTCACGCCGGTGTTCATGGTCAAGGACGAACTGCCGCCGATGGTGCAGACCGTCGGCGTGACCACCACCGAATATGCCGCCGCCAACAAGGACAAACTGCGCAAGCTGGTCGCCGCGCGTCGCAAGGGCGTCGACTTCATCTATGCGCATCCCGACGAGGCCGCGGCGATCGTCGCCAAACAGTACAATCTCGATCCGGCGATCACCCTCTCCTCGATCAAGAGCCTGATCGACCTGAAATACTGGAGCGCCGGCGATTTCGAATACGACGGCATGGACAACATGGCGAAGGGCCTGCAGATCATCGGCGAGATGGACGGCAAGGCCGACTGGAACAAGATCGTGGACGAGAGTTTCGTGAAGTAACGACAAGCTATCGCTGGCGCAGCGGCTGGCTTCGGCACCGCCGGTTCGTCCGTCAACGGGCCGGGCTCGAGCGCATCGGAATGTTCGACAGGGAGAACGCGGAGACTTGAGCGTCAGGAACTCGCCGCCTCCGGCGCGGCCGCGCGGCCCCTCCCGGACGCCAGCCAGACGCCGACCAGGATCAAAGCGAGCCCGGCGACGTGGAAGAGACCGATCTGCTCGCCGAGCAACACCGATGCCAGGATCGCGCTGTAAAGCGGGATCAGGTGCATGAACGGGCCGGCGCGGTTGCTGCCGATCAGGTCGGTAGCGCGATTCCAGGCGGCGACCGAGAGGAAGCCGGGAAACAGCGCGACATAGAGCGCCGCACCGACGGTGGCGAGATCGAACGCCGGCCGATAGCCGATCTGATATTCCCACGCCACGAACGGCATGGTGCTCAACGCCGAGATCGAGGCGATGACGAAAGCAAACGATAGCCAGTGCATGTCCGGCCGCAGCCGCAGGCACGCGGCATAGACGCCGAACAGCACCATGTTGAAGACAATCAGCACGTCGCCGGTGTTGAATTCGAGTTGGGTCAGCGCGTGCCAGTCGCCGTGCGACAGGATCGTCAGCACGCCGATCAGCGATATCGCGAGGCCGATCATCTGCCGCGGCACGATATAGTCGCGGAAGATCAGCCCTGCCGCCGCCACCATCGCCACCGGCGTCAGCGAGTTGAGCACCGAGACGTTGAGCGCGGAGGTGAGTTGCAGACCGACATACTGCAGCAGCGAGAACATCGTGCCGCCGGTGAACGCCAGAAACAGCAGCGACTTCCAGTGCGAGCGGATCACCGGCCAGTCGCGCCGGATGATCTCGCGGCTGAACACAACCAGCAGCACCGTCGGCAGCAGCCAGCGCATCATCGACAGCCAATAGGGCGGCACATGGCCGGCCACCGCCCGGCCGACAATATGATTGCCGGACCAGCTCAGGGTGGCGAACGCCGCCATCAGATAGGCGTTGTCGAAGAAAGAGAAAAACCGTTTCACGTCATACGGCGGAGCGGAAGCGCTCTAGGCAGGTCGTGATGACATCGTCCATCGGCCGCGACCACCAGTCGTTGGACAGGAGTTCGACCTCGACATAGCCGTTAAAGCCCTGCGCTTCAACCAGGGCGCGAATGGCCGGAATATCGGCGACGCCATCCCCCATCATGCCGCGGTCCAGCAGCAAATCACGGGTCGGGACCAGCCAGTCGCAGACATGGAAGGCGAGGATGCGCTCGCCCCCGGCGCGAGCGATCTGCGCCTTCAGCTCGAAATCCCAGTAGACGTGATAGACATCGACGGCGAGGCCAAGCGCGCCGCTTTTGGCCGGGTCGAGCCGGTCGCAGATATCGAGCGCCTGACGCATGGTGTTCACGCAGGCGCGATCGGCCGCATACATCGGATGCAACGGCTCAAGGGCGAGCGGCATGCCGGCCTTGCGGGCGTAATCGAGGAGACAAGCGATCTCCTCCTCGACCATCGTGTGGGCGTCGGCGAGGTTCTTCGACGGCGCGCTGCCCGGCCGCGAGAACTGCGGCAGGCCGCCGACTACCAGAACCAGACACGGCGCGCCGAGCGCCTTGGCTTCATCCACCGCGCGGCGATTGTCGTCGCGTGATTCCTGCCGGTGCGTGGCGTCGGCAACGAACATGCCGCCGCGGCAATAACCGGAAAGATCGAGCCCGGCGTCCTTCACCGCCTTGACCGCACGGTCGAGCCCGACATCGGCGACCTGATCGCGCCACGGCGACACCGCGCGCACGCCATGGCGCACGCAGGCTTCGACGATCTCGACAAAATTGCCCTGCTTGCGGACCGTCGCGGTGTTGAGCGAGAGCCAGCGGTGATCGGCCGAGAAGTCGCGCATCAGGCGTCGATGCCTCGCGTGGCGAGCACCGCGCGCATGCGCGCGACGGCGAGTGAAGGATCGCGCAGCAAACCTGCCTTGTCAGCCAGCCGGAAAATTTCCGCGAGATGCACCGCCGAGCGCGTGCTCTCCTGCCCGCCGACCATGGTGAAGTGGTCCTGATGGCCGTTGAGATAGGCCATGAACACCACGCCGGTCTTGTAGAAGCGGGTCGGCGCACGAAAGATCTGCCGCGACAGCGGCACGGTCGGTTCGAGAATCGCATCGAAGCCTGCGCGGTCGCCGGCCGCGAGCTTCGCCAGCGCGGCGGAGGCCGCCGGCGCGATCACGTCGAAGATGCCGAGCAGCGCATCGGAATGGCCTTGCGCATCGCCGGCGATCAGTTCCGCATAGTTGAAGTCGTCGCCGGTATACATCCGCACGCCCTTGGCGAGGCGGCGGCGCATGGCGATTTCCTTGTCCTTGTCGAGAAGTGAGATTTTCACGCCATCGACCTTGGCGGCGTGGTCGTTGATGATCGCGACCGCGGTATCCATCGCCTGGCCGAGATCGGCCGAACCCCAGTAGCCCTTGAGCGCCGGATCAAACATGTCGCCGAGCCAGTGGATGATGGTCGGCTCGCGCAGTTGCGACAGGATGCGGCCATAGACCTTCACATAGTCGTCCGGCCCCTTGGCGACCTGCGCGAGCGCGCGCGACGCCATCAGGATGATGCGCCCCCCCGCCGCCTCGATCGCCTCGACCTGCTCCTCGTAGGCGCGGATCACGTCATCGATCGATGTCGCATCCTCCGGCGCGAGATGATCGGTGCCGGCGCCAGAGGCGATGACGCCCTGCCCCGGACCGCGCGCCTTGCCGGCCGCGACCGACCGCTGGATCAACTCCAGCGAATGCTTCCAGTCAACGCCCATGCCGCGCTGCGCGGTGTCCATCGCCTCGGCGATGCCGAGGCCGAGATCCCAGAGATGCTCGCGGAACGCCAGCGTGCGGTCCCAGTCGACGGCGATGCCGAGCCATGGATCGATATCCGCCAGCGGATCGGCCACCACATGCGCCGCCGCATAAGCGACGCGGTTGAGCTTGCCCGACTGGCGCGCCGGAAAATCCTTCGGCTGCGACAGCGTGAAGCTCTCCAGGCTCCTGTCGGCGCGCGGCAGGCGCAGCGACAGGCTTTGCGGCGACGTAACGTGGCGGTTCATGACGAGCCTCCGTTTCAGACCTTGAGCGCGGGAATGTCGATCCAGCGGCGCTCTTTCCAGCTCTGCAACGCGCATTCGACGAGCTGCACGCCTTTGGCGCCCTCGATCAGCGTATGCTTGTAGGGCGCGTTCTCCATCAGATGGCGGATGAACATCTCCCACTGGATCTTGAAGCCGTTGTCGGACGGCTGATTGTCCGGCACGGTCTGCCATTCGGCGAAGAAATCCTCGGTGCGGCGCTCGTCCGGATTCCACACCGGGCGCGGCGTGCCCTGGCGCGGCTGGATGAAGCAGTCGGTGAGCGTCGCCACCGCCGAACCATGGGTGCCGTCGACCTGGAAGGTGACGAGGTCGTCGCGATAGACGCGCGTGCACCACGACGAATTGATGTGGGCGATGACGCCGCCTTCGAGCTGGAACGTGGCATAGGCAGCGTCGTCCGCCGTCGCCTTGTATTTCTTGCCGTTCTCGTCCCAGCGATCAGGAATATGTGTCGCGCCGAGGCAGGTGACGCTCTGGACTTCGCCGAACAGGTTGTCGAGCACGTAGCGCCAGTGGCAGATCATGTCGAGAATGATGCCGCCGCCGTCCTCGTCACGGTAATTCCACGACGGACGCTGCGCTTCCTGCCAGTCGCCCTCAAACACCCAGTAACCGAACTCGCCGCGCACCGAGAGCATGCGGCCGAAGAAACCCGAGTCGCGCAGCATCTTGAGCTTGAGCAGACCGGGCAGGAACAGCTTGTCCTGCACCACGCCGGTCTTGACGCCCTTCTGATCGGCGAGCTTCACCACCTTCATCGCCTCAACGAGACCGGTGGCGATGGGCTTCTCGCAATAGATGTGCTTGCCCTTGCTGATCGCCTTTTCCAGCAGCGTCGGGCGCATCTGCGTCGTCGCCGCATCGAAGAACACCTCGTCGTCCTTGTTGTCGAGCGCCTTGTCGAGATCGGTCGCCCAGCGGGTGACGCCGTACTTCTTCGCCAGCGCCTCGACCTTCTCGGCGTTGCGGCCGATCAGGATCGGATCGGGCATGACGCGCGAGCCATCGGACAGAACGGTGCCGCCGGCGTTGCGGATGGCGACGATCGAGCGGATCAGATGCTGGTTCATGCCCATGCGCCCGGTGACGCCGTTCATGATGATGCCGAGGCGGCGGGTACTCACGTCGTGAACTCCTGCGTTTTGATGTCGGTGATTGAAGTCTGCGCAATCTCTTCGGGCGGAACGCCGCAGGCGAAGCCCGGCACGGCCAGCGAACCGATCGCCAGCATGCCGTCCTCGATATGCAGACGGATCGACCCGTTGTGCTCGCGATAGAAATCCGGATGCGCGGCAAGGAACGCCTCGCCCTCGGCGCGCGGCGCGCCGTCGAAACCATCGCCGTAATGATGGCCGTTACGCTCCACATGGGTGCAGCCGAGGAACGCGACCAGCGCGGTGTCCTGTTGCACGGCGAGCCCCGCCTGCGATGTGAGGTCTTCGGCCGAGATGAAACAGCCGGGGCGCGCTTTGGCCCTCGCGGTGTTCAGGATCGACTTGTAGAGGCCCTTGCAGCATTTCGAGGAAATGCCGCGATAGCCGAGCGCGAGAGCGCGCGGGAACGTATCGTAGCCATCGTCGGCCTCGTCGATGATGACGTTGACACGCTCGCCGACCGCGCCGAGCGGGGTCTTCCAGGTCAATTCGCGCGGCAGCGGCTGCTCGATATAGAGCATGCGCTGCTGGAACGCCGCCAGCCGGGGCGCGGCCTGCAACATCTCGACCAGTTTCAGAAGCTGCGCCGGATCGGCATATTGCTCGTTGGCGTCGAGCGTCGCGCGATAATCGACGCCGAGCGGATCGAGCACGGCGGCCAGTTCCTCAAGCCGGGCAATATCGCGCTCCGGATCGCCGCGCAGCTTGATCTTGAAATAGCGGCAGCCCTGCTCGCGCACCACCGCTTCCAGCGTTTCCGCCGGATCGACCATGCCGACGGTGTGGCGCACGGCGATGCGATCCGGTCGCTGACCGCCCGCGAGCACCTTGCGGATCGCGTCCTGATCGAGATCGGGCGTCAGCCGGGCGTCGAGCCCCATGACGTTGCGGGCGAGCCCCTCGAACACGTCCATGCCGAGCGCGCGCAGCAACGCATCGAGGATCGCCTTGTCGATCTCCGCCGGGCCGAACACCGCCGCGAGTTGCGGCAGACCGGCCGCGGCGCCGGCGCGGATCTGCTTCGGATAGACGGCCGCATGTAGCGCAAAGGCCGACATCGGCTTCTTCTGGTCAAGATAGATGTCGCGCGCCAGCAGCAGCGACGTGCGCAACTGCTCGACGGCCCCCTCGATGGTCAGCGCCGGATTCTTGTCAAACCACTTGGGCACCATCAGCTCGGCGGCGGCACCCTCGACCCGCTCGCCGTCCACCTCGATATCGACATGGACGAACGCCTGCGCCGTGCCGGTGACCGTCACGTCGCCGAACCGGAACGGATGCGCGAACTGCGCATGCCGCTCGGTCAGGCGGATATCCTTGACGGTCAGGGTCGGTGTCATGTTTGCGAATATGCTTGCGACGATAGCTTGCGAACTCGGGCCTCGGCGGTCACGCCGCCTCGCGCCCCATTTTCCTAGTCGATATGCGCGTCGGAGAAGTGCGCGCGGATCTTCTGGGTCATCTCGACGAAGCGCGGGTCCGCGAGCACGTCGAGCGTGCGCGGGCGCGGCATCGGAATCTCGTAGACGGCGGCGATCGCGCCGGGACGCGCGCTCATCACCATCACCCGATCGGCGAGGAACACCGCTTCCGGGATCGAGTGCGTGATCAGCAACACGGTCTTGCCTGTCTCGCGCTGGATGCGCTGCAGCTCGACATTCATCTTCTCGCGGGTCATGGCGTCGAGCGCGCCGAACGGCTCGTCCATCAGCACGATCTTCGGATCGTGCACCAGCGCGCGGCAGATCGACACGCGCTGCTGCATGCCGCCCGACAACTGCCAGGGATATTTGCGCTCGAAGCCCTCGAGCCCGGTCATCTTCAACAGGTCGAGCGCGCGCTGCTCGTATTCGGCGCGCGGCAGGCCCTTCACTTCGACCGGCATCATCACGTTGGAGAGCACGTTGCGCCACGGCAGCAGCAGCGCAGTTTGGAACACGATGCCGACATCGCGGTGCGGCTTGGTGATGGCCTTGCCTTCGACCACCACCTCGCCGTCACTCGGCTGCAACAGGCCGGCGAGCATCTTCAGCAGCGTGGTCTTGCCGCAGCCGGACGGGCCGACGATCACCACGAATTCGCCTTCGGCGACCGTGAAATCGATCGGCTTGAGCGACGGCACGTCGCCGTCGCGCGTCCGGTAGGTCTTGGAGACGCCCCGCATCTCGATCACGGGGCGTCGCTGGTCTGCGGCTGTGTCCACGAGCTTCAATGTCCGCGCGGCCATCGTCACCTCTCAGCTACCGCTGCCCGCGGGCAGATACTGGTTGGTGTAGTAGGTCTTGTAGTCGGCCTTCGCCTTGGCATCGAGACCGCCGTATTCGACCATCACGTCAACCGTGTCCTTCATGTTGGCGTCGGAGACGTTGAACGGGCGGTTCTTCTTGCCGGCTGGATCCTTGTAGAGCGGGATCGTCAGCTGGAAGCCTTGAGTCAGCGTGTCGATCTTGCCGCCCTTCGGATTGGCATTGAGGATCGCCTGCGCCGCTTCCTTCGGATGCTTCGATGCCTCCTCGAGCGACTTGGTCGCCGCCGCCATGAAACGCTTGGTCAGGTCGGCGTTGTCCTTGAGCCAGTCCTTGTTGACGATGACGCCGGACGACACCAGGTTGACGCCGTAGTCGGCGAATTTGATCGGGAACACGTCCTTGCCGGTCGCGTCCTTGATCTTCATCGACTGGTCCATGACGTAGCCGAGCAGCAGATCGGCCTGGCCGTTGATCACCGCGTTGAGTTTGGTGGTCGCGTCGCCCGACACGGTCTTGAAGTCGGATTCCTTGAGGCCGGTCTTCTTCAGGAACAGCGGCCAGATCTGCGACATCGAATCGCCAGGCGTGGTGGCGACGGTCTTGCCCTTGATGTCGGCCGGCTTCTTGATGTTCTTGTCGGCAAAGCCCATCGCCGACATCGGATTGGTCTGCAGCGCGACGCCGACCGCTTCCACCGGCGCGCCCTTCACCGCGGCGCGCATCATCGTCGGCACGTCGACGTAACCGAACTGCACGGTCTTGGCGGCGACGACCTGCGTCACCGTGCCGGAGCCGCGGCCTTCCTGGATTTCGAGATCGATGCCCGCATCCTTGAAGTAGCCCTTTTCCTTGCCGTAGTAGAACGGCGCGTGCTCACCGTAGACGTACCAGTTGAGCATCAGCGTCACCTTGTCCGCCGCAAAGGCCGGACCGGCGAGCAGAACGGCAAACAGAGCCGCCAAAAAGCCTTTCATTGTTTCCTCCTCCCGTTTTTCACTGTTGTCGAATATCAGGCCGCAATAACGAGATCGTGGCGCTGGCTGGCGTGCCAGGGGATCATCATCCGCTCGATCAGATCGAGCACCCAGAACAGCACCACACCGATCAGCGACAGCACTACCAGCGCGGCGAACATCGTCGGCAGCTCGAAGTTACCGATCGAACGTTGCAGCACGAAACCCAGACCATCGTTGGAGCCGACGAACTCGCCGACCACCGCGCCGACGACGGCGAGCGTGATCGACACTTTCAGCCCGGCGAAAATCGCCGGCATCGCGTGCGGGAACGCGACCATACGGAAAATTTGCAGGCGTTTTGCTTCCATCGCACGGGCGAGATCGAGCATGTCCGGCTCGACCGATTTGAAGCCCTGCACCGCCGAGACGACCACCGGGAAGAAGCCGAGCAGAAACGCCGACAACACCTTCGGCAACATGCCGAAGCCGAACCAGACGACGAACAGCGGCGCGATCGCGATCTTCGGGATCGACTGCGAGAACACCAGCAGCGGATAGACATAGCTCTCGATGGTGCGCGAGCCGGCGATCAGCACCGCTGCGGCGACGCCGAACACGGCGGAGAGCAAAAAGCCCTCGACGGTGGCGATGGTGGTCGGGATCGCCTGCCGCAGCAATGTGGGCCAGTCGTTCCACAGCGTCACCAGCACATCTTCTGGCTTCGGAATCTGATACGGCGGAATGCGGAACACGCGGATCGTCACGTCCCACAACACCACCAGGAACACCAGGAACAGAACCGGGCGCAGCCACGCTGCGTTCAGCAGCGTTCCCAAACGCGACAGAGCGGATGGTCGTGCGGGCGGGTTCACAGCCATTGACGTTTCCTCCGAGCGACATGCGATTTTGCGACGATGATCGAAGACGCGCTGGCCGGTCCGGCGCACGCCCGCGATGTCGTCGTCCTCTGCGCCGTCATTCGCGACCGGCGCCTATCGCACTCCGCCGTCTGCGCGGCGTTTTAACTCACTGGTTAAATTCTAGGAGCTTCGCCACCCCCGCGTCAAGCGCATCGTCGCGCGGCGCAAGGGAAGCCCGGAACAGTTCCTTGATGTGCGCGAGCCGGGCGGATTTCGCAGCGGAATCAAGCATATCCGCGCCGAAAATCACCGTCAGGGTGTGGCTGTTCGAAACGTAGAACCAGCACAGGCTGGCGATCGAAATATACAACTGCACCGGGTCGATGCCCTTGCGCAGCGTGCCGTCGGCCTCCCCGCGCCGCAGGATCGCGCGGATCATGCCGACGAACGGCGAGTGCAGATCCTTGATGTGGCGCGAGCGGCGCAGGAATGCGCCACGGTGCAAATTCTCCGTGGAGAGCAGCGCCAGAAATTCCGGATGATCGAGATAATACTGCCAGGTGAACTCGAGCAGTCGCACCAGCGCGTCGATCGGCGCCAGCGCCTCCAGGTTCAATTCCCGCTCGGCGGCGCGGATACTTTCGTAAGTGCCGACCAGTACTTCGAGATAAAGATCGTCCTTGTTGCCGACGTGATAGTACAGCATGCGCTTGTTGGCACCGGCGACCCGCGCGATGCGGTCGATGCGCGCGCCGCTCAAGCCGTGATTGGCGAACTCCGCCGTCGCCGCCTCGAGGATGCGCTTGCGCATGCCCTCGGGATCGCGCTGCCAGCCCACCCGCTTCGCTGCCGCGCGGCCACGGCGCGGCGCGGCTTTGCGCGTTGAAGCCTTCTGCTTTTTGCTCTTGTCGGCACTCATCGCGAAATCTCGTCGTTGCGGGCGGGGCGCACTTTACCCCAGCCGGCTGCGACGAGATAGCGCGCCGTTCACACCTGCAGATAACGCTGGCGGATGCTGTCGTCGGCAGTGAGCGCGGCCGAGGCGCCGGACCACACCACATAACCCTTCTCGATCACCACATGGCGGTCGGCGAGCTTGAGCAATGCGTCGAGATGCTTATCCACCAGCAGGATCGATTGCCCCTCCGCCTTGAGTTGCGCGAGACAGTTCCAGATCTCGTTGCGGATCAGCGGCGCCAGACCTTCGGTCGCTTCGTCGAGGATCAACAGCTTCGGATTGGTCATCAGCGCACGGCCGACCGCGAGCATCTGCTGCTCGCCGCCGGAGAGTTGCCCGCCGAGGCTGGCGCGGCGCTCGGCCAGCTTCGGGAACAGTTTGTAGACCGCCTCGCGGGTCCAGCGCGCCGGTTTTCGACGCGCTGCCGCGGTGGCGATGAGATTTTCCTCGACCGTCAGCGTCGGGAAAATCTGCCGCCCTTCCGGCACCAGGCCGATGCCGGCCTGCGCGACGCGATACGGCGGCAGGCCGGTGAGCGCGACGCCGTCGAACACCGCGCGGCCGCCGCGCGCCGGCAGCAGGCCCATCAGCGTGCTGATCGTTGTCGTCTTGCCCATGCCGTTGCGGCCGAGCATCGTCACGATCTCGCCATCGCCCACGGTGAAGGAGATGTCGAACAGCACCTGCGCGGGACCGTAGCCTGCCTGCAATGTCTCGATGGTCAGCATGGCCTGTCCCTCACGCCATCTCGTCGCCGAGATAGGCCGCCACGACCTGCGGATTGCCGCGTACCTCATCGGGCGTGCCGCAGGCGAGCACGCGGCCATAGATCAGCACGGAAATGCGGTCCGCCAGCGCGAACACGGCATTCATGTCGTGCTCGACCAGCACCATCGGGAAGCGGCCCTTGAGCCGCTGCATCAGCGCGATCAGCCGCTCGGATTCGTCGCGGCCGGTGCCCGCCATCGGCTCGTCGAGCAAGAGCAGCTTCGGCTGCATCGCCAGCGCGATGGCGAGTTCGAGCGCACGCTTCTCGCCGTGCGACAGATAGCCGGCCAGCACCCTGGCGCGCGGCTCAAGTCCGACTTCGGCCAGCGCGGCCATCGCCTGCTCGTTGAGCGCGGTTTCACCCGCCGCATCGCCGGTGAATCGGAAGCTCGACCCGTGGCGGGCCTGCGCCGCCAGCGCGACATTCTCCAGCACCGAGAAGCCCGGCAGGATCGAGTTGATCTGGAACGAGCGGGCCAGACCGCGCGCGGCGCGCTCATAGACCGGCAGCGCGGTGACGTCCTCGCCGGCGAACAGGATGCGGCCGGCGTCAGGCGCCAGCAGACCGGAAATCTGGTTGATCAGCGTGGTCTTGCCGGCGCCGTTCGGGCCGATCACCGCATGCAGTTCGCCCGGCATCACCGTCAGATCGACATTGTCGGTGACGCGCAGACCGCCGAAATTCTTGCACAACCCTTCGAGTTGCAGCGCCGGCGTCATGGTTGCCTCACTCATGACGCCCGCTCTCGTTTGATATGCTCCTGCGTGTCATGTCGCGAAGCTGCGCGATCAGGCCACCAAGACCGCGCGGGAAGAACAGGATCAGCAGAACGAGCAGCGGGCCGAAGATCACCTTCCAGTGCTCGGTGAGGTTCGACAGCCATTCCTCGCCGACGAGGAACACGACCGTGCCGAGGATCGCGCCGTAGAGCGAACCCATGCCGCCCATCACCAGCATGATGATCAACTCGCCGGACCGTTGCCACGACATATAGGCCGGGCTGACGAACTCGGTCGCGTTGGCGAGCAGGAAACCGGACAGGCCGCCGAGCATGCCGGCGATCACATAGGCCATCAGCTGGTAACGAAAGACGGGATAACCGAGCGTCTCCATGCGCACCGGATTGTCCTTGGCACCGCGCAGCACGCGGCCGAACCGCGAGCCGACGATGGCGCGACACAGAACGAACACGCCGATCAGCGCCGCCAGCACGACATAATAGAAAACGAGGTCGCTGCGGAACGCATCGAACCCAAAGACGGTGCTGCGCGACGACAGCGTCAGCCCGTCGTCGCCGCCATAGGGCGCGAGCGAGCTTGCGGTGAAATAGACCATCTGGCTGAACGCCAGCGTGATCATGATGAAATAGACGCCGCGCGTGCGCAGGATCACGAGACCGGTCAGCCACGCGAACAACGCCGACACCGCCAGCGCCGCCGGCAATGCGATCAGCGTATCGCCGATGCCGTGCGAGGCGAGAATGCCGGCCGCGTAAGCGCCGAGACCGATGAAAGCGGCATGGCCGAACGAGATCATCGCGCCGTAGCCGACCAGGAGATCGAGCGCGATCACGGCGATCGCCATGATCATCACCCGCGTGGCGATGCTGAGGATGTAGCTCTCGGTGCCGAGACCGGCGAACGGCACCACGGCGAAGCCGAGGAAAATCGCCGCCGGGATGACAAAGCCGGCGAACGAACGCCAGTCCGCGACTTCAGCAAGGGTCGTCGCCGCGTTGCTCGCGGACGCGCCATCGCGGCGCCCCTTGGCCGGGAACAGGCCGGCCGGCCGCGCATAGAGCACTACCGCCATCAACAGATAGATCAGCATCGAGGCGAGCGCCGGGCCGACCGTGCGCGCCGGCGACGGCCCCATGAACAGCCGCAGGATATCGACCGCGAACGAGCGGCCGAGCGTATCGACCAGACCGATCAGCAAGGCAGCGACGAACGCGCCGCGGATCGAGCCGATGCCACCGATCACGATCACCACGAAGGCGAGGATCAGCACGGTATCGCCCATGCCCGGCTCGACCGACAGGATCGGTGCGATCATGATGCCGGCGAAGCCGGCGAGCATCGCGCCGAAGCCGAACACCACCATGAACAGCCGGCGGATATTGACGCCGAGCGCCGACACCATCGCCGCATTGGTGGCGCCCGCGCGCACCAGCATGCCGGTGCGGGTGTAGGTGACGAGGACATAGAGCAGTCCGGCGACCGCGAGACCGGTCGCGATGATGACGACGCGCCACATCGGATAAAGTTGGCCGGTGGGCAGCGCCAGCATGCCGGACAGCGCCTCCGGCATCGGCAGCGTCAGCGGCGCCGCGCCCCACAAGAGCTTCACACCGCTGTTGAGGAACAGAATGATGCCGAAAGTCGCGATCACATGATCAAGGTGATTGCGCTGATACAAATGCCGGAAGATCGCGAATTCCAGCACCAGGCCGAACGCGAGCGCGACGACGAGCGCGAGCAGCAGCGCGGCGACGAAACTGCCGGTCATGGCGTAGAACATCACGGCGAGATAGGCGCCGAGCATGTACTGCACGCCGTGCGCGAGGTTGATGAAATCCATCACCCCGAACACCAGCGTCAGCCCCGCCGCGATCAGAAACAGCAGGACGCCGAGCTGCAGCCCGTTGAGAAGCTGAACGACAAAGAGAGAAAGGGACATATCGGAAGCTGCGCCATCACCCGGAAAGACCCGCCACTCGCTGGCGGGCTTTCAATGGGCGACGGTCCTGCTCTTGCCCGTCATCCTGCGAGGCTCGGCGCGATGCGCCTCGCACCCTCAGGATGACAGCAGAGAGCGATGCCTCACTTCATCTTGCAATCCTTGACGTGCGGATCAGCGTAGTTCGAGAACACCTTCTGCACGATCTCGGTCTGGTACTTGCCGTCGGCGCGCTTCGCCACCTTCACCTGGTAGAAGTCCTGGATCGGGTAGTGGTTGGTGTTGAACTTGAACGGGCCGCGCGGCGACTTGAAGTCCGCCTTCATCAGCGCGGCGCGCAGCGCCTCCTTGTTCTTGGTGTCGCCCTTGGTCTGCTTCAGCGCGCTGTCGATCAGGAGCGCCGCGTCATAGCCCTGCATGGCGTAGCCGCCGGGGACCGCGCCATATTCCTTCTCGTAAGCCGCGACGAACGCCTTGTTCTGCGGATTGTCGAGATTGGGCGCCCAGTTCGCGCCGCCGAAGAAGCCAAGCGCGGCATCCTGCTGCGCCGGCAGCGTCGATTCGTCGACGGTGAAGGCGGACAGGAACGCCATCTTGTCGGCGAGACCGGCCTGACGGAACTGCTTGACGAAATTCACGCCCATGCCGCCCGGCAGGAACACGAACACCGCGTCCGGCTTGGCGGCGGCGATCTTCGACAGTTCGGCCGAATAATCGAGCTGCCCGAGCGGGACATAGATCTCGTCGACCACCTCGCCCTTGAAGTAGCGCTTGAAACCGGCGAGCGAATCCTTACCCGCCGGGTAGTTCGGCGCCATGATGAACGCCTTCTTGAAGCCCTTGTCCTGCGCGTATTTGCCCATCACCTCGTGGTTTTGGTCGTTCTGGTACGAGGTGACGAAGAAGTTGGCGTTGCAGTCCTTGCCGGCGAAGTTGGAAGTGCCGGCGTTGGGCGAGATCAGGATGGTGCCGCTCTCGGTCACCGGCTTCATCATCGCCACGAGGATGTTGGAGAAGATCGGACCGACGACGAAATCGACCTTGTCGCGATCGACCAGCGCCTTCGCCTTGGTCACGGCGACGTCGGGCTTAAGCTCGTCGTCCTGTACGATCACTTCGGTCTCGCGGCCGCCGAGCTTGCCGCCGAGCTGCTTCACGCCGAGCTGGAAGCCGTTGCGCGCCTGCTGGCCGAGCACGGCCGGCGGACCGGACAGCGTGACCAGCACGCCGACCTTCAACTTATCCTGTGCCATCACGCCGGACGTCGCCGCGGCGATGCCGCCAACCGCAACTGCCGTCGCGAAAAATACCGTCGAAAGCCCCTTCATGATTTCCCCTCCTCTGGCCTATGCCGCGCGCCATTGCCAAACCCGTCCGCAGGACGGGCTTTGTCAAACCGCCGCCATGGGGTTATTTTAGGTTTAAAGTAAAGCCGCTGTGAAGCCTCTTTTTCGGCCTCGCGGCGCGGCATTTACGTTGACGTGAAAAAAGCCCCATCGCCATACCGCGCAGCAGCGTCAGGATGCGGCTTTCGTGATTGAATGACGGGGATGAACGAGGGAGTGCGAGCGCGATGCAGCCAATGAACGCCGGCGTCACCAAGGCCAACACCGGCCTCGATGGGATTTCCTGGAATATTCTCGGCCAGACCTATGTGCCGAAGCAGTTGAGCGAGAACTCGTTCGCCTGGCACGCGACATTCCCGCCCGGCACCTTCGTGCCGCCGCACATTCATCCGACCCAGGACGAGTTCATCTACATGCTGGAAGGCAAGATGGACGCGGTGATCGACGGCAAGGAATTCATCGCCACCGCCGGCGACGTCATCAAGCTGCCGATGAACATCCCGCATGGCCTGTTCAACAAGTCGGATCAGGTCATCAAATGCTTCTTCTGGGTGACGCCGACCCGCAAGCTCTATGACCTGTTCTGGGCGATCCACTCCATGAAGGAGCAGAACCCGCCGGACGTGGTCGCGCTCTCGGCCAAATACGAGATCATGTTCCTGCCGCCACCGGAGTAGGCAACCGCCATCAACCGATACACAAAAGGCGTGGCGATGATCGCCGCGCCTTTTGCATGTTGATGTCGGGACAGCGCTAGATCGTCTGATTGTACTTGCCGACTTCCGGGTGGGTGCGCAGCACGCCATCGATCGCCTTGAACATGTCGCGCATGCGCCCTTCCGACACCGGGCTTTCGACCACCACCACCAGTTCCGGCTTGTTGGACGAAGCGCGCACCAGGCCCCAGCTTCCGTCCTCGACGGTGACGCGCACGCCGTTGACGGTGACGAGATCGCGGATCGCCTGACCGCCGACCTTCTCGCCGTTCGCCTTCGCCGCTTCAAAGTGCTTCGTCACCTGTTCGACGATGCCGTACTTCTTCTCGTCGTCGCAGTGCGGCGACATGGTCGGCGACCCCCAGGTCTTCGGCAACGCATCCTTGAGATCGGCCATGCTCTTCCCGGGATTGCGGTCGAGCATGTCGCAGACCGCCAGCGCCGAGACGAGGCCGTCGTCATAGCCGCGCCCGAACGGCGCGCGGAAAAAGAAGTGACCCGACTTCTCGAAGCCGACCAGCGCGCCCAGTTCGTTGGTGCGCCGCTTCATGTAGGAATGACCGGTCTTCCAGTACTCGACCTTGGCGCCGTTCTTCTGCAACACCGGATCGGTCACGAAGAGGCCGGTCGATTTCACGTCGACCACGAACTGCGCGCCCGGATGCAGCGCGGAGATATCCCGCGCCAGCATCACGCCGATCTTGTCGGCGAAAATCTCCTCGCCGTGATTATCGACCACGCCGCAGCGGTCGCCGTCGCCATCAAACCCAAGTCCGACATCAGCCTTGCTGGCGAGCACAGCGTCGCGCATCGCATGCAGCATTTCCATGTCTTCCGGATTCGGATTGTAGCGCGGGAACGTGTGGTCAAGCTCGGTGTCGAGCGGCACCACCTCGCAACCGATCGCCTCCAGCACCTTCGGCGCGAACGCACCGGCCGTGCCGTTGCCACAGGCGCACACGACCTTGATGCGGCGCCTGAGCTTCGGCCGGTTGGTCAGATCGGCGATGTAGCGATCCGGGAAATTCTCGTGGAATTGATACGATCCGCCGCCTTTCAGATCGAAGCGCGCGTTGAGCACGATGTCCTTCAGCCGCGTCATCTCGTCGGGACCGAAGGTGAGCGGGCGGTTGGCGCCCATCTTCACGCCGGTCCAGCCATTGTCGTTATGCGAGGCGGTGACCATGGCGACGCACGGCACGTCGAGGTCGAACTGCGCGAAATAGGCCATCGGCGTCATCGCCAGGCCGATGTCGTGCACCTTGCAGCCCGCCGCCATCAGCCCGGAAATCAGGGCCATCTTCACCGACGCGGAATAACCGCGAAAATCATGCCCGGTGACGATCTCTGGCTTGACGCCGAGTTCGCGGATCAAGGTGCCGAGCCCCATGCCAAGCGCCTGAATACCCATCAGGTTGATTTCTTTTTCCAGGAGCCAGCGCGCGTCGTATTCGCGGAAGCCGGTCGGCTTCACCAGCGGCGTCGACTCATAGGCATAGGTATTGGGCGACAGCGCGTGCCGCGGCTTCGGAAACATCAATGACCTCGGGAAATGCTCGGATGGATCAACAGGACACAGCTTAGGCCCGGATGCCCGGAAAAACAGCCGGGATTATGGCAGGCCGGGGCGCGGCGCTACTGGGTAAGGATGAGCTTGCCGCCCGCCACCTCGAACCGCTTGAGCTTCGACAGATAGCTCATGCCGAGCAGGTTGGTCGACAACGCCGCGTCCGGCAGCACGATCGCCGCCACGTCGCGCGCCTTGATCGAGCCGATCTCGACGCTGTCGAGTTGCACCCGCGCGCCGAGGATGATGCCATTCGCGGTGGAGATGCGCGCGGTGTAATCGCCCTTCGCCGGGCGGTGGCCGATGCGCGCGGCATCGCTTTCCCGCAACGCTACGACCGAGGCGCCGGTGTCGACCACAAACGGGATGCCGGCGCGGCCATCGACCCGGCCGTCGGCATGGAAATGGCCGCCGTCACCGCGGGCGAGAACCGTCTCGCCGTAATAGGCAGCCGCGCCCGATGACGCCGGTTTGGCGGATGGGGCCACATTGGCCATGGCCGCCTTCGGATTCATGAACCTGTCTGAGAACTTGCCGACCAGCACGCCCGACAGGACGAGCACGACAGCAGCGAACAGCACGATCTGGCGCATCAGCGTGATCCGGTGGTCCGGGTTTGGCTTGATCAACCATAGCCACGACAAATGCGCGATTAACGCCCGGACTGGATCGGCCGGGATGGCTACCGCCAGGTTAAAGTGATCCTTTCAAATGAAAGCAGTGCGATCATGTCCCGCGCGGTTTCGCTCGGCGGGTCGCCGGGGCCGTGGTCGGATCGTCCGGCCAGGGATGGCGCGGGTAACGGCCGCGCATTTCGGTCTTCACATCGGCGTAGCTGCCGCGCCAGAAGCCCGGCAGGTCGCGCGTCATCTGCACCGGGCGATGCGCCGGCGACAGCAACTCCACCAGGAGCGGCACGCGGCCACCGGCGACCGCCGGATGCCGCGTCAGGCCGAACAGTTCCTGCACGCGGATCGACAGCTTCGGACCTTCGGAGGTCTCGTAGTCGATCGGCACGCTCGATCCCGACGGCGCATCAAAATGCGTCGGCGCTTCGGCATCGAGGCGGCGGCGCAGTTGCCACGACAGCAACGCCATCACCGCGTTCGCGAGATCGTCGCCGCCGATCTGACCGAGCGAGGTCTTGTCCATCAGCAGCGGTTCGAGCCAGTCGACGCGCGCCGCGGCCAAACCCTGATCGGACAGATCGGGCCATTCGTCGCCCTCCGCCTGACGGAGAAACATGGCGCGGTGCCGCCATTGCAGCAGCGCCTTGCTCCACGGCAGGCGATCGATACCAACCGCGATCAGACCGTCAGCGAAAACGCGCGCGGTGTCGGCCGAGGGCGTCACTGGCATCTGCCGGTCGGTCAACGCCAGCGCGCCGAGCCTTCGCCCGGAGCGAGCGCGCAACGCCATGGCGCCGGCGTCGAACGTCACGTCGTCACGGCTCACGATCTGACCGGCGAAATCCGCTTCGATCTCCGCCGCCGTGATCGCCGCGGCAAGCCGGATGCGCGACTGCGCCGCCGTGCCGGTGAGATCGGCGGCGACGACGAACGGCTCACGCGCCAGCGGCGACGCCGGATCGACGATGCCGCCACGACCGTTGGCGAGCAGGAACGCACCATTGCCGCCGCCGCGATTCTTCGCCACGCGATCGGGGTAAGCGAGCGCGAGCAGCGCGCCGGGTGAAACGTGGCCCCCGCTCTGCCCTGATACGCGACTGCTGTCGGCCCACCGCGCCGCCATCGCCCGTGCATCGCGCGCGCGGGCAGACTTGTCGGACCGGAAACGGTCGAGCCGGTGCGCGAGATCGATATCGTCGCCGCCAAGGCCGCGCTCGGTGAGGATCGCGGCGATGTCGGCGGCATCGCGGCCGGCCCCGCGCGCGGCGGCATCGACCACCATGCGCGCCAGCCGTGGCGGCAGCGGCAGACGGCGCAGCCGCTGGCCCTCCCCGGTGATGCGGCCATCGGCGTCGAGCGCGCCGAGCGTCGTCAGCAACGCACGCGCTTCCGTGAGTGCCGCGACCGGCGGCGGATCAAGAAACGGCAGCGTCGCCGGATCGGTGACGCCCCACTGCGCGAGATCGAGCAGCAGCGGCGACAGATCGGCCGCAAGGATTTCCGGCCGGGTGAACGCTTCGAGCGCGCCGGTCTGCGGCTCGTCCCATAAACGGTAGCAGACGCCGGGCTCGGTACGGCCGGCACGGCCGCGCCGCTGGTCGGCGGCAGCGCGCGACACCCTCACGGTTTCGAGCCGCGTCAGCGCCACATCCGGTTCGTAGCGCGGCACGCGCGCAAGGCCACTGTCGATGACGACGCGCACGCCCTCGATGGTCAGCGAGGTTTCGGCGATCGAGGTTGCCAGCACCACCTTGCGCTTGCCGGGCGGCGCCGGATCGATGGCGCGGTCCTGATCGCGCGCGTCGAGTGCACCATAGAGCGCGACGATATCGACCGCCGGATCAGTCACACGCTCGCGCAGCAAGGTTTGGGCACGGCGGATTTCGGCGGCACCGGGCAGAAACACGAGAACAGAACCGGTATCGGCGCGCAGCGCGCGCAGCACTGCATCCGCCACCTGCGGCTCGATCCGCTCGCGCGCGTCGCGGCCGAGATAACGCGTCTCTACCGGGAACGCGCGGCCCTCGCTCTCGACCACCGGCGCATCGCCAAATTTTGTATCGCCAAGCAGCGCGGCGACGCGCGCGCCGTCGAGCGTCGCCGACATGGCGACGATCCGCAGATCCTCGCGCAAGCCCTGCTGCGCATCGCGCGCCAGCGCGAGACCGAGATCGGCGTCGAGCGAGCGTTCGTGAAATTCGTCGAACAGCACCGCGCCGACGCCGGTCAATTCCGGATCGTCGAGGATCAGCCGCGTGAAAATGCCCTCGGTGATCACCTCGATGCGCGTCGCCGCCGAGACTTTCGAGCCGAACCGCACGCGCAAGCCGACCGTGCGACCGACCTCTTCACCGAGCGTCGATGCCATGCGCGCGGCGGCGGCGCGGGCGGCGAGCCGGCGCGGCTCCAAAATAAGGATCTTGCGGCCATCGAGCCACGGCTCATCCAGCAGCGCCAGCGGCACGCGCGTGGTCTTGCCGGCGCCCGGCGGCGCTACCAGCACCATGGCGTTGCGCGCGCGCAGCGCCGCCGCGATGTCGGGCAGCACCGCGTCGATGGGAAGAGACGTCGGAAACGACTTCATGCGGCTCACCCGCGTGGGCGGCCCACGCTTTCGTAGACGAAGCCGTGCTTCGCCACATCCGCCGCGCGATAGATATTGCGCAGGTCGATCAGCACCGGCTGCGCCATCACCGCCTTCAATCGTGCGAAGTCGAGCGCGCGGAACTGTTCCCACTCAGTGACGATGACGAGCGCGGCAGCGCCCTGCGCGCAGTCATAGGCATCGCGGCAATAGGCAACGTCGCAGATCTCGGTCTTGGCCTGCTCCATGCCGGCCGGATCGTAGACCCGCACCGTCGCGCCCATGTCCTGCAGCGCGCGGATGATCGGGATCGACGGCGCTTCGCGCATGTCGTCGGTGTTCGGCTTGAACGTCAAACCGAGCACGGCGACGGTCTTGCCGCGCACGTCGCCGCCGAGCGCGTTCTGCACCTTGCGCGCCATCGCCCGCTTGCGCGTGTCGTTGACCGTCTGCACCGCCTCGACGATGCGCATCGGCGTGTCGTGATCCTGCCCGGTCTTGAGCAGCGCGAGCGTATCCTTGGGGAAGCACGAGCCGCCATAACCAGGTCCGGCGTGCAAAAACTTCGAGCCGATCCGGTTATCAAGACCGATGCCGCGGGCGATGTCCTGCACGTCGGCGCCGACCTTCTCGGCGAGATCGGCGATCTCGTTGATGAAGGTGATCTTGGTCGCGAGAAACGCATTGGCCGCGTATTTGATCAGTTCGGCGGTGCGCCGGTCGGTGAACATCAACGGCGCGCGGTTGAGATAGAGCGGCCGGTAGAGTTGCGTCATCACCTCGCGCGCGCGCTCGTCGCCGGTGCCGATGACGATCCGGTCCGGATGCTTGAAGTCGCGGATCGCCGCGCCCTCGCGCAGGAATTCCGGATTGGAGACCACCGGTGCATCGATGCCGGGTCTGGTTTCCTGCAGGATGCGCTCAACCGCGTCGCCGGTGCCGACCGGCACGGTCGACTTGGTAACGACCACCGTGAACTTGCCGATCGCCGCGGCGATCTCGCGTGCCGCCGCGTGAACGAAGGAGAGATCGGCATGGCCGTCGCCGCGCCGCGACGGCGTGCCGACCGCGATGAACACCGCATCGGCCTCCGCGACCGAGGCCGGCAGCGACGTGGTGAACGACAACCGCCCGGCCGCGACATTGATCTTCACTAGGTCGTCGAGGCCCGGTTCGTAGATCGGGATTTCACCGCGCTTGAGCGCCGCGATCTTGCCCGCGTCCTTGTCGACGCAAACGACATCGTGGCCGAAGTCGGCGAAACACGCTCCGGAGACGAGGCCGACATAGCCAGTGCCGATCATGGCGACGCGCATGACAGAAAAAGCTCAATCCGTTGACGTTAGGGTTAACCCTTTGCAGCCGGGATGCTGCACCTCGTCTCAATAACAGAGCGATTTCAAGCTGGCGAGCCTTCCGCGCCCATTCGGGATACCCCGACTTTCTGCGATCGCGTCAACAGGGCGGAAACCTCACTTTGCTACACGGGTCCGATCAGGGACAGGCATCATGACCAGCGCAGCGTCAACATCGACCGCACCATCCAACCCTCAGCCAATTGCCCAACTCAACGCTCACGGGCGGGTCGACTGGGTCGATTACGCCAAGGGCTTCTGCATTATCTTCGTGGTGATGATGCATTCGACGCTCGGGGTCGAGCTGGCCGACGGGCATGAAGGCTGGATGCATTATGTGGTCGCGTTCGCCAAGCCGTTCCGCATGCCCGACTTCTTCATGATCTCCGGCCTGTTCCTGGCCAACGTGATCGACCGCAACTGGCGCACCTATCTCGATCGCAAGGTCGTCCACTTCGCTTATTTCTACGCGCTGTGGGTGACGATCCAGTTCGCGTTCAAGGCGCCGGGCATCGCCGCCGACGTCGGCGCCGCGAAAACCGTGCTGCTCTATCTGGAAAGCTTCATCGAGCCGTTCGGCACGCTGTGGTTCATCTATCTGCTGCCGATCTTCTTCGTGATCACCAAGCTCGCGCGCAACGCGAAGATTCCCGTTGCGGTGATGTGGGGCCTGGCGGCCGCGCTGGAGATCCTGCCGATCGAGACCGGCTGGACTGCGATCGACGAATTCGCCTCGCGTTTCGTCTATTTCTACACCGGTTACATCCTCGCGCCGCACATCTTCGCGGTCGCGCGCGGCGTGCAACTCAATCCGCTCAAGGGCCTGCTGGTCCTGATCGCCTGGGGCATCGTCAACGGCTATATGGTGTTCGCCGGCTATTCCGAACTGCCGTTCGTGTCGCTGGCGCTTGGCCTCCTCGGCGCCGCCGCGGTGATCCGCCTCGCCGCGCTGCTATCGCTGGTGCCGCGGCTCGATGCGTTGCGCTATTGCGGCGAGAACTCGATCGTCATCTACCTCGCCTTCTTCCTGCCGATGGCGCTGAGCCGCGCCGTGCTGCTCAAGACCGGCGTGATCCATGATATCGGCACCATCTCGGTGCTGGTGACGATCAGCGGCGTTCTCGGCTCGCTGCTGATGTACTGGGCGCTGCGGCGCACGCCACTGGTGTTCCTGTACGAGCGACCGCGCCGGTTCTGGCTGGAACCGAAAGCGGAGAAAAAGCCCGCCGAAACCGCCCCCGTCCTGCAGCCGGCGGAATGATCCACAAGTTACGCGGACGGGCGCTTCGCCCGCATTGATAAAGCCTGGCTGGCGGCCCACATTCGGGCCATGCCAGCCAGCAAATCCAAGACCACCGGCAAGCCTTCCGGCGCCAAAACGGCCGCCAAAGCCCCTGCCGCACCCGCCAAAGCCGCACCTGCCAAATCCGCTGCAAAACCGGCGGCAGCCCCACCTTCCTTTGCCCGCCCGCTGAAGAAGGGCGACCATCTCTTCCTGGTGGACGGCTCCGGCTACATTTTCCGCGCCTACCACGCGCTGCCGCCGCTGACCCGCAAGTCCGACGGACTGCAGGTCAATGCCGTGCTCGGCTTCTGCAACATGCTGTGGAAGCTCATCTGCGAGATGAAGCCGGAGGACAAGCCGACCCACCTCGCGGTGGTGTTCGACAAGTCGGAAGTCACTTTCCGCACGGCGATGTATGCCGAGTACAAGGCCAACCGCTCGGCGCCGCCGGACGATCTCATTCCCCAATTCCCGCTGATCCGCGAGGCCGTGCAGGCGTTCGAGATCCCGTGCCTCGAACAGGCCGGCTACGAGGCAGACGACCTGATCGCCACCTATGCGCGGATCGCCTGCGAGGCGAAGGCGACCACCACCATCGTCTCGTCCGACAAGGATCTGATGCAGCTCGTCGGCGATACGGTCGTCATGTACGACACGATGAAGGACAAGCGCATCGGCATCCCCGAGGTGATCGAGAAATTCGGCGTGCCGCCGGAGAAGGTGATCGAGGTGCAGTCGCTGATCGGCGATTCCACCGACAACGTGCCAGGTGTGCCTGGCATCGGTCCGAAGACCGCGGCACAGCTCATCGGCGACTATGGCGACCTCGAGACCGTGTTGGCGCGCGCCGGCGAGATTAAGCAGGAGAAGCGGCGGCAGTCTTTGATCGACCACGCCGACGCGGCGCGGCTGTCGAAGAAGCTCGTCACCCTCGACCAGAATGTGCCGCTCGACGTACCGGTCGACGACCTCGCGGTCCATGAGCCGGACTACCGCAACCTGATCGCGTTCCTGAAGGCGATGGAATTCTCAACGCTGACGCGCCGCGTCGCCGAGAAAGGTGAGATCGACGCGAGCGCCGTCGAGCGCGACCCAAAGCTCGCCGCGCACGAGATCGCGATCACCAATCCGCCTCCGCCCGGCGCGGGCGGCACAACGAACGGCGAGGCCGTCACCGGCGGCATGAGCCCGGGTGGCATGAGTCCAGCAGGTCTGGTCATCGCGCGCGCGGAGGAATTGCGTAACCAGAAGATCGACCACAGCCGCTATGAAACCGTCGGCACGCTGGAGCGATTGAAGCACTGGATCGCCCGCGCCTACGAGACCGGCCATGTGGCGGTCGACACCGAGACCACCAGCCTCGATCCGATGCAGGCGCATCTGTGCGGCTTCTCCATGGCCGTGGCGCCGAATGAAGCCTGCTATGTGCCGATCGGCCATCGCGAGGGCGGCGACGGCAGCGGCCTGTTCGCCGGCAAGCCGTGCGACGGCCAGATTCCGGAAGCGGACGCGCTCGCCGCGGTGAAGCCGATGCTCGAGGACATGGCCGTCCTCAAGATCGGCCAGAACCTGAAATACGACTGGCTGATCTTTGCCAGGCGCGGCATCGACATCAACACCTATGACGACACGATGCTGATGTCCTACGTGCTCGATGCCGGGCGCAACGGCCACGGCATGGACGATCTCGCCTTGCGCCATCTCGCGCATACGACGATCAAATACGACGACGTCACCGGCAAGATCGCCGGCAAGTCGAAATCGCAGGTAACGTTCGACTGCGTCGCGATCGACAAGGCGACGCAATACGCCGCCGAGGACGCCGACGTGACCTTGCGGCTGTGGCTGGCGCTCAAGCCGAGACTAGCCAACGAAACCGTCACCACCGTCTATCAGACGCTGGAACGCGCGCTGCCGCGCGTGCTGGCGCGGATGGAGCAGCGCGGCATCGCCATCGACAAGCCGCTGCTGGCGAAGCTCTCCAACGAATTCGCCAAGACGCAAGCGTCGGTCGAGCAGGAGATCAACGCGCTCGCCGGCGCGCCGCTCAATCCCGGCAGTCCGAAGCAACTGGGCGACGTGCTGTTCGGCCAGATGCAGTTGCCGGGCGGCACCAAGACCAAGACCGGACAGTGGGCGACCGGCGCCAAGGCGCTGGAAGACCTCGCCGAGCAGGGCCACAAGCTGCCGGCGAAGATCCTCGAATGGCGACAGGTGTCGAAGCTGCGCTCGACCTATACCGACGCGCTGCCGACCTATCTCAACCCCGAGACCAACCGCGTCCACACCAGCTACGCGCTGGCGGCGACCAGCACCGGGCGACTGTCGTCGTCCGAGCCGAACCTGCAGAACATTCCGATCCGCACCGAGGAAGGCCGCAAGATTCGCCGCGCCTTCGTCGCGACCCCGGGTCACAAGCTCGTCTCCGCCGACTATTCGCAGATCGAATTGCGGCTGCTGGCCGAAGTCGCCGACGTGCCGACGCTCCGCGCGGCGTTCAAGGACGGCACCGACATTCATGCGATGACGGCATCGGAGATGTTCGGCGTGCCGGTCAAAGGCATGCCGCCCGACATTCGCCGCCGCGCCAAGGCGATCAATTTCGGCATCATCTACGGCATCTCCGCGTTCGGCCTCGCCAATCAGCTCGGCATCGAGCGCGAGGAAGCGGGCGCCTATATCAAAAGATATTTCGAGCGGTTCCCCGGCATTCGCGACTACATGGAAGAGACCAAGGCGTTCTGCCGCGAGAACGGCTATGTGCTCACCCTGTTCGGGCGCAAATGCCATTACCCGGACATCAAGCATTCCAACGCCTCGGTGCGCGCCTTCAATGAACGCGCCGCGATCAATGCGCGCTTGCAGGGCAGCGCCGCCGACATCATCCGCCGCGCCATGATCCGCATGGAGAGCGAGCTGACGGCGGCGAAGCTCACCGCGCAGATGCTGCTGCAGGTGCACGACGAACTGATCTTCGAGGTACCGGACCGCGAGGTTGAAAAGACACTGCCGATCGTCACGCGGGTGATGGAAAAAGCGCCGCTGCCGGCGGTGCAACTCCAGGTGCCCCTACAGGTCGAGGCGCGCGCCGCCGACAACTGGGACGAGGCGCACTAGCGTGCCGCGCTAAGCCTCGCTCAACGCCGCAGCGAGGCGCGCGCCCATCACCATGTCGTCCTCGGCACCGAACGCGCGATGGCGGATGCGCCCGTCGCGGCCGATGATCACGGCGCTCGGCGTTCCCTGAAACGCGTAAGCCTGCATGGTCTGCGGCAACGGGCCGGGGTCGCCGGGACGATCCACCGCGATCGGAAAGCTCAGCTTGTATTCGTGGATGAACGCTTCGAGCGACACCGGCGTCATTGCTGCGTGATGCTCGAACACGGTGTGCAGACCGATCACCTGCAAGCCGCTCGCGTGAAACACCCGATGCGCCTTCTGCGCCTGCGGTGTGCCGTGGCTGACACATCCGGGGCATAGCATCTGGAACGCATGCAGGAACACGACACGCCCGCGCAGCGCCGCCAGCGTCAGCGGCTGATCGGCGTTGAACCAGCTGTCGACGATCAGTTCCGGGGCTTGCGTCATCTGCGTCATGTCTTGTGTCGTGTTCTGCATGCGGCTTCCGTCCGTCATTTCTGCTCGACGATGCGCCCCGACAGATCGAGCTTGCCGGAGACGACGTCCATCACCTCGGTGATGCACAATAGCGGCGTCTTGCCCTGCGGGTGGACTCGCAATTTGGCGGTGACGGCGTCGAAGCCGGCGCCGATTGCGGCCTTCGGCTTGTGGGTGGTGCCGTTGACCGTCAACCCGTCGCCCTTGATCAGCGGCGTGTAGCCCGGACTGTCGAGCGCCAGCGGCAGACCCGGCGCGCTCGCAGGGAGCGCTTCGCCCGGCGAAATGTCGCGCACCTTGAGGCCGGACGGGCCGCAGGTCTTGTCCTTGGCCAGCACCACCCAGTGGCTGTGCCATTGCTTGCCGTCATTATTCGGATCGCCGTCACCATCCTCGTCGTAGAGCGGCGTGTCGTCGAAATCCGGATGCGCGGTGACCACCAGGGCGAGAATGCCGGATTTCTTCTTGAAACCCGCGACTGACGGATCGAGCGTCGTCGGCCACGCATAAGCGTAGACCTCCGATCCCGGCAGCTTGCCGGTTGGTACGGGGCGCTCGCTGCCCGCCTGTCCGGCCACTGTCATGTGAAAGGTGACGATTCGGCCCTTGGCCTTGGCGTCGGCCGACAGGATGTCGAAGGCTGGCGCGATGCCGGCCTTGCGTTCCGACTTGAGATCGTGGGCCGTCGCCGGCGCCACGGCGAGCATTCCGGCAAAAGCCACGCAACTGATGATCCGCATGGGGAGCCCTCCTTTATTGTATCGACTCGATACTATCAAGATTGGGCAACCTTGCAAGATGCTAGCGAGTCGATACTTTGGGCTGATGATCGCAAGAACTCCGGCCACACCCGCCGACGCCCCGCTGATCGCCGAACTGATCGAGCGGCTGGCCCGGCTCGTCCGTGCCGAGCGTCACGCGGCCGGGCTCAACCCGGCGCAGTGGGACGCGCTCACCTACCTCGCGCGCTGCAACCGCTATTCCAACACGCCGGGCGCGGTGGCGCGATTTCTCAACGCCACCAAAGGCACCGCTTCGCAGACCCTGAATGCGCTGGAACGCAAGCACCTCCTCCAGCGCCGTCCCGATCCGGAGTCCGGCCGTGTCGTCCGATTGTTCCTCACGCCGCGCGGAGAAACGCTCGCGGCACGCGACCCGATGCAGGAGCTGACCGCCGCCGCCGCCACGCTCCCGGCAACGCAGCGCGAGGCGATGCTGCAAGGTCTCGCTGCCATGCTGACGCAGCTTCAGCGTGGCCGCGGCGATCGCCCGTTCGGCGTCTGCCACACCTGCCGGCATTTCCGCGCCGGCGCCAAAGGCGAACGCACCCACTGGTGCACGCTGCTGGAACAAACGCTGCAGGACAGCGACAGGACGCGCCTTTGCGCCGAACACGAGCCGGCGTGATTCTCTGCAACGCTGGCAGAACGTCGCAACTTGACTCGCACCGCATCTCCGTCCGATTTTGCGCCTCGATGTTGAGGGGACACACGATGCGACTGCGACTGGCACTGGCGATCCTGACCGGCAGCGTATTTCTGCCGCAGCCGGCGTTCGCTGCCGAAGGGCTCAACGGCGCCGGCATGTCGATCCTGTGGGCACTGCCGTTCGCCGGCATGCTGCTGTCGATCGCCACCGGGCCGCTGCTCTATCCGCATCTGTGGGAACACCACTACGGCAAGTTCGCCGCGTTCTGGGCGGCATGCACCATCATCCCGCTCTATCTGTTCGCCGGCACGGGGCCGGCGACCGACGCGCTCCTGCACGCGCTGCTGCACGAATACATGCCGTTCATCCTGCTACTGCTGGCGCTGTTCACCATCGCCGGCGGCATCTGGCTCGAGGGCAATCTGCGCGGCACGCCCGCGACCAACACGATCCTGCTCGGCATCGGCACCGTGCTGGCGAGCTTCATCGGCACCACCGGCGCGTCGATGGTGCTGATCCGCCCGGTGCTGCGCGCCAATGACGATCGCAATCACAACGTCCACGTCATCGTCTTTTTCATTTTCCTCGTCTCGAATATCGGCGGCGTGCTGACCCCACTCGGCGATCCGCCGCTGTTCGTCGGCTTCCTCAAAGGTGTCGATTTCTTCTGGACGCCGCAGCACCTGTTCCCGGAGATGCTGGTCTGTGTCGGGATCCTGCTGGTCTTATTTTTCCTGATGGACTGGTATCTGCACCACCGTGAGGAACGGGAGGAGCATCCGTTCGATTTCACGCCGGATTCCCCGCTCGCTTTGCACGGCAAGATCAACCTGCTGCTGATCGCGCTGGTGATCGCCGCGATCCTGATGAGCGCCTACTGGAAACCGGGCATCACGTTCACGCTCTACACGGTCGAATTGCCGCTGCAGGATCTCGTCCGTGACGCCGTGTTCGTCATCGCCACGCTGCTGTCGCTCTGGCTGACGCCGAAGACCTGCCGCGAGGGCAACGGCTTCGAATGGGGACCGATCGTCGAGGTCGCCAAGCTGTTCGTCGCGATCTTCATCTGCATCGTGCCGGTGATCGCCATCCTGCACGCCGGTCTCGACGGCGCATTGGCGCCACTGGTGTCGCTGGTCGGCAAAGGCGACCACGCCAACAACATCGCCTATTTCTGGGTGACCGGCGCGCTGTCGTCGTTCCTCGACAATGCGCCGACCTATCTGGTGTTCTTCGAGCTTGCCGGCGGCGATCCGAAAGTGCTGATGACGACCTTCGCCTCGACGCTCGCGGCGATCTCCGCCGGCGCCGTGTTCATGGGCGCCAACACCTATATCGGCAATGCGCCGAACTTCATGGTCTACGCCATCGCCCGGCGCGGCGGCGTCGCGATGCCGTCGTTCTTCGGCTACATGATCTGGTCGGGACTGATCCTGCTGCCGCTGTTCGTTCTGATCACAGTCCTGTTTTTCCGCTGATATCGCCGGAAATCGCCCCGAAACGGGGGTTGTTGACCGGTCCTTTACGCATTTTCGCCAGATTGCGCTCGCGGCCGCCTCCGGCCGGGCGGTGCAAGGAAAGCAAAGGGTGCAACCTTTGCATCCGGCGGACGTTGATACAGCGGGAATTCTGCCGGGAGTTTTGCGAGGTTCGTGATGCGTCGTCCGTCCCGATCAGCCTGTGCCTTCATCACCGCCGTGGCGATCGGCAGCGCTGCAATGACGGGCGCGATGACCGGCCCCGCCAACGCGCAGGGCCTGTTCGAGGCGCTGTTCGGCGGCATCAGCCGCGCGATCCGCGGCGAAGCAAGACCGGTGTCTGCTCCACAGGCCTATGCGCCCGAGCGCGGCTATGACCGCGATCCGGTGACGCGGTTCTTTGACGACCTGACGGGACAGCGCAGCGGTCAACGTGTCGCTGCCGCGCCCAGCGGCCCGTCCCGCGGCTTCTGCGTGCGCACCTGCGATGGGTCCTACTTCCCGGTGCAGAGCCGTCCCGGCATGAGCGCCGCCGAAGCCTGTTCGTCATTCTGCCCCGCGAGCGAGACCAAGGTCTTCTCCGGTAGCAATATCGATTACGCGGTGGCCCGCGACGGCCAGCGCTACACCGACCTGCAGAATGCGTTCGTCTATCGGCAGAAGCTGGTGGACGGCTGCACCTGCAACGGCAAGCGCACCGGCGGTCTCGCCGCGATCCCGGCGCAGACCGATCCGACCTTGCGCCCCGGCGACATCGTCGCCACCGCCGAAGGATTCAAAGCCTTCACCCCAAACCGCCACGCGCAGGCGGAGTTCACGCCGGTCGATCTGGCCAGGGTGAACAAGTCCGTGCGCGAGACGCTGGCGAGCACCAAGATCGCGCCCAATCATACCGAGCCCGCGGTCGAGGACGGCGACACCACCGCCAGCATCGGCAACGACGCCGACGCGCGCGTGAGCCTGCGCTCAAAGATCGAGCCGGCGCGCGACCTCATCACCCAACGCTAGCGACGACGTCAGGCCGGGCGACTCGATCCCGAACAGTTGCACGAGACCGGCGAGACCGTGCTCAGCGGGGCCTTCGAGCAGGAAATCCGCCTGTCCCTCGCCCTGGCCGCGCAGCTTCGGCCGGATGCCGGCGTAGTCCGGCGTCAGCGATCCGTCCGGCAGTTTCGGCCAGTAGGTGCGTACGCGCGCGTAGAATGAATCGGCGCGGCGCGGATCGACGTCGTAGTTCTCGGTCTCGATCCATTCCACGTCGGGACCGAACCGCATCCGCCCGGCGAGATCGAGCGTGACGTGCACGCCGAGCCCGCCGTCGATCGGCATCGGATAAATGAGCCGCTTGAACGCCGGCCGACCGGCATAAGAGAAATAATTGCCCTTGCCGTAGACGAGGCGCGGCACCCGTTCCTTCGGGTAGTCGTCGATGCCGCGCGCCAGCACCTGCGCGCCAAGGCCGGCGGCATTGATCACCGCATCGAAAGAAAAAGTGCCGGCCTCTGCACCGCCGAACCGTACCTGCCACTGGCCGTCCTTGCGGGTCATGCCGACAACCGGCGTGTTCAGCGCAATGGCACCGCCGTGATCCTCGATGTCGCCACGCAGCGCGAGCATATAGCCGTGGCTGTCGATGACGCCGGTTTCCGGCGACAACAGCGCCGCGGTGCAGAACAGTTCCGGCTCCATCGCCATCGCGGTCTTTGCATCGATGAAGGTGAGACCTTCGACGCCGTTGATGCCGCCCTGCTGGTAGATGGTTTCGATCTTGGCCAGTTCGGCGTCGTTGGTGGCGACGATCAGCTTGCCGCATTTGCGGTGCGGCACGCCGTGCGACACCAGAAACTCGTACAGCATCCGCCGCCCGCGCACGCACAGCACCGCGCGCAGCGTATCGGTCGGATAGTACATGCCGGCATGGATCACCTCGCTGTTGCGCGAGGAGGTCACCGTGCCGATGGCATTCGCCGCCTCGGCGACGATCACCTCATGGCCACGCAACGCGGCGGCACGCGCCACCGCCAACCCGACAACCCCTGCCCCCGCTACCAAGACCTGCATTGCGATTTGATTCCACCCAATCCACCACCTTCTTAACCATCGCCAGCCGCGGTTGAAAAGCACGGCGTTCGTCGCCACGCCCGTTCTTAAGGTTTCCAACCGATCGCGGTTGAACGCACCGGACACGGCAGGCAGGGTCGCCGGACAGGTTCATCAGGTGAATGTCATGCTGCCGTCCATGCGGTTAACCACGCCCACCCTCGCTGCCCTCGCGGCTTTGACGCTTGCGGCCATCCCGTCAGGTCCGGCGGCGGCCAATCCGGCGCCGGGTGCGGTCAAGGTGCATGACGGCTGTCGCAACAGCGCCAGCTTCGAACGCTGGGTGCAGGACTTCCGCAAGGACGCGATCGCGCAGGGCATCAGCCCCGCCGTGGTGGATTCGGCCGTTCCCTACATGGAGTTCGCGCCCGAGATCATCCAGCGCGACCGCAATCAGCAGGTGTTTCAGCAGAGCTTCCTGCAGTTCTCCGACCGTATGATCGCCGGTCATCGCATGAAGAACGCGCAGATCATGATGCAGCGTCATGCGGCGATTCTCGCCAAGGTCGAGAAGCAATACGGCATTCCGGCGCCGGTTCTCGTCGCGTTCTGGGGCCTCGAAAGCGACTTCGGCACCAATACCGGCAAGCACAACATCCTCCGCGCCATCGCGACGCTCGCCTATGACTGCCGCCGCACCGAATATTTCCGCGAGCAGCTTGTCGACGCCTTGCGCATCCTGCAGCGCGGCGATCTCACCGTCGCCGAAATGAACGGCGGCGACTGGGCCGGCGAATTGGGCGCGATGCAGTTCACCGCCTCCGACTATTATCGCAGCGCCGTCGACTATGACGGCGACGGCCGCCGCGATCTGGTCAAGAGCGTGCCGGACACGCTCGCCTCCGCCGCGAACTTCCTGTCGAGCTTCGGCTGGAAGCGCGGCGAACCGTGGCTCCAGGAAGTGCGCGTCCCCGCGAACATGCCGTGGGAGCAATCCGATCTGAAGATCGTGCATCCGCGCGCGCAATGGGCGAAGTGGGGCGTGACCGGCGCCAACGGCGCGCTGCCGGCCGACACGATGGAGGCTTCGCTGGTGCTGCCCATGGGCCGCAATGGCCCGGCGTTCCTCGCCTACAACAACTTCAAGTCGTTCCTCGGCTGGAATTCGGCGCTCGTCTACTCGACCACCGTCGCCTATTTCGCCACGCGCATCCAGGGCGCGCCGCCGGTCCATCGCGGCAACGCGCCGGTGACCGTGCTCAACACCCAGCAGATGCTCGAACTGCAGTTGATGCTGGCGCGCAACGGCTACGATGTCGGCAAGCCGGATGGCAAGCTCGGCCTCATGACCCGCGCCGCGGTGCGCCAGGCGCAGCTCAAATTCGGTCTGCCGGCGGATTCCTATCCGTCGCTCGAACTGATGGAAAAGATGAAGGGCTCGACGCTCGGCGCGGTTCGCTAAAGTTACGCGCTGCCGATCTGCATGCCGCGGGCGCGGATCGCCTCCTGCACTTGCGGATCGGCGAGCGCGTCGAGCAACGCCTTGACCGCCGGCCGCTCGCGCCGCGCATCCGGCACGATGAAATCGTAGTGCTCCGGCGTCACCGGCAGGAAACCCAGCCCATAAAGCGTCGCCACCGGTTCGATGGCGAGACCCCAGTCGGCGCGATGCTGCGCGATCGCCGCCGCCACCGCGTTGTGTGACTTCGGCTGGTTGGCATAGCCTGGCGGCCGCGCGCCTTTCAGCAAACCATCCACCAGCACGCGCGTGCCGGAGCCGGCATTGCGATTGACCATCAGACACGCTGGATCGGCGAGCGCCACGGCAATCGCCTGTTCCACCGTGCGTCCTTCAAATCTCGCATCGCCGGGACGGAAGAGGACGCCCTGCATGCGCCGCCAGCCCGGCACCAGCGCGTAGCCGGGCGCGACCAGATGCGTGTTGTATTGGCCGGTCTTCGGATCGACCAGATGCACCGGCGCGATGTCGCATTCGCCACGGCGCACGGCGGCGACGCCACCCTGACTGCCGATGGCGAGCACCCGCGCGGTGAAGCCGCGATCCGCCAGCGCACCGATCAACGCATCGAGCGCGACGTCGTGGCTGCCCATGATGACGAGATCGGGCGCACGCGCGGCACCGCCGATCAACGTCACCGGCTCGACCGTATCGGGTTCCACCGCTTGCGCCAGCGCATCGACGGCAATGAAACCGTCCGCCTGCGAGAAGCTCGTCACCGAACCGGAGCCCTTGCCGGTCGGGAACGCCACCGGTCCGCGGTCGCTGTCGGCCAGCGCGACCAGCACGAATTCCTGACGGCCAAGCTCGGACGGCACGCGCACCGGCACGCGTGCTGCGACGGTGCGCGCCGCTTCCGGCGGCAGGCCGGCATAAGCGCGGATGACCGGCGCGACAAACGTATGGAAGGTGAAGATCGCCGAGGTCGGAAAACCGGGGAGCACGATCACCGGCTTCTCGCCGATCACCGCGAGACACAGCGGCTTGCCGGGCTTGAGCGCGACACCGTGCACGAGGATGCCAGGCGCGCCGAGTGTCGAGACGATGCGATGTGACAGATCGCCCGCGCCTTTCGACGTGCCGCCAGAGAGGACCACCATGTCGCAGGTCGCGAGCGCAGCACGCACAGCGTCGCCCAGCGCCGCCTCGTCGTCGGGAAACGCGCCGAACAAGACCGGCTCGCCGCCGGCTTCGGCGACGGTAGCGGCGACGATCGCACCGTTGCTGTCATAGACGCCGGCAGGCCGCAGCGGCTCTCCCGGCGGTACCAGTTCGTCGCCGGTGGACAGCACCGCGACACGCGGTCGACGCACCACGTCGAGCCGGTCGAGACCGCAGGCAGCGACGATGCCGATCTCGCGCGAACCGATCCGCGCGCCCTTGCGCAGCAGGGTTTCGCCACGCGCGATGTCGGACCCGGCATAAGCAATGAACTGTCCCGGCGCGGCCGGCCGATACAGCGCAATGGCCGGCCGGTCGTCGTCGAGCAGATCGGTGTGCTCGACCATCACCACCGCGTCGGCGCCGCGCGGAATGACGCCGCCGGTGGCGATCGCCGTCGCGGTGCCGGGTGCGACCGGGACCGTCGGTGGATGGCCGCAGGCGATCACTTCCGCATTGAGCAGGAACCGCGCCGGCGCGGCTTCGCTCGCCGCGGTGGTATCGGCGGCGCGCAGCGCAAAACCATCGACCGCCGAGCGGTCGAACGGCGGCGCATCGACTGGCGCAGTGAGATCGTGCGCCAGGACACGCTGCAACACCTCGGCCAGCGGCACGCTTTCCGCCGCGAGCGGAGACAATTTCAAATGACGATGGAAGCGCTCGCGTGCGATCTCCGGCGACACGACGTCGAGGAATTGCTCCTGACGCGCGGCCTGACGCACGGCGTCGATCAACAGCATCGTCGGTTTGAGATTGTCGTTCATCGCCAATCCGCCACCGTCACCGTTGCACCGGGCGGAAATCCTTCGCTCTCCGCCGGCACCAGCACAAACCCGTCCGCCCGCGTCATGGCCGGCAGCGGCCAGAACCGTGTGGCGAGCGGCATCGCGCCGTCGGCAGTAACAGCCACCGGCACCACATCGCACAGGCCGATGGTCGAAACGATTTTCTGCATCAGCGGCATCGCGCGCATGTGCGGCGGTTCGATAAAACCCGTCAGGCGCGCGAGCAGCGGTCCGCCAAGCGTCAGCCAGACCGCCAGCGCAGCATCGAGCCGTCCCGGCAGCATCAGCACCGGGCGCGTCCCGATAAATCCGGCCGCGGCGGTTTCACCGGGCGACAGGGCGAGACCGTGCGCGATCACCTTGCCCATGCGGGCGAGCGCCAGCACCGCATCGTCGTCGTGGCCCTCGCCGGTCTTGCCGATGGTCAGGATCGCATCGGCGTCAGTCTCGAACGCGGATTCCGCAGTCACAGCCAACACAACAGAGGATGTCCCGCCCGCGACCGCAACATGACCGGCGATGGTGTCCGCGACCGCCCTTATGATCTCGTCGTCGCGCAGCATCGCGATGACGATGCGCGGCGCGCGGACACGTACCTCGTCCACGCCGGCGAGCCGTAGCGCTATGCCGTCGCCGTGACGGAGGCGGCACCCTGCGCCGATCAGCAAGGCGCCATCCGCGCAATCGGCTCCCGCTGCACGCACGCCATCGCCCGGCGCGAGCGGCGACAACACCTCGGCGCCCATATCTCCAATCGTCACCGTGGCCGGCGGCGCGACCGCGTCGGTTCCCTGCGGCAACAGCGCGCCGGCCTCGACCCACGCAGGCGGCTGCGGCAGCAGCGCCGGCGCATAACCGCCGGCATCGCGCGTATCGTCCGCGTACACCGCGTAGCCGTCGATCAGCGCACGCGCGGCCTCCGGACGCCGCTGGCCGGTCACCGCTTCGGCAAGCACCAATCCGGCCACCCGCGCCACCGGCGTCGCGCGCGGCGCAACCGGCGGCACCACCGCAAACGCCGCCGCCACATCGGCGAGCGGCGTCAGCCGGCCGATGCGCTGGCGCGCCGGAACCGCGGCCGGCGCCGGGCTCTGCTGTGGTATCCCTGTCATGGCGGCGACCTTGACGTGGGCCGCAGCGAAATGTCCAGTCTCGCCGCCCGGCGCCTCCTGCCGGGCCGAACCGATGGTTGACGACGCGCCGATGACCGAGAAATCCGTGAGCCTGCGCGGCCTCAAATGCCCGCTTCCCGCGCTGAAGACCCGCAAGCTGCTGGCCGGCCTCGCCGCCGGCGACACTCTGACCATCGAATGCACCGATCCGCTGGCGGCAATCGACATTCCCAACCTGCTGCGGGAAACTGGCGACACGCTGGACAGCAGCGCCAAGGACGGCGGCGTACTCACGTTCACGATCCGCAAACGTTGACGCCGCACGCCGGGAGAGACAGTTCCGTGACCGAAACGTCGTCCGTTCCGCTCGCCGACCATGTGCCGCATGACGCGCCCGGCACACGCGAGATCGGTTTCGCGGTGCCGGCGCGTTACAATGCCAGCGCGATCCTGTTCGACAATCTCGCCGCCGGACGCGGCGCGCGGCCCGCCGTACTCGGCCCCGCCGGGCACAAAACCTATGCCGATCTTTGCGTCGATGCGGCGCGTTACGGCCATGCGCTGCGTTCACTCGGGCTGACGCCGGGCGATCGCGTTCTGCTGTTCCTCGACGACGGCCCGGCCTATCCGGCGGCTTTGTTCGGCGCGATGCGTACGGGCTTCGTGCCGCTGTTCATCAACACGCTGACGCCGCCCGATCTGCTGCAATTCTATCTGCAGGATTCCGGCGCCCGTATTGCGATCACCGAAACAGCCTTCATCGACAAGTTCACCGCCGCCGCCTGCGCCGGGACAAAACTCGAGACGCTGATCGTGATCGACGGCGAAGCATCAGCCCCGGTGCCGGTGCGCGCGGCCGCATCGCTGATCGCGAGCCAGCCGACCGACCTGCCCGCCGCCGACACCGGCCGCGACGACATGGCGTTCTGGATGTATTCGTCCGGCTCGACCGGGCGGCCGAAGGGCATCGTGCATCTGCATCACGACATGCTCTACACGGTGAAGAGCTATTCGGATTCGATCCTCAAGCTCACCGAGAACGACATCTGCTTCTCGGCGCCGAAAATCTTCTTCGCCTATGGCGTCGGCAATTCCATCACCTTCCCTTACGCGGCCGGCGCGGCGAGCCTGCTGATGCCCGGTCAGCCGAAGCCCAGCGCGATCTTCGACGCCATCGCCCACCATCGCCCGACCGTGTTCTTCGGCCTGCCGACGCTCTACACCGCGCTGACCAAAGCGCCCGAGGCCGCGAACGCCGATCTTTCGTCGCTGCGGCTGTCGATCTCGGCGGCAGAAGTCTTGTCCGCCGATGTGTTCAACGGCTGGAAGGCGCTGTCGGGACTGGAGATCGTTGAGGGGCTCGGCTCGACCGAAGTGCTGCACATCTATCTCTCCAACACGCCGCAGGCGAAAAAGCTCGGCGCCGCCGGACAGCGCGTGCCCGGCTACGAGGTGAAGCTGTGCAACCCCGCCGGCGAGACCATCACTGGCGCCGAGGAAGGCGTGCTGTGGGTGCGCGGCGACAGCAATGCGCCGTGCTACTGGAATCGGCCGGACAAGACCGCCGAAACCATGCGCGCCGACGGCTGGATCTATACCGGCGACCGCTTCGAGCGCGATGATGACGGCTTCTATTTCTTCCGCGGCCGTGCCGACGATCTCGTCAAGGTGTCGGGCCAGTGGGTCTACCCGCTGGAGGTCGAGCGCTGCCTCGCCGATCATCCGGCCGTGCGCGAATGCGCGGTGATGGCGATCGAGATGGCCGACCGGCGCATGACGTTGCGCGCCTTCGTCAGCATGAACGATGCGAATTTCGATGCCGGGACGGCGACGCGCCGGTTGCAGGATCACGTCAAGACGACGCTGCTGCCTTACAAATATCCGCGCATCGTCACTTTCCTCGCCGATCTGCCGAAAACCGGAACCGGCAAGATCGACCGTCAGGCGTTGCTGAAATTGCCGATGGCTGAGTAGGCCGCATCACGCGGGTGCGGGCGCCAGCCGCTGACCGGCGAGAAGGCGGCGCGCCGCCGTTACCGCCACCATGCCAAGCGCGACCAGCTTGGCGACCTCGGCGACGATATAGAGATGATGCAGCGGCGAAGCCGGCGGCTGGCCTCCCGCGATGATGGTGCCGACGCGCACGTCCAGCTCCGGCAGCAACCATCCCATCTGCAGCGCAGACAGTATCGCGACGGCCACCAGTCCCGCCGAACCAAGCCGGTTGCGCGGTCCGATTGCGATCAGCAGAGCGCAGACCACGATGTAAACCCATTCAATTTTATTGAAGACCGCAAAGGTCTGGCGACCAACGTCGAGCGCGACGGGCAGCGTCAGGCTGGGCGCCAGGAATTTCGCCGGTGTCGCCAGGAACGAGACGCCGAGCAACGTGCCAATCCACAGCATCACCAAAGCCAGCAGCGCCATATTGGCGCATCCGCCCTGATCCGGGTCGACGGCGTCCTGTTGAACTGACATCACCGCACGAAGCTCCTGCGTGATCGGACTTCCAGCCGCCGCACGAACTTGCGCCGATCGGCTGCTCGCGCAATCCTGCCACGGTCGCGCCGGTGGCGGTTTGCGCTGGCGCAAGGTTTTTGCCGGTCGGCACGCTACATGTCGGCCCGCAACCGGTTACCAGAGATCGATATCCATGCAGAAGATGGCACCCGGTTCCGAACCAAGTCGAGGAAAAAGCCGATGATCGGCCAACTGACCGTCAGCGAGCGCCAATCCGCGCTCATCATCCTGCTGTTCATCGTCCTGTGGGGGCTGTCGATGGCGATCGCCGGTCACGGCGATCTGCTCGGCCCGCAGGGATGGATCGTGCTCCTCGCCGGCGTGCTCGGCCTGTTCGGCGTGATGTCGGGCTATTACGCGCCGGAGCCGGGCGCCGACCGCCTGACCCGCTACTACGACGATCCGAGCAAGGTCGGCATCATCCTGGCGATGATCTGGGCCGTGATCGGTATGTTCGTCGGCGTCTGGGTGGCGACCCTGCTCGCCTATCCCGATCTCACCTTCGACGCCGGCTGGGCCAGCTTCGGACGGCTCCGCCCGGTGCACACCTCCGGCGTGATCTTCGGCTTCGGCGGCAACGCGCTGATCGCTACCTCGTTCTATGTGATGCAGCGCACCTGCCGCACGCGACTGCCGGACCAGCTCACGCCATGGTTCGTGCTGCTCGGCTACAACCTGTTCTGCTTGCTCGCCGCCTCCGGCTACCTGATGGGCATCACCCAGTCGAAGGAATATGCCGAGCCGGAATGGTACGCCGACATCTGGCTGGTGATCGTCTGGGTCACTTACTTCGTGCTGTATCTGCGCGTGCTGATGCGGCGTAAGGAACCGCATATCTACGTCGCCAACTGGTACTACATGGCGTTTATCCTGGTGGTGGCGATCCTGCACATCGTCAACAACCTGGCGATGCCGATCTCGTTCGGCTCCGCCAAGAGCTATTCAGCCTTCTCCGGCGTGCAGGATGCGATGACGCAATGGTGGTACGGCCACAACGCGGTGGCGTTCTTCCTCACCGCGGGCTTCCTCGGCATGATGTATTACTTCATGCCGAAGCGCGCCGGCCGGCCGATCTATTCCTACCGGCTGTCGATCATCAGCTTCTGGGGCATCACCTTCTTCTACATGTGGGCGGGCTCGCACCACCTGCATTACACCGCGCTACCGCACTGGGTGCAGACGCTGGGCATGACCTTCTCGGTGATGTTGCTGGTGCCGTCCTGGGCCTCCGCCGGCAACGCGCTGATGACGCTCAATGGCGCCTGGCACAAGGTGCGCGACGACGCGACGCTGCGCTTCATGATGGTCGCCGCCGTATTTTACGGATTGTCGACCTTCGAGGGATCGTTCATGGCAATCCGCTCGGTCAACTCGCTCTCGCATTACACCGACTGGACTGTCGGCCACGTCCATGCCGGCGCGCTCGGCTGGGTGGCGATGATCACCTTCGGCTCGATCTACGCCGCGGTGCCTTGGCTGTGGAAGCGCGAGGCGATGTACTCCGCACGTCTGGTCGAGGCGCATTTCTGGCTCGCGCTCGCCGGCACGCTCATCTACGTCTTCGCGATGTGGAACTCCGGCATCATCCAGGGGCTGATGTGGCGGACCTATAACGAGAGCGGCAGGCTCGCCTACTCGTTCATCGACTCGCTGGTGGCGATGCACCCCTACTACATCGCCCGCGCGATCGGCGGCCTGTTCTTCCTGATCGGCGCAGTGATCGGCGCCTACAACATCTGGATGACGATCCGCACGGCCCCGGAAGGCGCAGCGGCCAAGGTCAGCGAACGGCCCGATCCCGTTCTCGCCGGCGGCCTGCCGGCCGATGTCCCTGCCAATATCCCAGCCTTGCAGCCGGGGGAGTAAGATCATGTCGGTTTTCGGATTTCACTACAAACTCGAACGCAAGGCGATCGGACTGGTGCTCGCCATCGTTGCCGTCGCCTCGATCGGCGGCCTCGTCGAGATCGCGCCGTTGTTCACCATCCACCAGACGGTGGAGGATGCGCCGGACATGCGGGTCTATACGCCGCTCGAACTCGCCGGCCGCAACATCTATATCCGCGAGGGTTGCTATGCCTGCCACTCGCAGATGATCCGCACCCTGCGCGACGAAGTGGAACGTTACGGCCCCTACTCGCTGGCGGTCGAATCCAAATACGACCATCCAATGCTGTGGGGCTCGAAGCGCACCGGCCCGGACCTTGCCCGTATCGGCGAGAAATATTCCGACGACTGGCACGTCGCGCATCTTAACAATCCACGCGACGTGGTGCCGGAATCGGTGATGCCGGCCTATCGCTGGTTGCTGCGGAACGAACTGGAGACGGCGGACCTCGGCCTGCATCTCAAGGCGCTGCGCAAGGTCGGCGTGCCCTATACCGACGAGATGATCGCCAACGCGCCGGCGGACGCCTATGGCCAGGCCGCGCCGGACACGCCGCAGGCGGAAGGCGTCAGCAAGCGTTACGGCAAGGACACCACCGTCCGCGCCTTCGATAGCCGTCCGGGCCGGCTGACCGAGATGGATGCGGTCGTCGCCTATCTGCAGGTACTCGGCCGCCTGACCCCTGTCGCCAGCAAACCGGTCGCGGCGCTGACTGCGCCGGCGCAGGTGCCGGTCAAGACAACCAGCGGGAAGTAATCATGGACCTTGATCACAACTTCACTGTCTGGCTCGCGAAGTCATTCGGGCTTTTCTACCTGATCGCACTCTCCATCGCGGTGCTCGTCTACACGTTCTGGCCTGCCAATCGCGCGCGATTCCAGCACGCGGCCACATCGATTCTTGAGGACGACGACAGGCCGGAGACGACGGCAAAGGATAAACCATGAGCGTCGAGCAACGCGATCCGCATACCGGTTATTTGACCACCGGCCACGAATGGAACGGCATCACCGAGCTGAACACGCCGGTGCCGCGCGTGGTGTACTTCTTCCTGATCGTCACCGCGCTGTTCTCGCTCGGCTACTGGGTGTTGATGCCGGCCTGGCCGCTCGGCGTGAGCTACACCAGGGGGCTGCTCGGCATCGATCAGCGCGCCACCGTCGCGGAAAAATTGCAGGAAGCCGCGCTCGACCGCGCGACCTGGAGCAAGCGGATCGAAACCGAATCCCACCAGCAGGTCGAAGCCGACCCACAACTGATGCAGATCGTGCGGCAGACCGGGCATACATTGTTCGGCGATAATTGCGCCGTGTGTCACGGCCTGCGCGCCGACGGCAACAAGGGCGGCAAAGGCTTCCCGAGCCTTGTCGGCAATAGCTGGCTGTGGGGCGGCGATACCAACGCCATCGCCGAAACCATCAGCGTCGGCATCAATGCCACGCATCCCAAGACCCGTGTCTCGCAGATGCTGGCGTTCGGCCGCGACGGCGTGCTCAAGCGCAACGAGATCGACAACGTCGTCGCCTATGTACGCACGCTGTCGAACCCGGCCACAGCGAAGGACGCAACACCGCAGGAGATTGCCGCCGGCAAAACCTTATTCGCCGCCAACTGCGTCTCCTGCCACGGCGAGAGCGGCAAGGGCAGCACCGAAGCCGGCGCACCCGATCTCACCGATCCGTTCTGGATCTATGGCGGCGACGCGCAATCGATCTTCACCACCGTCTGGGGTGGCCGGCAGGGCCACATGCCGTCCTGGGAAGGCCGGTTGTCGCTACTCGATCGCAAGATCCTGACGCTCTATCTCGTCGATCTGCGCAAGAAAAACTCTCAGGAGGCGAAGCAATGACCAGCAACACGACTCTCGGCATTTCGCCTTACCGACTCGCGTTCTGGTTTGGCATCGGCGCCGCACTGCTGCTGGTGCTCGGCGCCAACGCTCATCTCGTCTACGTCGCGACGCAGTCGCAGCCCGACTGCGTCGACCATGTCCGCAGCGGCAGCGCCGCGGCCGGTCAGTTCGCCGCCGCACGTTCCGCCTGCACCAGCCGCTAATCCGTCGTTCTCAAGCTGCAGAGAAGAGACTAACGATGACCACGATCCCCGCAGTCTTCCCGCCCGCGCCGCATCCCGAGCGCTGGAAGCGTAATCTTCCCGCCGGCGTGGCCTTCCGCTGGCTGGCCCAGGGCTGGCACGACACCTGCACGCGTGCGAATGCAAGCCTTACCTACGGTCTGATCGTATTCGTGGTGTCGCTCACCACTGTCGCCAGCCTGATCTGGTTCGGCTGGGACTACATCCTGTTTCCGGCGTTCGCCGGCTTCATGGTGGTCGGCCCGGTGGTGGCGATCGGCCTCTATGAAAAGAGCCGGCGGCTTGCCGCCGGCGAGCCGGTCAGCCTGATGCGCATGATCTTCGTCAGGCCGGCTTCCGGCGGACAGATCCTGTTCACCGGCGTGCTGCTGTGCCTCCTCATGCTGCTGTGGATGCGCGCCGCGGTGATCATCTACGCGCTGTTCTTCGGGCTGCGACCGTTCCCCGGCCTCGATCACATCGCGCCAATGCTGTTCACCACGCCGGAAGGCTGGGCGATGCTGCTGGTCGGCGGCGTGGTCGGCGCGCTGTTTGCTGCCTTCTCGTTCGCCATCAGCGCGTTCTCGATCCCGATGCTGCTGAACGAGCGCGTCGACGCACTCACAGCCATGGGGACCAGCGTCGCGCTCGTGTGGCACAACCTGCCGGCCCTGTTCACCTGGGGCGCGATCGTGCTGGCGCTGTTCCTGTTCTGCCTCGCCACCGGTCTGGTCGGCCTGATCGTCGTCTTCCCGGTGCTCGGCCACGGCACCTGGCACGCCTACCGCGCGCTGCGCGGCGACATCGTTCAGAAGGATTGAGATGAGCTGCTGCGCCCCCTCCGTTGACAGCATCACGCCGGCTTTGCCGGCGGCGGAGGAGGTGCAGCTCGCGAGCCACGACGCCGGCAATGGCGAACGGCAAACCGAACTCTCTGTGCCCGGCATCCATTGTGGCGCCTGCATCCGCACCATCGAGAGCGCGCTCGGGACAATGCCGGGCATCAGTCATGCGCGCGTCAACCTCTCGACCCGGCGCGTCACCGTCCGCTGGGCCACCGGCGAGACACCGCCGCCGTTTCTCGAAACCCTTGGTCGGCTCGGCTATGCGGCGCACCTCGCCGATCCGGTGGCGCGCGACGAGGACACCGCGCGCAGCGAACTGATCCGCGCCTTGGCGGTGGCAGGCTTCGCCGCCATGAACATCATGCTCCTCTCGGTTTCGGTCTGGTCCGGCGCCGACGGCGAGACGCGTGATCTGTTCCACTGGATTTCCGCCGCACTCGCTTTGCCGGCACTCGCCTATTCCGGCCGCATCTTCTTCCGCTCGGCGTGGCAGGCGCTGCGCCACGGCCGCACCAACATGGATGTGCCGATCTCGATCGGCGTGTTGCTCGCTTTCGGGTTGAGCCTGTACGAAACCGCGACGCGCGGGCCGCACGCTTATTTTGACGCGGCAATCACGCTGCTGTTCTTCCTGCTGATCGGCCGCACCCTCGATCACATGATGCGCGACCGCGCCCGCGCGGCCGTGAAAGGGCTTGCCCGCCTCGCCGCGCGCGGCGCCATGGTGCTGGAGGCAGACGGCCGCCGCATTTATCGCCCGATCACCGAGATCGTGCCCGGCATGATGCTGCTCGTTGCTGCCGGCGAGCGCGTTCCGATCGATGGCATCGTTGCCAGTGGCACGTCCGACATTGACGGATCGCTGGTCACCGGCGAGAGCGTGCCGCAGCGCGCCGCAGCGGGCGCGACGCTGCAGGCCGGCATGCTCAACCTCACCGGGCCGCTGACTCTCACGGCGACGGCGGCCGCAAAGGATTCCTTCCTCGCCGAAATGATGCGGATGATGGAAGCCGCCGAATCCGGCCGCTCGCGCTATCGCCGCATCGCCGACCGAGCCGCGCAGCTTTATGCGCCGGTCGTGCACACGGCGGCGTTCCTCACCTTCGTCGGCTGGATGATGGTCTCGGGCGATGTACATCGCGCGCTGACTATCGCCATTGCTGTCCTGATCATCACCTGCCCCTGCGCGCTCGGCCTCGCCGTGCCGATGGTGCAGGTGGTCGCCGCGCGGCGGCTGTTCGACCGTGGCATCATGGTGAAGGACGGCAGCGCGCTGGAGCGGCTCGCCACCGTCGACACCGTGGTCTTCGACAAGACCGGCACGCTGACATTCGGCGAGCCGCGGCTCGTCAACGGCCATGACATGACGCCGCAGACGCTGGTGCTGGCCGGCGCGCTCGCCGCGCATTCGCGGCATCCTTATTCACGCGCGCTGACCGCTGCCGCCGACCACACGACTGCACCGGCACTGCACGACGTCACCGAGCATCCCGGCTTCGGCCTCGAAGCGCGCGACGGATCGTCCGTCATCCGGCTCGGTCGGCCGGGCTGGGCCGGCGCTGACACCGGCGACGATGGCGTGGCGCTGACCCGCGACGGCATACTCCTCGCCGCGTTCCGGTTCGACGACCGGCTGCGGCCGGGCGCGCACGAAACCATGCGCGCACTCACCACCAGCGGATTGCCGGTCGAAATCCTGTCCGGCGACCGCGACAGCCGCGTCAGCGCGCTCGCGGAAACGCTCGGCGTGCGGCACAGCGCCGAAGTCACACCCGCTGGCAAAGCCTTGCATCTCGCGGCGCTCGCCGAACAAGGCCATCGCGTGCTGATGGTCGGCGACGGCCTCAATGATGCGCCGGCGCTCGCAGCGGCACATGCGTCGATGGCGACGGCCTCTGCCGCCGATGTCGGCCGCAACGCCGCCGATCTCGTGTTCCTGCGCGACGATCTGCGCGCGGTCCCGCAAGCCATCGCCGTGGCACGCGATGCGGCGCGGCTGATCCGGCAGAACCTCGCGCTCGCCATTGCCTACAACACGATCGCCGTGCCGATCGCCGTGCTCGGCCACGTCACGCCGCTGGTCGCGGCCATCGCCATGTCGGGCTCGTCGCTGCTGGTGGTCGCCAATGCGTTGCGCGTGCGCGCGCCGGACGCGCCGCGGCCGCAGGCTACCAGCTCTGTCCGCCCTGTCCTTGCGGAGGCCGCACCATGAGCGATTTCCTGTATCTAGTCCCGATCGCGCTGGCACTCGGTCTCGCCGGGCTCGGCGCCTTCATGTGGACGCTGCGCAACGGCCAGTACGACGACCTCGACGGCGCCGCCGAACGCATCCTGTTCGACGAGAACGACAAGCCGATTGCCTGAGTTACTGACTGTCGATCTCTTCGCGCAGGATTTCTAGTTCGAGCCAGCGCTCTTCCGCCTCCGCGAGTTTCGTCTGCACCTCGCCCAGCGCCTGCGTCGCCTTGTCGAACGCCGCGCGGTCGCGGGTGAACAGCGACGGGTCGTCGAGCTGCTGCTGCAAGGTCTGCGCCTGCTTTTCCAGATCAGCGATGGTTTTCGGCAGCGTTTCCAGTGCGTGCTTCTCGTTGAAGCTGAGCTTGCGTTTGCGCATGGCAGCCGGCACCGGTTCCGTGACAACCTTTTCAGCCTTCGCCTTGTTTGGCTCTTTGGCCGGCTTGGTGCGCGTCAAATCCTCGCCACGCTGCGCCAGCATGTCGGTGTAACCGCCGGCATATTCGGTCCAGCGGCCATCGCCTTCCGGCACGATCACGCTGGTCACCAGCCGGTCGAGGAAATCGCGGTCGTGACTGATCAGCAGCACGGTGCCGGCGTAATCGCCGAGCATGCCCTCAAGCACGTCGAGCGTTTCCATATCGAGATCGTTGGTCGGCTCGTCGAGCACGAGGAGATTCGACGGCTTGGCCAGCACCTGCGCCAGCATCAGCCGCCCGCGCTCGCCGCCTGAGAGCTTGCCGAGCGGCGTACGCGCCTGCTCCGGTGCAAACAGGAAGTCCTTGAGATAGCCGACCACATGGCGGCGCTCGCCGCCGATCAGCACGCTGTCGCCGGAACCGCCGGTGAGCGCGTCGGCCACCGTGGTCGTCGGATCGAGACTGTCGCGATGCTGCGTCAGCGTCGCCATCTCCACCGTCGCACCGATCTTGACCGTACCGCTGTCCGGCGCCAGCGCACCGATGAGCATCGACACCAGCGTGGTCTTGCCGCTGCCGTTCGGGCCGACAATGCCGACGCGGTCTCCGCGCAAGGTGCGCGTCGAGAATTTTCCGACGATGGCGCGGTCGCCATAGCTCTTGGCGATGTCGCGCGCCTCGATCACCAGCGCGCCGGAGGCATCCGCCTCGCTCGACGCCATGGTGACGCGGCCTTCCGGCCCGCGATGGGTGCGCCGCGCCTGCCGCAAATCCTGCAGCGCCGCGAGCCGGCGGACATTGCGCTTGCGGCGGCCGGAGACGCCGTAGCGCAGCCAGTGCTCCTCGGCGACGATCTTGCGGCCGAGCTTGTGCAGGTCGCGCTCCTCCTCCGCCAGCACCTCGTCGCGCCAGCTTTCAAAATCGGCAAAGCCGCGCTCGACCCGTTTGGTCCGCCCGCGGTCGAGCCACACGGTGCTGCGCGACAGATTGGAGAGGAAGCGCCGGTCGTGGCTGATCAGGACAAGCGCGGTGCGCAGGCCGTCCAGTTCGCGCTCCAGCCATTCGATAGTGGATAGATCGAGATGGTTAGTCGGCTCGTCGAGCAGCAGGATATCCGGCTCGGGCGCCAGCACCTTCGCCAGCGCCGCGCGGCGCGCCTCGCCGCCGGACAACGCCGCCGGATTTTCATCGCCGCGCAGACCGACCGCATCGAGCATCATCCGCGCGCGGTGCAGGCCGTCGTCGTTGAGACCGGCTTCCACATAAGCCAGGGTCGTCGGCGCATCGCCGAAATCCGGCTCCTGCGACAGGTAGCGCAGGCTCGCGCCGGGCTGCACGAACACGCTGCCCCTGTCCGGCGCCACCGTGCCGGCGGCGATCTTCAGCAGCGTCGATTTACCGGACCCGTTGCGACCGACCAGACAGACGCGCTCGCCGGCCGCCACCGATAGCTCGGCATCCTCCAGCAGCGGCGTGCCGCCAAAGGTGAGCGCGATGGATTTAAGTTGCAGGAGCGGCGGGGCCATGTGGCTTCAGATATGGGCTTTCAGGGAGCAGATCGCATGAATCCGCGCCTTGTAGCCGCTGTGGCGGCGAACCGCCACCTCGCCGGCTCACGCACTCAAGGCAGCAGCCGCTCCGCGTCCTGCCAGACACGCCGGACGAAATCCGCCGCCGGTTCGGCGCGCGCCATCGCCGCCGCCTGCCCGGCCCAGATCTGCATGTGCTGCGCATCGCCAGCGCGCCCGGCCGCATCCCGCATCGGGGTGGCAAGGCCACGCTGGACCGGATAGGGCGCCGGTTTCGGCGCGTCGGGCGCCATCGTCGCTTTCACGTAATCATTCAACACCGCGCGACCGAGCCGGCCACTGAAGGCGCGGGTCGGCACCGTTCCTTCCGGCTCGAGTTCGACCAGCGCATCGGCATAGGCCGCCGGCATCTTCGCGTCCGGCGAGCGCAACAGCGCCGTGCCGATCTGCACCGCGCTGGCGCCAAGCGTCAGCACCGCGGCGATGGCGCGGCCGTCACCGATGCCGCCGGTGGCGATCAGCGGCAGATCGATTTTGTCGGCGATGCGCGGCAACAACGCGAGCAGCGTGCCGCCCTGCCGCTCTGCCGCGGCATTGTCGAACGCGCCGCGATGACCGCCGGCTTCCGTCCCCTGCACGATCAGCGCATCGGCGCCGGCACGCTGCGCTGCCTGCGCTTCGGCCAGCGTCGTCACCGTGGCGAACCAGGCGACGCCGCGCTCCTTCAGCCGCGCGACGAATGCATCCGGAAACACACCCATGATCGACGACACGACGGGTGCGCCGGCATCGAGCATCGCTTCGCATTGCCGCGCGAAGTCCTGCAACGCGGCATTGCCAGCCTCTTCCGGTACCGCCGGGCCGAACTGACCAAGGAAATCGCGCACACGCGCTTCGGCCGCCGCGTCGCGCACCGGCGGCGGATCGGGCACCCAGAGATTGATCTGGAACGCGCCATTGGTGCTGGCGCGCACTTCGATTGCCCAGGCGCGAATGCCGTCCGGTGACGTCATCAAGCCGCCCATGCCACCCATGCCGCCAGCCTTGGCCACCGCGATCGCCAGCGACGCCGGGCATGCACCCGCCATCGGCGCCTGCAGAATGGGAATCTGCAACGCAAACCGGTCGCAGAATGCTTTCGCGCGCTGTCGCGCCGACATCGTGTTGGCCATCATCATCTCTCCTGGACGGGCCATTCTAGGATGTCGCGCACGCAACGCCATCAACGACTTTCGGCGAGATCAATTCGCGGCACGCGAAGCGTCGATCCGGGCGGGACGAAGCATGCTCCGTCGAGGGTTATTGCTCCGGCGGCATCCACGGCAGCGTGCTGAAATCAAAACCGGACTCCAGCACCGGCTTGACGATCTGGAAATACGGCGACACGTCGAAATCGCGCGGCGTATAGAGTCCATGCTTGCGGATATGCGCGATTTCCCGCTCCACGAACGGCGCGATGCCGATGATCTTGCCGTTATGGGTGATCTGCTCCGGCAAGATCGGATAACGGATCGAGGCGAACGCTTCCGCGATCAGCACCGAACAGATCGCCTTGGTCGGATCGCCGGCGCCGATCGCCAGCATCCGGCGGCGAAACCAGACCGGCACGGGCGGGTAAGGAAACAGATACCGCGCAAGGTCGATGATCTGCTTGGAATCATAGGCACGGCCGATCCGCTCCAGCGCGTAGTCGATCACCGCATACCGCTGCTCCAGCGGAATGCCGACCGGCCGGCAAATGCGCAGGTTGAAATGCGCGTATTTGGTCAGCGGCACGAGCGTGACGCCGACCTCCGCATCAGCTTCCAGCAGCACCAGATCGTCGTTGGCGGAGCGGCCCTGCGGCCTTCGGTCGCCGACATAAAGCGCCGCATGCGACCAGGTGGACTGGGTCAGGAATTTGATGATCGCGCTCAGGCGGGTATTGCCTTCGACCAGGAGGATATCGCCCGGCTGCAGCGCATCCCGCAGGACATGCGGTTCCGGTGCAAAAAACGGGGCATAGCGCACTGTCGGCTTTGACAGATAGCGCAGGATGGCCTCGCTGATGTAAGCTTTCACACGATCGAACACGCCGGCTACCCGTCGATGACCGGATAAATATCAATACGGGATCAATACTTGCCGGCGATAATGTTGTGAGGAACCATATCCCCCGCCACGGCTTGTTGGTAGCTCCAAGGATTCCGGCAGCCCCATGTCCCTGCAACCCACGTCCCTGCCTCCTGCATCACCGCACCCCAAGTCGTCCTCGTTCCGGCGCGACTTTCTGACCAAGCCGATTTTCGGTCTGGCGCGCCATGCGCTGCCAAGCCTGTCGGAGACCGAGCGCGAGGCGATCGAGGCCGGCGACGTGTGGTGGGACGCCGACCTGTTCACCGGCAATCCGGACTGGGCGAAGCTTCTCGCCTTCGCGCCGGCGCGATTATCCGATGAGGAAAAGGCATTCCTCGCCGGGCCGGTCGAAGAACTGTGCGCCATGGCCGACGACTGGCGCATCAACTGGGAATGGCGTGACCTGCCACCGCAGGTGTGGGATTTTCTCAAGGCGCATCGCTTCTTCGCGATGATCATCCCGAAACAATATGGCGGACTTGGCTTCTCCGCTTTTGCTCACTCGGAAGTGATCCGCAAACTGTCGTCACGCTCGCTCACCACCGCGGTGACAGCGATGGTGCCCAATTCGCTCGGCCCCGGCGAGTTGCTGTTGCAGTTCGGCACGCAGCCGCAGCGCGACTATTGGCTTCCACGGCTGGCGCGTGGCGAGGAAATCCCCTGCTTCGGTCTGACCAGTCCGGAGGCCGGTTCGGACGCCGCATCCATGACCGACACCGGCGTGGTCTGCCGCGGCACATTCGACGGGAAAGAGGTGCTGGGCATCCGGCTCAACTGGCACAAGCGCTACATCACGCTCGGTCCGATCGCGACCGTGCTCGGCCTCGCGTTCAAATTGTCCGACCCGGATCATCTGATCGGCGATCAGGACGAGATCGGCATCACGCTCGCGCTGGTGCCGACCAACCTGCCCGGTGTCGAGATCGGTCGCCGGCATCTGCCGGCGATGCAGTTCTTCCAGAACGGCCCGAACTGGGGCCGCGACGTCTTCATCCCGCTCGACCATGTGATCGGCGGGCGCGAGCAATGCGGCAAGGGCTGGAAGATGCTGATGAGCGCGCTTGCGGCCGGGCGTGGTATTTCGCTGCCGTCGCTGTCCGCTGCCGGCACGGCGTTCACCGCCGACGTCACCGGCGCCTATGCGCGCATTCGCGAGCAATTCCATGTGCCGATCGCCAAGTTCGAGGCGATCCAGGAGCGTCTCGGCCGCATGGCGGCCGCCGCCTATCTGCTCGACGCCGCACGGCGCATGACCTGCGCGGCGATCGATGACGGGCACCACCCGGCGGTCGTCACCGCGGTGATGAAGTCGCAGGCCACTGACCGCATGCGCATCAGCGTCAACGACGCCATGGATGTACACGGCGGCAAGGGCATCATCGACGGTCCGCTCAACTATCTCGGAAGCCTCTATCGCGCGGTGCCGATCGGCATCACCGTGGAAGGCGCCAACATCGTCACCCGCAGCCTGATCCAGTTCGGCCAGGGCGCGATCCGCAGCCATCCCTATCTCCTGAAGGAGATGCTGGCGCTGCAGGACGACGATCGCGCGCGCGGCCTCGATGCGTTCGACAAGGCGTTCTGGGGGCATGTCGGCCACAGCCTCGCGAATGCCGGCCGCGCTATCGGCCGTGCCTGGACCGGTGGCATATTCTCGCCCGCACCGGCCGCCGGCGCGGTGACACGTTTCTATCGCCAGCTTGGCCGCTATACATCCGCCTTCGCGCTCGCGGTCGATCTCGCGCTGCTCAGTCTCGGCGGCGGCTTGAAACGGCAGGAGATGGTATCGGCGCGGTTCGGCGATATTCTCTCCGAACTGTATCTGTCCAGCGCCGCGCTGAAGCGCTGGAACGACGAAGGGCGGCTCGCCGCCGATCTGCCGTTGCTGACGTTCTGTCTGGAATCGAGCTTCGCCACCATCGAGGCGCGGTTCAACGAGATCATCGCCAATTTCCCGAGCCGGCCGGTGGCCTGGCTGCTGCGGCCGATGATCCTCCCGTTCGGCCCGCGTCGCCGCGGTCCGAGTGATCGCGTGACGCAGGACTGCGCCGCCATCATCACCGAGCCGAGCGCCACGCGCGACCGGCTGCTGACCGGACTTTACCGTCACGCCGACGAGACCGCCGACAACGATGGCGTCGCGCTGCTGCACCGCGCCTTCGCGATGGTCGCGCAAGTCCAGCCGATCCGTGATAGGATGCGCGCGGCGCATACGCGCGATATCGATCAGGCGCAGCGGCAGGGGACCATTTCGGCGGCCGATGCCGAAGCGCTTCACGCTACGGCAAAAGCCGTCGCGGCGGTAATCGCCGTCGACGACTTTGCGCCGGAGGATCTCGTGGGGCGCGGCGCCCGCAACCAGGGAGGCGTGTCATCGCCAGCGACAGCACAACCGGACGTGGCGGCGCAATGAGCCACCGTCCGGTCTATATCGTCGACGGCGCACGGACGCCGTTCATCAAGGCGCGCGGCAAGCCCGGCCCGTTCACACCGGTCGATCTCGCCGTGCAGTGCGGTCGGCCGCTGCTGATGCGCCAGCCGTTCGCGCCAGACGCCTTTGACGAAGTGGTCCTCGGCTGCGTCAGCGTCATCGCCGACGAGATGAATCCCGCCCGCGTCGCCGCGCTGCGGCTCGGTATGGGCGACCAGATGCCGGCCTATACGGTGCAGATCAACTGCGGCTCCGGCATGCTGTCGATCGATCAGGCGTTTCGTGCGATCCGCGAGGGTAAATCGAATCTGGTGCTGGCCGGCGGCACCGATGCGCTCAGTCATTCGCCGCTGGTGTTCAGCCGCAGCGCCGTCAACTGGTTCGCACGGCTCAATGGCGCGCGTTCGACCGGCGCGAAACTGCAGACGCTGCTCGGCCTGCGTCCCGGCTTCTTCAAGCCGATCATCGGGCTTGAGCGCGGGCTCACCGATCCGATCACCGAACTCAATATGGGCCAGACCGCCGAGCTGGTGGCGCATCTGTTCAACATCTCGCGCCGCGACGCCGACGAGTACGCCGCCGAGAGCCAGAACCGGCTCGCGCGCGCGCAAAAAGACGGTACGTTCGCGAACGAAGTCGCACCGATGTTCGCTGCGGACGGCACGGTCTACGATCACGACGACGGCGTGCGACCGGACAGCACGGCCGATCAGCTCGCCAAGCTGAAACCCGCGTTCGAGCGGCCGTGGGGCAAGGTCACGCCGGGCAACAGCTCGCAGATCACCGATGGCGCGTCCTGGGTCATCGTCGCGTCGGAAGATGCCGTGCGCGAACACAACCTCACGCCAAAGGCGGTGATTGTCGATTGCGAGTGGTCGGCGCTCGATCCCGCCGTGATGGGTCTCGGCCCGGCGATCTGCTCGATGGTGCTGATGCAGCGGCACGGGCTCGATCTGTCCCACATCGATCTCTGGGAACTCAACGAAGCCTTCGCCGCGCAGGTGCTCGGCTGCCTCGCCGCGTGGGAGGACGACACATTCTGCCGCGAGGTGCTGGGCCTTCCCCGCCCGGCCGGCAGCATTCCGCGCGACCGGCTGAATGTCGACGGCGGCGCCATCGGCATCGGCCATCCGGTCGGCGCCAGCGGCAACCGCATTGTGCTGCATCTCATCAACGCCATGCGGCAGCGTGGCCTCAAGCGCGGCATCGCCAGCCAGTGCGTCGGCGGCGGCCAGGGCGGCGCCATGCTGCTGGAGACGGTGTGATGGATACGAGCATGAACCATACGCGACAACCGGTGCTCAAAGTGCTTGGTCCGCGCGACCTCGAGCTTGGTCCGTTCCGCAACGGCCGCAGCGACAACGACCAGACTTTGGACGACAAGACCTGGACGAACTGGCGGATGCGCCGGGACGAGGATGGCGTCGCGTGGCTGCTGTTCGACAAACAGGGCAGCAGCACCAACATCCTGTCGCGCGAGGTACTGACCGAGCTCGATGCGGTGCTCACCGTCGTCGAGAAGGAACGGCCGCGCGCGCTGGTGATCCGCTCCGCGAAGAAATCCGGCTTCATCGCCGGTGCCGACATCGCCGAATTCCGCGGCGCGACCGACGTTGCCGGCATCGAAAGCGCGATCGCGCAAGGCCAGGCCGTACTCGACAAGCTCGACGCGCTGCCGGTCAAGACCATTGCCGTGATCCACGGCTTCTGTCTCGGCGGCGGGCTCGAACTCGCTTTGGCTTGCGATCGGCGCATCGCGATGGACAATGCGAGCTTCGGCTTCCCCGAGGTGCTGCTCGGCCTGCACCCCGGCTTCGGCGGCACCGGACGGCTCGCGCATCTGATCAATCCGCTGCAGGCGATGACCATGATGCTCACCGGCAAGACCGAGCGCGCCCGCAAGGCAAAATCGCTCGGCCTCGTCGATGCCGTGGTGCCGGAGCGGCATGTCCGCGCCGCGGTGCGCGGCGCCGTCAGCGGCGAGCTGCGGATCAAGCCGCCGGGCTTCCTCGTCCGTGCGATGAATTCGAGCCTTGCGCGACCACTCCTCGCGCGGCGCATGCGCAGCGAAACGGCGAAACAGGCACCAAAGCGCTTTTATCCCGCGCCGTACGCGATGATCGACCTGTGGGAGCGCAATGGTGGCGACAACGCTGCGATGCGCCGCGCCGAAATCCCGTCGTTCGCGCGGCTGCTGGTCGGCGACACCGCACAGAACCTCGTGCGCGTGTTCTTCCTGCGCAACGCGCTGAAAAGCCTCGCCTCCGGCAAATGGGACGGCCAGCGCGTGCATGTGATCGGTGCCGGCGCCATGGGTGGCGACATCGCCGCCTGGTGCGCGTGGCACGGCTTCACCGTCAGCCTCGCCGACATGAAAGCGGAGCCGCTCGGCGCGGCCATCAAACGGGCCGCCGATCTTTACAAAAAGATCGGACGCGGCGACCGGCGCAAGCTGCGCGACGCCATGGACCGGCTGATCCCCGATCTGCATGGCGATGGCGTGCGTTCCGCCGACCTCATCATTGAGGCCGTGCCGGAGACGCTGGAGTTGAAGCGCAAGGTCTATGCGGCGACCGAGCCGAAGATGAAGCCGGGCGCGATCCTCGCCACCAACACGTCGAGCATTCCGCTCGAACAGTTGCGCGAGGGTCTGGCCCATCCGGAACGCCTCGTCGGCGTGCATTTCTTCAATCCGGTGTCGCGGATGCAGCTGGTCGAGGTGGTCAGCCACGACGGTGTCGCGCCGGACGTGCTCGCCGCCATGCGCGCCTTCCTCGGCAAGATCGACCGCCTGCCCGCGCCGGTGAAGAGCGCACCGGGCTTCCTCGTCAACCGCGCCCTGACGCCGTATCTGCTCGAAGCGATGGTCATGCTCGACGAGGGCGTCACCAAGGAAACCATCGACAAGGCGGCGGAAGATTTCGGCATGCCGATGGGGCCGATCGAACTGGCCGATCAGGTCGGCCTCGATATCTGCCTGCACGTCGCGGAGATGCTGCGCAACAGTCTCGGCAACGACATGCCGCCGGCACCGCAATGGCTCAAGGACAAGGTGGCGCGCGGCGAACTCGGCAAGAAGACCGGACAGGGCTTCTACCGCTGGAGCGACGGCAAGGCGGAGAAGCAGGGCCAGCCGGCCTCACCGCCCCCGGACGCCACCGACCGGATGATCCTGCCGATGCTCAATGTCTGCGTCGCCTGCCTGCGCGAAGGCGTGGTCGAGAACGAGGAGATCGTCGACGGCGCAATGATCTTCGCTACCGGCTTCGCACCGTTCCGCGGCGGACCGCTGCACTATGCCCGCACACGCGGCATCGCCGATGTGCGCGACACGCTGGCGCGGCTCGAAGGGAAATACGGCCCGCGCTTCAAACCCGACGCGGGCTGGGACACGTTGAGCTGACGACCAAGTCAGGCCGCCGGATCGAGTCGGCGGCCGTAATACAGCGTCACGACGTGGCGAGCCTCGGCGAAGAACAGCCAACGTTCGGTCAACACACCCACGAGCGCGATCAGCGGCGCGACCACGGTGAACGGCAGCGCCAGCATCGGCCATTGCCAGGCCGCGATCAGCAACGCTAGCGGCACAAGAAACGCCAGCATCACCGCGATAATGCGCAGCTTCGTTGCATGTTTGCGGGCGACGCGATAACCCATTTCCTTCAGGAGATAGTTTTCCGAGGTGTGTGGCGCTTCCAGCAGACGGACCGCGCCGATCGCACCGAGACCGGTCGCGCTTTCCGGCGTGCTGATCGCTTTGGCACGATCGGTCGACCACCAATAGCCGAGCTTGAGCACCAGCGCGACGATCACCGCCACGCCGGCCAGGATATCGATCCCCGACAGCGGCACAACGAACACGCGCGCAAGCCCGGCCAACAGCAGCGCACCAGTCATTGCCGCCAAAGCGAGATAGTTCGGCACCACCCAGCCGTTGCTCCAGCGCGGGATCGGCTTGAGCGAGCGATAGATATAGGCGGTGCAGATCACGGTGACGATCGCGCAGAGCGTCAACACCGGTCCTATCAGCATCAGCCAATCGCGCAACGCCCCACCGATCACCCAGCCGATGCCGAACAACAGAGCTGGAACATAAGTGACGATCGACGCGACGCCCTCACGCGACAACCATGAGGTGCGCCATTGCGATAGCGCGCGCCACGCCCGCTCCGGATGGCCGAGATGTAGCGTGGACGACAGCAGCCCGACCGTCACCGAGCCGAGGCCCACCAGCATCGCAACGAGCGCGAACAGCGGTTGCATCGGCAGCAGGCCGGCGGCGGCATAAAGCCCAAGCCAGCCGAGCAGACCGTAACCGACGCCGGACAAGGTGGTGAAAACGATGACGGACGATGCGGGATGCACGACGCGCTCAACCGGACAGCAGACGATCGATCAGGCCGAGCAGACCGCCGGCCTGCGGCAGCGGTTCCAGCGCCGGCGCGCCGATCGAAGCGGCATCGCGCTGGCGCGGACGCGGCGGCAGATATTTGTTGGTCGGCTTGTAGCCCATCTCCGGCATCAGGTCGTAACCTTCTCGCTCGCGCACGAGTTGCGACACTTTCGAGTCAGGATCACCAAGATCGCCGAAATGCCGCGCCGAGGTCGGGCACGTCGCGACACAGGCAGGCACCCGCGCCGCCTCGTCGAGATGCTCGTTGTAGATGCGGTCGATGCACAACGTGCATTTCTTCATCACACCGGCATCGAGATCATATTCGCGTGCACCATAGGGACACGCCCACGAGCATAGCTTGCAGCCGATGCACAGATCCTCGTTGACGAGGACGATGCCATCCTCGGCGCGCTTGTAGCTGGCGCCGGTCGGACACACCGTGACGCAGGCCGGCTCCTCGCAATGCAGGCACGAGCGCGGGAAGTGCACCGTGCGCGCATCCTCGCCGTTCACTTCGTAGCTGTGGATGCGGTTGAACCAGACACCATCCGGATCGGCATCATAGGGTTTGAGATCGGTGAGCGGGGCGGCGACGCCGCCGGTGTTCCATTCCTTGCAGTTCACCGCGCAGGCATGACAGCCGACGCAGATATCGAGATCGATCACCAGACCGAGGCGCGCCGTGCCGCGCGTGTGCGGGAGCGAGGTCATGATGCTTCCGCCTTCGGCCGGAATATCTGACCGTAGCGCAACACGTCCGGCCGTGGCGGCAGATCGGCCCTCTCCACCGTACGGAATGCCGGTTCGCTGCGATCGTGTTGTCCGGCGGCCTTCTCGATCCGCACCCGCAGATCGTACCACGCCGCCTGTCCGGTCACCGGATCGGAATTGCTGTAGCGGTAGCCGCCTTCGCGCGGCGGCAGCAGATCGCGGATCAGATGATTGAGCAGGAAGCCGCCACGGCTTTCGTTCGCATCAGGCGCGAGATTCCAGGCACCGGACCGCTTGCCGATGGCGTTCCAGGTCCACACCGTATCGGTGTTGACGCCGTCCATCAGCTTCGCCTTGACGGTGATGCTGCTGTGCGCGCTCGTGACCTTCACCCAGTCCTCGTCGGCAATGCCGAGCGTCCGCGCCGTCTCGCGATGGATGTGCAGGCGGTTCTCGCCATGGATCTGCCGCAGCCAGGCATTCTGCGAACCCCAGGAATGATACATCGCCATCGGCCGCTGGGTGATGGCGTGCAGCGCATAACCATCCGCTTCGCTGGTGAACGGCGGGTACCAGAACGGCAGCGGATCGAAATAGGTCTCGACGCGCGCGCGATGTTTGTCCGGCACCGGCACATCGCCATGGCCGCGCGCCGCGAGCCGGAATTTCTGCAACGTCTCGCTGTAAAGCTGGATGAACACCGGCTCCGGCTTGTCGAGGAAGCCCATCGCCACGGCCCACGCGAGGTAAGCCTTGTTCCACGGCTTGAAGTAATGCGCTTCCGCCGGCATGCGGCTCTGCCAGAAGCACTGGTTCTCGATATAGCGCTCAAGCTGCTGCGGATTGACCGCGCCGATGCCGGCATCCTCGCCGTCCGCGCCGCGCCACCCGGCCAGCATGCCGACGCCGGGCTTACGCTGGTGATTGACCATATAGTCGGGAAAGAAGCCCGGATATTTCGGCTTGCCCGCGTCATCGACAAACCCCGGCAGCTTCAACCGCGCGCCAAGATCGATCAGCACGTCCTGGAACGGGCGTACGTCGCGATCGGGCTGCACCACCGGCTGGCGGATCGCGTCGGCCGCGCCGTCCGCATTGCTGATCGGCCGGTCGAGCAATGAGATGCAGTCATGCCGCTCAAGATAAGTGGTATCGGGCAGCACCAGATCGGCGAACGCGACCATCTCCGAATAGTAGGCATCGGAATAGATGATGCGCGGAATCTTGTAGTCGCCAGTCTCGGGATTCTTGTCGGCGAGCATCCGCATGGTCTCCGCGGTATTCATCGCGGAATTCCAGCTCATATTCGCCATGTACATGAACAGCGTATCGACCGGATACGGATCGCCGGCATGCGCGTTGGCGATCACCGTATGCAGCATGCCGTGCGCGGCGAGCGGCGCCTCCCATGAGAACGCCTTGTCGATGCGCAGCGGCTCTCCGGCCGCATCCACCAGCAGATCGCCCGGCCCCTGCGGGAAACCGAGCGGCGGACCGGCGAGCGGCGTGTTCGGCGCAGCGGGGCCGGCCGGTTTGATGCCGGGCGGGATCGGTTTTGGATACGGCGGCTCATAACGGAACGCACCGGGCGTATCGACGGCGCCAAGCAACACCTGCAACAGGTGCAGCGCGCGACAGGTGTGAAAGCCATTGGAATGCGCGGAGATGCCACGCATCGCATGGATGCTGATCGGCCGTCCGACCATGCGTTCGTGCCGCCGGCCGGTCCAGTCGGTCCATGGCTGCTCGATGGTCACCGCCTGCTCGAATGCCACATGCGCGAGTTCGGCGGCGATCCGCTTGATGGTCTCGGCCGGGATGCCGGTCTCAACCGCCACCGTGTCCGGCGCATAGCGCTCGTCAAGATAACGCTTCGCCAGATGCACGAAGGCCGGCACCGCCTTGCGCCCGTCGGCAAGCGTGTACTCACCGGTCAGCGACGGCGCGAGATCGGGATCGTGAAAACTGACGAGGGCGTTGCGCTTGCGGTCGAACGCCAGCGGCGCACCGTCGATGCGCGCGAACAGGCCGTCGTCGGCGCTGGCGGGATCATCGATCACCAGCCACGCGGCATTGGTGTAGCGGGCGAGATAATCAGCGTCGATCTTCCCCGCCTTGAGCAGTTCATGCGCCACCGCGAGGATGAACAGACCATCGGTGCCGGGCTGGATGCCGAGCCATTCGTCGGCGATGGCGGAATAGCCGGTACGGATCGGATTGACCGAGACCACCTTGGCGCCGCGCGTCTTCAGATGACCCAGCCCGATCTTGATCGGATTGGAATCATGATCCTCCGCGACACCGAACAGCATGAAATAGCGCGTGTTCTCCCAGTCCGGCTCGCCGAACTCCCAGAACGATCCGCCGATGGTGTAGAGGCCGCCCGCCGCCATATTGACGGAACAGAAGCCACCGTGCGCCGCATAGTTGAGCGTGCCGAACTGCTGCGCCCACCAGCCGGTCAGCGCCTGCGACTGGTCGCGCCCGGTGAAGAAGGCGAGCTTCTTCGGATCGTTGGCGCGGATCGTGCCGAGCCAGCCGGTCGCGATCGACAGCGCCTCGTCCCATTCGATCTCGCGGAATTCGCCGCTGCCGCGCGCGCCGGTGCGCAGCAACGGCTTGCGCAGCCGTGCGGGCGAATAATGCTGCATGATCCCGGCCGAGCCTTTGCCGCACAGCACGCCGCGATTGACCGGATGGTCGCGATTACCTTCGATGTAGCGGATCCTGCCGTCGCGGAGGCTGACTTTGATGCCGCAGCGGCACGCGCACATGTAGCAGGTGGTGTATTTCACCTCATCGGCGACGGGCGCCTGGGTCGGAACCGGAGGATCGCCGAAGGCAAAATTGCTGGATTTCGGCAAGAGTATTCCATCCGGCTCGACGTGATGAGAATAATTCTAACGTCATTTCCCCCGTGAGCGCAAAATCAATTTGTCGACGGCGGGATAACCGCGGAGGGTGCGCGCGTTTGCGACGCACGCGCATTGTGCGGAAACGGATCAGCCGCGCTGGCGAGGCATAGCCGAGGCGCCGCCGCGCGCGACGATTTCGCCGGGAACATGCTGCTGCGCGTGGCGACGCAGCACCGCTTCGAACGCGATCACCGCCGGTGTCCGGGTGCGCCCCTGGGCGCTGATCATGACAATATCGCGCACGATCGACGGCTTTGTCATTTCGCGCACGACCAGTTGGTCATGCCGCGCTGCGTTCCAGGCGTAGGCGGGCAGCACCGCGACGCCGAGATTGGCCGCCGTCAAAGCCAGCGCCGTGGTGATCTGCGTCACCTCGAACGCCGGCTGCAATGGCTTGCGCGCGGATTCGAAGCCGACCTCGACCAGCAACCGGATGCCGCTGTCGCGCGTCAGCGTGATCAGCGGCAGGCCGGACCGCGCCACGTCATCCCATGTCACTTTCGGCCGGTCCGCCAGTTCGCAACCGGGCACGCAGAACAGCATCAGATTGTCGCGCGTCAGCCGAGTCCGGTCGATCCCGCTTTCATCGACCGCGAAGGTGCCAACACCGCAATCGGCGCCGCCGGAGCGCACCAGATCGACGATCTGGTCGGTGCGCGCCTCGATCAGCTTGATCTCGATGCCGGGGTGCGCCTGCCCGAATTCGGCGATCGCGTGAGGCATCAGCACGGCGGCGAGCAAAGGCGGCGCGACGATGCTGATGCGGCCGCGCCGGCGCGCGGCATGATCGCGCGCGCTACGCGCGGCGTGGTGCAGCTCGTCGAGAATGCGGTCGGCGGAATTCTTGAATTCGCGACCGGCCTCGGTCAGTTCGACGCGCCGCGTCGTGCGATCTAAGAGTCGGGTGCCGAGTTCTTCCTCGAGCTGGCGCAGCAGCAAGGACAGTGCCGGCTGTGCCGCATGCAGACGCTCCGCCGCCCGCGTGAAGCTGCCAAGCTCCGCCACTGCCAGAAACGCCTGAATCTGGCGGATCGTCATATTTATCGGTGTCTCGTTGCGGCCCGCCATGGTTCTCCGTCGCCGGCCATATTCATACGGCAAGCGGATAAATTCATAGCAAGAAACCTGATTGCCTTATAGATGCCCCGGCCAGAAATAATGCCCATGCAATCTGCTGTGCGGTGCCGGGGCCGAGTCAGCCATGTCCAAACTTGAGCGCCCGTCCGCCTCGCATCCGGGAGGCATCGGGCAGCCGATCGCACGCTTCGAGGATGCGCGGCTTGTCACCGGCCGAGGTCAGTTCGTGGACGACCTCAACCCGCCCGGCTGCCTGCATCTGAGCTTTCTACGCAGTGCCTATGCGCACGGGCGCATCGCGACCCTGTCGCTTGCTCCGGCGCTGGAGGCACCCGGCGTGGTCGCGGCCTTCAGCGGCGACGATCTGGCATCGCTCGGTGCGGCGGCCGTCAATGCCGTGCTGCCCGGCGTCTCCCAGTCTTATTTCCGTCCGCTGGCGACCGGTGCGGTCGAGGCCGTTGGCCAGCCGCTCGCGGCGGTGATCGCGAAAACCGCGCCGCAGGCCGCCGACGCGGTGAACTTCATCGCCCTCGACATCGATCCGGATACCACACAGCCGATCGACGAACCGGCTATCGCCCATCAGTGGACGCAGGGCGATGTCGAAGCCGCGTTCAAGAATGCCGCAGCCATCGCCGATGTCACCGTGCGGCATGCGCGCGTCGCGCCGTTCACGCTCGAACCGCGCGCCGCCCTCGCCGACTGGGATCATCGGACCCGCACCCTGACGGTCTGGCTCTCGACCCAGACGCCGCACCGCGCGCGGCAGGATCTCGCGCGCATCCTCGATCTGACCGAGGAGCATATCCGCGTCATCGCGCCGGATGTCGGCGGCGCGTTCGGCGGCAAGGCATCGATCTATCCGGAAGAAGCAATGGTCGCTTACGCCGCCTACACGCTGCAACAGCCGGTCAAATGGTGCGCGACGCGCAGCGAGGACATGCTGGCGGCGACCCATGGCCGCGGCGCCACCAGCACCGGCCAGCTCGCTTTCGACGCCTCCGGCCGCGCATTGGCGCTACGCGCGCGGCTGGCGTTCCCGCTTGGACACTGGCTGCCCTACAGTGCCTTCATGCCGGCGCGTAACGGCGGCCGCATTCTGCCCGGTCCGTATCGCATCGAGACCGTCGCGATCGGCATCGCCGCGCAGCGCAGCAACACCGCGGCGATGAACATTTATCGCGGCGCGGGCCGTCCGGAAGCCGCGATGCTGATGGAGCGGCTGATGGATGACGGCGCACGCCGTCTCGGCCTCGATCCGATCGCCATCCGCAAGCGCAATCTCATTGTCCCGGCGAAATTTCCCTACACGACACCGACCGGCGAAGTGCTCGATTCCGGCGACTATCCGACGCTACTCGCGAAAACCGTCGCGCAATCTGACTATCAGCAGTTGCGCAAGCAGCAGACCAGGGAGCGCCGCCACGGCGCGCTCACCGGCATCGGCGTCGCATTCTATGTCGAGCCGTGCGGTCACGGCTGGGAAAGCGCCACCGTCGGCCTCGACGGCGATGGGCACATCGTTGCCGCCACCGGCACCAGCGCGCAGGGCCAGGGCCGCGAAACCAGCTATGCGCAGATCGTCGCGGACACATTGCGCATTCCGCTCGCGCAGATCGTGGTGCGTCACGGCGATACCGCCCGCACGCCGGCCGGTATCGGCGCGCTGGCAAGCCGCAGCACGCCGATCGGCGGCAGCGCGCTGCTGCTCGCGACCCGCGGCTTCGCCACCAAGGCCCACGATCTCGCGGCCCGTCTGCTGCAATGCGCGACCGACGAGATTGCCGCGACTGACACGGGTTTCGCGCGGCTCGACGATCCGGGCGTGCGGGTGAACTGGAAGGCGCTGGCCGATGCCGCCGATGACCGCGACCGAACCGGCCTCGCCCTCGCGAACCACGTCGTCTTTCATGCCGATGGCGAAGCCTGGAGCTACGGCTGCTGTCTCGCCCGCGTCTCGATCGATCCCGACACCGGCGTACTGACCGTCGAGCACATCGACTGGGTCGACGATGCCGGCCTCGTCATCAATCCGACGCTGGCCGAAGGCCAGTTGATCGGCGGCATGGCGCAGGGCCTCGGCGAGGCGCTGCTGGAGCGCATCATTTATGACGGCGAAGGCCAGCTCATCACCGGCTCGCTGATGGACTACGGCCTTCCGAAAGCAACGATGATTCCGCCGCTGCGGCGCGGCGAGATGCAGACACCGGCGCGTGCCAATCCGCTCGGCGCCAAGGGTGTCGGCGAATCCGGCTGCATCGGCATTCCCGCCGCCGTGGTCAATGCCGCCATCGATGCGCTGGCGCCCTATGGCGTCACCCAGCTCGACATGCCGCTCAACCCGGAAACGATCTGGCGCGCGTTGCAGAATTCGACGTTTCCACGCCCCATCACTTAACCAGGAGAACCGCGATGAAACTCGGACGGTTGCAAGCGTTCAACTTCAGCAAGTGGATCGACGAGCACCAGCATCTGCTCAAGCCGCCGGTCGGCAATCAGCAGGTGTGGGAAGACGCGGACCTGATGGTGACCGTCGTCGGCGGGCCGAACCAGCGCACCGATTACCACGACGACCCGATGGAAGAATTCTTCTATCAGCTCAAGGGCGATATGGTGCTCAAGGTCTGCGACAACGGCAACTTCTACGATGTGCCGATCCGCGCCGGCGATATCTTCATGCTGCCGCCGCATGTGCGCCACTCGCCGCAGCGGCCGCAGGAAGGGTCGGTCGGCCTCGTCGTCGAGCCGAAGCGGCCGGCCGGCAAGAAGGATGGCTTCGAGTGGTACTGCTTCGCGTGTAACACGCTGGTGCATCGTGTCGAGGTGCAACTGGAAAGCATCGTCCGCGACCTGCCGCCGCTCTACAACGCGTTCTATGCGGACGAGAAGGCGCGCACCTGCCCACACTGCAAGACCATCCACCCCGGCAAGAAACCGCCGGAGGGCTGGGTAACACTGACCTGACCAACGAAATCGACTTCACAACGAAACGGCCGGCGCATCGCGCCGGCCGTTTTTATGTGCGTTCTACCGAAGAGCTTATTCGGCCTGAATGCCGGCCTTCGCGATCATGTTTTTCTTGTAGGCGAGATCGTCCTTGATGAAGGCGGCAAACTCGGCCGGCGTATTGCCGACACCGGTGTAACCGACGCTGTCGATGAACCGCTGCTTGAACTCCGGTTCGTTCAAGACCTTTTTGATATCGGCGGAAATCTTGTTGAGGATCGCCGGCGGCGTTCCGGCCGGCGCGAACACGCCGAACCACGAGCGCGGGTCCGCATCGCCGAAGCCCGCTTCCGCCAGGGTCGGCACGTTGGGGAACGACGCTAGCCGTTGCTTACGGCCGATCGCCAGTGCCTTCAGCTTGCCAGACTGCGTGTGTGCGCCGGTGGTCGCGGCGCCGCCGAGCGTCATCTGCACATCGTTGGCGAGCGTCGCGGTGATCGCCGGCGCGATGCCGCGGAACGGCACCTGCTGGATGCGCGCCCCGGTCTTGGCCTGGATCGTCGCGAACAGCAGATGCGGCTGGCTGCCGTTGCCGTAGGAGCCGTAGTTCAGCTTGTCGGGGTTGGCCTTGGCATACGCCACCAGTTCCTGCAGCGAATTCGCCGGCACCGACGGATTGACCACCACCATCTGATGCAGATCGATAAGCTGCGTCACCGGCGCCAGCTCCTTGATCGGATCATAGGTCATCTTCTTGAACAAGAACGGATTGCTGGTGATCGACGAGTCGCTGGTCAGGAACAGCGTGTAGCCATCCGGTGCCGAACGCGCGACGGATTCGCCGCCGATCATGGTGGCGGCGCCGCCCTTGTTCTCGACGATGACGGTCTGATTCCAGATCTTGCCGAGACGGTCGGTCAACGCGCGCGCCAGCCCGTCGACACCGCCGCCGGCCGGATACGGCACGACAATCTTGACCTGTCGAGCCGGAAAATCCTGCGCCATCGCCGGCTGCACGGCGACAACCGCGAACACCGCTGCGACGGCGCTCATCATCTTACGTCTGTTCATCGCATCCTCCCTCTCTGTACGCGATCGCTTGTGGCCGCGAGCACCGATGACCGCGCGTGCTTATGATCGATTGTCGAACACGACGGCGATGCCGCTCGCCTCTTCCGCTGGCACGACAATCCGCCCCTCGGCCTCGTTTAATGGCACCCTCGCCTGCACCAGACGCTGGCGCTGCGCTGCCAGCTCCGGAGTGTTGAATGATACCGCGACAATACCCGGCACCGGCGGGAACAGCGTGCCGGGCAGCATCTTGGCCATGCGGCGGCTGGTGCCGATCAGCAGCCGCGTGCCAAGTTCAAAACTGAACACCGCGCAGTCGTCTCCGTCCCATTGCGCCGCGGTGCCGACATAGCGCGCGTATTTCTCGACGAAATGCGCAAGGTCATCGGTGGCGACAAACGTATCGTTCAGCCGGTTGCAGCCGTTGGGATGCACGATGTAGCGCGGCTGGTAGATGTATTGCGGCGTCAGATGCCGCGCCACCTGGATATAGCCTTCCGGCGAATCGTCCGGCGCGAACTGCATCCGTTCGAACTTGGCGGTCCGCACACCCTCCGGGGTGTCGATGTCGCGCTGCAAGGGAATCACGCCCGAGGTCTTGATCCCGTTCGCCACCAGCCGCTGGTCCGCGACCTGCACAGCCTCCGAATTAAAACAGATGATGCAGCCGCCCTGATGATGCTTGAGGAAATTCTCGATGCGCGGCGCGGGCGTGGCCGGATCCTCGCTGGCGAGAATTTCGAGATAGTTAGTGGCGAACATCACGCAGCGGTTGCCGGAGTTCAGCTTCTGCACAGCTTCGCCCGGTTTCCACGCGCCCGAATGCGGCGAAAACGGCGTGAGTTGAAATCCAAGACGTTCGTAACGCGACGTGGTGTCGCGCAGATCGCGAACCGCCATGCCCACATGATTGATGTTGTCGATATCCGGCACGATCATGCCCCTGCTTCCCTGCCGTCACCACATCGCGGCAGCGAGGCCACAGCAACCCGGCCCGTCCTTATTTATATATAGTCCAGACCTATAAATCGCGGATGAGGACAAAAGCGGCCCGGCGTCCCTTTTTTCCCTGCGCCATCGGGCAATCCGGCTTGCACTCACGGGCAAGACGCGGCGACACCCCTGCGCTACAGGGCGAGAGACCCAATCGAAACGCATGAGGATCGCGAACCATGGCGGAGCGCCCCGGAGACATCGACAGCGATCAGGAAGCTCTGGATGGTGATCGTCAGAAGTTGACGCTGCGCATCGAAGAAATGCGGCGTCAGGAGATTCCGGTTCGCGTCGAGATGCGCCTGCGTGCAGTCGGGATAGATCTCGAACGGCGACAGCAGCGGCTCCTCGGATTCGACGATGCGGGTCAGCGACGTATCGCCGAAGGTCCAGCAGCCGGAATGATCGTGTTGCATCAGCGACGCAATAGTTTCAGCACGCCCGTCCCAAGCCGCGCATTGTGCGCGCGCATCGCTTCATAGGCGGCATTGCCGTCGCCGCGAGCGATCGCCTCGACAATGGCATCGTGCTCCTCGACCGAGCGCAGCAGACGACGCCCCTGTTCCTCAGCCTGTGACTGACGGAACGGGCTCAGCCGCTCGCGCAGCGCGCGCGTCGTATCCGAGAGCGTTTCATTGTGCGCGCCGGCGCAGATCAGATCATGAAATTCCTGGTTCATGATCAGATAGGCGGCACCGTCCTGCTGCTCCGCCACTGGACGCGAGCGGTCGTGCAGATCGCGCAACTGGCCCTTCTCCAGCGCGGTCATGCGCATGGCGGCAAGCCGCGCGCACAGGCCCTCCAGTTCGCATTCGGCGTCAAGCATATCGGACAGCCGCTCGAGCCCGATCTCGGCGACCATGCCGCCACGGCGGGGAATGAGGTTGATCAGCCCGCGCGCACTGAGTTCCCGCAATGCCTCGCGGATCGGCGTCCGCGACACGCCGAAGCGGCTCGCCAGCACCTTCTCTTCCAGCTTCTCGCCGGGCTGAAGGTTGCCAGTGATAATCTGTTCGGCAATCGACTTGTAGATGCGATTGACGCTGGTGGTTGTCGTCATCTCGTCTCCGCGGACCGCGATCTGCCGAAGCACTCCCGTGACCAGGCCAGACACGGAGGCCGTCAGCCGACGAGAGCCTGCAACGGCTTTTGGGTAAAGACCGCCGCGAGATTACTCAACAGAAGCTTGTTCTGATAGCGGAATGCCTCCGGCGACCGGCCGGACATATGCGGGGTGAGCACCACCAGCGGCGATTGCAGCAACGCTGGCGGGAAATCCGGCTCTCCATCCCACACGTCCAGTCCGGCCCCGGCGATGGTTCGCGCCGAGAGCGCCGCAAGCAGCGCCGCGCTGTCGACGACGCTGCCGCGTGCCACATTGATCAGGAATCCACCGCGCCCCAGCGCCGCCAGAACCCCGGCATCGACCACATGCCGTGTCGCCGGGCCGCCCGGACAGGCCAGCACCAGAAAGTCACTCTGTTCCGCCAGCGACGCCGGCGTCGCCGCATAGGCCCAGGGAACATCCGGCTTCGCCTTGGGCGTGTGATAGACGACGCGCATGTCGAAGGCTGCCGCCCGCCTGGCGATTCGCGCACCGATCTGCCCGAGGCCAAGCAAGCCCAGTGTCGCGCCGGTGAGCGTCGGCCGCGCGCCCCGGATCGCATCCCAGCCGCCCGCCCGCACCGCGCGGTCGCGTGCGGGAATGTCGCGCGCCACTGCCAACATCAGGCCGAGCGCATGGTCGGCGACAGTGTCGCTGTTGGCGCCCGGTGCGCTGGTGACGGCAACGCCGCGTTGTCGTGCGGCGGCGAGGTCGACATTCTCATGACCGGCGCCATAGCAGGCGATCAGTTCCAGCGCCGGCAGGGCCGCCATTTCCACCGCCGACAAGCCGCGCGAGCCGTTGGTCACCACCGCGCGGATCGCCGCGCCGTCGCGGGCCACGTCGACCTCCGGCCAGCTTTTCGGCGAGACCAGCGTGTCGTAGGTATCCTGCAACGACGCGATGCAATCCGCCGACAGCGGAATGAGAACGAGGACCTTTCCGGACCGCATATTCGGGCGCCTGTGCGTCAGATCAGGCCGCGCGCCCGGATTTCGCCGGAACGACATCCTTCACCGCGCCCTTCCAGCCGTTCTGGGTGATGTCGAAGACGATGCCTTCCGGCGTCTTGTATTTCACCTCGTAGAAAACGTTCGGATCTTTCTCATGACGGCCGGCCATGTAGGAGCCGCCGGCTTCCTTTACCTTGCGGTCCGCTTCCTCGACGTCATCGACCCACATGCCGAAATGGATCAGACCCTCATAGCCCTTCTGGGTCTCGAAGCCCGGCACCGGCTCGTCGCCAAAATTCAGCAGCGCGATATTGATGACACCATCGGTCATGTAGACGCCGCGCATCGCTTTGCCAGCGCGGGTCATGCCGAACGCCTGCTCGAAGAAGCGGGCGGCCGCTTCGGGGTCTTTCACCGAGATGGCGATATGACGCATCTTTGCCATGGGACTCTCCGGTTGCCGCGCCGCGACGGCACGGGTGGGTTTCAGCGCCGGCGCGGCGCATTTGGAATGCACAATAGCGATCCGTGCATACATAAATAGCGAAATCTCCCGAGAGACGCAACCGAGAGACGCGCCAACGGCGATCCGGGCGGAACCGGACCCATGACATATTCTGGATTTTTGCCGATAAAACGGGCCTTTCCTGCCTCCATTCCGTTTGGTGTTGACAGGTATACGCAAAATCTATTTGTGTATGCACATACTCCTTTCGACGCAGTGAGGTCACGGTGTCCTGGTTTGCGCTTGGCAGTTACCGCTCGGGGACCAGCGATCGGCCGGTGCTGCTGGTCGAACCCGGCATGTTCGACCTGCAGCAGCTTGCGCAACTGGCCTCCCGTCCCGCCGTCGCGACAGCGGCTGCCGCCGGTCTCGCGCGGGTGATGGAATCCTGGCCCGCGCTCGAGGCCGATATCGTGGCTTTGGCCAAGCGCGCCGAGACCGAACGCGATGGCCTCGCGCCGACGCCGGACGCCAGCCGCTTCGCCGCGCCCTACCGGCCCGCGCGCATCTTCGCGGCGGCGTCGAATTACATCGAGCATGCCAATGAGATGGGGACGGTGCTCGCCGGCAAGGCCGACAGCGCGCCCTATATGTTCATCAAGGCGTCGAGCAGCGTGATCGGCCCCGGCGAAGCCATCGTGCTGCCGCCGATGGCCGAGCGCATCGACTGGGAAGTAGAGCTTGCGGCGGTGATCGGCCGCGGCGGCCGCCATATTCCGGTGGCGCAGGCGCTCGAGCACGTCGCCGGCTACACGGTGTTCAACGATATCAGCGCGCGCGACCTGACCCGCCGGAACGACTTCCCGTTCAAATTCGACTGGTTTCAGGGCAAGAGCTTCGACACCTTCGGTCCGCTCGGCCCATGGATCGTCCCCGCCTCCGTCGTCGGCGACCCGCAGAAACTGCAGCTCAACCTGACGCTGAACGGCAAGACCATGCAGGATGACACCGCCGGCAACATGATCTTCAATGTCGCCGAACAGATTTCCTATTTGTCGTCGATCCTCGCGCTCAATCCCGGCGATGTGATCGCCACCGGCACGCCGAACGGCGTCGGTCTCGGCTACGGAATCTTCCTGAAAGCCGGCGACACCGTCAGCGCCAGCATCGAACACATCGGTACGCTGACCAATCCGGTCGTGGCGTCGCCGCAGAGCGATTTGAAATCCATCCTGATTCCCAAGACAGGAGCCCGGACATGATCCAGGCCAAACGGATCGGACACGCGACGTTTGAAACGCCGGATCTCGACCGGCAGATCGACTACTACCACGAGGTGGTCGGACTGACGCCCGTGGCGCGCGACGGCGACGCGGCCTATCTCGCCACCGGCGTCGGCCAGTTGGCGATCGTACTGAAAAAAGGCAGCGAGCAGGGCTGCAAGCGCATCGCGTTCGAGGCCTCGCCATCGCTCGACTTGAAGGATGCGCAGAAACAGCTCGCCGCGATGGGCTTGAAAAGCGATCTGCGCAATGACTCGCTGCCGGGCGTCGGACAGACCGTCGCTTTCACCGACCCCAAAGGGACGCTGCTCGAACTGTTCACGCAGTCGCAGTTCCTCGACATGCCAGCGGCGGCACGCAACGATTCCGCCGCGCTCAAGCTCGGCCATCTCGCTTTCGTCGTGCCGGACCCAGCGGCGATGGCGGAGTTCTATCAGAAGGTGCTGGGCTTCCGTGTCTCCGACTGGATCAGCGAGTTCTTCGTGTTCCTGCGCTGCAACGCCGACCACCACGCGGTGAATTTCATCCGCGGCAACGCGGCCTGCATGCACCATATCGCGTTCGAGCTGAAGGACGCCGCGCATCTGCACCGCAGTTGCGAATTGCTGGGCCGTCAGCGCGTGCCGCTGATCTGGGGACCGGTGCGCCACGGTCCGGGCCACAACCTCGCGACCTATCATCGCGATCCGGACGACAACATCACTGAATTCTTCGCCGAGCTCGATCGCGTGCTCGACGAGGAGCGCGGCTTCTTCGAGCCGCGTCCGTGGCACGAAGACCGGCCGCAATTCCCGAAGGTCTGGGACGGCACCAAGCAACGCGAAGGCTGGGGCCTGCCGCCGACGCCGGATTTCCTGCGTCAGGCCCAACTTGGCTATGTGCCGCGCGCAGCGAGTGCGCCGGCCGGCAAACCATAACGACAAAGACCTCCGCCACAGGAGGCTCATTCCATCAAACGTCAATCTTTTCGAGGAGGGGGAACATGAAGCCGCTGTTTCGATACCTGATCGCATCGCTTTCGGTCCTGCTGCTGGCTCCGTTGTCGGCGACCGCACAGCAATGGCCGCAACGGCCAGTGAAGATCGTCGTGCCCTACGCCGCCGGCGGCAACACTGACACTATCGCCCGGCTGACGGCGCAGCGTCTGTCGGAAGCACTCGGCCAGCAATTCATCGTCGAGAACCGCGGCGGCGCCGGCGGCGCCATTGCCGCCGACTTCGTCGCCAAGTCCGCACCGGACGGCTACACGCTCTGCGTCTGCGCGCTGTCGCAACTCGTGCCGGTGCCGTTGACGCAGCAGGTCGCCTATGATCCGCTGAAGGACTTCACGCCAATCTCCAATATCGGCGCCAACGGCTTCGTCATCACTGTCAACACGTCAGTCCCGGCAAAGACCCTGCCCGAGTTCATTGCTTACGCGAAGGCTCATCCAGGTAAGCTCAATTACGGCTCGGGCGGCATGGGCAGCCTCACGCATCTTGCGGCGGCGCTGTTCGTGCAACGTGTCGGCATCGACATGACCCATGTGCCGTACAAAGGCGGCGCACCGGCTCTGACCGACACGATCGCCGGCCAGGTGCAGATGTATGCCGCAAGCCCCTCGGAAGTCATCGGCCTGATCAACAGCGATCGCGTCCGTCTGCTCGCCATTTCGTCGCTCAAGCCGATCAGTCAATTGCCGAATGTGCCGGCCATCTCCCAATTCTATCCGGGCTTCGACTCCGTGACGTGGAACGGCATGATCGGTCCGGCCAACATGCCGCGCAATATTGTCGATACGCTGTCGCGGGAAATCATGAAGATGCTGAAAGACCCCGCCTTCGTCGAGCGGCTTCAGAAAGCCGGCGTCGAACCGGTGCTGACCACACCGGAGGAATTCGCCCAGGAAATCCGGGACGAATACAAAATGCTGTCCGAAGTGATCACCAAAGCCGGCATCGGCAAAAAGTAACAAGAAGACGTAGCGCCTGCTGCCCGTCAGCCTGTCGCATCCGCGATCAGGCTGACGGATTTTCCAATAATTCGAAGACCATTTCCGACGGCCGGCAGAGACGCACACCCTTCGGCGTCGCCACCAGCGGCCGGTTCACCAGAACCGGATGTGCGATCATCGCCTCGATGATCGCCTCGTCGCTGACACCGTCTTTCAGCAAACCGAGTTCCTGCGCTTTCGCTTCCTTCTCGCGGAGCGCCATGCGCGGCGTCAGCCCGGCGGCGGCGAACAGCGCCAGTAGTTGCGGACGCGTCCAGCCCGTCTCTATGTAGCGGATGATCTGCGGCGTATAACCGGCCGCCTCGACGGCGGCGATCACCTTGCGCGACGTGCCGCAGACCGGGTTGTGATGGATGACGACGGGGAATGCGTCGGACACGGGTAAAGCTCCTGAGCAATTTGTCCCGAGACAAACCGCATCGAAGCCGGCCCGTCAATGCGGGCAGATCACGCGCCGCGCAGGAACGCGACGCTGGCCGGATTGAACAGGTCCGGCCGCTCGAAATGCGGCCAGTGCTTCACCTGCCGGATTTCCAGAGTCTGCGCTTTTGGCATGAGTTGCGCCGCGCGCGTCGCCGTCTGGAAGAACATCTCTGAATCGTCCGGCGCCACGACGATCAACGCCGAGGCCTGAATGCCGCGCCACTCGTCCTCGGCGATCAGGTTGCGGGCACGGATCTCCGGGTCCTGCAGGCAGAGAATGTGCTCCATCGCCCGGCGCATCTCCGGCTGGCGATAGGCCGCCTGACGCACCGCGATGATGTCGTCGATCCGGTCCTCCGGACGATAAATCAGCGGCTCGAACACCGACTGCATGTTCGGCCAGCTCGGATCGTCCACCGCCTTGGTGCGCGTGCCGCGAATGCGACCCATGGTCTGCGTATGCGAAATCATGCCGGAGGCGGCAAGCAGAACGAGCTTCTCGACGCGATCAGGATGATCGACGGCGATCCGCGAGGCGATCCAGGCGCCGAGCGAGACACCGATCAGCGACGCCTTGCGCACGCCCATGGCGTCCATGAAGGCGAGAATATGCTTCACGTAGACGGGTATCTCGTAGTCCCGGTCGGGTTTGTCGCTGAAGCCGCTACCGACCAGATCGAGCGCCAGCACGTTGAAGTGCAGCGCATGTGCTTCGATGTTGGCGCAGAATGATTCCCAGCTGCTCGCGGTGCCGGGGATCATGACCACCGCCGGCGCATTGCGATCACCCGCCTGCACATAACGTGTGCGGATGCCGCCCGCATCGACGAACCCTTGCGTGAACGGCGTGCGCAGCAGATGCGTCCACACGCTACGATGATCGGTCAGAGCCATCGGCACATTCATGGTCACGCCGCCCGTCCCTTCGCCATATCGCCGGCGAAGCCGCCGAGACAGCCCATACCGGTGACCCAACTCCGCACCGGCTCATAAGCAATCGGCGCGACCGGACCGCCCCACGCACCCATCGCCGCCACCCAGGCGCGCAATTCGTGCGAGCCGTTTCCGGCATTCTCCTGCAACACGTCGTCGGTGAGCGAGAGGATCGGCGACAGATCGCCAGACGACAGCGTATCGAGGAACCAGCGGTCCCATTCCGCATTCACGCGGCCATCGACGCCCTGCTTGATGCGCTCCTGCAGCGATGCATCGCGTGCGGCCGAATATTCGACCACGCGCTCGCGGCCGTTGATCACGTAGTCACGCGTCTCCGCCGTGGTCGCCGGGTCTTCCTCCGACACCGGACGAATCCAGTGCGACAGCCCGCCGGAGGCGAGGATCAGCACGCGCTTGTTATCCGGCATGGCGCGGATCGCGTCGCCGACCGCTTTGCCGAAAGCGTGGCAGCGGCGCATCGTCGGCCGCGGCGAGCCGCTGGCATTGACCATGATCGGCACCATCGGCGTTTTCAACGACGGCTCGAGCACCGCATAGGCTTGTGACAGTCCGTGGTCGATGCCCATCTTCAGCGAGACCGCCGGATCGAAACCGGCTTCGGTGACGCCTGCCTGGATCGCCCGCGCCAGCGCGCGGTCGAGCGGCAGTTCGCCCTTCGGCGTACCGTAGTCGCCAAACCCGACAACGCTTTCGAGCCCGATGCAGAAAGGCGGCAGCACGTCATAGAAGAAGTTGCGGAAATGATCCGGCCCGAAGATCACCACCGCATCGGGCTTGATCCGCGCGACGGCGGCGCGCGCCTCGGCGACACCGCGCACGAACGTTTCGCCGGGACCGCTGACGGGAGCGTTCGTGTCCCAGAACGGCGAGTGGGACATGGCGACAAAGCCTTCGATCCGTGCCATCGGCGTCTCCCGGCTTGTGTTTACTTCTTGTAGATTTTCGCCAGCCGCTCGGCGTTGCGAGCGAGCAGGCTGACATCGGTGCCGACCGCGACGAAGCCGCAGCCGAGTTCGAGATATCGGCGCGCCACCGGCTCATCGACCGCGAGGATGCCGGCGGCCTTGCCCTGACGGCGAATGGCGGCGATGCCATGCTCGATCGCGCTCACCACGTCCGGGTGCGTCGTCTGGCCGATATGGCCAAACGCGGCCGCGAGATCGGACGGGCCGATAAACACGCCATCGACGCCCGGCACCGCCGCGATCGCTTCGGCATTGGCGATGCCGGCGCGGGATTCAACTTGCAACAACAGGCAAATCTCGTTGCCGGCGCGCTTGAGATAATCCGCTGTACGGCCCCAGCGCGCCGCCCGCGCGAGACCGGCGCCGACGCCACGCACGCCGTCCGGCGGATAACGCGTCGCGCGCACCATCTCGGCCGCCTGCTCCGCGTCATCGATCATCGGCAGCAGCAGCGTCTGCACGCCGATGTCGAGATACTGCTTGATCAGGCCGACATCGGCGACTGGCGGCCGCACCACCGGATGTGCCGGATATGGTGCCATCGCCTGCAACTGTCGCAGCAGCGAGCGCACATCGTTCGGCCCGTGCTCGCCGTCAAGCAGCAGCCAGTCGAAGCCCGCGCCGGCGCAGATTTCCGTGGTGTAGCTTTCCGCCAGCGCGACCCACAAACCGATCAGGCTCTCGCCCGCGGCGAGACGTTTCTTGAAGGCGTTGTCGAGCGTATCGGCCATGTTCAGACGAACCGGAACGCAATGCCGCCGAGCGGGCCGTAATCGACATGGAACGTGTCGCCGGCCTTGACGAACACCGGCCGCGTGAACGAACCGGCCAGCACCACCTGTCCCGGCTCCAGCGTGATGCCGTGCGGCCCGAGCCGATTGGCGAGCCAGGCGATGCCGTTGGCGGGATGATTGAGCACGCCGGCGGCGACGCCGGTCTCCTCGATCACGCCGTTCTGGTAGCAGAGCGCCGACACCCAGCGCAGGTCGACGTCGTTCGGTTTCACCGGCCGGCCGCCGAGGACGATGCCGGCATTGGCCGCGTTGTCGGAGATGGTGTCCATCACCCGCCGCATCGCCTTGGTCTTGGGATCGATGCGCTGGATGCGTGCGTCGATGATCTCCACCGCCGGCGTCACATAATCGGTCGCCTCCAGCACGTCGAACAGCGTGCAGCCCGGCCCCTTCAACGGCTTGCGCAGGATGAAGGCGAGTTCGACCTCGACGCGCGGCTCGATGAACCGCGCCATCGGAATGTCGGACCCTTCGGGAAAGAACATGTCGTCGAGCAACGCGCCATAGTCCGGCTCGTTGATCTGCGACGCCTGCTGCATCGCCCGCGAAGTCAAGCCGATCTTGTGGCCCTTCAGCGTGCGGCCGGCTTTCAGCTTGAGCGCGACCCAGGCTCGCTGCACGGCATAGCCGTCTTCAATCGTCATCCCCGGATAGGCGGACGACAGATGGCCGATCTGCACCTTGGTGCGTTCCGCCGCGTCCAGTTGCCGGGCGATGGTGTCGATCTGGTCGGGTGTCAGCAAGGCGTTCGCTCCTCGGTTGGGTCGTCTAGCATTTCAATACAGGTCTGTATAGTTTCATTTCCGCCAGGAGCGCCGTCCAAAACGCCGCCGTCCTCCAGCAGAAACCAATATTTCCAGCGAAAATTGGTGTTTACGAGGCTTTTATCGGGTATCCGGACCTGCCCGGATCGTAGCCGCATTGACAGCTTTCGTCCGACGTCATACGACAGTACAGTAGTGTATGTTTTAGGGATGACGCCATGGGCATGACCCGGCTGATCGACACCGCCGCCGTGCCGGACGGCGAAGGCCGTGCCGTCGCCCTCGACGGCATCGAGCCGATCGCCGTGTTCAATGTCGGCGGCACCTTCTTCGTCACCCAAGACACCTGCAGCCACGCCAAGGCATCGTTGACCGAAGGGTGGCTCGAAGGGCACGAGGTCTGCTGTCCGGTTCATGACGGGCGTTTCGATCTCTGCAGCGGCAAGGCTCTGTGTTTCCCGGCCACCGATCCGATCCAGACCTTCACCGCGCAGGTCCAGGACGGCGCGGTCTGGGCCGACATCTCGACGGCGCGGCCGGGCCGCCCAGCAAAGGACTGATCCGATGGCTGTAATCCTCGGTGACAACCCGATCCTGCGCAACCCCAAGGTTCAGGGCCCGATGCCGCTGGCCCCACGGGAAATCGTGTTCGAAATCGAACAGTTTCTCTACCGCGAGGCGCGGCTGCTGGAGGAAGAACGTTACGAGGAATGGCTCGGCACCATGACCGAGGATATCCATTACTGGATGCCAGGCGTGCAGGCCCGCTACCGAAAGGACAAGGCGCCGCGTTACTCGCATACGCGCATGGCGCATTTCGACGACGATCTGCTCAACCTGCGTCGCCGCGTCACCCGCTCGCTGCACGAGACCGCCTGGGCCGAGGATCCGCCGACCCGCACCTGCTACATGGTCTCCAACATCGAGGTCGAGCCGATCGAGCGGACCGACGAATATGTGGTGCATTCGGTGATCCTCGCGGTGCGCGGCCGCAACGAGACCGAGGAAGACTGGCTGATCGCGCGGCGCAAGGATCGGCTGCGCCGCATCGGCGAAGGCCACTTCCGCCTGTCGAAACGCGAGATTTACATCACCCAGACGGTGATGCTGGCGAAGAACCTCAACATCTTCCTGTGAGCGGGCAAATGGGCTGGCTCGACGGCAATGTCGCGATCGTCACCGGCGGAGAAAGCGGCATCGGCCGCGCCGTCGTGTTGCGCTATCTCGACGAGGGCGCGGCCGGTGTCGTGGTGGTCGACCGCAACGCTGACGGCCTTGCCGCGCTCAAGGCGAAACACCCGAAAAAGATTGCGACCGTCGCCGGCGATGTGCGCGACTACGCCACGCACGCACAAGCGGTCGCCCTTGCGCTCAAGACCTTCGGCAAGCTCGACACACTGGTCGGCAATGCCGGCGTGTTCGATTTCCATCGCCCGCTGAAGGGCTACACGCCGGAGATGCTGGCGGCGACGTTCGAGGAAATCTTCGCGATCAATCTGCGCGGTTATCTCTATGCGGCGCACGCGGCGCATGAGGCACTGATCGCCTCGCAGGGCTGCATGATCTTCACCGCTTCGGTCGCCTCGCTGCACGCGGGCGGCGGCGGCCCGCTCTATACCGCAAGCAAGCACGCGGTCGCGGGTCTGATCCGGCAGCTTGCGGCGGAATTCGCGCCCGATGTGCGCGTCAATGGCGTCGGACCCGGCGGCACGCTCACCAATCTGAGCGGCACCGCATCCCTCGGCCACGACAACCGCCACATGTCCGACAAGCGCGCCGAGGCGGCCGAGCGCATCGGCAACGCCGTGCCACTGCGCTTCGCGCAGGAGCCGGAGGATCACGCCGGGCTTTATGTGCTGCTGGCAAGCCGCGCCAACGCGCGCGCCGTGACCGGCGAAATCCTGATGAGCGACGGAGGCATCGGCATCCGCCCGCTGTAGCGGACGCCGGCACACACCATGCGCGATGGCAGGGTCATCATCGTCGGAGCGGGACAGGCGGGCGTGAACTGCGCGCTGGCGCTGCGCGAATACGGCCTTGCCGGCGATGTGACGCTGCTGTCTGACGAACCGCACGAGCCTTATGATCGGCCGCCACTGTCGAAGGAGCTGGGTGGCGCACCGAGTCCCATCGTCAAGCGCGAAGAGCTGACAGAGAAGTCCATCGTGCTTCGCCTCGGCACAGCGGCGTCCGCCATTGATCGCGCCAGCAAGACACTGACGTTAAACGACGGCACAACCCTGCCCTACGACACCCTGGTGCTGGCGACCGGCGGCGGCGCGCGCGTATTGCCGTCGCTCCCACCCGATGGCCGCCGCGTCTTCGTGCTGCGCACGCTCGACGACGCCCGCGCCATCGACCGCGCATCGCAAGTGGCGCGCAATGCGCTGGTGCTGGGCGGCGGCTGGCTCGGCCTTGAAACCGCCGCGGCGCTGCGCGGCCGTGGCTGCGAGGTCACGCTGCTCGAAGCGGCAGAGCGTCTGTGCGCGCGCTCGGTGCCGGCCGAGATCAGCGCGTATCTGCACGATCTCCACAACAGCCACGGCGTCCGGATCATCACCGGGACCGCCGCCAGCATCACGGCCTCGCCGGACGGCATCACCGCACAGTGGAATGGCACATCCGCGATGTTCGATATGGCGGTTGTCGCCATCGGCTTGACACCGGATGACGCGCTGGCGCGTCGCGCCGGCCTCGCCTGTCAGGACGGCGTCCTCACCGACGATCTCGGCCGCACCGACGATCCCGCCATCTTCGCCATCGGCGATGTGGCGCGTATCCGCATCGGCAATGACACGCAGCGTCTGGAGAGCTGGAAGCACGCGATCGCGCAAGGACACCGCGCAGCGCAAGCCATCTGCGGCGCGCCGGTATCCGCGCCGGAAGCCCCATGGTTCTGGTCGGAACAATACGACAAGCTGATCCAGGTCGCCGGTTTGCCGCGTCCGAGCCTGACGCTGCTCGCGGCCGAGACCGAACCGCATCCGCTATGGCGCTACAGCACCGGCGGCGAAACCCGCGCCGTGATCGGCGTCAATCGCGCGCGCGATCTGCGGCAAGCTCATCGCACGCTGTCCACCTCGTCCCTCAAGGTCTCCGCATGAGTGAAACACCCGCCATCGCCATTCCCGAAGGCTATGTCCTGCATGGCCAGCCCGGCGGTTTCGTCTATCGCAACGGTCCGGTTTTCATCAAATATACCGACGCTGGTTCGACGCTAATGATGACGCTGGGCGGCGAGCACACCAACGCTGCGGGCTTCGCCGCCGGCGGCCTGCTGATGACGCTGCTCGACATCGCGCTCGGCACCCATGTCAGCGCCAATGTCGGCACACGGGCGATCTGCCCAACGGTACAGCTCAACTGCAATCTGGTGGCTGGCGCGCGCATCGGCGAAACGCTGATCGGCGAATCCGAGATCAGCCGGATCACCCGGTCGCTGGCCTTCGCATCCGGTCATCTGCGGGTCGGCGATCGCAAGGTCGCGACCGCGACGGCGGTGTTCCATATCCCACCGGATATCGCCGCCGCCCGCAGACCGTCACCGCAACCCGCTCAAAGCTGAACGCTCGCGCAGGAGTATTGCCATGAACCATGTCACTCGCAGCCGATCCCGCGCCCCGGCGTTTCCCGACGACGCGGAGTTGCGCGCCATGGTCGACCTCGACAACGGCGCAATCGACCGCCGCATCTTCTGGGACGACGGCATCTATCAGATGGAGCTGGAGCGTATCTTCGCGCGCTGCTGGTTGTTCGTCGCACATGAGAGCCAGATTCAAAATCCCGGCGACTTCCTCACCACCTATATGGGCGAGGATGCGGTGATCGTGTCGCGCGGTCGTAACAACAAGATCGGTGTGTTCCTCAATTCCTGCCCGCATCGCGGCAACCGCGTCTGTTTCGCCGAGGCCGGCAACGCGCGGCGGTTCACCTGCAACTATCACGGCTGGTCGTTCGGTAATGACGGCCGCCTGCTCGGCATGCCTGCCGAGGAGCTGTACGAAGAGACCTGTCCGAACTTCAACAGTCAGGATCTCGGCCTGCATCCGGCGCGCGTCGGCACCTACAAGGGCCTCGTGTTTGCGACCTTCGACGAACAGGCGCCGTCGCTCGACGACTATCTCGGAGATTTCCGATGGTATCTCGACATCCTGCTCGACAATGATGCAGACGGCACCGAGTTCATCGACGGCAACATCAAGTCGCACATCAAGTGCAACTGGAAATTCCCGGCGGAAAACTTCATCGGCGATTCCTATCACGCCGCCTGGACGCACAATTCCGGCGCGGTGGCGATGCTCGGCCAGTCGGTCGGCAAGATCAATCAGGAACGCTCGTATCACGCGAATACGAACGGCCACGGCTGGCAGTTCGGCCTCGACATGGTCGGCAATGCCATGACGCTCGGCGAACAGGACGTGGTCGATTATCTGCGCGCACGCGAGGAAGAAGTCGCGGAACGGCTCGGCAAGATTCGCTCGCGCATGATCGGCTCGGTGTCGTCGACGACCACATTCCCGAACTTCTCGTTCCTCGCCGGCCACAATGCGTTCCGCACCTGGCTGCCAAAAGGCCCGCATCTCACCGAGGTCCATACCTGGGTTCTGGTCAACAAGAACATCCCGTTCGAGTTGAAGGAAAAGTACCGCAAGGGTGTGATGCGCACCTTCTCACCGTCCGGCACGCTGGAAATGGACGACGGCGAGAACTGGGAGCACGCGACGCAGATCAACACCGGCGTCGTCACCCGCCGGCAGAAGCTGCATTACGGCCTCGGCCTCACCAGCAAGATCGAGCACGACGATCTCAAGGGCGAGATCCATCTGCGCAAATACAACGATGCCAACCAGCGCGCGTTCTATCGCCGCTGGCTGGAGTTGATGACGACGCCGCTGGGTTAAGAACGCCGGGCGATGACGCCCTTGTCCGACAGTGCCGCGAGATCGGCGGCGCTGTAGCCGAGCAGATCGCCGAGCACCGCATCGGTGTGCTGCGCCAGAAGTGGCGGCGCGACATAGTTCGTCGCCGCGTTGGTAAAGCGCATCGGGCTTGCCACCAGCGAGATCGGACCGGCGAGCGGATGCTCGACCTTGATCTCCAGTCCGCGCGCCTTGACTTGCGGATCTTCAAACACCTGCGGGATCGTATTGATCGGCGCGCACGGCACATCGCTGCCGTCGAGCACCACCATCCAGTCCTTGACCGTGCGACTGAGAAACGCCGCTTCGAGAATGGCGATCAGCGCATCACGGTTGCGGACGCGGCCGGGATTGGCGGCAAAGCGCGGATCGTCCGCCAGCGCCGGCATGCCGAGCGCAACACAGAGCTGCCGGAAGTGATTGCTATTGCCGGCAGCGACGACGATATGCCCGTCCCGGCAGGCAAATACCTGATACGGCACCAGATTCGCATGCGCGTTGCCCATGCGCGGCGGCGTCTTGCCGGAGCAGAAATAATTGAGGTTCATGTTGGCGAGCGAAGCCACCTGCACGTCGAGCAAAGCAAGGTCGATGAACTGGCCTTCGCCGGTACGCTCGCGCTGCTGGAGCGCGGCGAGAATGGCGACGGTCGCATACATGCCGGTCATCAGATCGGAGAACGCAACGCCGACTTTCTGCGGCGTGCCCTCGCGTTCACCGGTGATGCTCATCAGGCCGCCCATGGCCTGAAACACGAAGTCGTAACCCGCGCGCGCGCGATAAGGCCCGGTCTGCCCGTAACCGGTGATCGCGCAGTAGATCAGCCGCGGATTGATCGCCTTGAGATCGTCATAGCCGAGACCGTATTTGGCGAGATCGCCGACCTTGTAGTTCTCGACAAGGATATCGCTCACCGCCGCGAGCTTGCGGATGATCGCCTGCCCTTCCGGCGTCGCGATGTTCACCGCCACGGATTTCTTGCCGCGATTGGCGCTGAGGTAATAAGCGGCGTCGGCGGTGTCCTCGCCGTTGCGGTCCTTGAGAAACGGCGGACCGGCGAGCCGTGTCTCGTCGCCGACGCCGGGCCGCTCGATCTTGATCACCTCGGCGCCGAGATCGGCGAGATTCTGCGTGCACCACGGTCCCGCCAGCACGCGCGTGAGATCGAGGACGCGCAATCCGTCCAGACACCCCTGCATTGAATTGTCTCCGCGCTACTGGCTGTCGATCGCCAGGCCCTGATCGGCCAGTTGCTGCCATTGCGCGAACTCGCCCGCAACCTCCTTTGCGAAGACATCGGCCGAACCGCCTTCGGGGTTGATACCGCGCTTGGCAAGGTCCGAGACGAATTGCGGATTCTTCAGGTCTTCTTCCGCCAGTGCGTTGTAGCGATCGACGATCGCCTTCGGCGTGTGCGGCGGCGCGACCAGCGCATACCAGAAGCCGGCGCGCAGCTTCGGATAGCCGGCCTCGGCGGACGTCTGCAGCTGCGGCAGCATCTTCACGCGCGCGGGTCCGAGCACGGCGAGCGCCTTCACCTTGTTGTCGGCAACGAGACCGGCGGCGGAATTTTCCGTGGCGAAGGTCATGTCGATGCGGCCGCTCAACACCTCGGTCACCGCCGGCGCGATACCACGGAACGGCACATGCACCATCTTGACGCCGAGGTCGCGCTGCATCTGCTCGAAGAACACCTGATGCGGCGAGCCGAAGCCCGGCGAACCGAACGTCAAAGGCTCGGTGTTGCTGCGCTTTTTCGCCAGCTCGACAAATTCCTGGAGGTTCGACGCCGGCAAATCCTTGCGCACCACCATGACCACCGGCTGCGAACCGATCTTGGCCACCGGCACGAGGCTTTTCGGGTCGTAGTTGATCTTGGTCTTGAACACCGGCGCCATGGTGAGCTGGTTCGCGACCAGCAGCAGCGTCTGACCGTCCGGCTCCGCCTTGGCGACGAACTCGGTGCCGATGTTCCCGCCCGCCCCAGTCTTGTTCTCGACGACGATGCTGGAATCGACCTTGCCGGTCCAGGTCTGCGCCAGCATGCGCGCAACCACATCGTTCGACCCGCCGGGCGCAAACGGCACGACGATGCGGAGCACCTTGCTGCTTCCACCGCTGCCTTGCGCGGACCCTTGCCCGGCCCATCCCAGCGACGCAAGCAAAGCGATGACGACGGCGGCGATCCGCATTCCGGTCCTCCCCTGATTGATGGGCCGGCTCGAAGCCGGTCTGTCATTCCCCACGGCCTGACTGGGCCGTATCGGCAGCCGCCAGAATAACATACACTTGTGTATGTTTGCAATAACGAGGCAAAGGCAACGTCAATGATTTGGCGCAAAGCCGCCGCAGCCTCCGGATGGCAGGATCGCGACGGCACGGAGCCGCTTCTCAACCGCGCCCAAATCGGACATGGTGATCGCAACAAGGATCGGCGACGCGAAATGAGCCTTCAGGACACCGAGAAGAAGCGCCGGCTGACGCGCGAGGACTGGATCGAGGCCGCGACCCACCGGCTGGTGAAGCGCAGCATCGATGCGGTGCGGGTCGAGCCGCTGGCGGACGATCTCAAGGTCAGCCGCGGCAGCTTCTACTGGCACTTCAAGTCACGCTCGGAACTGCTGGAGGCGATCCTGACAACGTGGCAGGAGCGCCAGACCCGGCGCATCGTCGAGCGCATCCGCCAGGACCGGCTGATGTCGCCTGCCGAACAGCTCGAACGCCTGCGCAAGCTGCCGCCACGCACTAAGAGCACGCGCGAAGCGGCGGCGCTTGAACTGGCGATCCGCGCCTGGGCGCGGCGCGATCCTTTGGCGCGGCGCGTTGTGGACGCGGTCGATGCCGAGCGGATCGACTTCACCCGCAGCCTGATCGCCGATACGGGCGCCGACAAGAACGAAGCCGATTACTGGTCGATGATCGGCTATGCCTACACGCTCGGCGAATCCCTGCTGCGCGAAGGCATGACCGACAAGCAGATCAGCGAATGCCGCGCACGCCTGCTGAAAGCGCAGTCCAGCGTGTTCGGCACCGGCGCGCAGGCCCGCCGCAAGCAAACCGCATAACCCAAGCGATCGTCAGGCGAGCTTCTGCCGGCGGATGCGCACGCCGTGCTGTTCGCCGTCCCAAGTGTCCGCCGTCACGCCCGCGGCACGCAACTCCGCCTTGCGCACTTTGTTGGTCGGCGTCTTCGGCAAGGTCGGCATGATCCGCACATAGCGCGGCATCATGAAATGCGCGAGACGGGCCGACAGAAACTCGATCAGCGCGAGCGGTTCGATCACCTGTCCCGGTACCGGCGCGATTACCGCCAGCACCTCTTGATCGTTGTTGCCGGTCTCGGCGCCGACGACAGCCACTTCCATCACGCCGGGGAAAGCGAGGATTTCCTTTTCCACCTCAACGGTCGAGATGTTTTCGCCACGGCGGCGGATGGCATCCTTGAGCCGATCGACGAAGTAGAAGTTGCCGCCGGCATCGCGGCGGAACGCATCGCCGGTGTGAAACCAGCCGTTGCGCCAGGCCTTCTCGGTCGCCTCTTTGTCGTTCCAGTAACCCGGCGACAGCATGCCGGGCGCATCACTGTACAGGACCAGTTCGCCGACCTCGCCGTCCGGCACGTCGTTGTCGTCGGCATCGACGATGCGGCAGGTGATGCCGGTGCGCGCGCGCCCGCAACTACCCCACACGGTGCTGTCGACCGCGGAGAGAATGGGGACCGACGCCTCAGTCATGCTGAAGGCCGAGAAATATTGAAAGCCATGCCGCCGTGCAAAGGTGGCCGTCCCTTCGGTGATCGGTGACATCATCGCGAAGTCGAACGGCGAGCGAGCATTGTCCTGCACCGACTTCGCCAGAAACAGCGTCATCGAACTGATCAGCCCGAGGATGCGGTTGCAGCCGGCACGCTTGACGTCATCCCAGAACGTTTGCGCATGAAAGCTTTCGGCGAGATGCACGCAGCCGCCGGCGGTGAGCGTCGCATAAACCGCCGACATGCCGACCGTGTGGAACAATGGCGTGAACACATAGATGCGATCGTTTGCGGTGATGTAGCCGTGCGCGGCGGAGCCGGAGGCGTACATCTGCGTATATGGGATCAACACGCCCTTGGATTGCCCTGTCGTCCCCGATGTATAGAGCACCGTGCACAGATCGCTCGGCGCGGCATCGGGAAAAACTTCCTCGGCATCGCCGTCATCGAGCACGCGCTCCGGCGACACCGGCCAGCGCGCTTCCGGCAAGACATTGCCGGACACGATCAGGCGCTGCAGACTTTTCGGTTCAACCCCATCGAGCCGGCTGACGAGATCGGGGTGACAGACCATCAGTGCCGCGCCGCTGTTGTCGAGCACGTGCTGCAGCACACCGCCGCGCAGCGCGACATTGATGGGAATATAGATGGCGCCAAGGATGTTGAGCGCGAACCACATCCGCATCATCAACGGGCCATTCGGCAGCCATACCAGCACCGGGTCGCCGCGCTTCACGCCGAGCCGCTTCAACGCCGAGGCGGCGACGCAAGCCTGCTGCCACGCCGCGCCGTAATCGACCGCGCGGCCGTCATCGAACGTCACGCACGGCGCGTGCGGCCGCGTCTGCGCATGGCGGCGCAAGATCTGCGGCAGCGCCGTCAGCGCCGGATCGTCGGGGCTGGCACGCAGCCAGGGCGGATGAAGCTCGGCCATTGTTCAACGAGGCAAAGTCGAGGGGCGATGGTGAACGAGGGTGCGGCCGGGCCGCCGATTTGACAATCGCCGGCCAGCCCTTAAAACCATACATATGTGTATGGTTTTAAGGGCGCCACGTCAACTCTCCCGCGCGGCGCCGGGGAGGACCGGGTGACGGTGGCGGATAAACTCCAGGCTTTGCGATCACGGATGACGCTGCCGGTGATCGTCGCGCCGATGTTTCTGATCTCGGGGCCGGACATGGTGATCGCCGCCTGCCGATCCGGCGTGATCGGCTGCTTTCCCGCGCCCAATGCGCGCGAACTCGACACGCTCGACGCCTGGTGCGCGCGGATTTCGAGCGAAACACGAGATGGAGCACCATGGGCGCTCAACCTGATCGCCCACAGCAGCTATGCGCGCTTCGACGCTGAAATCGAGATCGTCAAACGCCACAAGCCGCCGCTGGTGATCACCGCGCTCGGCTCGCCGGCGCGGGTGCTGGACACGGTGCATGGTTATGGCGGGCTGGTGTTCGCCGATGTGTCGCGACCGGTGCATGCGCGCAAGGCGGTCGAGGCCGGCGCGGATGGCCTGGTTCTGGTCAGCGCCGGTGCCGGCGGCCATACCGGCTCCTACAGCCCGTTCGCGTTCGTCGCCGAGGTGCGGCGGTTCTGGTCCGGGCCGATCGTGCTGTCGGGCGCGATCTCCGATGCGCGCAGCGTCCTCGCGGCGCAGGCGCTCGGCGCCGACTTCGCTTACATGGGCACGCGGTTCCTCGCCGCGCGGGAAAGCCTCGGCGAGCCGGAGCGCAAGGCGATGACCATCGCCGTGACGATGGAGGATATCGTCACCAGCGCCGCCGTCACCGGCGTACCAGCCAACTGGATGCTACCAAGCCTCACCGCCGCCGGCTTCACGCCGGAGATGCTGCGCGCCGAACGCAAGATGGATTTCACCTCGACCGACAAAGCGAAGCCGTGGAAGAACATCTGGGGCGCGGGACAGGCGGTCGGTGCCGTGACGGCGTCCGAACCGGTAGCGGACATCGTCGCCCGGCTGCGCGCGGATTACACGGCGTTGCGCGAGGAATTCTGCAAGGCGGGGTGAGAGCGAGTGATGCTTCATCTTGTCCCGATGCGATTGTCAAACAGCCCGCTTGTTTTCGGACAAGCGCCATCACCCCTGTTGTTTGCGGCGCGGGGGCGCCGGAAGCCTCTTTCGCCCCTCATTCCATGAATGAGGGGGACGGAGCGCCGCGAAGCGCAACGTCTTAGCCACCGATGCCGCCTCGCGGCAGCACCGGAGCGCATCTCTCCTGCGAAAGAGAGACACGCGCGCCTTGCGGCGCTCCACCCAGCCAAGCTTGCGCAGGCTGGGCTTTGTCATGGGCGGCGATTTCGCTCCCCGGGACCGTGCTTCCGGGGCGCGGACAGATGGAGTTGTCGATCCTTGCGGGATCGGACCCCACCGGTTCCCGCGGGCTTTGGCCCGCGTTCGTCCTACCCCGTCCAGCCCTTGCGGGCGGCCCCACTTAGTTGGGGCGGACGGCAAACCCAGGGCGTCCCGGACGCAGGGTGCGAGACCTGCGCGCGGGCGCCGCAATTCCTGCTCCACCATCAAGACGCCTCATGATGACGCCCCTCGTGAGCAGGACAGGGATAGGATTATAGGCATATAGGAAGAAAGTCAAGAGGTGAGATTGAGCCCCGTCTCCTACCGCCGTCATGCCCGCATTGATTGCGGCATCCACGACTTCCTTCTCCGTGGAAGCTAAAGACGTGGATGGCCGCGACAAGCGCGGCCATGACGTGGTGAGAGCGGGGCCGCCGCATCCTTCGAGACGCATCGCCATAGCGCGTCGAAGACGCGCGTAAACGGGCTGATGGCGATGCTCCCTCGGGTCAAGCCCGAGGGCAGGCTCTCAGGATGAGGCGGGGGAGAGTTGTTCGCGGCACCAAAGACGTGGATGCGCGGAACAAGTCCGCGCATGACGTGGTGAGAAATGTGCCGTGGTCTCGCCCCTCACCCGGCTCGCGTTGCACGCTCGCCACCCTTTCACCGTCAACGGGGCGAGGGTATCTACGATGCCGCACCAGTTGGGCTCTTACTGTTTCGCCGCGTATGAGACTCTACGTACACCGCACCGATGCATCTACCGCGCGGTGCGACCGAGATACGTGTCGATCACGCGGCTGTTGCTGGCGAGGTCCGAGGTCGGGCCCTCCAGCGTCACCGCACCATTCTCCAGCACATAGCCGTAATCCGCCACCGCGAGCGCGGCGCGCGCGTTCTGCTCCACCAGCAGGATCGACACGCCGGTCTCACGCAGCGACGTGATGATGCGGAAAATCTCGCGCACCATGAACGGCGCGAGGCCGAGCGACGGCTCGTCGAGCATCAGCACCTTGGGCCGCGCCATCATCGCACGGCCGATCGCCAGCATCTGCCGCTCGCCACCAGACAAGGTACTCGCCTCTTGCGTCGAGCGCTCCTTGAGGCGGGGAAAGCGGCGATAGACCTCGTCATAGGAATCGGAAAATTGCCGCTCGCCCTTGCGCCAGCGGCTGAACGCGCCGAGCAGCAGATTGTCGCGACAGTTGAGATCGCCGAACAGTTCGCGGCGCTCCGGTACCAGGCACAGCCCCTGCCCGACCCGCTCCTCCACCGTGTCGGTGGCGAGCGAGCGGCCGTAATACTGCACCGCGCCACGCGACGGATGCAGACCCATCAGCGCCGCCAGCATGGTCGTCTTGCCTGCGCCGTTCGGGCCGATCACCGAGACGATCGAGCCTTCCTTCAACGTGATCGACGCATCGGTGAGCGCCAGCACCTTGCCGTAGGACACCGACAGACCGGAGGCTTGCAGCGCGACGGTCATTCGACGCCCCCAAGATAGGCTTCGATCACCTTGGGATTGGCCTGGATCTCGGCCGGGGTGCCTTCGGCGATCTTCTGACCGAACTCCATGACGACGATGCGGTCGGCCAGCCCCATGACGAATTCCATGTCGTGCTCGACCAGCAGCAAGGTCACGCCGTCATCGCGGACGCCGCGCAGCACCGCCGCGAGCTGGCGCTTTTCCTCGTAGCGCAGACCGGCGGCCGGCTCGTCGAGCAGCAGCAGCAGCGGATCGGCCGCGAGCGCCCGCGCGATCTCGACGATGCGCTGCTGGCCAAGCGCAAGGCTCTCCGCCGGCGTATCGCGCCATTGCGACAGCCCGACGCGATCGATCTGGTTCGCTGCCTCGCGTAGCAATCGCCCCTCCTCGGCGCGGTCAAGCCGCAGCGCCGCGGCGACGATGCCCTGCCGGCCGCGCACATGCGCGCCGAGCGCGACGTTCTCCAGGACCGACATATGCGGCCGCAGCAGCACATGCTGGAAAGTACGGGCGATGCCACGCTTGAGGATATCGCGCGAGCGCAGGCCGCTGATCACATCGCCGCGAAAGCGCACGTCGCCGCGCGTCGGCTTGAGCACGCCGGTGACCACGTTGAACAACGTCGACTTGCCGGCGCCGTTCGGGCCGATCAGCGCGACGATCTCGCCGGCCTTGATGTCGAACGACACGTCGTTGACCGCGGTGAGCCCACCGAACTGGCGGCGCACCGCCTCGAGCGTCAGCATCACTTCGCCGGCGGCCGGGCGCGCGCGGCGCGGCAGCGGCTCCGCCGTCTGCGGCACCGGGATCGTCTCGTGATGCGTGAGGCGGCGGGCAATGGTCGGCACCACGCCGGAGCGCGCATATTGCATCAGCAGGATGATCATGATGCCGAACACGATGATCTCGAACTGGCCGGTCTGCCCGACCAGCAGCGGCGTCACCGTCTGCAAGCCCTGCTTGAGCAGCGTGTAGATCGTCGCGCCGGCGATGGCGCCCCAGACGCTCACCGCGCCGCCGATCACGGTCATGAAGAAATATTCGATGCTCGGCACCAGCCCGAACGGCGACGGATTCACGAAGCGCAGGAAATGCGCGTAAAGCCAGCCGGACAGCGATGCCAGCAGCGCCGCATAGAGGAAAATCTGCAAACCCACGCGGGCGGTGTCGATGCCGAAGGCTTCCGCCATCGGCGTGTTGCGGCCGCCGGAGCGCACCGCACGACCGAAGCGCGATTGCAGGATGTTCTGGATGCTGATCAGCGCGAGCAGCACCGCCGCCCAGATCAGATAGAAGTAAGCCCAGTTCTCGCCGAAGCTGATCGGCCCGATCGACAGCACCGGCAGGTTCGACAATCCGCTGTGCTGACCGAGCGCCTCCACATTGGCGAACACGTAATAGAGGCTGATGCTCCAGGCGAGTGTACCGAACGGCAGATAGTGTCCCGACAGCCGCAAGGTCAGCACGCCGAGCACGAAAGCGGCGATCAGAGTCAGCACCAGACCGAGCAGCAAGGTGAGCCACGGCGACACATGATAAGCCGTGGTGAGATAAGCCGTGGTGTAGGCGCCGATGCCGGCGAACGCCGCCTGGCCGAACGACATCAGCCCGCCGTGACCGCCGATCAGGACGAGGCCAAGCACGATCAGGCTGGCGAGGCCGATATAGTTCGCCACCGTCACATGGAACGGCGACAGCAGCAGCGGCGCGAGGGCGACGCAGAGCACGGCGATGAGGAGCGCGATTCGGCGGCTCATAGATCCTCCTGCTCCTCGTCCGGCACCGCGCGCAGCGACAGCCAGACCAGCGCCGGGATCAACAGCGCGAACACGATCGCCTCCTTGTAGGCGCTGGAATAGAACGCGCCGAAGGATTCGATCAGGCCGACCAGCAGCGCGCCGACGATCGCCAGCGGATAGCTGATCATGTTACCGAGGATCGCGCCGACGAACGCCTTGAGGCCGATGATGAAGCCGGAGTCGTAATAGATCGTCGTCAGGCCGCCGGCGAGGATGCCGGAAATGACGCCGATCAACGCCGCGAGCGCCAGGCAGAGCTTTCCGACCATGGGATAGCTGATGCCGACGATGCGCGCGCCGAGGCGGTTCACCGCCGTCGCGCGCAGCGCCTTGCCGAGCACGGTGAATTCAAACAGCAAATAAAGCAGGATCGCGAAAGCGATGCCGGTGCCGACGATCAGCAGCGCCTGGCTGCTGACGGTCATCGTGCCGAACGTCAGTTGCCCGTCGATCAGCGGATCGACGCGGAAGCCCTCCGGGCCGAAGAACAACAGCCCCGCGCCCTGCAGCACGAAATGCACGGCGATGGCGATCACGAACAGCAGGCGTACCGAGGCATTGGCGACCGGCTGGAACGCGATGCGATAGACGAACGGACCGAGCGGCACGATCAGCGCGACCGTCAGCAGGATCTGGATCAGCGCCGCCGGCTTGCGCGGCCCGAAATAGATCGCGGCGGCAATGACCAGCGCCGGAAGAAGCGCATTGACCGCGAGCATGTGCGGCAGGCGGCGCACGCGGCGGGCGCGCACCAAGGCGACGCCGTCCATCACGCAGACGATCGCGGCCAGCAGGCCGACCAGATAGATGATGTTCGGCGTCTGGCCGAGCTGGAACGCAGCCAGCGTCAGCGCGCCGAAGGTGACGAACTCTCCCTGCGGCACGAAGATGATGCGGGTGGTCGCGAACACCAGCACCGAGGCGAGCGCCAGCAGCGCATAGATCGCCCCGGTGAGGATGCCGTCCTCGGCGAGGATCAGCGCGATATCCCACGTCATGCTGTGCGCGCCTGCGGGAGAGCGGCGTTTCGCTTAAGGCAGCGGATGGAAGGCGTTACCCTTGACCGTGACCATCACGCGCGCCCGCTTGTCGAGGCCGTTATGGTCGGTCGCGGTCATCTTATAGATGCCGTTGGCGCCGACAATATCCGGATTGTTCTGCATGGCGTCGCGCAGCGCGACGCGGAATTCCGGCGTGCCGGGCTTCGCGGTCTTGAGCGCGACCGGCACCGCCGCCGACAGTACCTTGAACGCATCCCACGAATAGGCGGCGAACGTGTTCACCGAATTGGCGCCGAACTTGTCGTTGTAGACCTTGGTGAACTTCAGCGCCTCGGCCTTGATCGGATTGCTGTCGGGCAGTTCGGCGGCGACCGCGAACGGGCCGGCGGTGGCGATCACGCCTTCCAGCGACTTGCCGCCGACGCGCAGGAAGTCGCGGTTGATGACGCCGTGCAGGAAATAGACCTGGCCCTTGTAGTTGCGCTGCACCAGTTCGAGCTGCGGCAGGGCGGCCGGCGTGCCCGAGGCGCTGACGAAGATCGCGTCCGGCTTCGCCGCGACGATCTTGAGAACCTGCGCGGTGACGCTGGTGTCGGTGCGGTTGTAGCGCTCGCTGGCGACCAGCTTCATTCCGAGCGGCTCCATCAGCCTCTGCATCGACGAGAGATTGTGCTCGCCGAGGCTGTCGGCGAAGCCGATATAGCCGATGTTCTTGTAGCCCTTGGCGTGCATGTTCTCGACCATGCCTTCGACCATCAGCGCCGCCGGCTGCGCCATGGCGAAGCTGAACGCGTTGGTGCGCGAGGGGCTCAGACAAATCTGCGGCGTCTTGGTCTGCAACGCGACCTCGGCCATCGCCGTACAGGACGGAATCGAGCTGGAACCGAGGATCACGTCAGCCTGATTCTGTTCGGTGAGCTGGCGCATGTTCTTGACCGCCACGCCCGGATCGCCGCCGTCATCGAGGAAGATGTAGCGCACGGTGACGTCGCCGATCTTCTGCGGCAGCACCTCGGCGCCCTGCTTCATCGGAATGCCGATCGACGCCGTCTGCCCGGTGGCGCCGAGCGTCACGCCGATGGTGATCTCCTGCGCGCGCGCATCCAGAGATCCCGCGCCGAACCCGGCGATCAACAGCAAGCCGGCCGAAACAGCCGCGCCGCGTGCGAACCGAACCATCATGCCATCCTCCCTGAGCAATGCCGCTTATGCCTGCGGCTAACAATACAGTAGTGTATGGCTTATCTTTGAATTATTCCGATGTCAAATGCGTCAATTTGCGCGATAACACAGCTATTTTATACCCTCATTCCCAATCAACCATACAGTGCTGATTTGTTTCATATGCAGGAAATGGCGGGCCGGCCGCCCGCTTGACGGGAAAAGTCCGACCCGCGGCCTGCCGATCGGGTCTGCGGCCTCGCCAGAGGTCGTGGTTCACGCAGGCCGTTCGGGCGGCGCGGGCGCGCACGTCCGGGCGATCTCGCGCAACGCCTTGCGGTCGGTCTTGTTGACGCCGGTTTTCGGCAGCGCCGCCACGAAAGTCACCGACACCGGCACCTTGTAGGCGGCAAGATTGGCGCGGCAATGCGCGAGGATCTCGCCCGCATCGGCGCGCGCGTTGTCGCGCAGCACGACGAAGGCGCGCACCACCTCGCCGCGGAAGGCATCCGGCACACCGACCGACGCCGCGTCCACCACCGCCGGATGCGCCAGCAGCACGTCGTCGATCTCGCGCGGATAGACATTGTAACCGCCCACCAGCACCAGATCCTTGAGCCGGTCGCGGATGAACAGATAACCGTCGGCATCGAACTCGCCGATGTCGCCGGTGTGCAGCCAGCCGTCGCGCAAGGTCTGCCGCGTCTCCTCCGGCAGATTGCGATAGCCGGTCATGATCTGCGGCCCGCGCGCGCGAATTTCGCCGCGTTCGCCGACCGGTAACACCGTGCGGCCGTCCTGCGTGTCGACGATCTCGATCTCGGTCAGCGGCAAGACAACACCGACGGAGCCGAGCCGCGTGCGCCCGATCGTGTTGTAGGTGAGGATCGGTCCGGCCTCGGTCTGGCCGTAACCTTCGAAGATCGGCGCGCCGGTACGCGCCATCCAGTCGTCGATGGTCGCCTTGGCGAGCGGCGCCGAGCCGGAATAGCAACGCGACAGCGACGACAGATCTGCCGTCGCAAAACGTTCATGCGCGATCAGCCCGGTGAGGATGGTCGGGCTCGCCGGAAACGTGGTGATCCGCTCCTCCGTGATCAGATCGAACACCGCGTCGCGCTGGAATTTCGCCATCAGCACCAGCGTGCCACGCGCATAGGCCGTGAGGAACAGGCCCATGGTCATGCCGTAGGAATGGAAGATCGGCATCACGCAGAGCAGCCGCTCTTCGTCCATGCGCGACGGCAGCAGCGTTTCGCGTTGCGCGATGTTGGTCGCCATGGCGCGATGGGTGAGATTGACGCCCTTGGCGCGGCCGGTGGTGCCGCCGGTATATTGCAAAAGACCGAGTTGGTCCGGCACAGGTCGCGGCAAAGCAGCGGGTGTCGCCACGGCCCAATCCGACAGCCTTACTTCGATCTCGTCGAGCGAGACGATACGCGGGATGCGCGCCAGCGCCGGCGTGTCGCGCAACTGCGCCAGCGTCGCCGCGTCGGCGATCAGCACCGAGACGTCGGCATCGTCCAGAACGAGCGATAATTCGCGCGGCGTGTAGAGCGGATTGAGCGGCACCAGTTGCGCGCCGGCGGCGAACACCGCAAAGGTGGCAATGCACGCGGCAATCGAATTCGGCAGTACGGTCGCAACCCGGCCTTGCGCTACCACGGCGGGTTCGAGAAACGCAGCGAGGCCGACGACCGCGTTGCGATATTCGCGATAGGTGAACTGCCGCGCCGCATCGCCCGACCCTCTTTGCACCAGCGCGATGCGATCCGGGGCGGCATCGGCCGCCGCATGCAGCATGTCGACCACGCTCGGATAAAGCGTCGCGGTCAGAGCAGGATGCGGGCCGGACGATGGCATCAGGCTTTATCCCTGCGCCGCCGGCCGGCGCCGGACCAGATGCAGGCACACCACCGCCAGGATTTCGCGGCCGGTCTGGTTCGCGGCTGTGTGCCGCATGACGATCACGCCGCGATCCGGTTTCGAGCGCGACGGCCGCAGCTCGATCACCTCGGCAGCGGCGGTCAGCATATCGCCAGGGCGCAATGGTGCTTTCCAGCTCACATCACTCATGCCGGGCGAGGCGACCACGGCGTTCGGCCACAGATTGAGATCGAAGAACTGCCGGAAGCACAGATTGAGCGTATGGAATCCGGACGCGATCAGCCCGCCAAACTCGGAGCGGCGCGCCGCCACCGGATCGACATGGTAATATTGCGGATCGAATTGTTTGGCGAAGGCGATGATCGCCTCCTCCGTGATCACCGCCGGTGTTCCGTCGAAGCGCATGCCGACGGAGAAATCATCGTAATACAAATCCGGAATGGCCGCCTCCTGCTGCGGGCCCGCCAGGCAAGAGGCGCCGATCCGTCAGTGGCCGCTGCCTGGCTTCGCCGTCTTGAATTCGATCAAGACGTTACGGTATTCCCAGTCGCTGATGTTGAGCAACTCGTGCGGAATGCCGGCCTCGCGCCACAGCACCTCGCCCGGCGTTTCCAGCGTCTCGCGCTCGCGACCATCCTCGAAATACATGATGTTCTTGCCCTTGGTCATCGGCACGATGAGATAGGGCAGATGATGCTGATGCCACGCCTGACGATCGCCCGGCGCGAGCTTGATACTCCAGACGCGGATGTGCTCGTTCTCGAAGATGATCTTGTCGCCGAGCGGGCCAAGCTCCGGCCCGCGTTCCGAGGGACCCAGTTTCATGTCGTTTCCTTTTTCAAACGATCCGGATTGTCGCAGAAGATGCGGCGGCGGCGCGCCGCGTCAGCGATCTGCTGATGCGGCTTGAGCACGCCCATGGGGAACGGCCAGTCGGAGCCGAACACCACATGCTCGGCGCCAAACACATGCTCGGACAGCGCCAGCGCCTGCTCGTCATGGACGATGCAATCGACGCAGATGGATTTCAGCAGCGCGCGCGGCGAGCGGCCGCCGGTCTTGATGCCGGGGCGCGCAGTGGCGAAACCCTGCTCCAGCCGGCCGGCGAGCATCGGCAGCGCGCCGCCGCCATGGGCGAAGCAGAAGCGGATCGCCGGATAAGCCTCCAGCACACCGCCGAACACCAGATGCGAGAGCGCGACCGCGGACTCGTAAGGGTTGCCGACGAGATTGGAGAGATAGAAGGCGTCAAGCCGCCCGTCGGCGCATTCGCCGGGATGGAAGAACACGAACGCCCTGGCGGCGTCGAGCGCCTGCCAGAGCGGCGCGAACGCCGGATCGGACAGCACCTGATCGTCGTTGCCGCCGGACGGCGCGGCGAAACGATTGTGACCGCGCGCGATGAAGCTGCGCACAATCTCCGCTGCCAGCGCCGGCTCCTGCAACGGCAGATGCGGCAGCGGCGAGAAACGTTGCGAGTGCGCGGCAGCGATCTTGCTCAAACCATCATTCACATAATTCGCCCAGACACGCGCGGCGTCGCCGCGCAATTCCGGCCGGTAGAGCGGCGGCGGGACCGAGATCCAGGCGTGCTCGACGCCATGCTCGTCCATCCACGCCAGCAGCGCCTCCGGCCTGAACAGCGGCTTGATGCCGATCGTGTGGCCATCGACGGTCATCGTCCCGGCGGCCGCGTCCCACGACACGCCGGCGATTTTCGCCAGCGCCGCAGGATCAACCGGAGCGAGATGCGCGTGTACGTCGAGGCTGATGCGATCCGTCATGTCATGCTGCTTTGTCACGCCGCTGCCGATCTGGATGCCGCCGGCTTCGTCGGCCGCGCGCCGCTGACAATCCGGCGATAGACCTCGTCGACCGCACCCTCACGCATCGGCAGGATCGCCGCGACATGATCGTCCGGACGGACCAGCAGCACCGTATCGGTCGGGCAGCCGACGCGCTCGCGGAAGCGGTCGCCGACGTCGAACAGCGAAAGCTCGCGCAGGCCGGAATCGAGCGGCGCGTCGCGCCGCGACACGATCAGATGCTTGAGGCCCGGCCTATCTGGTGGCAGCGTCGGACGGCGGCGCACATCGGTGAAGTAGAGCGCGACGAAACTGTCGTCGATCAGTTGATGCAGTCGCACCGGACGGCCGTCAGCGCCGTGCAATTCGACATCGGGGATGCGCTCGCCGACGCGCAGCGGCTCGCGCGCGGTCCGCACCATCGACCAGTCGTCGGACTGATCGACGTCGAGCCGCACGCCGAGCATAGTGCGCGTCAGCGCGTTGGCCCAGGCGTCGCCGGACATGGCCTTCACCGCATCCTTCTGGCCGAGCATGTATTTGCGGCCGGCTTCCGCCATCTCGCCGGAGCCATAGGCGGCGACCGGGCGCTGTTCGCGCGCATAGCCGTCGAGCAACGACTGGTCGGCCCAGCCGCGCGCGACCCAGGCCAGGCGCCACGGCAGATTGATCGCGTCGAGGATGCCGGTGTTGAGACCGAGCGCCCACATCGGCGTGATCAGATGCGCGGCATCGCCCATCAGGAACACGCGGCCGCGTCGCCATTCCGAGGCAATGCGGTGATGGATGCGATAGATGATGGTGTTGAGGATTTCGAGATCATCGACCGGGCCGATGAAATGCAGCACCTTGGCCTTGAACTCCTCGCGCGTCGGCTCCGGCTTGTCCGCCGCCAGCGGATAGAGGAAGCGCCAGCAGTGCGGCTGGCGCACCGTGATCATCCATTCGTCCGGATCGGCGAAATAAGCGAGATAGGGGTAATCGCGCGGATTCTTCACATCGAGATCGACTTTGACGTCAACCAGCAAGGTCCGCGCATCAAGTGATTCACCCTCCACCTCGATGCCGAGCTGCGAGCGGACCGTGCTGCGGCCGCCATCGCAGGCGAGCAGATAGGAGCCTTCGACTTCCTTGACGCCGTCCGGCGTCTCGAAGGTGACGACAACGCCGTCGTCGGCCGCGCGGAACGACAGCAGCTTGTGTCGCAGATGCACCGCCTGCGGATGCGTCTTCTGGAGCGAGCGATGCAGGATCGGCTCGAGGTGATGCTGCGGCATGTTGACGACGAACGGATAGCGGGTGTCGTCAGCGAGCAGTTCGGTCCGCACCGACGGCCGCGCCGTATTGGTCGCGCGCTCGATGTCACCGATCTCGTCGATGCGCAGTGCGTTGGCCAGCACTTCATCGACCACGCCGTAGCGGCGGAATGCTTCCAGCGTGCGGGTCAGGATCGTACCGGCCTTGGTGTCGCTCGAGAGACCGTCGTCCTCCTCGAACACTTCGAACGGCAGACCGTAGAACCGCAACCCCAGCGCGGCGGTGAGACCGACCGGACCGGCTCCAACGATGATGATCGGCTTCATGGCAACACTCTTCGACACACGTTTGCTTCGTCAGATTTCCTGCGCCGCATAGGCAAAGTCGCGGCTGATCAAGGAGGCCGTCATCGACGCCGCGTCCGACAGCAGGAACAACAGTGGACCGACCGCATCTTCCGGCGCGCCGACACCGGTGGAGGCACGCCAGCGGTCGTGGTCGGCGCCAGCATTGGCAGCGCGGTATTGCGGCGTATCAATCACGCCGGGCGCGATCAGATTGAATTTGACGCGATGCTGCGCAACTTCCTTGGCCGCGCTCTTCACGAAGGCGATCAACGCGCCCTTCGACGCAGCATAGGCCGAGGCTTCCGGCCAGCCCTGATGCGCGAGGCCCGAGGTGAAGGCGACGATGCTGCCGCGACGGCGCGCGATCATCCCCTTGATTGCCGCCTGATAGCACCAGACGACGCCGTTGAGATTGATGCCGAGCACGCGCTGCCATTCCTCGGCGGGCATATCGTGCACCAGCGTGCGCGGCTGGATTGCCGCGCCACAGACCAGCCCGTCGATACGGCCATGCTCGCGCTCGATCGCGGCGAAGGTCGCAGACACCGCATCACGGTCGCCAACGTCGAGTCGCTTGATGGAGATTTGCGGATGGCCGGCCGCGGCATCCGCCGCAGCCTTCTCGTCCACATCGCAGATGACGACATGGGCGCCGGCCTGCGCCGCCGCTCGCGCCAGTGCGCGGCCGATGCCGTTACCGCCGCCGGTGACGACGATCACATCTCCATCCGCCTCGAACCGCGCCTTCATCGCATCCCCACTCCGTCGTTCGCCTATTAACCGTTCGGCAGAACGGCGATCGCATTGATCTCGATCAGATAGTCCGGCGAAACGAACTTGGAGACCTCCACCATGGTCGAGGCCGGCGCGATACCGGTGAAGTACTGACGACGCACTTCATGGATCGCCTCGAAGTGCTCCATGTTGCGCACATAGACGTCGACGCGGACGATATCGTCGAGCGTGCCGCCGGCTTCCTCGACCGCCGCCTTCAGGTTCTCGCACACCTGCTTAGTCTGCGCCTTGATGTCGCCGACGCCGGTGATGCTGCCATCGGGATGACGCGCGGTCATGCCGGAGATGAACACCATCTTGCCCTTGGCGGCGATGGCGGTCGCCTGGGAAAAGTGCCCGTTGGGCTGGCGCAGCTTCTTCGAGACGATCTGTTGCTTCATGATAACTCTCTCCTTCAGAACGAAAGCGTGACGCCGGTGCTGGCGGCAGCCTTGATCAAACTGTCCACCGTGGGCCGGCTGAGATTGCAGGTGCCGCCATTGGCAAGCCGCGTCGCGTAAGCCATTTCGCCCGGCGCATAGATGCGCTCGACGCCCGGCGCGCGCTTCGAGACGGTAACGCGCTCGGATTGCGCGCCGACGCGTTCGGCGAAACGCTGGCCATCGGTGAAGTGCCCGGCATGGATCGCCAGGAACATCAGGCTGCAGCGATACGGTTCGGTCGCGTTACCATAGAGCGCACGCACCTCGGCGCCGACCGCGCCATCCGACAGACCGCCGCACAGGAGATCGATGGCGAAGGCAAGCCCGAAGCCCTTCGGCCCTGCCGCCGGCAGCAGCATGCCCTTGATGGCATCGGCCGGACTGGTGGTCGGGCGCCCGGTGGAATCGATCGCCCAGCCTTCGGGGATGCTCTTGCCCGCCGCTTCCGCGAGACGAATTTTACCCATGGCCGTGGCGCTCAACGCCATATCGACCTCCGCCGGATGCGCGGTCGTGGTCGGCAGCGCGATGGCGAGCGGGTTGTTACCGACCAACGCCTCGGCGCCACCCGGCGCCGGCATCAGCGGCCGCGTGTTCGACATGACGATGCCGACGCAGCCTTGATCCGCCAGCATACGAGCATAGCGCCCCGCCATGCCGAAGTGGAACGCGTTGCGCACCGTCACCGCCGCAAGGCCGAATTTGTGCGCGCGCGGCACCGCAAGCTTCACCGCCTGATGCGCGGTGAGCTGGCCGAGGCCGTTCTGCGCGTCGATCACCACCGCGGCCTCGCGGTCGCTGACCACCTCGCCTTCATGGTGTGTCGATACCGAGCCCTTGAGGATACGCTCCACATAGAGCGGCATCAGCATGACGCCATGCGACGACACGCCTTCGAGATCGGCGGTGACGAGATCCTCGGCGACGATCTTCGCATCGTCGCGCGCCACGCCGAGCGCCGCGAAGATATTCGTGACCGCTTCCGTCAGTTGCGCGGCATCAATCCGCACCGGACCGGGCTGCTGCGCCGACATCAGCGCGCATCCTCGTCGTTGGCGTACCAGGACGGCTTGATCGGGTAATGCGGACCGTCATAGACCTCGACGACCACGGTGTCCTCATGCGCCACCGCCGGGCCGTGCACATTGCCTTTCGGGTTCCAGTAGAACGAGCCCGCCGTCAGCACCGTGCCAGTGCTGGTGTATTCATATTTTCCTTCGAGGCAGAACATGAACTGGTTGGAGGCGTGGCTGTGCGGCTGCGGAATGCCCGAGCCCTTGGCAAAGCGGATCAGCGCGATCGACGCACCCGTTTCCTCGTTGCGCCACAGCATCTTTTCGCTGATGCCCTTGAGCGACTTTTCACGCCACGGCAAATCCTTGCTCTGGAGCAACACCTCGTCGAGGCTCGGCATCCCCTCGCCCATTTTGGGAATTCCGGAATAGGCTCCGCTCATCGCACTCTCCCTGACTGTCATCTATCTCGTCGCTTATCGGCTCGGCAGAGGACGGCGCTGGGCCGCGCTCTGCACCCGCGTCAATCGCTCGCGCAGGCTTTCGATGTGACGGCTCACCGCCCTGGCGGCTCCAGCGCCGTCGCGCTTCGCCACCATGTCGGCGATCGCCTTGTGCTCGCCGGCGGTCGCCTTGGTGTTCATGGTCTGCCACAGATGCAGATACCAGTAGCGGATCGAGCGCTCGTGCAAGGTACGCGCGAAATCGCGCAACACGGGATTTTCCGCCATCTCCGCGAGCTTGGCATGGAACGCGCGGTCCGCTCGGGTGAAGGTATCGACCTCGGTCGGCTGGCCGTTGCCATAGCCTTCGCTGGCGAGCCGCTGCAATTCGCGCGCGTCCTCTGCCGTGGCATGTTCGGCGGCATTGCGCGCCAGTTCAGCCTCGACGGTGACACGGGAATCCAGAATTTTCAAAATCTCGGCGAAGTTGTCCGGCTGCACGACCACGCCCTTGCGCGGCATGATCTCGACCAGCCCTTCCAGTTCGAGCCGTTGCAACGCCTGATGCACCGGCGTGCGCCCGGCGTCGAGCAGCGCACAGAGCGCGCCTTCGTTGAGATATTGCCCGGGCAGGAAATGCAGCGTCAGGATCTTCTCCTTGATCTGCTCGTAAGCCTGCGCGGTCAACGAGCCACCCTTGGGCTTGGCACGGAGGCCGGGCTTCCCTGCTTTAGCGCTCTTGGCAACGGTTTTGGCGGAACACACCGCAGACTTCGCCTTCTGTACGCCGGCGCGCTTGCGCCCCGGCGTCCGCTTTGCTCCCGCTTTGGCTTTTGCCTTCGCCATGTCCGGTTTCCGCGTCTCAGTGCCGCTGCGACGACGGCGGCAGCCACGGCTCTGCCAGCTTCTCCGCCAGTTCGACCAGCAGATAGGCAGCGATGCCAAGGAACGACAGCGCGAACAGCGCCGCGAAAGCGAGCGGCGTGTCGAGCTGCGAGGTCGCGCTCAACAGCAAGAAGCCGAGCCCCTCGCTGGCACCGACGAATTCACCGATCACCGCGCCAATGACGGCCAGCGTGATCGCCACCTTGGCGCCGGTGATGACGAACGGTAGCGCCGCCGGGAACTGCACCTTGAGGAAAACCTGCATCGGCGAGGCGCGCAGGCTGTCAGCCAGTTCCAGCAGTTCGCGCGGCGTCGAGCGCAGGCCCGCCACCGTATCGACGATGATCGGGAAGAACGCGACGAGCCAGACGATCGCCAGCTTGGATTCCATGCCGGTGCCGAGCCACACCAGGATGATCGGCGCCAGCGCCACTTTCGGCACTGACTGCAGCGCGATCAGCAGCGGATAGAACATCAGATTGAGCGGCCGCGAATTCGCAATCGCCACCGCCAGCGGAATGCCGATCACAATGGCGAGCAGGAAGCCGTACAACGTCTCCTTCACCGTCACCCAGCCTTCGCTCATCAGCAGATCGAAGCGGGCGATGAAGGCGTGGAACACCTTGTCCGGGGTCGGCAGCACCACCGTCGGCAGATTGCCGAGCCAGCAGGCAAGAACCCAGGCGCCGAGAATGACGACGAGGCCGAACAGCGGATAACCGATGCGGGTGATGAGCCGCGCGACCATGGGATTGATCATGACGCGGCTCCCGTCTCAGTCTCTGCTTCGGAGCCGGGCGGAAGCACGCCGAGCGCCTCGCTGGCGATCCGCTCGGCTTCCGTGAACGCTGCCGTGAAGCGGGTGCGCTGCGAGCGCGGATACGGCAGGTCGATTTGGATTTCCCTGGCGACGCGCGCCGGGCGGCGGCTGAACACGATCACCTTGTCGGACAGATAGATCGCCTCGGAAATCGAATGGGTGACGAACAGCACTGAGGCACCAGTCTCGCGCCGGATGCGCAGCAGCAGGTCGTTCATCTCCAGCCGCGTCAGTTCGTCGAGCGCGCCGAACGGCTCATCCATCAAGAGCAATTTCGGCTGATGAATGAGCGCGCGGCAGAGCGCGACACGTTGCTGCATGCCACCGGATAATTGATGCGGCCGGGCATGCGCGAAATTGGACAGACCGACCAGACCGAGCAGTTCGTTGGCGCGGGCGCGCGCCGCCTTGTTGTTGTTCTTCAGGATTTCCATCGGGAACAACACATTGTCGACCACCGAGCGCCACGGCATCAGGCTCGGGCTCTGGAACACGAAGCCGTAGTCGCCGAGCGGCTCCGTCACCTCGCGCCCGCCGATATTCACCGAGCCCGAGGTCTTGGAAATCAGCCCCGCGACAATGCGCAGCAGCGTGGTCTTGCCGCAGCCGCTCGGCCCGAGCAGCGCGACAAGCTGGCCCTGCTCGAAATCGAAGCTCGCATCGTCGAGCGCGACCACCGGCTCGCGGCTGCGCGAGATCAGCTCGCCGGCCGAGAACACCTTCCTGACATTCCTGATGGTACCGAAAGCCATCGTCGTTGCGGGCCTTTCCGTGGGTTGGTCCGTCACCTGCCAGGCTGCCGCGCAGGACAGACCACTCCCCCCAGTCTCGCGCGCCGAGACATCTGCGCTGAGACATCCACGCATTCACATGCGCAGCCCCTACGCGCATACCATGCGCAGAGGCAGAAAGGGCCGATATGCCGGCGGAGCCCGTCGCGCAGACAGCCACGCGGAAACAGCATCCTCGAAGCTTGTACGCTTCATGTGAAATATCTTATGATATCTTACCTGTCAATTTGCGGCCGGCATGTTGCGTTCAACCTGGCGACGCGCAGACAGGCGAGGGAAAATAATTCGATGTCGCTCAACAGGAGGATTTCGATGAAGCGATTGCTTGCCGCCGCGTGCGCCGCGGCGTGTTTGATGACAGCGGCTGCGCCGGCACAAGCGCAAGCGCTGCAGGACGTGAAGTTCACACTGGACTTCATCAGTCTCGGCCGCCACGCTCCGTGGTATGTCGCTCTCGGCAAAGGCTACTTCAAGGAAGAAGGGCTGAACGTCACCATCCTGCCGTCGAAGGGCACCGCCGATGCGATCCGCGCGGTCGCGACCGGCGCTTCCGAACTGGGCTTCATCGACGTGCCGAGCCTCGTTGCCGCAGGCAGCGCCGGCTCCGCCGTCAAGATCGTCGCCGCCAGCTACCAGAAGCCGCCGTATTGCGTGTTCAGCCTCAATCCGGGTGCCGATATCGACAGCGCCAAGAAGCTGGTCAATCTCGAACTCGGCACCAGCAGCGCGTCGTTCGTGCCCAAGATCTGGGCCGCGATCATGGAAATGAACGGCATCGACAGCAAGACGATGAAGGTCGTCAATATCGATCCGGCGGCGCGCGTGCCGATGCTCGCGTCGCGCAAAGTGCCGGCGATCGACCTGTTCCTGATGAGCGAGCCGGCGATCCGCCGCGCCGTTCCCGATGCCAAGCCGGTCTGCCTGTTCGCGGGCGATCTCGGCCTCGACATCTACGCCAACTCGATCGGCGTCAATGCCGACTTCCTGAAGAAGAATCCGGACGTGGTGAAGAAATTCGTCCGCGCCGCCGCGCGGGGCTGGAAAGACACCTTCGCCAATCCCGACGAAGCGACCAAGATCCAGCTTCAATACGTGAAGGCGCTCGATCCGCAGATCGTGAAGGAGGAACTGGAAATCCTCAAGCGCATCGCGCTGACGCCGGATGTGCAGAAGAACGGCTTCGGCTATATCACGCCGGAGAAGATGCGGCGCACCGTCGACTTCATCAACAAGAACATCGAAGTCAGCGGCGAACGTCTCACTGCCGATCAGATCTACGTTCCGGGCTATCTGCCCGAGAAGCCGATCCTGCCGTAACAGACTGACGACAACCGGCGCCACCCGTCAGCAATGCGGGTGGCGCTATTTTTTTGCGAAGGTCAGAACCTCAGCAATTCCGGCTGATACGTGGAGCTAGTCGATCGACACACCGGCGATCTTGACCGCTTCCACCCACAGCTTGCGCTCCTTGGCGAGGAACGCATCGGCGGCATCGGGCGCGATCGGCATCGGCTCCATGGATTTGCCTTCCAGCGCCTTGGCATAGTCCGGATTGGCGGTGATCTCTCCGAATATGCTGCGCAGGCGCGCGAGGATTGGCTGCGGCGTCGCCGTGCGCGCGACGACGCCAAACCAGGTCGGCATGTCGAGCGCCGGAAATCCGCTTTCCACCAAAGTAGGCGTCTCCGGGGTGAAGCGGCTGCGCTTGCCGGTGGTCACGGCGATGGCGCGAAGCTGACCGGATCGCACCAACGGCAGCGCCGCCGACGCGGCAGTGAAGGTCATGCCCACCCGGCCGGCGATCAGATCCGTCATCAGCGGCGCCGCGCCCTGATACGGCACATGCAGCAGTTCGATGCCGGCCTGCTTGGCGAACAACGCGGTGGTCAGATGCGTCAGCGAGCCCGGCCCGTTGGAGGCGTAAGCGATGTCGCCCGGCTTCTTCTTGGCAAGCGCGATCAACTCGGCCACCGAATGGACCGGCACGGCGCTGGGATTGACCAGCAGCACATTGGCGATCACGCCGAGCATGCCGACATAGGCGAAGTCCACGGCAGGGTCGTAGGAGAGCTTCTTGTAGAGCGCCTTGTTGATGGCGAGGATCGACTGCCCCGCGACCAGCATGGTGTAGCCGTCAGCCTCCGCCTGCGCGACCTGCTCGCCGGCGATGTTGCCGCCGGCGCCGCCCTTGTTTTCCACGACCAGTTGCTTGCCGAGCATTGCGCTCGCGCGCTCGGCGGCGATGCGGGTCAGCACATCGGTCGGCCCGCCGGCGGCAAACGGCACGACGATGCGCGGGCTGCGGGTCGGATAGGTCTGTGCTGCTCCCTGGGCCATCGCCAGTGTCGTCGTACCGGAGACGAACGGCATCGCCAGTGCGCTGCCGAGCAGCGTCCGCCGCGACAGACCGTGAGTTTTCCGATCCTGCATTGCCGTTCCTCCCTTTTTTGGTAGCCGAGGTTTATGCGCGCGGCGAATTAAAGCATGCCCGCACGGCCCGCGCATCCTCGCCCTGCAGCAAAAGCTGCTCCAGGTCGCGGGCGCGGGAGGCGCCAACGATCCGATCGAGATAGCGGTGGAATTTGGCGACGGTCTGATCGTGCGTCATCGGCAACGCCGGATCTCCGGCCACGACGTCGGCGCTCACGGTGTGATCTTGTCCGGCCACGGTGAGCGTGACCCGCGCGCCGCGTTGCGTGCGCTGCGGATCGACCACGACCGTCACGCGCTGCTCCAGCGCGCGGATCAGCGGGTGATCGAGATTGGCATACGCGGCCGGACCGAGATCGCCGAGCACGAGCGCCGCCGCGATCGCATAGGACATGCTGAACTGCGCCTGGATCGCCGTGCACGGCGCGCGGTTGTTGCAATACTGCGCGGCCTCCGCATAGACCGCGAGTTGGATCGACTCGATCGTCTCCGGCGCGATCTCGTGCCGCTCGCGCAGGCGCCGCGCGGCGGCGACACCGTAATGCGCGTGCCGCACACCCGCATAGGGCTTGATATAGCCGTCGAGGATCATCCAGCGGCCGGGCGGCGTCGCCTCCCCAGCATCGGTCGCGCGCAGGATCCGGCGGCGCGCCTCGGCAAACGTATTCTGCGGCATCGCAAAGCCCGCGCGCGCGGCCGCACCCGCCATCAGGCCGAGCAGCGCCGCATGTGCCGGATAGGTGTTGCGCACGACCGAGCCGTGCGTGATCGGCCAGTACAGGCTCGCCGGTATCTGACATGCCACCGCCTCGATCGCCGGCTGCATCGCCGCAACACCGTTCGTTAACCGCGCGACCGCGGCGGCGACGCCGAGCGAATGCCAGCTTCCATCCACATGCCAGCCGGGTGGGATGCGCCAAAGCTCGCCGGCGCGCGCGGCGATCTCGTATCCGGTGACGAGCGCGAGCAGAACGTCACCGAGCGTCGCGTTCTGCGTCGCGCCGAGCGCGAGCAGCGCCGGGATCACCGGCAGCGCCGGCCGGCCGTGCGCGCCGGAATGCCCGTCGCAGGCCTCATCCCAGCAGATCGCCGCCGCGCCCAGCGCCGCGAGGCCCGCGGGACCGAGCGCATGATCCGAGGTCAACCACGACGCCGTCCCGGGAAACGCGACGCGCAGCGCATCGCCGAATTGCCTGACCTCATGGTGGGCGAGCCCCGCGACAAGACAACCCATCGTGTCGAGCAGCAGCAGCCGCGCCTTCGCAGCAACCTCGTCCGGCAGCCGATCAATACCGGCAAGCCAGCGCGTCGCGTCGGCCAGCGCGTCACTTTTGTCCTGCGAGGATGGCTGAGGGTCCGATGCCATGACGGATACAGGTATCGGGAATGCGCAGGCGAGACAACAACCGCGGATGACCTGAGCAGGCACGGTTTTGATCGCGCCGCGCTTTCGCGGTACGATCGTCGCCTTTAACCGAATATGCAGGCAACGGCGTTGAGCGCAAAGCAGAGAGAGTCGGACTCCGGCGGCAATCCCGGTGCGGGCTTCGCGATCCCCGATCTCGACAATCCGTTCTGGCGGTTTTCCCTCGCCGCCTATGCCGCTCCCGGCGTTGCCGACAGTTGCCTTCGCCTGCAGGATGGGTTCGGCATTGACGTCAATCTCCTGCTGTTCGTCGCCTGGATCGCCGCCGACCGGCGCGCGCAGATGACGGCGGACGAACTCGACAAGATCGAAGCCAGCGCCGCCGTCTGGCACAACAGCCTGGTGAAGCCCGTGCGCATGGCGCGCCGCGAACTCAAGGCGTCCGGCGGGCCGGTCTATGCCGGGATCAAGGCGGCGGAGCTCAAGCTCGAACAGATCGAACAGGCGCTGCTCCACGTGCAGAGCGTCGCGCTCGATCTCGCGCCACGCGACACGGGCGACGTGATCGCCGCCGCGCTCGCCGCCTATCTGAAGCGGCATCGCGCCCCGGAAAATGCGGCCGATCCGCTGATCGCCGCGATCCGCGCTTTGGCCTGACGGCGTCGCAAGCCCTCAGTCGAACGAGAAACCGAGTTGCGGCGGCTGCGCCGCGGCATAGACGATGCTGGCGTCGGGCTGCACGATCGCCCGCGCGTTCATCGCCGCGTCTTCGCGTGCCCGTTCATCGACCACATGCACAACGCGATAACCGGCGGCGAGCGCATAATCGGTGATGATCTGCCGATGGCAGTCGCGCCAGTTCTTCTCCGCGCACATCACCGCACCGCCCGGCGTCCATTCGCCGAACAGCCGCGCGAGCGCCTGCCGGAACGGGACGGTCAGCGCATAGTCGGCATAGTTGCGCAGGAAGCCAGCCGGCCAGGCGGTATTGCGGCTGATCGCGGAGGCCGCCGCATCGTCGCGATAGCCGCCAAGCTCCGGATAATGACGATAGCCGATCCCGGCCGCCGCCAACGCCGGCTGCATCTCGTCCTTGGAGAAATGCGGATGCCGCCGCGACACCGGATAGCGGCGCACGTCGAAGATCGTGTGGATCGACGCGGATTCGAGCACCCGCAGAAACTCGGGCCACGTTCGATTTGAATGGCCGACCGTCAACAGCGGGGCATCAATCTCGGACACCATTGTCGTCACACCCGTATCGCCGGGATGTCATTACGCCGTCGCGGTGCCGGAGGGAATGAATTCTTCGGCGAAGATCGCCGTCTCCGGAACACCGAACCCGGCCACGCGCTGCCGCGCGGCGGCGATCATCGGCGGCGGGCCGCACAGATAGACGCGCGAAGCCGCCGTCACGTCCTTCTCCGTCACCAGATCGGTGACGAAGCCCTTGTGGCCGGTCCATGTTCCGTCCGGCTCGACCATGGCCATGCGCAGGTCGAGATGGGGTAACTGCCGGCGCAACGCCTCCAACTGTTCGACCCCGTAGAGATCGTCCGGGCGATTGACGCCGAAACAAAGCAGGATCGGCAGCGTGTTGCGCGCGCTCGCCGCGAGCGCCTGCAGCATCGACACCATCGGCGCGAGACCGGTTCCGCCGGCGATCATGATCACCGGCTCGTCCCCCTCGCGCAGATAAAACACGCCCTTCGGCCCAGCGATCTCGACCGATGTTCCGACGAGGTCGTCCCGCCGCATGAAGTTCGACATCTGTCCGTCCGGCAGCAGGCGAATGTGAAACTCCGGATTGTTCGGCTGCGCCGGATCGCTCGCCATGGAGTACGACCGCAGCGCGCCGCTGCCCGGCACCTGAATATTGACATACTGGCCGGGGTGGAACGCGAAGGTCGCGTTGCGCGGCAACTCACCGCGCAGCCGCGCCGTGGTCGGCGACAATGCCTCTACCTCCGCGATCTTCATCGCGTATTTTTTCTCGGGGATCAGATGGCCACGCACATAGGGCAGCTCGATTTCCACGTCTTCCTGCGCCATCGACACGCAGGTCAGCACCGCCCCGCCTTCGATCTCGTCGTCGTCGAGGGTGATGAAAGCCAGTTCGTCAAATTCGACGCTGCCCGACTTCAGATGCGCCTTGCAGGTCTGGCAATCGCCGATCTCGCAGTCGCTGGCAAGCGCAATCCCGGCGGACTTGGCCGCCGCCAGGATCGGCTTATCCGACGGCGCATCGAAGCGTTTGCGCTCGCCGTCGGAGAAAATGAGAGTGACCTGGGGCATGCTCACACCTGCCGGTTGCGAGGTTCATCAGTTCAGCGAAAGGAAAGAAGCGAGGGGCGCGGAACGAGCCCGCGCCGCTGCTATCTCATTTGGCGATGACGAACTTGCCGTCCTTGACCGACAGCAGGACGACGCTGCTCGCCTGCGCGCCGAAATGGTCGGTCGGCGAGTAGGTATAGACCGCCGTCACGCCGACATGATCCTTCAGCCCTTCGATGGCGTCGCGGATCTTCTTCTTGTCGGTACCACCCTTGCCGATGGCCGCGAGTATGATCTTCATCGCATCATAGCCGTTGCCCGCAAAGGTCGCCGGCTTCTGGCCGTACTTCTTCTCGTATTGCTGGACGAAGTTCTTGATCACATCGCGCTGGCTGTCGTTCGCCGGCAGTTCGTCGACCACATAGAGCTTCGACGACGGGATCAGGATGCCGTCGGCGGACGAGCCGGCAAGCCGCAGAAAATTGAAGTCGTTGGCCGCGTGCGACAGATACAGCGGATGCTTGATGTCGAGCTGGCGGTAGTTGCGCGTCGCAATCGCTTGACCGGGACCGGTCGCCCACACCACCGTTGCCTGCGCATCGCTGCCGCGGATCTTGGTCAGTTGCGGCGTCATGTCCTGATCGCCGTTACCGAAGGTTTCCTGAATGACGATCTTGATGCCGTAGTCCGCCGCGTGTTTCTCCAGCTCGCCGCGACCACTGGTGCCGAACCCGGAATCCGCGTTCAGGAGGGCGATCTTGGTGATGCCCTTCTTCTTCATGTCGTTCATCATGACGCTCTGCACCAGAACGTCGGTGAGCGGCGCCAGGAACACCCATTGCTTCTTGTCGGCCGGCAGGACAATGCCGCGCGAGCCGCCGTTGGACACGATCGGCACCATCGCCCGCTGCACGGTATCGATGATCGAATAGGACGAGCCGCTGTTCATCGCACCGATAATGCCGACCACCTCGTCCTGCTCGATCAGGCGCTTGGTCGCGGATACCGCCTTGTTGGTATCGCTCTCGGTGTTGATGTTGATGAATTCGATCTTCTTGCCGTTGATACCGCCCTTGGCATTCGCTTCATCGACAGCCAGTTGCGCGCCTTCCAGACCCGGCTTGCCGAGCGACGCCAGAAAGCCGGACGTTTCCAGCAATCCACCGACCTTGACGGTCGATTGCGCATGCGCCGGAGCCGCCATCGCGATCGCGGCAACGAGCACTCCCCACAGACTCTGCCTCATATCACTCTCCCTCTGAAACGATCAGATGCAATCCGGCCGACTGACAGTGAACGAGGCGCATCTGCCATTTCCCCGCTCCATCAGTTGTTGGTTTTCAGCGCGTCGCGCGCCGCGACGAACGGCGCGCGCGGCGTGACATAGACGCCGCCGCCGATCCGGCCGCTGCGGCCGGCACGATCGAGGACGCCGAGCGAGATCGCCGGCGTTGCCGTCCCGTCGGCGACAGGCCGCGCGAACAGCCCGGACCGGATAGCAAAGCCGGGGAATCGCGGATCGTCCGCGCTCATCACCACACGGCCGAGATCGCGCGACGAAGCCGGCATGAAAGGCCCGAGTCCCTTTTCCTGCGCCGGCGCGCAGTGCATCGCCATCGCCCCGAAACCTTGCGCATCGACGATGGCGCTGTCGCCGATCGCACCCAGGCGATCATCCAATGAGAACCCGGCCTCAAGGTTTCCCGACGGCGGCTCCGCCGTCGCGGTGAACCAGCGATCGGAGCATCCAGCGATCTTCAGGCCGAACGCATTACCGTTGCTGCCGATGGCAATCACCGCGCTACTGCTGCCGATGCCGACAGCGGCCCGCGCCATGCACTGACAGGCCGCCATCCAGAGATTGAGGAAGAAGCTCGGCCCCTGCTGCAAAAACGGGATCGGCTCGGCTGCGCCAAACTGTTCGCGCGCCAGGATCTCGGTCGCTGCCATCGTGCGGCCGTGCAGGTCGTCGCCGCGCGCCAGTGCCGCATTGGCGATCGGCAGCAGCGGCACCGGATGTTTTAGCAACGCGCGCCAGAGCATGGCGAACTCGCCGTTGAGCCAGTGCAGATGCCGCACCACGTCCGCACCGGCCTTGCCGAGCCGCATCGCCGGGCCGTTGCCGCCGTTGAGCGGCGACACGGCGCGATTGTTCGCATTGTGGCGGTCGCTCACCACCTGCACCAGCATGCTGCGCGTCAGCACGGCGGCGAGCGGCACCACCGCCGCATGATCCTGCGCCGGCACGAGACGCACTGCCCCGCGGTCGATCATTCGGAACGCATCGGCCTCGGTCTCGGCCCAGCCCTCGAACAGCACCGCCATCGCCGCCGAATTGCGGATCGGCGCGCTCGGCGTGTCGCCCACCGGCGGGCCGGCATGCAGCACCACCTTGTCCGGCAACGCGATCGCCTCCGACGCCGGTACGAGATCGGTCCACACCGGCTCGGCCCGCAGCATCGCCTGCAAGGCGATGGCATCGATGCCGCTCAACGCGGAGCGAAAGGATGAAACAGCTTCGGAGGTCTGGGTCATGACACCGCGCTGCGCAGCGTTTCCGCCTGCGGCTTGTTCTCATCCCAGCCGAGATAGGCCGAGGCAATGTTGGGATCAGCGAGAATCGAATCGGCCGCGCCGTCGGCGACGATCCGTCCGGTGGACAGCACATAAGCGCGATCGGCGATCTGCAAGGCCGCCTGCGCGTTCTGCTCGATCAACAGAATGCTCAGTCCGCCGGCACGCAACTCCAGCAACTTGTGCAAGATCTCGTCGATCACCTTCGGGGCGAGACCCAGCGACGGCTCGTCGAGCAGCAGCAGCCGCGGATTGCTCATCAGCGAGCGCGCGATCGCCAGCATCTGCGCCTGACCGCCGCTCAACATGCCGGCTTGCTGCTGCTGACGCTCCTTAAGGATCGGAAACAGCCGGAACGCGATCTCCTTGCGCTCCTCGAAGGCATCGTTGCGATTGAGCCCCGGCGCGATGAGGCCACGCAGGCCCCAGTTGCGGAATCGCTCGGTGTAATAGCCGAGCGCGAGATTGTCGGTGATGGTGAGCGAGGGAAACAGCGCGCGGCCTTCCGGCACAAGGCTGACGCCCTTGCGCGTCACCGCATCGGGTGAGCGCAGCGCCCGCAGGTCGGCCCCGTCGTAGCGGATCGTGCCGGTCGCCGGCTTGACGAAACCGGCGACCGCTTTCACCAGACTGCTCTTGCCGGCGCCGTTCGGCCCGACCAGCGCGACGATCTCGCCCTTGTTGACGTGAACATTGGCATTATCCAGCGCGGTAACGCCGCCATACCGGATCGACAGCCGATCGATCTCGAGCAGCTTTTCCGACCGCGCCACCTGAGTCCGCAGCCGCGCGACGCCATGATCATGCGAGCGGCCGAGATACGCCTGGATCACCACCGGATCGTGCTTCACCGCATCCGGCAGACCATCGGCGATCAATCGGCCCTGATCGAGCACGACGATACGATCCGACACCTGCGCCACCAGCGCCATGTCATGCTCGACGACGATGATGGTATAGCCCTTGTCGGACAGCCGCGAGATAACATTGATCAGCGCGCTCTTTTCCGTCTCGTTGAGGCCCGCCCCCGGCTCGTCGAGCAACAGCACCCGCGCGCCGGACATCATTACGCGAGCGATGCCGAGCAGGCGCTGCTGACCGGTCGGCAAAGTGCCACCCGGCATGTCGGCTGCGGCGGACAGACCGACGAAGTCCAGCATCTCGCGCGCGCGGCGCGCGAGGTCGTTCTGCACCCGGCGCGCCTTGCCCCACGGCAGGAAGCTCGGCGCGAGGCCGATCGCCGTCGCGGCGACGCCACCAGCCATGGCGTTTTCGAGGACCGTCAGCGTGGCGAAAATCTCCACCGACTGGAACGTCCGGCCGATGCCGCGCGCATTGATCTCGTTCGGCGGCAGACCCTGGATCGGCTCGCCGCGCAGCACCACCCGGCCGCTGCTTGGCCGCAGATTGCCAGCGATGACATTGAGCAGCGTGGTCTTGCCCGCACCGTTCGGCCCGATCAGCGATACCGTCTCGTTCTCGAATATGGAGAACGACACGTCGCGCAGCGCGGTCAGACCTCCGAACGCCATGGTGACGGCTTCGATATCGATGACGCGCTTCGGCGCGGGCACGGTCTGTGCTGTCATGACACCGACTTTCGCGCGAGCCGCAGCGTGCCGCGCACACCCGCGAACAGCGTTTGCAGCAGACCGTCACGGCAATAGACCACCGCGACGACCAGCAGGACGCCGAACACGATGATGTCGTAACCGCCGAGCGGCTTGAGCAGTTCGCTGACCAGCGCGACGAAGGCGACGCCGAACAGCACGCCCCAGATCTGCGCGAAGCCGCCGATCGCCACCATCAGCAGAAGCTTGATGGAAAAGCCGACGTCGAACGGACCGGGGCTGAGATAGCCGACGTAGCGGGCATAGAGCGCGCCGGCGACGGCGGCATAGATGCCGCTCACCATCAACACCAGCCGCTTCATGCGGTCCGGCGATGCACCCAGCGACGCGACGACACGGCCATTCTCGGACACGCCGCGCATCAGCAAGCCGACCGGCGAGCGCACGAGGCTCTCGGCGAAGAAGATACCGAGGATGCAGGCGCCCCAGACGATCGGGAACACCTGCTTGTCGGAATAGAATTCGTGGCCGAACAGGTTCATCGGCTCGATGCCGGTCATGCCGTTCGGGCCGCCGGTCCAGTCGTGCATCTCGACCAGGATGACATGGACGATGATGCCGAAGCCGAGCGTCGCCATCGCCAGATAGTGGCCTTCGAGGCGGAACACGAGCCAGCCGAGCGCCCAGGCGGCGATGCCGACCAGCACTGCGGCGAGCACCATCGCCAGCCACATATTGACGCCGAGAAGCGTCGCCAGCAGCACCGACCCGTAAGCACCGAGGCCATAGAACGCCGCATGGCCGAGCGAAATCTGTCCGGTGTAACCCATCAGCAGCGAGAGGCCGATCGCCGGCAGCGCCTGGATCGCAACGAAATTGGCGAGATTGGTGAGATAATTGCTGCCGGAGAACTGCAGGCCGATCAGGCCGGCGACCAGCAGCAGATAAGGCCAGATACCCTGCTGCTTCATCTCAGCGCCCCACCTTCTCGAGATCGCCGAGCAGACCGCCGGAGCGTACCGACAGGAACAGCAGCAGCAGCACGAACGAGATCGCGTTCTTGAAGCCGGAGCTGATGAAGCCCGACGACATCGCTTCCAGCACGCCGAGCAGCAGACCGCCCACCGCCGCGCCGATCGGATTGCCGAAGCCACCGATGATGCAGGCGACAAAGCCCTTGATGCCGAGGCCAATGCCGGAGTCGTACTGGGTCAGCGCGATCGGCGCGACGATGATGCCACCGATGGCGCCGAACATCCCGCTCAACAGGAAGGAGAATGTGCGCATCGCGTTAAGACGGATGCCCATGAGCTGCGCGGCGAACGGATTGATCGCGCAGGCGCGCATGATCTTGCCGGGATAGGTCTTCTGGAAAAACAGATAGAGCAGCACCATCAGCGTCGCGGCGGTGCCGAAGATCCACAGCGTCTGCGGCAGGATCGTCGTGCCCCACAGATTGAACGGCCGGTCGCCGGAGAAGGCCGGCATCGGCTGCGCGTCGCTGCCCCAGATCAGCACCGCGGCGCCTTGCAGGACGACGCCGACGCCGATGGTGGCGATGATGCCGCGCGTCACATGGGTGCCGATCGGGCGGATCGCGAAGCGTTCGATCAAGGTGGCGAGCAGACCGACCAGGATGATCGCGAGAATGATGGCGACCCAGAGCGGCGAACCGGCTGCATAGAACATGATCGCCGACAGCGCCCCGACCATCGCGAAATCGCCCTGGGCGAAATTCACGATGCCGGTCACGTTGTAGATGGTCGTGAAACCGATGCCGATGAGGCCATAGATGCTTCCGACCATCAGGCCGGAAATCAGCAGTTGGACGAACTCGCTCATACTTGCCTCCCGATCCTCCCCGATGCGTTGCGGCAACCGCTTTGCAAGTTTCATGCAAAGCGTAGCGGTCTTCAGACCTCCATCCAGCTTTCCGAAAACGCGAGAAACGCCGTTGGTTTTTTGGTATCGGCGAAATCGCGCTGCATCACCTTGCCCTTCAGCGGCTTGCCGTTGACCGTCACCGACGCCTCGGGCGAATCCAGGAACAGGCTGTACATCTCGTGGCGCTGGGTCGGCCCCTTCTCCGGCGGCATGTCGACAGCGTAAGGCGCGCCGAGCTTGTTCCAGCGCATCACCACTTCAAGATCGTTCGACGCGACGATCTCGGCATAGGACGACACCGCATCGCCATCGCGGCGAGCCGCGGTCAGCGGCAGATAGGTGATCGCCTTGATGCCGGGCGAGACGCGGAACGACGCGAACTTGGAGAAGAAATCGCTGACGAGATAGCGCGCGAGCTTCTCGTTATCGCTGATCAGGAAGTTCTGCACCTCCGGCAGACCCTTCTCGACATTCGGCTGGTCGAGCAGCAGCACGCCGCAGCCACGGCCATACGGCGACCAGGTGATGCGGAAGAACGTCGCGAGCCCGGTCCACGGACCGTCCTGCGTGTCCTTGAGATAGATGCCGGGATTTTCGCCGGTCCAGGCCACGGCGCCGGGATGAATGGGGCTGCGCGTCATATCCGAATATTCCCTTCGCTTCTTTGCGTCGCTTATTCCGCGGCTTCCGCGTTGACCGACTTGACGTAATTCTGGATGCGGGTGCGCACCTGATCGAGCCGGTCGTCGGTCGCGTGATAATCGCCCTCGACGATGATCTTGGTGAGATCGCTGCCAATTCGCCGCACCAGTTCGTCGTCATCCCATTGCGGCTTTGACGGCACCTCGACCACGGTGTCGTGGCAATAGGTCGGGATCATGCCCTGGCTGAGAACGCCCGACTTCGACAGCGGCTCCTGCGCCTCGAGCTTCTTGATCTCGCGCATCAGCAGCCGGCGCAGCATCACCACGCCCTTGTCGCAATAGGTGAGATGTTCGAGCGCATGACGCGCGATCGGCCGCTGCGAGACTTGCGCGTCGAAATCGCCCGGCACGCGCTGGCGCTCCTCATAGGTGCGGTAGCCGTCCTGTCCGACGAAATCGACCTTCTCGGCGCCGCACAGATCGGGATTGCCGATGCCGCGCGAATTGACTTCCGGATGGAAGTGGCGCCAGCCGATCACCTTGCAGTTCTCGTTGTCGACCGGCGTGGTCCAGCGCGTGATGCCGACGCGGGAAAATTCCTTGAGATCCTGCTGGCCGTCTTCCCAGATATGTCCGACCTGCGCCTGGTTCGGCAGGATGATGTCGTTGGAGCGGACCCAGACGTTCTGGTTCCAGCGCCGCGACGTGACATAGATCATGCCGGTCGGCGTCTCGACGAAATCCATTTCCGGCAGTTCGCCCCACGCATCGGCGAAGTGCGAATAGGTGATGCGCGTGTGCAGGAACACCGCATGCGCCGGGTCCATCACGTTCTCATGCACCTGCAGCCAGTTGCAGGGATACTGCAGGCTGTAGGGCCGCATCATGTCGCCGGGATAATCGTAGCTGTCGTAGACCGGGAATTCCGGCATCTCTTCCGGCGGGCCGAAATAACCGAAGATCAGGCCCTTGTATTCCATCGCCGGATAGGCGCCGTGCATCAGGCGATCCTTGAGCGTGCTGCCGGGCGGATCGCCGGGCGTTTCAAGGATGGTGCCGTCCGGCGCGATCAGCCAGCCGTGGTAGCAGCAGCGGATGCCGTCCTTCTCGCACAGGCCGAATTCCAGCGACGTGCCGCGGTGCGGACAATGGCGGTGAACGATGGCGACCTTGTTCTCGGTGGTGCGGAAGACGACCAGGTCTTCACCGAACATGCGCTCGCGCTTGGGAAGTTCAGTGACCTCTTCGGACAGGCAGACCGGCTGCCAGTACCGCCGCAGCAGTTCGCCGGCGCGCGAGCCCTTCTCCACATGGGTGAGGTCCGCCGTCTCCGGTGGAACCGGCTCCTGGTAATATCCGCCGTAGGAAACCTTCAGGAACTGCTTCTTCGCCATACGACCCTCCGGCAAAGCGACATCGCTGCAGGAAGTATCGGCGCGGCACGGTGCAAAGATAAAATATCAATTATCTCTGCATAAGATAGAATTATTCTATCTCCAATCAGGCCACCTCGTTGAATTGACTCGCGGCCCATTTGGCCACCTCGGCCAGCGCGCGGTCGCCATGACGGCGGCCAACAAGCTGGATTCCCAACGGAAGTCCGCGCGAGCCGCGCCGCACCGGCAGCGCAATCGACGGCCCCTGCAGCAAGGTCCACACACGGCTGAACACCGGATCACCGGTGGCGCTCAATCCGGCCGGCGCTTCGCCCGGCGCGCTCGGCGCGACGATCGCGTCGCAGCTCTCGAAAATGGATTCGAGTCTACGCATCGCGACGGCGGTGCGGTGCTGCGCCGACGCATAGTCCGCATCGGATACGGCACGCCCGCTCTCGACCAGCGCGCGCAGTTGCGCGCTGATGGCGTCGCCATGCGCATCGACCACGGCACCGAGCGCGCGCGCTGCTTCATAGGCCATGATGCGCACATGACATTCGACCAGGCCGGAAAACTCGTCCGGCAATGTCAGCGTTGTCACCTGCGCCCCACCCGCGCGCAAACGCTCCGCCGCGTGCTGCAAGGTGCGGCGCGCATCGTCGTCCGCGTGCGACCACTCGTTGGTTTCGCAGATCGCCAGTCGCGGCGCCTGCGGCAACAGCGCGAGCGGCCGATAGGATTCGCCGGTGAGCACCGCGCGCAGCACCTCGGCGTCCTCGACGTCGCACACCAGCCAGCCGAGACTGTCGAGCGAATGCGCCAGCGGCTCGATGCCGTCGAGCGGAATCGTGTCGCGCGTCGCCTTGAAACCGATCACGCCGCAATAGGCCGCCGGCCGCGTCAACGAGCCGGCCGTCTGCGCGCCGAGCGCAGCCGGCACCATCCTATCTGCCACCGCGGCAGCAGAGCCGCTCGACGAACCGCCGGGCGTGTGCGCGAGATTGTGTGGGTTCGCGGTCTTGCCTGGACGGAAATAACTGAACTCGGTGGTCACCGTCTTGCCGATGATCAACGCGCCGGCCGCGCGCAGACGCGCGACGCAGGCCGCGTCGCGTTGCGCGATGCGATCGGCATAAACCGGCGAACCGCATCCGGTCGGCCATCCCGCGACGTCGATGATGTCCTTGATGCCGACCGGGACGCCGTGCAGCACGCCGCGCACGGGCCCGCTATCTAGTTCGGCGGCGGCGCGCCGCACCGCCACCCGATCAAGGAATTGCCAGGCACCGACCGCCGCTTCGCGCGCATCGATCCGCGCGAGACACGCCTCGGCCACCGCCGCTGCCGATAGCGCACGGCTCTGCAGACGCGGGATCAGGGCCGCGACGCTGTCGTGGATGAGAGCCTGCTCGGTCATGCCCAAAACCCTTGTGTTCACAAGATGATGGACGACCCTAGAGGGCCTCGAATGGATAGCAAAATCCATTTTCTCTATTCAGAGCAATAGGTTTTTCCTATACTCGGCCATCGGCCTGCAGAGTGAGCGTCATGAACTTCACGCTGAAGCAGTTGCGCTATTTCGTGCTCTCGGCCGAATTGAAGAGCGTCACCCGCGCGTCGCAGAAAGCCAATATCAGCCAGCCGTCGATTTCCGCGGCCATCGCTGAATTGGAAGCCGCGCTCGACACCAAGCTGTTCACGCGCCATCACGCCAAGGGGCTGTCGCTGACCGCCATCGGCCACCAGGTGTTCGCCGAGGCGAAACGGCTGCTGGCGCAGGCCGACCGCTTCGGCCAGATGACCAATGAATTCGTCAAGGGGCTAAGCGGCACGCTGGAGGTGGGCTGTCTGCTGACGCTGGCACCGCTGGTGATGCCGTCACTGATGAAGTCGATCCGCGCCCACTATCCCAATCTCACGGTCGGCTGCCGCGAGCTCGACGTGAAAGAAGTGGTCGAGGGGTTGCGCGAGGGCGCGTTCGAGATCGCCATCACTTACAACCTCAATCTCGAAGCCGACATCAGCTTCTATGGCGTGCGCAGCTTTCCGCCCTATGCGCTGCTGTCGCGCCAGCATCCGCTGACGCAACATGCGCGTGTCAATCTGCGCATGCTCGCCGACGAGCCGATGATCCTGCTCGACCTGCCCTATACCCGCGACTATTTCCAGTCGATCTTCGAAAGCGCCGGCATCGCCCCGAACATCGTCTATCGCACCACCTCGCCGCAGATGGTGCGCAGCATGGTGGCGAGCGGCATGGGCTATTCGATCCTCAATGCGCGCCCGCCGTGGCGGCATTCGTTCGACGATCATCAATACGCGATCGTCGAATTGTCGGAACGGCTGCCGACGCTGCGGATGGGGCTGGTCCACCTCAAGGACCACGTCTTCACGCGCGCCGCGCAGATCGTCATCAAGGAATTCGAGATGCAGAACACCGGACGACGGCTCGGCACCACCGATTCCGATGCGGCCAGCACGACACCGCTGCCACTGGTCTAGGTTTTTTCAGGCCGCCGCCGGGGCGTTGCCGCGGATCATATCGGCGGCGCGCTCCGCCACCATGATCACCGGACCGTTGATGTTGCCGCCGACGAGATCGGGGAACACCGACGCATCGACCACGCGCAAGCCGTCGACACCGCGCACACGAAGCTCGCCGTCGACCACCGCCATCGGATCGTCGTCGCGGCCCATTTTGCATGTTCCACACGGATGATGCGCCGTCACCGCCGTTTGCCGCGTGAACGCCTCGATCTGCTCGTCGGTGGTCACGTCGGCGGACGGCGCGATATCGCGAGCAACGAAAGGCGCAATCTCCCGCGCGCGGGCGAGATCGCGGAAGATACGGATGCCGTCGCGCAACCGCCGCCAGTCGGTCTGCGTCGCCAGCAGGCCCTGACGGATCGACGGATGGGTCAGCGGATTGGCCGAGGCCAGCGTGATCGCTCCACGACTCTCCGGCCGCAACAGCACGATGCGACAGGCAAAGCTGTCCGCGAACGGCTGCGAAAACGGCGGCAGATAGGGCTTCGCCGCCAGCGAGCCGGAAATGAACAGAAGCTGGATATCCGGGATCGGTTCGTCGGGCTGGCTTTTGACGAACGCGGTCATGCCGCCGGGCAGATCGGTCGCGAACCCGGTGCCGCGCAGATAGCCTTCGGCCAAGCCCAAAGCGAGGCGGTCGAGCCGCATATGGCGCAGCAGCGGGCTTTCGTCGCGCCGGCCATAGATCAGCAGCGCCGCCGCGTGATCCTGCAGGTTCTGACCAACACCCGGCAACGCCGCCTTCACCGCGATGTCATGCGCGCGCAACGCATCCGCATCGCCCACCCCCGACAACATCAGCAGTTGCGGCGAATTGATCGAACCGCCGGACAAAATCACCTCGCGCCCGGCTGGCACGAAGCGCCGCTCGCCGGCCTGAAGGCATTCGACGCCGGTGGCGCGGTCGTTCTCGATGACGATGCGCGTCACCAGGGTGTCGGTGCGCACCGTCAGGTTCGGCCGCTCCAGCGCCGGACGCAGATAAGCGCGCGAGGCGCTGTCGCGATGCCCGCCGCGAATGGTCATCTGCATGCGCGCGAAACCGTCCTGGCTCGCGCCATTATAATCGTCGTTCAACGCATAGCCGGCCGATTTGGCCGCCGCCATGTAGGCGTCGACCACCGGGTCTTCGTAACGCGCGGCGCGCGTGCCGATCGGCCCGCTGCCGCCGCGATACTCATTCGCGCCCTTTTCCCAGCTTTCCTGCTTGCGGAAATACGGCAGCACCTCGTGATATGACCAGCCGGGCAAACCGTAACCGGCCCAGCGGTCGTAGTCGGCCCGATTGCCGCGCACATAGGCCATGGCATTGATCGATGACGAGCCGCCGATCACCTTGCCACGCGCGACCTCGATGCGCCGCCCACCCATGGTTGGCTCGGGCACGGTGTCGTAGCCCCAATCGTACATGCGATCGAGCAGCACCTTGCCCCAGCCGAGCGGCAGCTTGAGCAGCGGATGCCGATCCCAGCCGCCCGCCTCGATCAGCAGCACCGAGACGCCGCGATCCTCGGTGAGCCGGTTCGCCAGCGTGCAGCCGGCCGAACCGGCGCCGATGATGATGTAGTCGAAGCCGTGCTGGGACATGAAACATGTCCGCCGCCGGTGTCATCCGGCGGCGGCCTTTCGATCAGAGAGAAGCCTGTTTCGGACTCATCTTACCAGGTTCGTGTTTTATTTGGGCCGCTTGGCGTCGACCACGGCCTTGAGCTTGTCGAACTCGGCCTTCACCGTCGGGTTCTGGCTGACGATCTTGGTACCGATCTCGACGAAGGTCTTCATCATCGATGCCTTTTCGGCCGGCGGCAGTTCGAGGATTTCGCCCTTGTTGGCGATCCAGGTGGCGTTCGACTTTTTCACGTTCTCGACGCCCCATCCGAACGCCTGCTGCTCGGCCTCACGGCCGGCGGCGCGGATCGCCTCCTGAACGTCTTTCGGCTGCGCCTTGAACCACGCTTCATTGACGATGTTGACCGTGACGATCTGCGCGAAGTTGAGATCGGTGACGTATTTCGCCACGTCGTAATATTTGAACGCGGTGAGGATCGGCATGCCGGCCAGCATGCCGTCGATGCCGCCGGATTGCAGTTGCGGGATCACCTCGGTGAGCGCGAGCGGCACCGGCGTGACGCCAATCGCCTTCATCGGCTCGATCTGCAGCGGCGAGGCGAAGGTGCGCGCCTTGATGCCTTTGAGTGCTTCCAGCGTCGGCGCCGGCCGCTTGGTCAGGATCAAGGTCGGGCTGTTGTAGATCGCGCCGATCACGCGGATGCCGCGATCGAGGAACATCGTCTCCATATGATCGCGATAGGCGGGATCGTGGATCACCGCATGCACGTGCTCGGGCGAGTCGAACAGACCCGGCACGTCGAAAATCTGGAACCGCGGATCAATATTGGTGACGAATGAGGTCGGCGTAATGAACGACTCGATGGTGCCGAGCGCCACGCCTTCTGCCATGCGCGGGATCGCGCCGAGCTGGCTCGCCGGATAGATTTCGGCCTTCACCTTGTCGCCGATCCGCTTCTGCAGCGCGACGACGAACAACTTCTGCCATTCGTGCTGCACGTCGTTGATCGTCGCATTGGCGAGTTTCATCACCGTCTGCGCCGATGCAGCATGCGGCATCGCCGCAAGACAACCTGCCAGCGCCGCGGCCGCGATAAAATGACGTCGATCGATCATGGTCAGCCCCCGAGGTTAAACAGCGTGATTGAAACGGTCAGACGGCATTGGCGAGAAACAGCGACAATGCCGGCCAATAGGTGATGATGAGCAAAGCAAGAATTTGCGTGACGGCGAACGGCAGCACGCCGCGATAAAGTGTCTCAAGCGGCACACCGAGCACGGTCTGCGCCACGAACAGATTGAGCCCGAACGGCGGCGTGAACATGCCGATCGCGACATTCACCGTCATGATGATACCGAAGTGGATTGGGTCGATGCCGAGCGCCTTGACCAGCGGCAGGAACAGCGGCGTCAGAACGAGGATCGCCGAGGTCGGGTCAAGGAAGCAGCCGACGATCAGCAGGATGATATTGATGCAGACCAGAAAGCTCCACTGATGCAGTTGCAGGCTTTGCAGCCAGTTGGTCAGCGCCTGCGGCACGCCGTTGACGGTGAGCAGCCACGAGAACAAAGCCGCTGTGGCGACGATGACGAGGATCTGGCTGGTCAGAATCGCCGAGCGCACCGCGCAGTCCAGCACTTGGGACCACGTCATGCAGCGATAGACATAGCGGCCGACCAGGATCGCATAGAGGCAGGCGAAGCCTCCCGCTTCGGTCGGCGACGCGAGGCCGAGATAGATGCTGGCGAGCACGAAGATCGGCATGAACAGCGCCGGGACCGCATCCCAGGTGCTGCGCAGGAAATAGCGCAGGTCGAACTTGCGGCCCGACGCGACGCCCATGCGCAAGGCCGCGAACACCACATGCACCGACATCATCAGCGCGATCAGGATGCCGGGCAGAACGCCGGCGGCGAACAGCTTCGGAATCGACTGCTCCGCCGACGCGCCATAGAGAATCATGGCGATGCTCGGCGGGATGACGATATCGATCGAGCCGGAAGAGCTGACGAGACCGGCCGAGAAACGCTTGCCGTAGCCGTCTCGCAGCAGGCCGGGATAAAGCGACTTGCCGACCACCGCGACGGTCGCGGTGCTGGCGCCGGAGATCGCGCCGATCAGCGTGCAGGCGCCGACCGTCGCGACGCCGAGACCACCCGGCACGCGCCCCAGCAGCGCCAGCACCCAGACGATCAGGCGTTCGGCGATACCCGATCCGCCCATCAGTTCGCCGGCAAAGATGAAGAACGGCACCGCCAGCAGCGCGTAGTTTTCCAGACCGCCAAACATGATCTGATGCAGCGCCACGCCCGGCACCGAGACGAAGAACGCGAAGGTTGCCGCCGCGCCGGCAATGAACAGCGCGAAGATCGGCATGCCGAGAAACAGCAGCAGCAGCGGGATGACGGCGAGCGTCAGGGTCATGGCGTACCCTCTCCCGGCGCATTACGCTCCAGCGATCCCGCCGCCAGCAGATCGCGCGCATCCTGCCACACCAGATAAAGCGCGATGATCGCCGTTCCGGCCAGACCCACGGTGATCGCGCTGTGCGGAATGAACATCGGCAGTTCCAGCGCCATGCTGGTCTGGTGGATCATGGTGATCCGCTGCACGAACTGGAACGACTGCCACGCGGCATAGGTGCCGGCGACCGCGATCACCAGATGGTGCAGCAGGAACAGAGCCGCGCGGCCGCGCGGGCCGACGCGGGTGGTGACGAGTTCGAGCGCGATATGACTGCGCTCGGCCGTGACCAGCAGCATGCCGATCATCACCATCCAGATCATGGCGAAGATCAGCAGTTCGTCGATGCCGATCACGACGTAGCTGAGAGCATAGCGGCTGACGGCGTTGACAACGTTGAGCGCCACCATCGCCAGCAGAATGAGGCCGAGCGCGAGCCGCGCCACGCGGCCCGGCACCGACCACACACCAGCCACCGGCCGCTCCGCCGGCGGCTGCGCCGCCGTCTCATCCTGCGCCGTCATCCCGCCCCCCAGAAGCGATGCCGGTCAGGCCGCGCCGGCGAGCGCGCTTGCCTTGGCGCCGGTCGCGACGGCGAAGGCCGGCCGCGCGTCGATCGCCTTCTGCCAGCGATTCAGATTCGCCAGCTCCGGCTTGTCGATCGGGAAATCAAGACAACGCCGAACGATCGGACCGAGGCAGATCTCCGCAAGCGTCAGCTTCTCCAGCGCCAGGAAGCTCTTGCCGGCGAGATGCGCGTCGAGAAGTTTCATCTGCGCGACCAGATCGGTAGCGTGCTTGCCGAAGTCGGCATCGCGCTCGTTCTCCGCTTTCTTCGCGCCCTGGAACACGCCGAGATACGGCGCATTGAGCGACGCAAGCTGCCAGTCCATCCAGGTCTGCACCTTCGACTGCTCGGCCGGATTGCCGCCGCCGATCGCCGGCTGATGCTTGGCGGCGAGATAGCGCAGAATCGTGTTGGATTCCCAGATCACCAGATCGCCATCGATCAGCGTCGGCACTTTCATGGTCGGATTCATGCCGCGATAGGCATCGGTGTTGGTGTTGTTGAACTGGCGCCCGTAATCCTCGCGGGTGTAGCGGATGCCAAGCTCTTCCAGCAGGAACAGCACCTTCTGCACGTTGCCGGAGGTGGAGCGGCCAAGGACGCGGATCATTCTCAAGTCTCCTGATTTTAAATCGTTTAACGCTTCAGCGGCTTCGCCGCGGTGATGAATTTGTCGGTGAAGGCGGCATCGACCTTGATGGCCTGCTTCATGGCGCCCTGATCGAGCAGGATCTTCGTCGTCTGCTGCCATCTGTCCGCCGTCATCCAGCCAAGCCCGTTGGCCTTGGTGTCGGGGCTGAAGAACGTCGCCTTCACATCGGCCTCGATCTGCTTCACCAGCACGTCCTTTTTCGACGCATATTCCGGATTGGCCTTGACGACGATCTCGGCCGCTTCCTGCGGATTGTTCACCACGTCAGCGAAAGCCTGCATGTAGGCATTGACGAAACGCTGCACGAGATCGCTCTTCTCGGCGATCATCTTCTCGGAGGTGAACAGACCCGAGCCATAAACGGTGTAGCCGAAATCCGAGCCCTGCATGATGGAGAGCGAACCCGGACCGCCGGCTTTCGCTTCCAGTTCCGGCACTTCGGCGTCGATATAGCCCGGCACGGCATCAACGCGGCCGAGCAGCAGATAGTTCTCATAGGGCGGCGTCACCGTGCTCTGCTTGATGTCGTCCATCGACATCTTGTTGGCGGCGAGGAACGCCTTGAGGAACACATAGGTGGAGCCGGACGGCTGCACGCCGATATTCATGCCCTTGAGATCCTGCGGCTTGGTCAGCTTGTGGTTCTTGGCCAGCGCCAGCATGCCGAGCGGGCTATGCTGGTTCACCGCCGCCAGCGCCACCACCGGCACGTCCTGCGAGCGCGCCACCGCCAAGGTCGGCAGATCGCCGAAGCCAAATTCGGCGTTGCCACCGCCGACGAAACGCATCGCGTTCGGGGAGCCGGTGCCGCGCTGGATCGCCTTGATCTCGATGCCCTGCTTCTGGAAATAACCCTTGTCGCGCGCGACAAAGAACATCGCGTGATTGCCGCGCACCACATAGTCGAGCTGCACGGTCACGGTGTCGGCGGCCAATGCGCCGACACTCGACGTCACGGCCAGGGTCGCAGCAAGCGCTGCGGCAATCGACAGATGTTTCATCAGCTTTTCCTCTCTCCGATATTATGTTTGCGCCCCGCGATGGATCGGATCGAATTTCGGCGCCCACGGCACCAGAATCCGTTCGGCAAGTTCGACGCCGTAATAAAAGATCAGTCCCAGAATCGAGACAACGACAAGAGCCGCGAAGATCAGCGGCGTGTCGAGTTGCGTGGAGGCGAACTGGATCACGTAACCAAGGCCCTGATTGGCGCCGGCGAATTCGCCGACGATGGCGCCGATCACGCTGAAGGTAATCGCCACTTTCAGTCCGGCCATCAGATGTGGCAGCGAATGCGGAATGCGTACGCGCATCATGATCTTGCCGTTGCCAGCGCCGACCGAGCGCATCAGCGACACGAACGACGGCTCGACCGACTGCAGGCCGGCCAGCATATCAATCGCCACCGGAAAGAACGCGATCACGACGATCAGCAAAATCTTCGGTGCGAGGTCGTAGCCGAACCAGAGGATGAAGATCGGCGCCAGCGCCACCTTCGGCACGTTCTGGAACAGCACGATCAGCGGATAGAGCGCGCGGCCGAACCGCTCGAACCGGACGATCACAAGCGCCACGGCGATGCCGACCAGCGACGCCAGCACGAAGCCGAACAGCACTTCGAGCGCGGTCGCCTGCGTTGCCGCCGCGAGCTGCGCGCGATTCTCGATCAACGACACCACCACCGCACTCGGCGCCGGCAGAATGAAGGTCGGCACATTGAACAGCCGGATCGCCGCTTCCCAGAGGATCAGCGCCGCGAGGCTCAACGCCAGCGGCGGCAGCACGGCATTCAGTTTCCGAAAAACCGAGACCCAGCTTTGCGGCGTGACGATGTCGTCGGCGGAGGATGGTGCACTCATGGTTCCCTCACACCCGCTTGCGCTTGTGGCTTTCGATCAGCAGGCCGCGCAGGCGGTTTTCCGCCGCGGTGAAGGCCGGATCGCTATGGCTTGCCTCGGTGCGCGGATGCGGCAAACGGATCGGCAGCGTCTCGATGATGCGCGCCGGGCCGGTCCCCATGACATGCACTTCTTTCGACAGAAACACCGCCTCGTCGATCGAATGCGTCACCAGTACGATAGTCTTTTCGGTGCGCTCCCAGATGTCGAGCAGGCACTCGCTCATCTCCTCGCGGGTGATGGCATCGAGCGCGCCGAACGGCTCGTCCATCATCAGCACTTCCGGATCGAGCGCGAGCGCGCGGGCAATCGCCACGCGCTGGCGCATGCCGCCGGAGAGCTGCGACGGCCGCTTCTTTTCCGCGCCGTCAAGACCGACGAGACGCAGCATCGCCGCGGCACGATCCATCGCCTCGGAGCGAGGCATCTTCTCGTCCGCGGTCGTCAACAGAAATGCGGCATTCTCCAGCGCGTTCTTCCACGGCAGCAGGGTCGCATCCTGAAACACGAGGCCGATCATCCGCTCCTTTGCCGCCTGCTGCGGCGGCCGCCCGGCAACTGACACTTCCCCCTGGGTCGGCGTGATCAGCCCGGCCAACACCTTGAGCAGCGTGCTCTTGCCACAACCGGACGGACCGATCAGCGACACGAAGCTGCCCTTGGGAATCTCGAGATTGATGTCGTTGAGCACGCGCTGCCGCCGGCCGCCCAGCACGAAATCGACGGTGACATCCCGCGCGCGGATATGCGCGCGCGATGCGTCCGCCGTCTGCGGCGGATCGGTCATGACGCGGGACGCGGCAACGGCCGACATCGCATCAACCCCGCTTCGGCTTATAGGCGATAGCGTCCATCTCGATCTTGGTGTTGATCACCGCGCGCGCTTCCACGGTGGTGCGCGCCAGCACCGCATCCTTGAAATGCTCGGAGAACACCTTGTTGTAGCGGCCGAAGTCGCGCGTATCCTCGAGATAGGTGGTCACGCGCACAACATCGGCTAGCGTCGCGCCCTCTTCCGCGAGAATACGACGGATCGACTCGATGGTGCCGGCGGTTTCTTCCTCGATGGTACCGTCGAGCATATTGCCGTTGGCATCTTTCGCAACCTGGCCGGACACGAAGATGAAGTCGCCCGCGCGCACCGCCGGGTGGAACGGCAGGTTCGGGTTCTTCTTGCCAATCGGATAAACGTCTTTGCGGTCGCTCATGCGCAGATACCTTATGCGAACTTCGGAGTTTCGATGATGTCGACGCCATTGACGCGATCGACCAGATAAATGAGGCCGCGGTCGTCGATGGTGACGTCGTTCGACGAGGCGCGGTCGGCGCCCGGCGCCGCGTCCGGCATGAAATAGCCGACTTCCTTCGGCGCGAACGGATCGGCGTAATCGACCAGCCGCAGCCCCTGCGCGAACCAGGCGAACGGCACGATGGTGCCGTTGAATCGCTCGGACGGCTGGTGACAGCCGGTCATCGCCGGCTGCGGACTGCCGTCCTTGTCGAGACCCGGCACCTGGAAGGTGGAGATCGGCACCGGCAGACGCTCCTGCGTGATGTCGTAGGTCCACGCGAACGACGGCGCCGCGGGCCACAGCTTGGCGACGTCCTCGTCCGCCACCACCATGATGTTACGGCCCTTCAAAGGCTGCGGCATCACGAGGCAAGTGTGCGTCGGGTGCGGGAACGCCGGACTGGTGTTGTAGTGCGCGATTGCCGTCGGCTTCGACATATCGCTGATGTCGAGAATGACGAAGCCGTGGTGCCAGTAGCTGACATACAACCGGTTGCCATAGCGCAAGGGATGATGGCAGCGCGGGCTCGCCCAGTTCTCCCAGGGATAGTCCTCGCCGCCCGCTTCCCACTGGCCGGGAATCCACCAGCGGCCGACCTCGACCGGCTTCGCCGGATCGGCGAGATCGAGGATCATCACGATGTTGCCGATATAGCCCTCGGCGGTCGGCGAGATATAGGCGTAGCGTCCGTCGAAATCGAAACGATGCACGCCACCGCCGACGGTGCGCCATTCGGTGATCAGCTTCGGCGCGCGCGGATTGGACACATCATAGATATCGATGCCGCCGCCGATCTCGGTGCGGCCGGACTTTCCGAACTTCTCCTGGTTGACGATCATGATGTCGCCGGAGACGCGCACCTTGTGCGAATGCCAGCCCTCGCGCACCGGGATCGTCGCTACCACCTTGGGCGCGCGTGGGTCCGCCACGTCGATGATCGTGGTGCCGCTGGTCGGCCGCATATGCCCGACATAGAGCATATTGCGCTCGACCCAGACCTGCCCGCCACCAGGGCAGTCGATATGCGACACGAGCTTGGTATTGAACTGACGCGAACTGAGAGAACGATCGGACACGGGATCACTCGATTGGAGAAAACAAGACGGCCGCGATGTGCAAGCCGTCAATCGTGGATACGCGAGATTTCGCCGGACGCCGACTTGCCCCACTTCTTGTAGAGGTCGAGCTTTTTCAGCGTCGGCTCATCGCTGGCGATGAACAGGAACAGCGGCTCCTTGTCGGAATCGTTGTGATGCTCGAACCAGACGCCGCCCGGCACGGCGAGCGTGTCGAACTTGTTCCAGTCATAGCGCTTGCCGTCGACGATGGAGTGGCCCCGGCCCTCATAGGGCGAAACCAGCAGGCTCGACGTGGTCTTCACCGGCAGGGTCTTCTCGCCGGGGCGCAGCATCTGGACGAAGAATGTGATGGTCTTGAACACCGGCCCGCCGGTGGTCGGGTCGATATATTCGACCAGCAGGCCGTCATGGGCGTCGCCGTCGTCGTTCTTATGCCGCTCGAGCAGTTCGCGCATCATCTCCCAGCGATAGACGAACATCGGCGAGGAGAAGCCGGCGCCGCGCTTGAGACCCTTGGAGAAGCGCGGCATCAGGCCGCCATAACCATAGGTCTTCTGCGAATAGTCCGGCGTGAAGCGCGGCGACTGCTGCTTCTTGGAAACGAGCTTGCCGTCCACTTCTTCCTGATAGTCGTGATCGAAATGAATGGCATTGAGCGTCTCGACCAGCGGCAGGTCGAGCACCGAGAGATTGAGCGCCTGTTCGTTGCCGACGGTGCCGTGGTTGTGCCAGGTGTCGTTCGGCGTCAGCACCATGTCGCCGGGGCCGAACACGATGTCCTCGCCGTCCACACCGGTGAAATTGCCCGAGCCTTTCAAGCCGAAGCGGATCGCGCTCGGCGAATGCTTATGCGGCGGCATGATCTCGTTGGCGTCGTTGAGCCGGTAGGCGGTGTACATCGTGCTCACCGTCGCGCGGCGCGGCGAGAGACCCGGATTGACCAGAACGAGCGAGCGCCGCTCGGAATCCTCCATCGTCACCAGTTCGACGGCGCGATTGAGGATCGGCTCGATATCGTTCTCGCAACTCCAGACGAATGGAATCGCTTTCGGCGTCGCCAGCAGTTGCTTCACCTCATCATGATCGACATCGGTGGAGGTCGCCCAGAACGGAAACATGTGCTTCGCCGCCACGTCGGAATAGAGACCTTTCAGCGCGGCGTCGCGGTTCGGCAGGTGGTGAACATTGGATTTGCTCATCGCAGGTCTCCGATCGAATGGATGCGCCAGCGCGCGGCGGGAATAACGTTGCGAAATCCAACCACAATGGCAACCAATCCTCAATGGTAAAGTTTTGGTCATAATGGTTGAGATGTGGGTGAACTATGCGCAAGGCACTGATCATGCGTGAAAACCCTGGAACCGGGGGGAAAATAACGGAGCCAAAATCGGAGCAGCGGCTCAACCACGCTTTGATTGGTTGAGCATTTCGCGTATAGTGGCAGCAACGCGCTGATAGGTCGGGACAGACGCCGCCCCGTCAGCTTTTTTGAGCCGGACGACATCATGGACAAACGGGTCGACGCCACCAGATCAGCGGACAGAGTCTCGGACCTGACAACGCTCGTCGACAGCGTGCGCGGACTGGCCGCCACCGCCGGGCTTGGCTCCGAACGCGCGCTCGCCGACAAGCTCAACGTCAAGCGGCATCAGTTGCGTCGCGCGCTGAAAGTCCTGCGCAACAACGGCGAGATCGCGCCGGCTGAACCGAAGCGCAAGGCGCTGGACGCGCGTAACGGCGAGAGTCTGGTTCAGGACACCAATCCGCTGGAAGTGGTCGAGATGCGTCTCGCCATCGAGCCGTTCCTCGCCCGGATGGCGGCGTTGCGCGCCTCACCGCTGGACATGGCCCGGATCGAACGCGCCGCAACCACGCTCGCGGGCACCGATTCCGGCGCTGCTGACTTGCGCTTTCACAAAGCGATTGCCGCTGCGTCAGGCAATCATCTCGCCGAGACGTTCTACGGAATGTTGCGGCAGGTGGCGAGCGATGCCCGGATGCGGCTCGGCCGCAATCAGCCGTCGTGTCCCAAACGGATTCAGCAGCGCGACGCCGAGCATCGCGCCATCGCTGCCGCGATTGCCGCGCGCGATGCCGATGGTGCCGAGCAGGCGATGCGGCTGCATCTCGTCGCGGTGCAAAAGCGTGTCATCGAGCACCTGCATCCGATCACAGCGATCGCGTGAGATTGCGCGCTTCCCGGCATAGCGCCTGTGCACCATGAAGCCAACGCTTCACGCTTGACCGTCCGCACCGGACTGGCGTAGCGACAGCGGCGCATGCCCAGATCATGAGGATATGATGAGTGCTGTCCCGTCATCAATGCCGGACATCCCGCCCGCATTACGCGAACTGATGGCGGAGATCGGCCCGCGCTGGGACCAGGACCGGCGCAACAACATCAAACTGATGATCGAGGAATTCAGCAAGGTGCTCGCCGATGCACCGCGCGACGGCGTTACTGTCACGCGCAATGTCCGTTACGGCGAGCACGAGCGCCATGAACTCGATATCTTCACGCCGGTTGATGCTACCACGAGGAAGCGTCCGGCCGTCCTGTTCGTGCATGGCGGCGCCTTTCTGGATGGACACCGCAATCGCACCGAGCAGATCTATTCCAACGTACTTTATTATTTCGCGCGGCACGGGATCGTCGGCGTCAATATCGGTTACCGTCTCGCCGATGCCGCCACCTATCCCGGCGCCACCGTCGATATCGGCAATGCCGTGCGCTATGTGCGCGATCACGCCGACGAACTCGGCATCGACCGTGATCGCATCTTTCTAATGGGGCACTCCGCGGGATGCGCACATGCCGGCAGCTACGCCTACGACAAACGGCTGCAGCCGGCGGACGGCCATGGGCTGCGCGGTTTTATTGTCGTCAGCGGCCGCGTGCGCGCCGACGTGCTCCCCGACAATCCGAATGCGAAGCGCGTCGAGATGTATTACGAAACCGCCGATGCGGCGACGCTCGACGCGTTGTCACCGGTGTCGCATGTGGATGCCGATAGCGTCGCGACCTTCGTCGCCTGGGGTGAGTACGAAAATCCCCTCCTCGACATCCACTGCGCGGAGCTGGTGTTCCGGCTCGGTCAGGCGAAGCGGCGCACGCCGCCGATGATGTGGCTGAAGGGACATAACCACACCTCGACCATCGGCCACTTCAACACGGCCGACGACGCGCTCGGCCGCGCCATCCTCGCCTTCATCGACGATCCGCGCTGATGCTGGCAGTCAACGCTATTTAAGCTTGTCGAGACCGAGCCTGCCCACGATCTTGTCAGGGCGGCAGGCCGGCTTCTCGTGATGATGCGGCCCGCCATACACCTCGATCCGACGACGCTTGCGCGCCAGCAGTGGCTCACCGGAGCCGTCAGCCGGCGCGGTCAGTACCGCGCCGAACCAGGTCCGACATTTTCACCTGCAGCTACAGATTCCGCGCCGCAAGCCACCGCACGATCGTGTCGGCGAGCGGCTGCTCATTGCCGTCGAAGTAGTGTCCCTTGAGGCTCGGCGGCTTGGTATTGGGCAAAGTGATCAATTCCGCACCCTGCACCAGCGATCCTTCGGAGCGCGCCGCGGCGAGAAGCGAATTGGTCTCGAACGGCTGGATCAGCATATCGGCCTGATCACGCACCAGCAGAAGTGGATACGGAACGCGCTTGATCCAATAGGTGCCATCCGCCGTGCTGCTCAGATCCCATCGATAGGTCAGGAAATGCTGGCCCGTCACCGGCACTTCCTGGCCGGTGAAATAGCTCATCTTCACGTCGAGTGGTGTATCAAGCTTCTTGTCCTTCAATGCCTTGGTCGCCGCCGCGATCAATTCGCTGAACCGCGGCTCATTCCGGACAAGAATATTGCGGGTCTTCCACGGCAGATTGCCGAAAGCCCCAAGCAGCATTACAGCCTGGATATCGCGATCCCAATTCGTGGCTGCGTAGAACTGCACCTGAATGTTGCCGAGACTGTGACCCTGCAACACGATCTTTCGATAACCGAGAGCCCGTGCCGAATAAACTGCAGCATCGATATCGCGCCGGATATCGAAGAAATTCTCGGTGTTGATCTTGTTGTCATGCTGACGTGTATCAATCGCCAGTGCCGCATAACCCTTTGCCGCCAGGCGGCCGCCAAGCGCGCTTTCGGGCGCCCGCTTGTAGCTCCCGCCGCTGCCGTGAATCATGATGACGATGGTGGTGTCGCCTGCGGCCTTGCCGGTCGGTTGCCACAGCGCGCCATCGTTCGTCGATCCGTCGATGGCTTTCAGCGACAGGAATTTCAGGTCGACTTTGTCTGCTGGCTTGAAATCATCCGAAAGGTCGTTTGGCCGCGCGATGAACCGATAGTCAATGCTGGCGGCCGTTTCTGCGAACGCCACGGATGGAAGGGACAACGTCAGGCCGATGAATCCTGCCGCAAGCACAGTCTTGACCGATGCAAGCATGATATCCCTCTTGTGAAACATTTTGAAATTCAGCCAGATCAAGCAGGTCGAGCAGGTCGAGCAGATCCGGTTCTTGCCGGTTGACGGACCAGCCGTTCTTACGAGGACAGATCGGCAACGATATCCACGTATGGAACATCCTTGCTCTGGATGCCGACATGCCGCGCGAACGCGGTCATGCCCGAGACGAATTCCGGCGAGATCATGCTCGAATAATACGGCAGATCGCGCTCGACGATGCCGGCGATCAGTCCGGCCTCGCGTTCGGGGAAAACCTTGCGTCCCACCTGCGTCGCCAGACCGACATCGGTCTTGAGCGCGCGATGCGTCGCGTCGATCGCCTGAATGGCTTTCTTCGCGGTCGCACCGTGCTCGGCGATGAACCGGTCCGTCACCGCCAGCGAAGCCATGGTGTAGTTGAATGCCTGCGGCGGCCCATCGCCACGGCGGATATCCAGCACGACGGTTCCGGCGCCGCTGCGCACCGCCACTTCCGCGCCCATGCCGTTCGCCCAGAAGCCGTCGATCAGCCCCTTCTGTAGCGCCTCGGCCGCCATCAGTCCGAAATTGGCGCTCGGGCTGCCGGTGTTGGGCACCGGCGCGATCGTGATGTTGTCGCGCACAAGATCAAAGCCCGATTCGATCAGAAGCCGGCGCAGCCCCATCTCGACCCACGGCGCGGCGCCAATCCGCTTGCCCTTGACGATGCCGGTATCGCCGCGCTTCGGCGCGAGATCGGAGCGCATCACCAGGAACCAGTACATGCCCTGGCCTTGCGCACACAACAGCTTCACGCCGCGCCAGTCGGGAAACGCGGCCAGCGCCGAATGCGCGGAGCCGGCGACGCAATCGACCGCCCCATCGCGCAACGCTTCGTAGGCCTTGTTGACGGGAAACAGCAGCTCGACTGACGCATCGACGCCAAGCTCCGCGAACTTTCCCAGTTCGACCGCGGCGATCGCCGGGAAGTAGGAATTGGAGATCAGGTCTGGAACGACAATTTTCATCACATCACCGGGAAGGAGCTTATGCGGCGTTGGCCGCGATCTTGCGCACGCTTTCCAAGAGCGACGTCCGCATCAGGAAAGCGCGATGCTTGGCGGGATCGGCCGCCATCTGCCGCAGGTTGTCGAAATTCCTGGCGCGCTGCGCGGGGTCTTTTTCCTCGAGCCGCTTCTTGTTGGCGATGGTCTGCTGCTGCACGTATTCGATGTTCATCGGCCGGCGCACCGCCTCGTAGCTGTCGAGGATGGCCGTGCCCGTCGGGCCATCGAGCGCAAGAGCCAGTTTGCCGGCGAGATCGGTGGCGTCGTGGATGCCACAGTTCAAGCCGAGGCCACCGATCGGATTGTTGACGTGCGCGGAATCGCCGGCGAGGAGCACCCGCCCTACGCGGAAATGCTTCGCGACGCGCTGATGCACCCGATAGATGTTGCGGTGGAACACCTCATAGGCCCCGCGCTTGGGAAAGAATTTCTGCAACCGCGCTTCGGTCGCCGCCGCGCTGAGAACTTCCTCGTCGCTCTCACCTGGCGGCGCGGGAAACACCGCGCGCCAGCGGCCCTTGCCGTCGTCGCCCGCGACCTTGAACAGATTGGCCCATTCGTCGGGGTCGGAGAAATACGCACGATGGGCGACGCCATGTTCGCCGGCGAAATCGAACGGCACCGTGAGCACGAGAAACCGCTCTGGAAACGTGTAGCCCTCGAAGTCGATGCCGAGCGTCTTGCGCACCGTCGAGCGTCCACCATCGGCACCGACCAGATAGCTGCCGCGCGCGACTGTGCCATTATCCAACGTCACCGCGACGCCGGTGTCGTCCTGCTCAAGACCAGTCACCGGCGTTTTAAAGCTCACGTCGGCGTGCGGAAACGCCTTGAGCCGCTCCAGGCACAGATTCGCGATCTTGTGCTGCTCGCATTGCACGACGAACGGATAAGCCGTGTCCTGCGCCAGGATCGCGTGATCGAACTCGGCAACCAGTTGATGCGTGGTGCGATCCCAGAACTGGAACGTGCGCGCCACAAGACCCCGCTCGATCACCGCATCGAGCAGCCCGGCATCGGCCAGCATCTCCAGCGTCGCCGGATGCAGCGTCGATGCGCGCGGAGAATCATCCACCGCCGCCGCGGCCTCGAACACGCGAACGGGGATTCCCTTGCGCGCGAGCAGCAGCGCGGTGAGCACGCCGACCGGACCGGCACCGGCAATCAACACGGGAGCATTCATGGCGCGACGTCCCCTTACTGCTGGCTGATACCCGCGAGCTTCAGAGCCTTGGCCCAGTTTTCGATATCCTCGGCCAGCATCGCCTTGTATTGAGCGGGCGTGTTGCCGAGCGGCTCGACACCGAACTTGTCGAGGCGCTGCGAGAAGTCCGGCTGTTTGACCGCCTTGCCCATCTCGCCGGCGATCTTGTCGACGATCGCCTGCGGCAGATTGGCCGGCCCCATCAACCCGTTCCAGGTCAGCACGTTGAACCCGGCATAGCCGGATTCCGCGACCGTCGGCACATCGGCCGCCTGTGGCGAGCGATCCTTCGACGACACCGCCAGCATGCGCACGGTGCCGCCCTTCGCCTGCGGCAGCGCGTCGGACAGATTGGAGAACATCGCCGGGATATGTCCCGCAACCACATCGGACAGCGCCGGTGCATTGCCTTTGTACGGCACATGCGTCATCTCGAGACCAGCGCGCTTGAGAAATAGCGCCATCGACAGATGATTGAGGCTGCCGATGCCGGCGGAGCCATACGACAACTGGCCCTGCCGCGCCTTCACGTAGTTGACGAATTCCGCCAGCGTCTTGATCGGCAGATCCTTGTTGACGACCAGCACGAATGCGTTGGTGGCGACGTTGCTGATCGGCGTGAAGTCCTTGAGCGAGTCGTAGCGGACCTTGTTGATCACCGGAACGATTGCCATCACCGGCAGCGCCGTCAGGAACAGCGTATAGCCGTCCGGCTTCGCCTTGGCGACGATATCGGCGGCAATCGCGCCGCCGGCGCCCGGCCGGTTCTCAACCACGAACTGCTTGCCGAACGCATCGCTGAGATGCTGCGCGGTCATCCGCGCAATGCCGTCGGTGTTGCCTCCGGCGGCAAAAGGAACGACGACCGTGACGGGCTTGTCGGGCCAGTCCTGCGCCATGGCAGAAGGCGCGGCGCCAACGAAAGCGACAGCAAGAACAACAAGAGCGGATGCGAGCTTGAGAACAAATCGAACCATGGCAATAACTCCCGATCAGGACACGCTTTTTTCGTAGAAGTGCTGCTCGTAAAGAAGGCACCCGCTCGTGGACTTGAACGGCCCGTGATAGGCGCCGGGCGGGCGGCAGGCATAAGTCGGCGAATGAAATGTCTCGCCGCCGTTGCCTTTTTCGTCGTTGCCCACGGTGAGGTCGCCGGACAGAAGATAGACTTCCTCCCAGTGATCGTGGACGAACGGCTTGGTTGTGTATTCGCCGGGCGCAAAGCGCAGCAGGCGCGTACGGCTGCCGGTCTTTTTCACCTCGTCCAGATCGCTCGCCAGGATCTTTTGCTGAATACCGGCCGGATAGCCAGGCGGCGTCTGCCAACCCGTATCCATGTCCAGCGTGAAGAATTCGAGATGGGGTTTTGGCATTGTGCGCTCCCTCACAAATAGCGGCTGATCGTGCGGCGGAAGGACTCGATATGATCGGCCATCGCCTTGGCCGCCGCATCGGCGTCACGCTGCTCGATTGCTGTAAAGATCGCGCGGTGCTCGTTCTGAACCTCGCGATGATGCTCCGGCGCCGTCAGCGAGATGAACCAGAAGCGCAGCGAGCGCTCGTGCAGGTTCTGCAGGATCGACGCCAGGACGGTGTTGCGCGCCGCCTTTGCGATCGCAATATGGAATTCACGGTCGAGCAACATCATCTGCTCGATATTGCGAACCGCGGTCCACGCATCGGCGCGGTTGAGAAGATCACGCAACGTCGCCAGATCGACATTGTCGGCGCGCTCCGCCGCTAGCCGCGCGCAGTACGGCTCGTTCAGCAGGCGAATTTCGGTGATTTGCATCGCCTCGGCGAGGCTCACCGGGCGGACGATGATACCCTTGCGCGGAATGACCTCGAGCAAACCGTCCTGCGTCAGACGGTCGATCGCCTGATGCACCGGTGTACGGCCGATGCCGATCGCGGCGGACACATAGGCTTCGTTGAGATAGTCGCCGGGCTTGAACACGCAGGTGATGATGCGGTGCTTGATCGCATCGTAGGCCGCTTCACGCAGCGAGGCGGACGTTTCCGGCGGCGTCGGAATAATCGGCGCCGACACCATTGGCGACCGCACGACATCACGAACGCGCGGTTTCCTGCCCCGCTCGGCCATCTCAGTTCCTCACCGGCAGACACCGGACGCCATAGCCGAAGGCCAGCTTGCGGCCGAGCTTCGGGTCTTCCAGCTCGCACTCGAACCGCTCGGCCGGGCGAATGCCGCCAATCACCGCGACGGTGCCGCAGAACATCACCGCATTGTCGGGCAACCCGCCCGGCGCATAGCGGGCAATGAGATCGGCGGGGCTGCGCATCTGCGCGACACCACCATCCTGATAGAGTTCACGCTTGCCGGCGATCGTCGCATAGGAGCGCAGCAGCAGCGCATCCCAATGCGGCGCGACATCGTCATAACGCCAGAACTGCCGGGCAATCGGCTTGTCGCAAATCTGTTTCGAGGCGGCGACACTGTGCGCCTCCAGCTCGCGGTCGGTGTGGTCGGAGCCGAGCCCGACCCACAACACACCGTTACGCTGAAGCAGGACAAACTCCGCCTCGCCGCTGGTCGCGTCGCCAAGCACCTCGACGAGATCGCTGACCACCAGCCGCGAGACGCTGCTCGCATAGAAGATCGGCGCCTGTGAGGGACGGCGCACGCCAAGCTCCTCCAGTTCGGCCATGTGCTTTTCCAGCGCAACCGCGTCGCGTCCGGTCCAGCCGGCGATGATCAGTTCGACCGGCGAGACATCCACCAGTTCCGATCCATCACGAGACATCAATTCGAGACGCATGACCCATCCTTTGCAATGGTTGTGATATTTCACTATATTTTCTGTAAGAGCAAGGATTAAATGAGATATTCGTTTCATACATCGATATTTGAGGCATGAAATATCATGGCACTGACAGCCCGAGCGGCGGAAATCGCCAGCAATTTCAACCGGCAAGCCGGAGTCCGCACGGCGCTCGCACGGATCGCGCAGCCGGGCGGTCAAGGCGCGACGACCTTCCTCAAGGTCTCCACGGATGCAGAAGAGATCGCGGCCCGGATGGACCGGGACGCGCGGCAGGGCCAGCCGCTGCCGCCGACCGCGGGGCTGATCGTCAGCATCAAGGATCTGTTCGACGTGGCGGACGACGTCACGACCGCCGGCTCGGTGCTGCTGAGGGACACCGCGCCGGCGACGCGCGATGCCGAGGCGGTACGGCGGCTCAAGCAGGCGGGCTTCATCGGTATCGGCCGCACCAACATGACGGAGTTCGCATTCTCCGGGCTCGGCCTCAATCCGCACTACGGAACACCGCTGAATGCTTATGATCGCAACACCGGCCGCATCCCCGGCGGCTCGTCGTCGGGCGCGGCTGTCTCGGTCACGGACGGTATGTGCGATATCGCGCTCGGAACCGATACCGGTGGTTCGTGCCGGATTCCGGCGGCGCTGTGCGGCCTCACCGGCTTCAAACCGACGGCGCGCCGGGTGTCACAGGCCGGCGCCATGCCGCTGTCGCCAACGCTCGACAGCATCGGCAGCATCGGCCATTCGGTGGCCTGCTGCGGCATCGTCGATGCGGTGATCAGCGGTGAACCGTTCGATATCGCCGCCAAGACTTCCGGGCGCGTGACGCTTGGCGTCCCGACCAGCTATGTGTTCGACGGGATCGACGATGTAACGGCGCGCGCTTTTGAACGCGCCATCGCCCAGCTTGAAACGTCCGGTATTGATCTTATCGATATCGACCTGTCGGAACTGAACGAGATCCCGGCGATCAACGGCAAGGGCGGCTTTGCCGCACGCGAAGCCTATCTGTTTCACGCGCCATGGATCGCGGCGCAACGCGATGCCTACGATCCGCGCGTGCTGATCCGCATCCTCAAGGGCGAGGCACAGACCGATGCGGACTACGCCATCCTCAAACAGCAGCGCGCATCGCTGATCGAACGCGTCACCGCGCGGATCGGCGGCATCGACGCTTTGGTGATGCCGACGGTGCCCCGCATCGCGCCGACGCTCGACGAGTTGAAAACCGATGAGGCGTTCGGCCACAGCAATCTGCTGATGCTACGCAACCCCACCATCGCCAACATGCTCGACCAATGTGCGATCTCGCTGCCGTGTCACGCGCCCGGCGACGCGCCGGTCGGCCTGATGCTGATCGGCAAGCACGGACAGGATCGCCGGCTGCTGCAAATCGCTGCGGACATCGAGCATATGCTCACCGCCATCAGGAGCGGAAAATTGGCGGACTGATATCGCACCGCACAAATCGGGAGCGAAATCTCACGCATAATCGTTGGCCTGCGCCGATCCGGAGTTTAATCTGGGATTGATCAGTCACGTCCGCACACATCGGGGTTTCGTATGGACGGGCACAGAAAAATCGTGAAATCGGCCGGGCGCGTCTTCGCCGTTCTCGAATATTTCGCCGAGATCATGCGGCCGGCAAGCGCGGTCGAAATCCGCACTCATCTCGATCTTCCCGCATCGAGCACGAGCGCGCTGCTCGGAAGTCTGGTCGATCTCGGCTACCTGCATTACGACCCACGCCGCCGCGTCTATCAGCCGACGATCCGTGTCGGCTTTCTCGGCGACGGGGTCCAGACAGGCGGATCGTTGCGATCGCTCCTGGAGGATCTGAAACACCAGACGCGGCAGCTCGTCGTCCTCGGCGCGCGCTGCCAGCTCAATGCTCAATATATTCAGGTCGTTCGCGCCAGCCATTCCCGCCCGGTCCGCCGCGGCACGCTGGCGCCGTTGACCCGGACGGCGGTGGGGCTCGTTCTGATGAGCAAGATCGCCGATCCAGACATCAACAGGCTTGTCACTCGCATCAACGCCGCCGAACGCCCCGAGCAGCGCGTCCCCTCGTCACGGCTGATCGAGGACATTCACGCCGTGCGCGAGGATGGTTTTTCATTCTGCTACGGGCAGGTCACGCCCGGCGTCGGCGCGATCGGCATGCCGTTGCCGTCGTCCGACGATCAGCCGCCCATCGTTCTCGCCGTCAGCGGCAGCGGGGAACGGTTTGTCGAGCAGCGCAACGATATCGTCGGCGCCATGCGCGAGCGGATCGAGCGGTACGGTCGCGAGCTTAGAGCCGGCGCGGCCAGCCTCAGTTGACCTCCAGCCGGATTCCGGACGTTTCGACAATCTTGCGATAGCGATCGATTTCCTGGTGCCAGAAGCGATCCAGTGCTTCCGGTGACGATCCGATCCCGTCGGCGCCGAGGTCTTTCATCCGCGCAACCAGCTTCTGCTTCTTCATGGCGTCACCGAGCTTCGACGCGATCAGATCGACGATCGGCTTCGGCGTTCCCGCCGGCGCAAAGATCGCGGTCCAGAATGACAATTCATAGCCGGTAATCCCGCTCTCGATCATCGTCGGCACGTTCGGCAACTTTTCCGAACGCTTCGCCGTCGTCACCGCCAGCGCGCGGATCTTCCCCGCCTCCACATTGGCGACCTGCGGCGGAACGCCATCGATGATCATTTCGATCCGGTGTGCGAGCAAGTCGGTCAGCGCGGGAGCATTGCCCTTGTAAGGAATATGCTTGATGTCGACATGCGCCAGCGACTTGAACAGCTCCGCGCCGAGATGGACGATGCTGCCGTAACCCGACGAGCCGTAGTTGTATTTTCCCGGATTGGCTTTCAGCAAAGCAACGAACTCCGCCATGTTCTTGGCCGGCAACTCGGGATAGGTGAACACAGCAAGCGGGAACTGGCTGACCAGCGTCACCGGGACAAGGGCTTTCAGCGGATCGTACTTCAGATTGGTGAACGTCACCGCGTTGATGACCGACGACGATGTCGTGTGGAACATCAGCGTGTATCCATCGGGATCGGCTTTGGCGACGTTCATGGTCGCCAGCGTGCCGCTCGCGCCCGGCTGATTTTCCACAATGACGTTTTCCTTGAGCTCCTCGCTCAGAGCTTGCGCCGCAAGCCGCGCCATCAGATCGACGCCGCCACCGGCCGCGAACGGCACTATGAGACGGATCGGCCGGTTCGGATACTGCGCATAAGCGCCGACGGGTAAAACGCACAGCAAGCTCAGTGCACACAAGACACCCGCATAAAATTTTCTTGTCATTGTTCCCTCCCCTAAGCCGGATCGCCGTTGTCTGCCGTCAACCGGGCGGCCTTGATCCCGGCGAGCGCGCAGGCGTCGTCATTGTCCTCGGTATCGCCGGACACGCCGACCGCACCGACGATCTCGCCGGCATCATCGCGAATCAGCACGCCACCGATGACGGGCATCACGCGTCCCTCCGAGGCAACCGCGAGCGCCGTATAGAATGTCGGCCGGATCGCGTTGCGCCGCGCGAATTCGCGGCCGCCATAGCCCATACCCAGAACGCCCCAGGCTTTTCCCTCGGCGATTTCGCGCCGCAGGATTCCCGACTTGTCCTCGCGCTTGAACGCGATCATGTGACCGCCAGCATCGAGCACCGCCACGGTCAACGGCTTCATCTTTTTGGTGCGACCATGCCTGAGCGCTTCATCGATGATCACGGAAGCCTGGGCGAGAGAGAGTGCTGTCATGATGGCAAGGCCCCGTGCTCGGGAATGAGCTTCTGAAGACAGACTGGGTCGGTATCCGGATCGAGCGCCACGCCACGGCCTTTCAGCGTCGTCCGCGAGACTTCGCCGACGTAGATGGCGCCCTGCGAATCCACGGCGACGCCATGCGGGGATGTAAAGGCACTGTCGCGGATCGTCGGGCTGCGCCGATCGCCGAAGCGGGCCAGCAATTTTCCCGTGCGGTCCATGATCGACAACCGCGGGCCGATTCCCGGCCAGTCACGATTGCTGAACTGGACTCCCGGCCCAAGCTCGCCGACGTAGAAACGCGGATTGGCCGCGCCGTGCATGCAAAGCCCACAGGGCCGATGCAGGTTGTTCCACTGTCCGGCGTAACGGCCATTCGTGTCGAACACCTGAATGCGGTGGTTCTCCCGGTCGGCGACGTAAACCCAGCCGTCGCTGTCACAGCAGATATTGTGGACGATATTGAATTCGCCCGGTCCCGTGCCCGGCTCCCCCCAGGACATGATCAACTTGCCGTCGGGAGAATATTTGTGGACGCGCGCATTGCCGTATCCGTCCGCGACGAAGATATCGAGCTGCGGCGACAAGGCAGTATGCGTACAACGATGGAACGGATCGCCACTCAGGAAGGATGATGCGACCCCCGGAACGCCGATCTCCAGTTCGAGCCGTCCCGCGGGGGTAAAACGCCGAACGGTGTGATCGCCCTCGTCCGTGCAATAAAGACTGTCATCCGGTCCGACATGCAATCCATGCGGCTGCCGGAAAATTCCTTCACCCCAGGAGCGGAGGAAGTTTCCATCGCGATCGAACACGATCATCGGGTGATCGCCACGCGAGAAGACATAGACGTTGTCCTTGCTGTCCACGCCGACAGCCGCGACCTCTCCGTAGCGCCAGCCATCCGGCAAACGTCCCCACGCCGCATCGACACGATAGCGATAAGGTCCGTCTTCCAGCACGGCGGGCATGGTCACACCGGTTCCAGGGTGCGCGGCGTGTGCGGAAGACGAAATGCCAGCAGGTCCGTCACGATCTCCTTTTCCAACCGCGCGACGCGTTCGGCTTCCTCCGCGTCGGACCCGAGCGGCGGCGCAGGCCGAACCAGGGCATAGGCATAGGTCGGGATCGGCGCTTGCCGCGCGACGTCCAGACCCTTGGGTTTTCCGTTCTGCGCGACCGTGCGAATGCCCTCGCGCAACTGATGACGATAGACGCCGACACCCAGATCCGCGGAGGTCAGCTTGTCGTTGTCGCGGGCGACGATCCGGCCTTGCGAGGCGATCACATCGTAGTCGCCGGGATTGCGCTGCCGCTCATGATAGGGCCGGTCTCGGGTCTGGCCGTGCTCGACTTGACGAATGCGCTCATCACGCACCGCCTGCGGCTCGTCCTTCGGCACATGATGCCAGCCGAAGAACATGCTGTTTTCGTTGTCATTCGGAACGACCCACATCGACAGGCCCATGCCGTGGCTCGACGGCACCAGCCGCTTGTATTTCAGCGCCTTGCTCTCGCTGCCTGTGCCGATCGCGTCTGCTTCGTTATTCGGGATCGCGCGACCTTCGCGCAGCGCGTCCGGAACACGCGCGACGTTCGGCATAATCATCTCGTTGATCCGGATATAGTAGATGTCGCCGAGACGACGCACGCTCGTCGTCACCTGCCCGATCGGCGTCTCGTGCGCGCGGATATAAGGGATGGCGTTGGCGAGATTGGCGCCGAACTGCTTGATGTTGAACATCGAGTGCAGGAACGTGAGATGGATGGGATCCTGCGTGTTCTCGCGAACCTGCAGCCAGTTGCAGTCCAGCGGCCAGCAATAAGGGACGCAGTCCTCGTCCACCGCATCCATGAAATCGTAAATGGGAAAGTCCGGCTTCTCGTCGGGCGGACCGAGATAGGCGAAGATGATCCCTTTGTACTCCAGCACCGGGTAAGCCCCGTGGCAGATTCGCCGCGCGTAGCTGCCCGGCTTGGTCTCCGCAGGTACATCAAGGATCCGGCCATCGGTTGCAAAATGCCAGCCGTGATAACCGCAGCGGATCCCTTCTTCACTGATGAGGCCGAATTCCAGCGACGCGCCGCGATGGCTGCACTGCTTGTGCAAGACGCCAAGCTGACCGGCGCGGGTGCGGAAGACGACCAAATCTTCGCCGAGCAACCGGGTGGCGAAGGGAAGATCGGAAACCTGCGACGATAGCGCCAGCGGCTGCCAGAAGCGGCGCAGATATTCGCCGCATGGCGCGCCCTTGTCGGTCAGCGTCAGCTCTTCATCGATATTGCTGGACCGGATGACCTCGTATCCGCCGAACGGCCGCGACGCAGGCTGCGGACGAACCCGGTTTTCCTTCAGCGTGTCGGCCATGGATCGGTTTTCTCGCGCACACGTTGCCTAGATTTCGGCAAACCATGCGGCACGCGACACCGATGCGGAAGCTGTTGGGAGCGCCTCCAGACAAATTTCACATATGTGGTTTGAGCACCAGGAGAAGCTCATGAAAACGGGCTACGCGAAGCGTGCGTTCGCACATGCGACGCGTGCATTGACCCGCAAGATCGCACGGCGTCTCAGGTTATTGCGGCCGCTCGAAAACCGCGGCGATACCCTGGCCGCCGCCGATGCACATGGTTTCGAGGCCATAGCGCGCCTTGCGCCGCTTCATTTCGCTGCACAACGTCGCCAGAATTCGGATGCCGGTCGCCGCGATCGGATGGCCGAGCGAAATCCCCGATCCATGGACATTCAGCTTGTCGGGATCGTTCCAGCCCCACTCTTTGAGCACCGCCAGTGCTTGCGCGGCAAAGGCTTCATTGAGTTCAACGAGATCGATATCGTTCCAGCCAAGGCCGGTCTTCTGAAACAGCTTGGCCACCGCCGGAACCGGACCGATCCCCATGGTGGCCGGCTCACAACCGGTGACCGCCCAGCCCTTCAGAAACAGATCGGGAACGAGATCGAGTTTTTCGAGAACATCTTCAGCAACAACAAGACAGGCGGCCGCACCGTCGTTCTGTTGGCTGGCGTTTCCGGCCGTCACCGTGCCGCCCTTCTGGATCGGCTTGAGCTTCTGCAAATCCTCGATGGTCAGGCCCGCACGCAATCCTTCATCCTGCGAGACCGATACCGTCTGGCCAGCTTTGCCCGGCACGGGGACGGCCACCGTTTCGTCGTCAAACTTGCCGCCATCCCGCGCGGCGACCGCGCGATGCTGGCTCCGCAGCGCAAAATCATCCTGCGCCTCGCGCGAGATGCCATGTTTGCGCGCCAGGTTCTCCGCTGTTTCGATCATGCCGGAGATGTGACCGAACCGTTCCTCCGGCGATGCGCGTTCGCGCGCACGCGCAAGCCGGTCGTGCATCGTCGCCGGCCCGAGGCGGGTGCCCCACCGCGCGCCCTGCGTGTAATACTCCACATTGCTCATGCTCTCCGCGCCACCGGCAATGACGACATCGGCATTGCCGGTCTGCACGATCAGCGCGGCGTTGATCACCGCTTGCAATCCCGATCCGCAGCGGCGGTCGAGCTGATAGCCGGGTGTCGCGATCGGCAGCCCAGCCTTCATCGCCGCATAGCGCCCGATCGCCGGATTCTCGCCGCTCGGATAGCCGTGACCGAACACCACATCGTCCACCCGCCCGGGGTCGAGCCTGGTGCGCTTCATCAGCTCGGCAATGATGAACCCGCCGAGTTCTTCCGCCGGGATGCTCCGCAGAGCGCCGCCGAATTTTCCGACCGGCGTCCGGATGGGGCTGACGATGGCGGCGCGACGCATGCGGATATCCTTTTATGACGTGCGGGCTTCGATTTTCGCGGTGAGACGCCCGAACCAATCGTCCAGCGTCGGGGTGGCGACGTTCGCGGAGCGCGCAAGAGCAAGCGGCGCGCGGAACAACGCATCGATCTCAATCGCGCGGCCGGCCTCGAAATCCTGCAAGGTGCTCGGTCGATGCGGAATGCCGGCGCTGTCCGCCACCATCCGATCCGTGTCCACCTTGACTGGATAACCGAGGGCCGCGGCCAGCAATTTCGCTTCATCGATGATGCGCCGCGCGGCTTCACGATTGTCTGGGTGAGCGAAAGCCTCGTTCAACGGGAGGCCAACGACCGTCGCGATCAGATTTCCGCTCAGATTGCCGATCAGCTTGGTCCAAACATCGATCCCGATCGACGCGCTGATCTTGGTCGGAAGCCCACCGCGATCGAGAATCCCGGCGAGCTTTTCCAGGTGAATGGATTTCGCGCCCGGCACAAGACCGAGCGTCAGACGACGGCGCGGCACCGTCAGCATGATGCGCCCGGGGGCGGCCACGTGAGCCGCTGTGTAGATCACACCGCCGATCACAGAGGCACCTCCGATCGTCGCCGCGATCACACCGTCCGGGTCGAGCAGCGGCTTGACCTTTTCGCTCATGAACCACCATGGCACGCCGTTCATCCCGGCGACGATCTCCGTGGCTTTGCCGAGCAGCGGCCGGGCTTGCGTCATGGCAGCCGCGAGCGCCGGCGCCTTCACGGTGAAGACAACGACATCCTGCGGCCCGAGTTTCCCGGCATCGTCGCTCGCCGCGATTGAAACGCGCTCTTCGCGATCCGCGGTCGCGATCACGAGACCTCTGTCCCGTATTGCATTCAGATGCGCGCCACGCGCCAGCACGGAAGCCGCTGCTCCGCCTTGCACCAACGCAGCCGCGATCTGGCTGCCGACGGCACCGGGGCCGACAATACAAACCTTCATCATCATGTTCAGCTTTTCAGCCCGAAAAGCCGCGCCGGATTGTCGACCATGACCTTATGTCGCGTGGCGTCGTCCGGCACGTAACGATCCAGCAGATCAACCAGATCGCCATCGTTGCACATCTTGTCCTTGAGATAGAAGACATGCGGCCAGTCGGTGCACCAGATCGCACGATCCGGCGCCGCCGCCACCAGCGTCCGGCCGAACGGGACGATGTCGTCCCACGGCACGCCGGCGCTCGCGCAACGATCTCCGTTGGAGACCATCACCCACCAGTTCTCGCGCTTGAGGAGTTCGAGCAGGAACTTGAACCCCGGCTGCTCGATCCCGTCATGCGCTTCCATGTGGCCCATATGATCGATGACCGCGGGAATTTTCACCTTCGCCATCAAGTCCTTGATGTCGAGCCATTCCTCCCCGGCCGAATGAATGCGCAGATGCCAGCCCATCGGGCCGATCCGGTCGATCGCGCGCAAAAACTGATCGGGCGTCGGCGCGATATTCAGTTTACTCCAGAAATTGAAACGCGCGCCCCGCACGCCGATGTCGTGCAGCTTCTGCAGATCGCGATCGGACACGGTCTCGTCCACCAGTGCGATGCCGTAGTAGTTCGGCCGGTCGGCGATGGCATCGACCAGGATCCGATGGTCTGTTCCATGCGCCGTCGATTGCGTCACCACGCCGAAATCGACGCCGATGGCGCGATGCATCGCCACCGCAGCGTCGATGGTCGCCGTCGCCGGCGGCTCGTAAGCGCGGCCAGCCCGAAGCGGATAACGCTGCGGGTCGCCGAAGACATGGACCTGGCAGTCCCAGCTTCCCCGCGGCAAAGGCTTGCGCGGCGCGTGCGTGTTCGAATCGAAAACCGGATAGGTCATGGTATGGCCTGTTCAGCTATGCGAGCGATTTCGCCGTCAACCAATCGCGGATCGTTTCACCGGCGATGAGTTGACCGTTCGGCGCGCCATCCGCGATCGGGCGGCCGTGATGATTACCGTGAACTTTCTTGCGGACCTTGTCGGCGGAACCGATGAAGCCGTAGATCGCATCGGCTTCACTCGGAAACACGCTGTTGTCGCCGGTGTATTCGATCATCAGCACCGGCAGCTTGAGGTCCGGCGCGCAAGCCTCCATCGAAGCATTCGACGATAACGCCGACCAGTTCGACAGCCAGCTCTCGGCCGTGCAATTACGGGCAAACCCGACACTGCCGAAATTCGACGCGATCGGATTGGCGCCCCACAGCGTGCCGTAGGCCCGATCCGACGGCTCCAGCGAGAGGTCGAAGCAGCGCGGGTCGGCATCCGTCCGCCACACCTGGAAGATTGGCGAATAGGCGGCCGCGATCGCATCCGTCTGGTTGCGGGCTTCCTTCAGCCGTTTGCGCGCAGCGGCGCGGCGCGCCACGATCTCTTTCGCGAACGTATCGATGCGCGCCACGCGCTCGCGTTGAGCGGCACGGTAGCGGGCGAGAAATTCCGGCGAATAGGTCGCCGATTCCGGCGACGGCCGGAAACCGTTGTCACGGTTGAACGCGAACAAGGATTTGTCGATCTGCGTCGGATCCTGCTCATCGGTGACCGCCGGATCAATGCAATTCATCAGCAACTTGCCCTGACCGAGATGGCACGACACCAGGATGACGCCGTCGGGCATCGGCATCGTCACATCGGCGAGTTTGGTCGGACGCCCGGCCGGTGAATGGGCGATCCGATCGCCCGCCGCGCGGCCCGCCTGTTGACAATAGAGCGTCGCCAGCGGCCCACCGCCGGACGTTCCCTGCAACACCGTCCGCTCGAAGCCCGCGACGTCCCGCAGGAAGCATTGCCCGGCGGCAAGATCGATGATCGCCGTTTCATGTTCGAGCCGCAGATCGTTGTTTGGAGACCGGGAGCCCTGCACCCAGACGGCGCAGCCGCCTTGCAGTACTTCGGGAACAAGATACTGCGTCACCGTCAGTTCACGCGGATGCATCGCGCACACGACGGTCTTTTCGCCGCCGCGGCTGAACAGATAGCCGGTGACAGCCGCGCCATCGCTGGTCGCGAGCGGATGGATCGAAATCTTCACATCCTTGGGCAGCCGCTCGGCGTTCCAGGTGGTGCCGCGCAATCCGGCCGTGGTGACGGCGACTTTCGGCTTGGCTTTTGAGTCGGACATAGGGCCTCCAAACCGCTCAAGAATTGACGGCTGCATCGGGCAGCCAGGTTTTCGGATCGAGCAGCATATCGGGCGGCGCATGAGCCGCCCGATAGGCCCGCAGCGCATCCGCGACGGGCTGCGGAATGCCGACCTTGCTGGTGCGCTCTTTCGCTGCGACCACGATGGAGGTCACGCGGCCATAGAACACGTCGCGGCCGTTATCGGCGCGAACGGCACGCACCAGAACATCATAAGTGTTGCGGCGAACGTCGCCGGCAAAAACCTGCATGTCGAAAACATCATCCGGCCACAGCGAACTCTTGAACACCTGCGCGATGGCCTTCCCCGGCGTCTGAAAGCCACCCTTGTCGGTCTGCGCGACCCATGCGTCGCCAAAGAGATGACGACGGAAGAAGTAGATCGCCGACAACAGATAGCCCGGATAATTGCCGAGATAGACGACACCAGCCGGGTCGCATTCCGACCAGCGAACGGTTCGGCGCACGATCACCGGTGCGACGGAGACCATGGCTTCGGTGGCGACGATCTCCGGGGTCATTGGACGGCCGCGCTGCGCGCATCCGCGTTCTTGCGGCGCATATAATCCGCGTAGAAGCTCGGCGCATAATCCTTCAGACGCTTGTCGTCGACGCGACCGGTCCGGGTCAGGAAGTCGTGGGTGAAGTCCCACACATCGCCGCCAGACATGGCCTGGCGCACATTTTCATACCAGTTGAAGCTGCGCTCGGTCGCGACGCCGAACAGGTCGCGGATCGGCTTGCGAATTTCCACATAGCGCGGCAGCACTTTCGCCAAATCGTCACCGTGCTCGGCGAACGCATCGAACAGAGCCAAAGCATCCTCCATGGCCAGCCGTGTTCCCGAGCCGATGGAAAAATGCGCCGAGCGCAACGCGTCCCCGATCAGGACGTGGTTGCCGGAGAACCAGCGGTCATTGACGACAACCTTGAATGTTCGCCAGATCGACTTGTTCTCAACCAGGGGCTCGCCCTGGAGATGATCGGCGAAAATTGCCTCGATCGCGAGTTTGCGCTCGGGGTCTGACAGTTTATCGAAGCCGCTTTGCGTCCACGTCTTCGCATCGCATTCCGCGACAAACGTGCTCATATCCGATTTGTAGGCATAATAATGCCCGACAAAGACGCCGTCCTTGGTATGCCGGAAGACCAGCGCGTTCGGCTTCATCGCCTTGGCCACACCGTACCAGGCGAACGGATTCGTCAGCGAATAGCTGTGTGTCCCGAATGCCGCCGGGTCAGTACCACGGACGACGGAATTGGGACCATCGGCGCCGACGATGAGATCGTACCCCGCAAACGCGCTCAGACCATCGACCCGGCGCTGGTGGTGCAGAACGACCCCAAGATCGAGGCACGCCTTCTGTAAAACCCCGAGCAGCTTCAACCGCTCGATCGCCCCGCCATAGCTCGCATATTCGACCAGCACGTCCTCATCATCGAGGCAGATGCGTTGCTTGTTGTTGAAGTGCATGAGCGCGGCGAGCGCATCGGCAACCTCCGGGTCGGTTGCCTTCATCCGTTCGCGCGCCGGACCGCCGAGGGTCACGCCGAATCCGTAGGTCGCGCCGAACGGATTTTGCTCGATCACCTCGATCTGATGAGCTGGCTGATGCCGCTTCATCAATCGCGCGAAATAAAGTCCGGCCGGACCGCCGCCGATGATGGCAATTTTCACGATACGCCTTCCGTTGCGTGTTGACCACGCGCTTTGGCCCGCTCTAACGCTATCTCGCGCAGACGCGGTTTGGAGATTTTTCCGGCCGACGTGACCGGAAACTCGGAGATCAGTTCAACGAACTCCGGCCACTTGAACTTGGCAAGTCCGCGCTCCTCGAGAAACACACCCAGTTCCTTCGGTGACAGGTCGGTCACGCCCGGCGCCGGAATAACAAAAGCGCAGGCGCGCTCACCGTAACCTGGATCGGGCACCGGGATGATCGAGATCGACGCCACTTTCGGATGACCGACGGCGATCAATTCGACCTCGAGACAGTTGATCTTTTCGCCGCCGCGATTGACGACATCCTTCAAGCGGCCCTGAAAGACGATGTGCGGCTCGCCGCCGATCATCTTGATGTTGCAGAGGTCGCCAGACCGATAGAACCCGTCCGCGGTGAACGCCTCCTTGTTACGCTCCTCAGCGTCGAAATAACCGAGAATGCTGCTCGGCCCGCGAACCGCCAGTTCGCCGGTCTCGCCGGGCGGACAGTCGGTTTCGGTACCAGGGATGAGGATACGCATCTCATCGAATGGTGACGTTGGCCGCCCGCATGTTGTTTCGATCGCCTCGCGGCCGTCGCCTTTGCGACAATAGCAGATGATGCCCTCGGTCATGCCGAACAGCGGGAACACCGGCGCGCCGCGCGTCGCGTCTTCGATCCGCTTCGCGCCGCCGGGCACCGTGAAGCCTTTGACGTGGCTGAAATCGAGTTCGTCGAGCACGCCAGCAGCCTTCAACCGCATCAGGATCACCGGCGGAATGCAGACCCAGTTGACCTTGCGCTCCTTGAGGATGCGCCGGATCGTCGCCGGCTCCATGTCCTCGCCGATCACCATTTCGCCGCCGCCGAATAGCGCCGGCCCCCAGTAGCAGATCATCGGCGCGTTATGCAGCAGGGGATTGGGCGTGTACGAGACCAGCGTGTGGTCGAGACCCTGCCACGCGATCACCGAGCGGATCTGCTGGATATATTCGTTGTGAAAGCGTGGGATGATCTTCGGGATGCCGGTGGTGCCGCCCGAGAGCTGAAAGATGCAGACCTGCCACGGGTCGCGCGGCACCGCCGCGATCAGCGCCCGTGCCTCGTCGCGGCTGACGAGAGCACTCAGCGCCTCGAAGCTGCGCACAGCCGGATCGTCATTTCCGCCGCGAACGACGATGATCTCCCGAAGACTATCAATCTCGTCGCGCATCGCCTTGGCGAACGCGACGAAATCGAATTTGGACGAATCGCCATCGACGATGTGCGCCCGCGCCGACGCGTGCCTGGCCAGATAGCCGATCTCATGCCGCCGGTGCGCGGCCAGGGTCGCCATCGGAATGAGACCGGCTTTGAGACACGCCAGATAGGCGATGACCAACTCGCGCGAATTGTTGAGCTGGAACACCACGCGATCGAGCGGCTTCAGCCCGATCGTCAGGAACGCACCGGCCAATCGGTCGGTGACATCATCGAGCACAGCATAGGTCAGCGTTCCGCGAACGTCGGACACCGCAACCCGATCGGGGTGCGCGGCCACGATTCCGGCGAACGCCGAAACCAGCGTGACGTCCCGCAGAATTCCAGCATCCACATAGCGCTGCGTCCGGCTTTCCGGCGGATAAACAACGCCTGGGATTGGCTGCTGAACCTTGCTCATCGGACTATCCGGCCTGTTGTCTTAGTGCTTGGCCTGCAGGAAGGAGCACTTTCCTTCCGACAGCGGCCGGAAGATTTCGTCCTTCGAAGCCGTCGCCACGCGCTCGTAGAAATCCCAGGGCTCTTTCGACTCCGATGGCTTCTTGACCTTGAACAGGAAGAAGTCGTGCAGCTTGCGGCCGTCTTCCCGAATCTTGCCCTTGCCGAACAACGGATCGTCGGTCGGCATTTTCTTCATCGCCGCGACCACCGCCGCGCCATCGCTTGGATCCTTCACGGTTGCCGCCGCCTTCAGATAATGCAGGGTCGCCGCGTAAACGCCAGCCTGGATGAAGGTCGGCATCGCACCGTGCACTTTCTCGAAGCGCTGGCTCCAGGTCCGCGTTCCCTCATTCAGGTTCCAGTAGAATGGGGTCGAGATCAGAAGTCCTTGCGCGGTTTCGAGACCCAAAGCGCGCACATCGAGAATCGTCGCCGCCAGCGCAACTAGCTTTTGCCCTGACTTGTCGAGACCGAACTCATGAGCGGCCTTGATCGAGTTGGTGGTGTCGGCGCCGCCATTCGCCAGCGCGACGACCTCCGCCTTGGACGATTGCGCCTGCAGAATGAAGGACGAGAAATCGTTCGAGCCGAGCGGATGGCGCACGGAACCCAGAACCTGACCGCCATTGGCTTTGACGACACCCGCGACGTTCTGCTCGAGATCCTTGCCGAAAGCGAAGTCAGCAGTGACGAAGAACCAGCGCTTGCCGATCGTGCGGACAGCCGACAGGCCGACGGCATGAGCGATCGCATAATTATCGAATGTCCAGTGCACCGTCGTCGGTGCGCACTGCTCGCCCGTCAGCGCCGTCGTCGCGCCGCCCGACACCAGCAGTGCCTTGTTCGCGCGCTTGGTCACCGAATTGACCGCCATCGCCACCGACGAATTGGCAAGATCAATGATGGCATTGACGTGCTCCACATCGACCCACCGGTTGGCGATCTGCGCGCCGGTATCCGGCTTGTTCTGATGATCGGCACTGACGACTTCGATCTTCTTGCCGCCGATCGGCTTGCCGAAATCCTCGACGGCCATCCGCGCGGCCAGCAGCGAGCCCTGTCCGGTCGGGGCGGAGAAATTGCCCGAGAAGTCGGTCAGAACGCCGATCTTGAACGTCTCCTGGGCGTGGCCCATCGTCGTCAGCGCCAGCGTGGCCAGCGCAATGACCAAGCCATGCAAACCCTTCGCCATCACATCCCTCCCTGGTTCCGCTTTTTCTGTTTAGTCAGCCCGCAAGCGCGGTGACTCGCGATGCTGTGCTCTTGTTGTTGGCCGACAGCATGTAACCGGCATCGGGCATCACGGGATCAAGCCCGATCGCGCGCATCATGCGGCGCGTCGTACAGATCGAGGTCGAGGTGACCGGCAATCCGAGCTTGTCCTCGGCGCGCTGGATCGCCGCCAGCGACTGCATCTGCACGCAAGCGGACAGAACCACGGCGTCGACGCCATTTGTGTTCAGCCGCTCGATATCATCGAGCAGCAACAGCGGATCGCGCGCGCCGACCGCCACATTGTCCTCGATCGACAAGGCGATGTGGTGCTGAACGTCGATACCTTCATTCTTGATGTAGTCGACGACAAGTCCCGTCAGCATCGGCGTGTAAGGCGCAATCAGCGAGATTTTGCGAAAGCCCGCCGCTTTGAGCTCATCGACCAGGGCGCCGGCCGACGTCACCACCGACACGTCGCGTCCGTTATCGCGCATCACAGCGGCGAGGTTACGCTCCGACTCGCGGTGATAGCCGAGCCCCATGGACATGATCGCCACCAGGCAGGCGTAGCCGACCACATCGACCGGCGCGTCCGCGAGTTCCGCCGCGCAGCGCAGGCTGTCGCGATCCATCGCCGCGAGTTCTTCCTTGGAGACCTTCTTCATGCGCATGCGGCTGGAATGGAAGGTGAACCGCGGCCCGCCGCGTTGGTGCTCCTCCCAGCCGCGGAACAGCGCCGGGATTTCGGTCTCCATGGTCGTGTTCGAGCTCGGGACGATCTGGCCGATCCGCCGAAAATCCATGCCGCTTCCCCATATGTGTCGAATATCCGACACCAACGACGGGCGAGTGTCAAGACCGGATCAGCGCGGTTTGACGACGCTTGCGGCGCTGATAGAACAACCTGACGTCAACGGGGGCCGAGCAGCGTGAAGACGAATGGCGACAGCGAGAACAGTCGCAAAAAGCTGGTGCGCGACCAGTTGATCAACAAGGCCGCCGAGCTTTTCGCCACGCGGGGCCTGTCCCGTACGACCTTCAATGAGATCGGTCAGGAACTGGAGTTGAGCCGCTCGGCGCTTTATCACTATTTCCGCAACAAGGACGAAATCCTCGAAGCGCTGATCAAGGATCAAACCGTCGTCCCGACCCTGTCCATGAAGGCGCTGATTGCCGACCGTTCGCTGACGCCGACACAGCGATTGCGCCGCGCGCTGGAAATGAGCGTCGAACGCAAACTGACCGGCGGTGCCCGGTTCCGCGTGCTCGATCAGATCGAGTTCGAAATGCCGGAAGCGTTGGCCGAGCAACACCATCGCAGCAAACGCGCCGTCCTCGATTTGTGGACCAAGATTATTGCCGACGGCATCAAGGCCGGGGAATTTCGCGACGTTGATGTGCGGATGGCAGCGTTCGCCGTGATCGGCATGGCGAACTGGACGGCCTGGTGGTACTCGCCCGACGGCAAGAAAAGCCCGGAAGACATCGCCAAAGTGATCGCGGATTTCGGTGTCCGCGGTATCGCAACGAGCAAAGGCGATACCGCGAGCAGCTCGCTCCAGGGCGTTCAGCGCGATCTGAAGAATGCCCTGGCGGCACTTGAACGATTGACGCCATAGCGAGCGACAGGATTCACACGAACCAATGCTAGGTCCGTGTGGTGAAGCGCGTCTCCGGCGCAAACAGGTCGTCCACCTTGACTTTTTCCTTGGTGATCCCCTGCTCGAAGCAATACCGCGTATAGGCATCGAGCGCCGACCGGTTGGCCTCGATCCCGTAAGGCCAGTAATCCTCGCCCATCACTGATCGCGCATCATCGACGGCGTAGTGCATCAGCGGCACCGGAAAGAACGAAGCCACGATATCGCGAGCGCGCTCCAGACTGCGGTTCTTCGACTGCTCGAAAGCACGAAGCAACTCGACCGCGATCCAGCGGTTTTTCTCATAAACATCGCGACGGATGCCGACGAAATGCATGATCGGAATGATGCCCGATCGGCGCCAATAAGCGAGTTCCTCCTGCTGCAAATTCGCGAACAGATGCCGCACCTTCCCGCTTCCATTCGCAAAAGCGTTGGGCGCACGCGCCGTGAAAATCGCATCGAGTTCGCCCGCAACCAGTAGATCATTGAGCGAGCGGTCGCGAATATTCGTGTAATCGAGACCCTTCAAATGGGCCGGCGGCATCCGTTCGGGGCGCCCCTTGTCGTGAAGCCCGCCCTGGAACCAACGAGCTTGCCGGAAATCGAAACCGTGCTCGTCGCCCAACACCCCGCGCGCCCAAACTGCCGCGGCCATTCCCCACTCCGGGACGCCGATCCGCTTTCCATGGAGATCGGTCGGCTTCTCGATATGGGAATCCGCACGCACATAGATCGCCGAATGCCGGAAAACACGGGAGGTGAAGACCGGGATACCGACGATATCGTCCTCGCCCTTTGAAATCGCGAGCACATGCGCGCCCAGTCCGATTTCCGCCACATCCCATTCACGGTGCCAATGCGACCGAAACAGGACATCTTCGATAACCCCGTGAACCGAGACGAGGTTGATCCCGTTCGGCTTGACAGCGCCGGTCGTCAGATCGCGAACATGTTCATAGGCACCTGCCGCGAATGACAAAGTGAGATCGGACATTTCTTTCCCCGTCACGATTTGCTGTTGAGCTTCTGAAGCAAGCGGCCGAAATGCTCGACGTCCCGCTTCATGGTCGGCTCGAACGTTGCCCGATCATGAAAGTTGACCCGCATGGTGCGTTTCAGGATTCCGTCGGTAAATTCCTTGTCTTTGTAAATCTCCCGAAGATCCGCCGATATCTTGGTGACAATCTCGTTGGGAAGTTTCGGTGGCCCGAATAGCGAAAACCAGTTGACGAGAACGATCCCGTCCAACCCTTCCTGAACCAAGGTCGGCAGGTTCGGGAGTTCCGGATCGCGCTCATCGCTGGCGACCGCGATCCCGGTCAGGAGGCCGCCATTCACCGGCGCTGCGACAGTGCCGGCACCGCCGATCACAAGCGCGACATGCCCACCGAGCGCATCATTGACCGCCGGCGCACATCCTTTGTAGGCGACGTGCAAAATATCGATCTTGGCTTTTTCCTTGATCAATTCGCCGATGATCTGACCGGGCGAACCTGCGCCGCACGATGCGAAAGTGATTTTGCCCGGCTCAGCCTTTGCGCGCTTGATGAGATCAGAGATCGACTTGATGCCAGATTGTTTGCTCGCGGCAATGATCTGCGTTGACGCGGACAACGACGCAATCGGCGTCAGATTCCTGACCGGATCGTTGCTGTCACGCGAGATCGTATTGGGGTTGATTGCCACATCCAGCGGCATCACCAGCAACGTGTATCCGTCTGGCGCGCTGCGGGCCACCGTTTCGCTGCCGGCGAGACCCGCAGCACCCGCGCGGTTCTCGACAATCACTTTCTGATTCCACTTTGTCGAAAGGCGCTCAGCAACGGTACGCCCCAAAAAGTCGATCCCCGCTCCTGGAGGATAGGGGACCACGATTTTGACGATCTCTGCGGGGTAATTGGTCTGCGCGTGGGTAACAGAAGCCGTTACCACGGCGAAAAATGCGGTCGCGACCGTCATCAGTCGGCTTCGCCAGCACAACATGCCTTCCTCCCATATTTTGATTTTGACACATGTAACTATTTTACGACACAAGTGTCAAATCTCGGGAGAGGCAGCCCGGCCTTCAACAATTCTCCAAATCTGTCCGCAAATCTGTCCGCGCCCAGACGGCCTTACAGCGGCTTGTTAGTCCCGACCACTCGCACCTCGTCGCGACCCCAATCCTTGATCTCGCCGATCAAGCCGCCGGTGAACAGTCCGTACCAGACCGCAGGCTTCATCTTCATGTCCTTGCGGTTGAGCACGATCTCGCTCGGCGCCTGGATACGGTAATATCCTTGCGCGAATTTCTTGATCTCGCATCCGCCGCGCGCGCGCGCGCATTCGACGATCGGCATGAATTCAGGCACATCGAGAACGTAGAGTGTGACCATGCTTCAGCCCTCGACGAATTCCGAGACAAGCTTGCCCTTGCGCCGCCAGACCGTGTCGATGTCCTTGAGCCGCTCCGGCTGACCCCGCCGCTCATCCTCAAGCTGCATCGCAGCATCGAGCGTCATCTCCGCATCCTTGGCGTCGAGACGATGCAGATCGCGCAGCCGTAATGTGATCTCCAGCGGATAGCCATTGGGATCGCGGAAATAGATCGATTCGAGAATCTCGTGGCGCGTATAGGGCGACACGTTCAGCCCACGCGCTTCCAGAGTTTCTTTCCATCTCACCAGCTCTTCCGGGCTTTCAACACCCCATGCGGTGTGATTGGCCGCGTAGAAGTGATGGTCCTCCGGCATGTAGCGTTCCGGACGGTCGGTGCCGAGATAATAGAAGAAGGCGATGGTCGCGCCTTTGCCGGCATCGAAAAAGAAATGCAGGAAATCCGGATGCCCCGGCGCGCCCCAGCCGCGTGCGCTGATGGTGTGGACCAGCGGAAGACCGAGAACATCGCGATAGAACTCGACGGTCTCGCGCAGCTTCCACGTCGGGCGCGCGGTGTGGTCGACACCGTCGAGACGCAGTTGGACATTATCATCCTTGGCGCGCTTGAGCGTGCTGACGTCGACATCCGCGGTGCGATAAGCCCGCTTGCTCGGATCCATGTAGGCCGAATTGCCGTGCTCACCCATGACGTTTCCTCCGCTGTGATCCAACTCTTCCAACAATAACTAGGACACCTTTGCGCTTCCGGAATGGCGCGGCGCGATGCCGAGGCCGCATTCATGGCGATGGCCATCGCCATCATCGCCGATGACCGGTCCGCCTGGAACCGGCGAAACCACTATTCGACACTATTGACGAATTTACAACAACTATGTGAAATTGACCTGAAACAACGATAATCACCTCGGGGAAACGTCCATGAAGAAGCTGCTCGGCCTCTTTTGCTGTGCCGTCTTGTCCGCGCTGTGCACCACGCAGAGCCAGGCCGCCTATCCTGACAAGCCGATCAAGATCATCGTCAGCGCGCCGGCCGGCACGGCGCCCGATCTCATTGCCCGCCTGCTCGGACCGACTCTCACCGAAATCTGGGGCGGCCAGACCATCATCGTCGAGAACAAGGCAGGCGCGAACGGCAACCTTGCCGCGGGTGAAGTCTCGCGCGCCGATCCGGACGGCTACACGCTGCTGATGACACCGGCCGGGACATTAACCGCCAACCCGTCGCTTTATCCGAAATCCGCCGTGACCAATCTGACGCCGATCACGCAAATCGGTAGTGTTCCGTTCACGGTGTCGGTTCGTCCGTCGCTCGGCGTCAAGACACTTCCTGAATTGCTGGCGCTGATCCGGAGCAAGCCGGCGCAAATCAACTGCGCCACCACCGCCAATGGCAGCTTTCCGCATCTCGCCGCGGAGATGCTGAAACAGGACGCCAAGCTCGATTATCAGATCATCAAGCACAATGGCGGCGCCGCCGCCGGCACATCGGTCGCGGGTGAACACACCGATTTCGTGGTCGAGACCGCCGCGGTGCTCGCCCCGTTCATCGAATCCGGCAAGCTTGTGCCGCTGGCAACAACCGGATCGGAACGCTCGTCGGCCGCGCCCAACCTGCCGACGGTCGCGGAGGCCGGCGTGCCCGGATACAGCATGACCGGATGGATCGCGCTGGTGGGGCCGCATAACCTGCCCGACAGCATCGCCAACACGGTGCAGAAGGCTGTCGCCGAAGCACTCGCCAAACCGGGCATCCGCCAGAAGCTCGACGCGATGCGTTTCACCGTGATCGGCAATTCACCGGCGCAATTCAAGAAGGTCGTGGCCGACGAACGGGCCAAGCTGCAAAAGATCATCGAGCAGGCGGGCTTGCGGCAAGAGTGACGCAGCGCGAGGAACGGACGCGGGATCGCGTCCGTTCATGCCGGCTCCGCGGTCGAACCGCTCGATCCGGCACCGCAACAGAATATTGTCGTGAAATCAGCACTGCTGCTCACGTCGTGAACCACGACATTCGACAGGGAGCCGTCGGCGACTATGTCTTCGCCCGGTATTCCCAATGGATAGCGATCGCGGGAACCAGGAAAAAGACGACGTTCAGCACCTTCCAGAAGCCGATGACGTTGGCCATGTACATGCGCGTTTGATCGGCGCTAAAGCCGAAAAATGTCGCCATCGCATTCGATGTAACCCCACTGAGCGACATCAGCCAGGCGACAATGATCACCAACAGATTGATGATGAAAGCCTTGAACAGCACGTTTCTGATACGGAGCGGCGTTTCCATCGCACGATTCCTTCCTGACGGATCGACACGACCCTTTTAGGTCGGCAGGAGAGAGATGGCTATGCGCCGATCGCGCCACCGTCTTCACGAATGATCACCACTGTGGCCGAGCGCGGCATCAATCCGTCCTGATGAGTCCAGCGACTGTGGAACCGGCCTGCGGCGAACGCCTCTGACAAAGTGGCCGCGCCGGGATGCCGTACATTGATAAGCATGGTTTTATGTGTGGGGCGCATTGCGATGGCCGTCAGCCGCACCGAGGCTGCCGCTCGACGCGGTCGAACGGCTGGGAAAAGCCTCTCCCCCAATGCTGACGCGCAGACCGATTGATCTCGATCGAGGGCGCCGGGACTTTTCTCCGCGGACCACCCACTCCCTCGACGAGATCGCAGCAAGATTATTGAATTGACCGATAAGCCTCTGCGAACTGGGTCAACGTCAGCGGCACGGTGATCGCCTGCTTCGACAGATTCTGGAATTCGACACCGAGTTGCTTGCCCGCTTTCATCGCTTTGAGCATGTCGGCGGAGACCGGCGACCCCGCATAGCAGCCTTTCAGATCGCAGGTCTGGATCACCAGTTGCAACGGCGGCTGCTCGTCGATGCGGACATTGATTCCCGCCGGCAGGAACAGGCCGACCGGCACCTGGACCATCATCACCGGCTGGCTGCCACTCGGCGGAACGCGCACGGACACTGACGCCAGCATCTGGCCGGTCTTGCCGAGGATCGCCGTCTGCTCGACCATGCATTCCGGCACGGTCTGACGGCTCGCGCTGTTGCAATGGGATCGCCACGCCGCCGCCACTGGCGCGGCCGCTTGCGCCGAGCCCGGTGCGGCAGAAGCAACGCGGCTTGCCACCTTGGTTTCGCGCGCGGGCTGGGTTCTGGTTTGCGCCGCCGGCGCGAATAGCGCCTTGTCGAAGGCCGGCTTTTGCGTCGCGTTCTGTCCCTGCGCGACGGAGCTGCCGGCCACCGCCGCGGCAATGCCGATGCCGAGAGCACCCATTCCGAAGATGCCAAGCCATGTGTTGCTGATGTGCATCGTTGATCCCCTGCTGCTGTTGTCGTTGCGCGCCGTCACCAGCCGGCGCGGAATCCTCCGGTGATGCCGTAAGCCTGCGAACTGGAAGACCATTCGCTGGTCACGGCCGCGAACAGCGCGGCCTGCGGCGTGACCGCCAGCCGCGCGCCGAAATTGAACTTCGCCACATCGCCCGCCGCATTGACGCCCTGCGTCGTGAACAGGAAACCGGGCGCCGCATTGAAAGACGGCCGCACCTCGCGATCGGGGGAATATTCATGCAGCCAGGCGACACGCGCGAACGGCATCAGAGTCATGCCGTTGCCCACGTGGAATCGCGATTCGAGATGCAGGCCGACTGCGCTCACCAGCGAACGCGTTTCCTGCGCCTGATAGGTCAGGCCGAGAATGCCGGGCGCGCCGGTGGCGGAGACGGTGCTGCTTTCCGCATAACCGTGCTGCCACAGCCGCGCGAATTCGACCGCCGTAAACGGCATCACCGTCAACCGGCTCACCTGGTGGCGTCGTCCAAGCTCGATACGGGTCGAAAGCTGATCGCTGGCGAACTTTCCGCGCGCGATCTCCGTCGGACCGACGCCCATGATCGTGCGCGTCGTATCGTTCTCGCCGCGCGCATACTGCACATTGGCCGAGACATACCATGCGCCGCGCCGCGCCATGCCATAGAGCCCGACATGGGCCGCCTGCAGCGAGCCGGAGGTTGCGCGTTCGCTGACCGCGAAGTCACCGCGGCTGACGCCGGCGGCAATGCCCACCAGATTATCGCGCCCGACCTGCCGGTCGACACCGATCATGCCGCCGAACGTCGATTGCGAGAGACCGGCAAAGCCGCCGCTCGCGTCGCCATTGATGGTTTGCCGTCCGCCGAAGGCGCCGCTCCAGGCGCGCCAGCGGTCTGGCTGCACCGGCCGAAGTTGCGCGAAGGCGGCGCTCGCCCGTTTCCGTCGCGGACCGTAGGACAAAGCCGTGTCGTCGTCCGGAACGATCACGCTGCCGGCATCGTCGGTTCCGTTGAACCAGGCCAGCGACTGATCCTGCAACAACGCGGCGAATTGCTGACCCGCCACGAACGCCGTCTGCTGCGCCGCGACCACGCCTTCGCCGCCGAGCGCGTCGTAAGCGCGCGCAAGACTCGGCATATCCGGCTGATCGAACAGCGCGGCGGCGATCGGAGCGAAAGCAGGCGAGCCTCCTGCGGTCTGGATCGCATTGACGGTACTGGAAATCGAACGGAATTTCTGCGGCAGGCCGGCCGGCTGGAAATCGACGCTGTAACGAAGGACCACATCGGTCGCTGTCGGCTGAAACAGGTTGTATTGCGTGACCGCCGACGATGGCGCATCGAGCGTCAACCCGGTGTCGGTCACGCCGCCGGCCGACGACAGGATCGTGACCTCGTGCGCGCCCGGCTGGATATTGCCGCGATTGACCGGCGCCACCGACACCTTGCCAGTGACAATCGACGTTCCGCTGACGACGATCCGGTCGCCGTCGTTCGCCATGAAATCCACGCTGGCGACATAGGTGCCGCCTGCCGATTGCGTGAAATTGCCGGTTATCGTGGTCGTCATCACCCGCCCGGCATCGCCGGGCGAAACAACGCCGTCATTGGCCAGCGTGCCGCTGCCGAGTGCGACAGTCGCACCCATGACAAACAGGCTGTCGGTCTTGTTGTTGAAGGTGTTGGCGCCGCCGCCGAGCGTGATCGAACCGATCATCGTGCCGAAATTATCGACCGTGTCGTCGCCGTCGGTCGCCGTCATCGCAAACCCATCGACCAGCGCGACCGAGGTGACGATGCCGGAATTGCTCACCCGGTTGGCTGCACCATCGAGCAGGCCGATGCCCGCGCCGTTGCCGGCACCGCCGACAATCGTTCCGCTGTTGATGGTGACGACGATATCGCCGTTGCCATCCGTACCGATGCTCTGCGCCAGAATGCCGAATGAGTCCGTGCCTGTCGCGTGAATGTCGCCGGTTTGCGTGATGGTGACATTCGCGGCGCGGCCGGTGCCGCCTGTCGTGCCGGCAAAGCCGGTCAGCGAGCCGATCGCCTTGCTGTAACTGCGGCCGCCGCCCGCGCCGCCGCCGCCGCCGACGCTTTGCGCGAAGATACCTTCCGCGCCATCGCCCAGCGTCGTGAGCGCGCCGGTGTTGGTCACCGTCACGGCGCCACCATCGCCACCACCGCCGGCTGCGCCTGCGGTGAACGATAGCGTCTTCCCTTTTTCCGACAGCGCATAGCCGCCACCACCACCGACGCTCTGCGCCAGGATCGCATGCGCACCCGCCTCAGCCGTCGTGATCGCACCGCTGTTGATGACATCCACAACACCGCCGTTGCCGCCGGACCCGGCCGCGCCGCCGAACGCGACGGCATCGAAATCCTGCGTACCACCGGCGACGCCACCGCCACCGCCGACGCTCTGCGCGAAGATGCCGATCGCATTGACACCCGCCGTCTGCACCGCACCGGCGTTATCAACCGTCACATGACCGCCGTCGCCACCGCCTGCACCATCGCCGCCGATGGTGACGAGGCCGGTGCCGCGCCCGCCATTACCGCCGCCGCCGCCGACGCTCTGCGCGAAGATGCCGTGGCTCAGATCGCCCTGCGTGACGAGCGTCGCGCCGGCCGCATTGGTCACGGTCACCGCACCGCCATTGCCCTGCGCGCCGCCCGAGGCGCCGACCACGACGACACTGAAACTTTGTCCGCCGGCATTGCCGCCGCCACCGCCGATGCTCTGCGCGAACACCGCGGTCGATTCACCGCCGGTCGTGGTGATGATGCCGGCATTGTCGATGGTGACGGCGCCGCCGTCGCCGATCGCGCCGCCGCCACCGCCCATTGTCACCGCGCTCAACTTGCCGCCGCCGCCATAACCGCCGCCGCCGCCGATGCTCTGCGCGGCGATGCCGGCCGAGAACTCGCCGGAGGTCGCGATGCGACCCGCGTTGTCGATGCCGACGGTGCCGCCATTGCCGGCGGCGCTGCCGGTGCCGCCGAAGCTGAAGATGCCGCCGCCGCTGCCGCCCGCACCGCTGCCGCTGTCGTTCTCGTCGTCGCCCGCCGCATAGCCGCCGCCACCGCCGACGCTCTGCGCGAAGATGCCGCCGGAGAACTGCGAGCCGGACGCGACGATGGTCGCATCCGCGCTGTTGGTGATGGCAATCTCGCCGCCCTTGCCGCTCGCGCCGCCCGAACCGCCGACGCCGATCGTGCCGGTGATGCCGGCAAGACCGTCGCCGCCATTGCCACCACCGCCACCGATGCTTTGCGTATAGATGCCGTAGGAGTTGTCGCCGGACACCTGGATGACGCCATCGTTGACGACCGTCACCAGCTTGCCGTCGCCGGATGCGCCGCCCGAACCGCCAAGGGCGATCGAACCGCTGCGCGTGATGCTTCCCGCCTGGACCGGCACCAACAGGGTCAGCGGGTCGATCTCGAACGGCAAGGGACTGTCGACCAGCCCGGCGGTACCGGTCAGGCCATTGCCGCCGTTGCCGCCGCCTGCGCCGATGCTCTGCGCGCGGATGCCGTCAGAATGCTCGCCGGTGGTGACGATGCTGCCATGATTGGTGACGGTGACGACGCCGCCGTCATTGCCGGTACCGCCCGCACCGCCGACGATGACCTGGAGGTTCGTCACCTTCTTCGCTCCCGACGGCGCCTTGCACACCAGGAGCAGCGTGCATTCGGTGCCGAGCGCCATCGAGATCGAGTTGGCGCGGCCGCCGAGGCCGCCGCCACCGCCGATGCTCTGCGCCAGGATGCCGTAGGCCTCCGAACCGGCGGTGACGATGCTGCCGGACTGATCGACCGTCACGGCGCCGCCGACATTGCCGCTGCCGCCGGAGCCGCCGACCACGACGTTGACGTTCGTGGTGTTGCCGGGATTCTCGGTCGCAGTATCGTAATAGCCGATCAGGGCGCTGACCGCGGCGCCGCCGATACCGCCGCCGCCACCGACGCTTTGCGCGACGATCGCGGTCGCGCCTTCGCCGGTGGTGCGCAGATCGCCGACGCTCGTCACGTCGACAGCCTTGCCCTTGCCGCCGCCGGCGCCGGAACCGCCGACCGCGATGCCGATATTGATGTTGGAGCCCTCGCCCCGCGCGCCGAACACCGAGCTCATGGCGAACCCGCCATTGCCGCCACCCTTGCCGACGCTCTGCGCGAAGATGGCGTAAGTGTCCGCGCCTTCGGTGCTGATCGAGCCGGTGTTGTTCACCGTCACAGCGCCGGCATCGCCGCCCGCGCCACCGGAACCGCCGAGCGAGACCGACATGTTCTTGCTGTCGAAGCCTGCGAACGAGCCGGAATAGGAGAAGCCACCATTGCCGCCACCGCCGCCGACGCTTTGCGCGAAGATACCGTAGGCGCCCACGCCTTGCGTCGCGATCGCGCCATTGCGCGTCACGTTCACATCGTCGGCGTCACCGCCAGCACCACCGGTGCCGCCGAGCGCCGCACTGAATGTGGTGGAGCCGTTCGAGGGCGCGAGCGTGCCGGACACGGCGAACCCGCCATTGCCGCCGCCGCCACCGACGCTCTGCGCGAACAGGCCAACCGCACGGTCGCCCTGTGTGGCGATCATGCCGGTGCTGTCGACTGTCACGGCCCCGGCGTTGCCACCCTGCGCGCCGCTGCCGCCCAGCGCCGCGCTCATCGCCGTGCCGTCCTCGCCGGACGTCACCGATGCCGACATGCTGAAGCCGCCGTCGCCGCCACCACCGCCGACGCTTTGCGCAAACAGGCCGAACGATCCCAAACCGGTGGTGAGAATGTTATCGACGCTGGTGACTGTCACCGCGTTACCGTCGCCGCCACTGGCGCCTGAACCACCGAGGCTGCTGCTCAGGGTCGCCGCGCCACCGCCGCCGATGGCGAGGCTGCCGGCGAAACCGCCCGAGCCGCCACCGCCGCCGACGCTCTGCGCGAACAGACCGTGTGCCCCATCGCCCGCCGTGGCGATGGTCGCCGTCGATCCGGACAGCGTCGTGCCGACATTGCTGTTGAGCGTGACGATGCCGGCATTCTGGCCGGTCCCACCGCTGCCGCCGAGCGCCATCGATCCGCCGTCCGCGCCGGTGCTGAGCGCGCTCGACACCGTGAAGCCACCATGGCCGCCGCCGCCACCGATGCTTTGCGCAAGAATGCCGTGCGACAGCTTGCCCTCGGTGACGATGACGCCGGTGAAATCCACCGTCACGTCGGCGCCGACGCTGCCATTGCCGCCGCTGCCGCCCAGCGAGAGGCTGGCGCTGCTGCCCTCCGCGCCGGTTGACGTCAGGCTGAAGCCGCCGCTGCCGCCGCCACCGCCCACGCTTTGCGCAAAGATGCCGATCGCGCTGTCGCCATGGGTGACGATATTGCCGTCGCTCGCGACCGTGACGCCGCCACCGCGCGATCCGCCGCCACCGCTGCCGCCAAGCGAGACACCGAACGTGCCGGTCTGTGACAGCGTCGCCGTGCCGCTGAAGCCGCCATCGCCGCCACCGCCGCCGACGCTCTGCGCGAAGATGCCGTGTGATCGCGCGCCGCTGGTTTCGATGTCGCCGTGGCTATCGACCGAAACCGCGCCGGCGTATTGACCGGAACCGCCAGAGCCGCCGAGCGCGACACCGAGATTGGCGCCGCCCGAATAAGCACCGGCCAGGCTGAAGCCGCCGGAGCCGCCGCCACCGCCGAGGCTTTGCGCGAAGATGCCCCTGGCCTGTGCGCCGGTCGTCACGATCGAACCGGTGCTGTCGACGCTGACCGCGCCGCCGATGCCGCCACCGCCGCCACTGCCACCGAGCGCCAGCGTCGCCGTCAGATTGGCCCCGACACCGCCGGAAATGGCGAAGCCGCCATTGCCGCCACCGCCACCGACGCTTTGCGCGAAGATGCCGTTGGAGCGGTCGCCGGCCGTGGCGATGTCCGTTGTGCTCGACACAGCGACGGCGTCGCTGCGCCCGCCGTCGCCGCCTTTGCCACCGATCGCCAGCGACGTGCTGACCCCGTTGCTCACGGCGGCGCTGATGGCGAAACCACCGTTGCCGCCACCACCACCGAGACTTTCGGCGAAGATACCGTTGGCATGATCGCCACTGGTGCTGATCGTGCCGCCCGTTTCGACCGTCACAGCGCCGCCGATGCCGCCACCACCGCCGCTGCCGCCGAGCGCGACGCTGCCAGAAAATGTACTGCCGGCCGACGCGGCAACCGCGAAGCCGCCGTTGCCGCCACCACCGCCGACGCTCTGCGCGTGAATGCCGTCGGAGCGATCGCCTTGTGTGACAATTTCATAAGCGGTGTTGCCGAGGTCGCGCAGCACCTTGACGGCGTGACCGTCGCCACCGTCGCCGCCGCTGCCGCCGACCGACACCGCGAGGCTCGGCCCTGCGGCAATGCTGTTGCCGCCATTACCACCGCCGCCGCCGATGCTCTCGGCCAGAATGGCCGTCGAGTCCGCGCCTTGTGTTGAAACATTGCCGGCATTGACGACCGTCACCGCACCGCCGTCGCCACCGCCACCGCCGCTGCCGCCGACGGAGAAAATGCCACCGCTTGATCCGCCGTTGCCGCCGCCACCACCAACGCTTTGTGCGAAGATGCCCTGCGCGCTCGCGCCCTGGGTCGTGATCGTGCCGGTGTTGGTCACTGTCACGGTGCCGCCGTTCGAGGTTCCGGCGCCGTTGCCACCCATCGAAATCAGTCCGGTGGATCCACCACCGTCACCACCAGCCCCACCGACGCTTTGCGCAAAGATACCGATTGATCCACTGCCAAGCGTGAGGATCGATCCGGAATTGCCGACATCGACGATGCCGCCTTTCCCGCCCGGCGCACCATCGCCACCGAGCGCCACGATCCCGCCCGAGCGACCGCCGCTGCCACCGCCGCCGCCGACGCTTTGTGCAAAGATGCCGTAGGAGCTTGCAACGCGCGTGACGATCCCGCCGGCATTGTCGACGATCACATGACCGCCGTCACCGGCGCTTGCGCCGTTGCTGCCGAACGCCAGCAGCGCTCCGGACGACGATGCGCCGTCGCCCGCGAAACCACCGATGCTGGCGGCGTAGATGCCGTTCGCGAACGATCCATTGGTGTCGATCAGGCTACCGGTGAGCGTCGTTACAGAGATGGCACCGCCGTCCGCCGACTTACCGGAATCCGAACCGGTCCAGCAGATCGAGCCGCTGCCGCAATTACCGGCATTACCGCCGCCGCCACCACGGCTGATCGCATGGATGCCCCCGGCATCCGCGCCTTGCGTCGTGATCGTTCCATTCAGCGTCACCGAGACCGCGCCACCCTTGCCGCCGGCACCGCCATTACCGGGATCGTTGCCGACGCCGCTCGACGTACCGCCGTTGCCGCCCTTGCCCGCGGTGCTCAGCGCCGCGATGCCGACCGCGCCGTTTCCCGTCGTGACGATGGCGCCGGTGGCGCTGACGGTGACGCTGCCGCCGTTGCCGCCGTCGCCCGCGCCCTTGCCGTTGCCGGGCAGCGCCGTCGAGTCGCCGCCGCGCCCGCCCTTGCCGCCGGTTGAACTGACATAAATGCCTTCAGCCGCTTGCGTGACAATCTGACCCGAACCATCGACCGCGACGGCCGCACCCGGTTGCAGATAATTGACGACGAGATTGGGGCCCGTCTTGCCATCTTCGCCGGCATGAGCGACGTGGTCGACGTTATGGTCTTCGCCGTTGCTGCCGTTTCCGCCCTGACCGGTCAACGACACACCGGGCGTTCCGCTCGTCGGCTGGATATCGTCGGTCAGCGAATTGATGTTCAGCGTCGTCACCGACGGCGCGGTCGAACTGATCCCGCCGGAGATCGTATCGGTACACGTTCGCGTGGTGCCAACCTGAACGCAGGCGGCGAGTGCCGGCGTCGGCATCATGGCAATTGAAGAAACCGCGGCGAGCGGCAGCGCCGCTGAACTGAGATAGGCGATCGCCATTCTCCGCAGAGGCTGCGGCGCGCACGAACGCGGGACACGCGGCAATCCTGTCTGAAGACCTTGGCATAGGACAGCATTGCGCGAGCGAGGCTCGTTCGCCATTCGCGGCTCCACGTTTAACAGCCAGCAATGAAAACTCTGGACGCAACGTGGCGCGGAGATCGAATCACCAACGCATACGCGGTTAGCGATATTTCGCCAGTAAAGAGCACATAACTTTCATCAACAAGAATATGATTCGATTCCGGAGCGGAACCCTCAATCGTCCGCGCGCCCTACTATGAATATGGTATGCGCCGGGAGCGCCCGGGCGGTCGGATATCAGCCGGTCTGGACGTCCGGCAGCGCGATCGGCAACAGCACGGTCACACGCGTTCCGCTGGCAAGCGGCGCGATCCGGATCTCGCCGCCGAGTTGCGCTGCTCGCTGCCGCATATTGATCAAACCGAATCCAGTCGGATTTTCCGCATAGGCCGCACCGTCATTATCGACAATGATGGTTGCCTTTCCGTCCGTCACTTCGCCGCGAATCGCAATCACTGTCGCTGGACCGTGACGCAGCGCGTTGGTGACCGCCTCCTGCAGAATACGTAGGATGGCGAGCGCATTGCCCGGCGTCACGCCTGACACGTCCGGCAGTCCGATCATCGACCAATCGAGCGTCACGCCGGCGCGTCGCAGTTGCGGGATCAGGCGTTCGCGAAAATTCGCCAGCGCGAGTGGCAATTCGCGATCGCCGAGATCGAGCGAATAGATGACGAGCCGCAGATCGTCGAGCGCCTGCCGCGCCGCCTGTTCGATCGGCGCCGTATTGCTTCCGGGCCGCTCTGCCATGGCGATGATCGAGACGAGATGGCCGCCGATCCCGTCATGCAGATCGCGTGTCAGCCGCTCACGTTCCTGGGCGCGTACCGCATGGGCGGCCTTGACGCGCTCCTCGTGATGCAATGCCGTCAGTTCCGCCTCGCGCGCGGCAAGCCGCTGGTTCAGCGTTTCGTTGGCGTCATCGAGGCGGTCGAGCGTCGCGACAAGCCGGTGCATCAACAGCGCCAGCACGGCGGCGAGCAGAATCGGCCGCATATAGGGAGACAGCAACACCGTACCGTCGAACAGGCCGGCGCTGACGCCAGCGTCACGAACCATGAACCACGCCGTCAGAAAAAATGGCGACAGCAGAAAATAGGCTTCGGTGTTCGCACCGCGAACGGCATGCCAGGCGATCACGATCGTCGCGACAGTGATGCTGACGACGACAGCAGCCAGATAGAACGCCGCCAGGGTGTGCGGGTCAGGCAGGATATCCATCGCGACACCAGCCATCAGCGTGACCGCAAGCGCGACGATCAGCGGCCGGAACCAGCGCGGCGGCGATGCACCGACAAAGGCCAGCGCAATCCCGATGAACAGAAGACCGACACTCGGCAGCAGCGCCAGGCAATAGGGCCGCAGACCGGCAAAAGCCGGCGTCAAACCGGCAAACAGCCCAACCGATGCGGCCGAGCTCACCACGATCATTGCCGCAAGCCATGCAAACAACGGGTCGCGCGGGCGGCGCGCATAGCAGACCAGAATACCGAGGCTCAGCAGCAGATGTGCGCCGAATGCCATCGGCGCCAATCGCTCCTGTGAGAAGATCCGCATCTTGTAGGCTGGCAACAGGTCCGCCTCCTCGCCGATATAGAGCGGCGACAACAGACCTGAGATCGCCATCTCGGCATTCTCGGTTGCGACGGTCAGTTCGTTGCGGCCAGTAACCAGCGCGGTGCGCGGCAATTCGTGCAGCACCGGCGCATTGGTGAGCGGGCCCGACCAGATCGGACGCCGGCCATCGGTCAGCGGCGTGCCGTTGAGGATCAGCGCGGGGTGATGATTGACCACTCCGGCGAATACGAACAGCCGCGCCTCCGGCATCGCCGCAAGATCGAAGACCGCTTGATAGCGCGCCGTCGCCGCGCCGTCCGCCCCCCACCCGGAGCGATGCGGCAACGAGACCTGCCGAGCCGATCCGTCGTCAGCGGAATACAGCACCGTATCGATCGCGATGGCATGATCCGGCGCCGGCAAAGTGACCACATAAGCCGCCGCCGCCAGCGCCGCGTTCACGAGGACCAGCAGAATCCAGCCGAGGCGGGAGCGCACACTCACAGCCGGATCAGCCCGCGCCGCGAAGCTTCATAGACTGCCTCGGAGCGATTGTTGACATGCAGCTTGCGATAGATGTTTTTGATGTGGACCGGCACGGTGTGCTTGGAAATCTGCAGATGCTGGGCGATCTCCGCATAGGTGAAGCCTTTGGCAATCCCCCACAGGATATCCATCTCGCGTTCTGTGAGGCTGCGTCCGCGTTCGTTGTCCGGCACGCTGTTGGGCGGCGGAGAAGCCTCCGCCGGCGGCACTTTTGCCGCATGATCGCCCAGACGACGGACGATGGTCCGCGCGATCCCGGGCGAGATCGGCGAGCCGCCCGCCAGCAACTGGCTGACCGCGTCGATGATGTCGATCGCCGCGCTGTCTTTGAGGAGATAGCCGGCAGCGCCTGCCTCGATCGCATCAATGACATGGCCATCGTCAGCAAGCGCGGAAATCACCATCGCCTCCGCATTCGGATGAGCCGTGCGCAAAGCACGGATCGCCTCCACGCCATTGCCGTCCGGCAACCGCAGATCCGTGACAAGAAGATCGACCGAGCGCGCAGCGATCGCGCTCAGGGCTTCCGCCAGCGTGGCACAAATCGTCAGCGACCGAGCACGCGGCCAGTCCGACAGAATACCCGCCATCCGCTCACGCACGGGACGGTCATCCTCGACCAGGAGAATATGACAAGTCCCATCACTTTGCGGCGGCGCCGCTGGAAGCGGATTCCTATCGACCAGCATCAATAAACGATCTCATTCCAAACCAACTCACATTTCGATGTGTAAAGGATACGAGCGTCAAACTCATCAAACTCGACGCTCTTAACCCTCATGGTGTGGCCAACTCCAAGAGCCACCACCCTAAGGGCTGAGAACAGGCACCATCTCACCGATATACGCGTCAATTCGCTCCAGGCCCGGCGCAGGCACGACATCGCGCTCAGAAAGAGTCGGCGCGGGCGGCGTATCTCCCAGAGCGTCGGGCGATTGTGAATACGCGCACAAACTGTTCGTTCGTGATGATGGCCGCCGGCCCGATGGTTCCTCTCGGACGGTCCCGCCTTCTCTTCTCCATTCGGAAATTCTAGGGCCGGTTCAGGAGACGAACAGGGCTAGAAAATCGAATTATTCCGCACGGATTCATTCGAAAATCCACCCTGACGAAAATGTGGGATCGAATGGGATATGGGATTGAGAGGAAAAGGAATTTCCCTGATCTCACCGGCCCTTAGGGGGGTGTCTGGCGGAGAGGGAGACCGCCTCCGCCTAACTCATTAAGCGCCGGCAAGCCCCGCTAGCGGGCGGAAACATCCTAAATCCCAGATTTTATTGATTTACCGACCGCCGTTAAGACCCGATAATAGTCGGCAAGAACCGGCAGCGCGGCCGGGGGTCGTTCCGGAGGTCCCTTATAATCATGCCGTTGACAGCACTACGCGTGGCTAGGCTGAAAAAACCTGGCCGCCATGGAGATGGGCACGGCCTCTATCTTCAAATTACGAACTCCGGCGTGAAATCCTGGCTCCTTCGCTACGAACGGACCGGACGCGAACGTTGGCTCGGACTTGGCCCGCTGCATACGGTTTCCCTTCACGAAGCACGAGAACGCGCCCGAAGAGCCCGCTTGCAGCTATTGGATGGCACGGACCCGATTGAGGCGAAAAAACAGGCCAAAGCCGAGCAAGCACTAGCTGCCGCCAAAACAATCACCTTCGAACAGGCAACCACGCAATATTTCAACGCAAACGAAAAGCGCTGGAAAAACCCGAAACACCGCAATCAATTCCTCTCAAGCATGAAAGCCTATGCATTCCCAAAGTTTGGGAAGCTTCCGGTCAACGAGATTGACCGTGGACTGGTCCTCCAGGTTCTAGATGCAATCTGGCAAGATAAGACTGAAACGGCCAGCCGTGTTCGGGGGCGGATAGAGCGCGTTCTCGATTGGGCATCAGTCCGAGGGTTTCGCTCAGGAGAGAATCCAGCACGGTGGCGCGGGCATCTTGAACATGCCCTCCCGGCGCGCGGCAATCTCGCTAAACCACAGCATCACCCTGCCCTGCCTTATCGAGAACTACCGGATTTCATCCGATTGCTCCGAACTCGGATGGGGGTAGCGGCCTGCGCGGTTGAATTCACGATCCTGACCGCAGCACGGACGGGCGAAGTAATCGGAGCGACATGGGACGAAATCAATTTGGAAGAGGCTGTCTGGACCGTGCCTGCAAGCCGCATGAAGGCGAAGAAGGAGCACCGAGTGCCGTTATCCGATAGGTCACTTGAAATCCTTCGGGCACTTCCACGCGAGCGCAACAACCCTTTCGTGTTTATCGGCCCTCACCGCAGCGGCCTATCCAATATGGCGATGGCGTCTGTACTGCGCCGAATGGACCGCAAAGACATTACCGTTCACGGCTTTCGCAGCACCTTTCGGGATTGGGCGGCCGAGCGTACCGCTTACGATAACCCCGTGGTCGAGCAAGCGTTGGCGCACACAATTGGCAATGCCGTTGAACGTGCCTATAGACGCGGAGATATGCTGGACAAGCGGCGAAAGCTGATGAGCGATTGGGCCTCGTATTCTAATCTAACTGGATGGGCCGGGAATGAAGGCCAAGTAATACCTATCAGAGGATAGGGAGCATGGCCCGCGCGCGTCACGTCTGGAGGGGGAGCAATAATCGTTTGGGCCGTGTTCTCGGCCATTATTCAATTACGTCCGGTCCGTCTATTTCGCACGGTCGCGCGAGCCGAAGTTGGCGACAAACACCAAAAAAAATCGCGGTTTCGCCGATCGGGAAATCACCGACCCGCTCTCGCGAACCTTCCACCGGCTCAGACGAGCCCGGCATCGATCCAGCATGAAATCGCGAAATGCCGCAGCGCAGGCCAGTTGAAGGTCTCCAGCGACTCGTTGCGCCGCTGCTTCTGCCACTTGGCGGCAAGCTTCGCGAACAAGGGCAGGAAACGCCCGCCAATCACCTCGACCGGAAGAGCCCTACCTCAACGTCGATATAAAGGCGAAGCCGCGGACTTTTCGTCAGGTCGTGGCGACTGGGTTCCACCAAACGCGCTTGCCCTGCGCAGCTTCGTGCAACCGCAGAAGCGCGCCGTTCGCGGGGTCTCGCAATAAAACCCGATAGCCTGGCGCAATTTCATCAGGAAACTGTATCGTACTTCCAAAAGAATGAATGATCTCTGTGCACGCCTCTAGCGTCTGAAACACCACACGCGAGATCCAAGGCATAAGGGAAACGATATTGTCGTTGTAATAGTGCTCCTTCGTCCATGGGAAGCTCCCATAAGGCCGCGACTGCGGACTGACAGCGAAGCCTTTGTCAGTGACGAAGATGTGGCCAACACTTGAATTTCCGTGAATGATCCGATCACGAGATACGCGCAATGATGCGAAGAATGGAGCGTGCTTTTCATACTGAGCGGCTACTAAAGGGGGCAAGGCGTACTTCGCGATGAGGGCCGCCGCATTCTGAGGCTTGTCGCTTGCAAAGGCGACTTTTGCAAATGTCGTGGGCATTCGATTGCGCTTCTTCAATGCCTGATCTGACTCATTCAAGAGCTTCACGCTGTCATTCCAGAACCGCGAAATAACTTCTTGAAGTAAATCGAAAATCGAGCGAGTGACGACCAACATATACTCAATCTCCGATCTGACGAACGACGCCATTAAGCCCTCATCTGCGCCCGCACGAGTAGAGTGCAAATGCTCCAGCTTAGCTGCGCTCGCCGCGAGGAGATGAAAATCGTCTTCGATTGCCGATAAAAAAGGAACTAGCTCCGGATAACTGAGACGTTGCCAAACAATTTCGATGATGGGAATCCAAAGGTCGCTCTCCCTCGCGGCTACGGTCTTCGTCAAATAAAGCGAGTGAGCGGCGTCCATTATCTTGATCTGTATGAGGCGACCGTCGGGTCCGTCGATCCAATGGCTCCAGTTTTCGCCATCCCACACGGGCAGCATTCGCAATGTGCGGCCACCAAGTCCCGCCACATCGAGATGTTTAAGATTTGCCAATTCTTCGCGACTAACTGCCCCCATAGCTACACTAATGATAGCTCATTTCAGCGCTGTGGCGCGGCTTTAATTTCTGATCGCACTCCCCGATATATGTGTGACGGATTTTTGAGTTAATACACTCAGTATGAGGTATTGATTTTCGATCAGCTATTCTTGGTTTGAAAAGCCCAAAGACGCTCACTCTGTGAGCTCGGCTGCTCCTCAGGAGTGGCAAAACGCATTTCTCGCTTATCGATATTGAGATGGCGGTGGAACAGAGACACATAATCAAAGTCTTTGGATAGATCCTCTGAGAAGCCCACGTCCCTTCGGGCGCCCAATTCAAGAACAGCGCCTCCTGTGGAAAGAACCGGCACGGTTGCCGCGCGCGGTTGCAACTCTCGAAATAACAAGAACTCGTCCACGACTCCACCCATGCCGCCTATGAACACGGCGGCATGGAATTTATTTTCGCGAAACATCTTCTCGCGCATATGCGCGAGGCTCTTTTCGCGGTCGCCATCTATAATGTCTGTAAGGTTGAGGTTGTGAAACCGCTTGTTCTCCTCTGGAAAGTCCTCCTCGAACAGCCTACTTTGGTAGAGCTTAACCCACTTCCCATAGTCCACGCCCATACTCTCGGATACGACGAGTACCATGGGGGTTATGGCTGGATGACCGCCCCATACCAATGGGCGGCGTCCTAGCGTGACATATACGAGCGCAGTTACGGCGGCGGTTATGGCGACCGTGTCAGCGGATTTCGCGAATGCGGGTGCCCTTTTGGAATCGGGCACGCTGGCTGAAAGGAAAATGGCGTCACTCAAGGCTTGTGCTCCCACGCCGCCAGCACCCAACTAGCTTCCGCTGACTTGATCGCACGAACTACGTCGATGTTATCATCTAACCACTTGAGATGCTCCGCCCACGCATTCGACACCCCAACGTGATCATACACAAGGATTGCCACGTCCTTGTACTGGGCGCGCCTCGCTTTCACGGCCACGTCGTTTAGCAGTTCGGCTGTTGGGATGCCCACAATTGGATATGCCCAAACCTGCCGCTTATCTTCAAGAAGTATCGACACTGCACGATGAGAGCCAATGCCAGAGATTGACGCGCCGATGCGCTCAGCATCTGCCCGAAGTCTTCCTGTGATCGACATATACCGCGATGCAATGCTTTTGCTTCGAAGTCGTTCAACGAGGACGATAATGTTATCGATCGTAGTCGCTACAATAGGGCCGTCCGGGCCACTAAGATCAGCAGCATCTAGGTAGACTGTCTCGGCGAGAGCAGTGAACCTGCTTGGCGTGTGACCGGGCCAGACCACACGCAGAATGTGAATCTCCTTTGCACGCGCGCGACCGAGTTCCTGAGTAGTCCACTTGCTGTTGAAATAGTTTGGCGTGTCGAGCATGACTACGACATCGGAGTCACACAACCGATGAAAGAGCACTTCTTGAAATGGCTCCCCAGGTCTGATGTCATGGGTGTCTAAGAATACGTCAAAGCCGCGTCCTGATAAGTTGTCGTGCAACTGTATCGCAGCAGCGCGCGATTCAGTGCGGCGATAGCTTACAAAAACGCGACGTTGCTTTCTAAGCAGTCCTACAATCTCCAGCAATGCCGCAGCTAGTTCGTTCATTGCGGGATCATCATAGCGCCTGCGTAGACCGTTTGAGGATTGAAGGCATTCTGGAACATCGGTGACGAAAGAGCCTTCGGGCCCAACACTGGGAATGATTGGCAGGCTCGCGCCAACAAGGTCTTTGACTTCCTCGACATCCTTGCTGGCGTCGCCGCCAAAATAAGTCGCAGCGAAAGCTGCTCGAAGATCGCGCGAAGCAACGGTTGACGCATCATGAATCAGGACGTCGTCGTCGATTTTAAGGCCGAAGTCCGCCAGCATCTCGGCGATAGTTTGGGTAATGCGACTGCGCTCTGCCGAGGTCGCATTACCAAGTATGGCAAGTTCGTAAAGACTCAAGGTAACCTCGACGCAAAGTAACTCGGCAGCAGCTTAGCGCGGTTTTCTTTTTGCGTTCGCTACAAGCGTCTCGATGTTGTTGCTGATGCTTGCGTACACAGTTTTGCTGTCAGCACCCGGCGGATCATATGGAGTGATCAGGTCGCTGAACGGGCTATTCCCACGAGCCGATGTTTTCTGAGTGCCGAGGTCTTTGAGACCATGAATTCGAATGCCCATGACCCCTAGCCCATCCGCCCAAGCCTTCTTGATCTCGTATTGGACCCAGGGGCGCTTTGAGGTGTTCGTTCCAATGAGAACAACGAGGCAGTCCTTGCCCTTCATCTCAGCCGCGATCCAATTCTCAACGGCCTTGTCGCCTTTCTTCTTCACTTCCTCCCAATTTTGGCCCGAAAGCATCTGCTGGCCCTCGACAACACCCATGTTGACGACCTGCTGTACGCGTGACGCGTCTTCGTCGTAGTAAAAGCTGTAGTAGACCTTCTTCTTCGCCATTGAGCACCCCCTCGAAGTTGTTTCTTCAGACCCGCAACGATTGTTCAATGCACTCGCATCTCTCACGGCATTAAATATGACTGGGTACCATGTGACAGTCATGTGCCATGTAGAAAATTGTACCGAATGGCACACGTTACGCAAAAATTCGCATAACTCACTGAAACTACTACGGGATACTGTGGGCTGATGCCAAAGGCGCGCAGATCGGCGCGGAATTTTGTGAGAACGCCGACGGTCAGATGCGCGAGCGGCCGCCTGGCGATGCCCTGGTCAAAATACCGAAAGGCGTGGCTGGTTCGCGTGCTTGGCGGCGTGCCAGTCCGGATCGCGACAGATGTAATTGCGGACATAGCCCTGGTAGGTCTGGAAATTGCGGCGCGTCATGCGCTCGCGCCGCTGCAGGGATTGGGCCTCGTATTGCAATCAGACTTAGGGAGTCGATAATCAGGGTCAGGTGACACCTACTAGAGATTAATCGGCATGGCTCACCCGCCTAAACATTCGATTTCAAAAGCTCCTCCTCAATCACCCGAAACGACAAGAACCTCCAGGCAGCTATCTAAGCGCGACCAAGTCGAGCTATCGCGGCTTATCGGCAAATACGGTCGAAGTGCCGTAGTAGAAGCCGCAAAAATGAGCCCTCTCCCCGCGAGGCGCGGTCGGCGACGCGGCGAAGATCCAGACTTCGGCCCCACAAGTATTGCCACGTTTGTTGAGATGGCCTCGAAAAGACATAGAGCCGCCGGCAGTTCAAAGCCTATCGAGGAGGCCTGGCACGATCTTTACACCGTATCGGTGGATAGCAAGAAACAACAGGAGCCCGGACACTACCAACGCTGGCTGACAACAATGAAAAGGAAACGCAGCACCGTCCGGAAAATAGTCTCTACCGAGCTTCAAGTCGCAAGAGATTCCGCCAAACATCTGAGTGGGCGGCTGTCACGCAATAAAAAATAGGACGCGATTAATTCCCGGGAATTAATCGCACTCTGTCCCACCAAAGCTTTTTCCGCCAAGTGTAGCGACGATCAGCGCTGAACAGCGCCAGATACGGAGCTACCTGAGATGCAGTTTCTCCACACGATTGTCCGTCTCGCCGACCTCCCGAAATATTGCGGCTTGAGGCGGACGCAGATTGAGAAATTGATCGCTGAAGCACGTTTTCCGCGCCCGGTTAAGCTCAGTGCGCGTCGTATCGGCTGGATCGAGGCCGAATTGATCGAGTGGCAGCAGCAGCGAATTGCGAACCGCGATCAGCCCTGACCTTCACCAATCTACTCAATAGGACATAATCATGATGCGCCCTCACAAGATCATCCATCTTGCCGAAATTCAGAGCTACACCGGATTGCGGTCCCACCAGATTCGCGAATTGATCAAGTATCGCGAATTTCCTTACCCGCTGAAGCTTGGCGAGGGGCAGGTTGGGTGGCTCGAAAGTGACATTTCTGACTGGCAGGCAAACCTCATCGAGCGCCGCGAATGGAATTCGCATTGGCTCTAATCGAGAATTTCCCGATGAACATCACTGCGGAGAACGCCGCGTCACTGCTTGAAGATGTTGAAGTACGCGCAAGTCTGGATACGGTGGAAATTTTCTATCACAGGCCGCCGAAGGGAGTGCGAATTCGCCTGCAGGCGGCCCAAGGAAGGCGGATTGCGATTAAAGATTGCCGCGACAAAACTGGAATGCGGCAAGGTGTTCGTATTGTCCTAAACCGACCAACAAAGGCAGCACTTGAGGAGGTCGGCGCAGTCTTGCGGGATTTTCCTTCGGGATGCATCCGCCGGTGCGACTTGGCTTTCGATTTCCATTCGGCGCCCGATGTCTCGGAGAAGTTGGCAACATTGATCGATGAGCACCTGATTCTGAAATGGCGCGCACGCCGGGCTATCAAGGTCCGTATTGACACGACGACTTACTGGGCCATGAAATGTCGTGGTCGGAACGTGGCGCAATATCGCAAGAAGGATGATGTCCTTCGTGTCGAGCTTCGCTTTCTCAATGCTGCCTCGGTCAAACGCGCTGGGCTCGCCGATCCCTCTCTGCTTGCGGCTCTCAACCCTGCAATTCTGGCAGATCGGAATTTTCGGCTTCGGATTCTTAAGCAGGCTTGGGTCGAAAAATGTGTCCGCCGCGCTGTCAATCGGGACCGGATCAACCACCTCAATAAGCGTCTTATTTCCAACGCAGCACGCGGCCGAACTCATCCGATTCATGATCGATATCGCGCGCGAATTCCTGTTCGGATCAGGCACCTTCTCTCGAAAATCGATATGCAGAATTTCGTCACGACAAAAACTGTACGTTTTACCGACATTGTCCCGCTGTCAGTGTTGCGCATTCCGGTTTCGCTCGCTTGGCCTAAGCAGCCCAGGCCGTAATAAGTACCTCAGACCCCTCACCCCTAACGAAAAAGCTAGCCATATCAGAGGCTCGGGCTAGCAAAAGGCAAGGAAGTGCACGACGCTCACGTCCATGCGTCGAGACTGATAGCAGCGCCAGCCTGAGTTATGTCGGACATGAATCTGCACGTTGGTCAGCTATGTCTCTCAGAGTGCCTTGACCAACCTCGATGTCGTACCCATCGAGACGCAACCGAGCTACGTCACCGAATACGTCAGGGCAGTCGGCATAACTACGCCGACGTGGTGTTTTGCCGAAATCCCGGTCTGAGCTCTGACGTGCCGGATTCTCTCTACCTCAAACACCCGCTTTTCCGATCAGGAAGAGTCGGGGGGTTCTATAGCCCCTAAAGGGGGTCCGAGCACGATCAGGCCCCGGGACGAACTCAACGAGTCATCCAAAGCCCAAGGAAGCCCGTAGAGCAGTTTTCTGGACGGGAGCACCCCCTACCAGCCTACAGGCTCTGAATTTGCTCTCTGGGCTTCTAAACTGCGCCTCGCAAATCCTGGGCCACCACAATGGCGACTAAAGGGCATCAATGAGCTAGCGGATACCCGAATCTATAACCGCCCCGGCTTATTTCCCGCGAGGTCCACGTTTATGCGGGACAAGGAAAACTGACGGGTCGACCCCAAGAACATCAGCAATTTTCCCGAGTATTTCCAAGCCGACATAAGTTGCGCCCGTCTCCAATTTACTGATGTACGTGCGATCCACGTCAGCTTCGTAAGCCAACTCCTCCTGGGAAAGGCCCTTTTCGTGCCGAAACCGGCGCAAATTTGCGGCGTAGACCTGCCTTAAATCCATAGGCCGAATGGATCGGCCTGTCGCTTTACAACCAACCGCTTTAAATCGACAAAACGGCGAGCTATAAATCGTCCGTCTGTAACCTGAGCGGTGGGCTCCTCACGATGTTTTCTGGAAGATGGACAATCTTTGCGCCGCTTATAGTGGTTGCGCTGACACTCAAGTTACTTGGCTACTCATATGACGATATAGGTGCTGTTTTATGCGGCACCATTGCAACAATCGCCCTCGGCATCGCTTGGATGTATTACCCCAGAAAACGAAGATTCTGACCGGTCATAGCGGATGCAACGCCATGAAGCGTGGATTCCTGTTTGGTCTAAGCTGGTTTTTGTTTGCCTCGGTATTGATGTTTTTTAGTGAGGCCTTAAAGGGGGCAACACCCGCACCTTGGTGGGTCTGGATTATTGCAGCACTCATTGTGGGCGCTATAGGGATCAAAGTTATACGGCGGGCAAAACAGGCCCCGCCTCATGCGTCTCGTTTACAAGCAGTGATGGGTTGGCTGGCTGGCTTTTGCAGCATCAATGTAGCGGTACTAGTACTTGCTGCGGGCATAGCGATATACCTGCACTAGCCTGCAAAGGTTTCAGTGTGGGCGGGCTTCATGCAGCCAAAGCGCCGCCGATAGACTAGGATCGCCGCGTCATACTTGGTGAATTTGCTACCTAAGGCCGCGCTTCTCGATTGAACTAACATAGATTGCGGCTGCCGATTAATCGCCGACCGCTTACTCAACTAGGGAAAAAGCTATAGTTCTGGAAAAGGCAGGACCCGCCTCCGAGTTGAATTCAATTTGGATAAGTGTCACCCCGCTTACGCCGTTAATACAGAGATTTGGCACAGCCGGAGAGGTGATGATCGGTGTCGGAATAAATTCAGCTGAGAAATTTTCAGATTTGATTTTACCGTTTGCAAGTGTTTTACGGATTCGAGCTCGATACGTCTTCGACAGCTTCGACCTGTCGGTGATTGTATAATGATTGAAAGCAAAGCAATAGCCTTGAGATTGCGTTGGTAGCCGCAAATTGCCATCGCCTTGGATCAAGACAAATATTGCCCCCCGTCGAATGTCAAAATCGTTCGCCGTATCTTCGATGAAGAAGAGAGAGCCGTAGGGAGTTTGATGCATCGCTTCTAATGGCGAAAACTTCCCTCCGAGTCCCGCTGCACAGGCCTGTGAGGCGCCAAGCGTCAAAACGGTGAGTAGGGTTATAATGCGCAACATTGTCTGTAGACCGCCTTCAACGTTGGGGAAGGTCGCTAAACAAATCTCGAACGCTCTTCCGCAGATAGATGGCAACAATCTTTTGCTGCTCACTGGTGGCCCTTTGACTGCCCTTGAGAATAGCTTCTGCGGCTTCATTCGAAATGGTTAGGTACCGGGCGAGAGTTGGCACGTCGAGATTTTGTGCAGCAAGGTCTGGATTCAAATCTTGTCGGGCCCAACGGTCTGGTTCGCTAGTACCATTTGCAAAAAACCGCTGGCCTTGATTTTGTACGGTTACAATCGCTTGCTCAGACATCAGACCGGAGATTATCGCAACAAACGAAACAAAATAGGGGTTGATCGGGGCATCGCCGTTAAGACGAGATGCATCAGCGATAATGGGGACTCCCGCCTTAGCTACAATAAAGATGACAAGAGCGGTAATGGCACCAACGCTGAGACGCAGTACGTAATCACCAAAGCTTTGAATGCCGTCGCCACGAAAAAGCGAATGAAGGATTTGCATCGAGCTGCCGAGCACGCCCATCAAAACAACGAGAATCAAGGAAAGCACGTCGGGTTGCAAAATAACGAACCAGCTTATTGCTTTACTAAACCAAGTTGACGTGGGATTTAGTTCGTAAAGTGCGTTTTCAATGCGTGCGCGGGTGGGAGCGTCAACGTTTTTCGTAATCTTTGAGAAAACAACGTCGATGCTGTCTTGGATCGATTTTATGCCACTCGCAAGAGAAGTGATCTTTTGATTAAGACCTTTGCTTTCTGCGTCGTACTCATCATACTCAGTTTTGGCGATAGCATACGCGCCGCTAATTTTATCAAACTGATCCAGTACACCTGCCAGACTGGCTTGGCCATTACGCAGACGCGCGTTCGATGCTTTCAGCCGGGCAACTTTTGCCCCATAATCTGCAGATCCGCTCAAGAAATCGCTAAGATCATTATCGATGCCGGAGAGTGACGCGGATACTTCGTAAAGCGTATCCTTCAGTTGCTCTTTCGCCCAATTTAATCCTTGCGCTGCTTTTGTACCGCGATCTTCCAGCATCAGGTTTGCGGAATTTGCTGCTTTCAAAGCCTCGGTTTGATCGGCAATCTGCTTTCTCAGAGCGCTCCAGTCTTGTCGAACTGAATCCAGCTTCCAAATGCTCGCCGGGACCCCGTCGAATGACAGACTGAGTATTCTTGATTGAGTCAGCGTGGAGGCGAGGGCGAATATACAGACGGTTCCTACCAGCACGGTAAGAACAATCACGAAAGTGCTGACAAAAAACTCTTTTCGGAGCCGGGTTCCGGGTCGTGCGATGCTTGCTTGAGGCGATGCCGGTTGGGCAGAACTTGCACTCATTTTCGAACCTGCCACACAATCGGTTGTTCGATAAGACGATATCTGAGCGGAGAGGAAGGCACGAATTTCGGTCCATCTTTTGACGGATTGGCTCTCCAGTCGCTTCGCTTTGGCACGTTGTCGAGGCCGATTGGATATATCGTCACCGTATCGCCGACGATTTTGATGCGGAGAAAGTTTTTGTAAGTTTCCAGTCGTAGCGCGCTGAATGCGTCGTTGGTGTTGAGCCGGAAGAGATGACAGGTGATTAAAAGGTTTACGCCGAAGATTGCAGCGCCGATAAAGCCGCCCGGAACGCCCACCTCGCAGCCAAGGGCCAACAACCACAGCCAGACGTCCCAAGGGCTACCGTTCGCGAAGTACCCGGCGTTTAGGGTCATTGCATAATTTGTGAGCGCCACCAAAGCGTAGGTGTGTGCTAGCCCTTGCAGAATTCCTGAGGCATAGACCGCGAGAACGTCGCTCTTCTCTTGCCTGCGAGTGTATCCGACAAAAACCCAGATAAAAATCGCTGCGGTTATGAGGTACAAATCGATGCTGGACCGTAGGGTTAGCCCGATAGAGAAAAGCCAATAAAAGACGCCCAATCCGACCGCGAAATCCCAGTTGGTTAGAGGAAACCACAAATTCCGCCACAGCAGCGCACGACTCCGCTCGCGAGTAGGATAGCAAGCGACGTTTTCGGTGGGTTCGTTGGTTGAAGGGTTACGTTTAAGCGAGACCTTGGTCGGCCTATCGAGCCAGTTGAAAGTGATCTCATCAGGCAACTGGTGTGTGGGATGCAAGAATGCACCACCGCCACCTGATGTGATAAATTGCAATCCGTTTTCTGACGCATAACGGCTGTAGTGATGTGTGTCGCCGGAAAGTAAAATGGGGACGGATAAGCCCCGACCGAAGCTGCGCGCAATTTGAACGGCGTAGTCGACGATCTCGAACGATTTGCGGTTCGTTGTGGTGTAAAGCCAACCTGGCTCGGCGCTGCACAGGATAATCCTTGCGCCCTCGGGCATGCCCTCAGCAATTGTTTTGAAATAGTCGGCCTGCGGTTGATCCATATCATCCGCAAGCTGAATGTCAGTGCACCACAGCCACCAGCCATCCGAAATCTGCAGAGCAAAGTAGCTCCGACGTTGACTCGTACGCCACGCGCCCATGTGCCAAGACTTGTGCCTACCGAAGAAAGCCAAAAAGTTCACGAGCCCGTCATACCAGTCATGATTGCCCGGCACCGCGTAGACTGGAATGCCGGATTCCGACGTTGGATCGGGGTCAGGGAGAGCAAACTTGTAAGGATCGCCCATCTGGTGGCGGTAGGCGTCCGCCGTTGCGGCAGGATAAACTTCGTCTCCGCCGAAAATTAGTGCTTGCCCGCGCGGTAACGTCGTGCCGCCGACGGTTAAAAATGGAGCCGCAACGAGCGTTGCAACCGCGTAGGTAGCGTCAAAACCGTCGCCTAGGTCAGCGACAAAGTCGAACCAGACGGCGCCATCAGTACCGACCGTAAGCTTGGCATCCGCGGCGCGCCTGACGATGTCGCTTGCCGGGCACGTGTCTAATGCAGCGATCATCAACCGGCGGTCGGCATACTGGCCGAAAACGCCCGATACGATCACATTCCACAAGAGCTTAATAAGAAGAATTGGATTGAACCACCGCGTCATGCGGGGGTACGTCTTATAATCTCGAATGTCCGGCTGCATTTTAGCGCCCCAAAAATCCCCACTGAACTTTAGGTTGCGCCGATTAAAATAACAACGTGCCTCTGTAGGCTGACTTATATTTTCACGAACGCAGTAAGTCGCTTTCGGCGTTGACTCGTCGGCCGCGGTGAGCAGTCGCAACCACTCGCGGCTTGATTTGTCGGTGGGTTATCCGTTTGGGTACGGACCCACCAATTTGACCTCGGCCCTATGCGATCTCTCTTTGCCTTGCGGATATCGAAAGCGTGAATGGCAAACTGCGGGATGCGCTGTCCAACGGCGACATCTTCTACACGTTGAAACCCAAATGGTGTCGGGAACCGGCGTCTCTACAATACGGTTAGACCCGATCGGCCACGAGCACCTGCGGCGCAATCTAGCCGGCAACAACAATGACTGAGACATCAGTTATAAATTAGCAATCCAACCGGACGTTCAGCGGAGACCGTAAGAATGATCTACGGTTCGGCAAGGAGCAAAGAGGGGGGCCTAGCCGGGGGTTTGGAGAATTAGACAGATAATTATTAGGTATTTCAATATGGTATGGCGGAGAGGGAGGACGGCAAACAGGCGCAAAAGAGGCCGATTTATTGGCACTTCTGACGCCATGCCCTGAGGCGCTACAGCCCAAGCTACAATTCAATCCTCCTCGCCGCTGCCAGGGAATTGCACCACGTTGCTTTCGTCATCGTCAAGCGGTCGAGGCGCAATCCAATAGCGCACTTCCTTTTGTCCGGCATGGGCTCCGGGAGGCAGCGCGTCGGCATAGTAGCCATAGAGGATCGGCTTGCGCTTGCCGCGCCCGCGCGTGGCGTTCCTGAGCATGTGCATGATGTCGCTGATGCCTTGCTCATGCGCCTCCTGAGCCGACTGCCCCTCGCGAGGTTCCATCATGTCCGGGAAGTGGGCAGCCAATTCCAAGGCCAGCATCTGATTGGTGATCCGCACCGAAAGGTCATAGGCTTGGTGCCGGTCAAGTATCTCGCGCACCGCGCGGCGCAGACGGCGCTGCTTGTCCGTCAGCTTGTCGTGGTAATCGACCACGCGCTCCTCGGCTTCGCCAGCATTTTTCGTCGGGACCAGAACGGGCACGCGGTCATAGCGCCCCGGCTTCGTCTTTTCCCGGATTAGGAACGCGGCCTGATAGTCGGTCGGCCCAAGCCGGTTGTGCTTCATGGTGGCGTACACTACCGCCCCCTGACGTTTAACCGAGATAACTTGGTCGGCCATTTGCTCGAAGTCAGAGGAGCCCTTGGTCCCGCGCTCGGCATCCTTGCCTTCATGCGCGACCAGTACGGCGAGCGCGTTAAAGCGTCCGGCGAAGCTGTAGCCGGACTGCGCGGCCTGGGTCATGACTTCATCGTTGTTTTTCTTTTGCCCGATAAGGCCACGCGCCGTGGTGTCGAGCACCACAATGTTCGGCCTAATCGACGCCACGGCATTGCAGGCATCCGTGACCTGTTGCGGGTCCAGTAGCTGCGGAATGGTCGGCACAAGCGCGAAGCGTCCGGTCGCAACAAGGTCCTCGACCGTCTTTCCGAAGTGCTCGCAAATCGCGGGGATACGGGACCGCGCGGCGTCATAGGCCGCTTCCCCGAGGAAGTAGGCAGTGCTCGCGTTGTCGTTGTTGAACACAAGGCCGATGGTACTGGTCAGCATGATACCCGTCTTGTGAACGCCCTTCGGCCCGCTCAGGATGGCGACACAGCCCTCCTCGGTACGCATGAGCAAGCGGCCTTCATCCCAATAGCTCGGCGGCTCGGAATTTTCCGCCGCCGCCAAGTCGAGCGGGTCAAAAGGGCCGCGTCCTTTCCGTACCTCCTCGGGAGGGGCTTTGTATTCAGCGAACACGGTACTGGCCGGTCGCGTCGCCTTGGCGCCCTGGTCATTCTGGCGGTGCTTGCCCGCGTTGCGCGCCTTGGTCGCCAATTCGTCATCGGACCACGGCGGAACGCAATGCGGGTTCCAGTGCTCGCGGAGCAATTCGAGCGCCTTGTCCTCGGAAAGATAGTCTTGCAAGTACGCGAGGAGTTTGAAGGTGCGGTTGTCGCCGCCAGCACCTTCAATCGCCACGTCGCCCTCGGCCACAAGGTCTTGTAGGAAGCGCGTGAGCCGTTCCACGTCAGCCGCAGTGTCCAGCTCGGCACCGGGCGGGCGCTTCACCGCGTCATGCTTCGGCTGCGCGCACAGGGCCAGCAACCAGTCGGGAGCCGGGGCGATCCCATAGTCACCAGTGATGTTGTACGGCTTATCGTCAATCGTGCAGCCGGGGCCTACAACGTAGCCACCATGACCGCCGACATTGCCGCGCACATCAATGCCGCCAAGTAGTGACGCCTTGCCAGCCGACACGGGCGCAGTGCCGAGCCAATACAGATGATAGCCGCCGCTCGGCGTCTCGACCGTCAACGTGAACGGCGCGGCACCGTGCTCCAATTCCAAGTCCTCGAAAGACTTGCGCCCGTTGATCTTGCCCTTGGTGTCAATGTCGAGAATGAATTGTCCCTCGCGCGGCGCTACGCCGTAATTCATGTCGGGCGCAGCTTCAAACCAGCGCGCAATCGTATCGGCGTCCGTAGTGGCAACGTCCGGCCAGCTAACGCCATAGGGCGGCTTCTTGCTGTTGGCCGCGAGCGGAATGATACGCCACCCCTTGGCGGCGAGGCCGAGCGCGCATTTTCGTTTGTCGATCATAGTTCACCTGTCAGTCACGCCTCGCCGTTAATCCGAAGGCTAGCCGTCTGTCCGCAGCGTCGGCAAAGCAGGACACTCTAAATGTCCTGCTTTGGTCAGCTATCAATTCCGAAGTATTCATCCTCCGCTCCGGGGTCGAGGCGCGCTTGTCCGCCAGTCGGCAGCTTGGCCTTCTTTCGATTGCGCGGGTCGCGGAAGGTAAAGAAGTCGCGGTTGTACGGATCACAGCCGCGATAATTGTTGTCGAGCACGGGCCGCACAGGCGGCAGCTTTTCGTCGTCCTTTGCCATCGCGCTCTCCTAGATCGGCTTTCCAGTGAAAATGTCCCAATCGCGCTTTTGCTGCGGCTGCCGGTACTGCGACGCGAAGCCGCGCATTTCGATGTAGCGGAGCTGCTTAATGCCCATGACTAGGACGCGCGTCGCGTCCATGAGATCGCAAAATTCGCGGACCACCTTGCGGTCCTTGCGATGGTAGCTGCGGTATTCCTCGAACCAGTCGCGGCAATGCGCGGCGACCTTAAGCTTGCCGGTCGCAAGGCGCGTGCTGACGTGCGTAATGCCGTCCTCTAAGCCCGGCGACTTGTTGCGGTCATCGGTGACGTACTTAGAGGCCATGACCAGACCGGCCCGCTTGTACTGGTCGCGCAACGTGTCGCCGGTCATGGCGTCGCCGGGTTGTTCGCTATCTCGCGGATAGACCACGATGGCGTCGCCATAGGGGTGCTGCCGGATGGCCTGCACCTGCGTGGGAATGTTGACGCCCTTTAGCTTGATGCAATCGACGATGTAGAGCACGTCGCTGTGCATGTCATAGAAGGCGAGCACCGCGCCGAAGGCGCTGGCCGAGCCGCCATGCGTAATGTCAACGCCCCATCCGACTTTGATCCAGGGCTGGCTCTCGAAAACAGCCGGATCGACGTTGTGGATGATGCTTTGCTCCTGGTACGGATACACGCTGCCCGAACCTTGCGCGGGCTCACCGAAAATTCGCATCGGACGATCTTGCTCGGGCGTGCGCGCAATGATCTCCTCGACCTGTTGCTTGGTAAGATGCTCGGCGTCGAAAAGCGTCATGCGCCACGTCTTGCGGAGCGGCGCAGGCTCCTCATACCGCATGTAAAGCTGATCGCGGCCTTCGGTCGGCGTCAGCGTGACGCACGCACGGCTATTCGGCACAGCAGTGAGACGCGCGAGACATTCAAGATAGGTGCGAATGGGTCCAGGTTCGTCCCATCGGAATTGATCGAGCGTGGCACCGGCAAAGGCGCTGATGTCCTGCTCCATGGTGCGGAAGCCGATGTTGCCCGTGCCGCCAGTGGCGCGGCGCACAGTGATGTTATCGACAACACCTTGGCGCCCCGCCTGCATGATCGGCTTCCCAACGATTTCGTCGAGCGCAAGGAAGCCGGTGCCGAGCCCGTTCGGATCGTCCACGTTGCCGACAAGATTGAGCTGCATCGTCTGTTTCTGCACTTGGCTCGAAGTGCTGACGATCCACGACATATATTCATGCGGACGGTGGATTTTCGGCGGCTTGAGGAACTTCCGATTTGTCGGACCAATCCACTCCTCGTAATTCCCGGTCGCATCCTGCGCTTCGACCGCCATGCTGATGCTCGACTTTCCCGACTGCGACGCGGCGATAAGCCGGATTTCCGTAAGACGCGGGTCCGCGTTCGCGAAGTCGCGTTGTTTCGCGCTCGGCTTGAAGAAGTCGCGGCGACGATATTTCAGATTGTACTCGCGCGCACTCAGCAGCTTTTTCTGATGCTTGCGGATTTCATTCGGGTCCGGCCCGTACTCTACCGTATCAGTCATTGGACTTCACCTCGATGTACTCCACGTCGATTACCTGCGCCGCATCTTCGACCGCGATCATCTTTTCGTACCGAAGCAATCCGCTGTAGCCGAACCACTCCTCTAGGAATTGGCGCGTGGCGCCGCTCGCCTTGAACGCGCGCAACGCTTTGAGATTTTCCGCGTCCCGGTCCACAACCTCGACCTTCACATTCTGGTCAATGCGCTGCACCGCAGGGTCCGTGCGCGCCAAGATGACTTCAATCGCCTTAAGCTTGGCCTTCGGATCAAACGTGGTGAGCAACTCCCGCAAAGAGCCGATGGCCTCGGGTGCCATGCTGCGAAGCGCCTTTTGCGCTTCCTCCACTAGCGCGGCGACAACGCGCGGACGTTGCGACAGGCGCAGCGCGGTCTTTGCCATCGTCTCAGCCGTACTGTGCGGGAGGCCGTAGCCCGCGTGGCGAGCGGCTTGCGCCTTGTTCATGCCCGCGAGCATGTTCAAGACAAACTCGCGCTCTTTCGGCAGACACACCCTCATCGCCGGGCCGAGATCATCCGTCTCAGTCTCGACTAGCGCGGGCGGCTTTATGCCAAGCAATTCATCGTCGGGATCAACTTCGGCCATGGCACTTCTCGTTAAATGGCGCGGCGCTTGCCGCCATCGCGCATCGACCGCATCGCACCGAATTGCATGGTGCTCGTTTCGTGCAGCGGCCAATAGGTCCCGTACTCACCGCGCGCGTGCTTCCGCGCGTAGTACCGCTTGATCGCGAAGGCATCTTCGAGCGACGGCTTGCCGAGCGGAATGGATTTGTCGAGGAACGGCTTGCAGTCCTCGTAAGCGCGGCGAAGTTGATCGCGCACACGCGCTTTGGCTCTTTCATCCTCGGTCAATTCGGCACGCATGACACTCTCCTGAACTATTGGCCGGTATCGCTTCTCCCGTCGCGGCGACCGTGAGCCTGCGACACCGGCCTTTCGCAGTGCTGTTGGGGACACCGCGAATTATTTTTTCGTTCCGTAACGCGCCTCGCGCGCTTCGATCATGCGACCGGCAGCCGCCAGCGCCAGATAGGCGTCCGCGCTCGACCACGCATGATTGGCAAACATTTCGTTGCGGAAGTCCTCGGGGAAGCGCGATAGCGTCAACTCGGCGTAGTGCATGATCTCGTTGATGTTGCCACTACGTTTTAGGATTTCGCCTTGCGCCTTCATTTCCAGTTCGCGCGCGGCATCGCTCAGGCCATCCAGGTGATTGATAGTCGCCACGGTTTCGCGAACAATCGACTGCGCCTGCGACAACGGGATTTGCGCGGCGTGCAGGGCGTCCTTAAACATAAGGTTCGCCTCGGCTACTTCCGTTTCGTCGAGCGCGGCGATCTCTTTCGGGTCGAATTGAAAGCTGTAGTCGTCCGGCGAATTGCCCGCCGTCAACGCGGGGTCGCCTTGCACGCGAAGCCGCTCGTTCGCTTCATTGAGCGTCACGTTTTCGGGAGGCGTCGGCGCCGTGATTTTGAGATCGGCAAGGTCAACGCCTTCGGCCTTGGCCGCTGCGGCAATGGTCGCATCGTCCACCTTGCCCTTAAGCGCAATCAGCGCGTCGCGGCGTTGCTCGTAAGGCAAATGGCTCGCCGCCGTGGGCGGACGCACCGTTTCGCCGGAAGTCGTCTTGCCGCCGCCAGTGTTCGCGGGCGGCGTGAAGCCCATCGTGTCACCGGGCTTCGGCGCAGGCGCATCCGTGCCAGCGGCAGGCGCAGCGCGGTATCCGGCAGCGGCGCGCTCTTGTTCGGAATATCCGTGGCGAGCATAGATCGCGTCGGCGGACGCTAGGGTTTCTGCCGAGAGGCCGGGCGGCGCGGGCGCAATCGGGGGCAAGCTGTCACTCATGGTCCTTCTCCATCAGGCGCAAGTAAACGGTTTCCTCGGTGGCGGAACGGTCAACGCCCTCTAGCTCCAAGGATATGATCGTGGGGTCGTTGCCCCCGATTTGTTGTCCGCGAGCAAGAGTCAGTACGAGCTTGGTGGCTTTGGTGATCGTCGGGGTTCTCTTACGCATCGTCGTCATCCACTAGAACAACGCCACCATGAGCAACGTGGCCTTGCAGCCGAATAGGATTGCCGTGCAGCGGCGCCATGGGCGTAATCGTCAATCGCATCGCAGTGCCGCTCGACTGCACGCGGTAAACTCGCTGCGCGCCTTCGGCGTAACTTTGGGGCACCGGCATCCCATCGGGGCCAATCGCAATCGACAGGACCACCATGGCGTCATGCGGAAGCAACGCGATCAAATCGCTCGCGGCTTGGAACACGCGATCATCCGGTTGCGTGGAGAGCATGTCGCCGGACAATTCGAGCAACACAACTACAGACGCATTGCGGTGCTCGGCGCCAATCGCATCCATGACCAGAGCGAGAAGCGCAACGCCGGTCAACGAGCGCCGCCAGTCCTTGACCGCGATCAGGCGCTTGACCAGTTCGGGATTGTGCTCGCGCGCGGAGAGCCACAGGGCGAAGCGGTCACGCAACACCGCACCATCGCCGGGCGTATCGACCAGAGCGAGGATGACCGCGTTGCTGGTCGCGGCTTCCTGGAAGGCGGCTTCATAGGCGACTGCCGCCTGATTATTGCCGTTGTGGCCCAGGAACAGGTTCGTGACGCCGTTTTGGAGGAGCGGGCGCATGTCACGACATCCTGCGCTTGCCGAGGCCAGCCATGACGTGCGAGGCATCGACGTGAGGTAGCGCCGTCTCAGCCTGCGGTTCGGCTTTCGGCGTCTCGGCCTTGGGGCGCTCGACTTTCTGCGGCGACGCGACCGGCTGCGCTTTGAGCCCTTCCGCACGTCGCACCAGATAATCGTTAGCTTCGGTCGCAACCTCGACCAGCGGCTTCAACTTGTTCGGGTTGCCAGCAAGCATGAGCACGCGGGCGCCGGGGAACGGAGGCGGCGCACTGCCATCAAGCGGAGGCGGCGCACTCAGCCGCCACAGCTCCTGCTCGACCATGGACGTGACATCGTTGCGTCCGAGCAAGAGGCCACCGATGTGCTGCCCGAGATCGGGCTGCCACAGCATGACGTTGGCGTTCAGATCGTGGTGCTCGCGCCAACCCTCGACCGCGAGGGCAATACCGTCCGCGATCTTCTTCATCGCCGCCTGCCGCTTCGCGGCGAAATCCCTGGCGATGGCAATAGACGCGGAGCCGCGCGTGGCCTTCAACCCCTCCTCGGCTTCGGCCTTGCGCCGTCCGGCCTCGCGCAACGCGGCAAGGTTCTTTTTCAATTCGCCGTCGATACGCTGCGCTTCCTGGTCGAGCTTTTTGTAGCGGTCGTCATCGTCGAGCGCGTAGCGGTCGCGCGCTTCCTCGGTATCGGCAAACTTCTTGCGAAGCGTCGTTTGCTTGGCGACCAGCTCGGCCTCGACCTGCACCGCAGCCTGGACAATCTTGATGGCCTTCGTCACTTCCGGCGCAACGCTGTCGCCGCCAGTGAAGCTCTTGATCGTGTCGATGATCGGCATGGTTCTCTCCTGCAATTTCGATCTTGCGGAAATTTTAGTGCGCGGGAGAAACCAGCGTCCAACAAGGACAATTCAAGTGTCCTTTTTTGTCGCCGCGCGATGGCGGGCGCACAATGACGGCAAGCTACGAAAAGGAGGACACCATGCCGTCCGACATGAAAGGTGCGCTCACCGTCAAGGAATTTTGCGCGCAGTACAAAATCGGCCTCACCAAAGCCTATGACATGATCGCCAATGGTGAATTGCGCGCGGTCAAGATCGGCAGCCTCACGCGCCTGCTCGCGAAGGACGTGCTGGCCTGGGAAAAATCCTTAGTGGTTAAGGATTGAGGCCGTGCCTATCGACCCCAGGTGGCTGCCGCCTAACGCGCGGGAGCCCGAGATTCTGGTGACGTTTCTCAGTGCGCCCGGCACTCCGTTCTTTGTCGCGCTCTCGCGCGTGCTGGCATGGCGACGGCTTCCCGGCGATCCCTACGCGCAGGTTCGCGTCTATCCGTTTCACTGCAACAATGATCCGACCTATTGGGGCCATCGCGTCGTAGAGGACGACGATGGCTTCCCGGTGCTGCGCTTTCCTGGGGTCGTGACGCGGAGCTAGGCGCGTCGCCGGCACATGAGGCTTCGGCCTGCACGGTGCTCGGCAGCGCAGGTAGGGCAACTTCACACTACTTAACTCGGTTTGAGACGCGGCCCGCGCGCAACGGTGGTTACACAGAAAATTCGTGTGTGCGCGATTGGCGGGGGTGGCCCCACCCTACCCCCGGTCTTTTCGGGCTCGATCCGAAGGGTTTAAGCCATCGCGCTTGTGGCCTAGCTTGTAGCATGGCACTGCATCGACGTTATAAACCCAATAATATCAATATGATAGTGGATCGGTTTAGCGGCTGACGTATCCGCCTAGCTGCCAATGCGAGCCGGTCGAGCCGGTCGAGCTGGTCGAGATCGAGCCCAGGACCGTCAGAGGGCAGCCGGAATACCCTCTACCTTGCAGGGCTTGCGCAACCGATTTTGTGAGCTGTGCGCCTTTCGGTCGAGCTGGCAAGGCTCCAGGCGCCCGGCAAAACCCGTGGCACTTGTCGAGCTACGCGCGCGAGGCGGAATGGTCCCACCCATCGCAATCTAGCCAACCGCTCACTACGTCACCACGCCAACCGTCACCACGCCAATGGGCTGTGACTTATACACTCGCCGTTTTTCCGAGTTCACTTAGCGGGGCTTTGCGCCCATGTCCCCCTATCGGGGGACATACATGAGCGCAGAAATTGCCGAACATGAGCGCAAACATGAGCGCCAACATGAGCGCGAAGGTTGACCGCTGATTTCATTGACCTTTTAGGCACGGACATGAGCGCGAATATGAGCGCGAACATGAGCGCGCTCATCAATCCAACATGAGCGCAAACATGAGCGCGCTCATGCAGGAACAATGAGACAAAAATCGAAATTCTGATTTTGTACTTTTATTGCGCGAGAGGCAGCCCGGCATCTAGCAAGGCATCCTCTCGCTGCTTCGCCGTGCGCCGCTCAAGCCGGGCAATGCGCCGCGACCGTCGCCGGTCCTCGCGGGCTGCAACGCGCTGCGGCTGCCAGTAATAGCGGCGGGAGGCTTCGCGCTGTAACTGCCTGCGCCGCTCCTCGCGTTGCTCGGTCGATCTGATCCGCACGGGCTCTCTCCTCGACGACATCATAGCACACCACGCGGATCGTCCCCACCACTTGGCGACATAAGCCTTAATTCACCATGCCGAGCGATCAAGCTTGTCCGCGCATCGGTCCGCTTCTTATGTAAGACATGTTCTTACAATGGAGGCGATCTAATGAGCATGTTCAACAAGCGGCACTATCAGGCGGTCGCGGAGGCGATGCAAGAAGCTGTGCGGGACATCCGCGCCAAGGAGCCGAAGTGCAACGCCACCGACATCGTTGACGGCGTGAACTACGCGATTGACCACCTGTGCGAGACGTTCATTCGCGACAATTCCAGCTTTAGGCCCGAGCTATTCCGTGCGGCGTGTGAGCCCGGCGCCAACGTGCGGGCTCGCACGGTCGAAGGCGCAGCCAAGGGACCGTTGACCGCTCGCCTTGCCGCTTTGCGGGAGGCTACACGATGATCCGGCTTATTGAACAACATGGTGCAATCGAAATCTGGCAAGTGGACGGCGAGTTCTATGTTTACGGCGTTACCGACAGTGGTGATCCGCGCGTTTGCCCATCGCTCGGAATGGCCCGCGAGGTAGCTGCGCAGCCCGCCCCGATGCGGGAGGCGCAGTCATGAAAGAGCATGGCCCCGAGTACAACGTCACGTCGCCCGCGCTTGTGCGCTTCCGCAAACTTGCGAACGGCAGAACGCTCACGCGCGAGGAGCGGCAAGCCTACGGCGCCGCAGTCGAGGCGGCAGTGCTGGCAGCGCAGCGGCGCCAGCTACGTTCCGCAGCCGAGCCCGAACATCGTCCTAACTGCGCTTCGCGGTCGTGGCCCAATAAGCCGGGCGAGGTAGGCGAAGTGATACGGCGCCAGCAACGGGCAGCATTGGCCCGCTGTGCCGAGCAAGAGCGGCGCGCTCGCACTCCCGATCAATGGGAGAAGATGTATCGCGAGGCGATGCCCGAGGGCTTTGTGCCTTCATGGGAGCGCGAAGCCGCAGCCGAACGTGAGGCGATGGCGGAGGCGCAAGCGATAGCCGAGCGCGTCATGGCGGGCGGGCCGATCTTCCCCGAGCCGATTGCAGAGAAGGCGTTGCCATGTGCTGCATAGACCACGGCACAGTGATGGCGATCTAGCAGCCAAGCGCGTCAGCGAAGCATGTACCAGATCGCCGCAGCGACGATGACGACTATCGCAACACTGGCAATCGCTCGCCAGTCGTAACGCTCGCGCCAAGGCAACGCTTTCCAGCGTTCATGCGCCTCGCGCTCGTAAGCGTCCCATGCCCGCCAGCCCATATGCGCCTCAGATCGAGGGATGTGCCGCCAAGGCTACTATGCGCGGGCGCCCGTGACCATTGCATCGCGGGCAGCGCACATCGCGCAAGACAATGCGGATAGATGCATCCGGGTCGCGTGGCTTGACCCGCAAATCTAGATCGGTGATGCCGCCGCAGCTCTCACACAGGACTACAAGCCAAGGGTGACGGGCGGCAAGCGCGGTTCCGATTGTCGGCCAGAAGCCGGCGCTACTCTTGGCCGAAAGCCGCGCATTGAAGTGGCGCACGACTAGCAGGGCGTCTTGCTCCTCAGCCCGAGCGCGCCGCATCCGCTCGACCAGTTCGACCATTTCATGTGTGCGCGGACGGCGGTATTGCTCTGGCACGGGCGCACCATCAGAGTGGGAACAACGGCAGGTCGTTTAGAATTGTCTGCGCGCACTCCACCGGCCGTTCGGCCAGATAGGTTGATGTCACTGCCTTCGTCGGCTCACCGCCGCGCATGAGTGACACAAGCGACGCGGCGTTGTAGTGCCCTTCAACGTCCGCGCCTTCAAACGAGCCCATGTGAACATGGAAACGGAAGGCGGCGCCGCGCAGCACTTCCTCAATCAGATATTTCAGCACGTTCGCTTCAAAGAGCGGCTGATAGAGACGGTCGCTGCGAGTCGTGCGCTTAACTGCAATCGCGAAAAGGAATGAGCGGCCTTCCAACGTGCCTTCCAGTTTTTCGTGCGTTTTCTCCAGGATCAGGCGCGCTTGTTCTCCCAGGTTGGGAAGCGGGTCCAGGAACGGCGCAAACTCTGGCGGCATAGGATCAGGAATGCGGATGCCCACGATGTCCGGCGATGACAGTCCTAGCTCCATCCCCCGCAGCTTCAGTGCTTGCTCGTGCGCCTGAATGCGCGTCCTCACTTCGCTCTTGAACAAGCGCGTCGTGTCGTATCCGCGTGGCAGCTTCAAAATCGCCGCCTTTCGCGACGGGGTTGCGACAGTGCCGTTCGGTGTCGTGAACACCTTGGACGGCCACGGCAGCCCGTCCATGAATTTGTTCCAGGCAGCAAACGCATTCCAGATGGCGCCGGCTTCCATCAGCTCGAAAACATCGCCCTCGACTTTCGCGAGTGCTGAGCCGCTGAAAGCAAATCCTGCCCCGTACAACACTGACAATGCGCCATGCGCGTTGGAGCGGAATTGGCCCAGGTATTCGCCAAAGGTACGCGTTGGATCAGGATCATTATCGGTGCCAGGCATGAAGTCGCCAAACGTGCATTGCATGGCGACGCTTTGTTTGAGACGGAAGTCGGTGTTGCGGCCCCTCACCCGGTTCACGCGCCGGTCCTCAACGCAAGTGCCATACGGGCACGCGGGGCAGACTGTCGCTTGATTGAACTGGAACGGCATTATGAGGCCCCGCCTTTCCCGCGCGACAGCTCGCGCGCAGTGGCGAAGATCACGTCCAGGTCCACTCCGAGCGCAGTGGATAACCTCTGTAGAACATCGAGCGTGGGGTTGCGCCGACCCCGCTCTATGCCGCTCACATATGTACGGTCGAGCCCGGCACGGTCGGCTAGGTCCTCTTGGCTCAGACGGACTAGCTCACGGTGCTTACGAACTGCGGGTCCAAAATGCTTGGCAAGGTTCACGCGCCCAAGCTAATCGAGTCCGTGACTACCCATCCACGGACCCACAGTCACGGGTCTGTTTTCCCCTAACTACTTGGTCCTTGACGCGGATTCGCGGCTCAGGTAGGTCTTTGTTCATGATTTGGTCGTAGCTAATGAGTCACATGTTGGAGGCGGGGCTATGGGCCAACTGACTGCGGTATCGCTCTTTGCCGGCTGTGGTGGCTTTTGCGAGGGTATCGAGCTGGCCGGCTTCAAGATCAAATGCGCAGTCGAGCTAGACCGCTTCGCAGCGGAAACCTACCGGCACAACTTCCCCAAGACGCCGCTCTTTGAAGGTGACGTGGCCACCTTCCTGAACACACGCGGCGCCGATCACGTCAAGCAATACGGGCTCGCCAACGTCGATCTCGTTTTCGGCGGGCCGCCCTGCCAGGGCTACAGCCAAATCGGCACTCGCGATTTGCATGATCCGCGCAACCGCTTGTTCGAAGAATTTGCGCGCGTCGTCGCGACGCTGAAGCCCAAGCTTTTCCTCATGGAGAATGTGCCGAACTTGCTCTTGCTGAACAAAGGGCACTTCCGCGATTTGATCCTTGAGGAATTTGCGCGCATTGGCTACCGCAACACGACATACCTAAAGGTGACGGCCAGCGACTTTGGCGTTCCCCAGGTGCGCCAGCGCGTCGTGTTTGTTGGCATCCGTGACGGGCTCGCGCTTGACGGCGAACTGCGCGAGTTTTGCCAAGGGCTTTTGAATACGCGGAAGCGTTCTGAGCCGTTCACGGTCAAAGATGCGATTAGCGACTTGCCGTCAAGCGTGGTGCCGAGCGGCGAAGTCATGCCGTACCCAAACAAGGGCCGCGCGCTATCTGAATTTCAGAAAATGATGCGGCTCGACACGCACGCGGCGCCGTACCGCTTGGCCGCGAAATGGCGGCGCGGGCACGGTAAGGAAAAGCCCGTGCTTCACAATCACCACACGAAAGAAATTCTGGAACGCCGCGCGCACCTGATCTCATTCCTTAAGCCGGGCGAAAAAGCCGATAGCCTGCCGAAAAGAATTTGGAATGGTAAGCGTCCTGAAAAGTGGCGGCGTTTACATCCTGATCTGCCGTCCTACACGATACTCGCACAGATGCACCGTGACTTAAGTGAGTGGGTGCATCCGCGCCTGAGCCGCTGGATTACTGTCCGCGAAGCCGCGCGCCTTCAATCGTTTCACGATGGCTTTGTTTTTGTCGGGAGCGAGTGGCAGCAATTGAAGCAAATCGGCAATGCGGTCCCGCCACTCTTGGCCTATGCGTTGGGCCTGATGGCTAAGGGCACGCTACGGAAATTGAAAAACGCGACGGCCAAGCACAAGCTGGCGACGCCTACGCGGCGCGATTTGCTGGTGGAGTACGTACAGCCTGCCGCTTAGGCGCGTTCTTAATCCGGGTGGCGAGACGCTTCAGCGTTACCGGCGACTGTAGCTGGCACTCCCAAACCGTAAGGACCTTCCACCCGTCAGCTTCAAGCGCGCTCTCATTGCGTGCATCGCGCTCGCGGTTCTTTCGGACCTTTTCAATCCAGAATGCCGAGTTTGACTTGACTGCGCGCGTGCCATCTACACAGCGTTCGCAGCCGTGCCAGAAACAGCCGTGAACAAAGACACAAATCCGGCGCGACGGAAACACTAGATCAGGCTTGCCCGGCAGTCCGCTCTTGTGGAGTCGGAAGCGCAAGCCCGCGCTATGCAGGTAACGGCGGACTTTCAGCTCAGGCGTCGTGTTGCGGCTGCGAATGTTCGCCATTATGGCGCTGCGCCGCTCGGGCGAAACGGTATCGGCCACGGTTGTGCCTAGACGTACAAGTGATTGAGACGAAGCCCTGGATACTTTACGCGCTCGACCAGCTCGCGCAATGCCTTAACCGGCAACTGCATCGGCGCATAGACCGAAACGAATTGCTTTTACGCCTCGATTGCCTTACAATTGCAGTCATTGCGTGACACTCAAGGGCGAAGGCAATGGGCAACAAGTCGGCGTCGCTAACCGTGCGTTTAGAGCCCGCGCTTAAGGCGCGGCTCGAAAAGTTGGCCGAGGAGGAGCGGCGCAGCGTGTCGGATTATGTGGCGCTCGAATTGGAGCGCGCAGTCGAGGAAGCCGCGAAGCGCAAGAAGCAAACGAAAGCTTAGGATAGCCGCCTAGTCATCCTCAGAATTTGCCAGGGCAATCGTCCTGTCCCTGGTCAATCCCAATTCCTTCTTGATACGGCCAACCGTGCGCTTCACCGATTTGGGGAGTTTGACGTGCTGGACACCAGCAACGTCAGGAACCACACCTATAGTGATTTCAAAATCCTGTTTCGCAAATTGCTTATTAAGCTCCACAGTTAATGCCGCCTCTAACTCGGCGGCGGGCACACCTTCTTTTTCTAATTTGTTTTGAAGGCGCTTCAAAAATTCCGTCAGCTTGGGATCACTCACTGCTACGTATTTTTCTGTCACCCTCACGGAGCGAAAAGTGTGTAGCAGCTTGTCGATCTCAGCAGGCGAAAACTCCTCGCCGTTCGCCGCCGCGTTGATCGCACCCTCACGCAGCATCTTCGTCAAAAGACCGCCAGTGCGGCCAGAGCGGATATGCTCCTGAGCGTATCGCTTGGCGTCTTTCTCGCCCATGCGGTTCGCCAGCAGAGCGTAAGCTTTGTCGAAGTAGCCCTGCGCTTCCGCGATCTTCTCGGCTTGCGCGGCAATGTCGCTCGCACGCTTGCGGGCACCTTTGCGCGCCAGATCGCGCAAAGCTTCATTGTGATTGATCTTTAGGTCTTTCCTAGGCGACGGCATGGCTCGCCTCCCGCAACGGGACCACATTGTTAGTCGTGCTCGGAGGCGCCTGACAGTAATCGGCCCACATGGTCATAAGCCGCGTGCGCTTCTCTAAGCCAGTGCCGCGACGGTACGCCGCCTCGGCCTTGTCAGTGATACCGTGCGCCAATGCAAACTCGACCGTCTCGCGGTCGAAGCCGGAACGATCTCCCGCCCAATCGCGGAAGGTCGAGCGGAAGCCGTGCGCGGTCACGTCACGCTTCATGCGGCGCAGAAGCATAAGGAAGGCCATGGTGCTGAGCGGCTTATCGCCCTGGCCGGGAAACACGTAGCCCTCGCGCGTCGGCATCGCCTCCAATATCTCGACGGCGCGCGGCGACAACGGGACAACGTGCTCGCGTCCCGCCTTCATGCGCTCAGCCGGAACGATCCACAGCTTGGCGTCCAAGTCGATCTCGGCCCAAGTGCAGCCGAGCACTTCGCCAGTGCGCGCGGCGGTCAAGATCGCAAACTCCAAAGCGCGAGCCGCCACAGCGGGACGTTCCCGCAGCTCGCCCATGAACACGGGCAGCTCGACATACGGCATGGCTTCATGATGCTTCACGGCGCCCGTGGGCTTCGCCAGCATGTGTTTAAGGTGGCCTTGCCAGCGCGCGGGATTGAGCCCTTCGGCGCGATAACCGCCAATGGTGGCGAAGTTCAAGATCGCCTCGATACGGCCTCGCACGCGCGTGGCGGTTTCGTGCTTGTCGTTCCAGATCGGGCGCAACACTTGCAGCACCTGGGGCGTATCAATCGAGCCCACGGGCAGCTTGCCGATGATCGGGAAGGCGTAAGCTTCCAGGGTCGAAAGCCACTGCGCCCGATGCTTGGCATTGCGCCAGCTCTTTTCATGGGTCGCGACATACTCGCGGGCGCACGCCTCGAAACTGATCGCCCTGGCGGCTTCGAGCTGCGCCTGGGTCCGCTCGGCCTTGCGGGCGGAAATCGGGTCAACGCCGTCGAGGAGAAGCTTGCGGGCGTCCTGGGCTCTCACCCTGGCCTCCGCCAAGCTGACGAGATCGAAAGGCCCGAGCCCCATCCAGTGGGCTCGACCGTGGAGCTGATACCGCAGCGCCCAGGACGCGGTGGTGGTATCGCTGTCCTTGACCGCCTGCACGCGCAGCACGAGCCCGTTGCCGTCCGCATGGACGCCAGGGACCCGCGCGACCTTCCGCAGCGTGGCCGTGTTCAAACGCTCTTTCACGCGAGGCATGGTACGCGCCTCCTGCTACTGGCTATGCTACAATTGTGGGGCGAAGGCAGGCGAATGTCAACGGTAGCAAGCGGACCGCTTACATCAAAAAGCGCTTATAATTAACGGTTTTTGGTTAATCGCGAAAACGAGCGAAAGCCTACGGAAGCGTTCTGGCGGAGAGGGAGGGATTCGAACCCCCGATACCCTTGCGAGTATGCCGCATTTCGAGTGCGGTGCTTTCAACCACTCAGCCACCTCTCCATCAGGGGTCGGCGGGGCGCCAGGCCCCGGAGCGGACGCCGCTATCTAGCCAAGCAGGCCCGCACAGGCAAGGACAGACACGGGCGGGATCGGCTATAATGCCGGCTTATTGGACCGCGAACCGCGGGCAGTCTTGGGGCAAGGCTGTGGGGCGAGGCTATGAGGCAAGACTGTGAGGCAAGACTGCAAAGGCAGAGTTTGAGCGTAAGGCCGCGAAGCAAGACCTGGGACTCATCTCAAGACACCCCTTGGGGCATAGGAAAAGCCTCGCCGATGATCGTCCCCCATGACCATCCGCCCACGACCATCCGCCTATGACAATCCGCCAATGACCCTCATGGAACGGACATTTCCCTGGCGCCAGCTTCTAGGCGTCACACTGATGGTCGGTGTGGTGGCGCTCGCCAGTTATATCCTGGTGGCGCAAACCGGACTGAGCCGCGGCACAGTCCTGTTCGTGGTGCCGGTGCTGGTCGCGGCAGCGCGCTGGGGCGTGCTGCCCGCCGTCGTTGCCGCGGCGCTCGGAACCGCCGCCTCGGCCTTCTTCTTCTATCCACCGCTCTACACCTTCTGGGTCAGCGATCCGCAGGAGGTCATCAATCTCGGCCTGTTCCTGATCGTCGCCGTGGTCACCGGCCATCTAGCGACCCAGTTGCGCACCCAGGCAGAACTCGCCCGGCAGCGCGAGATCGAGATGCGCGACCTCTATGCCTTCTCACGCCGTCTCGCCGCCGCCTTCGCCGTGTCCGACATTCACGCCGCGATCGAGGATCACCTCGCCAATGTGATGCAGCACAGGGTCGTCCTGTTTCCGGCGGCGCGCGACGAGATCGAGGGCGGCACCGCCCGACGCAATCCCGATGCGGTGCCGCTGCCGGTACGCCATGTGGTCGGCAATCTCAGCGCCGGCGGCGCGCCGCCGGCCGAAGGCGTCAGCGTCGCGGACGACAGCGGCAATTTCTGGCTGGTGCGCGCGATCTCGCCGAAGACCGCGGCATTCGGCATGATCGCCGTCGATCTCGGCAAGGCATCGCAGCGCGAGCTGGAAGAGCATCGCGCGCACATCAATCATGTGCTGGCCGACGCCGATGCGACGCTAGAGCGGCTCGGCGTCGGCAACGCCATCAACGAGGCGCGGATGCGCTCGCAGACCGACCAGTTCCGCGAGGCGCTGATCGGCTCGGTGTCGCACGAATTGCGCACGCCGCTCGCCTCGATCCTTGGCGCCGCGACGGTGTTGTCGGCCGCGCCCGCGGTGGCCGGCGATGGCAAATTATCGGCGCTCGCCAACGACGTGCGCGACGAGGCGGAACGGCTCAACCACGACATTCAGAATTTGCTCGACGCGACGCGCATCAGCAGCAACGGCGTCAAGCCGCGCAACGAATGGACGGACCCCGCCGACATCATCAATTCCGCGGTGGAGCGCTGCCGGCGCCGCATTGGCTCCCGGCAGTTGACCCTCGATGTGCCGCACGATCTGCCGCTGGTTCTGGTGGATTCCGCGTTGGTAACCCAGGCGCTGGTGCAGGTGTTCGACAACGCCGCCAAATATTCGCCGCCGCAATCCCGCATCGCATTCTCGGCACGCGCGCAGCACGGCGAGTTGATGTTCGCGGTGCAGGACGAAGGCATCGGCCTCACCGAGCAGGAAAAGATCCGGTTGTGGGATCGCTTCTTCCGCGGCGAGCGCCATCTCAACGTCACCAGCGGTTCGGGCCTCGGCCTGTGGATCGCGCACGCTTTCGTCGCCGCCAACGGCGGACGGATTTTCGCTGAGAGCCCCGGCGTCGGCCGCGGCACGACTGTTTCGATCGAACTGCCGGTCACCCAGGCCGCAGTTGCGCAATACGAAGGTGACACCGATGAATAAGACCGCCCCTGTCGTGCTGGTCATCGACGACGAAGTGCAGATCCGCCGCTTTCTGCGCACCGGCTTCGAGCTCAACGGCTTCGTCGTGTACGAGGCCGGTACTGGCAACGAAGCGATCCGCATGCTGACGCAACGGCCGGTCGATCTGGTGATCGTCGATCTCGGTTTACCCGACACCGACGGCGCCGACGTGGTGGAGAGCATTCGTGCCTGGTCCACCGTGCCGGTGATCGTGCTGTCGGTGCGCTCCAGCGAAACCGAGAAGGTGCATCTGCTCGAACTCGGCGCCGACGATTACGTGGTCAAGCCGTTCGGCATGGCGGAGTTGCTGGCGCGCGTGCGCGTCGCGTTGCGCCGGCAGAGCCGCGCGCAGAGCGGCGAGCCGATCGTGCGGATCGGTCCCCTGAGCATCGACCTCGCCGCACGCGCGGTGTCGCTCCACGACAAGCGCCTGACGCTAACGCCGAAGGAATACCGGTTGCTGCAGGTGCTGGCGCAGCACGCCGGCAACGTCGTCACCCACCAGCATCTCCTGAAAGATGTGTGGGGCTCGATCCACGTCCACGACACGCATTATCTGCGCATCTTCGTGCGCAAGCTGCGCCAGAAGATCGAAGCGGACCCGAACAGCCCGAAGATCCTGGTGACGGAACTGGGCGTCGGTTACCGCCTCGCCCAGTCGCTCGACGCCGACCTGCCAGCCTGGCCCGAAACGGGCGCGCCGGGCGACGCCGCCGCGGACAAGGCCGACACCAGAACGGAAGCCAAAACCGAGTAATCGGGCCCGGCCCTTGCCGGAAACAGCCCTCCTTGGAACTCCTTTGGAACCCGCCGCAAGGGGCCGGTTTTCTTGACTCATCGGCCTGATCAGCCCATAAGCATGCCGCGCGGCGGGCCTCACGGCCCGCTGATGCTGTTTGGGTCAGGCTGATCGCCCCTGTGGCACCAGCTAACCCATTGAAAAACATAACTTTCGACTGAAAGAAGCCGGTCCGGGATGGTCCCGAGCGCCGGGGTTGAACACGAAAGAAAGAACGATGTTCGCAGTCATCAAGACCGGCGGTAAGCAATATCGCGTTGCCGCCGAAGACGTGATCCGGGTCGACCGGGTCGAGGGCGAGCCGGGTTCGGTCGTCCAGTTCGGCGAAGTCCTGGCCGTGGGCGGGGACAAGCCGCAGGTCGGCGCTCCGCTGGTGTCGGGCGCCACTGTCGCGGGCGAGCTCATCGAGCACAGCCGCGGCGACAAGGTGATCGCTTTCAAGAAGCGGCGCCGCAAGAATTCCCGCCGCAAGCGGGGCTATCGGCACGAGTTTTCGGTGATCCGCATCACCGAGATTCTGACCGAGGGCAAGAAGCCGTCGGACAAGGCGCCGCCCCGCCCGAAGCGGGAAAAGAAGGTCGCCGCCGCTGCCGACAACAAGTAAGTGATTCCGTCACGGAATCGGTGTAGATAGAGACAGAATTCGAGAGGCCATCATGGCACACAAAAAAGCAGGCGGATCTTCGCGCAACGGCCGTGACTCGGCCGGCAAGCGCCTCGGCCTCAAGGCCTCCGGCGACCAGCAGGTCATCGCCGGCAACATTATCGTGCGTCAGCGCGGCACCCAGTGGCATCCGGGCCGCAATGTCGGCATGGGCCGTGACCACACGCTGTTCGCTCTCACCAACGGAAAAGTCCAGTTCGCCACGAAAAGCAAAGGCCGCTGTTACGTGTCCGTCGTACCGACGATGGAAGCTGCGGCCGAATAGACGGTGGATCAAATCGAGGTCCGCCGGTGTTTCGTCAAACCCGGTGGCCCTCAAAGGGCTCGAAGAGGGGGAGACGGGACACCGTCTCCCCCTCTCTCTTTTTGCAACGGAGCCCTGTGCCATGACCCTGCTCGAAAGACCGCTCTCGGAGAGCTACCGGGAAACCAGCCCTATCGTCCTTGAGACCAAGCGGCTGACCCTGCGCGCGCCGCGCCTCAAGGACGCAAAAACGGTCGCCATGCTCGCGAATGATCGCCGCATCGCCGAGAACACCGCGCGCATCCCACATCCCTACAAACTGTCGGACGCCGAGGGATTTCTGGCGCGTGCCAACACCGCCGGCGGCGAAACCGCATTCCTCATCACGCTGCGCGACGGCACCGTGATCGGTTCGTGCGGATTGATGGCGCTCGAAGGACAGCCGCCCGAACTCGGCTACTGGCTCGGCGTCGATCACTGGGGCAAGGGCTACGCCACCGAAGCCGTGCACGCGGTGATCGATCACGCCTTCACCGATCTCGATTGCGACGCGCTGCAGGCCGGCGCGCGCGTGACCAATCCGGGTTCGCGCCGCGTGCTGGAGAAGTGCGGTTTCCAGTGGACCGGCGTCGGCCTCTACCGCATCCGCGCGCTCGCGAGTTCCGCGCCGATCGATCGGTTCCGGCTCGATCGCGGCATCTGGCATTCGCTCAAGACCTGGGGCCGCGCGCGCAAACTGAGCTGATCGCGCGACGAAAATTGAAAGGATGCAGGCGGCATGCGCGAGCGTGCCGCCTGTTTTGTTGCTGTCGGTTGCGCACGGATTTTTGCTGAATCCGCGCGGCGCTTTGCGACAGAATCGGTGTCGTATTTTTCGCGCGATGTCGCAGGTGCAGCGTGTTGACACGCTCGCGCATCGGGCGCAGGATTTTCGTGTCACGTGAGACGGCACCGCTGAACGTCATGTGCGTTCGAAGAACCCCTGAGTGCGGCGTGTGCGTTTCACCAGCGAGGCTCTCACGCGGAGGAGTGCATGCCACCGGCGCAGCAAGGCCGCGATGATCGCTCCGGCACCGTTCGGACCAGAGCGTAGCGGCCAACCCCACGAACAACGCGCCGCGAGCGGGTCCAGTTGAATCTGGATGATGGGCTGCATCAGTCAGGCAAAGCCCAACCTCACCCGCTCCCGGCAGCGTTTCCTTTTACGCGCAATCTTTGTGAGTCTTTGGACGCCGAAATTTTTTGAGACGGCGCGCTCTTTCTTTTCTCAAACCGATATCGGTCACGCCTCAATCCGCCGCCGGCGGAAACGGCGGATGAGCGAGCCTGCGCTCGCGCATGAAGATATAGATGCCGGCGGCGATGATCACCGCGCAGCCGATCAGCATCGCCGTCTGCGGCACGTCGCCGAAGAACCAGAAGCCCAGCAGGATCGCCCAGACGATCGTCGTGTACTGATACGGCACCACCACCGACGGCGGCGCGACGATCAGCGAGCGGTTGATGCACATATGCGCACCCATGGCGACAATCCCGAGCAGCAGCAATAAGCCAAGATCGGCCGTGCTCATCGGCGTCCAGGTGAACGGCGCCACCACCGCGCCGAACGCCACAGCGCCGAGCATCTGCCATGAGACCAGCACCACGTCGCTGGTGCCGCGCACCAGCCGCGTGCAGATCATCAGCAACGAAAACGAGAAACTGCCGACCAGCGCCACCAGTGCCGGCACGCTCAGGCTGTCCGCCGACGGCTGCAGCGCGATGATGACGCCGCCAAAGCCGACGATCACCGCCGACCAGCGCCGCCAGCCGACCGGCTCGCGCAACAGCGTCGCCGCCATCGCGGTGACGTAGATCGGGCCGGCAAGGTAGTAGGTCATCACGTCGGCGAGCGGCAGCGACGTCAGCGCCCAGTAGAATAGCGCCACCTCACCGGTGGCAAATACCGCGCGCAGAAGCTGGATGCCCGGCCGCGGCGCCCGGATGAAGGCCCCCGCCCCCTCGCGGACCGCGAACGGCGCCAGCACGGCCAGCGCCGCCAGGCTGCGGATCAGCAGCACCTGGCCGACCGAATAGGTCGCCACCAGCCACTTGCCGAGCGCATCGTTGAGCGCGAACAAGAAAATCCCCACCAGCATCAGGGCAATGCCGGCGGCGGTGGAGGAGGCAGGCTGTTGTGAAGTCATCGCGTTGACGGGTATATACGCCGCAAAGGTCGCCCCATAACATGAAGTTCCTCGACGAAGCCAAGGTCTATATCCAGTCCGGAGCCGGCGGAAACGGCTGCGTGTCATTCCGCCGCGAGAAGTTCATCGAGTTCGGCGGGCCGAACGGCGGCAACGGCGGTCGCGGCGGCGACGTGGTGATCGAGGCCGTGGACGGCCTCAACACCCTGATCGATTACCGCTACCAGCAGCACTTCAAGGCGAAGCGTGGCGGCAACGGCATGGGCAAGGACCGCCACGGCGCCAACGGCGCCGACATCGTGCTCAAGGTGCCGGTCGGCACCCAGGTCTATGAGGAAGACGGCGAGACGCTGCTCGCCGATCTCGATCATCTGCACGATCAGGTGACGGTGGCCGAGGGCGGCAATGGCGGCTTCGGCAACGCGCATTTCAAAAGCTCGACCAACCGCGCGCCGCGCAACGCCAATCCCGGCCAGCCGGGCGAGGAGCGCACCATCCGCCTGCGGCTCAAGCTGATCGCCGATGCCGGCGTGATCGGCCTGCCGAACGCAGGCAAGTCCACCTTCCTCGCCACGGTGACGGCGGCGAAGCCGAAGATCGCCGACTACCCGTTCACGACGCTGCATCCGCAGCTTGGCGTGGTGCGCACCGACGACCGCGAATTCGTCATCGCCGATCTGCCGGGGCTGATCGAGGGCGCGCACGAAGGCGTCGGCCTCGGCGACCGTTTCCTCGGCCACACCGAACGCTGCCGCGTGCTGCTGCATCTCGTCGACGGCACATCGGAAGACCCCGGCAAAGCCTACAAGACCGTGCGCAAGGAGCTGGAGGCCTACGGCCACGGCCTCATGGAAAAGCCCGAGATCGTGGTGCTGACCAAGGCCGACGCGCTGATGCCGGACGAGATCAAGACGCGCAGCGCCAAATTGAAACGCGCGGCAAAGCAGACGCCGCTGGTCATGTCCTCCGCGACCCGCCAGGGCGTCGACACGGTGCTGCGCGCGCTGATGACAGTGATCGCCGGCGCCGATGCGGATGAAGAGAAGGTGTGAGGATCGCTTCAGCGACTCCCACCCCGCTTCATCCTGAGGTGGCTTCGCCAAACACCACCCCGCGTGCTAGGAGGAACCCGCGCATCCCGACCGGTTCTCCTTCGCAAACCGCCACCTATGCCGAAATCGCCCTCGCTCAAAAACTTCCGCCGCATCGTCATCAAGGTCGGCTCGTCGCTGCTGGTCGACAGCGCCGCCGGCCGGATCAAGCGCGCGTGGCTGACCTCGCTGGCCGAGGACATCGCCCAGTTGCATAAGGACAAGCGCGACGTGCTCGTCGTGTCGTCGGGCTCGATCGCACTCGGCCGCGCGGTGCTCAAGCTCCCGGCCGGTCCGCTCAAACTCGAGGAGAGCCAGGCCGCCGCCGCCGTCGGTCAGATCGCGCTGGCGCGCACCTGGTCGGAAGTGCTCGGCGCGCACGACATCACCGCCGGTCAGGTGCTGGTGACGCTGTCGGACACGGAAGAGCGCCGCCGCTATCTCAATGCGCGCTCGACCATCAACCGACTGCTGAAATGGCGCGCGGTGCCGGTGATCAACGAGAACGACACGGTGGCGACCACCGAGATCCGGTTCGGCGACAACGACCGGCTCGGCGCGCGCGTCGCCACCATGGTCAGCGCCGATTTGTTGATCCTGCTGTCCGACATTGACGGCCTGTACGACAAGCCGCCCGGACCGAACCGCGACGCCAGGCTCATCCCGCTGGTGGAGCGCATCACGCCGGAGATCGAGGCGATGGCCGGCGTGTCGCATTCTGCCACCGCGCGTGGCGGCATGATCACCAAGATCGAAGCGGCGAAGATCGCCACCACCGCCGGCACGCATATGGTGATCGCACCGGGCCATGTGAAAAATCCCGTCGGCAGCATTGGCAAGGGCGGCGTCTGCACCTGGTTCATGACACCGGCGAATCCGGTGACGTCGCGCAAGAAGTGGATCGCCGGATCACTGGAGCCGCGCGGCACGCTGCTGATCGATGCCGGCGCGGTTGCGGCGCTACGCCGGGGCAAGAGCCTGCTCGCAGCGGGCGTCACGCGCATCGAAGGCCAGTTCGGGCGCGGCGATGCGGTGCTGATCCGCGGCCCGGACGGCGCCGAGATCGGCCGCGGACTGATCGGCTACGACGCCGACGAAGCGCAGGCGATCCGCGGCAAGGGCTCGTCGGACATCCTCACCATCCTCGGCGCCGGCGGCCGGGCCGAGATGATCCATCGCGACGATCTTGTCCTGGGATGACTTGGCGCGTGCTCGCGGGAGCGTGATGGGAACCAGATGCGGTTTCGCGCTTTGATAAAGCGCGACGCAGTTTGGAAAGGTGCTTCAGGCGGGCGCCTAACCGGTGAAGGCGATTGACCGATCGCCCTTAAACCCCGGCCCCAGGGCCGGGGTTTTTGCGTGACCCGGATCACATCCCCAAAAATGGTTTGGCCCAAAAATGGTTTGGGGAGCCGACCGGGGCTCCCCAAAGACAAACGCGAACGCAACGCAGACTCAACGCAACAAACTCAAACGCAACGACTTCACGCAACTCTTTGCACGCCAACGCCACACGCAACGAACGCGACAGCACAACGCGAATGCAACACCGGCGGACTCGAACACCAACAACGCCGGAACAACACGACTCGGCCAGCGGCCGACCTGAGGGCGGTTGACCACCCGACCGCGGCGAAATCAGGGCAGGGAGTCCGCTTGCGCCGAAAGTCGAACGGCGTTCTCCACAGGCCCGGTCAAGGGTCAGCGGCGGCGGGTCGGCCGCCGGCCCTGCACCCGGCGTCCCGGCCGGCTTTTGGCCGGCGCGGCCGGCAATTCCATCAGGGTTCCATCGGGGAACTCGATATAGCGGGAGAATCCGCCACCCAGACGGCCTTCGACGATATATTTGGTGCCTTCGGGCAAACGCGCCGGAAGACGGCTCGAATACGCGGCCATGAAACTCCTCCGCATCTGGCAACCTTCGGTCTGGCTGCAACCTTCGCGGGTCAATGTGTAGGCCGGACGACAGTTTCGCGGCAGCGGCGGGGCGGTGCGGGTTATCCCCATAATCCCCGTATTACCCCGGTCTCGCGGTGGTTCCGGCGACGTGATAGGAAACAGCCACGAGACAGCCGGCCGGACTTTGCGCGCGATGACGACCCCACTCAAACCTATTGAAAAGACTGATGGATTGACCGCCGTGATGGGCGATCTCGGCCGTCAGGCGCGGGCCGCCGCGCGGGTGCTGGCGCTCGCCCCGGCGGCGCAGAAGGATCAGGCGCTCGCCGCCATGGCGCAGGCGATCCGCGACCAGCAGGCGGCGATTCTCGCCGCCAATGCCGAGGACGTCGCCGCCGCCAAGGCGGCCGGAATTTCCGGGGCGTTGCTCGACCGGCTGGTGCTCGACGACAAGCGCGTCGCCGCCATGGCCGAAGGCATCGACGTGATCCGCGCGCTGGCCGACCCGGTCGGCCATGTCACCGAGCGCTGGACGCGGCCCAACGGCATGACCATCGAGCGCGTGCGTGTGCCGATCGGCGTCATCGGCATCATCTATGAGAGCCGCCCGAACGTGACGGCGGATGCCGGCGCGCTCTGTATCAAGGCCGGCAATGCCGCGATCCTGCGCGGCGGCTCCGACAGCTTCCGTTCCTCGCGCGCGATCCAGGCAGCGCTCGCCGCCGGGCTGCGCGCCGCAGGTCTTCCCGAGGCGGCGATCCAGCTCGTCCCCACCCGCGACCGCGCCGCCGTCGGCATGATGCTCACCGGCCTCGACGGCGCGATCGAGGTGATCGTCCCGCGCGGCGGCAAGAGCCTGGTCGAGCGCGTGCAGGCGGAAGCGCGCGTGCCGGTATTCGCGCATCTCGAAGGCGTCAACCACGTCTATGTCGACAAGGCGGCCGATCCGGCGATGGCGATGACCATCGTGCGCAACGCCAAGCTGCGCCGCACCGGCGTCTGCGGCGCGGCGGAGACGCTGCTGGTCGACAAGGCCGCCCCGGCACAGGAATTGAAGCAACTGGTCGACATGCTGCTCGACGCCGGCTGCGAGGTGCGCGGCGACGCCGCGACGCAAGCCGTCGATGCGCGCGTCAAGCCGGCGCGCGACGACGACTGGTCAACCGAATATCTCGACGCGATCATCGCCGCGAAAGTCGTTGATGGCGTCGACGGCGCGATCGCGCATATCGATCGCTACGGCTCGCATCACACCGATGCGATCGTCACCCAGGATCAGGCCACGGCCGACAAGTTTCTCAACGAGGTCGATTCCGCCATCGTCCTGCACAACGCCTCGACGCAATTCGCCGACGGCGGCGAATTCGGCTTCGGCGCGGAGATCGGCATCGCCACCGGCAAGCTGCACGCACGCGGCCCGGTCGGCGTGGAGCAGTTGACGAGCTTCAAATACCGGGTGCGGGGCACGGGCCAGATCCGGCCGTGAGTATTTTTCCGCCTCACGCGCCGGGCCTGAAGATCGGGCTGTTCGGCGGCACGTTCGATCCGCCGCACGACGCGCATCTCGGCGCGGCGCTGCTGGCGATGAAGAAGATCGGCCTCGACCGCGTCTGGTGGCTGGTGACGCCCGGCAATCCGCTGAAGAACACCAGCGGCCTCGCGCCGCTCGCGCAACGCATCGCCGCCGCCAAGGCACTGACGCATCATCCGCGCATCGACGTCACCGGCCTCGAGGCCGAGATCAATACGCGCTACACTTACGACACGGTGCATTATCTCGTGCATCGTTTTCCGCGCGTGCGCTTCGTCTGGATCATGGGCGCGGACAATCTGCGCCACTTCCACCGCTGGCAGAACTGGCGCGGCATCGCCAATCTGGTGCCGATCGCGGTGATCGACCGGCTCGGCCCGAGCCTCTACGCGCCGGGCGGCGTCGCCGGTCAGGCACTGGCCCGGTTCCGTATTCCCGAATCCAAGTTGCGCAGCCTGCCGGACCGCAAGCCGCCGGCCTGGGCCTATCTGCATGGCTTGAAATCGCCGCTGTCGTCCACCGCGCTACGCGCGCTGCGCCGCAAGGGTGACGATCCCAAGCAGGGCGACAAAAGCGGCGATGGCACCGACGGTGCCGAATTGCTATCCTGACGGCGGTTGTCGCCGTCGAACCGACCGAGTTCAGCAAGGACCGAACACCCTGTCCAAATCCGCGCTTCCGCGGGCGAAGCAAAAGAAGCCCGCAACCGCTGCGAAAAAAAGCAGCGCCAAGCCGAGCCGCCCGAAGACGGGCAGCGCCAAGAAACCAGCCGCGAAAAAATCCGCCGTCGCCGCGCCTGAGGCAGCCGATCTGCGCGCCGCGCAGGAAACGCTGCGCATCGTCCTCAAGAGCCTCGACGACATGAAGGCGGAAGACAGCGTGACCATCGACCTCGCCGGCAAGACCTCGATCGGCGACTACATGGTGGTGTCGTCCGGCCGCTCGCAGCGCCATGTCGCCAGCATCGCCGACGAGATCACCAGGAACTTGAAAAAGGCCGGCCGCCACGGCGTGCACAGCGAAGGCAAGCAGATCGCCGACTGGGTGCTGATCGACGCCGGCGACGTGATCGTGCATGTGTTCCGGCCCGAGGTCCGCGCCTTCTACAATATCGAGAAGATGTGGTCGCAGCCGGAGCGGCGCGCTGACTGAGGCACCGGCAACCACAAGGCCGGCCCAGAGACTGAGATGCGCATTCTCGTTGCCGCCATCGGACGCTTGAAGCAAGGCCCGGAAACGGAGCTGTGCGAACGCTATCGCAAGCGCGCGATCCAGAGCGGCCGCGCGCTCGGCTGGCGCGACGTGGAGATCGTCGAGATCCGCGAATCGCGCGCGCAGGACGCCGAGCGGCGCATGGTCGAGGAATCGATCGCGCTCGCCAGCGTGATCCCCGACCATTCGGTGCTGGTGCTGCTCGACGAGCGCGGCGACAGCCTCGACAGCGCCGCCTTCGCCGGCCGGCTCGCCGCCTGGCGCAGCGAGGCCAAACCGGCGGCAACCTTCATCATCGGCGGTGCCGACGGTCTCGCGCCGAGCCTGCGCCAGCGCGCAACCCTGCATCTCGCCTTCGGCGCCGCGACCTGGCCGCACCAGTTCGTGCGGATCATGCTATTGGAACAACTGTATCGCGCGGCAACGATTCTCGGCGGGCATCCGTATCACCGGGCCTAGCGCATGGTCCCGAGAAGTGGGAACCGGTTTTCGGACAAGATCATGCGCCGATATAAAAGGACCGGATTCGGTCTTATTCCGGTCGGAATGGCGGCCTTAATGCTGCGCCGTGACCGGGGCCTATTGAGCGGAGACAGGGCTGGCGTGACGGCGATGCGGCGACAGATCAGGGCAAAAACGCAGTACGGCCTAGCGGCTGTCGCGTTGCTGATCGCCGCGCCGGGCATGCCCTCTTCCACGTTTGCCCAGACCGCGCCGTCGCGGATCGATACGCTGGAACAGCGCGACCGCGACCTCGACGCGATCCGCACCGAACAGCGCAAGGCGACCGAGGCGCAGAGCGCGCTTGCCCGCGAGATCGAGACGATCGCCGCCGACCGGCGCAAGCTCAATGCCGACCTGATCGCGACGGCGGAGCGCATGCGCACGCTGGAGACGCAGATCGCCGCCGCCGAAGCGCGGCTGAAGCCGCTCGATGCAGACGAAACACGTATTCGCGGCTCGCTGATGCAGCGCCGCGCCGTGCTCGCCGAGGTGCTGGCGGCATTGCAGCGGATCGGCCACCGGCCGCCGCCCGCCTTAATGACCGCGCCGGACGACGCGCTGCAGGCGGTACGCACCGCGATTATGCTCGGCGCGGTGCTGCCGGAGATGCGGCAGGAGGCCGAGGCGCTTGCCGCCGATCTCAAGCGGCTCGCCACGGTGCGTCAGGACATCACCCGCGAACGCGAGCAGCTGGCGCGCGATGCCGCCGCCTTGCCGAAGGAACGCGACCGTCTCGCGCTGCTGATCGACCAGCGGCAGAAGAATCAGGCCGAACGCGAGAAGGAACTTGACGCAGAGCGGGCGCGCGCCGGCGACCTCGCGCGCCAGGCGGGCGACCTCAAGGATTTGATCGCCAAGCTGGAGCAGTCGTTGAGCGGCCCGGCCCGTGCCGCCCGCGAAGCCGCCCGCAACGACCAGCGGCCGGAATTATCAGCTTTTCGTGATCCGGGACGGCTCGCCCCGGCCATCGCTTTTTCCACCGCGCGGGGAAAACTTCCGGTGCCGGTTAACGGGGTGAAATTGCGCGATTTCGGCGCATCCGACCCCTCCGGCAACACCGAAAAAGGTCTTTCCATTGCCACCCGCGCCGGCGCGCAGGTCACGGCGCCGGCGGATGGCTGGGTTGTCTATGCCGGACCCTTCCGCACTTATGGCCAACTCTTGATCCTGAATGCCGGCGGCGGGTATCATGTGTTACTCGCGGGAATGGACCGGATTTCCGTCGAACTCGGCCAATTTGTTCTGACAGGGGAACCAGTTGCGGTGATGGGGAGCGGGTCGCAAGTCGCCGCGATCGTTGCCGCCGGGGCCAGCCAGCCGGTTCTCTATATCGAGTTTCGCAAGGACGGGGTTCCTATCGACCCGGGCCCATGGTGGGCCGCAAGCGATAGCGAAAAGGTTCGCGGATGATCATGCGCAAGACGACTCTGATACTGCTCGGTGCGGCTGCCGGTGCTGCCGTCACGTTGATGTCGACGCAGCCCAAGCTCGTGCTGATGGGCTCGAGCGCGAAGGCCGCGGTCGCCGACACGTATCGGCAGCTCAATCTGTTTGGTGACGTGTTCGAGCGCGTGCGCGCCGACTACGTCGAGAAGCCCGACGACAGCAAGCTGATCGAAACCGCGATCAACGGCATGTTGCAGGGTCTCGATCCGCATTCGAGCTACATGGACCCCAAGAGCTTCCGCGACATGCAGGTGCAGACGCGCGGCGAGTTCGGCGGCCTCGGCATCGAAGTGACGATGGAAGACGGCCTGATCAAGGTCGTCGCGCCGATCGACGACACGCCCGCAGCGAAGGCCGGCGTGCTCGCCAACGACATCATCACCAAGCTCGACGAAGACCAGGTGCAGGGCCTCACGCTCAACCAGGCGGTCGAAAAGATGCGCGGCCCGGTGAACACCAAGATCAAGCTCACCATCATGCGCAAGGGCCAGGACAAGCCGGTCGAAGTGTCGATCACGCGCGACATCATCCGCGTGCGCTCGGCGCGCTGGAACACCGAAGGCGATGACGTCGGTTATATCCGCCTGACGCAGTTCAACGAGCAGACCACCGAAGGCCTGAAGAAGGGCATCGCCGAAATCCAGAGCAAGATTCCGGAGAACAAGCTCAAGGGTTACGTGGTCGACATCCGCAACAATCCGGGCGGCCTGCTCGATCAGGCGGTGTCGGTGTCCGATGCGTTCCTGCAGAAGGGCGAGATCGTCTCGACGCGCGGCCGCAACGCCGAAGAGACTCAGCGTTTCAGCGCGCGCGCCGGCGACCTCACCAAGGGCAAGCCGATCATCGTGCTGATCAACGGCGGCTCGGCGTCGGCGTCGGAAATCGTCGCGGGCGCATTGCAGGACCACAAGCGGGCGACGATCCTCGGCACCCGTTCGTTCGGCAAGGGCTCAGTGCAGACCATCATCCCGCTCGGCTCCGGCAACGGCGCGCTCCGGCTCACCACCGCGCGCTACTACACGCCGTCCGGCAAATCGATCCAGGCCAAGGGCATTGTTCCGGATATCGAAGTGCTGCAGGACGTGCCGGAGGATCTCAAGGCGCGGACCGACACCAAGGGTGAAGCCTCGCTGCGCGGCCACCTCAAGGCGGCGGAAGGACAGGAAGCCACCGGCTCGCAGTCCTACATTCCGCCGGATGCTAAGAACGACAAGGCGCTGAACATGGCCTACGACCTGCTGCGCGGCACGCAGGTGAACGCGGCGTTCCCGCCGAACAACAAGAGCGCGTCGGTTCCGAACTGACGCGCAATCACAAGCCAATCGTCGAATCGGGGCGGCCCGCGGGCCGCCCCGATTGCGTTTGGAGGCCCGTGCTAGAATCCACCCAATGATTCGCACCCGGATAATCTCGTGGACGACCTGAGCGCGCCCCTCGGTCAGAAGCGGCCGCAGCGCGCGGCCGCACGATGGCTCGGAAAGCTCGGCCTCAACCGCATCCCGGTGACGCCGATCCAGGCGCTCGCGGGCGGCCTCGGCCTCGCGGTCGGTGCGGTCGCGCTCTGGGCCGTGGCGGTGGACGATCCGCTCGGCGGCGAACCGATGGTGGTGGTCGCCGCCAAAACCGGCGGAGCCAACGCGGCAGACCCGGCGGGCGCAACCGACACCAAGGGCAATGCGCGCCGCTACGACGGCCCGCCACCAACCGCTGCGCAGCCCTCCGGCGCGCAGACGGTCAACATCATCGACGGTGCCAGCGGCAAGAGCCAGCAGGTCGTCATTCCGGTCAATCCGGCTGGCCCCGGTTCCAGTTCAAACACCGCCAGCGCGCCGCCGGGCGACCAGCATCTGCTGGAGAAAACGCGCCACGGCGATGTCCCCCGCATCGGCGCCGATGGCGCGCGCCCGTCCACCGCTTATGCCCGGCCGCTGGCGATCCCGCCCGGCAAGGCCGACGCGCCGCGCATCGCACTGGTGGTTACCGGGCTCGGCATTTCCACCAAGGCGACCAACGACGCGCTGACGCGGCTGCCGGGGCCGGTGAGTTTCGCCTTCACGCCCTATGGTCACGAGGTCGATCAACTGGTGGGCCGCGCGCGGCAGGCCGGCCACGAGGTGCTGCTGCAGGCACCGATGGAGCCGTTCGACTATCCGGATAACGATCCGGGTCCGCAGACGCTGCTGACGTCGCTGACGGCCGAGCAGAACATCGATCGCATGCAGTGGCTGATGAGCCGGTTCCAGGGTTATGTCGGCATCGCCAATTTCATGGGCGCGCGCTTCACCGCATCGGAAAGCGCGCTCGGGCCGATCCTGCGCGAGACCGGCAAGCGCGGGCTGATCTTCGTCGATGACGGCACGTCGAGCCGCAGCCTCGCCGGGCAGATCGCCGGCGCCAACAACATTCCGTTCGCCAAGGCAGACGTGGTGATCGACAACGTGCCGACCGCGGCCGAGATCGATCGCGCGCTCGGCCGGCTCGAAGCGCAGGCCCGCGAACGCGGCATTGCGTTCGGCGTGCTCACCGCGTTGCCGCTCGCCATCACACGCGTTGCCGACTGGACCAAGAAAGCGGAAGCACGCGGCTTCGTGCTGGTGCCGATCACCGCGGTGGCGATCAAGGCCAAATCGAGCTAGTCTTTTTGCATGCGCAAACCTGCGAAAAAGACCGCCAAACGGCGTCCGGCCTCTCGCTCAACATCAACCAAGTCTTCAAAATCAACCAAGACGAAAACGCGCAAAGCCAAACCGCGCGCGGCGGCTTCGCGCCCAAGCGCGAAGAAGAAGAAACCGAAGACCGCGCGCGCCAAGGCATCGCCCAATGCGGCGGTGAAAACGCCGGCGGCTGCGGCAAAGCTCCCCTATCGGCCGTGTGCCGGCCTCACCGTGTTCAACCATCGCGGCGAGGTGTTCATCGGCCGCCGCGACGGCGGGCCTGAGCATACCGACGCCACGCATATCTGGCAGATGCCACAAGGCGGCATCGACAAGGGCGAGGACGCGTATGCCGCCGCGCTGCGCGAACTCTACGAAGAGACCAATATCCGCTCGGTGAAGAAGCTCGGCGCGGTGAAAGGCTGGCTGACCTACGACATTCCCGCGCATCTGCTGGGCAAGGCGTGGAAGGGCCACTATCGCGGACAGAAACAGAAATGGTTCGCGCTGCTGTTCACCGGCGACGATCGCGAGATCGACGTGCATGCGCCAGGCGGCGGCAAGCACAAGCCGGAATTCATCGACTGGCGCTGGGAGCCGATCGGCAATCTTCCGCGGCTGGTGGTGCCGTTCAAGCGCGGCATCTATCGTCAGGTGGTCAAGGAATTCCGCAAATTCGCGCGGCGCACGCGCTGAAACGAGCAGCGCCGTGAGCGAGCGTTTCGTCGTCATCACCGGCGGTCCCGGCGCCGGCAAGAGCAGCCTAATCGACGCGCTCGCCGCCGATGGTTTTCCGATCGTCGCTGAGGCCGGCCGCGACATCATCCGCGATCAGATGGCACGCGGCGGCACCGCCCTGCCCTGGATCGATCCGGCCGCCTTCGCGCAAGCCATGCTTGACCACGATAGCGCCGCTTACACGCAATGTGCGCAGCGGGCCGATGACAGTCTGGTATTCTTCGACCGCGGCGTGGTCGACATCGTCGGCTATCTCACCCTGACTGGATTGCCGATTCCACCCGCGCTCGATCGAGCCGCGCGCAGCCTGCGCTATCGCCCGCAGGTGTTCATCGCTCCGGCCTGGCATGAGATTTATGCGCAGGACACCGAACGCAAACAGGATTTCGACGAAGCCCGCCGCACTGAGGCGGCGATGCGCGAGGTCTATCCGCGTTACGGCTATACGCTGATCGACCTGCCCCGCGCGAGTGTTGCGAAGCGGACCACCTTCATTCGGCGCGCTTGCGGCGCTGAACCATCGTCGGTTCCATAGAATCGCAGACGCCGCGATGCGACACATGCCGCAGGACATTCGGCCGCAGTATCGTCCGCCATTCGGACCTTTCGTTGCCACGCTTTGCTCTTACGTGGATTGCGATCCATGGGAGTGATGCACACGATGTTCGATGCGAAGTCTCTGCTCGACCAGTTCCTGGGCGGCAATCCGCTGCAACCGGGCGCGCAACGCGGCACGAATGCCAGCGGACAGACTGGCGGGCATACTGCCGGTCTTGGCGATCTGCTCGGCCAGTTCAACGGTTTCGGCGGCGGTCTCGGCGGCGGCGCTGTCGCTGGCGGGCTTGCCGCGCTGCTGCTCGGGTCCAAGCAGGGCCGCCGCCTCGCCGGCAATGCCTTGCAATATGGCGGCATGGCCGTGGTCGGCGCGCTCGCCTATCGCGCTTATCAGAACTGGCAGTCCGGACGCGTGGCAACGCCGGACGCGCAGCCCGCCGCCTTCCTGCCGCCGCCGTCCGACACGCCGTTCGCGCCGACCGATGCGCACGATCAGCAATCGCTGGCGCGGCATCTGCTGCGAGCCATGATCGCCGGCGCCAAGGCCGACGGGCACGTGGATGAAGCGGAGCAGAAGGCAATCTTCGCGGAAATGCAGAAGATGCCGCTCGACGCCGACGATCGGAATTTCGTGCTCGACGAATTGCGCAAGCCGCTCGACATCGATGCGGTGGCGCGTGGCGCGCGGACGCCGGAAGAAGCCGCGAGCATCTACACGGCATCGCTCTTGGCAGTGAATGTCGATCACGCCGCCGAACGCGGCTATCTCGCGATGCTCGCCGCGCGGCTCCATCTCGACGATGCACTGGTCAAACATCTGCACGCCAGTGTCGAGGCTGCCAGCGCGCCGCAATCCGCGCCCGCCGCCTGATACCGAAAAAGAAAAAGCCGGGCATCTGCCCGGCTTTTTTTGATTCCGCGACCGATCCGGCGATCAGTGCATCGCTGTCCCGGTGAGATGACGATCGACCTCCTTGAAATGGTCGAGCCGCGCGATCGCCTTGTCGAGCGCGTTGCCGGGCTCCATGCCCTTGATCGAGGCTTCCAGTGTCTCGATCTTGCCGGTGACCACAGCACGATCCATGTCCGCCGCCTTGTCGGCGACGTCGGCGAGCACGGTGAGACCCGCCTCCGACACTTCGGCGAAGCCGCCGAGCACCACCATCTCGACCTTCTGGCCGCCGGCATAGATCGTCAGGATGCCCGGCCGCAGCAGCGATACGGTCGGCGCATGGCCGGCGAGAACGCCGAAGTCACCTTCGGTGCCCGGCACGTCGACCTGATCGACCTCGCCCGAGAAGGTCATCTTGTCGGGCGCGACGAGGTGGAAGTGAAACGTGGCCATTCTAACACTTGCTCCAGACTGCACCCTCATCCTGAGGAGGCCGCATCGCGGCCGTCTCGAAGGATGAAGGCCACCGTTCTCCCCTCACCCTTCGAGACGCCGCCTAACGGCGGCTCCTCAGGGTGAGGACAGCAGGATTAAGCCGCTTCCGCCGCGAGCTTCTTGCCCTTCTCGACGGCTTCTTCGATCGTGCCGACCATGTAGAACGCCGCTTCCGGCAGATGGTCGTACTTGCCTTCGACCAGCCCCTTGAAGCCCTTGATCGTGTCTTCGATCGAGACCAGCTTGCCCGGCGCGCCGGTGAACACTTCGGCGACGTGGAACGGCTGCGACAAGAAGCGCTCGATCTTGCGCGCGCGCGCCACCGTCAGCTTGTCCTCTTCCGACAGTTCGTCCATGCCGAGAATGGCGATGATGTCCTGCAGCGCCTTGTAACGCTGGAGGATCTGCTGGGTCTGACGGGCGACCGCGTAGTGCTCTTCGCCGACGACGAGCGGCGACAGCATGCGCGAGGTCGAGTCGAGCGGGTCCACCGCCGGATAGATGCCCTTCGCCGCGATGTCGCGCGACAGCACCGTGGTCGCGTCCAAGTGCGCGAACGAGGTCGCCGGCGCGGGGTCGGTCAAGTCGTCGGCCGGCACGTAAATCGCCTGCACCGAGGTGATCGAGCCCTTGGTGGTGGTGGTGATGCGTTCCTGCAGCGCGCCCATGTCGGTCGCGAGCGTCGGCTGATAGCCCACCGCCGAAGGAATACGGCCGAGCAGCGCCGACACTTCCGAACCCGCCTGGGTGAAGCGGAAGATGTTGTCGACGAAGAACAGCACGTCCTGGCCCTGATCGCGGAAATATTCCGACAGCGTCAGACCGGTGAGGCCGACGCGGGCGCGCGCGCCCGGCGGCTCGTTCATCTGGCCGAACACGAGGGCGCACTTCGAGCCTTCGCCGCCGCCCTTCTTGTTGACGCCGGATTCGATGAACTCGTGATAGAGGTCGTTGCCCTCGCGGGTGCGCTCGCCGACGCCGGCGAACACCGAGTAACCACCGTGCGCCTTGGCGACGTTGTTGATCAGTTCCTGAATGAGCACGGTCTTGCCGACGCCCGCGCCGCCGAACAGGCCGATCTTGCCGCCCTTCGCATAAGGCGCGAGCAGGTCGACGACCTTAATGCCGGTGACGAGGATCTGCGCCTCGGTCGACTGGTCGGTGTACTTCGGCGCTTCCGCGTGGATCGGCATTTTGGCTTCGGATTTCACCGGGCCGGCTTCGTCGATCGGCTCGCCGACGACGTTGATGATGCGGCCGAGCAGGCCGGGACCGACCGGCACGGCGATCGCTTCGCCGGTGTCGGTGACTTCCTGACCGCGGACCAGACCTTCGGTGATGTCCATGGCGATGGCGCGCACGGTGTTTTCACCGAGATGCTGCGCCACTTCGAGCACCAGGCGGTTGCCGCCGTTCTTCGTCTCGAGCGCGTTCAAAATCGCCGGCAGATGGCCTTCAAACTGCACGTCGACGACGGCGCCGATGACCTGGGTAATGCGTCCGACCTGATTGGCAGCCATGAGTTCTCTCCTTGAATCGATCTGCGCTCAGACGACGGTCAACGTGACGGGCACGTTGCCGCGCGTCGCGCGCGAATACGGACAAATCTTGTGAGCGTCTTCGACCAGCGCCTGCACCTTGGCTTTGTCGGCGCCGGGGATCGTAACCTTGATGTCGGCCTTCAGCGCGAACGAGATGTCGTCCTTGTCGATGCCGATCGACACCGTGACGCGCGCATCCTGACCGTCGAGACCATGCTTCTTGGCGAGCGCGAGGATCGCCTGACCGAAGCACGACGACCAGCCCAGCGCGAACAATTGCTCGGGATTGTGGCCCTCGCCGGAACCACCCATCTCCTTCGGCAGCGCCATAGCAAGGCCGAGGCCGCCATTGTCGAGCACCGCGCGGCCGTTGCGGCCGCCCTTGGTCGTTGCTGTGGTCGTGTATGCCATGCCGACAACTCCCTCGGTTACAGCTCTTGTTACAGCGCCTCGGCGCCGGAGATGATCTCGATCAGTTCCTTCGTGATCATCGCCTGACGCGTGCGGTTATAGGTCAGTGTCTGCTTGCGGATCATCTCGCCCGCGTTGCGGGTGGCGTTGTCCATGGCGCTCATCTGCGCGCCGTAGAACGATGCGTTGTTCTCCAGCAGCGCGCGGAAGATCTGCACCGAGAGGTTACGCGGCAGCAGGTCGCCGAGGATTTCGTCTTCCTCCGGCTCGTATTCGTAGGCTGCGATCGGCGCGGCAGCGGCAGACGAAGCGGCCTCGAAGGTCGGCGGAATGATCTGCTGCGCGGTCGGGATCTGCGCGATCACCGACTTGAACTTGGAATAGACCAGCGTGCAGACGTCGAACTCGCCGTTCTCGAACATCTCGATGACGCGCTTGCCGATCTTCTCGGCATCGGCGAAGCCGATCACGCGCACGGCGCGCAGGTCCGTACGCTCGACGATCTGCTTCTCGAAATTGCGGCGGAGCTGCTCGTAGCCCTTCTTGCCGACGCAGAAAATCTTGACCTGCTTGCCTTCTGCGATCAGCGCATTGGCGCGCTCGCGGGCAAGGCGCACGATCGAGGTGTTGAAGGCGCCGCACAGGCCGCGTTCGCCGGTGCAGACCAGCAACAGGTGCACCTTGTCGGAGCCGGTACCGCCGAGCAGCTTCGGCGCGGAATTGCTGCCGGCAACGCCGGAAGCGATATTGCCGAGCACCGCGTCCATGCGTTCCGCATAGGGCCGTGCCGCTTCCGCGGCGCTCTGCGCGCGGCGCAGCTTCGAGGCCGCCACCATCTGCATGGCCTTGGTGATCTTCTGCGTCGCCTTGGTCGCGGCGATGCGCACGCGCATGTCTTTGAGAGAGGCCATCGAACCCGTTCTCTGTCCCAGTCACCCGGCTTTTCCGGGCACTCCCGCCTCGGCAGGTATCCGTGTCTTGATGTCGTGGCCAGCGCGAACCGGCCACGACGAAACGTTGTTACGCGAAGGTCTTACGCAAAGGTCTTGGCGAAGCCGTCGACCACGCCCTTGAGCTTCTTTTCCGTGTCGGACGACAGATCGCCGGACTTGCGGACGTCTTCGAGGATGTCGTTGTGCTTGGTGCGCACCAGCGACAGCAGACCGTCCTCAAACGCGCGCACGCGGGCGACCGGAAGCTGATCGAGATAGCCGTTCACGCCGGCGTAGATCACGACCACCTGCTCTTCCATCTTCAGCGGCGAGAACTGCGGCTGCTTCAGGAGCTCAGTGAGGCGCGAGCCGCGCGCGAGGAGGCGCTGCGTGGTGGCGTCGAGGTCGGAGCCGAACTGCGCGAACGCCGCCATTTCGCGGTACTGCGCCAGCTCGCCCTTGATCTTGCCGGCGACCTTCTTCATCGCCTTGGTCTGCGCCGACGAACCGACGCGCGACACCGACAGACCGACGTTCACCGCCGGGCGGATGCCCTGATAGAACAGGTCGGTCTCGAGGAAGATCTGACCGTCGGTGATCGAAATCACGTTGGTCGGAATATAGGCCGACACGTCGTTGGCCTGGGTCTCGATCACCGGCAGCGCGGTGAGCGAACCGGCGCCCTTGGCGTCGCTCATCTTCGCGGCGCGCTCGAGCAGGCGGGAGTGGAGATAGAACACGTCGCCCGGATAGGCTTCGCGGCCCGGCGGGCGGCGCAGCAGCAGCGACATCTGGCGGTAAGCAACGGCCTGCTTCGACAGATCGTCATAGATGATCACGGCGTGCATGCCGTTGTCGCGGAAGTACTCGCCCATGGTGCAGCCGGAGAACGGCGCCAGGAACTGCATCGGCGCGGCGTCCGAGGCGGTCGCGGCGATCACGACGGAATATTCCATCGCGCCCTGCTCTTCGAGCACCTTCACGAACTGCGCGACGGTGGAGCGCTTCTGGCCGACCGCGACGTAGACGCAGTAGAGCTTCTGGCTCTCCGGGGCGCCGGCGACGTTGAGCGGCTTCTGGTTGAGAATGGTGTCGAGCGCGATCGCGGTCTTGCCGGTCTGGCGATCGCCGATGATCAGCTCGCGCTGGCCGCGGCCGATCGGGATCAGCGCGTCGACGGCCTTGAGGCCGGTCGCCATCGGCTCGTGCACCGACTTGCGCGGAATGATGCCCGGCGCCTTGACGTCCACCTGCTTGCGGGCCTCGGCCTTGATCGGGCCCTTGCCGTCGATCGGGTTGCCGAGCGCGTCAACGACGCGGCCGAGCAGGCCCTTGCCGACCGGCACGTCCACGATGGCGCGGGTGCGCTTGACGGTCTGGCCTTCCTTGATCTCGCGGTCGGCGCCGAAAATAACGATACCGACGTTGTCGGTTTCGAGGTTCAGCGCCATGCCGCGGGTGCCGTTCTCGAACTCGACCATTTCACCGGCCTGAACGTTGTCGAGACCGTAGACGCGGGCGATGCCGTCACCGACGGACAGCACCTGACCAACTTCGGAGACCTCGGCCTCCTGGCCGAAATTCTTGATCTGATCCTTCAGGATCGCGGAAATTTCTGCGGCGCGGATGTCCATCAGCGGGCCTCTTTCATCGCAAACTTGATTGAGTTGAGTTTCGTGCGCAGGGAGCTGTCGACCATGCGGCTGCCGACCTTGACGATCAGACCGCCGATGATGGCGGGATCGACCTTGACGTTGAAGTCAATGTCCTTGCCGCCGGTCACCGATTTGATCGCGCTCTTGAGCGCGTCCATGTTCTTGTCGTTCAGCGGCTCGGCCACGGTGACCTCGGCGGTCACCTCGCCCTTGTTGTGGGCGACCAGAGCCTTGTAATCGCGGATCACCTCGCGCACGGCGAACAGCCGGCGGTTCGTGGTGAGCACCCGGAGGAAATTCGCGGCAAGACCACCGATGCCGGCCTTGTCGAGGATCGCACTCAGCGCCTTGAGCTGATCGTCGGCGCCGTAGACCGGGCTGCGGACCAGCCGCTCCAGATCCTTGTTGTTGGCGATCAGGGCGTCGAACGCCTCGAGATCGGCCTTCACGGCGTCGAGTTTTTTCTCGTCGCGCGCCAGTTCAAACAGGGCATTCGCGTAGCGCCCCGCCATTCCGGAAACGATGGATAATTCGGCTGCCATCGGCGTCGTTTGACCACACCATCCGCAAGCCTGAAGGCGTCGCAAAAGCGGCGTTCCAAGCTATTGGAATCCAAGAGGGAATTCCGATTTCGGAGAACCGGGCGGGAGCCCGCGAAAAACCGCCCCAAAATCGCGGGTTTGCTAACATACCGGTCCCTGCGGTGCAACACGGACCAGGGCGACAAATAGGATGACGGGAACAGTTTTGGGAACCGGGCGTTGCCGACCTTGAATCGCGTCGGCGCCGGCGCCCTGACCTATCCCAGTATCCCTCATGAATGCTCCGCCGGCCCGGTCTGCCCGCTTTACCCTGCGCGATGCCACGGCCGACGCCCACCAGGCCGTCGAAGCCGGATTTAGCCGCCTCGATCTGCGACAGATCGACGATTACCGGACGTTCCTGAGCGGCCTTGCTGCGGCTTTCGTGCCGCTGGAACGAGCGTTGGAAGCCGCCGGAATCGATCGTTTTCTGCCGGACTGGCCACAACGGCGACGCCGCGACCTGCTGACGCAGGATTTGGCGGATCTCGGGGCTGCCGTCGTACCGCTTACTATCCCGCCGCTCCCGATCGACGGGCCGGCGCTGCTCGGCACCGCCTATGTGCTCGAAGGCTCGCGGCTTGGCGGGCGCGCCATTCTGTCGGGTCTCGGACCGGACACAGACCCGCGCGTGCGGGCCGCCACGCGCTTTCTCACCCCCGAGCCCGGCAATTCACGGCTGTGGACATCGCTGCTGGCATCGCTGGATCACCACCTGCCCGACAACGCCACCCGCAACCGCGCGGCGGACGCCGCCAATGTCGCCTTTGCCTGTTTCGGTCGCGCGCAGCGGGCCACATCCAAGCCCCCACGCACCGCGATACCCGCCCATGTCTGATCCCGAGGTTCATCCCGGCCATATCGACCTGACGAATTGCGATCGCGAACCGATCCACATTCTCGGGCATGTGCAGCCGTTCGGTTTCCTGCTGGCGTTGTCGCGCGACTTCACGGTGGTGTCCGCCTCAACCAATGCCGGCACGTTTCTCAATCTGCCGCAGGACAAAATCGTCGGCGCCGCCCTCGATGACATTTTCGACGTGCAATCGATCCATCTGATCCGCGGCCGCATGCAGATGCTGCGTGGTCCTGATTCGGTGGAACGGATTTTCGGCCTCAAGCTGCGGCCGAACGGCCGGCTGTTTGACGTCGCGGTGCATGTCGCCGGCCAGACCGTCTTGATCGATGCCGAGCCGAGCATCGAGGAAAGCGAACTCAATTCCAGCGATTTCGTTCGCTCGATGCTGGAGCGGCTACGCCATACGGTGACATTCGAGGCGCTCTTCCGCGAGGCGACACGACAGATCAAGGCACTGACCGGATTCGACCGGGTGATGGTTTATCGCTTCGATGCTGACGACGCCGGCGAGGTGATCGCCGAAGTCGCAGCCCCGCATCTGGTCTCCTATCTCGGACAGCATTATCCCGCCTCCGATATCCCGAAACAGGCGCGCATTCTCTACGAACGCAACTGGCTGCGCATCATCACCGACATCAATGCGCAGCCGGTGCCGCTCGACCCGCCGATGGGGCCACACGGACCGATCGACCTGTCGATGAGCAGCGTTCGCGCCGTGTCGCCGATCCACATCGAATATCTCAAGAACATGGGTGTGGGCGCGTCGCTGTCGATCTCGATCCTGCGCGACGGCAAGCTATGGGGGCTGTTCGCGTGCCACCATTACAGCGCCCGCCACATCTCCTTCGAGCGCCGCACCGCCGCCGAACTGTTCGGCCAGATGTTCTCGTGGATTCTCGAAAGCCGCGAACGCGAACAGGACGTCGCCTATCAGGCACGCGCGCAGGAGATCAATCAGAAGATCATGACCACGATGGCCTCCAGCAATCCGGGGCTGGAGACCTTGAAGAGTTTTCTCGAAGACATTCGCAGCGTGGTGAACTGCGACGGCGCGGGCATCTGGAATGACGGTCAGATCAGCCTGAGCGGCACCACGCCGACAGCGGAAGAATTCACCGAGCTGGTGAGTTTCCTCAACAAGCAGGAAATCAAGAGCGTCTATGCGGTCAATGAAATCCGCAGGATTTATCCGCGCGCCGAGGATTTCGCCGACCGCGCGGCGGGCCTGCTCGCGGTGCCGATCTCTCGCGCACCGCGCGACTACCTCATCTTCTTCCGCGCCGAGGTCACGCGGTCCGTGACGTGGGGCGGCGATCCGACCAAGCCGGCGCAGCTCGGCCCGAACGGCATCCGCCTCACGCCGCGCAAGAGCTTCGAGGCGTGGAAGGAAGTGGTGCGCGGCCAGTCCGCCCATTGGACCGACGCAGATATCCGCATCGCCGAAGGTTTCCGCGTGACGCTGCTTGAGGTCATCCTGCAGATGACCGACACAACGGAGAAAGAGCGCAAGGCGGCGCAGGAGCGGCAGGAACTGCTGATCGCCGAACTCAACCACCGCGTCCGCAACATCCTCAGTCTCATCCGCGGCCTGATCAATCAGGGCAAGAACTCGACCATGACGAGCGAACAGTTCGCCAACGTGGTCGGCGGCCGCATCCAGGCTCTCTCGCGCGCGCACGACCAGATTACCAAGATGAACTGGGCGCCGGGGAACGTGCGTGGCCTGATCGAATCCGAGGCCGACGCCTATCTCGGTGGCAAAGCCGATCGTGTGAATTTCACCGGGCCCGATGTGGCACTGGAGCCGGAAGCCTTCGCTACGCTCGCGCTCGTCGTGCATGAACTCGTCACCAATTCGGCTAAATACGGCGCACTCAGCGATTCAACCGGCCTGGTGTCGATCGATTGGCATCTCGACAAGGCCGATCAACTGGTCATCGCGTGGCAGGAAAGCGGCGGCCCGCCGGTAATACCGCCGAAGCGGCGCGGCTTCGGCTCGACCATCATCGAGCGTTCGATCCCTTACGACCTCGCCGGTCAGTCGGAGATCCATTATGAACTGCTTGGCGTGCGCGCCCGCATGGTGATCCCCGCTCGCTTCGTCCGCACCGATATACCGGACGAACCGCAGCGCGCCGCGGCCGGGAAGCGATCCGTGATCGCGCCCGAGAAGAACCTCTTTTCCGGCACGGTGCTGATCCTCGAAGACAATCTGATCATCGCCATGGACGCCGAGGCGATCATGGAGCGGCTCGGCGCCAAACGCGTCGATATCGCCTCCAATGTGCGCGACGCCTTGCGCACGATCGAGAAGACTCCGCCGGACTTTGCGCTGCTCGACATCAATCTCGGCAACGAAAACAGCATTCCGGTCGCACTGAAGCTCAAGCAGCTCGGCATCCCGTTCGCGTTCGCGACCGGCTATGGCGAGCGCGCGCCGCTGCCGCCGAACCTGACGGATGTGCGGGTGGTCCAGAAGCCCTACATGCCCGAGGCGCTGATCGCCGCGATGCCGCTGGAGAACAAGAAAGCCTGACGCGCCCGCATTTGACGGCGGGGCGCCCTCGGTCTATTTGCTGCATCGCGGGACGACCCGCGCTTCCCCTTATTCGCAGGGACGACCCTGCCCGTTAGAGGTGCGGTCATGTCGTGGCTGATTCTGTTTATTGCCGGTCTGTTTGAAATCGGCTGGGCCATCGGACTCAAATACACCGAAGGTTTCTCCCGTCTCGTCCCCTCGGTCCTCACCGCCATCTGCATGGTACTAAGCGTCGTCCTGCTCGGCTGGGCGCTCCGGTCGCTGCCGGTCGGCACCGCCTATGCGGTCTGGACCGGCATCGGCGCAGTCGGTACCGCGCTGCTCGGCATCTGGCTGTTCGGCGAACCGGCCACCGCCGGCCGCCTCGTCTCGATCCTGCTGATCGTCTGCGGAATCGTCGGCCTCAAGCTGGTGTCCTGACCGGCACGTCTGTCGATCGATACCTGCAACGCATACGAAGCATGCGTTCGGTAATGACAGATTGCCACGGGCGATTGCGCTCGGGCATATGAACCCATGTTGTCCGCGCTTCTGTCCTATCTGCCTTCCGGCGATCTGATCATGGTCGCCGGGCCAGCGCTGATCTTCGCCTATCTGGTCTTCGGGCTCGCTGGATTCGGCAGCGCGCTGGTTGCCGCGCCGATCATCGCGCATGTGATGCCGGTGGCGGACATCGTGCCGCTGTTCGCGCTGATGGACTGCACGGCCATCGTCGTGAACGGCATCAAGCTCGGCAAGAAAATCGCGAAGGACGAATTGCTGCGGCTGGTGCCGCTGATGGCGATCGGCAACCTGATCGGCATCTATCTGGTCCTGACGATTCCGCCGACGCCGATGATGGTCTTCCTCGGCATCTTCGTGTCCGCTTATGCCATCTACACCTTGGCAAGCCCGACATTCTCGGGGCACTTCAGCCGGGGCTGGGTCGTTCCGTTCGGCGTCATGGGCGGCGTCATCAGCGCGATGTTCGGTGCCGGAGGCTTTATCTATGCGATCTATCTGAGCCGCCGGCTGCCCGATAAGGATGCGCTGCGCGGGACACTGACCGTGCTCCTCGGCATCAGCAATTTCACCCGGTTCGGCTTCTTTGCCGCCGCCGGCGTTTACAACGACGGGCGTCTCGCCGTTCTGGCGTTGTGCGCAATCCCGGTGATGGCTGTCGGTCTGTTCTTCGGCTATCGCCTCGCTGGACGCCTCAACCGAGAACAATTCATCCGGGTGCTGTGCGTGATCCTGATCGTCGCCGGCATTTCCCTGATCGGGCGCGCCGTGTTCGGCTGAGTCTCAATAAAAGCTCTGCGGATCGACATCGACATCGAGCTTGATGTTACCGCGTCGCTTCGGCCCGGCGGCGATCCACGCGCGCAGATACCCTGACAGATCGACGGCACGCGGCGCTTTCGCCAGCAGGCGGAAGCGATGCCGGCCGCGCACCATGGCGATCGGCGCCTCGGCCGGGCCGAGCACGCGGATCGCGTCGTCGCGCGGCGCCGCCTGCGCCAGTTGCCGCGCATAGGCTTCGGTCGCGTGCTTGTCCGTCCCCGACACGATCAAGGCCGCGAGCCGCCCGAACGGCGGATAGCCGGTCGCCTCGCGAAGCTCGATCTCGCTCGAATAGAACGCGTCACGGTCGCCAGAGATCAATGCGCGCATCACCGGATGCTCCGGCTGGTGCGTCTGCAAGAAGCCGTAGCCGCGCCCGGTCTCGCGGCCGGCGCGGCCGGTCACCTGATGCAGCAACTGGAACGTCCGCTCGCCGGCGCGCGGATCGCCGTTGCCGAGACCGAGGTCGGCATCGACGATGCCAACCAGATTGAGCCGCGGGAAATGATGTCCCTTGGCGACGAGCTGCGTGCCGATGATGATGTCGAACCGGCCTTGCGCGACGTCTTCCAGCTCCTGCTGCAACCGCTCGACCGATTCCACCAGATCGCTCGACAGAACGAGGATGCGCCGGTCCGGAAACAGATCGGCCGCCTCGTGTTCGAGCCGTTCGACGCCGGGACCGCAGGCAACGAAGCTTTCCGTCGCGTGGCAATGCGGACATTCCGGTGGCTGCGGCATCGCGTAGCCGCAATGGTGGCAGACGAGCCGCCGCTTGAAGCGGTGATCCACCAGCCACGCATCGCAATGCGGACAGTGGAAGCGATAGCCGCAGGTGCGGCATAGCGTCAGCGGCGCGTAGCCGCGCCGGTTGAGAAACAGCAGCGCCTGTTCGCCCCGCTCGAGCGCGATATTCACCGCTTCCGCCAATCGCGGCGCGATGAAGCGGCCTCGCGGCGGGCCTTCGGCTTTCAGGTCGATCGCCTCGATCGCCGGCATGTGCTGGCCGCCGAACCGCTCCGGCAGATGCAGGCGGCGATAGCGGCCCTTGCGCGCATTGACTTCGGTTTCGACCGATGGTGTCGCAGAAGCGAGCACCACCGGACATTTGACGATGCTGCCACGCACCACCGCCATGTCACGCGCATGATAATGCGCGCCGTCTTCCTGCTTGTACGCCTGATCGTGCTCTTCATCGACGACGATCAAGGCAAGATCGGCATAGGGAAGAAACAAAGCCGAGCGCGCGCCGACGATGACGCGCACACCGTTGTCGGCGACTGCCGCCCAGGTGCGCGCGCGCTTGCGCGGCGAGAGTTGCGAATGCCACTCCGCCGGCCGCACGCCGAAGCGCGCCGCGAACCGGTCGAGGAAGCGCGCGGTGAGCGCGATCTCCGGCATCAGGATCAGGCATTGCCGCCCTTGCCGGATCGCTTCCGCCACCGCCTCAAAATAAACCTCGGTCTTGCCCGAGCCGGTGACGCCATCCACCAGCAGCGTACTGAACCCGCCTTCGGCGGTGATCGCACGCAGACTTTGCGCGGCGTCGCGTTGTATCTCGCTGAAATCCGGCGTCAGGAAATCCGGATCGGGCGACGACGCCACCGGCTCCGGCGGCAAGGTCACCGCTTCGAGCACGCCGTCGTCGATCAGCGCGTTGACGACGCCGGGGCTAACGCCGGCCTCCTTGACCAGATCGCTCTTGGCGCGCGTCATCCCGTCTTCGCAGACGCGCAGCACCCGCGCGCGCGCCGCCGTAAGACGCTGAGGCGGCGAACCGACGAGGCGCACGCCGACGCGCTCGCGCTCCGGGCCGAGATGCGCGCCCATGCGCAATGTCATGCCGAGCACGCTGCCGCGTGCGCTCAATGTGTAGTTGGCCACCCAGTCGACGAATTTGCGCAACTCGTCCTTGAGCGGCGGCACGTCGAGCTTGGCACCCACGTCCTTGAGCCGGTTGTGCAGGCTCGGCCGCGCGGTGCCCTCGCCCCAGACCACGCCCAGCGTCTCACGCGGGCCGAGCGGCACCGTCACGACATCGCCGGGGGCGAGCGTCATGCCGTGCGGAACCCGATAGGAATAAGCCTGATCGAGCGCGACGGGCACCAGAACATCGACAATCGGCTGCGCCATGGGTCTGGTCTGGCCGATTCCGGCGCGGGATGAAAGGGTCAAGGAAGCCTTCACCGTTCCCTGCCAAGCTCGCCTCAAAGGACTCAGGATGGCCGATCTCGCCTTCAGCCTCGCCCCCGATGTGGCCGTGGAAATGCGCCACTGGATGGCGTTTCTCGCCAGCGAACGGCGCATGTCGCCCAAAACGCTGGAGGCGTATCAGCGCGACGTCGGCCAGTTTCTCGGCTTCCTGACCGGGCATCTCGGCCAGAGCCCGAGCCTCAAGGATCTTGCGGCGCTGACGCCGCAAGACGTGCGCGCCTTCATGGCCGCGCGCCGCGCCGACGGCATCGGCAGCCGCTCGCTGATGCGCATCCTCGCCGGCGCGCGGTCGTTCGCGTCGTTCCTGGAGCGCAACGGCAAGGGCAGGGTCGGCGCGCTCGCCGCCGTGCGCGCGCCGAAGCTCGCCAAGACCCTGCCGAAGCCGCTCCATGTCTCCGCGGCGCAGCAGCTTGCCGATCCCGAACTGCGCGCCGGCGAGAACCGCGCGCCCTGGGTGATCGCCCGCGACGCTGCCGTGCTTGCTTTGCTGTATGGCTCCGGTCTGCGCATTTCCGAGGCGCTGGGTCTGACCGCAGCCTCCGTCAAGGCGTCCGCCGATACGCTGACCGTCACAGGCAAAGGCAACAAGAGCCGCATGGTGCCGGTGCTGCCGCAGGTGCGCCAGTTGATCGACGATTACATGCGGCAGTGCCCTTACGATCTGGCGGCCGACACGCCGCTGTTTCGCGGCACGCGCGGCGGGCCGCTGTCGCCACGCATCATCCAGCTCGCCATGGAGCAGTTGCGCGGCGCGCTCGGCCTGCCGGACAGCGCCACGCCGCACGCGCTGCGGCACTCTTTCGCCACCCACCTGCTCGGCCGCGGCGGCGACCTGCGCGCGATCCAGGAATTGCTCGGCCACGCCTCGCTATCGACCACGCAGATCTACACCGCCGTCGACACCGAGCGGCTGCTCGACGTCTATCGCAACGCGCATCCCCGCGCATAAACAGCCCGTAAAACCCGGTTCCATGCCCTTGCCGGACGGGATCGAGTCAGATCATCGTCACGCGACCCCATAACGCGCGAGGATCGCATGAGCGGGCCGCACGAAAATCTCGAACACGCCGAGCATGCCGAACACGCCGCCGGCCACAACAAGGGCATCGCCCTGCTGATCGCGGTGATCGCGCTGTTTCTCGCGTTCTCGGAAACGCTGGGTAAGAGCGCACAGACCAGCGCCATCAGCGACAACGTTGAAGCCTCGAACCTGTGGGCGTTCTTCCAGGCCAAGACCATCCGCATGACCGCGGTCGGGACCGCCGCCGAGGCGCTGGAGATCGATGTCGCCGGCGCGACCGACCCCGCGACCAGGGAACGGATGCAAAAGCGTATCGACGCCTGGAAGGTGACCGCTGCGCGCTACAACGACGAACCCTCGACCGGCGAGGGTCGCAAACAACTGGTCGAAAAAGCGAAGGCGGCTGAGCACAAGCGCGATACGGCACTGGCACGCTATCATCACTATGAAGTCGCGTCGGCGGCGTTCCAGATCGGCATCGTGCTGGCGTCAGCGACGATCATCACCGGCATGATGGTGCTGGCTTATCTGTCCGGCGCCCTCGCCTTGGTCGGATTGATCTTCACGGCGATCGGCTTCTTCGCGCCGCATGCCGTGCATTTGATGTGATCAGAACCTCATGGTGAGGAACCCGCGCAGCGGGCGTCTCGAACCATGAAGGCGACTTGCTCAAAAACGCGCCTCGCCCTTCGAGACGCGATCCTTTCGGATCGCTCCTCAGGGTGAGGCTTTGATCACATATGGATCGCGCGCTTCTCAACCGCGAGCGCCGCTTCCTTGACCGCTTCCGACAAGGTCGGATGCGGATGGCAGGTGCGGGCCACGTCTTCCGACGACGCCGAGAATTCCATCGCCACCGCAAGCTCCGAGATCATCGTGCCGGCATCCGGCCCGACGATATGCGCGCCGAGGATGCGGTCGGTCTTGGCGTCAGCGAGAATCTTCACGAAGCCGTCGGTGGTCATGTTGACCTTGGCGCGGCCGTTGGCGGTGAACGGAAACTTGCCGGTGTTGTAGGCGACGCCGGCCTGCTTCAATTCATCCTCGGTTTTGCCGACCGAGGCGATCTCCGGATAGGTGTAAACGACGTTCGGGATCACGTCGTAATTCACATGACCGGCCTGACCAGCGAGGATTTCCGCGACAGCGACGCCCTCGTCCTCGGCCTTGTGCGCCAGCATCGGCCCCTTGATCACATCGCCGATCGCCCAGATGCCCGGAACGTTGGTGGCGAAGTAATGATCGACATTGACGCGGCCGCGCTCGTCGAGCGCGACGCCCGCCTCCTTGAGGCCGAGCCCGTCGGTGTACGGCACGCGGCCGACCGAGACGAGCACCACATCGGCGTCGAGCGTTTCACCCGCGCCGTCGCCCTTCGCCGGCTCGACCTTGACCTTCAACGTCTTGCCGCTGCCGTCGACCGCCGTGACCTTGGCGCTCAGTTTGAACTTGAGGCCCTGCTTCTCGAGGATGCGCTGGCTCTGCCGGCACACTTCGCTGTCCATGCCGGGCATGATGCGGTCGGCGAATTCGACGAACGTCACGTCCGCGCCGAGGCGCCGCCACACCGAGCCGAGTTCGAGGCCGATCACGCCGGCGCCGACCACGACCAGCTTGCCCGGCACCTTGTCCAGTGCCAGCGCGCCGGTCGAGGAGACGACACGCTTCTCGTCGATCTCGATGCCTTTGAGCTTGGCCACATCGGAGCCGGTGGCGATGACGATCGCCTTGGTCTCCAGCGTCTGCGTCTTTTTGTTTCCTTTGCCGTCGTCGCCCGTGACCTCGACCTTGCCGGCGGCGGCGATGCGCGCCGCGCCGTAAACAACGTCGATCTTGTTCTTCTTCATCAGGAAGTCGACGCCCTTGACGTTGCCGTCGACGCCCTCGTCCTTGAATTTCTGCATCGCCGCGAGATCGAGCTTCGGCGCGGAGACGCCGATGCCCATCTTGGCGAAGCTGTGCCCGGCTTCCTCGAACAGTTCGGAGGCATGCAGCAGCGCCTTCGACGGGATACAGCCGACATTCAGGCAAGTGCCGCCGAGCGTCGCACGCTTCTCGACGATCGCGGTCTTGAGACCGAGCTGCGCCGCGCGCACCGCGCACACATAACCGCCGGGGCCGGCGCCGATGACGATGAGATCGTAAGCCATGAATGATTCCGTCTTTTTCAAACCGTACTCTCTCACGGCCTCATGCTGAGGAGCCTCGCCGTCGCTCGCAGAGCAAAGGCGGGGCGTCTCGAAGCACGAGGCCGCCACATCCTTCGAGACGCCCGCCATTCGGCGGGCTCCTCAGGATGAGGTGGATCACAGATCCAGCACAATGCGCGCCGGGTCTTCCAGATTTTCCTTCACCCGCACGAGGAAGGTGACGGCGCCCTGCCCGTCGACCACGCGGTGGTCGTAGGTCAGCGCGAGATACATCATCGGGCGGATCTCGATCTTGCCGCCGATCACCACCGGCCGCTCCTGAATCTTATGCATGCCGAGGATGCCGGACTGCGGCGCGTTGAGGATCGGCATCGACATCAGCGAGCCGTAGACGCCGCCGTTCGAAATGGTGAACGTGCCGCCCTGCATATCCTCGATCTTGAGCTGGCCGTCGCGCGCCTTCTTGCCGAGGCCGGCGATCGCCTTCTCGATGCCGGCGAGCGAGAGACGATCCGCGTCGCGCACCACCGGCACGACCAGACCGCGCTCGGTGCCGACCGCGACGCCGATGTGATAATAGTTCTTGTAGACGAGATCGGTGCCGTCGATCTCCGCGTTGACCGCCGGCACTTCCTTCAGCGCCTGAATGCAGGCGCGGGTGAAGAAAGCCATGAAGCCAAGCTTCACGCCGTGCTTCTTCTCGAACAGATCCTTGTACTGGCTGCGCATCGCCATCACCGCGCTCATGTCGACCTCGTTGTAGGTCGTGAGCATCGCGGCGGTGTTCTGCGCATCCTTGAGACGGCGCGCAATGGTCTGGCGCAGCCGCGTCATCGGCACGCGCTCCTCGCGGGCGGCATCGTCGGCCGGCGACGGCGCGCGCATCTGCACCGGGGCGGCAACTTGCGTCGCCTTGGCGGCAGCGCCTTCGACCGCAGACAGCATGTCGCCCTTGGTGACGCGACCATCCTTGCCGGTGCCCGCCACCGACGCCGGATCGACGCCCTTCTCGGCGGCGATCTTGCGCACCGACGGCGCGGGCTCACCTGCGGGCTGGCGCAGACTCGGGACTTCTTCAGCCGCGTTCACCGGAACGGGCTTATCGGTCTTGACCTCGGGGCGACCGGTCGACGTGCCGGCGGGCGTCGCCGCCACAGGCTTGGCCGCGGCAGCAGGCTTCGCGGCAGCGGCGCCTTCCTTGATCTGGCCGAGCAGCGCGCCGACCGCGACCGTGTCGCCGGCTTTCACCGCCGCTTCCGAGAGAACGCCGGCGGCCGGCGCCGGCACTTCCAGCGTCACCTTGTCGGTTTCAAGCTCGACAAGCGGCTCGTCGGCTTTCACCGCCTCGCCCGGCTGCTTGAACCAGCGGCCTACGGTCGCCTCGGTCACGGATTCGCCGAGCGCGGGAACACGAATTTCAGTCATTGATCAAACCCTCTGGTCTCTCTGCCGTCATGATCCCCGTCCTGCGTCATGACATGAGCAAAGACGTGGATGCCCGGCACATAGGCGTTTGAAGAACGCCGTTCCTTGAACGGCTACGCCCGGGCATGACGAAAACTGTGTTAGCCCAACGCCTCGTCGAGCAGTTGTTTCAGTTGCGCGAAATGCTTCGACATCTGTCCGACCGCGGTTGATGCCGACGCCGGACGCGTCGCGTAGCGCGGACGGCGTTGCTTCGCCTCGATCTGGTTGAGCACCCACTCGATGTAATGCTCGACGAAATGCCACGCGCCCATATTACGCGGCTCTTCCTGGCACCAGACGATCTCCGCCTGCTTGAAGCGCGACAGCTCGTTGGCGATCGCCTTGGTCGGGAACGGATAGAGCTGCTCGACGCGCAGGATATAGATGTCGTCGATGCCGCGCTTCTCGCGCTCCTCGTAGAGATCGTAATAGACCTTGCCGGTGCACAGGATGACGCGACGAATCTTGTCGTCGGCGACGAGCTTGATCTTCTCGTTCGCCAGCAGTTGCGCGTCGTCCCACAACACGCGGTGGAACGAGGTGCCCGGCCCCATCTCGTCGAGCCGTGACACCGCGCGCTTGTGGCGCAACAGCGACTTCGGCGTCATCAGGATCAGCGGCTTGCGGATATCGCGCTTCAACTGCCGGCGCAGGATGTGGAAGTAATTCGCCGGCGTGGTGCAGTTGGCGACCTGCATGTTGTCTTCAGCGCACATCTGCAGGAAGCGTTCGAGACGCGCGGAGGAGTGCTCCGGCCCCTGGCCCTCATAGCCATGCGGCAGCAGGCAGACGAGGCCGCACATGCGCAGCCACTTGCGCTCGCCCGAGGAGATGAACTGGTCGAACACGACCTGCGCGCCGTTGGCGAAGTCGCCGAACTGCGCTTCCCACAGTGTCAGCGCGTTCGGTTCCGCAGTCGAATAGCCGTACTCGTAACCGAGCACCGCTTCTTCCGACAGCATCGAGTTCATGACCTCGTACTGGCCCTGAACGTCCTCGAGATGATTGAACGACGTGTAGCGGTCCTCGGTGTTCTGGTCGAACAGTACCGAGTGCCGCTGCGAGAACGTGCCGCGCTCGCTGTCCTGGCCGGACAGACGCACGCGATGGCCTTCCTTGAGCAGCGTGCAGAACGCCAGAGCCTCGCCGGTCGCCCAGTCGATGCCCTCGCCGGTCTCGAATGCCTTGGCGCGCGCATCGAGAAAGCGCTGCACCGTGCGATGGATGGCGAAACCTTCCGGCACCGTGGTGATCTTCTTGCCGATGGCACGCAACTCATCGAGCTTGACGCCGGTGTCGCCGCGGCGCGGGTCTTCGGCGTCGCTCGCGGCCTTCATGCCGGACCAGCGGCCGTCGAGCCAGTCGGCCTTGTTCGGCTTGTAGCTGGTGCCAGCTTCGAATTCGGCGTCGAGGCGCGCGCGCCAGTCCGCCTTCATCTTCTCGACTTCGCCTTCGGTGACGACCTCTTCGGCGATCAGCTTCTTGCTGTAAAGCTCCAGCGTCGAGGCATGCGCGCGGATTTTCTTGTACATCAGCGGCTGGGTGAACGAGGGCTCGTCGCCTTCGTTGTGGCCGAACCGCCGGTAGCAGAACATGTCGATGACCACCGGCTTGGCGAACTGCTGCCGGTATTCGATCGCCACCTTGGCGGCGAAGGTCACCGCTTCCGGATCGTCGCCGTTCACGTGCAGGATCAGCGCCTCGATCATCTTCGCCACGTCGGACGGATACGGCGACGAGCGCGAATAGCGCGGATAGGTGGTAAAGCCGATCTGGTTGTTGACGATGAAATGGATCGAACCGCCGGTGCGATAGCCTTTCAGCTCCGACAGGCCGAAGCATTCCGCCACCACGCCCTGACCGGCGAACGCGGCATCGCCGTGGATCAGCATCGGCAGCACCATGCTGCGGTCATCGGGCGTCGCACCGTGCTGGTCCTGTTTGGCGCGGACCTTGCCGAGTGTCACCGGATCGACGATTTCCAGATGCGACGGGTTGGCGGTGAGCGAGAGGTGGACCTTGTTGCCATCGAACTCGCGGTCCGACGAGGCGCCGAGGTGATACTTCACGTCGCCGGAGCCTTCGACGTCTTCCGGCGTCGCCGAGCCGCCCTTGAACTCATGGAACAGGACGCGGTGCGGCTTGCCCATCACCTGGGTGAGCACGTTGAGGCGGCCGCGATGCGGCATGCCGAGCACGATCTCCTGCACGCCGAGATTGCCGCCGCGCTTGATGATCTGTTCGAGCGCCGGGATCAGCGCCTCGCCGCCATCGAGACCGAACCGCTTGGTGCCGGTGAACTTGACGTCGAGGAATTTCTCGAAGCCTTCCGCCTCAACGAGCTTGTTGAGGATCGCGCGCTTGCCCTCGCGGGTGAAGGTGATCTCCTTGTCGCGGCCTTCCATCCGCTCCTGGATCCACTGCTTCTGCGCACCATTCGAGATGTGCATGAACTCGACGCCGACGGTCTGGCAGTAGGTGCGGCGCAGGATCGCGACGATCTCGCGGAGCGTTGCGAATTCGAGACCGAGCACATTGTCGAGGAAGATCTTGCGGTCCATGTCGGCTTCGGCGAAGCCATAGGACTTGGGATCAAGCTCCTCGTCGTTCTTTTCCGGCTCGAGACCGAGCGGGTCGAGATTGGCGTGGAAATGCCCGCGCGCGCGATAGGCGCGGATCAGCATCAGCGCGTGGATCGAATCCCGCGTGGCCTGCTGCACATTGGTGGCAGATAATTCGACGCCCTTGGCTTGCGCTTTGCCGGCGATCTTCTCGCCGAGCTTCTTCTCGGTCTCGGCCCAGTTGCCGTCGAGCGCGGCGACCAGATCGCCGCCTTCGCGCACCGGCCATGCCGGGTTGGCCCAGGAGGGGCCATTGGCCAGCTTGTCGACCGCGCTGCGGTCGTCCTTCAGCGCCTCAAAGAACTCGCGCCACTCGGCGTCGACCGAGTTGGGGTTCGCTTCAAATTTTGCTTGGAGCTGGTCGATGTAAGCGGCGTTGCCGCCATACAGAAAAGACGTGCGGGCAAACGCCGCATTGGCATCCTGGCGTGACATTCTCTCGTTCCTTCACAGGGCACCTGCCCCGGCCCAAGGGCGCCTAGGTAAGTGAACCCGCGACCCCCGATGGAACGATTACTACCGCTGATTTGTGTCCAGCGTAAGACCCCGGACGTTTGGTCCGGGGCCGTTTTTGCATTTTCAGGCTCTAGTGCTGAATCAAGATTTCAGCACTTCAGCCCTTCAACACCTCGACCAGCGTCTTGCCCATGCGCGCCGGCGACGGCGACACCTTGATCCCGGCCGACTCCATGGCCGCGATCTTGGATTCCGCATCGCCCTTGCCACCGGAGATGATCGCGCCGGCATGGCCCATGCGGCGGCCGGGCGGCGCCGTGCGGCCGGCGATGAAGCCGACCATCGGCTTCTTGCGACCGCGCTTGGCCTCATCCTTGAGGAATTGCGCCGCGTCCTCTTCGGCCGAGCCGCCGATCTCACCGATCATCACGATCGACTTGGTCTTCTCGTCGGCCAGAAACATCTCAAGCACGTCGATGAACTCGGTGCCCTTCACCGGGTCGCCGCCGATGCCGACCGCGGTGGTCTGGCCGAGCCCTTCGCGCGTGGTCTGGAACACCGCTTCGTAGGTCAGCGTGCCGGAGCGCGAGACGATGCCGACCGAGCCGGTCTTGAAGATGTTGCCCGGCATGATGCCGATCTTGCATTCGCCGGCGGTCATCACGCCGGGGCAGTTCGGGCCGATGAGACGCGACTTCGATCCGGCAAGCGAGCGCTTCACCTTGACCATGTGGCTCACCGGGATGCCCTCGGTGATGGCGACGATCAGTTCGATCTCGGCGTCGATCGCCTCGGCGATGGCGTCGGCGGCGCCCGCCGGCGGCACATAGATCACGCTCGCGGTGGCGCCGGTCTTGTCCTTCGCCTCCTGCACGGTGTCGAACACCGGCAGATTGAGATGCGTCGAGCCACCTTTGCCGGGCGCGACGCCACCGACCATCTTGGTGCCGTAGGCAATCGCCTGCTCGGAATGGAACGTGCCGTTCTTGCCGGTGAAGCCCTGGCAGATAACCTTGGTGTGTTTGTCGATCAGGACGGACATCACGCAGCCTCCTTCACGGCCTTGACGATCTTCTGTGCAGCATCATCGAGATCGTCGGCGGACGTCACGTTGAGCTTGGACTCGGCGATGATCTTCTTGCCGAGTTCGACATTGGTGCCTTCGAGGCGAACGACGAGCGGCACCTTGAGGCCGACCTCCTTCACCGCGGCGACCACGCCCTCGGCGATCACGTCGCACTTCATGATGCCGCCGAAGATGTTGATCAGGATGCCCTTCACGCTCGGGTCGGAGGTGATGATCTTGAACGCAGCCGTCACCTTCTCCTTGCTGGCACCACCGCCGACATCGAGGAAGTTGGCCGGCGCCATGCCGTAGAGCTTGATGATGTCCATGGTCGCCATGGCGAGACCGGCGCCGTTGACCATGCAGCCGATCGAGCCGTCGAGCGCGATGTAGTTGAGGTCGTATTTCGACGCCTCGATCTCCTTGGCGTCTTCTTCGCTCTCGTCGCGCAGCTCAGCGATCTTCGGATGCAGGAACAGCGCGTTGTTGTCGAAGTCGACCTTGGCGTCGAGGCAGATCAGCTTCTTGTCCTTGGTGACGACCAGCGGATTAATCTCCAGGAGGCTCATGTCGGTCTCGACAAACGCCTTGTAGAGATTGGTCAGGAGCGGGCTCATCTGCTTCGTCAGATCGGCGTCGAGCTTGAGCGCCTTGGCGACACTGCGCACATGGTGCGGGCAGATATTCGTCACCGGATCGACGGTGATGGTCGCGATCTTTTCCGGCGTCTCGTGCGCGACCTCTTCGATGTTCATGCCGCCTTCGGTGGAGACGACGATGGCGACGCGCGAGGTTTCGCGATCGACCAGCATCGACAGGTAGAATTCCTTGTCGATGGCAGAGCCTTCCTCGATGTAGAGGCGACGCACTTCCTTGCCCTGCGGGCCGGTCTGGTGCGTGACCAGCGTCATGCCGAGCATGCGCTGGGATTCCTTCTTCACGTCGTCGACCGATTTGACGACCTTGACGCCGCCGGCCTTGCCGCGGCCGCCGGCGTGGATCTGCGCCTTGACGACCCAGACCGGGCCGCCCAGTTCGTTCGCCGCCTTCACCGCCTCATCGGCGGAGAACGCCGGAATGCCGCGCGGCACCGGAACACCGAAATCGCGCAGCACGCCTTTCGCTTGATACTCGTGGATATTCATCTCGCCTCCCGCCCGCCGGTGATGCCCCGCCGCGGCGGAGCATCCGGACCATTCCTGACAGATCAGTCTTCAGCCGGATCGCCTGCTGACGCGGGCGATGAGTACCCTTTCGTCAACCGAGGTTCGGCGCGATCTTGCGGCAGGCCTCGACGAGACCCTGCACCGACTGCGCCGACTTCTCGAACGCTTCGCGCTCGCCGCCGTTGAGATCGATCTCGACGATGCGCTCCACGCCCTTGGCGCCGATCACCACCGGCACGCCGACATACATATCCTTGACGCCGTACTGGCCGTTGAGATGCGCCGCGCAGGGCATCACGCGCTTCTTGTCGAGCAGATAGCTTTCCGCCATCGCGATCGCGGACGCCGCCGGCGCGTAGAACGCCGAACCGGTCTTGAGCAGATTGACGATTTCGGCGCCGCCGTTGGCGGTGCGCTTGACGATCTCGTCGATACGGGCCTGGGTGGTCCAGCCCATCTTGACGAGGTCCGGCACCGGAATGCCGGCGACCGCCGAATAACGCGTCAGCGGCACCATGGTGTCGCCGTGGCCACCGAGCACGAAGGCGGTGACGTCTTCCACCGACACGTTGAACTCGTCGGCGAGGAAATAACGGAAGCGCGCCGAGTCGAGCACGCCGGCCATGCCGACCACCATGTTCTTCGGCAGACCGGAATAGCTCTGCAGCGCCCACACCATCGCGTCGAGCGGGTTGGTGATGCAGATGACGAAGGCGTTCGGCGCGTATTTCTTGATGCCGGCGCCGACCTGCTCCATGACCTTCAAATTGATGCCGAGCAGATCGTCGCGGCTCATGCCCGGCTTGCGCGGCACGCCGGCGGTGACGATGCACACGTCGGCGCCTTCGATCGCCTCGTAGGAGTTGGTGCCGCTCAGGCGGCTGTCGAAATCGTTCACCGGCGAGGACTGGGCGATATCGAGCGCCTTGCCCTGGGGGATACCTTCGGCGACGTCGAACATCACGACGTCCCCGAGCTGCTTGAGACCGATCAGGTGGGCGAGCGTGCCGCCGATCTGACCGGCGCCAATCAAAGCAATCTTGTTACGAGCCATGGGACGAACTCTCGGGCTGGGTTGCACCGCGGAATAGCGGACGCCGCTGGTTATCCCGTTCGACGCGCCGCGACAAGGAACACACTCCGCAAAATTCGCCCCGCGCCCGATCCGAAAGGCCGATGCGCCCGGAAAGACCCGTCCAAAGGCCGGCGCGAACGCTCATGGAAATCGTCATCGGACTGCCCGCGCCGTTTCTGGCATACATTATTCCAACCTCAGTCCGACTTTTTGTCTAGAGGGAAAATGTGCTGCGGTTGCGAAGGAAATCGTGCTGCAGGGCGGCGGGGCGGGCATAGCGCTGTGGCCGCCCCGTCCTTCGAGACGCGCCTGCGGCGCTCCTCAGGATGAGGCGGTACGAGAGCCGCACGGACCCTCCACGTCATGCGCGGGCTTGACCCGCGCATCCATCTTCCTTGCTGCACAGTGAAGCTGGATGGCCGGGTCAAGCCCGGCCATGACGGTTGAGAGAGTTGCGTATGCCATCACGCTTTGAGCGTGCTCTTGTCCTCCAATGCGATTGTCAAACAGCCCGCGCTTTCGCGCCGATGACATACAGACAAGCATCATCGCCCGTATTGTTTGGCCGGCGCCGGGTGCGCCCGTCGTTCTCATCCCTCGATGATTGATCGAGGGGGACGGAGCGCCGCGAAGCGCAACGTCTCGGTTTCCGATGCCATCTCGCGACGACACCGGAGCGCATCTCCGTGCGAGCGGAGACACGCGCGCCTTGCGGCGCTCCACCCAGCCAAGCTTGCGCCGGCTGGGCTTTGTCATGGGCGGCGATTTCGCTCCCCGGGACCGTGCTTCCGGGGCGCGGACAGATGGAGTTGTCGATCCTTGCGGGATCGGACCCCACCGGTTCCCGCGGGCTTTGGCCCGCGTTCGTCCTACCCCGTCCAGCCCTTGCGGGCGGCCCCACTTAGTTGGGGCGGACGGCAAACCCAGGGCGTCCCGGACGCAGGGTGCGAGACCTGCGCGCGGGCGCCGCATCCTGCTCCACCACCAAGACGCCTCATGATGACGCCCCTCGACGAGCAGGACAGACATAGGATTATAGGCATATAGGAAGAAAGTCAAGAGGCGGGATTGGGCCCCGTCTCCTACCGCCGTCATGCCCGCATTGATTGCGGGCATCCACGTCTTGCTTTGCTGCACCAAAGACGTGGATGGCCGGGACAAGCCCGGCCATGACGTGGTGAGAGCGGGGCCGCCCGCATCCTTCGAGACGCATCGCCATAGCGCGTCGAAGACGCGCGTAAACGCGCTGATGGCGATGCTCCTCAGGATGAGGCGGACTGAGAGTTGTTCGCGGCACCAAAGACGTGGATGCGCGGAACAAGTCCGCGCATGACGTGGTGAGAAATGTGCCGTGGTCTCGCCCCTCACCCGGCTCGCGTTTCACGCTCGCCACCCTCTCCCCGTTACACGGGGCGAGGGTTTCACCGGCCGCCTCGTCCTTCGAGACGGCCGCTGCGCGGCCTCCTCAGGATGAGGCGGAGCGAGCGGTGCGCGCGTCCGCTAATGCGTCCAGAGCAGCAGCACGACGCCGGCGACGATCAGCACGATGCCGGCGAGTTCGCGCGGCGTGGTCGGCTGACGGAACGCGAATTTCGAGATCGCCTGCGCGAACAGGACTTCGACCAAAGCCAGCGTGCGCACGCTCGCCGCCGTCGCCAGCGCGAACGACAGATACCAGAACTGCGACGCCAGCGCGCCCATGAAGCCGGCGAACAGCGAGGGCCGCCACGCGGCGAGGATCGCGCGCAAGGTCTCGCGCTGACGCCACCACAGATAGGGCGTGAGCACCGCACACTGCATCATCAGGCCGATCACCAGCGTGAAGGTCGCGGCCAGCACGAAGTTCGGTTCGTGCAGCGACAGGATCGCACCGCGAAACCCGACCGCGGAAATGCCAAACATCGCGCCCGAGGCGAGCCCGATCAGCGTCGGCTTGATGCCGCCCTGAAACGCGCCGGGCTTGAACGACATCAGCATCACGCCCGAGGTGGCGATCAGGATCGCCGCGGCGAGCGGCAAGGTGAGATGTTCGCCGAGCAGCACGACGCCGAACAGCGCGACCTGGATCGGCTCGGTCTTGATATAGGCGATGGCGACGACGAACGAGCGCTCGCCCATGGCCTTGAGCATCAGCGCGGTGGCAAGGAATTGCGCCGTCGCGCCGAGCGCCGCCCAGGCCCAGAACACCGGCGGGACGGTCGGCAGGCCGCGCTCCAGCACCAGCATGACGCCGGCGAGAAACAGCATCGAGAACGGCAGGCCGAAGATGAACCGCACCTGCGTCGCGCCGACAGTGCCCAGCGTCGTCGTCAGTTCGCGCTGCGTGGCGTTGCGCACCGTCTGCGCCGCCGCCGCGATGACGGTGAAGATCGCCCAGAGCCAGCCGGTGTCGGTCATGGTGTCGGTCTTTGCGGATGCCGTTCTCTACCGATGCGCTGACTGCGCCCCGGCTTCGCGCTTATCACGCGGCCTTTTCGGCGACCACCATGTAATTGACATCGGTGTCATTCGAAATCTGCCAGCGGTCGGCCAGCGGATGGTAGATCACGCCGGTCGGCCGCTCCGGCGTCAGCCCGGCGTCCAGCAGCGCGTCTTCCAGCTCGCGCGGCGTCACGAACTTGTCCCACTGGTGCGTGCCGCGCGGCAGCCAGCGCAGCACATATTCGGCGCCGACGATCGCCAGCGCGAAACTCTTGAGCGTGCGGTTGAGCGTCGCCGCAAACATCAGCCCGCCGGGCCTGACCATGCCGGCGCAGGTTTTGACGAAGGCCGGCATGTCGACCACATGCTCGACCACCTCCATGGCCAGCACGATGTCGAACGTTTCGCCCGCCGCGGCCAGATCCTCGGCCGTGGTGCAGCGATAATCGACCGCGACGCCGGTCTGCTCGGCATGGGCGCGCGCCACCGCGATGTTGCGCTCGGCCGGATCGGCGCCCACGACCGACGCGCCCATGCGCGCCAGCGGCTCCGACAAAAGGCCACCGCCGCAGCCAATGTCGAGCATGCGCAAGCCCGACAGCGCGTCGAGCTGTTTGACGTCGCGCTGGAAATGCGCCGCCGCGCGCTCGCGCACAAAGCCGAGCCGCACCGGATTGAACTTGTGCAGCGTCGCCATCGGCCCGCGCGGATTCCACCAGGTCTCGGCGATGCGCGAGAACTGGTCGATCTCGCGCGGATCGATGGAGGTGGCGGATGGCCGGATGTCGCTCATGAAAATCCCTTTCGCGCCACCTTTGAACAGAACCGGAACGGGCGGCGCGTCTGCGGCCCTGTATACGCCCGAGCGGCCCCGCATGTCGCCGCCAAAGTCGCCGATCCGGCCGGTTGCGGAGGCCCGAGCGCATCGTTATGAAGGGCCGCGTTTTCGGGCCGGCGGACCAGTCCCGCCGGCTTTTTAGCGAGCACACAAACGAGCGAGCGATGGCCCGGCTAGTCATGAAATTCGGTGGCACCTCCGTCGCCGACATGGACCGCATCCGTAACGTGGCGCGCCACGTCAAACGCGAGGTCGATGCCGGCCACGACGTCGCCGTGGTCGTGTCCGCCATGTCTGGCAAGACCAACGAGCTGGTCGCCTGGTGCCGCGAAGCCTCGCCGCTGCACGACGCGCGCGAATACGACGCCGTGGTGTCGTCCGGCGAGAACGTCACCGCCGGCCTGCTCGCGATCACGTTGCAGGGCATGGGGGTGCAGGCGCGCTCCTGGCAGGGCTGGCAACTGCCGATGCTCACCGACAACGCGCACGGCTCCGCGCGCATCCTCGACCTCGACGGTTCGGAACTGGTCAAGCGGTTCAAGGAGCGCAAGGAAGTGGCGGTGATCGCCGGCTTCCAGGGCGTCAACAAAGAGACGAACCGCATCACCACGCTCGGTCGCGGCGGCTCCGACACCTCCGCGGTGGCGGTGGCGGCGGCGATCGGCGCCGAGCGCTGCGACATCTATACGGATGTCGACGGCGTCTACACCACCGATCCGCGCGTGGTGCCGAAGGCGCGGCGCATGGACAAGATCGCGTTCGAGGAAATGCTCGAACTCGCCTCGCTCGGCGCCAAGGTGATGCAGGTGCGTTCGGTCGAGCTTGGCATGGTGCACAATGTGCGCATCTTCGTGCGCTCCAGCTTCGAGAAACCGGAAGACATCGATCCGCATGGCGCGCCGCGCGGAACCCTCATTTGCGACGAGAGTGAGATCATGGAACAGCAGGTCGTGACGGGCATCGCCTTCTCCAAGGACGAGGCGCAGATTTCGATCCGCCGCGTCGAGGACAAGCCCGGCGTGGCGGCGGCGATCTTCGGGCCGCTCGCGGAAAACAACATCAATGTCGACATGATCGTGCAGAACGTGTCGGCCGATGGGAAAACCACCGACCTCACCTTCACGGTGCCGGCCGCCGATTACGAGCGCGCCCGCGCCACCATCGAGAAGGCCAAGGGCAAGATCGGGTTCGACCGCATCGACGGCGCCACCGACGTGTCGAAGGTGTCGGTGATCGGCATCGGCATGCGCAGCCACGCCGGCGTCGCCGCGCAAGCATTCGGCGCGCTGTCGGAGAAAAGCATCAACATCCGCGCCATCACCACCTCCGAGATCAAGTTCTCGGTGCTGATCGACGCCGCCTATACCGAGCTCGCGGTGCGCACGCTGCATTCGCTGTACGGGCTCGACAAGGCGTAGGCACTCGGCGTAGGCGCAACGACAACGGCGTAAGAAAAACCGGGCCATGACGGCCCGGTTTTTTTGTTGTCGAAAAGCGGTGTTCGCACGCGCGGCGGTTTCAGGCGGCTCGCGCGTCCGCCATGGCGTCGAGCGCTTTCAGCGCCTCCGCCGGCAGCGCGATCTCCGCCGCCGCCAGATTCTCGCGCAGATGCGCGAGCGACGAGGTGCCAGGAATCAGCAGGATGTTCCGCGACCGCTGCAGCAGCCAGGCGAGCGCCACCTGCATCGGCGTTTTGCCGAGCCGCGCCGCCACGTCCGACAGGGTTGCGGATTGCAGCGGCGTGAATCCGCCGAGCGGGAAGAACGGCACATAGGCGGTGCGTTCACGGGCAAGCCTGTCGATCAAAGCATCGTCGGCGCGATGCACGACATTGTAGTGGTTCTGCACGCAAACGATCGGCGCGATCTTGCGGCCGTCTTCGACCTGCTTGGCGGTGACGTTGCTCAGGCCGATATGCTTGATCAGGCCCTGCCGTTGCAGATCGGCGAGCACCGTGAGCGGCTCCTCCAGCGAGCCCTCGGCGGGGCCGAACGGATCGATCATGCTGCGCAGATTGACCACGTCCATGGCATCAAGGCCGAGATGGCGCAGATTGTCGTGCACCGCCTGTGTCAGCGCCTCGCGCGAGAATGCCGGCAGCCATGACGCATCATCGCCACGCCGTGCCCCGACTTTCGTGACGATGACGAGATTGTCCGGATAGGGATGCAGCGCCTCGCGGATGATCTCGTTGACCACATACGGACCGTAGAAATCGCTGGTGTCGATGTGATCGACGCCGTTTGCCACCGCGTCGCGCAGCACCGCGACGGCGGCCGCGCGATCCTTCGGCGGACCGAATACATGCGGGCCGGCAAGCTGCATGGCGCCATAGCCGAGGCGGGTCACCGTGCGGGTGCCGAGGGTGAAGGTGCCGGCGTTGTCGAGGTTCGCTGTGCTCATGATCGGATCTCCTGTCTGACAGGCCCGATCTAGCGGTTGCGCCATCGTCCGATAATCCGTCATAATCAGGATAGCCCGTGCGGATTTCCGGACAATGAACGCCGATCTCGCCGACCTGAATGCTTTCATCGCCGTGGCCAATGCCGGCGGGTTCCGCGACGGCGCGCGACGCAGCGGCGCGAGCGCCTCCGCCCTGAGTGAGGCGGTGCGGCGGCTGGAAACCCGGCTCGGCGTGCGGCTGCTCAACCGCACCACCCGCAGCGTGACCCCGACCGAAGCCGGCGCGCGTCTGCTCGAACGGCTGTCGCCAGCGCTGAACGAAGTCGAAGCCGCGCTCGACGTGGTCAATCAGTTCCGCGACCGGCCGACCGGCGTGCTGCGGCTGAATGTGCCGGTGGTGGTGGCGCGACTGATCCTGCCGGCGATCGTGCCGGGCTTTCTCGCGGCCTATCCCGACATTCGTCTCGAGGTGATCGCCGACGACAGCTTCGTCGATGTGCTCGCCGCCGGCTGCGACGCCGGCATCCGTTACGGCGAGCGGCTGGAGCAGGACATGATCGCGGTGCCGATCGGTCCGCGCACGCAGCGCTTCGCCGTCGCCGCCGCGCCCGCTTATCTCGCCGCGCACGGACAGCCGCGGCATCCGCGCGACCTGCTCGATCATGCCTGTCTGCGCGGACAGTTCTCGTCAGGCGCGATGACCACATGGGAGTTCGAGCGCGACGGCGAGATCGTCCGCGTCGATCCATCCGGACCGCTGATCGTGCGCGTCGGCGCCGCCACCGATCTCGCGATCGACGCCGCCGTTGCCGGGACCGGCATCATCATGCTGTTCGAGGACTGGCTGCGGCCCTATTTCACGCGCGGGACGCTCATGCCTGTGCTGCAGGACTGGTGGCAGTCGTTTCCTGGTCCTTTTCTCTATTATCCCGGCCGGCGTCTCGTTCCGACGCCGCTGCGCGCTTTCATCGATTACATCAAGACGCCGGCTGCCGCATCGCTGTGGGCCGGGAGCCGAACCGGAAGGATATCGTCATCATGATCCCCACCGTCGCTGTCATCGCTTCGGGCGCCATGGGCGCCGGCGTCGGCGGACGCCTCACCGAGAACGGCGTCACCGTGCTCACCATGCTCAAGGCCCGCAGCGAGGCATCGCAAAAGCGCGCGGCGCAGGCGAAGATGCGCGACGCGAGCGCGGCCGAGATCGCCGCCGCCGACATCGTGCTCTCGATCATCCCACCGGGTCAGGCCGAGGCGCTGGCGCGCGAGCTTGCCCCCGCGCTCACCGCCGCGGCGAAGAAGCCGGTCTATGCCGACTGCAACGCGCTCAATCCGGAAACGAAGAAAGAGGTCGGCGCGATCATCGCCGCCACCGGCTGCGCCTATGTGGATGCCGGCATCGTCGGCCCGCCGCCGAAGCCCGGCAGCGACCACACCCGCTTCTATGTCGCCGGGCCGCACAGCGCCGCGATCATGGCGCTCAACGCCTACGGCCTGTCGGTGCGTGACCTCGGCGGCGCGATCGGCAACGCCGCCGCGCTGAAGATGTGCTACGGCGCCTTCAACAAGGGGCTGACCGCGCTCGGTTCGGCGCTGGCGCTGGCCGCCGACCGGCACGGCGTGGCGGACGCGTTCCATGCCGAACTGGCCCTGAGCCAGGTCGCCATGCTGAACCAGCTCAACCGCACCGTGCCGGACATGTTTCCCAAAGCCTATCGTTTCGTCGCCGAATTCGACGAGGTCGCCGCGTTCGTGTCCGGCCGGCCGGAACAGGAGATGTTCCGGGGGATCGCCCGGCTCTACCAGGCACTGGCCGCCGATATCGACGGGCCGGGCCGGGAGAAGGCCGCGCTGGCCCGGTTTTACGCCCCGCCGCCCGGCAAAACCTGAGCAATTCCCGAAACCTGAGCCGTTCTAAAGACGGCGATGGTTATGTCGGCTTGGCTTGCGGCTTGCATGGCCCATTGGCTATAGCCTGCGGTAAGCCCTGATGGACCCGATCATGCGTGGTGCGCTCGGCGGTCCGCGCGTCTTGCTGCGCCGGCTTCGCGAAGTCATGGCGGAGCAGGTCAGCGCGCAGGACCGCCTGAACAAGATTGTCGTGCTGATTGCCGCGAACATGGTGGCGGAGGTGTGCTCCGTCTACGTGTTGCGCGTCGACGGCACGCTTGAGCTGTACGCCACCGAGGGTCTCAACCCGGACGCCGTGCACCAGACCGTGCTGCGCGCCGACGAAGGTCTCGTCGGCCTCGTCGCCAGCAAGGCGGCCGCCATCAACCTGTCCGAGGCCAACCGCCACCCGGCGTTCTCCTATCGCCCGGAAACCGGCGAAGAAATCTACCAGTCGTTCCTCGGCGTGCCGATCCTGCGCGCCGGCAACATTCTCGGCGTGCTCGTCGTGCAGAACCGCGCACGGCGAACCTACACCGAAGAGGAAGAAGAGGCGCTGCAAACCACCGCCATGGTGCTGGCGGAGATGATCGCCTCGGGCGAGTTGGCGACGCTGGCGAAGCCGGGCGCCGAGCCCGCCGCGCGGCGGCCGCTGATGCTGACCGGCACCGCGCTCGCCGACGGCATCGCGCTCGGTCACGTCGTGCTGCACGAACCGCGCGTCATCATCAAGAACTTCATCGCCGACGATGTCGGCAAGGAGCAGAAGCGGCTCGACGACGCGATCACCAACCTGCGCGCCGAACTCGACCGCATGGTCGAGCACGGCGACCTCGCCGACGGCGGCGAGCATCGCGACATTCTCGAAGCCTACCGCATGTTCGGCTACGATCAGGGCTGGCTGCACAAGATGCGAGAGGCGGTCGGCACCGGCCTCACCGCCGAGGCGGCGGTGGAGCGCGTGCAGTCCGACACCCGCGCACGCATGCTGCGCCAGACCGACCCGTATATCCGCGACCGGCTGCATGACCTCGACGATCTCGCCAACCGGCTGCTGCGCGGCCTGGTCGGCCAGGATCACGCGCCGACGCGCGAGCAACTGCCGGAAAACGCGATCCTGGTCGCGCGCTCCATGGGGCCGGCGGCGCTGCTCGACTACGACCGCAAGCGGCTGCGCGGACTCATTCTGGAAGAAGGTGGGCCGACCTCGCACGTCACCATCGTCGCGCGCGCTATGGGGCTTCCGACGGTCGGCGAGATCGACAACGCCACCGGTCAGGTCGACACCGGCGACGCGATCATCGTTGATGGCTCAACCGGCCAGATCCACATTCGTCCGCCAACCGACGTGGAGCGCTCGTTCGGCGAGCGGGTGCGGCTACGCGCGCGGCGGCAGGCGCATTACCGCGAACTGCGCGACAAGCCCTGCGTCACCCGCGACGGACACAATATCACGCTGCTGATCAACGCCGGCCTGCTGATCGACCTGCCGCATATCGAGGACACCGGCGCCGCCGGCATCGGCCTGTTCCGCACCGAATTGCAGTTCATGGTGTCGCCGACCTTCCCGCGCGCCGGCGAGCAGCAGGCGCTTTATCGCGCGGTGCTCGATTCCGCCGGCAAACGGCCGGTGACGTTCCGCACCCTCGACATCGGCGGCGACAAGGTGCTGCCCTATATGCGCAACGTCGAGGAGGAGAACCCCGCGCTCGGCTGGCGCGCGATTCGCCTCGGTCTCGACCGGCCGGGCCTGCTGCGCACGCAGATCCGCGCGCTGCTGCGCGCCGCCGACGGCCGCGCGCTGCGGCTGATGTTCCCGATGATCGCCAGCGTCGAGGAGTATGACCGCGCCAAAGGACTGCTGGAGATGGAGCTGACCCATCTGCGCCGGCACGGCCATGCGCTGCCGGAGAGGGTCGAGGTCGGCACCATGCTCGAAGTGCCCTCCCTGCTCTACCAGCTCGACGAACTGCTCACGCGCGTCGATTTCCTCTCGGTCGGCTCCAACGACCTGATGCAGTTCCTGTTCGCGGTCGATCGCGGCAACAAGAATGTCGCCGACCGCTTCGATCTGCTCTCCGCGCCGATGCTGCGCGCGCTGAAATACATCGCCGACCGCAGCGCCGCGCACGACAAGCCGGTGTCGCTGTGCGGCGAAATGGCATCGAACCCGCTGTGCGCCGTGATCCTCGCCACGCTCGGCTATCGCACGTTGTCGCTGTCGCCGACCGCGGTCGGCCCGGTGAAGGCGGCGCTGCTCGATCTCGACTGCGGCAAGGCGGCAAAGGCGCTGATGCCATTGCTCGACAAGCCGGCCGGCAGCGTCAGCCTGCGCGACGAAGCGCAAGCTTTCGCGACCGCGGAAGGTATTTCCCTGTGAGTCTCCCGTGAGCGTGCTGCCGCAACACAAGCTCGACGCGCTGCTCGACCGTCACGCGATGGTCGAGCGCGAACTGGCGACGCAACTGCCGCCGGACACCTTCATCAAGCTGTCGCGCGAATTCTCCGAGCTGGAGCCGGTGATCGCCGCGGTGAAAGCCTATCGCGCCATCGACACCGAGATTGCCGATCTCGCGGCGATGGCCGCCGATCCCGCGACCGATCCCGAGATGCGGCGCATGGCGGAAGCGGAAAAGCCGGCGCTCGACCAGCGCCGGGAAACGCTCGAACAGGAGATCCGCCTCGCGCTGTTGCCCAAGGACGCGATGGACGAGCGCGACGTGATCCTCGAAATCCGCGCCGGCACTGGCGGCGACGAAGCCTCGCTGTTCGCCGGCGACCTGTTCCGCATGTATGAGCGCTATGCCGCCAGACAGGGCTGGAAGACCGAAATCGTGTCAGCGAACGAGGGCACCAAGGGCGGCTACAAGGAAATCGTTGCCGAAATCCACGGCCGCGGCGCGTTCGCCAAGCTGAAATTCGAATCCGGCGTGCACCGCGTGCAGCGCGTGCCGGACACCGAAGCCTCGGGCCGCATCCACACCTCGGCCGCCACCGTCGCCGTCCTGCCGGAAGCGGAAGAGGTCGATGTGGCGATCGACGACAAGGATCTGCGCATCGACACGATGCGCGCCTCGGGCGCCGGCGGCCAACACGTCAACAAGACGGAATCGGCGATCCGCATCACCCATGTCCCATCCGGCATCGTCGTCTACGTGCAGGAGAACAAGTCGCAGCACAAGAATCGCTCCAAGGCGATGACGATGCTGCGCGCCAAGCTCTACGACGCGGAACGCGGCAAGCTCGACGCCGCGCGTGCCGCCGACCGCAAGGGGCAGATCGGCAGCGGCGACCGCTCGGAGCGCATCCGCACCTATAATTTTCCGCAGGGCCGCGTCACCGACCATCGCATCAACCTGACGCTGCACAAGCTGCCGCAGGTGATCGAAGGCGAGGCGCTCGACGAGCTGATCAATGCGCTGGTCACTGATCATCAGGCGGCGCTGCTCGCCGAAGCGTCGTGACCTCGCATTTCCATCTCCCTACCGCCGCCACCATCACGCAGGCGCGGCGTGCGTTGACCGATGCGCTGCGCGGCGCCGGGATCGAGTCCGCGGATGTCGATGCCCGGCTGCTGATCGGCGAAGCCCTCGGCCTCGATCACGCGGCGCTGGTGTCGCGGAGCGACGACACCATCGCGCCGGACCATATCGCCGCGATCGAGGCTTTTGCCGCGCGGCGGCTCGCGCGCGAGCCGGTGTCGCGCATCATCGGCCGCCGCGAGTTCTGGAGCCTGCCGCTCAAGGTGACGCCGGACGTGCTGGTGCCGCGCGCGGACACGGAAACGCTGGTCGAGCGCGCGCTCGATCACATCGTCAAGAACGGCCTGCGGGCCGAGCGGCTGCGCCTGCTCGACATCGGCACCGGCACCGGCGCGCTGCTGCTGGCGCTCCTGTCGGAATTGCCGAATGCCATCGGCATCGGCACCGATCTCAGTCCCGCGGCCATCGCGATCGCGGAAGAGAATGCGCGCGCGCTCGAACTCGCGGCCCGTGCATCATTCGTCACCGGCAGCTACGCCGCCGGAGCGCGCGGTCCGTTCGACATCATCATGTCCAATCCACCCTATATCGCCCGCGCCGAGATCGACACGCTGGCGCCCGAGGTGCGCGACCACGATCCGCGCCTCGCGCTCGACGGCGGCGATGACGGCCTCGATGCCTATCGCGGCGTGATCGCAGAAGCGCGGCCGCTGCTGACGCCCGGCGGACGGCTGATCCTTGAACTCGGCGCCGGCCAGGCGCCGGCGGTGACGGCGCTGGTGGAAGCGACAGGTTTGGTGCTTTACGGCGAGCCGCAAAACGACCTCGCCGGCATCCCGCGGGCGCTCGCCGCCGGACTGCCCGCACCCGAAAAAGCCGCTGGAACTCCCTGAAAACGGACGGAAACCACCTGGAAAAGCGATCGAAAACCGCTTGGAAAACCCCTTGGATTCCGCGGGGAAAACGACTAGCTTGAGGTTACGGAATCGACCGAAACGATGGCGCCCATTGGCCCCGCGCTTGATGGCCCCGAGCATGGCTCGCAGAGGCTCTCGCACCGGGCCGGCAGCGCAGAAAAACGGATCAAAACGAGCCAGAGAAGACGGCGAGCCAGACGAACCGGCACAAGATGTTCCGTTGTTCGCGTCTGGATGGATCAGCGGTTGGACGCACCAATTCATCGACACCATCGAGTGACATCTTGAGCGACCCGTGCCTTCGGCGACGGAGGACGGCAAAGCGGTAGACCGTGGCGCAGCCGCGGCCAGTAGATTGGTTTTGGGTTGTTCGCACTGAGCCGGGGGGCTTCGAACAGACAGAACGGTTTTCGACGCATGTCACATCGCGTGGCATGAACGAACAGAAGCAGCGTGGACGAACAGAATTCGACGAGGGCGGCGCACCGCCACCAACGGAGAGGATCGCAAGCAGAGACGCCATGAGAAACGGTCATCACCAGAACAACAAGCGGATGCGTGGTCGGCATCAGCACCACAACAATCGCAAGAACCAGAACCCGCTGACGCGCGCCTACGAGTCCAACGGACCGGACGTGAAAATCCGCGGCACGGCCTCCACCATCGCCGAGAAATACATCCAGCTCGCGCGCGACGCGCAAAGCTCCGGAGACCCGGTCGCGGCGGAGAACTACTATCAGCACGCCGAACATTACTTCCGGCTGATCGCCGCTGCGCAGGAGCAGCTCCGGCAGCAGAATCCCGGACAGTACCAGCAGCCGATGCAGAACCAGTCGTCCGACGACACGATGGACGACGGCGACGACGATTTTCAGGGTAACGGTCAGAATGAGCCCTATGCGCGCGAACAGCCGCAGCCCTATCTGCCGCGCGATAACCAGCCCTACCAGCAACGCGAGCAGCAGCAGGGCCGGCCGCAGCATCAGCAGAACCGCTACAACCAGAACCAGCCGCAGCCGGTCGAGACCCGCGAGCGGGACGGCAACCGGGATTCGCGCGATGCAAATCGCGACTCCAACCGCGATGTCGGCGGCCTGCCGTCGTTCATCACCGGCGGACAGCAGCAACCGGCCGCAGCCGAAGGCGCTGCCGCAGGCGCGGAAGGCGAGCGTTTCCCGCTGCATCGCCGCCGCCGCCGCCATCGCGGCAACCGGCCGGACTTCGGCCAGGGCCAGTCGGCCGATGCCGTGGAAGATCAGCCGGGCGAGTAAGCGCGCGGCGACAAACTGACATGCGAAAGAGGATGCTTCGGCATCCTCTTTTTTTGTGCGTCACGCAACCGGCGCGATGTCGCGCCCGGCCGGCACGGCGCCGCCCGGCGCAGGCGCCAGCACCGGCTCGAGCGCCGGCACCAGACGACTGCGCGCGCGACGCGCCGGCAGCGCGCGATAGACCTGCTTGGTCGCCTCGACGATGTGCACACCGGCAAATGGCGCCGACAGCGTTGCGCCGGTCCGCTCCCACGCGACGCCGGAGCGCAAGAACCAGCCGCGCGCGATCGGCGGCACATAAAGAGCTTCGCCCCATCCGGTCGGCGTGAACCAGGTCTCGCGCAGCAACTGATTGATCTGCGCGCGCGAGTACGGACGACCGTGGCCGAACGGCGTGTGATCCATGCGCGCCCACAGGCCGCGCCGGTTCGGCACCACCGCCAGCAGGCGTCCGCCCGGCGCCAGCACGCGCCATACCTCGCGCAGCAGCGCCGGCGCGTCGTGCGTCATCTCCAGCGCATGCACCAGCAGAACGCGATCGACCGCTGCATCGGCGAGCGGCAGCTCGACCTCGTCGACCAGCGCGGACAACCCCGCGCGCGCCGTCGGCCAGTGTACGACGCCCTGCGTCGCCGGCATGAAGGCGAGCGCGCGTTCGGAATCGCGGAACAACCCGAGATACGGCGTCGCATAGCCGATGCCGAGCACGCGCTGCCCGGCCGCATCCCGCCAGTGGCGGCGGATGCCGCGCCCGACGAAACGCCGCGCCGCGACTCCGAGGTGCTGGCCGTAAAAGTTACGCAGATCGACAACGTCCATTCTGCCGTCCGTCCCCGTGCGATGCCGCGTCAGCGGCGATCCGGATCATATAGGATGAGCACACCGCACCGGAACCCTGCGTGGCACTATGGTTTTCACCGTCGCAACGCCCGTGTTACGGTCGCCGCGAACCCGACATAGCCCGACAATTCGAGGATGACGATGGCTGCGAAAATCCACCTGTTTCCATGCCTGCAAGACAATTTCGGCGTGCTGATCCACGACCCGGCGAGCGGCGCTACGGCGGCGATCGACGCGCCGGAGGCGGCTGCCGTGGAAAAGGCTTTGACCGATACTGGCTGGAAGCTGACGGAAATTCTCGTCACGCATCATCACGCCGACCACACGCAGGGCATTCAGCCGCTGAAAGACAAATACAAGTGCCGCGTCATCGCGCCGATGGGCGAAGCGGCGAAGATTCCGATGGTGGATGACGCCGTGCGCGAGGGCGACACGGTGAAGGTCGGCACGCTCGCCGCTAACGTCATCGAGACGCCGGGCCACACCGCCGGGCATATCTCGTACTGGTTTCACGGCGAGAAGGCGGCGTTCGTCGGCGACACGCTGTTCTCGATCGGCTGCGGCCGCGTGATCGAAGGCACCATGGAGCAGATGTGGCAGTCGCTGCGCAAGCTGCGCGATCTGCCCGACGACACGCGCATCTATTGCGGGCATGAATATACCGAGGCGAACATCAAATTCGCCAAGACCATCGAGCCGGACAACACGGCGCTGCAGGCGCGCGAGAAGGAAGCGCGCGCGCAGCGCGCCGCCGGCAAGGCAACGGTCCCGACCACGCTCGGCGCGGAGAAGAAGGAGAACTGCTTCCTGCGCGCCGACGTTCCGGAGGTAGCCGCCGCGCTCGGCATGAGCGGACAGCCGGCAGCCAGGGTGTTCGCGGAGATCCGCGAGCGGAAGAACAAGTTTTAAGGCACATTCTCTCCCCCGTTCATTCCAGCGAAAGCGGGGACGAACGGGATTAGATACGAGCCCATCTCTCATGACGGCCCTCACCGCCGCCGACATCATCCGGATGCTCGACCTCACGCCGCATCCGGAGGGTGGGCATTTCCGCGAGACGTTCCGTGACCCCATGACGGTCAACGGCCGCGCTGCCTCGACCGCGATCTATTTCCTGCTGTCGCGCGGCGAGCGTTCGCACTGGCATCGCGTCGATGCGGCGGAGGCGTGGCATTTCCACGCCGGCGCGCCGCTACGCCTGTCCATTCACGACAGCGGAGCCACCCGCGACGTGATCCTCGGCAACGATCTCGCCGCGGGCGAGCGACCGCAGGCGGTGGTGCCGGCGCATGCCTGGCAGGCGGCGGAAAGCCTCGGCGACTGGACGCTGGTGGGCTGCACCGTCGCGCCGGGATTCCAGTTCGACAGATTTGAATTGGCCGAGCCGGATTTCAAACCCGGCGACGCGTGACCATATCCTTCGCCGCAACGAGGCCGCCAACGGCGATCAGCGCTGCGGCGAGCCACAGGGTCCAGCGCGGCTGCGCGTAGCCGCCGGCGATCAACGCGAGCGTCGACAAGACCGGCGCGGCGTAGGATGCGGCGCCGAGCACGCGAATGTCGCCGCGCTTGACGCCGATGTCCCACACATAGAAGGCGAGCCCGACCGGACCGATGCCGAGCGCGATCACCGCGCCCCACTCCGCCGCGTCGCGCGGCCACACCGTCGTCTCGAACAGGAGATGACACAGCGCCGCGAGCAGCGCCGTCACCAGACAGAAGCCGACCACCGCATCACTCGGCACGCTGGCGAACCGCCGCGACGCTACCGAATAGATCGCCCAGACGAACGCCGCGACGAAGGCAGCGGCATAGCCCGGCAGATCGCGCGGCGCGAAACCAAGCTCGGCACGACCGGATATCAGAACGATCGTGCCAATGAGCCCGAGCGCCGCGCCGGCAAGGTGATGCGGCTTCAGCCGCTCGCCTGGCAGCAGCGCCGAGAATAAAACGATCAGCAGCGGCCAGAGATAATTGATCAGCCCTGCTTCCGCCGGCGGCGCCAGCCGCAGCGCCATGAAGTAGAGCGCGTGATAGCCGAACAGCCCGCCGACCCCGAGCGCCCACACCGGCCACGGCTGACGCAGCGCTTTCACGGCGCCGGGCCTCCCGATGAAACTGACAGCGCCGAGCGTGCCGCCGATCGCGAAGGTGACGGCGGCGAGCTGGAACGGCGGCATCGCGCCCGAAGCCGCGGTGAGCAGCGCGAGCAGCGACCACATCAGGATCGCGGTGAAGCCGATCAGCGTCGCGCGGAGCGGTGCCTGCATAGGTCCCCGGCAGCGACAACCCGCCACACATGCTGCGACGACGGTTGCCTGCTGCCGCGCTTACCCGAACACGGCGGCCCCGGCAACGCGCCGGCGCCGCGGCGTCAACCTTATTCGCAGCCAGGGTGGCGGCAGCCCCGCCGGCACGTTACAACCGCCCTGTTGGGACAGACGGGACAGTGGCCGGGGGCGGCGCTGATTGTGGAGATGCGTCGACAGTGGCGTGGCGTAGCACGGCGCGCCGGGAAAAGGCGGCCTAGCGCAGCAGGAGCTTTCATCGGGTCCGCCGTGACAGCGACCGCCGTTGTCGCGCTGCCGCTGCTGGCCCCGCCGGCCTTTGCCGACTGCACCACCGCCGGCGCGACAGTCACCTGCGCACCGCCCGGCACCGGCGGCTTTCAGGCCGGCTTCGGCGTCAACAACCTGACCGTTACCAATTTCGGATCGGTGATCGTCGGCGACTTCGTCAACGGTCTCGGCGTCTTCAACGGCAACACCGTCACCAATAACGGCAGCATCCTGGCCGGCGACGGCAGCTTCGGCATCGACGGCCGCAACAACAACTCCATCGTCAACAACGGCAGCATCAGCGTCGGCGGATTCCAGGCAGCTGGCATCCAGGTGCGCGATGGGAATACGATCACCAACAATAGCACGATCATCGCCGGCGAAACCTCACCGGGCATCGTCGCGCGCGACGGCAACATCATCGTCAACAACGGCACCATCATCACCGCCAACGACCCGGGCCTGACCGCCGCCGCCATCCTGGCGCGCGACGGGAATACGATCACCAACAGCGGCACGATCATCGCTGGCGACGGCAATGGGTCGATTGGTGGCGTTGGCGTCGGCTTCGGCATCGCGATCAGCAACGACAACAACGTCTTCAACACCGGCCGCATCGTCGCTGGCGCCAACGGGTTCAGTATCGCCAATGCGTTAGTGGCCGGGTATTCGAACCGGAACACCATCGTCAATTCGGGCACGCTTGACGGCATGCTGTTCGTCATCAGCGACGGGAGTCCGGGTTCGAGCAATTCGCTGACCAACAGCGGGCTGATCACCATCACCGATCCGGCGAGTCTGTTCACCAATCATACGTTCGACGGCACCTTCATCCAGACCGCGAGCGGCACACTGGCTTTGCGCGTCAGCCCGGACACCACCGCGGGCGGCTACGACATCCTGACGGTGCTGCAAAGCACGCCGACCGATACGCTACAGCTTGGCGGCACGCTGCGCGCGGTGCTGCAACGCGGCGTCTATGCGAACACGCAAACCTATCTGAGCGTGATCACGCTCTGCCCCTGCTTCGGCAACACCATCCAGGGAACCTTCGCGCAGGTCACGTCGTCATCGCCGTTCTATGCAGCAACCGCGACCTACAATACTGACACCGTCGACCTGACGCTGACCCGCATTCCGTTCGGCGCGGGATCGAGCCTCACGCCCAACCAGCAGGCGGTCGGCAACGCGATCGAAAGCACCTTCCCCGGCGGCAATGCCGCGTTCTATGACGCGTTGTTCTTCTCGTCGTCGAGCCAGGTGTTGAGCCAGATTTCCGGCGAAGGCACCGCTGCCGCGCAGCATGCGAGCTTCCTCGCCGGCAATCAGTTCGTCACGACGATGATGCAGCAAGGCGCGGCCGGCGACATCGACCCGCTCGGCGCGGTGCCGCTCGGCTATGCGCCGCAACGCGGGGTGGCCCATCGCGGCGCGGATGCTTTCGCGGCGATGCCACCGCTGCGGCAGGCCGAGCCGTCCGCCTGGCGCGTGTGGGCGAGCGCCTTCGCCGCGCGGCAGACACTCGGCGGCGACGGCAACGCATTCGGGCAAACGCAGCGGCTCGCCGGCGGCGCGCTCGGTCTCGAACGGCAGGCGTCGTTCGATCTGCGTTACGGCATCGCGCTCGGCGCGAGCCAGGGTTCCTACGCCGCCGACGATGTGGGAGCGAGCGGCCGGTTCGACGCCGCGCATCTCGGCGTCTATGCGCGCAAGAGCTTCGGCGCGACGTATCTGGCGGCGGTCGCGAGCTATGCGCATGTCTGGAACCGGACGTCGCGGTCGATCACCGCCGTGCCGGCGCCGGAAACGCTGAGCGGTTCGTTCGGTGCCGATCTCGTCAGCGGCCGGATCGAACTCGGTCATCGACAGGCCTTCGCGGGGATGCACGTTACGCCGTTCGTGGCAATCGAGCCCGGCATGCTGCGGCAGCACGGTTATACCGAAACCGTGACGAACGGCGCCGGGCTGTTCCCGCTGACCTTCGCGGCCACCACCAGCTATTCGTTCCCGACCTTCCTCGGCGCGCAGTTCGACACCAAGATCGCGATGGGCGAGCAGACGTTCGCGCCCTATCTGCGCGCCGCGTGGGTGCATGAGTTCTCGCCTGACCGCCAGCTTCAGGCATCGTTCCTGACGTTGCCGGGCGCGTCCTTCACCGTCGCCGGCCCGCGCGCGGCGCGTGACGCGGCGCGGATCGAAGCCGGCGCGCGCTGGAACATCACGGCGCAGACGCTGCTGTTCGCCAATCTCACCGGCGAATTCTCCGACCGCAGTCAGGGTTACACGGCGAACGGCGGCCTGCGCGTCACCTGGTGACGCGCTGAAGCATGATCCCGAAAAGTGGGAACCGGTTTTCGGAGACGATCATGCTCAAACAAAAGGATGAGCAATGGCTCTGATTCAACGCAGTTGAATCAGAGCCTAGCGCGTCGCCCACGCGAACCAGACGGCAATCGCGACCATCGCCACGGCGGCGACGCGGCGCACCATGCGCTCGCCCGCACCGTCCACCAGCACCGGCCGCAGCCGCCCGGCGAGCAGCACGATGCTGCTGTGCACGACAAGGCCGATCGCGAGATAAATCACCACGAGCAGGAGGGTCTGCCAGAGCACGGCACCGCGCAGCGGGTCGATGAAGTTCGGCAGCACGGCGAGATAGAATACCGCCGCTTTCGGATTGAGCAGATTGATCGTCAGTCCGCGCAGGAACAGCGACGAGTGATCGCTGAAGCGGGCCTCGCCCGGCGGCGGATCGCGCCAGGTGTCGTAGGCGAGATAGAGCATGTAGAACACGCCACCCCAGCGCAGCACATGGTCGGCATAGGGAATGTCAGCGATCAGTTCAGTGAGGCCGAACGCAGCGAGCGTGCCGACGATGCCGAGACCGAGCGTGATCCCAGCAACGATAGCGAAACCGCCGCGCCGCCCGTGCCGCAGCGTCAGCGACGCCAGCGTCGCCATGTTCGGGCCGGGCGTCAGTTCGACGACCAGCGCGGTCAACAGGAAGCCAAGCATCTAGTGTCGGCCCCCGCAGATCCTGCCGCGGATCACGTCATGTCCTAAGCCATGTACTGGCCGCCGTTTGCGGCGATGGTCGAGCCGGTGATGAAGCCGGCATCGTCCGACGCCAGGAACACGACGACGCGCGCGATCTCTTCCGGCTCGCCGAGGCGGCCGGTCGGGATCAACGGCAGGATCGCTTTCTCCAGCACATCCTTCGGCACCGCCTGCACCATCTCGGTGTTGATGTAGCCCGGACAAATCGCATTCACCGTGATGCCGGCCTTGGCGCTTTCCTGCGCCAGCGCCTTGGTGAAGCCGATGTCGCCGGCCTTGGCGGCGGAATAATTGGTCTGGCCCATCTGGCCCTTCTGGCCGTTGATCGACGAGATGTTGATGATGCGGCCGAACTTGCGCGTGCGCATGCCTTCGATCAGCGGCCGGCACATGTTGAACAGGGAGCCGAGATTGGTGTTGATGACGGCGGTCCATTGCTCCGGCTTCATCCGGTGCAACATGGCGTCGCGGGTGATGCCGGCATTGTTGACCAGCACCTCGACCGGGCCGAGATCGGTTTCGACCTGCTTGATCCCCTCGGAGCAAGCCTCGAACGACGATACGTCCCATTTGTAAACCGGGATGCCGGTTTCCGCCTTGAACTTCTGCGCGGCCTCGTCGTTGCCGCCGTAGTTCGCCGCCACGCTATAGCCCGCCGCCTTCAGCGCCTTGCTGATCGCCGCGCCGATTCCGCGTGAACCGCCCGTCACCAGAGCCACTCGACCCATCGTCGTTCCCTCTCCTAAAGCCGGCCGTTTGTTGCGTCAGCCTTGCAATAAGCGGACCATTGAAACAGGCTGATGGCAAGAGCGCGCATCGTCCCCAACAAAAAAAGCGGAGCCGCCGGCCCCGCTTCTTTGGTCTCAGGAGAGGTATTTTTATCCGCCGAAAGCGCGTTCAGCCGGCGAAACGGAGCGACGTCTCAGCCGCGCTCAACGCCCATTTGCTTTGGTGCGTCGAACTAACGTTCGACGCACCTTTTCTTGGTGTGTGCTCGCTACCGCTCCACGCACATGGCAATGCCCATGCCACCGCCGATGCACAGCGTGGCGAGGCCCTTCTTGGCGTCGCGCTTCTGCATCTCGTGCAGCAGCGTGACGAGCACGCGCGCGCCCGACGCGCCGATCGGATGACCGATGGCGATGGCGCCGCCGTTGACATTGACCTTGCTGGTATCCCAGCCGAGATCCTTGTTCACCGCGCAGGCCTGCGCCGCGAACGCTTCGTTGGCCTCGACCAGATCGAGATCCTCGTGCTTCCAGCCGGCTTTCTTGAGCGCCGCGCGCGAGGCCGGGATCGGGCCGGTTCCCATGATCGACGGATCGACGCCGGCCTGCGCCCACGACACGATGCGCGCCAGCGGAGTCTTGCCGCGCTTCTTGGCTTCGCTCGCGCGCATCAGCACCACCGCAGCGGCGCCGTCGTTGATGCCGGACGCGCTGCCCGCCGTCACCGTGCCTTCCTTGTCGAACGCCGGACGCAGCTTCGCCAGCGTATCCAGCGTCACGCCCGCTTTCGGATATTCGTCGGTGTCGACCACCGTGTCGCCCTTGCGGGTCTTGATGGTGACCGGCGCGATCTCGTCCTTGAACTTGCCGGCCTTCATCGCCGCCTCGGCCTTGTTCTGCGACTTCATCGCGAACTCGTCCTGCATCTGGCGGGTGATCTGCCACTGCTTGGCGACGTTCTCGGCGGTCGTGCCCATGTGATAGCCGTTGAAGGCGTCCCACAGGCCGTCCTTGATCATGGTGTCGACCATCTTGAAGTCGCCCATCTTCACGCCGTCGCGCAGATGCGCGCAGTGCGGCGCCTGGCTCATCGACTCCTGGCCGCCGGCAACGACGATATCGCTGTCGCCATTGGCGATCGCCTGAAAGCCGAGCGCGACCGCGCGCAGGCCCGAGCCGCACAGCATGTTGACCTGCCAGGCCGGCGTCTCCACCGGAATGCCGGCGCCGATCGAGGCTTGCCGGCCGGGATTCTGACCTTCGCCCGCCGTCAGAATCTGGCCCATGATCACTTCGGAGACGTCCTTGCTCTCGACCCCGGCGCGATCCAGCGCCGCCTTGATCGCGACCTTGCCGAGTTCGTGCGCCGGCAACGACGACAGCGACCCGTTGAACGCGCCGACGGGGGTACGGGCAGCACTGACAATGACGATGTCGTCTTTCATGACAAATCTCCTGATGCGGGGGCGGGTCGGGCGGACCTTCGCCTGACCTTCGCTATGGCACAAGCCATCACGGCAGTGCCGCAACCTGACGGGGCCGAACCTTTGAGTCAATAATGCTGCAGGAGCAAATAGGTACGAAAATCAGGGGTTTCCAGCGACCCGCATGGCTGACCCGGAACCGCCAAGACCCTGCCGCAGCGCGATAAAACGGTGGCTAGAGGTAGAAAAAAGAAGATATGCTGCCATCCCAAGGGCAAAGGGAATGGGGCAACCAGGGCAGGTCATGGCTCAAGAAAAAGAACCGATCACGATCAAGAAGTACGCCAATCGCCGTCTCTACAACACTGGCACCAGCACGTATGTGACGCTCGAAGACCTCGCCACCATGGTGAAAACCGGCGACGACTTCGTGGTCTACGACGCCAAGACCGGCGAGGACATCACCCGCTCGGTGCTGGCGCAGATCATCTTCGAGCAGGAGAACAAGGAAGGGCAGAGTCTGCTGCCGATCTCGTTCCTGCGGCAACTGATCCGGTTCTACGGCGACAGCATGCAGATGCTGGTGCCGCGCTACCTGGAGCAGTCGATTGACACCTTCACCCGCGAGCAGGGCAAATTCCGCGAGCAGATGGCGCAAGCCTTCGGCGGCGGCTTCGGTCCGCTCGAGGATCAGGTTCGCCGCAACATGGAGATGTTTGAAAAGACCTTCGCCATGTTCGCCCCGTTCGCGCGCGGCGAAAAGAACGCGCCGGCGCCGGGGGCTCCCGCCAAGAGCGGCGGCGACATCGACGACCTCAAGCGTCAGCTCGAGGACATGCAGAAGCGCGTCGATCAGTTGTCGCGCAAGGAATAATCGGACAACGGATGATCGGGCGCCGCTAAAGCGCCGGCGGTCTATCCGACCGCGGCGCGCAGCGGCTGCGCCGGCGCGTCGCGTCCCACATCGCCAGCCGCCTTGTCCATCCAGGGACGCTGCAGCGAGGCGCGGCCGATCAGTTCGCCTTGCAGATAATCGCAGCCCCACGACGCGAGCAGCGCGGCGGCTTCCTCGTCCTGCACCCACTCCGCCACTGTCTTGAGACCGAGGCGATGCGAGAGTTGCAGCAGCGATTGCACGAAAGCGCGGTCATCGGGCGAGCGGGTGATGTTCTGCACGAAAGCGCCATCGACCTTGACGATATCGACGCCGAGTGCGCGCAGATTGCGGAATGAGGTGTGACCGGCGCCGAAATCGTCGATGGCGACGCGGCAGCCAAGATCCTTCACCCGCGAGACAAAGCCGCGCGTTTCGCCGACATCGTGGATCGCCGCCGTCTCGGTGATCTCGACGATCAGCCGTTCGGCAGCGCCGCGCTGCGTGCGCAGCAAAGCGCCGAGGCCGGACCACCACTCCGAATCCGTGGTCGAGGCCGGCGACACATTCACGCTGAGCGTGATGCTCGGATGCGCCACCAGTTCAGCGACCGCGATCTCGAACACGCGATGATCGAGCAGCCGGATCAGGCCGAGACGCTCCGCCACCGGCACGAGCTGCGCCATCGGGATTTCGCTGCCGTCTGCGCGGTGCACGCGCATCAGGCTTTCATGGAAGGCGACCTGCCGCGTCGGCACATCGACCACCGGCTCGAACGCCAGCGTGACGCGCCGCTCATTGAGCGCCTGCACGATCTCGTCGGTGAGCTGGCGGCTGTTGCGCCGCGTCGTCTCGCGTTCCGGATTGGGCTGATACGCCATGAACGAGCCGAGCCGTTTCGCCTTGGCGGCGGCGAGCGCGTCGTGCGCGTGCGCCAGCACCTCCTCGGCGGTATTGGCGTGGCGCGGCGCGGTGAGCCCTCCGATCGACACGCTCGCGGCGATCGGACCGCGCGAGGTCTCAACCAGATCCGAGCGCACGCCGATCAGCAGGCGTTCGGCGGCGATGGCGAGTTCGTCGGGATTGCACTGCTTGAGCACGATGCCGAACTTGTTGCCGGAATAGCGGCCGAGCGAATCCTCGCCGCGCATCAGACTGCGCAGGCGCTTGGCGACCGCGCCGACCACCTCGTCGCCGATGCCGAAGCCATAGCCCTCATTGAGCCAGGCGAGATTGTCGATCGACACCAGCAGGAAGCCGCAGGAGCCGCGCAGCTTCTTGGCCTCGTTGAGATCGCGCAGCAGCACTTCCAGCAGACGCCAGCGATTCAGTTCTCCGGTGAGTTCGTCGCAATGCGCGAGGAAGGCAAGATGTTGTTCGCGGGCATGACGCTCGTTGATGACGCGCACGATCCCCTGCGCGTAAGCGGGACGGCCATCGGCACCGGCGAACCAGCGGCCGCTATCCTCGAGCCATAGCCGCAGATCGGACTCCGCCGACGGGCGATAGCAATATTCGATCTGATACGGCACGCCGTCGCCGCGATCCTGCTGTGTCGACTGGACAATGGTGTCGTAACGGCCGGGACCAGTGCCGGCATCGATGAGCTGGGTGAACGCACGACCGCTCGCCGGCACGCTCGTTGCGCGCAACGTCCGCGCGGCATTGGCGTCCCAGCGCAACAGATCGTCGGCGAGAGTCCAGTGATAGGCGGCGCTGCCGGTGTCGGCGAGGATCGCGGCGCTGGCGGCGGCGTCGAGCGGCGCAGCCGCATCGCGGTCGCGCGCGTCTCCGGATGCCTGTGCTGGACCCACGACTTGCCCCTTCTGGAACGCCACCCCGCGCCGGACGTTGTCTCTCCGGTCGCCGATCGTGACGGAACTCTAGGCGTGGCGGCTAAAGATTTCGGAAAGTTACAGAGTTAGCGCCGCGTTGCGGCGATCGCAGAAAGTCCACGGTATCAACGGCGTGCCGCTTGTCCATCAGCCGGCATGGCCCTTGCGAAAGAGGGATCAGAACAGCGCAGACGCCGCAAAGGTGTCTCAGACAGGGACAGGCGAGACAGATCATGACCATCGCGGGCATCAGCCGCCGTCAGGCTTCGGCACAGATCCGGGAGAATCGGGGCAGCCGCGCCTTGGTCCCGGTCACGCCCGCGACCGCCACCGCCCGCCCCGAACCCGACCACCCACGCGCGGCCCGCCCCGCGTCCACCGCCCCGTTCCTGGCCCATCTCGTCGCCATGCGCGAACAGGCGCCGCAGACGCGCACCCGCCGCCGCGCCGAACCGGCGGAAGCGGTCCGGATTTACCAGTCGCAAACCATGACGGCACCGGCGAACGGCCAGCAGATGTCGCGCTTGGTGTAACGCGGTGTCGCTCTAGTAGCCGAGCGCGCAGCCGTCCTTGCGGGATTCAGAACCGCCGATCAGCACGCCGCGATCCCAGTCGATCGCGATGATCTGCGCGCCACCCCACGGCGGCTTCACATCGACCAGTGTATGACCGCGCGCGGTGAGGCCCTCGCGCGCCGCCACCGAAAACCCGCGCTCGACCGTGGTCCTGTCGCCGTCGAAGAACAGCCGCGGCGTATCGATCGCCTGCTGCATGTCCATGCCGTAGTCGACGATGTTCTGGATCATCTGCGCGTGGCCGAGCGACTGGTAATGCCCGCCCATTACGCCGAGCGACAGTTCGCAGCGGCCGTCGCGCAGACCGAGTGCCGGAATAATGGTGTGCAGCGGCCGCTTCGACGGCGCGAGCGCATTCGGATGGCCCGGCGTGAGATTGAAACACGCACCGCGATTGTTGAGCATGATGCCGGTCTTCTCGGTGCAGATGCCGACACCGAAACCGCTGTAGAGCGAATTGATGAACGAGACCACGGTGCGGTCGCGATCGACGACGGTGAGATAGATCGTGTCGCTGCCCGGCGTCGGCAGCGTCGTGAGATCGGCGCGGCGATTGCGATCGATCTTTTGCGCCAGCTTGCGGGCAAATCCCTTGTCGAGCAGATCGGGCACCTGCGTCCGCATCGTCTGCGGATCGGAGACATGCTGATCGCGCACCGCATAGGCGATGCGCGCCGCCTCCGCCATCAGGTGGTAACGCTCCGCGCCCAACGGATCGAGCGCCTTGATGTCGAAGTTCTCGAGGATGTTGAGGATCAGCAGCGCGGTAATGCCCTGCCCGTTCGGCGGAATTTCAACGAGATCGAGGCCACGATAATTTGTCGAGATCGGCGTCACCACATCGCCGCGATGCGCGGCGATGTCGGCCGCTGTCAACAGCGAGCCTTTCGCCGCGACAGTGGCGACGATGTCGTCGGCAATCTCGCCCTGATAGAACGCACGCGGTCCGTTCGCGGCGATGGCACGCAAGGTTTTCGCGAGCGCCGGCAGACGGATCACGTCGCCTTCCTTCGGCGCCGCGCCGTTGAACAGATAGTGCCGCGTCGCGCCCGCATCCTTCTTCAGCTTCGGCACCAGATCGGCCCAGTCCCACGCGACGCGCGCGGCGACCGGAAAGCCGTTCTCCGCATAGTCGATGGCGGTCTGCAGATTACGCGCGAGATCGAAACGGCCGTGCGTGCGCAGGATATTGCCCCACGCTTCGATGGCGCCGGGGACCGTCACCGCATGCGGCGAATCCGGCGCGATGCTGGTCAGCCCCTGCGCGCGCAGTTTTTCCGTGGTCGCGGCGGCTCCCGAACGGCCACAGCCATTATAGCCCCACACCGGCTCGCCCGGCTTCGCCACCAGCGTGAAGCAATCGCCGCCGATGCCGGTCATGTGCGGCTCGACCACGCACAGCACCGCGCAGGCCGCGACCGCCGCGTCAGCCGCGGTGCCACCGGCGCGCAGCGTGTCGACCGCCGCGAGCGAGGCGAGCGGATGCGAGGTCGCCGCCATGCCATGTCGGGCGATGACCGGCGAGCGGCCCGGAAAATGGAAGTCGCGGCTCATGCTGGCCTCGTCGCAGGAAGGAGTCCGAAGATCGGCCCGCTCAAAGCGAACCGGACCGCGACGGATCGCGCGGCGCGCTATCGGACGATGCGGGCGCGGGCGCGTCAACCGCCGCCGGCGCATCGGCCGGCTTCACATCTGCGGGCTTGATCTCGACCGGCTTGGCGTCGGCGGGCTTCAGTTCGGCAGGCTTGTCGGCAGGCGGCGCGGCCGGCTCCGGCAAGATCGTCGGCGGCGGCACGTCGATCACCGGCGGTGAGGTTTCGGGCGACATGGCCGGCGGGGGCGGCGGAGGCTCCGGCACAGCAGGCGTCACAGGCACGACGGTCTCGACCGGCTCGGCCGCGACAGCCACCACGCGGCGGCGGCGCATCGCCACGACACCGCCGACCACATCGGCGAAGCTCGCCACCAGCATCAGAAAGAAGGTCGCAGTGGTCGCGCGCGGCACCAGATAGAATTCCACCGCCATGGCGACAAACAGCAGCGCCGACAGCAGATGGTCCATCACATAGCGGCCGCCGGTGCGGTACGCCTTGATGACCTCGACCAGCAGCAGCAGGATCGACAGCGCGACCAGTATGTCGCCGAGCGACATCGCCCATTCGCCGCCGGCCGGGAACGACACGCGCGTGAGCGCATCCGTCCAGCCGACGCCGGGGATCAGGAAGGCGATGATGTTGTAAATCGCGAAGGGGATCAGCAGCAGCGGGAAGCCGACCAGATACATGAGAGGTCTTGCTCCCGCCGCGGCGATCCTGACGAAAGGGCTTACGCCTCTTTCTTATGCTTCTTTTTTGGTCTTGAGCACCTGCCGGCCGCGATACATGCCGGTCTTGAGGTCGATGTGATGCGGGCGGCGGAGCTCACCCGAATCCTTGTCCTCGACATAGGTCGGCTGCTTCAGCGCGTCGGCCGAGCGGCGCATGCCGCGCCGCGACGGCGAGGTCTTTCTTTTTGGCACCGCCATAGCGGAAACTCCTGCGAAATCTCGAAATTATGCGATGAAGCCGGGCTTATAGAGGAAGGCCGGACGGATTGCTAGGGGCTCTACCGGGAGGGCCGAAGGCAGTCGTCATGGCTGCCGCCCCGGCTGGCGCGGCGGACATAGAGCCCGGCCAGCCGCCGCAGGCCCGGTCCGGGCGACCGGGCGTCCCGTTCCACCGGATTGGGTAGCATCGCCGCCATCAGCGCCGCCTGATAGGCGGAAAGGCCGCGTGCCGGGCGGCCAAACGCCCGCTGGGCACCCGCCTCGATGCCGAACTCCCCGTCCGGGCCCCATTCGGCGATGTTGAGGTAGATTTCCATGATCCGGCGCTTGGGCAGGGTGAGATCGATCCACAGCGCCAGCGGGAACTCGAGCGCCTTGCGGACCACCGAGCGGCCCGGCCACAGGAACAGGTTCTTGGCCACCTGCTGGGTGATGGTCGAGCCGCCGCGCATATCGTCGAGATCCTCGGCATCCTCGAAGGCGGCGCGCAACTCCTGGAAATCGACGCCGTGGTGCCAGCAGAACCGGCCGTCCTCGGACATAATGACGGTAAGCGGCAGCACCGGCGCGACTGCCTCCAGCGGCACCCAGGTCCGGGCGACCCGCTGCCCGGTCAGCGAACGCCACAGCATCAAGGTCGAAGCCGGATCGACCACGCGATAGAGCGGCGCCAGCAGATAAGGGATCAGCAGCAGCACCAGCAGAACGCCGAGCGCGACGCGCAGCCACAACGGCAGGAGCGGCACGCGCACCGCCCGCCGCGCCGTCAGACCTCCGTAGCGCCGCTCGAACATGGCAGGAGCCTAACCTATTTCGCGCGCGCTTGAAGGACGCGCCAAAGCGGGCCAAACCCGGTAAAAGGAACACCGTTAATCCCGACCCGCACTATCCCGGACTTGAGCTGTGCACGATTTCACGTCCCGCCTTGAGACCGTCGCCAGCGAAACCGAGGCGCTGCTCGCGCGACTTCTCGGCGACACGCCCGAAGCGGGCGAGATCGCGCGGCCGCCACGGCTGATGGCGGCGATGCGCCACGCCATGCTCGGCGGCGGCAAGCGGCTGCGGCCGTTCCTGACCGTCGAGACCGCGGCGCTGTTCGACGTTCCGCGCGCGCGGGCGCTGATGGCCGGCGCCGCGCTCGAATGCGTGCATGGCTATTCGCTGGTGCACGACGACTTGCCGGCGATGGACAACGACGACCTGCGGCGCGGCCGGCCGACCGTGCACAAGGCATTCGACGACGCCACCGCGATCCTCGCCGGCGATGCGCTGCTCACCTTCGCGTTCGATCTCGCCGCACGCGAGGCGACGCACCCCGATCCGGCGGTCCGCGTCGCGCTGGTCGCGGCGCTGGCGCGCGCCGCCGGTCTCGGCGGCATGGCTGGCGGGCAGATGCTCGACCTCGCCGCCGAAGGCCGTTTCAAAGGCGATGCGCCGTTGCAGCCGGCCGATATCGAGCGACTGCAGGCGATGAAGACCGGCGCGCTGCTGGTTTATGCCTGCGACGCCGGCGCGATCCTCGGCGGTGGCGACGCCACGCAGCGCGCCGCGATCACCCGCTACGGCACGCTAATCGGCCGCGCCTTCCAGATCGCCGACGATCTGCTTGACGTCGAGGGCGATGCCGCGACGCTCGGCAAGCAGACCGGCAAGGACGCCGCCGCCGGCAAGGCGACGCTGGTTGCGGCCCTCGGCGTCGACGGCGCGCGGCAACAGCTCGCGACGCTGGTGCGCGACGCGCAAGCCGCGCTCGACATGTTCGGATCGCGCGCGACCACCTTGCGCGAGGCCGCGCGCTTCATCGCGGAGCGCCGGCTATGACCCGAAAGAATCCCGACGCCGGCTGGCTACCGGTGCGGATGTTGCGGCTGCATCTCAAGCTGTTCGCTTGCCTCGCGCTCGGCGCGCTGACGATCCCGCTGCTGCCGGCCTCATGGCCGCTGACCGCGCGGCTCATCGGTGGCTGGGATATTGCCGCCATTCTCTATCTGGCGGTGGTCTTTTTTCTCGTCGCGCCGTGTTCGATCGACCAGATCAAGCGGCGCGCGGCGGTGCAGGACGAAGGTGCCGGCGCGATCCTGATCCTGACCATGCTCGCTGCGTTCGCGAGCCTCGCGGCGCTGGTTGCCCTGCTCGGCCACGGCAAGAACGAGCCCGACGCGCTCGGCACGCTGCGGCTCATCATGGGGACGGCGACGATCATCCTGTCGTGGATGTTCATGCACCTGGCTTTTACGCTGCACTACGCCCACGAATATTACGGCGACGGTCATGACGACCGCACCGGCGGCCTCAACTTTCCCGGCCGCGAGCGGCCCGACTACTGGGACTTCCTGTACTTTTCCCTGGTCATCGCCATGACCTCGCAGGTGTCGGACGTGGCAATCACCAGCCGCGTGATCCGCCGCGTCGCGACATTCCATGGCGTCGTCTCGTTCTTCTTCAATCTCGGCATCCTGGCGCTGACGATCAACATGCTCGCCGGGGCGATCGGGTGACGAGTTCGATCCAGACCGTGTTCCTGCTGCTGGCGATCATCGCCAGCGTCGCGGTGCTGGCGCAACGACTCAACGTCGCGCCGTCGATCTTCCTGGTGATTGCCGGCATCGGTCTGGCATTCATCCCCGGTGTGCCGCCGATCGTGCTGCGGCCCGAGACCGTGCTGCTCGTGTTTCTGCCGCCGCTGATCTATTCCGCCGGTGTCGCCATGAGCTGGCGCGAATTCAAATCAAGCCTGCGGCCGATCGCCCTGCTCGCCGTCGGCTGCGTGATCTTCACGACCTGCGCCGTGGCAACAGCCGCGCATTATCTGCTCGGCATGGACTGGGCGGTCGGCTTCGTGCTCGGCGCCATCATCTCGCCGCCAGACGTGGTGGCACCGCTCGCGCTGGCGCGGCGGCTCGGCCTGCCGCGCCGTCTCCTCGTCATCCTCGAAGGCGAAGGCCTCGCCAACGACGCCACCGCGCTGATCCTCTATCGTTTCGCGGTGGCCGCGGTCGCGACCGGCGGCTTTTCGCTCGGTCAGGCGAGCGCGACCTTCGGTCTGATCGTCGTCGGCGAAATCGCGTTCGGCATCGGCGTCGGCTGGCTCAGTCTGCGGATGCGCTCATGGGCGCACAATCCGCGCATCGAAATCATCCTGTCGCTGCTGACGCCTTATGTCGCCTACTGGATTCCCGAACATGTCGGCGGCTCCGGCGTGCTCGCCACCGTCGCCTGCGGGCTCTATGTGAGCTGGATCGGCCCGACGCTCATCACAGCGGCAACGCGGCTGCAAGGCATCTTCTTCTGGGATCTGACGATCTATCTGATCGAGGGCTTTGTCTTCCTGCTGACCGGCCTGCAGGTCCGCACCCTGATCGAGCGCACCCACGGCTTCTCGCTGGAAGGACTGCTGCTGGCGACGGCGCTGATCACCGTGATCATCGTCCTCGCGCGATTCTTGTGGGTGTTTCCGGCGACTTACATCCCACGCTGGCTGTGGCCGCCGCTGGCACGGCGCGATCCTGCGCCGAACTGGAAATATCCGTTCGCGCTGGCGTTCACCGGCGTGCGCGGCGTGGTGTCGCTCGCCGCGGCGCTGGCGTTGCCTTACACGATGGCCGACGGCACACCGTTCATCCAGCGTGAAATCATCCTGTTCATTACTTTCGGCGTCATCGTCGCGACCCTGATCGGACAGGGGCTGATACTGCCGGCGGTGATGCGCTGGCTCGGCCTCGCCAAGGAAGGCCGTGCCGAACACCGGCGCGAGCGCATCGCCGAACTGAAAGCGCGGCACGACGCCGTCGACTACGCGCTCGAACAACTCCGTGCGATCGCCACCGAGCGGAGCCTGCCGCGCAACGTCGTCTCGCTGCTGCGCGAACGGCACCATCATCGCATGCGGCAACTGCCCGACAGCATCGAGAAGCCGGACGAACTGGAGCTGCACGGCCGCAACGCGGAGCTTCAGGTCGAACTGATCGCGGCCGAGCGAGAGTTTCTCTATCGGCTGCTGCGCAAAGGCAAGCTGACCGACGAGGCGCGGCGGCGCATCGAACGCGAGCTTGATCTCGAAGAGGCGATGATCGAAACCCGGCGCAGCGACAGCACGCCGTTGTAGTCTACGATGATGTCCGCCGGTACTGCTTCGGCAGCGGCAACCAGGTCTCGCGCCCCTTGTAGGCGAGCGGCTTGCGATCGTCATGCGCCTTGCGATACGCGGTGTACCATGCGCGCAGCTTGCGCACGCGCACATCGGAATACGGCAGCGAGATCTGCTTCGCCGCCAGCAGATAACGCTCAACCGCCCAGACATTGCGATGCGCGAAGCGCCAGTCGACATCGCCGACCCCGCGCAGATCGACGAAGGCGTAGCCGGTCAGAGCGCCGGTGTAATCGACATAGGGCTCGACATAGCTCATCGCCAGCGCGCGCAAGGTCGCAAACACCGCCTTGCGGCCGTGCAGCCCCGGATCGCGCGACCGGCCAACCGAGCCCCACCGGCCGTTGCGGCGATAGACGAAGATGACGTGATCGAGCCCGTCGATCGAGCCGAGTTCGAGCGTCAGCGGCGGATAGCCGTGCTGCTCCAGCACCGCGGCGGCGAACAGAGCGGCTTCGAGACAATGCGCGGTGCGCCGCTCCACCACCTCGCGGAAGCCGCGCAACGTGCCGCCTTTCTTCTCGTCGTTATAGGGCAGCGCGTTGAGCCACGCCTGCACCTGCGCCGGCGTGCGTAGGCGGCGGATCAGCCGGCGTTCGGCGGGCGTGAAAGCGGAGAGCGGCGGTGGCGCGGCGGGGCGGGATAACGGGCGGGACATGCGCGTGGAGGATACACCATTCCGCGTCGCGATTATCCATAGGTAACGAAGGAAATCACGTTTCCATCGGGATCGCGCACATGGAAGTCGGTGCCGCCCCAGGGCTGGACGGTCAGCGGTTGCGCGATTTCCGCGCCGCGTTCCTTGAGTTCTTCGAATAACGGGCGAACATCGGACACTTCGATACTCGCCAGAATCAGCGACACTTCGCGCGCGGCCAGTTCGGTGAAATTCGGCCGGTGGACGCAGCGAAGATGCAGGCAGACGTTGCCGCGCGAGACAGCGCCATAGAACGGCGGCTCCCCGTGCAGAAAGTCGATGGCAAAGCCGAGCTTCTGCTGAAAATAAGCGGCACTCGCCGGGACATCCCGCACAAACAGGATCGGGATCACTGACGTCAGAGCGACATCAATCATCGCAGGCTCCGGCACGGATCACTCCGCCGCACGGGCGCCGGCGCCGAAGCGGCGCTCGATGTAGTCGATCACCATCTGCTTGAAATCGGCGCTCAGGGTCGCGCCGCGCAGCGTTGCCGCCTTCTTGCCGTCGATGAACACCGGCGCGGTCGGCTGCTCGCCGGTGCCTGGCAGCGAGATGCCGATATCCGCATGCTTGCTCTCGCCGGGGCCGTTGACGATGCAGCCCATCACCGCGACGTTGAGCGTCTCGACGCCGGGATAGCGCGTCTTCCACGCTGGCATCGATTCCCGGATGAAGCCCTGAATGTCGGCGGCCAGTTCCTGGAACGTGGTCGAGGTGGTGCGGCCGCAGCCGGGACACGCCGCGACCAGCGGCACGAAGGTACGCAGCCCCATGGTCTGCAGCAGTTCTTGCGCGACCTGCACCTCGCGGGTGCGGTCACCGCCCGGCTCCGGCGTCAGCGAGATGCGGATGGTGTCGCCGATGCCCTCCTGTAGCAGCACGCCCATGGATGCCGCCGAGGCGACGATCCCCTTGGTGCCCATGCCGGCTTCGGTGAGGCCGAGATGCAGCGCATAGTCGGAGCGTTTGCCGAGTTCGCGATAGACGGCGATCAAGTCCTGCACCGCCGAGACCTTGGCGGAGAGGATGATGCGGTTCTTGGCGAGGCCGATCTCCTCGGCGCGCGCCGCCGACAGCAGCGCCGACTGCACCATGGCCTCGTGCGTCACCGCGCGCGCGGAGAGCGGCGCGCCGGCGGCGTTGTTCTCGTCCATCAGCCGCGTCAGCAATTCCTGATCGAGCGAGCCCCAGTTGACGCCGATGCGCACCGGCTTGTCGTGGCGGATCGCCATCTCGACGATCTGGGTGAATTGCGGATCGCGCTTGTCGCGAAAGCCGACATTGCCCGGATTGATCCGGTATTTGTCGAGCGCCTCGGCGCAGGCCGGATGATCCGCCAGCAGCTTGTGGCCGATATAGTGGAAGTCGCCGACCAGCGGCACGCGCACATTCATTGCCAGCAGCCGGTCGCGGATATGCGGCACGGCGGCCGCCGCTTCGTCGCGATCGACGGTGATGCGCACCAGTTCCGAACCCGCGCGCGCCAGCGCCGCCACCTGCCGCGCGGTCCCTTCCACATCGGCGGTGTCGGTATTGGTCATCGACTGCACGACGATCGGCGCGTCCGCGCCCACGGTCACGCCGCCGACATCGACGGCGACCGAACGCCGCCGGTTTGCGATCAAGCCCTCTGTCACCATGATCTCATCGTATCATTCACCCCGGTCCGCCGAAAGCATCAGCGCGCCCGGTTGACGAGAATAAGACCGACCGTCACCAGAGCGACCGCCAGCAGGAAACTCGGCGTTAGCGGATCGCCTAACACGAAATAGCCGGCAGCCACGCCGAACAACGGCGTCAGGAAGGTGAACGCCGACAGCCGCCCCGCCGAATAGCGCACAATCAGCGCGAACCAGATGACGAATGTCACGGGAACAACATAGAGCGCCTGGTAAGCCACGGCGGCGATGGCCAACGCCGACGGCGCCGGATTGAGGCTCATATGCTCCCCGGCGATCAGCGCGCCGACAGCCAGCAGCGGCACCGACCCCGCGAGCTGATACATCATCGCCTTTTCCGACGAGACGTGGCGGATGGCGGTCCCTTTGATCAGCAGCGTTGTCATACCCCAAAAGAACGCCGCCGCGACCATCATGATGTCGCCGATCACCTGCCGCGCATCGACCGCGGGTGTCGGCGCGCCGAAAGCGACCAGCATGCCGACAAAGGACAGCAGCAGACCAAACCATTGCTGCCGGCTGAACGTATCGGCCGGTACCACCCAGCGCGAACCGAGCACGACGAAAAACGGCGCAAGATAGATGAACAGGATCGCGCGGCTCGCGGTGGTGTAGTTCAGTCCCTGATAGATCATCACGAACTCCAGACCGAAGCAGACACCGCAGAGGATGCCCGGCCAGAGCGTGCCATCGCGCGCGAACAGCGGCAGGCCGCGAAACCACATCCACGCCCAGACGATGACGCCGGCAACGAGGGAGCGGACGGTCGCCTGCGTCAGTGGCGGAATGTCATGGATCGCGAGCTTGACCGAGACCTGATTGAAGCCCCACGACAGGCACAGACCAATCACCACCAGCGTCGCCAGTGCATCGAGCGGACGGGTGGCGGCATTCGGTGCGGCAGGCGTGGTCGACATGATGATCCCGGCGAGGCCCTCGCCTTCTAGCGGAAGCCGCCCGGTGGCGCTACGCGAGGCGCTGAATAGCCGTCATGCCTCGCGGCAATGCGCGCAGACGCCGGCGATCTCGATCACGGGCGTCTTTGGCGTGAAACCGGCGGTGCGCGCGGCCGCTTTCACCGCGCCGGCGAGCTGTTCGGACCCTGCTTCACCGACCGCGCCGCACTGGTCGCACAGCAGGAACACCACCGGGTCGCCGGCATCGTGACGATGGATACAGGCGATGAACGCGTTGCGACTTTCGATGCGATGGACCAGTCCCTGCTCGCGCAGGAAATCCAGCGTGCGATAAACCGTGATTGCCGGCGTCGCGACGTCGTCGCTTTTCAGCCGGTCAATGATCTCGTAGGCGCCGAGGGGACGATGGCTCGACAACAACGTCTGGAGGATGTGGCGCCGGATCGGCGTCAGCCGTTGCGCCCGCGCCGCGCACAACGCTTCCGCATGCGACAGGGCATCGGCCGCGCAACGGTCATGATCGTGGTTGGGAGCGGGAAAAACCGCCGTTTTCCGGGACACGGAACCTCGCTTTCCGGCCGACCCTATCAATTTTTAGTGCCGGGCTGACGAAACCTTTCTGCAAAGGTATATGTTGCGCTGCAATATCCAAGCCCCAATATCCATCCCTGAGAAGACTGCGGGCGACTCCACACGACGAGGAACCATCATGCTCAAAGGCAAAACCGCGCTGGTCACCGGCTCCACCTCCGGCATCGGACTAGCCATCGCCCGCGCCATGGCGAAGGACGGCGCCAATCTGGTCATCAACGGCTTCGGAGACGCCGCCGCGATCGAAAAGGAACGCGCCGGGCTCGAGACGGAATTCGGCATCAAGGCGATCTATTCCGGCGCCGACATGACCAAGCCGGCCGAAATCGACGCGATGATCGCGCAGGCGGAAAAGCAGTTCGGCTCGGTCGACGTGCTGGTCAACAATGCCGGTATCCAGCACGTGGCGAACATTGAGGATTTCCCGACCGACAAATGGGATGCGATCATCGCCATCAACCTGTCGTCGTCGTTCCACACCATCCGCGCCGCGATCCCCGGCATGAAGAAGCGCAAATGGGGCCGCATCATCAACATCGCCTCGGCGCACGGACTTGTCGCCAGCGGGCAGAAGGTCGCTTATGTCGCGGCCAAGCACGGTCTTGTCGGGCTGACCAAAACGGTCGCGATCGAAGCGGCCAATAACGGCGTCACCTGCAATGCGATCTGCCCCGGCTGGGTGCTCACCCCGCTGGTGCAGAAGCAGATCGAGGCACGCGCCAAGGCGTCGGGCCAGAGCATCGAGGAGGCCAAGGTCGCGCTGTTGTCGGAAAAGCAGCCGATGCACCAGTTCACCACGCCGGAGAATATCGGCGCGCTCGCCGTGTTCCTGGCGAGCGACGCGGCGCAATCGATCACCGGCTCTGCGTACTCCATCGACGGCGGCTGGGTCGCGCAATAATCGCGCGGACCAACGACGATGAACCTGTTCTCGCGAAAGCCGGTGAATCCGCTGCCGAAGAATGGCGGCGGCCGCAAGCGTATCAACCTTGCTTTGCAGGGCGGCGGTGCACACGGCGCGTTCACCTGGGGCGTGCTCGACCATCTGCTCGAGGACGGGCGGCTCGACATCGAAGGCATCAGCGGCGCCTCAGCCGGCGCCGTCAATGCCATCATGCTGGCTGACGGTCTCGCGCGCGGCGGACCGAAGGAAGCGCAGAAGCGGCTCGCCGATTTCTGGCGCGCAGCAAGCCTTGGCGGCGATCTGCCGGACCTGCAACGGCGTGCCGTCGACCGGTTGTTCTCGTTCATGCCGCTGGAAGACACACCAATCGGCATCTGGTTCAACGCGCTGTCGCGCTATCTGTCGCCCTACGACGTCAATCCGCTCAACATCAATCCGCTGAAGGATCTGATCGAGCGGTTCGTCGACTTCGAGGCGATCCGCAACTGCGACAAGCTGCAGCTCTTCATCTCCGCCACCAATGTGGAGACCGGACGGCTGCGCGTCTTCCATCGCGCGGAGATGACGGCGGACATGGTGCTCGCCTCGGCGTGTCTGCCGCTGTTGTTCCGCGCGGTGGAGATCGAGGGCGCGCCGTATTGGGATGGCGGCTATGTCGGCAATCCGCCGCTCTATCCGCTGTTCGCCCCGACCCACACCGAGGACTTGCTGCTGGTGCAGATCAATCCCGTCGTTCGGCGCGGCACGCCGAAGACCAAGGACGAGATCATCGCGCGGATCAACGAGATCACCTTCAACTCGTCGCTGATGGCGGAATTGCACGGCCTCGCTTTCGTCGGCCAGTTGATCGACGACGGCAAATTGCCGCGCGGCACCGGCCCCGGACAGTACCGCCGCATCAACATTCATCGCATCGTGCTCGACAGTTCCGGCAAGGAGTTCGACTCGTCCAGCAAGATGAACACCGACTTCGATTTCTTCGAGATGCTGCGCACCAGCGGCAAGCGCGCGCTGCGCCGCTTCCTCGATGCGCATTACGACGATATCGGCGTGCGCAGCACCGCAGATATCGATACCGGACTGAATCCGGAGCGGGTTTGAAGTCACGATGCGGGATGGCCGCCCCGACCCGGCCATGACGAAGCATGAAAGACATCGCCAGCATTTCGTTCGGTCCGGTTCGTCTCTCGGTGATCGTCGCCGACATCACCACGCTTGCGGTCGACGCGATCGTGAACGCGGCGAACACATCTTTGCTCGGCGGCGGCGGGGTCGACGGCGCGATTCACCGTGCGGCGGGGCCGGATCTGCTCGCGGCATGCCGCACGCTCGGCGGTTGCGATACCGGCGACGCGAAAATCACACCCGGATTTCGGCTGCCCGCAGGTCATGTCATCCATACCGTCGGGCCGGTGTGGAACGGCGAAGCAGCGGCGTGCGATCCGCTGCTGACATCCTGTTATCAGCGGTCGCTTGTGCTGGCTGCGGCGCACGGTCTGCGCTCGGTCGCGTTCCCGGCGATCTCCACCGGCGTTTATCGCTTTCCGGCGGATCGGGCCGCGCGCATCGCGGTGGCCACCGTACGGGACATGGCGCTGCGTGAAACCGGGTGCCCGCACGCGATCACGTTCTGCTGCTTCTCGGACGAGAGCGCCGCCCATCACACGGCGGCATTTAAAAGCATCGCCACCGGCTGAAGGGCTTCCAAAGTTCCAGCGCATCCCTGACGGGCCAGCCATGCGGTTTTGGCATTAGAGCTTATTATAAGCATGCTTATTATCAGCGCATGCCATCGCAACCCGTCACGCCCAAATCCCTGCGCTCCAAACCGCTGTCGTCCGACCCTCCGTCGGGAGCGGTCGCTGCCCCGCGCCGGATCGGCCGGGAACTGGCTTTCGCCATCAAGGATGTCGGCCGGATGCTGCAGACCTACGCCGATCAGGAGGTGCGCCGGCTCGACATGACCCATTCGCAATGGGCCGTGCTGTCGCGCATCGAACGCCACGAGGGCCTGAAGCAGTCGGAGATCGCCGACATGCTCGATCTGCAGCCGATCACCCTGACCCGGCTGCTCGACCGGCTATGCGACAACGGCCTGATCGAACGCCGACCCGACCCGCAAGACCGGCGCGCGTGGCGACTCTTCCTAAAGCCAGCGGCCCGCCCGTTGATGGAACGTCTCGACACGCTCGGGCGCGAAATCTCGGGAAAAGTGCTCGACGGCATCTCCACCGACCAGATCGAAACCATGCTGCGAGACCTCGGCGCGATCCGCGACAACCTGCGGAGCCTGCTGACCGACCGCCCTTCCGAAACGAGCAAACGCTATGGCTGATCACAATCTCAAAGTCGTTCCCGCGGCTGAAGCAAAACCGACCGAAGCGAAAGCCGCGCCCGAAAACAAACCCGCCGATGCCGCCACGCCGAAAGCGCGCGCAGGATTCCTGCAGGGCAGGCGCCGCATGCTGCTGGTTGTCGGGCCGCTCATCGTCGCGGTGATCGGCGCCGTCGTCTATTTCACCGGCGGGCGCTATATCGGTACCGACAACGCCTATATCGGCGCGCAGAAAGTGCTGATCACGCCGGACATCTCCGGCAAGGTCGTGCATGTGGCCGTGCGCGAGGGCCAGCACGTCAAGGCCGGCGACGAACTGTTCTCGCTCGATCCCGAGCCGTTCCGGCTCGCGCGCGATCAGGCCGAGGCGAAGCTCGCAACCGCGCAGACCGACTACAACAACCTGAAAACCAATCTCACCTCGCTGTCGTCACTCGCCGAGCTTGCGCAGAAGAATGTCGAGCTGAAACAGCACGACGTGGAGCGCAAGACCCGGCTGCTGTCGAGCCAGGCGACCGCGCAGGCCGATGTCGACACGGCGGCAGCGGCTCTCGTCACCGCACAACTGCAGGCGCAATACACCGCGCAGCAGCGCGACAACGCACTGAACCAGTTGCTTGGCAACCGCGACCTGCCGCTCGCGAAATTCCCGGCCTATGTGCAGGCGAAAGCCGCGCTCGACGAAGCGCAGCGCAATCTCGACCATGCGGTCCTGAAAGCGCCAATCGACGGCGTAGCGACACAGGTGGACAACATCCAGCTCGGCCGCTTCGTTGCTGCCGGCTCGCCGGTGTTGAGCGTGATCGACGACGCCAATCCGTGGGTCGATGCCAACCCGAAGGAAACCGACATTACCTATCTGCGCCCCGGCCAGAAGGTGACCATCGATGTCGATACGTTCCCGGATCACACCTTCAAGGGCACCGTGCAGTCGGTCAGTCCCGGCACCGGCTCGCAGTTCTCGATCCTGCCGGCGCAGAACGCCAGTGGCAACTGGGTCAAGGTGGTCCAGCGCGTGCCGGTGCGGATCGTGTTCGACAAGGATGAGAACACCCATCTGCTGCGCAGCGGCATGAGCGTGAACGTGTCGATCGACACTGGCCACAGCCGCATCCCGTTCATGTCGACGGCGCAGGCTCGCACCGCCGAGAAAGAAGCGCGCTGATGCGCACGCTGCACATCGCCGACATGCCCGACGGTCTGCGTCGGGCACTGGTCACGGTGTGCGCCATGACCGCGACCATCATGCAGGCGCTGGATACGACCATCGCCAATGTGGCGCTGCCGTATATGCAGGGTTCGCTGTCAGCCTCGCTCGATCAGGTCAACTGGGTACTGACCTCGTACATCGTCGCCGCCGCGATCATGACCGCGCCGATCGGCTGGCTCGCCGACCGGTTCGGCCGCAAGACGCTGTTCGTGATCTGCGCCGCCGGCTTCACCGCCGCCTCGCTGCTGTGCGCCATCGCGCAGAACATCGAGCAGATGGTGCTCTACCGCCTGCTGCAGGGCATGGCCGGCGCGGCGCTGGTGCCGCTGTCGCAATCGGTGATGCTCGACGCCTATCCGCCGGCCGAGCGCGGCAAGGCCATGGCGATCTGGGGCATGGGCGTGATGCTCGGCCCGATCATGGGTCCGACGCTCGGCGGCTGGCTCACCGAGAATTATTCCTGGCACTGGGTGTTTCTCGTCAATCTTCCCGTCGGCATCGCGACCGTGCTCGGTCTGATGCTGTTCATGAAGGAGACTCAGAAGCAGGAGGCCATGACCTTCGACTGGTTTGGCTTTGCCGCGCTGGCCGTCGGCATCGGCTCGCTGCAACTGATGCTCGACCGTGGCGAACAGGTCGGCTGGTTCGATGCCCGCGAGATCTGGGTCGAGGCGATCGTCTCGGCCGTGGGCTTCTATTATTTTTTCGCGCATTCGCTGACCACGCAGCGCCCGTTCATCAATTTCGAGCTGTTCAAGGACCGCAACTTCATCAGCGGCTGTCTGTTCATGGTGGTGATCGGCGTCGTCCTGTTCGGCACCATGGCGTTGGTGACACCGTTCATGCAGAACCTGCTCGGCTATCCGATCCTGACCGCCGGCTTCCTGCTCGGTTCGCGGGGGCTCGGCACGCTGTTCACGATGATGGTGGCGCCGTGGCTGATGGCGCGCATCGAAGCGCGCACGCTGATCGCCGCCGGCTTCGGCCTCACCGCCGCGACGCTGTATTCGATGTCCGGCTTCACCGACAACACCGGCGCGCAAACCATCATCGTGGTGAGCATCGTTCAGGGCGTCGGTCTCGGCCTTGTCTTCGTTCCGCTGACAGCCGTGGCGTTCCTGACCTTGCCGAACCATCTGCGCACGGCCGGCACGTCGATCACCACGCTGGTGCGCAATATCGGCTCGTCGATCGGCATCTCCATGGTGATCGCCAATCTCACCAGCAAGACGACTTACATGCACGCAAGGCTGGCCGAGAGCGTGACGCCGTTCAACGACGCGCTGCAGATGCCGGACGTAGCCTCGACCCTCAATCTGGCGACCGATACCGGCCGCGCTATGCTCGACGGCATCGTCACCCAGCAGGCGAACATCATCGCCTATCAGAACGACTACTGGCTGCTGATGTGGCTGACCCTGGCGGTGCTGCCGCTGACCCTGATCGTCGGTTCGTCGAAGGCGCTGCGCCAGCCTTCCGCCAAGATCGAGGCGCACGCGCTCGAATAGCAATCAACGTTTGATCGTCGCAACGCCGTTGCTGATGACGGCTACATCGCGTTCCGGGACGCGGCAGCGGAACGTCACATCATCGCCCGTCAACCACATCTCGGTGCGGATCGTCTCACCGGGATAAACCGGCGCCGAAAACCGCCCGCCGATAGACGCAAGCCGCGCGGGATCGTAGCCGCACAGCGTTTTCAACAGCGCATGACCGGCGACACCGAAGCTGGCGAGGCCGTGCAGGATCGGCCGCGGATAACCGGCGACGCGCGCCGCGACCGGGTCCACATGCAACGGATTGCGGTCGCCTGACAGCCGATAGATCAGCGCCGCCTCCGGCCGAGTCGGCAGATCGCAGACATGGTCCGGTGCCCGCTCCGGAATCGCTGACGTCACGCCGAGCTTGGCCGACGACTGCGGCGCACCGCTGAAACCACCGTCCCCACGACAGAAGATCGTCTGTGTCGTCGTGTTCAACACCGCCCCCGAGGCAATGTCAGTCAAAACATGTTCGACGACCAGCAGCGCGCCCTTCTCCGCGCCCTTGTCGATCACGTCGCGGATGCGCAGCGTGCCGCGCACAGCCGCAGCCGGCGACAGCGGCCGGACAAGCCGCATGTGCTGCTCGCCATGCACCGCCTTGCGCCAGTCAATGCCGGTGGTTTCGGTCGTCATCCAGTCGCGCGGATAGGCGAGCACGCTGGCAAAGGTCGGAAGCACCTTCAGATTCCGCTCATAGACGAACCGTAGTGGCGCGGGATCGAGCGGATCGTGACCGAGCCCGACCCCGAGCGCGTAGAGAATGCAATCCTTCGCCTCGTAGCGCTGCTCTACCGGCGCAATGGTGAGCGCGAGAAGCTTCTCGGGATTGATCGGTATCATCCGGTTTCATCATGTCGACATGCAAAAGACAACGACCGGCGCTTGTGGCGCCGGCCGCTCTTCTCAACCCGTCGATAAAGCGATTATTTGGCCTTCTCGTAGGGATAGATCACGTTGCCGCTCTTGTATTCCGGCGGATAGATGATCGGCAGCGTATCGAGCTTGCGGAATTCCTCAATGCTGTTGCTCTTGATGTTCTGGAACTGAGCCGCCATCACGCGCTCGTTGGCCCACTCGCCGTTCTTGCCGAATTTCACGTCGCCGACCGTGGTCTTGAACGTCGTTTTGCGAATGTATTCGGCGATCTTGCCGTCGTCGAGCGACTTGGTGGCGTTGACCGCATCACCCAGCACCTGCAGATAGGCATAAGCCCACACCGGCATGTAGTAGCCGAGAGGATCGACGCCTTCCGCCGCCGCACGGGCCTGATACTTCTTGATCAGGTCCATCGAGCCGGGGAATTCCATGGTCTTTGCCGGCAGCCAGGTTTCAAAGTTGACGAGACCGTTGAGAAGCGGCCCGAGCTGCGTCTTGAACACGGTCGCCTGCAGGCCGACCATCGCGCCGCCCCACATCTTCGGCTTGAAGCCGATCTCGTTCATGGCCTTGACCATGCCGACGCTATCGAGCGGATAGGAGCAGACCACGAACAGGTCCGGATTGGTGGCCTGCACCGCGCGCACGATCGGCGCGAAGTCGGTGGTGGCCGGCGGATAGCGGCGCTCGTAGACGATCTTGAAGCCGGCCGCCTTGGCGTTCTCCACCGCGCCTTCGCAAGCGTTGCGACCGAACTCGGCGTCCGCCATGGCGATGGCGATGGTTTGCGGCTTCGGATTCTGCGCTTCCGCCACCTTGAAGAAGCCGCGGGTGAACGCCGGCTTCGGCGTCGGCCCGTTCGGGATCATCGAGAAGTAGCGGTCGTATTTGAACTCGTCGTTGATGCCGGTGCCGAACAGGCTGATGAACACCTTCTTCTTCGACATGGCGATCGGCATCGCCGGCGCGATCTGGCCCGAGGCATAACCCGAGACGATCAGGTCGACTTTGTCGACGTCGAGCAGCTTCGTATAGATGCCCGGCACGGTCGACGGATTGCTCTGGTCGTCGAAGTAGACGAGCTTCACCGGCCGGCCCATCAGGCCGCCCTTGGCGTTGGTGTCCTCTTCCCAGATCTTCATCGCCAGCAGCGACGACTTGCCGTTCGCCGACAACGGTCCGGTCAGCGACATGCCGAAGCCGATCTTGACCGGCTCGCCCTTCGGCGTCTGCGCCGAGGCCGTGCCGGCGATGAGCGCCAGCGCAGCAGCCGACAGCGTCAGGCTGCCCAGCGCGCGTTTGAGATGTTGCAGCATTCGTTTCTCCTCCCGTGTTACGCGCCGGCGCAAGTCCGGCGGCTTCCTTGCAATAGCGTTGGAGCGCCTTGGTGATGCGCCCGTGCAATCGATTGCTTCATGCAATCTTTGCCGATTGGACGCGCCGAGGCAACTGTCATGCTTGTCGCGGCACGCCCGGCGATCCGGCTGACGCGACGCCGCGCTATTTCCCCCAGACTTCCTTGCTGAGATCGACGATCATCTTCAGTTTGGCCCACTGTTCATCCTCGGCGAGCACATTGCCCTCCTCGGTCGAAGCAAAACCGCACTGCGGCGACAGGCACAGCTGATCGAGCGCGACATATTTGGTCGCCTCGTCGATCCGGCGCTTGAGATCGTCCTTCGGCTCCAGCCGCCCGGATTTGGAGGTGACGAGGCCAAGCACCATCTGCTTGTTCCCTTTCGGGAAGAACCGCAGCGGCTCAAACCCGCCGGCGCGGTCGGTGTCATATTCGAGGAAGTAGCCGTCGAGCGGCGTGTCGTTGAACATCACCTCGGCGACCGGCTCGTAGCCACCCTCGGCGATCCAGGTGGAGCGGAAATTGCCACGGCAGGAGTGCATGGTGACCACCATGTCCTTCGGCCGGTCGCGGATCGCGATGTCGATCATCTTCGCATAAATCTTCGGCAGCGTGTCCGGATCGTCACCGCGCTCGCGCGAATGCGCGCGTTCCTTGGCGTCGCACATCATCGCCCAGGTGGTGTCGTCGAGCTGGAGATAGCGGCAGCCAGCGTCATAGAACGCGCGCACCGCCTTCTTGTAGGTCTGCGCCAGATCCTCGAAGAAATTGTCGAGGTTCGGATAGGCTTCCTTGCTCACCGACACCCGGCCCTGCCGGAAGTGCAGCACGCCCGGCGCGGGAATGGTCATTTTCGGCGTGACCTTGCAGTGCGCCTTGAGGAATTTGAAATCCTCGATGTGCGGATGGCCGGAGAAGCCGAGCTTGCCCGACGTGCGCACGCTCTCCATCTTGGTGTCGACCCCGTGGAATTTGATGCCCTTGTCGGTCTGAACCATCTCCACGCCATCGAGGCCGCGGAAGAAGTCGAACTGCCACCACGAGCGGCGCAGTTCGCCGTCGGTCGCAAGCTGCAGGCCGACCTCCTCCTGCTTCCGGATCACGCCTTCGATGGCGCGGTCCTCGATCTCGCGCAGTTGTGCTGCGCTGATCTCGCCGCGCGCGCGCTTCGCCCGCGCATCGCGCACGGATGCGGGCCGCAGCAAACTGCCGACATGATCGGCGCGGAACGGGGCGGTGGTGCGTTGGGTCATCGGAAGTGTCCTGTATCGCCACGGACTTAAACGATGGTGCGGTCCGGGTGAGGGGCGATTGTCTCAAGCTGCCCCTCACCCCGACCCTCTCCCCGCATGCGGGGAGAGGGAGAAAGGCTTTAGCCCCAGACTTCCTTGCTGAGATCGACGATCATCTTCAGCTTGGCCCACTGTTCGTCCTCGGCGAGCACGTTGCCCTCCTCGGTCGAGGCAAAGCCGCATTGCGGCGACAGGCAAAGCTGGTCGAGCGCGATATACTTCGTCGCCTCGTCGATGCGACGCTTGATGTCGTCCTTCGGTTCGAGCCGGCCCTGCTTGGAGGTGACGAGACCGAGCACCACCATCTTGTTGCCCTTCGGCAGGAAACGCAGCGGCTCGAAACCGCCGGCGCGGTCGGTGTCGTATTCGAGGAAATAGCCGTCGTAGTTGCACTTCTCGAGCAGGCTCTTGCCGACCGGCTCGTAGCCGCCCGACGAAATGAACGTGGAGCGGAAGTTGCCGCGACACACATGCGTCGTGATGGTCATGTCGGCGGGCTTGGCGTCCAGCGCCTTATTGAGCATCGCAGTATAGCTGTCCTGCAGATGATCAACGTCGAGACCGCGATCCTTGGCCTTCTTCATCTCTTCCTGCGAGCACAGATAGGCCCAGGCGGTGTCGTCGAACTGCAGATAGCGGCAGCCGGCGTCATAAAATGCCTTGATCGCCTTCTGATACGCCACCGCGAGATCGTCGAAGATCGCGTCGCGGTTGGCATAGGCGCTCTTGTTCACCGAGCCGGGCTCAAGCCGGAAGTGCATCACCGTCGGCGCCGGGATGCACATCTTCGGCATCACCTTGGTGTGCGCCTTGAGGAATTTGAAGTGCTCCAGCATCGGATGGTTGGAGAAACCGATCTTGCTGTCGACGCGCAGCACCTGCATCTTGGTCTGCATGCCCTGGAACTGGATGCCGTGGTCGGACGCTTCCAGCCGCACGCCGTCGAGCATGCTGAAGAAATCGTAGTGCCACCACGAGCGGCGGAATTCGCCGTCGGTCGCGAGTTGCAGGCCGATCTCTTCCTGCTTCTTGATGATCTTCTCGATCTCGCGATCCTCGACCGCCTTGAGCTGCGCGTCGGTGATTTCCTTTTTCTCGTGCTTGGCGCGGGCGTCCTTGATCGCCGCGGTGCGCAGGATCGAACCGACATGGTCGGCGCGGAAGGGTGGCTTGGTCCGTTGCATGGTCGAATGTTCCTCCTGAGAACGGCGGACCCGCTATGACACGGGTTCTTGATTGGGAAGCGTTGGGTCGGCGAATTCCTGTTCGGGGGGAGTGATAGCACGTCCGGGAACGATTGGTGCTACGACTGACGCATAACGCGCCGTCTCGATCAGCCCGCCGAAGGAAAAATAATGCGGCGCGATATTGCCGAGCGCCGGGGCCGCGACGCGCAACGCATCGAGGATCGCATCGGGGCCGACCCGGCCGCCAAATGCCAGGGCCGTGGCAGCGCCCGACATCAAACCTTGCGCGGAGGCGGCGACGCCGCAGCGCGCCGCATAGCGCAACAGCGCCGTCAGTTTGGTCGGCCCGGCGAGGCCGATCCGCACCGGCGCGGTCACGCCGGCGGCGCGCAGATCACGCACGTAAGTCATGATCGGCGCGGCGGAAAACACGAACTGCGTGACGATATGCGCGTGCAGTCCCGCATCGCGGGCCGCCGCAAGTTTGTCGGTCAAAGCCCGCGTCATCATATCGGCAGCGATGGCCGGATGGCCCTGCGGATGACCGGCGATACCGATCTCCTCGATTCCGAGGGCGCGCCAATCCATCGCCCGGATCAACGCAAGCGCATCGGCATAAGGCCCGAGCGGCTTGGGAATGTCGCCACCGATCACCAGCACGCGGCGCATCCCGCCCTCGCCGCAGGCGCGCTTGAGGCATTCCGTCAGATCGTCCGCCGACGCGATCCGCCGCGCCGCGAGATGCAGCACCGGATCGAGCCCGGCGCGCTGCACGGCCATGGCAAGATCGGCCATCTCGCGCAAACCCTGCGACGGGACGTGGCTCAAATAGAGCGGCTGCCCCGGCGGCACCAGCGCGGCGAGCCGCACCAGCTCGTCCGCCGTGGGCCGCGTCGCCTCGAGAGTGAACGCGGACACGCTCACTCCCGGCGGCGGGAGATGACGAACGACTCGTCGTAGAACCACAGCCCGCCGTGCTGCTGCAATACTTCGCGCGTCGCCTCGATGTAGCGGCGGTCGGCGTTGACGTCAGCGAGCCGGTCGTCCTCCACCTGCGCCACATAGATTGCCGCGTTCCACGCCGCGAGCAGGGTCGACGTACCGATCGACGCGGAGATTTCCGACGGCAGCGTGTGCATGTCGTAGCGGAACAACGACCGCTGATCGGAATAGGCGTTGAAATTGAGATCGCGCGCGGCGCCACCCAATTCGTTCTTCACCGCCTTGAGCAGATCGTGGCGGCTGTGCGCGAACGGATTATCGTCCGGCCAGACCTTGTGAATGAGATCCATGCCCGGATCGTGGCCATAGGAATGGATCGCGATCATCCGGCCACCCGGCCCGAGCGCACGCGCCAGCGGCGCCAGCACGCGCTTCGCCTTGAAATCGAGCGACGCGCGCGCCCGATAGGGTTGCGAGGCGATGACCAGATCGTAGTCGGCGGTGGTGCCGCCGGGCTTGGGAATGATCGGATCGAGCAGGAAGCGATGATCCTCGCGATAGAGCACCAGGATCACCGGCCGCTCATAGACCGGATTGCCGCTTTTCTGCGACACCTTCGCCTTCCAGTTCTCGGCGAGGAACGGTTCGAGCGCGGTGATCTGCTCCTCGAAACCGTGCGACGAGGTGCCGGAGAGCGGCACTTCCTTCCACACGGTGCTCGCGGCGGCAGTCAACGACTTCACCGCGAGCCACGGCGCTTCGGCGTAAGCGAGATTGGTCAGCACCAGCACCGTTGAGGGATGCTCGTGGAAGCGGTCCGCCATCTTCTGCATGGTCAGGCGGATGTCTTCGAGGCTGATCTCCTTGCCGACGATATAGAACGGCGTGTGCGGAAACTTGTCGTGCATCTGCCGCATCACCCGCGACAGCACGGTGCCGTCGCCGACGCCGGCATCAAATACGCGCAGCGCCGGCGGCCGCGGATGCAGGCTGCCGAGTTCGAGGCCGATGCGGTTCGCGATCTCCCACTTCTCCGAGCAGGTGTTCACGAACAGCAGGTATTTCTGCCGGTTGTCGAAGAAGCGGAAATTGCGCTGCGGATCGTCCTTGTCCACCGGCGGCGCGCCGGGCGGCACCATGGTCTGACGCGGCGGCTCCGGCGGTCGTACCGGGATGGCTGCGGACAGCGGCGCCACACGGCGCAAACCATCGTCTCCGCTGCTGTCGCCGCTTTCCGCCATGAACGAGCGGATGCGCTCCAGCGTGTCAGTGGTGATGCGCCCGCCGTTACGCAGCCGCGCGGCAAGCTTGCCGTCATTGACGGCGCGGCGACCGAAAGTGGATTCCGCGAGCCCGCGCTGACGGCAGAAGCTGGCGATCTCCTGAAGGAGAACTTCGTTCACAGACGCCTCCCTGGACGTGTCCCTGCTGCCGGTCTTGTGAGCCATTTGCGTGCTTGCCGGTTCGAGTCAGGCTGTTGAGCCCGGCGCAAATCGAACCTCCGCCCGCGCGCATCGTCAACCACAAAACTTGCCCACGAAAGTTGGGAGATAAGAATGGGCAACGCCCAATGCAAGAAAAACCCGCCAGACAGGGCCTAGCGGGTTTTTGCGATCGTTTGCGGAAGGCCCGGGTTGGGAATCACCTGCCCTATGCCAGGCGCAGCCCACTCCAGGTGGGCAGTATTCCGGATCAGATTTCGAAGAACACGGTCTCGTCGTCTCCCTGCACCTTGATGTCAAAGCGATAGACGCCGTCCTTCTCCTTCCTGGCGATCAGGGTGTGGCGGCGGTCTTCCGGCACCAGCGCGAGAATCTGGTCGGTGGCGTTGGCAGCCTCGTCCGGGAAATACAGGCGCGTATAGACCTGCCGCAGCATGCCGCGCGAGAAGATGCAGACCACCACATGCGGCGCCTGCAACTTGCCGTTCGGGCCGGGCACCTGACCGGGCTTGATGGTGTCGAAGCCGAACTCGCCCTGCTTGTTGCAGGCCGAGCGGCCGAAACCCTTGAAGCTGGCATTGGGCGCACGCGGATCGCGCGGATGCGCGTAGCGGCCTTGCGAATCCGCTTGCCAGATTTCCAGCATCGCGTCCGGGATCGGCACGCCATCGCCGTCGCGGATGACGCCGGTGATGTGGATCTTCTGGCCGGACGCATCGGGCGTGATCAGATTGTCGCCGACAGTTTCCTTCCAGCTATAGGTGCCGTCCGGATCCCAGTGCGCGCGGCCCTTCGGCGTCAGGCCATAGGCATAAAACGGGCCGACGGTTTGCGAGGGGGTCAGGTCGGACATGATCAGTGCTTCTCCTCATCCATCGGCGTACCTTCGCGGCCGCGCAGCACGATATCGAACCGGAACGCCAGCGCCCATTCCGGCACGGTGTTCTCGAGATCGAACGTCGCGATCATGCGGTTGCGCGCCTTCTCGTCGGGGACCGAATTGAAGATCGGGTCGAACGGGAACAAATAGTCGCCGGGGAAATACATCTGCGTCACGAGCCGCGACAGGAACGAGTGACCGAACAGCGAAAAGTGGATGTGGTTCGGCCGCCACGCATTGTGGTGGTTGCCCCACGGATAGGCGCCGGGCTTGATGGTGACGAACTTGTAGTAGCCGTTCTTGTCGGTGAGCGTGCGGCCCGCACCGGTGAAATTCGGATCGAGTGGCGCCGGATGCTGATCGACGATGTGCACGTAGCGGCCGCAGGCATTGGCCTGCCACAGCTCCACCAGAACCTCCGGCACCGGGCGCTTGTCCTCATCGAGGATCTGCCCGTGGACGATGATGCGCTCGCCGAGCGGTTCGCCCTTGTGCATCTTGGTCAGGTCGTTGTCGCCCTCTTCGATGGCATTGTGACCGTAGACCGGGCCGGTCAGCTCCGACAGTGTGTGCGGCACGACGATCAGCGGCTTCGACGGCGACCGCTTGATGGTGCTCTTGTATCCGGGGCTCAGATGCTTCGGATAATCGATCAGCCCCTTGGTCGGATAGATCAGCGACATCGACTTCTGCTCCCCTCAGACGCGCGCAAGCGCCATCGATACACCTTGTCCGACGCCGACACACATGGTGGCAAGGCCGATCTTGCCTTGCCGCGCCTGCAGGCCGTGCGCCACCGTCATCGCCAGCCGCGCGCCCGACATGCCGAGCGGATGGCCAAGCGCGATCGCACCGCCGTGCGGATTGACGTGTTCGGCATCGTCGGCGAGTCCAAGCTGGCGCATGCAGGCTAGGCCCTGCGACGCGAACGCCTCATTGAGTTCGATCAAATCGAAGTCGCCGATCTTCATACCGAGCCGCGCCATCAGCTTCTGCGTCGAGGGCACAGGGCCGATGCCCATGATGCGGGGCGGCACGCCGGCCGAGGCAACGCCGAGCACGCGGGCGCGGGGCGTCAGCCCATATGTCTTCACCGCGTCTTCCGAGGCGAGGATCATCGCCGCCGCGCCATCGTTGACGCCCGACGCATTGCCAGCGGTCACCGTGCCGGGATTGCGGAACGGAGTCTTGAGCTTGGCAAGTTGCTCCATCGTCGTCTCGGGGCGCGGATGCTCGTCCGCCGACACTTCGACGGTCTCGCCCTTGCGGCCGGCGATGCTGACCGGAACGATCTCGGCCTTGAAATACCCGGCGGCGATCGCCTTGCCGGCGCGTTGCTGCGAGCGCAGCGCGAAGGCGTCCTGATCGGCGCGCGTCACCTGGAATTCAGCGGCGACGTTCTCGCCGGTCTCCGGCATGGAATCGATGCCGTATTGCTGCTTCATCAGCGGATTGACGAAACGCCAGCCGATCGTCGTGTCGTAAATCTCGGCGCTGCGCGAGAACGCCTCGGTCGCCTTGCCCTGCACGAACGGCGCGCGGGTCATCGACTCGACACCGCCGGCGATGCCGATCTCGATCTCGCCGGCACGGATCGCGCGCGCGACCGTGCCGACCGCATCGAGGCCGGACGCGCACAGGCGGTTGAGCGTGATGCCCGGCACCGCTACCGGCAGGCCAGCGAGCAGCGCCGCCATGCGCGCGACGTTGCGGTTGTCCTCGCCCGCCTGATTGGCGCAGCCGAGCACGACCTCATCGATCGCTTCCCAGTCCACCTTCGGATTGCGCGCGATCAGCGCCCTGATCGGCACCGCGGCGAGATCGTCGGTACGCACCTTGGCAAGCGAGCCACCGTAGCGGCCGATCGGCGTGCGGGCCGCATCGCAGAGGAAAACGTCGCGTGTCGCCATCTCAGATCACTCCAATAATCGATTGCTCACGCCGCCGCGTGGGCGCGCGCGGTGCGGGCCTGCAACTCGCGCAGGATGTCCAGTTCTTGCGCCGTCGGCACCGGCGTTTCGGCGACCTGCGCCGCGTAGCGCACGGTCCAGCCGGTGTTCTCCTGAATCTGCTCGCGGGTGACGCCGGGATGGATCGACGTGACGATCATTTCCTTCGTCTCCGGGTCCGGCTGATAGATCGCCAGATCGGTGATCAGCCGCGTCGGCCCCTTGGTCTTGATGCCGAGCTTCTGGCGGCTGTCGCCACCGCTGCCGTGGCCGATCGAGGTGAAGAAATCGATCTTCTCCACGAACGAGCGCTTGCCCTGCGCCATGATGATGAAAATCTCGCCGCACGAAGTGGCGATCTCCGGCGCGCCGCCGCCGCCCGGCAACCGCACCTTCGGCTTGTTGTAGTCGCCGACCACGGTGGTGTTGAGATTGGCGTATTTGTCGATCTGCGCGCCGCCGAGGAAGCCGACCGAGATACGCCCGCCCTGCAGCCAGTAGCGGAACATCTCCGGCACCGACACCGTGGTCAGCGCGGTCTCGCACAACTCGCCATCGCCGATCGAGAGCGGCAGCACGGTCGGCTTGGTGCCGAGCGTGCCGGACTCGTAGATCAGCGTCACATTGGGCGCATGCGACAGCCGCGCCAGATTGGCGGCGGCCGACGGCTGGCCGATGCCGACGAAGCAAACGTCTTCGTTCCTGAGTGCTCGCGCCGCGGCGACGGTCATCATCTCGTTGGGCTTGTAATTGGCCATCATCGTCACTCCGCCGCTGCCGCGCGCTTGCGCGCATGCTGGGCGAAAGCCTCGGGGCCTTTCTCCAGCACGTTCTCTTTCATCCAGGCGAGGAAGGTGTCGCGCTCGCGCGCGATATTGTCCCATGCCTTGTAGAAGCTGTTGTTGCGCGCGTAATAGCCCTGCGCATAGGACGGGAACGCGCCGCCCGGCACTTCCGACACGTAACCGATGGTCCAGGCCGGCAGCACCACCGCGTTGAGGCTGCGCGGGCCGAGATCGTCGACCACTTCCTCGACCGTGACGATCGAGCGCTTCGCCGCCAGCACCGCTTCCTTCTGCACGCCGAGCACGCCTTCCAGCAGCACGTTGCCGGCCTTGTCGGCGCGCAGCGCGTGGATGATCGCGACGTCCGGCCGATGCGCCGGCACCGCGGCAAGCTCTTCGCCGGTGAACGGGCAGGTGACGCGCTTGATGTTCTTGTTCACCTTCGGCAGATCGCTGCCGAGATAGCCGCGGAACACCGCGAGCGGCAGACCCGCCGCGCCGGCCTCATAGGCGTTGGCCATGGCCGCGTGGGAATGTTCTTCGATCTCCAGCGCGTTGGGCCAGCCCTGCTCCACCGCGTCGCGCAGCCGATGCAGCGAGCCGACGCCGGGATTGCCGCCCCACGAGAACACCAGCTTCTTCGCGCAACCCATGCCGATCATCTGGTCGTAGATCAGGTCCGGCGTCATGCGGATCAGGGTCAGATTTTTTCGCTTCTGACGGATGATCTCGTGGCCCGCCGCATGCGGGATGAGGTGGGTGAAGCCTTCCATCGCCACCGTGTCGCCGTCGTGGACGGCTGCCTGCACGGCTTCCGCGAGTGAAGTGATACGCGCCATGTTCGATCCTGTGGCGAAAGTTCAAGAGCGGACCCGTATTTACGGGCGTCCCTGGAACGGGTCAAATGCGACATCATGCTGTCACCGCAACCCATCTTCACCATTCGCGCCGATCTCGCTCCCATCCTGCCGTTCGGCGCGACGCCTTACGGCGAGCGCCGCGTGATCGACATCATCGGCGGAACCGTGAGCGGGCCGAAGCTGACCGGACGCATTCTGCGCGGCGGCGCCGACTGGCAACTGATCCGCGCCGACGGCACCGCGGACATTCAGGCGCGCTACACCATCGCCGCCGACAACGGCGCACACATTCTGGTGTCGAGCGAGGGATTGCGGCACGGCCCACCGGACGTGCTCGCCGCCCTGGCGCGCGGCGAGCCGGTCGATCCGGCGCGCTATTATTTCCGTACCGTGATGCGGTTCGAGACCGCCGACAAAGCCCACGGCTGGCTGAACAATATTCTCGCGATCGCCAGCGGCGCGCGGCTGGCGCAGGCGGTCGAACTGAACGTGTACGAGGTGCTCTGAACCCGCTGGCGGACCGGCTCGGACTGGCGGGCCCATTGGCCCCCACGAGGTCTTGACGGCAGGGCGGACACGGCAGATTGTTGTCAACAACAACAATATCCGGACCACGCAGCCGGCGAGGGAATGAAACGCAAAGCAGATGGCACAGAATAGCACCCTCAGGCAGGACAGCCGGGCCCCTTTGCGACCGGTTCGGGTCGGCTCCCTCAAACCGGAGATGACACGGCGCGCCGACGGCACGACGCTGGTGCGCTGCACCGATCCATTGCCGGCTTATCCTGACAAGATCACGCTGCATCTCGAACGCTGGGCGCGAGAAGCCCCGGATCGCGTCTATCTGGCCCAGCGGAACACCCAGGGCAGCGAAGTCAGCTGGCGCACGCTGACCTATCGCGACACATTCACCCAGGTCCGCGCCATTGCCCAGGGTCTGCTGGATCGCGATCTCTCGGTCGAGCGACCCGTCGTCATCCTGTCCGGCAACGACATCGAGCAGGCGCTGCTGTCGCTCGCCTGCATGATGATCGGTGTGCCTTACGCGCCGATCTCGCCGGGCTATTCGCTGCTGTCCACGGACTTCGGCAAGCTGCGATATGTCTTTGACTTGCTGACGCCCGGACTTGTCTATGCGGGCAACGCGACGGCGTTCGTACGCGCGCTTGACGCCGTGCCCGACGGCGTGGAACGGGTCGTGCCGCAGCCGCCAGCGGCGGCGAACGCCACTCCGTTTGCCGCGCTGGCCACCACCGTACGCGGTGATGCGGTCGACCGCGCCCATGCAGCGGTCGGACCAGACACCATCGCCAAGTTCCTGTTCACGTCCGGCTCGACCGGCCAGCCCAAGGGCGTGATCAACACCCAGCGCATGATGTGCGCCAATCAATCCATGCTGCAGGTCGGTTTTGGTTTCCTGACCGATGCACCGCCCGTGGTCGTGGACTGGCTGCCGTGGAGCCACACCTTCGGCAGCAACCACAACTTCAACATGGTGCTGACCAACGGCGGGTCGCTGTATATCGACGATGGCAATCCGACGCCCGCCGGCGCGCCAAAAACAGCGCGCAATCTGCGGGAGATCGCGCCGACAATCTATTTCAATGTGCCGAAAGGCTATGAGGCGCTCCTGCCCCATTTGCGCGCGGACCGGCAGCTTCGCGAAAACTTCTTCAGCCGGTTGAAGCTGCTGTTTTACGCCGGCGCCGGACTCAACAAAGCCATTGCCGACGAATATGCCGCGCTGTCTGCCGAAGTGACCGGCGAACGCATCCTGTCTGTAACATCGCTCGGCTCGACCGAGACCGCGCCAGCGTCGCTGCTGCGCACGTTCGAGTCCGCGATGCCCGACAATATGGGCGTGCCGATGCCCGGCGTCGAACTCAAGCTGGTGCCGTTCGAAGACAAACTGGAAGCGCGGCTGCGCGGCCCACACATCACGCCCGGCTACTGGCGGCAGGACGAACTCACCCGCGGCGCGTTCGACGACGAAGGCTTCTACAACCTCGGCGACGCCCTCAAATTCGTCGATCCCAACGACGCCGGCAAAGGCTTTCTGTTCGACGGGCGGCTCGCGGAGGACTTCAAGCTCGCCACCGGCACCTGGGTCAGCGTCGGCCCGCTGCGCGTCGGCTTCATCGAGCATTTCACGCCGCTGGCGCGCGACGTCGTGCTGGCTGGCATCAATCAGGACGATATCACCGCGTTGATCTTCCCCGATGTCGAAGCCTGCCGGGCACTATGCAACGGCCTTGCCGCCGATGCTCCGCCGGCGCAAGTGCTGGTCGATCCGCGCGTGCGGGACCGGTTTCGCGCCCTGCTGATGGCACTCGCGGCCCGCAGCACCGGCTCATCGACGCGCATCTGCCGCGCGATCCTGCTTGAAACGCCGGCCTCGCTCGATATCGGCGAGGCGACCGACAAGGGCTCGATCAACCAGCGCGCGGTGCTGCGGCATCGCGCCGAACTGGTCGAAGACCTTTACCGCGCGCCGCGACCGGCGCATGTCATTTCCATCGACGACTGACACGGACACAGCATCATGCAGATCACCGGACATGCAGCGATCGTCACCGGCGGCGGCTCGGGCCTCGGTGCTGCGACCGCAGAACGGCTGGCGAAAGCCGGCGCGCGCGTAGCGGTTCTCGACGTCAACAAGGACGCCGCCACCGCCGTGGCGAAGAAGATCGGCGGCATTGCTGTCCATTGCGACGTGACCGATGCGAAGAGCGGCGAGGAAGCCATCGCCGAAGCGGCGGCCTCCCACAACACCGCGCGCATCCTGATCAACTGCGCCGGTGTCGGTCCCGCCAAGCGCATCGTCGGCAAGGAGGGGCCACAGCCGCTCACCGATTTCGAGAGAGTCGTGAAGATCAACCTGATCGGCACCTTCAACATGCTACGGCTTACTGCCGCTGCAATGCAGACGCTCGAGCCGGTCGATGGCGAGCGCGGCGTGATTATCAACACCGCCTCGGTCGCAGCTTATGAAGGCCAGATCGGACAGGCGGCCTATGCCTCGTCCAAGGGCGGCGTCGCGGCACTGACATTACCGGCGGCGCGCGAGCTGGCGCAATTCGGCATCCGCGTACTGGCCATCGCCCCCGGCATCTTCGGCACGCCGATGCTGCGCGCGTTGCCGCAGGAAGCACAGGATTCACTCGGCGCGTCGGTGCCGTTTCCGAAGCGGCTCGGCGAGCCGTCAGAATATGCCGCGCTGGCGCAGCACATGATCGAGAACGGCTATCTCAACGGCGAAAATATCCGCATTGACGGCGCGCTGCGCATGGCGCCTCGTTAGCGGCGCCACCCCTGTTGCCGGCGCGCAAGGCCGCTATAGTGACGGCATTCGCCGCTAAGGACTATCCGCATGCTCAAGAATTCCCGCACCTTCATCATCGAATGGGGCGACTGCGATCCCGCGCAGATCGTGTTCTATCCGCGCTACTTCGCGATGTTCGATCATTCAACGACCATGCTGATCTCGGCGGCGAGCAAGCTCACCAAGTATCAGCTCTTCCAGGCTTATGATGTGGCCGGCTATCCGATGGTGGATACGCAGGGCAAATTCCATAGTCCCAACCGGTTCGGCGACACGGTGACGATCGAATCCGAATTCACACGTGTTGGCACGTCGAGCTTCGATATCACCCACCGCATCGTCAAGGACGGCAAGGTGACGGTGGAAGGTTTCGAGAAGCGCGTCTGGGTCGGGCGCGATCCGAACGATCCGTCGAAGATCAAGTCGAAACCGATTCCGGACAATCTGGCGAAGCTGTTTCGCGGCGAAGCCTGAGACCGCTTTAGCTGCCGAGCGTCTCGACGATGCGTTTGAGCGCGCGCAGCACGGCAGGCCGCTGCCGCCCGACAATCGCATCGAGATCTCGGTCATGCGCCTGGGCGCAAGCCGTCAGTTCCCGCAAAATCCCCTCGCCCGCCGCGGTCAGCCGCAACCGGTAAGCCCTCTTGTCGGCGGCGGTGCGGGTGCGCCGCACCAGACCGCGCCGCGCCAGACCGTCGATCGCCGGCGTGAGCGACGACTTGTCGAGGCCGATCGCCTGACTGAGCACGGTCTGGCTGATGTCCGGATTCTTGCCGATCACCATCAGCGCCGCAAAGCGGCCGGGATTGAGATCGTGCTCACGCGTGCGGCGCGCAAATGCCTGAAACGACGCGATCTGCGCCATCCGCAGATAGAACCCGATCCAGCCGCCGAGCGGGCCGAGGTCCGGCTCGGCAGCAGGCTTTTTCTTCTGCGCCGCAGCATCGGGTTTTCGTCTTGCAGCAGAAACCTTGCGTGCCACGGCTGATCCGAAAATAGTTTGATATCCAACTATCCCGGACTACACTGACCGCTGCTATCGGCTGAATCAAGGTCAACTTGGTCAACAACGATAACGTCCGGGGAGGACATTCATGCAGGTTAGCCGTCACCTGACGCGCCGCCATCTGGCGGGCGCAGTTTCCGCCGCCGCTGTCGCGCTGATGCTCGCCGCCATGCCGCAAGCAAACGCGCAGGACAAGACCTTTGAATTGAAGCTCGCGCACTGGGTGCCGCCGTCGCATCCACTCCAGAAAGCGTTGGAGGACTGGGGCGCGTCGGTCGAGAAAGCCTCGAACGGCACGATCAAGTACAAGGTCTATCCGTCGCAGCAGCTCGGCAAGGCATTCGACCATTACGACATGGCGCGCGATGGCATCGCCGATCTCACTTACGTCAATCCCGGCTATCAGCCCGGCCGCTTTCCGATCATCGGCGCCGGCGAACTGCCGTTCCTGTTCGCCAATGCCAAGGGCGGCTCGCAAGCGATCGATGCATGGTATCGCAAATACGCCGCGCGCGAGATGAAGGACGTGAAGTTCTGCCTCGCCTTCATTCACGATCCCGGCTCGTTCCATTCCAAGACCAAGAAGATCATGGTGCCGGCCGACATCAAGGGCATGAAAATCCGCCCGGCGCACGCCACCATGGCAACCTTCGTCACCTCGCTCGGCGGCACCAATGTGCAGTCGAGCGCGCCGGAGGTGCGCGACATTCTCGAGAAGGGCGTCGCCGACGCGGTGACTTTCCCGTGGGGTTCGGTGCCTCTGTTCGGCATCGACAAGGTCACGAAGTACCACATGGACGTGCCGCTTTACGCAACAACCTTCGTGTTCGTGTTCAACAAGGACAAATACGCCGCCATGTCGGCTTCGCAGAAGAAGGTGATCGACGACCACTGCACCAACGACTGGGCGCTGAAGGTCGCAGCACCGTGGGCGGACTTCGAGCATGCCGGCATCGCCAAGCTTAAGGCCGATTCCGCTCACGAAGTCTATCCGATCACCCCGGCGCAGCTTGCCGAGTGGAAGAAGGCGGCCGAACCGCTGGAAAAGACCTGGGCCAACAATGTCCGCAAGACCGGTGGCAATCCGGATGCGATCATGAAGGAGTTGAAGGCCGAACTGGTGAAGTTCAAGTCGGCCGCGAACTGATGACTTCCGAGGCTGTCGCCCGCGGACCGGTCGACCGGTTCATCGCAGCGATCGAATTGACGGCGGCGGGATTCCTCGCCGTCGTCACCGCTATCACTTTTGTTTCCGTTTTCCTGCGCTACCTGTTCGCCTGGTCGATTCCGGACGCCTACGATGTGTCGAGTCTGCTGCTCGGCATCCTGATCTTCTGGGGCATTGCCGCCGCGAGCTACCGCGGCGACCACATCACCGTCGATCTCCTGTGGTCGGCGATCCCGCCGCGCGCACAACGGGCGATGGACGTCTTCGCCAGCCTGCTCACCCTGTTTGCGCTGGTGATCTTCACCTGGATGGTCGGCCTCAAGGTCATCAATACCCATGCCGACCAGGTTGCGACGTTCGATCTGCGCCAGCCGGTCTGGATCTATTATTTCGTTGCCTGGGTCGGCCTCGCTGCTGCAATCCTGATGCTGCTGGCCCGCACGGTGCGGCTACTGATTGCGCCGGAGCGTCTGGCCACCGGCGAAATGCGGCCGGTCGAATGAGGCGCTCCGCCCATCCGCTACCCGTGGATCAACGCTGATGAGCAGCGATCTCGTCGCCATTCTCGGCTTCGTCGCCCTGTTCGCGCTGATGCTGTTGCGCGTTCCGGTCGGTATCGCCATGGGATTCGTTGGCGTGGTCGGTTTCGGCTATTCCGCCGACTGGTGGCCGGCGCTGAAACTGCTCGCGCAATCGCCGATGCGGACCGCCACATCCGCAGAATTCGCGGTGATCCCGCTGTTCCTGCTGATGGGTGCGCTCGCTTCTACCTCCGGGATGAGCCGCGAACTGTTTCGCGCATCCAACACGTTCCTCGGCCATCTGCGCGGCGGGCTCGGCATCGCCACCATCGCAGCGTGCGGTGGCTTCGCCGCGATCTGCGGCTCCTCCGTTGCGACCGCCGCAACGTTCTCCACGGTCGCCTATCCGGAGATGCGCCGGCACGGCTATCCGCAAAGCTTCGCCACCGGCGTGATCGCCGCCGGCGGATCGCTCGGCATCATGATTCCGCCATCCACGGTGCTCGCCGTCTATGGCCTGATCACCGAACAGGACATCGGCAAGCTGTTCATCGCCGGCATTGTGCCGGGATTGCTCGCGGTGGCGATGTACATCATCACCATCAACATCATCGGCATGGTCCGGCCCGGCTTCCTGCCGGCGACACCGCGTCACTCCTGGAAAGAGCGGCTCGATTCGCTGCGCGATGTCTGGGCGGTGATGCTGCTGTTCATTTTCATTCTCGGCGGCCTCTACGGTGGCATTTTCACCGCTACCGAGGCCGGCGGCGCGGGCGCGGGTGGCGCCTTCATCATCGCCGTGCTGCGACGGCGGTTAACCGCAAAAGCGTTCTGGCAAAGCTGCATCGAGACAGTCCGAACCACCGCCGCCGTGTTCACGATCCTGATCGGCGCGCTGATCTTCGGTTATTTCCTGACGATCACCCAGACGCCGCAGAAGGTCACCGAATTCCTCACCAGCCTCGGTCTCGGCCCTTACGGCGTCCTGACCATCATCATGCTGATGTATCTCGTCCTCGGCTGCGTGATGGACGCCATGGCGATGATCATCCTCACGGTTCCGATCGTGTTCCCGGTGATCAAGCAACTTGGCTTCGATCCGATCTGGTTTGGCGTCATCATCGTGATGACGGTGGAACTCGGCCTGATCCATCCGCCGGTCGGCATGAATGTGTTTGTCATCAAGAGTGTGGTGAAGGACGTAAAACTATCCACCGTGTTCTATGGCGTGATGCCGTTTGTCATCACCGATATCCTGCGCCTGATCATCCTGATCGCGTTCCCGATCCTGGCGCTCTGGCTGCCATCGCATATGTAAGACTTGAAACGAGGCTGTCATGGCAGAGCGTTCATTCAGCAAGGAAGTCGAGGCGCTGAAACTCGGCGACGGCGAAACCTTCGAAGGCGAAGGCATTCTCGCCGTCACCAAGGCGCTGCTGCAATCCGGCGTCTCCTATGTCGGCGGCTATCAAGGCGCGCCGGTGTCGCATCTGATCGACGTCATGGTGGACGCCGGCGATCTGCTCGACGATCTCGGCGTGCATCTGGAAACCTGCACCAACGAAGCCTCCGCCGCAGCGATGCTCGGTGCCTCCATCAACTATCCGCTGCGCGGCGCGGTGACGTGGAAATCCGTGGTCGGCACCAATGTCGCCGCCGACGCGCTATCGAACCTTGCCTCGCCCGGTGTGATTGGCGGCGCGATGATCGTCATCGGCGAGGATTACGGCGAAGGCGCGAGCGTGATCCAGGAACGCTCCTATGCCTATGCGATGAAGTGCGGTATCTGGCTGCTCGATCCGCGGCCCGATCTGCCGACCATCGTCAACACCGTCGAACAGGGCTTCGCGTTGTCGGAGGCGACCCACGCGCCGGTGATGCTCGAATTGCGCATCCGCGCCTGCCACGTCACCGGTGAGTTCACCACCAAGGACAACCGGCGCGGGCAATTCTCAGGCCGCAACAAACTCTCCGGTCCGCCGAAATTCGACTACATGCGGCTGGCGCATCCGCCGGTCACCTTCGTGCACGAGAAGCTGAAAGCCGAGCATCGACTGCCGGCCGCGCAGGCGTTCGCCCGGGAGCAGAAGCTCAACGAGGTGTTCGACGGCGACGTGAGCGAGATCGGCATCGTCGTGCTCGGCGGACTCTACAACAGCGTCGTGCGCACGCTCGGCCGCATCGGCCTCGCCGATCTGTTCGGCGCCGCACGCATTCCGATCTATGTGCTCAACCTCGCCTATCCGCTGGTGCCCGACGAAGTGGCGCAGTTCTGCGCCGGCAAGCGCGCCGTGCTGATCGTCGAGGAAGGCAACCCGGATTACATCGAGCAGCAGATCAACACGCAGTTGCGCCGCGCCGACATCCAGACGCAGATCCACGGCAAGGACTGCCTGCCCGCCGCCGGCGAATATACGCAGGACGTGCTGCTGCGTGGTCTCGCCGCTTTCCTGACGAAAACGCGGCCGGCCGGCGTCGACGCCGACGCCATCGCCGCGCGGGTCGAGACCATGCTGGCGCACCGGCCGGCCGCGACGAAATCCACCGGCGAGATTCCGCCGCGCCCGCCCGGCTTCTGCACCGGCTGCCCGGAACGCCCGGTGTTCTCCGCCGTCAAGCTGATGCAGCGAGAGCTTGGTCCGACGCATATCTCCACCGATATCGGCTGCCATTCGTTCGCGACCCTGCCGCCGTTCTCCATGGGCAATTCGATTCTCGGTTACGGCATGTCGCTCGCCGCTGCCGCGGCGGTCGGACCGAACATGGAGCGGCGGCCGATCACGGTGATGGGTGACGGCGGATTCTGGCACAACGGTTTGATCACCGGCGTCGCGTCGAACCTGTTCAACAAGGGCGACGGTGTGCTGATCGTGATGCAGAATGGCTACACGTCAGCGACCGGCCAGCAGTTCATGCCGTCGAGCAAGGACAGCTACGCCGCGTCAGGCCAGACGATGGACATCGAGCAGACGCTGCGCACCTTCGGCGTCAAATGGCTGCGCAAGGTCCGGACCTATAACGTCGCGACCATGCTGAAGACCTTGAAGGAAGCGATGCAGACTGCCGAACGCGGTCTCAAGGTCATCATCGCCGACGGCGAATGCCAACTAGCACGGCAGCGGCGCGTGCGCGTGGAGGACGCCGAGAAACTCAAGCGCGGCGAGCGCGTCACCCGCGCGCGTTATGGCGTCGACGACGAAATCTGCACCGGCGATCATTCCTGCATGCGGCTCTCCGGCTGCCCGTCACTGACGGTGAAGCCGTCGCCCGACCCGCTGCGCACCGATCCGGTCGCGACCGTGATCGAGAGCTGCGTTGGCTGCGGGCTGTGCGGCGAGGTCGCGCACGCCGCCGTGTTATGCCCGTCGTTCTATCGCGCCGAAATCATCCGCAACGCCACCGCATGGGACCGTTTCCTGTTCGCGATGCGGCGTGGATTCCTCGGCCTGTTCGGCATCCGCCTCCCGCAAGCCGAGCCGGCGCTGGCGCCGATCCCCGCGCTGGCGCGCGCCAACACCACCCTTGATGCCCGCACCACGACACCGACATGAGCGCCGCCCCGGACCGCCCCATTACCCTGCTGATCGCCGCGCTCGGCGGCGAAGGCGGCGGCGTGCTCACCGACTGGATCGTCAAGGCCGCCACCCATGCCGGCTATCCGGTGCAGAGCACGTCGATCCCCGGCGTCGCGCAGCGCACCGGCGCCACCACTTACTATATCGAGGTCGTGCCCGCGACCTGGCGCGCGCTCAACGGCCGCCGGCCGGTGCTGTCGCTCACCCCCGGCGTCGGCGACATTGACATCATGGCCGCGACCGAACTCCTCGAAGCGGGTCGCGCCATCGCCAACGGCTTCGTCACTCGCGACCGCACCCTGATGATCGGCGCGACCGGCCGCTCCTATCTCACAACCGAAAAGATGGCGATGGGCGACGGCCGCTACGATCGCGATCTGCTGATCCAGGCGATCAACGACAATGCGCGCGACAATCTGCTGATCGACATGGAGACCCTGGCGAAGGCCAACGGCACCATGATCAGTTCCGTGATGCTCGGCGCGCTCGCCGGCAGCGGCGTGATGCCGATGACCGCGGATGATTTCGAGGCGGCGATCCGTGCCGAGGGTAAGGCGGCCGACGCCAACCTGCGCGGCTTCCGCGCCGGGCTCGACGCGGCAAAAGCGCGGCTGCCGGTCGCCACGCCCGAGGAGATCAAGAAGCGCAGCCGCGAGACGCTGGACGATCTCGAACGCGCGGCAACGGCGTTTCCCGACGCCGCGCGCGAGATCGTGCTCGAAGGCGTGCGCCGTCTGGTCGCCTATCAGAGCGCGCGCTATGCGCGGCTTTATCTCGACCGGCTCGCTCCGTTCGCCGGCGGCGACCCGATCCTGCTGCGCGAGACAGCGCGGCATCTCGCGGTGCGCATGTCGTTCGAGGATGTGATCCGCGTCGCGCAGGCGAAGATCGCGCCGGAGCGGTTCGCGCGCATCGCCCGCGAGGAACTGAAAGCATCCGGCGAACCTTTCGTCATCACGGATTTCCTCAAGCCCGGCATCGACGAATTCTGCCAGATCCTGCCGCCGCGCCTGGCGCGCGCGATTCTTAATCTATCGGCGCGGCGCGGCTGGCTCGGCCGCGTCTATTTCGGCATGGAGGTGAACACGACCTCCATCACCGGCTTCCTGCGGTTCTGGCTGCTGGCCAAGCTGCGCGGCTGGCGGCCGCATTGCCACCGCTACCATGAAGAGCAGAAAGCTATCGAAGGCTGGCTCGGCCTCATTCGCGACGCCGCGGCCCGCTCACCGGAGCTGGCGCGCGAGATCGCCGAATGCGCGCGTCTCATCAAAGGCTATGGCGACACCCATGCCCGCGGCACCGCGAATTTCGCCAGCATCGAGACGCAGGTGATCCGGCCAGCGCTGGCGGGCACGATCCCGCTGCCGCTCGCGGTCGATGCCGTTGCCAGCGCCCGCGCCGCGGCCCTGGCCGATCCGGAAGGCGAGAGCCTGACGCGTTGCCTCGCCGCCATCGCCGCACAGACGGCGCTGCCCACCGCCGCCGAATGACCGCACCTTGATGCCGCAGCGCGGCAGGAATCCAAGGGCGCAGCGTGGCTGCCATGCGCCCCTCCATCTTCGCGGTGCTTGCACAACCGCGCCTTAACACCGCATAAATTGCTACCACATCGAGGGCCACCATGCGGATCGACGCCTATACCCATTTCATCCCGCCGAAATTCTTCGAGAAGCTGGTGGACAGCGGTTTCGCCGACATCGGCAAACGCATGCGCAGCGTCCCCTCGATCCACGACATGGACATCCGCAACCGCGTGGTCGACAGCTTCGAGAATTACGCGCAGATCCTGTCCTATCCGATGCCGCCACTCGAATATCTGGCCGCGCCGGATCAGGTCGAGGACTACGCCAAGATCGTCAACGACGGCTTCGCTGAGATTTGTGCGCGCGATCCGAAGCGCTATCCCGGCTGGGTCGCGCAGGCGCCGATGGGTGCGCCGGACGCGGGCGTGCGCGAGGCCGAACGCGCGCTGAAGAACGGTGCGCTCGGCGTGCAGATCTACACCAACGTGCTTGGCAAACCGATCGACCGGCCGGAGTTTGAGCCGTTCTTCGCGGCGATGAACGGCAACAAGAAGCCGGTCTGGCTGCATCCGGCACGCAACGCCAAGCACCCGGACTACATGGACGAGCCGAAATCGAAGTATGAAATCTGGTGGGCGCTCGGCTGGTCGTATGAGACGGCAGCGGCGATGTCGCGTCTCGTCTTCTCCAAGACCCTCGACAAATATCCGGACCTCAAGCTGATCGTCCACCATTTCGGCGGCATCGTGCCGATGCTCGAAGGCCGCATCGGCCCCGGCTGGGACCAGATCGGCGCGCGGACGTCTGATGAAGATCTCGACGCTCTGCGCCGCAGCCTGAAGAAACGCCCGCTCGACTACTTCAAGCAGAACTTTCATGCCGACACCGCCACCTTCGGCGGACGTGGCGCCGCGCTCTGCGGCTTCGACTTCTACGCCATGGACCACATCATCTTCGCGTCAGACTGCCCGTTCGATCCGGAGAAAGGCCCCGGCTATATCCGCGACACCATGAAGATCATCGACTCGATGAACTTCTCGCAAGCCGATCTCGACCGGCTGTATCGTGGCAACCTCGAAGCGCTCACCGGCATCAAGTTTTTCCGTTAGTCCATGAACTCGAAAACGTCCAAACCCGTCGTCATCGCCGGCGCCGGTCCCACCGGCTTGATGTGCGCAATCGCGCTCGCCAGGCAGAACATTCCTGTCATCGTGTTCGAGGCCGAACCCGCGCTTACCCACGATCTGCGCGCCGGCTCCTATCACCCGCCAACGCTGGAGATGATGGCGCCTTATGGCATCACCGACCGGATGCACGACACCGGACTGCAGGTGCGCGAATGGCAGATTCGCGACAAGCGTGGCGAATATATTGCACAGTTCGATCTCGGCCTCCTGGCTGATGTCACGCCGTATCCCTATCGGCTGCATCTCGAGCAACACCGGCTAACCCCGATCCAGCTCGACATCCTGCGGACGATTCCCGGCACGGAAGTGCATTTCAATCATCGCGTCGCCGACTACACGCAGGATGGCGACGGCGTGCGCGTCACCGTGGAGACGAACGGCGAGACGCGCGTCATCGAAGCATCATGGCTGATCGGCGCCGACGGTTCGCGCAGCGTCGTGCGCAAAGGCACCGGCATTGAATTTGAAGGCTTCACCTGGCCGGAATTTTTCGTCGTCGCCAGCACGCCCTATGATCTCGGCCAGCACGGCTTCACGATGAATGCCTATGTGTCAGACCCGATCGAATGGGCCGCCGTGTTCAAGGTGCCGGACGACGGCCCGCCCGGCCTGTGGCGCGCCGCGTTCTACGGCGACCCGCAGAAATCCGATGCCGAACTGCTCGACCCGGCGAATATCGAGCGCGCCATGCAACTGCTGGTGCCGCGCGACCAGCCTTACGAGATCCGCTACAAGAGCATCTATCGCGTGCATCAGCGCGTCGCGCAGACCTTCATCCACGGCCGTGCGCTGCTTGCCGGCGATGCCGCACATCTCAACAATCCGCTCGGCGGCTTCGGCCTCAACAGTGGCATCCATGACGCGATCAATCTCGCCGACAAGCTCGGCCGCGTCTGGCATGGCGAGAACGAAACCCTGCTCGGCGTTTATGACCGGCAGCGCCGCGCCGCGACTGTCGAGCAGGTGCAAAAGATGTCGATCCGCAACAAGCAATTGTTGCAGGAGCGCGATCCCGCCGTGCAACGCCAGCATCTCACCGAGCTGATGGCCGTCGCCGCCGACCCGCAACGAGCCAGGGCGCACGTCCTGGAATCCTCCATGCTCGGCGGGCTGCGCCGCGCCAATGCGGTGACATAAGGCTTTTCCGGCTTTTTCGTGCGAGTCCGGCCCGTGAAAACCGGGGGTTCTGGGGCGCGCGACCGTGAAACCCCGGCGCGCTTCTGCTAGCGTCCGCCGGTCATGACCGCCGCCCGCGCCCTCCGTTCCGAACTCGACGACGATCCGCCGTCCGCGGAGCCGATCAAGGCACCGGACGACGTCGCGCGTCCGACGCCGATGATGGAACAGTATATCGAGATCAAGACTGCCAATCCGGACTGCCTGCTGTTCTACCGGATGGGCGACTTCTACGAACTGTTCTTCGAGGATGCCGAGGTGGCGTCGCGCGCGCTCGGCATCATGCTGACCAAACGCGGCAAATATCTCGGCAAGGACGTGCCGCTGTGCGGCGTGCCGATCCACCGCTCCGATGAATATCTGCACAGGCTGATCGGGCTCGGCCACCGCGTCGCCGTCTGCGAACAGATGGAAGACCCGGCCGAGGCGAAGAAGCGCGGCTCCAAAGCCGTGGTCCGCCGCGACGTGGTGCGTCTCGTCACGCCCGGCACCTTGACCGAGGACACGCTGCTCGACGCGCGGCGCAATAATTATCTACTCGCCGTGGCGCGCGCCCGCGCCGGCGAGACCGACAGCCGCTTCGGCCTCGCCTGGATCGATATCTCCACCGGCGAATTCCGCATCGCCGAATGCGAGCGCGGCGCGCTGGCGGCGGAGATCGCGCGTGTCGATCCCGGCGAAATCCTCGTCTCCGACGCGCTCTATTCCGACACCGACCTCGCCGCGTTCTGGCGCGAGTTTCCTGCCGTGGTGCCGCTGGCGCGCGACGTGTTTGACGGCGCCAGCGCCGAGCGACGGCTTACGGATTTCTTCGCGGTCGCGACCAGCGCCGCGTTCGGCGATCTGACGCGGCTCGAACTCACCGCGGCCGCCGCCTGCATCAGCTATGTCGAGCGCACGCAGATCGGCAAGCGTCCGCCGCTGTCGCCGCCGCTGCGTGAACAGGCCGGCGCCACCATGGCGATCGATCAAGCCACCCGCGCCAATCTCGAACTGATGCGCACCATGGGTGGCGAACGCGCGGGTTCGCTGCTCGCTTCCGTCGACCGCACCGTGACCTCGGCTGGCTCGCGGCTGCTGGCACAGCGGCTTGCCGCACCACTGACCGATGTCGAGGTGATCCGCCGCCGGCACGACGCCGTGGAATTTCTGGTCGCGCAGGCCACCTTGCGCTCTGACCTGCGCGCGACGCTCAACCGTGCGCCCGATCTCGCCCGTGCGTTGGCGCGCATCGTGCTTGGCCGCGCCGGCCCGCGCGACCTTGCGGCGATCCGCGACGGTCTGACTGCCGCCGCCGATCTTGCCGGCCGCCTGTCATCGCTCGCAGATGCGCCCGTCGATCTTGCGGATGCCGCCGCTGCGTGCGCCGGCGTTGACAAGGCCATCGCCGGTGAACTTGCCGCCGCACTCGACGACGAGCTGCCGGTGTTCAAGCGTGACGGCGGCTTCATCCGGCCCGCCTACAGCACGACGCTCGACGAAACGCGCGCACTGCGCGACGAGGCACGCCGCGTCATCGCCGCGCTGCAGGCGCGCTACGCCGACGAAACCGGCATCAAGATTTTGAAGATCCGGCACAACAATGTGCTCGGGTATTTCGTCGAGGTGACGGCGCAGCACGGCGACAAGCTGATGGCCGCGCCGCTCAATCAGACCTTCATCCATCGTCAGACGCTCGCCGGGCAGGTGCGGTTCACCACCACCGAGCTTGGCGAGCTTGAAGCCAAGATCGCCAGTGCCGGCGACCGCGCGCTCGGTCTCGAACTGGAGATGTTTGAGCGTCTCGCCGCGAGCATCACCGCCACGAGCGAGCCGATCAAGGCAGCGGCGCAGGCGCTCGCCGCGCTCGATGTGACCGCCGCGCTGGCGACGCTCGCCGCCGAGCGCGATTATGTGCGGCCGCAAATCGACGCAACACTCGCCTTCGAGATCGAGGGTGGCCGCCATCCGGTCGTGGAACAGGCACTGGCGCGCGACGGCGGCGCGTTCGTCGCCAACAACTGCGACCTGTCGCCGCCGGGCGGACATGAGGCCGGCCGCATTTGGCTGCTCACCGGCCCAAACATGGCCGGCAAATCGACGTTCCTGCGGCAGAACGCGTTGATCGCTTTGCTCGCGCAGATGGGCAGTTTCGTGCCGGCAAAGCGCGCATATCTCGGTGTGGTCGATCGCCTGTTCTCGCGCGTCGGCGCCGCCGACGATCTTGCGCGCGGTCGTTCGACCTTCATGGTCGAAATGGTGGAGACCGCGGCGATCCTCAATCAGGCCGGAGCGCGGGCGCTCGTCATTCTCGACGAGATCGGCCGTGGCACCGCGACCTTTGACGGGTTGTCGATTGCCTGGGCATCGATCGAACATCTGCACGACCAGAACCGCTGCCGCTCGCTGTTCGCCACGCATTATCACGAGCTGACCGCGCTCGCGGCACGACTGCCGCGCCTGCAGAACGCGACGGTAAAGGTGAAGGAGTGGCAGGGCGAGGTCGTGTTCCTGCACGAAGTCGGCCCCGGCGCCGCCGACCGCTCTTACGGCATTCAAGTCGCCAAACTCGCGGGCCTGCCGCCGGCGGTGATCGCGCGCGCGCAGGACGTGCTGTCGACACTGGAAGCGGAAGACCGCGCCACGCCGAAAGGCTTCGACGATCTGCCGCTGTTCGCCGCGACGCCGCGCGCGCAGCCGATGCCGGAAGCCGATCCCGCCGCCGCCGCGGTCAAGACCGCGCTTGAGGCATTGTCGCCTGACGATCTCTCGCCGCGCGAGGCGCTGGAGGCGCTCTATCGTCTCAAGGGTACGCTGACGCGCCGGGATTGATTTACCGTCTTCGCTGCCGCCAGCGCTGCACGCCGATCACGAGGAAGCTCCAGCCGAGCGACACGCAAAACCCGAGCAACAGCGCGACCACCGGACCGAACGGCACCACCGTCACCGCCAGTGTCCACAGCGCGCCGCCGAACCCGACAAAGCCGAGAATGGTGTTGGCGAACACGGTCGCGACCGCCGGGCCGCCAACCCGCGAATGCAGGATCACCGCGACGCTGCTCAACACAATCGGAAACACCGCCAACGGGCCGGTCCAGCGCGGACCGATAGTGAAACTGAGACCGACCACCACAGCAACGAGCAGCGCGACCGAGCCGGCGCGTAACGCCATGTCGTACCAATAGGTGCGCACGCGCGGCATCGGAACGACGGGCAACTGCCGCGCCAGGGAGAAGCAAACCAGAATGGCGACGGCGTTGAGCAGGAATACGCTGCCGGGCGTCCACACCACGGCCTGCAACACGGTGATCAGCCCGAACCAGACCGCGAGCGCGATGCCGAGGCTGACCAATAGTCCGCAGCGGCGGGCCAGCACAGCATAGACCAACGAGAACACGGCAAGCGCCGCCGTGGTTGCCGTGCTCATCAACGCGCTGGTCGCGAGAAACGACGTATCGTGGTCGAGCGCCAGGAACACATAGGTCGGCCCCGTCGAGACCGGCAACGTCGCCACCATGGCGCCGATCAACGGCCCCATCCGCTCGGCGGCGATGGTCGCGCCCAGCACGAAGCCGGCGGTGACCGCCATCTTCAGGATCAGCGCGAGCCAGAACAGTTGATCGGGGGACATGGGGTCGTCTTCTCTCCCTCCCCGCAGGCAGGGAGAGATGAAATCAGGCGCGCTTCATCGACACATCGACCGGTGGACCGCTCTTGATCGTCTGGTAGACGACGCAATAGCGCTCGGTGAGCTTGAGCAGTTGATCGAGCTTGTCCTGCGGCGCGTCGGTATCGAGTTCGAACCGCAGACGGATCTGCGCGAAGCCGACCGGCGCATCCTTGGCGACGCCGAGCGTGCCGCGGAAATCGAGATCGCCCTCGGCGAACACATGGCCGGCGCGTAGCGGAATCTCCAGCGCGGTCGCCACAGCCTTCACCGTCACGCCGGCGCAGGCCACCAGCGCCTCCAGCAGCATGTCGCCGGAGCACAGTTCGAGACCGGAGCCGCCGGTCGCCGGATGCAGGCCCGCGACCGCGAGCGCGCGGCCGGTTTCGACCTTGCAGGCGATGTTGGTGTCGTCGAGCGCGCCCTTGGCCTTGAGCGTGATGAACGCGGCCTTGGCGTCGGTCTTGTACTTGTCCTTGATCGGCGCCTGCATCGCGCGCAGCCCGGCAGCGTCCATCGTCTTCTCCTTCACATTATCGATTGTGGCCGTGATGGCCGGAATACCTCATGGCGTCAACACCACGCGGCCAACAACCTTCCCAGCCTTGAGCGCCATCAGCGCATCATTGGCTTCATCCAGCGGCCGAGTCTTGACCGGGAACGAGAGCGCGCCGGTGCGGCCAACGAGATCGAGCAATTCCCGCAACTCCGGATGGCTGCCGACATAGGAGCCCTGAATGGTCATCGCCCGCATCGGGAAATAGGGCGTCGGGATCGTCAGCTCACCGCCGAAGAAGCCAACCACGACGATCTTACCGGCTTTCGGAATGAGCGCGTCGACCGCGAGCCACACCGTGTCCCCGGCGCCGACGAAATCCACCACCGCCGCCGCGCCGCCATTGGTCGCGGCGATGATCTGCTGCGCGGCATCGGGCGCGCGCGCATCGATGGCCGCGAGCGCGCCGGCGTCGAGCGCCGCCTGACGCTTGTTCGGATCGATATCGACCACCACAGCGCCTTTGCCACCCATGGCCTTGACCAGCAGCAGACCCATCAGGCCGACGCCGCCCGCACCCATGATGACGATGGGATGATCGGCCATCACCGAGGCGACTTTCTTCAGCGCGCCATAAGCTGTGAGGCCGGAGCACGCGAGCGGCGCGGCCTGCTCCGGCGTCAGCGCACCGATGCCGAACAGATGCCGCGGATTCGGCACCACCAGATAGTCGGCGTAGCCGCCATTGGAGAACACGCCGAGATTGCGCGGCGTGCGGCAGAGATTGTCCTCGCCCCGCTGGCAGGCAGCGCAGGTGCCGCATCCAATCCACGGATTGACGAGCACCGTGTCACCGATCGTAACGCCCTTCGCATCCGGGCCAGCGGCGACGATCTCACCGACATTCTCGTGGCCGAGCGTCAGCGGCAGCTTGATGCCGCGGTCGAGCAGTTGCAGGCGCTTGCCGCCACCGAGTTCGTAATAGCCATCCCAGATATGCAGGTCGCTGTGGCAGACGCCGGACGCCTTGACCTTGAGCAGCACCTGCGTGCCGACCGGCTGCGGCGTCGGTTCCTCCACCAGCGTGAGCGGCGCGCCGCACTGGCAAACCTTGTAACTGCGCATGATGACCTCGGCGTGCTGCGCCGGTCCGGAACGCCGGCTGGATTTTGGATGGTCGCGTTTTCTTCACGCGAACCGGTGGCCACTTCGCTTGAAAACGCTCTACTCTAACGACCGCTGCGGCCCACTACCACCACATCGCCGCGCCGGGATCGGCCTTGGTCTCGGCATGGTCCTGCGACTTTCGATCGAGCGAACGGTCGAGCGCCGCGAGCACCCGCCGCTTGGCGAAGTCGAACGCCGCCGACTGGCGGTCGCGCGGCCGCGGCAGATCGCAGTCGATCGCCTCGAAAATCCGGCCTGGGCGCGGCCGCATCACCAGCACGCGATCGGCGAGCACCACCGCCTCATCGACATCGTGGGTGACGAGCAGCAGCGTCGGCCGCGAATCCGCCCACAGGTCGAGCAGATGGTCCTGCAGATCGGCGCGAGTGAAAGCGTCAAGCGCCGAGAATGGCTCGTCGAGCAGCAGCACCTCCGGGCGCGGCACCAGCGCCCGCGCCAAAGCGACACGCTGCGCCTGCCCGCCGGAGAGTTCGCGCGGCCAGACGCTGGCCTTGTCGGCAAGCCCGACGCGCGCGAGCGCCGCGCGCACGCGCGTCTCACGCTCCGCCGACGACAGATCCTCAAGCCCGAAGCCGACATTGTCGGCGACGGTGAGCCATGGTAGCAGGCGCGGCTCCTGGAACACGATGCCAATCTTCTCATGCGGCGCATGGATGGTGACGCCGCCCAGCGTCACGTCGCCACTCGATGCAACGTCGAGGCCAGACACCGCGCGCAGCAAGGTCGACTTGCCGCAGCCGGAGCCGCCGACGATGGCGAGAATCTCGCCGGGCTTCACCGTAACGCTGACGGTTTCGAGCGCGTGCACGCCGTTCGGATAGACCTTGGAGACGTGGTCCAACACCAGCATGTCGCGCTGCTCGCTCATGCGGGTTCTCCGCGCGCGCCGAACCGGTCTTCCCAGCGCAAGAATGGTGTCGCGGTGGCGACGATCAGACCATCGGCGATCTTGCCGAGAATGGCGAAGGTGATGATGGCGGCGACGATCTGCGCCGGTTTGCCGAGCTGCTGGCCGTCGATCAGCAGATAACCGAGACCTTCCGACGCGCCGAGGAATTCCGCGGCGACGACGAACATCCAGCCGAGCCCGAGACCGGAGCGCAGCGCGACGATGTAGGACGGCAGCACCGCCGGCAGCAGAATGCGCCGCACCAGCGCGAAGCCCGACAGCCGGAACGCGCGGCCGACCTCGACGATCTTGCGATCCACCGACATGATCGCGCCCATCACGCCGAGATAGACCGGAAAGAACACGCCGACCGCGATCAGCGTCACTTTCGATGCCTCGAAAATGCCGAGCCAGAGAATGAACAGCGGCACCCAGGCGATCGACGGGATCGCGCGCAGCGCCTGCAGCGTCGGATCGAGCAATCGCCGCGTCAGCGCGGAATAGCCGGCAAGCGCGCCCAGCAGCGTCCCGGCGACGACGCCGATCCCGAAGCCAACCGCGACACGGAGCACGGTGGCCACGCTGTGGCGCCACAACTCGCCGCTCTGCGCGAGGTCGTACAATGTCTGGAGAATGACCGACGGTGGCGGCATCAGCCGGCCGTTGGAGAATCCGGCGCGCACCGCCAGCTCCCAACCGACCGCCAGCACCAGCGGCACCAGCAGGCCGAGCAACGGCCGCGACCAACGGCCGAAGCGCCGCGTGCGCGCCACCTGCGGCCGCGCGGTCGTCTCGCTGTCGGAAGTCACCCCGGTCATCAGCGCAAATGACATGACACGCGACCGAAACGCAATCGTGAAACGACTATCGAAAAGAAGGCCGGCGGCTACCGTTCGCGGACAGCCGCCGGCCCAGGGGGGAGATCAGTTGGTGACAGCGACGAAGCTGTCGTCGACCAGATCGTCGAGCGCCTTCTTGACGTCCACCGAGGCCGGGATCACGCCGGCCTTCTGCAGTGCGATGCCGGCCTGCAGGATCGAGTCGCGTTGCTCGGCACCGATCTTGTTGAAGGTCAGCTTGGTGCGTTCCTTAAGCTGCTTGTCGACCACCGCGTCCGGCAGCTTGGTGACGGCGATGAACACCTTCTTCTCTTCGTCGTAATTCGCCAGCGTGAACTTGCGCGCCTGCTCATAGACCGCGAGCACACGGCGGACGATGTCCGGATGGTTCTTGGCGAACTCCTCACGGACATTGAGGATGCCCCAGGTATTCGCCGCCGCATTGCGATAGAACAGCCGCGCGCCGTCCTCGACTTCCGCCGCCGCCATCATCGGATCGAGACCGGCCCAGGCGTCCACGTCGCCGCGAATGAGCGCGGTCTTGCCATCCGGATGCTGCAGCAGCACTGGCGTGATGTCCTTCTCGGTCAGCCCGGCATCGAGCAGCGCGCGCACCAGGAAGATGTGCGGATCGGTGCCGCGCGTCACCGCGACGCGTTTGCCCTTGAGATCGGCCACCTTGTTGATGGTCGTGTCCTTGCGCGTGACCAACGCGGTCCATTCCGGCTGCGAATAGACATAGATCGACTTGATCGGATTACCGTTGATGCGCGCGACCAATGCGGCCGAGCCCGCCGTCGAGCCGAAATCGATCGAGCCGGCGTTGAGGAATTCCAGCGCCTTGTTGGAGCCGAGCGTCTGCACCCAGCGCACGGTGATGCCGTCCTTGGCGAATTCCTTTTCCAGCAGGCCCTGCTGCTTGAGCACCATCGACACCGGATTGTAGGTGGCCCAGTCGATGCTGATGGTCTTCACCGGATCGGCGGCGAACAGGGGCGCCGACGGCAGCAGGCCGGCGAGCAGAACCGAGGCGAAGATGGAGCGGCGGGAGAACACGGTCATAACGACCTCCATGCGTTGCGCTCACGCCACCAGTCCCGACCAGCGGCGCAGCAAGAGAATGGAGGCGGGAAAAACGATCCCGCCCTCAGCTCGGCGAGGGCGGATGCCCCGCTTTAGCTGCATTTGTTGAGCGCCCGCAAGCTGATTGCTCAAATCGGCGCTATGATTATTCTATAAAAGCGCCAAATTTTTCCGTCAACAGTAGTAATTTTTCATTTTATCCGTTTATGTAGATGTTTCTTTTAATTCCCCTAAGCTCGACAGAGCGTTGTTTCTCGCGGAGGTCGTGACAGCCGCCGCGCGCTCCGATATCCGATAGGCATGTCCGCCACGACTGTTCCGCTCGCCGATCCGCCGTCCCGCACCGAGGCGCGCGCCGGCGCCACGCTGGTCGATCCCGCCCGGTTGGCCGCCGCGTTGGACGCCCTCGCGGCCGGCCATAACGGCACGCCGATCGAGTTGCGCGCGGCGGTGGCGCAGCATCTGAAAGCCGTGATTGCCGCCGGTCACGCGGAAGCCGAACGGCTGCTGCTGGAGGATCGTCACGGCCGCCGCTGCGCCGAACGCATCTGCGGCATGGAAGACGACATCATCCGCGCGGTCTACGACTTCACGCAGAAATATCTCTATCCGTCGGAGAATCCCTCCGAGAGCGAACGCATGGCGGTGATCGCCACCGGCGGCTACGGCCGCGGATTGCAGGCGCCGGACTCCGATCTCGATCTGCTGTTCCTGCTACCTTACAAACAGACGGCGTGGGGCGAATCCGTCGCCGAGACGATCCTCTATATTCTCTGGGACACCGGACTGAAGGTCGGCCACGCCACGCGCTCGATCGACGAATGTATCCGCCAGTCCAAGGCGGACATGACGATCCGCACCGCGATCCTCGAAGCGCGCTTCCTGCTCGGCGACCGCAACCTGTTCGATGACCTGATCGCACGTTTCGACCGGCAGGTGGTGCAAGGCACCGCCGCCGAATTCGTCGCCGCCAAACTCGCCGAGCGCGAGGAGCGGCATCGCCGCGCCGGCCAGTCGCGCTATCTGGTCGAGCCGAACGTCAAGGATGGCAAGGGCGGCCTGCGCGATCTGCACACGCTGTTCTGGATCGCCAAATATGTCTACCGCGTGCGCGAGCCGCATGAACTGATCGACCACGGCGTGTTCGACAAGACCGAATACCGGCTGTTCCTGCGCTGCGAGGATTTCCTCTGGTCGGTGCGCTGTCACATGCACTTCGTCACCGGCCGCGCCGAGGAACGCCTGTCGTTCGAAATCCAGCGCGCGATCGCGGTGCGGCTCGGCTACACCGAACATCCGGGCATGCAGGATGTCGAACGCTTCATGAAGCACTACTTCCTGGTGGCGAAAGACGTCGGCGACCTCACCGCCATCCTGTGCTCGGAGCTGGAAGACCAGGAAGCGAAGCCGCTGCCGGCGCTGAGCCGGATGATGGCGCGCTTCCGACCCTCCGCGGTGCGCAAGCTGAAAGAGACCAAGGACTTCATCGTCGACAACAACCGCATCACGGTAGCGAGCGACGACGTTTTCACCAAAGATCCGGTCAACCTGATCCGCATCTTCCGCCTCGCGCAGCAGCACAATCTCGCGTTCCATCCGGATGCAATGCGAACCATCACTCGCTCGCTCAAACTGATCGACGCTGAACTGCGCAACGATCCGCAGGCCAACGCACTGTTCATCGAGATTCTGACCTCCGATACCGACCCGGAAACGGTGCTGCGGCGCATGAACGAGGCCGGCGTGCTCGGCAAGTTCGTGCAGCAGTTCGGCAAGATCGTCGCGATGATGCAATTCAACATGTATCATCACTACACCGTCGACGAGCATCTGATCCGCTGCATCGGCGTGCTGCAGGACATCGAGCGCGGCGACAACGACGAATTGCGGCTAGCGCACGAGCTGATGCAGTCAATCCGGCCGCAGCATCGCACGGTGCTGTACATCACTGTGTTCCTGCACGACATCGCCAAGGGCCAGCCGGAGGATCATTCCATCGCCGGCGCGAAGATCGCGCGGCGGCTCGGCCCGCGCTTCGGTCTGTCGAGCGCGGATACCGAATTGTGCGCGTGGCTGATCGAACAGCACCTCATCATGTCGACGGTAGCGCAGTCGCGCGATTTGTCGGACCGGCGCACCATCGAGAACTTCGCCGCAGTCGCGCAGTCAGTGGAGCGGCTGAAGCTTCTGACGATCCTTACCACCGCCGATATCCGCGCGGTCGGTCCCGGCGTCTGGAATAGCTGGAAGGCGCAACTACTGCGCACGCTCTACTACGAAACCGAACCGGTGCTGACCGGCGGCTTCTCCGAGGTCAATCGCGCGCAGCGTGTCGCCACCGCGCAGGCGGAATTCCGCGCCGCGCTCAAGGACTGGCCGGCTGCTGCGCTCGACGCGCATGTGGCGCGGCTTTATCCGGCCTATTGGCTGAAGGTCGATCTGCCGCGCAAGATCGAACAGGCGCATTTTCTGCGTGAGGCCGAAGCCAAAGGCAAGACGCTGGCGACCTCGATCCGTGTCGATGCCGAGCGCGGCATCACCGAGCTGACGGTGCTCGCGCCGGACCATCCCTGGCTGCTGTCGATCATCGCCGGCGCGTGTGCGCTGGCCGGCGCCAACATCGTCGATGCGCAGATCTATACGACCACCGACGGCCTCGCCCTCGACACCATCGCGGTGTCGCGCGAATTCGATCGCGACGAGGACGAGATGCGCCGCGCGCAGCGCATCGCCGACTCCATCGAGCAGGCCCTGCGCGGCGACTTGCGGCTGCCCGATAACGTCGCCAAACGCGCCGGCAAGCGCTCGCGCACGTTCGCGTTGACGCCGGTGGTGGACATCAACAATCAGTGGTCGCACCGCTACACCATGGTCGAGGTGGTCGGCCTCGACCGGCCGGGCCTGCTCTACGAACTCACCGCGGCACTGTCGAAGCTCAACCTCAACATCGTCTCGGCCCACGTCGCGACGTTCGGTGAGCGCGTGGTCGACGTGTTCTATGTCACCGACCTGATGGGTGCGCAGATCACCTCGCCGATGCGGCAGGCCGCCATCAAGCGCGCGCTGCTCGCTCTGTTCGCCAAGGAAAACGAGCCGCGGGCAAAGGCGACGGTGGCCGGATAATTTGGCCCGTCCGCCGGCGATTTCCATACGAAAATCTCCTGTAAAATCAACGCTTAATACCCCCTTAAACCCCCGCCTCTAGCCTCCCGGCGGGGATGCCGCCTGCCGGGTGCCGGCTGCGCGGTCGTTGCGTGTGGATCGAGGCGTGCGGACCATGGGGACTGGGGGACGAAAGGGCGGCGCGCGACGCGAGCCCAATTTCGATTCCGGTCCGGCGGCCGCGCCGGCGGTGCAAGTCGAGCCGCGCCAGCGCCCTGCCGGCGATACGCCACGCCGCAAATCCAAGCGCAAGAAAACGACCAAGAAAGCGCGGCGCGCGTGGTTCAGCCTCGCGCGCATTCGTCCCGGCCGCTTCGCTTACTGGATGCTGGTGCTCGCTTTGTGGGGTGTGATCGCCGGCATCGGTGGCGTGTTCTGGCTCGGTGCGCATCTGCCGCCGATCCAGTCGCTGGAAATTCCGAAGCGCCCGCCGTCGATCAAGATCGTTGATGTCAATCAGCAGGTGCTGGTGGTGCGCGGCGATATGGGCGGCGTGCCGCTGACCCTGAAAGAACTGCCGCCCTATGTGCCGGAAGCCTTCATCGCCATCGAGGACCGGCGCTTCTACTCGCATCTCGGAGTCGATCCGCTCGGCATCGCACGCGCCGCGGTCGCCAATCTTCTGCATCGCGGCGTCGCGCAAGGCGGCTCAACGCTGACGCAGCAACTCGCCAAGAACCTGTTCCTGACGCAGGAACGCACCCTGCAGCGCAAAGCGCAGGAGGTCGCGCTCGCACTGTGGCTCGAGTGGAAATACAGCAAGCGGCAGATCCTCGAACTTTATCTCAACCGCGTGTATTTCGGCGCCGGTGCCTGGGGGATCGAACAAGCCGCACAGCGCTATTTCGGCAAATCCGCGCGCGAGATTTCGCTCGCCGAAGCGGCGATGCTCGCTGGTCTCGTCAAGTCACCGTCGCGGCTCGCACCGACGCACAACTATTCCGCCGCACTCAAACGCGAGCAGATCGTGCTCGCGGCGATGCAGGACGCCGGATTCGAAAGCGCCGCGTCGATCAAGATTGCACAGGGCCAGCGGCCGCGAGTCGTCACCACCGCCAATACCGGCTCGGTGAACTATGTCGCCGACTGGATTCTCGACGCACTGAGCGACCTGATCGGCACCGTCGACGACGACATCGTCGTGCAAACTACCATCGATCCGGTGCTGCAGGCCGCCGCCGAAAAGGCGCTGACCGAGGAACTGGCGCAGAAGGGCGACAAATACAATGTCGCGCAAGGCGCGCTGGTGTCGATGACGCCGGAGGGCGCCGTGCGCGCGCTGGTCGGCGGCCGCAACTATGCCGACAGCCAGTTCAACCGCGCCGTAGTCGCCAAACGTCAGCCCGGCTCGGCATTCAAGCCGTTCGTCTATCTCACCGCACTGGAACGCGGGCTGACGCCGGATACCTTGCGCGAGGACCGGCCAGTCAAAATCAAGGGCTGGCAGCCGGAGAACTACACGCGCGAATATTTCGGTCAGGTGACACTGACCAAGGCGCTGGCGATGTCGCTCAACACCGTGTCGGTGCGACTGACGCAGGAGTTCGGCCCGACCGCGGTGGTGCGCACCGCGCACCGGCTCGGCATCGCTTCCAAGCTCGAACCGAATGCCTCGATCGCGCTCGGCACGTCGGAAGTGTCGGTGATCGAACTGACCGCGGCCTATGCGCCGTTCGCCAATGGCGGCATGGCGGTGACGCCCTATGTGGTGCAGCGCATCAGCGACCCCAAGGGCAAGACGCTCTATGCGCATGATGGACAAAGCCTCGGCCGCATCATCGAGCCACGCTATGTCGGCATGATGAACACGATGCTTCAGGAGACATTGAAAACCGGCACAGGCCATAACGCGGTGATCCCCGGCTGGCCGGCGGGCGGCAAAACCGGCACCAGTCAGGATTTCCGCGACGCCTGGTTCATCGGTTACACCTCGAAGCTGGTCACTGGCGTCTGGCTCGGCAACGACGACGGCACGCCGATGAAGAAAGTGACCGGCGGCGGACTGCCGGTCGAGGTATGGACGCGTTATATGCGGCCGGTGCATCAGGGCGTGCCGGTGGCGGCGCTGCCCGGCAAGCCTGTCGCATCGCCCGCAACATCCCCGGCCGTGTCCGACAGCCTCGATACCTGGTTGATCGACCGGCTGTTCAGCAGCCGCTGATCGCCCATCGGCAGTTCAGTGACGCAGCGTCGCGCGCGCGCGACGCGTCATGAACCAGCACAACAGCGTCGCGACACCGGCCAGCGCCATCGGCACCGCGATCGGCCACGCGCTGACGCCGAGATAATGCCCGACCAGCGCGCCGCTGGCCGACGCGGCTGACTGTTGAATGAAGCCGACCAGTGACGATGCCGCGCCGGCGCGTTCCGGAAACGGGCTGATCGAGGCCGCGGTCGCCTGCGGCAGCACCAGGCCGAGGCCACAAATATAGACCGCCGCCGACGCCACAAGCGCGAACGGATGATCGAGCCGCAACGCGAGCACGACGATCATCATCACCCCGCCCAGCGCGAGCAGGGTGCTGCCCGCGCCGATGATCGCATTGATCCCGTAGCGCATCACCAGTTTCGCGGCGAGCGAAGTACCGAGCAGGAAGCAAGCCGACGCGGCGGTGAACGCCAACGCGAAGCCGAACGGCGTGAATTGATAGATGTCCTGCAACACGAAGGTGGCACCGGAAATCCACGCAAACAGTCCGGCATACGGCAACGTCACCAACAGCAGATGCGCGACGAACGACGGCTCACGCAAAACGATGCGATACGAACGCAGGATCGACGCCGGCGTGACCATCTCGGTAGCACGCAACTTCAACGTTTCCGGCAGATACCACCAGACCAGTGCCAGCGCCTCGAGACCGACGATCGCCATGACGACGAAATTGGAGCGCCAGCCGAACCATGTTTGCAGCACACCGCCAAGGATCGGACCGATCAGCGGGGCGAGCCCCATCACCATGGCGATCACCGCCATTTCGCGGCCGGCACGCGCACCACTGTAGAGATCGCGGACGATGGCACGCGACAGCACAATGGCGCCGCAGCCGCCGATCGCCTGCAACAGCCGCGAGGCGATCAGAAGCTCGATCGACGTCGCGGCAATGCAGGAGATCGTCGCGACGCAATAGATCACCACCGCAGTCAGCAGGACCGGCTTGCGGCCGTAGCGATCCGACACGGGGCCGTAGATCACCTGACCGACCGCGAAACCGATCAGATAGAACGAGATCGTCAGTTGCACCTGCGCCGGAGCGGCCCGCAGACTCGCGCCGATGTCCGGCATCGACGCGAGATAGAGATCGGTCGAGAACGGCCCAAGCCCGCTCAACAGGCCGAGGATCAGCGTCATCGCCAGCGGGCTGATGCTGCTCACGGGATCAGTATTCCGGGGCGTCATACCGATGCAGCGTCGCGCCCTGCGTGTCGAGCCAGGTCTTGGCCCGGTCCGCGTCCGGGCAGACGCGCCGCACTGTTGCCCAGAACCGCGGCGAATGATTGAGCTCGACCAGATGCGCCACTTCGTGCGCGGCAAGATAATCGAGCACGAACGGCGGCGCCATGATCAGCCGCCACGAATAGCACAGGCGTCCCGTGCTTGAGCACGAGCCCCAGCGGCTCGACTGGTCGCGCAGCGAAATGCGGCTGACAGCAACATTCAACAGCGCCGCGTAGCGGCGGCTGGCAGCGTCGAGATCGCGCGCCGCCTCCTTCTTCAGAAAATCGCGCACGCGGCGGCCGAGATGCGGCGCCTGCCCCGGCACATGCAGCTCAGGCTCGCCATTGGCGCCGGCCGCGATAAAAGCGACGCCGCGCCGGTCGGGCCGATGCACGATACGGTGCTCGATGCCGCGCAACGGCACGCGCGCATCCGGTGCGAACACGATCTCGTCCGGCAGACGATCGAGCCGCGTCGCGATCCAGGCGGCGTGCTGCTGCGCGAAGGCGCGCGCATCGGCGATGCTGCCCCGCTGCGGCATGGTCAGGACGACCTCGCGCGTCGCCGTCTGGATGCGCAGCGTATAGCGGCGTGCCTGCCGGTTGCGCCGCAGCCGCACCGGATAGATCGCATTATCCAGCGTCACGTCGATATTCTGCGGTTCGCGCGACGGCCGGCGGAACAGGAGAGCAAGATTCGGCATCGAATCATCCGGCGGATGGCGCGCCACCCTGCCACTGCCCGGAAACCCGCTCAAGTCGGGGCTGTTCCGGGACCACACCGCGATCAGGCGGCGGACGCGGATTTGCGCGATTTCATCCGGCCGTTCGACAGCATGAAATCCGACATGCGCGGCGCGATCTCGGCGCGGAAGCGCGAGCCATTGAACACGCCGTAGTGGCCGACACTCGGCTGCATGTAATGGACTTTCTTGTCGGCCGGGATATTCACGCACAGATCGTGTGCCGCCTGGGTCTGGCCGAGACCGGAAATATCGTCGTTCTCGCCCTCGATGGTCATCAGCGCGACGCGGGTGATCGCCGACGGATCGATGGCGCGACCACGATGCGTCATCTCGCCTTTCGGCAGGGCGTGCTTGATAAACACGGTATCGACCGTCTGCAGATAGAACTCGGCGGTGAGGTCCATCACCGCGAGATACTCGTCGTAGAACTCGCGATGCTTCTGCGCGGAATCGCCGTCGCCCTTCACCAGATGCTGGAAGAGGTTGTAGTGCGCATCGAGGTGCCGGTCGAGATTCATGCTCATGAAGCCGTGCAGCTGCAGAAAGCCCGGGTAGACATCGCGCATGAAGCCAGGATGCGGGAACGGCACCTTGGTAATGACATGCGTGCGAAACCAGTCGAGGCCACGCTCCTGCGCCAGATTGTTCACCGCGGTCGGATTGCGCCGCGTGTCGATCGGCCCGCCCATCAGCATCATTGAATTCGGAACGTTCGGATCCTTGTCCGCTTCCATCAGCGACACAGCGGCCAGCACCGGCACCGACGGCTGGCAGACGCCGACCACATGCACATCGCCGCCGAGCGCATGCAGCATCGCGATCACGTAATCGATGTAGGTATCGAGATCGAACGCACCCGCCGAAACCGGCACCAGACGCGCATCGGTCCAGTCGGTGATGTAGACCTCGTGATTGGGCAGGAACGCTTCGACCGTGCCGCGCAGCAGCGTGGCGAAGTGGCCCGACATCGGCGCCACCAGCAGCACCTTCGGCTGCGGCCGGCGCGGCGCGTGCGGCATCAAACGCTGGAAGTGCAGCAGCCGGCAGAACGGCCGCTCCCACACCGGCACGACGGCGACCGGAACGCGCTCGCCTTCCACCAGCGTCGAAGCGATGTCCCAGGCCGGCTTCTTGTAACGGCGGGTCGAGCGTTCGAACAATTCCGCGCCCGCCGCCATGCTCTTGCCGTAGAGCGTGTGCGCGAAAGGATTGGCCGGATTCTTGAAAAACAGTTTGGTGGCGTCGGCGACAACCCGCGACGGATTGAGCGCGGCGTGACCGAGTTCATAGAGCCAGTACATCGGTGTCGATGGGATGAAGCTATCGGTCGCGGGAAGCGCGGCCGCGCCCCCGAATTCGCCTATCGCCATCTCGTTTGTCCCCGGCCCGCTCTGACGTGATTGCTGCACTGCGAAAGCATGACTGTTTTTTGAAACAGCGTCAATCTAACGCATCAGACCTTTTCACCACCTTTACGTGAGAAATTATCCCAAAGTATCAAGGTCTTGGGCGTTACTCGCCGGTTTGCAGCAAGGTTCCATGGCGGCGGGCGCTGCCCAGCAGCAGGCCAAACGCAACGCAACCGGCGGAAAACAGCACCGCATTGAGCGCCAGTGCCTGCAGCATCAGGTCGGCCCGGAACGTGTGGTGGATCAGCAATTCGCGCATGCCCTCGAACACATAGGTCGGCGGCAGCGCCCACGCGATCCATTGCAGCCACACCGGCAGGACCGACACCGGATAATAAACGCAGCACAGCGGCAGCAGCAGGAACATGAAGGTCCAGGCCAGTGTCTCGGCGCCGAGCCCATTCCGCAGCAGCAGCCCCGCGACCAGGATACCGATCGCCCAGCTCGTCAGCATGAGGTTGGCGAAAAACGCGCCGAGCGCGAGACCGAGCCCCCACAGATTGAAGCCGAAAAACCATATCGCCAGCAGCGTCACCGGGATCATACCGATCGCGAGCCGAATGAGACTCATGATGATCAGCGACAGGATGAATTCAGCCGGGCGCAGCGGCGACATCATGATGTTGCCGAGGTTGCGCGCGTACATCTCTTCGAGGAACGAGATCGAGAAGCCAAGCTGACCACGGAACAGGATATCCCACAGCAACACCGAGCCGATGAACACGCCACCGGCCTGCACGAAGAAGCCAGCGTTCTGCTGGATGTAGGTCTGCAGGAAACCCCACATCAGCATCTGCACCATCGGCCAGTAGATCAGGTCGAGGATGCGCGGCCACGACGAGCGCAGCAGATACCAGTAGCGCCGCACCATGGCGGCGACGCGATGCGGCGAAAATTCCATCGAGATTTCCATCACGACACCCTCTGCTGCGCGTCGCCCCGGCCGCGCGCGATATCGAGGAACACGTCCTCCAGCGTTTCGCGGCCATAGCGCGCCAGCAACTGTTGCGGCGTGTCGTCGTCGACGATCTCGCCCTTCTTCATCATGATGACCCGCTCGCACAATCGCTCGACCTCGGCCATGTTGTGCGAGGCGAGCAGCACCGTGGCGTTGTGCGCGCGGCAATAGCGTTCGAGATGGCCGCGCACCCAGTCCGCCGTATCCGGATCGAGCGAGGCCGTCGGCTCGTCGAGCAGCAGCACCTCGGGATTGTTGAGCAGCGACTTCGCCACCGACACTCGCGTCTTCTGCCCCGCCGAAAGCTTGCCCGACGGCCGGTCGAGGATTTCGCGCAGATCGAGGTCGCTGGCGAGTTGATCGATGCGGCCGGCGATATCCGGCACCGCGTAAAGATCGCCGAACACGCGCAGGTTCTGCCGGACGGTCAGCCGCATCGGCATGTCCACATAAGGCGACTGGAAATTCATCCGGTGCAGGACACGATAACGCTGCCGCGGCATGTCCGCGCCGAGCACGCGCACGGTCCCCGAGGTCGGCGTCAGCAACCCCATGATCGTGGCGATGGTGGTGCTCTTGCCCGCGCCGTTGCCGCCGAGCAGCCCGGTCATCGTCCCCGGCATCAGGCTGAACGAAATGCCCTTGACCGCCGTGGTGGTGGCATAGGTCTTCACCAGGCGATCGACAGCAATGGCAGATTTGACGGCTGCGTCCATGACCAAACCGGCGGATGGGCAAACAAACGGGATCGAGCGTGGCGAAAGATGTGGCGAGATGCCGCTGACTTGTCCAGCGTCGAATGGGCGTTTCTGGCATGCGCCGCGCCTCGTGACCGTTTCCGACCCCGCCAATCGCGCCTAGAATAAGCACCATGCCCTTGCTCGATCTCGCCGCCTCGCATCCGCGCCGCAATGTCCGCCTCGATACGCTGGTCCGCCTGCGCTGGCTGGCGATCGCCGGCCAGACCTCGGCGGTGCTCGGCGTCTATTTCGGTCTCGAATTCACGCTGCCGCTGTGGTCGTGCCTCACCGTCATCGCCCTGTCGGCGCTGCTCAACATCGCGCTGCGCGTGCGCTTCCACGCGACGCAGCGGCTCGAACCGGAGCGCGCGGCCTGGCTGCTCGCCTTCGATATTGCCGAACTCGCGGTGCTGCTGTTCCTCACCGGTGGATTGCAGAACCCGTTCGCGTTCCTGTTCCTCGGCCCGGTGCTGTTCTCGGCGACCGCGCTGCCGCCGCGCTACACCTTGATGCTCGGCGGCTTCGCGGTGCTGTGCGCCACCGTGCTAGTGTTCGCGCATTTCCCGCTGCCGTGGGACAGCAGCGATCCGCTGGAGTTGCCGCCGATCTACATGGTCGGCGTCTGGCTCTCGATCCTCCTGTCGATGGGCTTCATCGGCGTGCATGCGTGGCAGATCACCGAAGAGGCACGCCAGCTCACCGACGCGCTCGCCGCAACCGAGCTGGTGCTGGCGCATGAGCAGCATCTCTCGCAGCTCGACGGCCTCGCCGCCGCCGCCGCGCACGAACTCGGCACGCCGCTCGCCACCATCACCGTGATCGCCAAAGAACTTGAACGCGCGATCTCCAGCAACTCGCCGCATCGCGACGACATCCGGCTGCTGCGCGAACAGGCGCTGCGCTGCCGCGAAATCCTGGCGAAGATCACCGAACTCTCCACCAGCAACGAGCCGATCGACCGTTTGCCGCTGTCGGCGCTGATCGACGAAGTGGTCAATCCGCATCGCGATTTCGGCGTGGCGATCGACGTGCCGAAGCCGGACCCGGACGAGCCGCTGGCGTCGCGCAATCCGGCGATCCTTTACGGCCTCGGCAACATCGTCGAAAACGCCGTCGATTTCGCGCGCGAGCGCGTCACCGTGAAAACCGAGTGGACCGAGGACGAGGTGGCGATCACCGTCAGCGACGACGGACCGGGCTTTGCCCCGGAAATCCTGGCGCGCATCGGCGAGCCCTACGTCACCAGCAAGCGCGGCCGGCGGATCGGCGACAAGTCGGAGACCGCCGGCCTCGGCCTCGGCTTCTTCATCGCCAAGACCCTGCTGGAGCGCTCCGGCGCCATCGTCGCGTTCCAGAACCGGCCGCTGCCGCAGCGCGGCGCGATCATCCATATCCGCTGGAACCGCGACGATTTCGCGCGCCCCCTCGGCCTTGCTGCCTGATTTTCCGCGTGTTTCGGCCCGCCGGGCGCAGGCGCCGTAATTGTGCCACGGTGCCTTTCCACGCTAGATTGTTGTCAATTCGAGCTTTTCGCACCCTTTCGATCACCCTTTCTATCACCTGGAGGAATGAAACGTGTCACTGACTGTCGCTGAAAGCGCCGCCGCCACCCCGCGCGAGCAGGTTCCGGCGGAACGCTCGCTGCTGATTGTCGAGGATGACAAGTCATTCCTGCAGCGACTCGCCAAGGCGCTGGAGTCGCGCGGCTTCACCGTGACCACCGCCGAATCCGTCGCCGAAGGTTTGCTGCAGCTCGAACAGTCGCCGCCGGCCTTCGCCGTGGTCGACATGCGCCTGCAGGACGGCAACGGTCTCGAAGTGATCTCGGCGCTCAAGCGCCGCCGTCCCGATGCACGTGGCATCGTTCTCACCGGCTATGGCAACATCGCCACCGCGGTGAACGCGATCAAGCTCGGCGCCGTCGACTATCTCGCCAAGCCGGTCGATGCCGACGATGTGCTCGCGGCCCTGCTCGCGCTCGATCACAAGTCGGTCGAACTGCCGGAAAATCCGATGTCGGCGGATCGCGTGCGCTGGGAGCACATCCAGCGCGTCTACGAGATGTGCGGACGCAACGTGTCGGAGACGGCGCGGCGTCTCAGCATGCACCGGCGCACCTTGCAGCGCATCCTCGCCAAGCGCGCGCCGCGCTGACGTTTCGCTTTTCAAAAGGTGTCATGGCCGGGCTTGTCCCGGCCATCCACGTCTTTGGTATGCGAAAAGCAAGGCGTGGATGCCCGCGACAAGCGCGGGCATGACGAGTTCTCAGTAAATCTAAAACCCTTCGCCATAGGGTCCGGTCGGATCGATCAGCGACTGCAACCGTAAGGTCGCCGCGCGCGCAATCGTCAGCAGCATCGCTTTGCGCACGGTTGCGCTCAGGCGATGCTCCGGCGCCTCGCATTTGATCTCGGCGCCGAACGCATCGGCAACGATCAATCCGGTATCCGGCGGAAAGATCTCGCATGGCACGGCTTGCGTGGTCGCGAAGAACAGCCGGTCGCAGTGCTGGCGATAGTCCATCCATTTGTGATCGGCACGGAAATCCGCGACTGACGACTTGATCTCGACGATCCAGATCGCGCCCTTGCGGTCCACCGCCGCGAGATCGGCGCGCCGGCCCGACGCCAGCGGCAATTCACTGACACAGGAAAACCCATGCGCGGCGAGGAGCCGCGCGGTGCCGCGCGCCACCGCCAGCGCCGTTTCCGACTGGCGGCCATCGACCGGAGCTTCGATGCGCTGCGACAGGCTCATCACCGACGCTCCGCTTGAGCCGGATTCGTTGAGATTGAATCATCTGTGGCCCGCTTCTTTTCGCTTGGGGCGTGATCTCGCCGGAAAACCGGCTCCCACTTTTCCGGATCACGCCCTGCACGTTCCGGAAAGGCCGCTGCCAGCCCTTCGCGCGTCGCGGGCAAAATCCCGCGCTCGGTGATAAGCCCCGTCACGAGCCGCGCCGGCGTCACGTCGAACGCATAGTTCGCAACCGGCGAACCGTCCGGCACAATCCGCACCGCCTCGATGCGGCCATCACTGGTACGGCCCGACATGACCGCCACCTCGTCGGCAGCGCGCTGCTCGATCGGAATTTCGGCAACGCCATCGCCCACAGTGAAGTCGATGGTCGGCGACGGCAGCGCCACATAGAACGGCACATCGTTATCTTTCGCCGCCAGCGCCTTGAGATAGGTGCCGATCTTATTGCACACATCGCCACGCGCGGTGACACGGTCTGTGCCGACGATCACCATATCGACGAGGCCGTGCTGCATCAGATGGCCGCCGGTGTTGTCCGGGATCACCGTGTGTGGAACACCGTGCCGGCCAAGCTCCCATGCGGTGAGCGACGCGCCCTGATTGCGCGGCCGCGTCTCGTCGGCATAGACGTGCAGCGCGATGCCCTTGTCATGCGCAAGATAGATGGGCGCCGTCGCCGTGCCCCAGTCCACCGTGGCGAGCCAGCCGGCGTTGCAATGCGTCAGCACATTGACGCGTTCGCCCGGTTTCTTGCGCGCGGCGATCGCCTCGATCAGCCGCAGGCCGTGTTCGCCAATGGCGCGGTTGATGGCAACGTCCTCATCGCAAATCTCGGCCGCGCGTTTTTCGGCAACGGCCAGACGCTCTCCGCGCGGCCGGTTGCGCACCGCCGCCATCATCTCGTCGAGCGCCCATTTCAGATTGATGGCCGTCGGCCGCGTCGCCAGCAGCGTGCGGTAAGCCGTTTCGAGCGCTTCGTCGGAGGCATCCGCGCGCAAGGCGAGCACCATGCCGTAAGCCGCGACCGCGCCAATCAGCGGCGCGCCGCGCACCAGCATCGAACTGATGGCCTGCGCGGCCTCGTCGCGCGAGGTGAGCCGCACCGTTCGGAATTCATGGGGCAGCACGGTCTGGTCGATGACGCCGACCGCGCCATCGGCCTCGACCCAGATGCTACGCATCGGCTTGCCGTTGACCTTCATCAGATGAGCCTTAACGCCGATTCCCGGCGTCGCAAAGCCCCGGTGTTGCCCCTCCCGATGCGGAAACGACCGTGCTAGGAGGGTTCCATCTGCGAGGGACCACGACAATGACGATCGACTACGAGAAGGAATACAACAATCGCGCCCGCGTGCCTGAGCACCAGCAGATTTTCGACGGCTGGGCGCGTGACGCCGCCGCCTATCGTGCGGCACGGCCGAAGGCCGAGCTTGGCATCTCCTATGGCCCCTCGCCGCGGCAGATTGTCGATATCTTCCCCGCCGACGACGCCGATGCGCCGCTCGCCTTATTCATCCACGGCGGCTGGTGGATGTCGCTGCATCCGTCGAGCTTCAGCCACATGGCCGCCGGCCCCAATGCGCGCGGCGTGACGGTCGCCATCGCCGGCTACGACCTCTGCCCGGATGTGACCATCGCGCAGATCACCGATCAGATTCGCAACGCCTGTCTCCTGCTCTGGCGCAAATACCGCAAGCGCTTCGCGGTCTACGGCCATTCCGCCGGCGGACATCTGACGGCGTGCATGACGGCCACCACCTGGAGCACGCTCGATGCCTATGCGCCGGCCGATCTGGTGCCGGCAGGTTATTCGATCTCCGGCGTGTTCGATCTCGAGCCGCTGCGGCACACCAGCATGAACGCTAATCTTCGCCTGACCGAGACGTCGGCGCACTTGATCTCGCCGATCCACTGGCCGGTGCCGCCGGGCCGCACGCTCGATGCCGTGGCCGGTGCGCTGGAATCATCGGAATTCCTGCGCCAGAGCCAGGAGATCGCCAAGACATGGGGCGGTGTCGCCCATACCCACTACGCGGCGATCGCCGACACCAACCATTTCACGGTGCTGGCGCCGTTCACCGATCCCAACAGCGGCATGACCGCTCGCGTCAGCGAGCTCGCGCGTCATCCGCAAGGCGTATCGCGGCGGCGCTAAGTTTTCTTGAGCATGATCTTTTCCGAAAACCGGTTCCCACTTTTCGGGATCACGCTCTAAAGCCAGAAGCGGTAGACGAACTCCGCCGTCAGCACCACGCCGAACCCGATCACCATGATACGGACGATCCGGCGCGGCAGGATGCGCGCGACCCATGAACCGATCAGCCCGCCGCCCATCGCGCCGACCATCAACGCGAGTGTCGAGGGCCACGGCACCGCACCCTGCGCGACATAGACCAGGGTCGCGACCGCGCTGTTCAGGCTGGTGATCAGGTTTTTCGCGACATTGGCTGTACGATAATCGCCGCGGGTCGCGACCGACAGCACGCCGAGCATCAGGATGCCGACGCCGGAGCCGAAATAGCCGCCGTAGAACGACACCGGCAGCACGAATTTCACACTCGTGACATCCATCGACAGGGCACGGCCGCTGCGCTCCGCGCGGGCACGCATCCATTCTGCGATCTGTCCGGAATAGGCGAACATCAGCGTGGCAAAGCCGAGCAGCAGCGGCACGATCAACGCGAACACCCGCTCCGGCGTCGCCATCAGCAGACCGGCGCCGACCGCAGCGCCGAGCACGGATGCGACGACCAGCCGGACAAAACCCCGGTCGAGCGGCGGCAACACTTTGCGATCCGCCAGCGCGGCGGCGAAATTCGAGGGGACCAAAGCGACATTGGTGGTCACGGCCGCCGTGATCGGCGGCATGCCGAGCGCGATCAACACCGGGTAGGTGACCAGCGACGCTCCGCCTACCACCGCCGCAATGACCCCGGCGGCAACACCGGTCAACGCCAGCAAGCTGATATGGAGGAGATCCATCGTGCATGGCCATACGCATTGGCCATCGGCGTGGCAAGCACCCTGACGAGGTGATCGCGGAATGACAGACACGCCGGAGCAGCATGGCCGCAGACAACAAAACGCCCGGACCGGCCGCGCCGATCCGGGCGTTAAATGAAGCGGCGGTAGGTTAGAAGAACGCCTGAATCCCGGTCTGCGCGCGGCCGAGGATCAGCGCGTGAATGTCGTGCGCACCCTCGTAGGTGTTGACCGTCTCGAGGTTACACATCACGCGCATCACGTGATACTCGTCGGCGATGCCGTTGCCGCCGTGCATGTCGCGGGCGAGGCGGGCAATATCCAGCGCCTTGCCGCAGTTGTTGCGCTTCATCAGCGAGATCGACGGCGGCGCCGCGCGATGGTCCTCCAGCATGCGGCCAAGTCGCAGCGCACCGGCGAGGCCGAGCGCGATCTCGGTCTGCATGTCGGCAAGCTTCTTCTGCACGAGTTGATTGGCGGCGAGCGGCCGGCCGAACTGCTTGCGGTCGAGCACATACTGCCGCGCCTGATGCCAGCAGAATTCCGCCGCGCCCATGGCGCCCCAGGCGATGCCGTAGCGCGCATTGTTAAGGCAGCCGAACGGACCGGCGAGACCCTTGATCTCCGGGAACATGTTTTCTTCCGGCACCACGCAGTCTTCCAGCACGATCTGGCCGGTGATCGACGCGCGCAGCGACAGCTTGCCTTCCAGCTTCGGCGTCGAGAAACCCTTGGTGCCGCGATCAACGATGAAGCCGCGGATCTTGCCGTCGAGCTTGGCCCACACCACCGCCACATGCGCGGCCGGCGCGTTCGAGATCCAGGTCTTGGAGCCGTTGAGCTTGTAGCCGCCGGCGACCTTCTCGGCGCGGGTGATCATGCCGCCGGGATCCGAACCGTAGTCCGGCTCGGTCAAACCGAAGCAACCGATCATCTCGCCGGTGGCGAGCTTCGGCAGATATTTCTTGCGCTGCGCTTCCGTGCCGTAAGCGTAGATCGGATACATCACCAGCGACGACTGCACCGACATCGCCGAGCGATAGCCTGAGTCGACGCGCTCGACTTCGCGGGCGATCAGCCCGTAGGAGACATAGCCGAGGCCGGCGCCGCCGTATTCCTCCGGCACCGTCGGGCCGAGCAGGCCGAGCGCGCCCATCTCCTGAAACATCTCGGGGTCGAACCGCTCGTCGCGATACGCGGTCAGCACGCGCGGCATCAGCTTGTCCTGCGCGTAGCCGCGCGCGGTGTCGCGCACCATCTTCTCTTCTTCGGTCAGGTCATGCTCGAGATCGAGCGGGTCCTCCCAGACAAAGGCAGAATCCTTGAGACTGACCACCTTGTGTTCGGTGTGCTTTTCGGCCGCCTGCGACATGGGATGCTCCTCGCTGTCCTAACCCTGGATGGATTATAGCCCAGTGCAGAACCGGGCAAGAGAGAAATTTTAAGCTTGAAATATCTAGCCTAAAGAGACTGGTGTTTCAGGCTCTTAGCCCTGGCGGGCTGCGATACCTTCGGCGATGGCAACGGTGCGCCCGGCCATTTCCGCGTGCATGCGCTCGACCATCCGGCCGCCGATCTGCACCACGCCCTTGCCCTTGTTCTCGGGCTTGGCGAACTCCGCGATCATGGCGCGCGCCTGCGCCACCTCGTCCGGTGCCGGCGAGAACACCGTGTTGCACGGCGCGATCTGGTTCGGATGGATCAGTGTCTTGCCGTCGAAGCCGAAGTCGCGGCCCTGCTCGCATTCGCGCAGAAAGCCATCCGCATTGGCGATGTCGTTATAGACGCCGTCGAGCACGTCGATGCCGCCGGCATGCGCGGCCATCACCGCCATCGACAGCCACGCCAGCATCGGCGCGCGGCCCGGCACCTGCCGTGCGCGCGTCTCCTTGGCGAGATCGTTGGTACCGAGCACGAAGCAGGACAGGCGCGTTTCCGAATCCGCGGCGGCGTGGCCCAGTTCCTCGATGTTGAAGATCGCACGCGGCGTCTCGATCATCGCCCAGACGCGGATTCTGAGATCGGCATGACCGTCGAGCAGCCGCTGCCCGACCAGTTCGAGCTGCTGCGCGGTTTCGATCTTCGGGATCAGTACCGCGTCGGGTTTCGCCTGGATCACCGCGGTGATGTCGTCGGCAAACCATGGGCTGCTGATGGCATTGGTGCGGATCACCAACTCACGCGGCCCGAAGCCGCCGGCCGCCACCGCGTCGGCCACCTGCTGGCGCGCTGCTGCCTTGGCATCCGGCGCCACCGCATCCTCGAGATCGAGGATCACGCCATCGACCGGCAACGACTTGGCCTTCTCGATCGCGCGGGCATTGGAGCCGGGCATGTAGAGGACGCTGCGGCGTGGACGAATGGTCATGAAACTCCCCTGCGGTGCGCGGCATGCTACCGGCGACGCGCACGACATGCCACTGTCATGACCATGACCGCCAGAGCCATGACCGCTGCTGCGTCCAAAGTCTGGCTCGCTGGCATCGACGGCTGCCCCGGCGGCTGGCTCGTCATTCTGATTGAGCCGGACGGCGACGCCTGTGAGATCGCCTTCCATCGCGAGATCGCCGATGCACTGCGCATGCCGCAGCAACCGGCCGTGATCGCCATCGACATGCCGATCGGCCTGCCCGAGCGCGGCGGCATTGGCGGCCGTGCCGCAGAGAATGCCATCCGGCCTTTGCTCGGCGCGCGCCAGTCCTCGGTGTTCTCGGTGCCGCCACGCGCGGCGGTAGAAGCGGAGACTTATGCCGACGCCTGTGTCCGCGCGTTCGCCGCGTCCGATCCACCGCGCAAGGTGTCGAAGCAGCTCTTCAACATCGCGCCGAAAATCCGCGCGCTGGACGCCGTGTTGCGCAACGACGCGTCGCTGCGCGACCGCTGTTACGAGGTGCATCCGGAACTCGCGTTCTGGCGGCTCAACGGCGAGCGCGCGCTGACGCAGCCGAAGAAGATCAAGAGTCGGCCGCATCCCGCCGGGCTGGCGCAGCGTCGCGCGATCCTTGCCGCCGCCGGAGTACCGGCCGCCGTCCTCGATGCCGTGCCGCCCGGGACCGCACAGCCCGACGATCTGCTCGATGCCGCCGCCTGCGCCGCCATTGCCCGGCGGATTCATCGGGGATCGGCGCAACCGTTCCCCGATCCCCCACCGAAGGATGCCTACGGATTGCCCATGGCGATATGGGCCTGACTGTGCCAAATGGCGGCCCATCGAAGTGAGCAGCGAGGTTCCCATGCCGTTTCCCAGCCGCCTGATCGATGGTTATCGCGCCTTCCTCGTCAGCCGCCTCCGCAAGGAACAAGCGCAATATCGCGAACTTGCCGATCGCGGCCAGTCGCCGGAAGTGATGGTGATCGGCTGCTGCGACTCGCGCGTATCGCCGGAAGTGATTTTCGACGCCGGCCCCGGCGAGCTGTTCGTGGTGCGCAACGTCGCCAATCTGGTGCCACCCTATGCACCGGACGGCAAGGCGCACGGCGTGTCCGCCGCGCTCGAATTCGGCGTGGTCGCGCTGCAAGTGAAACACATCGTCGTGCTCGGTCACGCCCAGTGCGGCGGCGTCAAGGCGTTCGCGGAAGACAGCGCGCCGCTGACGCCGACCGACTTCATCGGCCAATGGATGACGCTGATGGCGCCGGCCGCCGACATCGCCGGCCCGCGCGGCGACCTGTCGCTCGGCGACTATATCACGCAGTTGGAGCAAGCCAATGTGGTCAACAGCCTCAACAACCTGATGACGTTCCCGCGCCTGCGCGAGCGGGTCGAGCGCGGCGAGACTTATCTGCACGGCGCCTATTTCGGCGTCGCCGCCGGGAAACTGTGGGTGCGCGACGACGCGAGCGGCGCGTTCATGCAGGCTGCGGCCGACGACTACACGCGCATGTTCGCGACGCCGCGGTTTTAGATGCTCTTTCCTCTTCCGTTTGCGGGAGAGGGAAAGAAACAGCGATACCGCCGTGAGAACGCGCGACATAAAAAATGCCCGGCACAAGGCCGGGCATTTTGTTATCGCAGACAGGCGATCGCCTGATCATGCCGCCTTGCGCTTCGCCTGGATCAGCTTGCGGTTGATCAGCACCTCGGCGATCTGGATCGCGTTGAGCGCCGCGCCCTTGCGCAGATTGTCGGAGACAACCCACATCTCAAGGCCGTTCTCGACCGTCACGTCCTCGCGGATGCGGCTGATATAGGTCGCATCCTCGCCCGCCGCTTCATACGGCGTGACGTAGCCGCCCGGTTCGCGCTTGTCGATGACAAGGCAACCCGGCGCGGTGCGCAGGATGTTGCGCGCTTCGTCGGCGGAGATCGGATTCTCGAACTCGATATTGACCGCTTCCGAGTGGCTGACGAACACCGGCACGCGCACGCAGGTCGCGGTCAGCTTGATCTTCGGATCGAGAATCTTCTTCGTCTCCGCGTTCATCTTCCACTCTTCCTTGGTGTAGCCGTCCTCCATGAAGACGTCGATCTGAGGAATGAGGTTGAACGCGATCCGCTTCGGAAACTTCTTGTTCTCCATCTCGTCGAGGGTGAACACCGACTTGGTCTGCGAGAACAGTTCGTCCATCGCATCCTTGCCCGCGCCCGACACCGACTGATAGGTGGCGACGACGACACGCTTGATCTTCGCCTTGACGTGCAGCGGCTTCAGCGCGACGACGAGCTGCGCCGTCGAGCAGTTCGGATTGGCGATGATGCCCTTCTTGCGGAAGCCCGCCGCAGCGTCGGCGTTCACTTCCGGCACGATCAGCGGCACGTCCGGGTCCATGCGCCAGGCCGACGAATTGTCGATCACCACCGCGCCCTGCGCCGCGATCTTCGGCGACCATTCCTTCGACACGGAGCCGCCGGCCGACATCAGGCAGATGTCGACGTCGGAGAAGTCATACGTGTCGAGCGCTTTCACTTTCAGGGTTTTGTCGCCGAACGAGCATTCCGTTCCCTGGCTTTTGCGCGAGGCCAAAGCGACGACCTCGTCGGCGGGAAATTCCCGCTCCGCCAGAATGGACAACATCTCGCGACCGACATTACCGGTCGCGCCGACGACGGCGACCTTGTAACCCATTGTTAACTCTCCGAAAAAATTTCCCGTTCCGGTAAGACGACCGGCAACAGGACGGCAGCGTATCTAGGAGAAAATCTGTGGAAAGACAACGGGAAGCTGGTGTTGCGCCAGCGGGTGCCGGCAATGCGTCGGGCGTTGGGTTCACGGGGTTTTCACGGGGAGCCGAGGGACGGGCTGAATGCCGTTCCGCGCCGGCAAACACCGATTCATGACCGGATCACCGACCGGACCGGCGGCCGAAGCGACCTGTCCTCGGCCTTTTTCCAGGGACTGGCCTATTGCAGCGGGCTGGCCGCCGTCGCCGCCTTTGCCGCCTATATCGCCGATCCACCGCGCGTCATCGCCGCCGCGGAGCCGGTCGTTCAGTCGCAATGGACCGACGTGGAGCGGCCGTTTCCGGCCTTCGCCCTGCCGATCCCGGAAGCCGGCGAGGCGCCCGAACGCTACGCCATCCAGCGGCACACCAAAGGCGGCGGCCGCAAGGATATCCTGATGCGCGGCGAGCCCACGACCGACGCACCCTATCTGCAACTGGAAATCTACCGGCCGGGCGCAGAACTGGCCGACTTCGGCAAGCCCGCCGACGAGATCATGGCGCGTGCCGGAGCGCTCGGTGTCGCGCGCGGCGTGACGCCGGGTGACGCGCTGCCGACCAAGTTCGGCACCTTCGCCACCGTCACCTTCGCGGTCGGCGGCGAGGCGCCGAAAGCCTGCACCGGCTTCGCCCATACGGACAGCGAGCCACGTCTGCAGATCGCCGGGCTGTTCTGTCAGCCGGGCGACGTGGCGGTCGACCGCTCCGTGCTCGCCTGCGCGCTCGACCGGCTGACGCTGGTCGCCGCCGGCAGCGATCCGAATATCGGCGCGCTGTTCGCGCGCGCGGAGCGACACCGCACGTTCTGCGGCCAGCGCAATCCGCTGATGGCGCCGACGCCGAAATATCAGACGCTGTGGAAAGCGATCGAGCAGAAGCAGCGCGCAGCGGGACGCTAGTGCTGTTGTAGTTCGATGGAGTTAGCCGTCGTCATGCGCGGGCATGACCCGCGCATCCATCTTTTCAGACGAAGATGGATTGCCGGGTCAAGCCCGGCAATGACAGATTGAGAGTCTCGCATTTGCATGAAAAAGGGCGCGCCGACAGCGCGCCCTTTTTGTGCTTGAGCGTTCGCGAAGACCCGATCAGCTTCCGTAGTTCTTCGCCAGATAGTCCTTGATCGCCTTGGCGTCCGCGTCCTCGATCGGCGCGCCGTAGATCTTGATCATCTTGTTGACCTCGGCATCCCACAGCGCCGCGTTCGGATACGGCGAGTTCATCAGCACGTAATCGAGGCTGTGACAGGCGGCGCAATTCGCCTCGACCTTGTCGAGACCCGGCGCCTTCTTCAACTCCACCGGTTTCTCCTCAGCGAACGCCGGGACCGCAAACGCCGCAACGAGAGCAGCAATAGCAACTGTGCGCATGATGTCTCTCCGTTATGCGACCGTGAGCGAAACGCTCTGGATGACGTTGTGATGATAGCCCGGCGGATTGTGGATCAGCTTGGCGGTCTGCGTCTGGCCGATCGCGTTGGTGGCACGCGCCATCACCGTGATCTTGCCTTTGCCCTTCACCGGCAGGCTGAACGTGCGGAACGCATAACGGCCGAGATCCTCGCCGAGCTTGGCTGGCATCCAGGACTTGCCGCCATCGAACGACATCTCCACCGTCTGGATGCCGTAACCGCCGTCCCACGCGATACCGCCGACCGGCGTACCGCTTTTCACCTTCGCGCCGTCGGCGTGACTGGAGATCAGCGAATTCACCACCATCTCGGTGATCGGCGTGTTCACCGCCGTTTCCTGCGACACGAAACGCGCGACCAGCGGGAATTTGCCCAGCGGAATGCGATAGGCGCCCGCCATCCAGAAATTCTTGTCGGGCGTCGTCACGGCCTTGATCGAGTTGATGTGCTTCATCCAGTAGGTGCCAGTCCAGCCCGGCACGATGATGCGCGCCGGCGCACCATTGAGATGCGGCAGCGGCGCGCCGTTCATCTCGTAGGCGATCAGCGTCGTATCCTCCATCGCCTTCCACACCGGAATGCTCTTGATGAAGTCCGGCGTCTTGTCGAACGGCGGTCCATCGGCGCCACTGAGCACGACCTCGATCGCTTCCTTCTTGATGCCGGCCTTCGCCAGCACGTCCTTGAGCCGCGCACCCTTCCAGCGCGCGCAGCCCATGGCGCCGTAGCCCCATTCGACGCCCGGCACATGCGGATCGAACAGACCGCGCCGGTTGCCGGAGCACTGATTGACCGCAACGACTTCGACCGCCGGCATCGCTTTCAGATCGTCGAGGCCGATTTGCAGCGTGCCGGCGGCACCCTCGCCGCCGACGTCGATCTTCCACGTCTTCGGATCGATCTCGGGAATGTCGGAAAGGTGATAGCGCACGAAGAACGCATCGGTCGGCGTGATCGCCGTGCGGAAATATTCGATCGGCGTTTCGTAATTGGGGGGCCGGTAGCTGAGTTTGATCAGCGGCTTCTTGCCCGGCAGCGCATCGAGGATCGCGTTCTGTCGCACGCCCTGCGGCAATGCGGGCGGCAGATTGAGCGGCGCGGCTTCGGCCGTGTCGCCCAGCAAGGGCAAGGCCCCGCCGGTCGCCAGCCCCAGCGCCGCGAGACCCGCGCCGCCGAGAAATCCGCGCCGGCTCGCGGTCAGACTTTCTTCTCCAAAATCCCCCTGTGATTGCGATGTATCCTGAACAGCGTCGCGCGCACGCTCCGAATCTCTCCCGAGCTTGAATCCAGCCATGGCTTGCTCCCTTTAGCTCCGCTCCCGGAGCCCCGACCCGACCCACCGCGTCCCGGTGTGCCGTTTTGTCGCAGGAAGCCTAGACCTCAGAAAATTATTTCACAATTGGCCTCTTGCCGCCTTCTACCGAGAAAGAACGGTATGTGGATGCCCCGCACGGCAGGAGCTTATTGCGCGAACGGATTGCGGAAGCCGCCCCGGCTCGGCGTCGCGCGCTGCGGAAACGCGGCCTCCAGATAATCGAGGATCTTGTCGCGGTCGGCGGCCTCGGGCGCGGGCATGCCGTGCTTCGAGACCATCAGACTGATGGACTCATCCCACTGGCGGCGGTTCATGCCCTGCTGCGCCACCAGCTTGAAGCCGTGGCACGCGGTGCAGGCATAGAACGTGTCATCACGGTTGGCGCCTTGTGGGAAATCCTCCGGCGCCTCGTCACGCGGCTGCGCCGCTGCGGGAAGAACGGCGAGCATGATCGCGGCGAACATCGCCGCCGCGATCCTCACGACCTGCCGCGCCGGATGCGCGGCAGCTTTCCGGTTCATGACGCGCATGATCAGCCGACCAGCACGGCGACGCGGTGCATAGCATTGCCGCCATAGCCCTGCGGATTCCAGAAGCCGGCGAGATGCGGCTGCATCACACCCTTGGCATCGGTGCCGCGCGTCCAGATTTCATAATAGCCATCGGCCGGCAGCTTCACCGTCGCGGTCCAGCGCTGCCAGTCGTACCGGTTCTTCGGCTTCTCCAGTTTCGCCCGCGTCCAGGTCGCGCCGAAATCGGTCGAGACGTCGACCTGCTTGACCAGCAGATCGCCGGCCCACGCGGCGCCGCGCAACTTGATCTCCTTGGTGCCGGCGGGAAGCTTGGTGCCATTCGCCGGGCTGGTGACGATCGAGCGCACCGGCATCGATTCGAGAATGCGGAAATTTTTCGGATCGCCCTTCGCGCCCGGCACCATCGGCTTGATGGCGACGCGATAGGAGAACTCGGTCATGCCCGGACCGTCATGCTCCTTGTCGCGGATCCAGATGCGGTTCAGCCACTTCGCCGACGCCGAGCCGGGCCAGCCGGGAATGAACAGCCGCACCGGACCGCCGTGAATGTTCGGCAGCGGCTGACCGTTCATGGCGAACACGATCAGGTTGTTCTCGTCCATCAGCTTGCCGATCGGCACACCGCGCGACACGGTCGGCTTGCTGGCATCGCCGGAGAGATGCAGATCGCTGCCGTAATGGCCGGAGAATTTCGCCGACGGCTTGAGACCCGCGGCCTTCATCACGTCGCGCAGCCGCACGCCGGTCCATTCCGGACAGCCGGCGCCGCCGTTGGTCCACTGATTGCCGCGCGCCTGTGGCGTGAAGAACGAGCGGCCGTTGCCGCCGCATTCCAGCACCATGCGCCGCGTCACCGGCTTGAACTTGGCTTTCAACTCGCCGAGCGTCAGCGTCACCTTGTTGTTCACTTCGCCGTCGATGACGAACGACCACTTGTCCGGCTCCTTCGCCGCTTCCGGCGTCTGGCCGTTGTTGCGCACGAACAGCTTGTCGGTCGGCGTCGTGTCATCGTCGAGCAGATGCTCCGGCGTCTCCGCCACCAACGGCCGGTCGCCGAGCACCACGAGCTTGTCGTGCTTGCCGGGGAACTGGAGATATTGCGGACCCTTGGGCGCAGCACCGGGTGCCGCGCTCGGCGCAGGCGCCGCGCCGCCGGCTGGCGTCCCTTGCGCCATTGCCGCCGGGATCATGCCGCCGGGCATATTCGCCGCGAACGGGATCGCGCCGCCCACGGCCGCGCCCATCGCCGCCAGACCCGCACCACCGAGGAAACCGCGCCGACTTGGGCCGGTCTCGCGGCCGAACACCACGGCGTCGGCGCGCTGCGGGTCGTCCTGGTACAACTCGTCGATCAAACGCTCCTGCGGTCCGGACCGGGGTCCAGACAAAGTCGATTCAGACATGGTCGCTCCCTTTCAGCTCCGCGTCCGGAGCCTTGTGCCGATGCCCGCATCCGGGCATCGCGGTCACGCTAATCCCGGCCAAGGGGTCCGCACAGTTGCGTTATCGTCGCGGGGCACGCGGAACGATGCCCCATCGGGACCGTTGCCTCTCTGCCGCAGCCGGCAACCCCGTTCGGTGGCGGCTGAAATGGAGATTCCCCTTTGCGGCGCATTGCCTTAAGGTGCGGCCAACACTCTGGGGATTCTGGCGAGGAATAGAACGATGACGATCCGGCGCTTTCCGATGATTCTGGCAGGGCTTGCGGTGACGGCGATGACCGCCGGCACGCTCCTGGCCACGCCCGCCGATGCGGCGCCGAAGCAGCGCTATCTCCGCAACGATGGTACCGTGGTCCGCTGGCAGGACGAGAACGGCCGAATCCGCACCCGCATCATCGTGCAGAAGCGCTCCTATCTCGACGCCGGCACCAATGTGGTGCGCGGCGAGCGCAAGTTCACCGACTATGTGATGCCGCCGACCCATTCGGCGGTGCCGGAAGCGATGCGCGGCACCGCCGCCGATCGTGCCTCGGAAACCATGCCGGGTCCGTTCGACCTGCCGGGCAAGAACAATCCGCGACAGTGGTGATCGCAACGATCAAGCCCGTTTAAAGAAAAAGGCCGGGTCACCCCGGCCTTTTTTGTTGCTCCATGCGCCGCGCGATCACGCCGCCTTCTCAATCTCCTCGATGATCGCGTCGCCCATCTCGCGGGTGCTGACGGCCTTGCCGCCGGACGCGATGTCGGCCGTGCGCAGGCCGCGCGCCAGCGCCGCCGAAATGGCCTTCTCGATCAAATCGGCTTCCGCACCGAGATTGAACGAATAACGCAGCGCCATGCCGAACGACGCGATCATCGCGATCGGATTGGCCAGTCCCTTGCCGGCGATATCCGGCGCCGAGCCGTGCACCGGCTCATACAGCGCGCGGCGTTTCTTGGTCTTCGGATCGATGTCACCGAGCGACGCCGACGGCAACATGCCGAGCGAGCCGGTGAGCATCGCCGCCACGTCGGAGAGAATGTCGCCGAACAGATTGTCGGTGACGATCACGTCGAACTGCTTGGGATTACGCACGAGCTGCATCGCGCCGGAATCGGCGAGCTGATGCTCCAGCGTCACGTCCTTGGCCTCGCGCTGATGCGTCTGATTGACGACCTCTTTCCAGAGCACGCCGCTCTTCATGACGTTGTTCTTTTCCATCGACGTCACCTTGTTGCGGCGCTTGCGCGCCAGCTCAAAGGCGACGCGGGAAATGCGCTCGATCTCGTAGGTGTCGTAGACCTGGGTATCGACCGCGCGCTTCTGCCCGTTGCCGAGATCGGTGATGGTCTTCGGCTCGCCGAAATAGACGCCGCCGGTCAGTTCGCGCACCACCATCAGATCGAGATCGTCGACCAGCTCGCGCTTGAGGCTGGAGGCATCGGCCAGCGCCGGATAGCAGATCGCCGGCCGCAGATTGGCATAGAGAGCGAGATCCTTGCGCAGCCGCAGCAGGCCCGCTTCGGGTCGGACCTCGTAGGGAACATCGGCCCACTTCGGTCCGCCGACCGCGCCAAGGATCACCGCATCCGCGGCCATCGCGCGGTCCATGGTCTCGTCGGTGATGGCGACGCCGGAGGCGTCATAGGCCGAACCGCCCACCAGGCCGTCCTCGGTCTCGAACCGGTGCGGGCCGCGCTTGTTGAACGCAGCGATGACGCGCTTCACCTCCTCCATCACTTCGGGGCCGATGCCGTCGCCGGGGAGAAGAAGCAGTTTGTAGGTGGCCATGATCGCCTCTGAACACACTGTGCCGTTGAAATCCGGGCGGATTGCTAAAACGCCCGGCCCGCAATGGCAAGCATGTCGGGCGGAAGCTACGACCCGCTGAACCAGTTGTAGCCCTGGTCTTCCCAATAGCCGCCCATGTCCTTGTTGGTGACATGGAGCGAGACCACATGCTTCGGGTTCTTGAAGCCGAGCTTGGTCGGGATGCGGATCTTCATCGGATAGCCGTACTTCACCGGCAGGATCTCGTTGCCGTATTTGAACGTCATCTGCGTCTGCGGATGCAGCGCGGTCGGCATGTCGATGGTGTTGGAATAGCCCTCGGCGCAGCGGAACCAGACGTATTTCGCGCTGGTGTCGGCGCCGATCCGCTTGAGGAAGTCCGACAGCCGCGCACCGGTCCACGAGCCGATGGCGCTCCAGCCCTCGACGCAGATGTGCCGCGTGATCTGCCGCTCCTGCGGCAGCTTGTAGAGGTCTTCGAGCGTCCACGGCGTCTTGTTCTCGACCAGCCCGCCGATCTCGAGCTTGTAGGTCTCGCCGTTGACCACCGGCGCTTCGTCCTCGCCGTAATAGGCGTTGAACGGGAAGTCCGGCGTGATCGCGCTTTCCGGATAGGTCGGCGCCAGCGTGTTCGGATTGAACAGCGCGGCCTGCACGCCGTCATTGAATTCGGAAATCTTGCGCAGCACCCGCTCCGCCGTCGGGCCATCGACGATGTCGCAGCCGGTCAGCAGCGTCAGCGCGCCGAGGCTCGCCGCGCCGCGCAAGAACTGACGCCGCGCCGGGTCGGGCATCAGCTTCGCCGCGTCCTTGATCAGCAGGGTTTTGTCGACACCGGGGATCAGGCGGAATTTGCGCATCTCTGTTCTCCTCAGCGGCCGGTGATCATGGCGCGCAGGCTTTTCGGCACCAGCAGAGCGAGCAGCACATGCACGACCAGAAAGCCGACGATGGTCGCCATGGCGAAGAAGTGCACGTAGCGCGCGGCGTCGTAGCCGCCGAACAGCGCGGTGAGCCATGACAGTTGCACCGGCTTCCAGATCGAGATGCCGGAGAGCACGACCACGACTCCGGCGAGAATAACGACGACGTACATCAGCTTCTGCACCGCGTTGTAACGCGTCAGATCATCGTGCGAGAGCCTGAAGGTCAGCGCCTCGCGCACCGTGCCGAACACATCGCCGATCCGGATCGGGATCAGCTTGCGGCGGAAACGGCCACCGGCAATGCCGAGCGCCAGATAGATCAGCCCGTTGATCGCCAGCACCCACATGGCGGCGAAGTGCCAGAGCAGCGCGCCGGCGAGCCAGCCGCCGAGCGTGATGCTGCGCGGGAAGTCGAACTCGAACAGCGGCGAGGCATTGTAGATCTGCCAGCCGGACATGATCATCACCACCATGGCGACGGCATTGATCCAGTGGGTGATCCGCACCCAGCGCGGGTGGATCAGCGGCCGGTCGCGGCGCGTCCCGGCATCCGTCTCGATGGCGGCACTGACACTCATGGTTCGCCTCTCCCTGCTGCGTAGCTGATTATACGCGACGGGCCGGTACGGCGGATGCCTGCCACCGGCCCGATCACGCAGTCTTTATTACCGGATCACTTCTTGCCGTCCATCTTGCCACCCATGCCATCCTTCTTCATGGCATCGGACTTCATCGCATCGGACTTCATGCCATCCTTCTTCATGGCGCCGCCGCCCATGTTGTCCTTCTTCATCGCGTCGTTCTTCATCCCGTCGGATTTCTGCATCTTGTCGCCGCTGCTCATGCCCTGTGCCGACGCGGCGGGCACGGCGGCGAAGAGAGCGAACGCGGCCAGCGGAGCCAGCCAAAGGCGCGGACGAGATTGAAACGGTGTCATGACAATTTCTCCCTGGGTTGCGATGCGAGCGATCTCGCGCAATCACCCTTACCGGTGGCACGCAACACGGTCGCCTCAGCTTTCCGTGTGCCCGACATCGCGCTGCCGTCACGCCCGCGTGAACGCGATTTGCATCTTGCGGCGCACTCGTGCAGGACTCCGCGTCCAACGGCCGGCAGCAGGAGCGCACAGAATGTCGAAAACCTCGTCGGGGCATTTCTTCGAGGACTTCACGCTCGGCCAGACCATCGTCCATGCCACGCCGCGCACCGTCACCACCGGCGACGTCGCGCTTTATAACGGCCTGTTCGGCGCGCGCTTCGCGGTGCAGTCGTCCGATGCCTTCGCCGAACGGATCGGCTATCCGCGCGCGCCGATTGACGATCTGCTGGTGTTCCATGTGGTGTTCGGCAAGACAGTGCCGGACATCTCGCTCAATGCGGTGGCCAATCTCGGCTACGCGGACTGCCGCTTCCTCAAAGCCGTCTATCCCGGCGACACGCTGAGTGCGACCTCGGAGGTGATCGGTCTGCGGCAGAACTCCAACGGCAAGACCGGCATCGTCTATGTGCGCTCGCGCGGCTTCAATCAGGACGGCGCCGAGGTGCTTACCTATGCGCGCTGGGTGATGGTGCGCAAACGCGACGAGACCGCGCCCGCGCCGGGCGATCAGGTGCCGGAATTGCCGAAAGCGGTCGAGGCCGCCACGCTCGGCGGCGCCTGCCCGATCCTCAACGCCGCCGCCTACAATGATGCGCTCGCCGGCAGCCGACATCGCCATGGCGATTACGCCGTCGGCGACAAGATCGATCATGTCGACGGCATGACCGTCGAGGAAGCAGAACACATGATCGCGACGCGGCTCTATCAGAACACCGCGCGCGTGCACTTCAACCAGTATTCGGAATCGCAGGGACGGTTCGGGCGCCGGCTGATCTATGGCGGACACGCGATCTCGCTGGCACGCGCACTGTCGTTCAACGGGCTCGGCAATGCGTTTCACATCGCCGCGATCAATGGCGGGCGGCACGTCGCGCCGCTGTTCGCCGGCAACACGGTGTTTGCGTGGAGCGAGGTGCTGGCCACCAAGACGTTGCCGGGCCGCAACGACGTCGGTGCGCTGCGGCTGCGCACGATCGCGACCAAGGATCGTCCGTGCGGCGACTTCCCGGCCAAGACCGCCGATGGTGACGATCCGGCGGTCATCCTCGAACTGGATTACTGGGCGCTGATGCCGCGGTAACCCTCTCGCCCGCTCGCCTCCGCCATTGCGGAGACGAACGGAGAGAGCAGGATTGGCGCGTTACTCGGTCACCACGCCGCAGGCGATGCGGTCGCCGGCGTCGCCGGCCGGATCGGTCTTGTTGTCGTCGGCCTTGGCATGAATGACCAGCGCCGAGCCATCCGCATCGAACACCGAGTTCGGCTGGCCCTTGGCCAGCGTGATCATGGCGTTGAACACCTCGACCTTGAGATCGCCGTTCTGCGGCACATGCAGATTCGGCATATCGCCGGCATGTGCGCCTTCCGCGGACTCAAGGCCATGCTTGTGGCTCGCCGGATTGAAATGACCGCCGGCACTGGTGAACGGCGCTTCGCACTTGCCGACCGCATGAACGTGGAAGGCGTGCTCGCCCGGCTCGATGCCCTTGACCGAGAGGCGGATCAGCACGCCGTTCTTGGTCTGGGTCAGATTGGCTTCGCCGACTTCCTTGCCGCTCTTGTCCTTGAGCACCGCCTTGGCGATCGCCGGGCTCTGCGCCAGAGCGGGCGCGACAGCAGCAACCATCACGGCAGCAGCGGCCGCGACGGCAAGGGGCCAGGCAACCTGGCGATGGATCGTCATGACATTCTCCTGAATGAAAAGGACCGGTCGCGGCGCGACGTCCTCTAAAGCAACGAGCATCAGTCTATCAGGTTCCCGGACGATCCGCCCGCGCCGCCCGGCTGCGGCGAAGCGGCGCGCGCCTTGGTCAACGGCGGTTTGGTCAAGGCACGCAGCGGCTCGTCGCGGTCCTGCAGGTGTTCCACCAGTTCGCGGGCGTAGGGCGGCAGACCGTCGAGATTGCGCACGCAGATGGTGAGATCGCGCACCGCCCAGGCGTCGGCGATATCCACCACCCGGATCGCCATGGTCTTCACCGCGCGCAACGCGGTCGAGCGCGGCACGATGCCGACGCCGACATTGAATTCCACCACCCGGCAGACGGTCTCGAAGCTGCGCAACTGCACCCGCAGCCGCAGCGTGCGCCCCAGCTTCGCCGCCTTGTCGGCGAAGAACCGCTGCGCCGCGCTCTGCCGCTCCAGCCCGACGAAATCGTGATCGAGGATTTCCTCGAACGATACCGTATGCCGCTTCGCCAGCGGATGCCGGTCCGGCACCACCAGCACGAAGCGGTCGCGGCGGAAGGGAAACCGTTTCAGCCGCCCGGAATCGACCGTGCCGGCGACGATGCCGATATCGGCGACGCCCTCGGCGATCAGGCCGACGATCTCGTCCGACAGCCGCTCCTCCAGATCGATGCTCACATGCGGATGCGTCGCCAGGAACGACGACAGCACCTCCGGCAGGAATTCGGTCAGCGCGTTGGTGTTGGACATCAGCCGCACCTGTCCGGCCGCGCCGCCGGCATAGGCGCCGAGGTCCTCCCGCAGCCGGTCGGCCTGGGCGAGAATGGCGCGGGCATGCTGCAGCAAGGTGCTGCCGGCGTGGGTCGGCGTCACACCCTGACGGCCCCGCACCAAGAGCGGCGCGCCCAGCGCCTCCTCCATGTTGCGGATGCGGGTCGAGGCCGCCGCGAGCGCCAGATTGGCCCGCTCCGCCCCGTGGGTGATGCTGCCCGCCTCGACCACATGGCGAAACAGCCGCAAATCCGCGAAATCGAACCGCATGGCGCGCCACCCTTGGTCTTTTGCCTACGCAAGAGACGAAGGCAAACTACATAAAACACTAAGTTCGACAGCCAAACGACCACTTGGAGCCGGTTTCCTTTCGCTGTACACGAAGTTTGGAATGATCGCAAAAGAGCGGGGCCCGGCTTCGGCCGGAACCGGCGCGGTTGCGGTTCCGTTGCCGTTCAAGACGTTCTTCAAGCGCGGGGTTGCAGGCCGTTCCGGCCGCTTCGCCGCCCTGATGCCGGAGCAACCCATGGCCGAAGCCAAGACGTCCTCACCGGGGTCCGTCGCGCGACCGCTGTCGCCGCACCTGCAAATCTATCGCCCGATGCTGACGATGATGATGTCGATCGTGCATCGCATCACCGGCGGCGCCCTGTTTGTCGGCACCGCGATCGTCGCGTGGTGGCTGATCGCCGCCGCGTCCGGCCCGAACGCCTACGCCACCTTCGAATGGGTGATGGGCTCGATCATCGGGAAGCTCGTTTTGTTCGGCTACACCTGGGCGCTGATCCATCACATGCTCGGCGGCATCCGCCATCTGATCTGGGACATGGGCGCGGGCTTCGGTCCGCAGGAGCGCGAATGGCTCGCCGCGGCGACTCTGGTCGGCTCGGTCGGCCTGACGCTGATCCTCTGGGTGGTCGGCTACATGATGCTCGGAGGCGTGCGATGAGCGGCGAAAACCGTAACGACATGCGCACGCCGATGGGCCGCGTGCGCGGCCTCGGCTCGGCGCGTTCGGGCACGACGCATTTCTGGCATTCGCGCGTCACCTCGGTCGCGCTGGTGCCGCTGACCATCGCCTTCGTGGTGATCGTCGCCATGCTGATCGGCCGCAATCACGCCGCCGTCGTGCAGATCCTCGCCTCGCCGGCGGTGTCGATCCTGCTGATCCTGTTCCTGGCCGCGAGCCTCTATCACATGTGGCTCGGCATGCAGGAAATCATCATCGACTACGTGCACGCCGACGGACCGAAATTCGCGGCGCTGCTCGGCAACACGTTCTTCTGCTGCATCGTCGGCGCGATCTGTCTGTTCGCGCTGCTGAAGATTTCTTTCGGAGTGTAATCATGGCTGGTAACGGCAACGGCGCGGCCGCGCCCGGCATCGGCGGCAAGGCTTATCCGATCGAGGACCACACTTACGATGTCGTCGTGGTCGGCGCCGGCGGCGCGGGCTTGCGCGCGGTGGTCGGCTGCTCGGAAGCGGGTCTCCGGACCGCCTGCATCACCAAGGTGTTTCCGACGCGTTCGCACACCGTCGCGGCGCAGGGCGGCATCGCCGCGGCGCTCGGCAATATGGGCGAGGACGACTGGCGCTGGCACATGTACGACACCGTCAAGGGCGCCGACTGGCTCGGCGACCAGGATGCGATCGAATATCTGTGCCGCAACGCGCCGGCCGCCGTGTACGAGCTTGAGCACTGGGGCGTGCCGTTCTCGCGCCGCGAGGAAGACGGCAAGATCTATCAGCGCCCGTTCGGCGGCATGACCACGCATTACGGCAAGGGCACCGCGCAGCGCACCTGCGCCGCGGCGGACCGTACCGGCCACGCCATGCTGCACACCATGTACGGCCAGGCGGTGCGCCATGCGGCGGAGTTCTTCATCGAGTTCTTCGCCATCGACCTGATCATGGACGACGAAGGTCGCTGCCGCGGCGTCGTCGCGCTGAAACTCGACGACGGCACGCTGCATCGTTTCCGGGCGCAAACCACGATCCTCGCCACCGGCGGCTATGGCCGCGCCTATTTCTCCTGCACGTCGGCGCACACCTGCACCGGCGACGGCGGCGGCATGGTGCTGCGCGCCGGCTTGCCGATGCAGGACATGGAATTCGTCCAGTTCCATCCGACCGGCATCTACGGCTCCGGCTGTCTCATCACCGAGGGCTCGCGCGGCGAAGGCGGCTATCTGGTCAATTCCGAAGGCGAGCGCTTCATGGAGCGCTACGCGCCGTCGGCCAAGGATCTCGCCTCGCGCGACGTCGTCTCGCGCGCGATGACCATTGAAATCCGCGAGGGCCGCGGCGTCGGCCCGAAGAAAGACCACATCTATCTGCACCTCGATCATCTCGATCCGAAGGTGCTGCACGAGCGGCTGCCGGGCATTTCGGAATCCGCGCGCATCTTCGCCAACGTGGACGTGACGCGCGAGCCGATCCCGATCATCCCGACCGTGCACTACAATATGGGCGGCATCCCGACCAATTATCACGGCGAGGTCGTCACCAAGAAGAACGGCGACGACAACAGCGCGGTGCCGGGCCTGATGGCGCTCGGCGAAGCCGGCTGCGTGTCCGTGCACGGCGCCAATCGCCTCGGTTCCAACTCGCTGATCGATCTCGTCGTGTTCGGCCGTGGCGCGGCGCATCGCTGCGCCGAGATGCTCAAGCCGAACGACAAGCAGCCCGATTTGCCGAAGAACTCGGCCGATCTCGCGCTGTCGCGGCTCGATCACTTCCGTTACGCCAACGGCGGCACCTCGACCGCGGCGATCCGCGCCAAGATGCAGCACGTCATGCAGACCAACTGCGCCGTGTTCCGCACCGGCGAGGTGCTGGCGGAAGGCAAGGAGAAGATCGAGGAGGTGTTCAAGGAGATGCCGGACATCCGCGTCTCCGACCGCTCGCTGATCTGGAATTCCGATCTGGTCGAAACACTCGAACTCGATAACCTAATGGCGCAGGCGCTCGTCACCATGGACGCGGCCTACAACCGGCAGGAAAGCCGCGGCGCGCATGCGCGCGAGGATTTCCCGAACCGCGACGACGTCAACTGGATGAAGCATTCGCTGATCTGGCTCGACACCAAGACCGGAAAGGCGACCGCCGACTACCGGCCGGTGCACACCTACACGATGACGAACGAAGTCTCCTATATCGAACCGAAAGCGCGCGTTTACTGACGCAACACGCTGCAACGAACGGATACTGCGATGGTCGAATTCACGCTGCCAAAGAATTCCAAGGTCACCGAAGGCAAGACCTGGCCGAAGACCGAGAACGCACCGCGCGAAACCGAATTCCGCGTCTATCGCTGGAATCCGGACGACGGCCAGAACCCGCATGTCGACACCTACTATGTCGACCGCAGCCAGTGTGGCCCGATGGTTCTCGACGCGCTGATCTGGATCAAGAACAACGTCGACCCGACGCTGACCTTCCGCCGCTCCTGCCGCGAGGGCGTGTGCGGATCCTGCGCCATGAACATCGACGGTACCAATACGCTCGCCTGCACCAAGGCGATCGACGACAACAAGGCGCCGGTGAAGATCTATCCGCTGCCGCACCAGCCGGTGGTGAAGGACCTCGTTCCCGATCTCACCAATTTCTATGCGCAATACGCCTCGATCGAGCCGTGGCTGCACACCGTGTCGCCGACGCCGCAGGGCGAATGGAAGCAGAGCAAGCAGGACCGCGAGAAACTCGACGGGCTCTACGAGTGCATCCTGTGCGCCTGCTGCTCGACCTCGTGTCCGAGCTACTGGTGGAATTCCGACCGCTATCTCGGCCCGGCGGCGCTGCTGCAGGCCAACCGCTGGATCACCGACAGCCGCGACGAGGCGACCGGCGACCGGCTCGACGATCTGGAAGATCCGTTCCGGCTGTACCGCTGCCACACCATCATGAACTGCGCCAAGGCGTGCCCCAAGGGCCTCAACCCGGCCAAGGCGATCGCCGAGATCAAGAAGAAGATGGTGGACCGGCAGGTCTGAACCGGCCCATTCCGGAAGCCTGCCCATCATTTCCAAGACGTCTCGCGGCCCGCATCCACGATGCGGGCCGCTTCTGCTTGCGCGCGGCGTCCCCGCTTCGTTAGGCTGGCACAAGACGGGGCCAAACGCTCCGCGCCTGTGCCATCCGGCGCACAACGACCAATAAATCCCAGGGGAAACACCAATGACTGAGCGTCTCACATCATTGCCACGCCGTGGCCTCTGCTTGTCGCTGCTCGGCGCCGCCGCACTGGCGCTCGCGCCGCACACCGCGCTGGCGCAGAAATATCCGGACCATCCGGTGCGCATCATCGTCCCGCTCGGACCCGGCGGCGTCGGCGACATCTCCACGCGCATGATCGCCGAGAAACTGGGTGATAAGCTCGGCCAGCGCTTCGTGGTCGAGAACATGCCTGCCGCCGGCGGCATCGTCGCCGCCAAGGCCGCGCTGCAGGCGCCGGCCGACGGCTATACGCTGATCCTGTTCACCGGCGGTGTCGCCTCGTCGGTGCCGCAATACAAGGAGCTGCCCTACGATCCGCTCAAGGAATTCGCGCCGATCTCGTCGATGGGCTATTTCGACACGCTGTCGGTCACCAACAGCGCAGCTCCTTACAAAACCCTCGGTGATTTTCTCAAAGCCGCCAAGGAAAAGCCGGGGACACTGAATGTCGGCGTCATCAGCGGCGCCGGCGTGCAGTTCCTCGCCGCCAATTATCTCAAGCAGGCCTCCGGCGCGGACTTCGTCATCGTCCCGTTCAAGACCACCCCGGACGCCATCATCGGCCTGATGCGCAATGACGTGCAGTTGGTGATCGATTTCTATGCGGCATTGAAGGCGGGTATCAGCGACAAGAAGCTGATCCCGCTGGCCTGGGGCGGCAAGAAATCATCTCCCGCGCTGCCGAACCTCACCACGGCGGAGTCGCAGGGCGTGAAAGGCTATGAAGCGGCGTCGTGGAATTCCTACTATGCCAAGGCCGGCACGCCGCCCGAAGTGATCGCCACCATCAACAAGGCTCTGCATGAAGTCCTGCAGGACGCGGACCTGAAAAAGAAGATGCTCGACTTCGGCATCGAGGCGCGCGCCTCGACCCCGCAGCAGATGGACGCGCAGATGCGTGGCGACATCAAGAAATGGACCGACGTGATCGCCAAGGCCGGGATCGAGAAACGCTGAAACCGGCGGCCCAACGCAAAACGAAAGGCCCGCTTCGGCGGGCCTTTTTCTTTTTCGGAGCAGCCGGGCTCCATGAACCTTTGTCCGGGGCGGCGCGACCAACCCCTGAACGCGCCATCGAACCCTCGTTGTGCGAGCCCCGGAGAACCACCATGATCCGCCAGACCACCCTCGCGGTCGCAGCCCTCGCCTTTGCCGCCGCGTCCCTCGCCTCGGCCGATGCCAACGCCAAGCCCGGTTTCGGCGGTGGCGGTTTCAAGCCCGGCAAGGTGTTCGTGCCGAAAGGTCCGATCAAGATGGCACCGGTGAAGCCGGTCAAACTCGGACCGTTCAAGCCCATCAAGCCCATCAAGCCGGTATTTCCGATCAAGCCGATCAAACCGCATGGCCCGCACCACCATCACGCCCACGGCCCGCATTTCATTCCAGTGCCAATGCCGGTCACGGCTTACGCGGTCGAACGCCCAGTGACCGTCGTGACGCAGCGTCCCGTCACCCGCAGCACAAGCTCCAATACTTGCAACTGCCTGACCAAGGACTACACGCCGGACGGCATCGTCATCTTCAAGGATCTGTGCACCCAGGAAACCGCCAGCGCGCCGCTGCCGGGAAGCCCCGCTGCCGCAGCACTCGAACAGCAGCAGAAGCAGCAACAGCAGAGCGAAGTGCCGGCTGCGAACAACTTCGCTGGCAAGACCTTTGAGGAGTTCAAGGCGGCGCAAGCAGCGACCACCGCCGCGACCACCGGCGACGCGCCGAAGAACTGATCCTTCATACGCTCCCACAAAAAACCCCGGCTCACGCCGGGGTTTTCCGTTTGCAGGGCTGCGCGATCAGCGCGTCCAGTTCGGCGGCGGGCCGTGCCGCTCGATCGCCTGCACCAGTTCGCGGTGCTCGCGTTCGCGGCGCTGCATCGCGATGGCGATGATCGCATGCAGCGACGGCACCAGCAGCAGCGGATGCACAATCAAACCGAGCAGCAGGCACGGCACGATCAGCACCACGTTCAACAGCGCCGAGAACGGCTGGCCGTTGAACAACAATCCGACCGGCGGCAGGAAGAAAGCGAGGATGTAGATCATGGAATCCGAACCCCCGACGTCCACGGTTGAGCATGTAGCAACGATTTGGCCGCGCGCCAGAGGGAACGCACGTTTCACACCGGCATTATCGATGTGGTGACGGATGAACAGCGGTTTAGCCGGTGCGCAGGACGCGCAGACGGATAACCGTGTGCGGAACGCATCGCCCACACAGACGTTAGCGACGGGGCCATCATTCTTCCGAGGGAACTCTGTCGCATGCGTCATAAGCATTTGTTGCTGTCCGGGACCATTCTGTCGCTCGCCATGCTGTCGTCCGCGCACGCGGAGACCGTCAAGCTCGCGCAGGCCCCGCAGCCGCCGGGACAAGCCGAAACCAAACCCGAATCCAAGCCCGCGCCGCCGGCACCAGCGCAGCAGCAACCGCGTCCGCCGCAGCCGCCTGCCGCAGCGCCACCGCAGCCACCGCATCCCGCGCCGCCGCCGGCTGCCGCGCAACCGCACCCGCAGCCACCCGCGCCTCCGGCTGCACGTCCCGCTGCGCCGTCACCGACGCCTGCGCCGCGCGCCGAGCCAAAGGCCGAACCACCGAAAGCCACGCCGCCCGCGCCCGCTGCGCAGACGCCCGCGCGCCCTGCCGAACAGCGACAGGAGCAGCGTCAGGAGCGGCGTGACGAACGTCGCGACGAGCGGCGCGAGAATCGTCAGGAGCAGCGCTCGGCGCCGACTCCGAACACCGCACCCACTCCGGCCGCACCGAGCCGCAGCGAAAGCAAGCCGCCGGAGAGCAAGCCGGCGCAGCAGCCTGCGCAAACACCCGCAACTCCCACGCCGCCGGCCGCGCAACAGCAGCGACCCGCGACACCGCCGGCCGCACAGCAGGGAACGCCGCCGCAACAGCCGCCCGCAGCCGCCGCGCCATCCACCGCGCCGGCCCGGTCCGACGCGCGCACGCTCGATCAGTTGCGTCAGCAGCGGCAGGAGACGCGCGAAGGCGACCGCACCATCATCCGCGAGAACGACCGCACCATCGTGCGGCAAGGCGATCGCACCATCATCCGTCACAACGAGTCGGACCGCTTCCGCACCCTCTCGCCCAATGCGCGCGTGGAGCGGCGCGGCAACGCGACGGTGACGGAGATCAGCCGGCCGGGCGGCGTGCGCGTTTTCACCGAGACCGACGCGGACGGCCGACTGCTGCGGCGCTATCGCCGCGACCAAAGCGGCCGGGAGATCATCATCATCGACAACCGGCGGCCGGTGAGCGTCACCAACTACTATGTCGATCTGCCGCCGCCGCGCATCCGCATTCCGCGCGAACGCTACATCGTCGAAGCGGATCGCGTCGATGAGCGGGTGATCTACGAGACGCTGATCGCGCCGCCTGTGGAACGGCTTGACCGCCGCTACACCATCGACCAGGTGCGCTACAGCCCGGAAATCCGCGCCCGCATGCCGCGCGTCGATCTCGACACGGTGACGTTCGATACCGGTTCGTGGGAGGTCGCGCCGAACCAGGCACGGTCGCTGGCGCCGATCGCCGAGGCGATCAACCGCGCCGTGCAGCGTAATCCGCGCGAGGTGTTCCTGATCGAAGGCCACACCGACGCGGTCGGCAACGACGTCGACAACCTGTCGCTGTCGGACCGCCGCGCGGAATCGGTCGCGGTGCTGCTGACCGAGCAGTTTAACGTCCCGCCGGAAAATCTGGTGACGCAGGGCTACGGCGAGCAGTATCTCAAGGTGCAATCCGACGGGCCGGAGCGGCAGAATCGTCGCGTCACCGTGCGGCGCATCACGCCGCTGCTGGCGCAAGGCGACGCACCGCCGCCGCCACGGCGGCGGTAACAGAACCCGAAAACGACGATGGCCGGGCAATTTGCCCGGCCATTTTTCATCGAAGCGTTGTGAGGTGACGCGGCGCGTCACAATCCCAGCTTCTTCTTGCGCTGGCCGAGCGTGCGCAGCCGCAGCGCGTTGAGCTTGATGAAGCCCTGCGCGTCGCGGTGGTCGTAGGCGACCGCGCCTTCCTCGAACGTCACCAGTTCCTGATCGTAGAGTGAATACGGGCTCTCGCGGCCGACGAGAATGACGTTACCCTTGTAGAGCTTCAGCCGCACCCGGCCGGTGACGAACTCCTGGCTCTTGTCGATCAGCACCTGCAGCATCTCGCGCTCCGGCGTGAACCACAGGCCGTTGTAAATCAGCTCGGCGTATTTCGGCATCAGCTCATCCTTGAGATGCGCCGCGCCGCGATCGAGCGTGATCTGCTCGATGCCGCGATGCGCCTGCAGCAGGATGGTGCCGCCCGGCGTCTCATACATGCCACGCGACTTCATGCCGACGAAACGGTTCTCGACCAGATCGAGCCGGCCGATGCCATTTGCTCTGCCTAATTCATTGAGCTTCGCCAGCAAGGTCGCCGGCGACATCTTCTTGCCGTCGATGGCGACCGCATCGCCCTTCTCGAAATCGACGGTGATGTACGTCGCCTTGTCCGGCGCCTTTTCCGGATCGATGGTGCGCGAATAGACGTAATCCGGCACTTCCTGCGCCGGGTCTTCCAGCACCTTTCCTTCCGACGAGGCATGCAGCAGGTTTGCGTCCACCGAGAACGGCGCTTCGCCACGCTTGTCCTTGGCGATCGGAATCTGATGCTGCTCGGCAAAGGCGATCAACTGCTCGCGCGAGCGCAAATTCCATTCGCGCCACGGCGCGATGATGGTGATGTCCGGCTTGAGCGCATAATAGGTCAGTTCGAAGCGGACCTGATCGTTGCCCTTGCCGGTCGCGCCGTGACACACCGCGTCGGCGCCGACCTTCTCGGCGATCTCGATCTGCTTCTTGCCGATCAGCGGCCGCGCGATCGACGTGCCGAGCAGATACTGCCCCTCATAGACCGCGTTGGCGCGGAACATCGGGAACACGTAATCGCGGACGAATTCCTCGCGCAGATCCTCGATGAAGATGTTTTCCGGCTTGATGCCGAGCAGTTCTGCCTTCTTGCGCGCCGGCTCCAGTTCCTCGCCCTGACCGAGATCGGCGGTGAAGGTCACGACCTCCGCGCCATAGGTCTGCTGCAGCCATTTGAGAATGATCGAGGTGTCGAGGCCGCCGGAATAGGCCAGCACGACTTTCTTGACGGATTTCTGGTCGGGCATTGGATCGTCCGCTTGAAGGGAATTCGGGGTTATTCGAGGCTGATTGAGCACAATCGGAATAGAATGCCAACATTGCTGAAACGGGAATGCAGGCGTGCAAAATCGCCCCTGTTCTTTGCGGCGCGGGGGCGCCGGAAGCCTCTTTCGTCCCTCATTCCATGAATGAGGGGGACGGAGCGCCGCGAAGCGCAACGTCTCGGTTTCCGATGCCGCCTCGCGGCAGCACCGGAGCGCATCTCCGCGCTGACGGAGACACGCGCGCCTTGCGGCGCTCCACCCAGCCAGGCTTGCGCGGGCTGGGCTTTGTCATGGGCGGCGTTTTCGCTCCCTGGGACCGTGCTTCCGGGGCGCGGACAGACGGGATTTGCGCCCCGTCATGATCCCGCGGGCTTTGGCCCGCGTTCGTCCTACCCCGTCCAGCCCTTGCGGGCGGCCCCACTTAGTTGGGGCGGACGGCAAACCCAGGGCGTCCCGGACGCAGGGTGCGAGACCTGCGCGCGGGCGCCGCATCGTGCACAGGCCTGATCTCCGGCCCGCGCCCCGGTGCCATGCCTTGCGGCACCACCGACTGCTCCACCATCAAGACGCCTCATGATGACGCCCCTCGTGAGCAGGACAGAGATAGGATTATAGGCATATAGGAAGAAAGTCAAGAGGCTCGTCTGTGACCGCGCGCTTTCTGAACCTCTCCCCGCATGCGGGGAGAGGTCCACCGAGCTTGCGAGGTCGGGTGAGGGGCAACTTCGCCCGAACTCTGCCCCTCACCCGGCTCGCGTTGCACGCTCGCCACCCTCTCCCCGTCAGCGGGGCGAGGGTTTCACAGGCCGCCTCGTCCTTCGAGACGCGCCTGCGGCGCTCCTCAGGATGAGGCGGGGCGAGAGGCGCGCTCCGTACCCTCACCGCAGCGAATTGCCGCTCAACGTCACTTTCGGAAACTGCGCGGCGTCGCGCGCGAGGTCGGAGCTCGCCACCTTGTCCCATGCCATGCCGACGATGGCGCCGCGCGACGCGCCGGAGACGCGGTTGCCACTGATCACCGCCGCGCCGGCGCCCGGCGTCACCGACACCATGATGCCGGCGGGCGCATTGCGCACCACATTGCCCGTCACCGTCACGTCGCGCAGATAATCGCCCGCCCCGACGGCGATGCCGGCCATCGCCGCGCCCTCGATCACGTTGCCCGTCACCGCCGTGTCGGCCTCGACGCCGATGCCGATGCCCCAGCCGTCGTTCGGATCGGTGCCGGCGGGACGCCGCCGCGCGATGTTGCGCAACACATTGCCCTGCACCACCGCAAGCCGGCCGCCCTCTTTGAAATTCGTCACGGCGACGCCGATCGCCGCGTCATCCACCGTGTTGCCGGACACCACCGTGCCCTCGAAATCGAACTCCACATAAAGCGCGACCTCGCCGATGCCGGCGCAACTATTGCCGATGATCTGGAGGCCCGACGCCGCATTACCGCGCACCGCGCTGAACGCGGCGTCGCGGATGCGGTTGCCGCGCACGACCACATTGCCGGCACGATAGACATTGACCGCATTGCCGTTCTGCCCCGAGCCGCCGGACCGCGCGGCGATCTTCTCGAAGCGGTTGTCGGAGACGATGGTGCCGTCCACGCCCTTCTCCGAACGCCAGACATTGATGCCGCCATTGCCGGCGCCGAGGATCGTGTTGCCGGAGATGACAAGCCCGCGCGCATCGAGCGAATGGATCGCGATGTCGCCGGTATCGCCGACGGTGTTGCCGGTGACGCGGCCCTCGACCTGCGTCAGCTTCAGCGCGACACCCGCCGCACGCATGATCTGGCAATCGGCGAACCGAAACCGCCGCGCGCTGGCGATGTCGATGAGCGTGTCGCCGCGCGCGCCGGCGCCATCGAACACCAAATCCGTGAGCGACACGTCCGGCGCGTTGCGCACCGACAGCAGCGGGCCGGATGATGCAAGCACCAGCCGCGTCGCGCCGCGCGCGCCGGTGAGCGATGCGCCCGGCGGCACGGTGACGCCGGCGACACGGTATTGCCCCGCCGCGAGCGTCAGCGTCTGGCGGCGCTGCGCCGCCTGCTCCAGCGCGCGCTGTAACGCCGCGCTTTGATCGCCGGGCGCATTGGCGCGCACACCGAACTGCGCCGCGTCGAGCGGCGCGGCGTGCGCCGTTGCCGTCATCGCAACGCCGCCTGCCGCCGCACCAAGAAGTGTCCGCCGGTTGATGGTCATGCACGCACCGCCTTTGCAGCGCTGTCTAACAGACGCCGCTTACCGCCGCGTTGCGGCGCGCATTAACCAGCCGCTTCAAGGTTAATCCGCGATCGCGCTTCGTGCGCGCGCCCGGCATCGATAAAGATTGCGGCAACCAATTCTGGTAACGCGGGATCAACCATGACACGCCTTTCCGTCCGTGCGCTTTCGCTTTCCGCCGCTGCCGCGGTGCTGATGCTGTCCGCGCCGGCGCTGGCCGCGACCTGCCAGCAGGGCACGTTCGACACCTTCCTCTCCGCCTTCGGCAAGGAAGCCGCCGCCAAGGGCGTGTCGGCGCGTGGGCTTGCCGCGCTCAAGGGTCTGACCGTCGACGAGAAGGTGCTCGCCGCCGACAAGCGCCAGCACGTGTTCAAGCAGAGCTTCGAGGAATTCTCCGGCCGCATGATCTCGCAGAGCCGCCTGACCAAGGCGGCGAAGCTGATGCAGCAGCACGGCGCGACCCTGAAGAAGGTCGAACAGCAGTTCGGCGTGCCGGGCGCGATGGTGGTGGCGATCTGGGGCCTCGAAACCGATTACGGCGTTAACCAGGGCAAGATGTCGGTGGTGCGTTCGACCGCGACGCTGGCGTTCGATTGCCGCCGCACCGACCGTTTCCAGAACGAACTGCTGGAAGCGCTGCGCATCATCGACAAGGGCGACATGACGGTCGAGCATATGAAGGGCGACTGGGCCGGCGAAATCGGCCAGACCCAGTTCCTGCCGTCGAGCTACAACAAATATGCCGTCGATTTCGACGGCGACGGCAAACGCGATCTAGTCTCGTCGACGCCGGACGTGCTCGCCTCCACCGCGAATTATCTCAAAGGTCACGGCTGGCAGCGCGGCCAGGGCTACGGCCCGAACGATCCGAACTTCGCGGCAATCAAGGAATGGAACAAGGCGGACGTCTACGCGCGCACCATCGCCGCGTTCGCGCAGCGCATCGACGCGCAAGCGAAAGGCGGCGCGGGCAGCGACAAGCGCGTGGAAAACACGCTGCCGGCCGGCAAGACCGTCAAGCGCTGACCATTTTGGGCGTGATCCCGCGGGGTCACGTACTCACACAACGTCGGGGGACGTGAGGGGTGGAAAGCCGCCGGTTTCGACCGGCGGCTTTTTCTTGCGCGTGATTATCCCGGCGTGCGGCCGAGCAATCGCTGCATCAGTCGATAGCCCGGCATCGCGAGACGCGTCAGCATCGCGTCGAGCTTGTCGTCGGTCAGTCGCGTGCGCGGCCAGCGATAGATCAGCGCATACAAGAGCCAGATCACCAGGAAGGTGAACACGCCGGCGAACAGCGTGTCGGTGAAGAAGTGCCCGCCGAAGGCGATGCGCAGCACCGCCATGCCGGCGGTGAACGCCAGTGCGCCGGCATAGGCGAGCGGCCGCCACGGCAGCGGCGTCAGCGCCGCCGGCGCGATCAGCCACGCCGCGCCCGAGACATCGCCCGAGACGAACGAGCAGTTGTTCGGGCAATCGCCGCGCGGCGAATACCACGGCACGAAGGTTTCCTGCCCGCCGAACTCCCGTACGTCGATCGGTCGCGAGCGGCCCCAGTTGTCCTTGAGGATCACGTTGGTGAGCAGCCCCGGCCCGAGCGCCAGCGAAGCGAGCAGCAGCAGCACCGCGCGCGGCGCGATCAACATCGGCCGCGTCGGGCGCATGAGCTTGAGCAACAGCACGCCGCCCGGCACGAACGCCACCAGCGTGACGAACCACAGCATCGAGTTGCGCAGCAGCATCAGCGGCGGACTGATCCGCAGGCCAAACAGATTGCCGCCACTGTTGATGGCATGGAACGGCGCCGCGATAGCGAGATCGAGCGCAGGATCGAGCGCGAACACCGCGCCAGCAATGGCGCCGATGACGAGAGCGATAATGAGTCCGGTGCGGTTCATGCGCGAGCCGGTCTAGCCGACGCAAACGGCCATGGGAAGCCAGAACCCGGCGCTACAGCGACGCACGCCAGCGGCCGGCGCTGCGCCCGGCGATCAGCCAGTAGGTCATGCCGAAGACGAGCCCGGCGACGGCGGCAAGCTCCATCTCGCGCGAGACCGGCGGCGGCGCGCGATCGATGGACTCCTCGACCGGCGGCGCGCCAAGACCGGCCGCCACATAGGCGCCGAGCACGATCGCCGCGCCGGCGACCGCGTGGATCAGCAGCGAGCGGATCGAGAACGCCTCGGCGACGATGATGGCGATGACCAGCGGCAGCATCGCCACCGTCGCGGTGACGCCGGAGGTGAACATCGCCACGCCCCAGAACAGCACCCGCTCGCCGACATCGCCGGACATGACGTGCCATTGCGGGCCGAGGATGCCGATCGACAGCGCGATCCCCGCCGCGAACAGCGCGACGAACAGCGCAAACAGAATGACGAAGACGCGGCCGATCAGCGCCATGGTGCTTTGGCCTTCAATCCTCGTCCTGCATCGCCATGGCGCGCAGCGCCATGCGCTCGCGCGCGGTGAGCTTTTCGGTCGCGCTCTTGAGCTGGCCGCAGGCCGCGAGGATGTCTCGGCCGCGCGGCGTGCGCACTGGCGAGGCGTAGCCGGCGTTGAACACGACCTCGGAGAACTTCTCGATCTGATCCCAGTCCGAGCATTCGTATTTGGTGCCGGGCCAGGGATTGAACGGAATGAGATTGATCTTCGCCGGGATGCCCTTGAGCAGCCGCACCAGCGCCTTGGCATCGTCGATGGAATCGTTGACGCCCTTGAGCATCACATATTCAAAGGTGATGCGCCGCGCATTCGACGCGCCGGGATAGTTGCGGCACGCTTCCAGCACCTGCGCGATATCGTATTTGCGGTTGAGCGGCACCAGCACGTCACGCAACTCGTCACGCACCGCATGCAGCGACACCGCGAGCAACACGCCGATCTCCGCGCCGGCGCGCTCGATCATCGGCACCACGCCGGAGGTGGAGAGCGTGACTCGGCGCTTGGAGATGCCGAGGCCCTCGCCGTCGGTGACGATATGCAGCGCGTCGCGCACATTGTCGAAATTGTAGAGCGGCTCGCCCATGCCCATCATGACGATGTTGGTAACGAGGCGGTCGCCCTGCGGCAGCACGCCGTCGGTCGGGCGCACGCCCTCCGGCCAGTCGCCGAGACGATCACGCGCGACCATCACCTGGCCGACGATCTCGCCGGCGGTGAGGTTGCGCACCAGCCGCTGCGTGCCGGTGTGGCAGAACGAGCAGTTGAGCGTGCAGCCGACCTGGCTCGACACACACAGCGTCGCGCGCACGGTGTCGGGGATATAGACGCACTCGACCTCGTGCGGCCGCTCGCCGGGATTCTCGCTCGGCAACCGCAGCAGCCATTTGCGCGTGCCGTCGACCGAAACTTGCTCGGCCACGACCTCGGGCCGCGCCAGCGTGAACCGCTGATCCAGCGCCGCGCGCAGATCCTTCGAGACGCTGGTCATCTCGGCGAAGGTTTTCGCGCCGCGCAGATAGAGCCAGTTCCAGAGCTGCTGCACGCGCATCTTGCGCGCCTTCTCCGGCACACCGATTTCACCGAGCGCATCGGCCAACTGCGCGCGCGACAGGCCGACCAGCGACGGCTTCGCCGGCGCGACATAGCGCTCCTCGGCGATCTTCTCGATCGGGGCCAGTTGGGTTGCGGCGTTCACGGTCATCGGCCAGTCCTCTCCCACAAGGGGAGAAGGAAGAAAAGCGGCTTTTTATGGCCGACCGGCCGCGCCTACTTGCACTCCTGCCCGGCGCGGTCGAGCGCCTGCGACAGGCCCTTGAGCGAATAGGTGTCGGTGGTCTTGGTGCCGCGGCCGGATTCGGCCTTCACCACCACGTCGGAACCGGCGCGCAGCGCCCCGACCATCTTCGCCTCGTCGCCGGTGTTCTTGACCCAGGCGCCGTCCTTCTGCGTGTACATCGTAAAATGCGTGGCACCGATCTCGGCCGCCGCATCGACATTGGCCTTCGCCGGATAGCCGAGGATCACCGAGACCTCTTCCTTCACCTTGTCGGCGGGGCGGGTCGAGATGAACATATAGGACGGGTCGCGGTTGAGACCCGAGGGCTGGGTCTGGGTCGGCTTGGCGATGACGAAACAGACCTTCTTGCCGCCGGGCGCGGCGGTATAGGCACCCCAGTCGCCGAACTGACCGAGCAGGGTCGGCTGCGCGCCGCCGACCGCCGGCACCGGATCGGGCTTCTTTTCGGTTTTCTTCTCGGCCGGCTTTTTCGCGGCCGGTTTCGCCGCAGGCTTCTTCGCGTCAGGCTTCTTGGCGTCGGGTTTGGCCGCCTGCGCGAGCACCGGTGTCGTCACGCCTGGCATCAGCGCCAGTGGCACCACCGCCAGCGGCATCGTCACCAGAAGGAAGCGTGAAAAGCCCGTCAGCGTCATCAGCCCTGCCTTTTTTCTCGAATCGCCACCGCTTGCGGCCAGTGTGCCATATCCGTGGGGGCCACCGAACTATAGCCGATACCGGCATGATCCCGAAAAGTGGTCGCCGGTTTTCGGGCCGGATCATGCCGGACAATAAGCCCAAAATCGGCAACAGAACGGCAGAGACCCCGCCGCAAACCGTGTTAAGACGCCGCGCCTCTCGTCGACGACCCGGATGACCCGCATGAAAGCCCTGCTCTGCACCCGCCTCGGCGGTCCCGACGATCTCGAGATCCGCGACATCCCCGATCCGGTCGCAGGCGCCGGCGAAGCCGTGGTGGCGGTGAAGGCGGCGGCGCTGAATTTCTTCGACACGCTGATCATCGCCGGCAAATACCAGCGCAAGCCGGAACTGCCGTTCTCGCCGAGCGCGGAATTTTCCGGCGTGGTGGAGAGCGTCGGCCCCGGCGTCACCGCCGTGAAGCCGGGTGACCGCGTTGCCGGCAATATCGGCCACGGTGCGGCGCGTGAAAAGGTCGCGGTACCGGCCGACGCGCTGGTGCCGATGCCCGATGATCTCGATTTCGATCGCGCCGCCGGCGTCACCGTGATCTACGGCACCACGCAATATGCGCTGAAGAACCGCGCCAGGCTCCAGCCCGGCGAAACGCTGGCGGTGCTCGGCGCATCGGGCGGCGTCGGTCTCGCCGCGGTCGAGCTTGGCAAGATCATGGGCGCGCGTGTCATCGCCTGCGCGTCGTCCGATGACAAGATCGCGTTCGCGAAGCAGCACGGTGCCGACGACGGCATCAATTACGCGCGCGAGGATTTGAAAACCGAGTTGCGCCGTCTCACCGGCGGCGCCGGACCGAATGTCGTCTACGATCCGGTCGGCGGCGCCTATTCGGAGCAGGCGGTGCGGGCGATGGCGCCGCACGGGCGTTTTCTGGTGATCGGCTTCGCCGCCGGCGAAATTCCGAAAATCCCGCTCAACCTACCGCTGCTGCGTGATTGCGACATCGTCGGCGTCAACTGGGGCCGCTTTGTTGATGGCGATCCCGCGGGCTACCGCGCCAACACCGCCGAGCTTTTGGCATGGACCGCACAAGGCAGGCTGTCGTCGCACGTGCACGCGGTCTATCCGCTCGCCGAGGCGAAACAGGCGCTGAAAGACATCGCCGCGCGCAAGGTGATGGGCAAGGCGATCCTGCGGCCTTGAACAGCGCCGCAAAGCCGCAGCAGCGTCTCACATCGGGAAGAACAGACGCGGCAGCGCCAGGCTGAACCACGGCACATAAGTAACGATCAGCAGGCCGAGCATCAGAATGCCAAGCGTCGGCAGCGACGCGCGGACAATCGCGCCCAGCGACATGCCGGTGATCATTTTCGCGACGATCAGGTTCAGCCCCACGGGCGGCGTCACCATCCCGACCTCCATGTTCATAGTGAACACGACGCCGAAGTGAACGAGGTTGATGTCGAGCTTGTGCGCGATCGGCATTATGATCGGCATCATGATGACGATGGCGGACGCGCTCTCGATGAAGCAGCCCATGACCAGCAGCAGCAGGTTCAGCAGCAACAGCACGACATATTTGTTGTCAGTGATGCCGAGCAGCCAGCGCGTCACATCCTGCGGCACGTCCTGACTGGTGATCAGCCACGAGAACGCCGAAGCGCCGGCGATGATCAGCAGCAGCGCGCCGGACAAGAGGCCGCTTCGCGCCAGCAGCTTGGGCAGATCGCCCCACGTCAGGCTGCGATAAACGAACAACGCGAGAATCGCGCTATAGGTGGCAGCAACGGCGGCGGCTTCGGTGGCGGTGAAGAAACCGCCGTAAATGCCGCCGAGCACGACGACCGGCAACAACAGCACCCAGAACGATTCACGCAGCGCCGTCACGATGCTGGCGAGGTTCGGGATCGGGTCGGCCTTCACGTTGTTACGGCGCGCATAGATCACGCAGTAGACCATGAACATGGCGCCGACCAGCAGACCCGGCACCACGCCGGCCGCGAACAGCGCGCCGACCGAACTGCCGGTGGCGACGCCGTAGATGATGAAGGTGACGCTCGGCGGAATGAGAATGCCGAGCGAGCCGGTCGTGGTCAGCAGGCCGACGGCGAAGGCCGGGCTGTAGCCGGCGGCGACCAGTGCCGGAAACAGCACCGAACCGACCGCGATCACCGTTGCCGGGCTCGATCCGGAGATGCAGGCGAACATCATGCAGGCGAGCACCGCCGCGATGCCGAGACCGCCCGGCAGAAAGCCGGTGCAAACCCGCGCCAGACCGATCAGACGGTCGGCGAGACGGCCGGCGCGCATGATCTCCGCCGCCAGATTGAAGAACGGGATCGCCGTCAACGTGAAATTGTCGATGCCGGCGAACATGCGTTGCGGCAGGATCGTCAGCGGAATGTCGGTGGCAAAACCGAGATAGACCAGCAGCGTCGAGGTCAGCGCGAGAAAAATCGGCAGGCCGGTGATCAACAGCGCGGCCAGGATGGCAACGATCGACAACGTCATGGGATGTCCCTGCTCATAGGAGATCCTTGACGGCGGTTTCGTCATGGGTAGCGGGCGTCGGCGCGAAGATTTGCTGCGTAAACCGCAGACACAGCAGCACGCCGCACAGCGGCAGCGCGAGATAGACGATCCACATCGGCCACTGCAGCGCAGGCGAGAGTTGCTCGTAGTCGTAGACGGTCTCGACGAATTCGATGCTGTAGACCAATAGTGCCGCTCCACTGAGGAGACCGATCACAGCGACGATTCGATGCAGCACGCGCTGGTACCGCGGCGCGAGCGCGACCTGCAGCAATTCAACGCTCAAGTGATCATTGCCGCGCACCGCCGCGCCGGCGGCGATGAACGCCGTCCAGATCAGGACATAGACGACGAATTCCTCGGCCCAGAACAGCCCGGTGCCGCCGAAATAACGCAGCAGCACCTGCGCGGTTGCGACCAGCGTCGCAACCGCCGTGCCGGCCGCCAGACAGGCCGTTTCAAAGCCCGTCAGCCAGCGGTCAATGCTGCGCCACATCGCGTCAGCCCCGGAGCCGCGTCACTTCTCGAACGGCTTGGTCTGCTCGTAGGTTTTGTCGAGCAGCGCCTTGGTGACCTTGCCTTCGTATTTCTTGTGCAGTTCGCGGCTGGCCTTGACGAAAGCCTGGCGCCCCGCCGCCGGCAATTCCTCGATCTTCATGTGCTGCGAAATCTTCTTCAGCAGTTCTTCGTCGACCTGCTTGCTGTCCTTGCGCTCGGCATCGCGCGCTTCGATCACGGCCTCGTCTAGCGCCTTGCGGTAGTCGGCCGGCAGCGAATCGTAAGCCTTGCGGTTCGCCATCACCGCGAATGCGGTATAGCCGTGGTTGCTCAGGGTCAGATATTTCTGCACCTCGTAGAACCGCATCGAGTCGATCGAGACCAGCGGGTTCTCCTGCGCATCGGCCACGCCCTGTTGCAAGGCATTGTAGGTTTCCGAGAAGCTGATCGCGACCGGATTGGCGCCCCATTCGCGATACTGTTCGAGCAGCATCGGGCTCTGCATGGTGCGAACCTTCTGGCCGCTGAGATCGGCCGGCGACAGGATCGGCTTCACCGAACTGGTCATCTGCTTGAAGCCGCTCTCCCAGAACGCGAGGCCCTTGATGCCGCGCTTGCCGAGGCCGGCGAGCAGTTCCTGTCCCACCGGGCCATCGAGCACCGCATAGGCGGCGTCGCGCGAGGGGAACAGGAACGGCAGATCGATGAGCTGCAGTCGTGGCTCGAAATTGCTCAACGGCGCGGTCGGCGTGAACGCCATCTGCACGGTGCCGAGCTGAAGCTGCTCGATCAGTTGCGCTTCCTTGCCGAGCTGGCCGGCGGGATAAATCTGAATTTTGAAATGACCACCGGTCTTCTTGGCGACCGCGTCGGCCAGAATATGTGCCGCCTTCGCGGCCGGGACCGTCTCGCGATTTTCGTGCGCGAATTTCCAGGTCACGTCCGGCGTCTGTGCCGTTGCCGGCGCCGCGACAGCGATGCCGAGAATGCTGGTGGCGATGGCGCCGAACAGACGCAAACGGAATGCGGCCATGGATATTCTCCTACATGGGAAAGCCCCGCGAACGGCGTGCCGCGGGCGACGAAGGACGTGCCGCGAGTTAATAACCGACTGAACAGTCAGTCAACTACCGATGGTGCGGACGACTTATGCAGCCTGCCCCGCGGTCTGCCCATGATCGCGGCACAAGCGATGGCCCCGGCAGCAGGGGCCGGGGCCAGGATGCGATGAGAACGAGAGAATTCGAGGATCAGCGCGCGAAAGCGCGGGAGACTTTCGCCATCACTTCTTGGGCGCGAACGCGATGCGCCGGGGTGATGTGACCGGCTACCAGCTTGATCGCGCCGGCAAGCACCGCCGCGTCGTCAGCGAAGCCGAGCATCGGCATCACGTCGGGGATGCCGTCGAGCGGCATGATGAAGTAGGCGAGCGCCGCGAACAGGACGAGCCGCACATGGTGCGGCGTGTTGCGGTCGAGCGCGCAGTAATACGCGGCCACCAGATCCGAGGCGAACGGGATCAGCACCGCGACGCGTTCGAACTTCCGCCAGAAGCCCCCGCGGACGTAAGTCTCGTCCTGTGCGGAACCTTTGCGGTTTCCGCCCCCGAGACCACGGGCCGCCAGCGCGCGGGCGGCGAAGGTGCGAACGATCGACATGGAGATTCAGATAGGGGGCGTTTGTAGCGACGCAAGCATCTTCCCCTCTCCCGCTTGCGGGAGAGGGTGCCGAGCGAACGCAAGTGAGCGAGGCGGGTGAGGGGTCCGGTGTTTCATCTGACAAAGACCCCTCACCCGGCTCGTGCTTCGCTTTCGCTCACCACGATCCACCCTCTCCCGTGAACGGGAGAGGGTTGCACCGACCATGACGCCGCCAAATTTACCCCGTTGCCAGCCGGTCCATGGCCTCGGCGAGCTTGATGTCGAGATCGGTCAGCCCGCCGGCGTCGTGGGTCGAGAGCGTCACCTCCACCGTCTTGTAGACGTTGAACCACTCCGGGTGATGGTTCATCTCCTCCGCCACCTCCGCCACGCGGGTCATGAAGGCGAACGCCTGCCGGAAATCCCGGAACGTGAATTTACGGGTGATGGCATCCCGGTTCTGGACGGCGGACCAGCCCGAGAGGCGCTCCAGCGCCTGCCGGCGGGCATCGGGGGTCAGTTTGGTGGCCATGGCAGCATATCCTGCGGTTTTCGGGAGGGGTGCCAGATTAACGAAGTTCCGCCCGAAAGGCTCCAGACCGGCCCTGTTGTCTGTTGCGCTGCGGCATTTCGAAGCTATATTCCGCGCAAATTCGCGGGCCCGAGCGGTGTGCGCTGGGAGCCCGCGCTTTGGTTTCTGGTCGCCGTCGGGCCGTTCGCGCCGGGCATCCGGCCGGCTGCCGCCAGACGACCCATATGACGTTCACGAGACGACCCGCGCCCGCCGTGTGCCAAGCACCACGCAAAGCACCACGCGACGCATCGTGGTGCGGTCTCGCCAGATGAAGACAGCGAAAGAAATCGGATGAACCTGCGCAACATCGCCATCATCGCCCACGTCGACCACGGCAAGACCACGCTGGTCGATCGCCTGCTGCAGCAGTCGGGAACCTATCGCGAGAACCAGCGCGTCACCGAACGCGCGATGGATTCAAACGATATCGAGCGCGAGCGCGGCATCACCATTCTCGCCAAGGCAACCTCGATCGTCTGGAACGACACGCGCATCAACATCGTCGACACGCCCGGCCACGCCGACTTCGGCGGCGAGGTGGAGCGCATCCTCAACATGGTGGACGGCGCGCTGGTTCTGGTGGATGCCGCCGAAGGGCCGCTGCCGCAGACCAAGTTCGTGGTGTCGAAGGCGCTACGCATGGGCCTGCGCCCGATCGTCGTCATCAACAAGGTGGACCGCGCCGACGCGCGCGCCAACGAGGTGCTGAACGAGGTGTTCGACCTGTTCGCCGCGCTCGACGCTACCGACGAGCAGCTCGACTTTCCGATCCTGTACGGCTCGGCCAAGCAGGGCTGGATGTCGACGAGCCTCGAAGGCGACATGGACGCGAAGCTGGAGCAGGGCATGACGCCGCTGTTCGATCTCGTGCTAAAGCATGTGCCGCAGGCCAAGGTGGAAGACGGGCCGTTCCGCATGCTCGGCACCATCATGGAAGCCAATCCCTATCTCGGCCGGCTGATCACCGGCCGCATCACCTCCGGCACCGTGAAGCCGAACCAGGCCGCGAAGGTGCTCGACCGCGACGGCAAGCTGATCGAGACCGGCCGCATCACCAAGGTGCTGGCGTTCCGTGGCCTCGAACGGCAGCCGGTGGAGGAAGCCGAAGCCGGCGACATCGTCGCGCTGGCGGGCCTGCCGGAAGCCTCGGTGGCGCACACGATCTGCGCGCCCGAAGTGACCGAAGCGATCCCGGCGCAGCCGATCGATCCGCCGACGCTGGCGATGACCTTCCGCGTCAACGACTCGCCGCTCGCCGGCACCGAAGGCGACAAGGTGACGAGCCGCATGATCCGCGACCGGCTGCTGCGGGAAGCCGAAGCGAACGTCGCGCTGCGCGTCACCGAAAGCGCCGACAAGGATTCCATGGAAGTCGCCGGCCGCGGCGAATTGCAGCTCGGCATCCTGATCGAGAACATGCGCCGCGAAGGCTACGAGCTCTCCGTGTCGCGGCCGAAGGTGCTGCTGCGCGAAGAAGACGGCCAGACCCTGGAGCCGATCGAGGAGGTCGTGATCGACCTCGACGAGGAGCATTCCGGCGTGGTCGTGCAGAAGATGTCCGAGCGCAAGGCGGACCTGATGGAGATGAAGCCGTCCGGCGGCAACCGCCAGCGGCTGGTGTTCCACGCGCCGACGCGCGGCCTGATCGGCTATCAGGGCGAACTGCTGACCGATACGCGCGGCACCGCCATCATGAACCGCCTGTTCCACGCCTATGCGCCGTACAAGGGTCAGATCCAGGGCCGCCGCAACGGCGTGCTGATCTCCAACGAGGCCGGCGAAGCCGTCGCCTATGCGCTGTGGAATCTGGAAGATCGCGGCCCGATGATGATCGAGCCGGGCTGGAAGGTCTACAACGGCATGATCGTCGGCGAGCACACCCGCGACAACGACCTGATCGTCAACGTGCTCAAGGGCAAGAAGCTGACGAATATCCGCACCACGTCCAAGGACGAGGCGGTGCGGCTGACCCCGCCGATTCGCATGTCGCTGGAAAAGGCGCTGGCCTATATCCAGGACGACGAACTGGTCGAGGTGACGCCGAAGTCGATCCGGCTGCGCAAGAAACTGCTCGACGAGAACGAGCGCAAGCGCGACGAGCGTGCCCGCGAAGCCGCAGACGCCTGAGAAAGCCTGATCCTGTTCCAAAGCGGGCCGCCCGACGGCGCGGCCCGCTAACCGATTCACCGCATTACGCAAATGCGTGCCGGTGTGGCGTGTAATCCACACCCGTTAACTGATCGCTCACCACAGGACTTGAAGCGCGGCACATTGCTTGCTCATATCCTGCCTATGAGCACCGTCACCATCGAGATCCGCCGCGCCAAACCGACCGATGCGTCGGCCGTGGCCGCGACTCATGACGACGCGTGGCGCGCCGCCTATCGCGGCATCATCCCCGGCGCCGAACTCGACAAGCTGGTCAACCGCCGCGGTCCGGACTGGTGGGACCAGGCGATTCGCAAGGGCAGCCGCATCTCGCTGCTGCAATTCGGCGATCAGGTCGCGGGCTACACCAATTACGGCCGCAACCGCGCGCGCAGCCTCGCCTATGACGGCGAGGTCTACGAGATTTATCTGCGGCCGGAATTCCAGGGTCTCGGTTTCGGCCGCCGGCTGTTCTCCGCGGCGCGGCGCGATCTCGCCCAGAGCGGCCTCAAGTCGCTGGTGGTGTGGGCGCTGTCGGACAACGAACCCGCCGTGTCGTTCTACGGCGCCGTCGGCGGCCGCGCGGTGGCGCGCTCGTCGGAGCGATTCGGCGACAAGACCCTCGACAAGGTCGCCTACGCCTGGTCGGCGTAATTCTTTGCACGCAACAGCTGTAAGAACCTCATCCTGAGGAGCACGGCGAAGCCGTCGGCGAAGGCGCGCGTCTCGAAGGATGCAGGCCCCCATGGCGCGACAGTCGGGCTTGCATGGTTCGAGACGCCGCTTCGCGGCTCCTCACCATGAGGATTGATGGGATGCCGCAACGCGCGGTCGGAAGCGGGCCGCCTTCACACGTCGGGCGGCGGCGCTTTGCGGTCGGGCGCCATCGGGCTCATCAGGCCGACGGCGATGCCGTCCGGATCTTCGAGGATCGCGTAGCGCGCGCCCCAGAACGCATCGAACGGCGCCTGCAGACCGCGATAGCCGGCGCCGGTCATGTCGCGATAGATCGCGTCCACATCGGCCCGCGACGCCACATGAAAACTGACGACGACGCGGCCACGCAGATCGGTGCGGCCCTTCCACGCGGTATTCCAGATTTGGGCGAAGGCGTCGGAGTCGATCTCGAAATTCAGCGACGGCGCCGCGCTGTCGCGCGACGCGGTGATGTGATGCGCGCCGCTTCGCGTGCGCCAGACCATATCATCCGGAATTTCCACACCGAGCCGGCGATAGAATGCCAGCGACGCTTCCATGTCGCCGCTGACGAGATTGACCTGATGCGGGACCGGCCGGTTCATGATGCCCTGTTAGTCCGTGGATGCGGCGCGACTATGGCCGCGCGCCCTAGTCCCCCATCGGCCCGCTGAAACCGGGGCCGCGCTTGCCGGACATCACCGGCTTGTCGCTGCCGCATTTGAAATTGCGCGCGTATTCGTCGGCAATTTTCTGCGCCAGAACGTTGGCGTCGGGATTGGCGCGCGCATCGACGTAGCCGACGCGGCAGACCGCGCCGGGCGCGCGGCCATCGCCAAGCCGCGTCACCACCAGCACCTGGCCGGGCACCGTCTTGTCGCCGTCCGCCACCGACGTGCGGAATCGCATGATCGCCGCGAAGGGCGTGAGCTTGCCGTCCGCGCCGCGCACGGAGCGCCATTCGATGGCCGTGCCCTCGCCGTTGAACGACGCCAGCGTTTCCCTGGCAGCCGGTTCGTTCTTCGCGTTACGCCCGAAGCTGACATAAAAGCGCATGTCGCCGGAGGTCGCGTAAATCGGAATTCCCTGAAAGCCGGAGCAGCGCCATGCGCCGTAGTCTTCCTCGGCCTTTCCGGGGGTATAACGGCACTTGTCGATGTCGAATTTGGTGACGCTGCTGACCACGGTTTGCGCCATGGCGGGTGCGATCCAAAATGCCCCGCCGACCGCGACAATGGCCGCAAACGTGATCCCCAAAGTCCGGGTCATGGCATTCCTCCGCCGCAGGGCGCACCCAATCATACCCGTTTCGTCGGGCTGGCGCGGCGAAAGGTTCAGAGCGCGGGGGCAGACAAGCCGCGCTGGGCGCAGGCGGCGCGCACCGTATTCGCCAGCAGGCAGGCGATGGTCATCGGCCCGACCCCGCCCGGCACCGGCGTGATCGCGCCCGCCACCGCCGCCGCGCCGGCATCGACATCGCCGACCACGCGGCTTTTGCCGTCGGCGCCGGCGATGCGGTTGATGCCGACATCGATGACGATGGCGCCCGGCTTGATCCAGTCCGCCTTGACGTAATTCGGCCGGCCGATCGCCGCCACCAGCAGATCCGCCTGCCGCGTCAACGCCGGCAGATCGGCGGTGCGCGAATGGGCGATGGTAACGGTGGCATCCTCCGCCAACAGCAGTTGCGCCACCGGCTTGCCGACGATACCGGAGCGGCCGATCACCAGCGCGTTGAGACCGGCGAGCGACGGCCGCGCGGTCTTCGCCAGAATCACGCAACCGAGCGGCGTGCACGGCACCAGCCCCGGCAGGCCACGCGCCAGCCGTCCGGCATTGAGCGGATGGAAACCGTCCACGTCCTTCGCCGGATCGATCGCCTCGATCACCTTGTGCGGGTCGATCTGCGCCGGTAGCGGCAGTTGCACCAGAATGCCGCTGACATCGGCGTCCTGATTGAGCTTGCGCACCAAAGCGAGCACATCGGCTTCGCTGGCATCGGCCGGCAGCTTGTGATCGAACGCGCGCATGCCGGCTTCCATCACCGCGCGGCTCTTGCTGCGCACATAGATTTCGCTCGCCGGATCGGCGCCGACCAAAACAACCGCGAGGCCGGGCCGCACGCTCTGCTCATCGAGCACGCGCACCGTCGCCGCGACGCGCGCGCGCAGATCAGCCGCGATGCTTTTTCCGTCGATGATGCGCGCGCTCATGGTGAGGATCTCAGGGTGAAGCGATGTTGCGCGAGAGCACGGCAATCAGGACTTCCGGGTCGCCGGCAATGGCGAGGCGCTTGATACGGGCGGCCGGCCCGGCAATCAAGCCGATGCTGCTTTTCGGCACATCAGCAACCTTGGCCAGCAGCGCGACCAGCGCAGCATTGGCCTCGCCCTCGGTTGGCGCGGCCCGCACCCGCGCCTTGAGCACCGCCTGCCCGTCGGAAAGCGTCGCGATACCGTCGAGCGCATCGCGACCGCCGCGCGGCGTGAGCCGCACGGTGACGACAACGCCGGTGCTGGTCGCCGACCACGGCTGCGCCGGGATCATGCGCTCAGAACACGTTGGGATAGATGTAGCGGGCGATCACGCTCTGCAGGAAGAAGATGATCAGGATCAGGATCACCGGCGAGACGTCGATGCCGCCGAGATTGGGCAGCAAATTGCGGATCGGCCGCAGCACCGGTTCGGTGATCCGATAGAGGAAGTCGCCGACCATCGCCACGAAGGTGTTGCGGGTATTGACCACGTTGAAGGCGATCAGCCACGACAGGATCGCCGCGGCGATCAGCAGCCAGACATAGAGCTGGAGCACCAGCAGGATGACATCGAGGATCGAGCGCATGATCGGACGGTTTGCCTTGCTTTTGGGCTTGCTTGGTTTGCGTACTTGGTTCGCTTGCCTTGCGTGATGACGTGCATCAGGCCGACGGGCCGGGCGGCCCGGAACTGGCCGGATATGCGGGCGAACCGTAGCGGGAAGCCCCCGCCGGAACAAGCAACCCGTCGTCGCGGCCGACCCGACGTGGCCGGCCGAATGGCCATCCTTGACAGCCCTACCCCCAACGCCTTACACCCCCGCCACTCGTGCCGGTCGCGACCATCCGGCACATCGGCGGGGCCATAGCTCAGCTGGGAGAGCGCGTCGTTCGCAATGACGAGGTCGGCGGTTCGATCCCGCCTGGCTCCACCAACTTCCTTCCCAGATTTTCCCGTTCCAGCCGCCGCGATTGATGCCGCCTGACGGCGGCCCTCACCGCCGTGCCGTGCGGCCCTCGCGGCCAGTGAGCGCCGTGACCGGGATTTCGATCGTGCAGCGCAGCCCCTCGGGCGCGTAGTCGAGTTTCGCATTGCCGCCCAGTTCGGAGGCGATGCTGCCCTCGATCAGGCTCGAGCCGAAGCCGCGCCGCGACGGCACCGTCACCGGCGGCCCGCCCTGCTCCACCCATTCGATCCGCACATGCGCCGGCCGCGCCGCCCGCGCCTTGTGCTCCTCCCAGTTCAGCTCCAGCCGGCCGGACGAGGTCGACAACGCGCCGTATTTGGCGGCGTTGGTAGTGAGTTCATGGAACGCCATCGCCAGCGTCAGCGCCGCGCGCGGCCGCAGCGTGATGTCCGCGCCGCGCAGCAACGCGCGGCCGCTGCCGCCCGGCACGTAAGGCGCGAGCGAGCCCGAGACGATGTCGCGCAGCCCGGCATGCGCCCAGTGTTCGCGCGTGAGCTGATCATGCGCCTTCGACAGCGCGATCAGCCGCCCTTCGAACCGCTCGCGGAACGCGGCCGGCGACTGGACGCCGCGCGCCGATTGCGACGCCAGCGACTGCACCGTCGCCAGCGTGTTCTTGACGCGATGATTAAGCTCGTCGACCAGAAGCTTCTGCCGCTGCTCGGCGAGCTTGCGCGCGGTGATGTCCTGCACCACGCGCACCGCATAGAGAAACCGGCCGTCGGCGTCGCGCACCGACTGCGAGCGCACCGACATCCAGATGACACGGCCGTCGCGGCGGGTGAAGCGCTTCTCGACCGAATAGAAATCGATCTCGCCGGCGGCCTGACGCGTCCAGGCATCACGATCGGGATCGATGTCGTCCTTGAAGGTGTGGCGGAACAGGCGGTTGTTCAGGAGATCGTCGCGCTTGTAGCCGGTGATGTCGCAGATCGTCTCATTGACGCGGATGAAGCAGCCGTCCGCGTCCACCTCGGAGATGCCGATGGCGGCATGCTCGTAGGTCGCCGCCATGCGCTGCTGTTCCTCGCGCAACGCCCGGCGCGAGGCCCGCAGATTTTCCTCCACCGCCTTGCGCTCGGTGATGTCAAGAAAGCAGTTCACCGCGCCGATGACCTGCCCGCTTTCGTTCTTCAGCGGATCGATGTTGAGCCACAGCGTCACGCGGCTGCCGTCCCACCGCTCGACGATCAATTCCTTGTCGCGCACCGGCGCGCCGGTCACCAGCACCTGCTGCAGCATCGAATGCGGCAGCGGTTCGCCGTCCAGCTCGAGGAATTTGCAGCCGGCAACAAAGTCGCTGTGCGGCTCGCCGCGTTGCGGGGTGCGTCCCCAGATCGTCACCGCATGGCGGTTGAATTGCAGGATGTGCCCGTCGGCATCGCAGATGACGGCGGCGATCGGCAGCAGATCGAGAAAGCCATCGGATGCTTGCAGCGCTTCAGCGATAAACGACGACGGACGACGCCCGTTTCCGCCCTCTGCCTGCTTCACTCCAGCGCCTCCGCGTCCACGGACACGGGTTCCACGACACGGCCCGATCCACGGCGGCAAGTATTACCGTCGCCGGCAAATCTCACAAGACAAACGACCCAGAAGCCGCGTCAACACAGTCAGGTCAGACCCTAGGCGGAACCGGCGACGCCCTTGACGTCCGGCTGTGCGCCGGCGTCATGACCCGGCAGCTCGATCCAGCGGTGGAGAAACGCCATCAGCCAGTTGCGGAACGCGAGATCATAGACCGGCCGGTCGGCGAAATGCGCCGCGCGCGGCTTGGCGTTGGGCAACTCAAAGCGATGCGCGCCGCGGACGGTCCAGCGGCACATCATCGCGTGCGTCACCTCCGGATGGAACTGGAGCGCGTAGCCTGTGCCGTAACGAAACGCCTGCACCGAGAACGTGTCGCCTTCCGCCAGCAGCGTCGCGCCGGCGGGCAGCGCGAAACCCTCGCGATGCCACTGATAGACATGATCCGGCCAGACGTCGCAGACCGCGAGGCCATCGGCGGTGGGGCGGATCGGGTAATAGCCGACCTCGGCGTGACCGTCCGGATGCGGCGACACCGGGGCGCCGAGGTGCCGCGCCATCATCTGCGCACCGAGGCAGATGCCGAGGAACGGCTTGTTGTCGCGCAGCGGCACGCCGACGAAATCGATCTCGCGCTTGACGAATTCTTCGGTGTCGTTGGCGCTCTGCGGCCCGCCGAAGATCACCGCCGCGGCGTGCTCCCGCATGGTCGCGGGCAAGGCATCGCCCAGTGCCGGCCGGCGCACATCGAGCGGAAAACCCATGCGCATCAGCGCCTGCCCGACCCGGCCGGGCGAGGAATTCTGCTGATGCAGAACGAGGAGAACGGGTTGCTTCATCATCAAATCGCGGCGCCGAATCGCAGCCTGCCGCGTCACCACGGCGCTTTATTGGTAATCGCTCGTGGCAGCTTTGCAACCGCGTTGGCGGCCCTCTGCCATGAAGCGGAAGCGGAGCCGCCCGCGTCTCAGTCGAGGTTCTGTCGCCCCCGGCGGCGGGCCTGCCGCGCTCCGACGATGCCGAGCAGAACGGCGTTGGGAACAAGCGACATGACGAATACCACGGCTTTCATCACCAAACCGGGAATGGCCCGCCGTCGCCCCGCCATCAGCGCGCGATAGCCGTCGGCCGCGACGATTTCGGCCGGCACCGACATGAGGCCCGGCGCGATATTGCCCTTGATGCCGGCTCGCGCCGCAAATTCGGTCGCGACCGGGCCGGGGCACAGCGCGGTGACGCGCACGCCGAACGGCTTCAGTTCCGCCGACAGCGCCTCGCTGAACGACAGCACATAGGCCTTGCTGGCGTAATAGACCGCCATGCCCGGACCCGGCACAAAGGCGGCGACCGACGCGACATTGAGGATGCCGCCGCGATGCCGCGCGATGATTTCGGCAAAGCGCAGCGACAGTTCGGTCAGCACCCGCACGTTGAGATCGATCATCGCGAGTTGCTCGTCGCGCGACAGCCGCACCGCGGTGCCGACCAGACCGAAGCCGGCATTGTTGACGAGATATTGCGGCTCGACGCCTTCCTGTTGCAGCGTCTGCGCCAGTTGCTCCACCGCCCCCGGCGCCAGCAGATCGCAGGTGACGACCAGCGGCGGCGGCGCGCCGCTCGCGGCAATCTCCGCCGCCAGCGTTTCCAGCCGCTCGGTACGCCGCGCCAGCAGAACGAGCGCGTGGCCGTGCCGGGCAAACACCCGCGCCAGTTCGGCGCCGATGCCGGCGGACGCGCCGGTGATGACGGTGACCGGACGCGGCGCCGTCATGAATTGTCTCCACCGATATCGCCGGCGCGTGCCTGCGCCTGCTGGCGCAGCGCGATGCGCGTCTCCCGCGAGACGCCGAGCAGGTCGGCAGCGCGCCAGATCAGATTGCTTTCAAACTCGGTCGCCCGGCCATCGGCGAACACCACGTCCCACATCGACGCCACCAGCCGCTCACGATCGGCAGCGTCGAGCACGCGATTGAGCCGCGCGGTGAAGCCGTAGAGATCGATCGCCTCGCGCTCAACGGCGGAGGCTTCGTCGATCAGCGCGTCGATGCTCGCATCGTCGAGGGAAAAGCGACGGCGCAGGATATCGCGCAGCGTCTCGCGCTCGGCGGTCGAGAACACGCCGTCGATACCGCCGATATGGATCAGCAGCGCGGCGGCAGCGACGCGGAAATCGTCCGGTGCGAACCGCGGCGGCGATCCACTGTCGGACAGGGTGCTCATCAGGTTTTTCAGGGCGGCCAGCATGGACCCGTTCTAGAGCATGAGGTGGAAAGGGGAAACCCGTGCGTGTCAGCGCGCGTCATCGCGCATCTTGCGGCGCGGTATCCGCCGGCAGGGTGAGCCGGATCAGCGCGGCGACGATCAGCGTCAGCGCGCCGACGGCGGCAAACAGCATGGCGATGGTGATGCCGAGGCTCTGCAGCAGCGCGACCAGCACCGTCGCGCCGGTCATGAAGGCCGCATTGAGGATATTGACCGCCGCCACCGTGCGCGCGCGGAAATTGGCGCCGGCCCAGGCCTGCACAGCGGCGAACACCGGCACGATGTAAAGGCCGCCGCCGATGGCGATGCCGGCGAGATCGAGCGCGACGCGCAGACCGCGCGCGGTGCCGAGCAGTTCGCCGGGCGACAAAGCGCCTCCGGCCGCATCAACGCCCCACAGCGCGAGGCCGAGATCGAATGCCGCGAGGCCGAGCACCACGGCGCCGGCGATGGTGATGCCGAGCACGATGCGGCCGCGCGCGAGGATCGCCGCCAGTGCCGAGCCGCAGCCGACCGCGACCGAGAACAGCGCGAGATAGACCGTCACCGCATGTTCGTCGCCGCCGAGCCGCGCCTTGATCAGCGGCGGCAGCAACGAGAGCGTGACGATACCTGCGAGCCAGAACCAGCTCGTCACCAGCGCGCCCCACCACAACCGGCCGTCGCCGCGCAACTGCCGCAGCAGCGTGCCGGTGGAGGAAAAGATGTTGCGCGCAATCAGAAGATCCGGCGCGGATTCCCGCGTCGCCGGAATGAACAGGCTCGACAGCCAGCAGGCGAGCGCGAACAGCGCAATGATCAGCGCGATCACGACCGCACCGGCGACCGCGGCGAAATAGCCGGCGGCGATGGTACCGGTGAGGATGGCGATGAAGGTCGCGCCCTCGACCAGCGCGTTCGCCGACGGCAGCGCCGACGACGGCAGATGATCCGGCAGGATGCCGTATTTGATCGGGCCGAACAGCGCGGCGATGACGCCGAAACCGAACAGCGCGGCGAACAGAACCGGCAACGATGCCAGCAAAAACCCGGCAATGGCGACGAAGGCGATGGCGATCTCGCCGAGCTTGAGCCGCTGCGCCACCCGCGCCTTGTCGTAACGATCCGCCAGTTCGCCGCCGAGTGCCGACAAGACGAAATACGGAAAGATGAAGATCGCACCGGCGAGCGTGATCAGCACCTCGCCCTGGGTATGCGACATGGACGCATCGCCGATGCGGAACAGGATCAGAAAGACCAGCGCGGTCTTGAGGAAATTGTCGTTGAAGGCGGAAAAGAACTGGCACCAGAACAGCGGCGCGAAACGGCGCGAGAGCAGCAGATTCACGGTCACTCGTCTCCGGCTTGGTTAGGCAAGTTCTCGATCATGCAAGCGGGCGTCGTCTGCGCGGCGACGACGATGACCGGAACAAGATGACCGTAACAAAAAGGGGCGGTGGAAACCGCCCCTCACGCACACCCGACACAGCTTTTACGCAAACGCTACGCTCTCACGCAACCCACATGGTTTTTTTTGAAAAAGGTTCGCCGTCCGATCAGAACCACCGGTCAGAAGCGGATCGTTCGCTTCGCCGGCTGCATCATCACCGCGGCCACAGTGAGACCGACGGCCGCCAGGATCGAAATGACGAAGAGCATCAGCATGCTGGAACCTCCTCGTATGAATGGCCTGCGCTGGAAAACGCAGCGAGAGAACGCCGGCCTTGGCTGAACGTTCCTTCAGTCCGGCGTAGCCGTCATCCCCTTGTTTTGCAATGCGTAATAAAAGTTGAAAATAATCGGGCGAAAACCGGTCAAATCGCGACGATTCAGGCCGGATTCCGCAGTCTTTGCTGCAGGTCTGCCAATAAAATGCGCAGATCCAGCTCCCGGAACTCCACAAAAATTCTGCGCATCCACCGCTGCAGCTCCAGCCCGACCGTCATCGGCACGGTGCTGATTCGCGGGCCGGAGAACGTGAACGGTGCAGTGATGTATGGACGCAGCCCCGGCGCGAGCGCCGGAAGGCGCACGGCCGCCGTGCCGGCGGGATATCGCTGCGGCGGCGCGCCGATCATCTCGTTGATCACCGGAACGACGATCAGGCCCGCGGCCTCGCGCACCAGCCGATCGTAAAATGCGCGCGACGTCGCATCGTCCGACGCGACGAACAGCACGACCGGGGCGATCCGCCGCTCGCGCGCTTCGAGCGCGAAGCCGGTGTCGCGCATCACTTCGAGAAACGGCCGCAGCGCCAGCGGCCCGACATCGACGATGCGGTTGACGCCGTCGCCGGCGATCAGCCGGTCGAACAGCGCCATCTGATCCTTGATTCCGGCGATCGACGCGCGCTCCGCATGCGCCGGGAAAAACAGCGGCAGATCACCTTCATCGTTGAGATCGAAGGCTTCCGCCGCGCGCGCATTGAACAGGAAGAAGTCGAGCAGCAGGCGCGCGACCAGGGTGCGCCCAACCTGCGGGCGCGGCGACATCACAAGATAGATCGCGCTGCGAAACGACATTCTCGAAACGACATGGCTCCAAGGATTTGCTCTCAAGCCGGCTTATCGTCGCGCACCGATGCGGGCGCTTATCCGGCGATCTGATGGACCGAGCCTTCCGGGCGCGCGGTGAGGCTTTCCGGCAGCTTGACCCGATCGAACTCGCTCCAGACATTGCCGAGCCAGTGCCGCACATAGCCACGCAGCACGAACGAATAATTGGCGGCATCGCCGCGCGCGGTCTTGTTGGCGACGAAAGTGACGAACGGCACCGAGGCCAGTTCGACCTGTTCGCAGGCCATTTCATTGAGCTTCGGCACGGTGATTTCCGACGCGCCACGAATGCGCTTGAAGTAGCTGTCGTAGGTGGCCGGATCCCAGTCGAAGAAGGAAGAGGTGTTGATGAAATTCTTCACCAGGAAATAGCGCGCGTCGCCGACGAACTGCGCGGTGTCAGCGATTTCGTCGAGCGAGGCGATCGACGGCCCGAGAATGTGGAACACGCAGAAGGTGATCTGCCCCTTCTGCACCGATTCCAGGAAGCCGATATCGCGCAGCGCCTGCAGCGTCGGCGACAGGAGCCCGGCGCGGATGTCGATCACCGTGACCTTCGCCTCGGCGGTGCCGAGGGTGTCAAAGATCTTCATCTGGTCGGGCACCGCGGTGACGTCGACCACCTCGGTCACGTCCGGATGAAACCGCTTCAGCGTGCCGCGCGGCGCTTCGGTGTCGAAGGCGCGCACGCCGATCTTGTGCGCGGTGAAGTAATCGAGCAGCGTGCGCGCGACCGTGGTCTTGCCGACGCCGCCCTTGTCCGCACCCACCAGAATAACCGCCGGTTTCACCATCATATCCTCGCCGGCTGCGCCGGAACCGAATCGCCATTCAATATACGACGCGCGCGCGATTGGATCGAACACGCGCGCGCGACGATGCACCGTTTCTATCGCGGCTCCGCACGGCGCATCGCATTGCGCAACTCCGCGCCCGTGATCGTGCTGCGCGATCATGCGGCGACAGACACGGTGGCGGCGGGCGTCACGTCCGGAGGCGCGGAGCGCGGGCCGCCGACCGCTTCCGCCCTGTCCCGGCGAGAAACGGCTATCCCCCGGAATTCACAGCACTAATTGCGGTGTATGATTAGCCCATAGGCCAAATCTATCTCTCGTTGACAGCAAGGCGTCGCGCCCGCCATGTCAGGAACGCTGATATCCGGACGAAGCGAGGAAGAACCCGCCAGAACATGGGCGTTCCGGGCGGGTTTTTCTTTGCGCTGCGTCCAGGGCCGGATGCGGCCGTTAAAAGCACGGCGCGGCAATAGCTTAAGCCGGATTTGGATCGAGACTCAGGTCCGGTGCGCGGCCTGCTCCAGCCCAGCCTCCTCCGTCAGACTGGCGAGATCGCGGAAAATCGAGGCGACGGCGAGCTGCCGGCCACCCTTCATGTAGCGCAGCAGGCAGTCCTTGCCGGCGATGCTGCCCTCGACGACGATCTCGTCCCATTCCTCTGCGTGACCGACATAGTTGATCGGCACGTCGTAGTGCTGGCTCCAGAAGAACGGCACGGCGTCGAACGCGGTCCTCTCCCCGAGCATGTTGAGCGCGGCGACCTGCCCCTGGCGTTGCGCCACCACCCAGTGCTCGACGCGGATATGCGCGCCGCTGTGCGGGTCCGGCCAGCGCGCGATGTCGCCGGCAGCATAAATGCCCGGCGCGCTGGTCCTGAGGAATTGATCCACCACCACACCGCGATCGAGGACGAGACCGGCTCGCTCCGCGAGATCGAGTCTCGGTTTGACGCCGACGCCTTCTACCACCAGATCGGCATCGACGATGGCGCCGCTCTTCAATGTCGCACGCCTTCCATCGTAGCGCACGACCGTCTCACCGAGATGGAACACGACGCCGTGCTGCTCGTGCAGCGCGCGCACGAAATCGCCCATCGCCGCGCCAAGCACGCGCTCCATCGGCCGCGCTTCCGGCGCGACCACATGCACGTCGAGTCCACGCGTGCGCAGCGATGCCGCCACTTCGAGACCGATGAAGCTCGCACCGACCACCAAGACGCACCGCGCCGTCGCGGCGGCGTCGATAATGGCGCGGCAATCGGCCTGCGACCGCAAGGTGAAAATCCTGTCATCCGCGCCACCGGGAATCGGCAACCGCACCGGCGCGGCGCCGGTGGCCAGAAGCAGCGCGTCGAACACCAGTGTTTCACCCTCTGCCAGCGTAACGGCGCGCGCATCCGGATCGATGGCGGCGACCTGTTGCCCCAGTCTCAAGTCGATCTCCGAGTCGCGGTAGAAATCCTCGGAGCGCAGCGGCAGCCAGTCCTCCGGCGCGCTGCCGGCGAGATAGTCCTTCGACAGATTGGGCCGGTCCACCGGCAGCGACGCCTCCTGGCCGATCATCGTCAGGCGTCCGTCATAGCCGCGCCGACACAGCATCTCCGCCGCCGCGAACCCCGCGGCGCCGGCACCGACAATGACAATCGTGCGCGGACGCGGGGCCGGCGATGAGGCTGCGGATGACGGCGCGGCGCTCCGTTTGTCGCGCACCACGATCCGGTCGCCGGTCCGCTCCACCTGCCATACATCGAGCGGCGCGAAGGCCGGCGCACAGGTCGCTTCGCCACTGCGCAGATCGAAACAGGCGTGATGCCACGGACAGCGGATCGTCGTGCCGGTGATCAGACCCTCGGCCAGCGGGCCGTGATAGTGCGTGCAATAAGCATCGACGGCGAAGACGTCGTCGCCGGTCTTCACCAGCAGCACCGCACGGTCGCCGACATGGCCGACGAGCTTTCCGTCGAGCAGATCAGCGATGGCGACCCCCTGCGTCAGATCAGGGCCGGCAGGCATATTTTGATCGTCCGACATTGTGCTCTCCTTCCCTGATGCTGGCTGCTACTGCACCGCCATCATGAAGTCCTGACGCAACTGCGAATCGTCGCGAAAGCAGCCGAGCATCCGGCTGGTGACGAGATCCGTGTCGGGCTTGTGGACGCCGCGCGTCGTCATGCAATGATGCGCCGCCTTGACAACGACCGCGACGCCCTTCGGTTGCAGGATTTTGTCGATGGTGTCGGCGATCTGCGCCGTCATCTTCTCTTGCACCTGCAGGCGGCGGGCGAACACATCGACCACGCGCGCGAGCTTGCTGATGCCGACCACGCGCCCATCCGGCACATAACCGACCCAGACGCGACCGATCACCGGCGCCATGTGATGCTCGCAATGGCTTTCGAACGGGATGCCGCGCATCAGCACCATCTCGTCGTAGCCGCCGACCTCCTCGAAGATGCGGGCGAGATAATCCGCCGGGTCCTGCGCATAACCGGCGAAATATTCCTCGAACGCGCGGGTGACGCGCGCCGGCGTCTCCTGCAAACCCTCGCGCTCGGGATCGTCACCGGTCCAGCGGATCAGGGTGCGCACCGCCGCCTCGGCCTCGGTCCGGCTGGGTTTTTGAATGGACTTGTGATTTGGCTTCTGCATCTCGGCAGTCGCCTGCTCGCGCGGCTCGAGCACGCGCACATGCAAATTCATTGGCATTGTCTCCTGGCCTGATCCTGCCCATTGGATGGCGCAGATCAGCGGAGGTTCCCGACCAAAGACGAATTAACCGCGCGCGTCGTCCATCGCGCGACGAGCGGCCGCATCTGCACCCGGCCGTGGCCGATCCGGGCGCTATTTCTTCGGGCGCTTCGGTTTCGCGGGCGTGGTCACGTCACGCCCCCGTTTTGCGCCGAACGCCTTGGCGAGATTGATCGAATAAGGCGTCTCGTCGGCGACATGATGCAGGAAATTCCCCACCACGGTGATGTCGCGCGTGCTGTTGCCGACGAACAGCCTGTCATTGATCTCCTGCAGCACCGGCGTCAGCCGTGCCAGAATCTCGTGGCCCTTGTCGGTCAGATTGATCAGCACGGCGCGGGTGTCGCGCGGGTGCGGCTGCTTATGCAGAATGCGCTTTCGCACCAGCTTGCCCACTTCCGCCGTCACATTGGCGGCGGCGACGTGGACCTCGCGCGCGAGCGAACTGATGCCGACCTCGCCTTTTTGTTCCTGCTGCCAGGTCGCAAGCAGGATCGCGAACTCCGCCGCGCTCAAATCCACGGTCGTCGCCAGCGCGCGGCGCAGCGCCAGCATGCCGGCGGCCGCCGCGAACAGGTCGGCAATGAACTCGCGGAATTTCAGGTCCGAGCCGTCCACCAGCAGTTCGGGCAGGCTGGTGGTCAGGCCGTCTGACTGCGCCGGGAGCGCGGGCCGCCGGGTCGTGCGGGCCATGGAGTTCTTCTTGGGTTTGTCGATCGTGCGCGCCATGAAACGTGGCCGCCGGGCGCAAAACAGGCGCCAATGCCAGACACCGGGCGGTGCCAGTCCCTTACACGATGGGGCGCGGCCGCGGAATACTCATCCCGCCGTCACCAGCCGTGCAGCCACATATTATCGTCGGGGGCACGGACGCCGTCGCTGACGAGGCGCTGGTAGCGGCCGGAGAAAAACACCAGCGGCATGCGGCCAGGCTGGTGCTGGGTGTAGCCAGTCACCTCGACCACGAAAATCTCATGGTCGCCGCCATCATAGACCGCATACGGCCGGCACTCGAAATGCAGCATCACCTCGGGCGGCAACGGCACACCGTTTTGCCCACGGCGCTCGGGAAGGCCGGCCCATTTCGCGCCGGTTGCCTTGGCGAAGCGGTTGGAAAGCTCGGTCTGCTGTTCCCCCAGCATGGAGATCGCCAGGGTCTTGGCCGCGCGCCACTGCGGCAGACTGAGCGCGGTGCGCGCGAGGCTGAACAACACCAGCGGCGGATCGAGCGACACGGAGTTGAACGAGCTGACGGTCGCACCGAGCTTCACGCCATCGACCTCGGCGGTGATGATGGCGACCCCGGTCGCGAATTGACCGAGGGCGTTGCGGAACGCGCGCGGGTCCATGCCCGAATCCCTGCCGCCGGTCGTGTCGCTCATGTCAGCCCCCTGTTCCTCGCCGGAACGGATTCAAAACCGCCGTTCGCCGAAGCTTGAAGCGTTCTCGCCTCACCCGGCGATCGCGCGGGACGGTGGCGCCGTCGGCGCCACCGCTTTCGCTGGTGAAGTTCAACTCCATCACCCGGTTTGTATCCCGGTCGCGCGGGTAATCAGTAACGCTTGATGAGCGGCAGCATCGCCACCGAACCAATCACGCCGGCACCGACCAGCACCAGCAATCCGGCATTGAAATTGCCGGACGTGCCGATGATCCATCCCATCAGCAGCGGCGAGCAGGCACCGATCAGGTTGCCCGCGCCGTTATAGACGCCGACGCCGGAGGCCGTGACCGACGGCGGGATGATCTGCGCGGCCATCGCGAACAGCGGCGGCAATGCTGACCCCCAGAATCCCGCGCTCAACGCCATCACGATGGCGGCGGCGTAAGGGTTCGACATCAGCGACACCACATAAATCAGCGCGCCGGCCATGAACAGGCCAACAAAGCAGACGATCGCACGCCGGCCGATGCGGTCGGCGATGTAGCCGCCGGCGAGTTCACCGCAGAACATCAGCAGGAAGGGCAGCGAGGCGAAGATGCCCAGCGACTGGAGATTGAAGCCCTGAACCTTCTGCAGATAGCTCGGCAGCCACGCATTCAGTCCCCACAGATAAACGAGGCAGCCGGAGTTGAAGATCAGGATCATCCAGAAACGCCAGTCCTTGAGGAAGATCGCGATATTGCCGGTCAGCGAGGTTTTTGATGCTTCGTCGGCCCGCGCTTCCGCCTCGCGATAGGCCGGCCAGTCACGCACGAAGGCAAGCACCGCCGGCACGATGATGACGATGTTCAGGATCGCCAGCGCATAGAACGACGCGCGCCAGCCGAACGCCGCGACGAGCGCGATGGTCAGCGGAAAGCCGATCGCCGAACCGAGCGGGCTGCCGACCATCCAGACCGAATTGGCGCGGGCCTGCTCGTTCTTCGGAAACCAGCGTTTGATGACTTTATTGACGAGACTGAACTGCGGCCCCTCGGCGATGCCGAGCAGCACGCGCCAGAAGATCATCACACCGAACGACGAGGTGGCGCCGATCAGCGCCATGAACACGCCCCACAGGGTCGCGCCGGCGACGAGGCTGCGGCGCGGCCCCCAGATATCGCCGATGAAGCTGAGCAGAATGCCCGACACGCCGTAGGCGAGCAGGAACGACGTCATCAGCAGGCCGAGCAGCGGCGGATTGAAACCGACGCCGATGGTCTCGTTGAAATCGGCGTTGGTGAACAGCACCGCGATCGAGATGCGATCGAAGAAACCGGCGATGACGACGAGCAGCAGCACGCCGGCAACGAGCCAGCGGCGGCGCGCCTGAGGCGTGGATAACGCAGGGGTTTCCGAGATGGTTTGCGAGGTCATGAGCAACTTCCTTTGGTGTTTCCCGGCCGTTTTATAATTTAATTGCCAATGTAAGATACATATGTATCATAGCAAAAATCAAGCGCGCTGATCGGACCCTTCGGGCGGCGCAATCGCCGGAGAGCGAACAAACGGGAGGACGGCCATGAATGTCGTTGAGAACGTGAGCAGAATGACCACGAAAGCGAGCGGCTCCGCGGGTCTTCGCACCGGCGCCGAATATCTGGAATCGCTGTGCGACGGCCGCCAGGTCTTCGTCGACGGCGAGAAGGTCAAGGATGTCACGACGCATCCGGCGTTTGCCGGCGGCGCGCGGTCACTGGCGAATTTGTTCGATCTCGCCGCGGCCCCGGAAAATCGCGAACGCATGACGTTCACCTCACCCAAGACGGGCCAGCCGGTGTGGCGCGCCTATCAGATCCCGAAGACGCACGCCGATGTGAAGGCGAAGCGGCTCGCGGCAGAGGCCTGGGCGGAAGCGACGTTCGGGCTGATGGGCCGCACGCCGGATCATGTCGCGGGATTCTTCGCCGGCTATGCGGCGACACCGGGCGTGTTCGCCGCCGGCGGCCAGCAGTTCGCCGACAACGTAGTGAAATTCTACGAGACGCTGCGCGACACCCATCAGTATGTCAGCTACGCGATCGTTCCGCCGCAGATCGACCGCAGCAAGCCCGCGCACCAGCAGACCGATCCGACGCTCTATGCCGGCGTGGTCAAGGAAACCGATGGCGGCATCGTCATGTCGGGCGCGCAACAGCTCGCCACCGCGGGCCTCTATTCGGATTACATCTATCTGAGCTGCATCCATCCGCTGCAGCCCGGCGACGAGAATTACGCCAACGGCGTCGCCATTCCCGCCAACGCGCCGGGCGTAAAGCTCTATCCGCGCCGCGCCTTCGCCAATGTCGCCACTAATTCGTTCGACTATCCGCTGACGTCGCGCTTCGACGAAGTGGATTGCTTCGTTGTGCTCGATAACGTGTTCGTGCCGTGGGAAAACGTCTTCATCTATCGCAACACGCAGGTGTGCCGCGACCAGTGGTGGAAGACACCCGCGCATCTTTACGGCAACTGTCAGGCACAAGCGCGCTATGCGACCAAGCTGCGCTTCATGGCCGGCCTCGCCAAGCGCATGAACGAGATGACCGGAAACGATTCCAATCCGGCCTTGCAGGTGCAGATGGGCGAACTCGCCTCGCTGATATCGATCGTCGAAAACATGCTGCTGGCGCAGGAAGTCGCCGCGAAGATCGACAAGGATGGCGTGCTGTGGCCGTCGGGCACCGCGCTCTATTCGATCATGGCGCTGCAGTCCGAACTGAACTCACGGATGCTCGAGATCATCCGCGAACTGACCGGCGCGGCGATGATCACGCTGCCGTCGTCGGCCGCCGATTTCGACAATCCGGAGATGAGCGCCGACATCGAACGCTTCATGCGCTCCAGCGTCAGCGACGCCAAAACCCGCGTCGCGGTGATGCGCATGGCGTGGGATTTCATCGGCTCGGAAATGGGCGCCCGCCATCAGCAGTACGAGAAGTTCTACGGCGGCGCTTCCTTCCTCGTGAAAGCCAACATGTTCCGCAGCTTCGACTTCAAGCGCGCGACCGGCATGGTGGATGACGCGCTCGCGCTGCCGCCGATCGGCCGGTGAGAGCCGCGTGATACGGCCGCTTCACATCATCGCACGGGCCGGACGATGTCCGGCTCGGGCGAACGGCCAACTGTGGAGACGGGGACAGGAAGTGGTGCCGCAAGAGGGACTCGAACCCCCGACCCCCTCATTACGAATGAGGTGCTCTACCAACTGAGCTATTGCGGCTCCGGCGGCCCGACGCGGGGGCTGCCAATGCCGCCTCTGTATCGGCGCGGCGCGAAATTGGCAACCGCGATCCGATCGGAGAACCGCAGGAGGGCCGGGCCGGTTAGTCGGGGCGGCGGCCGTTACCGGACCAGCCGCTGGCAACGGGCGCGGCCAGTCCCTCGGGATTGTCCTCGACCCCGGTTCCACCAATCCCCGGATCGTCCGGCGCATGCACCAGTGGGATCACCGCCGGCGCGGCCGACTTGGCCGTATCCGGCTTTGCGACATCCGGTTTGGACGGTTCGCGCGCCTCCGGCACGGGTTGAACGGGCGCGGCGGCCGGCACTTCCGACGGCTTCGGCGCGGGTGCCGACGCGGCCGCCAGTTCTGCCGCCAGAGGCGACGCAGGGATGGGCGAGACCTGGCTGGGCGAAGCGGGCGAGGACGACGCGGGCTGTCCCTCGTCCGGGTCCGGCTCGGACGGCTCATCGTCGATGGCCGGCGGGAGCGGCACAAGCTCGGACGGCGGGGCGCCGGGCGCCATCTCGATCACCGGGCCGGGACGGCCGCCGATCTCTTCCAGCGGCACCTTCCACTGGAACGCGTCGAGCTTGCCGGTCACCGGCGACACCGGCAGCCAGCGATCGGAGATCACGCCATCGGCGGTCCAGACCGGATCGGGCCGCGCGGTCATCGCCCGCGCCAGCCATTGCCGCGCCCGGCCGGCGTCGCCGCCATCCTGATCCTCGATGTCCGCCATCAGCGCCGCGACCCGCCGGGTCGGCGCGGCGACATAAGGCTCGAGCACCCGACGCGCGAGCGTAAAGTCGCGCGCATCGATCGCTGCGCGTGCCACCGCCAGCGCGCCCTCGATCTCTGCCGGCGTTTTCGCGGCGAGCGCCTGCACCCGCTCCAGCCGCTCGCGCGCCGACGCGCCAAGCCGCGCATCGGCATAAGCATCGGCGAGATCGGGATGCGGATGGACGCGCCATGCGGTTTCAAGCATGCGCGAAGCCTTGCGCCGTTCGCCCGCCTCCGCGAGCTGACGGCCGGCGAGCACCGCCGCCGGCACCAGCGCCGGCGCGAGCTTCACCGCCTCGCGCGCGAGATCGCGCGACGTATCGCGGTCGGTCTCGGCCAGCGTCTGCGCCCGCGCGGTGAGCAGCACCGCACGCTGCCGGCGATAATCCGCTTTATCGAGATCGCCCTTCATCCGTTCGAGCGCGGCCAGCGCGCCGGCCCAATCCTGCGCCGCGCAGCGCGCGTCGAGCACGGCCTGCGAGGCCCAGTGCACGCCGGACGACGTCTGCACTGCTTCTTCCGCGACGCGCTGCGCCGTCTCGCCGTCGCCGCGGCGCTGCGCCTCGATGAACAGGCCGCGCAAACCGAGCAGCCGCGTATCATCACGCTGCGTCATGGTGCGGAACGCGCGCTCGGCATCCGGCGCGTCGCCGGCGAGCTGCGCCGCCTGCGCAGTGAGCAGCAAGGTCAGCGAATCGTTCGGCGCGAGACGATGCGCCTCAGCGGCGGCGCGGCGCGCCTTGTGCGCATCACCGCTGCCGATGGCGATCAGGCCGCGCGAGATGGCGCTGTGCCCTTTCATGGCGCGACGATTGCGGATGAACAGCGACACCTGTTCAGGCGACCGCAACAGGAAGCGCAGCAGCGACCACAGCATGATCGCAACGACGACGACCGCCGCGAGCGCGGCCAGCGCCACCATCAGCGAGGTTTCGATGCGATAGCCGAGCCAGGTGATGGCGATGTCACCGGGCCGGTCGGCGAACCACGCCACACCGAGCGCCAGCGCGCCGACAAAAATCAAGAACAGGGCAACGCGGATCATGAGCGCCCCGTCACCGTGAACCGAAGGCGCGCGACGTATCCGCGAGCAACGTGCGGCTGGCCTGCAGCGCGGCAGCGCGCGCTTCGGCGCGGGCGATCCAGCCGTCGGCAGGCGCGCGCGACCGCGGTGGCAGGGATTTAAGCTCGCTGACCGCAGCGGCGATGTCGCCGCGCGCGGCGTGCTGCTCGACGCGGGTGATCACCGCCTGCGGATCGCTGCCGGCGGCGCTGCCGACCGGGCGCACGCGCACGAGCTTCGCCGCATTGGCCTCGAGCCGATCCAGGAAGCCGGTCCCGCCGCTCGCTTGCGGCGTGTCGCTCGTCTGCACGGCGCGCAGCGCCGGCAGCAGCGCGATGAGATCGCGCGCCAGCGCGGACGCACCCGGCACGCCGGAGGCGGCGAGCGGCTCGAGCTTTCCGAGCGCGGCCTTGTCGACACCGAGCGCCGACGCCGCCTTGAGTTCAACGTCATAAGCTTCACCGAAGAGCACCGCCTCACGCAGCGTCAGCACCGCGAGCGCGCGGCGCGCGCCGCGATCGACTGTCTCGGCGTTGCGCGCGGCGGCAAGATCGCTCACCGATTTCTCCAGCACGGCGATCCGCGCGGCGAGTTGCGCATCGGCGGCGCTGTCGCGCGCAATCGTCTGGCGATCGATCGCATTGGCGTCCTTCGCCGCTGCTGCCGCTGTCTTCTCGGCGCTGTCGGCACGAGCCGCCGTGCTGTCAACGCGGGTCGACAACGCCGCGAGCGCGACCCCAACCGACTTCATGGCATTCTCGGCCGCGTCGAGCCGCTGCGCCAAGACCTGGTCTTTGGCCGGATCTTTGGCCGGATCGTTCGCCGGCGTCGCCTTCAGCGCGGCAAAGGTCTTGTCTAGCTCGGCGACGCGGCGCGCCAGCGCCTCGAACGCATCGTTGCGCACCACCGGCCGGTTGCCGAGGTCGTTGACCTTCATCTCCAGTACCGAGACGCGCGCGCGCATCGCCGTGGTGCCGGCATAGCGGATCGGCACCATGCCAGTGAGCCACAGCGCGAACAGCACGAGGGAAACAACGAGACCACCCGCGAGACCTGCCGCCAAGCCGGTCGCGGAGAAGGTATCTGACCAGATCGCGCGCGCGCGGCCGCGCGACGCGGCATCGGCAGCCTCGTCGCGCGGGGTGCTCTGCTCCGCGTCGCGAGCAATGAAGTCGCGCGCCGATTCCGGCTGGAAGGTCGCGGACGCCGGGTCCGCCTGCGTCGCGGATTCAGCGGCGGGAGCCGGCTGCTGACTGGCTTTCACCGCCTCTTCGGCGGCGCGCGCCGCGGCTGCCGCAGCGTCGGTCTCGGAGGTGATGTCCTTGGCCGTGCCATCGATGGTCGGCGGCTGACGCTTGGCGCGCCGGGACGGCTGCGGCCGTGCCGGATCGTCCGCTGCGGGCTTGTCGTCGGCCATCGCGCTCCGTCTCCTCTCGTCAGTTCAACGGCATAGACCCCGAGCGGGGGGTCCGGCAACCGGCGCGTCAATCCAGCAGGGACAGGAGATGGGCCTCGTCCGGCCGCGCCGCAACCGTGACGGTGCCCGCCCCCGCCTCCCGCAGCACCGCCGCGACCGGACCCGCGAGACAGGCATGGATTGGGCGCAGCGCCTGCGGCAGCAGGCCCTCCTCCTCCGCCGCGTCCAGATATTGTCGGGCGCTGCGGCGGGAATAATGCAGCACGGCATCAATTTGGCCGCCCCCGAGTTCCGCGCGCGCGTCGGCGGCCAGGGGTTGCAGCAGCGCGCGATAGATCACCGCCAGGGTCACGGCGAGACCATCCTCTCGCCCTTCTTGTGCCAGCGCCGCTCCAAGATCGGCGGCACGATCCGCGCCGGCCAGATAAAGGAGCGGTGCGGCGGTCGCGCCGAAGCGCACACGCACCAGCCGCACCAGCGACGCCGCGTCGCCGTCAGCCGCCTCGACCGAGACGAAGCCGGCGTCCCGCGCCGCCGCCGCTGTCGCCTCGCCGACCGCAAGCGCCGGCAACGCCAGAACCCGCGCCCGCGCCGGGTGCACCGCCAACGCCCGCACCGCATTGGCGCTGGTGATCAATGCCGCCGCGAACGGGCCGGCGCCGATGTCTGCCGCGGCCGGCTCGATCCGCAGCAGCGGCGCAAGCACCGGCGCGTGGCCGCGCATCCGCAGCGCCGCGGCCGTGCGGGCATTGTCAGGCTCGGGCCGGGTCACCAGAATCCGCACAATATTCCTTTGCTTCCCTTTCGGACCCTTCAGCGCAAAACATGGACCGGGGAGACCACCGGCAAGAATAGTCAATAAAGAACAAGCGGATTGCGCCGGCGGACCCCGCAATGATACCCACGAGGACGTGTTTCGCCGTTGTACGGCAAATCGCCGACACCACCTAACGCTTGCGTTCCGTTGACGCACGACACCAACCGGACGGCCAGATGATTGTCCTCGGCATCGAATCCACCTGTGACGAGACCGCCGCCGCGGTGGTGGAGCGCCACGAGGACGGGCGCGGGCGCATCCTGTCCAATGTGGTGCTGTCGCAGGTCAACGAACACGCGGCGTTCGGCGGCGTGGTGCCGGAGATCGCGGCGCGCGCCCATGTGGAAGCGCTCGACCACATCATCGCCAGCGCCATGGGCGAGGCGAAGATGAGTTTCGACAAGCTCGACGGCATCGCCGCCGCGTCCGGTCCCGGCCTGATCGGTGGCGTGATCGTCGGGCTGACCACCGCGAAGGCCATCGCGCTGGTCAATGAAAAACCGCTGATCAGCGTCAATCATCTCGAAGCGCATGCGCTCACCGCGCGGCTGACCGACAACACGCCGTTTCCGTTCTGCCTGTTCCTCGCCTCCGGCGGACACACGCAGGTGGTCGCGGTGCGCGGCGTCGGCGAATACGAACGGATCGGCACGACGCTCGACGACGCCATCGGCGAAGCCTTCGACAAGACGGCGAAGCTGCTCGGCCTCGGCTATCCGGGCGGGCCGCAGGTGGAGAAGGAAGCGTTGCGCGGCAATACCGAACGCTTCGCGCTGCCACGCCCCATGTTTGGCCGCAACGATGCGGACTTCTCCTTCTCCGGACTGAAGACGGCGCTGCGGCTGGAAGCGGAGAAGATCGCGCCGCTGACCGATCAAGACGTCGCGGATCTGTGCGCCTCGTTCCAGCAGGCAGTCGTCGAGGTGGTGCTCGACCGGCTGCGCGCCGGCTTGCGCCTGTTCCGCGCGCGCTTCGGTGCGCCGACCGCGCTGGTCGCCGCCGGCGGCGTCGCCGCCAATCAGGCGATCCGCAAGACATTGCATCGCCTCGCCTTCGAGGTCGGCACCGTGCTGGTGGTGCCGCCGGTGGAACTGTGCACCGATAACGGCGCGATGATCGCCTGGGCCGGCGCCGAACGGCTGGCGCGCGGCTTCGTCGATCCGCTCGATGTCGCGCCTCGCGCGCGCTGGCCGCTCAACGAAGTCACCGGCCTCAAGACCGCAGGCCAGTACCGGACGATGCCGCGCCGATGAGACAACAACGATGAGCGTGCCGACGCATATCCAAACGGTCGGCGTGCTCGGCGCCGGCGCCTGGGGCACCGCGCTCGCCAATGTCGCGGCGCGCGCGGGTCGCGACGTTATTCTGTGGGGACGCAACGCCGAAGCGATGCGGCGCATCGGCGAACGGCGCGAGAGCCCGCGTCTTTCCGGCATCAGGCTCGACGACGCGGTGCGCGTCACCGCCGATCTCAAGACGGCGGCGACGGTCGACGCAATTTTGCTGGTCGTGCCGGCGCAGGCGGTGCGCGAGACCGCGAGCACGCTGCACGACATCATGCCCTCCGGCACGCCGGTGGTCGCCTGCGCCAAAGGCATCGAACGCGGCACGCAGCGGTTCATGACCGAGGTGATCGCCGAGGGCGCGCAGACCGCGCTGCCGGCGATCCTGTCCGGACCGAGTTTCGCCAGCGACGTGGCGCGCGGCCTGCCGACCGCCGTGACCCTCGCCGCGCGCGAGCCGGGCCTCGCCGAAGTGCTGGCGCGCGCGCTCGGCTCGTCCAGCTTCCGCCCCTATCACTCCACCGACGTGCGCGGCGTCGAGATCGGCGGTGCGGCCAAGAACGTGCTGGCGATCGCCGCCGGCATCGTCACCGGGCGCGGCCTCGGCGCCAGCGCCACCGCCGCGATGACGACGCGCGGCTTCGCCGAACTGTTTCGCTTCGGCCGCGCGTTCGGTGCGCGCGGCGAAACGCTGACCGGCCTCGCCGGCCTCGGCGATCTGGTGCTCACCTGCTCCAGCCCGCAGTCGCGCAACTATGCGCTCGGTCTCGCGCTTGGACGCGGCGAGGCGGTGCATGGTGGTGTTCTGGCAGAAGGCGCGCTCACCGCGCCGGTGCTGGTGGCGCTGGCGCGCGCGCATGAGATCGAGATGCCGATCGCGCAAGCGGTCGCCGCGGTGCTCGACCAATCCCTCAGCGTCGATCAGGCCATCGAGGCGCTGATGACGCGGCCGTTCCGTGCGGAGGACTAGATGGCCCACTGGCTGATGAAATCGGAGCCCGACGCCTGGTCGTGGGAGCAGCAGGTCAAGAAGGGCGCGAAAGGCGAAGCCTGGTCCGGCGTGCGCAACCACACCGCCAAGCTGAACCTGATGAAGATGAAGAAGGGCGACCGCGCGTTCTTCTATCACTCCAATATCGGCAAGGAGATCGTCGGCATCGTCCACATCGCCCGCGAGCACTATCCCGATCCGACGGCGAAAGCCGGCGATCCATGGGTTGTCGTCGATGTCGTCGCCGACGAGCCGTTGGCGAAGCCGGTGTCGCTCGCCGTCATCAAGGACGAGCCGAAGCTCAAGGAGATGGCACTGCTAAAATATTCGCGGCTGTCGGTGCAGCCGGTCACCGACGCGGAATGGAAGCTGCTCTGCAAGATGGGCGGCGTGAAGGCATAACACCATGATGCAGCCGCACAGCCTGACCGGCATCCTGATCGCTGCCATCGTCGCCTGGCTGTTCGGCGCCGTTTACTACACGCTGCTGGCGCCGCGCTGGCTCGCCGCGCAAGGCAAGACCGTGGAACAGCACAAGGCGGAGCTGGCGGCGAAGCCGGCCTGGCGCAAGGCGCTGCCGTTCGTACTCTCGTTCGTCGCGGAATTCCTGATGGGCATGACGCTCTACGGCATCATGACCCACGGCAATCTGTTCTATGCGCGCGCCGGCGCGATCTCCGGCGCGTTCTGCTGGTTCGGCCTCGTGCTCACCACCATGGCCGTCAACAATGCCTATGCCGGGCGACGCGCCGCGCTCACCGTGATCGACGCCGCGCACTGGCTTGGCGTGCTGGTGATCATCGGCGCCGTGGTCGGCGCATGGGGTCCGTAATTTGGGGTCCGTGAGTCCGGGCATAAGCGCACGTCGCGCCGGCCCTTGACTTCGCGGCAAACGACACCATCTCACCGGTTCGGCGCGGTTCTGCCGCGCACCTTCCGACATCGCTCAGGCCCGTAGCCGATCGGCGTGCGCTTTCAACAGCGGCACACCGGTCGCCGGAGCATGAGCCTGTCCGGAAGTGACAGGTCGGCGACGGTCGCGCGGATGGGTGCGTGACCCTCCCCTGCGCATCAGAGCGCGGCCGTCGCGACCACCCCTCCGCCGACAACCGGCCACACTCCGCCACCACCAAAGTGGGACATTGGCGTGCCTTGTCCGCGGTCAAGGCTGCAGCGCATAATGCCGGATAATGAACGGCCAACAGGCCGGATCGACGCCGGCGGCCTCGTCAGAGGGCGCGAGCAGGGAGAAAGCGATGTCGGACAAGGTGTATGAGGTTTCCGCGGACTGGAAGGCCAAAGCCTTCATCGACCAGGCCAAGTACAAGGAGATGTACGCGGCCTCGGTGAAAGACCCGGACGGCTTCTGGCGCGAGCAGGCCAAGCTGCTGACCTGGAGCAAGCCCTTCACCAAGGTGAAGAACACCTCCTATGCGCCCGGCAACATCTCGATCAAATGGTTCGAAGATGGGCGGCTGAACGCTTGCTACAACTGCGTCGACCGTCATCTGGAGAAGCGCGGCAACCAGACCGCCATCATCTGGGAAGGCGATGACCCGAAAGACAGCAAGACCGTCACCTACAAGCAGTTGCACGAGCAGGTGTCGCGCTTCGCCAATGCGCTGAAATCGAAGGGCGTCAAGAAGGGCGACCGCGTCACCATCTATCTGCCGATGATCGTCGAGGCCGCGGTGGCGATCCTCGCCTGCGCGCGCATCGGCGCAATCCATTCGGTGATCTTCGGCGGCTTCTCGCCGGACTCGATTGCCGGCCGCATCGATGATTGCAAGTCTACCGTCGTCGTCACCGCCGATGAAGGCCTGCGCGGCGGCCGCAAGATTCCGCTCAAGGCCAATGTGGACACGGCGCTGGAGAAGGCGCCGGGCGTCACCAGCGTCATCGTCGTGCGCCACACCGGCGGCAACGTCGCGATGAAAGCGGGCCGCGACGCTTATTACGACGAACTCGCCAAGGGCGTGCCGGCCGACTGCCCGTGCGAGGACATGAGCGCGGAAGATCCGCTGTTCATTCTCTATACGTCAGGTTCGACCGGCAAGCCGAAGGGCGTGCTGCACACCACCGGCGGCTATGTGCTGTTCGCCGCCGTCACCCACAAATACGTGTTCGACTATCACGACGGCGACATCTACTGGTGCACCGCCGACGTCGGCTGGGTCACCGGTCACAGCTACATTCTCTACGGACCGCTCGCCAACGGCGCGATCTCGCTGATGTTCGAGGGCGTGCCGAACTATCCGAGCATGTCTCGTTTCTGGGACGTCATCGACAAGCACAAGGTCAACATCTTCTACACCGCACCGACCGCGATCCGCGCGCTGATGCAGGCCGGCGACGAGCCGGTGAAGAAGACCTCGCGCGCATCGCTGCGGCTGCTCGGCTCGGTTGGCGAGCCGATCAATCCGGAGGCGTGGGAATGGTATCACCGCGTGGTCGGCGACGGCCGTTGCCCGGTGGTCGACACCTGGTGGCAGACCGAGACCGGCGGCATCATGATCTCGCCGCTGCCCGGCGCGATCGCGCAGAAGCCGGGTTCGGCGACGTTGCCGTTCTTCGGCGTGCAGCCGCAGATCGTCGATGCCGACGGCAAGGTGCTGGACGGCGCCTGCACCGGCAATCTCTGCATGGCCGATTCCTGGCCGGGGCAGATGCGCACGGTCTATGGCGACCACGAACGGTTCGAGCAGACTTATTTCTCGACCTACAAGGGCAAGTACTTCTCCGGCGATGGCTGCCGCCGCGACGAGGACGGCTATTACTGGATCACCGGCCGTGTCGATGACGTGATCAACGTGTCCGGCCACCGCATGGGCACGGCGGAAGTCGAAAGCGCGCTGGTGGCTAACCCGAATGTGTCGGAAGCCGCCGTCGTCGGCTATCCGCACGACATCAAGGGTCAGGGCATCTACGCGTATGTGACCTTGATGGCCGGCGTGCAGCCGACCGAAGAACTGCGCAAGGAGCTGGTGCAGTGGGTGCGCAAGGAAATCGGTGCGATCGCTTCGCCCGATCTGATCCAGTTCGCGCCGGGTCTGCCGAAGACCCGCTCCGGCAAGATCATGCGCCGCATTCTGCGCAAGATTGCCGAGGATGAGCCGAGCGCCCTCGGCGATACCACGACGCTGGCCGACCCCGCCGTGGTCGACGATCTGGTGAAAAATCGCCAGAACAAGAAAGCGACCGAGAAAGCGTAAAGTATTTTTCGGATCGGCAAAGCCGCCTGCAACCGCGGGCGGCTTTTGCTTTTCTGCGAGGCGCGCTATTCCGGCTTGATCCCGGCGCCGCGCACCGCATCGCCCCATGCGGTGCGCTCGGCGCGCATGAAAGCCTGAACCTCCTCCAGCGAACCGCCGCCGTTGAAGACTGCATAGCGCTTCAACAGGTCTTTTACCTCCTGCAGCGCCAGCACCGTGTTCACATCCTTGTTCACACGCGCCAGCACCGCGGGCGGCGTGCCGGTGGGCGCCACCAGCGCGAACCATCCTGACGGGCTAAAACCGGGTACGGTTTCGGCGACGGTCGGAATGCTGTCGTAGCCGGCAAGGCGCGTCTTCGACGTGACGGCGATGACGCGCAGCTTGTCGCCACCGATATGCGCGGACATGGCCGGCACGCTGTCGATATAGACCTCGGTGCGTCCCGCGATCGTGTCGTTGGCCGCGAACGGGCTGCCGCGATACGGAACGTTGAGAATGTCGATGCCGGTCTTGAGCTTCAGCATCTCGCCGGTGATGTGCTGTAGATTACGGATGCCGGACGTCGCATAGGACAGCTTGCCCGGCTGCTTCTTGGCGAGTGCAATCAGGTCCGCCATCGTGTTCACCGGCACGGCCGGGTTTACCGCGAACATGAACGGGCTGAAACCGATCATGACGACCGGCACGAAATCGCGTTCGGCATCGAACGGCAAACTCGCGAAGGTGTAAGGGTTCACAGCCAGCGTCGAGGCGACAGCGAAGAAGAAGTGATAGCCGTCCGGCTCCGACCGCGCCGCCGCCTGCGCCGCGAGATTGCCGGCGGCGCCCGGCCGGTTGTCATGGATGATCGGCTGCCCCCACATCGCGGCGAGCCGGTCGGCGACGATGCGCGCCATGATATCGCCGGACGAGCCGGGCGCGGCGGTATTGGTCCAGTGAACCGCCTTGGTCGGCCACGACGCGGTCTGCGACAGTGCCGACAACGTCGAGGCCAACAGCGTGACGATGGCGAGAGCAATACCGGAGACATACGACATGGAATCATCCTCGTCGGGTTTTTCGGTAGAGGTTCGGAACCGAAAAGTTGCAGACAAATCCCGCCATGGCAATGTATCGCCAGCCGATGCTCCGGCGGATCGCTGCATCATTCAGGACCACACCACGTGAAGCCAGCCGAAGCGAAGCCAGCCATTGTGTTCGATCTCGACGGGACGCTCGTCGACAGCCTCGACGACATGCAGGCAGTCCTGAACGAGACATTGCGTCCGCTGGGCCGTTCCGCGCTCGACCGGGAAACGGTCGGATCGATGATCGGCGACGGCGCGAAGCTTTTGCTTCAGCGTGCGCTGACGGCCACCGGCGGAGTGCCGGACGATTTCACCGCGCTGCTGCGCCGGTTTCTGCAGTTGTACGAAGCCGATGCCGGCGCGCGAACGCGGCCCTATCCGGGCGTTCCCGCCGTGCTCGATCGTCTGCGGCGCGACGGCTGGGCCCTGGCGATCTGCACCAACAAGCCGCACGCGGTCACCCGCCGGCTGCTGGCCGATCTCGACCTCGACGGACGGTTCGCGGCGGTGTTCGGCGGCGACAGCTTTCCGGTCGGCAAGCCCGATCCTGGACCGGTGATCGCGGCGCTGCATGCGGTCGGCGGCAACCCGCGCCGCGCGGCGATGGTAGGCGACCATGCCAACGATCTGATCGCGGGCCACGCGGCGGGCGTGGCGACGATCTTCGCGCGCTACGGCTATGGCGGCGCATCACGCGCCGGAATTGCGGCTGACGCCACCATCGACACGTTTGAGGACCTGCCGAAGACGCTCGACGGATTGTTTGCCCGCGCCCAGTAAGGCGCCCGCAAGCAGCAAAAGACGCATGGACCGGCGGTGTTTACGTTAATCCACGGCTGTTGCCGCGCGCGGCGCGATGCGTCGCTATTTTCCCCGCATGAAAATGCCGCGCTTTCCCACGCTCGCTCTTGCTGTTGTTGCTGCCGTCGTGGCTTTGGTTGCGGCGCTGCTGACGGCGGCGCCTGTGGCCGCGCGCGAGACCGTGATGTTCCGCGGCTATCCGGTCGGCTCGATCGTCGTGCGCACCAATGAGCGGCATCTCTACTATGTCGCCGCGCCCGGCATGGCTTGGCGCTATCCGGTCGGTGTCGGCCGCGCCGGCAAGGCGTGGTCCGGCCGCGCCAGCGTCTACAGCAAGCAGATCAATCCGGCCTGGGCGCCGCCGCCCGATGTGCGGCGCGACAGCCCGCATCTGCCGCGCGTTATTCCCGGCGGCGCGCCGAACAATCCGCTCGGTGTCGCGGTGCTCGCGCTCGACTACGGAAGCTATGCGATCCACGGCACCAACAATCCAGCGTCGGTCGGCCGCTTTGTCTCCTATGGCTGCATCCGCATGTACAATCAGGATGTGATGGAGCTTTACCGCGTCGCCGGGCTCGGGACGCAGGTCTACGTCCTCCCCTAATCACGCCAACAATCTAGTCGCACCACGAGGCGCGATGGCCGCCGCCGTAGCGGCGCACAAGGCCAGCTTGCAGGAGCGCCGCGGAAACATCCTCGCCTTGCGCGGTCGCGACCGAGGCGACGACGCGTCCACCATATTTATCCGGACCGATCCGCGACACCGACAGACGGCCATCGGCGACGAGTTTCGCCAGCGCATCGCGCGCCGCCTGCGCCGCCATCTGCTCGCGGCCACAGCGCGCCCGCAGTTCCGGCGCGTCGATGCCGCGCAGCCGCACCCGCGTGGCGATGGTCATGCCCGGCCAGACATGCACCCGCGCCTCCAGGGTATCGCCGTCGATCACCCGGACGAGATCGGCGGGATGCGCGCCCGGCACAACGGACGGCGGCGAAGCCGGAGCCCGACGTTCCACCGGCGGCGCAGCGGGCTTGATCCATGGCGCGGCTCCGACGCCGGCCGCGAACGCCATCGCCAGCCCGACAAAGACCGCGAGTTGGGTCGTCAGCCGGATCGAGAGACCGATCCGGCGAGACCGGGGGCTATCGGCGGGATACGAGGCGATTCGCATAGATACAATCTATGCGAGCAATAACACAACCTGCAATTGAAATTTTGGATAGGAAGACTATTCGCAGCTCTGGAACACCCGGCCCTGCACCCGGCGCATCCGGATTTCACAGCGGGGGCTGGCCCCCGGCGCATAAAACGAGCCGGGACCGCCGGTCCGCGACACGCCGGACGCAAACAGCGGCGACAGCGCGGCGAACCGGTTGTCCGGGCTGGCGAGCGGCAGGTCGCTGACCAGCGTCAGCGGCGAATCCCCACGCGGGGCGAGCGGCGCGGACGCCTGCGCCGGAAGGGCAAGGAATGTCAGCCCGGCCGCGGCGATCATGAAGGTGACGTTTTTCATCGCTAATGCCTGATCGCTCCCTCTCGGTGAGATCAACGCGTCCACCGCAACCGTGTTCCTTTGTTTCTTACCTGTCCGACCCCATCGGATTTGTGTCACACGTCATTGAATGCCCCGTTCAAATCCCGCCCCGAGCCCTGAAGTTCCCGGCCTCGCCACCCGCCGCATCGCCGCCGACATCGTCGACGGCGTGCTGCGCCGGCGCACGCCGCTCGACGAACAGCTCGGCGGACGCCACGCACATCCGGGCCTTGCCACGCTCACCGACCGCGACCGCGCGCTGACGCGACGGCTGGTCGCGACGGTACTGCGCCGGCACGGCACGCTGCGGCATCTCCTTGCGCTCTGTCTCGATAAAGGATGTCCGGCCGACGCACCGCGCATCGAAACGATCCTGATGGTCGGCGCCGCGCAGATCCTCTGGCTCGACGTGCCGGATCATGCGGCGGTCGATCTTGCCGTGCGGCTCGCGCAAGCGGACAAGCGCGGCGCGCGCTATGTCGGTCTCGTCAATGCGGTGTTGCGGCGGATCACGCGCGACGGTGCGACAATGATCGCCGACACCGACGCGACCACGCTCGACACGCCGGCCTGGCTGATGACGCGCTGGACCGCGCATTATGGTGCAGACGAAGCGCACGCCATCGCCGCCGCCAACGGTCAGGAGCCGGCGCTCGATCTCACCGTCAAGGATCAGCCGGAAAACTGGGCAACACGTTTGCACGGCCGCGTGCTGCCGACCGGCAGCGTGCGCACGCTGGTGCACGGACCGGTGTCGTTGCTACCCGGTTACGACACCGGCGCGTGGTGGGTGCAGGATGCAGCAGCAGCGATGCCGGCGCGCTTCTTTGGCAATCTCACGAACAAGCGCGCGCTCGACCTGTGCGCCGCGCCCGGCGGCAAGACTGCGCAACTGGCGCAGGCCGGCGCGACCGTCACCGCCGTCGATCGCTCGGCGGCGCGACTGAAACGCCTCACCGAGAACATGACGCGGCTCGGCCTCGCCGCAACCACCGTTGCCGGCGATGCGCTCGACCTCGACGCCGCGCAGATCGGTGCGGACTACGACGCGGTGCTGCTCGACGCGCCATGCTCGGCCACCGGCACGATCCGCCGCCATCCTGACATTCCCTATCTCAAGTCCGACGCCGACATCGCCAAGCTGACGGAACTGCAGACGCGCCTGCTCGACCGCGCGGTGACGCTGACGCGACCGGGCGGCACGCTGATCTATTGTGTCTGCTCGCTGGAGCACGAAGAGGGTGAAGCGCAGATCGCCGCGCTGCTGGCTCGCAATCCCGGCGTGACACGGCGTCCGCTGCAACCGGACGAGGTCGCCGGTCACGCGGCGTGGATCAGTCCGGATGGCGACCTGCGGACCCTGCCGCATCATTTGCCCGCACCCCCGTCTGGCGACACGCCTGACACTGATTCGCGCTGGGGCGGTCTCGACGGCTTTTTCTGCGCGCGGCTCACCCTCCTCTGAGGCGTTTTCCACCCCCTCCGCTGCGAAAACCGGCAAAGATTGGCCGGGCGGCGGGCGTTCCGGTATCTTGGCAGCGGACTTCTCCTCTCGCCGGGGCGGCGAAGCGGCGGCAACGGGGGCATCTTGGAACGACGATCGGTGGCGGAACGGATCAGGCTCTCCGCGCTGGTCGCGACGCGCATGCTGCGCGCGGGAGCGAGCCGGCTCGCGACGCATCCGCTGCTGCGCTGGCGCTTCACGCCGAGCAAGACCGACCGCCTCGTCATCGCCCCGCAGGATCTGCGCACCGCCGACGCGACGCGCGCCACGGAAATCTACGCCGGCCGCTTCGCCTTCGCCGGCAAGGTCGTGATCTGTGACCAGCGCTCGCCGTTCGAGATGGCCGCGCCGTCGGAGGAATGGGCAGCGATGCTGCACGGCTTCGGCTGGCTCCGGCATCTGCGCGCCGGCGACAGCGCCATCACCCGCGCCAATGCGCGTGCGCTGATCGACGACTGGATCGCGCTGCAAGGCTCCGGCAACGGCATCGCCTGGCGGCCCGACGTGCTGTCGCGTCGCGCCATCTCGTGGATGTCGCAGGCACCGCTGGTACTCACCGAGACCGACGCGCGGTTCTATCGCCGCTTCCTGCGCAGCCTGACGCGGCAGGTGCGCTACCTGCGCGCGGTGTTCAAGGAGACGCGCGACGGCCAGCCCCGCTTGCAGGCCGCGATCGCACTCGCTTATGCGGCACTGTGCATGCAGGGCGAGATGAAGCAGCTGCGCAACGCCGCGCGCCGCCTCTCCGACGAACTCGACCGCCAGATTCTCCCGGACGGCGGCCATGTCAGCCGCAATCCCGGCGCGCTGGTCGATATCATGCTCGACCTGTTGCCACTGCGGCAGGCGTTCTACGCGCGGCAATTACCGGTGCCGAAATCGCTGAGCAATGCCATCGACCGGATGATGCCGATGTTACGCTTCTTCCGGCACGGCGACGGCAACACCGCGCTGTTCAACGGCATGGGACCGACCGCCGCCGACCTCAACGCCACGGTGCTCGCTTATGACGATGCGCGCGGCAATCCGGTGTCGAGCGCGCCGCATTCCGGTTATCAGCGGCTCGAAGCCGGCGACGCCGTGGTGCTGGCCGATGTCGGCAAGCCGCCACCGGCGGCGTTGAGCCAGGAAGCGCATGCCGGCACACTGTCGTTCGAACTGTCGTGGCGGCAACACCGGCTGATCGTCAACTGCGGCGTCCCCGCTGTCGGCCGCGAGACCTGGCGGCAGGTGACGCGCGCCACCGCGGCGCATTCCACCGTGACGCTCAACGACACTTCGTCATCGAGCTTCGGCGAGTCCGGACCGTTCCGTAATCTGCTGTTCGGCGTGCCGATCATCGGCGGTCCGCATAACGTGCAATCGCACCGCGACGACACCGATGCCGGTATCCGCCTGCAGATGCTGCACGACGGCTACGCCAAGGATTTCGGCATCGTGCACACCCGCGTGCTGACGCTCTCGCCCGACGGCGAGCGGCTCAACGGCGAGGACACGTTCACGCCGCCCTATGGCGACGCGATTGCGCCGAACACGCCGGACGAATATGCGGTGCGCTTCCATCTGCACCCGTCCGCCAAGGCCAACCGCCTCAGCGACGGCAAGAGCGTGATCCTGGTGATGCCGGACCGCGAGGGCTGGACCTTCAGCGCCGATCACCACGCGGTGGACATCGAGGAAAGCGTGTTCCTCGCCGGCGCCGACCGGCCGCGACGCACGGTGCAGATCGTCATTTACGGCCATGCGCGGGAGAACCCGCAGGTCCGCTGGCAGATTTCGCATCTGCCGCGCACGCCCTCCGGCGCCGCGCCCAACCCGGATGAGCCGGAACTGCCGCTGTAATAACCGCGAAATACGGGGATCGGTCGTTTGGCTGGTTTTATCGGTCCGCGCGGCTGTGCTACCCCGCTGCCCAACAACAGCGATGATACAACCATGAGCACAGACCTCCGCCGCATCGGCCGCGCCCTTCTCTCGGTTTCCGATAAAACGGGACTGATCGATCTCGCCAAGGCGCTCGCCGCGCGTGGCGTCGAACTGGTCTCCACCGGCGGCACCGCCAAGGCGATCAAGGACGCGGGGCTCAACGTCATCGACGTCGCCGAACTGACAGGCTCGCCGGAGATGATGGACGGCCGGGTGAAGACGCTGCATCCCAAGGTGCATGGCGGGCTCCTCGGCATCCGCGACAACACCGAGCATCAGGCGGCCATGCAGAGGCACGGCATCCGTGCCATCGACCTGCTGGTGGTCAATCTCTACCCGTTCGAGGCGACGGTGGAGCGCGGCGCGGGCTACGACGACTGCATCGAGAACATCGACATCGGCGGTCCGGCAATGATCCGCGCCGCGGCGAAGAACCATGCCGACGTCGCCGTGGTGGTCGATGCCGACGACTATGCCGCCGTGCTGGCCGATCTCGACGCCCATGACGGCGCGACGACACTAACGCTGCGGCAGAAGCTCGCCGCCAAGGCCTATGCGCGCACCGCCGCCTACGACGCCGCGATCTCCAACTGGTTCGCGGCGACGCTCAAGGACGACGCGCCGACATATCGTGCTTTTGGGGGACGCCTCGCGGAAGCGTTGCGCTACGGCGAGAACCCGCACCAGAGCGCGGCGTTCTACCGGACGCCGAACCAGCGCTTCGGCGTCGCCACCGCGACGCAGCTTCAGGGCAAGCAGCTCTCCTACAACAACATCAACGACACCGACGCGGCCTATGAGTGCATCGCCGAATTCGATCCGGCGCGCACCGCCGCCTGCGTCATCGTCAAGCACGCCAATCCGTGCGGCGTGGCCGAAGGCACATCACTGGTGGAAGCTTATCGCCGCGCGCTCGCCTGCGACACCACCTCGGCATTCGGCGGCATTGTCGCGTTCAACCGGCCGCTCGACGCCGAGACCGCGCGCGCGGTGGTCGAGATTTTCACCGAGGTCATCATCGCGCCGGCGGCCTCCGACGATGCGGTGTCGATCGTCGCCGCGAAGAAGAATTTGCGGTTGCTCATCGCCGGTGGCACGCCGGACCCACGCGAGCGCGGCCTCACGGTGAAGTCGGTCGCCGGCGGATTGCTGGTGCAAACGCGCGACAACGCGGTGGTCGACGACATGACGCTCCGCACCGTGACGAAGCGCGCGCCGACCGACGCGGAGCTGCGCGATTTGCGCTTCGCCTTCCGCGTCGCCAAGCATGTGAAGTCGAACACCATCATCTATGCAAAAGACCTCGCCACCGTCGGCATCGGCGCCGGGCAGATGAGCCGGGTCGATTCCGCGCGCATCGCCGCGCGCAAGGCGCAGGACGCGGCAGCCGAAGCGAAACTCGCCACGCCGATGACCAAGGGCTCGGTGGTGGCGTCCGACGCCTTCTTCCCGTTCGCGGATGGTCTCCTGGTGGCGATCGAGGCCGGCGCGACGGCGGTGATCCAGCCCGGCGGCTCGATGCGCGACGACGAGGTGATCAGGGCCGCTGACCACCATGGCATCGCCATGGTGATGACCGGCACACGGCATTTCCGGCATTAGCTATCAGCCTCATGGTGAGGAGCGATCCCAACAGCGCGTTTACGCGCGTCTTTGACGCGCTATGGGATCGCGTCTCGAACCATGAGGCGGATCAGGTCTTCGCCAGATCGGCGAGCAGGCTCGCCGCCACCGATAGTTTCGACAACGTGAGGCCCGAGCCGGCGATCTGATCGATCGACGACCGCACGCGATCGACGTTCTCGCGATGCGCCTCGACCCAGGCCGCGACCGCGGCGGCGCCACTGCCAGCACCTGAGCCTTGCCCGAGCATTGCGGCGGTGAGACGCCGGATCGCTTCGCCGATCGTGTCGAGCGCACGGTCGAGCGCCAGCCGATCGAAATAATCGCCGACCGGCACGTTGCGCGCCGCCTGCTCGATCTGGTCGATGCGGAAGAATGCCTGCGCCGCGAAATAGGTCGCGGCGACATCGGCCAGCGGCTGCTGTGCGCGCTCCGCCACCAGCACGATATCCGGCGCGGCCTTGAGCAACGGCAGGCTGGCGAAGCGAAGCGCCAGCGCATCGGGAACGCCGGCCTTGCGATAGGCTTCGACTTGCGTCGAGACCTCACGCAACGCCGCCTCCGGCAGCGCGTGACCGAGCGCGCCCGCCACGCCGGCAATCCCGTCGTGATAGTGGGTGACGATCTCGGCAAGGCCCCGCGACAGATCGACATTGCGCAGGAACCAGACCAGCCGGTCCAGCAGCAGATCCTCGATCGCCGCGTAGAGCGAGAGTTGCACCCCGCCCTTGACCTTGTTGTCGAGCGCATTCACCTCGTCGTTCAACTCCGGCATCTCGTAGCTGTCGCGCACCGCGGCAAACGCCGCCGCAATGCGCGCCGCATCGGCGCCCGTCTGGTCGGCGATGCGCACGATCAGCGACGGACCACCACGGTTGATCATCGAGTTCGCCAGTTGCGTGGCGATGATCTCGCGCCGCAGCCGGTGATGTTCGAGCGCGTCGGGGTAACGCTCCGTCACCTCGCGCGGGAAGTAACGTCCGAGTTCGCGGCCGAGATAAGGGTCGTCCGGCACCGGCGAATCGATCAGCTCCTCGTAAAGCGTCAGCTTGGCGTAAGCGAGCAGCACCGCCAGCTCCGGCCGCGTGAACGCGACGCCACGCGCGAAACGGTCGGCCAGCTCCACGTCGTCGGGCAGGAATTCCACCGCGCGGTCGAGATGACCCGCGGTCTCCAGCGTCTGCATCAACCGCTGCAGGAAACCGGCGTCCTCCATGCCGCGCCGCGCTGCGAGCGAAAGCGCGAGCGTCTGCAAGTAGTTGTTGCGCAACACGACGCGGGCGACCTCGTCGGTCATCTCCGTGAGCAGCGCATTGCGGGACTCCATCGTCAGCCGCCCGTCATGCACCGGCCGGGTCAGCGCGATCTTGATGTTGACCTCGACGTCGGAGGTGTTGACGCCGGCGGAGTTGTCGATGGCGTCGGTGTTGAGCCGCCGGCCAGCGAACGCCGCCTCGATACGGCCACGCTGGGTCATACCCAGATTGGCGCCCTCGCCCACCACCTTGCAGCGCAGTTCCTTGCCGGCGATGCGGATCGCATCGTTGGCGCGATCGCCCACCGCATCGTCGCTCTCCGACGATGCGCGGATATAGGTGCCGATCCCGCCGAAGAACAACAGATCGACGGGCGCTTTCAGAATTGCGCTCATCACCTGCTGTGGCGTAGCGCGGGCCTGTGCGAAGCCGAGCACCGCTTGCGCTTCCGGCGACAGTTCGATCTCCTTGAGCGAGCGCGAATAGATGCCGCCGCCCTTGGAAATCAGCCCCTTGTCGTAGTCCTGCCAGCTCGAGCGCGGCAGATCGAACAGGCGCTTGCGCTCGGCGAAACTCGCCTGCGGGTCCGGCGACGGATCGATGAAGATGTCGCGATGGTCGAACGCGGCGACGAGCTTGGTCGTATTCTCGCGCAGCATGCCGTTGCCGAACACGTCACCCGACATGTCACCGACGCCGACGCAGGTGAACGGCGTTACATGGATGTTGACGTCCATCTCGCGGAAATGCCGCTTCACCGATTCCCACGCGCCGCGCGCGGTGATGCCCATCACCTTGTGGTCGTAGCCGGCCGAGCCGCCGGAGGCGAACGCATCGTCGAGCCAGAAGTGATGCTCGCGCGAGATCGCATTCGCCGTGTCAGAGAACGTCGCGGTGCCCTTGTCGGCGGCGACCACCAGATAGGGATCGTCGCCATCATGCCGCACCACATTGTCCGGCGGCACGATGGTGCCGTCGATGGCGATATTGTCGGTGATGTCGAGCAGCGCGTCGATGAACAGCTTGTAGGCGGCCGTGCCTTCGGCCTGGACCTCCTCACGCTTGCCCTTGGCGGCAATCGCCGGCAGCAGGCGCGGCACGAAGCCACCCTTGGAGCCGACCGGCACGATCACCGCGTTCTTCACCTGCTGCGCCTTGACGAGACCCAGCACCTCGGTGCGGAAATCCTGCGGCCGGTCCGACCAGCGGATGCCGCCGCGCGCGACCTTGCCGAACCGCAGGTGATCGCCCTCGACCCGGCTCGACGTGACGAAAATCTCGTAGAGCGGCCGCGGCTTCGGCAACCCGTCGAGCTTGCGGCTTTCGAACTTGATGGCGATCAGCGGCTTCGGCCCGCCGTTCTCGTCCGGCTGATAGAAATTGGTGCGCAGCGCAGCGCGTACCGCGTTGAGGAAGCGGCGCAGGATGCGATCCTCGTCGAGACTTTGCACCTTGTCGAGCGCCGCCTCGATCCGCTTGACGATCTCGTCCTCCTGCCTGTCGCGATTCTGCGTGCGCGGATCGAACCGCGCGTGAAACAGCGCGACGATATCGGCGGCAACACCGTGATGCTTGCGCAACGTCGTCCACATATAGTCCTGGGAGAACGGCACTTGCGCTTGCTGCAGAAAGCGAGAGATAGCGCGGATCAGCGCCACGTCGCGCCACATCAATCCGCCGGTGAGCACCAGCGCGTTGTAGCCGTCATTGTCGCCGTGACCGCCCATGACGACGAGGAATGTCGCCTCCAGCCGCTGCTTGAGCCGCGCGGTCTCATCGTCGAGATCGACTTCGCTGCCATCGGCGCATTGCAGGAGCATGTCGTGGAACCAGGCCGGCTCCGCGTCCTGGGGCGTGAACTGATAGGTGCGCTCGTCGACGACGCGGAAGCCCATATTCTCCAGCACCGGCACCCGCTCCGACAGCGGCAGCGGCCGGCCGCGGCTCCAGATGCGCAGTCCGACGCTGCTGTGCCCTTCGCCATCGCGATGATGGAAATCGACACCGAGCGGCCGGTCAGCCGACAATCCTTCCAGCACGCGGATGGCGGCGAGGCCATCGGCCGGTTGATAGTCGTCGCGATAGCCGGCGGGAAACGCCTCGCGGTAGCGCTCGTACAAGGTGCGCGCCGCGTCGGTCGGATGCTGGCTGGCGAGTGATTCGCCAAGGCCGTCGCTCCAGCTTCGCACGATCGAGCGGATCGCCTTTTCCAGCGTCGCGCGCGGCACGTCCGGTGTCGCGCCGCCGCGCCGGCCGATGATGAAGTGAGCACGCACCAGCGGCCCTTCGGTGTAGTGCGGGTAGAACGCGGAGAGATGCCCGTCGAATACCGAGGCGAGGTAGCTGCCGATCGCCGTCCGTAACCGGTTGTCGGCCCGCTCGCGCGGGATGAACACCAGCACCGACACAAACCGGTCGAACCGGTCGCGCCGCGCCAGCACCCGCACGCGCGGCCGCTCGTCGAGTTGCAGCATCGTCGCCGCGAACGCGAACAGCGTGTCCTCGTCGATCTGGAACAATTCGTCGCGCGGATAGGTGTCGAGGATATTCGCCAGCGCCTTGCCGGAATGGCTGTCCGGCAGCAGGCCAGCGCGCGCCTCGATCGCCGCGATCTTGTGGCGCAGATACGGGATCGACCGTGGCGAGCGCGTATAGGCGGTCGATGTGAACAGGCCGACGATGCGCAATTCGCCGGCGAGTTGCCCCTGCGCGTTGAAGCGCTTGAAGCCAATGTAATCGAGATGCACGCGGCGGTGCACGCGCGAACGCGCATTCGCCTTGGTGACGATCAGCAGCTTCGGTTCCTTGAGGAACGCCATGATCTCCGGCGTGATTTCCAGCTTCTGGTCGCCACGGCGCAGCACATCCATGCTCTCGTCGCGCAGAATGCCAAGCCCGGTGCCGGGAATGCGCTCCAGCCTGTCGCCATTGCCGGCGAGCGCATAGTCACGCGCGCCGAGAAACGTGAAGTTGTCGGCCAGCAGCCATTCGACGAACTGGATCGCCTCGGAGATTTCCGCGACCGGCAGCGGCGGCGGCTTGTCCTTGAGTTGCGTCACCGCCTCCCCGACGCGCGCCTGCATCGCGCGCCAGTCGGCGACCGCCACGCGCACCTCGCCGAGCACGACTTCAAGCGCCGCGGCAATGGCCGCACGCCGCGGCGCATCGGCCACCGGATCGACGTGGATATAAATGAAGCTCTCGCGTGCCGCGCCATTGACCGCGCCGGCACCGCGAAACGCGATCAGCTTGCCGCTGCCGTCGCGATCGACGGAGAACACCGGATGCGCGACGAGGCGCACCGACAGACCTTGCGTCGCCAGTTCGGCCATCACCGAGTCGACCAGGAACGGCATGTCGTCGTTCACGATCTCGATGATGCCGACCGCCCGGCGCTCGCCCGACGCCGACGCAGGCAGTGCCAGTTCATCGAACCGGACCGCTGCGTGGCCCGGCGCGCGTTGCGCGAGGAACGACCACGCCTGCTGCGCGAACTGCGCAAGCTCCTGCGGCTGATAGCGCAATAAATCTTCCGGCGCCGCGCGGCCGAACAATGTTGTGGTGAAATCGACCGGGACGTTTTGCGTCTGCGGTGCGGCTTGAGCGATGAGAGAGCGAGCGGCCCGACTCTCGTCGGCGCCTGCAAGATTGTCAGTCATGATTGCCTTATCTCGGCATGTCCTTGCGCCCGGCGGCGCATGAGGTGGGACTCGATGCCGGCGGAGTCTCGACGATTCTCACCGACGGCGTCGAGAGAACAGCATAGTTTCGACCACACTGTGACACAGCTGGCAACAGATGGCTGGCACTCACTTAACCGGCTGATCTTGCTGCCGGATCGGCCGAGATGGGAATATCTCTCCATTTGCAAAGCGTGTACAATCGCGGCAAACAGCAGGGGATAAACAGGAGACACCCGATGGCAACCGCGACGGCGTCCGCGAAGCGCGCGCCTGGCAAACGTTTGCTTGGCAAAACAACGACGCCGCCCGCCAAAAGCAAATCCAAGGACGGCGCCAGAGACAGCGCAAAACGTATCGCCAATACGGCGAAGCCGCAGGCTGACGACACACCGATCATTGCGCTCGATCTGCCGCGCGGCACCTTGTCGCCGGCAATGCTCGCTTATTTCCGCAAATGCGAGGAAAAACTCGGTTTTATACCAAATGTGCTGCTGGCTTACGCGTTCGACAACGCCAAGCTCGAAGCCTTCGTTGCCATGTACAACGATTTGATGCTCGGCCCCTCTGGCCTCAGCAAGCTCGAGCGGGAAATGATCGCGGTCGCGGTCTCCTCGCAAAATCGCTGCTACTACTGTCTCACCGCGCACGGAGCAGCCGTGCGGCAATATGCCGGCAATCCGATCCTCGGCGAACAGATGGTGATGAATTACCGCGCGGCGCGGCTCGACAAGCGGCAGCGCGCCATGCTCGATTTCGCCGTCCGGCTGACGATGCAGCCCTGGGCGATCGAAGAACCCGATCGCGAGCGATTGCGCCGCGCGGGGTTCAATGATCGCGATATCTGGGATATCTCTGCCGTCGTCGGCTTCTTCAACATGTCGAATCGCGTGGCCAGCGCGACCGATATGCGGCCCAACACCGTTTATCATCAGCAAGCGCGCTAAGGCTTCGATCGTTTTCCAATGACACTTCCTCCCGTTCCCGACTTTTCCGGCCCGATCGAAACTGATCTTTCGGGCGGCAACCTTATCCGTCATCACCTGTTCAACAAGGGAACAGCGTTCACCGAAGCGGAGCGCGACACGTTCCGCCTGCACGGTCTGCTGCCGCCCAATGTCGGTTCGCTGGAAGGTCAGGTGTCGCGGCGGCTCAAGGTGCTGCGCAATTTCGCGACCAACTTCGAGCGTTACGCCTTCATCCGCGACCTGCAGGACACCAACGAAACGGTGTTCTACGCGCTGCTCACCTCGCACATGGAAGAGCTTTTGCCGATCGTCTACACGCCGACGGTGGGCGAGGGCTGCCAGCGGTTCAGCGAAATCTGGCGCAAGCCGCGCGGCTTGTTCATCAGCTATCCGAACCGGCACCGGATGACCGAGATCCTCAACCGGCCGAACCTCAACGACGTGCGTGTGATCGTCGTCAGCGACGGCGAGCGCATCCTTGGCCTTGGCGATCAGGGTGCCGGCGGCATGGGCATTCCGATCGGCAAGCTGTCGCTCTACACCGCCTGCGCCGGCATTCATCCGACACAGACGCTGCCGATCCTGCTCGATGTCGGCACCGACAATCAGGAGCGGCTGCTCGACCCGCTGTATATCGGCTGGCGCCACAATCGCGTGCGCGGTCAGGAGTACGACGATTTCATCGAGGAGTTCGTTCAGGCGGTGATGAAACGCTGGCCGAACGTGCTGCTGCAGTGGGAAGATTTCGCCGGCGCCAATTCCGGCCGGCTGATCGATCGTTATCGCGACCGGCTGTGCACCTTCAACGATGATATCCAGGGCACGGCGGCGATCGCCGCCGGCACGCTGCTTGCCGCGGTCAACGTCACCGGCGTACCACTGACCGAGCAACGCATCGCGCTGTTCGGCGCCGGCTCCGCCGGCACCGGCATCTGTTCGCTGATCATGCAGGCGATGATCGACGACGGCCTCTCCGAGGCGGAAGCCCGCCGCCGCTTCTATGCGGTCGACCGCGACGGCCTGCTGATCGAAGGCATGAACAACATCCACGACGGACAGCGATTCCTGCTGCGCGCCCGCGAGGATGTCGCCGGCTGGACCCTGCGCGACGCCAACCGCATCAACCTGATCGACGTGATCGAAAACGCGAAGCCCACCGTGCTGATCGGTGTCTCCGGTCAACCCGGCGCGTTCACCGAGGAGATCGCGCGCGCCATGGCGAAGAACGTCGCGCGGCCGGTGATCTTCCCGCTGTCGAACCCGACCTCGCGCAGCGAGGCGATCCCGCAGAAGCTGATCGAATGGACCGAGGGCCGCGCGCTGGTCGGCACTGGCAGTCCCTATCCGGCCGCGACCTATCAAGGTCGCACCATTCCGATCGACCAGACCAACAATTCCTACATCTTCCCCGGCGTCGGCCTTGGCGTGCTCGCTGCCGCCGCGACCCGCATCACCGACACCATGTTCATGGCCTCGGCGAAGGCGCTCGCCGCGCTGTCGCCGGCACGCACCGACCGCACCGCGCGGCTGCTGCCGCCGGTGAAGGATCTGCGCGAGGTGTCGGCCAAGGTTGCGCTCGCGGTCGGCAAGCAGGCGCAAGCCGACGGCGTTGCGCCCGCTTGCAGCGCCGAAGAGTTGGAGGCCCGCATCCGCGGCTTCATGTGGGTGCCGCTCTACCGCGAATACATCCGCAAACCGCGCCGGCCGCGTTAAAGCGTGATCCGGAAAAGTGGGAACCGGTTTTCCGAAAAGATCACCCTCAACAGAAAAATCGGGCCACGGATGATTCGATATCAACGAATCCTGCCTAGCCCGGTGCGATTGCTGCGCTCAGGTTTCGGTGTCGCGCTTTCAGCCCTGCTGGCGCTGACTGCGCCGACACTCGCGCAAAATCTCGGCACACCGTCGCTCGACTCGAGCTTGCAAACGGTGCCGCCGGTCGTGCCAGTGCACGCCGCGCATGGCATGGTGGTGGCGCAGGAAGGCCGCGCCGCGCAGGTCGGCGTGGAGATTCTCAAACAGGGTGGCAATGCGGTGGATGCCGCGGTCGCGACCGGCTTCGCGCTCGCCGTGACCTATCCGCGCGCCGGCAATATCGGCGGCGGCGGCTTCATGGTGATCCATCGCAAGGATAGCGCGCCGGCGACGATTGATTATCGCGAAACCGCCCCGGCGGCGGCGACGCCGGCGATGTTCCTCGACGCCGAGGGGAATCCCGATCCGCGCAAATCACGCGACAGCGCGCTTGCCATCGGCATCCCCGGCACCGTTGCCGGTCTGGTCATGGCCCACGAAAAATTCGGCTCCGGCCGCTTCACGCTGGCGCAACTCATCGCACCAGCGATCGCGCTCGCGCGTGATGGCCTTCCCGTTGATGGCGATCTCGCAGACTCGCTGCCGCGCCTCGCCGCGCGGCTGGCGCGCTGGCCGTCGAGCGCCGCGATCTTCCTCAATCCGGACGGCAGCGGGCTGCGCGCCGGACAGACCCTGGTGCAGCGCGATCTTGCCGACACGCTGTCCGCCATCGCGCGTGACGGCGAGCGTGGCTTTTACGACGGCGCGGTCGCGGAAAAACTTGCCGCCGGCGTGCAGAATGCCGGCGGGCTGATCACCGTCGACGATCTGAAATCCTATCGCGCGATCCTGCGCGAACCGGTGCGCGGCACGTATCGAGGCTATGACATTCTCTCGATGCCACCGCCCTCCTCCGGCGGCGTGCACCTGATCGAGATGCTCAACATCCTCGAAGGCTTCACGCTGAAGGACGACGCGGCCTCGCGGCATCTGATGATCGAGGCGATGAAGCGCGCTTACGCCGACCGCGCCGCCTATCTCGGCGACCCGGATCGCATCAGCGTGCCGATCAAGGGCCTCACGTCGAAACGCTATGCGGCGACGTTACGCGCCACCATTGATCCTCAGCGCGCGACGCCGGCGACACCCGGCGCGTTTCCGGTGCCGCGCGAAGGCGACAATACCACACATTTCTCGGTGGTCGACGGCGACGGCAACGCGGTATCGAACACCTATACGCTCAACTTCAGCTACGGCGTCGGCCTCGTCGCTCACGGCACCGGCGTGCTGCTGAACAACGAGCTTGACGATTTCACCGCGCGGCCCGGCGCCGCCAATGCGTTCGGTCTCGTCGGCTATGAACCGAATCTCCCCGGCCCCGGCAAGCGGCCGCTGTCGTCGATGACGCCGACGATCCTGCTGAAAGACGGCAAGGTCGCGCTCGTCACCGGCTCGCCGGGCGGCAGCCGCATCATCACCGCCGTCTTGCAGCAGATCGTCGGCATGATCGACTTCGGCAAGGACGTTGCAGCGTCGGTGACGATGCCGCGGCTGCATCATCAATGGATGCCGGACGAAACGCTGGCCGAGCCGGCGATGCCGCCGGAGATCATCGATGGTTTAAGACAGCGCGGCCATCAGGTCGTGGTGCGGCGGCCCGCGACCGCGATCAATGCCATCGCGTCCGATGAACAGGGCGGTTGGATCGGCGCCGCCGACACACGCACGCGCGGTGCGCGCGCGGCGGGGTACTGACCAGATTACTGCGTCAGCGGCCAGTCGAACGGGCTCGTGACCTCCTGCAAACCCGTCACGTTGTTCACGGATTCGGCGGGCAGGCACAGCATGTTGATCGAGACGATGCCGGGAAACACGTTGACGCCGTTGCCGTAGATATTGGCGATGTTGAACAGCGGCGGCAGGTGCCAGAACAGCCGGTAGTTCAGATCCTGCAAACGCCGGATCAGCGATTCCGATTTCTCCCGGCGATCGTTCTCGACATAGAGCGCCGGCCGGTCGCGCCGGATCACGCCGGCGGCGCCATCAATCACCGCTTCCTCCATGCCTTCGACGTCGATCTTGATGAAATGGCACTGGTCGAGACCGATGCCGTCGATCGGCACCACCGCGACCGTTTCGCCCTTGGCACCGTTGTCGTCCCCGAGCGACACACCGCCGAAATTGCCGGCGGCGCCATAATCGACGGCGGGAATGAACGCCTGACCCGGCGCCTTGCCGACCCCCATCTGCAGCGCGCGGCAGTTGCTCACATCGTTGAGCGCGAGATTCGCCACCAGGATCTGATGCACGGCCCGCTGCGGCTCGAACGCGATCACCGATCCCGTCGATCCGGCGACTTCCGCGAAATAAAGCGTGTGCGCGCCGATATTGGCGCCGACATCGAGGATGGTCATGCCCGGCTTGAGCATCTGCGCGAACAGCTCGATCTCGCCGTAGGAGAACTCGCCATAGAGCTCGAGCGAGCGGCCGACATAGGCATCGTGCGTATTGTAAAGCATGAAGCCGTGGCGCGTGTGCTTGACACGGCTATGCGTGCCGTTGACCAGCGCCAGCGATGTCGTGACCTGCATGCGTGAAAATCCCCCGCCCGAATCGGCGCGGCGATCTTATCGCAATCAATACAGAGTGATCGGTCTGGCGATCAGCCGAGCTGACGGCGGCGAACCAGAAGGTCGCGGCGGGCACCCTGGGCCTGCTGCTGCTGGCCGGCACGGCGAACGCCGAGCCGGATCAGCGAGGCGGACGGCGCCGGCGGCAGGAACGCCGCAGCCACAGCGGACGTGCCACCCCGATGCGCGGGCCGGGTCATGTCGTCCAAAAGCTTCGCCGCCAGAACGTGCCGCATGATCGCCGCCGGAGATGGAGAGAGAACCGGTCCCGCCACGCGGGGCCGCTGTTGCGCGGCAAAGACACCAGCTTCCGGCAAACGTCAATGACGAAAATCAACGCTCCGCTAGCCCCTTGATTCTCCTTGGGAATACATCACACCGCCGAGAGGTGCCGCGGCGGAGGCCACCCGGCCGAAGCGCACGATCAGCGCCGGCAGCACCACCAGCGTCAGCACGGTTGCGCTGATCAGCCCGCCGATCACCACCGTCGCCAGCGGCTTCTGCACTTCGGCACCGGTCCCGGTCGCCAACGCCATCGGCACGAAGCCAAGCGACGCCACCAGCGCCGTCATCACCACCGGCCGCAACCGGCCCATGGCGCCCGCGAGCACCGCATCCCGCGTAGTCATGCCGCCGCGTGCCGTCTGCCGGATCGCGCTCATCATCACCAGCCCGTTCAGAACGGCGATACCGGACAGCGCGATGAAGCCGACACCGGCCGAGATCGAGAACGGCATGCCGCGCAGAACCAGCGCCAGCACGCCGCCGGACAACGCGAGCGGCACCGCGCTGAACACCAGTGCCGCGTCGCGCGCCGAGCCGAGCGCGCTCGCGAGCAGCAGGAAGATCAGCAGAAACACCGCCGGCACGACGACCATCAATCGCTGCCGCGCGGCGGCGAGGTTCTCGAACTGCCCGCCCCAGGCAATCCATGATCCCGGCGGCAATGTCACCGCTGCAGCGATCCGCATCCGCGCGTCTTCGACCACCGAGGCGATGTCGCGCCCGCGGACATTGGCGGTGACGACGACGCGGCGCTTGCCGTTCTCACGGCTGATCTGGTTCGGGCCTTCGACCACGCGCAGCGACGCGATGCGGCTGAGTGGCACGGTCTGCGGCACCGTGCTCGCCGTCCCCAACGGCAACGCCACCGGCAGGTTGCGCAGCACCTCGAAATCGGCGCGCGTACGGTCCGGCAAGCGCACCACCACCGCGAAGCGACGATCGCCCTCAAACACAACACCGGCATCCTGTCCGCCGATCGCCGCGCCGATGGTCGCCTGCACCGTGGCGATACTCAGACCGAGCCGGCCGATCTCGCGGCGGTCGATATCGATCTCCAACGTCGGCAGACCGCCAGCCTGCTCCACCTTCACATCGACAGCGCCGGGCACCGTGCGCAGCACGCCGGCAACCTGGTTCGCGGCACGCAGCATCGGCTCGAACTCGTCGCCGAACACCTTGACGGCGATGTCGCCGCGGACACCCGCCAGCAGTTCGTTGAACCGCATCTGGATCGGCTGGGTGAACTCGTAAACATTCCCTGGCAGATCAGACACCGCGTGCGAAATCTTGCGCACCAGTGCATCCTTCGCCAATGCCGGATCGGGCCATTCCGCCTGTGATTTGAGGATGATGAACGTATCCGACGCATTTGGCGGCATCGGATCGGAGGCCACTTCCGCCGTGCCGGTTTTCGAGAACACCAGTTGCACCTCCGGCAGCGCCGCCACCGCGCGCTCGACCTGAAGCTGCATCGCCTGCGACTGCGACAGCGAGGCACTTGGAATGCGCAATGCGTGCATGGCGAGGTTCTTCTCGTCGAGTGACGGGATGAACTCCTGACCGAGCCGCAGGAACAGCATCAGCGCCAGCACGAATAGCAGCGCAGCGCTGCCGATGACCGCGAGCGGCCGCAACAAGGCACGCTCCAGCACCGGCCGGTAACGCCGCTTTAGACTCACAATTAGCCGGCTTTCCTTCTCCTGCACCGGTCGCGTCACCCAGAGCGCGATCAGCGCCGGCACCAGGGTCAGCGACAGGATGAAAGCGCCGATCAGTGCGAACATCACCGTCAGCGCCATCGGATGGAACATCTTGCCTTCGACGCCGGTGAAGGCGAGCAGCGGCAGATAGACAAGGATGATGATCGCCTGCCCGAACACCGTCGGCCGGATCATCTCCTCAGCGGCGCGCTGAACCACGGACAGCCGTTCATCGGCGGCAAGCGGCCGGCCCAGCTCATGCTGGCGCTGCGCCAGCAGCCGCAGACAGTTCTCGGTGACGATGACGGCACCATCGACCAGCAGACCGAAATCGAGCGCGCCGAGACTCATCAGATTGGCGCTGATCCGGCCCTGGAACATGCCGATGGCGGTCAGTAGCATCGACAGCGGGATCACCAGCGCGGTAATCATCGCCGCGCGCAGGTTGCCGAGCAGCAGGAACAGCACAGCAATCACCAGCAGCGCGCCCTCGGCAAGGTTCTTCGCCACGGTGGCGACCGTGGCGTCGACGAGCAGCGTCCGGTTCAGCACCGGCGTCACGCGAACGCCCGACGGAAGGATGCGCATGATCTCGGCCATGCGCTTGTCCACCGCCTGCGACACTGTCCGGCTGTTGGCACCGATCAACATCAACGCCGTGCCGACAACCACCTCCTCACCATTCGCGCTGGCACTGCCGGTGCGCGTCTCGCCGCCGATCGATACGGTTCCGAGTTCACCGACGCGGATCGGTGTCCCGCCGCGCGTGACGACCACCGCATTGGCGATATCGTCGATGCGCTGCATACGGCCACTGGACCGCACGACGATGCCCTCGCCATTGTGCTCGATATAGCGCGCGCCACGGCTCGCATTGTTCTCCTGCAGCGCACGCACGACGTCCGCATAGCTCAGGCCAAGCGCCGCCAGCTTCGCCGGGTCCGGCTCGACCTGATACTGCTTGACGAAGCCGCCGATGGAATCGACGCCGGCAACGCCGGTCACGGTCTTGATCTGCGGCCGGACGATCCAGTCCTGCACGGTACGCAGATAGCCGCCGCGCTCGACCGGCGTCACCAGCCGCTGGCCTTCCGGCGTGAGAAAACTGCCATCCGGCTGCGGCCCCGGCTCGCCCACGCGCGCCGGCGTTCCGGCGTCGAAGCTTACGGTCCACATATAGATTTCACCGAGTCCGGTCGACACCGGGCCCATGCGCGGCTCGATCTCCGGCGGCAACAATTCGCGCGCTTCCGACAGCCGTTCGCTCACCTGCTGGCGGGCAAAATAGATATTCGTGCTTTCATCGAACACCGCGGTGATCTGCGAAAAGCCGTTTCGCGACAGCGAGCGCGTGCTCTCCAGCCCCGCCATGCCGGCCAGCGCGGTTTCCAGCGGCACCGTGACCTGTTTCTCGATCTCCGTCGGCGATAGGGACGGTGCGAGCGTGTTGATCTGCACCTGATTGTTGGTGATATCGGGAACCGCGTCGATCGGCAGCCGCCACAGCGCCCAGGCGCCGAGCGCCGCCACGACTAGCGATACGACGACCACGGTCCAGCGATGCGTGATGGATAGCGCGAGAATTTGCCTGATCATGGCGGTCAGTGCTCGTGTGCGGCGTTACGCTTGCCGAGTTCAGCTTTCAGCGTGAAAGTGTTGGTGACGGCAATGATCTCGCCCGGTTTGACACCGGCAACGATCTCGACCTGATCGTCGTCCTCGCGGCCAAGACGAACCGGACGTGCCTCGAACCGCTCGCCGGCGCGCACGAACACGACAGTCTTGCCTTCGATGGTTTGCAGCGCAGGCTTCGGCACCACCACGGTGGGCGTACTGTCTCCGGTGAAGATTTCCGCCGTCACGAATGTGCCAGGGCGCCAGCCGTGATCGGGGTTGGGCAGAGCCGCAATTACCCGCGCGGCACGCGTGTCCTTGTCGATCAGCGGGCTGACGAAGACGATGGTTGCCGCCGTCAGCCCCGGATTTTTCTCAAGTTCCTTGCCAATCAGCCGGACGGCCGCGCCTTCACGCACCTTCGCCGCGTCGGACGGCGACAACGCGAGATCGATCCAGACCCGATCGAGATCGACCACGACAAAGATTTCGCTTTCCTGCCCTTCGCGACCGACCAGCGCGCCGAGATCGGCCCGCCGTTCGGCGATCCGCCCACGGATTGGCGAGCGCAGCGCCTGCTTGCGCAGGCTCTCCACTGATTGTTCCGGCAGCTTCTCGATCTCCTCGACCGGCAGGCCGAGCGCGAGCAGTTTCTGGCGCGCGGAATCGAGCCGGATCTGCGCATCCTGCGCGGTGAGCCGTGCGCGCAGATAATCATTTTCCGGAACGGCTTTCTGCTCCAAAAGTTTCTGCTGCCGCGCCAGCAATGTCTGCTGCAGATCGCTGGTCAGCCGTGCGGCGAGATACTCGCTCTTGGCATCGGACAATTCGCGGCTCTCGATCACCGCGACCACTTCGCCTTTCTCAACCGGATCGCCGAGGCGTTTGCGCAACTCCGATACCGTGCCGGTGAGACTGACGGCGACGCGGGCGACACGGTCCGCATCCGGCGCGATCGCCCCGGAGACGAGGATGTGTTCGCGTAGCGGGTTGGTTGCCACCGGCTGCAGCGTGATCGCGGCGGCCTTGATCTGCCGATCGGTCAGTGTCAGCGTGTCCTCGGCGTGCTCTCCGCCTGACTCGCCACCATCGTTATGAGCATCGGTCTTGCTGTGACTGTGCCCATCATCGTCGCTATGCGGCTTTACTTCGGCGAGCGCCGGCGGATGATCGGAATGCGAGAGCCGACCGATCCAAAGCCCGCCACCGAAGGCAGCAGCTACCGTACAGAGAGCCACGAGCGCGGCGATAACAGTCCTGTTCATGCGCACCATCCCGCGCGCGGGCGAACGATGCCACACGAGCGATCAAATCAAAGGATGAGGAAATGCCTCCGCTCCGGGAGACACAAGGTTCGCAGACGGGACTTACGCCTTTGGCGGCTTGAACGGCGACAGCATCACGACGTGCATCAGCGGACGATCCTGACACAAGCCGAACGCGCGGCTTCCGAACAATGCAGGCACCGTGACAACGTCGCGAACGAGATCACCCGCAACGTGCAACAGGCAATGATCGGCATGGGCCGGCACGGGCGAGCTGTGGTCGTCGGCGGTACCGCCATCGCTTATCAGACTGACCATCGCAGCCGGCGCATGGGCAGCGCTGGCGGCTTCGCTCCAGCAGTGAAAGAACGAAGCCAACATGCACACCGACAGGACAAGCGCGAGCGCGGCTCGCAGCCGCGGCCCGCGCAGGATCGATCCTTGTCGGTCAAAAGCACTTTGCACGATGCGGGTTCTAGTCGAGCCGGCCAGCCAAGTCACGTCACGAGATCATGAAGATCTGTGGCATAACGGAACAATCTCCGGATTACCGGCATTCCTCCAAAGGACTGACTTCACTGGAAATTTTCGGTGGTAAGGCCCATAACTAAGCGATGGCCAAGCGTTCGATTCCGCCCTCCGCCCTGACCGGGTTGCTTGAGCAATGCGCCCGCATGATGCATTCGCTCGGCTTCGATCAGGGGCTTTTCCCGGCCCAGTGGAGCGCGCTCCGCTATTTTGCGCACGCGGAACCATCCCATTGCACCGCCATCCATCTGGCCCGGTTTCAAGGTCTGGCGTTCGGACCCGTCAGCCGCACGGTGCGCACGCTGATCACCAAGGGCCTGCTGGCGAAAGCAGGCTCGGCCGGCCGGGGACGCGCGGAATTGATCAAGGTCACCGCACGCGGCCAGACGCTGCTCAAGCACGATCCGCTCAACCTTGTCGCCGCGGCGGTCACGCCGATCAGCGAAAAGGAAAAGGAGGTTCTCGCCAGCGCGCTGGAAGCCGTTCTGCGCGCTCTGCACGCGCGGCATGAGCCGAACCAGGAGAAGGCCGGCAAACGATCGCCGGCCGATTAGCCCGCGTGCGGTGGTGCCTTCAGGGCATCGATCAGCTTGGCTTCATCGAACGGCTTGATGAAGACGCGTTCCGCACCCCAGACCGATGCCAGCGAGCCGGCGGTTTCAATCGACAGCCTGGGACCACCGCCGGTCACGGCGAAGATTCGCAGTTCCGGCTGGCGCTCACGGATTTCCTTGATGAGATTGAGGCCGTCCATTTCCGGCATCCAGATGTCGGTGACAACGGCATCGAAGTTGTCCTGCTCGAGAACGGTCAGCCCCTCACGGCCGTTCGATAGCGCCGTCACAGCGAAGCCCGCCGCCGTCAATGCAATCGACAGCGATTCCCGCACTCCCGAGATGTCGTCGATCACCAGAACCTTGCGGCCCTCCCGAGTATTGTCCCTGCTCATGACGCCGCCTCCCCCCTTGGCAACCTGATGATGATATGCGTGCCGTATCCGGGCCGCGACTCGATTTCGATCGTCCCGCGCCAGTTGCGGACCAGCCCGTAGACGATGGAAAGTCCGAGACCGGTGCCGCGGCCCGGCTCCTTGGTCGTGAAGAACGGTTCAAGCGCGCGCTCGCGCGTCACGTCGTCCATTCCGCTACCGTCATCGGCGACAACGAGCCTATAGGGCTTGTCGTCATCGCCGGACACCGCAAACGACACGGTAATCGCCCCGGCTCCGCCCGTTGCATAAACCGCGTTGGCGACGAGATTGCTGAGCACCTGAAGAACTTCGCCGGCAGCGACGAAGGGGCCATCCTCCGTATCGATCTCCACCTTGTAGCGAATGGATTCGCCGATAATCGGACGAATAGCATCCGAAGCACGGCGAACCGCGTCGGGGAACGGCATCCGGCTTCCGTCACCGATATCAGGCCTGACGTAAGCGAGAATCCCTGCGACGATCTCGCTCGCGCGCACGCCGGCATCGACAACGATGTCCAACTGCTTGCGCTTCTCGTCGCCGCTGGCGAACTGCGCCGCGACACGCCGCGACAGGTTCAGGATCGGATGCAGCAGATTGTTGATTTCGTGGGCGATGCCGCCGGCGAGTTGCCCGATCGCGGCCATTTTCTGCTGCTGCAAATCGCGATTGCGCCGCGCGATATCCTCGGTCAGATCCGTCGCGATCCCGCGAAATCCGATGAACCCCCCGCCGGGGTGAAACACCGGCGCGCCGCTGAGGCCGATGTGCCGGGTCCGGCCGGCCGCATCCGCGATATCGACAACCATCGAGCGGAAGGCATGCCGTTCCTTCAACGCTGTGCCGATCGCATCCTGCCCTCCGCCTTGCTTCAAGGTATCGAGCATACCGACGCCGAGACGCAGCCCGAGCGCCTCGCTGGCCGGGCCGATCCGGTGGACGACGGTACCGTCCGCATCCGTCTCCCAGAAACTGTCGGATGCGCTGTCGGCAAAACTCCGGAAGCGCGCTTCACTGATCTGCACCGAGCTGCGCAACCGGCGCTCACGATATTGCAGGTCGAGCGAAGCGAAAATGCTGAACATCAGCAGCGACAGACCGATCAGCAGATACGTCCCGTTCAGCACCAGCGGGTGCGCGTCAATGCCGGGATAGGCATCGAACACCGCACGGATCGTGCCGGCCGCCAGCGCCGGCAGCCAGCACAGAACGAAAGCCAGCACGCGACGCCATTCCCGCCGCAGCATGACCAGAAGAAGAGCGGCGGTGACAGCAGTGACGAGAATGCCCGCATAGGGCAGAACGCGGCGCGCCCAATAGACCTCGTCGACGGCGACCTCCCAGATCGCGCGCAACGCGCCAAGCGCCATCAAACCGACAAGGCCCCACAGTGCCAGCGCAATCCTCGGATAATGCTGCGGCACGCGCAGATAATAGAGCGAGAACGCAAGCCGCGCGCCATGGATGACGAACGTCCCTGGAAACGACAACATGCGCGCAAGCAGCGTCGCGTCCGGCAGGATCGCGGTGTCGAGAAAGCCGCGATCCGACACCGCATAGCCGACATATGCAAGCATGAAGACGGCAAGGCTGATCAATGCGGGATCACGCATGATCATGCCAAACACCGCGATATAGACGAACAGCGCCAGCAGCATCCCGAACAGGGCGCCAAACAGCAGCGCCTCATGGGAATAGGCATTAAAGAACGATGCTTCCGGATGCAGCCAGAGAATGCCACGCAACGAGGACGGCGATTCAATCCGGAGATAGATGACCCGGCCGGAAATCAGATCACCCGGTACGACGAAGACGGGATAACGCATGACCGCCTGATCAACAGCGGCGGGCCGCAGCGCCTGCCAGGCCAGCGCCCGCCACTGGTCTCCCGACTTTACGTAGAGTGATACCTGCCGCGCGCGCGGCTCGTTCAGCGAGATCGTCCATTGCGGCAGTGATCGCGCAGCGAGCGCGGGAATGCGGACGCGAAGCCACAGCGCGCTCGTCAATGTCGGTCGGGTGCCGTAGTTGGCCACCTTGCCATCGGCCTTGACGAACCGGTCGTTGTCCGGCGCCGCGACGGCGTCGATGCCGAGGACGCCGTCGCGATCGAGCCAATGGTCAGCCTGCGTGCCAAGGAAGAGGCTATCCTTGACACCGGTCTCGCGGAAATTCTGCGGCCAGACGGGCGAGGCGAAGCATCCAACCCCTGCGACAATGAGCACCACCCAGATCGCAACGGCCCTGATATCGCACACCGCTGGCCGCGCTATCGTCCGGGTCAGGCTCCAGTTCATCGAAATCGCTTTGTCACTCAAGGCTCAGTGAGCTTATACTATCGTCAATGCAGCGCCAACAGAACACATCGGACATCGCGCGACGACAATCGCGACAGCCGGCCGACCTTGCGCGCAAGCAAGTTAAGCGAACGGCTTTTCGAGCCGGGGATGGATTTTCCAAAGCTGGCGTGCGACGCCTCATCGGAATGTCGAGGCGTAAGTCCGCAGCATGTTTGTTCAGCTCAGCCGATCACCGCTGATCGCGCTCTTTCTGTTGCTTGACGCATCCGGATCATCGGAGGCCGAGTCATTCCGCATCGGTGCGGCCGATGCGACGCTCGATGGGCTTGTCAGTGTTGGGACGACCATTCGCACCGGCGACCCGGACCCCGCGCTGATTTCCACGACGAACGGCGCCGCGGCTGGGATCGCCGGCACATCGCCGAGCGGTCGCAATCAGGACGACGGCAACCTGAACTATCGCAAGGGCGATGCGGTCTCGACCGTTTTCAAGACCCTGATCAACTTCGAGATGAAGTATGCGTCTTATGGTTTGCAGGTGCGGGGCTCTGCCTGGCACGATGCTGTCCTGGCCGGCGGCGGCAAGCCCTGGGGCGATGTGACCAACGGCTATGTCCCGGGCGCTTCCACCAACACCAGCGGTGCCAGCGGCGCGCGATTGCTTGACGCAAATATCTACGGCACGGTTTCTTTCGGCGAACGTCCGCTTTTTCTCAAGGTCGGAAATCAAACCCTGCCGTGGGGTGCCCCGGCCAGTATCGCCGGCGGCCTTAGCAGTCTGAACCCGGTGAGCTTGCCAGCGGCGCGACGGCCCGGTGCCGTTGCTGATGAAACGCGCATTCCATTCCCAGCGATCTTCGCACGTTTCGGCCTGACGCAGCAGATCGGCCTCGAAGCGTTCTATCAATTTCGCTTTCAGCCCTCCGAGATGTTCGGTTGCGGCACATTCTATTCGACGCTCGATTATCTCGGCGACGGCTGCAACAATCTGGTGCTCGGTGGCGCCCTGAACGACCGGCAATCCATGGCGGCTCGCAATTTTTCCAAGCGCGCGCCCGATCTCGATACTTCGGATCAAGGGCAGTTCGGCCTCGGCCTCACCTATACTCCGGCGGGAAATATCCGTCTCGGCGCATATTACGCGCAGTATCATAGCCGAACGCCATTTGTCAGCGCAAAGAAAGCGCAACGCGCGATCCCTTATATCGTCGGAGACCCGGACGGCCTCAACCCCCAGTATCTCGTGCAGTATCCCGAACGTATCTCCATGTTCGGCTTCAACGTGCAGGCGCAATTCCCAGGAATGAGCGGCTTTGCCGAGATCGTGCATCGGCCGAACCAGCCGGTGCAGTTGAACAGCACCGACATCCTCAATGCGGCAGCATCAAACGTTGCGCCGACCCTGCTGAGACAGGACTATGCGGCAATTCCCCTCGGCGGCATTTACAATGCGTATGACCGGCTGGCCGTCACCGACATCCTGGTCGGCCTGCGCGCGATCAGACCGGGAATTCTCGGCGCGACATCGAGCAGCATCGGCGGCGAATTCGGCTTGAAGCATGTTCACGATCTCCCCGACTTCAACCAGCGGCGCTACGGCCGTTCGGACGTGTTCGGCAATGTGCCGTTCAATGGTCAATGCACCGGCGCCGGATATACCAACATCTCATGCACCAATGATGGTTTCGTCAGTCGCGATGCGTATGGCGCGCGAGCGCGCGCCTCGTTGACCTATGCCGATATTTTCGACGACACGACGATGACGCCCTCGGTTACCTACGGCTACGACATCAGCGGCTGGTCCTATGACGGGGTCATCAACGAGGGACGCCAGTTCGCCGTGCTCGATCTGCGATTCGAGACCGCGAAACGTTACACGACCGTGATTTCGTTCAATCCGACCTGGGGTGGCCGTTACAACAATGCCCGCGACCGGAGCACGATCAGCCTGTCGTTTGCAGCGCGTTTCTAGCAACGGTGCAGCCTCGCCCGCGACGTGAAAGTTCGCCGCATTACCGAAGACAACGACCCGAAAATGAAAAGAGGCAGCCCGAGGCCGCCTCTTTCCTGTCGAAGCCGATTTCGGATCGTCAGAATTTGTAGTTGAGGCCGGCGCGTACCGTCGTCACCGACATTCCGATTCCGACCGGGACATTGCCGCCACCGATGGCGTATTTTCTTTCGGTAAGGTCGATGTAAAGAACCTCTGCCTTCGCGGTCCAGTTCGGCGCGAGCATCATTTCCGCGCCGCCGCCGATCACCCAGCCACGGTGGGTCTGGCTATCGCCGAACGAGAGGGCCGCACCGAGAATATTGGCATCGAGTTGGCCCGATGCCTTGCCGGTTGCAAAGCCGCCGGTGACGTACAGCAACGTCGTGTCGAACGCATATCCGAGCCGTCCGCGCAACGTAGCGATATACGTCAGATCCGCTTTCATGTTCGCGGCAATGTTGCCGAGCGCGTTGTTGTAGTTGATGGTCAGGGGCATCGATCTCTTGATGCCCGACCAGGAATAATCACCTTCTACGCCGAAGACCGCGCTTCCCACCTGCCAGTTGTAACCGACGTTGAAGCCGATCAGGCCGCCGCGCGGATTGATGTCGGATGGCGTGAGACCACCGACATTGTTCTGACGCAGATCGCCGGCGTTGATATTGGTCCTGGTCCAGCCATAGCCGCCGACAACGCCCAGATAGAAGCCTGTCCAGCTTGGCGCCGGCGACGACACCGGCAACGCCTTGGTCGGCATCGGCGTCCGCGACATATCCGCGGCAAAAGCCGACGACATCATCAGCCCCGCAACCGCAGTCCCACAAGCAATCGAACGAAACAACATTCTGCCCCCGATTTTCATTTTTAATGGCAACCATCTAATGGCTCAGTGAGCTAATAAAGTCCAGCATCGGGAGGACGGTTGTCCCGGCCGGGTGCGGGGAGCCGGGGATACCAGCGTTGCCGGCGAGGCAAGGGTTCGGGGGAAGGAGGATAGGGGTGGTGCCGTTGCGGGTGGCCACCACAGCAAAAAGGCGCTCGCGGGTTCGCGGCGCCTTTGTCTAACCGTCTGATATCAAGAGCCAAATTGGAGCGGGCGAAGGGATTCGAACCCTCGACCCCGACCTTGGCAAGGTCGTGCTCTACCCCTGAGCTACACCCGCATCCGTGGCATGGCGCCGGCCGAAGCCGGGGCCGCCGGGCGTTCCTATAGACACAGGCCCGCCTCTTTGCAACCACGGTGACGGTCGGCCGGCCAAGAAAGCGGTCTCGGCCCCCTGCACCTCACCGAGCCTCCCTCAACCGATGCCCGCCACGCCGCAAGACCTGTTTGCCGCCCTCGACCGGCTCGGCATTTCGCACACGACCGTCTCTCACCCGCCGCTGTTCACGGTCGCCGAATCCCGCGATCTGCGCGGAAAAATCCCCGGCGGCCATACCAAGAACCTGTTTTTGCGCGACAAAAAAGCGGCGGTCTATCTGGTGGTGGCCTCGGAGGACGCGCTGATCGACCTCAAGGGCCTGCATCGGCGACTCGGTGCCAACGGCCGGTTCTCCTTCGGCTCGGCGGAGCTGATGATGGAACTCCTCGGGGTTCGACCCGGCTCGGTGACACCTTTTGGCGTCATCAACGATACCGAGCACCGGGTGAGCGTGGTGCTCGACGCGGCGATGATGGAGCATTCCGTGCTCAACTATCATCCGCTCGACAACACCATGACCACCACCATCGGCCGGGACGACCTCGTCCGGTTCCTGGAAGCGACCGGGCACCCGCCACGGATTGAGACGGTCTCCGGCAGCGAATCATCGCCGCACCCGGACGATTGAATTTAGGTTCCACATGCCCATGTTTCCGGCATACACAGACGGCCCACCGGCGGCATGTCAGCCGGGTTCGGATTGAGTGCGACAGAGCGCAGGACGGCGAGGATCAATGCTGCAGAATGGCGGAGACACACCGGGATCGTTGACGGGTCTGGCAGGAGCAGCCGCGCCCGCAGACGACGTGATCAAGGACACCACGACGCAGACCTTCATGAAGGACGTGATGGAAGAATCACGTCGTCAGCCGGTGCTGGTCGACTTCTGGGCGCCGTGGTGCGGCCCGTGCAAGCAGCTCACGCCGGTTCTGGAAAAGAGCGTGCGCGCCGCCAAGGGCAAGGTGAAGCTCGTCAAGATGAACATCGACGAGCACCCGCAGGTGGCGGGGCAACTCGGCATCCAGTCGATCCCCGCGGTGATCGCGTTCGTCAACGGCCAGCCGGCGGACGGTTTCATGGGCGCGCTGCCGGAAAAGCAGGTGCTCGAATTCCTGCAACGGCTCACCAAAGGCGCGGTCGGCGCGGAAGAACGCGACGGCCTCAAGGCTGCGGAGGAAGCGCTCGCCGCCGGTGACGCGGCTGGTGCTGCGGACATCTATGCCGCGCTGCTCGCCGAAGATGCGAACAACGTCACGGCGATCGCCGGTCTCGCGCGCTGCCAGCTCGAACTCGGCTCGGTTGAGCAGGCGAAGCAGACGCTGGCTTTGGTGCCCGCCGCGAAACACAACGATCCCGCCTATGCCGCCGCGCATGCGGCGATCGAACTTGCCGAACAGGCGCAGTCACTCGGACCAGTCACCGAACTCGAACAGAAGATCGCCGCAAATCCGGCCGATCATCAGGCCCGTTTCGATCTCGCGGCGGCGCTCAATGCCGCCGGCAAGCGCGAAGAGGCGACCACGCATCTGCTGGAAATCTTCAAGCGTGACCGCAAATGGAATGACGATGCGGCACGCAAGCAGCTCGTGCAGTTCTTCGAGGCATGGGGCTCGGCCGATCCGGCGACAGTCGACGGCCGCCGCCGGCTATCGACGCTGATGTTCGCCTGAGCGTGAAGCGCAAGACGCACCGTCTCCTCCGTATGAGGTGCAAGCTGAGAGACAAGTTGGGATTGTTGCGATGCCGATGAATGCAAATTATCGCGGCCCCGCCGATCTGCCGCATGTCATTCCGGTGTTCCCGCTGCCGGGCGCGCTGCTGCTGCCGCGTGGCCAGATGCCGCTCAATATCTTCGAGCCGCGCTATCTGGCAATGATTGACGATGCGCTGCGCGACGGGCATCGGCTGATCGGCATGATCCAGCCCGACCCGGCGCAATCCGGACCAAGCGATGCACCGCCGCTGTACAAGGTCGGATGTGTCGGCCGTATCACCCAGCTCGCCGAAAGCGGCGACGGCCGCTATCTGATAGAGCTGACCGGCATCGCCCGTTTTGCGATCGAAGAGGAGTTGACCGTCTCCACCGCCTATCGGCAATGCCGCGTCGCCTATACGTTTTCCGACGACTTCGAACCGCGCAAGGGCGAGGACGCCGTCGATCGCGACGCGCTGCTCAAGGCGCTGCGCGAATTCCTGGAGGCCAATAATCTCAAGGCCGACTGGGACGGTATCGAGAAGGCGCCCAACGAAGCACTGGTCAATGCGCTTGCGATGATGTCTCCTTATGGCGCACCGGAGAAGCAGGCTCTGCTCGAAGCGAAAGACCTCAAGACACGGGCGGAGATTCTGGTGGCCGTCACCGAAATCGAGCTTGCCAAGAAGAACACCGACGGCGAAACCAAGCTGCAATAAAACAGTATCAGACGAGGGCGGCCGATGACCGAGACCAGCGACTTGAAGACCAGATCGGTCGATCCGAAGCTGCTCGAAATTCTCGTCTGTCCGCTCACCAAAGCCACGCTTGAATACGACGCGGCGCGGCAGGAGTTGATCTCGCGCAGCGCCAAGCTCGCCTATCCGATCCGCGACGGCATTCCGATCATGCTGCCGGAAGAAGCCCGTAAGCTCGACTGACAGCGGATGACAACGATGCTCAAAGTGTGGGGCCGCAAGAACTCGATGAACGTGCAGAAGGTGATGTGGGCGCTGGCCGAACTCGGGCTGCCGAACGAACGCATCGATGCCGGCGGCGCCTTCGGACAGACCAAAGACCCGCAGTATCTCGCCATCAATCCCAATGCACTGGTGCCGACGCTGGTCGACGGCGATTTCACGCTGTGGGAATCCAATTCGATTGTCCGTTATCTCGCCGCGCGTCACGATGACAATCGCCGGCTGGAGCCGGCCGACCTGCAAGTGCGCGCACGCGCGCAAATGTGGATGGACTGGCAACTATCGGTGCTCCAGCCCTCGCAACGTGACCTGTTCTGGGGTCTGATCCGCACCGCACCGGATAAGCGCGTTGCCGCCGCCATCGATGCGTCGCGCGCGAAGAACACCAACGCGATGGCGATGCTCGACGCGCAGCTTGCCAGGACCACCTATGTCGCCGGCGATGCTTTCACCTACGGCGATATTCCGGTGGCGATCAATGCGTACCGCTACTGGGCGCTGGTGCCGGACCATCCACCGCTCCCGCATGCGCGCCGCTGGTATGACACGATCGCGGCGCGGCCGGCTTTCGCCGCGCATGTGAGCGCGGTGCCGTTGTCGTAAGCGATCTCCCTCTCGAAGCCTCATGGTGAGACGGCTCGCACTTGCGAGCCTCTCACCATGGGCGGGCACAATGCTGTGGCCGCGTTCGACGACCTAGATCGGTTCGCCGCGCAATAGCTTCGGTACTTCGCCGGTGATGCCGGCGGCCTCGCGAATGAAGAACGACTTCACCGCCGGCATGCGCTCGACCAGACCAAGCCCGACGTCACGGATGATCCGCAACGCATCGGAGTGATTGGAGAACAACCGGTTCAGCCCATCGGTGGCGACGCCCATGGTCGCGGTGTCGAAGCGGCGCCAGCGCTGATACCGCTCCAGCACATCATAAGTACCGGGATCGAGGCCGAGCCGCGCCGCATCGGCGATCACTTCAGCCAGCGCCGCCACATCGCGAAGGCCCATGTTAAGGCCCTGCCCGGCAATCGGATGGATCACATGCGCCGCGTCGCCGATCAGCGCGATGCGATCGGCGATGAACGCGCGCGCGGTGTAAAGCCCGAGTGGAAACGCGCGGCGCGGGCCGGTCGCGGCGATGTCGCCGAGCTTGAGGCCGAACCGTCGCTCCAGCTCCGCATGAAATTCATCATCGGACAGCGCGACGATGCGCTCCGCTTCTTTCGTCTCCTCCGTCCACACCAGCGACGAGCGGCGTCCGGTGAGCGGCAGGATCGCGAATGGGCCGGACGGCAGGAAATGCTCCTCGGCGCGACCATTGTGATCGCGCTCATGCGTGACCGTGGTGACGATGCCGGACTGCTTGTAGTCCCAACCGTGGAAGGCGATGCCGGCATGTTCGCGCACCCGCGAGCGAGCGCCGTCGGCGCCGACGAGAAGACGCGCGGTCATGCGCCCGCCGTCGGCGAAGGTCACATCGGCCGTCGCAGAATCGACAGTGAAATCGCTGACCGCCGTCGCGCGCAGCGTCACGCCGACCTCTTTGGCGCGCGCGACCAGCACGTCGATCAGGTCGCGGTTCTCGACCATATGCGCGAACGGCTCGCCCGGCGTCACCTCGCCGCCGAAGGTGAGCAGCACCGGACGCACCACGTCCTGCAACTTGCTGTCGGTCACCACCATGTCGAGGATCGGCTGCGCCTTGTCCGCCATCGGTGCCCAGGCGCCGATGGTCTCGAACAGGCGGCGCGCGGCGGCCGCGATCGCCGAGGCGCGGCCATCGCGCGATGCGCCACCGAGCGTCGGGTCGGCCACCGTTACCGCGAACGAGCGGCCCAGCGCCTGACGCAACGCGATGGCAAGACCAAGCCCGGCAAAGCCGGCACCGGCGATCACCACATCGCACCGTGCCGCATGAGACGCGGCCGATTCCGCTTTCTGCGTCTGTTGCCTTGATTCCGCCACGCCAACGCTCCGTTGTGTCGTCCAGCTTTAGCACTTCGTCTCCACAAACAGAACATGCCAAACCGCACCGGCGATCCCCCGAAGAAACGGACCCGGCGTCACCTTTTCGGCACTATCGTTGCGACGCTGGTTGCGGCGTTCGTCGCCGGCGTGATCGGCTTCGTGTTCGCCTATCCGCTCGCCGGCGCGCTGGTCTGTCCGCGCTGCTTCGGTTTCGCGCCGATCGCCGGCAACACTTATGTGGAGGCCGCCATGCCGGCCGCGGACCGGGCACGCGCGGCAGCGACACTGCGGCAGGCGCGCGCGATGGTCCTGCAATTCTATGGATCGCTCGACGCCGATCCGGCGGTCTTCATCTGCGCTACGCCGGAGTGCTATCGCCGGTTCGGCGGCGGCGGTTCGCGCGGCATGGCGATGCTGGACCGGATGCTGGTCCTCGCGCCCGACGGCACGACGCCGGTGATCGCCGCGCATGAATTGTCGCATGTGGAATTGCATGCCCGCGCCGGCGCCTGGCGGGTCTGGTTCGGCGCGATCCCGCGCTGGTTCGACGAAGGTCTGGCGATCAACGTTTCCGACGATCCGCGCTATCTGCTGCCGGGCACCGGCGCTGCACGCTGCCGCGCGCGCACGCGCGATCCACTGCCGGAGACACGGCGTGACTGGATGGCGCAGGCCGACGATGGGCTTTATGCGGTGTCCGCCTGTCGCGTCAGCGAGTGGCTGGCGGATCATGACGGGCGCAAGGGCGTACTCGCGCTCGCGGCGCGGATCGCCGGCGGCGGCAGCTTCGACGCGCCGGAGCGCTGATTTTGCTTTCATCCGGCCGGGAGCCATGACTACATGCACAAACGCGCCGGCCGGTTCCATGGCCATATCCATGGTCGTGTCCGCGTTTCCCGCAGGGCGAACGATGGCTACTCCCGTTCAAGATTTGTTGTCGATCCTCGATATCGAGCAGCTCGATCTCAACCTGTTTCGCGGCCGCTCGCCGAAGTCGAGCTGGCAGCGGGTGTTCGGCGGACAGGTGATCGCGCAGGCGCTGGTCGCCGCGATCCGGACCGTCGACGGGCCGCAACCACATTCGTTGCACGCCTACTTCATCCTGCCGGGCGACCCCAACGTACCAATCATCTATGACGTCGACCGCCTGCGCGACGGCCGCAGCTTCACCACCCGCCGCGTCACCGCGCGCCAGCACGGCCACGCCATCTTCTCGATGCTGACCTCGTTCCATGTGGAGGAACCGAGCCTCACGCATCAGGCCGACATGCCGAATGTCGCGACGCCGGAAGAACTCACCGGCGATGCCGCCATGCGCAAGGCGCTGCTGCCGTCGATGCCCGGTCCGGTGCGCAGCTATTTCGAGAAAGAGCGGCCGATCGAGCTGTGTCCGGTCGACGACCGCTACAGCGGCAAGAAAATCGCCGACGGCCATTTCAACATGTGGATCCGCACCACCGAGAAGCTGCCCGACGATCCAGCGATCCATCAGGCGATCCTCGCCTATGCCTCTGACATGACGCTGCTCGACACCGCGCTGGCGCGGCACGGCCGCAGCCTGTTCGAGCCGGATTTCATGGGCGCGAGCCTCGACCATGCGCTGTGGTTTCACCGGCCGTTCCGCGCCGACGAATGGCTGCTCTACGCGCAGGACAGCCCTAGCCTGCAGAACGCGCGCGGCTTTTCGCGCGGGCTGATCTTCCAGCGCGACGGCACGCTCGTCGCATCCGTCTCGCAGGAAGGGCTTGTGCGCCAGAAGCGCACGTCATGATGAAAATCCTTACCGTCGCTCTCGTCACCATCTTCGGTCTTTGCGCCACCGCCGCTTATGCGGCGAGCGATCGGCGTCCGGCGCCGCCGGGGGCGCCTGAAGACGCGCCGCCGGAATACACCCGGTTCACGCCGGCGGAACTGGAAAAGGGATTTCTCGCGCTCGCCTTCGGCTCCGATCTGCGGGTCGGCGGCAAGCCGAAGGGCATCCGCAAATTCACCGGGACGGCGAAGATCGCCGTGCTCGATCAGGGCAGCGTGTCGCGCGGCGACCGCTACAAGGCGGTGGTGCGCGAATTCGCCCGCGTGATCCCGCATCTCGACGCGAAGCTCACCGACACGGAAGACGACGCCAATGTCACGGTGCGGCTGATCGACGAAAAGAATTTCCTCGGCGCAATGGAACAGGCCTTCGGCAAGCAGGTGGCGCGCGATTTCGTGGCCAAGACCGACCCGCAGTGCATGACCAGCCTGAAGTCGCGGCCGGACGGCACCATCGTGCGCGCGGACGTGTTCATCATCGTCGATCAGGGCGACGACGTGTTCTTCGACTGCGCTTATCACGAGACGCTGCATGCGTTCGGCCTGTCGAACCACGCCGACAGCAATCCGTTCACGACGCTGAACCAGACCCGCACCGTCGGCTATCTCAGTGTCTACGACCGCGCGATGTTGACGATCCTGTACGATCCGCGCATGCAGCCGGGCTTTTCCGCGAAGGAAGCGAGCGGGGTGCTGCCGGCGATCCTGAAAGACCTCGGCAACGTGGTGCGCTAGCGTATTTTACCGCGCAAGTTACCGCGCAGGCCGCTCCGTCGCCGGCACGCCGAGAACAGGCTCGCTGTCGGTGGCGATCTTCGGCAGTTCGCCGGCCGCCTCCAGCACCGGATAAGCCACCGACACGATGTGCGAATGAATGCGGCGCAGATCGCGCAGCACATCGAGATGCAGCGACGTGGTTTCCAGCGTTTCCGGGCGCCCCTCGCGCAAGCGCTCCAGATGCCGCTCCGCCGCCAGCAGTTCGGCGGCGCGCATCTCGGTCTTCTGGTCGAGCAGGCGGCGCGCATCGGCCGGCGCACCGGACATGAAGACGGCAAAGGCGAGTTTCAGGCTGTCGAGAATCTGCCGGTGGATGGCTTCCAGCTCGGCCGCGCCGGCGGGCGAGAATTGCGTCTGCCGCTTGATCTTCTTGGCCGCAAGCTCGCTCAGATTCTTCTCGATGATGTCGCCGATGTGCTCGAGATTGATCGCGAAGGAGATGATCTCCATGGCGCGATGCCCTTCGGCCTCGGCCAGCGCGCCGCGCGTGAGCCGGGTAACATAAAGCTTGATCGCCTCGTCGAGCCGGTCGACCGCGTTATCCATCCGCGCCACCGCGGCGACCAGCCGGCGGTCGTTGGTCATCAACGCGGTCATCACCTGCCGCAACATCGCCTCGACCAGATCGCCCATGCGCAGCGTCTCACGCGCCGCATCGGCCAGAGCAAGCGACGGCGTGTCGAGCACGCTGTCGTCGAGATAGCGCGGCGCGCCAGGATCGTCGGTCTGAACGCGCGCGGGCAGCAGCCATTCCAGGAGCCGCGCCAGCGGATCGAGCAGGCCGATGAACAGCAGGGCCGTTCCGACATTGAACGCGATGTGGAACGCCGCCGTCAGCTTGGCGAGATCGGGGATGAGGCCAGGAAGCAATGCCGCCAGCGGCTTGAGAAACGGAACGACGAGGACGATACCGACCACGCGATTGATCAGATTGCCGAGCGGCAGGCGGCGGCTGGCGGGATCGCCGGCGCGCACGCCCTCGAACACCGGATTGATGGCGCTGCCGAGATTGGCGCCGAGCACCAGCGCGAGCGCCGCTTCCGGCGCGACGAAGTTCGAGTAGGCGAGCGACATGATCAGCAGCACCACGGCGACGCTGGAATGCGCCGCCCAGGTCAGCAAGGCCGCGACGAGGATGCAGAACACCGGATCGCTGGTGATGGCGCGCAGCAACGTCCGTACAACGGGGGCATTCTCCGCCGGCGCAAGCGTGTTGAGAAGAATGTGTAGCGCCAGCAGCATCAGCCCGAGGCCGATGGCGACACGGCCAAGGTCGCGCGCGCGGCCGCCGCTGCTGCTCTTGAACGCGATCACGCCCGCCAGGACGAACACCGGCGCGATCGCGGAGATGTTGAATGACAGCACCTGCACGATCAGCGTCGTGCCGATATTGGCGCCGAGCATGATCGCCAGTGCGGGGACGAGCGCGACGATGCCTTCGGCGGCGAACGAAGCCGTCATCAGGCCGGTCGCGGTACTGCTTTGCAGGAGCGCTGTGAGGCCGAGCCCGGCGGCGAAAGCGGACAGGCGGTTGCCGAGCGCCACCTGGAGAAAGCGGCGCAACTGCGTGCCGTAGGCGCGCAGGATGCCGCTGTTGACCATGTGCAGACCCCACAGCAGCAGCGCGACGCCGCCCATGAGGTCGAGAATGACGATCGTACCCATCGGACCTGACAACCTTTTAGCGGAACTTTTGCTCCCGGCGAACGAAACATCAGGCCCGCGAGGCTGCCTGAATATTAGGCAAATCTGGCGCGCGTTTGCGCGGCGCGTCTGTGACGTACGGCCCCCGACGCCGCGATCGAAAAATTATCCAACGAAATCAGCTCGATAGACACCTCCCCCGCGGTTGGCACGGCAATTGATTCTGTTGCTCCGGCTTGGCGCGCAAAACGCACATGTCGTGAGTTTTGCCGCGCCAAACCCAGTGAAACCGCCCGCACTGCGTCACCAAAACACCGGGCTCAAGCGGGGATCGAATCCATGAAGATCGTCATGGCCATCATCAAGCCGTTCAAGCTCGACGAGGTGCGCGACGCCTTGACCGGCGTCGGCGTGCAGGGCCTCACCGTCACCGAAGTGAAGGGCTACGGCCGCCAGAAGGGTCACACCGAGATCTATCGCGGCGCGGAGTACGCCGTGAGCTTCCTGCCGAAGCTGAAGATAGAGCTGGCGGTCGCCAGCGAGCAGGTCGACCGCGTAATCGCCGCTATCACCGGTGCCGCCAAGACCGGCCAGATCGGCGACGGCAAGATTTTCGTGTTCGGACTCGATCACGCCGTGCGCATCCGCACCGGCGAAACCGATTCCGCGGCGCTGTGAGCGCAAACCTCTTCACAAGGAGTGAGATCATGACGTTCAAGCTTTCATCGCGCGCGATGTGGGGCATCGCCGCGTGTGGCGCGGGCCTGGTGTTGTCGGACTGGGCTCTTGCCCAGACCGCGGCGCCAGCCGCTGCAACTGCAGCGCCGGCCGCGGCAGCCGCCGCGCCGAAACTCGACACCGGCGACACCGCATGGATGCTGACATCCACCGCGCTGGTGCTGATGATGACCATCCCCGGCCTCGCGCTGTTCTACGGCGGCATGGTCCGCCGCAAGAACGTGCTGGCGACCATCACGCAGAGCTTCGCCATCACCTGTCTGGTGAGCGTGCTGTGGATGATCTTCGGCTATTCGCTCGCCTTCACCGAAGGCAGCATGAACGCCTATATCGGCAGCCTGTCGAAGGCGATGCTGAGCGGCGTCACCAACACCACCGTGAACTCGCTCGCCGCGACAATCCCGGAGTGGGTGTTCATCATGTTCCAGATGACATTCGCCATCATCACGCCCGCCTTGATCACCGGCGCATTCGCCGAGCGCATGAAGTTCTCCGCGATGATGTGGTTCATGGGCCTGTGGCTGGTGCTGGTCTATCTGCCGATCGCGCACTGGGTCTGGGGCGGCGGCTTCCTCGGCTCGGCCGGCGTGCTCGACTTCGCCGGCGGCACCGTGGTGCACATCAACGCTGGTATCGCCGGTCTTGTCGCCGCGCTGATCATCGGCAAGCGCAAGGGTTACGGCACGGTCAACACCGCGCCGCATAACCTCACGTGGTCGCTGATCGGCGCCTCCCTCCTCTGGGTCGGCTGGTTCGGCTTCAACGCCGGCTCCGCGGTGGGCTCCAACGCGCTCGCGGGCGTGGCGATGCTCAACACGCAGGTCGCCACCGCCGCGGCGGCGCTCGCCTGGATGGTCTGCGAATGGATCGTGCTGAAGAAGCCGAGCCTGCTCGGCATCATCTCCGGCGCGGTCGCGGGCCTTGTCGCCATCACGCCGGCGGCTGGCTTCGTCAATCCGACCGGCGGTCTGATCATCGGCATCGTCGCCGGCATCGGCTGCTACATCGCAGCGGTGCATGTGAAGAAGGCGCTCGGTTACGACGACTCGCTCGACGTGTTCGGCGTGCACGGCGTCGGCGGCATCATCGGCGCGATCCTCACCGGCGCGTTCGCGGACACCGCGATCAACGAACTCGGCAAGGACGCGAGCGTGATGACGCAGGTATACGGCGTCGCCATCACCATCGTCTACACGGCGGTGGTCAGCGCGATCCTGCTCTTCATCATCAAGGCGGTGATCGGCCTGCGGCCGACGGCACAGGAAGAAGAGGAAGGTCTCGACATCACCCAGCACGGCGAGACCGTGCAGTAAGGGCTCGGTCGGGACGGATACCCGGCACCATCCCGGCCGTCGAGGGGCTCCGGTTCGCAAGGACCGGGGCCTCTCTCTTTTTTGGTGTGTGGTACGCACCCCATCCGTTCGCCCCCGCGAAAGCGGGGGCCCACGCCTGGCCACATCACGGGGTGCCGCAAAGTGTGGATTCCCGCTTTCGCGGGAATGAGCGGAGAAATCGATTTAACGCGGCGCTTTCAATCGTCTCGCCATGAAATCGGCAAGATGATGCTTCCACTGCTTCGCCTGCAACGCCGTGTAGTGCCCGCGCGAGTCAGGCCCGGCCGGAACGATCCGCGTCTCGGCACTCGGAACGCGCGCGGAGAGGCCATCGAGCGAGCCGAGCGCGGCCGGATTTAATTCGTCGTCGGCGAAATTGATCGCAAGCAGCGGCGCCGTGATACGGTTCAACCCCGGCGCGGGATCGTAGTCCATCGACGATTCGAGCTGATACAGACGATCATTGGCGTCGCCCTTGCGCGCGCGCTCGACCATCTGCCGGTACAGCGCATCGGCCTCCGCCCGCGTCGGCGCACGCTCCTGCAGACGCACGACGCTCTGCGTCATCAGCGCACCGAACGGCGTCAGCGTATAGCGCGTCGGCTGCTGTTCGTAGTTGCCGCCGTTCCAGCCCGGATCGCTGCGGATCGATTCGATCTGCATGCGCCGCTGCATCCAGTTGCGGCCGCTCATGGCCGCCGGCTGGCTGGCGAGCGGCACCAGCGCATCCATGAAATCCGGGAATGTCTGGCCCCAGAGCCAGGTGAGCATGCCGCCCATGGACAGGCCGAGCACCAGCCGCACATGCTGGATGCCGAGTCCTTCCGTCAGCAGCCGGTGTTGTGCCACGACCATGTCGGCATATCGGTACTGCGGAAATCGTGCGCGCAGGCCGTTGCTCGGCTTGCTCGATCCGCCGAAGCCGATGGCATCCGGCATGACGAGATAGAACTGCGATGCGTCGAGCGGCTGGCCGGGACCGAATAGTTCGTCGGCCAGTTCCGGCACGAGCCATCCCTTGGCGCTGCCCGTCGTGTTGTGCAGCAGCAGCACCGCGTTGACGATCGCGCCCTGTGCATCGCGGCGCGGCGCACCCAGCGTCAGATAGTGCTGGCGCAATTCCGGCAGGCGCTCGCCGCTCTGGAAGAGAAAATCGCGGATCGTGAAATCGGCTTCGCGCGGTTCGAGCATGGACATCGGCGGCTCACCTTGGGCGGCTTAGTGTTGCTGCAGGATCGAAGGCATGACCATCGCCATCGAAATTGGCAAGGGGGGTTTAGGCGCCGGCCGCGCATGTCCTGCCGCTTGCAACCCGAAACACCCCCTGCCAGAACGGCGCATGGCCAGCCGTCAGGAGGATCGGGTGACAACAGCGTCGGTGACCGCGGTGCGTAGCGTCGATCTCGCGGTGCAGGATCTCGAGGCCGCCAAGGCGTTCTTCACCCGCGCCTGGCATCTGCAGCCGGTTGCGGACGAAGGCGGTATCGCTTTTTTCCGGGCGAGCGGCCCGTGCTTTCACGTCCTCAGCCTGCGCGCTTCCGCGAGCGGCCCGGCGCTGCTGCGGATCAACCTGCAAGCCGCCGACCGATCGGACGTGACGGCCTTGTATGACCGGGTTTGCGCGCTCGGCCAGCCGACCGACGGTACGCCGCGCGCGCTGCACGGCCCGGGCGGCGGCTTCGGATTCGGCTTTCGCGATCCGGAAGGGCGCAACTTCGCGGTGGTGTGCGACGTTGCCGATCATCGCGACAGCGCTGTCGCCGCCGACCGACCGACCAAGATCTCGCACGTCAACCTCAACTGCCGCGACAACGACGCCTCCTTTGCGGTGCTGTCGGCGCTCGGTTTCAAATTGTCGGACCAGACCAGGCAATTCCGTTTCATCCGCTGCAACAGCGACCACCACAGCCTGGTGCTCGGCTTCAACGACAACACCAATCTCAATCACATCGCCTTCGAGATGCCGAATCTCGAGGCGGTAATGCGCGGCATCGGCCGCATGCGCGACCACGGCCACGGCGTCGAATGGGGTCCGGGCCGGCACGGGCCGGGCAACAACGTGTTCGCCTATTTCTGCGGACCGGAGGAAATGCCGCTCGAATACACCGGCGAGATGCAGCAGGTGGACGACAGCTATCAGATCCGCAAACCGGAGGACTGGCGCTGGCCGCCCGGACGGCTCGATCACTGGGGCATCACGCCCGGACCGAGCGCGCGGGTGAAGAAGGCACAGGCGCTGTATCAGTTCACCGACGACGGCTACCGGCTAGAAGGTTAGTTCGCCGGAATATTCGCGGCCTTGATCATGTCGCCCCATTTCTTGCGCTCGTCGACGATCAGCCTAGCGAACTCGTCCGGCGTATTGCTGACGAGCTTGATCCCCGACTGGGTGACGAACCGCTGCATCGACGGCTGACGCAGCGCCTTGACGACTTCCGCCTGCAACCGCGCGACGATCTGCGGCGACGTGCCGGCGGGCGCCATCAGGCCGAACCAGGATGACGCCTGCCAGTCCGGCAACCCTGCTTCGATCGAGGTCGGCACGTCGGGCAGCACCGATAGCCGCTCCTTGCCGGCAACGGCGAGCGGCGTCAGCGCGCCGGACTTGATATGCGCGATCACGATCGGCGGATTGTCGACCACGCCGTCGATATGGCCGGCGAGCAGATCGTTCACCGCCGGCGCCGCGCCCTTGTACGGCACATGCGTCACCGTCACGCCGGCGACATGCACCAAGAGCGCCTGCCCGAGATGTCCGGTGGTGCCGATGCCGGCGGAGCCGAACGTCAGCTTGCCGGGATTGGCTTTCGCCGTCGCGATGAAGTCCTTCAGCGTCTTGATGCCGGTCTTGGGATGGACCAGCACCAGCATCGGCATGTCGGCGACCAGCGAGATTGGCGTGAACGCCTTGTCCGGATCGTAAGGCATCGACTTGTAGAGGAACTGGTTGATGCTCTGGATGCCCGGCGAGGTCATCATCAGCGTGTAGCCGTCCGGCTCCGCCTTCGACACCAATTCGGCACCGATATTGCCGCCTGCGCCGGGTTTGTTCTCGACGATCACCGGCTGGCCGAGGCCTTTCGACATTTCCTCGCCCACCGCGCGCGCGAGCACGTCGACCAAACCGCCGGCCGGAAACGGCGCGACGATGCGGATCGTCCTGTCAGGATAGGTCTGCGCGGCCGCCGGCGACACGCCAAGCGATAGCAGGCCGGCCGCGGCAACAACCGCGAACCACCTTGACACGAACACCGCGAATGACGGTTGCATCCCGATCCCTCCCTGCAGGGTTTTGTGTGCTGTTATTTTTTGGCGCAAAAGCAAACATGCGATCCTGAACCGGTCAAGTGTGACCCGTTGTAGCGACCGCGGGAGCCGGCGGGCGTTATTGGCTTCCCACGGCCGCGGCGATACAAGACCGCGACAACGGGCACCGCTGAAAAGATGCCCCGAAAGGACGCTCATGACGACCAAGACATTCATCCAGCCGCGCGGCATGGCCGAGGCCGTCGGCCCGTTCTCGCGCGCGGTGCTGATCGGCGAATATCTGCACATCGCCGGTACCACCGCGTTGAGCCACATCACCGGCGACTATTACGAACGCTACGTTCCGCCCGGCATCGAGGAGCAGACCCGGCTGACGCTCGACAACATCAAGATGTGCGTCGAGGATGCCGGCGGCACCATGGATGACATCTTCAAGGTCGTCATCATGCTTAAAAATCCGGAAGACTACAGGAAGATGAACGCGGTGCGCGGCGAGTATTTCCGGAACGCGCCGCCGATCAGCACCTGCTTCCGCGCCGAGGTGATGCGCCCGGATATTCTGGTGGAGATCGAGGCGGTCGCCTGGCTGCCGAACGCTGGCAAGCGCTGACGAGGCCGGCGGGGCCTCACGCGCACCCGCGATTTCGTCGCCAGCGTCTTTACCGCCGCCGGCTAGCGATCAGCAATGCGATAGCCGATGCCTGGCTCGGTCAGGATCACGCGCGGATCGTCGGGGCGCTCCTCGATCTTCTGCCGCAGTTGCCCAACATAGACGCGGAGATATTGCGTATCCTCGGTGTGCGCCGGACCCCAGACGGCGGCGAGAATTTGCCGGTGCGTGACGACCCGTCCGGCGTGCTTGGCCAGAAACGCCAGAAGCTCGAACTCTTTCGGCGTCAACTTCAGCTCGACACCACCGCGCATGACGCGATGACGAACCGCGTCTACCTCCAGCCCCCCCACTTTCAGGACAGGCACCTCGGCGTTGCGCTGCATCCGGTGGCGGAGCGCCGTGCGCATCCGCGCCAGCAACTCGCCGACATTGAACGGCTTGTTGACGTAATCGTCGGCGCCGAGATCGAGCGCCTCGATTTTTTCCATCTCGCGCTCGCGCGCCGACAGGACCACGATCGGCACATCCGAAAATTGCCGGACCTGGCGGATAACATCCTTGCCGTCGCCATCGGGCAGACCGAGATCGAGCAGCACGATATCCGGCGTTTCCGCGGCAATACGCTTGACGCCCTCCGCCGCGGTCGCCGCGCTGGCAACCTGATAGCTGTTGGCCTCCAGCGCCGGCTTGAGGAAGCGCAGGATCGCCGCTTCGTCATCCACCACCAGAACCTGGTATTTCGCGGTCATGCCGGCATCGCCTCGCGTGGGAATGTGAGCACAAAGCGCGCGCCGCGGCCATCCGCAACCGGACTTTGCGCCGCGATCCGGCCGCCGTGCGCTTCCAAAATTCCCTTGGCGATGGCAAGGCCGAGCCCGGTGCCCTGTCCGCCGTCGGCAAGTGTGGTCGCACCCTGATCCATCACTTGCGGCGAACGCTCTGGCCCGCGCACGAATTTATCGAACAGATGCGGCAACGTTTCCGATGGAATTCCCGGTCCATTGTCGGTCACACGAATGACAACCGTATTTGTATCGGCCTGCGCGTCGATCTCGATCCGCGTCTCGTCTCCTGTATGAGCGACCGCATTGCGCACCACATTGCCGATCGCCTGCTCGGCCAGCGTCGCATCGGCGCGGACCAAGGGCACCTCATCCGGCCACAGCACCGTGACGGTCTGCCGCGCGCCATGACGGCGCGCCGCTGAGACGACGCGATTGACCACGTCCCTGAGATCGAGCCAGTCGCGCCGCAACTCCAGCGCGCCGGCATCGATCCGGGCAATCGCCAAAAGATTGCGCACCATCTCGTCGAGACCTTCCGCCTCCTGCCGGATCTGCCCGAGCAAATCGCGCTGCGCCGCCGGCGCGAGCTTGTCGCCATAATCGATCAGGCCGGTGGCGGCACCGAGAATCGACGACAGCGGCGTGCGGAAATCATGCGAGACGGATGCCAGCAAGGTGTTGCGCATGCGCTCGGTCTCCGTCGCGGTTTTCGCGTCGATCATATCGCGCGCCAGCAGAGCGCGATCGAACGCCGCCGCCGCCTGTTCAACGAGCGTATCGAACAGCGCCCGGCTTTCGGAATCGAGCGGCTCGCCGTTCTTGCCACGCCCAAGCCCGACCACGCCGAGAACCTTGTCGCCGATCCGCAGCGGCACGAAAAACCACGGGATGATCGGCAGCGTCGCACTCCCCGTCCCCGCCGGCTCGTTGTGCGTCGAAGCCCAGCGCGCCGCCGTCATCGCCGCCGCGTCAAGCTCATCATCGGGCGGCCACGCCGCCACCAATGTCAGCTCGCCATCGCGTGGCACCAGCACGACGACACCACGATTGAGACTGGTGTGGATTTCACTGGCCGCGCCTTCGGCGATGGCATCGGGTGTCGCGAGACCGGAGAGCCGCCGCGTGAACTCATAGAGCCGGCGCATGGCCCGCATCCGGTTCGCGGCGATCCGGGCCTGATCCTTGACGCGGCCGGCCAGAACCGAGCTGACCACCGCGACGACCAGAAAGATCAGCAGCGCCAGAAACTCATACGGCTCGGCGATGGTGAAGGTATGGAGCGGCGGGATGAAGAAGAAATTATAGGTGAGGAACGACAGCACCGACGCATAGATCGCCGCCCAGAAACCCCAGCTCACGGCCGAGACCAGTACCGCGAGCATGAACACCATCGACAGATTGGGGATCGGCGTCAGCTCGGTCAGACCCTTGCCAATGCCGAGCGCGGCGGCGACCGCGACCGTGGCGTAGACCAAAGACCACAGCTTCGGCCGCGTCACCGTTTCGCGGCGCGAACGCCGCCCGCGATCATCGGCATCCCGTGTCACCAGATGAATGGCGATGTCCTGCGTGCGGCGTACCAGCTCATGCGGCAGCGAGCGGCGCAGCAACTCGTTGACGAACCCACCGCGCGAACGGCCGACGACGATCTGCGTGACGTTCTCGAATCGCGAGAAGCGCAGCAGCTCGCCGGGAATGTCGGTGCCGGTCAGCGTCTGCGTCTCCGCGCCGAGGCTTTGCGCCAGCGCCATCGACTCATCGATCTGCCGGCGCGACGCGGTATCGAGCACCGCACCGGACCGCTCGACCGTCACCGCGATCCACGGCGCATCCATCAGATCGGCGAGCCGCTTGGCGGCGCGAACCACGATCGGCGAAACCGGGTCCGGCCCGATGCAGGCGAGGATGCGTTCGCCGGCAGCCCACGGCCCCTCGATCGCCTGCGCCTGCATCCGCTCCAGCAACGCCGCGTCGACACGCTCGGCCGCGCGGCGCAGGGCAAGCTCCCGCAGCGCCGTCAGATTCTGCGGCCGGAAGAAATTGTCGGCGGCGCGCGCCGCCGTTTCCTGAACGTAGACTTTTCCTTCCGCCAGACGCTTGAGCAATTCGTCCGGCGGAAAATCGACCAGCACGACCTCGTCTGCCTTATCGAACACGGTATCCGGCACGGTTTCCCGCACGCGGATGCGCGTGATCTTCTGCACCACGTCGTTGAGGCTTTCGAGATGCTGGATGTTCAGCGTCGTCCAGACATCGATGCCGGCGGCCAGCAATTCGTCCACATCCTGCCAGCGCTTCGGATGGCGGCTGCCCGGCACATTGGTGTGAGCATATTCATCGACCAGCAGCAGACCCGGACGCCGCGCCAGTGCTGCGTCGAGATCGAACTCGCGCATCATCTGGTTGCGATAGACCATGGACTGGCGCGGCAGCACCTCGAAACCGTCGACAAGCTGTTCGGTTTCGTGCCGGCCATGGGTTTCGATCAGCCCGGCGACGACATCGCGACCACCGACCTTCTCGGCGCGCGCCGCCGTCAGCATCGCATAGGTCTTGCCGACACCCGGCGCGGCGCCGAGAAAAATCTTCAGCCGCCCGCGCCCTTCCTTATTGGCGAAGTTCAGCAGCGCGTCGGGTGATGCTCTCAATCCGTCCGGCTCGGCCATCGTCGACCCGCGCCGCCGTCATCGGCGCCTTTGCAATCCCTGCCACAATTCAGCGCGGCTGCTGATTCTACCAAATCCCGGATATGTCTTCTCCCGCACATCGAGATGGCAGGCCAGCATAAACATTTGCTCGAGCCGAGGCTCGCCGATCCGGCGCACATGCGCCAGGAGGATCTGACGACGGCCCGGCGTATCCGGCGCCGCGATGGCGGCACACACGGTCTCGCTGTGGCTCCGAAAGAACCGGAACGCCCCTCGATCCTTATGACGATCCAGGGTATCCATCGTCGCTGCCTGTTCCAGGACTGCCTGCCGGTCGCATATCGCACGCGACACTGCATAGCGCAGCAGGAGAAACAGCCAGTCCCGCACCATGTCGTCGAGCGCGTCTCGCGCGGCGACCGCATCCGGATCTATCGCCACCGGCCGTGACACGGATCACGCTAACGCCCGCCGCCCTGGTCGAGCGCGAGATTGAGCCGCAGCACATTGACCCGCGGCTCGCCGAGCCACCCCATCAGGCGCGCCTCGGTGTGCGTGGCGACCAGCGCGCGCACGCCATCCTCCGGCAGCCCGCGCGCCTTGGCGACGCGCGGTACCTGGAAGAGGGCGGCCTCGGGTGACATATTGGGGTCAAGACCGCTGCCCGATGCAGTGACCAGATCGACCGGCACAGGCTGCGCCGGATTTTCCGTTTTCAGCTTATCGACATCGGCTTTGATACGGTCCGCCAGTGCCTTGCTGGTGGGGCCGAGATTCGAGCCCATCGAGTTCGCCGCGTTGTACGGCGCATCGATGGTCTTGGTGGAATCCTTCGGGTCCGGCGCGGTGGTCGCCGATGGGCGACCGTGAAAGTAACGATCCTGCGTGAAGTTCTGTCCGATCAAGGCAGAGCCGACGATCTGCCCGTTGCGCTCAATCAGGCTGCCGTTCGCCTGCTCGGGAAAAAGCACGCCGGCAATGCCGGTGATCGCCAACGGGTAGAGCAGACCGGTGATCAGCGTCAGACCGATCAGCACGGTCAGCGCGGGACGGATATGCTTGAGCATGGCACCTCTCCTCAGGCCAGATGCAGGGCAGTGATGGCGAGGTCGATCGCCTTGATGCCGATGAACGGCAGGACGAGGCCGCCCAGCCCGTAGATCAGCAGATTGCGCCGCAGCAGCGCCGCCGCGCCGATCGGCCGGTATTTGACGCCCTTCAATGCGAGCGGGATCAGCGCGATGATGATCAGCGCATTGAAGATGATCGCCGACAGAATGGCGCTTTGCGGCGTCGACAGATTCATCACATTGAGAATCTGCAGTTGCGGATAGAACGCCACGAACATCGCCGGGATGATCGCGAAATATTTGGCGACGTCGTTGGCGATGGAGAACGTCGTCAAGGCGCCGCGCGTCATCAAGAGCTGCTTGCCGATCTCGACGATTTCGATCAGCTTGGTCGGATTGGAATCGAGGTCGACCATGTTGCCGGCCTCGCGCGCGGCCTGCGTACCGCTCTGCATGGCGACGCCGACATCAGCTTGCGCCAGTGCGGGTGCATCGTTGGTGCCGTCGCCGCACATGGCGATCAACCGGCCGTTGCCTTGCTCGCCACGGATATAACGCAGCTTGTCCTCGGGCGTGGCCTCGGCGATGAAATCGTCGACGCCGGCTTCCGATGCGATGGAGGCGGCCGTCACCGGATTGTCGCCGGTGATCATCACCGTCTTGATTCCCATGCGGCGCAGCGCGGCGAACCGATCCTTGACGTCGGGCTTCACCACATCCTTGAGATGGATGACGCCGAGCAGCCGGCCACCCTCCGCCAGAGCGAGCGGCGTGCCGCCAGACTGCGCGATCCGATCCACCGCGGCGCGGAAATTCGGCGGCTCCACAACCGTCTGGCCCGACTGATCGCGCACGAATTTGAGCACCGAGTCGATCGCGCCCTTGCGCAATTTGCGACCGGCGGCATCGATGCCCGACAGCCGTGTCATCGCCGAGAACGGAATGAATGTCGCGCCTTCCGGGACGGGCTGGCGTGTCAGGCCGTACTTTTCATGGGTCAGCGCAACCAGCGAGCGGCCTTCGGCGGTCTCGTCGGCAAGGCTCGCCAGCAACGCCGCTTCGGCCGCCTCGTGTTCGCTGACACCCGGCACCGGGACGATTTCCGTCGCCATGCGATCGCCGAAGGTGATGGTGCCGGTCTTGTCGAGCAGCAGCGTATCCACGTCGCCGGCGGCCTCGACCGCCCGGCCCGACATGGCGAGCACATTGAAACGCACCAGCCGGTCCATACCGGCGATGCCGATCGCCGACAGCAGCGCGCCGATGGTGGTCGGAATGAGCGTGACGAACAACGCAACCAGGATGACGACGGAGATCGCTCCGCCGGCATAGGCCGCATAGCTCGGGATCGTTGCCGTCGCGAAGATGAAAATGATGGTCAGACCGACCAGCAAAATATTCAGCGCAATCTCATTCGGCGTCTTCTGCCGCTCGGCGCCTTCGACCAGCTTGATCATGCGGTCGAGGAACGACGAGCCGGGCGACGAGGTGATGCGCACGACGATGCGGTCGGAGATGACCGTGGTGCCGCCTGTCACCGCCGACCGGTCACCGCCGGATTCGCGGATCACCGGCGCGGATTCGCCCGTCACCGCCGCTTCATTGACCGAGGCGATACCCTCGATCACCTCGCCGTCGCCTGGGATGATGTCGCCGGGCTCGCACACAACGAGATCGCCGGCGGCAAGATCATCGGCCGCGACATTTTCATAGGTCTCATGATTGTCGGGCAACAGCAGCCGCTTCGCCCGCGTTTCGCTGCGGGTCCGGCGCAGCGCGTCCGCTTGCGCCTTGCCGCGCCCTTCCGCGACCGCCTCGGCGAAATTCGCGAACAGCACCGTGAACCAGAGCCACAGGACGATCTGGGCTTCGAACAGCCCTCCACCTGTGCCAACGGTGATATCGCGGATCAGCAGCACCGTCGTCAGGGCGCTGACGACCTCAAGCACGAACATCACCGGATTCTTCATCAGCGTGATCGGATTGAGCTTGACGAAAGCCTGACCGATCGCGGGGACGACAATGCGGGTGTCGAGAAGCGTCGCGGCGCTGCTGTGCTTGCGCAGTTTCGAGGTTTCCATGACCATTGCTCCGAAGGCTCAGAACACGCTGCCGGCCTGCATCGCCAGATGTTCGACGATGGGTCCGAGCGCGAGCGCCGGGAAGAAGGTGAGACCGCCCACGATCAGGATCACGCCGACGAGAAGGCCGACGAACAGCCCGCCGGTGGTCGGGAATGTGCCGAGCGACGGCGGCACGATCCTCTTGGCGGCTAACGATCCGGCGATCGCCATCATCGGCACAATGACCCAGAAGCGGCCGACAAACATCGCGATCGCGCCGCTCACATTGTAGAATGGGGTATTGCCCGTCAGACCACCGAACGCGGAGCCGTTGTTGGCGGCCTGCGAGGTATAGGCATAAAGCACCTCGCTGAAACCGTGCGGTCCGGCATTGGCGATCGATGCCACCGCGGGCGGATAGACCACCGCGATCGCGGTCCAGCCGAGCATCATCAGCGGCAGGATGAGAATGGCGAGCATCGCCATCTTCACATCCTTGGCCTCGATCTTCTTGCCGACATATTCGGGGGTACGCCCCACCATCAGACCGGCGACGAACACGGTGATGACGACGAACATCAGCATGCCGTAGAGACCCGCGCCGACACCGCCAACGACGATCTCGCCAAGCTGCATGTTGATCATCGGAATCATGCCGCCGAGCGCGGTGAAGGAATCGTGCATCGCGTTGACCGCGCCGCAGGACGCAGCAGTCGTCACCACCGCGAACAATGCCGAGGCGACGATGCCGAAACGGACCTCCTTGCCTTCCATATTGCCGCCCGCGAGGCCGAGCACGTTCAGCGTCGCGGTGCCATTGGCCTCAGCCCAGTAGCAAACGGCGACACCGGCGATGAACAGCACGCCCATGGCGGCGAGAATCGCCCAGCCCTGGCGCTGATTGCCGACCATTCGGCCGAACACATTGGTCATGGCCGCGCCGAGAACCAGAATCGACAGCATCTGTACGAAGTTCGTCAGCGCCGTGGGATTCTCGAACGGATGCGCCGCATTGGCGTTGAAGAAGCCGCCGCCATTGGTGCCGAGCATCTTGATCGCCACCTGCGAGGCGACCGGACCGACCGCAATGGTCTGCTTCGCGCCTTCGAGCGTCGTCGCATCGACATAGGCGCCAAGGGTCTGCGGCATGCCCTGCCAGATCAGGAACAGCGCATAAGGCACGCAGATCGGCAGCAGGATGTAGAGCGTGCAGCGGGTGATATCGACCCAGAAATTGCCGATGGTTTTCGCCGACGCACGCGCGAAGCCACGGATCAACGCAACCGCAAGAACGATGCCGGTGACGGCTGAGAGAAAATTCTGGTGCGTCAGCCCCAGCATCTGCACAAGATAGGACAGCGTGCTTTCACCGCCATAGTTCTGCCAGTTGGTATTGGTGATGAAGCTGATCGCCGTATTGAACGACAGCTCCGGCGGCACAGGGGACTGGCCTGCCGGATTGAACGGCAGAAACTCCTGCCACCGCATCAGCAGATAGATGATGAAAAAGCCGCCGACATGAAACAGCAGCATGGCGATCGTATAGGTCAGCCAGTGCTGCTCGGTGCTCTCATCCACACCGGCGAGACGATAGAGGCCGGCCTCGACCGGCTTGAGCACGGGCGACAGGAATGTCCGCTCGCCGTTGAACACGCGGGTCATATAACCGCCGACCGGCGCCGCGAGCGCGACGATGATCAGGCAAAACAACGCGATCTGAATCCAGCCGATCAAGGTCATGGCACCGCCTCAGAACCGTTCGGGGCGCAGCAGCGCATAGACGAGGTAGATGGTGAGGCCGGCGGTCACGAGCGCGGCCAGCGAGTAATCAAGGGTCATGGAAAGCCCCCTACAGCCGTTCGCACGCCGCCGCATAAGCGACCGTCGCGGCGAACAGAGCCAGGGCCAAGGCTGTCAGGATGATATCGGTCATGTCGCCCTCCTCGTATTGCCGTTGTCTTGGGCAACACGCGATCTAGGCGTCAGCGCATAAGGAAACGATCCGAAAAGCCACCTCGCGGTATAAAGAAGCCATAAAGAGACCACGCGGCACAGCCGAAAGCCCTCTGATGCGGCCGCGCGTGGCCTTACGGCCAATCGGCATAGGAATAATGCTGCTGCCGCGCCTTGGTGTGGGCTGCTGAATGCGTCACCTCGCGGCGAAACGCGCCCGGTGTGAAACCTGTGTTGCTTTTGAAGAACCGGTTGAAGTGGCTCGGGTCGCGAAATTTCAGGTGATTGGAGATCTGCTCGATGGTCAAAATCGAGCGTTCGAGCAGCACCGTCGCCTCGCGTGTCACGCGTTCGTGCACCAGCTTGAGCGGTGGCCGCTCCAGCTCGCGCACGCACATCGCATGCAAGCGATCCGGCGAGACGGCGAGCGCATCGGCATATTTCCGGATCGGCCAATGGTCGCGGTAATGCACCTCGACCAGATGGCGGAATTTCTGCAGCACCGATGACGACGTGCCGCGCGACCGGCTGGCGATTTCTTCCACGCCCGATGCGCGCCAGAGGCTGACCATGATCAGCACCACATGGGCGGCGACGACGGTCGATGAGCCGTGCGCGGCACGCGCGATCTCGCGCTCGATGGCTTTGAACGAATGGTCGAGATCGTACCGCAGGTGCTCGGCTTCGATCGGCGTCACCAGCATGCGCTGGCTGATGGCGGCGAGCGCCAGCGATTCTGCGCCGCTGTTGCGCGTATCGGCGAGAATGTCGTCGGTGACCGACAACAGATAACCCGAGCAGCCGGCCTTGACGTGCAGGCGTTGCGCGCTGCGCGCCGGAAGCCACAGCAGGACCGGACCGTCGAAGTCGATCTGATCGCCGGCGAGCGCCAGATGGCCTTGCCCGGTTTTCAGAAAAATCGCGTGGGTTGCCGTCCGGTTCGGCTCGGTATCCAGCGTCCACTCCCGCGCCGTGAGCGCGCTGGCGATGGCCTGAAACTGGACCTTCTGCCGCGAGAGCTGGAAGGCGAGCGAAGAGGCTGGCGCCGGCATGGGCGTCGTCATGAGGGAGCCTCGTGAACAGGTCTGCGACGTTTCACCACCGTCGTCAGCCAGAAATCGGCAATAAAGCACCGGAAATATACATTACTGCCCTCCGCGGCTTGAGGCCAACTGCCTCGGTCGGCCGCCTTCTCGGAAGAAGAAGCAGCGCCGGCAGGGAACGTCCAAGGCCGCAAGCTGCCCCGAACCGGATTCCGGCAGCGCCGGCATCGGTTGCAGCGATGCGCTGCGGACCTCCCTTGAACCGCGGATTAGCGATCGCGGCGCTGCCTTGGCGCAGGCCGCAACAGGGAGGACGCCATGACAACGACCCTTTCGGGATTTGCCGCTTCTGCGTTTGTCGCCTCGATGATCGGCGCGTTCGCCATCGCCGGGCCGGCTCAGGCCCAGACGGCGCCAGCGTCGGTGAAGATCGGCTACGCGATTTCCAAGACCGGTCCCTATGCCGGCGGCGCCAGCATCACCACGCTGCCCAACTATCAGGTGTGGGTGAAGGACGTGAACGAGGCCGGCGGCATCATGCTCGGCGGCAAACGCGTGCCGGTCGAGGTGGTGGAATACGACGACCGTAGCAATTCGGAAGAAGCCGTGAAGGCGATCGAGCGGCTGGCGACTCAGGACAAGGTCGACTTCATCCTGCCGCCGTGGGGCACCGGGCTCAATCTCGCCGTCGGCCCGACCTTCAACCGGCTCGGCTATCCGCAGCTCGCCGTCACCTCTGTCACCGACCGCGCGCCGGAACTGGCGAAGCGCTGGCAGAATGCGTCATTCTGGCTCGGCACGTCGGCGCAGATTTCGCACGCACTCGTTGACTTGCTCGCCAAGCTGCGCACCGAAGGCAAGATCGGCAACAAGGTCGCGGTGGTTAGCGTCGCGGACCAGTTCGGCGTTGAGTTAATCAATGCCGGTCGCGCCGCACTGAAGAAGGCGAATTTTGAGCTGGTCTATGACAAGACCTATCCGCTCGGCACGCAGGACATGCAGCCGATCCTCACCGAGGCGATGCGCGCCGCGCCGGATACGTTCATCGCCTTCAGCTATCCGCCGGACACGATGGCGATCACCGATCAATCCCGCGTGCTTGGCTTCAATCCCAAGGTGTTCTTCACCGGCGTCGGCGCGGCATTCCCGCTCTACAAGCAGCGCTTCGGCGCTAACGCCAATGGCGTGATGGGCATCGGCGGCTGGAACGCCGACGCGCCGGCGCTGAAAGCCTATCTCAAGCGCCATACCGAAGTGACTGGCCGTGAACCGGACCGCTGGGCGAGCCCGATCACCTACGCCAGTCTGCAGGTACTGCAGCAGGCGATCGAGCGGGTCGGCAAGCTGGATCGTGCCGCCGTCATCAAGGAAATCCACAACGGCACGTTCAAGACCATCATCGGCGACGTAAAGCTCAAGGACGGTCTGCTGCAGGAGGTGTGGGCAGTTGGTCAGTGGCAGGACGGCGAGTTCTACGGCCTCGCGCCAATGAACTATGCGGGCGCGCGGCAAGCCGTGACGCCGAAGTCGGCCTGGAAAGCTCAATAACCGTCAGCATCGGCCGGCGCGGACGCCCGTTCCGCTCCGGCCGATTTCAGTTCTGCTCGTGGCGTCGCAAGCGGCGGCACGGCATCTGCGAGAGTTGCAGCGTGGTCCTGATCGACATCCTCATCTCCGGCCTGATCCTCGGCGGCATGTATGCGCTGGTGGCGATGGGATTGACGCTGCAATACGGCGTCGCGCGCATTCTCAACCTGGCGTACGGCGAGGTGCTGATCGCATCGGCCTTCGCCACCTACGTGCTCTACACCGGCTTCGCGATCAGTCCGTTGCTGGGCTTGCTGATCGTGTTACCGCTCGCTTTCGCCGCGAACTGGCTGATCTATCGCGTGATGCTGACGCCGCTGGTGAAGCGCGCGCGCAACCGTGTGACGCTCGAGATCGACTCGATCCTCGCCACCTTCGGCTTGCTGTTCGTGTTGCAGGGCATCGCCTTCGTCGTCTTCGGCGGACAATATTACAGCTACTCCTATCTCTCCGTGCCACTGCATCTCGGCGGCTCGATCGTCTCCGTCAACCGGTTGCTGGCGCTCGGCTTTGCCGCGGCGCTCGGCATCGCGCTCTATCTCGCGTTGACGCGCACCCGCAGCGGCACCGCGATCCGCGCGGTCGCCGTCGATCCGACTTCGGCGCAACTGGTGGCGATCAATGTACGGCGCGTGGCGGGCTTCGCCTTCGCGCTCGGCGGCGCGATGTGCGCGGCCGGCGGCGTACTGACCAGCATGTTTCTCACCTTCAACGCGGCGATGGGCGTGGTCTTCACCATGAAGGCGCTGATCGTCGTCATCATGGGCGGCGTCGGCAATCTGCTCGGCGCGCTGCTGGCGGGGCTGCTGCTCGGGCTGATCGAGACGTTCGTAGCGCGTCTGGTCGATCCGGGACTGACGCTGGCCGCGAATTTCGCGCTGTTCCTCGCGGTGCTGCTGATCCGACCGCAGGGCCTGCTCGGCAGGCGCGCGTCATGAGCGCGCTGCGATACGACTGGTCGACACTGCTGATCGCCGGCACGCTGGCCCTGCTCGCGCTCGTCCCGTTCTCCGGCGACGGCTATCACCTCTCGCTGGGCATCGGCATTCTCAATTATCTTGTCCTGGCGACGGCCTGGGCGCTGTTTTCCGGCACCACCGGTTACATCTCGCTGGCGACGTCGGCATTCTTCGGCATCGGCGCTTATGCCGCGGCTGCGCTCGGCGAAGTGCTGCCTTGGCCGGTCGTGCTGCTGGTCGCGGCACTGGTCGGCGCAGCGGTGGCCTTCATCGTCGGGCTGTCGACATTGCGGCTGTCCGGCATTTATTTCGTGATCTTCAGCTTCGGCCTCGCCGAGCTGATCCGGCAACTGGTGACGTGGTATGAGGTCAACGTGGCCGGCTCCGTTGGCCGCTATGTGTTCCTCGACATCTCGCACACCGCGATCTTCTGGCAGCTATTCGCGCTCGCCGTCGCCGTCTTCGTGATCGGTTTCCTAATCTATCGCTCGCGCCTCGGGCTGGCGCTGCGCGTGATCGGCGAGGACGAGGTCGTCGCGCAGCACTGCGGCATCAACACCGCGCGCGCCAAGCTGATGCTGTTCGTCCTCTCGGCGGTGTTCATGACGCTGACCGGCACAATCATGGCGCCGCGCTGGACCTATATCGATCCGGCGATCGCCTTCAATCCGCTGATCTCGTTCCAGGTCGTGATCATGGCGCTGCTCGGCGGCGCGGGGCTGCTTTACGGCCCGCTGCTCGGCGTCGTGCCGCTGGTGCTGCTGTTCGATCTGATCGGCGCGCACTTCCCGAACTATTTCAGCATCCTGCTCGGGCTGATCTTCATCGTCATCGTCTACGGCATCCCGAAGGGGATCGCCGGTCTGTTGCCGCTAGAGCAACCGCCGGCGGCGATGCTGGCGGCGAAAGCCGATCCCGGTGTGCTCGATATCGGCTATGCGAACGCGCCCAAAGCTGACAGCCATCCGCTGCTGGCGGTCTCCGGCCTGTCGCGCGCCTTCGGCGGTCTGCGCGCGGTTGACGATCTAAGTTTCGCCGTCGATCGCGGCGCGATCGTCGGTCTGATCGGCCCCAACGGCTCGGGCAAGACCTCGGCGCTGAACCTGATCTCCGGCCTGCTGAAACCAGACCGTGGCGATGTTCGGTTCGACGGCGCGCCGATCTCCGGCTTGCGCTCCGACCACATTGTCAAGAGCGGCATCGCTCGCACCTTCCAGCTTGTCCGCGTGATCGACGATCTGAGCTGCGCGCAGAATATCCTCGCGGCGATTGCCTGGCGGGCGCAGCCGCAATGGGGTGCGGCGGCGTGGCGTGAGGCGCTGGTGTGGCTCGACCGCGTCGGCCTGAAAGAGCAGGCCGATCTGCCGGCGGCGAAGCTGACCTATATCGACCGTAAGCGGCTCGAACTGGCGCGAGCACTGGCGTTGCAACCGAAACTGCTGCTGCTCGACGAGTGGCTGGCGGGCCTCAATCCCACGGAATTGCAAAGCGGCATCGCGCTGATCGCCTCGCTACGCCGTGACGGCGTCACCATCGTCATGGTCGAGCATGTGATGGATGCGATCCGCTCGCTGTGCGACCGCTGTGTGGTGATGAATGCCGGCCGCAAGATCGCCGACGGGACCACGACCGAAGCCCTGGCGTCGCCCGAGGTGATCCGCGCTTATCTCGGAGAGGACGATGCTTGAGATCCGTCATCTCTCCGTGTCCTACGGCCAGCATCGGGCGCTGGCCGACATCGTGCTGACCGCCAATCGCGGCGAGATCGTCGTCATTCTCGGCGCCAACGGCGCCGGCAAATCGACCTTGCTCAAGGCCGTCGCCGGACTGGTATCCGCGGCGGCCGGCGCATCGGTCCGCATCCGGGATCGCGAGCTTGCCGGCGATGAGCCGCATCGCATCGTCGAGGCCGGCATCGCGCTGGTGCCGGAAGGGCGCGGCATCTTCGGTGATCTCACGGTGCGGGAAAATCTGCAGCTTGGCGCCTATGCGGCGCGCGCGCGTGATGATGAGGCGCGCAACCATGCGCGCGTGCTCGCGCTGTTTCCGCGTCTCGCCGAGCGGATGAGCCAGACCGCCCGCACCATGAGCGGCGGCGAACAGCAAATGCTGGCGATCGGCCGCGCGCTGATGTCGTCACCGGAATTTCTCCTGCTCGATGAGCCTTCGCTTGGCTTGTCGCCGCTGGTGTGCCGCGAACTGTTCGCCGCTCTGAAAGAGATCGGTGCATCCGGCATCGGCGTGCTGCTGGTCGAGCAGAACGCCAAGCAGAGTTTGGCCATCGCCCAACGCGGCTATGTCATCGAGACCGGCCGCATCACGCTCGCCGGCAAATCCGAGATGCTGCGCGCCGACCCGGCCGTGCAGCGGGCCTATCTCGGCGCTGCCGGAGCCGCATCATCCACCGACACGCCTTCCACCGATTGAACAAGGAGCCACCATGCTCGACACCTCCATGCTGATCAACAACCGCGATGTCGGCGCCACCGGCGGCAAGACCTTCGAGCGGCTCAATCCGATTTCCGGCAAGGCCGCGAGCCGCGCCGCCGCCGCGACCGTGGACGATGCGATCTCCGCCGCCGATGCCGCCGCCGCCGCGTTCCCGGCGTGGTCGGAGATGGGACCGGGCGAGCGCCGGGCGCTGCTGTTCAAAGCCGCCGACCTGATGGAATCCCGCGCCGCCGAATTCATCGCGGCGATGACCGCCGAAATCGGTGCCGCCGCCGGCTGGGCCCATTTCAACATGCACCTCGCGGCCGGCATGCTGCGCGAGGCCGGCGCGATGACCACGCAGATTTCCGGCGAGGTCATCCCGTCCGACGTGCCGGGACTGATGGCGATGGGCTATCGCCAGCCGGTCGGCGTCGTGCTCGGTATCGCGCCGTGGAATGCGCCGATCATCCTCGGCGTGCGCGCCATCGCGATGCCGCTTGCCTGCGGCAACACCGTGATCCTCAAGGCATCGGAAATCTGTCCGGTGACGCATCGTCTGATTGGTGACGTGCTGCGCGACGCCGGCTTCCCGCCGGGCGTGGTCAATGTGGTGACCAATGCGCCGCAGGATGCGGCGGCGGTGGTCGAGGCACTGATCGGCCATGCAGCGGTGCGGCGCGTGAACTTCACCGGCTCGACCCGCGTCGGCCGGATCGTCGCCGCCGCCGGCGCGCGACATCTCAAGCCCGTGCTACTCGAGCTTGGCGGCAAGGCGCCCTGCGTCGTGCTCGATGACGCCGACATCGACGCGGCGGTGCAAGGTGCAGCCTTCGGCGCCTTCGCCAATCAGGGCCAGATCTGCATGTCGACCGAACGCGTGGTCGTGATGGATGCGGTCGCGGACGCATTCGCCAAGAAGATCGCGACCAAGGCAGCGTCACTGCCGGCCGGCGATCCGAGCAAGGGCAATGTAGTGCTGGGCTCACTGGTTACGCGCGAGGCGGCGGAACGCATTGGCACGCTGGTGCAGGACGCCATCGCCAAGGGCGCGGTGCTGCTCGCCGGCGGCGATGCGGACGGGACCATCATGAAGGCGACGGTGCTTGACCGCGTGACGCCGGCGATGCGGATTTATGCCGAGGAGTCGTTCGGGCCGATCGTCACCATCGTACGCGTCAGCAGCGTCGACGAGGCTGTGCGCGTCGCCAACGATACCGAGTACGGATTGTCGTCCGCCGTGTTCGGCAAGGACATCGCGCGGGCGATGACGGTGGCCAAGCGCATCGAGGCGGGCATCTGCCACATCAACGGCCCGACCGTACATGACGAGCCGCAGATGCCGTTCGGCGGCGTCAAGGCGAGCGGCTATGGTCGGTTCGGCGGCAAGGCGGCGGTGGCCGAGTTCACCGAACTGCGCTGGATCACCATCGCGACGACGCCGCGACATTATCCGTTCTGATCGCCAGCGACGGGATTGCCGCACGATTGAAACTTCGCTCTTCGCTCATCGCCGCGCCGATCAGCACCATCAACGGCCCCTCCGACGGCAATGTCGTGATGACGGTAGGCAGCATCCGAACCGTGGTGACGATACTGCGGCGGTTCTCGCGCGTCGCGTTGACGATAGCGGCGGCCGGCGTGTCGGGCGGCAGGCCGGCGGCGATGATCTTCTCCACCAGCGCGGCGAGGTGGCCGCGCGGCATGTAGATCGCCGTGGTCGCGTCCGGATCGGCAAGACTGCGCCAGTCGAGAGCGGGCAGATTGCCGTCCTTCGCA